>Ga0310827_100004_pt1 | contig 1306128 bp, 1226 predicted proteins | sample WT_ome_2_FD_201309 | JGI IMG/M metagenome (GOLD analysis project Ga0310827, IMG submission 201309) | Sorghum-adapted microbial communities enriched on wild type (WT) sorghum from Joint BioEnergy Institute, Emeryville, California, United... ... | reverse complement strand
CGGCGAGCTTGCGGATGATCTGGTCGGGCGTGTGCCGCCGACGCTTGGTCATGGGTGCTGTCCTCCTGCCCCATCTTGGGGCAACGGACTCGCACAACACCTGGACCACTACGAGGGGATCAGCTCACTGCCACGCCGATCCGCTTCGAATCGGGTGCGATGGTCGGCTGCCTGACGGCGATCAGCAAGAGGAACGACGGCTACTTCCGTGACGAACAGGGAGGCCAGGACGTGCTGAGAGCGCTGGCCGAGGTGACCGCGGTGGTGCTCGAGACCATCGTCGCGACGGGCGAGATTCCCCTCGCCGACGATCCGTCCAACGACGACCCCGATCCCAGCACACCCGCGCCCCGAGCGGAGGAGATCGGTCACGATGGCCCCACAGGTTCCGTGACGGCCACCGTCGAGACCGCCGCGCAGTCAGCGAGTCGCCTCGCTCGGCAGGGCAAGCAGGCGAGTCGTCAGCTGAGCCTGAGCCCGGGCCAGCTGCGGTTCCTCCAGCGCTCCCGGCTCCGCAGCGTTCCGGAGGCGGCCTGAGCCCGTGCCCACAGGCGGCCCGTCAGCTATGTCGTCACTGCCATCGGCCCCATGACCTGGGCAAACGTCGAGGCGACGCCGGGAATCGAACCCGGGTACAGGGCTTTGCAGGCCCTTGCCTAAGCCACTCGGCCACGTCGCCGTGTGCCGGCCGAAGCCGTCACTGGGCCACGCACGATAGCGGCGCACCCCGGAACCCGGCTGCCGCGTCCCGTCTCCGGCCCGATCTGGGCGGGATCCCTGCCAACTGTTGGTAGGGATCCCACCCAGATGGGGAGATGGCAGGGATCCCGCCCAGATTGCAGCAGCAGCAGCGCGGTGCGTCCCGTCGGGCCCGGCCGCGGCCTCACGGCCACGTCACGGGCATCGAGGCGGGCTTGCGGAACACCAGGCCGGACGGCGGCGGCGCCGACGGCTCGAGGCAAAGGTCCGGGAGGCGGGTGAGCAGGGTGCGCACCGCCACCACCGCCTCCAGGCGGGCCAGGTCCATGCCGATGCACACGTGCGGGCCGGCCGCGAACGCGAGGTGCTGGCGCACGTTCGGGCGGTGCAGGTCGAAGCGGTCCGGGTCGGCGAACACGGCCGGGTCCCGGTTGGCCCCGGCCAGCGAGACGGTGACGAGGTCACCGGCGCGGATCACCGCCCCGCCGAGCGACACGTCCCGCGTCGCGTAGCGGTCGACGACCGCCGCCGCCGGCTCCAGCCGCAACGACTCCTCCACCGCCGCCTCGACGAGCGCCGGATCGGCCAGCACGGCTCCGCGGGCCGCGTCGTCGCGCAGCAGGTACCACAGCGCGTTCAGGATCATCCCCTCGGTCGTCTCGATGCCGCCGAACATGATCACCGCGGCGTTCGACACGGCCTCCTCCGGCGTCAGCCCGCCACCGTGCCGTGCCACGTGGTCGCGCACCGCCGCGCCGAGCTCGGCCATCGCCGCCGCGCCGGCCGCTGACGGCGCCCGCCCCTCGGCGATGCCGGACACGGACGCCACGATCTCCCGGTACCACCCGAGCAGGCGTGCGACGGTCGCCGGGTCGTCGCCGTCGAGCCCCAGCGCCGCCGCCACGGTCGCCGCCGCCAACGGCCCGGCCAGATCCGACCGCAGCTCGGCGCGCCGCGATCCGCCACCGCCGAGGCCGTCCACGAGGCGCGCCGCGGTCGCCTCGACGAAGGGGCCCAGCGCCCGGCGGACCTGGCGCGGCCGGTACGCGGCGACGTACGGCGTGCGGTGGCGGGCGTGCTCGGCGCCGTCGGTCGACAGCATGCTCGGCCCGACCACCCGCGCCGTCGAGAAGCGCTCGTCGTCGACGGTGAACGTCACCGGGTCGTGGAGCACCTCCAGCGCTGCCTGCCGCGACGTGACGAGCCACCCGCCGAGCGCCTCCACCCACGCCACGGGGGCGTGTGCCCGCAGCCGGGCGAGGTGCGGGTGCGGGTGGTCGCGCAGGTCGTCCAGCGGCACCGGCAGCGACGGTCGCGGAGCCTCCACGAGATGTTTCTACCGCCGGACGTATCAGCGCCTGGCGTGGTCACTCAGATAGGGGCAGCGGGAACCACACGAGGGAGATGGCGGTGGCGTGGGCGACGCGGGCGTCGTCCACGCCACCGCGGACACCTCCCCCGGGCGGGCGGCCACGACCGGAGCCGGCGTCGGGCGGCGTCGGCTTCAATGGTCGGGGATGGGTGCCGTCGAGCAGTCCGACGACGCGCGGATCGCCGCGGCGGCCGCCCTGGCCGAGCAGCTGCTGCGCGACGCGATCGCCGGGGAGACCCGCCGTGAACGGCGACGCGCGACGCGGCTCGGTCGCCTGCTCGCCGACGACGGGGGCCGGGCCCTCGTGTTCGCGCTCACCGACCAGGTCCTGCGCACCCGCGACGACCGCCGGGCGATGCGCCAGCTGCGCGACATCGTGGCTCGCGGACTCCCCCGCGGCGCACCGCTCACCGACCGCGTGGCGCTGCGCCTCGCCGCCCTGGGCGCACGGGTCGCCCCCGCACCGGTCGCCGCCGTGGTCCGCCGCCGCCTGCGCGCCGAGACCCGCGGCGTGATCGTGCCCGCCACCGACCCGGCCTTCCGTCGCTACGTGCGGCGCCGGCGCGCCGAGGGCTTCAGCCTCAACGTCAACCTGCTCGGCGAGGCGATCCTCGGCGACGGCGAGGCGGCTGCCCGGCTCGAGGCGCTGTGCGCGTACATCCGGCGCCCCGACGTCGACTACGTCTCGGTCAAGATCTCCGCGCTCTGCGCCGGGCTCGACGTGCTCGCGTTCGACCACGAGGTGGCCCGCATCTGCGACCGCCTGCGCGTCGTGTACGACACCGCGGCGGCCCAGGACCCACCGGTGTTCGTCAACCTCGACATGGAGGAGTACCGGGACCTGCCGCTCACCGTCGCCGCGTTCCGCACGCTCCTCGACGAGCCCGGCTGCCAGGACCTCCGGGCAGGCATCGTCCTGCAGGCCTACCTGCCCGACACCCACGGCGTGCTCGACGACCTGCTGCCGTGGGTCGCCGCGCGCCACCGGGGGGGCGGCGCACCGATCAGGATCCGCCTCGTCAAGGGGGCCAACCTGGCGATGGAGACCGTCGAGGCCGAGCTCGCCGGCTGGCCGCCCGCCACGTACCCGACCAAGGCCGACGTCGACGCCAGCTACAAGGCGCTGCTCGACCGCCTGCTCGATGCGGCGGCGGCCGGTGGGTTGCACGTCGGCGTCGCCAGCCACAACCTGTTCGACGTCGCCTGGGCGCTCACCGAGATCCGCCGCCGCGGGCTCGAGGAGGTGGCCGGGATCGAGATGCTCGAGGGGATGGCCCCGGCCCAGGCGCGCGCCACGCGCGACGCCGCCGGTGGGCTGCTGCTGTACGCGCCGGTCGTCAGCGACGACGACTTCCCCGCGAGCATCGCCTACCTTTCGCGCCGCCTCGACGAGAACGCGGGGCCGGAGAACTTCCTGCGCGCCCTCTTCACGGTCAGGCCCGGGTCACCGGCGTGGGACGAGCAGCGACAGCGCTTCGAGACGGCCGTGCGCGGTCGCCTCACGATCGACCGCACGGCCCGCCGCACCCAGGACCGGCGGTCCGAGCGGCGGCGCTTCGACCCCGAGGCGCCGTTCGTCAACGAGCCCGACACCGACTTCACCCGGGCGGCCAACCGGGGGTGGATCCGCGAGCACCTCGAGCGCGACCGCCCGGCGCCCCTGCCCCCGCTCCTCGGCACCCCCGCCGCGATCGACGCGGTCGTCGAACGTGCCCGGCAGGCTGCCGCCCGCTGGGCGGCGACGTCCACCGGGGAGCGCCGCGCCGCACTCGCCCGCATCGCCGAGGTGATGGCCGCCGACCGTGGGCGGACGATCGCCGTGATGGCCCACGAGACCGGCAAGACCGTCCGGGAGGGTGACCCGGAGGTCTCCGAGGCGATCGACTTCGCCAACTGGGCCCGCGTCTGCACCCGCAAGCTCGACGACCTGGCCGCCGACGGAGTCGCCGCCGAGCCGCTGGGCGTGGTGCTCGTCACAGGCCCGTGGAACTTCCCGACCGCGATCCCGGCCAACGGCGTCGTCGCCGCGCTCGCCGCCGGCAACGCCGTGATCCTGAAGCCCGCGCCGGAGGCGGTGGCGACGGCCGTCGAGCTGGTTCGCCACGTCCACGAGGCCGGGGTGCCCGACGACGTCGTGCAGCTCGTGCGCTGTCCCGACGACGACGTCGGCCGGCACCTGGTGACGCACCCCGGCATCGACGCCGTCGTCCTGACCGGCTCCTACGAGACCGCCCGCCTGTTCCTGGGCTGGAAGCCGGACCTCCACCTGCTGGCCGAGACCAGCGGCAAGAACGCGCTCGTCATCAGCCAGACCGCCGACGTCGACCTCGCCCTGCGCGACCTCGTGCGCTCGGCGTTCGGCCACGCCGGCCAGAAGTGCTCGGCGGCGTCGCTGGCGATCGTCGAGGCGCCGCTCTACGACGACCCCGCGTTCCGCGCCCGGCTCGCCGATGTCGTGCGCTCGCTGCGCGTCGGCCCGGCGACGGATCTGGCGACACAGATGGGGCCGCTCATCGCGCCGCCCTCGGGTCGCCTCGCCCGCGCCCTCTCCTCCCTCGACCCCGGGGAGGAGTGGCTCGTCGAGCCGCGACCGCTCGGCGATCCGCGCCTCTGGTCGCCGGGGGTGCGGATCGGCGTCCGGCCGGGCTCGTGGTTCCACCACACCGAGTGCTTCGGGCCGGTGCTCGGCGTCATCCGCGCCGACGACATCGACCACGCGACCGACATCCAGAACGCGGTGGCGTACGGGCTCACGGGCGGCCTGCACAGCCTGGACGACGACGAGATCGAGCGGTGGCTCGAGCGCGTCGAGGTCGGCAACGCCTACGTGAACCGCCACACCACCGGGGCGATCGTCCGCCGCCAGCCGTTCGGTGGCTGGAAGCGCTCCTCCGTCGGGCGCGGCGCGAAGACCGGCGGGCCGGGCGACGTCGCCCGCTTCGTCCGCTTCCGCCGGACCTCGCCGACCGACGTCGACCAGGCCACGGCGTCGTACCGTCACTGGTGGGCGACGCGCTTCGGGATCCAGATCGACCGCAGCGGCCTGACCGCCGAGCGCAACGTCCTGCGCTACCGCCCGGTGGGCCACGTCGTCGTGCGCGCCGGGCCGGTCACACCCGCCGAGGACCTGCGCTCGTTGCGGGCCGCTGCTGCGGTCGCCGGAGTCGACGTCACGTTCAGCACGACCGACGCCGACGCGCTGGCTGCGGTCCGTCGCGGCGCGGACCGGCTGCGCCTGCTCGCCCCGGCGTCCGCCGAGCTGCTCGCCGCGTGCCACGACGCCGACGTCGCGGTGGACCGCACCCCTGTGACGCATGACGGGCGGGTCGAGCTGCCGTGCTGGGTGCGCGAGCAGGCAATCTCCTGGACGCGGCACCGTCACGGCCGCGTCGAGACCGTCCGACCATGATTGTCGTCCATGCCTGATCCGGTGCCGCTCCCGACGACCCGGCGCGGCCAGCAGACCCGTGCCGCGCTGGTCGCCGCTGCCGCCGAGGTGTTCGCCGAGAAGCAGTTCCTCGACACGAACGTGAGCGACATCGCGCGCCGGGCCGGCACCGCGCACGGCACGTTCTATCGCTACTTCAACTCCAAGGAGGAGATCTTCCGCGAGGTCGCCCTCGACCTGGAGCGGAAGATGCGTGCCCACCGCGAGGCCGACGAGCAGCGCGACCCTCCGCCGTTCGAGCGCAAGGAAGACGAGCTGATCTGGCGGATCACCCGGGCGAACCGCCGCTACCTCGCCGCCTACCAGGAGTACGCCGCGCTGTTCGCGGTGATCGAGCAGGTCGCCACGTTCAACGACGAGCTGCGCGAGATCCGCAAGGAGATCCGCCGCGGCTTCGTCGACAGCGCGCGGGCGTCGATCGAGCGGATGCAGCGCGAGGGCCTCGCGTTCGACGACATCGACGCCCGGTACGCAGCGAGCGCCCTCGGTTCGATGGTCGACCGCTTCGCGTACGTGTGGCTCGTGCTCGGCGAGGAGTTCGAGCTGGAGGAGGCGGCGCGCACCCTCGGGTTGCTCTGGGCCCGGTCCCTCGGGATCGGATTGCAACCGAAATCGCCCTGAGTCCGCGCCAGACTCGCCGCATGGCGAAGCTCGGTGCGTTCAGCGTGTGGCGCCACGGTGTGGTCGCGGCGTCGGTCGTCGCCAGCAGCGCACTGGTGCTGCTCGGGATCGTCGGCAGCCGCCCGTACCCCGAGCGCTTCGACGCCAAGCAGGTCGTCGTGCAGCCCGCGGGCGACGACGGCGTCCGCATCCGCGAGGTCGTCGACCAGGACTTCGGCAGCAACGACCGTCACGGCTACGAGCGGGTCATCCCGAACGACTTCGGCGTGCCGACGGACATCGTGGCGAGCTCGCCGGACGCGCCCGACGACCTGCACGTGTTCCAGGCCGGTGGCGAGACCGTCATCCGCATCGGCGACCCGGACGTGACGGTCAGCGGCCAGCACCGCTACGTGCTCGAGTACACGCTCCCCGACGCACAGCTCACGAGCGGGATGCTCTTCCTCGACATCATCGGCGACGAGGAGACGCTCGAGACCGAGCGCTTCGAGGTCATCGTCACCGGCATGACGCTGCGCGAGCCCGGCTGCAGCGTCGGCGCGTTCGGGACGGAGGGCGGCTGCACGCTCGAGCCGGCCGGCGACGTCTACCGCACGGTGATCAGCCCGCTGCGCCCCGGTCAGGCGCTCACGATCAGCGGCGAGGTGACCGGACGGGTCCCACCCGCCGAGGTGCCGATCCCACCGATCCCGGAGCGCCGCGCCGAGGAGAACCGCCTGCCGCTCGCCGCGCTCGTGCTGCCGCTCGGCGCGCTCAGCGCCGGCACCGTCTACGTCCTCGCCCGGCGATACGGCCGCAACGAGGTCTACGCCGGTGGTGCGGCCGACGCCGCGTTCGGCGGACCGCTGCCCCCGCCCGGGAGCCCGCCGCCCCCGGTGCGGCTCGTGCCGGACACGGAGATGGACGAGCTGGCGACGACCGAGTTCGAGCCGCCGCGCGGGCTGGCACCGTGGCAGGGCAACGTGCTCCTGCGTGAGCGCATCGACGAGACGACCGTCAACGCCTGGTTCTCCGGCCACGCCGCGCGCGACGTGCTGACGATCACCCGCGACGGCGACAAGGTCGTGCTCGGCCGCGGCCCGCGGTTCGACGAGGCCGACCCCGCCGACCTGGCCGTGCTGCGCCCCCTCTTCCAGCGCAGCGACACGATCACGCTCGGTGGCTACGACAAGGCGTTCGCGACGGCGTGGAACGCCGCCCGCAAGCTGATGCAGCAGTCGATCGCCAGGTCCGGGTGGTGGAAGCGGATGCCGCCGGCGGCGAGCGCCGGCGGCTGCTCGACCCCGGTGGCGCTGTTCGCCACCGTCTGGGTGCTCGTCGCCTTCGGGTCGGTGGTCACGGCCCTGGTCGGCGTGTTCCGGGGTCCGGTCGGTGCCGTGCTGTTCGGGCTGCTCGTGCCGGCCTTCGCCGCGTTCGCGATGTACCGCTCGCTGCTCCCGGCGCGCTCCGCGACCGGGTCCGCGCTGGCGCTGCGCACGGAGTCGTTCCGGCGCTTCCTCGCGGCGAGCGAGGGGCGGCACGTGGAGTGGGCGTGGCGGCACGGCGTGCTGCGCGAGTACTCGGCCTGGGCCGTCGCCCTCGGCGCGGCAGACACGTGGCAGCGGGCGATGGAGGCCTCGAGCGTGCCCCCGACCGAGATGTCGAGCGGGCCGATCGTGGTGTGGGCGATGGCGCCGAGCCTGGCCCGGGCGCACACACCACCGACGAGCTCGGGGCGCGGCGGCGGCAGCTTCGGCGGGTTCTCCGGCAGCGCCGGTGGCGGCGGTGGCGGCGGCCGGTCCGGGTCCTGGTAGCCGTCAGCCCGCGGTGCGGGTGCGCTCGAGGGCGACGTGCAGCACGTAGGCGTCGACCGTCGGGGCGGCCTCGAGCATCGCCCGGAACTCCCAGCGGTTGCCGACGTAGAGCGCGACCGGGGTGAGCGTGCGCACGGTCGCCCCGGTGGGCGTGTCGCGCAGCAGCCCGAGCTCCCCGACGATCGAGCCGGGGCCGAGCACGGCGAGCTCGCGGCCGTTGCGCTCCTCGACGGCGACCTCACCGTCGGCGATCACCGCGAACTGGCGCGGCGGCGTGCCGTGCTCGATGATCGTCGCGTCGATCGGCAGGAGCACCGGGGTCAGCAGGGCGCGGATCCGGTCGAGCTCGGCGCGGCTGCAGCGGGCGAACGGTGCGAGGTCGGCGACGTCAGGGATCACCACGGGGACATGACGCGAGCGAGGTCCCATGGTCCCGGTCTACCGATCGGATTGCGGAACGATCCGTTCTCGTCCGGGTGCAATCGGTCACGAGGCCGCCCGGCGCCCCGGAGCGGCCGCGACGCGCCGCGAACTGGGCGGGATCCGTGCCAGATGCTGGCAGGGATCCCGCCCAGAAGGCAGATTGGCAGGATTCCCGCCCAGATCGCCGGGGCGCGGGCGCCGGGTCGCGTCAGGGACGGCGGACGAAGGCCGACTGGCTGGCGGTGCCGAGCAGCGTGCCGTCCTGCGACCACAGGTGGGCGATGCCGTGGCCGTAGCCGTCGACGACGGCGTGCACCTGGACGTCGGCGAGGACCCACTCCGTCTCGACGAGCTCACCCGTGCGGATCGTGTTGTCGAGGCTGGACCCCGAGATCGGCTCCCCCGTCGCCTGGGCGAACGCCGAGGGCACCAGGTCACCGACGAGCGCCAGCTCGGCCGCGTCCGGCACGTGCCGCCCGCCGGGCAGGCGCACCCAGTACGCGGCGCGGCCGCCGGTCTCCTCGCGGGGCTTGCCGCGCAGCAGCTGGCGGCGGGACACGCCCCGGACGATGCGCATGTCGAGCACGTCGTGGATCGTCCCCTCCGCCTCCGGCACGATCTGGCGGCGCGTCTCGTCGGGCGAGGGCACCTCGGGCGGCTCCGCATAGGTCCAGTGGGCGGGCTCGTCGCGGTGACCGAGCGTGGCGAGCACCGTGAGGATCTCCTGGTCGCCGTTCCAGACGGTGCCGCGGGCCTGGGTCGTCTGCTTGCCCTCCACCGGCAGCTGGAGCCGGACGTCGAGCGTGGCCGGCATCCGCACGAACGACAGGTACTGCGCGGTCGCCCACACGAGCGGCCGCGCCGTCGTCGTCTCCAACGCGGCGATCACCGCCGCCAGGCCGGCCCCGCCGTAGAGCGCACCACGCGCCGTGGTGAGCACCTTGGTGATCGGGAGCCGCCACCACAGCGGGTCCTCGGTGGGCTCGAGCCCGAGAAAGTCGGCCGTCGTCACGGTCGGGGGACGGTACCGGCGCCGCGGCGCCGGGCGGCCACCCGGCCGGCCTCCTCGCACAGGGCCACGAACATCGCGGTGAGGTCGTCGACGAGCTGGTCCTGGGCGATCTCCAGGCGCCCCTCGATCCAGGCGAGCATCACCTCGCTCATCCCGCCGACGAGCACGGCCGCGGTGAGGTCGACCGTCGGGTCCGCTCGCTTCGGGACGCGCTGGCGCCGGCGGGCGTCGTCGACGATGAACGACATCATCTGGTAGCCGGTGTCGATGCGCCGGCGATCGAGGGCGTCGATCCCGACCGCCTCGACGTACATGACGCGGGCGCGTCGCGGGTCGTCGACCAGGAAGCGCACCGTCGCCTCCACGGCCGCACGCGTCTGCGCCGGCAGGTCGGGCGGCGCCGCGTCCATCGCTGCGACGAGCACCTCCCGCAGCTCGCCGACCAACCGCTCGAACACCGCGACGGCGAGCGCGTCGCGATCGGGGAAGCTCTCGTAGAAGTACCGCGGGTTCAGACCGGAGCGCTGGCAGACGGCGCGCACCGTCGTCCCCGACCACCCCTCGGTGGCGAGGAGCTCGAACGCCGCGTCGAGCAGCAGCCGCCGCCGCTCGGCCTTGCGGTCCTCGAGCGAGAGCCCGGTGAAGCGCCCTCGGCGCCGCTGCACGGTGGTGGTCGCCACTGGTGCGGACCATAACCTCGGCGCGACGCAGCGAGCGACAGGGGGATCACGATGAGGTCAGCGGTGTTGCGCCACGGGCAGATGGTGGTCCGCGACGACGTGGAGGAGCCGGTCCCGGGCGAGGGACAGGTGCTCGTCCAGGTCGAGGCGTGCGGCATCTGCGGCAGCGACCTGCACTTCGTCCACCACGCACCCCGGATGCTCGAGGTCGGCAGCCGCATGGAGGGCACGCCGGACCTCGGCCGGCCCCCGTTGGACCTGTCCCGCGACGTGTTCATGGGTCACGAGTTCTGCGGCCGCGTGCTCGACCGGGGCCCGGGGACCGAGGGGCCGGCGCCGGGCACGCTGGTCACGTCGATGCCGGTGATGGTCACCGCGACGGGCATCGAGGACCTCGCCTACACGAACCTGCGCCCGGCGGGCTACAGCGAGCGGATGCTGCTGTCGGCGCCGCTGACGCTCGAGGTGCCCAACGGGCTGCCGGCGACGCACGCCGCGCTGACGGAGCCGATGGCGGTCGGGCTGCACGCCGTCAACCGCTCCGGCCTCGGCGCCGGCGACGGCGCCGTCGTGGTCGGCTGCGGCCCCGTCGGGCTCGCCGTCATCGCCGCGCTGCGCCTGCGGGGCATCGCGCCGATCGTCGCCGGCGACTTCTCCCCCGCCCGCCGCCGCCTCGCCGTGGCGATGGGCGCGCACGAGGTCGTCGACCCGCGCGAGGAGCCGCCGTCCGCCGCGTGGCGCCGGGTCGGCGGCAGCCGCACGATGGCGACGTTCGAGGCCGTCGGCGTCCCGGGGATGATCGACGAGCTGATGCGCGTCGCCCCGGCGCAGAGCCGCATCGTGGTGGTCGGCGTGTGCATGCAGCCGGACGCGATCACGCCGTTCTACGGGATCGGCAAGGAGCTCGACGTGCAGTTCGTCCTCGGCTACGACCCCGAGGAGTTCGCCGCCAGCCTGCGGTCGATCGCCGAGGGCGACATCGACGTCGGCCCGCTGATCACCGCCGAGGTCGGGATCGGGGACGTGCCCCGGGCGTTCGAGCTGCTCGCCGACCCGGAGGAGCACTGCAAGATCCTCGTGATGCCGTCGCGCTGACCACGTCGCGGCGGCGAGCCTGCCCGGCGCGCCGTTCCGCGCCTACAGTCCCCGCGCATGACAGGGGCGCTGGAGGGGATCAAGGTCGTCGAAGCCGGGTTGCTCGTGCAGGGGCCACAGGCGGCGGCCCTGCTCGCCCAGCTCGGCGCGGACGTGACGAAGGTGGAGCTGCCCGGCCTCGGCGACCAGTCGCGCTGGTTGCCGATCAGCCTCACCGACCTGCGCAGCGCGTACTTCATGGGCTGCAACCGCGGGAAGCGCAGCGTCACGATCGACTTCCGCAGGCCCGAGGGCCGGGAGGTCTTCCTGCGCCTCGTCGAGCGCGTCGACGTCGTGATCTCCAACTTCAAGCCCGGCACGATGGACGCCTGGGGGCTCGGCTACGAGGACCTCGCCGCGCGCAACCCGCGCCTCGTGTACGCGGCCGGGTCCGCGTTCGGGCCGGTCGGCCCCGACGCCGAGCGCGAGGGCGCCGACCTGTCGGCGCAGGCAGCCGGCGGCCTGATCAGCGCCACCGGCACCGACGCCGGTGAGCCGACGACCATCGCCGTGACGATCGCCGACCACATCTCGTCGCTGAACCTGGTGACCGGCGTGCTCGCCGCGCTGATGGCCCGCGAGCGCACCGGCCGCGGCCAGCGCGTCGACGTGTCGCTGCTCGGCAGCCAGATCTGGGCGCAGGCGAGCGAGTACACGTACTACCTGGCGTCCGGGGAGCTGCCCGGACGGCCGAACCGGGGCCACCCGATGATCCCGGGCATCTACGGGATCATGCCGACGGCCGACGGGTGGATCGCCGTCGTCGGGGTCACCGCGGACAAGCGGCCGGCGTTCTTCCACGCCATCGGTCGGCCGGACCTGCTCGAGGACGAGCGGTTCATGGCGCCGCTGCTGTTCAAGGACGTGAAGGCCGAGCTGTTCGCGATCCTCGCCGAGGTGTTCGTCAAGCGGACGACCGCCGAGTGGTGCACGATCCTCGCCGCCGCCGGCCAGCGGTACGCGCCGGTCCGCACCTACGACGAGGTCGCCGCGGACCCGCAGGTGTGGGAGAACGGCTACCTCGCCGAGGTGGACGGCGAGCGGGTCGTGGGGACGCCGATCCGGATGTCGGACACCCCGACGCGCGTCGGCGGGCCGGCCCCCGAGCTCGGTGCGGACACGATGACCGTGCTCCAGGAGCTCGGCTACTCCGACGAGCAGATCGCCGAGCTGCTGGCCTCCGGAGCGGTCTGAGGGCGTCGTCGCGTCCCGCTGCGAGCGGCGCGGCGACGGTCGCTACGGTGCGACGCATGACCGCGCTCCAGGAGATCCCGCTCACGACGATCGACGGCCGGGCGACCTCGCTCGCCGAGCACGCGGGCAAGGTGCTGCTCGTCGTCAACGTGGCGTCCAAGTGCGGCCTCACGCCGCAGTACGAGGGGCTGCAGAAGTTGTACGCGGACAAGCGCGACCAGGGCTTCGAGGTGCTCGGGTTCCCGGCGAACGACTTCGCCGGCCAGGAGCCGGGGACGAACGAGGAGATCGCCGAGTTCTGCTCGACGACGTACCACGTCGAGTTCCCGATGTTCGCCAAGATCAGCGTCGTCGGCGAGGACCAGCACCCGCTGTACAAGGAGCTGACGGCGGCGATCCCCCGCGCCGAGGGCGACCCCGACACGTTCCGCGAGCGCCTGCGCGGTCACGGCATCACGCCGAACGAGGACCCCGACGTGCTGTGGAACTTCGAGAAGTTCCTGATCGCCAAGGACGGCACCGTGGCGCGGCGCTTCGCCCCCACCGTCGCCCCCGACGACCCGGCGCTCGTCGCCGCCATCGACGAGCAGCTCGCCCGCTGACGACCGGCTCTGCGTGCGCGACCCGGCGCGCGGTGCTCACGCGGCGTGCCGCGTGGCGGGGCCTCACGGGCGTTCGGCGCGGCAGCGGTTGCGGAGGGTGCCGATGCCGGAGATCGTCGTCTCGACCAGTTGGCCGTCGGCCAGGAACCGTGGCGGCGTGCGGCCGGCGCCCACCCCACCGGGCGTGCCCGTGGCGATAACGTCGCCGGGCAGCAGGGTGATGATCGTCGACAGGTACGACACCAGCGTGGGGGCGTCGAAGATCAGCTCGCCGGTGTTCGACGCCTGCACGACCTCGCCGTCCACCGTGCAGCCGATGTGCTGCTCGGGTCCGGGCGTCGCGCCGGGCTCGTCGGGCGTCACCAGCCACGGGCCGAGCGGCGTCGACGACTCGAACGTCTTGCCCTGCAGGAACTGCATGGTGCGGGTCTGCCAGTCCCGCATCGACACGTCGTTGAGCACCGAGTAGCCGGCGATCGCGGCCTGCGCCTCCTCGGGGCCGGCGTGGCGCACCGGCGTGCCGATGATCACCGCCAGCTCGGCCTCCCAGTCGACCTGCGACGACACCGCCGGCAGGACGATGTCGTCGTGGGCGCCGATGAGCGCGCCGCGGTACTTGGCGAACAGCGTCGGGTGGTCGGGGGCCGTGCGACCCATCTCGGCGATGTGGTCCCGGTAGTTGAGCCCGACGCAGACGATCTTGTCCGGACGCGGGATCAGCGGGGCGTAGTCGAGCTCGGCAACCGGCAGCGAGGCGCCGGTCGCCGCCGCGGCGCGCCCCTGCCAGTCCGGGTCGGCGAGCAGCACGCCGACGTCCTCGGCGTCGAGCACCGTCGCGACGTCACCGTCGATGCGCACGGCGCGGTGGCCGCCGTCGAGGCGGATGGTGGCCAGCTTCATGGTCAGCTCCCGAGCGACTCGTAGATGGCGAGGGTCTTGCGGGCGGCGGTGTCCCAGCCGAACTCGAGGCGGGCGCGGACCCGACCGGCGGCGCCCATCGACGTCGCCAGCGCGGGGTCGCCCACGATGCGGTTGACCGCCTCGGCCAGCCCGGCCTCGAACGCCGCGGGGTCCGCCGGGTCGTAGTGCACGAGCAGCCCCGTCTCCCCGTCGGCGACGACCTCGGGGATGCCGCCGACGTCGCTGGCGACGACGGCCGTGCCGCACGCCATCGCCTCGAGGTTGACGATGCCGAGGGGTTCGTAGATCGACGGGCACACGAACACCGTCGAGTGGGTGAGCACCTGGCGGACGTCGGTGCGCGGCAGCTGCTCGTGGACGAAGTGCACGCCGTCGCGCGACGCGGCGAGCGCGGCGATCGCCTCGTCCACCTCGGCGGCGAGGTCCGGGGTGTCGGCCGCGCCCGCGAGCACGAGCAGCTGGGCGTCGGGATCGAACTGCAGCGCCGCGCGCAGCAGGTGCGGGACGCCCTTCTGGCGCGTGACCCGCCCGACGAACGTGACGATCGGCCGCTCCAGGTCGACGCCGAGGCGCTCGAGCACGTCGGTCTCGGGCACCGGGCGGTACAGCTCGGTGTCGATGCCGTTGTGCACCACGTGCACGCGGTCGGGGTCGAGCGCCGGGTAGGTGGCGAGGATGTCCTCGCGTGACGCCGCGCTGACCGCGATCACCGCCGCGGCGTGCTCGTAGGCGGTCTGCTCGGCCCAGCACGACAGCGCGTACCCGCCGCCGAGCTGCTCGGCCTTCCACGGCCGTGACGGCTCCAGCGAGTGCGAGGTGACGACGTGCGGGATGCCGTGGAGCAGGGCGGCCACGTGACCGGCGAGGTTGGCGTACCACGTGTGCGAGTGGACGATCGTGCAATCGCCGACGGCGGCCGCCATCTCGAGGTCCGCGGCGAACACGTGCAGCGCCGGGTTGGCGTCACCGAGGCGCGGGTCGTGCTCCGCGTGGGCGATCGCCCCGGGTCGGGGTGCGCCGAGGCAGTGCACCTCGACGTCGACGAGCTGTGCCAGCTCCTTCGTCAGGAAGTCGACGTGGACGCCGGCTCCGCCGTAGATGTGCGGCGGGTACTCCCGGGTCAGGATGCCGACACGCACGGCGGGCGAGCGTACAACTGTGGGCGGGGGCCGCGGAGGTGCAACGCTGGCGCCCGATGAGCGACCAGTACCCCCTTCCCTACGTGTCCAACGATCTGCGCGGGCGCGTGGCCCTCGTGACCGGCGCCAGCTCCGGCCTGGGACGGCGCTTCGCGCTGACCCTCGCGGCGGCGGGCGCCAAGGTCGCCGCCACCGCGCGCCGGGTCGACCGCCTCGAGGAGCTCGCCCGGGAGATCAAGGCCAACGGTGGTGAGTGCCTGCCGATCGCCCTGGACGTGACGGACCCCGAGTCGATCACCCAGGCGGTCGCCCACGCCAACGAGTCGCTCGGTCTCGTCGACATCCTGATCAACAACGCCGGCATCCCCGACGCCCAGCGGGCGCACAAGATGTCGCTCGAGCTCACCGACGCGGTGCTCGACACGAACGTGCGTGGGCCGTGGCTGCTGGCGAACGAGGTCGCTCGCGGGCTGCTCAAGGCCGAGCAGCCCGGCCGCATCGTGAACATCGCGTCGATGGCGGCGTTCTCCTACAACGGCAACGGCGCCGCGCTGTACTCGATCTCCAAGGCGGCGGTGGTCCGCATGACCGAGGCGCTGGCGGTGGAGTGGGCGCGGTTCAACATCAACGTGAACTGCATCGCGCCCGGCGCGTTCGCCTCGGAGATGATGGACGGGATGCTCAGCCGCGTCGGCGACATCACCCAGCACTTCCCGCGCAAGCGGCTGCTGGATCCGGCGCTGCTCGACTCGACGTTGCTGTACCTCGTGTCGCCCGCGTCGGAGGCCGTGACGGGCACCGTGATCAAGGTGGACGACGGCCAGGGCCAGCGCTGACGGGTCGCGCCCCGTCGTTCTGGGCGGGATCCCTGCCACGTCGCCTTCTGGGCGGGATCCCTGCCAGCAGCTGGCAGGGATCCCGCCCGGTTCGCGCCCGGGCCTGGGCGTGCGGCGCCGTCAGCCGCCGCCGAGCAGCAGGCCGAGCTGGCGCGCCCGGGCGACGACCGCCCCGGTCTCGTCCCAGAGCGTGGCCGTCTCGATCATCCACCCGCCGACGACGTCGTCGCACTCCACGCGCGCCTGCACCCAGCCCGGCGCGGGGCGGCGGCGGACGTGCACCGTCAGCTCCAGCGTCGGCACCCAGCCGATGCGCGGCATCACACCGTTGGCCGCCGGCGGGAAGGCGTCGGCGAACAGCACGAGCGCGGCCGTGGTCGGTGGGGTGCCGTCGACGAGGCGCACCCAGCCGTCGACGACGGCCGTCCCATCCGGTGGGCGGACGCGCACGTCGACGCGCGACAGCAGCGGCAGCTCGACACCCTGGTCCAGCTCGCGTCGGTCCAGGCAGCGCTCGGGGGGCGGGATCGACGGCGGCGTCAGCGTCAGCCCGGGGTCCGGGAGGTCGCTCGCCGGCACGGTCACGTCGGTCATCACGGCGGCGACGGTCATCCGCTCGGCGCCGTCCTGCACGAGGCTGCCGCGCACGTGGGTCGCCCGGCGACCGGCGCGCACCACCGCGGCGTGCACCTCCCCGTCGCGCTCGCCGATCGCCGGGCGCAGGTAGTGCACCGTGACCGACGCCGGGTCGGGGCGCCCGGCGACCTCGGTCAGCGCCCGCAGGACGGGCTGGACGGCGTAGCCGCCGTTCGGGTTGGCGCCGATGCTCCACGCCGCCGACAGGCGGGCGCGGAACGTCCCGTCGCCGACCGAGGTGATCGCGGTCTCGTCGTCGAGCAGGCCCACCCCGTCATCTTGGGCGCGCCCGTCGCCACGTCACGCAGCGAGACGACCGAAAGGGAGGAAGGCGCAGCGGCTCCAACCCCGCACCTGGAGCGGATGACGGGACTCGAACCCGCGACCTCAACCTTGGCAAGGTTGCGCACTACCAACTGTGCTACATCCGCACGGGCCGGAGCTGCCTCCGGCGTCGGGCCAACAATCTAGCCCGATCTCGCGCGATCACCACGCTCGCGGCCCTCACGACGCCGATCCGTCGCCCTTCGCCGAGCTCCCCTTCTCCTTGTCGCTGCGCAGGTCGATGCGCAGCGTCAGGATGCCGTCCTCGAGCGTCGCCTCGGCGTCGCCGATCATCGCGAAGTCCTGGTAGTCGAGCTGGGCCTGGGCGATGAACCGCCGCCGCTCCTCCCCCGCCACCGGCGGCAGCGGGCGGCGCTTCACGGCCGCGGCGCGCTCACGGAAGCGGGCCAGCATCTGGTCGAGGTCGAGCGATGCCATACGAGCGACAGTACCGGCGACGGCGTCAGTGCGGCCGCCGGGCGGGCTCGATCCCGCTCGTCTCGTCGTCGGCGCCACCCGCCGCGTCGACGACGTCACCCGCGGACGGGGCGTCGGCAGGTGCCTCCACGACCTCACCGTCCTCGACGATCGTGGCGTCGACGATCGCCGCGTCGGCCGCCGCCGGTTCGGGTTCGGCGTCGAGCTCCTCGGCCTCCACGACCTCGCCCGCGGCTGTCTCCTCGTTCGTGTCCTCGGATCCGGCCACCGGCTCGCCGTCGGGTGCCTCGGCCGAGGTCGCCTCGGCCGAGGCACCCGACGCCGCCGGCAGGAGGTCGCCGTTCGCCGTGGGCGTGTCGTCCGCGACCGCCGCCGCCGTGCCCCCGCCGGCGTCGTGGGCGGCGGCGTCGTCGGCCGCCTCGGCGTCCCCGTTCGCCGCCACGACCTGCGGGTCCATCGCCGCCAGCAGCTCGGCCACGCGCGCACCGCCGGCGTCGCGCGCGTCCTCGGGCACCTCGTCCTCGATCGGCACCATCGGCGCCGGCTGCCACGCCCCCGGCGGCCGGGCCGCCGCCAGCATCGCCGCCCTGGTCGCCGGATCCTGCCTGGCGAAGCGCCGCGTGCCCATCACCTCGAGCGGGCCGAGCACCGGCGGGTCCGTGCGCGTCGCCCGCACGAGCCACGCCGCCACGACGAGCAGCACCACGCCCAACGCGACGAGCACGACGGCGAGCACCAGCGTCGTCGAGCCGGTCGAGCCGAGGAGGGGCGGGAAGGCAGGCACGGCACCTGCGAGTCTGCCAGGTCCGCAGCCGCGCCGACCGTCTTCGAGCGCGCCGCGAGGCCCGGACCCGACACGGCGCTGGGCCATACTCGCGACGCCATGTCGAGTCTGCTGTGGGCCCTCCTGGCCGTCGCCGTCTGCGCGGCGATGCTGTACGTGGCGTCCATCATCGAGCCGCACTGGGTGGCCAAGGACGGCAAGCGCTTCCTCACCACCTCGGAGGTCGTCGACCGCTTCGGCACGTCCGTCGGCCGCCGCCGGGAGGTCCGCGGCACGATCATGGACGACGGCCGCATCCTCCTCGGCCGGCGGTCGCTGCTGCGCACGCAGTCGACGCTGTTCCGCGTCCGCGGCAAGTCACCACAGCTCTCCCGCGGCCGCCACCAGTACGTGCTCGAGCAGATCCCGCCCGACCCCGACGGCGACCTGGTGATCCTGCGGATCCCCACCTCGAGCAAGCTGGCGGCGCGCTTCGACGAGCTCGCCGAGGCGGCCCAGGCCTGACCGGCGCCTACGCCGCCGACCCGGCCACCCCGAGCGAGGCGGGGTCGTCGAGGAACGTGGCGATCGGGTCGGCGAGCTGGTCGAGGTTGATCAGGAAGGCGTCGTGTCCGTGCGGCGAGTCGATCTCCACGTACCGGCTCGGCACGCCCTCCGAGCGCAGCACCTCGTCGATCTGGCGCTGCTGGTAGTTCGGGTACAGCAGGTCCGAGGAGATCCCGATCGTCATCGTGTGGGCGCGGATCCGGCTCATCGCCCCGGCCACGCTGCCGCGGCCGCGCGCGACGTCGTGGAGGTCCATCGCCGTGCCGATGACCATGTAGCTGTTCGTGTCGAAGCGCCGCGTCAGCTTGTGGCCGTGGTACTCGAGGTAGCGCACCACCTCGAACTCGTCGCCCACCCGGCCGCGCCCGAAGCGCTCCGTGAAGACGTTGTCGCTGCGGAACGTCACCTGGGCGACCATCCGGGCGATGGCCAGCCCGTCGTCGGGGCCGTCGCCCGGCTCGGCGTCGTAGTAGTCGCCGCCCCGCCAGCGCGGGTCGAGCTTGATCGCCCGGCGCCCGATCGCGCTCCACGCGATCTGCTGCGCGGTCGCCTGCATGCACGTGGCGATCGGGACGATCGAGCGCACCCGGTCCGGGTACATGATCGCCCACTCCAGCACCTGCATCCCGCCCATCGACCCGCCGATCACGCTGTGCCACCGGGCGATGCCGAGGTGGTCGGCGAGGCGGGCCTGGGCGCGCACCATGTCGCGGATCGTGATCACCGGGAAGCGCGATCCGTAGGGCCTGCCGTCGACCGGGTGCAGCGATGCCGGGCCCGTCGAGCCCTGGCAGCCGCCCAGCACGTTCGAGCACACGACGAACCAGCGGTCCGTGTCGATCGCCTTGCCCGGGCCGACGAGGCCCTCCCACCAACCCGGCTCGGGGTGGCCGCGCCCGGCGGGTCCGGTGACGTGGCTGTCACCGGTCCACGCGTGGCAGATCAGCACGGCGTTGCTCGCGTCGGCGTCGAGCGTGCCCCACGTCTCGTAGGCGATGGTCACGTCGCGGAGCGTCTCGCCGTGCTCGAGCGCGAACGGGTGGTCGGTGGCGAACGTGAAGAACTGGCGGTGTCCCGGCGGGTCCCCCGGCATCCACGCACCCGTCACGCGACGCTCGTTGCGCTTCTCCGCGATCTCGGATGTCATTCGGTGCCGTACCTCACAAACGCCTTGGTTGCCGGATGCTCCGGCCACATCCCGTCGACCCCGCGGTCGACGGCAACGGCACCTTGGGGCGTTCCTCCCAGGTTGCCGGGCCCGGACAGCCGGGCCGCTCGAAATGCAGGCCGAACGGTAGCAGCGCCCGCGCGCGATTCCCGAGATCGTTGCGGGCGTCAGCGGAAGGCCGGCATGACCTCGCGGGCGAGCAGCTCGAACATCGGGGCCGTCGCCGAGGGCGTCGTGCCGGGCAGCGTGGCGAACCACAGGGCCGCGGTCGCGCCGGCGGCCTCGGCGGCGCGCAGCTCGTCGATCACCTGCTCGGGGGTGCCGAACGCACTGCGGGCCGGGGCCGTCCCGCTCGTCGTGCGCTCGAGCAGCACCCGATCCACCTCGAGGTCGCCTGCGGTGCCGTACCACTGCGCGTAGCGCTCCATCCGGTACGCCGCGAACCGCCCGAGCGCCGCCGCGTCCCGCTCGGGATCGTCGCTCGGGTAGGTGAAGGCGAAGATGCACAGCCGCGGCGGATCGGTCCGCCCGGTACGGCGGTGCGCCTCGTGGTACTCGCGGTACAGGTCCGGCCCGCCGACGACGATGAGCCCGTCGCCGAGCGTCGCCGCACGTTGCACGGGCCGCGGCGCCCGTCCGGCGAGCCAGATCTGCGGTCCGGGCCGCTGCACCGGCTTGGGGGTGACGTCGAGGTGGTCGATGCGGCGATGCCGGCCGTGGAACATGAAGGGCTCGTCACCCCACGCCCGGCGGATGATCTCGATGCCCTCCTCCAGCAGCGCGGCGCGGTGGCGGCGGTCCACGCCGAACGCGTCGAACTCCTCGAGCTTGTAGCCGAGGCCCAGGCCGAGGCGCAGCCGTCCGTCGGACAGCACGTCGACCACGGCGGCGTCCTCCGCGACCCGTAGCGGGTCGTGCAGCGGCAGCAGCAGGACCGCCGTGCCGATCGTCACCCGCGACGTGCGCGCCGCCACGGCCGCCGCCATCGTGAGCACGGACGGCAGGTAGTCGTCCTCGATGAAGTGGTGCTCGGTCAGCCACACCGTGTCGAAGCCGAGCTGCTCCATGTGCTCGATGTGCTCGAGCGTCTGGCGGTAGAGCGTCGCGTTGTCGATGCCCGAGCCGCGCGGGTTGCGCATGTCGTAGAGGACCCCGAACTCCACGGGGCGTCAGTTGACCACGCCGATGACCGGTTGCGAGTACACGCGGTGCTGATCGAAGCCGGCCTCGTAGGGCAGGAAGCCGTTGGGGTCGGGGTACACGAGCTGCACCAGCTCGTAGGGCGTGCCCCGGTACCACGCCTCGACGGTCGTGAAGAGCGGCGCCCACTCCTCGACGTCGACGTGGGCGAAGCGGCAGCGCAGGTCGTGGTCGAGCACGCCGATCACCTCGACGTCGAGGGGGATCTCGACGCCGGAGCGGCACAGGTCGCGCACGAGCACGAGCAGGTTGCGGGCCTGCGCCGGCTTGAGCCCGAACACCACGACCTCCGGGAACCCGACGTGCGCGGTGAGCCCGATGGTGTACGTGTAGCCGGCGCGTGGCGGGTCGCTGGCGAGGTCCGCCGGGACGGGCTCCACGGCGAAGCCCTCCGTCTCGATCATCCACTCGATCTTCTCGGCGTGATCGATGTGGAAGTCGGGCAGCTCCACACGACGACCGTACCCCGTGACCGGGGCCGGCTCCATGCCCCCGAACGGGCGGCCGTCGACCGGCCGTGCCCGCCGTGGCCGTCGTGGCCGCCGTGGCCGCCGTGCCGAACGTGAGCGACGTGCGACCCAGGCGAGCCGGGTGCTCATCTTCACCCGACGGCCGCCGCCGAACGTGAGCGGCGTGCGTCTCAGGCGACCCAGGTGCTCATCCTCACCCGACGGCCGCCGCCGAACATGAGCGATCTGCGTCCCAGGCGACCCGGCTGCTCATCCTCACCCGACGGCCGCCGCCGAACATGAGCGATCTGCGTCCCAGGCGACCCAGGTGCTCATCCTCACCAGACCCCGGCGCCGAACATGAGCGATCGGCGTCCCAGGCGACCCGGCTGCTCACTTCACCGGGCCCGCGGCACCAAAGATGAGCAACACGCACACCACACGACCCCAACGCTCACCTTCACCAGACGGCCAGCATCGAACGTGAGCGATCGGCGTCCCAGGCGACCCGGCTGCTCATCCTCACCCGACGGCCGCCGCCGAACATGAGCAATCTGCGTCGCCGGCGACCCGGCTGCTCATCTTCGCCAGACGTCCGCCGCCGAAGATGAGCAACGTGCGCGCCACACGACCCGAACGCTCATCTTCAGGGCGGCGCGGCACCACAGATGGGCAACCCGCGCGCCCGGCGACCCGAACACTCACCATCGCCGGACCTCCGGTACCGAAGATGAGCAACGTGCGCGCCAGGCGAGCCGGCCGCTCATCTTCACCGGGCCTCCGGTACCGAAGATGAGCAACGTGCACGCCACACGACCCGAACGCTCATCTTCACCAGACGTCCGCCGCCGAAGATGAGCAACGTGCACGCCACACGACCCAGACGCTCACTTTCACCAGACCCGCCGGCACCAAAGATGAGCAACCCGCACACCACACGACCCGGACGCTCATCTTCGGCGCGCGCCCGGGCGAACCTCGCGTCGGCGTGCTGCGCGGTCGGTGCCGCTACCGTCGCGAGCGGCTCATGTACCGGTTCCTCTTCACCCCCCGGTGGCTGGCGTTCCACCTGCTCGTCGTCGCCGGGGTCGTGCTCATGGTCAACCTCGGGTTCTGGCAGCTGCGCCGCCTGGACGAGCGCCGGGAGTTCAACGCCACCGTGGAGAGCCGCATCGATCTGCCACCCGTCCCGCTCGACGACGTGCTCGTCCCCGGCGCCGATCCCGAGGACCTCGAGTGGCGCTCGGTCACGGCCTCCGGCACCTACCTTCCCGAGGAAACGTTCGTCGTGGTGAACCGCTCCCAGGGCGGCGTCGCCGGCGAAATGGTCGTGACGCCGATGGAGCTCGACGACGGGCGGATCCTGCTCGTCGAGCGCGGGTTCGTCCCGCTCGACGCAGAGGCCGCGCCGCCGCCCGCCGGCACGGTGGAGGTGACCGGCCGGCTGCGCCCGTCCCAGACCCGCCGCACCGGGCAGCTCAGCGACCCGGCGACCGGCGAGCTGACCGAGGCGCAGCGCATCGACATCGACCGCCTCGCGCCGCAGCTGCCCGGCGAGCCGGTGCCGATGTTCCTGGAGCTCACGTCGTCGGACCCTGCCGAGCCGGGGCCATCTCCGCAGCCCGTGACCGCACCGGAGCTCTCGGAGGGGCCGCACCTCTCCTACGCCGTGCAATGGTTCATCTTCTCGACCGCCGTGGTCGTCGGCTGGGTGCTCGCGGTCCGCAAGTCGATCACCACCCGCCGCCGGGCCGCCGCACGAGCAGCCGCCGGCGCAGGCGCCACGGCAGCCGACGAGCCAGCTCCCACATCGTCCGGCTGACCTCGGCCGGGCCACTGTCGATGCGCAGGTACGCCGCCCAGTGCTCGGGCGGCAGCTCGAAGAAGGCGTCGAAGAACGTGGCGAGGTCGTCCTGGTCGAGTGCGGCGACGACCTCCATCCCGTACTCGTGCAGGCGCCGCGTGACGCGCAGCCGCCGCGGCCACACGGCCTCGCGCACCGAAGCCGGATCGATCCGCCCCGGCCGGGCGCAGGCAGCCGCGATCGCGTCGGCGACGCGTGCCGCGGCACGCAACGACGCGGCCACGGAGAACCCGGTCGCCGGGTGCGCGTAGCCGGCGGCGGCGCCGAACCGGACCGCCGGCCCACCCTCCCCCGGCAGCGGGCCCCCGACGGGGATCAGCACCCGCTCGATCCGACCATCGGGCACCGTGCCCCCGAGGCGCGCGGCGAGGCGCGGTGCCAGCGACTCCGGGTCGACGGCGGGCCGGGCCACGAGCACGGTCTCCTCCACCAGCCAGCCCTCCCCCATCGGCACGACGTAGCCGAACGTCGGCGGGCCGTCACCGCCCGTGCCCGGGCGGCGCAGGTCCATCAGCGTCGGCTCCAGCGGCCGTCCCGCCGGATCCGCGACGACGACGCCGTACGCGGACTGCGCGGCCTGCCGGGAGCCTGCGGTGACACGCCGGCCGGTCGCGTCGACGACGAGGCGGGCGTCGACCTGGCCGGCGTCGGTGAGGACGCGCGTCGCCGACGGGGTGCGCACCGTCCGCTCGGCGCGCGCGGCGACCAGCTCGACCCCCTCGGCGAGGTGCGCACGCAGCGCGTCGTTGGCGACCACGGCGTAGGGCCGGTCCAGCTCGTGGCGGCGATGGCCGTGCACGACCATCCCCGGCACGACCGCCGCGAAGCACTCGTCGGGGAGCATCGGGACGTCGTCGCGCCAGGTGCCGTACGTCGCCGTCCACGGTGCCCCGCTGCCGATCACGGCGACGCGCAGCCCCCGCACCCGAGCGGCAGCTGCCAGCGCGAGCCCGGCAGGTCCGTCGCCGATGACCGCCAGGTCGAGCGTCGGTGCCGAGCGGTCCCGAGCCCGCTCGGTCACCCGCGCTCGAGGGCGGCCATGCGGCGGAACTGCTCGACGACGTCGGGGCTCTTGTGGTCGGGATCGAGCGTGCGGTACACGGTCTCGACGTTCACCGCGATGCGCCCGGCCTCACCCCACGTGGCCAGGTCCGGGCCGAGCTTCCCGGCGCCGATCAGGGCGCTGATCTCCTTGGCCGCCTCGAAGGCGTCGATCCCCGCCTGGAAGCGCGCCGTGGCCTCGCGCTCGACGAACGCCAGGTAGTCGCGCACGGCCACCACCCCCGACTTGTCGGTGATCGGGCCGTGGCCGGGGACGACCACGTCGATGTCCATGCCGAGCATGAGGTCGCACGCGGCGATCCAGTTGGACAGCGGACCGGCCCACACGATCGGCGTCCCCTTGATGAAGAGGATGTCGCCGGTGAACACGGTCCTGGCGTCGGGGACGTAGACGATCGTGTCGCCCTTGGTGTGCGCCGGCCCGACCTCGATCAGCTCCACCTCCCGGCCGGCGACGTCGAGCGTGAGCCGACCCTCGAACGTCCGCGTCGGCGGGGTGAGCGTGATGCCCTCGAACTGGAACTCGCCGAAGAAGCTGCGGAACAGCTCGCCGACCTCGCCGGGCGCCTTGAGCAGCCCGGCCATCATCTCGGGCGACACCTCGGCCATCTCCTCCGCCGTCGCCGCCGAGGCGATGATCTCGGCGTCGGCGACGAGCTGGTTGCCGTAGCAGTGGTCGCCGTTGGCGTGCGTGTTCACGACCATGCCGATCGGGGCCGGCCCGGTGCGCTCGGCGAACGCGTCGAGCATCGCCGCCGTCAGCGGCAGGTCGAAGAGGGTGTCGACGAGGAGGGAGCCGCCATCACCGACGACCAGCCCGGCGTTGCTCCAGCCCCAGGACCCGTCGCGCTGGACGTAGGCCCAACATCCGTCGCCGGCCTCGTGCACCACTCCGTTGGCGTTCGTCCCCATATGGCCGTCATGTTGCCAGTTCCCGGCGATCGCCCCACCCGCGAGGCGCGGTGCGCGCGGTCGCTCACGCCGTACCGGACGCGGCGGGGAAGGAGCGCACCAGCCGGGCGGCCAGGCGCTCGGCGAGGACGAGGGTCGGCAGGTATGTGCCGGAGCGCGGAACGTCGGGGAACACCGAGGCGTCGACGACGTGCACGTTCGCCAGGCCGCGCACCCGCCCGTCGGCGTCGACCACCTCCCCCATCGGGCACGTCGAAGTCAGGTGGTGCACGCCGGCGGGGGCGTCGCCGAACGTCGCCTCCTCGACGAGCTCGCGGAACGGCGCCGTGGCGAGCAGCCCCTTGACGACGGCCCGGGCGCCGGCGAGCCCGGCCTGCTCGTCCAGCACGGTCGCCAGCAGCATCGCGTGGCCGGGGGTGCCGGGCCCGAGGTGGTTCATGGCCGTCACCTCCACCCCATCTCGGCGCAGCACCGCCCCGGTCACCAGGCCGTGCACGTCGACGGCCACGCCGGGGCGCAGCCGCAGCGTCACCGGGAGACCGTCGTGGTTCCGGGGCGGCCGGTCGGGGACCTCGACGCCCGACGCCCGCAGCAGCGCCGGGGAACCCAGCGCCCCGGCCGCCAGCACCACCGCCTCCGCCGGCACCACGGACCCGTCGCCGAGCCGCACGCCGATCGCCCGCTCGTCGTCGAGCACCAACCGCCGCGCCGACGTCCCGTTGCGCAGCGTCAGCCGCTCGGGATCCGCGCCCCGCAGATAGCCGTCCGCCGCCGTCACCCGCCGGCCGCGGCGGCACGTCAGCACGGCCGGGCGGGCCTCGGGCGCGGCGGCGAGCAGCGCCCGGTCGACCGGCCCCAGCGCGTCGGGCTCCTGCATCGGCATCCGCGCCTGCACCCGTGCCAGCGCCTCCTCCACGTCGTCCCAGCCCCACGCGGCGTACTGCTCGAGCGGCCCGATCGAGGCGACCATCCCGTTCACCGCGCTCGACCCGCCCAGCCCGCGGCCGCGCACCGGCGATCCGGGGAAGAGCGCGCCGGGCGCTGCCATGGCGTCGAAGAGGCTGAGCACCGGCGGCACCGCCCAGCCCGCCTCGAGCAGCGTCACGTCGTGGCCGGCCTCCACGAGCCGGGCGGCGACCACGCACCCTGCCGTGCCGGCACCGACGACGACCCAGTGCACGCCCGGTCAGAGCCCGATCAGGTGGGCCGCGTCGTTGTAGCGGACCAGCCGCCAGCGCCCGGGGCCGACGAGCAGGAGCTCGGTGAGCGAGGCGTTCGCGGTGTGCAGCTCGAAGACGCCCGTCGGCGGGGTCCGCAGGGCGAGGCGCAGGACCGCGTCGATCACGCCACCGTGGCAGCAGACGACGATGCTGCGCCCGGTGTGCGCGGTGACTGCGTCGCGCAGCGCCAGCCCGACGCGGTGGTGCATCTCGGCGATCGTCTCGCCCCCGGGGAACGTGACCGCGAACGGGTCGGACTCCCAGTCGGGCATCCCATAGCGCTGCACGAACTCGTCGAACGTCAGCCCGTCGCAGTCCGGGCCCGGGTCGTGCTCGCCCCATCGCTCGTCGACGATGACCTCGCCACCACCGACCGCCGGGGCGATCCGCTCGGCCGTCTGGATGGCCCGCGGATACCCGCTCGAGTACAGCACGGCGCCGGTCAGCTCCCCGGTCTCGGCGAGGCGGGCGGCGAGGCGGTCGCACTGGCGCCGGCCCAGCTCGGACAGCCCGGCGCACGTGCGGGGCCCACCGATCGACCGGTTCACGGTGGCCATCGACTCGCCGTGGCGCACGAGCACCACGCGGGTCTGGGGGAAGGCGTAAGCGCGGGGTTCCTGCCCGGTGGGGCTGCTCGTGTCGGCCGTCACGGGATGAGACGGTATCCACGGGAAACTTTTCGTTCAGAGGTCCGGGAGCAGTGGCGCGCGAGCCCTAGGGTCAGACCAGTGGCGCAGCGCCCTCGACGGACCCATCGCTTCACCGTTCGATCACGCGACACCGACCCCCGGGCGACCGCCATCAAGAGCGGCGCAGCCTCGCTCGGCATCCCCTTCGACGGCCCCGTGCAGGTGGCCGACGTGGTGTACGTCGAGGGGGACCTGGACGACGACGACCGGGCCGCGCTCGGTGCCTTCCTCGCCGATCCCCTGCTGCAGACCGGCACGTGGGAGACGCCGGCCGGTGACGGGATCGAGATCACCCTCCACCCCGGCGTGACCGACGCCGCCGCGGACGCCGTGCGCCACGCCGCGGCCCAGCTCGGCATCGACGTCACGGCCGCGGCGACGGGTCGCCGCATCGAGCTGCCACCCGGCGCCGACGCGGACCTCCTGCTCCGCCGGCTGGTCGCCAACCCGGTGATCGAGCACTGGACCCGCGGCGCCGCGACCCCCGAGCTGCACCCCGGCTCCGACGAGGTCCCACCGGTCGAGACGATCCCGATCCGCGACCTTGACGACGCCGGATTGGCGCGGGTGAGCGCCGAGCGCGCGCTCGCCCTCGATCCCGAGGAGCTCGCCATCATCAAGGAGCACTTCACGGCGATCCGGCGCGACCCCACCGACGTCGAACTGGAGACGCTCGCCCAGACCTGGAGCGAGCACTGCGCGCACAAGACGTTCCGGGCGGCGATCCGCACCCGCCACGGCGTCGTCAACCTCCTCGCCCAGCTGCGGGCGGCCACCGACACCATCGCCGCCCCCTACGTGCGCTCGGCGTTCGTCGGCAACGCCGGGATCGTCTCGTTCGTGGAGGGCACGACGATCGCCCTCAAGGCCGAGACGCACAACCACCCCTCGGCGGTCGAGCCGTTCGGCGGTGCCAACACCGGCGTCGGCGGGGTGATCCGCGACATCCTCGGCGCCGCCCACCACCCGATCGCCTGCACCGACGTCCTCTGCTTCGGGCCACCGGACCTCCCGCTCGAGGAGCTCCCCGAGGGCGCGCTGCACCCGCGCCGCATCCGCGAAGGCGTGATCGACGGCGTCGCCGACTACGGCAACAAGATCGGCCTCCCCACCGTCGCCGGCGCCGTCCTCTACGACCGCGCCTACACCACCAACCCGCTGGTGTTCTGCGGCTGCATCGGCGTCGCCCCCGACCGCCCGCTGCCGACCGGGCCCAACCCGGGTGACCGGGTGGTCGTGCTCGGCGGGCGCACCGGCCGCGACGGCATTCGGGGGGCGACGTTCTCCAGCGCGACGATGGACGCCACGACCGGTGAGGTCGCCGGGGCGAGCGTGCAGATCGGCGACCCGATCACCGAGAAGCTGCTCATCGACGTGCTCGACGAGGCCGACGGGCTGTGGACGGCGATCACCGACTGCGGCGCGGGCGGGCTGTCGTCGGCCGTCGGGGAGATGGCCGAGCGCACCGGTGCCGACATCGAGCTGAGCAGGGCACCGCTCAAGTACCCGGGGCTCGCGCCGTGGGAGATCTGGCTGTCGGAGGCCCAGGAGCGGATGGTCCTCGCCGTGCCACCCGACAAGCTGCCCGAGCTGCGGGCCTGCTGCGCCCGTCACGGGGTCGAGCTGGCCGACCTCGGCGCCTTCACCGGTGACGGCCGCCTCGTCGTGCGCCACCGCGGCGAGGTCGTGCTCGACCTCGACACGTCGTTCCTGCACGACGGGCGCCCGCAGCGTGAGATGGTCGCCGAGCTGCCGACCCCGGACCGCACGCCCGGGCGCCGGCACGTGCCCGACGTCGCCGGCACGCTCCTCGCCCTGCTCGCCCACCGCAACATCGCCTCGAAGGCCACGACGATCCACCGCTACGACCACGAGATCGGCGGCGGCACCGTGGTCCGTCCGCTCGTCGGCGTCGCCTCGGACGCTCCGGGCGACGGCGTCGTCCTCGCCGACCCGCGCGACACCCACGGCCTGGCGATCGGCATCGGCGTGAACCCGTGGATCGGGCTGCACGACCCCGAGGCGATGGCCCACGCCGTGATCGACGAGGCGATCCGCAACGTCGTCGCCGTCGGCGCCGATCCCGACCGCGTCGCCCTGTTGGACAACTTCTCGTGGGGCGACCCGCGGCGGCCCAGCACCCTGGGCGAGCTCGTCGCCGCCGTGCGCGGCTGCCACGACGCGGCCCTCCGCTACCGGGCGCCGTTCGTGTCCGGCAAGGACTCGCTGAACAACGAGTACACGGGGGCCGACGGGCAGCGCCACGCCGTGCCGCCGACGCTGGTGATCACCGCCGCGGCCCACGTGCCCGACGTCAACCGCTGCGTCACGGCCGAGCTAACGGGGCCGGGCAACGTGCTGTTCCTGCTCGGCCGCACGGCAGCCGAGTTCGCCGGCAGCCACCTCGACCTCGTGCTCGGCGCCCCGGCCGACGTCGGCGCGGCGCCGCAACCGGACCCGGATGCGCCGGCGCGGTACCGCCGCCTCCACGCGGCGATCCGCGCCGGGCTGGTGCGCGCCTGCCACGACGTCAGCGAGGGCGGGCTCGCGGTGGCCCTCGCCGAGCTGTGCACCGCCGGCCGCCTGGGGGCCGCCGTGGAGGCGCTCCCCCACGACGACCCCGTCGTCGCCCTGTTCGCCGAGTCGGTCGGGCGCCTCGTCGTCGAGGTCGCGCCCGGCGACGTCGAGGCGTTCCTCGCCGTCGTCGGCGACGCACGCCGGCTGGGGACGGTCACGGCCGAGCCGGCGCTGCGCTTCCCGGGCGTCGCCCCGATCCCGGTCGCCGACCTCACCGCGGCCTTCCAGGGAGCCGACGCATGAGCGTCCGAGCCACCGCCGCCGGGGGGATGGCGTGAGCCGCCCGCTCGCCCTCGTCGTGGCCGGCCCGGGTACGAACCGCGACACCGACGCCGTGCTCGCCCTCGACCTCGCCGGGGCCGAACCGCAGGTCGTGCTCGCCGCCGAGCTGACGGCGCGCCCCGAGCTGCTCGACCCCGCCCGCATCGTCGTGATCGCCGGTGGGTTCAGCTACGGCGACGCCCTCGGTGCCGGCCGCATGCTCGCCCTCGATCTCACCACCGGCAACGGAGGGCGTCTCGGCGACCGCCTGCGCGCGTTCGTCGAGAGCGGGCGCCCGGTCGCAGGCATCTGCAACGGGTTCCAGGTGCTGACCCGCGCCGGCCTGCTGCCCGGCGCCCTCGGCCACAACGCGAGCGGGCACTTCGACTGCCGCTGGGTGGCGCTGGCGCCGGAACCGGCGAGTCGCTGCATCTGGACCGCCGGACTGGACGAGGACGTGCACTGCCCGATCGCCCACGGTGAGGGCCGCTACGTCCATCCCGACCCCGAGGGCCTCGCCGCCGCCGGCCAGGTGGCGCTGCGGTACCGGGAGAACCCGAACGGCTCGGTCGCCGACATCGCGGGCGTCTGCGACCCGACGGGCGTCGTGCTCGGGCTGATGCCGCACCCCGAGAACCACGTCGTCGCCCGCCAGCACCCGCGCCACCGTCACGATCCGTCCACCGTGCGCACGCTCGGCCTGCGCCTGTTCGAAGCGGCGGTCCGTCATGTCAAATGAGCTCGTGACGACCGGGGACGTGCTCCTCGACATCGACCTGCCCCTGCCGGATCGCCGGGAGGGCAAGGTGCGCGTGTCCTTCGCCTGGGCGCCCGGCCAGCGGCTGTTCGTCACCACGGACCGGCTGTCGGCGTTCGACCGCGTGCTCGCCGGCGTGCCCTACAAGGGCCAGGTGCTCAACCAGTTGGCCGCCTGGTGGTTCGAGCAGACCGCCGACCTCGTCCCCAACCACGTCGTCTCGGTGCCGGACCCGAACCTGCTGATCGCCCGGTCGGCCACCACGCTGCCGGTCGAGGTGATCGTGCGCGGGTACATCACCGGCGTGACGGCGACGTCGCTCTGGCGGGCGTACGCCGCCGGGCAGCGCACGATCTACGGCTACCACTTCCCCGAGGGCCTGCGGAAGAACACGCCGCTGCCCGAGCCGCTCGTGACGCCGACGACGAAGCCGCCCGCCGGCGCCGACACCCACGACGAGCCGCTGACGTGGGCCGAGGTCGTGGAGCGGGGCCTCGTGCCGGCGGCGGAGTGGGAGCGGATCACGACGATCGCCCTCGAGCTGTTCCGCCGCGGCCAGGAGGTCGCGGCCCGGGCCGGGCTGATCCTCGTCGACACGAAGTACGAGTTCGGCCGCACCGACGACGGCGAGCTGCTGCTGATCGACGAGCTGCACACGCCCGACTCGTCGCGGTACTGGGTCGCCGCCACCTACGAGGAGCGCGTCGCAGCGGGCGAGGAGCCCGAGAGCCTGGACAAGGAGATCATCCGGCGGGCCTACGCGGACGCCGGCTACACGGGCGACGGCGAGCCGCCGCCCGTGCCGGCGGAGGTGTGGACGGCGACCTCGGCGCGCTACATCGACGCCTACGAACGGCTCACCGGGCTGCGCTTCGAGCCCGGTGCCACCCCTGCGGCCGCGCGCATCGCTGCGTGCGTCGCCGCCCTGCGAGAGGATCTGTGATGAAGGACGTCCCGGTCACGATCAGCCGTCACGCATCGCCCGACGTCGGCGACACGCCGCGCGAGGAGTGCGGCGTGATCGGCATCTCGACACCTCACGGCGAGGGCGTCGCCCAGCTCACGTTCTTCGGGCTGTTCGCACTGCAACATCGAGGCCAGGAGGCCGCCGGCATCGCCGTGAGCGACGGCCAGCGGGCCCGGGTGCACAAGCAGCCCGGGCTCGTGTCGCACGTGTTCGACAACGACTCGCTGCGGGCGCTCGCCGGCTACCACGCCATCGGCCACACCCGCTACTCGACCACCGGGGCATCCAACGAGCGCAACATCCAGCCGTTCGTCGTCGAGACGATGCACGGCCCCCTCGCCCTCGCCCACAACGGCAACCTCGTCAACACGCCGGCGCTGCGCGACGAGCTGCTGTCGCGGGGCTTCGGGCTCACCGCGACGAGCGATTCGGAGGTGATGACCCTGATGCTCGCCGCCGCCGGCGGGCGCTCGTGGGAGGAGCGCATCGAGCGCACGCTGCCGGCGTGGAAGGGCGCGTTCTCGCTCGTGCTGCTCGCCGCCGACCGGGTGCTCGCCGTGCGCGACCCGTGGGGGTTCCGGCCGCTGTCGGTCGGGCGCCTGCCCCACGGCGGCCACGCGGTGGCCAGCGAGACCTGCGCGCTGTCCACGCTCGGGTGCGTCGACATCACCGAGGTGAACCCAGGTGAGATCGTCACGCTGCGCGGCGCCGAGCTGCACCGCCGTCAGGCGCTCACGCCGGCGCAGAAGCTGTCGCGCTGCACGTTCGAGTTCGTGTACTTCTCCCGGCCCGACTCCGTGTGGAACGGCCTCAACGTGCACCAGGCCCGCGAGCGCCTCGGTGCCGAGCTGGCGCGGGAGTCCGCCGTCGACGCCGACGTCGTCATCCCGGTGCCGGACTCCTCGATCCCCGCGGCGATCGGCTACTCCCGCGCCAGCGGCGTGCCGTTCAACGACGGCCTCATCAAGAACCGCTACATCGGCCGGACGTTCATCGAGCCGACCCAGGAGATCCGCGAGCGCGGCGTCGCGCTCAAGTTCAACGCGCTGACCGAGAACCTGGCCGGCAAGCGGGTGATCATGATCGACGACTCCCTCGTGCGCGGCACGACGGCCGGCCCGCTCGTCAAGCTGATCCGCGACGCCGGGGCCACCGAGGTGCACGTGCGCATCACCTGCCCGCCGATCGCCCACCCCTGCCACTTCGGCGTGGACATGGGCCACGACGGCGACCTGATGGCGGCCTACCTGAACCGGGACGAGATCTGCGAACGGGTCGGCGCCGACAGCCTCGAGTTCCTGTCGCTGGAGGGCATGATGCGCGCCGTCGGCAACGACGACGGCAGCGAGCACGGGTTCTGCAACGCCTGCTTCACCGGCCGCTACCCGCTGGAGGTCGACGAGGCACAGGCGAAGCTGTCGTTCGAGGGCGTGCTGGCCTGATGCGCGTCGCGGTCATCGGTGGCGGTGGGCGCGAGCAGGCGATCGCGTGGGCCTGCCGCCGCCACGGGCACGACGTCGAGCTGCGCTCGGAGCTCGGCGACACGGCCGGCATCGACCTGGTGATCCCCGGCCCCGAGGCGGCGCTCGTCGCCGGTGTCGCCGACGAGTGCGCCCGGCGTGGCGTCCCGTGCTTCGGCCCCACCGCCGACCTCGCCCGGCTGGAGGCCTCGAAGGGGTTCGCCCGTGAGCTGGCGACGTCGCTCGGCATCCCCGGCCCGCGATTCGCCCGCTTCGGTGCCGGAGAGCACCGCGCCGCTCGCGAGTGGGTCGAGCACCTCGGACGACCCGTCGTCGTCAAGCTCGACGGGCTCGCCGCCGGCAAGGGCGTGACCGTGCCCGGAACGCCCGACGAGACGTTCGCCGCGATCGACGCGACGAACGAGCCGTTCGTGCTCGAGGAGCGGATGAGCGGCCCGGAGTGCTCCCTGCTCGCGCTGTGCGACGGACGCACTGCGGTCGCCCTCCCGCTGGCCCAGGACCACAAGCGCATCGGCGAGGGCGACACCGGCCCGAACACCGGGGGGATGGGCGCGTACGCGCCGGCACCGGTCCCCGACGAGCCCGAGTCCCTGCTGGCGACGTTCGTCCAGCCCGTCCTCGACCACTTCGCCGCCGCGGGCACGCCCTACGTCGGTGTGATCTACGCCGGGCTGATGCTCACCGCCGACGGCCCCCGCCTCGTCGAGTACAACGTCCGCTTCGGCGACCCCGAGGCCCAGGCGGTGCTGCCGCTGCTGCGCACCGACCTCGCCGAGCTCGCGCTCGCCGCGACGCGCGGCGACGTCCGTGCGGTGCCGCTGGAGCTCGAGCCGGGTGCTGCGTGCCATGTCGTCGCCGCGGCCGCGGGCTACCCCGCCACCCCCCGCCTCGGCGACCAGGTGCACACGTCACTGCGGCCGGGTGAGTCGACTCCGGCGGGTCCCGGCACGGCGGTGCTGTTCCCCGCCGGGCTGCGCGACGGCAAGGTCAGCGGCGGACGCGTCCTCGGCATCACCGGGCTCGGCGCCGACCTCGCGGCCGCCCGCGATGCGGCGTACGCGGCGATGGCCCAGGTGTCCTTCGATGGGATGCAGGTCCGCCGCGACATCGGCTGGCGGGCGCCCGGGGCGACGTTGCGCTCCTACGCCGCCGCCGGTGTCGACATCGACGAGGGCAACCGCGCCGTCGCCCGGCTCAAGCGCGACGTCGAGCGGACGCACGGCGCCGAGGTCGTCCGCGGCGTCGGGAGCTTCGGCGGCGCGTTCTCCGCCAAGGCGCTGACGACGATGCGCGACCCGGTGCTCGTGGCGTCGACCGACGGCGTCGGCACCAAGGTCGAGCTCGCCGCCCGCCTCGGTCGCGTCCGGGGCACGGGCATCGACATCGTCAACCACTGCATCGACGACGTCCTCGTCCAGGCCGCCCGGCCGCTGTTCTTCCTCGACTACATCGCCGCCGGCTCGCTCGACGCCGAGCTCGTGGCCGAGGTCGTGAGCGGGATGGCCGAGGCGTGCGCGGCCGCCGGTTGCACCCTGCTCGGCGGCGAGACCGCCGAGATGCCCGGGGTGTACGCGCCGGGGGCGTTCGACATCGCCGGCACGCTCGTCGGCGTCGCCGAGCGCGACGCGCTGCTCCCCCGTCCCGACGTCGCCGCCGGCGACGTGCTCGTCGGCCTCGCGTCGAGCGGGCCGCACACCAACGGCTACTCGCTGCTGCGCACGCTGTTCGCGTGGATCCCGATGGACGTCACGCCGGCGGGCCTCGACCGTCCGCTCGGTGACGCCCTGCTCGAGCCGCACCGCAGCTACCTCGACGTGCTCGGCCCGGCCCTGGCCACCGGGCGGGTCAAGGCGCTCGCCCACATCACGGGCGGCGGGCTGATCGAGAACGTCCCGCGGGTGCTGCCCGACGGCGTCGACGCCCGCATCGAGCTCGGGTCCTGGCCGCTGCCACCGCTGTTCCGGTTGGTGCGCGAGCTGGCCACCGGGCTCGGGACGCGCGAGCTCTACCGCACGCTCAACATGGGCATCGGCATGGTCGTGGTGTGCGCCGCCGACGACGTCGACACCGTGCGGGCGGCGATCCCGGAGGAGACCTGGGTGATCGGCTCGCTCGTGCCCGGCGGCGGCCCGGCGACCGTCCACCTCGTCTGATCCCGGGCGCCTACGCGGCGGCGCGCTACGAGCCGTCGTCCAGCACGAAGCGGATGCGCCGGTTGCGCTTGCCCTTCGACTCGACCTTGGTGATCCGGAACGGCGCCGACTGGGCGGTGTTGGCCAGGTGCGTGCCGCCGCACGCCTGGCGGTCGATGCCCTCGATCTCGATGATCCGCAGGCGGCCGTCGGGCGTGGGCGGCGGCGCGACCGACGCACTGCGGACGAGTCCCGGCACCTGCTCCGCCTCCGACGCGTCGACGTACACGCTGCGCACGTCGAGGCCGCGGCGGATGACGTCGTTCACCGCGGCGTCGAGGCCGCGCAGGGCGTCGTTGTCGACCGCGGACAGGTCGAAGTCCATCCGTCCGGTGCCGTCGCCGTTGATCTGGGCGCCGGTGACGAGCGTGCCGGGCCAGCGGTCGAAGATCAGGGCGTTGAGGACGTGGGAGTCGGTGTGCAGCTGGGCGACTCGGGAGCGATGGGCGGCGTCGACGCGCACGACCACCTCCCCGCTCAGCTCGATCGGCGCGTCGAGCAGGTGCCACGCGACGCCGTCCACGGTCTCGACGCCGGTCACGGCGACGACGCCGCCGGCGTGCTCGATCGTCCCGATGTCGCACACCTGCCCGCCGCCGCCCGGATGGAACGCCGAGCGGTCGAGGGCGACCCGACCCGGCTGGGCGTCGACGACCACCGCCCCGTGCTCGTACAGGTCCGGCTGCTCGTGGCAGAGGTAGACGGCCATGTCACGACGGTAGCGACCCCTTCCCGCCGCCCGCAGGGACGATCCAGTGACCGCGTTCGCGCAGCACCACACGGCCGGCCGGCTCCTGCTGCGCGAACGCGCACGTGCGTGCCCGGCTCGGCCCGGGGGTCGAACGTGAGCGATCTGCGTCCGTCGTGGTCCGGCTGCTCATGATCCCCGCCGCGCCCGCGCCGAACACGAGCAAGATGCGCCCGTGTCGGTCACATCGCTCATCTTCTAGCTGCCCGCCGCACCAAACATGAGCAACCTGCACCCCCAGAGGTCCGACTGCTCATGATCACCGCAGCCGCCGCACCGAACATGAGCAACCTGCACCCCTGCCGGCCACATCGCTCACCTTCCAGCCGCCCACCGCGCCGAACATGAGCAACGCGCACCCCCAGAGGTCGCGTCGCTCATGATCACCGCGGCCGCCACAGCCGAACATGAGCGATCCGCGCCCCAGGTGGTCCGACTGCTCATCTCCGGGGGCGGGTGGCCGAGGCGCCCGGCCGCCGGGGCCACGTTCGCGCACTCGGGTGCGGCACGCCGGCACCTGGTGCGCGAACGCGCACCACACGGCGGGCGTCGCCGCGCCCTCGAGGCGCTCCGCCGATCGGGGCGTGTGGACGTAGCCTCGGCAGCGTGTCGGGACGGATCGTCCGCGGTGGCTGGTTCGCCCTCGGCTGGGTGGCCGTGGGCCTCGGGAGCCTCGGCGTCATCGTGCCCGGGCTGCCCACCACGGTGTTCTTCATCATCGCTGCCGCCTGCTTCTCCCGCTCCAGCCCCCGCTTCGAGCAGTGGGTGCTCGACCGGCCCGGGGTCGGCCCGCTCGTGCGCGACTACCGCGCCGGGCTGGGCATGCCGCGCACGGCGAAGGTCATGGCGATCACGTCGATCTCGCTCGTCTGCTCGCTCAGCGCGTTCCTCGCCGTGCACTCCTGGTGGGTGCGGGCGATCATCCTCGGGGTCGGCGCCGTCGGCATCGGCTGGATCCTGTGGCGCATCCCGACCCGGGCCGAGCCCGACGTCCCGCCGCTCGCCCCCGCCGGGCGCTGGTACCGCGTCGCGGCGATCGCCGAGGCGGCGACGTGGCTTGGCCTGCTCGTCGGGATGGCCGTCAAGTACCTGGGCAGCGGCACGGAGACCGGCGTGCAGGTGCTCGGGCCGATCCACGGTGTGGTCGTGCTCGCCTACGTCGCCGCCTGCCTGATCGCCGCAGCACAGCTGCGCTGGGGCGGGCGCACCCTCGCGCTGGCGCTGTTGGCGTCGGTCCCGCCCTTCGGCACGATCGTGTTCGAGACGTGGGCCGGGCGCCTCGGCCGCCTCAGCCACCCCTCTGCGCGGCTCGCCGGCCGGCGTGACGCCCGTCCGCGCACGGCGCGTTGAGCTTTTCGTCAAGGCTCCGTGGCTCCGGCCGGATGGCCGTCTAGCGTCGAATCATGCAGGGCTCGCGTCTCGTCGTGTTGGCGTCCGGGAACGGCACCAACCTGCAGGCGATCATCGACGCGTGCGCCGACGGGAGACTGCCGGCGACGGTCGTCGCCGTGGTCTCGGACCGCGCCGACGCCTACGCCCTGACCCGCGCCAGCTCGGCCGGCATCCCCGCCGTGCACGTCGGCCGCCACCCCGGGGAGCCCCGTGCCGAGTACGACGCCCGGCTCGCCGACGTCGTCGCCGGCTTCGCCCCGGACCTCGTCGTCCTCGCCGGCTGGATGCGCATCCTCACGATGAGCTTCCTCGGCTGGTTCCCCGACCGGGTGATCAACCTGCACCCCGCGCTCCCCGGACAGCTCCCCGGTGTCCGGGCGATCGAGCGCGCCTACGAGGAGTTCCGCGCCGGTCTGCGCACGGAGACCGGCGTGATGGTCCACCTCGTCCCGGACGAGGGCGTCGACGCCGGGCCCGTGCTGGCGTCGGTGACCGTGCCGATCCACCCCGACGACACGCTCGAGTCCCTCACCGAACGCATGCACCGCGCCGAGCACGAGCTGCTCGTGTCCACCCTCGCCACGCTCTGCCGACAGGAGGTCCGCCAATGACGCACCCGAACGACGAGCTCTTCGACCGCTTCGAGGCCCTCACGTTCGACGACGTCGTCGTCGTTCCGGGCTACTCCGAGACCCTCCCGGACGCCGTCGACACCACCGCCACGTTCGCCGCCGGCATCGTCTTGAACATCCCCCTCGTCTCGGCGGCGATGGACAAGGTCACCGAGGCGCGCATGGCGATCGCCATGGCCCGCCACGGCGGCATCGGCGTGATCCACCGCAACCTGACGATCGAGGACCAGGCCGCCGAGGTGCAGAAGGTCAAGCGCAGCCAGAGCGGGATGATCACCGATCCCGTGACGCTCCCGCCCACGGCGACGCTGCACGAGGCCGAGGAGCTGATGCACCGCTTCAAGTTCTCCGGCGTGCCGATCACCGACCACGACGGCCGGCTCGTCGGCATCCTCACCAACCGCGACATCCGCTTCTGCGAGGGCCGCGACTTCGACCGGCCGGTCGCCGACTTCATGACCCGCGAGAACCTCCGCACGGCGCCGGTCGGCACGACGCTCGACGAGGCCAAGGCGATCCTCCAGCGCTACCGCATCGAGAAGCTGCCGCTCGTCGACGACGACGGCCGCCTCGCCGGGCTGATCACGGTGAAGGACATCCAGAAGCGCCAGGAGTTCCCGAACGCGGCGAAGGACTCCCGCGGCCGTCTGGTGTGTGCCGCGGCGGTCGGCGTGGGTGAGGACCTCGAGGCGCGCGTCGAGGCGCTCGTGGCGCAGTCGGTTGACGCCGTCGCCATCGACACGGCCCACGGGCACTCCGCCGGTGTGATCAAGGCGATCGAGCGGATCAAGTCCGGCTGGCCGGACCTGCCCGTCGTGGCCGGCAACGTCGTCACCGAGGAGGGCGTCGACGCGCTCGCCAAGGCCGGCGCGGACGCGGTCAAGGTCGGAGTCGGCGCCGGGTCGATCTGCACGACACGCGTGATCAGCGGCGCCGGCATGCCCCAGCTGTCGGCGATCTGGCACACCACCCGGCGCGCCCGCCAGCTCGGGATCCCGGTGATCGCCGACGGCGGCATCACCTACTCCGGCGACATCGTGAAGGCGATCGCGGCGGGCGCCGAGACGGTGATGCTCGGGTCGCTGCTCGCCGGCACCGAGGAGAGCCCCGGCGAGATGGAGCTGTTCGAGGGCCGCCGCTACAAGACCTACCGGGGCATGGGCTCGCTCGGGGCGATGCAGGGCCTCGGCGCCGACCGCTACGCCACCGGCCAGTCGACCGAGGTGGGGGCGGCGACGCGCAAGCTCGTGCCGGAGGGCATCGAGGGCCGGGTCGCCTACGCCGGCCCGCTGGGCGAGGTCGTGTTCCAGCTCGTCGGTGGCCTGCGCAGCGGGATGGGCTACGCCGGGGCGGCGACGTTGGAGGCGCTACGCAACAACGCCCGGTTCATGCGGGTGACCGCGGCCGGGCGGGAGGAGAGCCACCCGCACGACGTGATCATCACCCACGAGGCGCCGAACTACCAGCGCCCCTGAGCCCGATCAGGCGGGCGCGGGTCGGCGTCGGCGCACCTCGTAGCTGCAGGCTCGGTGGCCGGCCATCATGTGCGTGACGCGCTCGACCTGCGCCTCCGGCAGCACGGCGCGCAGGAACTCGAGCTCCGTCGAGCAGGCGGCCGGGTGCTCGCGAGCGACGGCGTGGATCGCGCAGTTGCGCTCGGTGATGCGGTAGGTGTCGCGTCCGACCTGTTCGAGCTGGGCCATGTAGCCGTCCTCGTCGAGGATCCGGGTCAGCTCGGCGACGCGGGCGCGGAAGCCCCGCTTGCGCTCGAGCCGCGCCCGGGCGATGGCGATGCGGTCGTCGCGGCGGCGGGCGAACGCGTTGACGACCTGCTCCGGTGGCACGTAGGCGAGCAGCTGGTTCGTGAGCTCGCCGTAGGCCCGCGGGAACAGCGACTCGGCGCGCGGCGCGACGGTGTAGATGCGCTCGCTGCGGCCCTGCTGGCCGGGCACCCGCGCCGCCGAGCCGGCCTCCAGGAGGCCGGCCTCGACGAGCGCGGTGAGGTGCTGGCGCGCCCCGCTCACGGTGATGTCGAGCATCGCCGCGATGTCGGCGACGGTCGCCTCGCCCCGCCGGCGCACGGCGTACAGCACGTTGCGCTGTGCGGCGGTGATCGGCGGGGGCACGGTCACGCCTTCGGTGGTGCCGCTCACGGGTCCTCCGGGAGGATCAGGTGGACGTCGCCGAACTCGTGCCACCGGTACCCGGCGGCGAGCGCCGCCTCGTAGGCGAGCTCGAGCGCGTGCCGACCGGCGACCGCCTCGAGCATCTGCAGGTGGCTGGCCTCGGGCTCGTGCCACCCGGTGAGCAGCCCGTCCACGGCGCGCACGCCGCGATCCGCGGTGACGACGAGCTCGGTCCAGCCGCTCCCCGGGTGCACGACCCCAGCCTCGTCGGCCACGGTCTCCAACGCTCGCACCACGGTCGTTCCGATCGCAATCACCCGCCCGCCGGCCTCGCGGGTGGCGTTGACGTGGCGGGCGGTGCTCACCGGGACGCGGTACCGCTCGGGATACGGCGTCTCGTGGGCCTCGAGCGAGGCGACGCCGGTGTGCAGCACGATCGGGGCGACGGTGATGCCGCCGGCGACGAGGTCGGTGATCACCTCCGGGGTGAGCACGCGCCCGGCCGAGGGCATCTCGGCGGAGCCGGGCTCGCGGGAGAACGCGTTCGTGTACGCGGTGAGCGGCCACGAGTCGGGCACGTAGCCGTAGCGGATCGGTCGGCCGTAGCGGCAGAGGTGCTCGAGCAGGGGGACGGGCAGGTCCAGCGTCGCGACCCACAACCGCACGGAACCGGGCATGCGCCCGAGCAGCCGGACGTTGCCCCCGCCGGCGAGGGTGAGCGTCGCGCCCGTGTGCTCGCCGAAGTCGGGTGCGGTCGCCCCGTCGGGCGCCGGACGTCGGACTTCGACGAGGTGCAGGCCGGTGGGCAGCTCGGTCGACAGGTGGACGACGACCTCGCGGCCGTCGGCGGTGGTGGCGTCGAGTGCGGCCGGGATCGTGGCGGACGTGTTGATCACCACGAGATCGCCCTCGCGCAGCCACGACGCCAACTCGCGCGCGGTGCTCGACACCGGGGGCCGCGTCCCCACGGAGACCATCATGCGCACCGCGTCGCGCCGTCCGAGACGCAGCTCCGGTGGCTCCGTCGCCGCCAGCGCCGGCGGCAGCGTGAACCGCTCCAGGACCGCGCTCACCGGATCGCCCCCGTCGGTGCGTGCACGTCGGCGGCGCGGTAGCGGCCGCTCGGTGCGTCGCCCTCGACGAGGGCGAGGATCGCGGGGACGGACTCCTCGGGGAGCGGACGATCCGAGATGTCCTCGCCCGGGAAGGCGTCCTGGTGCATCTGCGTGCGCATGTCGCCGGGATCGATCGCCAGCACGCGCAGGTCCGGCCGCTCGACCGCGAGGACACGGCTGAGCTGGTCGAGCGCGGCCTTGGTCGCGCCGTAGCCGCCCCAGCCCTCGTACGCCTCGACGGACGCGTCGGAGGTCACGTTGACGATCACCGCACCGGCGGCCAGGTGCGGCAGCGCGGCCTGGACGAGGGCGAGCGGGGCGACGACGTTCACGTCGAAGAGCTCGCGCAGCGCGTCGAGCGGATACGTCGCCAGGTGGGGCAGCGGCGAGGGGCCGAGCCCGCCGGCGTTGTTCACGAGGAGGTCGATGCGCCCGCCGGCCGCGGTGACCAGATCGGTGCGATGCGACGCATCACGCACGTCCCCGGGGATCGCCACGACGCCGGCGAGTCCGTCGACCGCCCGCCGCAGAGCCTCGCCGTCGCGTGCATCGGTGACGACCTGCCAGCCGGAGGATGCGAGCGCCCGGGTGAGCGCGAGGCCGAGCCCTCGGGACCCTCCGGTGACGATGGCGGTTCGCTGTTCCACGGTGGGCTCCTTCCGTTGCGGAGATGGTAGCCAGTTAAAACAGTGGAAGCTGTTTTTGATTCCCGGCGGAACCGGACGTGGCGGTCGTCTCGTCGGATCGGGCATGCGCACCCGGACGATTCCCCCACTGCTCGCCGCCCTGCTCGGGGTCACGGCCGTCACCGCCTGCAGCGACGGCGAGGCCGGTCCCGAGATCGACGCCGCTGCCTACTACGAGCAGTACCGCCCCGGCGAGAGTGACGTCCTCGCCGGCGCGCCGACCGGCGTTCCCGGCGGTGCGGCCGGCCCCGATCACGCCACGGCGGCACACGAGGCGGCCCCGGCGCCGCCGGAGTGGCCGGGGCCGACCGAGGACAACGTCTTCGTCGATGCCGGCGACTCCACGTTCGTGTCGACGCGCGACGACGCCGAGTCCACGTTCGCCCTGGACGTCGACACCGGGTCGTTCCACGTCGGCCGCGCCCTGCTCACCGAGGGCGCGCTCCCGGACCCGGCATCGATCCGCGTCGAGGAGTGGGTCAACGCGTTCCGCTACGGCGATCCGCCGCCACCCGACGGCGACGACCTCGGCGCCGTCGTCGAGTCCGGCCCGGCGTTCGGCGCGACCGACGGGACCCGTCTCGTGCGCGTGGGGATCACCACCCGCGAGCTGGCCGAGCGCCCGCCGGCGGCGCTGACGTTCGTCGTCGACACGAGCGGCTCGATGGACATCCGCGAGCGCCTGGGGCTGGTCAAGGCCTCCCTCGCCCTGCTCGTCGAGCACCTCGACGACGACGACACGATCGCCATCGTCACCTACGGCGACGACGCGGCCCCGCTGCTCGGGCCCACGCCTGTCAGCGACGCGGCGACGATCATCGATGCCATCGAGTCGCTCTCACCGGGCGGCAGCACGAACCTCGAGGCCGGTCTGCAGCTCGGCTACCGGCAGGCACGCCGCGCCTTCCGTCCCGACGCCGTGAACGCCGTGATCCTCGCCTCCGACGGTGTCGCCAACGTCGGCGTCACCGATCCCGACGTGCTCACGCAGCAGATCACGCAGGCCGGTGAGGAGGGCATCCACCTCGTCACGGTCGGCTACGGGATGGGCAACTACAACGACCACCTCATGGAGCAGCTCGCCGACCAGGGCGACGGCTTCTACCGCTACATCGACACGTTCGAGCAGGCCCAGGCGCTGTTCGTCGACGAGCTCACCCCGACGCTGTCGGTCGTCGCCGAGGAGGCCAAGGCCCAGGTCGTCTTCGACCCTGACGTCGTCGAGGCCTACCGGCTGATCGGCTACGAGAACCGCCAACTGGACGACGCCGACTTCCGCGACGACTCGGTCGACGCCGGCGAGCTCGGTGCCGGCCACGCGGCCACGGCGCTCTACGAGGTGCGCGTGCGGGCCGACGACCCCGCCGCGCTCCGTACGGCACCAGCGGACGATGTGCCGCTGGGCGAGCTGCGGCTGCGCTGGATGTCGGCGGCGAGCGGCGAGGTCGTCGAGCGCACGGTGCCGATCCCGTCCGCGACGACCGACGCGCCGAGCGACGCGTTCCGGCTGGCCGCCACCGTCGCGGCGACGGCGGAGGTGCTGCGCGGCAACGCGGTGCTCACCGAGCGCGGCATCGACCTCGACGACGTCGCCGACGCGGTCGACGAGCTGGTCGCCGACCACGTGCCCGGTGCCACCGAGCTGGCCGAGGTCGTCGACCGGGCCCGCGAGCTCGCCTAGGCACGCCCGCCGCGCCGCTGCGGGACCGCCCGATCGGCACGATCGGCCGCGACCCGCAGCGGCGCCCTCCGCTCGCTGCCGACCGACCGTCGCCGCGTACGGTAGGGGCGGGGTTCTGACAACAGGGGGTCAGCCATGCCGTTCGAGTTCCCGGTCATCAGTGCCGACTCGCACATCACCGAACCGCCCGACTGCTACACGGCGAACATCGATCCGGCCTTCCGCGACCGGGCGCCGCACATCGTCACCGACGAGCGCCGCGGCGACTTGTTCGTCGTCCCGGGGATGAAGAACCCGATCGCGATCGGCCTCATCGCCGCGGCCGGCAAGCGGCCCGAGGAGCTCAGCGAGACCGGGGTGCGGTTCGAGGAGATGTACCGCTCCGGCTGGGATCCGACGGCCCGCGTCGCCGACCAGCAGCGCGACGGCGTGGCCGCGGAGGTCATCTACCCCTCCGTCGGCATGTTGCTGTGCAACCACCCCGACGTGGACTACAAGCGGGCCTGCTTCCAGGCGTACAACCGCTGGATCGCCGAGTACTGCGCCGCCGATCCCACGCGCCTCCTGGGTTGCGGCCAGACCGCGCTGCGCAGTGTCGACGAGGGCATCGCCGACCTCGAGGAGATCGCGGCGGCCGGGCTGCGCGGCGTGATGATGCCGGGCGCACCGGGGACCGAGCAGGACTACGACGACCCGATCTGGGACCCGTTCTGGGAGGCGGCGGTCGATCTCGGCCTGCCGCTGAGCTTCCACATCCTGACCGCCCGTGGTGGCGGCTGGCGCGGACCGCGGCTGAACAGCTTCATGTCGATCATCCGCAGCATCCAGGACATCATGGGCACGCTCGTGTTCGGCGGCGTGTTCGAGCGCCACCCCGGTCTCAAGGTCGTGTGCGTGGAGGCCGACGCCGGCTGGGTGCCGCACTACATGTACCGGATGGACCACGCCTACAACCGCCACCGCAACTGGCTGGCGCCGGGCGTGACGCTGGCCCGCAAGCCGTCGGAGTACTTCGCCGAGCACATCTACGTGACGTTCCAGGACGACTGGACGGCGTTCCGCTTCGCGGACGAGATGAACTGGCGCCGCCTGATGTGGGCGAACGACTTCCCGCACTCGGACTCGACGTGGCCGTGGTCGCAGGAGCTGCTCGCCGAGCACACCAGGCACCTGCGCCCCGAGCAGGTGAAGGCGGTCCTGTCCGACAACGTCGCCGAGCTGTACCGGATCGACACGACCCAGCTCGCCGCCGCGGCCTGAGCCTCGGCCGCCGCGTCACCGGTCACGCAGCCAGGCGCTCGTCGTCCGCCTCGATCCGCGCCATGGTGACCGCGCCCCGGCGGCGCCCACCGAGCAGTGTGGCGAGCGACGTCACCGCCAGCGCGGCCGCGGCGATCGCCAGCGACGCCCAGCCACCACCCGCGGCGCGCCCGGCCAGATGGCCGAGGGCGAGCATCGTGACGGTCCACAGCGCGACCGCCAGCGCCGCCGCGCCCAGGAAGTGCCGGCGCGGCTGACGCGTCAGCCCGGCGAGCAACCCGATCCCGGTCCGGCCGCCCGGCACGAAGCGTGCGGCGACGATCGTCGCCGTGCGGCGGCGACCGAGGGACCGTTCGAGGCGGGCGAGCGCCCGCCGGCGCCGCGGCGTGCGGGCCAACGCCCGCCGCGCGGCGCGCGACCCGGAGCGCCCGACGTGGTACGTGACGACGTCACCGACCAGTCCGCCGAGCGCGACCGCCGGCGCGAGGACGCGCAGGTCGAGGCGACCGGTGGCCGCCGACGCACCCGCGGCCACGACCAGCAGCTCCGCCGGCAGCAACGGCAGCAGGCTGTCGATCGCCACGGCGACGGCGACCACGGCATAGGTCCAGGTGCCGAGGGCGAGCGCGGCGTCGGGATCGCGCAGGACGTCGAGCACGTCCTCGACCGTACGGGTGCCTCGGCGCCGGCGACATGGTGCGCACCGGCGTCTCCTCGCGGGGGTGCTCCCTACCGTCGCGGCCGCCCGGTCGGCGTGAGACCGCACCGGAGCGGGTAGGGCTCCGGCACGTGCACCCCCCGAACGGAGGCCCAGGTGAAGGACCGACCAGCCAAGGACCGATCACCAGCCGAGGTCCACGTGGTCTGCGCGTGGTGTCCCCGTGCGTTCCCCGAGATGCCACTCCTGCTCGACCACGTCGAGGAGGTCCACCTCCCCGTCCTCGCCGCGATGGCACGCGCCGCGCGGCTGCGCGACGAGCAGCGCTGACGCCGCCGCTCAGGCGAGCTTCTCGACGAACGCCTCGAGCTGGCGCAGGTTGCGGCACTCGAACACGCCGTCGCAGTACGTGGCGTACTCGCCGACGATCGAGTCGCCGGTGTTCCAGTAGGACCGCGGCTCGGGGTTCAACCAGTAGACGTGGCGCGCCTTGTGGCGCATCTCCTTCACCGTCCACGACTGCGACGCGTGGTAGTTGTTGCGGGCGTCACCGAGCAGGAGGACGGTCGTCTTCGGGCCGACGTCCTTGCCCCACCGCTCCCAGAACACCTCGAAGGCGTGGCCGTAGTCCGAGTGCCCGTCGACCCACACGACGTCGGCCTCGGTGTTCACCCGGTGGATCGCCTCCTGGATGTCCTCGGTCGCCTTGAAGTAGTCGGTGACCTCGTCGATCCCGTCGATGAAGACGAACGAGCGCACCTTCGAGAACTGGTTCTGGATCGCGTACACCAGCATCAGCGTGAAGCGGGCGAACGCGGCGACCGACCCGGAGATGTCGGCGACGACCATCAGCTCCGGCTTGGCCGGGCGCGGGTACTTGAACTTCGGCTCGGCCGGCACGCCGCCGTACGACAGCGAGTGGCGGACCGTGTTGCGGAAGTCCAGCGGACCCTTGCGGCCGTGGCGCCGCTTGCGGGCGAGGCGCGCGGCGAGCTTGCGCGTCAGCGGATACAGCGCTTTGCGCAGCGCCTGCATCTCGTCCCGGCTGGCGTGCATGAACTCGACGTCCTCGGGCAGCGGCTTGCGCAGCGTCTTCGCCATCGCCTCGGCGCCCCGATCGGCCACCAGCCGGCGGCGGATCTCCGCCTCGATCTCCGCCTTGAACTGCTCGATGCGGTGCTCGTACTCCTCGCGCTCGAGGCGCTCCTCCAGCGACGTGAGCTCCCCACCGACCTGCTGGCGTGTCGCCTCCATCAGCTTCTGGAGCATCCCGTCGAGGTCGAGGTTGCGCAGCGTCCGGTACAGGTAGTACGTGCCGCCGACGGGGCGACCCGGCTCCATCCCGGCGAAGCGCTGCACGGCCTGGCGGGCGAGGGCGCGCATCATCGCCTGGTCGCCGTTGAGCAGCGCCTGCATCAGCAGGTGGGCGATCTCCTCGGGCGTCAGCGCGTCGAGTGCACCACCTGCCGCGCCCTTGCCCTGCCCCTGCTGTTGCTGCTCCTGCAGCTCGCGGAACAGCTCGTCGAGCTCGTCGGGCTCGCCCTCGGCGAGCTTGTACTCCGGCCCGCGCAGGCTGAAGTACACCTCGAAGACCGTCTCGAACGCCCGCCAGTGCGCGCTGTTCTTGATCAGCGTGGCGCCGAGGGCGAACTTGAACGCCTCGCGGTCGTCGATCGGGATGTGCTGCACGGCCTCCATCGCGTCGAGGTTCTCGGTCAGGCTGACTGGGAGCCCGGCGTTGCGCAGCTCGACGACGAAGCCGTTGAGCAGGTCGAGCATGCCGCCTGTCGGTCGCGGCGCGATGTCAGTCACGTGCAGCCCGTCACTTCTCGTCGACCGTCAGTTCCTTCGTCGCCTTGGCGATGTCGCTCTGGTACTTGAGCAGGATGTGGAGCGTCTCCTTGGCGATCTTCTCGTCGATCGTGTCGATGTTGAGGAGCAGGAGCGTCCGCGCCCAGTCCAGCGTCTCGGACACGCTCGGCGCCTTCTTCAGGTCGAGCTGCCGGATCGAGCGCACGATGCGGGCGATCTGATCGGCGAGGCTCGCCGTCACGCCGGGCACCTTCGCCAGCACGATCTCCTTCTCCCGCTCGAGCGTCGGGTAGTCGACGTGCAGGTAGAGGCAGCGCCGCTTGAGCGCCTCCGACAGCTCACGGGTGTTGTTCGACGTCAGGAAGACGAGCGGGATCTGGGTCGCCTTGATCGTGCCCAGCTCGGGGATCGAGACCTGGTAGTCGGACAGGATCTCGAGGAGGAGCGCCTCGGTCTCGACCTCGACGCGGTCGACCTCGTCGATCAGCAGCACGACGGGGTCGGTGGCCGTGATCGCCTCGAGCAGGGGGCGGGTCAGGAGGAACTCCTCGGAGAAGATGTCGTCGTGGATCTCTGACCACGACTCCGAGCCCCGGTCCGCCTGGATCCGCAGGAGCTGCTTCTTGTAGTTCCACTCGTACAGCGCCTTGGACTCGTCGAGCCCCTCGTAGCACTGGAGGCGGATCAGCCGGGACCTCGTCATCTCCGCCAGCGACTTGGCGAGCTGCGTCTTGCCGGTCCCCGCGGGGCCCTCGACGAGGACGGGCTTGCCGAGGCGATCGGCCAGGAAGGCCACGCCGGCGATGCCGTCGTCGGCGAGGTAGTCCACTTCACGCAGGCCCTCGCGGACCGCCTGAACGCTCTCGAATCGTTGGCTCACCTTGTGCACGCTACTTGTGAACTTGACCGAAGGGTCAATCGGAACGGGGGTCTTCCCCCAAGTCTGGCGGCTGGCTCCTACGCTCGTGCGCCGTGCCCGGGGTCCTCGCCACCTACGTCGACGCGTTCATCGATGCCGTCAACGCCGACCTGGGGTGAGCTGTCGGGGCAGGACCACCGCCGCGAGGTCACCGTCGAGGCCAGCGACCTCGTCGCCGCGGTCATCGACAGCGACGGGCGGGCGACGGCGAGCGAGCTCGAGGCCTGGCTCGACGACCTCGGCCGGCGGCTCGACCCGCCGGTGCGGGTCTCGTCGACGCAGCTGCGCGAGAGCGGGCTGCTCGCCGGCCGCCGCCGGTGGCTCGAGCGTCCGAGCACGCTGTTCGACCTGCTGCTGCGCGCCGATGCCCGCGACGGCACCACCCGGGCGGCGCGCTACGACGACACCGCAGTCCGGCTGGCCCACGCGGCCGCGGCGATCGACCTCGTGCCCTCCCCCGACGAGATCGCCGCCATCGACGCGTTCCGCAACGTGCTGCTGCGGGCGTTCGACGCCGCCGGGGTGCCGCGTCCCGGGCAGCGCGCACCAAGCGGGACGGCAGGACCAGTTGGCGCGTCGGGCTCGTCGACGGGCACCGCTGCAGGTGCGCCCGCGCCGCACGACGAGCTGCCACCGCCACGGCCGCTCGAGGAGCTCCTCGCCGAGCTCGACGCGCTCGTCGGCCTCGCGGCGGTCAAGGCCGACGTCCGCCGGCTCACCAGCCTCCTGCGCATCCAGCAGCTGCGCGCCGAGCGTGGGCTGCCCACCATCGAGACCAGCCACCACCTCGTGTTCACCGGCAACCCGGGCACCGGCAAGACGACCGTCGCCCGGCTGCTCAGCCAGATCCTCCGCACGCTCGGCGTCGTCTCCCGGGGCCACCTCGTCGAGACGGACCGGTCCCAGCTCGTCGCCGGCTACGTCGGGCAGACGGCGACCACGACGCGCGCCGTCCTCGAATCCGCGCTCGGCGGCACCCTCCTGATCGACGAGGCCTACGCGCTCGCCCGCGGCGGCGAGCAGGACTTCGGACGCGAGGCGATCGACACGATCGTCAAGTTCATGGAGGACCACCGCGACGACCTCGCGGTGATCGCCGCCGGCTACCCCGAGGAGATGGCGAGGCTGATCGACGCCAACCCGGGGCTGAAGAGCCGCTTCACGCGCACCATCCACTTCCCCGACTACTCGACCGAGGAGCTCGTGGCGATCTTCGAGTCGATGGGCGCGCGGACCTCCTACCACCTCGACGACGGCGGGCGACGGAAGCTCGTCGAGGTGATCGAGGCCGAGCCGCGCACCCGCGGCTTCGGCAATGCCCGCTTCGTGCGCAACGTGTTCGAGGCAGCCGTCGGTCGCCACGCCGAGCGGCTCGCCGGTGTCGCGGCGCCGACCGACGAGGAGCTGACCACGCTGACCGCGGACGACGTGGTGCCGCCCCGGAGCTGACGGGGTCAGGCGAGGCGGGAGAAGGCGTACTCGACGCCGCCGGGGACGACGCGGCCCTGGCCGACGAACAGCGTCCGGTTCACCCACGCGTACTGCGGCGCCCCGGACTCCAGGCGGGCGTGGACGAACCAGTCGGTGTCGCCGAACGCCGTCTCCCCGTCGGTGCGCAGCGCGGCCATCATCTCGTCGGTCGTGCGCAGCGAGCCCTCGTAGCGCAGGAACAGGTGGGCGTCGTCGTGGGTGCGGATCTGCAGGCGGACGTCGACGTGGGCGTAGCCGTCGGCACCGAAGACCGCCCAGTCCGCGCCGGGCCCGACGATTTCGCCGGCGATCCGCTCCCCCGTGACCACGCCGCCACCGACGATGCCGACGGTGCGGGTGCCGAACGGTCCGGCGCCGATCGGCAGCGACCCGGTGCGCGTCACCTGCATCGTGAACTCGTGGACCAGCTGCACGTCGCCCCCTTCCTGCTGCTCGGCGCCGGATCGTAGGTGCGTGGGCGCCCCGGGCCGGGAACCGAGTTGTCGCGCGCCGGGGCGGGTGGTGGAGGATGCCCGTCGTGAACCGGCACAGCTGGGTGCTCTTCGGCCTGATGGGGGCGATCTGGGGCGTCCCGTACCTGTTCATCAAGGTGGCCGTGGAGCACATGGCGCCGCCGGTCGTCGTCTTCGGACGGACGGCGCTGGCCGCCATCCCGCTGCTCGTGCTCGCCGTACGCGCGGGCGCGCTCCGCCCGGCGCTGGCACGCTGGCAGCCGGTGCTCGCGTTCGCCGCGCTGGAGATGGCCGGGCCGTGGTTCCTGCTGACCGACGCCGAGCGCCACCTGCCGTCCGGGCTCACCGGCCTGCTGATCGCCTGCGTGCCGATCGTCGGCGCGATCGTCGCCTTCCTCCTCGGCGATCGAAACGCGCTGGCGGCGCGTCGCCTGCTCGGGATCGCCATCGGCCTCGCCGGCGTGACCCTGCTCGTCGCCGCCGACCTCGGTGGCGAGGCCCCGTGGTGGAGCGTCGTGGAGGTCATGCTGGTCTGCGTCGGCTACGCCACGGCGCCGTTCATCGCCTCCCGGCAGCTCGCCGACGTCCCCGACCTGGGGGTGGTCGCCGTGTCGTTGAGCGCAGTGGCGATCGTCTACGCGCCGATCGCCTGGGCGACGTGGCCCGCCGACCCGCCGCCAGGCCGGGCGTGGGCCGCCGTCGTGGCGCTGGCGGTGCTGTGCACCGCGATCGCGTTCGTGGTGTTCTTCCGCCTGATCGCCGCGGTCGGCCCGGCCCGGGCGACGCTGATCACGTTCGTGAACCCGGCCATCGCCGTGGCCGTCGGGGCGATCTTCCTCGACGAGCAGATCACCGCCGCGACCGTCGGCGGCTTCGTGCTCGTGCTCGCCGGCTGCTGGCTGGCGACCCGCCACCACCCCGAGGTGGCCGCCGAGTCGCCGGTCGCCGCCGAGCCGGCGGTGTCCCCGCAGCCGTAGCTGCGGTCCGGCCGAGCTCCCGGGGCGCGGCCGCGGACCCACCCGCCTCGCCCGCCCCGTCTTGCCCCTCCCCTCCCCGCCCGAAGATGAGCGATCGGTCCCCCAGCCACGCAGACCGCTCATCTTCACGCCGAGTACTCGCCCGATGGCAATCGGGCCGCCGGCAACGCACGTCGCTCATGTTCACGCCGAGCACCCGGCCGAACATGAGCAACCGGACCGCCGGCAACGCACGTCGCTCATGTTCCCGACCGGCGCTGCGGTGATCATGAGCAACCCGACCACCAGCAACGCACAACGCTCACCTTCACGCCGAGCACCCGGCCGAACATGAGCAACCGGACCGCTGGCAACGCACGTCGCTCACCATCGCGGCGGTGGGCGCGGTTGCTCGCGTGACCGTGACACCCCTGGCGTAGCGTCGTCGCCACGGCCCGTCGGACCGCTCGCGGCAGTCGCCGCCGATCACCACCGAGCGACCCGATCCGGAGGCCGCCGTGTCCTTCTCCCCGATCGCCCTCGCCTGGCTGGGCACCCACCACGGCACCATCGCCGGCGACCCTGCCCTGCCCGTCGCCGAGCGCCGCCGACTCGTCCGCGCCGGCCAGCTCTCCCGCGTCGTCCACGGCGCGTACCGCTTCGCCGCGGCGCCCGACGACGAGCTCGCCCGCTGCGCCGCCATCTGCACGAGCCGCCCTGCCCTCGTCATCGCCGGTCCGACTGCGGCGCGCCTGTGGGCGATGCGCCGCGCGCCCGGCGATGGCCTCGTGCACGTCATCGCTCCACCGGCCAGCAACCCGTGCCGGGAGGCGTGGGTGCGCCCCTATCGGACCGACAGCCTGCTGCCGAGCGAGGTGGTCCTCCGCCCCGACGGCATCCGGCTGACGTCACCACCGCGGACGGTCGTCGACGTCGCCCGGTACCTGGGCGACGTCGAGCTCGCGTCGCTCCTCGAGGACGTGCTCGAGCGCGGGATGTGCACCGCCACCACGCTCCGGCGCATCGCCGAGCGCCTGGTCGTCCCGCGGCGGCCGTGGGCCACGCGCGTCCTGGACCTCCTCGACGCGCGGCGCGATGACTCGCCGGCCGAGTCGGAGTGGGAGCTGCGTGTCGCCTCGGCACTCCGTGGGCGCGGTGTGGAGGGCCTGACCACGCAGCACACGGTCGACCTGCCCGGCTACGGCCCGGCGCGCTTCGACCTGGCGATCCCCACGCTGCGGTGGGCGGCGGAGGTCGACGTGCACCCGTCGCACCGCTCGCTGGAGGGCGCCGCCAGCGACGGCCGCCGCGACCTCGCCGCCGACCGGGCGGGCTGGACGGTCCACCGCGTCACGGAACTGATGCTCACGTCCGCGTTCGACACCACGATCGACGAGCTCGTCGCCTCGATCGAGCGCCGCCGCGCCCACCTCGACCGCCACCGAGCGCAGCACTGACCGCGTCACGTCTTCAGCGGATCATGAGCATCCGGCGCCTCAACGATGCACAACGCTCATCGTCACAGCGGGGCCGGGACCGAAGATGAGCGACGGGACCTCCACGAACGCACAACGCTCACCTTCACGGTCCACCTGCGGCCGATCATGAGCAACCAGACCACCACCGACCCACAACGCTCACCTTCAGCGGGGCGCTGGCGGCGGGGGGTGGGGCGCTAGGACGCTGCCGACGAGCGGGGGCGGCGGGTCGCTCGGGCGGCGCGCGCGGCGCGGCTGTCGCCGCGCTGGGCGAGGATCGCCAGGGTCTCCTCGGACACCGGGGTGATCAGCACCGACGTCACGAGGTCCACCAGGTGGCTGGTGAACAGCCGCTCGGACTGGTGCGGCCGCTCGGCAGCCCGCCGGCCGAGCTCGATGTGGGCGAAGCGCATCGCGGCGTACCGGCGGTGCAACGGCGGGCCGACCACGATCGGCGACAGCAGCGGCCCGACCAGCCGGCTCCAGCGGGTGATCGAGTCGTGGGGGTCGCGCCCGGTCGGGTCGGAGAGGATCGACACCGCATCCTCCTCCACCGCCCGTCCGGCCCGGTTGACCAGCTCGGCGGCGATCCGCAGGTAGTAGCGCCCACCGTCGGGGTCGTGCAGCTTGGCCACCAGCGGCAGCACGAACGCGGACGCCAGCGCCCGGATGTCGTCGACCCCGTTGGCCTCGTACTGGTCCAGGAGCGCGTTGCGCCGGGCGTTCACCTCCCGGCCGTGCTTCTCCATGATCGCCCGCAGCAGCCCCTGGCGGTCACCGAAGTGGTACTGCAGCGACGTCGTGTTGCGCTGCCCCGCCTCGCGATTGATCTCGCGCAGCGAGACGCCGTCGATGCCCCGCTCCGCGAAGAGCTGCTCGGCGGCCCGGATGAGCGCGGCCGCCGCGTCCGGTGTCGTGCCGTTCGCAGCTCTCGCCATCCGGGCGACCATACCGACGGCGGGCTCCGGATCGCTGACCGAGCGCCCCGTTAGATTCACGGCCGATGGCGTTCCGCGACCGCTTCTGGACGCCGACCACGGCCAAGGCGATCCTCTCCTGGCGACTCCTCCTCGGGGCCGCCGTCGGGGTGCTGGCAGGCCTGCTCGGCGTGCCGATCGTGCTCGCGGCCGTGCTCGGCATCGTCGTCTACGCCGGTGCGGTCTGGCTGGCGATGCCGAAGCCCACGTCGGCGCCCACGATGGATCCCTTCACCGTCGGCGAGCCGTGGCGCCGCTTCGTGCAGGCCGGCCACCGGGCGCAACGGCGCTTCATGGAGACGGTCGCGGCCACGCCGCCGGGGCCGCTGCGGGACCGTCTCCAGCGCATCGGGGAGCGCCTCGAGGCCGGCCTCGCCGAGGGCTGGGCGGTCGCCAAGCAGGGCGATCAGATCGACCGCAACATCCGCAAGCTCGACCCGACGGCGCTGCGCTCGCGGCTCCAGGTGCTCCAGCAGCGGGCGGCGAGCGCGCCGAGCCCGGAGCTGACCGCGTCGATCGAGTCGGTGCAGGCCCAGCTCGACACCGTGGAGCGCCTGAAGCAGCTCTCGGCCAGCGCGGCGGACCGGCTGCGCCTCACCCAGTCGCGGCTGGACGAGCTCGTCGCCCGGGCCGCCGAGGTCAGCATCGGCTCGAGCGACACCGACCGCCTCGCCCACGACGTCGACGACCTCGTGGTCGAGCTCACCGGCTTGCACCAGGCGGTGCAGGAGCTGCCGCGCTGACGTGGCCCTCCGACGGCTCGGAGCGGTGCTCGTCGCCGCGGCGACGATCCTCGGTGCGGTGCTCCTCGCGCGGCGCGGCCACGAGGTCGTCCGGGCGATCGGCCAGATCGACACCGCCGCCGCGCACCACGAGCTCACCCAGCTGCGCCGCTCGCTCGGCGGGCGACCGCCGACCCCGGCGCAGGCGCAGCCGATGCAGGCCCTCGAGGCCCAGCCCGCCCCGGCGCAGCTGCTGGCCGTGCTCGCCGACAGCAGCCGCGACCGCCTGCGTCTCCTCGACGCCCGCTTCGACGAGGTCGTCGCCCGGGCGGTCGAGGTCAGCGTGAGCGGGGGCGACGCCGAGGTGCTCGGTGACGACGTCGACGGGCTCGTCACCGAGCTGGGGCACCTGCGCGTGGCGATGGAGGAGACCGACCGAGCCGCCGGCGGGACGCCCGTGCCGGACCCACCGCGGTGAGCTCGCTGCTGCGCTCCAACCTGATCGTCGCCGCAGGGACGGCGCTGTCGCGGGTCACCGGGTTGTTGCGCGTCGCCGTGTTCGGCTACGTCATCGGCCAGACCGCCCTCGCCGACGCCTACCTCATCGGCAACGAGACGCCGAACATCGTCTACGAGCTGCTGATCGGCGGCGTGCTGTCCGCGACGCTCGTCCCGCTGTTCACGACGTTCCTCGAGCGCGACGACGAGGAGTCGCAGAACGTCGTCATCTCCGTCACCCTCGCGGCACTCGCGGTGGTGACGCTCATCGCCGTCCTGCTCGCCCCCCTGATCTTCGGGTTGTACACACTGGACCCGGCGACCGACGTCGACGTCGGCGAGTTCCGTCGCGTCGGCACGCTGCTCACGCGGGTCTTCCTCATCCAGATCTTCTTCTACGGCGCGTCCGGGCTCGCCAACGCGCTGCTCAACTCCCGCCGCCGGTTCTTCGCCGCGGCGTGGAGCCCGATCCTGTCGAACCTGATCATCATCGTCTCCCTGCTGTCGCTGCCGGACCCGCCGGGGGACGCCTGGACGATCAGCGACGCGCTGACCAACCAGCGGCTGCGCTGGACGCTCGGGCTCGGCGCGACCGGTGGCATCGCGGCGATGGCGTTCGCGCTGATCCCGGCGGTGCGCGCGGCGGGCGTGCGCTGGCGCCCGCGGCTGCAGTTCCGCCACCCCGCCGTGCGCCGCCTGCTCGTGCTGTCGGGGTGGACGCTCGGCTACGTCGTCGCCAACCAGGTCACCATCGTCGTCGTCCGCAACCTCGCCGACCCGGGGTCCGGTGACGCGACCGCGTACTTCCAGGCGTACACGTTCTTCGTCCTCCCCCACGGCCTGCTGGCCGTGTCGATCGCGACGACGTTCGCCCCCGAGATGGCCCGGGCGGTCGCCCGGCGGGACCGGGCGGGGTTCTGCCGGCACGCGTCACTCGGCACGCGCCTCGTCGCGATCCTCACGCTCCCCGCCGGCGCCCTGATCTTCGTGCTGCGCCGGGCGATCATCGGCGCGTTCCTCCAGCACGGGTCGTACACGGCCGAGGCCGCCGACAACGCGGCACGCGCCCTCGCCGGCTTCTCGCTCGGACTGGTCGGCTTCTCCGTCTACCTGTTCGTGCTGCGCGCGTTCTACGCCCACCAGGACACCCGCACGCCGTTCGTCATCAACGTCGTCCAGAACGCGCTGAACATCGGCCTGGCGATCGCGTTCGTCGGCCGCTGGGGGATCCTCGGGCTGGCCGCTGCGCTCGCCGTGTCGTACCTGGTGTGCGCCCTGTGGACGTTGCAGGTGCTCTCGTACAAGGTCCCCGGGTTCCCGCTGCGCGAGGTGCTGACGAGCATCGGGCGCATGATCGTCGCCGCCGCGATCGCCGCGGAGGTGACGTGGCTCGTCGCCCGCACGGTCGGCGCCAACGCCGGGACCGGCGCGATCGTGCGCGTCGTCGCCGGCGGGATCGTCGGCATCGCGGTGTACGTCGGCATGCTCGCGGTCCAGCGCGCCCCCGAGCTCGGCGCGCTCCGTGCCCGCCTGCCGGGCGGACGCCGCACGACCACCGCATAAGCTCCGCTCATGTTCAAGCTGTTCAGGAAGTGGTGGAACTACCTCACCGCGAAGCTCACTCGGTCGTTCAACGAGCGGGCGGACCCGAAGGTGCAGCTGGAACAAGCGATCGCCGAGGCGCAGAACCAGCACCGGCGGCTGAAGGAGCAGGCGGCCAACGTCATCGCCAACCAGAAGCAGGCGGAGCTGCGCCTCAACGCCAAGATGAACGAGCTGGAGAAGCTCAACGCCAACGCCCGCCAGGCGCTGATCATGGCCGACGACGCCCGGAAGGCGGGCGACGCCGCGAAGGCCCAGCAGTACGAGTCGGCCGCCGAGACGATCGCCTCCCAGCTGATCCAGGTCGAGAAGGACGTCGACAGCCTGAAGACGATGGTGATCGAGGCGACGCAGGCCGCCGACCAGGCCAAGGCCGCGGTCGCCCAGAACAGCCGCCTCCTGCAGGAGAAGCTCGCCGAGAAGTCGAAGCTGCTCTCGCAGCTCGACCAGGCGAAGATGCAGGAAGAGATGAACGCGGCGATGGCGCAGCTCAACGAGACCGTGGGCGGCGACGTCCCGACCCTCGCCGAGGTGCAGGAGAAGATCCAGGCGCGCTACGCCAAGGCGAAGGCGGCGGCCGAGCTCACCGAGACCTCGGTGGAGGCCCGCGTGCTGGAGATCGAGCAGGCGACCGCGAACGTCGAGGCGCAGAGCCGCCTCAGCGCACTGCGTGCCGAGCTCGGCCTCGGCGGCCCGACGCCCGAGCCGCAGCCGGTCGAGCAGCCCTCCCAGGAGACGCCCCCGTCGTAGGTGCGCTGCGGCGCGTCACGTCGGTAGCAGCACGAGGTCGTCGCGGTGGATCACCTCGTGGGGCAGGCCCGGCGGCAGCTCGCTCGTGCGCCGGCCGGCGACGCGCCGCAGCTGCGCCGCTTCCATGAACACCATCCCCCGGGCGAACGTCACGCCGTCGGTGCCCGCGACGTCGACGGTGGCGCCCTCGCCGAAGCGTCCGGCGACGTCGACGACGCCGGCCGGCAACAGGCTCGTGTGCCGCTCGACGAGCGCCCGGCGGGCACCGTCGTCGACGGTGACGGTGCCGACGACCTGTGACGCGAACGCGATCCACAGCTTGCGCGCGGGCAGCTTGCGGCGGTGGGCGGCGAACGTCGTGCCGACCTGCTCGTCGGCGATCGCGCCGGCGAGGACGCCCGGGCGGCGGGCGTTGGCGATCACCGTGCGCACGCCGGACCACGAGGCGATGCGCGCCGCCTGCAGCTTGGAGGCCATGCCGCCGCTCCCCCGGCCGCTGCCGCCGCGCCCGGCGCGGATCGACAGCAACGGGTCGTCGGCGGCGACGCGCGGGACCAGCTCCGCGTCCGGGTGCGTGCGCGGGTCGGCCGTGTAGAGCCCGTCGAGGTCGGTGAGCAGCACGAGCACGGCGGCGCCGATGTTGTGCGACACGAGGGCGGCGATGCGGTCGTTGTCGCCGTAGCGGATCTCGTCGCTGGCGATGGCGTCGTTCTCGTTGACGATCGGCACCGTGCCGAGCTCGAGCAGCCGGGTCAGCGTCCGCCGGGCGTGCAGGTACTGGCGGCGGTCGACGAAGTCGTAGGGCACGAGCAGCGCCTGCGCCGGCACGAGCCCGTAGCGGTCGAGGGCGTGGTCCCAGCTGCGCATCAGCCGCGGCTGGCCGGCCGCCGACAGCGCCTGGAGCGTGGCGACGTCCGTCGGGCGGTTGGGCAGCCCGAGCGCGGCGACGCCGGCGGCCACGGCGCCCGAGGACACGACGACGAGCTCGTGCCCCTCGGCGCGCGCGGCGGCGATCTGGGCGGCGAGGGCGCCGATGGCGGACTCGTCGATCGCCCCGCGGTCGTCCGTGACCGACGACGTCCCGATCTTCACGACGACGCGCACGTCACTCCCGGTACTCGAAGCTGAAGTCGCCGATCCAGACGATGTCACCGTCGGTGGCGCCGGCGCGGGCGAGCAGCTTGTTCACGCCGAGGCGTTCGAGGCGATGGCTGATGTAGGCGAGGGCGTCGGGCGACGTGACGTCGTTGAGCGCCACCGCCCGCTCGACGTCGCGACCGCGGACGCGGAACTCGTGCTCGCCCTCGCGCTCGACGACCGCGCCGGACGGGACCGGGCGCAGCAGCACCACGCCCTCGCGCTCGGGCTCCTGCTCGCGCGCCTCCTGCACGAGGCGGGCCATCGCCCCGAGCAGCGGCGCCAGGCCGTCGCGGGTGACCGCGGAGATGACGAACCGGGTCTCGCCGTCGGGGGTCAAGCCGAGCTCGCGCACGTCCGTCGTGTCGACGATGTCGGCCTTCGTCCCGACCACGACGCGGGGACGGTCGAGCAGCTCCGGGCGGTAGGCGCGCAGCTCGTCGAGCAGCACGCGCTCCTGCTCGGCGGGGCTGGTCCCGTCGAGGGCGGCGAGGTCGACCAGCAGGCACAGCACCCGCGCCCGCTCGACGTGCCGCAGGAACCGGTGTCCGAGGCCGCGGCCCTCGCTGGCGCCCTCGATGAGCCCGGGGATGTCGGCGACGACGAACTCCGTCTCGTCGTCGAGGCGCACCACGCCGAGGTTCGGCTCCAGCGTGGTGAACGGATAGTCGGCGATCTTCGGCTTGGCCGCCGAGATCACGCTGATCAGCGTGCTCTTGCCGACGTTCGGGAACCCGACCAGCGCGACGTCGGCCATCAGCTGCAGCTCGAGCTTGAGCCAGCGCTCCTCGCCGTGCTCGCCCTGCTCGGCGAAGTTCGGCGCACGCCGCCGGTTGGTCAGGAACCGGGCATTTCCCCGGCCGCCCCGGCCCCCGGCCGCGGCGAGCCAGCGATCACCGTGGTGCAGCAGCTCGGCGAGCACCTCGCCGGTGTAGAGGTCCTTGACGATCGTGCCCTCGGGGACGCGGACCTCGAGGTCCTGGCCGCGGCGCCCGTGGAGGTCCTTGCCCTTGCCATGGACCCCGTTCTCGGCGCGCCGGTGCGGGTGGTCACGGAACGCGAGCAGCGACGCCACGTTGTGGTCGGCGACGAGCCAGACGTCGCCGCCCTTGCCGCCGTCGCCGCCGTTGGGGCCGCCGAAGGCCACTGGCCCCTCGCGCCGGAACGACACGCAGCCGGCACCGCCGTCACCGCCGCGCACGTTCAGCTGGCACTCGTCGACGAACTGGGACACGTCGACAGAGGGTAAAGGGCTCGGGCTGCTCGCGGCCGGCAACGTTTGGCGGGTCTGGGTGTCACCTGGCCCGGTGGCGGGTACCCCCCGCCCATGGAAGACCGGGCGCCCACGGCGTGCGTGTTCGCACCCGCCCCGCTGCTCACGGTGACGATCGAGAAGCCGTCGGCCGACCGCGGCGACGGCGAGGTCCACCTCCACGCCGGTGGCCAGGGCTTCTGGATCGCCCGCATGCTCACCCGCCTCGACGTGCGCGTCGCGCTGTGCGGCGCGTTCGGCGGCGAGGTCGGGCCGATCCTGCGCCACCTCATGACGCTGGCGAACATCCGCGTCGTCGGCATCGACGCGGGCTCCAACGGCGCGTACGTCCACGACCGGCGCAGCGGCGAGCGCGTCGAGGTCGCCTCCATGCCGGCCGTCGCCCTGAGCCGCCACGCCCTCGACGACCTGTACGGGCGGACCGTGGTCGAGGCGCTGCGCGCCGACGTCACGGTGCTGAGCGGGCCCGCGCTCGGGGCCAACGTGCTCCCTGACGACGTATACCGGCGGCTCAGCCACGACGTGCGGGCCAACGGCGGGCGCGTCGTCGCCGACCTCTCCGGCGGCCGCCTCGACGCCGCGCTCCGCGGCGGTGTCGACGTGCTCAAGGTGAGCGAGGAGGAGCTCCAGCGCGACGGGCGGCTCACACGCGCCGGCTCGGTGGAGCGCGCGATGCGCGAGCTCGTCGGGTGCGGTGCCGGGTGCGTGATCGTCTCCCACGGCGACGAGCGGGCGACGGCGCTCGTCGACGGCAAGCTGATCCGTGCCACCGGGCCGGTCTTCGAGCCCGCCGAGACCCGCGGTGCCGGGGACTCCCTGACCGCCGCCGTCGCCGCCGTCCTCGCCCGCCGTGGGTCACTCGTCGACGCCCTGCGCCTCGGCAGCGCGGCGGGCGCCCTCAACGTCACCCGGCGCGGGCTGGGCAGCGGCGGCCGCGACGAGATCGAACGGCTCGCCGAGCGGGTACGGATCGAAGAGATCACATGAGAGCGCTGGTCACCAACGACGACGGGATCGAGAGCCCGGGCCTCCTCGCCCTGGCCACGGTCGCCGTGGAGGCCGGCCTCGAGACGGTGATCGCCGCGCCCAGCTGGGACAGCAGCGGCGCCGCCGCGTCGCTCACCGCGGTCGAGCGGGAAGGACGCTTCGTGCTCCGGCCGCGCACGGTGCCGGAGCTGCCCGACATCGCCGTCTACGCCGCCGAGGCCGCCCCGGCGTTCATCGTGCGCGCCGGGATCACCGGCGCGTTCGGTCCCCCACCGGACATCGTCCTCTCCGGCATCAACCGCGGCCCGAACACGGGCCACGCGGTGCTCCACTCCGGCACCGTCGGCGCGGCGCTGACCGCGTCGACGTTCGGGCGCCCGGGCATGGCGGTGTCGCTCGACGTGCGCGACGGCTCGCCGCACTGGGCGACTGCGGTCGCCGCAGCTCGGGCCGCGCTGCGCTGGCTGCTCGACGCCGGCGAGCCACTCGTGCTCAACGTCAACGCGCCCAACTGCCCGCCCGCTGCGCTGCGCGGGATGTGCACGACCCGGCTGGCGGCGTTCGGTGCGGTCCAGACGACGATCACCGAGCACGGCGCCGGCTACGTCAAGCTCGCCTACGACCAGGTCGCCGCCGACCTCGAGCCGGGGACGGACGCCGCCGCGCTCGCCGAGCGGATGGCCTCGGTCACCTCGCTGCACGCGGTCTGCGAGGAGGTCGACGCCGGGCTGCCGGCGACGTTCGAGCTGTCGTCACGCGACGGCGGTCAGGGTCCGCCCCCACCGTGACACCCCCTTCGTAGGCTCGCGGGCATGGAGGACGTGACGATGCAGGAGCGGGCCGACCGCTGGGCGTCGACGATGCGCGGCGCCGGCGGTGAGCCGGGGATCCGCGTCGCCCACCACGACTCCCGCGCCGTCGCCCGTCCCGCCCTGCGGCGCGTCGAGCGCCAGGAGCTGGAGCACGAGCAGCTCGCCGCGTCGGCCACCCGTGCCGTCGGCGCCGGCGACCGCGCCCGTCCCGAGGAGCCCGACGAGTGGCGCACGTGCTTCGAGCGCGACCGGGACCGCATCCTCCACGCGGCGGCGTTCCGCCGGCTCGCCGGCAAGACCCAGGTGTTCGTGTTCCCCGACGACCATCAGCGCACGCGGCTGACCCACGCTCTCGAGGTCGCCCAGGTCGCCACGGCCGTCGCCCGGGCGCTCGGCCTGAACGTGGCGCTGACCGAGGCGATCGCCCTCGGCCACGACTGCGGCCACGGTCCCGGGGGCCACGCCAGCGAGGACGCGCTCTCCCCGTACGTCCCCGGCGGCTACGACCACGCGGTGTGGGGCGCCGATGTCACGCTCGCGCCGCTGAACCTGTGCGCCGAGACCCTCGACGGCATCCGCAACCACTCCTGGAGCCGACCGGCACCCTCGACCCCGGAAGGCGAGGTCGTGTCGTGGGCCGACCGCATCGCGTACGTGTGCCACGACTTCGAGGACGCCGTCGCCGCGGGGATCGTCGCCCCGGACATGCTCCCGGCGAGCGTCGCATCGCTGTGTGGCACCAGCCGGTCACGACAGCTCGACGCGTTCATCCGGGCGATGATCGACGCCGCTGCGCAGCACGGGCGCGTCGGCATGACCGAGCCGTACGCCGAGGCGCTCGCCGACTTCCGCCGGTTCAACTACGAGCACGTGTACCTCCGCCCGGCCAGCCGGGCCCAGGCCCGGGCGGTGATCGAGCTGCTGCGGGCGCTCGTCGAGCACTACAGCGACCGGCCACACCTGCTCCCCGATCCCCCGCACGCCGCGGGTGGCTCGGACGAGGCGGTGCGCGCCGCCGTGGCCTACGTGGCGGGGATGACGGACCGCTTCGCGTGCCGCCAGGCCGTGTCGCTGCTGGGGTGGGACCCGGCCAAGCTCCCCCAGGGGGTCAGCTGACGGCGCGCGCCGTCGGCAGCCGGTGCCGGTCAGAGGATGTGGAACCCCTGCAGGCCCTCGACGGGCTCGGGGGTCACGTCGATGCCGCTCACCTCGGCCCGTGGCGGTCCCATCCGGCACCACGACACGAGCTGGGCGACGGCCTCCTGCGGCCCTTCGAACACCGCCTCGACGGTGCCGTCCATGCGGTTGCGGACCCAGCCCGCCACCCCGCGCGCGAGCGCCTCGCGGCGACAGGAGTCGCGGAACCAGACGCCCTGGACGCGCCCGGAGACGACGACGTGGGCGCGGATCGGCGCGTCAGCCGACGGGTTCGACGTCGACGAACTTGCGGCCCTTGCGCTCGGCGAACTTGACGGCCCCGTCGACGAGCGAGAAGAGCGTGTCATCGCCACCGATGCCGACGTTCTTGCCGGGATGGAACTTGGTGCCGCGCTGGCGCACGATGATCGTGCCAGCGGTGACCTGCTGACCGCCGAACACCTTCACGCCGAGGCGCTGGGCGTTGGAGTCACGACCGTTGCGGGTGGAGCCGCCACCCTTCGTCTTCGACATGCAGCGCCTCCTCTTACTTCGTGGCGATCTTGGTGATCTCGACGACGGTGTAGCGCTGGCGGTGGCCGTAGCGGCGGCGCTGGTTGGTGCGCCGCTTGTAGGTGAAACCGCGGATCTTCGGACCCTTCACCTCGCCGACCACCCTGCCGGTGACGGTGACGCCGTCGAGCTGATCGGGCGTCGCCAGCACGGTGTCGCCGTCGACGACCATCTTCGCCGGCAGGGTGACCTCGTCGCCCTCCTGCGCGTCGAGCAGGTCGACCTGCACTCGCTGCCCCTCGGCCACCTTCAGCTGGCCGGCGCCGGCCCCGATCACTGCGTACATAGCGATCGGCAATGCTAGCTGGGGATCCAGGCGCTCCCACCGCCCCGCCGAGCACGCCCGGCGCGTGCCGGCGGGCAGCCGGCAGCGCCGCAGCCGACCGGAGGCCGGTCAGTCGAGCAGGGCGTGGTCGACGATCACGCCGCGGCCGTCGCACTCCGGGCAGATCCGGGAGAACTCGGTGAGCAGCCCCTCGCCGATCCGCTTGCGCGTCATCTCGACCAGGCCGAGCTCGGAGATGTCGAACACCTGCGAGCGCGTCTTGTCCCGTGCCAGCGCCTCGCGGAACCGCTCGACCACCGCCTGGCGGTTGGCGCGGTTCTCCATGTCGATGAAGTCGATGACGATGATCCCGCCGATGTCGCGCAGCCGCAGCTGCTTGGCGATCTCCTCGGCGGCCTCGAGGTTGTTGTGGAACACCGTCTCCTCGAGGCTCGAGGTGCCGACGTTCTTGCCGGTGTTCACGTCGATCACGGTGAGCGCCTCGGTGTGCTCGATGATCAACGAGCCACCCGACGGCAGCCAGACCTTGCGGTCGAGGGCCTTGTGGACCTGCTCGTGCACGTGGTACTGCTCGAACAGGCTGATGCCCTCGGCCTCGCGGTCGTAGTACTCGACGCGGTCGGCGAGCTCGGGGTTGAAGGCCCCGATGTACGCCTTGAGCTCCTCGTAGAGCCGCTTGTCGTCGATGATCACGCCGCGGTAGTCGGCGTTGAACTCCTCGCGGATCACCCGCACCGCCAGCTCCGGCTCGCGGTACAGCAGCATCGGCTGCTTGGCGGTGGCCGCCTTGGCCTCGATCTCCTCCCACTGCTTGAGCAGGAGCTGCATGTCGGCGCGCAGCTCCTCCTCGGTGGCGTGCTCGGCGGCGGTGCGCACGATCAGCCCGTGCTGTTCGGGCTTGACCCGGTCGAGGATCGCCCGCAGCCGCTTGCGCACGTCGTCGGGCAGGCGCTTGGAGATGCCGTAGGTGCGCGAGTTGGGGATCAGCACCACGAACCGGCCCGGCAGCGAGACCTCCTGGGTCAGCCGCGCCCCCTTCGCCCCGATCGGGTTCTTCGTGACCTGGCAGACGATCAGCTGCTTCGGGCGGAGGATGTCCTCGATGCGGGCCGGCTCGCCGCGCTCCTCGATGTCCTCGGCGTCGTACTGCACGTCGCCGCGGTAGAGCACGGCGTTCTTCGGCGTGGCGATGTCGACGAAGGCGGCCTCCATGCCGGGCAGCACGTTCTGCACGCGGCCGACGTAGATGTTGCCGTGGATCTGGCTGACGTCGTCGGCCGGGCGGCTCACGTAGTGCTCGATGAGGTTGCGGCCCTCGAGGACCGCCACCTGCGACAGGTTCTCGCGTACCTGCACGCACATCAGGTAGCGGCCGACCGGTCGGCCGTTGCGCTCGCGGCCCTTGCGCTGCTCGAGCACGTCCTCGAGCAGCTGGGCCGGGGCGCCCCGGCCGCGCTGGGTGCGCGACGAGCGCTTGCGGCCCTCGCCCCGCTTGCCCCCGGTCGCCTGCTCCCCGCCGCGGCCGGCGGCCTTGCGCGGCCGCTTCGGCTGGCTCGGCGGAGCCGGCGGCGGGGGCGGCGCGGGACGCGTGTCGCCGATCTGCGGCTTGCGCACCAGCGCCCGTTCGGCCGCCTCGGGCGTCGGGCGGTTCTCGCGCATCGGCTCGGGCAGCTCGGTGCCCTCCTCGATCGCCGGGGCCGCGGCCGGCGCCGCGGCGTCGGTCACGCCGTTGCCGGCGTCGGCCCTGGCGGCGGGGTCGGCCTTGCGGCGCCGCTGACCGCCGCGTGAGCCGCGGCGGCGCTTGCGCGGGGCGGCGGGCTCGCCGCGCTCACTGGGGGCCGTCTCGCCTTCGGCGCCGACGGGCGGAGGCGGCGGCACGGGCTCAACAGGTGTGCCGGGCCCGGTGGGGGCATCGGGCCCCACGGTGTCGTCGTGCATGTTCGTCCTTCCTCATGCGCCCACCAGGGGCGCCGCGACGACGTCCGGCAGCGCGAGCACCTCGCGCCGGTCACCGTCGTGCTCGATCCATTGATGTGTCCGCAGCGCGCGCAACGCCGTCGGCTCGGCGTCCGGGAACGCCAGCTCGGCCAGCTCGGCCGGGCGCAGCCCGCGCCCGACCGTGGCGACGTCGGCGATCAGGCGGCCGTCGCCCGCCGCCAGCGCCAGGATGGTCGGGCGCACGTCGTCGACGCGCCGCTCCCCCTTGCGTTCACGCTCCAACGGCAGCTGGTCCGCGTCCAGCAGCCGGGTGACCGCGGCGTCGACGTCGACGCCGTCGGGTGCCGACAGCTCCCACGTCACCGAGGTCACCGCGTCCTGCAGGGACGGCGACCCGGGTTCCATGATCGCCGCCACGAGCACGCGGAACCCCACCGGCAGCACGGCGTCGAGCCGCGCCGGGAGCGTCGCCAGGTCCTCGTCGCCGACCGCACCGTCGAGGAGCTCGACGTCCAGGTACTCGGCGATCGACTCGGCGCCGGTCGGCAGCGCCAGCCCGAAGCTCAGCCGCGGCCGCGGTGTGAACCCCTCGCTCGTCGCCACCGGGAGCTCCGCCCGCCGCAGTGCCCGCTCCCAGATCCGCGCCGTGTCGCGGTGACTCGTGAAGCGGATCTTGCCCTGCTTGGCGTACCGCAGCCGCAGCTTCATCGGCGCGTCTCCAGCAGCACCACCGGGGCCTCACCGCCACGGCTGAGGTCCTGCCCCGTGCCCTGGCTGCCGCCGGCCGGCGCCACCGGAGACGCCACGACGTGCTCGATGCCGTACCCGGTGCACACCCCGCAGTCGTAGCACGGCGTCCACCGGCAGTCCTCGACCGTCCCGACCGGTCCCTGGTCGTCGGCGGCGCGGCCCGCGGCGAGCGCCGCCTGCCAGTCGTCCCACAGGAAGTCCGGGTGGAGCCCCGCCGTGAGGTGTGCCCACGGGAGCACCTCGTCGCGGTCGCGCTCCCGGAACACGTACCAGTCGAGCGACAGCCCTTCGGCAGCCATGGCATCCAGCCAGCGCTGCAGGCGGAAGTGCTCGCCCCACTCCTGGAACGTGCCCCCGTCGCGCCAGACCCGCTCGATGACCCGACCGATGCGGCGGTCGCCGCGGCTGAGGATGCCCTCGGCGGTCGTGGCCTCCGGGTCGTGCCACTTGAGGTTGACGTTGCGCACCCGATGGGTGGCCTGACGGAGCAGGTCCACCTTGCGCTGGAGCTCCTCGGGCGTGTTCTGCGCGCACCACTGGAACGGGGTGTGCGGCTTGGGGACGAACCCGCCGACGCTGGCGGTGACCGAGGCGCGGGTGGTGTGGCGGCGGCCGAGCTCGACGCAGCGGCGGGCGAGCTCGGCGATCCCGAGCGTGTCCTCGTCGGTCTCGGTCGGCAGGCCGATCAGGAAGTACAGCTTGATCCGGTGCCAGCCCTGGGCGAAGGCGGCGTCGACCGCTCCGTAGAGGTCCTCCTCGGTGATCAGTTTGTTGATCACCTTGCGCATCCGCCACGAGCCGGCCTCGGGGGCGAACGTCAGCCCGCTGCGCCGACCGTGGTTCACCTGGCTGGCGAGCCCGACGGTGAACGCGTCGACGCGCAGCGACGGCATGTTCACCGTGGTGGTGCAGCCGGGGCTGGTGGCCTCGCGGTCGGCGAGGATGCCGGCGACGATCGAGTCGATGTCGCTCATGTCCGCGGTGGACAGCGACGTGAGGGCGACCTCGTCGTAGCCGGTGCGGCGCAGCCCGTCGCGGACCATCGTGCGCACCTGCTCGGCGGGGCGCTCGCGCACCGGCCGCGTGATCATGCCGGCCTGGCAGAAGCGACAGCCGCGGGTACAGCCGCGGAACACCTCGACGTTGAGGCGGTCGTGGACGACCTCGGTCAGCGGCACGAGCTGCCGGCGCGGGTACGGCCACGCCCCGAGGTCGGCGATCGTGCGCTTGTCGACGGTGGGCGGGACGTCCGGGAACCGCGGTGTGATCGCGGCGATCGCCGGGCCGTCGTAGGTCACCTCGTACAGCGACGGGACGTACACGCCCGGCACCTGGGCGAGCTCCCTGAGCAGGGCGTGGCGGTCACGCCGGCCGGCGCGGATCCAGGCGCCGACGACCTCGGTGATCTCGCCGACGACCTCCTCGCCGTCACCGAGGACGGCGGCGTCGATGAAGTCGGCCAGCGGCTCGGGGTTGAACGCCGAGTGCCCGCCGACGATGACCAGCGGGTGCTCGGGTCGCCGGTCGGCGGCGTGGATCGGCATCCCCGCCAGGTCGATCATCTCGAGCACGTTCGTGTAGACGAGCTCGGAGGACAGGTTGAAGGCGAGGATGTCGAAGTCGCCCGCTGCGCGGTGGGTGTCCACCGAGAACAGCGGCACGCCGTGGCTGCGCATCAGCGCGGCCAGGTCGGTCCAGGGCGCGTACGTGCGCTCGGCGACGGCGTCCCTGCGTTCGTTGAGGATCTCGTAGAGGATCTGTAGACCCTGGTTGGGCAGGCCGATCTCGTAGGCGTCGGGATAGGCCAGCAGCCAGGCGACCTTCCCCGGCCCGTGCTGGGGGACGATCGCGCCGTCCTCGCAGCCGATGTATCGAGCCGGCTTCTGCACCTGACCCAGGAGCGTTTCGATCCGCGCCCACAGAGCGGTCATGACGTCATGAGCCTACCGGGCGCCCACCCCCGCAGCCCGGACGTCCCCACCCTGGGGGACCGTCCGTGGCGGCACCGCGACCGGTTCAGGACCGCGGACGAGCCCGGCGCGGCGGCCGGTTCGGTCAGCGCATCCGGCGCATGTGAACGCTCTGGACCAGGCCGAACAGCGCGAACCACGTGATCAGGCCGGAGCCGCCGTAGGAGATGAACGGCATCGGCAGGCCGGTCACGGGCATGATCTTCACCGTCATCCCGACGTTCTGGAACACCTGCCAGAGCAGCATCGTGAACGCGCCGGCGCAGATGTAGGTGCCGAACATGTCCCGCGACAGCCCGGCGATCCGCCAGATCCGCAGCAGGGCGACGGCGAACGTGAGCAGCAGCGCCCCGCACCCGACGAGCCCGAACTGCTCGCCCACCGCGGCGAACGGGAAGTCCGCCCAGATGACCGGGATGTCCCGGCCGTTGGTGAGCGGCCCCTGCAACCAGCCCTTGCCGAACACGCCGCCGGTGCCGACCGCCTTCACCGCGTTGTCCACCTGGTACACGGCCTCGCGCAGCTCGGGGTTGTCCTGGTCGAAGAACACCCGGACGCGCTCGAGCTGGTACGGGTTCACCAGCCGGGCGAAGAACGCCGCGGCGATGGTCGCGATCGACAGCAGGCTGATCGTGAAGATGTACTTCGCCTTCGCCCCGGCGACGAGCAGCACGCCCATCGTCATGGCGATGAGCACCGACCCGGTGCCGAGGTCCGGCTGGACGATCACGAGCAGCGCCGGGATGCCGACCATCAGCAGCGCCCCGAGGAACCGCGGGTAGCTGACCGAGTCGCTGTCGCGCTCCTCGGCGAGGTAGGCGGCGACCGCCAGGAGCACGATCACCTTGGCGAACTCGGCCGGCTGCACCTGGATCGGGCCGACGTCGATCGCCAGGGTCGTCGAGCCCGAGCCACGGCTGTAGGCGGCCAGCCCGAACAGCACGAGCACGGTGCCCAGGTAGAGGAGCCGGGTGCGGTCCTTCCACCACTCGTAGTCGATCGCCATCAGCACGACCATCACGACGGTCGCGGCGATGGCGAAGATCACCTGCCGGGTGACGAACGTGTAGGGGTCCGCGGTGCGCGTGCGCGTCGCCGAGAAGACGACGAAGCAGCCGGCGACCGTCAGCAGCGTCTGCGCGGTGAGCAGGATCCAGTCGATGTTCCGGCTCGGGTCGGCCGGCGAGGAGCGGATGTTGCCGAGGCCCGAGTCCGGCTTGCGCTGCAGCATCGAGAGGCCCACGGTCAGTCGACGGGCCGGATCGTGCCGGGGTTGCTGCTGCGCATGCACTCGGTGCCGACCGGCGCGAGCGGCTTGGCCGGCACGTCCATCGACGTGTCCAGCGGCTCGGAGATCTCCACCGGGTCGAGGGGGATCTTGCCGGACAGGGCGAGGAACATGCACTTGACGACCGGCGCCGCGCCGGTCGAGCCGAAGCCGGCCTTCTCGAGGTACGACACGACCGTGTACGGGTGCTCCGGCTGGATGCTGTACGCGGCGAACGCCGACGAGTCGTTCCAGGGGAAGCTCTTGTAGCCCTGCGCGGTGCCGGTCTTGCCGGCGACCTGGATGGCGTCGGGCGGGTAGTCGTCGAACAGCTCCTCGGCCGTGGTCGACATGCCGTTGTACCCGGGACCGGTGATGTTGCGCCGCAGCCCGTCCTGGATCGGCCCGCGGACGTCGTCGGGCATCGGGATCTCCCGGCCCTCCCGGCCGATCTCCTCGACGACCACGGCCTGGCTCAGATCGGCGTAGCCCGGCTGGCCGTTGGGCGTCTCGGGCTCGAGGATCCGCTGCACCACGTGGGGCACGTGGACGAAGCCGCCGTTGGCGAACGCAGAGTAGCCGACCGCGAGCTGCAGCGGCGTCGCCGCGAGGAGGCCCTGGCCGATGGCGAGCTGCAGCAGGTCGCCGGGCTGCAGGTTGGGCGTCTCGTTCTTGTCCAGCACCCCGCTCTCCACGAGGCGCTTCTTCAGCTCGTGGGTCGGGATCCGCCCGTCGAACTCGTAGGGCAGGTCGATGCCGGTGTCGCTCCCGAAGCCGAAGCGGGCGATCTGCTCCTGCAGCTGCGACCCCGGGCTGTTGTAGAAGTCCTCGCCGAGCTTGTAGTAGAAGGTGTCGCTCGACACGGCGAGCGACTGCATCACGTTGATCGTGCCGTAGCGGCACGGCGCGTTGATCCCGTCGCACCAGGAGTTGCGGAACTCGCAGCGCACGCCCTGGGCACAGCGGTCCGGGCTGATCGACGTCAACCGGTACGTGCCCTGGTCGTTGTACGTCGTGGACGGGCTGATCTTGCCGGTGATCAGCGCGGCGTACGCGGTGAACACCTTGAACGTCGAGCCGAGGTTGTACTGACCCTGGATCGCCCGGTTGGCGAGCGGTGCCTCGTCGGGCTCCCCGTCCGGTGGGAACAGCTCGTTGAACTTGGAGCCGTCGACGCCCGACGTGAACCAGCGGTTGTCGAACGTCGGGTAGCTGGCCATCGCCAGCACCTGGCCGGTCTCGTAGTTCAGGACGACGACGGAGCCGGCGGGCGCCTTGTAGTGCACCTCGGCGCCGACGGGCCGGGACTCGTCGAGCGGGCCGCGCGTGCCGTCGGGCTTGACCACCTCCGGGTTGCGGGCGGTGAACAGCCGGCGCAGCTGGAGCTGGGTCTGCAGCAGTCGCTCGGTGTACTGCTGCAGCTCGAGGTCGATGGACAGCTGGATGTCCATCCCGTTGACCGGCTCGGTGCGGCGCAGCTCGCGCACGATGCGGTTCGACGCGTCGACCTCGTAGACGACTTCGCCCCACTTGCCGTGGAGGACCTCCTCGTAGGCGAGCTCCAGGCCGGCGCGCCCGACGAGCTCGCCGCCGAGGGAGGTGTCGTAGCCGAGCGCCTTGTAGTGCGCCTCGTCCTCGGCGGTGATCGCGCCCATGTAGCCGATCACGTGGCTGAGCAGGGGCGCGTAGGGGTACACCCGCTTCCAGCCGGTCACGATCGTGACACCCGGGAAGTCCTCGATCCGCTCGAGCAGCGCGACGGCCACGTCCTCGGGGACGTCCTCGGCGAGCGGCAGCGGCTTGTAGCGGCTGTAGCGGTTGGAGTCGTAGCGCGCCTCCATCTCCGAGACCGGCACCTGGAGCCAGCCCGACAGCCGGCGGAACAGCTCCGCCCGGTCGGTGCCGCGGCGGATGACGTCCCAGTCGACCGCCACCGTGAGCACCTGCTGGTTGTCGGCGAGGATGCGGCCCTTGGCGTCGAAGATCCGGCCGCGCTCAGGGACGAGGCGCACCGTCTTGGTCTTGCGGGCGTCGACCGACTGCTGCAGCTCCTCGGCCTGGACCGTCTGCAGGAACCACAGGCGTGTGCCCAGCGCCCCGAACATCAGGGTCGCGACGAGCGCGAGGATGCCCAGCCGAGCTGCGCGCTTGTCAGCACCCATGGCGACAGTCTGTCCCGCGGGTCCGGCCGAGTCGGCGCGCGCGGACCGGGATCACAGCTCCTCCCGCGGGGCTTTCCACTCCGGTTCCTTGACGCGCATGCACCACCGGCCGACGGGCACGAACAGCGGGCTGAGCAGCCCGGCGGCGACGGCGACGACCCCGACGGCGAGCGCGTAGCGCGGGTCGAAGGGATGACTCTCGCCGATGAACGTGCGGATCACCGGGACCACGGCTTCGCCGACTGCGGCGCCGACGGTGGTGAAGATGGCGGCCAACCACCACGGTGGGCGCACGGCGATCGTCGTGGCGTACCCGGCGACGTAGCCGCCGAGGCCCATGGCGATCGACGACGACCCGAGCGGCGTGCCGATGCTGAGGTCGTACATCAGGCCGAGCACGAACCCGGCGAGGGCGCCCTTCTGCGGCCCGCCGGCGGCGCCCGACGCGGCGGCGAGGGCGAGCATGATCTGGATGCTCACGTCGGCGGGGCGCAGGTCGGCGAACAGCGTGCGCTGGAACGACAGCAGCACGACCCCCACGAGGAACAGCCGCAGCAGCGGGCCCTGGACGAGCGACGCGAGCATCAGCCCCCTGCCTGGCTGCCGATGGTGCCGCCCGCCTCCGACGGCGAGCGGTAGAGGATGATGTCGACGAAGTTGAGCCGGTCCAGGTCGGCGGACGGCTCGACCTCCAGCAGCGGTCCCTCCGCGGAGGACCGGCGGATGACGTTGCGGACGATGCCGATCGGGATCCCCGGCGGCGCCAGGTTGTCGTCACCGCCGGCCGTGAAGACGAGGTCGTTCTCGGTGATCTGACCGATCACCGGCGTGTCACCGAGGAGGTCGACCTGGGGGAGGCTCGACGGACCGCGGCCGACCAGCATCCCGGTGTCGCGCACGAGGGTCATGTCGATCGTCGTGGTGGTCGGGAGGGTCGTCGTCGGCGTCGGCTCGGACGTCGGGGGCACGGAGGCCGGCGGCTCGGAGGTGGGCACCGACCCGGGCGTGGTCGTCTGCGTCGGGGTCTCGCCCGGCTCGCTCGTCGGCACCGAGTCGCCGGGCACGGAGTCCTCCGGCACGGAGTCCGGCGGCAGCGAGCCGTCCGGCGCGGTCGTGCTCGGGGGCGCGGTCGTCGTCGTGGTCGGTGGCGTGCCGGCGATCACCTTGGCCGCGGTCGCGTAGCGGGTGTCGGTGATCAGCATGACGTAGGCGGTGTCGGCGAGCAGCGGCGTGGTGATCTTCCCGACGAGCCCGCCGGGACCGACGACGGCCATGCCGACGCGGATGCCGTGGTTGCGCCCCTTGTCGATCTGGACGATCTGGTCGAGGTTGCTCGGGCGCGGTCCGATCACCCGGGCGGTCACCCGCGGGTACGTGCCGAGCGACGGCAGGTCGCGCTCGGCCATCAGCTCCTGGGTGTCCTGGATCGCCGCCTGGGCGGCGATCTGGTCCGCCCGCTGCGCGGCGATCTGCTCGCGCAGGCGGTCGTTCTCCTCGCGGACCTGCTCCCACTGGGTGATCCCCCGCCAGGCGTTGATGATCGGCTTGGTCGCCACGTCGGCGGCCGACTCCAGGGGGTGCATGAAGACGTTGAACCCGCTGCGGGCGGCGTCGAACACGGCGTTGCCGCGCAGGTCCAGCGTGAGCAGCAGCACCGAGGTGAGCAGCAGGAGGACGATGGCGCGCCGCCGGCCCGGCGAGTAGATCGACATGCGGCGTCAGCCCGCGGGGCTAGTCGTCGCCGCCGAGCGACATCAGCCCGCGCATCGCGTCGATGTTCTCGAGTGCGCGGCCGGACCCGATGACCACGCTGTAGAGCGGCTCGTCGGCGACCCGGATCGGCATGCCCGTCTCGTGGGCGAGGCGCTCGGCGAGCCCCCCGAGCAGGGCGCCGCCCCCGGTGAGGGTGATCCCGTCCTCCATGATGTCGGCGGCGAGCTCGGGTGGCGTCTTGTCGAGCGTGGTCTTCACGGCGTCGACGATCGCCGCGACGGGCTCGGCGAGGGCCTCGCGGACGTGCTCGGTCGTCAGCTGGATCGTGCGCGGGAGGCCGGAGATGAGGTCCCGGCCCCGGATGTCGGCGGTGAGCTCCTCCTCCATCGGCCAGGCGGAGCCCATCTGGATCTTGATCTCCTCGGCGGTGCGGTCCCCGATCGCCAGGGAGAACTCCTTCTTGACGTACTGCAGGATGGCCTCGTCGAGCTCGTCACCTGCCACCCGCACGGACTGCGCGGTGACGATGCCGCCGAGGGAGATGACGGCGACCTCGGTGGTGCCGCCGCCGATGTCGACGACCATGTTCCCCGACGGCTCGTGCACCGGCAGGTTGGCGCCGATCGCCGCGGCCATCGGCTCCTCGATGATGTGCACCGGCTTGCGGGCGCCGGCGTACTCGGCGGCGTCCTGCACGGCGCGCTGCTCGACGCCGGTGATCCCGGAGGGCACGCAGATCACCATGCGCGGCTTGTTCCACTTGCTCGCGTGCACCCGCTGGATGAAGTAGCGGAGCATCTTCTCGCACACCTCGAAGTCGGCGATGACGCCGTCCTTCAAGGGGCGGATGGCGCGGATGTGGTTCGGGGTGCGCCCCATCATCCGCTTCGCCTCGAGCCCGACGGCGACGGGCTTGCCGTCGTTGACGTTGATCGCCACCACCGATGGCTCGTCCAGCACGATGCCCTGGCCGCGTGCGTAGATCAGCGTGTTGGCGGTGCCGAGGTCGATGGCAAGGTCACGGCCGAGGCTGAGTGGGTTGTTGCGGCGAGCCATCACCACACTCCTCTTCCAGGGCCACGGTGGCTCGTGACGGGCAGAATGTTACAGATTCGGGAAGAAGATCCCGATCTCGCGCTCGGCGGACGCGGCGGAGTCGCTGCCGTGCACGAGGTTCTCGGTGAACTCGATGCCGAGGTCGCCGCGGATCGTGCCCGGGGCGGCCTGGCGCGGGTTGGTCGCACCCATCATGTTGCGGACGACCTCCCAGGTGTTCTCGGGGCCCTCGAGCACCATCGCGACCACCGGGCCGCGGCTCATGAAGGCGACGAGGTCGTCGTAGAACGGCTTGCCGACGTGCTCCTCGTAGTGCCGAGCCAGCGTCTCCTTGTCGAGCGTGCGCTGGTCCATGGCCACGATTCGCAGGCCCTTGGCCTCGAAGCGGCTGATGATGTTGCCGACCAGCCCGCGCTCGACCGCATCGGGCTTCAGCAGGACGAGGGTGCGATCCGACATGCCCGTCGAGGCTATCGGCACCCCTGCCCCACCGATCTGGGCGGGATCCCTGCCATTTCGCCTTCTGGGCGGGATTCCTGCCAATTGTTGGCAGGAATCCCGCCCAGGTCGTGCCGGGGCTTCCGGTTCGCGGGGCAGCCGACACCCAGCGGGGCATGGACCTCCGCGCCCTCGACGACTTCGCCACCCGGCACAACGGCCTCGTGACCAAGGCCGCCGTCACCGCTACCCGCGCCGAGCGCACCTGGTACCGGGCGATCGAGCGCGGCCAGCTCGAGCTGCTCCACCCCGGGGTGGCCCGCCTCTACGGGTCGAGCTCGTCGGTCACCCAGACGATCCACGCCGCCGTGCTCGCCGCCGGCCCCGGGGCGATGGCCTCCCACCGCTCCGCCGCCCGCCTGTGGGGGATCCCCCGGCCCGACGACGAGCCGGTCGACGTGCTCCTCCCCCGCCGCAGCCGGCAGGCGACCGTCGCCGGCGCGCTGGTCCACCGCCCGCGCGATCTCCGCGACCTGAACCCGAGCCGCCGGGAGCGCGTGCCGTGCACGAACATCCTGCGCACGCTGTGCGACCTCGGCGCGCTCGACCCGGCCGCCGTCCCCGGCGCCGTCGGGCACGTCGTGGCGGCGAACCTCGCGTCGCCGGCCGCGCTGGAGGCCGCCATCCGGCGCCACAGCCGCCGCGGCCGACCGGGTGTGCCCGCCCTGCGGGACGCGCTCGCCGACTGGGTGCTCGACGGCAAGCCGGTGGACAGCGTCCTCGAGCCGGCGATGCGGCGGCTGCTCGCCGACCACGACCTCCCGCCCGCGGAGTTCCACCCGGTGATCGGCGGCTACGAGGTCGACTTCCGGATCCTCGACAGCCCGATCGTCCTCGAGTGCGACGGGTGGACGACCCACGGCCTGCAGCGCGACCAGTTCGAGGTGGACCGCGTCCGCGACGCGGAGCTCGGTGCGCTCGGCTTCGTCGTGCTGCGCTTCACGTACCGGGCGATCGTCCGCCGGCCCCGGCGGGAGGCCGAGCGGATCCGCCGCAACGTCCTGCGCTGGGCACCGCACCTCCTCGACGCCGGCTGATCCGCGGCGCGATCTGGGCGGGATGCCTGCCAACTGCTGGCAGAAATCCCGCCCAGACGCCGAAAAGGCAGAGATCCCGCCCAGATCGGCGGGCCGAGCGGGCCGTGGGGATGTCGGTCGCGGGCTACGGGACCAGGTGTTGGAGGGCGGGGCGGGCGGCGCCGGCCACGTACAGGCTGCCGGTGGCGAGGATGGCGTCCACGCCGTCCGCGTTGCGCATCGCCAGGGCGCACGCCGAGGGGACGTCGTCGGCGACCAGGACCTCGTCGCAGCCGAGCGCCACGGCGGCCTGCGCCACCTCGGTGGCGGGCACGCCGCGGGGCGAGGGCGCGGTACAGGCGACGACGACGTCGAACTCGTCGGCGCGCAGCGCCTCGAGCATCGACCGCGGCTCGCGCAGCGTGCCGAACACGAGGATCCGGCGCCCCTCGGGATTGAAGTCGTCGAAGAACACCTGGGCGCACGTGTCGGCGCCGGCGGGGTTGTGCGCCCCGTCGACGATCACCAGGGGCTGGTGGCCGAGCACCTCGAAGCGCCCGGGCACCTGGACCGTGGCGAACCCCTCCGTGACGACCTCCTCCGACAGCGGCGCGGCGAAGAAGGCCTCCACCGCGGTCAGCGCGATCGACGCGTTCTCCCCCTGGTGGGCGCCGTGCAGCGGCACGAACACCTCGGGGTAGATCGTCGTCGGGGTGCGGATGTCGACGAGCCGCCCGCCGACGGCGAGCAGGTTCTCCGACGTCTCGAAGTCGATCCCGCGGCACAGCCGGGTCGCCGCCGGGGGCTCGGACAGGACGCGCACGATCGCCGGGTCCGTGGCCCCGATCACCGCGGCCGACGTCGGCTCGATGATCCCGGACTTCTCCCGGGCGATGTCGGCGAGGGTCGGCCCGGCGAACTCGTTGTGGTCCATCGCCACGTTGGTCACCACGGCCACCTGGGCGCGCACGACGTTCGTCGCGTCCCACCGCCCGAGCAGCCCGACCTCGACGACCGCCACGTCGACCGCGGTGTCGGCGAACCAGCGGAAGGCGGCGGCGGTGCACGCCTCGAAGTACGTGGGGCGCACGCCGGTCAGCCCCTCCAGGTCGGCCACCGCAGCGATCTGCTCGGCGAAGTCCTCGTCGCTGATCGGCACGCCGTCGCGGGTCATCCGCTCGTTGACCCGCTCGAGGTGCGGGCTCATGTACGTGCCCACCTGCAGACCCATGGCGACCAGCAGGCGGGTGATCATCTGGGCGGTCGACCCCTTGCCGTTGGTCCCGGTGATGTGGATCACCGGGTAGGCGTGCTGCGGGTCCCCCATCGCCGCGCACAGCCGGGTGATCGGCTCCAGCGTCGGCGACGTCACCCGCCCCGTCTTCTCGTACGAGGCGTGCGCGTCGAGATAGGCGACGGCGTCGGCGTAGTTCACGACAGGCGAGTCAATCAGCGCACGTGGCAGAAGCCCCCGCCGGGCGCGGTCAGCTGGCGGCGCGGCGGGGGCGCGAGTTGCGCAGCGCCTCGCGTGGCACGAGCGTCGGGTTCACCCGGTCGCGCACGGTCTTGCCGTCGATGATGACCTTGCCGATGTCGGTGCGCCCCGGCAGGTCGTACATCGTGTTGAGGAGCACCTCTTCGAGGATCGCCCGCAGGCCCCGGGCACCGGTGCCCCGCAGCAGCGCCTGGTCGGCCACCGCCTCGAGGCCGTCCTGGGTGAACTCCAGCTCGACGTCCTCGAACTCGAACATCTTCTGGTACTGGCGCACGAGGGCGTTCTTCGGCTCGACCAGGATGCGCACCAGCGCCTCGCGGTCGAGCGAGCGGACCGCGCCCATCGTCGGGAGACGCCCGATGAACTCGGGGATCATCCCGTACTTGACGAGGTCCTCGGGCAGCACCTGGGCGAACAGCTCGCCCGGGTCGCGCTCGGCCTTCGACTTCACCGTGCCGTGGAAGCCGACGCCCTTGTGGCCGATGCGGTTCTCGATGATCTGCTCGAGGCCGGCGAACGCCCCGCCGAGGATGAACAGGACGTTCGTCGTGTCGATCTGGATGAACTCCTGGTGCGGGTGCTTGCGCCCGCCCTGGGGCGGCACCGACGCCGTGGTGCCCTCGAGGATCTTGAGCAGCGCCTGCTGGACGCCCTCGCCGGAGACGTCGCGGGTGATCGACGGGTTCTCGCTCTTGCGGGCGATCTTGTCGATCTCGTCGATGTAGACGATGCCGGTCTCGGCCCGCTTGACGTCGTAGTCGGCGGCCTGGATCAGCTTGAGCAGGATGTTCTCGACGTCCTCGCCGACATAGCCGGCCTCGGTGAGGGCGGTGGCGTCGGCGACGGCGAAGGGCACGTTGAGCAGCCGGGCGAGGGTCTGGGCGAGGTGCGTCTTGCCGCAGCCGGTCGGGCCGAGCAGGAGGATGTTCGACTTCGTCAGCTCGACGTCGTCACGGCGCCCGACGCCCACCTGCTGCTGGTACTGGATGCGCCGGTAGTGGTTGTAGACGGCGACCGAGAGGATCTTCTTGGCCTCGTCCTGGCCGATGACGTAGTCGTCGAGGAAGGCCCGGATCTCGCGCGGGTTCGGCAGGTGGTCGAAGCTGAGCTCGGTGGTCTCGGTGAGCTCCTCCTCGATGATCTCGTTGCAGAGATCGATGCACTCGTCGCAGATGTAGACGCCCGGCCCGGCGATCAGCTTGCGGACCTGCTTCTGGGACTTGCCGCAGAAGGAGCACTTGAGCAGCTCGCCGGTGTCACCGAATTTCGCCACGCTCGTCGTCTCCCTGCCAGGTCCGTGTCGTCAGGTGGTGTGGTGCCAGATTGCTTACCAGGTCAGCGGATCGCGCCGGAGCGGTCGGCCAGCTCGCGCGACTCGATGACGGCGTCGATGATGCCATACTCGAGCGCCTCCTGAGCTTCCATGACGAAGTCCCGGTCGGTGTCCTTGTGGATCCGCTCGAGGGGCTGACCGGTGTGCTTGGCGAGGATCTCCTCGAGGAGGTCGCGCATGCGGAGGATCTCCTTGGCGGCGATCTCCAGGTCCGTGACCTGCCCGTAGCCGACCTGGCCGTAGGGCTGGTGGAGGAGGATGCGGGAGTGCGGCAGCGCCAGGCGCTTGCCCTTGGTGCCCGCGGCGAGCAGCACCGCCGCCGCCGACGCCGCCTGCCCGAGGCAGATCGTGGCGATGTCGTTGCGGATGAACTGCATCGTGTCGTAGATGGCGAACAGCGCGGTGATGTCGCCGCCGGGGCTGTTGATGTAGAGGTTGATGTCCTTGTCCGGGTTCTCGGACTCGAGGTAGATCAGCTGGGCGCAGATCAGGCTGGCGATCTGGTCGTCGATCGGCGTCTGCAAGAAGATGATGTTCTCCTTGAGCAGCCGGCTGTAGAGGTCGTAGGCACGCTCGCCGCGGCTGGTCTGCTCGACGACGTTCGGGACCAGGTAGTTCTGGAAGTTCATCAGGCGGTGGCGCCTTCCGTGCTGGAGGGGGTGTCGGCCGCCGACTCGGCGTCGGCGTCGTCGGGGTGCTCGTCGTCGGCGCCGTGCTCGTGGTCGTCGTCGTCCTCGTCGTGCGTGTGGCCGAGCAGGAAGTCGCGGTCGAGCACGTTGCCGTCGGGGTCGACGAACTCGACGTGGTGGAGCAGCCAGTCGAGGGCCTTGGACTTGCGGATGCTGGCCACGAGCTCGGGCACGAGATCGTTCTGCTCGTAGGCCTTGCGGACCTTGTTCGGCTTCTCGCCGACCTGGATGGCGACCCGTTGGTACTCGGCCTCGAGGTCGTCCTCGTCGGCGTCGAGCTGCTCGGCGGTGGCGACGGCCCGCAGGGCGAGGTCGACGCGCACGGCCTGCTCGGAGGCGCTGCGCATCGACTCGACGAACTGGTTGGCGTCCTGGCCGATCACCGACAGCCACTGCTCGAGGCTGATGCCCTGGGCCTGGAGCTGGCGGATGGTGGCCTCGACGCGGCGCTGGAGGTCGGCGTCGACGAGCGACTTGGGCGGGTCGATCTCGGTGAGGCGGGTCAGCGCCTCGGTGACCCGGCCGACGAGCTCGCGGCGGACAGTGGCGAGCTTGGACTCCTCGAGCTGCTGGCGGAGCTGGGCCCGCCACTCCTCGACCGTGTCGGCCTCGGCGATGTTGTCGGCCACGAAGTCGTCGGTCAGCTCGGGCACGACCAGCTCCTGGACGGCCGTGACCTTGACCACGAAGTCGGCCGGCTCGTCGGTGCCCTTCGGCGTGGTGGTGAAGCGCAGCTCGTCACCGGCGGAGGCGCCGATCAGGTGCTCGTCGAAGTCGTCGGCGACCCAGCCCTGGCCGACCTCGTAGGACCAGTCCTCGGCGTTGAGCCCAGCGACTTCCTCGCCGTCGCGAGTGGCGACGAGGTCGAGGGTCACGTAGTCACCGCGGGCGGCGGGGCGGTCGACGTCGGTCAGCTGGCCGTGACGGCGCAGCTGGGCCTGGACGGCCTCCTCGACGTCCTCGTCGGTCGCGTACGGCGACGGCACCTCGACGCGCAGCCCGTCGTAGCCGGGAACGGTGATGACGGGCCGCACCTCGCACGTGGCGTCGAAGCCGACCGGGCCCTCCTCCTGGCCGGACGTGATCGTCACCTCGGGCGTGGCGATGAGGTCCACGTCGTGCTCGCGGACGGCCTTGGCGAGGTACTGGGGGATGGCGTCACGCAAGGCCTGCTCCCGGGCGGGAGCGATCCCGATGCGGGCTTCCAGCACCCGGCGTGGCGCCTTGCCGGCGCGGAACCCGGGGAGGCGAACCTCGCGAGCGATCTTGCGGAAGGCCGCGTCGATGTCCTTGTCGAACTCGTCCTCGTCGACGCTCACCGACAGCTTGACGCGATTGCCCTCGAGGGGTTCCACGGTGCTCTTCACAGGCTCCCGAGGGTATCGGGCGGGTGTGACGGGCCGCGCCATCCGCGGGGCCGGACGCCGATCGGCGCAGCACCCGGGGGCGTGGATAGCGTCCGGGGAGGTGACGATGTGGGAGGCGTTGCGGCAGCGGCTGGGCGCGTCGGTGGCGGAGCTCGACCGGACCCGCCTCCAGGAGCGCTGCCGCGGCCTCGGCGTGACGCCGATCAAGCAGGCGCCGCGGCGGGTGCCGGTGCGGGTCGGCGGGGAGGTCCGCCGGGTCGTGGTGGCCCCGCGGGGCGGGGTGCCGAACCTGGAGGTCACGATCAGCGACGGGACGGGGTCGCTGGTCGCCGTGTTCGCCGGGCGGCGGCGGATCCCCGGCATCGAGCTCGGCCGGGCGATCGTCCTGGAGGGCGTCCCCGTCGACCGCGACGACCGCGCCGTGATCCACAACCCGGCCTACACCCTGGTTCCCCGACCGGGCCCCGGGCTCAGCCGGCGCCGGGGGTGACGAGCAGGCGCCGGACGTCCTCCTCGGACTCGTCGGTGACGAGCACGACGACCTCGTCGCCGACCCGCAGGACCGTGTCACCGCGGGGCACGATGAGCCGCTCGGCGCGCAGGACGGCGACCACCGTGGCGTCGCGGGGGATGCCGAGCTCGACGATCGCCTTGCCGTCGGCCGGGGACCCCGGGGCGAGGCGGACCTCGGCGAGGCGGGCCCGCCCGCCCTCGAACGAGAGCAGCCGGACGAACGCGCCGACGCTGACCGCCTCCTCGACGACGGCGGTGATGAGGTGCGGGGTCGAGACGCTGACGTCGACGCCCCACAGCTCGTTGAACATCCACTCGTTCTTCGGGTTGTTCACCCGGGCGACGACGCGGGGGACGCCGAACTCCTGCTTGGCGAGGAGCGACACCACGAGGTTGTCCTCGTCGTCGCCGGTCACCGCGGCGACGACGTCGGCGCGCTCGGTGCCCGCCCGGGCGAGCGTGTCGAGCTCGCACGCATCGCCCGCGCACCAGCGGACCCCGGCGGGCTCACCGGCGCGGGCGGCCCGGTCGATGACGGTCGTGTCGTGCTCGACGACGGTGACGTCGTGACCCGTCTGCTGGAGCTGCTCGGCGATGAACCGCCCGACGCTCCCACCCCCGGCGATGACCACGCGCACGTCAGCGTCCCCTCCGGGGGGCGGCCAGGGCGGCGTCGACGGCGGCCACCCGTGCGGTCTCGGCGGCGATGTAGAGGACGTCCCCGGCCTGGGCGACGGTGCGCGCCGTGGGGGTCGCCGCCGCACCCATCCGGTTGATCGCCACGACGCGCGCGCCGATCGCCTCCTCGAGCTCGGCGAGCGGCTCCCCCGCCCAGTGGTCGGGGACGGGGCGGTCGAGGAGGCACACCGTGGCGGTCGGGTCGGTCCACTCGGGTGGCCGGGCCTCGGGCAGGAGGCGCCGGCGGACCTGGTCCGTGGTCCAGGCGACCGTGGCGACGGTCGTGATGCCGAGGCGCTGGTACACCACCGCCCGCCGAGGGTCGTAGATGCGCGCGACGACGCGCTCCACCCCGAACGTCTCGCGCGCGACCCGGGCCACGAGGATGTTGGAGTTGTCGCCGCTCGTGACCGCGGCGAGGGCACCGGCGCGCTCGACGCCGGCCTCGACGAGGCGGTCGCGGTCGAACCCGACCCCCTGCACGGTCGTGCCGGTGAAGTCGGGGCCGAGGCGGTCGAAGGCCTCGCTGCGGCGGTCGATCACGGCCACGGTGTGGCCGTCGGCGGTGAGCTCCCGGGCGAGCGAGGAGCCGACCCGCCCGCAGCCGACGACGACCACGTGCACGCGGCGGAGTGTACGGCTGCCCCGGCCGACGGGCGCATTGCCGTCGGTTCGCCGTCCGGGCGTATGGTCGCTGCTCCGTATGGTGTCGCTCGCCAAGCGCGTGCTCATCGGGCGGCCCATCGCCACGTCCGAAGAGGGACACCAACGGCTGCGCAAGCGGGTGGCGCTGCCGATCTTCGCCTCCGATGCGATCTCCTCCACCGCCTACGCGACCGACGAGGTCGTGGTCGTGCTGGCGGTGCAGGCCGGCGTCGGGCTCGCCGCGTTCGACCGGCTGGTGCCGATCGCGCTCGTCGTGGCGGTCCTGCTCACGATCGTCGTGCTGTCGTACCGCCAGACCATCCACGCCTACCCGTCGGGCGGCGGCGCCTACGTGGTGTCCCGCGAGAACCTCGGCGAGACCCCCTCGCTCGTCGCCGGCGCCGCCCTGCTGACCGACTACGTCCTCACCGTCGCCGTCTCCGTGGCCGGCGGGATGCTGGCGATCCACTCCGCGTTCGACTTCGGCAGCCAGTGGCGGGTCCCGCTGTGCCTCGGGCTGATCGCCGTGATGACCGTGGCGAACCTGCGCGGGCTGCGCGAGTCCGGCGCCCTGTTCGCCCCGCCCACGTACCTCTACATCGCCGCGCTGCTCCTCTTGATCGGCGTCGGCTGCTACCGCGTGTTCGTCGAGGACCTGGGACCGATCCCCCTCGACCGCCTCTCCGACGAGGCGCGCGAGCTCGCCGAGGGCTCCTCGGCGCTCGGCCTGATGATGCTGCTGCGCGCCTTCTCGTCGGGCGCGGTGGCGCTGTCGGGCGTCGAGGCGGTGTCCAACGGGGTGCCCGCGTTCCGCCGGCCCGAGGCGCGCAACGCCTCGATGACGCTGGCGATCATGGCGACGATCCTCGGCACGTGCTTCCTCGGGGTCTCGGTGCTGGCGTCCCACCTGCACCCGCTGCGCGCCGAGGAGGACCCGACCGGCATCGCCCTGATGGCCGAGTACGTGTACGGCGGCAAGGGCCTGCTGTTCTGGATCACCCAGCTGGCGACGTTCGCGGTCCTCGTGCTCGCCGCCAACACGGCGTTCCAGGGGTTCCCCGGGCTCTCGTCGATCATCGCCCGCGACGGCTACCTGCCCCGCCAGCTCGCCAACCGCGGTGACAAGCTCGTCTTCTCCAACGGGATCATCTTCCTGGCCGTCGCCGCGGGGATCCTCATCGTCGTCTTCCGCGGCAACATCTCGGCCCTCATCCCGCTGTACGCGTTCGGGGTGTTCACCGGGTTCACGCTGAGCCAGGCGGGCATGGTCCGCCACCACCTGCGCCACCGGCAGGGGCGTTGGCAGGGGTCGCTCGCGATCAACGCGATCGGCTGCGTCGCGACCGCGACGGTGGCGCTCGTCGTGGTCGTCTCCAAGTTCACCCAGGGGGCGTGGATCCCGGCCGTCCTGATTCCGGCGATGGTCGTCGCCTTCCGGGCGATCGCTCGCCACTACCGGCGCGTCCGGGAGGCGGTCCAGGTGCCGCCCGGCGAGGGCTACACGCCGCTGCGCCGCACCCACCTGGTCGTGATCCTCGTCGGCACCGTCCACCGGGGCGTGATCGAGGCCGTGCGCTACGCCAAGTCGCTCGCCCCGGAGCGCCTCATCGCCGTCTCCGTCGTGATGGACCGCGAGCAGGAGGAGCGGGTCACCCGTGACTGGGTCGAGTACGGCATGCCGATCGAGCTGCACACGATCGCCTCGCCGTACCGCGAGCTCACCGCCCCGGTGCTCGAGTACCTCGACGAGCTCGACCGGGAGAACCCCGACGACCTCATCACCGTCGTGATCCCCGAGTTCGTCACCACGTGGAAGGCGCAGTGGCTGCACAACCAGTCGGCGCTCGCCCTCAAGGCCCGCCTGCTGTACCGGCCGAACACCGTGGTGACGTCGGTCCCGGTGATCGTCGACCCCGGCGACGACGTGATGATGCGCTGACCGCGCCCCCGGCCCCGGGAGAATGCGGCGACGCGGGGGTCGCGCGTGCAGAATGTCAACGATGCAGTTCTGGAAGCCGCACAAGCTCGCCAAGCCGCACGAGGGCCAGCTCGACCTGCGGATCGGCGACCGGGTGGAAGCGAAGGTGGACCTCCCCGGCGTCCCCGAGGGCACCGAGGGGAAGGTCATCCTCGCCAACGGCTTCAACTGGTTCCGCTACCGGGTGCTCTTCGAGAACGGGGTCGAGCTCGGCGACCTCGACCACCGGCACCTCACCCCGATCGGCCGCGCCGCCCGCCGCCTGGCGAAGGCAGGGGCCAAGGCGAGCTGAGCCGTCGTACACTTGCTGCTCCCTCCGGGGAGTAGCGCAGCCTGGTAGCGCTCCTGCTTTGGGAGCAGGAGGTCGCGGGTTCGAATCCCGCCTCCCCGACCACCGCCCGCGGCGTGGCACGCGCGCTCAGAACGGCTCCGTCTCCCCGGAGTCGACACGTCGTACGCTACCGTCGGCTCGGAGGGGGTCGCATGGATCACGCGCTGCCGGACATCGCCGTCGAGGTGACGAGGTCGCGTCGCCGAGACCCCCGGGCCGACCGCGAGCAGCCGACACGAACCGGGGCCTCCAATCGCCGGCTGCTCGAGTCATCCGTCCACGCAGCCGGAGCGACGCGTGACGCGTCGCTCGCACGGCAGTTCTCGGCGGAACCGTTCATCAGCGCGACGTCCCTGACACCCGTCGCGTCGCGGGTGCGCCCGGCCGTGACGAGCGCGGCGGCGGCCAACCGACACCGAAACCCGAGGATCCGTCCGATGGCGGATCGGCCCGGTGTTGTGAGGCGGACGTTCGTCGCCACCTCCGGCACCGGGCAGAAGAAGCGCCTCACCCCCGCCCAGATCCTCGCGATGTGTGAGCACAAGGTCCCGCCGCTCCCTCCCGAGCTCGAGCCGATCGTGCACATCCTTGCCGAGGCCGACGAGGAGATCTCCCTCGATGGGATCAAGTGGCGGCAGTTCCTCGAGCTGCTGCAGCAACGGGACCGGGAGATGCGCCCCCACGTCTGGCTCGACGAGGGGGAGGTGCCGATTCCTGGGGAGCTCGATCCCGTGTCGAAGGTCCCCAAGAACTGGGCGCTCGGCGACCCCCGCCCGCATCAGGCAAGCGAGCTCGACGACGAGTCGGTCACGCTCGCCCACGTCACGTACAAGGCGTCGAACCTCCACAACCGGTACGTCGACCCCGACTACGGCAGCAATCCCGGTGAGTTCGGATTCGGCTTCTACATGACCACGGGTCACGACACCGAGCCGCAGCAGCTCGTCAGTCAGGTCTGGGGTGCATCGAACAAGGCGGGTCTCCCGAAAGAGATCGTGAAGTTCAAGATCGCCAACACCGCCTTGGAAGACCTGGTCGACCGTGATCAGGCACTGCTCCGGTTCCTCGTCCACATGCTGCGAACGCCGTCGGGCTACCCCGCCGGCATGTCAGAGCACGAGGCCGTGGAGGTGATGAACCGGATCAACCGGATCGGCAAGGTCCTGATCTTCCCGGACTCGAAAGACACCAAGGTCCTCGTCGACGACGAACGCGGGCTGCAGGACTGGCACACGTACACCGACGGCAACGCCGGTCCCAGCGACCACCTCCTCGTCATCGGACCCAATCGACCTCCGGGACTCGCCGGTGTCCGGCAGGTCGTCGTCCGCGGCGGCTACGGCGCGCTGCTGATCAATGCAGCGAAACGCTCGCAGGAGCGGATAGTCTGACGCTCGCTCCGCCATGGGCAGTGCCCGGGCGTCACGAAGCCGGCGTGACGTCGCGCGCGTCGTGCGCCGCCGGGCGGCGTGCCGGCATCACCTCACCTCACCGAGCCGAGCATCACGAAGCGATGACCATCATCTCCGGCCTCGTGCGCGAGGTCGTCGATCTGTTCCGGTCCGACACCGCGCCGACGACGGGGCCGGAGCGGCCCGTCACGTCGGCGGGTACGGTGCGGCGCGCAGCAGCCCGGCAAGGTGGGCGGCGTTGCGAGCGGCCGCGGCGGTCGTGGTGGCCGTGGCCTCCGGCGCAGGGTGCTTGTCCTTGTAGTCGATGCCCTGCATCGCCTCACCCACCCAGTACGTGACGGCACCGGCGGGGATGGTGAATCCGACGTCGTTCAGCGCCTGGTACAGCTCGGCGGCGACGTGGTGGGCACCGTCCTCGTTGCCGACCACGGCGACGACGGCGACGCGCCCGAAGCTGACCATGCGACCGCCGTCGTCGGTCTCGCCGAGGAACGCGTCCATGCGCTCGAGCACGCGCTTGGCCACCGAGGACGGCTGCCCCAGCCAGATCGGGGTGCCCAGCACGAGGATGTCGGCGTCGAGGATCCGGCGCCGCAGCCCCGGCCACTCGTCGCCGTCGCCCTCGTCGGAGGTCACCCCCGGGTGCACGTCGACATCGACCACCCGCACCACGTCATCGGCGACGACGCCGTGCGTGGCGAGCTCGGCCATCACCTCCCCGAGCAGCCTGTCCGTGCTGGAGTCCTCGCCGCCGCCCTTCAACGAGCAGTTGAGGGCGATGGCGCGCAACTGCGAGTCACTCATCGCATCGCGCTACCCCGGTGACGCGTACCGCAACCGTCCGAGGAGAAGGTCGGCGAGTCGTCGAACACACCCCCTTATGGTGCGATGAGCTCGGACAGTCTCGCGATGCCGTCATTGCACTCGTTGATGTCCACGGTCGACGCTTCGAGGCGCGCCCCGTCCAGGGACCCGATCGAGTCGCTGGCCGCCAGCCATGCGTCCGCGCATTGGGTCCAGACGCCATGGAAGGCCCCGGCGAGCTCACCGTCGAACTGCTCTGCGTCGCGGGCCATGTCGCTCAACATCAGGCCCACGGCGAAGGCGAGACCCGAGGCGCGCTGCACGTCGAACGTCTGCGCTGCTTCACTCGCCTCACCCATCATGTCAGCGATGCGATCCGTCCGGTCGAGCACGTCGGAGGTCAGCAGCCACTGCCGAAACGCCTGATCCGGACCTTCGTCGACAGCACCCGCCCCCTCAGCGGCGGGCGCGACCTCGACGGCGCGCGCAGGGTCGGACGATCGCTGTACCGCGGTGGTTGCAGTCACACGCACATCGCTCGGCGCCGCGGCCCCTGTCGCAGGCTCGTCGTCGGGCGTCCCCGCGATCGATCCCAGCAGCGCGACAGCGGTCACCGCCGCTCCGCCGACCACGGCCCGCTTGCGGGCGCGAGACCAGCCACGCCAACCGCGAGCAGGCGGCGGCGCGGCCGCCGGGAGAGGGGGAGGAAAGGGTGACGTCGCCATGGCTCCTTCTCGGTCTTGCACGAACTCGTTCACGACCGAGCGCGCCGCAACCCCACGAGGCCGCGGGGCCGAGTTGCGGCTCCCATCGACACACGCCGAGCTGCGCAGACTTCGGTCGAGTGTGCTCAGGCGACGGTCACGGCGCCGCTGAGCTCGCTGACAGCATGGCGTGGTGGTCGAGCCTCCGCATCGGGGTGTTCCCGTGCAGCGGCGCGATCGGCCGCCTGTCGTCGCGCCGAACCGCCGCCGCGCCGATGTGGCCGACGTCGTGTCGTCAGAAGATCTCGTGCCCCGTGGGCCGCTTCTCGGAGACCTTGCCGAGCTTGCGCGAGAACACGCCGACCACCATCTTGTTCTGGATGAAGTTCATGCCGGCGTCGCTCATCCGGGCGAAGAGGCGGTCGAAGTTCGCCCGGTTGCTGGCCCAGTCCTCGAGGGCCGTCTCCTGGCCGTCGACGATGACGTGCGCAGGGAGCCGGTCGAGGATCTGCTGCTTCGAGATCTGCGTCGTTCCCTGCGAGACGATGTCGAGGATCGCCTTGCGGGACATGGCCGCCGTCTCGCCGGAGTGCTGGAGCCCCTTCGACGACTGCGAGTCGAGCATGCGGTTGTCGCCGTAGATCTTGAACACGGCTCCGCCCTGCTTGTCGGTGACGTCGAGGCCCTTCACGCAGAACTCGTTGTGGACGAAGTTCGTCGCCTTCTGGATGAAGCTGCTGTTCATGAACCGCAGGTAGTCCTGGTAGGCGACGCCCAGCGCGAAGTCCTCCGTGGCCGCGGCTCCCGTCTGGCTGTCGGTGACCTTGCGCATCTTCTCGCTGGTCTTCGGGATGTAGTCCTTCCGCAGCGTGAACTTCGTGTCCTTCTTGAACGTCAGCGTCTTCTTGCGGTCGGACACCGAGTAGCTGGCGAGGCGGATGATGCCGTCGGCGTGGAACTGTCGCAGGATGGGGTCGACCTTCGACGCGTCGATCCCGAGCACGTTCGTCATCCAGCTCTCGAGCGTCCGGTACCGCTGGGTGCGCACCGAGTCCTTCAGCCTGGCGTGCTGGTAGCGCTCCCACCAGTGGACGAGCAGCTTCCGGGCATCGGGGTCCTTGACCGAGGCCGGCACCTGCAGGCCGGCCGCCTCGGCCTTGTCCTTCCACGATCCCTGGACGTCCTCGGCGGCCTGCGGGTTGCGGGCCGAGCCGATCACGAGGCCGCTGGAGGTCGTGCGCGACTTGCCGACCTGCGTCTTGTCGTACTGCTGCCTCGCGGCGAGCCCGGGCTGGGTGTACGCCATCTGCTGCATCCGTCGCCAGTTCTTGTCCAGGGCGGCGTCGAACTCGGTGCGGTGCTCGTCGAGCCACTGCACGTACTGCTGCATGATCAACGTCTTGTTGATCAGGTGGCCCGAGGCGTAGGAGTCCTGGAGGTAGTGGTCGCCGAACCCGTTCAGCAGCATCGCCTCGTTGCGGAGCCTCACGGCGCGATCGTGCTCACCGTTCTGCTGGGCGTTGTAGGCCTGCTGCGCGCACGTGCGCGCCTCCTCGTGGTACGAGGCCCACGCGTGCCAGCTCTCCGGCGCGAAGTGGCAGGCATTGCGGGCGAGGACGGAGCCATAGGTGGTCGACTTCTTGTCGTCCACCACTGGCTTGGGGGCGCCCGCCTTCAGCGGTCCGATCCCGAGGGCCCCCATGAGCTTCAGCTCGTTGATGATGCCACCGAGCTTGACGGCGTCGTGCTCCTTGGTCGTCGGATCGACGAACTTCCGCTCCTCGATGCCGCCGAGCAGGTTCATCGCGGCCTTGTCGTGGGACCAGTAGCCCCACGGCTTGCGGAGCTTCCAGACCTTGTCGTCCTTGAAGCCCTGCATCTTGGCGTAGATGCGCAACAGCTCCTTCATGGTGCTGTGGCGCACGCCACGGATGAGGCGGTCCAGCCAATCGGGGTTGCAGCGACGCATCTCCTCGACGCTGCCGAAGTAGTCGGCGAGGGTGTTCAGCTCGCCGTAGGTGACGACGAAGTTGCGCCCCGACGAGTGGTTGATCGCCACCAGGTTCACGTTCCAGGTGGGGTCCTGCTGCCTGACCGTCGCCTCGACCGCTTCGACCTGCTCGACCTTCGACACGCGCGGCGGATTCGTCTGGAACTTCTTCAGGCGTGCGATCTCCTGCTCGATCACATGGAGCACGTGCTGCCGGGTGGCGACGACCTTGGTCCCGTTGGCCGTCTTGCCGATCTCCACCGTGCCGGACTCCCCGACCTTGTCGACGTCCTCGTGGGCACCGAGGGTGGCGAGCGAGAGCGGATCCAGATCGCCGATCAGCATGTGCTCCCAGGAGCTGTGTCGTCGCACCGCCTCCGCGCGCTGTCCGCCACCGTGATGTCGTCGGCGATCGCGCGTTCGGTGGTGACGCTGCGTTGCAGTTCGTCGTCGAGCTCGGCGTCGTGGCCGCAGCCGGGTCCGCACACGTGGCGCGCCACGGCGTGGCCCTGCTGGACGACGTGGGTGAGCTCGTGTGCGAGCAGGCGCTCACCGGTGCTCGAGGAGGGGTTGTAGACGCCGGGCGCGAAGTGGACGTGGGAGCCGAACGTGAACGCGTCGGCGGCCACTCGTGCCGGCAGCTCGCTGTCGGGGTGGACTCGCACGTGCCCGAAGTCGGCCCCGAAGCCACGCTCCATGCGGGCGAGGGTCCGCGGCGGCAGGGGCCGGCCGCCCGACGAGGTGCTGATCTCACGTGCCAGCCCGGGGCTGATGGCGCCGCCCTCCATGCCCACCTCCGGCCGCGGCCCGCCGTCGCGGTGATGGTGGTGCCCCGCGTAGCGGGCGATGCGCGTCGAGCTGGACGAGGCGAACATCGCCGCGTCGCCCGCACCGCTGCGCAGGACCCTCATCACCTCGTCGGCGACGCGGTCGGCCTCGAGCTCCAGCGGGTCGTTCGCCGGTCCGACGGTGAGCTTGCGCTGCACGCGCGGCCGGCGCCGGTGCGCGCGAGGCGCGCTCCGCGCCGCCTTCGACCGAGCGGCGCGCTGCGCCGGTGCACGATGCTCGAAGTCCAATCTCGCCCCTCCCTCCCGAGCGTGACCCGACCCTCGGGGACGGACGCTAGCCGCGCCCGCCGACGGCGTCGTCCACCCGGTCCTCGGGGCCCAGGGAGCTAGCGCGCCGCGACCCGCCCACGCCGGCCGCGCCCGCGGGTCGTGCCGTCGCCGCCCTGGTTCGGGCCCGGCCCCTTCTGCTGGCCGGGACGCTGTCCCTTGTCGTCCCCGCCGCCCTTCGGTCCTCGGCGCCGGCCACCTCTGCCCGTCTCCTCGGTCGTGGTCGTCGGTACCCACGTGAACATGCAGTTGCCGTCGATCGCCCGCCGCAGCCCGTCCCGGAACGTCGCCAGCGGGAGATCGGGCGGGCACAGGACCCCCGCCATCGAGACCCCGCCCGCCTGGCACTGGACGTTGAGCCAGCCGTCCCCGATGAACTCCTGCAGGTCGATCCGCGCGAACTCCTGGCGCCGTGACCGCACGACGCGGCCGCCCTCGTCGACCCGGACGATCGTGCCGACGACGGTCGGCACCTCGCTGATCGCGTCGCAACAGGCATGGAACGCCCGCTTGTAGGCGCTGCTGGAGGTGGTGATCCGACCGCCCCCGCCCGGCACCCACTCGCGTTGCAGGATCGTCGTCCCGGGTGTGCGCTGGACCGGACCGGACTGCTGGACCACGTGGGCGAGCTCGTGCGCCAACGTGCGCGCCCCCTCCTTCGTGTCCGGGCGGAACTGCCCCGGTGCGAAGTGGATGTCGCGCCCGAGCGTGAACGCGCTGGCGGAGATGCGCCGGGCCACGTCGCTGTCGGAGTGCAGGCGGACGTCGGCGAACGAGACCCCGAACGCGGCCTCGTACCGGGATCGCACCTCGGGCGGGATCGGCTGCCCCGCACCTGGCCTGCGGATCTCGCGGACGAGGTCGTCGCCGACCGGGCCACCCGCAGCGCCGACCTCCGGAACCGCGTCCCCGGACGTGCTGCGGCGGATCCTCGTCGCCTCGAGCGGCGCGACCGGCAGCGGGACTCCGAGTGGGTCCTTCGGTGGACGTCGCTGCCTGGTGAACGCCCGGGCGACCCGGTGCTCGCGCTTCCAGCGGCCGCGGGCGTGGCGGGCCGATCGCTGCGGGGGCGCGAACGCAGGCCGCTCAAGCCGCTGCGCGTGCACGAGCCCCATCGCTCCCTCCCTCCGGCGACGCGATCGTACTGCGGCCCTGCACGTTGCCCGGGAGATCGTGCCCCTGCCGCAGGGTCCGCGTCGCCCGGAGATGGGCGACGCGACCGGTCACGCCGTGGCGACGGTGCCCTCTCGCTCGCGGCGGACGCGCGCTCGCACCTCGGGCGCGATCTCGGCAGCGAAGCGCTCGGACAGCGCCGGGTCGTCGCCGCCGATGATGAACGCGCTCACGCCGTGCACGACCGCGAGCTCGGTGAGCTGGTCGATCCACTGCTCGGCGGGCCCCTGCAGCAGCCCGCGGGGCGGGCCGCCGAGTGCGGGCCCCAGGACGTTCAGCAGCCGCCGGACGTCGTTGGGTGAGCGCCCGGCTGCGGCGGCCGCGTCGTCGATGCGGGCGTTCATCTCGGACAACGAGTCCACGCCGCGCTCCAGGTACTCGAGCGAGGGCAGCCACCCGTCGGCGACCGCACCGGTCAGCTCGAGCATCCGTGGCTTGTACGCGCCGACCCAGATCCCGATGTCGTGGGCCGGACGCGGACCCCGCTTCGCACCGACGACCGGATGGTGCGGGCCCTCGTTGGCGGACGATCCCCGTCCGTTCGGTGTCCCAGAGGTCGCGGATGATCGCGATCGCCTCACGGAGCGCGTCGACGCCGGCAGCGGGCCCGAGCCGGCGCCCACCCATGGCGGCGATGCCGTCCCAGAACGCGCCCGCTCCGAGGCCGAGCTCGAGGCGGCCGCCGCTCATGATGTCGAGCGACGCGGCGGCACGGGCGAGGACCGCCGGCGGGCGCAGCGGCAGGCTGAGCACGTTGCCGCTGAGGCGGATCCGCTCGGTCCGGGCGGCGGCGAACGCGAGCAGCGTCCAGGTGTCGAGGTACGCCGGCTGGTACGGATGATCCTGGAACGTCACCAGGTCGAGCCCCGCTTGCTCCGCGCGCACGACGTGGTCCATGACGGCCTCGACGTCCGCGGCCGACGGGGTGACGAAGCTGCCGAACAGCAGGTCGTGGCGGTGGTCGCTCATGCTGCTCCTTCCAGATGCCTGTCCGGATCAGCGGTGGCGGATGATCCGGAGCACTGCACGAACCGTGCGCATCCCGTGGCCGGTCGCGATCTGTGGGTCGACGTCGAGGGTCCGGTCGCTTTCGATCCGCTCGGGAAACGCAGATGATCTGGCAAACCGCACGATGCGTCGTCGCATTCCCGAGCACGTGCACCCGCCGCCGCCAGCGCGGCGCACGGCGGTGGCAGCGACGGACAGAATGCGGCGGTGGACGTCTGCATGTACTCGAGCCGCTCCTACGACCGCTCGAGCTTCACCGAGGTCGCGACGGGTCGCTCGGGTCCGGCGCACCACTTCCGCTACGTCCAGGACCGCCTGACCGTCGAGACCGCGCCCTTCGCCGCGGGCTGCGCAGCGGTGTGCGCCTTCGTCAACGACGACCTCGGCGCCCCGGTGCTCGAGGCGCTCCACGCGCACGGCGTGCGGCACGTGGCGCTGCGCTCGGCGGGCTACAACCACGTGGACCTCGCGGCCGCGGCGAGGCTCGGGATGACCGTGGTGAACGTGCCGGCCTACTCCCCCAACGCGGTCGCCGAGCACACGATCGCGCTGATCCTCGCGGCGAACCGTCACATCCCGCGCGCGTACGAGCGGGTCCGCAACCGCAACTTCAGCCTCGAGGGACTCGTCGGCTTCGACCTGAAGGGCAAGACGGCCGGTGTCATCGGGGCCGGCAAGATCGGGGCGCTCGTCGCCCGGCTGCTGTGGCACTTCCGCTGCCGGGTGCTGGTCGCCGATCCGAACGTCAACGAGGGCCTGGTCAGCCTCGGCGTCGAATACGTGGACCTCGACGACCTGTGGCCGCAGTGCGACATCATCACGCTCAACGCACCGCTCACGCCGTCGACGTACCACCTCGTCAACGCCGAGACGATCGCCCGGTGCAAGCGCGGCTTCATGCTCGTCAACACGGGCCGCGGCCCCCTGGTGGACACCGCCGCGGTCGTCGACGGGCTGAAGACCGGCCAGATCGGTTCGCTCGCCCTCGACGTCTACGAGGAGGAGGCGCCGCTGTTCTTCGAGGACCGCTCCGACGACATCCTCGACGACGACGTGTTTGCCCGGCTGCTCACGTTCCCGAACGTCGTGATCACCGCCCACCAGGCGTTCCTCACCCGCGAGGCGCTCGCCGGGATCGCCGAGGTCACCCTCGCCAACCTCGACGACCTGGAAGCGGGACGGCCGTGTCCGAACGCGCTGAGCCCCACCCCCGACGGCTGAAGAGGATCGGCACCGAGGTCGAGCAACTGTTCGACAGCGCACACCTGTTCGTCTGGGCTGGCGGCACGAGCGGCGGTGTCGCACTGGTCCCGCTGGCGGATCTCGGAGCGCCTCGCGGTGGTGTGCGGGCATCTCGACGCCCCGCGCGGCCAGCTCGTCGCCCTGGTGCGCGAGGCGGTGGTGTCGGAAGGCCGGCACCTAGGGTCGCGCCCATGACGGTCGAGGCGACGACCTATCTCCTCATCGACGGCGAGAACATCGACTGGGCGCTCGGAGGCATCCTCGACCGCAAACCGGAACCGCACGAGCGCCCACGCTGGCAGCACATCGTGCAGTTCGCCGAGGAGCTGTGGGGGCAGCCGGTCAGGGCGCTGTTCTTCATCAACGCGACCCGCCAGCTCCACGCGCCGTTCGTGCAGGCGCTGATGGCGATGGGCTACCGCCCGATCCCGCTGTCCGGTCGCCACGACCAGAAGGTCGTCGACATCGCGATCCAGCGCACGCTCGGCGCGCTGGCCGAGCGGTCGGGCGACGTCCTGCTCGCCAGCCACGACGCCGACTTCGCCGACGATCTGGCCGAGCTCGCCGGCACGCGGCGGCTCGGCCTGCTCGTCTTCACCGAGCTCGTCGCGCAGTCGCTGCGCGAGGTCCCCGGCATCGAGATCTACGACCTCGAGGACCACGCCCGCGCGTTCGACATCGATCTGCCGCGCGTGCGGGTGATCCCGATCGACGAGTTCGATCCGACGCGGTTCCTCTGAGGCCGATCGTGCAGGCTCCGCGTCAGCTCGGCTTCGGCAGCACGTCGTGGTCGGCCCAGCGCTCGCCCTTGCGGGCGCTGATGATGTTGACCGCGACACGGGCGCCGTCACCGGCGGTGATGATCGTGTGCACGCTCACGCCACCGGCCGTGCCGGCCGCCCACACGTGGGGCATGCTCGTGCGGCCCTCGGCGTCGACGGTGACCGTCTTGTTGATGTGCGGCTCGGTGCCGTCCTGCGTCGCGATCCCCGACTCCGCCGCCATCGACGGGTTGGCCCCGAGCGTCAGCAGGACGTCGTGCGCCTCGTGCTCCGTGCCGTCGACGTCCACCACGACGAGATCGCCGCGCGGCACGAGCGACCGCACCTTGCCCTCGATCCACGTCGCACCGGCCCGCTCGGCGTGGCGCCGGCCGAGATCGACGAGGTCGGGCCCCGTGATCCCGTCCGGGAACCCGAGATGGTTCCAGATCATCGCCCGGCGGGTCATGCCCTTGTCCTCGTCGACCACCACCGTGGACAGCCCGGCGCGAGCGGCGAAGATCGCTGCGGACGCCCCGGCGGGGCCACCTCCGACGATGAGCAGGTCGTGCGGCATCGTGCCTCCTTTGATCGAACGGTTGCGCACACACTCGCACCTCCGGCCGCGCCGATGCGGTCACGGAGCGGGGCGCCGACCCCTCGGCGTCACGCGCCGAGGGTGCCGCCGATGACGTCGGCGGACCTCGGCACCTGGGCACCGTGCCCGCTCGAGGTGGTGATCGAGCTGTTCGCGGCGGCGCCGTTCCGGTGGTGGATCGGTGGCGGGCTGGCGCTGGAACTGCACGTGCAACGGGGCTGGCGGGAGCACCACGACGTCGACGTGGGCGTCGCGCGCCGCGACCTGCCGGCACTCGGCACCCACCTCGCCGGCTGGGACCTCCAGGTCGCGTCGCGCGGGACGCTCACGCCGTGGCGGGGCGAGCCGCTCGACGCCGAACGCCACCAGAACAACATCTGGTGCCGACGGGCGCCGAGCGGTCCGTGGGAGCTGGACGTCACGGTCGGCGACGGCTCCGCACTGCGATGGATCTACCGCCGCGACCCGCGCGTCCAGGTGCCCTGGGAGACGGCCGTGCGCCGCACTGCGGACGGGGTCCCCTACCTCGCTCCGCAGCTCCAGCTCCTCTCCAAGAGCACGACGCGGCGGCCGAAGGACGACCTCGATGCGGCCGAGGTGATCCCGCTGCTGGACGAGCCCGAGCGGGAGTTCCTGGCCTCCGTGCTGCCGTCCGGACACCCTTGGCAGCGGCTCCTCGCGTGACGCGCGGGCCGGCGCCGCCGGGTCGACGTGGCGGTGTCAGAACGGCGAGACGCGGTCCTGTTCGACGACCGTGCGCCCGTCCGGCGACATGCGCCGCGTCCGCGTCGACGAGAAGCCGAGCATCGAGCCGCGCGCCACGCTGGCGATCAGGCCGATCGCACCGACGACCATCAGGATGACGCCGAGGGTGTTGAGGTTGATCCCCTCGGCCTCCGTCTCGACGGCGAACGTGAGGACCGCACCGGCGGCGATCAGCAGCACACTCAGTGCGCCCATGGGAACTTCCTCCTGTCACGGGCCGCGACACGGTGTCGCAGCCACTCGATCAGGGATCCCCCACACGGCCGCACCCCAAACGGAACCGCGCCGACCCCGCCGTCGCGGCGGCCGAGATCGCACGCGGCGGCGGGGCGAGCAACGCGGCGGCCGGGCTCAGCCCACGGCGCGGCGGACGAGGTCGGCGATGCGCTCCTCGGCCTCCGGGGTGAGTGCGGTCAGCGCGAACGACGTCGGCCACATCACGCCGTCGTCGAGCTTGGCGTCCTCGTTGAACCCGAACGTGGCGTAGCGCGTCTTGAACTTCGAGGCGCTCTGGAAGAAGCAGATGACCTTGCCGTCCTTGGCATAGGCCGGCATCCCGTACCACGTCTTGGGCACGAGCTCGGGTGCCGTCGTGGTGATGATCTCGTGGATGCGCTCGGCCATCGCCCGGTCGTCGTCGGGCATCTCGGCGATCTTCTCGCGCACCGCGCGCTCGCCCGCCTCACGGGACTTGCTCTGCTTGAGCTCGCGGGCGCGTTCTCTCATCGCCGCCTTCTCCTCGGCGGTGAAGCCCTGGTCGGTGGGCTCGGTCGGCGTGCGCTTGGACGTGCGTGCAGCCATCGGTGTCAGCTCCCCGCGGGGACGGGGTCCTGGACCAGGCCGAGCACGTTGCCGTCGAGGTCGGCGACGGTGGCGACGATGCGCCCGCCGCCCACGTCACGTGGCGCCTGCTGCACGCGGCCGCCGGCAGCGGTGACCGCGGCGAGCCTGGCCTCGATGTCGGTCACCTGCCAGTGCGCGACGGGGGCCGTCATCCCCTGCCGGGCGCCGTTCGGCACGAGACCGATGTGCTGGCCGCCGGTGTCGAAGCCGACGTAGTACGGCGAGTCGGTGCTCGGCTCGACGCCGAGCAGGGCCGAGTACAGCTGCTTGGCAGCGGCGACGTCCGCCACCGGGTGCAGCACGATCTTGATCCCCTCAGTGGTCATGGTCGCTCCTCCGGGTTCGCTCGAATTGAGAGTTCAACTCTCAATACGAGAGTGTTAATGTCATTCCGTGGCCGATGTCAAGGGGCAGTCGCGACGAGGAGCGCCCTCAGGCGGCCGGCCGGGTCGGGACACGAGCCGGGGCGCGGGGAGCGCCGGCCAGGCGCGCACGCGGATCGCCCGACGCGCGGTGGTGGAGGCCGCGCGCGAGCTGTTCACCGAGCGCGGCTACCAGGCCACGACGATCGACGCGATCAGCGAGCGATCCGGCGTCCCGGCGGCGACCGTCTACCGGCTGTTCGCCAACAAGCTCGGCATCCTCAAGGCGCTCCTCGACGTCTCCATCGCCGGCGACGACGAGCCGGTGCCCCTCCCCCAGCGCCCGCAGGTCGCCGAGCTGCTCGCGGCGGGCGACGCCGATGCGGTGCTCGCCGGGTTCACCCGCTTCACCGTCGCGATCAACGTGCGCAGCAACGCCCTCTACCGGATCCTCGCCAGCGCGGCGACGTCCGATCCTGCCGCGGCGGCACTGTTCGAGGAGTACCAGCGCCAGCGTGCGCAGGGACAGGGCATGTTCGCCCGCGCGCTCGCCCGGGCCGGCGCGCTGCGCCCCGGCGTGAAGGAGCGCGACGCCGCCGACCTCATCCACGCGCTGATGTCGCCGGAGCTCTATCGCCTGCTCGTCATCGACCGCGGCTGGTCCGTCGACCGCTACGAGCAGTGGCTGACCCGCACGATCACCCAGCAGCTCCGGGGCTGATCCGCAGCCGCCACGCCCCGATTTGGACCGCACCACACCGCAGCGTCCAACATCTCCTGTCCCCGCCGAGCTGACAGGAGAAGGACCTGCCGTGCTGCGACCCATGATGCGCGCCAAGATCCATCGTGCGACGGTCACGGACGCCAACCTCGACTACGTCGGCTCGATCTCCCTCGATCCCGAGCTGATGGCGGCCGCCGACCTCCGCGAGTTCGAACAGGTCCACGTCCTCGACGTGACCAACGGCAACCGGCTCGTCACCTACGCGATGTACGGCAAGCCCGGCGAGGTCTGCCTCAACGGCGCGGCCGCCCACCTGGTCGACGTCGGCGACATCGTCATCGTGATCGCCTACGCCGACGTCGACGAGCGCGAGCTCGACGGCTTCACGCCGCGCATCGTCCACGTCGACGCCCAGAACCGCATCACCGACCCCGAGCTGGCCACGGCCTGAGCGGGTCCGCCGCGACGCCCGAGGCACGGGCGAGCACGGGCACGGACGCGCGGTCGGTCGGGCGGCATGCCACACCGCGGGTGCGGACGTCCCCGCGCAGTAGCGTCCGCGTCGTACGCAGACCAGGACCCGGAGTCACGCATGAGCACCACCGAGACACCCAAGTTCCAGATCTTCCGGGCCGCCGACGCCCCGACGTTGGAGCAGACCGACGTCCTCGTCCCCGAGGGCATCACGGACGACATCCGCCAGGGCCTGAGGAAGATGCGCGACGCCGGGATCCAGCACGGCAGCTTCGCCAAGATCCTCGTCAACATCCCCGGGTTCAGCCTGGCCTACGCCTGGCACAAGAGCGGCTACCCCCTCCCCCTGCACAGCCACGACTCGGACTGCTGCTACCTGATCATCGCCGGGGAGATGCGCGTCGGCGGTGAGACCCTCGGCAAGGGCGACGGCATGTTCGTGCCGGCGAACACCTCCTACACGTTCCAGACCGGTGAGGAGGGCGTCGAGTTCATCGAGTTCCGCCACGCCAACTCGTGGAACATCGTGTTCAAGTACCGCCGCCCCGAGTCCTGGGAGGAGGCCGCCGCGGCGGCCCGCGAGCGTGCCGAGGGCTGGAAGACGGAGCAGCAGCCGTTCGGCCTGGTCGAGCCCGTCATCGGTTGACGCGCCGCGGTCCCGGCCTTCTCACCGGGTCCGGTCCGCTCGGTGCAGTGGCAACGACACGACGAACCGGGCGCCGCCGAGCGGGCTGTCGTCGACCTCCACGCTCCCCCCGTGCTGCGTGACGACCGCCCGCACGATGGCCAGCCCGAGCCCGGTCCGCCCCTCGGTGGGCGTGCGCGCGTCGTCCAGCCGGGCGAAGCGCTCGAACACCTCTGCCCGCCGCTCGGGTGGGATCCCTTCCCCGTCGTCTTCCACGATCAGCCGGGCGCGGTCCCCGCGCTCGCCGAGCGTCACGGCCACGCGTCGACGGGCGTGGCGCGTCGCGTTGTCCACCAGGTTCCGCACCACCCGGCGCAGCGCCGCGGCGTCGCCGCGGACCTGCGCCGCCGAGACGTTGCCGACGTCGACCCCGCGGAAGGCCTCGGCCTCCTCGAGCACGAGGTCGTCCAGGTCGACGAGCGCGTCCGCCGTGCGCACGCGCGCGTCGTTGCGCGCGAGCAGCAGCAGGTCGTCGACCAGACGCTGCAGCGCCCCCACGTCGCGCAGCACCTTGCGCCGCGTGGCCGCCGGGTCGGCGCGGTCGGGGTGCCGCTCGTCGAGCTCGAGCTCGGCGCGGATCCGGGTCAGCGGGGTGCGCAGCTCGTGGGAGGCGTCGGCGACGAAGCGCTGCTGACGCTGGTTCGCCTGGTCCAGGCGCTCAAGCATCTCGTTCATCGTCGACGCGAGACGGGCGATCTCGTCGTCACCCGCCGGTTGTGGCACCCGCCGGTCGAGCTCGTCGAGGCCGATCGCGGCGACCTCGGTGCGGATCCGCTCCACCGGGCGGAGCGTGCGGCCGACGAGCACCCACACCACCGCCGCGAGGACCACCGTCGCCGCCGGCACGAGCAGGGCCAGCGTGCGCACGAGGCCGGCGACGCTCTCGTCGATGTCCTCGGTCGGGGCGGCGACGACGACCTCGAAGGCACCCTCCTCGGCGCGGCCGACGCGGTGCGCCTCGTCGTCGATGCGCACCGCGCCCTCGTCGGCGGCGGCCAGCACCGCGACGTCCTCCGGGTCGGCGTCCTCGGTGGCGGCCACCAGCGCCCCGTTGCGCAGGATGGCGACGAGGACGTCGTCCTCGTCGTCGACCACCGGCGGGCTGCCCGTCGCCGCCACGGCGGCGAGTCGCTCGGCCTCCAGCTCGAGCGCGTCGTCGAGCTGATCGGTGCGCGACGCGCGCTGCGTGACCACGACGAGCGCGGAGACGACGCCGAGCACCACGGCCACGACGAGCACGGCGACCGCGGTGATGCGGGCACGAACCGAGCGGAGCACCAGGCCGTCAGCCTCGCTCGCCGTCGACGCGGTACCCGACGCCGCGCACGGTGACGATGTGATGGGTCCCGAACGGCTCGTCCACCTTGCGGCGCAGCCGGCCGACGTAGACCTCGACGATGTTCGGGTCCCCGGCGAACCCCGTCTCCCACACCGCGTCCAGGAGCTGCCCCTTCGACACGACGTGACCGGCGTGACGCACCAGGTGCTCGAGCACGTCGAACTCGCGGCGGCTGAGCTCGACCTCGACGCCCGACGACCACACCCGCCGCGCCGCGGGGTCGAGCCGGAGCGCGCCGACCTGGATCACCGGCGACGCCGAGCCACCCGCCCGCCGCACGAGCGCGCGGAGCCGGGCGACCAGCACCGGGAACGAGAACGGCTTGGTGACGTAGTCGTCGGCGCCGGTGTCCAGCGCCTCCGCCTCGTCGAGGTCGCCGTCCTTGGCCGTGAGCATGAGGATCGGGGTCGTGATCCCCGCCGCCCGCAGGTCGCGGCACAGCACGTAGCCGTTGCGCCCAGGCAGCATGATGTCGAGCACGAGCACATCGAAGGCGCCCTCGGTGGCCAGCCGCCAGCCGGTGTCCCCGTCCGCGGCGTGCTCGACGGTGAACCCCTCGAGCTCCAGACCGCGGCGGACCACCGCGGCGATCTGCGGGTCGTCCTCCACGACGAGCACCTTCACGACCACCTCCGCGTGCAGGCTGCAGTGTCGCACCTGAACGCCGGCTGAACGGCCCATCGCCGTCGTCAGGATCCCGTCAGGTCGCGACCTGCAGCGTTGGGGCCATGACACGGACCCACAAGATCCTCATCGGCACCGGCATCGCCGCAGTGCTCGTCGGTGGCGTCGCCACGATCGCCGTCGCCCAGCAGGACCCGACGCCCCGGGACCTCGAGCGCGCCGCGCAGGTCGGCGCCGAGGCCGCCGAGGGCGGTGTCGTCGTCGGCGTCGAGCAGGAGGACGACGGCACCTACGACGTCGAGGTGCGACGCGAGGACGGCACCGAGGTCGACGTCGACCTGAGCGCCACGTTCGAGGTGCTCCGCACCGAGATCGACCCCGACGACCGTGACGACGCCGACGATCGCCCGCTCGACGAGCCGACGCGGACCCGCGCCGCCGACGCCGCCCTGGCCGCGGTGGGCGAGGGAGCCGTCATGTCCGTCGAGAGCGACGACGGCGGCTACGAGGTCGAGGTCCGCCACGCCGACGGGACCGAGTCGGAGGTCACGCTCGACGCCGATCTGCGCGTCGTGCACGTCGAGCGCGACGACGACTGAGCCGGCCACGTCGCCGCCAGCCGGCCGATCCCGTCAGCGCACCAGGTCCCGCTCGGTGATGTACGGCGGATAGGTGTCCGCCACGCCGGTCAGCACGCGCCCGAGGTGGACGCGGTGGTCGTGGGCGAACTGCCAGTGCTGGTGGGCGGTCTGCACGTCCACCAGCCCTCGCAGCAGGGGGCTGTCGCTGTACGCCGCGGCGCCGCCTCCGAGCCGGTGAGCAACGGCCGTGACCTCCACCGCCGTCTCCGCGGCGTGGATGTCCGCCAGGTAGACCCGGGCGAGGAGGCCAGGCTCGAGGCGCTCGCCGCGGGCGACGCGGTCGTGCGCCTCGCGCCCGAGGTGGTGGGCCGCGGCACGCGCGCTCTCGAGGCGCAGCTCCGCCTCGGCGATGTCGTGCATCGCGAGGGGGTCGTTGGCGAGGTCGCCGCGGCGGACCCCTGGCGCCCCTGCCGCACCTGGCGGGCCAGCTCGTCGAGCGCACCCCGGGCGATGCCGAGGGGGCACGCGGCGAGCGGTGGCAGGATGGCACTGAAGACCGGCATCCGCCAGATCGGCCCCTGCGCCCACGGGACCCCGATGAACTCGCACCCGCGCTCGGGTGGGACGCGCACCCCGCTCACCCGCACGTGGTGGCTGCCGGTGCCCTGCAGCCCCGCGGTGTCCCACGTGTCCTCGATGGTGACCTCGTCCGCGCGGATGAACACGAGCCGCGGCGCCGGCTCGACGTCGCCGTTGCGGCGGACCACCCTCGCGCACAGGCCGATCCACTCGACGTGCTGGCAGTTGCTGACGAAGGGCCAGCGCCTTCCAGCCACCACGTGCCCCCGTCGTCCTCGCGCAACGTGCCGAGCGCAGCGAACATCGTCGCCGTCGGCAGGCTCGGATCGGCGAAGACCTCCGCGGCTTCTTCTCGTGGCAGATATCCGGCGAAGACGTTGCTGCCGGCGCCGATCGCAGCGCACCAGCCGGTGCTCGCGTCGGCCGCCGAGAGGCGCTCGATCACGTCCATCGCGGTGTCGACGGGGACCTCCAGGCCGCCGAGCTCGCGCGGGAGCATCATGCGGTAGACGCCCGCGGCGCGCAACGCCCGCTCGACCTCGCCGGTCAACCGCCGTGAGCGCCGGATCTCGTCGGAGCTGCGCCGCACGAGCGGCAGCACTTCGTCGACTGCCGCGACCACGTCGCCGTCGTGCAGGGTGGCAGTGCTCATTGCGGGGGACACTCCTTCCGTGCATCGCGCCCGTCCACGGTAGGAATCGACGCAGGGGCCCGCCAGGGCCATGTCGCGCTCGTTGCACCAGACCAATCCCCGGATCGCGTCGCCCGACCGCGGTATCTCGGCCGTCGGCGCGGCGCGACCGGCCCTACCGTGGGTACGTGGAGGTCTTCATCGACCCCGACGACCATCGCAGCCTCGTCGACCAGGTGTACGCCCACGTGCGCGCAGCCATCGTCGAGGGACGGCTCGAGCCGGGCGACGTGCTCACCCCGAGCCGGACGCTCGCCGACCAGCTCGGCATCTCCCGCTTCACCGTGACCGAGGCGTACGCGCGCCTCGTCGCGGAGGGCTTCGCCGAGGGCCGTGGCCGCGGCGGCACGGTTGTCACGAGCCGGATCCGCGCCGCCGTGCCACCGCAGCGGCGTGGCCAGGGCGTCCACCCGCGGCCCGCGGTCGAGACGATGAGCTCGTTCGCCGACCCGGCGGTCCCTCCGTCCACGCGCTTCGACCTGCGCGCCGGGCAGGTCGATCCCGCGCTCTTCCCACTGCGCGTGTGGCGCCGCTGCACGTCGGCCGTGCTGCGCTCCCCGCCTCCGGACTACGGGGACCCGGCCGGCGACGAGGCGCTGCGCCGGGCGCTCGCCCGCTGGATCGGCCGCACGCGCGGCGTCGTGTGCGATCCCGCCGAGGTGGTGGTCACGTCCGGCGCGCTGCACGGCCTCGATCTCGTGGCGCGCGCCGTCCTCGAGCCCGGCCACGTCGTCGCCGTGGAGGAGCCGGGCTACCCGCCGGCGGTCGACCTGCTGCGCACCAACGGCTACTGCGTCCACGGCGTGCCCGTCGACGAGCACGGCATCGTCGTCGACGCGATCCCGGAGGAGGCCCGGCTGGTGTACGTGACGCCGTCGCACCAGTTCCCCCTCGGCGCGGTCCTCACCGACGAGCGCCGCCTCGCGCTGCTGCACTGGGCACGTGACCACGACGCCACCATCGTCGAGGACGGCTACGACAGCCACATCCGCTTCGCCAGCCGGCCGCTCGAGCCACTGCACCGTCTCGACACCGACGGGCGGGTGGTGTACGTCGGCACGTTCTCGAAGGTGCTCTCCCCGGCACTGCGCCTCGGCTTCGCCGTCGCGCCCCCGAGCCTCGCCGACGCGCTCGCGGACATCCGCTCGACCGTCGATTGGTGCCCGCCGTGGCCCAACCAGGGTGCGCTCGCCCGCTTCATCGAGGACGGGCATCTCGACCGCCACATCGTCAAGGCGACGCGCCAGTACCGGAGGCGGCGTGACCGGATCGTGGAGCGCCTCGCCGACGCCCCGCCCTCGGTCCGCGTGCTGCCTGCGCCGGCCGGCCTCCACGTGACGCTCGTGTTCGACGAGGACGGCGCGCCCGAGGATCGGGAGATCCGGGCCGCGACGAGGGCCGAGCGGATCGTGGTCGGGTCGCTGCGGCGCTGCTACTCGTTCCGCCCGCCGCGCGCCGGGATGCTCGTCGGCTTCGGTGCCGTCCCGGACGATCAGGTGGACGCGATGCTGGACGCGGTGCAACGAGTGCTGATATGCCTGACCGATGGGACGGGCCGCCACTGACGTGCCGTCGCTCCGATCCCGGGAGGACCGCGCGTGCCGCGTCGCCGCCGTCGCCGCCGCCGTGCTCGGCGTGGCGAGCGCCGCCGTCAGCGCCTACTGGGCGGCGGGCGGCGACGCGCTGCTCGACACGGTCGGCGGCGAGATCGAGGCGTGGGGACGACGGCGCACCACCGGGGTGGTGCTCGCGCTCTGGGTCGTCACCGCGGCGAAGCTCGTCGGTGCGACGGCGCCGCTGCTGTTCGCCGGCAGCGGTCCGCTCCGGCTCCAGCGGTGGTTCCGCCGGCGTCCGGTGCGCGTGCTCGGCTGGCTCGCCGCCGTTGGCCTCGCCGCCTACGGTGCCGTGCTCACGGTGGGCGGGATGCTCGTCGTCACCGGCGTGATCCACGCCGCGCCGGACGCTGACCGGCACGCGATCGCCTGGCACACGTGGTGCTGGGACCCGTGGTTCGCGCTGTGGGGCGCGGCCTTCACGACCGTGATGTGGCGCAGCCGAGCACCGCAGGCCGGAGATGTCAGGCGTGCAGCTGGCGGCCACCCTGGCCGCGCCGGCTCACGGCTCGGTACACGAGCAGCAGGATCACCGCACCGATGACCGAGCCGAAGACACCCGCGACCTGCACCGGACCGTCGTCGATGTCGGCACCGAACACCACGTAGCCGAGGAAGCCCCCGACGAAGCTGCCGAGCACGCCGAGGAGCCAGGTGGCGGCGAGGCTCATCGGGTCCGGGCCGGGCACGAGCCAGCGCGCGAGGGCACCGGCGATGAAGCCGACGAACAACAGGACCAAGATGAACCACAACATGCGGACCTGCTACCGCGGCGATCGCGTGCGGAAACCTGGGCTGCAGCGATGAGATCGTCGGGCTCACGTCGTCCGTTCGTGCATGGCGCGCGAGACGATCGACCGCATCCCGATCTGGTACGAGGAGCACGGCGATCCCGACGGCCCCCCGCTCGTCGCCCTGCACGGTGGGATGCACTCGTTCCGGGGGAGCTTCGGTGAGGTGCTCCCCTGGCTGCGTCACGGTCGACGCGTGATCGGCGTCGAGCTGCAGGGCCACGGCCACACCCCCGACACCGGTCGCCCGATGTCGATCGACCGCTTCGCCGACGACGTCGCCGAGCTGATCGCACGGGTCGTCGGCAGCGGCCCCGTCGACGTGTGGGGCTTCAGCCTGGGCGGCCTGACGGCCACGGCGCTGGCGGTGCGCCACCCCGCGACCGTCCGCCGGCTCGTGCTGTGCGCCTCGCACGTCCGCCCCGACGCCTACCACCCGGCGATCACCGCGCCCGAGCAGGACGATCCGCGGCTGCCCACCGAGGAGGAGTTCGCGGTCTGGCAGGCCGACTACGCCGCGGTCGCGCCGGACCCGGACCACTTCGTGCCGTTCCTCGAGCGGATCCAGCCGGTCGTCCACGACCACTTCACCGGCTGGACCGACGAGCAGCTCCGTGCCATCGCCGCCCCCACCCTGCTCGTCATCGGCGACCGCGACTTCGTGCGCCTCGAGCACGCCGCCGTGATGCTGACGCTCTTCCCCGACTGCCGGCTCGCCGTGCTGCCCGGCACGCGCCACACCGAGGTGATGCAGCGCAGCGACCTGCTCCGAGCGATCGTCGAACCCTTCCTGGCGGCCTGAGCCGCGCAGACCGCTGCCGCGGTCCGGCCGGGCGGCTCAGCCAGGCTCGACGAGGCGCAGGCGCGGGGTCGTCAGCTCGGTCAGACGATGCGCGGTGACATCGTCGGCAGGCAGCCACGACACGAGCTGCTGACCGCCGTCGTCGAGCAGATCGAGCACCTCCACGACGAGGTGGAGGTCGCCGACGTCGGGGTGCGCGACGTGCTTGCTCCCCCGGCGCTTCTCGGCGACGGGGTGCGCCTGCCAGCGCAGCTCGAACTCGGCGGTGCGCCGCAGCTCGTTGATCAGTGCGTGCAGGGCGTCGTCGCCGTGCCACGTGCTCAGCGCGCGGCGCAGACGGGCGATCTCCTCGTCGGCGATCGTGCGCCACTCCGGGAACACCGCCCGGGCGTTGGGATGGCCGAACACGAACCGGGGCAGGTTCGGCAGGCGCCCTGGCTCGAGGTCGAGCAGGCCGAGCCCGCTGACCACCGAGGCCCAGGCGTCGTTCCACGTGAGCACGTCGCCGCGGGCCCCGACGACGAACGCGGCGGTCGGGTGCAACGAGCGGACGAGCACGTCCACGGTGGGCGCGACCTCGTCGACGATGCCGGGGCCTCGCACCACTTCGCAGACCACCCGGTTCCCGCTCTTGAGCCCGAGCTGGTAGAGGTGCCGGCGCTCCGCGTCGGTCATGCGCATGGCATCGGCGAGGGCGGTCAGCACCTCGACGGACGGATGCGTGTCGCGGCCCTGCTCCAGGCGCACGAGGTAGTCGACGCTGATCCCGGCGAGGGTGGCGACCTCCTCGCGCCGCAGACCGGGTGTGCGCCGCCGGCCCCCGCTGGGGAGCCCGACGTCGCGGGGCGCGGTCCGCTCCCGGCGCGCCCGGAGGAACGCACCCAGCTCGCCGGCACGGGGGCACTCGGAGCGCTCGGTCATCGGAGGCCATTGTGGCGGACCGGGCAACACCGATCCTGGCCCTGACAGGGCCAGGATCAGCCGGGCCTTCTGACGAGCGGCGGCTGCCCGCACGATCGGTGCCCATGAGCACCACCGCACCGACTGCCCTGCCCCTCGCCCCGGGTCGCTGGCTCCTCGATCGGGCGCACTCCTCCGTCGGCTTCTCGATCCGCCACCTCGGTGTGTCGAAGGTCCGGGGGCGGTTCCAGGACTTCGACGTCGACGTCGTCGTCGGCCCGACGCTCGAGGCGTGCTCGGTGTGGGCCGAGATCCGCACGGCGTCGATCGACACCGGCAACGCGGACCGGGACGCCCACGTCTGCGGCCCCGACATCCTCGACGTGGCCCGCCGGCCGACCATCACGTACCGGTCCCGCTCGATCACGCCGACGCGGGATGGCTGGACGGTCGACGGCGAGCTGACCATCGGCGACGTGACCCGCCCGCAGCGCCTCGACGTCGAGTTCGGCGGCATCGAGCAGTTCATGGACGGGACGCGTCATGCCGGCTTCGAGGCCTCGGCCGAGCTGCGGCGCAAGGACTTCGGCATCGACCTCGCCATGCCGCCGGGCGTGGACGTCGTGGCGCTCGGTGACGTGGTGAAGGTCGTGCTCGACATCCAGCTGATCGAGCCGGCCTGACCGCCCTCGCGACATCTGACGCGCGTCAGGTCCGCGCAGCGGACCTGACGCGCGTCAGAAGCGGAAGCGGGTGAGTCCACCGGGCTCGGAGACGAGCGTGACGACGGCCGAGCGCGGCTCGATCCGGTAGACAGGCCACGGCGGCGGGCCCAGCGACGGTGCGTTGAAGGGCGCCGTGATGCCGGTGCCGGACGCGTCCGGCTCGGCGGGCCAGCCGCCCTCGGCCCACACCGCGGCGACGCGCGCGATGACGGCGGGATCGGTCACCCGGCTGGCCTCGCCCTCGACGACGACGTCGGCGCCGCGGACCGAGATGCTCACCGTGCAGCGCGGGTCGCGTGCCACGTTGGCGGCCTTGCGCGTGCCGTCGCCGGTCTGGAACCAGAACGCCCCGTCGAGCCACAGCGCGCCCACCGCGGTGACGTGTGGGCTGCCGTCCTCGTTGATCGTGGCGAGCCAGGTCGTACGGGCGTTGTGGGCCTCCGGGGCCGGTGGCGCGCCGGACGTCAGCGTCTGGTCGATGCTCGCCCAGTCGACCGGCGGCAGGCCGTCGCGTGCGCCGAGGTTGATGATCTCCATGGCTTCCTCTCCGTCGTGACCGCTCCGGTGGCGATCGGCGACCGGAGATGCAGACGTGGGTGGGCGCCGGAAGTCATCGCGGCCGGACACCCGGTCCCACGCGCCGCGGCGGTGGTTGGAACGTGGGTGATCGCTGGTGGTAGACCCCGCTCGACCACCACCGTGAGCCCCGCGTACCGTCCCCCCGCTCCCGTCGCCCCGCGTGACCCCGCCGCGTGCAGACCGGCCACGCCGGCCCCGTCGTCGCGGCCGCACCGATGACGAACGCCGCACCCCCGCTCAGCTGGCACCTCGCCGTCGCCCTCGTCCTGCTCCTCGCCCTCGCCGTCGGCGCCTCCGTCGCGGGGCGTGTGGGCATCGAGCGGCCGGTGCTCACGGCCGCCGGACGCGCGGTGATCCAGCTCGCGGTCGTCGCGCTGATCATCGGCGCGGTCCTCGACCGGCGCTGGGCGTCGTTGCTGTTCGCCCTGGCGATGTTCACCGTCGCCGTGATCACCGCGTCCGGGCGCGTCGGCGCGCGGCACGCCTGGGCGTGGATCGCCGGCGCGCTCGCCGCCGGCGTCGTACCCGTGCTCCTCCTGATCTTCGGCCTGCAGGCCGCCACGTTCACCGGACCGGCGATCGTCGCCATCGCCGGGATCATCATCGGCGGGGCGATGACGGCCCACACACTCGCCGTGCGCCGGGCCTTCGACACCCTGCGCGCCGACCGCGGGCTGGTGGAGGCGGCGCTCGCGCTCGGCTTCGACCGGCAGGCCGCCATCTCCGTCGTGATCGGCCGTCACGCCAGCGAAGCCGTCCTGCCGGCCATCGACCAGACCCGCACCGTCGGCCTCGTCACACTGCCGGGCGCATTCGTCGGCGTGCTCCTCGGCGGTGGCAGCGCCACCGACGCCGCGGCGTCGCAGCTCATGGTGCTCGTCGGCCTGCTCGCCACCCAGACGTGCGTGGTCACGGTGTCACAGCGGCTCATCGCAGCAGGGCGGATCCTCGCGCCCGACCTGCGTCAGTCGCTGCCCGAGCGGTAACCGCCACGCCCCGTCGGCGAGCGCTACCGTGCGGCCGTGGGCACGCGTACGGGATCGCAACTCGTGGGGATCGGGCACTACCGGCCGGCGCGGACGGTGGACAACGACGAGCTTGCCGCGATGGTCGACACCAGTGACGAGTGGATCCGCACCCGTACCGGGATCGCCACCCGTCACTGGGCCGGCGAGGATGACACGGTGCCGGCGATGGCCCAGCGCGCCGCCGAGCACGCACTCGCGTCGTGCGGGCTCACGGGTGCCGACATCGACCTCGTGATCGTCGCGTCGACGACGGCGGAGCACCGCTCCCCCAACGTCGCCGGCATGGTGTCCGCCGCGCTGGGCACGCCCGGCGCCGCGGTCATCGACGTGAACGTGGCGTGCTCGGGCTTCGTCCACGCGCTCGCCCTCGCCGACATGTCCATCCGCAGCGGCGCCGCGCAGCGGGCCCTCGTGATCGGCTCGGAGCGGCTCACCGCGTTCACCGACATGACGGATCGCTCGACGTGCGTGCTCACCGCGGACGGTGCCGGCGCGGTGGTCCTCGTCGGTGCCGATGCGCCCGGCCTCGGCCCGGTCGCATGGGGATCGGCACCCGAGCTCGTGCAGTCGGTGCGCATCGTGCCACCGATGAACCGCTTCGAGCAGGACGGCCGTGCCGTGTACCGGTGGGCGCTCACCCACGGTGCAGCGGCTGCCCGCCGCGCGCTCGAGCTCGCCGAGGTGCAGCCCGACGAGATCCAGGTGCTCGTGACGCACCAGGCGAACCTGAGGATCATCGAACCGCTCGCCGAGCAGCTGGGCATGACCGACCGGGTCGTGGTCACCGACGTCGTGTCGTCGGGGAACACCTCCGCGGCGAGCATCCCGCTCGGCCTGTCGCGCTGGTGGCACGACGGCCGGCTCGAGCCTGCCGCGCTCGCCCTGCTCTTCGGGTTCGGGGGCGGCTTCGCGTTCGCGTCGATGGTGGCGCGCCTGCCGGCCGCGCGCTGAGCGTCACCACGGCTGCGCAGCGACGAGCAGCTCGGCCGGCGGTGCCAGGGCCGCGTCGAGCTCGTCCAGCTCCGCCGGGGAAAGGACCGCGTACGGCGCCGCCGCCAGGCGGTCGGTGCGCGCCTCGATCCGCCGGCGCATCGCGATGCCGTCTTCGCTCAGCCAGCCGTCGGCACCGATCAGGCCCCGCGCCCGCAGGCCGTCGGCGACCGCACCGAGCTGCGCGGCCGGCAGGTGGTGCACCCGGCCGAACCGCGCGGCGGGGATCCCGTGGTCGAGGGCGTACAGCACGTGGGCCTCGAGGCCGCTGACGCCCTCGACGCGCAGCGCCACGACGTGGCCGTCACCGCGGTGCTCGCGCAGCAGCGTCGCGGCGTGGAAGCAGCGCGCCGCGACCTCGTCGGGCAGCGGCCGCCCGCGCAGCGCGGCGTACATCGGCCGCCCCTCGACGGGCGCACCGGTGGCCGCCCGGACGAGCAGCTCGGTCGCCCGGGCGAAGGCCGGCGTGTCGACGTGGCCGCCGAGGATGCGCCGCAGCGCCCGCACACTGCCCTCCTGGCGCGCCGCGAACGCCGCGTCCGGGGTCGTGGTCGCCCACACGGCGGGGATGTGGCGGGCGATCTCACCGGGGGCGAAGTTGTAGAAGAGGGCATCGACGACCGCCGCCGGCACGTACCCGAGCGGTGCCGCCCGCCCGGCGAAGTACGTGTCCCAGACGTCACTGAAGCCGAGCGCGCGCAGCGCCTCGGTCGGCTCGTCGGCGGCGTACGGGATCACGCCGATCGGCTCGACCAGCTCGAACATGCGGCGCGCGGTCGCGCTCATCGGGGCGCTCCTCTCTCCATCGACTCCGTTGACCCGGCCACGAGCACGGACGGCCGTCGGGCGCCGGACTCATCGCTCCCACGCCGCGCTCCGGGTTACCGTGCGCGACGTGGGGACCTGGATCGACCATCTCGTGTTCGCCGCGCCGACGCTGGAGGCAGGCCGCTCGGCCATCGCCGCGCTCACAGGCGTGACCCCGGCGTTCGGTGGGGTGCACACGGGTGCCGGCACCCACAACGCGCTCGCCTCGCTCGGCGCGCCGACGTATCTCGAGGTGATCGCGCGCGACCCGGACCAGCCCGACGCCCCGCCGAGCCCGCTCGTTCCCGGTGATCTCGCCGGGCCGCGACTCGTCGCGTTCGCCGTCGGCTGCGACGACCTCGACACCGTCGTCGATGCCGTGCGCGCCGCGGGCGCCGCCGAGCCCGGGGCGCCGTACGCGATGTCGCGGCGCCGGCCCGATGGCTCCGTGCTCTCGTGGCGCCTCGCCACCGTGGGCCCGATCGGGGGCGCGACGCCGTTCCTCATCTCGTGGGAGGGCAACCGGAGCCCGGCCCACGACGCACCACCGGCCGGACGCTTCGTCGCCCTGCACGCAGTCGATCCGGCGCCGGCCCGGGCGCGGCTGCTGCTCGACGCGCTCGGCGTCGACGTCGCCGTCGAGGAGGGACCGTCGCCGAGCCTGCACGCCACCATCGCGACCGCCACCGGCGAGATCACCCTCTGCTGACGCCCGCCCGCGCGTGGTGGTCGGCCGGGTGCACGCACGGATCGTCGGGGCCGACCGGCACGTGGTACGTGAAGGTGCGGGGTCCCGCCGCAACGCGAGGAGGATGTGTGGACACGGACGCGACGACAGACCAGCGAGCGCTGCTCGACGTGTCGACTCGCTTCATGGAGGACGCGTGCCCGTTGCAGGCCGTCCGCGAGGGCCGCTGGACGGAGGCCGAGCACGCCGCCGCCTACCGGCGCCAGGCCGGGGAGCTCGGCTGGTTCTCGATGCTCGTCCCCGAGTCGCTCGGCGGCGGGAGCGTGTCCGGCGACGGCCTCGTGGACGCGGCGCTGATCGCGTACCACCGTGGCGCCCATCTCCAGCCCGGATCGTTCGTGGGCGCCAACGTGCTCGCCTTCGCGCTGGCCACGGCCGGGAGCGACGAGGCCCGCGAGAAGATCCTGCCCGCGCTGCTCGCGGGTGAGGCGCCGGGCTCCTGGGCGGCACCACCCGGCGACCGGGCGTCGACCGTCACGGCCCGTGTGCTCGACGACGGTGGACTGGAGATCTCCGGCACGGCGCGCGCTGTCCAGGACGTCGAGGCGTCGACGTGGCTGCTCGTCACGTGCACCACCGACGCCGGCCCCGCCCAGGCCGTCGTGTCCGTCGACGCGCCCGGCGTCAGGGTCGTGCACCTCGACAGCCTCGACATCACTCGGCGCTTCGCCGACGTGCGCTTCGAGGAGCTGCGCGTCCCCGCGTCGGCGGTCATCGGCACCCCCGGCGAGGCTGCGGACCTCGTCGAACGGCAGCTCGCGATCGCCTGCGTGCTGCTCACGGCCGAGACCGTCGGGGCGATGGACCAGGACTTCACCTCGACCGTGCAGTACTCGAAGGACCGCATCGCGTTCGGCCGCCCGATCGGCTCGTTCCAGGGCGTCAAGCACCAGCTCGCCGACACGAGCATGCTGCTCGAGATGAGCAAGGCGATCACGCTCGCCGCCGCCCGCACCGTCGGCTCCGGCGACGACTACGGCCCGCAGTCGGCGAGCATGGCCAAGGCGTTCGTCGGCGAGGCCGGCATCGACCTCGTCCAGACGTGCTTCCAGGTGTACGGCGGCATCGGGTACACGTGGGAGCACGATCAGCACCTGTACCTGCGGCGCGTCACCACCGACGCCGGGTTGCTCGGGGATCCGGCGTGGCACCGCGAGCATCTCTGCCAGCTGGCCGGACTCTGAGGGGGAACGTGATGACCGACACGATGATCGACGTCGAGGAGTTCCGGCGCGAGGCGCGCGCCTGGATCCGCGAGAACCTCGAGCCGCGCCGGCACACCGGCCGCCCGCTGCCCGGTGAACGCACGCTGGAGACGATCGCCGAGGGCCGCAAGCTGCAGCGCAAGCTGTTCGAGGCCGGCTACGCGGGGATCACGTTCCCCGTCGAGTACGGCGGACGCGGGCTGACCCCGGCCCACGAGCGCGCGTTCCGGGAGGAGGCCGCGGACTACGTGCTGCCCGACCTCGGCGTCGCCGGGGGCGTCACGTTCGGTCCGATCGCCCGCTCGCTCCTGGCGCACGCGTCGCCAGAGTTCCTCCAGCGACACATCCCCAAGATCCTCTCCGGGGAAGAGATCTGGTGCCAGTTCTACTCGGAGCCGGAGGCCGGCTCGGACCTCGCCGGCATCCGCACCCGGGCGACCCGCGACGGCGATGTGTGGCGCCTCAACGGCTCCAAGATCTGGTCGAGCGGCGCGTACTACGCGGACTGGGCGATGTGCCTGGCCCGCACCGACTGGGACGCACCGAAGCACCGCGGGCTCACGTGGTTCGCCGTCCCGACCAATGCGCCGGGCGTCACGATCCGCCGGATCACCCAGATCAACGGTGACGCCGAGTTCTGCGAGGAGTTCCTCGACGACGTCATCGTCACCGACGACGAGCTCATCGGCGAGGTCAACCGCGGATGGGCGGTCACCCAGACGATGCTCGTGTACGAGCGCGGCGCCGGTGACTCCAACCTCGCACCACGGGAGCCCCGCCAGCTGGCGCCGGACCTCGTCGAGCTCGCCCGTCGCGTCGGGCGCGTCGACGACCCGGTCGCCCGCCAGGCGATCGCTCGGGCCCACATCAACGACTACGCCCAGTTCCACCTCGGCCGCCGGATCGCCGCTCGGCTGCGTGCCGCCGATCAGCCGGATCACGCGGTCGCGGCGTACAGCAAGCTGGCGGCGGGCACGTTCACACCGATCCGCGCCCGACTCGCGCTCGAGATCGGCGGCACCACGTCGCTGGCGTGGAGCCCCGGCGACGACGCCGGGCGCCGCCAGGCGATCGACTACCTGAACTGCCGCCAGATCGCCATCGCCGCCGGGACCAACGAGATGCAGCGCAACGGCATCGGCGAGCGCGTGCTCGGCCTGCCGCGCGAGCCCAGCTTCGACACCACCAAGCCGTTCAACGAGGTGCTGCGCAACGCCCGCAACTGGAGCGGCAAGGTCGGCTGAGCAGCTCGCGCGTCAGCCCGCGGCGGACATCGCCGCGGGCGCGCTGCGCCACACGCGTGCGACGTGGTCGCGCACGACCTCCGTGAAGCGCGCCGGCTGATCGAGGTGCGGGCAGTGGCCCGATCCCTCGAACAGCTCGAGCCGGCTCTCGGCGAGCGCGGCCAGCGCCACCTGCGCGTGGGTCACGGGGATGACCGGGTCGCGCTCACCCCACACGAGCAGGGTCGGCAGGTGACCCAGCACGTGCAGCCGGCTCGTCGCGTCGACGCGCTGGCCGCGGTGGTCGGCGACGGTCCGCAGACAGCGCAGGAAGGTGCGCAGCGCCGCACGGGCCGTTGCGGTCGGCACCTCGACGTTCGCCGGCGCCGGACGACCGGCGAGGCGGCGCACGGCGCGGCGCGCCGCGGTGATCGGTGCCGACGTCAGCGCCCGCAGGACCAGGTCGGCCCCGGGCAGGGTGGCGGCACGCAGCCACGGGCTCAGCTCGGGGCCGAGTCCGCCGCTCGCGACGAGCACGAGTCCGGCGCACCGCTCGGGGAACTGGTAGCCGAACTGGATCGCGATGCCCCCGCCCAACGAGTGGCCGACAAGGGTGGCGCGCTCGATGCCCAGCGCGTCCAGCACGTCGCGCACCGTGCACGCGTAGCACCCCGTCGAGTAGTCCCCCGGCGGCGGATCCGAGCGCCCGTGGCCCGGCAGGTCGAGCGAGATCACCGTGCACGACCCGGCGAGGCGCGCGTGGATGTCGGCCCAGACCGTCCGGTCGGCGCCCAGCCCGTGCAGGAGCACGACGACTGGCCCGGCCCCACTGCGGTGCAGGGCGATGCGCCGTCCGTGGACGTCGAGCTCCTCGGGCGCGGGCACCCCTCCGGTCATGGCCGTGCGCTCAGTCGTCCGAGTCGCCGCGGCCGGCGGCGATGGCGGCGGCGGGGTCCCGGTGGGGATCGCCGGGGTTGCCGAGCGAGTCACGGAACAGCGACAGCGCGCGGGTGGTCGCGTCCTCGTCGAGCCCGGCGTTCATGATCCGCTCCACCGACGGCTGGAGGTCACGACGTGCGGCGAAGATCTCGTAGGCGATCCGGTTCGGCGGGCTGAGCTCCTCGGGCGAGTCGGTCGTGAGGTACGGGTTCGGGATGCGCTTGGTGGCCATGGGGGCTCCTCGATCGATGGGTCTGGTGGGTCGCCGGCGGGTCGTCAGCGGACGTCGAGCTGGGCCGTCAGGACGGCCTTGGCCTGCTCGAAGTCCTCGAACGTGATCTCGTCGGCGGCGAAGCGGGCATGGAGGGCGGCGAGCTCGGCGAGCACGGCGGTCTCGTCCACCCGACCGCTCGGCGCGTGGTCGCCGCCGCGGCTGTCGCGCCGCTCCTGCTTGCGCGCCGACTTGGCCTCGGCACGCTCGCGCCGCGCCTTCTCGCGCATGCGCTTCTGGAAGCTCGCCTGGCTCACGAGCGCGTCGCCCCGCGGCCGACCGCCGCTGCGAATGGATGTGAGGTCATGCGGCACCGTACCCCGCCGGGCGGGCCGTTACTCGGCGTGCTTCCTGGCACACCGGGCCGCTGGGCGGGATCTGCCGGTACCGTGCACGGCTCGCGGCGCATCGGGCGCCGCTGCGTAGACGCCTCCGTGGTCGCCTTCGCTGACCATCGAGAGGAACGTCTCCCCGTGTCCACTTCTGGCTTCGCCCTGCTCGGCGTGCCCGCCGACCTCGTGTCGCACCTCGAGCGACGCGGGATCACCGCGCCCTTCGAGATCCAGGCCGCCGTCATCCCCGACGCCCTCGCCGGCCACGACGTCACCGGCCGCGCGCCGACCGGCGCCGGCAAGACCTTGGCGTTCGGCATCCCGCTCGTGCTCGGCCTCCCGAAGGCCCGGCGGCGGCAGCCGACGGGGCTCGTCCTCGCCCCCACGCGCGAGCTGGCCGAGCAGATCGCGGCCGAGCTGCGCCCGCTCGCCGCGCTCGTCGGCCGGCGCGTGCTGTCCGTGTACGGCGGCGTCGGCTACGGCCACCAGCGCAACGCGCTCGACGGTGGCGTCGACCTCGTCGTCGCCTGCCCGGGCCGGCTCGAGGACCTGCTCACGATGGGTGCGCTGCGCCTCGACCAGGTCGCACGTGTGGTCGTGGACGAGGCCGACCGGATGGCCGACATGGGCTTCCTGCCGGCGGTGCGGCGCCTGCTCGAGCAGACGGCGACCGAGCGGCAGGTCCTGCTCTTCTCGGCGACCCTGGACGGCGCCGTGGGCCAGCTCTCACGGGCCACCCAGCGCCAGCCGCGCCGTCACGAGGTCGGCCCTGCCGGCCCCGACATGGCCGCCGCCCACCACGTGTTCTGGAGGGTCGAGCGGGCCGAGCGCGCTGCACTCGCCGCCGGGATCGTCCGCCAGCTCGGCTCGACGATGGTGTTCTGCCGCACCCGGCACGGCGCCGACCGCCTCGCCCGTCAGCTCGCCACCGCCGGCGTCTCGGCCGCGGCGATCCACGGAGGCCGTAGCCAGTCCCAGCGCGACCGGGCGCTGCGCGACTTCGCTGCCGGCAGGGTGACGACGCTGGTGGCGACCGACGTGGCGGCACGTGGTGTGCACGTCGACGACGTCGCCGCGGTGGTCCACTTCGACGCCCCGGCGGATGCCGCCACGTACGTGCACCGCTCCGGCCGCACCGCACGCGCCGGTGCCTCGGGCGTCGTCGTGTCGCTGGTGGAGCGCGGTGCCGAGCGCGACGTCCGGGTGCTGCAGGCACGCGTCGGCATCGAGGTGGCGATCGCCAGCCCGGCGCTCGACGCGCTGGGTGCGCCGCACGCCGCGGTGCCGGTGCGCCGCGATCGGCGCCCGGGTGCGGCCGAGCGCGGCCTCGGCGACGGGGAGCGGCGGGCGCGGCGGCCACGGCAGCGCAACCGCCGGCGCCCGCAGCCCCGCTGACGCGGGTCAGCGCACGAGGCGCACCCGCTCGATGCGGCGCGTCGCGCCGGCCTCGATCAGGGCGCGCAAACGCGCCCAGGCCTCCTCGGCGGTCGCGCCGACGGCGCTGGCGACCGTGAGCTCACCGTCGTAGCGCTCCGCCTCGGCGGTCCAGGTCGCGGACACCTCGATCAGGCGCCCGTCGCGGGCGCGCAGGTGGTTCTCCCGGTAGTCGAGCGTCGTACGCCAGCCGGCGCGTTCCAGCGCCCGGCGATCGTCAGGTTGGACGAGCACCCCGTGTCGGCGGGGGCGGCGGGCCGATCGGCGCAGGTCCATCGACATGCGGTCGAGTGTGAACCATCGGCCCTGTGGATCGTCAGTGCCGATTAGGTGTGCACAGCCTGGGGACGACCGCGCTCGCGCTGTGAGGATCGCGACGAGCGCCTGCGGTGTCCGGTCGGTAGGGTCGCGAGGCCCGACGCGCCCCGCACGGCGTCCCTGGCGATCCGCAGATGCGACGACCGACCGCACTCCTCTCCGCCACCGTGGTGGTGCTCGCCGCGTGCGCCGACGGTCCCTCCGCCGCGGAGCCCTCGATCCCGCCGAGCGCGCCTGCCGCGCCCGTGAGCAGCGTGGCACCACCCTCGACAGCACCGCTGCCGGCTCCGGTGCAGGTCATCGACGAGGGCGACGGGATCCGCCGCTTCGGCGAGGGCCGAGCCCTGCTCGCCGACTTCGTGCCGGACGCCGACCGGGTGGTCGTGGCGACGACCATCGGTCTCGTCGTCCAGACCGGTGACGGCGAACCGCGACGGCTCACCGCGGAGCGGGTCGAGCTGCTGGCCACGTCACCCGACGATCGTCTCGCCGCGGTGCTCACGGCCTCCGGGCGGCTCGAGCTGTGGGACGTCGAGGCGGCCGCGGACGAGCCGAGGGCGACTGCCACCACCGAGCCCGGCCGGTTCGAGTGGCTGCACGTGGGTGACGACGGCGTGATCGTCGCCGCCAACGATCGCGAGGTCGTCCGCTTCCGCCCCGACGGCACGAGCGAGCAGCTCCTCGCGGTCACCGGGGACACGACGCTCGGCGAGCCGGCGGCCGACCCGCGCGGCTCGATCGCCGTTCCGGTGCAGGGGCCGCGACCGACGATCGCGATTTGGACCGCCGACGGTGCCGAGGGTGAGATCGACATCGGTCTCGAGACGGGCAGCCGGCTCACCGGCGTCACCTGGTCCGGCGACGGGCGGCACCTGGCCGTGCTGCACGCCCCGGCGACGGGCAGCGACACCGTCGGCATCTGGGACGTGACGGCCCGACGGTTCACCGGGCAGGTCCCGGTCCCGAACCTGGTGCTGCCACACCAGGTCGCGTTCCCGACGCACGATCGCGTCGTGCTGCCGAACTTCGACCGGGTCGTCGCGTACGCGCTCGACGGCGCCGAGGTCGCCGCGTTCCCGGTCGCCGCCTCGGCGGTGGACGAGATCGACGCGGTCGGCGAGGGCGTGATCGTGAGCCAGCTCGACGGCACGCTCACCCGCTGGACGGTCGACGAGCAGCCGACCCAGCTCACCGAGCGCACGGTGACGCTCGTCGACCAGCGTGCCGGCGCCGCCCTCACGGTCGTCGATCAGCACGGCCTCGTGCGCGTGCTCGACGCCGATGGCACGGAGCGTCACCGGCTCGATCGCTGGGCCGTCGGCGAGGCGACGGCCGTGGACGTCGCCGGCGACGGCGCGCTGGTGCTGGCGACCTCGCGTGGTGCGGTCCGCGTCGTGGGCGACGGTGAGGTCCGCGCCGTGCTCGATCGCGCCGAGGGGCAGGTCGGCGACGTCGCGGTCGACCCGGCCGGACGACGACTGGCGACCGGCGTCAGCGTCCAGAAGCGCGCCGAGGCGTGGGACGACACCGTCGAGCTGACCGACCTCGCCACCGAGGCGACCGTGCTCGAGCTCGGCGGGGAGGCCGAGGAGGTCAGCGGCTGCGCGTTCTACGTCGCCAGCGTCGCCTTCTCCCCCGACGGCACGCTCCTCGCGTCGAGCTCGCACGACTTCACGGTGCAGGTCTCCCCGCTCGACGACCCCGACGCGACCGTCGTGCTCGAGCCGCACCTCGGCACCGTGCTGGACCTGGCGTGGTCGCCGGACGGCGCGACGCTGCTGACGTCCGCCGAGGACGGGACGTTGCGCATGTGGGACACGGACGGCTGGCGGCTGCGCGCCGAGGTGCCCACCCCCGCCGGCGGCTGGTTCGCGCTGGCCTTCTCCCCCGACGGCTCCCTGCTCGCCGCGTCCGAGGTCGCCGGGACGATCTCCTTGCTCGACCCGGCCACCGGGGTGGTGCAGCGCTCCTTCGCGGGCACCCGCGCCCAGCTCGGCGACATGGCGTTCACCCCCGACGGCGCCCGCCTCGTCGCGCCGCGCGCCGACGGCGCCGTCGGCGTCTGGGACGTCGGGTCCGGAGAGCTCGTCCACGAGCTGCGCGGCCACACGATGCCCGTGAACGACCTCGCCGTGAGCGACGACGGCACCCTGGTCGTCACCGCCTCCGAGGACGGGACCGTGCGCGCCTGGCCACTGCCGGCGGCCTGACCGGCCGACCCGGCACGACGGCCGGCACGGGCCGCGGTGCAGCCCGCCCGCTAGCCTGGTGGCCCACCGCGCGGGTGTAGCTCAATGGCAGAGCTCCAGCCTTCCAAGCTGGCGGTGCGGGTTCGATTCCCGTCACCCGCTCCAACGTTCGACCAGCTCACAGGCATGTTCCGGTACCGGCCAGGACTCGGCCCGCACAAGAGGCCTCGTGAACATGAGCTCGAGCCGGTCGGCAGCGCCCGATGCTGGCCGAGGGAGCGAGTGGCCGGCTGAGATCGGTTGTCCGGGGCAGCAGCGATGAGTCTCGAGGTCGTCCCCAGTCGGTACGTCACAGCACTTCGACACACTCGAATACGGAGGCATTTTGAAGCTTCTTCTCACGTCCGGGGGCGTCACGAACACGAGCATCCGCGCTTCGCTCGTCGACCTGCTGGGCAAGCCGATCGCCGAGTGCCACGCCCTCTGCATCCCGACAGCACAGTGGGGCCACCCGATGTGCGGCCCGGCATCGGTGCGGGGCTTCGTCGCCGCTGAGCACGAGTGGCGACACATGACCGGCCTCGGCTGGGCGTCACTCGGCGTCCTCGAGATCACCGCGCTGCCCAGCATCGGCGCCGAACGCTGGGTTCCCTGGGTCCAGGAGGCCGACGTGCTCCTGGCCGACGGCGGCGACGCGACATTCCTGTGCCACTGGATGCGCGAGTCCGGGCTGGCGGACCTGCTGCCGTCGCTGCCCGACAAGGTCTGGGTGGGCGTGAGCGCCGGAAGCATGGTGATGACGCCCCGGATTGGCACGTACTTCGTCGAGTGGCCCTCCGCGCCGGACGACCGGACGCTCGGAGTCGTCGACTTCTCGATCTTCCCGCACCTGAACCTCTTCCCAACGAACACACTGGCAGACGCACAGCGGTGGGCGGCCGATATCCGCGGCCCGGCCTATGCCATCGACGAACAGACGGCCATCAAGGTCGTCGACGGCTCCGTCGAAGTCGTCTCCGAGGGGCAATGGAAACTGTTCTCCTCCTAGCCACGGAGGTCGCCCCGATCCGAATTGAGCAGATGGTTCGTGTTGAAGGTCGGGAGCGCACGTTCCTTGCGACCGTGCGCCGGCGGCGCAAGGAGCGATCTCATCCGGAGAGGTGCCACACGGTGCGCGGCGGACATCGTTGCTGACCGCTGTCGGGCTCACGGCCGGGACGTAGTGGGCACACGTCAACGGCGCTGAGCGTCACTCGGCGAGTTACGGGCCTGAACGGACCGAGTAGTCCCGCACCGTTCTCCGCGGTTGTGACCGTGCGGGGGGACTCGACGAATGCGTGAGGCGTACGAGCCAAAACGTCGCCATGCCGCTCACAGGAAAGCCCAGCTCGACGCGACGTCGACATTGAGCGCCTGGTCGAGAACCCGCCCGAATATCACCTTCCAAGCTGGCGGTGCGGGTGCGATTCCCGCCCGCTCTCCGCCGCGCCGGGCGGCGTCACGGGCACCGGAGCGCCTCGGTCCCGGCGGCGCAGCACGGCCTTCTCGATCTCCACCGCGACGAGCACCGTCGCGGAGAGCGTGAGCACGACGGCGAGCTGGACCGGCGTGAGCGCCTCGGTGCCGAAGGGCTCGTGGAGGAACGGCACGTACACGGTCGCCAGCTGGGCCGCGGCGCTGACGAGCACCGCCCAGGCGATCCACGGGTTCGTGCGCAGGCCGAGGCGGACCAGCGAGTGTCGTTCGGAGCGCACGGCGAGCGCGTGGCCGAGCTGCATCAGCGCGAGCGTCGTGAACACGATCGTCTGCCAGGGCCAGCCGGCGGCCCGGGTGATCGCCTGCAGGGGCAGGATCACGGCAGCCATCAGGAGGCCGACCCAGACCGCGTGCTGCCACAACCCGCGCGCCAGGATCGACTCCGTCGGCGGCCGGGGCGGGCGCGTCATCGTGTCCGGCTCGGCCGGCTCGAGCCCGAGTGCCACGGCCGGGAGTCCGTCGGTCACCAGGTTGATCCAGAGGATCTGGATCGGCAGCAGCGGCAGCGGCAGGCCGAGAAACGGGGCGAGGAACATGATGAGGATCTCGCCGGAGTTCGTCGTCAGCATGTAGCGGACGAAGCGCCGGATGCTGTCGTAGATCCGCCGGCCCTCCTCGACGGCGTGGACGATCGTGGCGAAGTTGTCGTCGGCGAGCACCATGTCGGACGCTTCCTTGCTGACATCGGTGCCGATGATCCCCATCGCCACCCCGATGTCGGCACGCTGCAGCGCCGGCGCGTCGTTCACCCCGTCACCGGTCATTGCGACGACGGCGCCGTTCGCCTTCCACGCGTCGACGATGCGCAGCTTCTGGGCCGGGTTCGTGCGGGCGAACACGCGGACGTCCTCGATGCGCCGCTGGAGCGCCGCGTCGTCCAGCGCGTCGAGCTCGTCGCCGGTGACGACCGCGCCGCCGTCGTCGTCCAGCAGGCCGAGGCGTCGTGCGATGGCTCGTGCGGTGCGCGGGTGGTCGCCGGTGATCATCACCGGGGTGATCCCCGCGGTGCGGCACTCGGCGACCGCCTCGGCCACCTCGGACCGCGGCGGATCGGCGATGCCGACGAGGCCGAGGAGGTGCAGCCCGCGCTCCATGTCCTCGACCGGGGCGTGCCGGTCGGTCGTGCGCCGTTCGGCGAGCGCGAGGACGCGGTAGCCCTGGTCGGCGAGCTCGTCCGCGGCGCGTGCGGCCTGCTCGGCCAGCTCCCGCTCGCACGGATCGAGCAGCGGGACCAGCGATCCGAGCGCGCCCTTGACCGCGACCCACCGCGTGCCGTCGGCGTCGTGCACGGTGGTCATCCGGCGACGTTCGGCGTCGAACGCGATCTCCGCGACCCGCGGTCGCCGCCGCGCGAGGTCCGCTCGCGTGACGCCGAGCTTGGCGCCGAGCACGACCAGTGCGCCCTCGGTCGGGTCGCCGGTGATCGTCCACTCCCCTCCGGCGTCGCTCGGTGGGTGGAGCTCCGCGTCGTTGCAGGCCACCGCGACGTCGGCGAGGCGGACGAGGTGCTCGTCGGCCAGCGGGTCGCCCGCACCCGTCACGGTCCCCTCCGGCGCGTAGCCGGAGCCGGTCACGGTGTAGTGACCGGCCGGCGTCCACACGCGCTCGACCATCATCCGGTTCTCGGTCAGCGTGCCGGTCTTGTCCGAGCAGATGACCGTCACCGAGCCGAGCGTCTCGACCGCCGGCAGCCGCCGAACGACGGCACGACGCTCGGCCATCCGCCGCGCCCCGAGCGCCAGCGTGACGGTCACCACCGCAGGCAGGCCCTCGGGGATCGCCGCCACGGCCAGGCTCACGGCGGTGAGGAACATCTCCTCGAGCTGCTCCCCGCGGAGCACACCGGCCGCGAAGACGACCGCACACACGACGACGGCGGCCGCGGCGAGGCGCTGCCCCAGCACCGCGAGGCGCGCCTGCAACGGCGTCCGCTCCGCCGTGTGGGCCTGGAGCAGGTTGGCGATCCGCCCGAGCTCGGTGGCCATGCCCGTCGCCACCGCGACGCCCCGGGCCCGCCCGAACGTGATCGCCGTGCCCTTGAACGCCATGTTGTGGCGGTCGGCGACCATCGGACCGTCGGCGTCGAGCACCTCCGCCGTCTTGGCCACCGGCTCGGACTCCCCCGTCAGCGGCGCCTCGTTCACCCGCAGCCCGTGCACCTCCAACAGGCGGAGATCCGCGGGGACGACGTCGCCGGCGGCGAGCTCGACGACATCGCCGGGCACGACGTCCGGCGTCGGCACGTCCACCAGGTGCCCGTCACGCACCACGCGAGCGGCGCCGACGGTCAGCTGCTTCAACGCCGCCATCGCCTGCTCGGCGCGGTGCTCCTGCACGAAGCCCACGAGCCCGTTCAGCACGACGATGACGGCGATCACCACGGTGTCGGTGACGTCGCCGACGATCCACGTGACGAGTGCCGCCGTGGCGAGCACGGCGGTCATCGTGTTGGCGAACTGCCGCACCAGGATCGCCCACGGGCCAGGACGGTCCCGCTCGGCGAGCACGTTGGGCCCGACCTCGGCGAGCCGACGCGCTGCCTCGGCAGCGGCGAGACCACGCTCGGGATCGACCGCCAGGGCGGCGGCGACCTCGTCGGCCGTGCGGCCCCACGGCCGGTCCGGCGCCGTGGCGATCGTGGCCTTCTCCATCACTCTCACCGAGCCCTCACGAGCCAGGCGCATCGCGGATCAGATCGACCAGACCACGCAGTCACGAGGGGACGGGATCACGACCGTCGGCCAGGCCGACTCGCGCAGGAGCCGATCGGTCACGCTCCCCAGCAGCCGTCGGGAGAGGGCGCCGAGACCGCGCGATCCCAGCACGATCGCGGCGGGCCGGACGTCGTCTGCCGCGCGGATGAGCGCTAGCGCCGCCGGGCCGCTCGTGACCACGGCGCGGTGCTGCGCTCCGGCGGCGCGGAGGGGTGCACACCACTCCTCCTCCAGCCGCTGTTGCATCTCGCGGCACGTGCTCTCCGTCTCCGTCGCCGACATGTCCGCCACCGGGGGTTCCAGCGCGTGGAGGGCGAGCACGTCGGCGCCGCCGCGGCGAGCTGCGTCCGCCGCCCAGCGCACCGCGCGGGCCGAGCCGTCCGATCCATCGACACCGACGACGAGCGACCAGCGGTCGCCTGCGGCGGGGAGGGCCAGCGTCTCGGGCACGACGGCCACCGCGTGCGCCGGGCACTCGGTGAGCCGCCGGCTCACCGAGCCGAGGAGCGCCCGCAGGCCGCCGCCCGCGCCGTGCGTCCCCACCACGATCAGGTCGGCACCGATCTGCTGTGCGCGATGCAACAGTGCCGCCGCGGTCTCGCCGCGGACGACGTCGTACTCGGCTGCGTCCGCGCGGTCGCCGATCTCGTCGCTCGCGATCGCCCGCAGGCGCTCGCCGAGCCCCGCCTCCAGCTCCCCCACGTCCACCGGTGGTGACGGCATCAGCGGTTCGAGACGCCGGCCATGCTGCCACGCATGGGCGACGTGCAGCGGACGATCGGTCGCGGCGGCGAACCACGCCGCCCACCGCAGCGCCGCGATCGATTGGGGCGAACCGTCGACGCCGGCGAGCACAGCACCCATGGAGGTCAGGGTACGGCCGAGCGAGATCGGGGGTTAGGGCCGAAAGGCCCTGTCGAGGCGAGATCTGCAGTCGGTAGGCAGGCTGGTACGGTCCGCGGCGCGAACGTCAAGGCCTCTCGGGCGGACCGAACGGACCACGATGCGCTCACTTCTCAAGCAACAGTTCTGGGAGGTGCTCCAGGGCGTCGCCCCGCTCATCACGGTGGCGATCGTGCTGCAGCTGCTGCTCGCCCGGGCCCCGGCGGAGGTGTTCCTGCGCTTCGTCGTCGGCTCGACGCTCGCGATGGCGGGGCTGACGCTGCTCTACACCGGCGTCGAGCGCGGGATCCTGCCGATGGGCCGCTACGTCGGAGCCGAGCTGCCCAGCCGTGGCTCGCTCAAGCTGGCGATCGGGGTGGTGTTCGCGTTCTCGTTCGCGACGACCCTCGCCGAGCCCGACGTGCTCGTGCTCGCCAGGGAGGCCGCAGCGATGGCCGGCAGCAGGTTCTCCGCACCGGTCCTCGTCACGCTCGTCGGCATCGGCGTCGGCGTCTTCGCCGCGATCGCGCTCGTGCGCGTCGTGTTCGGCACCTCGATGGTCGCCGTGCTGGCCGCCGTGTACGTCCCGATCGCCGCGCTGTCGCTGTTCGCGCGCACGGACGTCGTCCCCCTCGCGTTCGACGCGGGGAGCGTCACGACCGGCGTGCTGACGGCGCCCGTGGTACTCGCCATCGCCGGCGGCTTCGCCTCGGTGCTCGCCGATCGCAACGTCGACGAGGACGGCTTCGGCTACCTCGGCTTGGCCTCGACCGGTCCGATCCTCGTCATGTTGCTCGTGGGCATGCTGTCATGAGCACCGGTGAGCTGCTCAACGACATCGCCGCGACCGCGCAGTCGGTCGGCCTGGCGATCGGCCCGCTCACCGTGCTGTTCCTCGTGTTCCATCTGTTCTTCCTGAAGCTGCCGCTGCAGGAGGTCGCCCGGGTGCTCGCCGGCAGCGCGCTCGCCGCCGTCGGACTGTTCCTCTTCCTGCTCGGTGTGAGCATCGGCTTCCTGCCCTTCGGGCGGGCGATCGGCGAGTCGGCTGCCGATCTCCCCCAGCGCTGGATGGTCGCCCCGCTCGGCGCGCTCCTCGGGTTCGTCACGACGTGGGGTGAGCCGTCGGTGCGCGTCCTCGCCAACGAGGTGGAGGGGGCCTCCGGCGGCTCGATCCGGCGCTCCCTCGTGCTGTGGACCGTGAGCAGTGGCGTCGCCGCCGCGGTCGCCGTCGGCATGGCACGCATCGCCTACGACATCGACCTGCTGGCGATCGTGGTGCCTGGCTACGTGCTGATCACGCCGCTCATGAAGCTGGCCGACCGGCGCTTCGTGGGCATCGCCATCGACGCCGGCGGGGTCGCCACCGGTCCCCTCGCCAACACATTTCTGCTCGCGCTGGCGCTCGGCACGGCGGCGGCCATCGGGCGGGACGAGCCGCTCGTCAGCGGTCTCGGCCTCGTTGCCCTCATCGCGCTCGCGCCCGTCGTCGCGCTGACCCTGCTCGGGATCGCCATCAGGATCAAGGAGCCGAAGGAGCGGGAGTGAGATGTCGAAGATGTCGCTGATCATCACCATCGTCCGCAAGGGCTGGGGCAGCACGGTGCTGGGGGCGTCCGTCGCGGCAGGCTCCCGCGGGGCGACGGTGCTGTTCGGTCGCGGTGCCGGTGTCAACGAGACCGAGCGGATCTTCGGGATGGCGATCGAGCCGGAGAAGGAGATCATCCTCACGGTCGTGCCGGAGGAGAAGGTCGACCGGATCCTCGAGGCGATCGTCACCGCCGCCGACCTCGAGAAGCCCGGCCACGGCCTCGCCTTCGTCCTCCCCGTCGACCGCGTCGTCGGCATCGCCCATCTCCTGCAGCAACCGTGAGCCGGCACCCGATCCGCGCGAAGGCTCCCGGCGAGACGGGACCTTCGGCCCTGCCGGGCAGGGGCGCCCGTCCGGCACCGTTGGTGTTCGGCGCCGACGAACGGCGCCGAGACCGAGGCGGCAGGAGGACCCGATGCCGATCATCCATCCCGACGATCCGGTGCGCCTGGTGGCATCGGAACCCGTGGTGACGGTCGAACCGACGGTCACGCTGAGCGATCTGGCGACCAAGCTCGAGCTCGCTCGCGTCGGCGCGGTGGCCGTGACGAGCGACGGGCGGCTGGACGGCGTGATCTCCGAGCGCGACCTCGTGCGAGCCGTCGCCGCACGTGCGGACCCCGACGACGTGTGGGCGGCGGACGCGATGTCGGACACGCCGGTCCGGGTCGACGCCGACGAGCCGATCATCGTCGCCGCCGAGCGCATGCTCGACGAGGGGGTCCGTCACCTCCCCGTGATGGCCGACGGCGAGGTCGTCGGGATCGTCTCCATCCGCGACGTCCTCGAGGTGCTCGTCAGCGACTGGAAGCGGACGCACCACCCGGCCTGATCCGGCCGCCACGCCCACGGGGGGCGCCACTCAGGCGGAGCCGACGGCACTCGGGACGCGGCGGCCCTTGACGAGCGAGAGCCGTTCGAGGGCGCGGGCGATGTCGAGCGGCGACACGATCCCGACGAGCCGGCCGTCGCTCACCACCAGGATGCGTGCCCGGTCGTCGCTCGTCGCCCGCAGCACGTCCACCAGGTGGTCGCCGGGGTGCGCCCGCGTCAGGTCGTCGATCCGTGTGCCCGCCGCCAGCACGGGCGTCGTCGCCCACTCGTCGCGCGGCACCCGGCTGAGGTCGTTGACGCGGATCAGCCCCATCGGTCGCCCGGCGAGGTCCACGATCGGGAACGTCGACACGCGCGCGTCGAGCCACGGGCCGCGCACGAAGTCCTCGACGCTGATGCCCGCGGGGACGGTCACCGGGTTCGCGGTCATGACCTGGGCGACGGTGACGCCGTTGAGCAGGGCGTCGATGTCGTTCTGGGCCATCTCCATGCGGGCCATGGAGATGATCAGCCAGCCGACCAACGCCGTCCACAGCCCGGCGCCACCGAAGAACGCGAACTGCAGCAGGCCGAGCGCGATCAGGACCTGACCGACCACCCGGCCGGCCGAGGAGGCGAACGCACGGGCGCGGTGCGGATCACCCGTCACCCGCCAGACCATCGCCGTCAGCACCCTGCCGCCGTCGAGCGGTGCGCCCGGCAGCAGGTTGAAGATCATCAGCAGCACGTTGGTGCCGCCGAACCAGGCGAGCGTCGCGCTCACGAGGTCGGGCAGCCCGACCAGGGCGGCGACCAGCGCGCAGGTGAGCGACACGACACCGATCAGCAGGCTCATCAACGGGCCGGCGAGCGCGATGCGCAGCTCGGTCCGCGCGGAGGTGGCCTGGGTGCGGAGCTTGGCCACCCCGCCGAAGAGCCACAGCACGATGCTGTCGACCGGGACACCCTCGCGCGTCGCCACCACCGAGTGGCTGAGCTCGTGGGCGAGGATCGACAGGCCGAACGCCACTGCACCGGCGATGCCGGCCAGCCAGTACTGCCACGTGGCGTAGCCCTCGGCGGACGCCGGCAGGACGCCGGCGCTCAGGCTCCAGCCGACGATGGCGACGATGAACAGGACGGTCCAGTGGACGCCGACCTCGATCCCCGCGATCCGACCAAGACGGAACGACGGCTGCATCATCTCCTCCACGCGTTGGTCATCGCACCGACTCCATCGTGGGATCGACGTCGTGCACGGACGTCGTCGCTCCCAGTGTGCAGGTCATCGGCAGCGCGCCGCGTCGACGAGCAGGCGGCGCTCTGCGGCGGCGACGACGGCACGGGCGCGGCCGACGGCGGACGGGTCGACGGAGATCGAGTCGATGCCGAGCCGGACGAGGTGCTCGGCGAACTCCGGGCGGTTGGACGGCGCCTGGCCGCACAGCGACGACGTGATGCCCGCCTCCCGAGCCGCGGTGATGATCCTGGCGATGGCGTCGAGGACCGCCGCGTCCGACTCGTCGAACAGCTCCGCGCACACCTCGGAGTCGCGGTCGACGCCGAGCATCAGCTGGGTGAGGTCGTTGGAGCCGATCGACACGCCGTCGATGCCGAGCGCGGCGTACTCGGGGATGCGGTAGACGACCGACGGCACCTCCGCCATCACCCACCGCAGCAAGCCGCGCTGGCGACCGAGCGGGCTGCGGTCGATCAGCTCGAGGCATGCCTCGAGCTCCCAGCGCGTCCGGACGAACGGGATCATCAGGTGCAGGTTGGGCGTCTCCTCCCGGGTCCGGGCGAGGAGCTCCAGCTCGAGCTCGAACAGCTCGGGTTCGCGGACGTAGCGGTAGCAGCCGCGGTAGCCGATCATCGGGTTGTCCTCGACGGGCTCGAAGCGCTCGCCGCCGGCGAGCCCGCGGAACTCGTTCGTCCGGAAGTCGATCGTGCGATAGACGACCGGCCGTGAGGCGAACGCGCGCGTGATCCGCAGCAGCGACGAGGACATCCGCTCGATGAACTCCTCTCGCCCGCCCTCGGCGACCAGCTCGCGCGGGTGGACGCCGCCGAGGGCGTGGACGACCATGAACTCGGCGCGCAGGAGCCCGACACCGTCGACCGGGAGTGCTGCCGCCTCCTCCGCCCGCTCGGGCATCGTCAGGTTGACGTAGATCCGCGTCGCCAGCGGCTCGACCCACGCCGCGGAGTCGGGTGGCGTCTCGTGGACGGCGACGCGTGGCTCGCCCTGCGCCGGCTGGGCGGCGCCCGCCAGGACGACGCCCGCGCCGCCGTCGACGGTGACGACCTCGCCGTCGCGCAGGGTCGTGGTGGCGGTGCGCGCGCCGACCACGCACGGCACCCCGAGCTCCCGGGCGACGATCGCGGCGTGGCACGTCATGCCGCCGCCGTCGGTGACGATCGCCGCGGCGCGTCGCAGCGTCGGGACCCAGTCGGGGTTCGTCATCGGTGCGACCAGCACCTCACCGGGCTGCAGCCGGCCGCCCTCCTCGGGTGAGCGCAGCACGCGCACGGGACCGGACACGATGCCGGTCGACGCGGCCAGGCCGCGCACGAGCACCCGGGCCTCCCCCGCCTCGGCTGCATCCGCGGTGGCCTCGCCCCGCAGGCTGGTGATCGGGCGCGCCTGCAGCAGGTACAGCTCGCCGCCGGCGATCGCCCACTCGATGTCCTGGGGCTCGCCGCCGTAGAGCTGCTCGACGCGCAGGCCGAGCCGGGCGAGCCCGACGACCTCGGCGTCGGACAGCACCCGCGCGGAGGCCTCGTGCTCGCTCAGCTCGATCCGCTGGACCCCCTGGGCGGCGCTCACGAGCTTGTGCGACTGTCGCCCGACGCGCGCCGAGACGATGCGCAGGCCGTCCTTCGCCACCACGTACGTGTCCGGCTCCACCTGGCCGCCGACGACGACCTCGCCAAGGCCGAACGCCCCCTCGATGACGATCCGGCCGCGGTCGTTCGTCGAGGGATCGGCGGTGAACAGCACGCCGGATCGCTCGCTCTCCACGAGCGCCTGCACGACCACGGCGATCACCGGCTCCTCGGTGAGGCCGTGCGAGGTGCGGTACGCGATGACCCGCTCGCCGTACAGCGAGGCCCAGCAGTCGACGAGGCGGGCGAGCAGCTCGTCGGCGCCGACGACGTTGGCGAACGTCGCGTGCATGCCGGCGAACGACGTGCCGGCGGTGTCCTCGGCCGTCGCCGACGAGCGCACCGCCACGGCGACGTCCGGGCCGAGCTGCTCGTACGCGCGGATCACCGCGGCGCGGACCTCGTCGGGCACACCGGCCTTGTGCACGAGCGCCGCCAGCCGCCGGGAGCACTCGGCGAGCGCGGCGCGGTCGTCGACTCGGCGACAGGCCTCGGCGAACTCCGCGCGCAGCTCGTCGCGCACGCCGCCGAGCTCCATCGCCCGCACGAATCCCGCTGCGGTCACCACGAACCCTCGTGGCACCGGCAGACCCGCGCGGGTCAGCTCGCCGAGGTTCGCTCCCTTGCCGCCCGCGACCGCGACATCATCGCGGCCCAGCTGCTCGAACCAGCGGACGATGTCCATCACGTCGCCTCCTCGCAGCGTCAGCAGTTCGCTGCCGCGGAGATCCGTCGTCCCGTGATGCGTTCCGGGACGATGCGCAGCCATTGGACCGTCGGGCCCCCGACCCACAGCGGCCGGCGCGCCCGTGCCAGGCGCTCGATCACGTCCGGGTCGGTGATCGGCTCGGCCGGGCCGACGACGAGCACGCTCCACGCGCTGTCGCCGTCCTCCGAGACACCGTCCACCTCGAACGCCACCGACGGCCAGTTCAGGGCGGCGCGGTGCTTGCGGTCGACGCGGCTCGGGAACGCGACGCACCCGGTCTCCCGGTCGAACACGTGGTTGACGGGGTACACCTCGGGTCTCCCGTCGACGATGACACCGAGCCGGCCGAGGGCCGCGGACGCCAGCAGCTCCTGGCAGCCCTCGAGGTCGATGTCGACGAGGTAGGTCATCGTGGCCATGGTCGAGATCCGTTCCGTAGGTCCGTCCTACGGCTCCATCGTCTCGGCCGACGGCGCTGTGCACCAGGGCCGATGGTCCCGACCGCGTCCCCCTCTCACGCCGCCGGTTCGGGGATCAGCAGGGTGGGAACGTGCGAGCGGCTGAGGACGTCGCGCACGACCGCGGCACGACCGGCGGTCAGGTCGTGCTTCCACGTGAGGACCACGACGTCGACCTCGTCCACCTCCGCCACGCGGACGATGCACGGACCGATCGGCCCGGTGCACACCTCGATGCGCGCCGCCGACGGACAGTGCCGGGCGACGAACTCGTCCTCCCACATCACCATGTCGCGGACGGCGCGGTCGGCGACGCGCGGGACGGTCGCCGACGTGAACACGTGCACGACGTGCACGGCGACCTCGCGGGCGAGCATCGCGTCCAGCTGCTCGATGGTCGCCCGCGACAACGTCGCGTCGCCCTCGATCGGCAGCAGCAGCCGCCGGTAGTGGTGCTCGACGCCGAGTGGTGCCTCGGGCGGCACGACCACGACCGGCTTGGTCGTCGAGGCGAGCAACCCGAAGGCAGCGTGGCCCACGGGCCGCTTGCCGCCCGGTGTGCTGCGCGCGCCGACCACGGCGGCACCGACGCGCTGCTCGGCGACGGCCTCCGCGAGGGCGGCGTCGACCGGTCCCTCCAGCAGGCGCAGCTGCAGATCGAACTGCGCCGCCAGCCAGCGCGGCACCTCTGCGTCCGCCTCGACGACGTGGACCATCTCGACCGGCGAGTCCGTGAGCTCACCGAAGCGGATGGCGGCCTCGACGACGGGGCGGGCGGCCGGGCTCGCGTCAACCGCGGCCAGCACGGTGCTCATGAGAACCCCTTTCGAACGGATACGTCGCGCCGGGCGGTTCGCACACGTGCGGCCCCTGGCCGCCGACCCGCACCGGCACGGGCTGCGTGCAGCGGATCGACACCCGGTGGTGGTCCGCGGCGACGACGATCGGCACACCCCGGAAGCGCAGCCGCATCTCCAGCTCCTGCCACTGCGCGGGCAGGCACGGATCGACGCACAGGCCCTCGGCGGCCGGGCGCAGCCCGAGGAAGCCGTAGGCGAGCGCCTGCCACAACGAGCCCATCGTGGCGAGGTGCAGGCCGCCCGCCGTGGTGCCCGTGATGTCGTCGAGGTCGAGTCGTGCGGCGAGCCGGAACAGCTCGAGCGCCCGCTCGGGATCGCCGGCGCGTGCGTACAGCGCGGCGTGGATGCCGGGCGACAGTGAGCTGCCGTGTGCGGTGCGCGGCACGTAGGCGTCGAGGTTGGCGCGCAGCGATCCGGGCGCGGTCTCCTCCGGCACGAGGTGGTGCAGCATCAGCACGTCGGCCTGCTTGATGACCTGCGACCGCCGGACCCGGTCGGCCCCGAGCACCACGTCAGCGGCGACCGGCGGCTGGGCGAAGGACTCGACGAGCAGCGGCTCCAGGTTCCAGTAGCCGGCGAACTGCTCGTACAGACCGGTCGCGGGGTCCCACCCGTCGACGAGGCGGTCGGCCAGCGTCCGCCATGCCGCCGCCTCGCCGGCGTCGCCACCGGTGGCCTCCAACAGGTCGGCGCCCCGCCGCAGGTTCCAGCGGGCCATCACGTTGGTGAACGCGTTGTCGTCGACGTCGTCGTGGTACTCGTCGGGCCCGATGACGTGGTCGATGTGGCCGCGACCGTCGTCGTCGAGCCGGATCCGGTCGGCCCAGTAGCGGGCCGTCTCGATCACCAGCCCGGCACCCGCTCCGGTCAGCAGCTCGTCGTCACCGGTCCAGGCGGCGTACTCGACCGCCGCCCAGGCCACGTCGGCGACGATGTGCTCCTCGCGCAGGCCGCTGTGGATCGGGATCACCTCGCCCCGGCTGCCGACGCCGAAGCGTGGCGTGACGTCGCTGCCGTCGTCGGCGGACTCCCACGGGAACCTCGCCCCGGACCGGCCGCTCTCGCGGGCGAAGCGGCGGGCGGCCTCCAGGCGATTGATCCGGTAGCGCAGCATCGCGTGCGCCGCCGCGGGCCGGATCGCGGCGATCGCCGGCAGGACGAAGACGTCGGCGTCCCAGAAGACGTGCCCGCCGTAGGCGTGCCCGGTGAGCCCCCGCGCGCCGACCGCGGCCTCGCCCTCCGCCGGGAGGGACGCCAGCAGGTGGAAGATGGCAAAGCGCGTCGCGAGCTGGGCGTCGTCGTCACCGACGATCCGGACGTCCGCGTCCCGCCAGCGCTGTGCCCACCGTTCGCGGTGCTCCGCCAGCAGCCGGTCGAAGCCGGTGCCCTGGAGCGCCGCGAGCCGGCGCACCACCGCGTCCTCGTCGGGTGGCGTGCGGCCGTCGGCGGCGACGCTCGCCAGCCGCTCGACCGTGCGCAGCGCCGTGCCGATGTGCCAGCGGTCGGCGGCCGCGACCACGATCGCACCGCCTCGCCCGGCCTCGGCGCGGGCGACGGTGGCCCAGCCGCGCCGCTCGAGCCGTCGCGTCGGTGGCTCGCCGAAGGGGCGGAACGGGTCGCCGAACACGAGCCGCACATGGTCGCCCTCGGCGCGCATGGCCAGCACGTCCGGCTCCGCCGCCGACACGAACCGCAGCGAGCGGAAGCGGCCCGGTCCGAGCGTCTCGCGGGCCAGGACGCCCGTGCGGAGGTCGAGGACGCGGCGATCGGGCAGCGCGTCGCGCACGTCCAGGTCGGTCCACACCGGTCCCGGCGCGAGGCGCGGCGTCTCGCCGTCGGTGTACACACCGTTCACGGCGAACAGGGGCGTGGCCGAGGGGCGTTGCTCCTCACGGGCCGCGCGGATGGCGGCGTGACCGTTGCCCACCGTGCCGAGCGCCTCGGCGACGCGCTCCATCTCCGGGGCGTCCGGCAGCTCGATCGTCCACGCCGGGTCCTCGTCGATCCATGGCACGCGCCGACGCGTGCGCCGGGCGAGCTGCGCGTCCAGGAGAGCCAGGAGGTCCGCGGGACCGCCCAGGTGCACGACGCCACCCGGGACGTCCAGCGCCGCCCCGCCGACCGCGACGACGACCGCCCGGTCGAACTGCTCGAGGAGCGGCCGGGCCACGCTGCGCGACGTGGCACCGTCGCCGCCGAGTGCGACGAGGACCAGACGGCCGGTGATGCCGCGCTCCTCGAGCCAGTGCCTCGCCCAGCAGGCGGCGTCGGTCGCTGCGGTCGCGCAGGGTGCGTGGAGCTCGTCGCGGCCAGCGCGCCGCCACACCTCGGCCGGGCCGCTCGGGTCGACGGCCACCACCGCCGCACCGTCCTGCGCGCACACGTGCAGCGCGCCGGGCCCGCGCGGCCGCGCCCTCAGCTCGTCGTCCACGACCCGTGCATCGCGGGCACTGACGACGAAGACGTGCACCCCAGCGCGGCACAGCGCCTCCACCCGCGCGCCCAGTGCGGAGGTGTCGGCGCTGCGGCCGGCACGGATCATGCCGTCCCAGTCGACGACGACGGCCTCGAACGTCGTGTCGCCGAGCCGTCCGAGGTCAGCGACCGGCGCACCCGCCGTGGCGCGAGTACGGCCCGAACCCATGCTCCCTCGCCCTCGCCTACACCGCCAGCCGCCGCCAGCGCTGTGCCTCGGCCTGGCACGCAGCCGCGCGGTCGCGGGCCTTCTGCGCCCGGCACCGCTCGCCCAGGAGCTCCAGACGCTCGGCGACCATCTCGTGGCGGAGCGCCTCCTGTTCGAGCGACCGCGCCCGCTCGCGCCATCCCTCGGCGCGCAGCTGGCGGTGGCTCGCCGTCGGCCGGCGGTCGTCCCGGTGGAACAGCTCCTGCAGCCGGCGCAGGACACCGCTCGCCCCGCGGAGCCGGAATCCCTGGCGACGCAGGGCGAGCAGCGCACGCAGGCCGCGCGAGTCGACGACGTGCACCTGGGTCACGTCGATGACGGTCACGCCGTGCCGCCCGTCGTCCGCGTCGGCCGTGTCGGCCGCGCGAGCCACGCCGTCGAGCAGGACGGGGATCGTCACCATGTCCAGCGCACCGACCAACCGCACGCGACGCTCGCCATCGCGCGCCTCGACCTCCGCGCGCAGGCCGGGCATGGTCCTGTTGCGGCGTCAGGCCGACGCGTGGTCGAAGTGCTGGACCGACGCGTCGCTGCCGGGGAAGAACAGCGCCACCCGGCCGTCGTCGCCCCAGCGCACGAGATACGGAGGACCCCCGTCCTTGCCGCGGACCTCGAGCACCTCGCAGTCGCGATCGGGCTCTCCGACGCGGTGGCCCTTGATGACGATGCGATCTCCGACACTGGCCTTCATGGATGCCCCTTTCGAGATCAGGCGCCGATGACGATCACCGGGCGCGGAGCGACGTGGAGCAGCTGCCGCGGGACGCGGCCGATCGTGAGCTCGCCGAAGTCGCCGTGGCCGCGTGCGCCGACGACGATCGCCTCCGCGTCGTCGTCGCGGGCACGCTCGACGAGCGCGGTGACCGGGTGGGCCACCGACTCGGTGAGCTGCAGGTCGACGTGAAGGGCGCGGGCGTGCTCCCGGGCGGCGTCGACCTGCCGCTCGACGGCGGCTCGGCGGAGGCGGGCCACGGCGGTCTCGTCCCAGCGCATCCCGTGCAGGGCGTGCACCGGGCGGCGCAGGCGACCCGCCAGGCCGATCGCCCAGTGCAGGGCGCGGTCGCTCCGCTCGGAGCCATCGACGCCGGCCAGGATCGGGCCGCCGGTGCGCGTCCGCGCGATGGCCGGCACCACCGCGAGGGGGAACGTCGCCAGCTGGGCCAGCCACTCGGTGACCGAGCCGACGGTGAGCCCCGGGAATCCGCCACCGCCGCGGGTGCCGACGACGACGAGATCGGGCTGCTCCTTGCCGATCGCGTCGCGCAGCACGGTGCGCGGATCGCCCGGGACGGCGCTGCAACGCATGCCGTAGCCGAGCGCGCCGTTGGCCGCGCACCAGCGCTCGACACGCTCCTGCGCGGCGCGCAGCGCCTCGTCGTCCGCGACCGCGCCCTCGGCGTCCGCGTCGAACGCGTACACCGTGAGCAGCTCGGCGGGGACGTCCTCGGCGATGCGCGCCGCCCAGCCCACGGCGTGGATGCTCGCGGGCGAGCCGTCGGTCGCCGTGAGGATCAGATCGCACGACCACCGCCACTCGTCGGGCAGGACGTCATCGGATGCGTCGCTCATCGCGACCACGCTCCCTTCTGCTTGCCCTCACCGGGCGAGCGCGACCTGCGCGTCGTCGGTCCGGGCGCGGCGGGCGAGGAGCCGGCGGTACAGCGCGACGTGGTCGGCGACCATGCGGGCGGTGGAGAAGCGGGCCTCCACGGACGCGCGGCACGCGGCCCGGTCGAGCTCTCCGACGCGGCGCAACAGGTCCGCCATCTCGTCGTCGTCCCGGCACACGAACCCCGTGCGGCCGTGCTCGACGATCTCCGGGGCGGCGCCCTCGGCGAACGTGAGCACGGGCGTCCCCGTCGCCAGCGCCTCGATCATCACGAGCCCGAACGGCTCCGGCCAGCGGATCGGGTTCACGAGCGCCTCTGCCGCACCGAGCAACGCCGCCTTCGCCGCGCCGCCCACCTGGCCGACGTACACGGCGTCCTCGTCGAGCAACGGCTCGACGCACTCGGCGAAGTAGCGGTGCTCGTCGGGCTCCCACATCTTCGCCGCGATCAGCAGCTTCTTGCCGGCCGCCCGGGCCACCTGGATCGCCCGGTGCACGCCCTTGTCCGGGTTCATCCGCCCGAGGAACAGGACGTAGCCGCCGTCGCCGGCACCCACGGGGATCCGCTCGACATCGATGCCGTGGTGGATCACCGCGGCGACCGGCACCGACGGTGCCGTGCTGCGGTGGTGCTCGGAGATGGCGACGACGGCCACCCGGTCGCCGACCGTGCGGTACAGCTCCGTCAGCTCCGGGGTGAACTCGCCGTGGGCGGTCACCACCACCGGTGTGCGGATGTCGTTGGCCACGGCCCACAGCGGGCCGAGGACCGTGTGGTCGTGGATCACGTCACACCCGGCCAGCTCCGCGTAGGCGGCTTGCACGTGGGCCAGCTCGTCGGCGGGATTGGCGAGCGTGCCGACCGCTCGCTCGAGCACCCAGTGCCGTTCCACGGGGCACGTCGAGTCGCCGGTGGCGAACAGCGACACCTCGTGGCCGGCGGCGACGAGCCCCCGGGCGAGGTGGTCCACGACGAGCTCCGTGCCGCCGTACTCCGGCGGCGGGACCGGAACCGACGGCGGCGCCACGATCCCCACCCTCAAGCGATCCGACGTAGCCATGCCTTCATGACACCGCGTGACCGGACGCGCAACCAGGGCCCTTGGTCCCGGTTGCCGACGCGCCGCGGAGCGCCGGCAGCGTCACGGTCCCCCGACGCCTTCGTGCGCCACGGGCGGGCGCGCCCGCGTGCGGCCCGTCGACCGGCGTGCCGCCTACTCGCCGACGGTGCCGTCGATCGCCTCGCGCAGGAGGTCGAGATGGCCGTTGTGGCGGGCCGTCTCCTCGATCATGTGGATGAGGATCCAGCGCAGCGAGAAGGGCCGACCGGTCGCCCGATCCGGCACCACCGACAGCGTCTCCAGATCGCGGCCGACCTCGTCGACCGCGGCCCTGCTGCGTGCGCACGCGCCCTCGTACAGCGCGAGCAGCTCCTCGGGTGCATGCTCGGACGCGGTGTGCCAGTCCCAGTCCCGGTCGGCGTCGAGGTCGGCGGCCGCCCACACGTCGGGCAGCGGCCGGCCCAGCAGGCGAACCTGGAACCACTCGTCCTCGACGAGGGCGAGGTGCTTGACGACGCCGGCGGGCGTCATCGTCGACGGCGGGACGGACGCCGTGTTCAGCTGCGCGTGGGTGAGGCCGCTCGCCTTCAGCCCGACGGTCGCCCGGTGGAACTCGAGGAACTGGGTCAACAGCGTCAGCTCGTCGCCGATCGTGTCGGGGTCCGTGCGTGCCATCGGGGCGACGGTAGCGACGCGTGGTCGCCGTCGAGCCGGAGGTTGCTAGCCGGTCGGGAGATCGACGGTCTGCCTCGCCGGACGCTCGACCTCAGCGCTGACGGCGACGACGCCGCGCCCGCGGAGCTCCTCGATCGTGGCGTCGTCGTAGCCGAGCCAGTGCAGGATGTCGACGGTGTCGGCGCCCAGTGACGGCGACGCTCGGCGCGGAGTGAGCCTGCCACCGTCGAGGATGGCCGGGAGGCCGGGGTACTCGTGGGTGCCGGCGACCGGGTGCTCGAGGCGCGTGAACCAGTGCCGGTGGCGCAGGTGCGGGTCGGCGAAGAGGTCACGCCCGTTGACGACCGGCGCCGCGGCGACGCCCGCGGCCTGGAGGCGATCGGCGAGCACGTGCTTGTCGTGGGTGCGCGTGCGCGCGGCGATCGCCACGTCGAGCTCGTCGCGGTGCCGCTCGCGCTGGGCGGCGGTGGCGAACTCGGGACGCTCCGGGAGCGCCTGATCGCCGAGGACGGCGCACAGCGCCGCGAACTCGGCGTCGGTCCCGACCGCGATCGCCACCCACTCGTCGTCACCGGCCGCCGGGTACGCGCCGTGCGGCGCGAAGGCAGGCCGGGCGTTCCCCCGCGACTCGAACGGCGTGCCGTTCACGATCGCATCGAGCAACTGCTCACCGATCCAGTGCATCGCGGCCTCGCGCTGGGGCACCTCGACGTGCTGGCCGCGCCCGGTGCGGTCGCGGTGCACGAGCGCCGTCATCGCGGCCGCGGCGCCGTGCAGGGCGCCGACGGGATCGAGATACGCCGTGCCGGAGCCCAGCGGGGGCCCGCCCTCGTAGCCGATCAGGGCGGTGATCCCGGCCATCGCCTCCATCGTCGGTCCGAGCCCGCGCTGGCCGGCGAGCGGGCCCGATCCGCCCATCGCCGGCATCTCGACCACGATGATCCGCGGGTTCAGCGCACGCAGCGAGTCGAAGCCCAGGCCAAGGCGATCGAGCGTCCCCGGTGACCAGTTGGCGAGGACGACGTCGACGCGTGACACGAGCCGGCGGATGACGCCGAGGCCGTCCGCGGACTTGAGATCGACGACGAGTGAGCGCTTGTCGTGGTTCTGCGTGTTGAAGAAGAGGTGCCGGTCGTAGGGCCGATCGCCCGGCTCGAGGTCGGGGTAGTTGATCGAGAGCGCCGGATCCGTGCGCTCGCCGCGCCACGCGTCGTACCTCGACGGGCCCTCCACCTTGATCACGTCGGCTCCGAGGCTGGCCAGGATGCGTGCCGCCATCGGCCCCGCCCAGGCGCTGGTGAGCTCGAGCACGCGGATGCCCTCGAGCGGGCGCGCGCCCGTGTACGACGTCACCGCCGGGGATCGCCGCGCCCCGGCGCGATCGTCGCTCGGCGCCGGCACCGAGAGCGAGCCCGCCTCGTCGTCGTCGAGCTCGAGGGGCGTCCCGAGGCACGGCGCCGGACGGTGCACCCATGTGATGTCGGAGAACCGGAACATCGGCCCGAGCGCCGGAGCCTGCGCGGTCTGCTGCCAGAAGCCCCGCTCGAGCAGGTGCGGCTCGGTCAGCAACTGCTGCGCGTCCCGGACCGGAGCGAGCACGAGCAGCGCCCGCTCGGCGCGACGGACGAGCTCGTCGACGGACATCCGTCCCGCTGCCTCGTGCAGCTCGGCCTCCGCGGCCGCGAAGTTGCGGCAGAGGGCGGGCCACTCGGCGAAGCGTGGATCGCCGGCCAGCTCGGGCACCCCGAACACCTCGCAGAACGCCGGCCACTGCCCGGTGCGCACGAAGTAGACGACCCAGCCGTCGCGGCAGCGAGCGCGGCCACGCGGGCGCGCCTTGTCCTCGCGGCGCGGCATCGTGCGGTTGTACGCCCACTGCGTCGAGAAGTTCTGCTCCATCGCCGCGGCCGCCTCGTGCACGGTGATCTCCACGAGCGGTGGACGCCGGCCGCTCGTGGCGACGCGCAGTGCGGCCAGCACGGCGCTGTAGGCCGACAGCCCCGCCGCGTACGACGCCCGCTCCCCCACCCCGTACAGCGGTTCACGGCCGGCGGATCCGGTCACGTACATGGAGCCCGACAGCGCCTGGTGGACGAGCTCACCACCCCGCCACGTCGCGTACGGCCCGTCGGTGCCGAAGTCCGTGAGCAGGCACACGACCGTGGACCCTGCCCGCGCCGCGACCGACGAGGCCAGGGCCGGGTCGGACGTCACCAGCACGTCGGCGCGTCTGCACCACGCGGTCCACGCCGCCGACGCCCGTGCGGCGGGGTCGAGCACCCGGCTCCGCTTGCCGCCGTTCAGGTGCTCGAACAGCAGGGACTCCCCCGTGGCCCGGTGGACGGGAGGCAGCGTCCGCACCGGGGAGCCACCCGGCGGTTCGACGAGCGTGACGTTCGCACCGTGATCGGCGAGCAGCCGCGTGCAGAACTGTCCCGCGATGCTGTCGGTGACGTCGAGGACCTCGATCCCCGTGAGCCCCGAGCGGTCCGCTCGCATCACGACACGGCAGGCTCGCGGTCGTGCAGCACGCCGCGGGCGCGCAGGCCCGCGACGTCGCTCGCGTCCAGCCCGAGCAGCTCCTGCAGCACGGTGGCGTTGTCCTCGCCCGGACGCGCGAGCCGCGGCTTCGCCCCGACCGCCGCGGCCGAGAACCGCCAGGGTGACTGCGGGATCGTGGCCTGGCTCCCGGCTCCGTCGGGCACCTCGACGAAGGCACCCCACGCCCGCGCCCAGTCCGTCCTCGCCACCTCGGGGATGGAGCGCACGATGCCGATCGGCATCCGCAGCTCGCCGAAGCGCCGGTCGAGCTCGTCGAGATCGTCCTGGGTGGCGATCCACTCCTGGATGATCGCGACCAGCTCGGCGCGGTGCCGGCGCCTGCTCCGGCGGTCACGGAAGCGCGGGTCCTCGGCGAGGTCCGGCCGGTTCATCGCCTTGCAGAAGCCGCGGAACGGGTAGTCGGACGTGGGCTCACCCATCACGATCACGTGCTGTCCGCTCGCCGTGCGGGCCGACACGATGGCCTCGTGGTCCCAGCCGGGCTCGCCGTCCGTGGCGAGCTCGCCGGCCGTGCGGTCGTTGACGTACAGGAGCGATGCCGCCATCGAGACCTCGACGTGCTGCCCACGGCCGGTGTGCTCACGTTGGTACAGCGCCGCGGCGATGGCGGCGAAGCACTCGAGCCCGGCGTACACGTCGGCGTGGGAGAAGACCTCGAACGGGCGGTCCGTCGCGTACCGCCGGGCGTGGAGGTGCGTGAGGCCCATCTCGGCGTGGATCACGGGCGCGTACGCCTTGCGGTGCCGCCACGGGCCGTGCTGGCCGTACCCGCTGATCGACGCATACACGAGCCGCGGGTTGCGCGCGAGGAGCTCCTCGGGCCCGAGGCCGAAGCGCGCCATCACCCCGGGCCGGTAGTTCTCCAGCACGACGTCGACCCGCTCGGCGAGCCGCGCGGCCAGCGCTGCGCCCTCCGGCTGCGACAGGTCGATGGAGATGTTGCGCTTCCCGCAGTTCTGGCTGGCGAAGTACACCGACACGCCGCCCTCGGTGTGCGGGCCGAACGTGCGTGAGAGATCGCCGCCCTTGGGGGGCTCGACCTTGATCACGTCCGCACCGAGGTCGGCGAGCATCCGGCTGCAGTGCGGACCGGCGAGCACCCGCGAGAAGTCGAGCACGCGGACGCCGGCGAAGGGGCCGGGCAGGCGCCCGTCCCCGTCGCCGGCCACTTCGGCACTCATCGGCACTGGGGGAGCATCCGAGGGGCCGAAGCGTTCACGTCCACCCCATCATCGCCGCGAAGTTGCCGGAGTAGAACTTGTCGACGGCCTCGGGCGCGACGCCTTCGAGGGAGGCGTTGAACCGCTTGAGCGGATCACGTCCGCCCTCGGGGTGCGGGTAGTCGGACGAGAACATGAACATGTCGTCGCCTGCCTGCTCGATCATCCAGCCCACCGGCTCGGTCGGGAACGGCGTGAACCACAGGTGCTCGCGGGCGTACTCCGACGGCTTCTTCGGGAGGTCGAGGTACTTCTCCGTGCGCAGGAAGCTCGCCTGCGCGATGTCGAGACGCTTGAGCCACGGCACCACCCACAGTGCGCCCTGCTCGATGCAGCCGCCGCGCAGGCGGGGGAACTTCTCGAAGATCCCGTCGAGGATCAGGACCGACAGGAAGATCTCCGGCGGGAAGTGGATGCACATGAAGTCCTTGGAGCGGATGTTCTCCCCCCCGCCGAGGTGGTCCGTGACCGGGCGGCCGTTGTTGTGGAACGCGGGCTTCAGGAAGCGCCCGCCGCCGCCGATGTGCAGCTGGAACGGGACGTCCGCGTCCTGCAGGCGCGCCCACACCTTGTCGTAGTCGGGGTGGGTCGGTGACTTGTCGCGCGGTGGCGCGGACGGGATCATCACGGTCTGGCACCCGAATGCCAGGGCGTCGTCGATCGCCTGGGCAGCGAGATCGGGATCGTCCAGCGGCACCGTCGCGACCGGGATCAGACGGTCGTCGACGGAGCAGAAGTCGGCGATGCCGCGGTTCAGGGCGCGTGCACCCCCGTAGAGCAGTTCGAGATCCTCACCGGTGAACTGCGTCGACGCGAACGTCGGGAACACGAGCTGCTTGTGGAAGCCCAGCAGATCGAGCGCACGCACGCGCTCGTGCGGATCGAAGGCGCCGAGGGCGCCCCACCCCTTCGCCGTCATCAGCCGCTCCTCGAGCGCGACGGCCGCTTCGGGATCGCCGCGGCGCCGCTCGGCCGCCTCGACCGCCTTGGCCGCGGCCGCGCCACCGCCGCGGCCGACGTCGAGCGGCTTGAGACGTTCGCGGACGTCAGGGTCGGCGTACTCGCGCAACCAGTCCCGGACCTCCATGATGTGGCTGTCCGCGTCGTAGTACGTGCGACCTCCGTCGGCGTATGGCATCCAGCGCCCCCTTCTTCCCCGGAGCGGACCGCTCGGCCGGCACCGAGTCGTGCACGACCGAGTGATCCGATGACCTGCTGGGAGCGAGACTAATTAGAACTGGAGTCAGAGTCAATAAGCTGCGTTCCTCTCCCGCTGCGGCGGGCCCTGCATACTTGCGATCCGAGGTGCTCGATGCCGACGAACGAGAATCAGCCGCCCACACCGACCCGGCGGAAGCGCACTCGACTGCCCGCGGAGCAACGCCGAGCACAGATCCTCGACGCCGCCGCAGCGGTGATCGTCGAGCGCGGCTTCGACGGTCTCACGATGGAGGCGATCACGGATCGCGCCGGGGTGAGCAAGGCACTCGGCTACTCGTACTTCAACCGGCTCGAGGACCTCTTGCACGCGCTCTACGACCGGGAGTTCTCCGTCATCTACGAGCGCCTGCGGCCGATCCTCCTGTCCGAGGCGCCGATCGAGAAGCGCATCCGCGACAAGGTGCACACCTACTTCGACGTCATCGCCGAGCGCCACGATCTCTATCTGCGCCTCAACGCCAACCTGCGCGGCCCGACGTACCGACGCGAGCGTGAGGAGCGTCAGTACAAGTGGGAGGGCTTCGTCGCCGAGATCGTCGAGACGGAGTACCGCGTGCCGAAGCGCCTCAGCCGCGCCGTCGCCCGCCTCCTCATGGTGCTCGACGACCGCTGCGTGCAGCTGTGGACACGCGACGGCCTCCCCCGCGACGAGATCGAGGAGGTGTGCGTGCAGTTCCAGCTCGCCGGCCTCGAAGCGATCCTCGAACGCCGGACGCGCACGGCGGTCACGCGACCGGCGACGGCTCGGGCGCGACGGAAGCGGACGTAGCGACGGACACCGCGATCTCCTCGGCTCGATGGCAGGCCACCCACCGGCCGTCGACCTCGCGCAGGGTGACCGGCTCCTGCGCACAGACGGGGCGCGCGTGCGGGCACCGCGGGTGGAAGCTGCACCCGGCCGGGCGATGGGCGGGATCAGGCGGCTCACCGGCGAGGATCGTCGCCCGGCGGCGGCGCTGCTTCGCCGGATCGGTGACGGGCACCGATCGCAACAGGGCGGCCGTGTAGGGGTGGGCGGGCCGCCGGAACAGGTCGCGGACCGGCCCCCGCTCGACGATCCGGCCGAGGTACATCACCACGACGACGTCGGCGACGTGACGGACGACGCCGAGGTCGTGCGAGATGAACACGTAGCCAAGCCCGAGATCTCGTTGCAGGTCCCTCAGCAGCTGCAGGATCTGGGCCTGCGTCGACACGTCGAGCGCGGAGACCGCCTCGTCCAGCACGACGTACCGGGGCTCCACCACCAGGGCACGGGCGATCGCCAGTCGCTGGCGCTGACCGCCGGAGAACTCGGCGGGATAGCGCTGGAGCATCTGGTCGTCGCTCGGCAGCCCGACCCGCTCGAGGATGGCGCGCACGCGGTCGCGCTGCGCGGCGCGGTCACCGATGCGGTGGGCGCGCAACGGCTCGGCGAGCGCGCTCCCGACCGCCTGCGTCGGGTCCAGCGACGAGTACGGGTCCTGGAAGACGATCTGGAGATGCCGACGCGCCCGACGGAGCCGAGCGGGCTCTGCCCCCGACAGCACCTCGCCGTCGAGCTCCACGGTGCCCGCGTCGGGCTGCTGGAGCAGCACGAGCAGCTCCGCCGTCGTCGACTTCCCGCAGCCCGACTCACCCACGACGCCCACCGTCTCGCCGGGACGCACCTCCAGCGAGACACCGTCCACGACGGTCATCGTCCGCCGTGCCCGGCCGAACACGTCGCGCTCCAGCACGAACGACTTGCGCAGGTCGGTGCCACGCAGCATCACGCCGTCCTCACACCCGGGAGCCGGAGATCCTGCCACCGGCAGCACCGGCTCTGCTGGTGCCTGCCGCTCGGGAGCAGCCGGAGCGGACCGACCACGCACGGTTGGTCCCGGTGGTCGCAGCGCGGGCCGAACCGGCACCCGTCGATCTCCGCGTCGGGCGCCGGGACCACACCTGGGATGCCGGTGAGCGCCGTCTCGGTCGTGGCGTCGACGGCCGGCACGGCGTCGAGCAGTCCCTGCGTGTACGGGTGCGTCGGGCGCCGGAAGACCTCGTCGACCGGCCCCGACTCGACCACCTCTCCCCCGTACATCACGACGACCTGGTCGCAGCTGTCGGCGACGACACCCAGGTCGTGGGTGACGATGACGAGCGCCATGCCGAGCCGTTCACGGAGCTCCCGCAGCAGCCCGAGGATCTGTGCCTGGATCGTGACGTCGAGCGCCGTCGTGGCCTCGTCGGCGATCAGCACCTCGGGCTCGCACGCGATCGCCATCGCGATCATCGCCCGCTGCCGCAGACCACCCGAGAGCGTGTGCGGGTACTCCTCGGCCCGGCGCGCCGGGTCGGGCACACCGGCGAGACGCAGGCACTCCACGGCGCGCGCCCATGCGTCCCGGCGCGTGCAGCCCGTGTGCCAGCGGTAGATCTCGGCGATCTGCGACCCGACGGTGAACGCCGGATCGAGGCTCACCGACGGCTCCTGGAACACGATCGAGATCCGGCGGCCACGGACGTGCTGCAGCTCGCGCTCCGAGCACGCCGAGATCACGTCGCCGCCGAGGCGCACCTCGCCGCTCGACGCCAGCCCGCTGTGCTTCGTGAGCCCGAGCAGTGCGTAGCACGTCAGTGACTTGCCGGCGCCCGACTCCCCGACGAGCCCGACGGCGGCGCCGCGCGCGACCTCGAAGCTGACCCCGCGGACGAGCTCCACGGGCGGCTTGCCACGGCGTGGCAGGCGAACGCTCAGGTCGCGCACCGCGAGCGCGGGCACCGCCTCGACCGACCCCGCCTCGATCACGGCCGCGCTCCTCGTGTCGTCGCGCGCCGCACACCGAGCACGCCCTGCAAACCGTCGCCGAGCGTGTTGGCTGCGAGGACGGTGAGCACGATCACGAGCCCGGGCATGAACGTGAGGTACTGCGACTGCGTCATGAACTGCGTCCCGCGCTGCAGCATCGAGCCCCAGCTCGCCGCGGGCGGCTGCGCGCCCATGCCGAGGAAGCTGAGCCCCGCTTCGGCGAGCACGCCGAAGCCGAACATCAGCGAGGCCTGCACGACGATGGGCGGCAGCGCGTTCGGGACGACGTGGCGGAGCAGGATCCGCGGGCCGCGGGAGCCGACGGCGCGGGCAGCCTTGACGTAGGTCTCGCTCGACACGTTGAGCGCCGCACCGCGCGCCACGCGGTAGAAGCGCGGCCCGAACGCGATGCCGACGGCGACCGCCACCTGGTAGATCCCGGGGCCCAGCACGGCGACGACCGAGATCGACAGGATGAGCCCGGGGATGCACATCACCGCGTCGACGACGCGGCTCACGATGGTGTCGAAGTACCCGCCGCGGTAGCCGGCGACGAGCCCGGGCACCACGCCCAAGAGCGCACCGAGCGTGACCGAGATCGTCGCCGCGCCGAGGGAGAGGCGGGCACCGAACAGCATGCGCGAGAAGAGGTCCCGGCCGATGTCGTCCGTCCCGAGCCAGTGGTCGGGGCTCGGCAGGAGGAACGCACGCGACGTGTCGAGCTCGTTCGGGTCGTACGGCGCGATCCACGGGGCGGCGGCGGCGAGCAGTGCGAGCAGCACGAGGAACACGAGCGCGGCGAGCGCGGCGCGGTCATGGGCGAAGCGCCGGGCGAGGCCGAGGAGGTAGGACTCGGGCGCCGCGGCGACCGGGCTGTCCAGGTGCACCACGCTCACGTCAGTCGCACCCTCGGGTTCAGGAGCGTGTAGGAGAAGTCGACCGCCAGGTTCACGACGAGCACGACGATCGTGACCAGCAGCACCATGCCCTGGACCACCGGGAAGTCCCGCTGGATCACCGCACCGACGGCGTACTTGCCGATCCCGTCGATGCCGAAGACTGATTCCACGATCACCGACCCACCGAGCAGGTTGGCGACCTGGAGACCGAGCACGGTCACGATCGGGATGCTCGCGCTGCGCATCACGTGCCGCCCGAGGACGCGACGCCGCGGCAACCCGTAGGCATATGCGGTGCGGACGAACTCGCGGCGGTGGACGTCGGCGACGCCGGCCCGCGTCTGACGGGCGATCTCGGCGGCCCCGGCGGTCCCGAGCGTGAACCCGGGCAGGAGCAGGTGCCGCAGCCACGTCCACGGCCCGTCCGTGATCGGCGCATAGCCGATCGCCGGCAGCCAGTCGAGGCGGATCGCGAACAGGATGATGAGCATCAGCCCGAGCCAGAAGTTCGGCACCGCCAACCCGAGCGACGCCCCCGAGGAGACGAGCTTGTCGATCGCCGACCCGGGCCGTAGCCCGGCGAGCACACCGGCCGGGATGCCGATCAGCAGGGCGAAGCCGACGGCGACGACCATCAGCGAGAACGTCGCCGGGAGCCGGATCCACAGCCCGTGGACCACGCGCTCGCCGGTGACGAGCGACTCCCCGAGGTCGCCGCGCAGGGCGTTGCCGAGCCAGCGGCCGTACTGGGTGAGGATCGGGTCGTCGAGGCCGAGCTCCTCGCGGACGGCCGCGATGTAGGCCGGGTCGGCCGAGTCACCCGCCACCGCGATCGCCGGGTCGCCGGGCACGAACAAGACCAGCGAGAACACCAGGATCGACACGAGGAAGGCGATCACGAGCGCCGCGCCGACCCGGCGGGCGGCGACCCGCGCGATCGCCGTGCCGCGCCGGCTCACGAGGTCGCCTTCCCCATGTTCCGGAAGTCCATGAAGCCTGCCGCCGCCGGCTCGAGCCCGACGACGTCGTCACCGCCGACGTAGAAGCTCACGTCGTGGCAGATGATCAGCGCGTTGCTCGGCTCCTCGACGAGATGGGCGCTGATCTCCTGCAGTGTGGCCGCCTGCTCGTCGGGATCCGTCTGCCCGAGCAGACGCTCGTAGAGCTCCACCAGCTCCTCGTCGACGAGGCCACCCGGGTTGTTGTTCGCAGTCGGCAGCCAGTAGCTGGAGATCGAGTCGATCGGTGGCTGGCCGAACGGCGTGCGGGTGAACCACGTGTCGAGCGTCCGCTCGGTGCGGAAGCCCGGCGACAGCTGGGCCGTGTCGATCTGCCGGATCGTGACGTCGAAGCCTGCCTCGGCGAGCTGCGCCTGGAGGACCTCGGCCACCGGCACGTAGGAGTTGATCGTGTAGGTGTCGATCTCGAACGAGATGCCGTCCGGGAAGCCGGCCTCGGCGAGCAGCTCGCGTGCCCGTTCAGGGTCGTACTGGTAGTAGTCGCCCGGGTAGTCGGGATGGTGCGCGCGGTGGTGCTCGTTCCACGGCTGCACCGTCGGTACACATTGCCCCTGCAACGGGCCCTCGCTGATGACCTGGCGATCGATCGCCATGTTCAGCGCCTGGCGCACACGGAGGTCCTGCATCTGCGTGCGCTCGGTGTTGAAGAAGATGACCCACGCCGAGTTGCTCAGCCCGCTGGTCACGTTCAGCCCGGAGGCCTCGGCGCGTGCCGCGACGGTGCCGGCGAGCGACGACGCGTCGATCTGGCCGGTGGCGATGCCGTTGACGACCGTGTCCTCGTTCTCCTCGAGCGTGATCACGAGCTCGCCGATGGTCTGTGCCTCGGGATCCCAGTAGTCCTCGTACGGCACCTGGGTGATGGTCCGGCCCGGGCGGATCTCCTTCACGCGGTACGGACCGGTGCCGGCGTCGTAGACCTCGTGGTCCTCGCGGTCGAACGAGGCCGGGTTGACCGGGATCCCGAGGCCACCCGACATCAGCTCGGGGATGCCGCCGGCGTAGTTGCCCGTGAGGTTGAAGCGCACGACGAACTCATCGACGGCTTCCACTGACTCGATCAGCGAGTACCCGCCCGACTCCGGGTGCGCGTCGCCGAGCGACTCGCCGTACTCGAAGTTGGCGACGATCGAGGCGGCGTCCACGGGCGAGCCGTCGTCGTGGTAGGTCGCGTCCTCGCGCAGGGTGAACTCGATCGAGCGACCGTCGGGACTCGCCTCCCACGACGTCGCCAGCATCGGCTCGATCTCCCCGGTCCGCGGGTTCATGTAGGTGAGCCGGTCGTGGAGCATCGTGAGCGCCGGCACCGACCCGCCGGTGAACGGGGTGAGGTGCGGGTTGAGGCTCCTCGGCATCGTTCGCGCGGCCCACACGAACCGTGCGGTGCGATCGAACTCCACCTCTGCGGAAGACGTCGACGGCGTGGCGCCCGACGCCACGGTCGAATCGCGCGCCACCGGCGACGACCCGGGCGCACTCGTCTCGCGCGATGCATCGTCTTCCGCGTTCGACGCGCTGCTCCCGCCACACGACACGGCGAGCAGCGACGCACTCGCGACGATGCCGATCGTCCTGAACCGCTTCCCCATCGTTCCCCCGGCGTGCTGACGTGCCTGGACGCTCGTCCTCGAGCTGGCCGCGATTCTTACTAGAACTAGAGTCAGTGTCAATAAGCCCCAGCGGACTGGGCGGACCGCGCACGGTCCTCCTCGCGCTCGTCGATCAGGTCGCGCGAGTGAGCGCCACCGCGCCGAGCGCGGGGACGGCTGCCAACGCCGCCACGAGCCGGCGCCGGGCGAGCGCCCACCCGACCGCGAACACCGCGTCGGCGAGATCCGATGCGGCCGCCGCGCGGCGCCAGCGGTCACGCGCCTCGGGGCGGGCGCGCACCTGTCCCACGCACAGCACGACGTCGCGCACGCCGATCGCGCGCACGAACCGTCGCGCACCGGGCGACGCCGTGCAGAGCCACACCCTGGCGACGAGCGTCGGTGCGACGAGCATGGACACCCCGGCGACACCGCGCCCGACGAGCATCAGCTGCTCGGCGGGTGACCCCCCACGGCGACTCGCGGTCGTCACCTCGCCGCCTCCGCGCGGATCGCCCGCCAGGTAACCGCCGTCCCGATGCCGAAGCAGAGGTGCGGGAGCAGGTCGGCGAGCCAGTCGCTCACGCGCCACCGGCGCGGGTCGGTGACCCCTGCGGCGACCGCACCCGCGTTGCCGGCGATCATCGCAACGCCGCCCGCGGCGAGCACGTCCACGACCAGGCGCGACCGGCGGCCGAGCAGCATGCCGTGCAGCGCACCGACCGACAGCCCGGTCGCGATCCCGCCCAGCGCAGCGAGCCCCTCCCGGCGATGACGCGCCGCCGGCTCGTCGCCGGCGACGCCGCGCAGCCCGATGCGCCGGGCGCCGCGGCGGATCGCGTCCTGGGGGACGGTGCTGACGGGTCGGCCACGCAGCACCATGTCCGCGTACGTCGCCGCCTCGAGCGCGAGCGTGCCCGCGGCGCCGGCGACGATCGCGACGGCGACGCGGTTGACGACCACTGCCCACCGCTACCCACCACCGCGGCCCGGCACACGGGCGGACAGCGCAGGTGCTCGACGTGGCTGGACAGCGCGTGCCGTTGGTCGCCGCGCACGCCCGCTTCGTAGGATCCCGCCGTGCACCAGCGGCTGATGCACGCCACCGGACAGCCACCGGTCTGCTGGCTCCAGCGGACCCTCGCCGCGCTCCGCGCCGAGATGGATGGCACGGTGCGCGACCCGCTGGCCTGCGCGCGCCGTCGCGTGACGTTCTGCCAGCTGGTCGGTCCCGCCGACGCGGCGCTCGCCGACGAGCTCACCCGCCTGTGCGACGACGGCGTGCCGGCGGACACGGCGGCGAACCTGCTCGCGTCCTGGTACGGGGGGACCGTCGCGGCGGCCATCGGTGTCGGGCTCGCTGCCGGCGGCGCGTTCGTACCCCTCCCCCACACGATCGAGTGGCGCGTGCACCGCGGTGGCTGGCCGCTCGACGTGCGTGCCTCGTACCGGGTGAGCGTCGGCCTCGGCTCGTGCTGGTCGGCCGAGCACGGTGTCGCCGTCGTCCCGGGGCCGTTCCTGCCCGTCCTGGCCGCCGAGGGTCTCATCGACGCGTGCGGGCCGATCGTGAACACCTGCCACCGGTTCACCGGCGCACCCGAGCGCGACCTCTGGGACCGGATCGCCGACGGCTTCGTGACGGTCCTCGACCATCCGGGCGTGCTCCCATCCGACCCCGCCGGCGAGCGGCGGCTTGCGGCGGCACTGCGCATCAAGGGCGCACCCTGGCGCCGCGCCCACCGGACCCGCGCGTGACGCCGGCCGGCCCGATCCGGGCGGGATTCCTGCCAACAGCTGGCAGAGATCCCGCCCAGAAGCGGATCTGGCAGAGATCCCGCCCAGATCGGTGGGGCGCGCAGCGTGCGAACCGGGCACGGCGGCTCAGGCAAGATGCCCGCGGAGCGACCGCGAGCAGCGCACGGAAGGAGTCGGGATGACGATCGAGACGCAGGACGCCGCGCAGCCGGACATCGAGCACGATCCGCGGCTCGATCCGCGGGTCAAGCGGGCCCTGCGCAAGGTCCCGGTGCGCCGCCTCGGTGATGTCGACAGCCGGGAGACGCTGGTCGCCATCTCCAACTCCGAGTCCGCCCTCGCCGCCGCCGCCAAGCTCGAGCAGGCCTACAGCCGCTTCGACACCGCCGAGGTGGCGCCCTTCGAGGGGCTGCGCATCGAGACCCGCGAGCTCACGTCCGCGCCCGACGGCAACACGATCAAGGTCCAGTTCATCCGCCCCGACACCGACGAAGTCCTGCCGGGCGTCGTCTACCTCCACGGCGGCGGCATGCAGACCGGCTCCTGCTTCGACGCGCTCTACCGGATGTGGGGCCGCGTCCTCGCCCACCAGGGGCTCGCCGTCGTGATGGTCGACTTCCGCAACTGCCTCGTGCCGTCGTCGGCGCCGGAGATCGCCCCGTTCCCCGCCGGTCTCAACGACTGCGTGTCCGGTGTCCGCTGGACGGCCGGCAACGCCGCCGAGCTGGGCATCGACCCAGGCCGGATCATCGTCGCCGGTGAGAGCGGCGGCGGGAACCTCACCCTCGCGACCGGCATGAAGCTGCTCCGCGACGGCGACATGCACCTCGTGCGCGGCCTGTACGCGCTGTGCCCGTACATCGCCGGGCGCTGGCCGCAGGAGCGGTTCCCGTCGTCCATCGAGAACGAGGGCATCCTGCTCAACCTCCACCACAACCGTGGCGCCATGGCCTACGGCATCGAGCACTTCGAGGCCGGGAACCCGCTGGCGTGGCCGTCGTTCGCCACCGAGGACGACGTGCGCGGGCTGGCACCGACGTTCATCAGCGTCAACGAGGCCGACCCGCTGCGTGACGAGGGCATCGAGTTCTACCGCCTGCTACTGCGCGCCGGCGTGCCCGCGCAGTGCCGCGTCGTGATGGGCACGTCCCACGGCATCGACATCTTCGCCGCCGTCGTGCCCGACATCGCCGCCCAGACCGCCGCGAGCATCGCCCTGTTCGCCCGCGGCTGACGACGGTCCGGGGCCCTCAGAGCTGCAACGGCGCCGGGGTGATCCACGGCCTGGACACGCCCCGGTCGACCGCGCGCTGGATGAACTGCGCGGCCAGCCGATCGACCACCCTGCCGTGCAGCGGATCGAACTCGAGCAGCGTGCGCTCCTCCGTCCCGAGCGAGCGGTGGCCGACCCCGTTGACGTCGGCCACGCCGCGCACCTTGAGGATGATCCGCTCGACGAGCACCCCCGTGCCGCCGGCGACCTCGAACCTGGCCTGGAGGTGCGTCGGGTCCTCGATGGCCAGGTTCTTGACGAGCGCCTCGTAGGCGATCATCGCCGAGTTCGTGGCGAAGAGCCCGGGCACGAGGTTGCCGTTGGCGGTCGCCCCGCCGAGCTGAGCCGCGCGGACGTGCAGCCACTCCCAGTCCTGGCCGAGGTCCAGGTCCCTCCCGAGCGCGTCCTTCAGCACGTACTTCGCGTACGCGGCGACGCCCTTGGCGTTCCAGCCGTTCATCGCCTGGGTCTGACCGGACTCCCTGGCGCGGGTCACCTGGAGCTGCGTCCCGGGGATCCAATCGGTGCTCGCCACCCGGAGGGTGCCGAAGGATTTGCGCATCGCGTCGATCTCGTGCTGATCGGTCAGTGCAGCGAGCTCGTCGGCGGTGTACGTCCGCCCGCCGATCTGGATGGTGCGGTTCGAGGCCGCGCTCGGTGCCGCGGTCGACACGTAGAACATCTGCTCGCCGGTCCACCACGACAGCGCGTAGAGGTTCGCGCCCTGCTCCCGCGCCCGATCGAGCTGCTCGACGTACTGATCTGGCTCGAGCGCCATGACCTGCACGTTCGCGAACGTGGTCACGTCCGCACCGAGGATGTCGCTGATGCGCTCCGCGGAGATCGGCCCGAGCGTGTAGAGCGTGCCGACCGCGTCCGGGAGCCGCGAGCCGCTGCCCTGGATCATCGCGAGCGTTCCGCCCTTGTTCGCGATCCTCATCAGCAAGGCCGCGAGCTTCCGCTCGTCGAGGTCGTCGAGCTCGACGTACTCCTCGCCGATCCAGCAGTACACCGGTCCCAGCGCGGCGCGCAGCTCCGCCGCATCCGGGGAGCCGCCCCGGCCCGCCAGTCGCTCGGCGAGCGCCACCCGGACCAGGGACTCGAGGTCGCCGCCCGACGCCTCGTTGCGCCGCCGGTACGGCGCCGTGCGCAGCTTGGCACCCATCCTGGGCCGCCTGATCGGGCCTCCCGCCCCGCCACCCCGTCGACGCGTCTCCGGCAACGTGCGGATGCCGCGGGCGATCTGGTCGACGAGCGTCTGCACACGGTCGATCGACGCGTACCGGACGAAAAGGTGGCCGGCCACCCCCTGGAGCTGACCGGCGTAGGCGAGCTCACCCAGGTCCTCCCGCTCGCTGTCCCGGTAGGCCGTCCGCTCCCGGTCGGAGAGGTACGGGACGCGGCGGATCACGGCGCGCCCGGGATCCGCGCCGGGCGCGATGCGCGTGGGGCGCTCCTCCCACGCGGCGAGGTCGGTGGTCGGGCCGAGCTGCGCGACGACGCGTGCCGCCACGTCGTCCGCCTCGCGCTCGGCCGCGTCGTCCGCCGCGCCGACCCGGAGCGTCCGGCGGATCGTGCTGCGATCGCGCGTCGCCGCTGCTGCCGGGACCTGCCGCTCGGGCCGGTCGACACGAAGAGCCCGGTCGTGCATCGCACCCCTCACCGTCGACCCCACCGTACTGCGACGTGCGACGACGTGGGCCAGACGAGCCCATCAGCCACGAGGAACGGCGACCGGGCTCGTCAGCTCGCGGCCGGGCGCCACATCGCCGTCAGCGGGGGGCTGCCGGCAGCGCGCAGCTCGCGGACGATCTCGAAGCCGTGGCGCACGTACAGGCGGACGTTGTCCTCGCTCGTCGCCTCCAGGTACGCAGGACGCGCGGTGCGGTCGGCGAGATCGAGGCCGTGACGCAGCAGACGCGAACCGATTCCCCGGCCCTGGCGCTGCGGTTCCACCCCGAGGAACCAGAGGTACGCGTGCTCGTCGTGGGGGTGATGCTCCTCCATCACGGCGATCAGCTCGAACGTGCGCCCGGCGTCCTCGCCGAACAGCTCGACCATGCCCGCCTCGAACGCCGCGGCGGCATCGTCGGTGACGGCAGGGATGCCCGGCGGTGCCCACATCGCGGCGCCGGCGTCGGTGAGGTCGATCTGGCCGGCGCCGCCGCCGAGGTTGCGCCCGACGAGCTCGAAGAACGCCGGCAGGATGCGGCGGCGGCGCCGGGCGTCGGGGACGCACCAGGCGAAGATCGGATCGTCCTGGAACGCGGCGGCCAGGTTGCGGGCGGTCACGCCCAGGTCGGCGGGGCCGGCGGCCCGGATGTCGGTCTCGATGTCGATCTGCATGCCCGGGTCGCGTGAGGGCGGCCATCACGATGAGAGTGGCCGGACGCCACCCCGGCGGAGACGGCCGCACGGGCCCGCGCCCGTGGATCGCACCTGTCACGGCTTCGGAGCACTACGGTCCGCCACGCCATCATGTCCCTACCCCCCTCGAGCCTGAAGGAGCATCGCAGTCGTGGATCTCGTCCCCTACTTGGCGCTGGTCTCAGCCCTCTGTGGCCTGGCCCTTGCCGCCTACTTCTTCGTCGACGTCACCAAACGCTCCCCCGGCAACGAACGCATGCAGCAGCTGATGGTGGCGATCCAGGACGGGGCCCGGGCCTTCCTGCGGCGTGAGTACCAGTGGGTGGCGGGCTTCGTGGTGCTGATGGCCATCCTCATCTTCGCCCTGCTGGACTACGGCCGGCCCTGGGGTGCGATCGCCTACGTGTGCGGCGCGGTGCTGTCCGGGCTCGCCGGGTTCGTCGGCATGACGATCGCGACCAGGGCCAACGCGCGCACCACCCAAGCCGCCATCAGCGGCGCCCAGGAGGCGCTGCCGCTCGCGTTCCGGGGTGGGGCGGTCATGGGGTTCACGGTCGCCGGCCTCGCGCTGTTCGGCCTCTCGCTGAGCTATCTCGTGTTCGCTGAGTGGCTCGAGGTCGATCAACCGTTCGAGGTGGTCACGGCGTTCGGCCTCGGTGCATCCTCGATCGCCCTGTTCAGCCGCGTCGGAGGTGGGATCTACACGAAGGCCGCGGACGTCGGCGCCGACCTCGTCGGGAAGGTCGAGGCGGGCATCCCGGAGGACGACCCGCGCAACCCGGCCACGATCGCCGACAACGTCGGCGACAACGTCGGCGACGTCGCCGGCATGGGCGCCGACCTCTTCGAGAGCTATGCGGGCTCGATCGTCGCCCCGATCGCCCTCGCCGCCTTCCTGCCGGGGATCACCCTCGACGCGACCCCCGAGTTCTTCGTCTTCCCGCTGGCCGTCGCCGCCCTGGGCATGATCGCCTCCGTGCTCGGCGCCTTCACGGTCCGTGCGGGCACCAGCCTCGACTCGCACGCCCTCTCGTCGGCGCTGCACCGGGGCACGAACGTCGCAATGCTGATCACGGTCGTCGGCGTGGTCGTGCTGGGCTACCTCATCTTCGACGGCCAGGAGGGCGTCGACCAGTGGTGGGGGCTGTCGGTCTCGGTGATCGGCGGCTTGATCGTGGGCTACGCCATCGGCAAGGTCGCCGAGATCTGGACCAGCGGGGACTTCCCGCCCGTGAAGCAGATCGCCCGGCAGTCCGAGACCGGTCCGGCCACGACCGTCCTGGCGGGCATCTCCGCCGGCATGATCTCCGTCGGCGCGTCGGTCGCCCTGGTCGCCCTCGGCACCGGCATCGCCTACTGGGGCGGTGAGCAGGTCGGCGAGGGGCTCGGGATCTACGGCATCGCCGTCGCCGCGATCGGCATGCTCGCCACGACCGGCGTCGTCGTCTCCGTCGACGCCTACGGCCCGATCGCCGACAACGCCGGCGGCATCGCCGAGATGTCGCACCTCGACCCCAGGGTGCGCGAGGTCACCGACTCGCTCGACGCCCTCGGCAACACGACCGCGGCGGTCGCCAAGGGCTTCGCCGTCGGCTCGGCGGCGCTGACCGCGCTCGCCCTGTTCAAGGCGTTCGAGGCGTCGCTCCTCAAGGAGGGCCAGGTCCTGAACCTCGACGTGGGTGACGTCGAGGTGTTCATCGGCCTGTTCCTCGGGGCGATGGTGCCGTTCGTGTTCGCCGCCCTCACGATCGACTCGGTCGGGCGGGCAGCGAACAAGATGATCGAGGAGGTCCGCCGGCAGTTCCGCGAGATCCCCGGCCTGCGCGAGGGCCGTGCGGACGTCACGCCGGACTATGCGCGCTGCGTCGACATCTCGACCGCGGCGGCGCTGCGCGAGATGATGATCCCCGGCGCGCTGGCGGTCGTGGTCCCGCTCGTGATCGGCTTCATCGACGTCGACGCGCTCGGTGGCTTCCTCGCCGGCGCCCTCGTCATCGGCTTCTGCCTGGCGATCTTCATGGCGAACTCCGGCGGCGCCTGGGACAACGCCAAGAAGTACATCGAGGGCGGCGCCCACGGCGGCAAGGGCTCCGAAGCGCACAAGGCGGCGGTCGTCGGTGACACCGTCGGGGACCCGTTCAAGGACACCAGCGGCCCGGCGATGAACATCCTGATCAAGGTGATGACCGTCGTCGCCCTGATCTTCGCCCCGGCGTTCGTGTAGCCCGGGCCCGCGCCGTCGACCTCAGCTGTGGTCGGCATCCGCGCTCAGCCGGTCGAGCAGGATCTCGACGTTGGCGATGTCCCGGCGGGTGAGGATGCCGACCACGGCGTCGCCGTCCAGGACGGCGACCGCCTCGACGCCGGCGGCACGCATCCGGGCGGCGGCGCCGAGCACCGTCTCGTCGGCTGCGGCCGCCGGGACGTCGGCCCGGGCGATCTCGGCCACGCGGCGGTGCGGCCACTCCGCGCGGGGCACCTTGGCCAGGTCCGTGACCGCCAGCAGCCCGGCGTAGCCGCCGTCGGTGCCGAGCACCGGCGCCCACCGGCGGTTGGCGGCGAGCATCCGAGTGACGGCCTCGTCGAGCGGCAGCGCAGCGTCGATGGTGTCGGGGTTCGGCGTCATCACGTCGCGGAGCGTGAGCCGCGTGAGCGGCTCGATGTCCGGCGCGCGCTCCCCCCGCTGGTACGGGCTGAAGGTCGCGCGGCCCATCACGAGCTGGGAGGCGGCCGCCGCGAGCAGCGCGGGCACGACGAAGAACGGCTGCCCGGTCGCCTCGGCGACGAAGGCCACGCCCGCGAGCGGCGTGCGGTACCCGGCACCCAGGAACGCGGCGATGCCGATCGTGGGGAAGAGCGCAGCGTTGGAGGCCGGGGCGAGCTGCTGGACCACCGCGCCGAGCACGTAGCCCTGCGTGACGAGCGGGATGAACAGCCCACCGACGGCACCCCCGCCGACGCAGCACCACGTGGCGGCGGCCCGCACGGCGAAGAGGCCGACGAGCACCGCGGCGCTGTGGCCGTCGTCGCCCACCCAGCCGATCGCCTTGTACCCGGGCCCGAGATGCAGCGGCGCGCCGAACCACCACCATGCGAGGCCGCCGACCACTGAGAGCCCGGAGACGGCGAGCAGCACGTGTCCGGTGCGCGGCAGCCGGAGCGCCTTGGCCACCGCGATCGCGCCCGCGCCGATGCGGGCCAGCACCCCGCACGCGATGCCCAGGGCGAGGGCGGCGCCCAGATCGGTGATGTCGAAGGAGGCGGCGCCGCCGGTCTCGAACAGTGGCGCCGTGCCGACGATCAGCACGTACGTCACGTACGCCGCCGCCGACGCCGCCAGCGCGGCCGGCAGGGCTCGGCGCGTGAGGTCGGCGCGGTAGGGCACCTCGAGGGCGAAGCACACGCCCGTCAGCGGCGCCTTGAAGATCGCCGCGACACCCGCCGCCGCCCCGGCGACCATCAGCACCTTGGCGTCGTCCCGCCGGAACCGCCAGAGAAATCGACGCTCCACCGCGGAGCCCACCGTCGCGCCGGCGAGCAGTGCCGGGCCCTCGAACCCCATCGCGCTGCCCGTTGCCAGCGAGATCGCCGAGAGCACCAGCTTGCGGATGCCGGCGCGCACGCCGAGCCCACCGCCACGCTGGTGATAGGCGCGGACGTAGGCGTCGGTCGTGGCCGTGTCCCCGTCACCCCAGCGGCCGGCGAGCACGTTGACGGCGACGAGACCGACCGCCGGCAGGGCGAACAGGAGCGGCCACGGCTGGTCGAGCGCGAGCTCGACCAGCGGCTGCACCACCCGCTCGAAGGCGGCGACCACCAGGCCCGCCAGGACGCCCGTGACGGTGGCCAGGACCACGGTGAACTGCGTCGCCTGGAACAGGCGACGCCCCGCCGGCGGGAGGGACGCGAGGGCCGGGCGGCTCACGACGCGACCGACCGTGCGGCGAGCTCGTCACCCAGGCGTGTGCGGGGCACGAGCCGATGACTACCGGGCCGCGAGCCGGTCGCGTCGCCGTCCGACCACCACGAAGGCTGCGGAACCGAGCAACGCGGCGACCGTCGAGGCGATGAGGATGCCGACCTTGGCCGCCGCCTCGAGGGCCTCGTCGTCGAAGGCCAGCCCGGTGATGAACAGCGACACCGTGAAGCCGATGCCGGCGACCGCTGCGGTCGCCGCGAACTGGGCCCAGTTCACGCCCTTGGGGAGCACGGCCAGCGGCGTCCGCGTGATCAGCCAGGAGAACAGCGTGATCCCCACTGTCTTGCCCACCACGAGCCCCAGGGCGACGCCAAGGAACACGTTGCGCTCCTCCAGCGGGTTCGCATCGAGGCGCACCCCGGCATTGGAGAGGGCGAAGACCGGGACGATGAAGTAGCTCGTCCACGCGTGCAGCAGCTCGACGAGGCGATCGCAGAGCGACACCGAGTCCTTGATCGCTGCTGCGGTGACGCGCACCTCCTCGGCCGTCAGCGTGTCGCGGTTCTCGAGCCGATCGACGAGGCGCTCGGTCTGGATCTCGCTCTGCAGGGGCACGGCCGGCGTGAGCAGGCCCATCACCACGCCGGCGATCGTGGCGTGGACGCCGGACTCGTAGATCGCCACCCACAGGGCGATGCCGCCGATGATGTACAGCGGCGGATACGTGACGTGCAGCCGGCGGAGCATGGCCACGCCGAAGGCGATCACCGCGGCGACCAGGAGGAACGTCGGCGAGACGTCGTCGCTGTAGAAGATGGCGATCACGGCGATGGCCCCCAGGTCGTCGGCGATCGCCAGGGTGAGGAGGAAGACCTTGAGCGGCGCTGGCACGCGGCGACCGAGCACGGTGAGCACGCCGACCGCGAACGCGATGTCGGTCGCCATCGGGATGCCCCAGCCGCTGCTGCCCGCGGTCCCACCGTTGAAGGCGGTGAAGATCAGTGCCGGGACGACCATCCCGCCGAGCGCCGCCACCGCCGGCAAGAGGACCTGACGACGGTCCCGGAGCTCGCCCACGACCATCTCGCGCTTGATCTCGAGGCCGACGACGAAGAAGAAGACCGCCATCAGGGCGTCGTTGACGAAGTGGTGGAGGTCGTGGTCGAACTCGAACCCGCCGACGGTCACGTTGAACCGGGTCGACCAGAGCCCCTCGTACCCGCCCTTCCACGGGGAGTTCGCCCACACCAGGGCGACCACGGTGGCGGTGAGCATGAGGATCCCGCCCGCCGACTCGATGCGGAGGAACTGTGTGATCGGCCGCGCCAGCCGGGCGAGCGCGCTGTCGCGCTCGATGAAGGTCGCCCGACGCGCCGCGGGCTCTGCCGATCCGTTGGTGGACACGTCAACTCCGGTCGAGGTCGGGGGATTCACGGCACACAGGATTCCGTGTTTGCACCCCGTTCGTGCAATGGAGCGACGCGTCGCACGCGATGAGGCCCCGGAACCACCTCGGCCGTAGGCGGTCCCGGGGCCTCCGTCTGCGCACCGGACAGAAAGTGTGCGTTGGGAAGTGCGCAGAGAACGTCGGCGACAGCGCTACACGGCGTCGGGTCCTTCCTCGCCCGTGCGGATGCGCACCAGGCGCCCGACGTCGGTGACCCAGATCTTGCCGTCACCGATCTTGTCGGTCCGGGCGGCATCGGCGATCGTGTCGACGACCCGGTCGACCACGGCCTCGTCGACGACGATGTCGAGCGCCACCTTGGGCACGAAGTCCACCTGGTACTCCGTGCCGCGATAGGTCTCGGTGTGGCCGCCCTGGCGGCCGAAGCCGCGCACCTCGGTGACCGTCATGCCGGTGACCCCGGCGCTGCGCAGGGCGTCCTTCACCTCCTCCAGCTTGAACGGCTTGATGATGGCCCTGACGAGCTTCATGAACGCACTCCCTTCGCCGCACCCGGCTCACACATGGCTGAGGTCCTGGGGGTAGCCGGCGAGGCCGTGCTCGAGCACGTCCAGGCCCTCCATCTCCTCCTCCGCCGTGACCCGCAGGCCGATCGTCTTTTTGAGGAGGTAGAACACGACGCCGGTGGCGACGATCGTCCAGGCGGCGATGATCAGCACGAGCAGCGCCTGCACGACGAGCTGCTCGATGCCGCCGCCGTAGAACAGCCCGGCGTCCTCCCGACCGAGGAAGGCGTCGTCGTACGTGGCGAACAGACCGATCGACAGCGCACCCCAGATGCCGCACACGCCGTGGACGCTCACGGCACCGACCGGGTCGTCGATCCGGATCCGATCGAAGAAGGCGACCGCGAACACCACCAGCACGCCGCCGATCGCACCGATGACGACCGACATCAGCGGGGTCACCGCACCGCACGGTGCGGTGATGCTGACGAGGCCGGCGAGCACGCCGTTGCCGATCATCGCCACGTCGGGCTTGCCGGACTTGGCCCAGACCGTGATGGTGCAGGCCACACCGCCGGCGCAGGCAGCGAGCATGGTGTTGATCGCCACCCCCGCGACGAACTCGTCGGCGGCGAGCTCGGAGCCGGGGTTGAAGCCGAACCAGCCGAGCCACAGGATGAGCACGCCGAGGATGGCGAAGGGGATGTTGTGCCCGGGGATCGCCCGCGGCTTGCCGTCCGGGCCGTACTTGCCGAGACGGGGTCCCAGCATCCAGGCCCCCATCAGGGCGGCCAGACCGCCGCACATGTGCACGATGGCCGAGCCGGCGAAGTCGGAGTAGACGGCGTCACCGATCTGGATGTCGGCGATGAGCCCACCTCCCCAGGTCCAGTGCACGACCACGGGGTAGATGAAGGCCGTCATGAGGGCACTGAACAGCAGGTAGGAGACGAACTTCGTCCGCTCGGCCATCGCCCCGGAGGCGATCGTCACCGCCGTGGCGGCGAAGACCGACTGGAAGAAGAACGTCGTGTAGCCGCTGAGGCCCTCGGTGATCGACCCGTCGACGCCCGACAGGAAGAAGTTGTCGGTGCCGATCAGGTTGTTGTCACCGCCGAAGGCGAAGGCGTAGCCGACCGCGAAGAAGCACAGCACGCCGATCAGGGCGTCACCGATGTTCTTGGCGAAGATGTTGACGACGTTCTTCGCCCGGGTCAGACCCGCCTCGACGAGGGCGAAGCCCGCCTGCATGAAGAAGACGAGGCACCCGGCGATGAACACCCAGATGTTGTCGAGGATGGCCTGCGTGGTCGGTCCGTCCTCCTGGGCGTGAGCGATGTCGGGGAGCAGGGTGATGAGGGCCACGGCGCCGCCGAGGCCCGAGATGATGCGGAGCGCACGTTGCCGCACGGGAACTCCTTGTTCGATGGACAGGGGCAGACCGGTGTGGCCTCGTCGCCGCCCGGACTGTGGCGCACCGTAAAGGAGGTCGATTTCCTGGCCGTCGCCGCCGTGTTTCCATCGCGTTTCCAGTGCGGCGACGTGACGCGTGCCGCACGGATGCGTCAGTGCCGCTCGCGAGCGGCCGACGCCGGGGCGGTCAGAGCTCCCTGGACATCCACGCCGAGTCCTCGGTGCGGAAGCCGAGGCGGGCGTAGAAGGCGCGGACCCGCTCGTTGTGCGCCTCGGTCTCGAGGAACACGCGGCTCGCCCCGGCCGCTGCCGCGGCGTCGAGCATGGTGGTGAGGAACCTGGTGCCGAGGCCGTCGCCGCGCTGACGCACGTACAGCTCGTCGAGGAGGACGTCGCGGCCGCCCGACTCGATGGAGTAGCCCCACGTGAGCACGCCGTAGCCGTCGATGCGGCCGTCGCCGCACAGCACCCACACCTGACCGTGGGTGTCGTCGGCGAGCAGCGGTCCGAGGGCGCGCCGCACGCGGGCCGCGTCGAACTCGTGGCGGTCGATGGCGTAGAACTCGCGGACGAGCTCGGTCACCGGGTCGAGGTCGGCCGGCACGGCACGCCGGATCTCCATGGGGTCATCGTGGCAGCCGGAGCAACCGCTCGTTCCACTCGCTGACGACGGCCAGCCCGGCCACCGCCGGCAACGTCAGGAGCGCGACCGCGGCACCGACCGACAGGGACGTGCCGGCGAGCGCGCCGACCGCGGCCGGCGTCACGAGGAAGGTCACGCGCATCCCGGCGGTCATCGCCCCGAGCCCGGCACCGCGTCGCCCGGGCAGGCGGGCGGCGTCGTCGTACAGCTTGGGCATGAACGTGGCGACGCCGATGCCGACGAGCAGGAAGCCGACGAGGGCCACGGCGCGCGCGGGGACGAGCGACGCCATGACCAGGCCGGCGGTGGCGAGCGCCATGCTGACGCGGTGCAGCCCGGCGCGCCCCAGGCGCAGCTGGAGCACATCGCCGCAGAAGCGCATGGTGGTCATGCCCACGGTGTAGGCGACGAAGGCAGCGCTGCCGAGCGCCGCCGTCGCTCCGAGGTCGTCGGTCATCCGGAACGTCGACCAATCCCCGCCGGTGACCTCGGCGACGACGGCGAACGCGCCCGCCAGCACGAGCAACACCACTGCGAGCCGCCGCGGGGGAGCCGGCGCGGCGGCGCCGTTCGGCTCCTCGTGGCCGCGCTCGTCGCCGGGCAGGAGGTTGGCGCTGACGAACGAGAGGGCGACCGCCATCACCCCGACGACGATGGCGAGATGGGCGAATGGGGTGAGCCCGGCGGCGTTGGCGGCGACCGCGCCGAGCCCACCGGCGAACGTGCCCAGGCTCCAGATGCCGTGCAGGCGGTGCATCACCGGGGTGTGCCGACGCGAGCTGATCCACGACCCCTGGAGGTTCATCGAGATGTCGACCAACGTGTCGACGAACATGTAGGTGGCCATGCCCACGAGCCACACCAGCGGCTGGTGGGCCGCACCGATCAGCAGCAGGCTGAGGAGCATCACGACCGCACCGGCCTGGAGCACGCGCCGCGTCGTCGCCGCGTGCACGATCCGTCCGGCGGCGAGACTGCCGAGCAGGCCGAAGATCGCGGCGATCGTGAGCAGCAGCCCGAACGTGTCGACACCGACGCCGATGCGGTCGCGCAGCTGTGGTGCCCGGGCGACGTAGGACGCGGTCATCGCCCCGTTGACGAAGAACTGCACCGCGGTCGCCGCCAAAGCCCGGCGGTCGACGGGGTCGAGCATCGGGCGGGTCACGGCCGGCCCACGTCCCTCGGCGGGTCCGGCGCGACCCGCGCGCGCCGGAGCTCGCCCTCGGGCAGCTCCGTCCAGTGCGGCTGGAGGGTCAGGGTCCCGAGCTCGACGAAGCGCACGCCCGGCGCCGCCGCGAGGCGCGCGCCGAGCGTCGTCGTGCCCGCACCTGGCACCCCGACGACCGACACGCGACGCACTCGAGCAGGTTCGCACGCCCGGCGCCGTGATCCACCTCGTGTTGCCGACCGCCACCCCGGCCGACCCGGGCGCGCCCGGACGGCGCACCGGTCCTGCGCACGTACTGTGGCGCGATCGGCGCGATCGTCGAAGGGAGCGGACCGTGCGACTCGTTGGACTGTGGACCCGGCCGGAGGACGTCGATGCGTTCGAGCGGGAGTACCTCGGTTCCCACCTCCCGAAGGTCGAGGCGTTGCCGGGCAACGCCGGCGTGCGCAGCTCGCGCTGCATCGACGGCCCGTTCTTCCGCCTCACGGAGGTCGAGTTCGCCAGCCTCGACCAGATCCACGCCTCGCTCGAGAGCGACCACGGCCGCCGCGTGATGGACGACGCGCAGGCGCTGGCGACGAAGTTCGGGGTGCGCCTGGACGTGCTCGTCGTGGCCGACCCGACCTGACTCCGAGGGGCGAACGGGGGTGCGCCCACCGGCGCGCTGGGTACGAGGTGCGGCGTGGCGACGACGACAGCAGCACACGCGACCCCACCGCGCGCACCCGGGCTCCTGCTCGGCATCGGCCTCGGCGGGTTCGTCGACGGCATCGTGCTCCACCAGATCCTGCAGTGGCACCATCTGCTGACCGACGAGGGCGACTTCCCGATGGACACGGTGCGCGGCCTCGAGGACAACACGCTCGCCGACGGTGTGTTCCACGCCGCCACGTGGGTCGTCGTGGTCGTCGGCACCCTCGCCGCCGTCCATGCGTGGCAGCGCGGTCGCATCGCTCCCCCGTGGCGCACCCACACCGGGCTGCTGCTCGTCGGCTGGGGCGCGTTCAACCTGGTCGAGGGCGTCGTGGACCACCAGCTGCTCGGCATCCATCACGTCCGCGACGACCTCGGCGGCCCGCTCGCCTGGGATCTCGGCTTCCTCGCCCTCAGCGCGCTGCTCGTCGTCGCCGGCTGGGCCCTGGTCCGGTCCGGCGACCGCGCCGCCGGCGGCCTCGGACGGTCTGCGTCACCCCAGGCGCGGTCGACCGCAGATGCGGTGACACAGATCCCGTAGCGGACGGTCGCGCGGACTCAGTGCTCGGGTGACGGGTCGCCGGGATCGGCGATGCGGCCGTCCTCGATCCGCACGGTCCGGTCGGCGTAGTGGGTGATGCGGTCGTCGTGGGTGACGATGATGGCCGAGGTCCGGCGGGCCTTCATCTCCTGGCGGATCAGCGACACGACCTGGTCGCCGATCTTCGAGTCCAGCGCGGACGTCGGCTCGTCGAACAGCACGAGGTCCGGCTCGTTCATCAGCGCCCGGCCGATGGCGACGCGCTGGCGCTGGCCCCCGGAGAGCTGGGCGGGCACGTTGTCGGCCCGGTCGGCGAGACCGAGCTCCTCGAGCAACTGGTCCGCTCGTTCGCGCGCCCGACGGCGCCCGGCCCGGCTCCGGCCGCCGAGCTCGTCGACGACGAGCAGGTTCTCCCGGGCGGTGAGGAACGGGATCAGGTTCACCGTCTGGAACACGAAGCCCACCGACGTCCGGCGGAACTCGGTCAGCTCCCGCTCGGACAGCTCGGAGATGTCCTGACCGGCGACGACGACGCGGCCCGACGTGGCGGTGAGCAGCCCGCCGGCGATCGAGCAGAGCGTGGTCTTCCCCGAGCCCGACGGGCCCACGAGCGCCACGATCTCGTCGTGGCCGACGGTCAGCGTGGCGTCGGCGAGGGCGAGGATCTGCTGGTCGCCGACCGTGTACTCCTTGCGCACCTCGACCATCTCGAGGATGGGGGCCCCAGTCCCCTGGGGGCCGCGCCCTTCCTGGGTGATTCCTGTTGCACTCATGACGTCGCTCCGATCGCGGCGGCCGGGTCGACGCGCAGGACCCGGCGCAGGGAGAACACACACCCGACGACCCCGGCGCCGAGCATCAGCGCGCTGCTCGTCAACAGCCGCGACCAGGTCACCTGGAACGGGATCGAGCCCGGCGGGATCAGCGCACCCAGCGCGAACGAGGCGGCGATGCCCAGGATCGACGCGACCAGCGCGAGCACGGCAGCCTGCGCGGCCACGCCGGCGAACAGCGTGCGGCTCGACGCCCCGATCGCCTTGAGCACCCCGTAGAGGCCGGTGCGCTCGACGGTGATCAGCGTGAAGAACAGGGCCACGACGACGACCGCCACCAGTGCGGTCACCCCGATGATCTGGTTGAACGTCGAACGCTGCTGGCTGACGCCCGGGAGCGCCTCGATCGCGTCGGCGAGCGTCAGGCTCTCGGTCGCCCCACCGGTCGCCTCGTCGATCGCCGCCGCCACCGCCTCGGGGCCGTCGGCGCGCACCACGAGCGCCTGCACCGCCCCGCCGGCGAACGCCTGGGCCGGGCGGTTCGCCTCGTTCACGTCACGCCAGGTCTCGAGCGACGCCCACAGCGTCGCCTGGCCCGCGTAACGGGTGTCGCTCACGAAGCCGATCACCTCGACGGGCGTGCGCGCCGGGCCGAGCAGCAGCACGTCGCCGACCTCGACGTCGTCGTGACGGACGCTGTCGTCGGCGATCACCTGGCCTCGTGGCGGCGGCTCGTCGGGCAGGCCCCGCGGGGCCAGCTCGTAGCCGATCAGCGCGGTGGCGATCAGCTCGCGGCGGCCCGGCTCCTCCTCGGGCCGGGCACCGAGCTGCACGCTGCCCAGGCCGCCCGCCGCGATCACCCCGCGCACGGACTCGATCGTCGCCCGCACGTCGGGGTCGATCCGGCTGCGCGGCAGCGACTCCCCGGCGTTCGCCGAGTACACGATCACGTCCGCCTGCTGCGCCCGGTAGGCACCGGTCGTCGAGGCGAGCAGGCCGTCCAGCAGCGCGCCGAGGAACATGAGCAGCACGGCGACGGCGGCGAGCACCGCCGTGGCCGCGACGAAGCGCCCGGGGCGCCGGAGCATCTCCCGCAGCGCCAGCCTCATGCCGCGCTCCCGGTGGTCGCCGCCTGCACCGGATCGATCCGGCGGACGCGCAGCAACGACACCAGCGCGCCGAGCACCGAGAGGACCAGGAACGCGACGGCCCACGTCGCGATCGACGCCGGATCGAAGCGCAACGTCAGGCCGCCGACCCGGCGACCGGCCAACGGCCACGTCAGCACGATGCCGACCACGAGCCCACACCCGGTGATGATCAGCACCTGGGCGACGAGTGCACGCGTCAGCACGGCGGTCCGGGCGCCGATGGCCCGCAACAGGACCAGCGAGCGCGCCTTCTGCAACGTGACGATGAGGAAGAAGAGACCCGTCACCAGCGGGACGACGACGGCGTAGAGGGCGAAGATCACCTGGAACGACTGGCGCACCTGGACGACGCTGGGCGTGGTGTCCGCCGCCTCCTCGCGCGTGACGGCCTCGGCATCGGCGACCTCGGCGTTGATGCGCTCGGCGAGCACCGCGGGAGCGACGCCCTCGGACGGGGCGAGCCCCAGCGCGCTCGCCGGCACGGCGGGCGCATCGGGGTTCACCGCGCGCACGATGTCCTCGTAGGTCGCGAAGTCGGTGAACAGGGTGGGCGACACGCTGAGCTGCACGTCGTCGGCGACACCGACGACCTCGAGCGCCACCTCCTCGGCACCGGCGAGCACGACGACGCGGTCGCCGACGGTGAAGTCGAGGCTGCTGCCGATCGCCTCACCAGGCGCGGCCGGCCGGCGCCCGTCGGCCAGCTCGGCGGGCTGCCCCAACTCGCCGTCACTGCCGATCACGGTGACGTCGGTCTGCTCCTCGCCGCCGACCTCGGCGGCGACCGTCGTCTCCCCGATGCGGACGTGCTCGCCGATGCCGTCGACCGCGAGCACCTGCTCCTCGAGCTCGGCGGTCAGCACGCTCCCCTGCAGCGTGCGCTGGGCGTCCACGCCGTACACAAGCACCGGGGCGCCCTGGTTGCGGATGGCGCCGACGAACGACGTGAGCAACCCCTGCTGGAGCGACTGCTGGAACAGCACGAGGAACAGCAGGAGCCCGATGGACACGGCGAGCAACCCGAAGCGGACGGGCGCGCGCCGGATCTCGCGGAGGGCCAGGAACATCGCGTCGGGGGCAGGTGGAGGGTCGTCGGCCGGGGCGAGACGTGGTGACGGCGGCGGCGCTACTGCTGGTAGCGCTCGACGGTGTCGGCGTCGCGCACGTGCGCCTCGTCCGGGTCCCGGCCGTACTCGCGCAGGGCCCGCCGCTGGCGCAGCAGATCCCAGCACTGGTCGAGCATCACCTCGATCTCACGCAGCCGCTCGGCGTCGCCGTCGGGACCGGCCTGGCGGAGCGCACGCTCCTCGTCGGCGAGCGTGCGCAGCTGCTCGAAGATCGCGGCGTCGTCCATGGGACGATGCTACGCCCCTCTGCACCGGGCCGTGCCGTGCCCACCGGCGGCGATGCGACAGCTCCCCGACCGCGCCACTACCGTTGCTGGCTCCGCCCCCACGGCGAACGGAGTCGATCCATGAGCCCCTCCCCCAGCCCCTCCCGCGCACGGATCACCGTCCCGTCCATCACGGCCAAGAAGGCGGCCGGCGAGAAGATCGCCATGATCACCGCCTACGACGCCACGTTCGCCGCCCTCGTCGACGCGGCGGGCGTGGACATGATCCTCGTCGGTGACTCGGTCGCGACCGTCGTCCAGGGCGAGACCACGACGATCCCGGTCAGCCTCGACGAGATGGCCTACCACGTGCGCCTCGTCGCCCGGGCCAACCCGAAGGCCCTCGTCGTCGGCGACCTGCCATTCGGCTCGTACCAGGTCAGCCCGCAGCAGGCGGTCGAGAGCGCGGTGCGGCTGATGAAGGCCGGTGCCGCCGCCGTCAAGCTCGAGGGCGGCGTGGTGATGGCCGATGCGATCAACGCGATCACGAGCGTCGACATCCCCGTCGTCGGGCACATCGGCCTGACGCCGCAGAGCTACCACCGCATGGGCGGCCACCGGGTGCAGGGCCGCCGGGCCGGCTCGGAGGCAGGTGGCCGCGACCGCCTGCTCGAGGACGCCGCCGCAGTGGAGCGCGCCGGCGCGTTCGCCGTGGTGATCGAGGGCGTCCCGCGCGCGCTCGCCGCCGAGATCACCGCCAAGCTGTCGATCCCGACGATCGGCATCGGCGCCGGTCCGGACTGCGACGGCCAGGTGCTCGTGCTCCACGACGTCCTCGGGCTCTCCGACCTCGAGCTGACGTTCACCAAGAAGTTCGCCGACCTGCGCCAGGCCACGATCGACGCGACCAGCGCGTACGTCGCCGAGGTGCGGGCGGGGACCTGGCCCGACGACGAGCACTCGTTCCACTGACCCGAGCCACCGAGCCGAGCGACACCGACCCGATGGAGGTCTTCGACAGCCCCGACACGATGCGCGCGTGGTCGCGCGGCCGCCAACGCGAGGGACGACGCATCGGCTTCGTCCCGACGATGGGCGCGCTCCACGCAGGCCATCTCTCCCTCGTCGACATCGCGGCCGAGCACGCCGACGACGTCGTCGTGTCGATCTTCGTCAACCCGCTGCAGTTCGACCGACCCGCGGACTTCGACGCCTACCCGCGGCCGATCGAGCAGGACATCGCCCGCTGCCGGGAGGTCGGCGTGGGTGCGGTCTACGCGCCGACGGCGCGCACGATGTACCCCGAGGGCTTCGAGACCCACGTCGAGCCCGGTGGGCTCGCCGCGGTGATGGAGGGCGCCGCCCGGCCCGGGCACTTCCGCGGCGTCACCACGGTCGTCACCAAGCTCTTCGGTGCGGTCCGCCCCGACGTCGCCGTGTTCGGCGAGAAGGACTTCCAGCAGCTCGCCATCATCCGTCGCATGACCGCGGACCTGGACATGGGCATCGAGATCATCGGCGCACCGATCGTGCGCGAGCCCGACGGCCTGGCGATGTCCAGCCGCAACGTGCGCCTCGACCCGGCCCAGCGGGCCGCCGCGGCGTGCATCCCCCGGGCGCTCGACGCGGCCGCGGAGGTCGCCGCCACGGGTGGCTCGGTCGCGTCCGTCGTGGCGGCCGCGTCGGGCGTCGTGGCCGCCGAGCCGCTCGCCCGCCTGGAGTACATCGAGGTGTTCGACCCGGTGACGTTGGCGCTGCTCCACGAGCTGGAGGGTGCGGTGAACCCGCGGATCGCCATCGCCGTGTGGTTCGGCGACGTCCGCCTGATCGACAACCGCGCGCTCACCTGAGCGCGAGCAGCCCGCGCAGCCACGTGACGAGGTCGGCGCCGATGCGCGGCCACGTGAACTCCGCCTCGTAGCGCGCGCGGCCGTTGCCGGCGAGCGTGGCGCGCAACTCCGGATAGCGCGCCGCCATCGAGCAGCGGGCGGCGAACTCGGCGGGGTCGTCGGCGACGAGCACGTCGACGCCGTCGGTCGGCTGCAATCCCTCCACCGCCCGGCTCGTGGCGACGACCGGCACGCCCCGTGCCCAGGCGTCGACCACCTCGATGACGGTGCCGGACCCGGCCCGGATCGGGGCGATCACGACCGAGTGCGCGTCGATGACCGTGCTCATGTCGACACGGCCCGTGACCTCGATGTCGTGGAGCTGGCCGAACGCCGGCATCCACGACGGGCAGTCGCCGGCGAAGACGACCCGCGAGGACGGGAGCAGCCGACGCAGCGGCGGCAGCACGTACAGCGCGAACCACTCCGCGGCGTCCTGGTGTGGCGGGTAGAGGAACGAGCCGGGGAACACGAACTGGGGCACCGGGTACTGCGCGCCGTGCAACGTGACCAGCCCGGGGTCGTCGACGCCGGTTCGCACGCAGTGCTCCCCCTCGCGCGCCTCCTCGGGGCTGGCGACCGTCACGGCTGCCGCGCGGCGGCGCACGTGGCGCTCGACCAGGCGGCTGCTGAACCCGCCCTGCACCTCGCGCAGCAGCCCGAGGACGCTGGCGTCGACGCCGCCCTCGTGGGTGAGGCGCCGTCCGACGCGGTGCAGCGCGACCCGCGCCAGCTCGCGACGGTTGCGACTGGGCAGGTCCATGAAGTCGACCACGGCACGCGACCGCAGCCGCTTCGGCACGGCGAGGAACGACTCGGCCCCGGCGCACCACACGAGGTCCGGGTCGACGTCGCCGATCAGCTCCTCCACGCGCTGGCGCGCCGTCGCCGTGTCCGTGCGGCTCGGCGGCCACGACCGCCATGGCCGCCCGAGCGAGCGCAGCACCCCGCGCAGCCGGCCGTGGCGGGGCACGTCCAGCCCGACGACCGGGATGCCCAGCTCCGCGCGCAACATCGCGGCGTGCTCGGGGTCGAGCGAGCGGATGACCGCGGCGGTCGTCTCCCCGAGCTCGCTGACGTAGCGAGCGAGGCGACGCGTCCGCACGGCACCGGTCGCGTCGCCGATCGGCGCCTCGAGGAACAGGCACAGCACGCGCCCGGCCCGCGCCGACGACTCCCCTCCCATGGTGCCGGCGATCGTAGAGGGCACCTCCACCAAATGCTCGCTCCCTGCTGACGTCGGTGCATCGCGTCCAGGTGTCACCTGTCAGGACGCGCCACGGCGGGTGGGGCGCGGCATCTGCCGCGCCCCACCCGCCGTGAACGGGTCGGTCACGTCACTCCTCGAGGCTGGCCGCGTCGAGGATCTCGTCGTCCTTCACCCACTGCGTGCCGTCCCACTCCATGGCGACGACCTGCTGCACCGGGAACCCGTCGCCGGGACCGGTCTTGATGCCGATGCCCGGGATGAGCAGCGGCGGATCGGGCCACTCGAAGTTCTTGGCGGCCTCCATGATCGACGCCCGGCACACCTGCGGCAGGCTCTCCATCACCCGCTGGAAGAGCTGGCCCACCGACATGCCGAACAGGTACAGGCCGTCGTCGGGGTTCGCGTCCGGGTAGTAGCGGGCGAGGATCTCCTTGTACTCCAGTACCGCCGGGTCATCGGCGTACTCGGGGTCGGTGGAGTCCTTGATGTAGGTGCTCGAGTGCCAACCGGTGGCGATGTCCGGACCGGCCGGCTGGATCACCGCACCCACCGACGCCGACACCGAGGTCACGATCTTGAGCGGCTCCCACCCCAGGGCGGCGACGCGCTTGATGCCCTGGATCGCGAACTGCGGCGTCGCGATCAGCATGAACACGTCGGCGCCGGAGTTCTGCACCTGGCTGACCTGGGAGTCGATCGTGGCGTCCGTGGTCTCGTAGGTGACCTCGGCGACGATCTGGTCGACCTTGTCACCCATGCCCCGGCGGATGCCGTTCAGGTAGTCCTTGCCGAAGTCGTCGTTGGCGTAGAGGATGCCGACCTTGGCATCGGGGTTCTGCGCCAACGCGAACTGGGCGTAGGCGATGCCCTCGGACTCGTAGTCGGGCTGGTAGCCGATCGTCCACGGGTACTGGTCGATGTCGCGGCCCCACGCCGACGCGCCGGTGGAGACGAACAGCTGCGGCACCTCGACGCTGTTCATGTACTCGCGGATCGCCATGTTCGACGGCGTGCCCAGCGGGTTCAGCACCAGCCAGACGTTCTCCTGCTCGATGAGCAGGCGGACGTTCTCGAGCGTCTTCGGCGGGGAGTACTGGTCGTCGAGGAACTCCCACTCGATCTCGCGCGTCTTGCCGTCGGCAGACGTGATGCCGCCCTGGGTGTCGTTGAGGTGCTTGAACCAGGCGTCGACGCCCTTGGGCACGGACGCGTACGCGGCGACCGGACCCGAGAGCGGGTACGTCCCGCCGAGCTTGACCGAGGTGTCCGTGAGCCCGGGCTCGCTGTCCGGGCAGTCGACCGCGGCCGCAGCCTCGTTGACCGGCACCTCGCCGGTCCCGGTGCCGGCACCGCTGCCGCTGCCAGGCGTCGTGTCCTCCCCACCGGCCTCGGTGGCCGGGGTGGTGTCCTCGCCGCCCGCTTCGGTTGCCGGGGTCTCGCCGCCCGCCGTCTCCTCGGTCGCGACGGAGTCCGACGACGCGTCGTCGTCATCGCCACCGCGGCAGGCCACCAGCCCGAGCCCGAGCCCGAGCACGGCCAGCATCGCGGCGCCCCTGCGCGCTGCTCTCATGTGTTCTTCCCCCTGGTGTGTGTTGCTTGATGATCTCGTGGCTGCACGACTCAGATGCCGGTCGCCGTCGGGACCGGCTCGTCCACCTCCGTCGGGAACGATGCGGCCGCCTTCGCCGCATCCAGCTCCGCGTCCCCCCGGCCGCGCCGCTTGCCGGACACCCAGGCCTCGAGGCGCCGCAGCAGGCCGATCACCCCGCCGGGCGCGAGCAGCATGACCAGGATGATGATCACGCCGTAGACGACCGTCGGCGCCGACTGGGAGATGGCGTTCGAGTAGTACGGCAGGAACTGCACGAACAGCCCCCCGATCACGGCGCCCGCGACGGTCCCGAGGCCGCCGATGACGATGCCGGTGAGCAGGCTGACCGACAACGCGAGCGACCACTGGTCCGGACCGATGTAGCCGATGAGCACGCACTGCAGCGCACCGGCGATCCCGGCGTAGCCGGCGCTGATCCCGAACGCCGCGACCTTGGTCCGGGCGAGGTTGACGCCCATCGACGCCGCCGACACCGGGTTGTCCCGCACGGCCATCATCGCCAGGCCCCAGCGGCCGCGCACGATGTTCCAGGCGACCCAGAACAGCACCATGCCGACGACGGTGACGAACAGGTAGCGGAACTGGTCGTTCGTCAGGCTGTCCCACGGCGAGTTGAACTGGCGCGGCGGCGGGGTGTTGATGCCGCCGACGCCGCCGGTCAGGCCGCCGTACTTCTTGATCACCTGCGGCAGCATCAGGCCGAAGGCCAGGCTCACGAGGGCCAGGCTGATGCCGGGCAGCCGCAGCGCCGGGATGCCGATCAGGCAGCCGATGGCGAAGCACAGCAGGAACGACACGACGAGCACGAGCGGGTACGACATGCCCTGCTCGCGCACGAGGATGGCGGCCGTGTAGGCGCCGATGCCCATGAACGCGCCGTGGCCCAGCGAGATCTGGCCGTTGAACCCGGTGAGGATGTTCAACCCGAGCATGGCGATCCCCAACGTGCCCGCCATGGCGAACTGGTACAGGCGGACGTCCGGTGCGATCCAGGTCAGGGCGATGGCGATCGCCGACCCGACGATGCCGACGATCCAGCCACGGTTCAGCCGACCCCTCATACCCGGGACACCTCCGCACGCCCGAACAGCCCGTTCGGTTTGACCAGCAGGACCACCGTGATCACGGCGAACGCGAGCACCAGGCTGAGCTGCTGACCGTGCGGGATCCAGTACACGGCCGTGAAGCTCTGCAGCAGCCCGACCGCGAAGCCGCCGAACACCGCGCCGGGCGGGGAGTCGAACCCGCCCAGCACGGCACCGGCGAAGGCGAAGATCATGACGCCGGCCATCATGTTCGGCTGGAGTCCGAGCGCCGGCGCCACCATCACCCCGCCGGAGGCGCCCACCAGTGCGGCGAGACCCCAGCCGAGCGCGAGCATCGTGCCGACGCTGATCCCGACGAGACGTGCCGACGCCGGGTTGTTCGCCGCCGCACGCAGCCCGAGGCCGAGCTTGGTGCTGTTGAACATCACGAAGATCAGGGCCATCACGGCGAGCAGCACGAGCACGGTCCCGACCGTCGACCAGCTGATCACGATGGGGTCCTCCTCGCCGATGCGGATCGTGCCCTTGAACGGCGTCTCGGCGGCCTTGGGCAGGTAGCCCCAGCGCCACCCGGCAGCGCCGTTGACCACCGAGAGCAGGCCCAACGTGACGATCAGCAACGTCAGCGGCGAGGCCCCCTCGACCCACCGGATGATGCCGCGCTCGATGACGAACCCGATGACGAAGGAGATGAGCATCGCCCCGATGAACGCCAGCCACCACGGGGCGCCGCGATCACCGAGCTCCCACGCGATGAACGCCGAGATCATCGCCAGCTCGCCCTGCGCGAAGTTGGGGATGTGCGTCGCGCGGTGCACGAGCACCAGGGCCAGGGCGAGGCTGGCGTAGATCGCGCCGTTCGAGAGCCCGTCGACGAGCGTCTGGACGAACTTGGACACATCCACGTCACACCCCCAGGTAGGCCCGCTTGATCTGGTCGTCGGCCTGCAGCTCGTCGGCGGTGCCTTCGCGCACGATCGTGCCGACCTCCAGGAGGTAGGCGCGGTCGGCGAGCCCGAGGGCGAGCTGCGCGTTCTGCTCCACGACCATCGTGGTCACACCGAGCTCGCGCACGACCTCGCCGAGGGTCTCGTAGAGCTGCTTCACCACGAGCGGGGCGAGGCCCAGTGACGGCTCGTCCAGGAGCAACAGGCGTGGCTTGCCCATGAGGGCGCGGGCCACGCCGAGCATCTGCTGCTCACCGCCCGACAGCTCTCCGGCGCGCTGGCGCCGGCGCTGGCCGAGGATCGGGAACAGCTCGAGCATCCGCTGCTTGTCGGCCTTCGTGCCGGCGCGGTCACGCCGGCTCCACGCGCCCACCTCGAGGTTCTCCTCCACGGTGAGCTCGGTGAACGTCCCGCGGCCCTCGGGGACCTGGCACACCCCGAGCCGGGCGATCTTCTCGGTCGGCTTGCCGACGAGCTCGACGCCGTCGAAGCGGATGCTGCCCTTCAGCCGGCCGAGCACCCCGCTGATCGCCCGCAGCAGCGTGGTCTTGCCGGCGCCGTTGGCGCCGAGCACGGTCACGACCTGCCCTTCGTCGACGCGGAGGTTCACGCCGTGGAGCACCTGCACCAGGCCGTACCCGCCGGTCAGGTTCTCGATGACGAGATCGGCTGCCATCACGCTGCTCCCAGGTACGCCTCGATCACGGCCGGGTTCGTGCTCACCTCGGTGGGCGGGCCCGCCGCGATCGTGCGGCCGAAGTTGAGCACGGTGATGTGGTCGCACAGCCGCATCACGAGTCCCATGTGGTGCTCGACGAGCACGACCGTGAGGTCGTGGGCCTCGCGCAACTGGCGCACCAGCTCCATCAGCTCGTCCACCTCGCCGTGGGTCAGCCCGGCCGCCGGCTCGTCCAGCAGCAGCAGGTCGGGATCGGAGGCGATCGCCCGGGCGAGCTCGACGCGCTTGAGCGTCCCGTAGGGCAGCCCCGCCGCCGGGCGACCGGCCACGCCGGCGAGGCCGACCTCCTCGAGTGCCGCATCGGCGCGCTCGCGGACCTGCCGCTCCTCGCTCAGCACCCACGGTGCCCGGACCGCGTTGCTCAGCCAGTCCGACCTGCGGACCCGGTGGAGGCCCACGACGACGTTCTCCCGCACGGTGAGCCGGGGGAACAGGGCGAGGTTCTGGAACGTCCGGGACACCCCGTGCTGGGCGACCTGGTGGGGCTGCATGCCCAGGAGCTCCTGGCCCCGCCAGCGGATGCTCCCCGCCTGCGCCCGGTAGATCCCCGTGAGGCAGTTGAACAGCGTCGTCTTGCCGGCGCCGTTGGGACCGATCAGCCCGGTGATCTTCCCGGGCCGGGCCTCCATCGATGCGCTGTCGAGTGCGACGATGCCCCCGAAGCGCACCGTGACGTCCTGGACGACGAGCCCGTCCGTCGCCGCGGATCCCTCGGTACTGACAGTGACGTCACCGTCGGGCTCGCCGAGTGCTGCGGCGCTCGTCGCTGTCGGCCGCGTTCCGTCGTCTCCCACCATCGATCCCCTGCGTTCGTCGTGCATCGTCGTCGTTGCCCCTCGGCGATGCCCACCCCTCTTGCGCCCAGCAGTTCAGCACAGTGTGACACGCGACACCAAGCACACGCCGTCGCCACCGCCCCGTCGCCTACGGTGCAGACCGTGGACCCGCCCGACGGCTACAGGGATCTGTTCCGGTTGGACGGCCGTACGGCCCTCGTCGTCGGCGCCGGCAGCGGCATCGGCGCGGCCGCCGCCAGTGGGCTCGCCGCCTTCGGGGCCACCGTCGTGTGCGCCGACGCGAACGAGGCGGCGGCCGCGGCGACGGCGGAGGCGATCGGTGCGGCCGCGCGGCCGCTGCACCTGGACTTGCTCGACCCGGCGTCGATCACCGCGGCGCTGGCGCAGCTGGGTGCGCCGCACGTGCTGGTCACCACCCCGGCCGTCAACGTGCGCAAGCCGATCGTCGACTACGCCGACGAGGAGCTCGACCGCGTCGTGGACCTGAACCTGAAGGGCACGTTCCGGTTGTGTCGTGCCGTCGGGGCGGCGATGGCCGACGCCGGACGCGGCTCGATGATCGGGTTCGCGTCGATCCGCGCCGTCACGACCGAGCCGGGGCAGGGGGCGTACGCGGCCACCAAGGCGGCGACGGTGATGCTGTTCAGGACGCTCGCGGCCGAGCTCGGGCCGCGCGGGGTGCGCGCCAACACGATCGCCCCGGGTGTCGTCGACACCCCGCTCACGGCGCCGATCAAGGCGGACCGCGGGTGGTACGCGGCGTACGCCGACAAGCCGATCCTGCGTCGCTGGGCCGACCCCTCGGAGATGGTCGGCGCCGTCGTCTACCTTGCGTCCGATGCGAGCACGTACGTCACCGGGACGACGCTGTTCGTCGACGGCGGCTGGACCGCGGCCGACGGCCGCTTCGTCCCGCCTGCCTGACGATCCCCACGAGGTCGCGCGATGAGCACGATCGACGCACAGGCGCTGGTCGAGCTCACCCAGGAGCTGGTGCGGATCCCGAGCGTCCACGACCCCGCCCGCGGCCTCAGCGAGCAGCCCGCGGCGGAGCTCGTCGCGGCGCGCATGCGGGCGTTCGGCTGGACCCCCGAGCTGGACGTCGTCGCCCCCGGCCGGCCCAACGTGGTCGCCGTGATCGAGGGCGGCGGTGGTGCCGGTCCGACGCTGATGTTCGAGGGGCACACGGATGTCGTGACCGAGGGCGAGGGCTGGACCGTCGACCCCTTCGGCGGCGAGATCATCGACGGTCGGCTCTACGGGCGCGGCGCCGCCGACATGAAGGGCGGCCTCGCCGCGATGCTGTTCGCGACCGACGCGCTCGCCCGGCGCGGCCCCTTCCCCGGCCGGGTCGTGCTGGCCGCGCTCGTCGACGAGGAGGGCATGATGGCCGGGGCCAAGGACCTCGTCGCCCGCGGCCGCACCGCCGGCGTGGACGCCGTCATCTGCTGCGAGCCGGAGGGCGGCGAGATCTGTCACGTCGCCAAGGGCGCCCTGCGCCTGCGCGTCGACTTCCACGGCAAGATGGCCCACGGCGCGATGCCGTTCCAGGGGCGCAACCCGAACCGCGCCGCCGCCGCGGCGATCCGGGCGCTGGCCGGCCTCGAGGCCGACCTGCAGGCGCGCCACGGCGAGCACCCGCACCTCGGGCACGTCTGGATCACGCCGACCGTGCTGCGGTCGGGCGAACCGGCGCAGATGAACGTGATGCCCGCCGGGGCCTCGATATGGGTCGACGTGCGCACGATCCCGGCCGTCGACCACGAGGCGCTGCTGGGTGAGCTCGGCGCCGTGCTCGCCGAGGCCTGTGGTCCGCTCGGGGTCACCACGACGCTCGACGTGATCGACGACCGGCCGAGCGTCGCCACGGCCGAGGATCATGCACTCGTGCGCGCGGTGTGGGACGCCCACGCCGCGATCGGGCACGGTCCACCTCGTCTCGGCGGGGTCCCGGGCGCCACCGACGGGACGGTGATCACCTCGCGCGCCGGCGTGCCGTCGGTCGTCTATGGGCCCGGCGGCAAGTGGATCGCCCACCAGGCCGACGAGTTCGTCGAGATCGACGACCTCGTCGCCCACGCCGAGGTGTACGTCGAGGCGGCCGACCGCTTCCTGCGCCAGGCGTCATGAGCAGCGGGCGGCCCGGGCCGCGCAACGACATCACCGACATCGCCGGTGTCGCCGTCGGGCACTACCAGCGGCGCAGCCGTGGCTGGCTCACCGGCACCACGGTCGTGATCCCACCGGTCGGCTCGGCGGGTGGCGTCGACGTCCGCGGCGGCGGACCGGGCACGCGCGAGACCGACCTGCTGCACCCGGCGAACATGGTGAGCACGGTCGACGCCATCTGCCTCACCGGCGGCAGCGCGTACGGGCTCGACGCCGCAGGCGGCGTGATGGCCGAGCTCGAGCGCCGCGGGCGCGGCTTCCACATCGGCGCGCAGCCCGGCCACGTCGTGCCGATCGTCCCGACGGCGGTCGTGTTCGACCTCGGGGCGGGCGGTTCCTTCGCCAACCGCCCGACCGCCGAGTTCGGCGCCCGCGCCACCCGCGCCGCGTCCACCCGGCCCGTACGCCAGGGCACCGTCGGCGCCGGGACCGGGACACATGCCGCAGCGCTCAAGGGCGGCGTCGGTTCCGCCAGCGTCGTGCTCGACAGTGGGATCACCGTCGCCGCCCTCGTCGTGGTCAACTCCGGTGGCTCCCCCGTCGACCCGGCGACCGGCGAGCTGTGGGGCGCCCGCTACGGGCTGCCCGGCGAGTTCGACCGGCTCCGGCGGCCCTCACGCGCCGACCTCAAGGCGTTCCGCGAGCTCCCGTGGCCGCCCCGCCCCGAGCAGCCGAGCAACACGACGCTCGCCGTCGTCGCGACCGACGCCGACCTCACAAAGGCCGAGCTGACGCGCATCGCAGGAGCCGGCCACGACGGCATGGCCAGGGCGATCGACCCGATCCACACCTACACCGACGGCGACGTGGTGTTCGCCCTGTCGACCGGGAAGCTGCCGGTGCCGGACGCGCCGTCCGACGGGTTCATCCGCCCGGCGGTGTCGCGCTACACGCAGCTCGCCCCGATCATCGCCGCTGCCGCCGACGTCGTCACGCGCGCCATCGTGCACGCCGTGCTGCACGCCACGTCCGCAGGCACGATGCGCAGCTACGCCGACCAGCTGCCCTCGGCGATCCGTCCCGCGGCGCCCTCGCCGCGCGCCGCCTCACGCCGCCGGCGGGGGTAAGGGCGTCACGCGGGCAGCTTCGGCACCGCGGCGAGCAGCGCTCGCGTGTACGGATGGCTCGGTGAGCCGAACACCTCGCGCGTGGGCCCCTGCTCGACCGCCACGCCGGCGCGCAACACCATCACGTCCTCGCAGAGGTAGCGGACCACCCCGAGATCGTGGGACACGAGGACGAGCGTGAGGTCGTAGTCATCCGCGAGCTGCTGCAGGAGATCGAGGATCTGGACGCGGACGGACACGTCGAGCGCGCTCACCGGCTCGTCACCGACCAGGAGCCGCGGGTGCGGCGCGATGGCCCGGGCGATCGCCACGCGCTGCTGCTGCCCGCCCGACAGCTCGTGCGGGTAGCGCGTCCGCCAGCGCGGGTCGATGCCGACGGCCTCGAGGACCTCGGTGATGCGCTCGTCGTGGTCGCCGGGCACGTCCAGGCACACGAGCGGCTCGCGGATCACCGACGCCACCGTCATGCGCGGGTCGAGCGAGCTGAGCGGGTCCTGGAGGACGATCTGCGCCTCCCGGCGGAACCAGCGCAACCGACGCGGTGGGCCCGGGGCGATCGGCCGACCGCGGTAGGTGACCTCGCCGGCGGTCGCCCGGTCGAGGGCGAGCATGATCCGCACGAGGGTCGACTTGCCCGACCCCGACTCCCCGACGATGCCGAGGCTGCCGCCCTCGGTCAGCGTCACGTCGACGCCGTCGAGCGCGACGCGCTCGGTGCGCCGGCCGAACAGCGACTGGCGCGGCAGCGGGTACACGCGGCGGATCCCTGACGCCGTCAGCAACGGAGCGGTCGACTCGCTCACGCCCGCTCCTCCACGCTCTCGGCGGACGGTTGCAGCAGCGACGTGCGGCGCGCCGCGTCGAGCAACTGCAGCGTGTACTCGTGCGTCGGCGCGCGCGTGACCGTGTCGACCGGGCCGCGCTCGACGATCACGCCGTCACGCATGACCACGATGTCGTCGACGACGCCCGACACGAGCGCGAGGTCGTGGCTGATGAACATCAGCGCCGTGCCGTCCTCGTCCACGAGCTGTCGCAAGAGCGCCATCACCTCGGCCTGCACGGTCACGTCGAGCGCCGTCGTCGGCTCGTCGGCGATGAGCAGGGCCGGCCGGCACGCCAGCGCCATCGCGATACCCACGCGCTGGCGCTGCCCACCGGACAGCTGGTGCGGATAGGCGCGGGCGACGCGCTCGGGGTCGGGCAGTCCGACGCGACGGCACAGCTCGACCGCCGCCGCAGCCGCCTCCCGGCGCCGGAGTCCGCGGTGCAAGCGCAACGGCTCGGAGACCTGCCGGCCGATCCGCATGACCGGGTTCAGCGCGGTGCGCGGGTCCTGGAACACCATGGCGACACGGTCGCCGCGCAGCGCCGAGGCGCTGCGGTCGTCGCGGCCCACCATCTCCTCGCCGTCGAGCAGCACGCGCCCGCTGACGCGCGCCGCGTCCGGCGCCAGCCCGACGATCGCCAACGCTGTCATCGTCTTGCCCGAACCGGACTCGCCGATCATGCCGAGCCGGGCACCCGCCGGCAGCTCGAACGACACGTGGTCGACGACGCGCCGGCCGCCGATCTCGACGGTGAGGTCCTCGACGACGAGCAGCGTCACGAGCGGGCACCACCGGACGCGGGCAGGGCACTCGGATCCTCCCCCGCGACGACGCTCGAGAACACCGGCGAGGCCGTGGCCGCGCGGCCGCGCAGGCGCGGGTCGACGGCGTCGCGCAGCGCGTCACCGAGCAGGTTGAACCCGAGGGTAGCACCGACCACCGCGATGCCCGGGAACACCAGCGCCCTCGGGTGGATCGTCATCGTCTGCTGCAGCGACTCGAGCATCCGTCCCCACGACGGCGTCGACACCGGCGTGAGCCCGAGGTAGCTGAGCGCCGCCTCGGCGAGCACGGCGAGCGCAGCGATCAGCGAGAGCTGCACGATCACGGTCGGGGCGATGTTGGGGATCACGTGGCGCCACACCGTGCGCCACGTCGAAGACCCCGATGCCGTCGCGGTCAGGATGTAGTCCTGGGTCAGCACGCGCGCGACCTCGGCGCGCACGAGGCGCGCGAGCACCACCCCGGAGCCGAGCCCGAGCGCCAGCGACACCGTCCAGATCGAGCCACCGAGCGCGGCGACGAACACCAGCGCCAGGATCAACGTCGGCAGGGCGATGAGCACGTCGATGACGTGGGCGACGGCGTCGCCCACGAGCCGCGGCGTGATCGCGCTGAGGATCCCGAGCGCGAGCCCGATCACGGCGGCGATCACGACGGTGAGCACGGCGACGACGAGCGTCGTGCGCGCGCCGACGAGCACCTGGCTGAAGATGTCCTTGCCCGCGCCGTCGGTGCCGAAGGGATGCGACCACGAGATCGGCAACCACCGTTCCCGCGGGACGACCCGCTTGGGGTCGTGCGGCGTCCACACGAGCGAGACGAGCGCGGACGCGACGAGCAGGCCGACGAGGGCCACGCCGAGCCGCCCCGACCACGATCGCCACACGTACTGCATCTGCGCGTCACCTGCCTCCGGCCGCGACCCGCAGGCGCGGGTCGACGACGCGATGGAGCACGTCGACGAGGAAGCCGAGCACGAGCACGAGGATCGCCAGCAGGAGCACGGTGCCCTGCACCTTCTCCAGGTCGCGCGCACCGATGTCCCGCACGAGCATCTGGCCGACGCCGGGCAGGTTGAACACGCGCTCGATCACCACCACGCCGGCGATCAGGCTGGCCACCTGCACGCCGAGGATGGAGATGATCGGCAGCGACGCATTGCGCAGCCCGTGGCGATACAGCGCCTGGGTCCGCGTCAGCCCCTTGGCGCGTGCGGTGCGGATGTAGTCCTGGTGCAGGACGTCGAGGACGGCCGAGCGCACGAAGCGCAGCAGCACCGCCCCCTGCGACAGCGCCAAGGTGATCGTCGGCAGCACGAGCGACTTGATCGCCCGTCCCGGCTCGTCCCAGCCGTGACGCGGGAAGCCCTGCGCCGGGAAGACCTGCCAGTGCACGCCGAACACGACGATGAGCAGCAGTCCGGCCCAGAACGTGGGCACGGCGATACCGAGCTGGCTGACGACCGAGAGCGTGACGTCCTCGGCGCGGCGGTGGCGCGAGCCGGCGAGGATCCCGAGCGGCACCGCGACGACCATCGACAGCACCGTCGAGCCGAGCACGAGCGGCGCCGTCACCTCGAGCTTCTGGCCGAGCTGGGCGGTCACCGTCTCGCCGTTCAGTGCGGATCGGCCGAAGTCGCCGCGCACCACGCCGTGCATCCAGTCGAGGTACTGCTGCACGAGCGGTTGATCGAGGCCGAGCTCGGCGCGGATCGCCTCGATGCGCGCCGGTGACGCCTGGGTCCCGCCGATGACCCGCGCCAGGTCGCCGGGCATCAGCCGGAGCAGCACGAACACCACGACGCTGGCGACGAGGATCGCCACGAGCAGCAGCCCGAGCCGCCGCAGGACGTACAGCGTCATGCCCAGATCATGTCAGCCGGGGTCGCGGATCACCTCTCGACCCGGATGCCCGACGCGTCGAAGCGCGAGCCGGTGTCGTTCAGGGGGTAGCCGGTGACCCCGCGCCGCGCCACGGTGAGGTCGGCGGCGAGGATGAGCCAGTCCGCCGGCGACTCCTCGGCGATGATGCGCGCGGCCTTGCGCCGCTGCTCGATCGACTCCTCGGGATCGGGGTTGACCTTGGCGGCCTGGATCAGCTCCTGCACGCGCGGGCTGTCGTACTGCCAGTAGTAGTCCGGGTTGGCGTAGTTCCCGATGTCCCGCGGCTCGACGTGGAGCACGGCCGTCATGTCGTAGTCGTGGTTCGTGTAGACCTGCTCGAGCCACACGGAGAACTCGACCGGCTCGATGTCGAGCGTGATCCCGACCTCGGCCAGCTGCGACGCGACGAACTCGGCGTTGCGGATCGCGTACAGGTTCGGCCACGTCAGCGTGAGCTCCAGTCCGTCGCCGTAGCCCGCCTGCTCGAGCGCGGCGCGCGCGGCGTCGGGATCGTACGGCGCGACGTCGGTGAGGTCCTCGTACCACGGGTCCGTCGGTGGCACGGGGCCGCCGATGATCGTGCCGAAGCCGTTATTCAGCTCGCGGTAGGCCTCCTTGTCGATCGCCTGGCGGATGGCCTTGCGCACGGCCGGGTCGGTGAACGGTTCGCGGGCGTTGTTGAACCCGAGGGTGAACTCGCCGTTGGTGGTGCCCTCGTTGACGACGTAGTCGGGGTCGCCCTGCAGCGGGACGATGAGGTCGGAGTCGATCCCGGTGACGATGTCGACGTCGCCGGTCGTCAGCGCGTTGACCATCGCGTTCTGGTCGGTGAAGTACTGGAACGTCACCCCGCTGATCGCGGGCAGTTCGCCCCAGTAGTCGTCGTTGCGGACGAGGGTGATCGACGAACCGACGTTCCAGTCCTCGAGGATGAACGGACCGGTGCCGTTCGCCCGGTTCTGGAGGTTCGTCGCCTCGGCCTGCAGCACGGCGCCGGCGCGCCGGGTCAGCAGGTACAGCAGGTCGTTGTCCGGCTGGCTGAGCGTCACGACCACCGTGCGCTCGTCGGCCGCCTCCACGGACTCGATGCTGGCGAGGCGCTCGGACTCGTTGGCGCCCTCCGCGCGCTGGGCCTCCAGGCTCCACACCACGTCGTCGGCGGTCAGCGGCTGGCCGCTGTGGAACGTCGGCCCCTCGCGCAGCGTGAACGTGTACACGCGGCCGTCGTCGGACACCTCGTACTGCTCGGCGAGGCCGGGTTCGATCTCGCCGTCCTCGGTCAGCGTGAGCAGCGTCTCGTAGACGTTGTCGAGGAGGACCTGGTCGAGCGCGGCGCCGGCGACCGACACGATGTCGAGGCTCGTCGGCTCCAGGATCGCGCTGACGGTGACGGCGGGGTCGTCCGGCGAGGCGCCCGGGGTGTCGCTCGGCTCGCCGGTGTCCTGGGTCGTGTCCGGCGTCGCCGCGGTCGACTGTGAGGGCACCGTCCCGTCGGCGCGGTCGTCGTCATCGTCGCCGCACGCGGCGAGCACGAGGGCGCCGGCGAGCAGGAGGCCGGCGAACCGCCGACCGCGGCGCATCGGGGGGGAGGGGCGGGCGGTGCGCATGCGCTGACGTTACTCCTTCGTGACCAATTCCTGACCTATTCGGTCATGATTGGGCTTGTCATGCTCGGCCGGTCGTGATCGGGTGGGCCACGAGGCTTCGGGGCTGACGGTACCCGCTGGACCCCGGACGGCCGCCAACGACGCCGCGCCCCGCGCAGCCGGGGTTGCCCGGCCAGAGCGCGGGGTACGCGCCCGCCATGAAGAAGCTGCTGATCGCCATGGCCCTCGGCGCCGCCCTGGCCTGGCTGTTCGATCCCGACAACGGGGCGCGCCGCCGGGACTCGCTGCGCCACAAGCTCGAGGAGCGGGGCCTGACGCCGCCGGCACCACCCCTGCCCGAGCCGGGGCCGGTCACCGACGTGACCTCGCCACTCGTGGCGACGGGGCGGTGATCGCGGTGCACACGCCCACGATGCCCGACCTGTCCCTCCCTCACGTCGGCCTGCACGACGTCGGCGGCAGGGTGCAGGACCTCGCGTCCAGCGCCGCAGAGCGCCTGGAGGACCTGCCCGAGCGCGCTGCGGCGCTCGCCGGCGCGGTGATCCCGTCGCTGCGCCCGCGCCCCAAGCGCGCCAAGCGCCCGATCGTGCTCCTCGTGCTCGCCGCCGTCGTCGGTGCCGTCGCCGCGGCCTGGTTCCTGCGCTCGCGGCGCGAGCAATCCAGCGTCGACGAGCTGCCGGCATCCGCCCCGAGCACGGTCCCCGCCGCCTCGTAGCGGAGGTCCCACCGACCACGGCCGTGCGCCGGCCCCCGCGGGGCCGGCGTACGGCCGCGCGTCCGGCGTCGGTCAGCCGGCCAGCTGGCGCATCTGCTCGAAGCTGCGGCGCAGCAGCCGCGACACGTGCATCTGGGAGATCCCGACCCGCTCGGCGATCTCGCTCTGGCTCAGCTCGCCGTAGAAGCGCAGGCGCACGATCTGCTGCTCGCGCGGCGGCAGCGTGGCGAGGAGGTCCTCCACCAGCGAGGAGTCGGCGACGTGGGCGAACGCCTCGTCGTCGGCGCCCAGCTGCCGTTCGCCCTCCCCGTCGGGGCCGAGCGGTGCATCGATGCTCGCGGTGGTGTACGCCGAACCGGCGGCGATCCCCTCGACCACCTCGTCCACCTCGATGCCGAGATGCTCGGCGAGCTGCGGCACCGTCGGCGAGCGGCCGAGCTGCTGGGTGAGCTCGTCGGTCGCCTTGCGCAGCCGCAGGTGGGTCTCCTTCGCCGAGCGCGGCACCCGCACGGTCCACGTGTGGTCGCGGAAGTGCCGTTTGATCTCGCCTTCGATCGTGCGCCCGGCGAACGTCGAGAAGGCCACGTCGCGGTCGGGCTCGAAGCGGTCGACGGCCTTCACCAGCGCGAGGAACGCCACCTGGCGCAGGTCGTCGTCGCTCGGGCCGCGCCGCCCGAACCGCCGGGCGACGTGGGCCGCGAGGCCCATGTGGCGCTCCACGAGCTCGTTGCGGATGCGGCGGCTGCCGGTGCGCCGGAACTCGCGGAACAGCGCATCCTCCTCGGCGCGCTGTGACGCCGGGGTCCCGGCGCCCGCGCCCTGGCTGGGTCGATCAGTACCGGTCACGGAATCGACGAGGCCTTGCCGATGGTGAACGACGATCCGTCGATCGAGTGCTCGTCGGCGACCGCCTCGACGATCCGGGTGGTCAGCTCGTCGAGCTCGATCGGGCGGGGGTCCCCACCCGCACGGCGGCCGCGGACCGTCACCCGGTTGCCCTGGACCTCGAACTCCAGCTCCACCCGCTCGCCCGCCGCGCTCGACTCGACGAGCGCCGAGACGAGCTCGTTGACGCCCAGCCGCAGGTCGTCGAGGTCGTCGACGGTGAGGCCGCTCTCGGCACCCAGCGACGTGGCGACGACGCGTGCGGCCGCGAGGTAGCGGGGGGTGGCGGGCAGGCTGAGGTGGACGAGCCCTTCGTCGGAGACGGTGGTGGAGGGGTCAGGAGTCACAGCAGCAGTCTCGCGGGCTCAGCCGGCATCCCGGGGCGTCAGCTGATGACTCGCCGCGGCGACGGCCGCCTGGGCCCGATTGTGCACGTCGAGCTTGGCGTAGAGCCGCTTGACGTAGGTCTTGACGGTCTCGATCGACAGGTACAGCTCATCCGCGATCTGGGCGTTCGTGAGGCCCTTGGCGATCAGCGCGAGCACCTCCGACTCGCGATCGGAGAGGTCGACGAGCCGTGGTCCCGCCGGGCCACCGTGCTCGAGCTCGAAGCCGACGCGCTCGCCGGCGACGATGCGCTCGATGCTGTCCACGAGGACGTCTGCCGAGCGCGTCTTCAGGATCACGCCGGACACCCCGATCTCCTTGGCCGCCCGCACGAACTGCGGTGCCGCGTCCCACGTGTACAACACGATGTGACGGGCGCGGCCGGCGCGGACCATCTCCGCAGCCCGCGCCAGGGTGTGGCGGCGACCGGCGAACGTGTCGAACAGGGCGACGTCCGCGGTCCCGGACAGCACGCCGCCGGTGTCGAGCTCGACGACGCGGATGCGGTCGCGGTAGGGCGCGAGCATGGCGGCGAGGCCACGCACCACGACCTCGTAGTCGTTGATGATGCCCACGTCGATCACCCGGGCGCTGACGGGCCGCTCGGATGGCGAGGTGTCCTCGTGTGCGACGGCGGTGTCCGTGGCCGGCTGCGCCGGTTCGCCGAACCGTTCGGCCCGGTCGCCTGCGCCAGGCCCGGGCCCGCCGTCGCCCGTCGCCATGGTGTGCCGGTCGGTGTGCATGTCGGAGTACGCCGTCATCACTTCGCTCCTCTGTCGGGGACGCTGCGTCGGCAGGTGATCACCACGCGCTCGCCGTCCTGGGCGACGTGCACGTCGTCGCACAGGCGCCGCACGATGCCGAGCCCCCGTCCGCGCAGCGCCGTCGCAGGGACGGGTTGCCAGGCGTCGATCGGGGGCAGCGCGGCCGCGGCGCCTCGGTGGGCCACCTGCATCTCGATGTCGTCCGCCACCACCACACGCACCTGCACGGTGGCGACGGGCGGTCGGGGATGGACGATCGCGTTCGTGACGAGCTCACTCGTCACGAGCTCCAGATCGTCGATCACGATGGAGGGAACGCTGGCCCGCGCCAGGTGCTGCGCCACCGCGTGGCGGGCAGCGGCCACCGACTCGGTGCGCGCGGGCACGTGCAGCTCGAGCACGCCGCGACGCCCCACCGCCGCGCTGCGGTGGGGCGTCGCGGCGCTCGTGGCCACCTGGCGACCCCGCATCATGGGACTCGTGTTCCCCCGCTCGCCCGGCGGCCAAACCGTCGCGGGCGCCGGCGCGGCCCGGGCGGCAGCGGTCATCGGTCACAGTGCGGGGTGCGTCCCACGACCGCTCGACCCGACCACGGCGGGATTCCCGCGCCGCCGGCGGTGGTACACCCTGCTGCGTGCCCGGCGTGACGGCCCTGCTCCAACGGCTCGACCGCTTCCATCAGCGGCATCCCGTGCTGGCCGTCCCCGTCGCCGTGTTCAAGCGCTTCGGCGAGCACGACGGCGGCCGCCTCGCGGCGACGGTGTCCTACTACTCGTTCTTCAGCGTCTTCCCGCTGCTCCTCGTCTTCGTCACCGTGCTCGGGATTGTCCTGCGCAACGAGCCGGAGCTGCGCCAGGACCTGGTGGACGGCGCGCTCGGCCAGCTCCCGGTGATCGGGACGCAGCTGCAGGGGACCGAGCCGCTGCCCGGCAGCGGGGTCGTCCTGGTCGTCGGCCTGGCGACGGTGCTGTGGGCGGGCCTCGGCGCCGTCGGCTCGCTGCAGCACGCGCTGGCCGTCATCAACGACACCCCGGCCCACGACCGCGGGAGCTTCCTCGCCAAGAAGGCCCGAGAGGTCGCCTTCCTCACCCTGCTCGCCGGTGGCCTCGCGATCTCGACGTTCGTGGCCAACCTCGCCACCGTGTTCGACGTCGGCTGGTTCGCCGGCGCGGCGGGCATCGCCGCCGGCCTGGCCGTCGACGCCGGCCTGCTGATCATGATGTTCACGGTGCTGCCGCCGCGCCGCCGCCCGCTGCGCGAGCAGCTCCCCGGCGCCCTCGTCGGGGCCGTGCTGCTCGTGATCCTCCTCCAGCTCGGCAGCTTCATCGTGCGCCGCTACATCCAGGGCGCGAGCGACACCTACGGGACGTTCGCCATCGTCATCGCCCTGCTCAGCTGGTTCTACCTGCTCAGCCGCGTGATCCTGATGTGCGCCGAGCTGAACACCGTGCTCGCCGACCGGCTCAGCCCGCGCCGGCTCGTCGCCTCGAACCCGCCGACCGACGCCGACCGGCGCGCCGCCCTGCTCGACGTGCAGCGGGTCCAGCGCGACCCGCGGCTGGGCTATGCGCTGGCCGTGGACGGCGCGGTGGCGACGGAGCGCGAGCCCCTCGGTGAGGGGACAGGCTCAGGCGACGTCGAGGTGCCCGGCGAGCCCGCTGATCTCGAGCAGCCGCTGGACGGCCGCGCTCGGCGAGCGCAGCACCAGCCGGGAGCCCGCTGACGACCGCGCCTGGTGTGCCTCGACGATGACGCGCAGGCCGGAGGAGTCGATGAACGTCACGCCCGACACGTCGAGGACCTCGATCGGCGGCTGCGCGCTCAATCGCTCGGCCAGGTCGGGCGCCGTGTAGCTGTCGATCTCGCCCTGCAGGACGAGGGCACCGTCGTCTGCGAGCGTGAGGTCGAGACGCGCATCCTCCGTCGGCATGGCGGCACCTTATCCGGGACCGGCCGCGGGGCTCATCGCAACCGCGCAGGGCGCGGACGTCACGGCAGCACGGCGAAGCCGTCACCCACGGCCCGGAACGGCGCCGCCCACGACCGCCGCCCCGCCGGCACGCCCAGCCGGCCGTAGGCCGCGGCCAGCGCCTCGCCCGCCGCCGAGCCGGCCAGCAGCGCCACCACGTCGACGTGCGCGGCGCGGAACGTCGCGTCGTGGCCGTGGGGGACGCCGGCCAGGGCGTGGGCCAGCTCGTGGGCCAGCGTGGCCACCGTCCGCTGTCCCCGCGCCAGCGTGATCCTGACCACGCGGCCGGACCCGGCGCGCGCCGCCGACGAGCGGGCGTTCGGCCGGGCCGCCGCCACCACCACTCGCGGCCCGCCGACCTCCCGCCACCACGGACCCGTCGTGAGCGCCGCCGCGATGGCGACCAGGTCCGGGAGCGGTCGCTCCTCGTCCAGGTCGGTGCCACCGAGCGCGGCGTCCTCGGCGGCGTAGACCGCGGTGCGCCCGACGTCGGCGATGGCGCTCACCGCGACCCCCGCCCGAGCTGGGGACGGCCACCGGCCAGGCGCGCCCGCCCGATGTCCGCGACGGAGGCCGCGCGGTGCCCCGCGTGATAGGCGGTGGCGACCGCCGGCGCGGGCGCCGAGGCGGCGACGACGCGGCCGAACGCCCTCGCCGCGAACGTCCGCACCTGCGCCGCCCGATCGAGGAGGTCCGGCAGCCGGTGACCCGCTGCGGCCGCCGTCGCCGATGCCTCGACGTCGCGGCGCGTGTCACGCAGCAGCTCCCCGATGCGCGCCGCGTAGCCGAACAGGAACGCCCGCCGCCACCGCTGCGTCGCCGCCGGGGTCGCCTTGCGGATCGCGGCCATGTGCCCGGTCGCCTGCAGGTGCAGCGACTCGTAGAGCAGGGTGGTCGCGTCGAGGTCGCTGCGGAACCCGGCGAGCAGGCCGGTGGCGCCGTCGGGCCCGGTGCGCCACACCAGCTCGCAGTCGTGGGCGGCCGCCACCGCGCCGAGCAGCGCCAGCCGGGCGCGCACGTACGCGCCGCGCCCGACGGGCACCTCGCGCAGCGCCAGCTGGTCGCCGTCGTCGTGGGCGAGGCGGACAGGGTCGATGCGGTGGGCGGCGATCAGCGCGGCGGCCTTGGCGGCGAACGCGTTGGCCTCGTGCTCGTTGGTCGTCGCCTCCGCCTTCGCCAGCAGCTTGCGGACCTTCTGGAGGATGGTGTCGTCGGTCATGGGTGCTCCGCGAGGTTCACCTCCGCGCGCGGGAGGTGGTCGGAGGATCGGGACGTGGCGTCGAGCGCAGCGGGTGCGATGTGCCACCACCATGGCAGAGGGGTGCGCGTCCGTCGCGTACGGTCAGGGGCCATGGCCGCGGTTCCTCCGTTCCTCCATCCCTTCGCCAAGCCGACGCGCCCCGACTTCACGGTGATCACCCGTGGGGAGGGCGCGCTCGTGTGGGACGCCGACGGCAAGGAGTACGTCGACGGCATGGCCAGCCTCTGGTACTGCGCGGCCGGCCACGGCCGTCAGGAGATCGCCGACGCCGTCGCCGCCCAGCTGCGCACGATCGAGGCGTACTCGTGCTTCGACCCGTTCACCAACGAGCCGGCCGAGCGCATCACCGCCACGCTGCGCGAGCTCACGCCGATCCCCGACGCCCGCGTGTTCCTGTGCTGCTCGGGGTCGGAGGCGATCGACACGGCGATGAAGCTGGCGCGCCTGGCGCACCGCATGGCGGGCCGCCCCGAGCGCACCCTCATCGTCAGCCGCGAGCGCGGCTACCACGGCACCAACCTCGGCGGCACGAGCGCCCAGGGCATCACCCCCAACCGGGAGGGTTGGGGCCCGCTGGTGCCCGACGTGGTCCAGGTCCCCAGCGACGACATCGAGCACGTGGCGCGGCTCCTGGCCGAGCGCGGCGACGAGGTCGCCGCCGTCATCACCGAGCCCGTGCAGGGCGCCGGGGGCGTCTGGCCGCCGCCGGAGGGCTACCTCGCCGAGCTGCGCCGGCTCTGCGACCGCCACGGCGCCTTCCTCGTGTTCGACGAGGTGATCACCGGCTTCGGGCGCCTCGGCACGTGGTTCGCCGCCCAGCACTACGGCGTCGTGCCCGACCTGACGACGTTCGCCAAGGCCGTCACGTCCGGCTACCAGCCACTCGGCGGGGTCCTCGTCGGCCCGGCGGTGCGCGGCCCGCTCGAGTCCGACGCGTCGTTCGTCCTGCGCCACGGCTACACGTACTCCGGGCACGCGGCAGCCTGCGCCGCGGCGATCGCCAACCTGGCGATCATGCAGCGCGAGGGGCTCGTGGAGCGGGCGGTGGCGGTCGGCAAGCGGCTCGGCGACGGGCTCCAGGCCCTCGCCGCAGACGGCACGATCGACCACGCCCGCGGCGACGGCGCGGTGTGGGCCGCAGGGCTGCGCCCGGACCAGGACGCGGTGGCGATCCGCGACAAGATGCTCGCCGGCGGTGTGATCACCCGGGCGATCAACACCGACACGCTGACGTTCTGCCCGCCGCTCGTCATCACCGACGAGCAGATCGACCGCATCGTCGACGTGCTCGCCGCCAGCGCCACCGGCTGACCGCCGCGGCGTCAGACCGGCTCCGCCCACGCCCGCACGAGGGCGCGCAGACCGTTCGACATGCGCAGCGCGTGCTCGGTGTCGCGCGCCGGGTCGCCGTGGTCAAGCCACCGGCAGATCCCGTCGATGAGGTGCGCCCCGGCGGCGTTGGCGGCCCAGTCGAGCAGCTGCTCGTCCACGATCGAACGCCGGATGATCGCCCGGGCGTACACCGTCACGTACGTGCGGAACTCCTCGGCCAGCCCCTCGAAGGGCGGCTGGTGCCATGCGTCGCGCCACAGCAACCGGAAGGCGTCGGGGTGGGAGCGCGCCACCGGCATGATCACCGTCGCCGCGCCGCGCTCGGCGACGTCCTCGAACGAGAGCCCGGAGAAGGCGTTGCCGAGCTCGACGAGGAGCTGGCGGAGGATCTGGCGGTACAGGTCCTCCTTGGACTCGAAGATGCGGTACACGATGAGCCGGCTGACGCCCGCGGCCTGCGCGACGTCCTCCATCGACGTGCGCTCGTAGCCCCGGCCCAGGAACGCCGCCGCACCGACCTGGATGAGCTGGGCCCGGCGGGCCTCTCGTGGCAGACGCGACGCGGGCATTGACGTATGTATACACGTGTGTTTACATCGTCGTTGGCATCTCGGCCCGTGACGTCAGCGGTCCGACCGGCGCGGGCCGGTGGACGTGACGGCACCACCGGGGGCCGGCTCTCGAGACCGTTCGCCGATGGCGACGGGCACCGGCGACGGCGCTGCGAGACGACGACGTCCGCCGGTCCATCCGAAGGTGACGCCTTCGGATGGACCGAGCGGACGCTGGCGACCGGCGACGGATCGTCGCCGCTCAGCTCTTCTTCTTCGACTCGCTCTTGTCGCCCTTGTTGGGCTTGAGCACGCCCTTGGCGAGGGCGGCGTCCAGGTAGGCCTCGGCCTCCTCCGCCGAGACGTTGAGCGCCGGCGCGATCTCGCTGATCAGGTTGACGCGGGCCCGCTCGTACATCGTCCGCTCGGCGGCCGAGAGCGAGGCGTCACGGTTGCGCGCGGCCAGGTTCCGCACGACCTCGGCGACCTGGTACACGTCGCCCGACTTCAGCTTCTCCTGGTGGTTCTTGAAGCGGCGGCTCCAGTTGGAGGGGACCCGCGGGTCCGGCTTCGAGAGCACCGCGACGAGGTCTTCGAGCTCGTCGGCGGACACGGGCGGCCGGACACCGACCTCTTCCGCCTTGTCGACGGGGACCTTGAGCGTCATCTCGTTGATGACGGTCTTCAGGATCAGGTAGTCCCGCTTCTCCCCGAAGGCCTCCATCTTCTTGGTCCCCACCACGATGCAGGCACCGTGCTGCGGATAGATGATGGTGTCGCCCTTCTTGAAATTCACCAATGACCTCTCGAGGACAGGCTGAGAACCGCGGGATCGGCGAGGGCCAAGGATACGGCCTCGACCGCGGTTCGAGGCGCTCGAACGCCAGGCGGACGTAGGCTTCCGGCGTCCCGGCTCCCGTAGCTCAGCTGGATAGAGCAGCGGCCTTCTAATCCGCAGTGCGCAGGTTCGAATCCTGTCGGGAGCACCTCAGGTGGCACCCTCCGCCATCCCCGGCTGACGGCGACGATGTGGCCGAGGTGCTGCTCCCCCACGCACCCAGCGGCGCGAGCGAACGATCGAGCGACGCGCCCAGCGGCGTGGCGGGGCTGACCGCCGAGCCGAGCCCGGACACGCTCGCCGCGAGCCGACCGAGCCGGCGTGCCGTGAGAACCTCGGCTGCTCGGTCGGCGCCCGGGACCCGTTGACGGCGGATCAGTCACCGCCGAGCGGCCGGATCGGGGCCATTCGCACGTCCCGTCGACCACGTTCGTATCCGGGAGGTACATCCTCCGGGAGGTACATCCGCAAGCACGAGCGAACGGCCGCGCGGGCGGGAGCCAGTTGCCGGCGCCGTGCGGCTCCTCGTTGGCCAGGTCGATCGTGAGGTCACCGTCGTCCCCGTGCACCCGGCCGGGCGTCCGGTCACCGATGCTGTAGCGACCCGCGGGATGGGGCACGAAGAACATGTCGGTGCCGTACACCCTGAGCGACCAGAACGCGTGCACGGGCGGGGTAGCGCCCGGAGCGAACCCGGTCCGGTGGCGACGGTGCCGTCGAGCACGGCGCCGGTGCTGTCGGTGGTCGCGACGCCGTGGACCGACTCCTCGGGCATTCGTAGCCCAGCCGATCCGCGCCACACGCGCTCGGCGCTCGATGTCGTCCCTGTGGGGCCGACGGCGAGGTCGGCGCGCCACCCCTCCCCGGCGAGGCCGCCCCAGCGCCGTGGGGCGCTCGTGCGCTCGGAGGGCGCCGGCACGGGGGCCTCGCCCGAGAGCGTGGCGTGCCGCTGCCGCCAGCGCTCGAACAGCGCGCGGTCCACCCCCGAAGGTGGGGCGGGTTGTGCGGGAGCGCGTCGTCGAGCTCGTCGGCGAACGAGGCGTCGGCCGGCACCTCCTGCGGCCACTCGTACACGACGGCATCACCGTCCGGTTCGCCGCGAGCGCGACCGCCGACGGTCGTGAGCCGCACCGCTACGGTCAGCTCGTGGACGGCTCGGGCGTCGTCCTCGTCGGCGACGAGGTAGCGGCCGACGACGAAGAGCTGCGGCGTGGGGGCGGGGCGATGCCACGCGCCACCGCCCTCACTGCCGACGCGTGCCCACGTACGCGAAGGACTCGGTCCACATGTCCATGAGCTGGACGCTGGAGTACCACCCGTCGACCGGCGAGCACTCGAAGCGGACGGGCCCACCGCGCAGGGAGGACCGCGCGGGTGTAGAGGTGTCGCGGTTGGGCGCGACGATGCTGCGGTGGCGGGGGTCGGACAGCCGGGCCCGGCTCACCGGCCGATTCGGACCGGTCTGTCGGACGAAGCGTCGGAAGGTGCGGGTCGCGGCCACGGCCACCAACAGCGCGGTGGAGACGAGCGACGGCCACAGCCCGCGCCGGTACCTCGTGACGCCCCAGCCGACGAGCCCGATCAGGCACGCGAGCACCACCTTCACCACGTCCAGCTCGACCGAGGCGGTCAGCAGCACCACCGGGGCGCTCGCGAGCACGGCCACGGCAAGCGCCCGGCCAGCTGGGCGACCGCCACCAACCCGTCCTTCCGGCGCAGGCGCCCCTGGGCGACGAAGCGCGCCGACAGGCTGAACGCGAACCAGTGGGCGAGCGCCAAGCCGATCGAGGTGTTCCCCATCAGCGTGGGCACGTGCTCCGCCGCACCCTCACAGAGACGGCGATGAGGCTGATCGCCACGTACAAGGCCATCGTGAGCGCGCCTTGCGGAGCTCGACCACGTGACCGTGGGCGAGGGCTGCGGTATCCCCCATCACCGGAGTGTCCGGTCCACCATGGTGCTCGTGCCGCCACCTGCCACGCCCCGCCGGCCACACGTCGACCTGGGCATCGAGCTCGCGGCGAGCGCGCCGCCACGCCGGCCGACCACGTCGACGCCCGTGGCGTGCGGACTCAGCGGTGCTCCACGGCGTTCCTCCACGCCCTCGGCGCTCGTCGGCGCCGGCGAGCGCCGGGCGGGTCGTGGACGTGCTGCGCCGGCCGGACGGCGCAGCGACCGCCGCCTGAGCCTGCCGGTCAGACCGCCGTGTGCTGCAGGTGCCGGCGCAGCAGGTCCAGCGAGTTGATCACGGCGAACTGGCGGACCGACTCACGCACCGTGCCGAGCTGCAGCGTGCGGGCGTGCGACCCCGTCGCCGTCACCAGCCCGATGCACACCGTGCCGACGGGCATACCGTCCTGCTCGGTCGGCCCTGCGACGCCGGTGAGCCCGAGGCCGATGTCGGCGCCCAGCAGCCGGCGCACGCCAGCGGCCATCTCGAGGGCGACGGCCTCGCTCACCACCGGCCCCGGCGTCACGCCGAGCAGGTCGAACTTGACCTCGCTGGCGTAGGACACGACGCCGCCGCGGAACACGTCGCTGCAACCGGGGATCGCCGTCAGCCTGCTCCCGACGAGCCCGCCGGTGAGCGACTCGGCGAGCGCCAGCGTCAGACCGCGCTGGCGCAGCGCGTCGATGACCACGCTCTCCATCGAGTCGCCGTCGACCCCGAAGACCAGCGGACCGAGCTCGGCGCGCACGAGCTGCTCCCACTCGTCGAGCACCGCGGTGGCCTCTTCGGCGGTCCGCCGGCGGGTGGTGAGGCGCACCTCGAGGCCCTCCCAGCCACGGGCGAGGAAGGCGATCGTGGGGTCGCCCTCCTCGTCGAGGCGGGCGATCAGCGCGTCGAGTCGCTCGTTGAGGCCGCTCTCGCTCTCCCCCCACGTCTTGAGCACCCGGCTGGCGATCACCACGTCCTCGCCGCGGCGGTGGGCGAGGTCCGGGAGCACCGCCCGCTCGAGCATGTCGCGCATCTCGTGGGGGACGCCGGGTACGGCGTAGACGACCTTCTCCCCCACCGGGCAGATCAGCCCGGGCGCTGTGCCGCGGGTCTGGGGGATGATGGTGGCGCCGATCGGCACCAGGGCCTGGCGCAGGTTGTTCTCCGGCATCCGCCGCCCGCGCCCGGCGAAGAGCTGGCGGATCCGCTCGGCGACCTCCTCGTCGAGGCGCAGCTCGGTGCCCATCACCGCGGCGATCGCCTCCCGGGTGACGTCGTCGTGGGTCGGGCCGAGCCCGCCCGTGACGATCACCGCGTCGGCGTTGCTCAACAGGTAGCGCAGCGCGGCCTCGATGCGCCCGACGTTGTCGCCGACCTTGATCTGCAGCTGCGACGTGATGCCGTGCAGCGCGAGGCGGTCCCCGATCCACGAGGAGTTGGTGTCGTTGATCTGCCCGAGCAGCAGCTCGGTTCCCACGGCGAGCACGTCACAGCGCATGACGCCGATCGTCGCACGCGGCGAGTGTCAGGAGGCGATGCGCACCGGCTCGGGCGCGCTCCGGGCGCGGCTGCCGCGCAGGTACGCCCAGCCGCTGACGACGGCCAGCACGACGGCGACCCACAGCAGTGACTTCCACAGCCACGTCGCGTCCAGCGCGGTCAGCGGCAACAGGGCGAAGCCGACGGCGAGCTGCTGGCACAGCGTCTTGTACTTGGCCATCCGGCTCGCCGGGACGCTCACGCCGCGCGAGCCGACGATCGTGCGGTACATGCTGATGACGAACTCGCGCGCCGCGATGATCACGACCGGCACGACCCAGAACACGTCGTTGCCGACGAGCGTGAACATCGCCCCGAGCACGAGGACCTTGTCCGCCAGGGGGTCGAGGAACGCGCCCGAACGGGTCGTGCCGTGACGGCGGGCGACCCACCCGTCGAACGCGTCGCTGATGCACAGCACGAACCACAGGGCGAAGGCGACCCAGCTGCCGCCGCGGTCGTCGGGGATCACCCAGAACATGAGCGGCGACAGCAGGAGGCGGCCGACGGTGATCGCGTTGGCCCACGTGGCGAGCGCACCGGGGTCGACCACGTCAGACCTCCGTGTCCGCGTCGAGTGGGGACGCACCGGCGGCGACCAGGTCCGGCCCGAGCGCATCCACGATGTCGACCGCGGCGAAGCTGCCCACCTCCAGATCATGGCCGACGTGGACGACGCCGTCGATCTCCGGCGCCTCGCGGTGCGTGCGGCCGACACCCGGCGCGTCGACGAGCACCTCGACGCGGCTGCCGATGAGCTCGTCGCGGCGACGGGCGGTGATCGCGTCCTGCAGCTCGGTCAGCTCGGCGAGACGGTCGGCCACGAGCCCGGGCGGCACCTCGCCGTCGAGCCCCGCGGCGTAGGTGCCCTCCTCCCTGCTGTAGGCGAAGAACCCGCACCAGTCGAGCTGGGCCTCCTCGACGAAGCGCAGCAGCTCGTCGTGGTCGCGCTCGGTCTCACCCGGGTAGCCGACGATGAAGTTGCTGCGGAACGCGGCGGCCGGCTCCCGCTCGCGGATCGCCGCGATGCGGCGCAGGAACCGCTCACCGTCACCCCACCGGCGCATCCGCCGCAGCAGCGGCTTGCTGACGTGCTGCAGCGAGAGGTCGAAGTACGGCACGCCCGTCTCGCAGATGGCGTCGACCAGGGCGTCGGTGAGATCGCTCGGGTACAGGTACAGGAGGCGGACCCGGTCGACGCGCTCGGCCACGACGCGCACGAGCGGGACGATGGCGCCGGCGCCGAGCTCCTCGGGGCGGTCCTTGCCGTAGGACGCGAGGTCCTGGGCGACGAGGACGATCTCGCGCGCCCCGAGCGCCTCCACCTCGGCGAGGATCGACTCGGGCGTGCGGCTGCGCTGCGGCCCGCGGAACGACGGGATCGCGCAGAAGCCGCACGTGCGGTCGCAGCCCTCGGCGACCTTGACGTACGCCCACGGTGCGCTGGCGCGTGGGCGCGGCAGGTTCAACAGGTCCAGTGCCGGCGGCTCCACGGCGCGCACGGGGATCAACTGCCGCGCGGCGCGCGGCGCGGTGACCGCGGTCGGCTGCGGGACCAGCGGCTGGCCGAAGCCCGCCACCTGGTCGACCTCCGGCAGCGCGGCGCGCAGCTCGTCGCCGTAGCGCTCGGCCATGCAGCCGGTCACGACCAGGCGGGCGCCGTCGCGGCGCTGCTCGTCGAGGGCGAGGATCGTGTCGATCGACTCCTGGCGCGCGGCCTCGATGAATGCGCACGTGTTGACGACCACGAGGTCCGCGTCGCTCGGCTCCGCGACCGGGGTCAGCCCCTCGGCGAGCAGCGTGCCGACCAGCTTCTCGGAGTCGACCTGGTTCTTCGGGCAGCCCAGGGTCTCCACGTAGAAGCGCTGCGCGGGCACGTCGTTCGAGGCTACCGGCGGCCGCGCCCCCGCCGGAGTCGTCCCTGGCGCGCTCAGCGCCCGGACTGTTGTTGCTGCTGCTGCAACAGCTCGAACTCCTCGACCGACATCAGCACGGCGCGGGCCTTGGAGCCCTCGCTCGGACCGACGACGCCGCGCTGCTCGAGCAGGTCCATGATCCGCCCGGCGCGGGCGAAGCCGACCTTGAGCTTGCGCTGGAGCATCGACGTCGAGCCGAGCTGGCTCCGGACGACGAGCTCCATCGCCTGGCGGACCATCGCCTCGTCGTCGTCCTCGCTGCTCGCCGAGAACGCGTTGGCGCTCGAGGTGACGTGGTCCTCGCCGTCCTCGGCCCCCGCCTCCACGCCGCTCACGTAGGCGACCTCCGGGGCCTGGCGCCGCCAGTGGGCGACGACGCGGCGCACCTCCTCCTCGCTGACGAACGAGCCCTGGATGCGCTGGGCGACCGACGTGTTGCCCGGCAACAGGAGCATGTCGCCCTTGCCGACGAGCTTCTCCGCGCCGGGCTGGTCGAGGATCACGCGCGAGTCGGTGAGGCTGGACACGGCGAAGGCCATCCGCGCCGGGATGTTGGCCTTGATCACGCCGGTGATCACGTTCACGCTCGGGCGCTGGGTGGCGACGATGAGGTGGATGCCGACGGCGCGGGCCTTCTGGGCGATGCGGGTGATCGACTCCTCGACGTCGCGCGCGGCGACCATCATCAGATCGTTGAGCTCGTCGACCACGACGACGATGTACGGCAGCCGCTCGTACTTGCTGCCCGCCGGCGGCGCCGGCAGCGGCTCGCCGTGCTCGTCGTAGCGGGGGCCGTCGCGCAGCTGGTCGTCGTTCAGCTCGCCGCGGTCGTAGGCCGCGTTGTAGCCGCTGATGTCACGGAACCCGACCTCCGACAGCAGGTCGTAGCGCCGCTCCATCTCCTTGACCGCCCAGCCCAGCGCGTTGGCGGCCTTCTTCGGGTTGGTGACCGGCTGCGTGAGCAGGTGCGGCAGCCGGTTGTACTGACCCATCTCGACCTGCTTGGGGTCGATGAGGATGAGGCGCACCTGGTCGGGGGTGGTGCGCATCAGCAGCGACGTGATGATGCAGTTGATGCCGCTCGACTTGCCGGCACCGGTGGCGCCGGCGATGAGCAGGTGCGGCGTGGTGGCGAGGTCGAGGAACACCGCCTTGCCGGCGATGTCCTTGCCGACGGCGACCTCGAGCGGTCCCGTCGCCTGGGCCGCCTCGGGCGAGGCCAGCAGATCGCCCAGGCACACGAGCTGACGGGTCTGGTTGGGCACCTCGATGCCGATCGCCGACTTGCCCGGGATCGGCGCCAGGATGCGCACGTCGGTGGCCGCCATCGCGTAGGCGATGTCGCGCTGGAGACTGGTGACCCGGGCGACCTTGACGCCCGGCCCGAGCTCGAGCTCGTAGCGCGTCACGGTGGGGCCGACGGTCATCCCGACGACGGTCGTCTCCACCCCGTGCGAGGCGAGCGACTCCTGCAGGACGCGCCCGCGCGCCTCGACCTCGGCGCGGTTGATCGCCTTCGTCGAGGAGCGGTTCAGGTACGAGAGCGGCGGCAGCGTCCACTCCCCGACCTTGACCCCCTCCCCCGCCGGGACCGCCGGTGGCGACGCGGTCTGGACCCGCGGCCGCCGTTGGCGCGGCGGGGCCGGGCGCTCTTCCCCGTCGTCGTCGAAGTCGGCCGCCGCGTCGTAGATCGTGGGCGGCGGGAGCTCGCGCCGCTCGGCCGCGACGACCGTGGCGTCGATCGCCTCGTCGTCGTCCGGCTCGCGCTCGCTGCTCAGGGTCGAGAGGTCGCGCAACGCCTGACGGGCGGCGCGCGCCATCGGCCGGGCCACCTGGCCCACGCCTCGGCCGGTGCGCAGCGCCATCGTCCGCAGGGACGTCTGGGTGATCAGCAGGGCGCCGGCGACGCCGAGCCCCACCGACACGACGATGCCGCCGACCGGCGACAGCAGCGCCTCGAGCGGGCCGCCGACCGCGGCGCCGGCGAACCCGCCGGAGCGGTACAGCTCGTCGATGTCGCCGAGGCGGGAGGGCCCACTGACGACGTGGGCGATGGCGATGGCGGAGAGGAACACCAGGCCCCACCCGATCACCAGGCGTGTCGGGCTCGACGACTGGCCCTTGCGCACGAGCGACACGCCCGCGGCGACGAGGGCGACGGGCACGGCGAAGCGGCCCAGCCCGACGCACCAACCGAGCAGCAGCTCGACGCCGCGGCCGACGAGCCCGGCGAGGTTGGCGTAGATGGCGAGCCCGACGAGCACGCCGAGCACGATCAGGCCGACGCCGATGAACTCGTGCTCGCGGCCGCCCACGGCGCGGCGCAGCTCGTCGGTGGTCGCCTCCCGCCGGCGCGACCCCTCGGGCGGCGTCGCGCTGGACACCGCACCGCGCGGCGCGGTGTCGTCGCCCGGGCGGCCACCGCTCGGGGTGCGACGCGTCGCTCCCTGCCGGCGCTTGGCCGTGTGCCGCTTCGACGGGCCCCACGTGTTCATGCCCGATCCACGGTACCAAGGGGCTTCCGCGCCCCGGGGGCATCCGCCGTGCTCCGGGTCCTCAGGCGCCCGCGGTCACCGACAGGATCGTCCCGTCGCCGGCGACGACGACGTCGAGCGTGCCGCCCTTGTCCGAGCGCACGGTCGCCTGGTACTGGACGGCGCCGCTGCCGTCGCCGGCGATCGAGAACAGGATCACGTCCGGCTCGTCGAGCTCGTCGTCGATCACGTCGAGCACCGCGTCCGGGTCGACGTCCACGGCGGCGCCGGGGAACGTCCCGCCCTCGGCGCCCTGCGGGTCGCCGAGCCGGGCGAGCTCGCCGCCGACGTACACGTAGGGCACGGCCCGGGTCGCCTCCTCGCGCGCCACCCACAGCCGCACCCGCTGCGGCTCCGCGGTGACCTCGAAGAAGTCCTGCGGCCCGCCGAGCTCCGCTTCGACCGCGGCGATCGCCGGCTCGATCAGCTCGATCGCCGGGCGCACCGGCCCGTCGCCGCCACCCGCGTCGTCGTCACCGCACGCGGCCACGGCGACGCCGGCGGCGACGAGCGCGGCCAGCAGCCGCCTCAAGCCTCCATCACCACCGGCACGATCATCGGCCGGCGGCGGGTGCGCTCGTTGACGAAGCGCCCGGCGGCCCGGCGGACGTCGCGCTCGAGCGCCTCGACGTCGCTGACACCGGCCGACAGCGCCTGCTCGACGGCCGCGGCGATCGTGTCGCAGGCCTCGTCGAGGAGGTCCTCCGCCTCCGGGGCGTACACCCACCCGCGGGTGATGATCTCGGGCCCGACGAGCACCTTGCGCGTCTGGGTGTCGACGGTGACGACGACGACCACCACGCCCTCGCTCGCCAGCACCCGCCGATCGCGCAGGACGCCGGAGCCGACGTCGCCGACGATGCCGTCGACGTAGAGGTAGCCGGCGGGGACGCGGCCGGCGATCTCGACGCCGCGGTCGCTCACCTCGAGCACGTCGCCGTCCTCGCACACGATGACGTGGTCGCGCGGCACGCCCATCTGCTCGCCCAGCGCGGCGTTCGCCATCAGATGGCGGAACTCGCCGTGGACCGGCACGAACCACTCGGGCTGGGCGATCGACAGGAACGTCTTGATCTCGTCGGCCTGCGCGTGGCCGGTGGCGTGGACGTCCTGGATCCCCGAGTGCACGACGATCGCGCCGGCCTTGAGCAGGCCGTCGACGACCCGGTTGACGTTGCTCTCGTTGCCCGGGATGGCGTGGCTGGAGAGGATGACCGTGTCGTGCTCGGACAGCTTGACGAAGCGGTTCTCCCCGCGGGCCAACAGGGCGAGGGCCGACATCGGCTCACCCTGCGAGCCGGTGGAGATGACGCACACCTCGCCGGGCGGGTAGCGGTCGATGTCCTCGATGTCGATGAACGAGCCCGGCGGGATGTGCAGCACACCGAGGTCCAGGCCGAGCTGGACGTTCTTGCGCATGCTGAGCCCGAGCGTCGCCACCTTGCGCCCCTCGGCGATGGCGGCGTCGGCGATCTGCTGGATGCGGTGGAGGTGGCTGGCGAAGCTGGCGGTGATGATCCGCCGGTCGCTGTGCTCGGCGAACAACGACCGCAGGACGCGCCCGACGCTGCGCTCGCTGGGGGCATGGCCGGCCTCCTCGGCGTTGGTCGAGTCGCACAGCAGCACCCGGATGCCGCTCGTCTTGGCCAGCTCGCCGATGCGGGCGAGGTCGGTGCGACGCCCGTCGACCGGGGTCAGGTCGAGCTTGAAGTCGCCGGTGTGCAGGATCACCCCCTGCGACGTGTGCACGGCGATCGCGTGGGCGTGCGGGACGCTGTGGGTGACGGGGATGAACTCGACGTCGAACGCGCCGATGCGGATGCGCGCCCCGTCGGCGACGGGGTTCAGCGTCGTGCGCCCGAGCAGCCCGGCCTCCTCGATGCGGTTGCGGGCGAGGCCCAGGGTCAGCGCCGAGCCGTAGATCGGGAAGCTCACCTCGCGCAGCAGGAACTGCAGGCCGCCCACGTGGTCCTCGTGGCCGTGGGTGGCGACGAGGCCGTCGATGCGGTCGGCGTGCTCGCGCAGGTACGTGAAGTCGGGCAGCACGAGGTCGATGCCGTGCAGGTCCGGCCCGGGGAACATCAGGCCGCAGTCGATGAGCAGGATCCGCTTGGCGTCGCCGGCCCCCTGCTCGACGGCCATGCAGTTGCGGCCGATCTCCCCGAGGCCACCGAGGAAGACGAGACGGACCGGGTCGCTCACGACGCCTCCCTGCACGCCACCGGCGTCCTCCTGTGCGCGGTGGGCATCGATGGCTCAGCCACGGCTGGCGATGAGGTTCCCGTACACCTCGGCGGCGGCGTCGGCGAGCCAGTCCGGGTCGGCGTCCATCGGCGGTCGGCACCGCCCGGCGGGCTTGCCGAGGTGGCGCATCATCGCCTTCGCCGGCCCCGGGTTCGGGCACTCGTCGCCGGTCTCGAACGCCCAGCTCTCGAGCAGGCGGGTGTTGATCTCCCGGGCGCCGGCGACGTCGCCGGCCTCCCAACGGTTGAACATCTCGACGACCTCCGGTGCGCACCAGTGCGTGGCCACGCCGATCAGCCCGACGGCGCCCACCGCCAGCAGCGGCAGGGTGAGCGCGTCGTCACCGCTGTACACCTCGTACCCGGCCGGCGCGGCGGCGATCAAGCGAGCCGTCTCGGCGGGGTTCCCGGCGGCGTCCTTGACCCCGACGATGTTGTCGACCTCGTGGGCGAGGCGCACGAGGAGCGGCGTCGAGATCTTGCGTCCCGTGCGCACCGGGATGTCGTAGATCAGCACGGGCAGGTCGGTGGCCTCGGCGATCGCCCGCAGGTGCTGCTCGATCCCGGCCTGCGACGGGCGGTTGTAGTACGGGCACAGCGCGAGGATCCCGGCGACGCCGAGCTTGGACGCCTCCGCCGTGAGGTGCACGGAGTGGGCCGTGTCGTTCGTGCCGGAGCCGGCGATGACCGGGATGGTGACCGCCTCGGCCACCGCCTCCCACAGCGTCAGCTTCTCGGCGTCGGTGAGCGTCGGGGACTCACCGGTCGTGCCGGCCAGCACGAGCCCCTCGTTGCCCTCGTCCTGCAGCCAGCGCGCGAGTGCCACCGCGCCGTCGACGTCGAGTGAGCCGTCGTCGGCGAACGGCGTGATCATCGCCGTCACCACACGTCCGAACCGAGCCATGGTGCGAGGCTACGCGACGGCGCCCCACCTCACCTGCTCGGCTTGCGCGCCCAGCAGAGGATCCGCTTGAACGGGTAGAAGTACGGGGCGCGGCCGCCGATCAGCGCGAGCAGCCGCTCGGTGTACGCGGCGAGGAACGCGGCGTGCAGCTCCGCCGGCAGCACGTTCGTGAACCGGGTCAGCGTCGTGCCCCTCACCCACTCGACCACGTCGACGGAGCGGGCGAGCGTGTGGCCGTAGACCTGCAGCCGGACGTGCTGGCGCTCGGCGCCGAGGTGGTCGAGGAGGATCGCGTACTGCTCGGGGGCGAGCACGTTGGTCGCGACGGGGTCCGGCGGCGGGGTGCCGGCCATGGCCTCGCGGAACGGCGGTGAGGCGGCGACCTCGGCGGCGACGCGGTGCGCGGCGTGATCGGCGTTGGCGGGGAGCTGCACGGCGAGCTGCCCGCCCGGCGCGACCGCCGCCCACCACCTCGCCACGACGGCCTGGTGGTCGGGCACCCAGTGCAGCGCGGCGTTGCTGAGCACGAGGTCGTAGGCGGCCGGGGCGGTCCACGTGGCGATGTCGCCGTGCTCGAAGCGCAGCCCGGGGCGCGCCCGGCCGGCCGCCTCGGCGAGCATGTTCGCCGAGGCGTCGATGCCCACCACGTCGTCGATCGCCCGCTGCTCGGCGAGCGCCGCGGTCAGGGCGACCGTGCCGCAGCCGAGGTCGGCGGCGCGGCGGATCGGCGCGTCCTCGAGCAGCGCGACGAGGTCCCAGAAGGGCTGGGCCCGCTCCGCGGCGAAGCGCTCGTACCGGGCCGGGTCCCACGCATCTGGCATACAAGTACGATACAAGTATCCCGACCCCCGCGCATCTGACGCGACTTTGGTCCGCTGAGCGGACCAAAGTCGCGTCAGAAACCGGCACGTCGCCCCGGACGCGCAGGTCGGCGGGTCAGGCGGTGGTGGGGGCGGGCGCGTCCTCGCCGAGCTGGAACTTGATGTACTCCTCGCCGGTGTCCTCGAGGTCCTCGAACTGGATGACGCCCATCTCCTCGAAGCGGTGCCGCAGCCACGCGCCGTTGCGGTCGAGGAGGCCGAGCTTCTTGCAGTTCGGCACGATCTTCGAGAACAGCATCTGCTGGAACAGCGTCCGCGTCGGGTCCTTCATCACGACCGGCAGCACGTCGCGGGGGTTCACGCCCATGCGCTCCCACACCTCCTGGGACATGAACCGGTCGCGCATCCGGATCGCCGCCTCGAAGGCGAACTCCTGGCGCTCCTTGAGCTCGGCGTCGGACATCTGCTCGTAGGCCTCCTTGAGCGACAGCACGCCGAAGGCGACATGGCGGGCCTCGTCGCTCATCACGTAGCGCAGCAGCTGCTTGAGGAGCGGCTCCTCGGTCAGCTGGTGCATGAAGCCGAAGGCGGCCAGCGCCAGGCCCTCCACCATCACCTGCATGCCCAGGTAGGTCATGTCCCAGCGGCTGTCGTTGATGATGTCGTCGAGCAGCATCCGCAGGTGGGCGTTGATCTGGTAGCCGCCGCCCAGCTTCTCGTCGAGGTAGCGGGCGAACACCTCGACGTGGCGGGCCTCGTCGACGACCTGGGTCGAGGCGTAGAGCTTGGCGTCGTACCAGGGCACGGTCTCGGTGATCTTGGCCGTGCACAGCAGCGCGCCCTGCTCACCGTGGAGGAACTGCGACAGCGTCCACTTGCGGTTCTGGATGCCGAAGTCGAGCCACTCCTTGTCTCCCCACTTCTCGAGCACCGTCCCCTCGTAGTGGTTGGGGTCGAGGCCGGCGGCGATGTTCAGCTGGTCGGTGGCGACGACGGCCTCGAGGTCGACCTCGGTCTCCCAGGGCAGGTCGGTGGAGGCGTTCCACTGCCCGGTCTTGCCCTTCTCGTAGAGCTTGCGCAGCTGCGGCCGGGCGAGCGAGTAGTCCCACGTGAAGAGGGCATCGGCGTTGTCCTTGACGGCGTGGACGACCTCGTCGACGTCGGTGTTGGCGACGGCCAGGATCGCCTCGAGGTCGTTGATGTCGGCGCGACCGATGATCTCCTCGTTCGCACGGTGGGTGACGGACATGAGCGCGTCTCCTGTCTCTCAGGGTTGCCTGGCTCGGGCGGACTGGACGTAGGGGGCGATCAGCGGGGCGAGGAACGCCCGCGCCGAGTCGGGGTCGCCGAGGTCGACGTGGTCGCTCGGTGCGAGGAAGTAGCTGATCGTGAGACGGGCGAGCAGCTCGACCAGCTGGCGGGACCGGGCGCGGTCGAGGAACGGATCGGCGAGCGGCGTGAGGAACGCCGTGGCGAAGCGGATGATCCGTGGCAGGCCCTCGACGGTGAGCTGCCCGGCGACGGCGCCCGGCTCGGCGGCGAGCATCACCGCGAGGTGCTCGTCGGCGCGCAGCTCGCGCGTGGCCGCCACGACGGTGCGGACCATGAGGTCCTCGAGCGTGGTCGCGCCCTCGACGTCGGCGCGCAGCACGGCGAAGAAGTCCTCCAGCTCGCGCACCCGCAGGGCCTCGAACAGGACGTCCTTGCCGCCGGGGAACAGCCGGTAGATGGTCGCCCGCGACACGCCGGATTCGGCGGCGATGTCGTCGATGGTGACCTTGGCGAAGCCCCACTTCTCGCAGCAGACCTGGGTCGCGTCGAGCACCCGGTCGACGAGCGAGGTGCTGATGCGCCCCTTGGCCCCCATGTGTGAGACAGTAAGACACGGTCCGTCTCATCGTCAACCCCCGTGCCCGCGCGCGGACGTGGGCGTGACGACGGAGTGGTGCGCTGCCGACGCTTCGCCGCCGCCGACGTCCCGGTGTGGCGGACGGGCAGCGTCCGCCACGCGCGGCACGTCGGCGGCAGCGGTCGACGCGGACGAGGCGGTCGTCAGCCGCCGGCGAAGCGCTCCCGCAACGTCTTCTTCGAGAACTTGCCGACGCTGGTCTTGGGCACCTCGTCGATGAACTCGACGCGGTCGGGCAGCTGCCACTTGGCGACCTTGCCGGCGAGGTGGTCGATGACGTCCTGGGCGGTGAGCGTCGCCCCCTCCTCCAGCACGACGCACGCCAACGGGCGCTCGCCCCACTTCTCGTCGGGGACGCCGATGACCGCCGCCTCCTTGATCTGCGGGTGGGCCATCAGCTCGTTCTCCAGCTCGACCGACGAGATCCACTCACCGCCGGACTTGATGAGGTCCTTGGTCCGGTCGACGAGGCGGATGCGGCCGCGGGCGTCCATCGTGGCGACGTCGCCGGTGCGCAACCAGCCGTCCTCCGTGAAGCTCTCCCCGGCCCGCGGGTCGTTGTAGTACGTCGCCGCGATCCAGTTGCCCCGGCACTGCAGCTCGCCGGTCGACACGCCGTCGCGCGGCACCGGCTTGGTGCTGTCGGGCTCGACCACCCGGCACTCGACGCCGAACGACGCCCGCCCGACGCCCGTGCGCAGCTCCGCCTGCTCCTCCACCGGCAACGTCTGCTGGTCGCCGTCGAGCTGGCACACCGAGACCACCGGGCTGGTCTCGGTCATCCCCCACGCCTGCAGCAGCGGCAGGCCGAGCTGCTCGCGGTAGGCCTCCGACAGTGCCTTGGGCACCGCCGACCCACCGCACGGGATGGCCCGCAGCGACGAGGTGTCGCGGCCCTTGAGCTCGGGCAGCGTCTGCATCCAGATCGTCGGGACGCCCGCCGCCACGGTGACGCGCTCCTCGACGATGAGGTCGGCGATCGCCTTGCCCGACAGGTCGGCGCCCGGCATCACCAGGTCGGCGCCCGCGGCGACGCCGGCGTGGGCCAGACCCCACGCGTTGGCGTGGAACATCGGCACCACCGGCAGGACCCGGTCCGACTCGCGCACGCCCACCGAATCCGCGGTCATCGCGCTCATCGTGTGCAGGAACGTGCTGCGGTGCGAGTAGACGACGCCCTTCGGGTTGCCGGTCGTGCCGCTCGTGTAGCACATGCTGGCGGCCCGGTTCTCGTCGTCGATGTGGAACTCCACGGGCTGCGCCTCGCCGAGCAGCTGCTCGTAGTCGAGCAGCTCGTGGCCGTGGAGGTCCTCGGGGATCTCGCCCTTGCCGTCGTCCATGAGGACGAGGTGGCGCACGCTCGTGAAGGTCGGCAGCAGCGGCGCGAGGAGCGCGAGCAGCGAGCGGTCGACGAAGATGACCTCGTCCTCCGCGTGGTTCACGATGTAGGTGAGCTGATCCGGGAACAGCCGGATGTTCAGCGTGTGCAGGACCCGCCCGGTGCACGGTGCGGCAAAGTAGAGCTCGAGGTGGCGCGCCGTGTTCCACGCGAACGTGGCGACGCGCCCGTCGTCCGAGATGCCCAGCGCGTCGAGGACCCCGCCCAGCCGTCGGGTCCGGTCCGCCCACTCGGCGTAGGTGATCCGCTCACGGCCGGCCGGCGTGGCCGTCACCACCCCCTTGTGCCCGAAGTTCTGCTCCACCCGCTCGAACATCGTGGTGATCGAGAGGGGAACCTGCTGCATCAACCCCTGCATGCGCGCTGAGGTTAGGCGTGCGCGCGACACCCCTGGGACAGCGCGCGGGGACTCGTCCCCGGGGTACGCACCGGGCCCCCTTGGGTAGGAGTGGGGACATGCAGCGTTCCCCCCGTACCCGCTTCGCCGCCGCGTCGATCGCGCTCGTGGCCACCATCACGTTCGCCGCCTGCGGCGACGATGACGACGACGACACCACCGGGACCGATGCCCCGGCGCCGACCGAGGTCACCGACGGCCCGGTGACGACCGAGGTCCCCGACACCGGCGGCGACATGGCGACGACCGGGGACCTGACCGACGACACCACCGCCGACACCTTCCCGGACGAGGTCGGCGAGCGCGAGGACTACGTCGCGGCGCTGAGCACCGAGATCGAGAACGTCGACGCCGACTTCGCCGCGTGCCTCGCCGACGCCGTCCTCTCCGACGAGGTGTACGCCGACATCCAGGCGAACGAGGTCACCATCCGACAGTTCGTGGAGGAGGGCCCGTCGGTGCTCTCGCTCGACGAGGGTGCCATCGACCAGATCGCGTCGTCCATGGCGGACTGCGGCGAGCTCGCCGAGCTGATCCCGACGATCGGCGACGACGAGCGGGCCTGCGTGCAGGAGCACATGACCAACGAGCAGGTCGCGACCGTGCTCGCGACCCAGGTCCTCGGCTTCGACCTGTCCGACGAGCTCGACGAGGCCAACGACGCGGTCGAGGAGTGCATCGACGAGCTGCGGTCCGAGACGACCAGCAGCTGACCACCACCGGGACGACGCAGCCGGCGCGGCCCAGCCGGGCGTCGACGGCGCCCCCTGACCGACGGCGCCACCCGTTGGCCGGCCCCGAGCCGGCGCGGGTGGCGCCGTCGCGCGGTCGATAGCGTCGCTGCGTGCCCGTACCCGAGGAATCGGCCACCCCCGACGAGCCGTACCGCGCGCCGTCGGTCGAGGCGCCCTCGGTCGTGGCCCTCCACCCGCACCGGCCGCCGCAGTGGGCGCCGCTCACGCTGGTCGCCTTCGTCGCCCTCGTCGTCTGCACGAACGTCGCCAACGTCGTCTGGGCGCGCTGGGCGGGCAGCAACCCCGCGGGCCTGCTGGCCCTCTCCTCGCGCAACCGCTACCTCGTGGCCGCGGTCGGCGGCGGGATCGCGCCGTTCGCGTTCTTCGCCGTCGCCGCCGTGCGCATCGCCCTCGCGTTCGTCGTGTGCCACCTCGTCGGCCGCGCCTACCGGGAACAGGCGCTGCACTGGTTCACCCGCTACCTCGGCGTGCGGCCGGCGCAGCTCGACCAGCTCCACGAGGGCTTCTCCGCGGCGGAGATCGTGCTCGTGCCGTTCTTCGCCGGCAGCAACATCGTCGCCGTGCTCACCGGCATCCACCGCACGGCACCGGTGCGGCTGGCCGCCCTGCTGGCTGTCGGCATCACCGGCCGGCTCGTGCTGTTCTGGTTCCTCTCCAAGGCGTTCGAGGAGCAGCTCACCGACATCGTCGAGTGGCTGCAGCGCTACCAGTGGTGGCTGATCGGCGCCTCGCTGGTCGCCGTCGTCGCGGTCAACGTGCGCAACTTCCGGCGCGGCGCCGGCTCCTAGCCGCCGCCTGGTCGTCGCCGACCGGCGCCCGCATGACAAGATCCGCGCGCATGGCTGAGATCACGCTCCGGGGGAACCCCATCCACACCATCGGCGAACTGCCCGCCGTCGGCGCGCCGGCGCCCGCCTTCACGCTGACCGCCGGCGACCTGTCCGACATCACGCTCGGCGACTTCGTCGGCCAGCAGCTCGTCCTCAACATCTTCCCGAGCGTGGACACCGGCGTGTGCGCGGCGAGCGTCCGCGCGTTCAACGAGAAGGCCGGCGGCCGCGAGGGCGTCACCGTCCTCAACGTGTCCATGGACCTGCCGTTCGCCCAGGCGCGCTTCTGCGGGGCCGAGGGCATCGACGGGGTGAAGAACGGCTCGGCGTTCCGCAGCGACTTCGGCACGACCTACGGGGTGACGATCACCGACGGGCCGATGCGCGGCCTGCTCTCGCGAGCCGTGGTCGTCATCGACGCCGAGGGCAACGTCGCCTACACCGAGCAGGTCCCCGAGATCGCCCAGGAGCCGAACTACGACGCCGCGCTCGCCGCGCTGCGCTGAGCCGGCACCGGTGGGCCCGGCCCGGACGGGTCGGGCCCACCGCTACAACCCGAGGATCTTGTCCAGCCCGACGGTCACGCCGGGGTGCTCGGCGACCCGCTTGCAGGCGAGCAGCACGCCGGGCATGAAGCTCGACCGGTCGTAGCTGTCCTGGCGGATCGTCAACGTCTGGCCGAGCGCGCCGAGGATGACCTCCTGGTGGGCCACCATGCCGCGCATCCGCACGGCGTGCACGCGGATGCCGGCGGGGCCGACCCCGCCCCGGGCGCCCGGGACGACCTCCTTGGTCGTCGGGTCCGGCGCCCACTCCTGCGATGCCGCGGCCATCCGCTCGAGCGTCGCCACCGCCGTGCCCGAGGGCGCGTCGGCCTTGCCGTCGTGGTGCAGCTCGATCACCTCGGCGGTGTCGAAGAACGGCGCGGCGAGCTCGGCGAAGCGCATCATCAGCACGGCCGAGATGGCGAAGTTCGGGGCGATGATGCAGTTCGGGCCGTCGCCGCCGAACTCGTGGCGGAAGCGCTCGACGTCCTCGTCGGTGAGGCCGGTCGTGCCGACGACGGCGTGGATCCCGTGCATCGCGAGCCACGGCACGGTCGTCCGTGCGGCGTCCGCGACGGTGAAGTCGACGACGACCTCGGCGCCAGCGTCGGCGAACGCGCGCAGCTCGGAGGCGATGGTGATCCCCTCGATCGTCCCCCCGGCGGCGTGGGGATCGACGGCGGCGACGAACTCCAGCCCGGGCTCGGCCGCCACTGCCTGGCACACGGTGGCGCCCATGCGGCCGCCGGCGCCGCAGACACCGACCCTCACGACCGCCGACCGCTGCCGGCCCGCCCGGGCCGCTGATGGAGGTGGGTTCGCTGCATCTCAGCGATCGTACGCGGGGCCGACCGCGACGGTCACGGGACGGCCCGCCGCGTAGACCCGATCGATCACGCGCCGCGCGTCCGCCTGGGTCACGGCCTCCCAGCGGGCGAGCTGCTCGTCCACGGGGATGATCCGCCCGAGCGTGGCGAGCATCCCGCCGATGCGCGACATGCGCGCGCCGGTGTCCTCGAGCCCCATCTCGTAGGCGCCGGTCAGGTACCCCTTGGCGATCGCCAGCTCCTCGTCGGTGATGCCGTCGTCGACCAGCCGCTCGAGCTCGACGCGGATCAGCCGGGCGACCTCGCCGGCGTGCTCGGGCATCGCCCCGGCGTAGACCGACCACGAGCCCGTGTCGGCGTACGCCGACGTGGCCGAGTACACGCTGTAGGCGAGCCCGCGGCGCTCGCGGATCTCGTCGAACAGCCGGCTCGACAGGCCGCCGCCGAAGACGTGGTTGACGACGTCGAGCGCCTCGCGGTCGGGGTCGTCGCGCGGCACCGAGCGCCCGCCGATCGCCAGGTGCACCTGCTCGGAGTCGTCGTCGATCGTCACGTCGGGACCCGCCGGCCCCGGCGCGCAGCGGGCCACGCGCCCGTCGCCCTCGGGCATGTCGACGAACGCCTCGGCGACGGCCGCCACGACATCGTCGTGGTCGACGTCGCCGGCGACGGCGACGGTCGTCGCGCCGGTGCGGTAGTGCTCGGCGAAGAAGGCGCGGATGTCCTCGGCGGTGATGGAGCGCACCGTGGCCCGCTCCCCCGCCGTGTCCCGCCCCAGGCCGTGGTCGCCGAAGATCTGACGGGCGAGGGCGCGCAGGGCGACGTCGTCGGGTGAGTCGTCGTCCATCGCCAGCTCCTCGAGGATCACCTGGCGCTCGCTCTCGACATCCTCGTCGGTGAGCAGCGAGCGGGTGAGCACGTCGCCGAGGAGCTCGATGCCCACCGCCCCGTGACGGCGCGGCATGCGGCAGTAGTAGGCCGTGTACTCCTTCGAGGTGAAGGCGTTGATGTCGCCGCCGACGCGGTCGACGACGCGGGAGATGTCGGTGGCCGTGCGCGTCGGTGTGCCCTTGAACAGCAGGTGCTCGAGGAAGTGGCTGACGCCCGCCAGGTGCGGCGGTTCGTCACGGGAGCCGACCGCCACCCAGACGCCGATCGCCACCGAGCGCGCCCCGGGGACGCGGTCGGTGGCGATCGTCAGGCCGTTGGCGAGCCGGGTGAGGTGCTCGCTCACCGGATCTGGGCTCAGCGGTGCCGGCGACGGCGGCGACCCTCGCGGCCGCCTCGACCCTCGCCGGAGGGCGCACCGGTCGTGGCCGGCCCCAGGTCACCGAGCTCGCCGGCGAGCTCTGCGTCGAACACCTCGTCGAAGGACACGTTCACGACGTCGGGCGTGCCGGCCGCCTGGTCGGCGCCGTCGGCCTCGAAGCCGTCGCCGACGGGGGTCAGGCTGACCTTGCCCTTGTCGTCGATCTCGTCGACGCGGACCTCGATCTCCTGCCCCAGGGAGAGCACGTCCTCGACCGCGTTCACGCGCTTGCCGCGGCCGAGCTTGGAGATGTGCACCAGGCCGTCGCGGCCCGGGAGGATGTTTACGAACGCACCGAACTTGGTGATGTTGACGACGCGGCCGCGGTAGGTCCTGCCGATCTCGGCCTTGGGCGGATCGACGATGGCCAGGATCTGTGCCTTGGCCTCCTCCATCCGCCAGGTGTCGACCGCTCCGATCGTGACGATGCCCTGCACGCCGTCGTCGTCGACGGTGATCTCGGCACCCGTCTCGGCCTGGATCGTGTTGATCACCTTGCCCTTCGGGCCGATGACCTCGCCGACCTTGTCCAGCGGGATGGTCAGCGTCGTGATCTTCGGCGCCGTCGGGGCGACCTCGGCGCGCGGCCGGTCGATCACCGCGTTCATCGCCTCGAGGATCTTCAGCCGGGCGACCTTGGCCTGCTCCAGTGCGGCGGCGAGGACCTCGGCGGGGATGCCGTCGATCTTCGTGTCGAGCTGCAGGGCGGTGATCGCCTCGGCGGTGCCGGCGACCTTGAAGTCCATGTCGCCGTAAGCGTCCTCGGCACCGAGGATGTCGGTGAGCGTCGTGTACGTGCCGCCCTCGTAGACGAGGCCCATGGCGATGCCGGCCACCGCCGCCTTCACCGGGACGCCGGCGTCCATGAGCGCCAGGCTCGAGGCGCACACCGAGCCCATCGACGTCGAGCCGTTGGAGCTCATCACCTCCGACACCAGGCGGATCGCGTAGGCGAAGTCGTCCTGGCTCGGCACCACGGGGAAGATCGCCCGGCCGGCGAGCGCGCCGTGGCCGATCTCACGGCGCTTCGGCGAGCCGACCCGGCCGGTCTCGCCGTTCGCCCACGGCGGCATGTTGTAGTGGTGGAGGAACCGCTTGGTCGTCTCCGGGTTGAGGGTGTCGAGGAGCTGGTTCATCCGCGGCATGGCGAGCGTGCACACGGTGAGCACCTGGGTCTCGCCCCGCTGGAACAGCCCCGAGCCGTGCGCCGTGGGGAGCAGCCCGATCTCGCAGGAGATCGGCCGCAGGTCGGTGGTGCCGCGGCCGTCGATGCGCTTGCCCTCCTCGACGATCCGCTTGCGGACGAGCTTCTTGGTCAGCGCGCGGACGGCCTCGCGGACCTCCCGCTCCCGCCCGGCGAACTCCCCGGGGGCGTCGGGGGTGCCGCACAGCTCGGCGACGGCCTTGGCCGCGGCCTCGTCGAGGGCCTCGTTGCGCTCGGCCTTGGCGGCGATGGTGATGGCCCGGCCGACGTCGTCGGTGACGACCCGCTGGACCGCCTCGAAGACGTCCTCCTCGTAGTCGACGATCGGCGTGTAGGGCATCGGCTCGATCGGGCCCTTCAGCGCGATCACGCTGGCGACGAGCTGGCGCTGCAGGGCGATGGACTCCTTGATCCACGGCTTGCAGGCCTCGAGCCCGTCGGCGAGCACCGCCTCGTTCACGACCTTCGCGCCGTTGGCGTAGTACGTGAACGACTTCTCGGTGCCGCCCGCCTCGACCATCATCACGGCGACGTCACCGTCGGGGAGCTCGCGGCCGGCGACGACCAGCTCGAACGTGGAGTTGACGCTCTCCTCGTAGGTCGGGTGCGGGATCCACTCGCCGTCTTGCGAATAGGCGATCCGCACGGCCCCGATCGGGCCCTCGAACGGGATGCCGCTGATCATCAGCGCGGCCGAGGCGGCATTGATCGACAGCACGTCGTAGGGCTGCTGCTGGTCGGCGCCGAGGACGTTGGTGACGATCTGCACCTCGTTGCGGAAGCCCTTCGGGAACGAGGGCCGCAGCGGGCGGTCCGTCAGGCGGCACGTGAGGATGGCGTCCTCCGACGGGCGCCCCTCCCGGCGGAAGAACGAGCCCGGGATCTTGCCGATCGCGTAGGCGCGCTCCTCGACGTCGACGGTCAACGGGAAGAAGTCCGCGCCGGGCCGTACCTCGGGGGCCGCGTTGGCGGTCGTGAGCACGGTCGTGCCCCCGATGGTCGCGACCACGGCGCCCCGGCTCTGGGGCGCGAGCTTTCCGGTCTCGAACGTGAGCGTCTTGTCGGTCCCCGAGATGGGACCGCTGACGCGGATGGGGTCAGCCACTGAAGGCTCCTTTCACACCCGGACACCTCGTCCAGGCGGTCTGGAGCGGCCGGCCGGTTCCCAGTCGGCGACCCCGCCGACCCGCCGAGTGCGGTCACGGGATGGGCGACTGACAACCGAACCTCGGCCGCTCGGGTTTGGTTTGTGTCAGGCTACCGCCCGCACGAGCGCACAAGGCGCCATCGCGCCGCGGTCGCCCGCGGGCACCCCGGGGGGAGGCGCGCGGTCAGGCGCACCCCCGCCCGGCCGTGGCTCAGCGGCGCAGGCCGAGCCTGGCGATGATCTCGCGGTAGCGGTTGACGTCGATGCTGCGCACGTAGTCGAGCATCCGGCGACGCCGGCCCACGAGCATCAGCAGCCCGCGGCGGCTGTGGTGGTCCTTCGGATGCTGCTTCAGGTGCTCGGTGAGGTGGGCGATGCGCTTGGAGAGCAGCGCGATCTGCACCTCGGGCGAGCCCGTGTCGGACTCGTGCAGGCGGTACTCGCGGATGGTGTCCTGCTTGTCGACGTCGGTAGCCGATGCCATGGGTCCACTCTTTCGACGGTCGTGGCCTCGCCGGTGCCACCGGGTGGTGAGCCGGCGTCACGCCGAAGCCGGACGCGGTCCAGCTGCGACGGACCGGGCAAGGGTACGGCGCCCGCGAGACGGCGACAACCGATCGGCCCGGCCCCGCGGCGCTGGTCGTCGGTACGCTCGGCCGGCGTGTCGGGCGCCGTGGGGATCGAGATCGCCGGGGTCTCCAAGCGGTTCCGCTCCGTGCACGCACTGGAGTCGATCGACCTGACCGTCGAGCCCGGCGAGGTCGTCACGCTGCTCGGCCCGAGTGGGAGCGGCAAGACGACGCTGCTGCGGATCGTCGGTGGTCTCGACGAGCCGACGACGGGCACGGTGCGGGTGGGTGACGCCAGCCCCCACGACGCCCGTGCCGCCAAGCGCATCGGGTTCGTGCCGCAGTCGCCGGCGCTCCTGCCCTGGCGGACGGTGCGCGCCAACGCCCGCCTGCTGCTGGACGTCAACCGGGCGGCGGGGACGCCGAACGGCACCGACCCGGTCGACCTGCTCGCCGAGGTGGGCCTCGCCGAGTTCGCCGACGCCTACCCCCACGAGCTGTCGGGCGGCATGCAGCAGCGAGTGGCGATCGTGCGGGCGATGGCGCTCGGCGCGCCGCTGCTCTTGATGGACGAGCCCTTCGCCGCGCTCGACGAGATCACCCGCGCGGACATGCGCCACCTGCTCGCCCGGCTCTGCGAGCGCGTGGCGACGACGGTGCTGTTCGTGACGCACTCGATCGCCGAGGCGGTGTTCCTGTCGGACCGCGTGGCGGTGCTGTCGGCGCGTCCGGGACGCCTGGTCGCGATCGAGCCGGTGGACCTGCCGCGCCCGCGGCGGCCCGAGCTGGAGGACGACCCGGCGTTCTTCGCCGTCGAGACCCGCCTGCGCGCCCACCTGCACTCGGGAGCCGGGCGGTGAGCCCGCGCCGGATGATCCTCGCCGGGTTGCTCGGCGTCGCCGTGTTCGGCGTGCTGTGGGAGCTGTACGTCCGGCTGTTCGACGTGCAGCGGTTCATCCTCCTCGCGCCCTCGACGATCCTGCGCGAGCTCGGGGACCGGCCGCGCTTCTACCTCGAGGCGGCGATCGTCACCGCCTGGCACGCCCTCGCCGGCATCGCCATCTCGCTCGTCGCCGCCGTGGCGCTGGGCGCGGTGCTGGCGGCGTCGCGGTTCCTCGAGCAGGCGGTGCAGCCGATCCTCATCGGCGTCCTCGTGGCGCCGTGGATCGCCTACTTCTCCTCGATCGTCCTGTGGCTCGGCCGCGGCCACCTGCCCGTCGTGTTCCTCGTCGCCTTCGTGACGGTCCCGGCCTTCGTGTTCGCCGCCGTCGCCGGGATGCGCTCGGCGGACCCCGCAGCGCGCGACCTGCTCGCCTCGGTGAACGCCAGCCGGCTGGAGGTGCTGTGGCGGCTGCGCATGCCGTCGGCGCTGCCGACCATCTTCGCCGCGGCGCGCTTCAACCTCGGCCTGGCGCTCGCCGCGGCGTACTACGGCGAGGGCGGCAACCTCACCAACGACGGGCTCGGCGCGGCCGGTCGGCGGGCCATCGGCCAGAACGCTGACGCGATGTGGGCGACGATCCTGGCGATGGTCGCCGTCGGCGCGGTGCTGCTCGCCCTGCTGTCGGTCGCCGAGCGGCTGGTGCTGCGGTGGCACGTGTCACAGCGGCTGCGGGGCCGGGCGCGCTGACAGGACGTGAACGCGCCGGGCACCGGTCGATACCGTCGACGGTGCACGACCCAACCGACCGGCGCGGCACCTTCTCGCACTCCCCACGCTCGTCGGGTGCACTGGCACATCCCGATCGACCTCGACCCCCGAGGAGCTCCGTCATGCGCCAGCGCCTGCTGCCTGCCCTCGCGGCGACCGCCGTGCTCGCCCTCGCCACACCGGCGTGCGGTGGTGACGACGACGCCGATCCCCCGGCCGGTGCGCCGGCCGCGACGTCGGGCACCACGACCGCCGAGGTCGCCGCCGGCGAGCCGTTCCCGGAGGACCGCTGCGCGGCGAACCGGGCGGCGGGCACGATCCGCTACCTGTCCGGGTTCGACTTCGCCGCCACCGCGTCGATCATGGACGTCGTCGTCGCCGAGGAGGCCGGCTACTACGACGAGCTGTGCCTCGACGTCGAGCTGGTGTCGAGCTTCTCCACGGCGAACTACCCGCTCGTCGCCGGTGGCGAGGCACACGTCGCGTCCGGCGGGTCCTTCAGCGAGGTCGTCGACTACGCCCTCGCCAACGACGTCGACCTCGTGGCCGTCGACGTCGAGGGGCGCTCGGCGATCGACAGCCTGATCGTGAAGCCGGGCACCGCGGCATCGCTCGAGGACGTGCGCGGCGCGACCATCGGGGTCAAGGGCAAGCTCCCGCCGAGCGTCGCCGCGATGCTCGCCGGCGCCGGGCTGATCGAGGGCCGGGACTTCGAGACGGTGCTGCTCGACGGCTTCGACCCGATCGCCCACTACCACCTCGACGGGATCATCGGGTTCCCCGGCTACAAGAGCAACGAGCCGGGTCAGCTCGAGCGGGCGGGGCTGGCGTACGAGCTGTTCGACCCGACCGAGCACGGCATCCCCGGCTCCTTCGGCGTGCTGTTCACGGCGCGGGCGTGGGCCGAGGAGCACCCCGGCGCCCTGCAGGACTTCCTGCGCGCCACGATGCGCGGTCTCGCCGACGCGCTCGCCGACCCCGACGCGGCCACGCAGACGGCGGTCGAGCTCGTCGAGGCGGGCGGCAACCCGAGCTTCCTGTCGCTGGAGGGCGAGTCGTTCCGCTGGCGCACCGACACCGAGCTGCTGCGCGCCCAGGACGCGTCGATCCCGCCGGGCGTCCCCGACCTGGCCGCGCTGCAGGCCGAGCTGGACGCCTACGCCGAGGTGGGTCTCTTCGGCGGTGAGCCACCGGAGGCGGCGCGCTTCGTGCACGACGCGCCGATCGCCGGCGTCTACGACGACTCCGGCGCCGTGATCTGGCCCGGCTGAGCGCCGCCGACGTTGGGATTCGGCGAGGGAACTGCGTGGATCGGGCCCGCTGCTGGCACCATGGGCGCCGTGATCCAGCATCTTCGTGCTGCCTGGGAGGAGCTGACCGCTCCCGGCGCCCCTTTTGCCATGTCCGAGATCGAGGTGCGGGGCATCCCCATGCGCGTCTTCGACGCCGCCCCGCGCAACATGCGTCAGATCTGGGAGAACACCGCCGCGTTCGCTGACCGCGACTACGTCGTCTACGAGGACGAGCGGTACACGTACGCGGAGATCGGCGCCCAGGTCCGCGCGCTCGCCCACCACCTCCGCGACGTGCACGGCGTCGGGCGCGGCGACCGCGTCGCGCTGGCCCTGCGCAACTACCCCGAGTGGGTCGTCGGCTACTGGGCGACGGTCTCGATCGGCGCCGCGGTCGTCGGCCTCAACGCGTGGTGGACGACCCCGGAGATGGAGTACGGCCTGCGTGACTCCACCCCGAAGGTGCTCATCGCCGACGACGAGCGGATCGAGCGGGTGCTGCCCGTGCTCGACTCGTTGCGCGCCGAGCGCCCGCTGTCGATCATCGCCGTGCGCACGACGCGCGAGCTGCCCGCGGACGCCGCGCACTGGAGCGACGTGGTGAAGCCGGAGTCCACCCCGGCCGACCTCCCCCCGGCGGACATCGATCCGGACGACGACGCCACGATCTTCTACACGTCGGGCACGACGGGGTTCCCGAAGGGCGCCCAGCTCACCCACCGCGGCTCGGTGACGAACATCTACCACCTGTTGTTCTGGGCGATGGTGAGCGCGGCGGCCGAGCAGAAGGCCGTCGCCGCCGGTGACATCCCGGCGCCGACCGACACCCGCCCGGCCCCGGACCCGGCCGTGTACATGGCGCCGACGCCGCTGTTCCACGTCACCGCGTGCAACTGCCTCCTGCACCCGGCGACGCTCACCGGCGCCAAGATCGTGTTCACGTACAAGTGGAACCCCGGCCGGGCGCTCGAGCTGATCGAGCGCGAGGGGGTCACCAACTTCTCCGGCGTGCCGACGATGAGCCGGGAGCTGCTGATGCACCCGGACTGGTCGAAGCGCGACACCTCGTCGCTGCGCGGCATGGGCGGTGGCGGCGCCCCGCTGCAGCCCGACCTCGTCGAGAAGATCGACAAGTCGCTGGAGGGCGGCGCGCCCTCGACCGGGTACGGGCTCACCGAGACCACCGGCATCGTCACGGCGAACAGCGCCCGCTTCTTCCTGCTCAAGCCGGCGTCGTGCGGTCCGGTGATGCCGACGCTCGACGCCAAGCTCGTCGACGACGAGGGCAACGACCTGCCGCCCGGCCCCGACACCGTCGGTCAGCTGTGCGTGCGCGGCCCGACGGTGATCAAGGGCTACCTGAACCGCCCCGACGCCACCGCCGAGGCGATCCGGGACGGCTGGTTCAACACCGGCGACATCGCCCGCATCGACGAGGACGGGTTCGTGTACATCGTCGACCGGGCCAAGGACATGGTGCTGCGGGGCGGCGAGAACGTGTACTGCTCGGAGGTCGAAGCGGCAATCTACGAGCACGACGCGGTCGCCGAGGTGGCCGTGTTCGGCGTGCCCGACGAGCGCCTCGGCGAGGAGGTCGCCGCGGTGATCGTGCTGCGCGACGGCGCCAAGCTCGACGCCGACGAGCTGCGCCGGTTCCTCGAGGGGCGCATCGCCAAGCACAAGATCCCGGCCCACATCTGGTTCCGCGACAGTCAGCTCCCCCGCAACGCCAACGGCAAGTTCCTCAAGCGCGAGCTGCGCGCCGAGTTCGTCGGCAAGTAGCCGGCGGCTGTTCGCTCCGGCGTCTGCGTGAGCGATCAGGCGCGCCCCGCGTCTGATCGCTCACCCAGAGCGTGCCGCCGCGCCGGACGTGCTCACGCCGAACGTGATCACTCGGACCGCCGACGCACCCGATCGCGCACCGTCACCCGCGCCGAGCGCGTTCGTGTCACCGCGGCTGCCGTCGACCGCGGCATCGGTGACACGAACCCGAAGGCGGGTGCGGCGGTTCAGGTCGTGGCCTCGGCGAGGGCGCGGACCTCGGCGGGGGTGAGCGGGCGCCAGGCGCCGGGTCGGAGGCGGCGGTCGGTGAGCGGGCCGATCCGGGTCCGCACGAGCCGGGTCACGGGGTGGCCGACGGCCTCGCACATCCGGCGCACCTGACGTTTGCGGCCCTCGTGGATCGTGATCCGCAGCACGCCCGGGCTCGGCTGGGACACCTTCGCCGGGGCGGTGATCCCGTCCTCCAGCTCGACGCCCTCGCGCAGCCGGCGCAGCGCCCCGGCGGACACCGGCCCTCCGGCGACGGTGGCGAGGTACTCCTTCTCGACGCCGTGGCGCGGGTGCATGATCCGGTGCGCCAGCTCGCCGTCGTTGGTGAGCAGCAGCAGGCCCTCCGTGTCGGCGTCGAGGCGGCCCACGGGGAACACCCGTGGCGTCGACGGCACCAGCTCGACCACGGTCGGGCGGCCGTGCGTGTCCTTCGCCGTCGTCACGACGCCGCGCGGCTTGTTCAACAGGTAGTGGACGAGGCCCGGCCTGGCGGCGACCGGCGCCCCGTCGACCTCGATGTGGTCGACCGCGGGATCGACGCGCCGGCCGAGCTCGGCGACCTCACCGTTGACGGTCACCCGCCCGGCGGCGATCAGCTCCTCGCACGCCCGCCGGCTGCCGTAGCCGCACGCGGCGAGCACCTTCTGCAGGCGCTCACCCGACGGCTTGGCGGCGTTCGCCGCGGCGAGCTGCTCCCACAGCGGCGGCTCCGGCGCCCGCCCGGCGCCGGGTCGGGGCTCACTCCGCCGGGACATCGGTGACGCGCAGCCCGGCCTCGAGGGCCTCGACCACGTCGGCACCGGGGATGAACTCGGCGATCGGCGGGAGGTCCTCGATGCTGTTCAGCCCGAGCTTCTCGAGGAACGTGGGGGTGGTGCCGTACAGCGCCGCCTGGCCGGGGCCGTTGTCCCGCCCGACCACGTCGATGTAGCCGCGGCTCTGCAGCGTGCGCAGCACACCGTCGGGGTCGACGCCGCGGATCGACGCGATCTGCGCCCGCGAGATCGGCTGCTTGTAGGCGATGATCGCCAGCGTCTCCAGCGCCGCGCTGGACAACCGGGCGCGCTGGTCGTGGAGCAGGTAGCGCTCGACGTAGGGCGTCAGGTCGGGGTGCGTCTGGTAGCGGTAGCCGCCGGCGACGCGCACGAGCTGGAACCCGCGGCGCTCGGCCTCGTACTCGGCGGCGAGCTCCTGGCACCACCGCTCGACGTCGGTGACGGAGCGCTCGAGGAGCTGGGCGAGCAGCTCGGGCGGCACCGGGTCGCGGGAGACGAGGACGATCGCCTCGATCGCCCGCCGGTGGTCGGCGTCGGCGTTCCCGAGCCCGCCGTCGCCGAGCTCGTCGCCGTGGCCGGCCTCCTCGACCACGTCCGGCGGCGAGGTCCGGGGGGTCAGCGCGTCGTCCGGCACCGGTTCCGACATGTCCGGCATCGGGGTCATCCTTCGTAAGCGTCGACGGCGATCGCCGCCGCGTCGGCGTCGCTCGGGCCGATCCACTCGATGCAGATGTCGCCGAAGCGGTCGGCCTGCTCGACCTCTACCATGCCCTGCTTGTACAGCTCGAGCACGGCGAGGAAGCGGACGATCACGTCCAGGCGCTCGACGAGCGAGGCGGTGAGCCGGGCGAACGTGATGCGCCCGACGCGGGGCAGCTCGTCGACGAGCTCGGCGACCGCGTCGGCGACGCTCACGCGGATCGGGGCGACGTGGAACAGGTCGATCTTCGGCGGCGGCTTCGGCGTCAGGGCGCGGATCGCGGCGTCGCGGAGCCGCAGCGGCGAGAGCCCGTCGAGCGGGTCGAGGCGCAGCCCGTCGAACCGCTCGTCGGGACCGACCTGGCGGGGGAAGCTGCGCCCCGCCTCGTCGACCAGCGCGCCGAACAGCCGGGAGACGTCCTTGAACGTCTTGCACTCGAGCAGCCGGGCGAGCAGCAGGTCGCGCTCCTCCCACAGGGCGAGCTCCTCGTCGAGGTCGACGTTCGCCGGGCCCGGGAGCAGCCGCCGGGCCTTCAGCTCGACGAGCGTGGCGGCGATCAGCAGGAACTCGGTGGCGATCTCCAGGTCGAGCGCCTGCATCCGCTCGATCTCGGCCAGGTAGGCATCGACGATGCGCGCCAGGCTCACCTCGTGGATGTCCACCTCCTCGGCCAGGATGAGCTGCAGGAGGAGGTCGAAGGGCCCCTCGTAGGTCCGGTCGGACAGCTGGGCAGCGACGTCGATCGCCATGACGGCCGACGACGCTACTGGCGTGCCGGGCGGCGCGCGCGGATGGCCCTCGGAGTCGGGTTCGACGGCGCTGACCAGGAAGGATGGCGCCATGAAGCTCTCCGTGGAGTTCCCGTCCGTCGCCTACCGCGAGGGGCCGGCGAAGGTCGCCGAGCTGGCCCGGGCGATCGAGTCGATCGGCTACGACGACCTCGCCATCTTCGACCACGTCGTGATGGGCTACCCGACCGACACGCGACCCGCCCCGCGCTACCCGTCGCAGATGCCGATCCTCGAGGCGCTGGTCACGCTGGGCTTCGCCGCCGCGGTGACGAGCCGGGTGACGCTGTCGACGGAGGTCCTGGTGCTCCCCCAGCGCCAGGCCGTGCTCGTGGCCAAGCAGGTCAGCACGATCGACATGCTGTCGGGCGGGCGCATGCGCCTGGGCGTCGGGGTCGGCTGGCAGGAGGCCGAGTACGAGGCGCTCGGCGAGGACTTCCGGGGGCGGGGCCGGCGGATGGACGAGGCCATCGACCTCCTGCGGGCGGCGTGGGGCGACGAGCGCATCGACGCCCGCGGGGAGCGCTTCGTCGCCGACGCGATCGCCATGGAGCCGAAGCCGCCCCAGGGGCGCGACCTCCCGATCTGGATCGGCGGGACCGCACCGGCGGCGCTGCGCCGGGCCGGCGAGCGCGGTGACGGCTGGATGGGCATGCTCGAAGGCGGGCCCGAGCAGGTGCGGGCGATGATCGACACGGTGCGCCGGCACGCCGCGGCTGCCGGGCGTGACCCCGACGGCATCGGGTTGCAGGCGATGCTCGCGCCACCGCCCAACGACCAGCGCGGCAAGGAGTTCTACCGCGACCACGACCGCGTGCTGCGGCGCGCCGAGGAGGTCGCCCGGCTCGGCTTCGGGTGGCTGTCGATCAACGCCACGGCGATCTTCCAGGCCGGTGCCCGCAGCGTCGACGCGATCATCGAGCAGCTCGCCGCGCTCCACGGCCGGCTGCGCGAGGTGACCGGCTGAGGGACCCGGCCGCCGCGCGGTCCCACCGCCACGGGTGCGGCGTTGGCTACCGTCGTCGCCACACATCGGGGGGGCGGGCTGAAGGGGGGATCAGCACATGCACCACCACCGCCGATCGAAGGCGCTGGCCCTGGGGGCCGCGATGGCGCTGCTCGCCGTCGTCGGCTGTGCCGGCGACGATGACGACGACGACCAGGCCGGCCCCGGCACCGCCGAGGGGACGGTCACGGAGCGGACCGGGGACACCGCCACCGACGACACGGCGACCGACGACACCGGGGGCGCCGCGACGACCGCGCCACCGGCCACGAGCAGCGAGCCCGGCGACGAGGGCACCGCTGCCTCGACGCCGGGCGGCTACCACGTCGGCGACGAGGGCGAGCCGGTGCACGGCGGGACGCTCGTGTTCGGGTTGGAGGCCGACACCGCCAACCCGTGGGCGCCGTACCGAGCCAGCCTGGCGACGAGCGGGTTCATCCCGGTCTCGGCGGTCTCCGACTCGCTCTTCGCCATCGACGCCGAGGGCGAGCTGTACCCGCTGCTCGTCGAGTCCTACGGCGCCAACGACGACTACACGGAGTGGACCTTCACGATCCGCGAGGGGATCCGCTTCCACGACGGCACGCCGCTCGACGGTGCGGCGGTCAAGTTCAACATCGACGCCAACCGGGCGTCACCGCTGACCGCCTCGGCACTGACCCCGATCGAGGAGGTCACGGCGTCGGGCCAGGACGTCACCGTCCACCTGCGCGAGCCGTGGGTCGCCCTGCCCGGCTACTTCGCCTACGGGGCCCTCGGCTACATGTTCTCGCCGCAGTGGCTCGGGAGCCTGCCCGACGTCCCGCAGCGCAACCCGGACAGCGCGGTCTACGACCCCGAGCTGGCCGCGACGCCGGCGGACGGTGACCCGGCCAGACCCGTCGGGCTCGGCGCCTTCGTGTTCGAGTCCTACACACCCGGCAACGGCAACACGTTCCGGGCGGTGCGCAACGAGGACTACTGGCGGGGCCCGAACGGCATCACAGGCGAGGACCTGCCCTACCTCGACGCCATCGAGGCGGTGCCCGCCGTCGACGTGGAGAGCCGCGTGAGCACGTTGCGCTCCGGGCAGTTCGATGCCATCCACACCGCCAACTCCGACGCCATCGCCCAGCTCCTCGAGGAGGGCGAGCTCGAGGTGTCGGCGTCGACGAACTACGGCGAGACGTCGTACTTCATCATCAACGTCGCCCAGGGCGAGCTCGACCCGGAGGGTGCCAACGCCGACAACCCGCTGCTCAACCTCCACTGCCGCCGCGGCCTCGCCCACGCGATGGACCGCCAGCGGATGGTCGAGGAGCGCGGTGCCGGGCTCGTGCTGCCGGCCAACGGCCCGTACCCGCCCGGATCGCCCGGCTACCTCGAGGACAACGGCTACCCGGCCTACGACCTCGACCTCGCCACCGAGGAGATGGCCACGTGCCTGGCAGAGCTCGGCACCGACCGCATCGCCTTCTCGATGAACACCACCAACGACCCGTTCAACGTGGAGACGGTGGAGCTGGTGCGCTCGATGTGGCGCGAGGCGTTCGGCGATCAGGTCGAGGCGACGACCACGGCGATCGAGCAGGGCCAGTACATCGGCCTCGCCCTCGTCGGCGACTTCGACGTGCTGCAGGCCCGCGGCTACGCCAGCCGGGACGCCGACCAGCAGCGCGTGGCGTGGCACTCGGAGGCGGCCAACCCCGTCGGCCAGCTGTCGCTCAACGCGTCGCGCATCGACGACCCCGTGCTCGACGAGGCGCTGGACATCGCCCGGACGAACCCCGATCCGGCTGCCCGCCAGGAGGCGGCGCGCACGATCAACCGGCGCATCGGCGAGCAGGTCTACATGTGGCCGTGGAGCTGGACGATGTGGGGCGTCATCACCCAGCCGTACGTCAACGGCATCGAGCGCAACGTGCTGCCCGACGGCACCCAGGGCATCGGCCTGGCGTTCGCCGGGCGCCACCAGGTGAACCAGATCTGGTGCGACGAGGGCAGCTGCGACTAGCGGCCGGCCCCTCGTCTCAGTCGCCGACCAGGATGCCGCCGCGCACGGCGGCATCCTGGTCGCGCCAGATCCCCATCGCCGTGGCCATCGGCAGGAACCCGAGGCGCCGATAGAAGCCCTCGGTCCCGGGGTTGGCGTAGAGGATCACCTTGCGATGGCCGGACGCGGCCTCGAGCAGACGGCGGATCAGCTCCTGACCCAGCCCGGTCCCCTGGTGGTCGGGGTGCACGGCGACGTCGGCGAGGTACGCGCAGTCGAGCCCGTCGGCCAGCGCCCGGCCGGCGCCGATCAGCCGGTCGCCGGCGTACACGAAGCGCACGAACATGCTGTTGCCGAACACGGTCCGCAGCCACTCGGGCGGCTTGTCGCCGAGCGGGGCCACGCGGTACAGCTCGGACAGCTCGTCCCAGTCGACCCCGTCGAGGTCCCCGACCCAGCGCAGCGATGCACGATCCACCACCGCAGCCTCCCAGGCGCCGAGGCCTCGGGACGGCCGGGTTTCACCGCGGGGCGTCGCGCCGTGCCGCGGGACGACGGCGACCCCCAACCGGCACGGTCGGGGACCGCCTGCGCCGGTACCCTCCCAGGCCGTGACCCGCGTGCTCTCGTGCATCCAGCCGTCCGGCGACGTTCATCTGGGCAACTACCTCGGGGCGATGCGGCAATGGGTCATCCATCAGCACGAGGTCGACGCCTTCCACGGGATCGTCGACCTGCACGCGCTCACCTCGACCGAGGAGCCCGGCGTGATCGGGCAGGCGACGATCCAGCTCGCCGCGATGCTGTTCGCCGTCGGCCTCGACCCGGACGTCGCGACGGTGTTCGTGCAGAGCCACGTCCCCGAGCACAACCAGCTCGCCTGGGTGATGGAGTGCACGGTCAGCTTCGGCGAGCTGTCGCGGATGACCCAGTTCAAGGACAAGGCGGCCAAGCGCGACTTCGTCCCCGGCGGCCTGTTCACGTATCCGGCGCTGATGGCCGCCGACATCCTCCTCTACGACGCCGAGGAGGTCCCGGTCGGTGACGACCAGCGCCAGCACGTGGAGATCACCCGCGACATCGCCATCCGCTTCAACCACCGTTTCGGCGAGACGTTCGTGGTGCCCAGGGCCACCACGCCGCGCGCCGGCGCCCGGGTGATGGACCTCCAGAACCCACGCTCGAAGATGTCCAAGACGGCCGAGACGGCGGCCGGGATGATCCAGCTGCTCGACGACCCGGAGATGATCCGGCGCAAGTTCAAGCGGGCCGTCACCGACTCCGAGAACGAGGTCCGCTACGACCCGGTGAACAAGCCCGGCGTGAGCAACCTGCTCGAGATCCTCGGCGCCTGCACCGGACAGTCCCCCGAGGACCTCGCCAAGGGGTACACCCAGTACGGACCGCTCAAGTCCGACGCCGCCGACGCCGTCATCGAGCTGCTCACCCCCGTGCAGGAGCGCTACCGCGAGCTGATCACCGACAAGGGTGAGCTGACGTCGCTGCTGCGCAAGGGCGCGGAGAAGGCCCGGGCGATCGCCTCGGTGACGCTCAAGCGGGCCTACGACGCGATCGGCTTCCTGCCCGCCTGACGCCGCGCCCGTCCGGGCCGCCCGAGCCGCGTGGCCGCGCTCACCCCCACCGACCGGCGGATCATCGCGCTGGCGCTGCCGGCGCTCGGCAGCCTCGCCGTGGAGCCGCTCTACGTGCTGGTCGACACGGCCATCGTCGGACGGCTCGGCACAGCACCGCTCGGCGGGCTCGCCCTGGCGGCGACCGTGCTCGGGCTCATGGTCGCCGGCTGCAACTTCCTCACCTACGGCACCACCGAGCGCGTCGCCCGGCACCTCGGCCGCGACGACCGGGCCGGCGCCGCGGACGTCGCCGTGCAGACGCTGTGGCTGTCGACCATCGTCGGGCTCGTCGTGGCCTCGCTGCTCGCGGTGACGGCACCCTGGACGGCCCGCGCGCTGGGCGGCGACGGCGACGTGCTCGACGCCGCGGTGACGTACCTGCGGATCGGGGCGATCGGCGTCCCGTTCGTCGTGTTCGCCCTCGGCGCCCAGGGCGTGCAGCGCGGTGCCGCCGACTACCGGACGCCGCTCGTGATCCTCGTCGCGTCGAACTCCGTGAACGCCGTGCTCGAGGTGCTGTTCGTGTTCGGCTTCGACTGGGGGGTCCCCGGCTCGGCGTGGTCGACGGTGATCGGTCAGGTCGCCGCCGGTGCCGCCTTCGCCGTGTGCGTCCGGCAGCACCTCGTCGCGGCCCGGGAGCGCCGCCCGACCCGAGCGGGGATGGCCCCGCTGATGACGGCCGGCCGGCACCTGCTGCTGCGGGTGGGCTCGATGCTGGCGGTGACCAGCGGGGCGACGGCGATCGCGGCCCGCGTCGACGAGCCGACGCTCGCCGCCCACCAGATCGGCGCCAGCCTGCTGCTCTTCCTCGCGCTCGCCCTCGACGCGCTGGCGATCCCCGCCCAGACGCTCGTCGCCGAGGAGCTCGGGCGTGGCGCCGTGCCGGCCGCCGCCGAGCTCTCCCGGCGCTGCGCCCGCCTCTCGATCATCACCGCTGCGGGTCTCGCCGCCGTCCTCGCCGCGCTCGCGCCCGTGCTGCCCCGCGCGTTCACCGCGGACGGGGCGGTCGCCGACCGGGCCACGGCGGTCGTGCTGTGGCTCGCCGCGATGCTCGTCCCCGCGGCGCTGGCGTTCGCCTACGACGGCGTGCTGATCGGCGCGGCCGACTACCGGTTCCTCGGGCTCGCCGCGGTGGGCTACCTCCTCGCCGTGACCCCGCTGGGCGCGGCGACGCTGCTGACCGACGGCGGGATCGCGGCGATCTGGGGCACGCTGGGGGTGTGGATGATCCTCCGCGCGACCGTGAACCACCGCCGCACCGCGCACCTGCTGCACACGACCGGGGTGGGTGTCTGACCCGATGAGCGGCCGGCTGCTCGTGACGGGCGGGACCGGTTACCTCGGCCGGGTGCTCGCCGCGCACGCGGCGGCGAGGGGCTGGGACGTGACCGCGGTCGGGTCGGCCGACGCCGACGTGCGCGATCCCGACGCGGTCGGGGCCCTGGTGCGCGCCGTCGCCCCCGACGTGGTCGTGCACACCGCGTACGTCCGCGAGGGGCCGACGGCGCGGGCGGTGATCGTCGACGGCACCGCCCACGTCGCCAACGCGGCGAGGCAGGCCGGTGCGCGCCTCGTGCACGTGTCGACGGACCTGGTGTTCGACGGCCGTGCCGGGCGGCCCTACCGCGAGACCGACCCGGTGTGCCCGAGCACCGAGTACGGGCGGGCCAAGGCCGCGGCGGAGCACCTCGCGTTCACGCTCGCCCCCGGCGCGCTCGTCGTGCGGACGTCGCTGATCTACGGCGGGCCGGGCCGGGACCCGTCACCGCACGAGCTGCTGGCCCACGATCCCGACGCGGCGTTCTACGAGGACGAGCTGCGCTGCCCGGTGCAGGTGGACGACCTCGCGCTGGCGATCCTCGACCTCGCCGTGAGCGACGCCGGCGACAGCGTCCACGTCGCCGGACCCGAGGGCCTGTCGCGCCGCGAGTTCGCCGAGCTGGTCGCCGGCCGGCCCGTGCGCGGCACCCTGGCACCGCCGGGACGACCGCTCGACTGCCGCCTCGACACGGCGCTGGCCGCCCGCCTCCTGGGGCGGACGCTGCGCAGCGCGCGCGACGTCTACGCCCGCTGAGCGACGCCTACGCCCCCCGCGCGAGGTCCTCGGGGCCGACGCCGGCGGGGATCACGAGCACGAGGCGGTGCAGCCCGCGCGCCGCCATCGTCACCCGCTCCGGGTGCTCCGGGTCGAGCAGGTGCGGTGCCCACGTCGTCCACGCCGTCAGCACGAAGTCGCCACGGCCCTCGCCGCGCGCCCTGAGCGCCGCGTCGAGCAGCAGGTCGCGGCGCGGGTCGTCCCAGCGGACGTTGATGCCGTCGGCGCGCCGCCCGGCCAGCGCGGCGAGCGTGGGGCCGCCGACACCGATGATCACCGTCGGGCGCGGCCGGGGATGCGGGAACGTCGCCAGCTCCGCTGGCCGCGGCGTGCCGTACATCCGCTCGAGCACGTCGAGAGCCTCGACGAGACGGGCGTGGCGGGCCGCCAGCGTCGGCTCGACACGCTGGCCGATGGCGTGCATCTCGGCGGAGAACCGCGACGTCGGTGAGCCACCCGCCCCGATGCCGAGGTGGACCTGGCGCTCCCCGATCGCCGCGAGCGTGGCGCCGGCGACCGCGAGCAGCGCCGGCGTGCGGTTGTGCACGTTGGCGACCATCGTGCCGAGCTCGATGCGCTCGGTCGTCGCCGCCAGCGCGCCGAGCAGCGTGAACGCCTCCATCATCGAGTCGCCGCGCAGGGTCATCCCGGCGAGATGGTCGAACGTCCACACCGCGCCGTAGCCTGCGTGCTCCGCGGCGAGGGCGAGCTCGCGCACCTCGCGCCACCGGTGGCGCGCCGGGTTGACCTGCACGTCGAGGATCACCGCCGGGACTGTACGGGCCGCCGGCGCAGAAGTCCGGTTCGGCTACAGGTCGTCGGCGGCGCGCAGGTCCGCCGCCGCGGGGCCGCGTCCCTCGATCAGCTCGACGGTCGCCGCCGCCGACCCGGCGGCCGCGGCCAGCCGGGCGCCGATCGCCTCGTGGTCGTGGTACAGCCGGAACCGGCGCGTGCGCGGCCCGACGATCGTCGCCGCCACCCGGGCGAGCGTGCCGAGGCCGACCTCGACCTTGCCGACGTCGTGCAACAGCGCCCCGGCGACCTCCTCGCGCGTGGCGCCGGGCCGCCGGGTGACGAAGCGCCGGGCGACCTCCACGGCGTGGCGCCGGTCGGCCACCGTCATCCGGCACCACAACGCCAGCTCCCCCGGCGTGAGCTGCGCGGCGACCCATGCCAGGTCGTCCGGCGCCGGCTCGGCGCGCGACCACGATCCCGCGAAGCGCCGGGCGAGGTGCCCGACCCGATGGGCGAGCGAGCCCACCGCGGTCACCTCCCGCGAGCGCGCGGGTGGGCGGCGCGGTAGACCTCCCACAGCCGCTCCTGGCTGACCTTCGTGTACACCTGCGTCGTCGAGATGGACGCGTGGCCGAGCATCTCCTGCACGACGCGCAGGTCGGCGCCGTGATCGAGCAGGTGCGTGGCGCACGAGTGGCGCAGCACGTGAGGTGACAGCTCGGCGCGGATGCCGGCGCGCTCGCCGTAGCGCCGCACGATCGCCCACGCCGCCTGCCGGGTGAGGCGCCCGCCGCGACGGTTCAGGAACACCGCCTCCGCGTCGTCGCGGCGACGCCACTGGGCCGGTGCCATCAGCACGCGGCCGCGGGGCGAGAACCACTCGTCGAGCGCCTCGCCGGCGGCACGGCCGAAGGGCACGATCCGCTCCTTCGACCCCTTGCCGAGCAGGCGCACGAGCCGCGCGTCGAAGTCGATGTCGCCCATCGACAGCGCGCACGCCTCGGAGATCCGCGCGCCCGTGGCGTACAGCAGCTCGAGCAGGGCGCGGTCGCGCAGCGCCACGGGATCGTTGCCGACCACCGCGTCGAGCAGCGCCTTGACGTCGTCCTCGCTCAACGGCTTGGGGATCCCCGACGGCACGCGCACGCCCTCGAGGTCGGCGGTCGGGTCGTCGGGCCGGTCGCCCTCGGTGACGAGGTAGCGGTGCAGCGTGCGGATCGCCGCCAGCTGCCGCGCCACGCTCGACGGCGCGGCGCCGCTGTCGCGGCGTTCGGCGATGAACTCGACGAGGTCGGCCGTCCCGACGCTGGCCACGTCGAGCCCCTGCCGGTGCAGCCACGTCGTGTACTGCAGCAGGTCGCGACGGTAGGCGGCGATCGTGTTCGCCGCCCGGCCGCGCTCGGCCGACAGCCAGGACAGGAAGTCCTCGACCTCGAGTGGCAGGTCGACCCGGTCGTCGTCGAGCTCGGCCCGCCGGACCATCAGTCCCCCCGCAGGTCGCCGTCGCGCAGGCGGCGCTCGGTGAGCAAGATGGCGATGACGGTCTTGGCGTCGCGGATGCGCCCGTCGAGGACCGTCGACACGGCGTCCTCGAACGGCAGGTGCAGCAGGCGGGCGTGCTCCTCCTCCGGGCCGTGCGGCGCTCGGTCGACCGGCGTGCAGTCGGTGGCCAGGTACACGGTCGTCACCGAGTCGGTCAGCCCGGGCGACGGGTAGATCTGGTGCAGCAGGTGGAGGCGCCCGGCGGCGAGGCCGACCTCCTCGACGAGCTCCCGCCGCGCTGTCTCCTCGGGGGGCTCGTCGGGGACGTCGCGCATCCCCGCGGGGATCTCGATGACGTGCTCCTCGTACGGCGGCCGCCACTGCTCGACGAGCAGGACCGACGGGTTGCCCTCGGCGTCGAACACGAGCGGCAGCACGCCCACCGCCCCTGGCGAACGCACGATCGTGCGCTGGAAGGACTCCCCGTGCGGGCCGAGGTAGTCGGCGACCGCGACCCGCCACACGTGGGCCGTGTGGACGTCGTGCTCGCCGACGCGCCGGAAGCCGCCCACCTCAGGCGTCGACCGCGGCGCGGACGACCGGTGCGGACCCGTCGGCCGCGGCCGCCTGCTCGTCGTCGCCGCGCCGACCGGCGGCGGCCAGCGCCCGGCGCCGCTCGAGCGCCGCGCCGACGAGGTCGCGGAACAGCGGATGCGGACGGTCGGGCCGGCTCTTGAACTCCGGGTGCGCCTGCGTCGCCACCCAGAACGGGTGGTCGCGGGCCTCGATGAACTCGACCAGGCGGCGGTCCGGCGACACGCCCGAGCAGATGAACCCCGCCGCCTCGAGCCGCGCCCGGTAGTTCGGGTTGAACTCGTAGCGGTGGCGGTGGCGCTCGCTGACCACCGGCTCGCCGTAGGCGCGGTACACCTTGGTGCCCGGCTGGAGCACGGCGTAGTACGCGCCGAGGCGCATCGTGCCGCCCTTGTCGGTGACGTCACGCTGGTCGTGCATCAGGTCGATGACCGGGTGCGGCGTGGTCGGGTCCATCTCCGAGGAGTTGGCGTCCGTCAGCCCGAGCACGGAGCGGGCGTACTCGACGGTCATCGCGTGCAGGCCGAGGCACAGCCCCAGGCACGGCACGCCCTCCTCGCGGGCGTAGCGGGCGGCGGCGATCTTGCCCTCGAACCCGCGGGCACCGAAGCCGCCGGGGATCACGATCCCGTCGAGGTGGGCGAGGCGTCCGGCGGCCAGCAGCCCCTCGACGTCCTCGGCCTGGATCCAGTCGATCTCGACCTTGGCGCCATGGTGGAAGCCGGCGTGCTTGAGGCTCTCGACCACCGACAGGTAGGCATCGGGGAGCTGCACGTACTTGCCGATCAGCCCGATGCGCACCGGCTCGGTCGCCGCCTCCACCTTGGCCACGACCTGCTCCCACGCGGTGAGGTCGATCCGGGTGTGCTCGAGGCGCAGCACCTCGCACACCACGTCGTCGAAGCCCTCGTCGTGGAGGATGAGCGGCAGCTCGTAGATGTTCTGCACGTCGGCGGCGTTGACGACGGCCCGGCTGTCGACGTCGCAGAGGTTGGAGATCTTGACCTTGAGGTCGTCGCTGAGGGGCTCGGCGCTGCGGCAGACGATGATGTCGGGCTGGATGCCGCGGCTGCGCAGCTCGGTCACCGAGTGCTGGGTCGGCTTCGTCTTCTGCTCGCCCGAGGGGCCGATGTAGGGCACCAGCGTGACGTGGATGTAGCAGACGTTGTCCCGCCCGGCCTCCTTGCGGAACTGCCGGATCGCCTCCAGGAACGGGAGGATCTCGATGTCGCCGACCGTGCCGCCGACCTCGGTGATCACGACGTCGACGTCGTCGGTGGCCAGGCGCCGGATGCGCCGCTTGATCTCGTCGGTGATGTGCGGGATGACCTGGACGGTCTTGCCGAGGTAGTCACCCCGGCGCTCGGCGGCGAGGACCGACAGGTAGATCGAGCCGGTGGTGGCGTTCGACGCCCGCGTCAGCGGCTCGTCGATGAACCGCTCGTAGTGGCCGAGGTCGAGGTCCGTCTCCCCGCCGTCGTCCGTGACGAAGACCTCGCCGTGCTCGAACGGGTTCATCGTGCCCGGATCCACGTTGATGTAGGGATCCAGCTTCTGCATCGTGACGCGCAGTCCCCGCGACTTGAGGAGCCGCCCGAGGGAGGACGCCGTGAGGCCCTTGCCGAGGGAGCTGGCCACCCCGCCGGTCACGAAGATGTGCTTCGCCAATGTCGGGGACCTCCGTTGGTGGGGGCCCACCACCGTCCCCGCCGGAGACGCTCCGCCGGTGCTGGGTGAGGGGCACGAACGACGGGATCTCAGCGTACCGCACCGGCCGTGCGAGAGTCTGGGATCGTGAACAACGTCTCCCGTTGGGTGTTCGCGCGCAACGGCAACGCCGTGGCGTCGTTCCTGATCGGCCTCGCCGGGCTGCTCGGCTTCGGCGTCATCCTCGGCCCGATCGCCGTCGGGCTCGGGTTGATGGCGCGCAGCCAGATCGCCACCCGTCCCCGCCCCGGCGCGCAGCTCGCCGTCGCCGGGATCCTGCTCGGCGTCGTCGCGTTCGTGTACCCGATCGTGCTCTACGCGCGGTGAGCACGGGCGCCACGGGCCCGCTGCACGAGGCTCAGTGGCCGCCGAGCAGCTCGAGGGCGTGGCGGCGGGCAGCGGTGCCGCCCTCGTCGCCCGACAGCATGCGCGCCAGCTCGGCGACGCGGTCCTCGCCGGTGACGACCGCGGCGGTCGTGGTCGTCGTCGCGCCGTCGGTGTGCTTGGTGACCGCCACCTGGGTCGTGGCCTGGGCGGCGACCTGGGCGAGGTGGGTCACGACGAGCACCTGGTGGGCGCGGCCGACCTCGGCGAGCGCGGCCCCGACCGCCGTCGCCGCGGTGCCGCCGATGCCGGCGTCGACCTCGTCGAACACGAGCGTGCGCGGCGCCTCCCCCGGCGCCGACAGCACCAACCGCAGGGCGAGCATCGTCCGCGCCAGCTCGCCACCCGACGCCGCCTTGGCGACCGGCAGCGGTGGCGAGCCCGGGTTGGCGGCGAGCAGGAACTGGACGTGCTCCCCCGCCGGGTCGTCGCCGACCTCGACGGTGACCGTGGCGTGCGGCATCGCCAGGGTGCGCAGGCGGGCGGTCACCTCCTCGCCGAGGCGCGGGGCGGCGGCGCGCCGCTGCCGGCCGACCTCGAGTGCCGCCGCCCGCTCCGCCGCCATCGCCGCCTGCACCTCGGCGTCGATCACCTTCGCCCGCTCGTCGTGGGCCTCCAGCTCGGCGAGGCGGGCGGCGGCCTCCTCGCGGTAGGCCATCACCTCACGGAGGTCGTCGCCGTACTTGCGGCACAGGTCGCGCAGCAGCTGGCGACGCGCCCGCACCTCGGCGAGCTGCTCGGGATCCTCCTCGATCCCCTCGGTGACGCCGCGCACCTCACCGATGACGTCGTCGAGCTCGGCGAGCAGCGCAGCGAGGCGATCGGCGACGTCGCGGAACGGGCCCCGGCCGCCGAGCGCCGCCAGGGCCGCGGCGACGGCGTCGCGGGCCCCACCGTCGGCCGCCAGCGCCTCGTGCACCGCGGCGCCGGCCTCCCGGTGCGCCGCGGCGTCGGCGAGGACGTCCTCGAGCTCCTCCAGCCGGGCCTCCTCGTCCGGGTCGTCGAGCACGGCCGCGTCGAGCTCGGCGATCTGGAACCGCAGCAGGTCGATCTCCCGCGCCCGCTCGCGCGCGCTCCCGCCCAGTGCCGCCAGCTCCGCCTCGAGCACCGACAGCCGGGCCCGTGCCTCCCGGAGCGCCGACGTGTCGACGCCGCCGTAGGCATCCAGCGCCGCGCGCTGGGTGGACGGGGCGAGCAGGCTCTGGTGGTCGTGCTGGCCGTGCAGGTCGACGAGCCCGGCCGCCGCGTCGGCGAGCGCGCCGACCGTCGCCGGCCGCCCGTCGACGTAGGCGCGTGAGCGCCCCTCGGCGGGCACGACGCGCGTGAGCACGATCTCGCGGTCGTCGACGACGAAGCGGCCGTCGACCCGGGCCTCCTTCGCGCCCGGGCGCACGATCGACGCGTCCGCCCGGCCGCCGACGAGCAGCTCCAGCGCCTCGACGAGCATCGTCTTGCCGGCGCCGGTCTCGCCGGTCACCGCGGTCATGCCGGGCCCGAGCGTGAGGTCGAGCCGCTCGATGACGCCGAGATCCTCGATGTGCAGCTCCGTCAGCATGCGCAGGTTCGCCTAGCGATCCGGGAGGCCGAACTTGGACTTGAGGATGTGGTGGAAGTGGTGCGGCTTGAGCCGCACGAAGCGCGCCGTCTCCGCCGCCGGGCGGCACGTGACGACCTCGCCGTCGGTGAGCGTCGCGACCCGCTGCCCGTCGATGGCCAGGCTGGCCGCGCGGTGCCCGAGGACCTCGATGTCGACGGTCTCGGAGGGCTCGAGCACGAGCGTGCGGTCGAACAGCATGTGCGGCGACACCGGGGTGAGCAGCATCGCCCGGTGCTTGGGGGACACGATCGGCCCGCGAGCGGAGAGCGAGTAGGCCGTCGAGCCGGTCGGGGTCGCCACGATGAGGCCGTCGGCGGCGTACGTCGTGAACACCTCGCCGGCGATGCTCGCGCGCAGGTGCACGGTGTGGCCGGAGTCGTGCTTCTCGACGACCGCCTCGTTGAGCGCCCGCCACACGCCGTCGCCGGCGACGCGCACCTCGAGCATCATCCGCTCGTCGAGGTACCATCCGCCGTCCGCGGGCCCGGCGAGGAAGCGCTCCAGGGCGGCGGTCAGCTCGGGCGGCTCGATCTCGGTGAGGTAGCCGAGCACGCCGACGTTGACCCCGAGCAGCGGGACGGGCGCGCCGTCGAGGAGCCGCACCGCGCGCAGCATCGTCCCGTCGCCCCCGAGGCAGACCACGAGGTCCGCGCTCGGCAGCGGCCGCTCGCTGAGGAGGTCCTCGAGGTGCCAGGCCGTGGCGTCGTCGGGCAGCAGCCAGGCCTCGTGGCCACGCCCGGTGAGCCACTCGATCGCCTCGCGGGCGAGCGCCGCGGCCTCGTCGCGCTCGTGGTGGGCGACGACGGCGACGGCGGTCACGAGGGCACTCCGGTGCGGGCATGGACGAGGAACTCCTTGTTGCCCTCGCCCCCGAGGATGGGCGACTCCATCCAGCCGATGACGTCGCAGCCGGCAGCGCGCAACGAGGCCGCCACCTCGTCGCGCACGCGGGCGTGGATCGCCGGATCGGTGATCACGCCGCGGCCCTTGCTCACCTCGATCCGGCCCGCTTCGAACTGCGGCTTCACGAGCAGCACCATCGGCGCCCCAGGCTGGCACAGCGTCACCAGGATGGGGATGACCAAGGTCAGCGAGATGAACGACACGTCGACGACGACGGCGTCGACCAGGCCCCCGATCGTCGCCGGGGTGGTCTCGCGGATGTTGGTCCGCTCGAGCACGTGCACCCGCTCGTCGGCACGGATGCGCGGGTGCAGCTGACCGTGGCCGACGTCGAGGGCGATCACCCGGGTTGCGCCGCGGTCGAGCAGGCAGTCGGTGAAACCGCCGGTCGAGGCGCCGACGTCGAGCACGGTGAGCCCCCGGACGTCGATGCCGAAGTGGTCGAGCGCGGCGTCGAGCTTCTCGCCGCCGCGGCTCACGAAGCGCGGCGGGGGGCCCTCGATCACGATGGCGTCGCCGGCTGCGACCAGGCGCGCCGGCTTGTCCGCGACCGCCCCGTTCACGAGGACGCGGCCCGCGGCGACGGTGGCCTGCGCCTCGCCGCGGCTGGCGGCGAGTCCCCGTCGGACGAGCTCGGCATCGAGGCGTCGACGGGTCGCCACCTCAGCTGCCGGGGCGGGTCGTGCGCACCCGGCCCACGCCGGACGCGCCGACCGCCTGCGTGCTCGCGGTTCGCTTCGTGGCCCGCGTCGCGGGCGACCTCGTCGCCGCCGTCGGGCTGGCGGTCGCCTTCCTCGTGGTGGCCCTCTTCGCCCCGGTCTTCTTCGCGGTGGCCTTCTTCGCGGCGGTCTTCTTCGCGGTGGTCTTCTTCGCGGCGGTCTTCTTCGCGGTGGTCTTCTTCGCAGCGGACTTCTTCGCGGCCGTCTTCTTGGCAGGCGCCCGCTTGGCCGCCGTCTTCTTCGCCGCCGACCGAGGCCCCGGGGACCGCCTCGCCGGTGCAGTCGTTGCGGGTGCACTCACCGTGCCGCCCGATGTCGCCGACGCCGCGGTGACCGGCGGCGTGTCCGGCAGCGCCGGCGCGCCACCGCCAGCCGCCAGCCGCCCGACCAGCGCCTCCACGCGCGCCTCGAGCTCCTCGACACGCTCGCCGACCCGGCCGAGCTGCCGGGCGACCTCCTGCTGGACGAGGTCGGCGACGTACGCGGTCGTCTCCCTGCCGCGCTCCAACAGCGTCTGCACCACCGCCTCGGCCTCGGAGCGGCGCACCTCGCCGGCCTTCACGAGGCGCTTGACGGCGCGCTCGGCCTGCTGGCGCGACATGTCACCGATCTGCACGCCCGCCTCGAGCAGCTTCTGCAGGGAGTTCTTCGCCATCGCCGCATGCTACTGACGCCCGACGCGGCCGCTGCACGACGTGCGCGGCGCCGTCTCACCCGGCGCGAGCACCGAGCAGTGCGTCGACGACCGCGGCGAGGTTCGGCGCGTCGATCGCCACCGGTACCGTGACCTCCTCGTCGGGTGCCGTCACGCCCGAGCGCACGAGCGCGTACGCACACCCCAACGTCAGGGCGAAGGCGCCGTCGGTGTTCGGCCGGTCGCCGACCATCAGCAGTTCGGCGTCGGCCAGCTCACCGAGCAGCGCGCGCACCGCGGCCGCCATCGGGGCGTGCGGCTTGCCGGCGATGACCTCGGGCGGACGACCGGAGGCGGTGGCGATGGCGGCGAGGATCGCACCACCGCCGGGGATCGGCCCCGCCGGCGTCGGGTACGTGGCGTCGTCGTTGCTGGCGATCAGCCGGGCACCGCGGCGCACCGCAGTGGCGGCGATCCGCATCCGCTCGTAGTCGAACTCGCGGTGCATGCCCACGACCACGGCATCCACGTCGACCCCGTCGGGATCGTCGCCGGCGACCGCGACGGCACCACGGCCGGCCACCGCCTCGGCGATCCCCGGCCCACCGCACACGAGCACGCGCTCACCGGGCTGCACCAGGGTGGCGGCCGCCATCGCCGACGTCAGCACGTCACCCTCGGCCGGGATCCCGATCGCCGCCAGCGCCTCCTCCTGGGCCGCCACGACGGCCGCGGAGTTGTTGGTGACGAACACGACCCGTCGGCCGCTGGCGCGCAACCGGGCCACGGCTTCCACCGAGCCCGGGATCGGCTCGTGCGCCAGCCAGATCACCCCGTCGAGATCGCACAGCACGGCGACGGGATCGAGCACCTGGTCGCGGTGGGGGTCCACGAGGGCTGCACCGTACCGCCGCCACCCCGGAAGCGGCGCCCGACGATCGGCCCGCCGCGTGTCGCCCGGCGAGGAGGGTGGAGCGAGCCGGGCCGAGGGACAGAATGGCCGGGTGCCGCGCTTCGAACCGTTCCGCGCCCTGCGCTACGCCCCGGGGATCGACCTCGGCGCGGTGCTCGCCCCGCCCTACGACGTGCTCTCCGATGCCGACGTCGACCGGCTCGCCGCCCGCGACCCGCGCAACATCGTCCACGTCGACGTGCCCCGCGGCGGCGACGACCGCTACACCCGCGCCGGCGAGCTGCTGCGCGACTGGATCGCCTCGGGCGTGCTCGTGCAGGACGAGGCGCCCTCGTTCAGCCTCTACCGCATGCGCTTCACCGACGCGACGGGTGCGCGGCGCGACCTCGTGGGCGTGCTCGGCGGTCTCGAGGTCGTCGACGAGGGTGCCGGCGGGGTGCTCCCCCACGAGCGCACCACGCCCAAGGCGTCGACCGACCGCCTCGACCTGACCCGGGCCACGCGGGCCAATCTCTCGCCCGTGTGGGGGCTGTCGCTCGCGCGCGGCCTCACCGCGCTGCTGGCCGCCCCCGGCGAGCTCGTCGGGCAGGTCACCGTCGACGGGGTGGAGCACGTCGTCGAGCGCGTGACGGACGCCGCGCGGATCACCGCGATCCGTGAGTGCATCGCGACCGACGACGTGCTGATCGCCGATGGCCACCACCGCTACGGCGTCAGCCGCATCTATCGCGACGAGGTGCGCGTGGCGACGGGCCGCCGCGACACCCCGGCGGAGGAGACCCTGGCGTTCGTCGGTGAGCTCGTGGCCGACCAGCTCAGCATCGAGGCGATCCACCGCCTGTACACGGGCCTGCCGTTCGACGCGCTGCGCGCCGCACTCGCCCAGCGCTTCGACCTCACCCCGATCGACCCGCCGACCCCGGCGACCCTCGCCGCGATGGACGCCGAGGGGTTCCTCGTGCTCGTCGGCCCGGGCGGCGCCGCCGAGCGGATGGTGCCCCGGCCCGGCGCCTTCGACGGCGTGCGCGCCCTGGACGGGGCGTGGCTCGAGGCGGCCCTCGAGGGCACCGCCGCCGAGGTCACCTACCAGCACGGCCTCGACGAGGTGCTCGGCGCCGTGCGCACCGGTGCCGCCGTGGCCGCCGTGCTGATCCGGCCGGTCAGCATCGCCGAGATCGAGCGCACCGCACGCGAGGGCCTGCTCATGCCCCCGAAGTCGACGTTCTTCACCCCGAAGCTGCGCACCGGCTTCGTCGTGCGCCCGCTCTGACCGCGGCCGGCGCGGCGGCCGGTCACGCCGGTGCATCGCCCGCCACCGGCCCCGCGAGCCGACGGCACACCGCGGCGAGCGCCTTGGCCACCTCGCGCCCACGGCGCGCCGGCACCACCCTCGTGGCGACGACCTCGGTGCGCGACTGCGTCACGCCACCGGAACGGAAGAAGCGCCGGCGGACGCTGCCGACCACGAGCACCTCCTCCCCCGCCGTCAGCGCCGACGCCGCCGGTGGCGGGTCGAACCAGGCGACGGGGACCGACTGCGTGCCGCCGTCGTCGCGGGTGGTCAGGTCGAACTGCACGAGCGCGGTGCCCGACGGCAGCGCGCGCGGGCGGGGTTCGGTGGTGAGCGTGCCGCGCAGCACGACCACGTTTCGGTCGGACATCGTGGATTCCCCTTCGTGGACGGTGCCGGGTCGGGGCCCGGCACCGGGTGCCGTCGGGGGATGTCGGTGAGGCTGCAGCGTACGGCGGGGGTGCGCGCCCGAACCGGAAGCGTGCGCGCACGGCCACCAGGTCACCTCACGACCGGACGCGCTCCCCGAACATGAGCGATCGGGTCACCGGCGACGCAGAGCGCTCATGATCAGGCAGGGGCGCGCTGCAATCATGAGCACTCGGGCAGCATGCCAACCCGAACGCGCATCTTCGGCGGACGCCGGAGCAGCAGGCGCCGACCGGGCCGTCGACCCGCGGTCAGGCCGGCGGGAGGACGCGGATGCCGAGCTGGGCCAGTTGGGCGGGGTCGATCGGCAGCGGCGCCCCGGTCATCGGGTCGGCACCGGACTGCGTCTTCGGGAACGCGATCACCTCGCGGATGTTGTCCTCGCCGGCGAGGATCGCGACGAGCCGGTCGATGCCGAACGCGAACCCGCCGTGGGGCGGCGCGCCGTACTCGAACGGGTTGAGGAAGAACCCGAACTTGCGGTTCGCCTCCTCGTCGGAGATGCCCAGGACGGCGAACACCCGGCGCTGCACCGCCGTGTCGTGGATCCGGATCGAGCCCGAACCGAGCTCCCAGCCGTTCAGCACGAGGTCGTACGCCTGCGAACGGACCTTCAGCGGGTCCGTCTCCAGCAGGTCGAGATCGTCGGGGTGCGGCATCGTGAACGGGTGGTGCGCCGGCTTCGGGCGGCCCTGCTCGTCGACGCCCACGAACATGGGGAAGTCGACCACCCACACGTAGCGGTACGGACCCTCGTGCACGGGCGGCCGGCCGAGGTCGTTGCGCAGCTGGCCGAGCACCTCGACGGTGGTCATCCACTCGTCGGCGACGATCAGCAGCAGGTCACCGGGCCCGGCGCCGAGCCGATCGCTGACGGCACCGGCTTCCTCCTGCGACAGGAACTTGGCGACGGGCGACTCGAACGACGAGTCGGCGGCCACCTTCAGCCACACGAGGCCCTTCGCCCCGAGCGCCTTGGCCCGATCGGTCAGCTTGTCGAGCTGGTTGCGGCCGTACTGGTCGGCTGCGCCCGGCACGCGGATGCCCTTGATCGACGGGGCGCCGGCGAACGCCTTGAACCCCGTCGACGCGAACACGTCGGTGAGCTCGACCAGCTCCATGCCGAAGCGCAGATCGGGCTTGTCCACGCCGTAGCGGTCCATCGCCTCGTGCCACGTGATCCGCTCGATCTCCGGCGGGCGCTCCCCGGTGACCGCCTCGGCGGCGGCGAGCACGGCCTCGCTGATGGCCGCGATCACGTCGTCCTGCGACACGAAGCTCATCTCCGCGTCGAGCTGCATGAACTCGTACTGGCGGTCGGCGCGCAGGTCCTCGTCGCGCAGGCAACGGGCGATCTGGTAGTAGCGGTCGACGCCCGCCACCATCAGCAGCTGCTTGAACAGCTGCGGCGACTGCGGCAGCGCGTAGAACGAGCCCGGCTCCTTGCGTGAGGGCACGAGGAACTCCCGCGCACCCTCCGGCGTGGAGGGCACAAGCATCGGGGTCTCCACCTCGACGAACCCCTGGGCCTCCATCGACCGCCGGATCGCCGAGTTCACCGCGGCGCGCAGCCGCAGGTTGCGCTGCATCCGCTCGCGGCGCAGGTCGAGGTAGCGGTATTGCAGGCGGATGTTCTCGTCCACCTCGTCGGCGCGGGCGTCGATCGGGAACGGCGGCGGCGTCGCCACGCGCAGCACCTCGACGGTGCACTCCCCGATCTCGACCTCACCGGTCGGCAGGTTCGGGTTCACCGTCCCCTCGGGCCGCTCGCGGACCTTCCCGGTGATGCGCACGACGTACTCGCTGCGGACGTCGATCGCATTGTCGACCACGCACTGCACGACGCCAGCGTGATCGCGCACGTCGAGGAACGCGAGGTGCTCACCGTGCTCGCGGCGGCGGGCGACCCACCCGCAGATGCTGACGGTCTGCCCGACGTGCTCGGGGCGGAGCTCGCCGCAGAGGTGGGTGCGCATCGCGGTGCGGGTCATGGACGGGCCTCTCCGGTGCGAGTGTGCGAGCGCCGGCGGGCGAGCGGCCGGCAACGGCCCGCGCGGCCGGGGAACGCCGTGATGGTCATGGCTTCAGGACTGCTTCCAGGTCGGTGAGGAGGTCGGAGCGCGGCACGGCGAACTGCTCGCCGTCGCCGCGGAGGGGACGGATGACGGCCGTGCCGGCGGCACGCTCGTCCTCGCCGATGATCACGGCGACGCGGGCGCCGCTGCGGTTGGCCGCCTTCATCTGCGCCTTCATGCTGCGCTTGTCGTAGGCGCGGTCGGCGCTGTACCCGGCCCGGCGGAGCTCCTCGGTGACCAGCAGCGCCTCGAGCCCGCCGGTCGTGTCGACCACGAACACGTCGGGCGTGTGGACGGGCGGCTCGAACACACCCTCGTCGTCGCACGCGAGCAGCGTGCGGTCGACGCCGAGGGCGAAGCCGACGCCGGGGGTCGGCGGCCCGCCGAGCGCCTCCACCAGTCCGTCGTAGCGGCCACCACCGCCGAGCGCGTTCTGGGCCGAGTCGAGCGTGCCGCCGGCGAACTCGAACGTGGTGCGCAGGTAGTAGTCGAGGCCGCGCACGAGCCGGGGCTCCACGCGGTAGGGGATGCCCAGGGCGTCGAGGCCCTCGCGCACCGCGTCGAAGTGGGCGGCCGCTTCCTTGCTCAGGTACTCGGCGAGCTGCGGCGCCCCGGCGATCACCGGCGCGTCCGGCGCCCGCTTGGAGTCGAGCACCCGCAACGGGTTGCGCTCGAGCGTCTGGCGGCTCTCGGCGGTGAGCTCGTCGAGGTGGGCGGTGAAGTACGCCCGCAGGGCCTCCACGTACCGGGCGCGGTCGGCCGGCTCGCCGAGCGAGTTGACCAGCAGCTCGACCCGGCGCAGACCCAGCGCCTCGAAGAACCGCCAGCCGAGGGCGATGACCTCGGCGTCCAGGTACGGGTCGTCGACGCCGAGGACCTCGACGCCGACCTGGTCGAACTGCCGGTAGCGACCGCGCTGGGGCTTCTCGTAGCGGAAGTTCGGTCCCGCGTACCACGCCTTCCACGGCGTGGTCGGACGGTGCTGGACGTACGCCCGGCACACGCTCGCCGTCTGCTCCGGGCGCAGGGCGACGTGACGGCCGCCGAGGTCCGTGAACTCGTACATCTCCTTGGAGACGACGTCGGTGGCCTCGCCGACACGCTTGAACACGCCGGCGTCCTCCATCATCGGCGGCACGATCAGCCGGTAGCCGGCAGGCTCGACGATGGACTCGAACACCTCGACGAAGCGCCGCCAGCGGTTCGACTCCGGCGCCAGGATGTCGCGCATCCCGGGGCTGGTGTGGAACTCCGTGGGCGACGCGGACACGGCCGACCAGGCTACCGGCGCCGCCGGGCCGCCTCCCTGGACGAACCGCGAACGAGGGCTCAGGCCGAGCGCGCCGAGCCGCCGGGGACGAGACGGTAGGCGTCGTACACCGAGTCGATGCCCTTGATCGTGCGCAGCACGGCGTTCAGGTGGCTCGGGTCGGCGAGCTCGAACTCGAAGCGCATCTTCGCCACCCGGTCCGAGCCGGTGTTCGTGTCGCAGGCGACGATGTTGACGTGGTGGTCCGACAGGGCGTTGGCCACGTCGCGCAGCAGCCGCGACCGGTCGAGGGCGATCACCTCGACGCCGGCACGGAACACCGCACCGGTGTGCTCGCCGTCCCACTCGACGTCGATCATCCGCATCGCGTGGTCGCTCGTCAGCGTCACCGCGTTGGCGCAGTCGGCACGGTGCACGCTGACGCCCCGGCCGCGCGTCACGAATCCGACGATGTCGTCGCCAGGGACCGGCATACAGCACTGCGCCAGGCGCACGAGGACGTCGTCGAGGCCCTCCACGTGGACGCCGACCTTGTCGCCCCGCGTGCGGTGCCGGCGCGGCCGCAGCACCGTGGACGGCAGCTGCTCGGGCTCGTTGCCGTTGCGGAACCCGCGGGCGACGCGCTGGGCGACACCGCGCGCCGACACGTGGTGCTCGCCGATGGCGGCGAGCAGGGCGTCGAGGTCGACGTAGCTGTACTCCTGGATGACCCGCTGGAGCTGCTCGGAGCCCCAGATCCGCTGCACCGGCAGCCCCTCCCGGCGGAGCTCGGCGGTGAGCTCCTCGCGGCCCTGCTCGATCATGTCGAGGCGCCGCTCGCGGCTGAACCACTGGCGGATCTTGTTGCGCGCTCGCGGCGACTTGACGAAGTTCAACCAGTCCTGGGAGGGCCCGGCGGTCTCCAGCTTGGACGTGAAGATCTCGCACGTGTCGCCGCTGGAGAGCTGGTGGTCGAGCGACACCAGGCGACCGTTGACCTTGGCGCCGATGCACGCGTGGCCGACCTCCGTGTGCACGGCGTAGGCGAAGTCGACGGCCGTCGACCCCAGCGGCAGCGTGATCACCCGGCCCTTCGGCGTGAACACGAAGACCTCGTCCTGCTCGAGGTCGGTCTTCAGGCTCTGCATGAACTGCGCCGGATCGGTGACCTCGGCCTGCCAGTCGATGATCCGGTTCAGCCAGTCCATGTCGTTGGCCGGCGTGCCGTCCTTGTACGCCCAGTGCGCGGCGACGCCCCACTCGGCGCGCTGGTGCATCTCGCGCGTCCGGATCTGCACCTCGATCGGCTTGCCACCCGGTCCGATGACCGTGGTGTGCAGGCTCTGATAGAGGTTGAACTTGGGCATCGCGATGTAGTCCTTGAACCGGCCGACGACCGGCCGCCAGCGCCCGTGGATGCAGCCGAGCGCGGCGTAGCAGTCCTTCATCGTCTCGACGATGACCCGGATCGCCACGAGGTCGAAGATCTCGTCGAACTCGCGCCCCTTGACGACCATCTTCTCGTAGAGGCTCCACAGGTGCTTCGGGCGACCCGTGACCTCGGCGCGGATGCCCAGCTCGGTGAGCCGGCTGCGCACCTCGGCGATGGCCGACGCGAGGTACACCTCGCGCTCGGGCGTGCGCGTGCTGACGAGGTAGTCGAGCTCGGCGTAGCGCTTCGGGTGCAGCGCGGCGAAGGAGAGGTCCTCCAGCTGCTGCTTGATCTCCTGCATCCCGAGGCGGTGCGCCAGCGGAGCGTAGATGTCGAGCGTCTCCTGGGCGATGCGCTGCTGCTTGGGCAGCGGCATCGCGGCGATCGTGCGCATGTTGTGCAGCCGGTCGGCGAGCTTGATGACGAGCACGCGCAGATCGCGTGCCATCGCCACCAGCATCTTGCGCATCGTCGCGGCCTGCTGCGCCTCGCGCGAGTCGAACTGGATCCGCTCGAGCTTGGTGACGCCGTCGACGATCTGGGCGACCTCGTCGCCGAAGTCCCGCTGCACGTCCTCGAGGGTGATCTCGGTGTCCTCGACGGCGTCGTGCAGCAGGGCGGCGACGATCGAGGTCTCGTCGAGGCCGATGTCGGCGACGATGCGCGCCACGGCGAGCGGGTGGTTGATGTAGCTCTCACCGCTGGAGCGCAGCTGGTTGCGGTGGGCCTCGGCGGCGACCTCGTAGGCGCGGCTGATGTTGGCGACCGGCGCCTTGGGGTGCCGCTTGCGATAGGCCGCCAGCAGCGGCGTCAGCTCGACGGGCGCGGCGGCCTCGTGGTGCCGCCGCCAGGGAAGCACCCGGTTGACGGTGGCCATCGGCCGGCCCTCCTAGTAGCTCGCCAGGATCTCGAGGCGCCGGTCGGCGAAGGCCGCCCGGCCACCGAGCCCGGCGATCTCGATCAACAGCCCCACGCCGACGACGACGCCGCCCAGCGCCTCGATGAGCTTCACCGTGGCCAGCGCCGTCCCGCCCGTGGCGAGCACGTCGTCGACGAGCAGCACGCGCTCGTCGGGATGGATGGCGTCGCGGTGGATCTCGAGCTTGGCGCTGCCGTACTCCAGCTCGTACTCCTCGCGCACGACCGCCCACGGCAGCTTGCCCGCCTTGCGCACCGGCACGAACGCCGCGCCCAGCCGGTAGGCGATCGGGGCGGCGAGGATGAACCCGCGCGACTCCACGCCGACGACGGAGTCGACCCCGGCGTCGGCGAAGCGGTCGGCCAGCTCGTCGACGCAACGCTTGAACGCCGCGGCATCGGCGAGCAGCGGCGTGATGTCGCGGAACGTCACGCCCGGTGTCGGCCAGTCCGGGATCTCCCGCACGAGCGACCGCAGCCACGCCGGCGCGCCGGTCTCGGGCGTGCTCACCAGGGCGGCCCCGTCGACGTTCATCACCCCAGGTTACCGACCACGTGGCGGCCACGGCGGCCACGATCGCGACCTGCCGGGACCCGGCGGCTCAGCGGCGGCGCTTCTTCTTGCGCGGGCGCGGCGGGTGCGACAGCAGCCGCTCCACGGGCACCGGCGCCACCGCCGGTGCCTCGCCGCCGGTGTCGGTCGCGGGCGCCTCGGCGGTCGCCGCCGCGCCGCGGCGCCGGCGGGCGGACACGCTGCGGACGCCGCCCGGGCCGGCCACGACCACGGCGCGCAGATCGTCGCCGACGAGGTGGTCGCCACGCCCGGTCCCCCGCCCCTGGAACGTCGCCGAGCGGGCCTTGAGCACGCCGAGCAGCGGCGAGGCGAGGAACACCGACGAGTAGGCACCGGTGATCATGCCGACGAGCAGGGCGATGGCGAACTCGCGCAGCGTCACCTGCCCGAACAACCCGGCACCGATGAAGAGCAGCGACAGCACGGGCAGCGCCGACGACACCGTGGTGTTGATCGAGCGCAGCAGCACCTGGTTCGTGGAGACGTTGATCAGGTCACCGGCGCTCATCCCGGCCGCGGCGACCCGGCGCTCGTTGTCCCGGACCCGGTCGAACACGACGATGCTGTCGTACAGCGAGTAGCCGAGCACCGTCAGGAACGCGACGACCGTCGCCGGGGTCACCTCGAAGCCGAAGACGGAGTAGATGCCCACGCTCACGACGACGTCGTGGAGCATCGCCAGGATCGCGGCCAGCGACATCCGCCACTCGAAGCGCAGCGAGATGTACAGCGCCGTGAGCCCGAGGAACAGGACGAGGGCGATCACGGCCTTGCGCGTGATCTCCTCGCCCCACGTCGCGCTGACCGAGGCGACGCTGACCTCCTCGGGGGCGACCCCGGCGGCCTCGGCGAAGGCCTCCTGCAGCTCGACGCGGACCTCCTCGGGCTGGTCCTCGACCTGCACCTTGATGAGGTCGCCGCTGTCGGAGCTGCGCTCCTGGATCTTCGCGTTGGTGGCGTCCACGCCGTGCTCCTGGAGCACGGCCCGGGCGTCGTCGACGGACAGGTCGCCCGCCGGCACGTCCCACGCCACGCCGCCCTCGAAGTCGATGCCGAGGGCGAGGCCGCGGGTGCCCAACGAGACCGCCGTGACGGCGAGGAGCAGCAGCGAGATCCCGAACCACAGGCGGCGCCGGCCCCAGAAGTCGATGGCCGTCTGCGCCATCACCAGACGCCGCCAGCGGCTCGACGCCACCGGGCGCAGGCCCTGGGTGACCGTCTCGACCGTCACGCGCCACCTCCTGCGGAGCCGGCGGGGGCGGTGTCGGGCGCCGGGCCGAGCCCGAACGGGTCGTGTCGGTCGAGCCGCCCCGACGACGCCGCGAGGATCACCGCCGGGCGGGTGAAGAACCACAGCACGACGACGTCGCAGACCGTCGTCACGCCGAGGTACAGGGCGAAGCCGCGGACCGAGCCGACGCTGAGCAGGAACAGCACCGCGGCGGCGAGGAAGGACACGAGGTTGGCGGCGAGGATCGTCCGCCACGTCGACGTGAAGCTGCGCGCCGCCGAGTTGCGGATCGTGCGGCCGTGCATCACCTCGTCCTTGATCCGCTCGAAGTAGACGACGTAGCTGTCGACGGTCATGCCGATCGACACGATGATCCCGGTGACGCCGGCGAGCGTCAGGGCGTAGTTCGTCGTCTGCGAGATGAACACCGAGATGCTGTAGATCAGCATCCCCCACACGATCATCCCCGCCGCGATCAGCAGGGTCAGGCGGCGGTAGAAGATGACGAGCAGGATCACGAGCAGGGCGACGCCGAGCAGCCCGGCGAACACGGAGGCCTCCAGGGAGTCCTTCCCGAGCGTCGGCGACACGGTGTCGACGCGCAGCGCCTCCACCTGCGTGGGGAACGCGCCGCGGTTGATCACCCGGGCGAGGCTGCGCGCCTCGCCCTCGCCGAGCCGACCGGAGATCGACACGCCCCCGCTGAACGAGGGCTGCTCGACGACGGGAGCCGACTGCACGACGTCGTCGAGGACGATGGCGAGCTGCCCGGAGGGGCACGTCGACAGCCGGCTGAAGCACTGCGCCGACAGCGCGTTCCACGCCGCCTCGCCGCCGGGGCTGAGGTCGGCGGTGACCGTCCAGCCGCGCTGGGGGTCGAGGACCACGCCGGCGCCGTTGCGCTCGAAGACCTCGTCGCCCGCGCCGCCCGCCGGGCCGACGATGCACTGGCCGCCGTCGATCACCGGCAGCACCTCGGTCTCGGGCGTCGTGCCGGGGACGGTGGTGGTCGCGCCGGGCGCCGTGGTGGTGGTCGCGCCGGGCGCCGTGGTGGTGGTCGCGCCAGGCGCCGTGGTGGTGGCACCGGGCACCGTGGTCGTCGTGGCCGCGGCCGTGGTGGTCGGCGCGTCCGCCGCCGGAGGCGTCGACGGCGGGGCGGCGGGCCGCTCGTACAACCCCGCTCGCGGCGCCGTGCCGCGGCCGAACCCGGCCGTCGACGCGGCGGTCGTCGACCCCAGGGTCGTGGCCGTCGTGCCCGCCACCGTGGTCCCCGGCTCGGCCGTCGTGGCCGGCACCGACCCGGCGGTCGGCACACTCGAGCCCGGGACGCTCGACGCGGCGCCGTCCTCCACCGGCGCGAAGCACTGGTACACCGGCCGCAGCGTGACGATCCCCGCCACGTCGACGGCGTCGAGCGCCTCGCGCTGGTCCTTCACCCCGGGGAGGTCGACGACCACGTTCGAGCCCTCGACGCGGACGTCCGGCTCCCCGATGCCGCGGTTCTCCAGCTCGGCGCGGATGAGGTCACGGATGACGAGCAGGTCGTCGCCACTGGCGTCGCCCTCGGGTGCGAGCACCACGCTCACGCCGCCCTGCAGGTCGAGACCGAGCGCCGGCGTCTTGCCGAACGCCAGGTTGACCGCCAGCCACACGACGGCCGCGCCCAGGCAGCCGAGCAGCGACGCCCAGAGGCGACGGCGGTTCATCCGCGCGACGTGCGATCGGCGGCGTCGGACCCGGAGGTGTCGTCACCCGACGAGCCCTTGCCGCCCTTGGTCCCCTTCACGGTCGGGGTGACCTTGCCGCTCGACTGCGGCGCCGACTCGGTCGCCTCGGAGGTGTTCACCTTCGCCTGGACGAAGTTGCGGTTGACGCGGATCTGGACGTCGTCGTCGACCTCGAGCCAGAGGTAGTCCTCCTCGAAGCCGGTGATGAACCCGTAGATCCCCGAGGCCGTGATGACCTCGTCTCCGACCTCGAGCGACGCCTGCATGGCCTGCTGCTCCCGCATCCGCTTCCGCTGCGGGCGGATCATCAGGAAGTACATGGCCAGCGGGATCAGCAGCAGGATCAGCAGCTGGACGAGTCCGGCCGCGCCACCGCCCCCGTCGTCGGACTCAGCAGCAGCGAGGATGGCGAGGAGGTGCATCGGTTCCGTTTCCGTTCCGCCCGCGGCCTGTGACGAGATGGGACGCCGCGCGGCGGCGGAGAATCCTACCGGCCGCCCCCTGCCTCGACGGGGATCGGCCCGCGGGCCTCACGCGCCGACGACGATTGGGGCGTCGCCGCCGGCGGGTGCCCACACGGCGAGGATCTCCCGGCGCAGCTGCTGGAAGGTGCCGGCGACGATCGCCGCGCGCATCTTCGCCATCAGGGCCAGCGTCCAGGCGATGTTGTGCAGGCTGACCAGGCGGGACGCACTCGGCTCCCCCACCGCGAACAGGTGCCGCAGGTAGCCGCGGCTGTGGCGGCGGCACACCGCGCACGCGCACGTCGGATCGAGCGGCTCGTCCTCCAGGCGGTGGCGCGACGCCTTGACCTGCAGCTTGCCCTGGGCGGTCAGCGCGGTGCCGTGGCGACCCAGGCGCGTCTGCATCACGCAGTCGAACTGGTCCACCCCGAGCGCCACGGCCTCGACGAGCGAGGCGGGGTCGCCGACGCCCATCAGGTAGCGCGGGCGGTCGGCCGGGAGCGGTCCGAGCGCCGCCGCGAGCGCCGGCAGCATCTCCTCCCGGGTCTCGCCGACGCTCAGCCCCCCGATCCCGTAGCCGTCGAAGTCCAGCTCGACGGTCCGCTCGGCGCTCTCGATGCGCAGCGCCTCGTCGGTGCCGCCCTGGACGATGCCGAACAACGCCTGGCCCTCCCGGCGATGGGCGGCGCGAGCCCGCTTCGCCCACGCCGCGGTGCGCTCGACGGCGAGCTCGATCACGCCCCGCGGGCTCGGCAGCGGCGGGCAGACGTCGAGGACCATCTGGATGTCCGCGCCGAGCAGCTCCTGGGTGGCCACCGCCGTCTCCGGTGTGAGGCGATGGGTGGAGCCGTCGTACACGCTGCGGAACGTCACCCCGTCGTCGTCGATCCTCGGCTCCAGCGAGAACACCTGGAAGCCGCCGCTGTCGGTCAGCGTGAGCCCGTCCCAGCCGCTGAAGCGACCGAGCCCGCCGAAGCGGGCCACCGTCTCGGCGCCCGGGCGCAGCATGAGGTGGTACGTGTTGCCGAGGATGATCTCCGCCCCGAGCGCCTCGTAGTCGGCGGCGCTGAGGTACTTCACCGCCCCACGGGTGCCGACGGGCATGAAGCAGGGCGTGCGGTACGTGCCGCGCGCGGTGCGCGCGACGCCGGCACGGGCGGCGCCGTCGACGGCCTCGAGGTCGAGCTGGACGGGATGCAAGGCCCCGGAACCTACCGAGCGTGGCGGTCGAGCAGCATCGCGTCGCCGAACGACAAGAAGCGGTAGCCCTCCGCCAGCGCCACCGCGTACAGGTCGCGCCAGCGCCGGCCGACGAACGCGTCGACGAGCATCAGCAACGTCGTGCGCGGCAGGTGGAAGTTGGTGAGCAGCACGTCGACGACGCGGAGCTCGACGCCGCGGTGCAGGAACAGCTCGGTGCGCCCGCTGAGCTGCCCGGTCACCGCCGCGCTCTCCAGTGCCCGCACGCTCGTCGTGCCGACAGCCACCACCCGCGACGCCGCCTGGCAGGCCGCCCAGGTCGCCTCGGGCACGCGGTAGCGCTCGCTGTGCATGCGGTGCGCCAAGGGGTCCTCCGTGGCGATCGGCCGGAACGTGTCGAGGCCGACGACGAGCTCGACCGGGTGGACCGACGCGCCGGCCGCGCGGATCCGCTCGAGCAGCTCGCGCGTCAGGTGCAGCCCGGCGGTGGGCGCGGCCGCCGATCCGGGTTCGCGTGCGTACACGGTCTGGTAGCGATCGGGGCGCTCCAGGCGGGCCGTGATGTACGGCGGCAATGGCATCTCGCCGACGTCCTCCAGCAGCTCGAGCGCGTCGGTCCCGTCGACGAGACGGACCTGGAACGTGTCCCCGGCGGCGGTGCGCGAGCCGATCGCGAGCACGTCCCGCCCGTCGTCGGCCACGAGCACCTCGCCCGCCTTGAGCCGGCGTGCCGGGCGCACCAGCGCCTCCCAGCACCGCCGCTCGGGGTCGGTCGGCTCGAGCAGGAGGACCTCGGCCCGCCCGCCGGACCGGCGGCGCAGGCGCAGCCGGGCCGGGATCACCTTGGTCTCGTTGACGACCACGACGTCGCCAGGGCGCAGCAGCTCGGGCAGGTCGGCGACGCGGCGATGCTCGGGCGGTGCGCTGCCCCGGTCGACGAGCAGGCGCGCCGCGTCCCTGGGCTCGATCGGCACCTGCGCGATGCGCTCGGGCGGCAGGTCGTAGTCGAACTCCTCGAGACGCACGCCGTCACGCTAAGCGCCGCATCGGCCTCGTCCTCCTGGTGGCAGGCCCGACGCGCGGTCGGTGCGGCGGGTCTGCCACCATCACCGGCCGTGAGCGTGCGCGATGAGCAGGTGACGATCCCCGGCGAGGGGACGATGACCATGACGGTGTGGACCCCGCCGTCGGGGTCCGGGCCCGGGATGCTCCTGATCCAGGAGATCTTCGGGGTCGGGTCGTACATCCGTGCCGTCGGCGAACGCCTCGCCGCGGCCGGCTACGTCGTCGGCGCGCCCGACCTGTACTGGCGCGTCGCGCCCGGCTACCAGGGCGCACACGACGAGGCCGGGCTGAACGAGGCGATGGCGCTGGCCGGCAAGCTCGACCAGGCGCAGGCGATCGCCGACTGCGGCGCCGCGCTCGACCATCTCGCCGGGCTGCCGGAGACCGCGTCGGCACGCCGGCCCGGCGTCATCGGCTTCTGCCTCGGCGGCACCCTCGCCTTCGGCGTCGCCGCCGTCGACGACCCGGCGGTGTGCGTCAGCTACTACGGCTCGGGGGTGCCGGACATGCTCGACCGGATCCCGCAGGTGACCTGCCCGACGCTGTTCCACTTCGGCACCGACGACCCGTACATCCCCGGCGAGAAGGTCGACGCCCTGGCCGCCGCGCTGGCGCCGCACATGGTCCTCAACGTGGAGCTCGCCGGCCACGCCTTCGACAACCACGACGCGCCGATGTTCCACGACGAGGCGGCCGCGCGCGCGGCGTGGTCGAAGACGCTCGCCTTCCTCGCCGAGCACCACCCGGCCGGCTGAACGTCAGTCGAACAATCCGGGCGGGCGGTCCTCGCCCGGGGCCGGCGCGGCCGGCAGCGACGGCGGGGTCATGCCGAGGTGCTCGTAGGCGGCGGGCATCGCGACGCGGCCGCGCGGGGTGCGGGCGAGGAAGCCCTGCTGGATGAGGAACGGCTCGTACATGTCCTCGACCGTCTCGGGCTGCTCGCCGACGGCGATCGCCAGCGTCGACAGCCCGACCGGGCCACCGCCGAACTGCTGGCACAGCGCCTGCAGGATCGCCCGGTCCACCTTGTCCAGCCCGCGGTCGTCGATGCCGAAGACCTCCAGGCCCGCCTTGGCCGTCGCCGCGTCGATGCGCCCGTCGCCACGCACCTCGGCGAAGTCGCGCACCCGGCGCAGCAGGCGGTTGGCGATGCGCGGCGTGCCCCGCGACCGGCGGGCGATCTCCCACGCCCCGTCGGCGTCGATCTCGACCTCGAGGATCCCTGCCGCCCGGGTCACGATCGACTCCAGCTCGGCGGTGTCGTAGTACTCGAGGCGGGCCACGAGGCCGAAGCGGTCGCGGAGCGGGCCGGTGATCATCCCCGTGCGCGTCGTCGCCCCGACCAGCGTGAACGGCGGCAGCGTCAGGCGGATGCTCGAGGCGGCGGGCCCCTTGCCGACGACGATGTCGATCTGGAAGTCCTCCATCGCCGGGTAGAGGATCTCCTCGACGGCGCGCGACAGCCGGTGGATCTCGTCGACGAACAGGACGTCGCGCTCCTCGAGCTTGGTGAGGATCGCCGCCAGGTCGCCGGCCCGCTCGAGTGCCGGGCCCGACGTGACGTGCAGCGTGACGCCCATCTCGGCCGCGGCGATCCCCGCCAACGTGGTCTTGCCGAGCCCGGGCGGACCGGCGAACAGCAGGTGGTCCACGGCCTGGCCGCGCCGGCGCGCCGCCTCGATGACGATCGCCAGGTGCTCCTTCAGCTCGCGCTGGCCGACGAACTCGGCGAGCGACCGCGGCCGCAGGCCGGCCTCGACGACGTCCTCGGCGTCGCTCGTCAGCCCGGGGTCGAGGAACTCGTCACGCACGGCGGGCACCCAGCGCCTTCAGCGCATCGCGCAGGAGGGTCGCCGCGTCGGCACCGTCGGCGGGCAGGTCGCGCAGCACGTCGCGGATCTCCTCGGGGCCGTAGCCGAGCCCGGCCAACGCCTCACGCACGTCGGCGACCACCGACGACGAGGAGGCGCCCGGCGCGCCGACCGGGTCGAGCACGGGCACGGACAGGCGGTTCTTCAGCTCGACGAGGAGCCGCTCGGCCGTCTTGCGCCCGATGCCCGGCACGAGGGTGAGCGCGGCGACGTCGCCGGCGCTCACGATGTCGACGAGCGCGGACGGCGAGTGCGTGGCGAGGATGGCCATCGCCACCGCCGGGCCGACGCCGTGCGTGCCGATCAGCACGTTGAACGTCGCCTTCTCCTCGCGCGTGAGGAACCCGTACAGCGTCTGGGCGTCCTCGCGGATGTGGTGGTGGATGTAGAGGAAGGCGGTCGTGGTCGGCTCCAGCTCCGAGAGCGTCCGCGGCGACACGTGCACCTGGTAGCCGACGCCGTTGACCTCGAGCAGGACCACCCCGTCCAGGCCGCGCTCGATCACCTGCCCGCGCAGCGAGCCGATCACGGGTCCACCACCTTCCCCACGCGTGCCCGCGGGCGTCCCGCCGCCGCCTGTGCCGCGGCGGCGAGCCGCGACTGCAGCGGCGCCGACGCCAGGTGGCACAACGCCAGCGCAGCGGCGTCGGCGGCGTCGGGTGGCCGTGGTGGGCTGGCCAACCGGAGGCGGGCCTGGACCATCTTCTGCACCTGCTCCTTCGCCGCGCCGCCCCAGCCGGCGACGGCGTCCTTGACCTGGTTGGGGGTGTACTGGGCGACGTCGCAACCGGCCGCCGCGGCCTCCGCGAGCGCGAGCCCGCTGGCCTGCCCCACGCTCATCGCCGTGCGCACGTTCACCTGGAAGAACACGTGCTCCACCGCCACCGCGTCGGGGCGGTACTCGGCGAGCAGCGCGGCCAGCTCGGTGCGCAGCGCGGCGAGGCGCTGCGGCAGCGGGTCGCCGGTCGGCGTGCGGATCACCCCGAGCGCGACCGCGGTCGCATCACCGGGCCCGCGGCCGTCGACGACCGCGTAGCCGCAGCGCGTGAGCCCGGGGTCGATCCCCAGCACGCGGGTGGTCCCGGCTGCGAACACAGGTTCGCAGGGTAGTCAGGCCGGGCGCCCGCCGCGCGGATCTCGCGCTACAGCTTCTCGAGCTCGCGGACCAGCTCGCTCACCGGCCGGTACGTCAGCCCGGCGATCGCCCGGTGGGCGTAGCGGACGATGCCCTCGGCGTCGATGATGAACACGCTGCGCCGGGGGAACCCGAGCGGGCCCAGCGTGCCGTACCGCGCGGCGACCTGCTTGTCCGTGTCGGCGAGCAACGGGAAGGCGAACCCGCCGTGCTTGGCCGAGAAGCGCTCGTGGCTGTCGACGTCCTGCGCCGAGATCGCCAGCACCTGGGCATTGAGCTTGGTGAACTGCTCGAGGCCGTGGTTGTACGCGTTCAGCTGCTTCGTGCAGATCGGCGTGTCGTCGCCCGGGTAGAACACGAGGACGACCGGCCGGCCGCGGAACTCCGACAGCGTGTACGTCCGCCCGCCGGTGCCGGGCAGCGTGAAGTCCGGGGCCCGCTCGCCGACCGCGAGCGCGCTCACCCACCCACCTCCGCCGGCCGGCCGACGGCGCGCCCGACGCGGCGCGCGGCGCTCATGCGTTCTCCATCACGGCGTCCATGACGTCGGCGGGGATGTCGAAGTTCGCGTACACGTCCTGGACGTCGTCGTTGTCCTCGATCAGCTCCACGACGCGCAGCACCTTGCGCGCCTCGTCGACGGTGGTGATCGGCACCAGGTTGTCCGACACCATCGGGGTGTCCGCCGACAGCACGTTGAACCCGGCGGCCTGCAGGGCGTCGCGCACCTCGTAGGTCGCCGACGGCTCGCACGTGACCCGCCACGTGCCGTCGTCGTCGGTGACGTCGTCGGCACCGGCGTCGATCGCCGCGGCCAGCAGGGCGTCCTCGTCGGCGCTGCCGTCCACGAGCACGATGCCGCGGCGGGAGAACTGCCAGCTCACCGAGCCGGGCTCGGCGAGCGACCCGCCGTGCTTCGTGAACACGCCGCGGATCTCGGCCCCGGTGCGGTTGCGGTTGTCGGTGAGCACGTCGATCAGCAGCGCCACGCCACCGGGCGCGTACGCCTCGTACATGATCGACTCGTACGCCTGGTGGTCGCCCTCACCGGTGCCGCGCTTGATCGCCCGTTCGATCGCGTCGTTGGACATCTGCGCCGCCTTGGCCTTCTGGACGGCGGTGCGCAGCGTCGGGTTGGCATCCGGGTCGCCGCCACCGAGCCGGGCCGCGACCTCCAGCTGGCGGGAGAGCTTGGCGAAGAGCTTGCCGCGGGCCTTGTCCACGGCGCTCTTCTTGTGCTTGATCGTGGCCCACTTGGAGTGACCGGACATCTACTGCTCCTGATCCTGTTCACGACGCACGAGCGCGACGAACTGCTCGTGCAGGCGGGTGTCGGCCGTCAGCTCCGGGTGGAAGGAGGCGGCCATGATGCGGTCCTGGCGGACGAGCACCGGATCACCGGCGACGCGCGCCAGCACCTCGACGTGCGGGCCGACCGCCTCCACGCGCGGTGCCCGGATGAACACCCCGTGGAACGGTGTGTCGAGCCCGACGACGTCGAGGTCGGTCTCGAAGCTGTCGACCTGGCGGCCGTAGCCGTTGCGGCGCACCGTGGCGTCGAGCATGCCGAAGCTGCGCTGGTCGGGGCGCCCGTCGAGGACCTCGCCGGCGAGCAGGATCATGCCCGCGCACGTGCCGAACACCGGCATGCCGTCGTGCACCCGGGCCTTGATCTCGTCGAACAGCCCGCTCGAGGTCAACAGGCGCGACATCGTCGTCGACTCGCCGCCCGGCATCACGAGCGCGTCGAGCCCCTCGAGATGGGCGGGTGTGCGGACCTCGCGGGTCGCGACGCCGAGCTCAGCGAGCGCGCGGACGTGGGCGCGGAACGCGCCCTGCAGCGCCAGCACGCCGATGACGGGCCGGGAACGTGCGGCACTCGCCGCCGACTGCACCTGGGGGCTCCGGGCTCACTCGCTGCCTCCGTCCACTCCCGCCGGCGGGTGGGTCACCACCCGCGGTCCGCCAGGCGGACGTCGATGTCGTCCATGCCGATGCCGGTCATCGGCGCACCCAGGCCGCGGCTGACCTTGGCGAGGATCGCGGGGTCCTGGAAGTGCGTCGTCGCCTCGACGATCGCCTTCGCCCGTGGCGCGGGGTCCTCGCTCTTGAAGATCCCCGAGCCGACGAACACCGCCTCGGCCCCGAGCTGCATGGCCAGCGCGGCGTCGGCGGGCGTGGCGATGCCACCGGCGCAGAACAACGGCACCGGCAGCCAGCCCGTCTCGGCGACCTCCTGCACGAGCGGCAGCGGTGCCTGCAGGCGCTTGGCCCAGTCGAACAGCTCCGCGGAGTCGGCCTGGGTCAGCTTGCGGATGTCGCCGACGATCGACCGCAGGTGGCGCACGGCCTCGACGATGTTGCCGGTGCCGGCCTCGCCCTTGGAGCGGATCATCGCCGCCCCCTCGGCGATCCGCCGCAGCGCCTCGCCGAGGTTCGTCGCGCCGCACACGAACGGCACGTCGAACTTGAACTTGTCGATGTGGTGCGTCTCGTCGGCCGGCGTCAGCACCTCGCTCTCGTCGATGAAGTCGACGCCGAGCGCCTGGAGGATCTGCGCCTCGACGAAGTGGCCGATGCGGACCTTGGCCATCACCGGGATCGACACCGCGGCCTGGATCCGTTCGATCACCTCCGGATCGCTCATGCGGGCGACGCCGCCGTCGCGGCGGATGTCGGCTGGCACCCGCTCGAGGGCCATCACCGCGCACGCACCCGCGTCCTCGGCGATCTTGGCCTGCTCGGGGGTGACGACGTCCATGATGACGCCGCCCTTGAGCATCTCGGCGAGGCCGCGCTTCACCGGGAAGGTGCCCGTCGCGCGCTGATCAGCGGTCATGGGATCAATGCTACTGAGGGATCGCTGCGGCTCGCCGCCGGATCGCGGTGCGCACGGTCCCCGGCGCTCAGCTGAACGACGGCGTGCCGTCGGCGGGGTCGAACAGCTCGACCCAGGTGCGGCCCGGCAGCAGCTCGATGACCTCGCCGTCGGCGTCGAACAGGGCGAACCCGTCCTCGCGGTCGTCGCGCAGCCACGAGCCCTCGCGCAGCTTGCCGCCGGCGAGGACCCACGCCCGGCCGCCGCCGATCGTGATCGCCTCGGGGCTGCGGGCGTCGGCGATGCTCGGCCGGTAGCCGGTCTCGAGGATCACGACGTTGGTCGTGCTGACGCGGTCACCGGTCAGCTCGTCGTGGTGGCTGCGGCCGTCGGTCGCCCGCAGCCAGCCGTTGATCTCCGGGCTGAACTCCCACAGGACGCGGTTGGCGTCCATGGCGAACTCGGCGCGCGACACGTTCTTGCCGCCGGGCCGCTCGCCCGGGTCCACGTAGGCGAACAGCAGGGTCGGCCGGCCCGTGTGGTCCGGCGGCGTGGCGGCGAACAGCTCGGCGGTCGTCGAGTAGAAGTTGTGCGGCCGCGGCCGGTTGCCCTGGCGGCGGTAGAGCCCCGGGAACTTGGCCGGGTGCAGGTCGACGAAGTCGGACTCGGCGATCGCCCGGTTGACGTTCGGGTTGCCGCCGCTCCACGCGAACAGCGGCTGGTGCAGCCCGCCGAGCAGGTCGATGTCCTGGGTGCGCCCGGAGCGGATCGGCCCCACCGGGTCGGCGTCACCGGAGTGGAACACCGCGGCGAACCGGGTGCCGTACTCGACGATCTCCTCGAAGACGATGTCGGCCTCGTTGAGCCCGCTCTGGGGCCGGGCGACGCGGTTGTTGTCGATCTTCACGACGAGCGCCGGGCGGTCGGGCGGCTCCTGGCCCTCCTCCAGCACGACCCCGGTGAGCGGCATGCGGGGGATCACCTTCTCGGTCGTCGTCGTGGGCGCGGCCGTGGTGGTCGTCGACGACGTCGTGGTGGTGGTCGCCCGGGTGGTGGTGGGTGCCTCGGTGGTGGCGACCGGCTCGGTCGTCGGGGTCGTCTCGGCGGCGTCGTCGCCACCGCGCGAGCACGACGCGGTCGCGGCGAGCACGGCGACCGTGGCGCACGCACCGACCAGACGGCGGGCGCGGCGGACGAGCGAGCGGGGTGGGGTGGGGTTCATAGTTCTCTCAGCAGGCTGATCCGCTCTTCGAGCGGGGGGTGCGTGTCGAACAGCCGGTGCAGCGCACCCAGCCGACCGTTGTCGCCGACGCCGCTCATCGGTTGTTCGATCCACAAGTGTGCCGTGGCGGTGGTGGCGGAGTGCGTCACCGTCGTGTCGTCGCGCAATTTTTCCAGGGCCGAGATCAGACCTGGTGGATACCTGGTCATCTGGCAGGCGCTGAGGTCGGCGAGCGTCTCCCTGCGCCGGGAGATCGCCGCCTGCATCGCCTTGGCGATGATCGGGGCGACGACGAGCAGGACGAAGCCGACGATGACGAGCGGGTTGAAGTGGTCGTCGCGGTCGCCCCGGCGGCGCACCCGGCCGCCGTTCCACCACATCATCCGGATGGCCATGTCGGTGAGCAGGGCCACCGCGCCGACGAGCGTGACCGCCAGCGTCGACACGAGGATGTCGTAGTTGCGGATGTGCGAGAGCTCGTGGGCGATCACGCCCTCGAGCTCGATGCGGTTCATCTTCTCGAGCAGGCCGGTCGTCACCGCGATCGCCGCGTGCCGCGGGTTGCGGCCGGTGGCGAACGCGTTCGGCGCCGGGTCGTCGATGACGTAGACCCTCGGCTTGGGCAGTCCGCTGGCGATGCACAGGCCCTCGACGAGGTTGTGCAGCCGCTTGTACACGGCGGGGTCGGCCGGGCGCGCCCGGCTCACGGCGAGGGCGATGGCGTCGGCCTTCCAGTAGGAGGCGAACGCCATCGCCGCCGACAGCACGAAGGCGACGGCGACGCCCCACCAGCCGAACCCGATGAGCCAGCCGATGATACCGCCCACGACCACCACGACGGCCACGAAGGCGGCGACGAGGAGGACCGAGCGGCGCTTGTTGGCGCGGATCAGATCGAACATGGGACGCGCGTCGCGAAGCAGTTGCCCACGGGACGGACCATCAGCAGCTCAGAAGTCGACCGTCGGCACGGTGCGCGCGCCCTCGTCGGCCTCGAAGTACTCGCGCTTCTCGAACTTGAGCATGCGGGCGAAGAACACCGTCGGGAACTGCTGGAGCTTGTTGTTGTAGTCCAGGACGGCGTCGTTGTAGAACTGCCGCGCGTAGGCCACGCGACCCTCCGTGGCGGTCAGCTCCTCCTGCAGGGCGAGGAAGTTCTGGTTCGCCTTCAGGTCGGGGTAGGCCTCGCTGAGGGCGAAGACCTGGCGCAGCGCACCGGTCAGCATGTTGTCCGCGTTCGCCCGGTCGTGCGGCGTGTCGGGCGCGGCGATCGCCGAGTTGCGGGCCCGGATGACCGCGTCGAGCGTCTCCTTCTCGTGGGCGGCGTAGCCCTTGACGGTCTCGACGAGGTTCGGGATGAGATCGATCCGGCGCTTCAACTGGACGTCGATCTGCGACCACGCGTTCTCGATCTGGTTGCGCCGGCGGATGAGCCCGTTGTAGGCGGCGATCAGATACACGATGAGCAGCAGAACCACGACCGCGATGACGATGAGGACAACGGTCATGGTTCACGAGTGTACGAGCGGGCCCCCCACCGCACCGGGGATTGCCACCCGTGCACCTCGATCGGGGGATGGCGCAGCGGTTCGTGCCGAGCTCAGCGGAAGCGGCGCCACCACCAGCGCGTCGAGCGCGCGGCGCCCTCCTCGGCGCCCGCGGCGATGAGCTGGCGATAGATCGCGACGTACTCGGCGGCCAGGCGCGACATCGAGAAGTCGCGGGCGCGCTGCGACCCGGCCTCCCGCAGCGCGGCGGCGAGGGCCTCGTCGTAGAGCACGGCCTTCAGCGCCGAGGCGAGGGCGTCGGCGTCACCCGGCGGCACGAGCAGGGCGTTCTCGCCGTCGGTGGCGACGTTGCGGTAGCCGTCGAGCCCGCTGGCGACGACCGCGGTGCCCGCCGCCATCGCCTCGATGAGGACGACCCCGAAGGACTCCCCGTGCAGCGACGGGGCGCAGAACACGTGCGCCCCGCGCAGGCGGGAGAACTTCTCGGCGTCGCTGATGCGCCCGAGCCACGTGATCCGGTCGTCGCCGGCGGCAGCCGCCTTGAGACGCGCCGTGTCCGGTCCGTCGCTGGCGATCCACAGGCGGGCGTCGGCCGGCAGCGAGCGGAACGCCTCGAGCAGCACGGCCAGCCCCTTGCGCTCCTCGTGGCGGCCACAGAAGAAGATGGTCGGCTGCGTGGTCGGCGTGGGCACGGCCGAGGCGATGGCGTCGATCTCCACGCCGTTGAACAGGATGTCGTACTCACCCGGGATGGACGAGCGCACGAGCTCGAGGGCGTCCTTGGACACCACGACCTTGCGGTCGATGCGCTCGGCGACCCAGCGGACGAACCAGCCGAAGACCTGGTAGCTGGCCGAGCGCCCGGCGGCGTGGAACGTGCCGACGACCGGCGCGGCGTGCATCAGCACCGACGTCATCGGCGGCCCCGGGGCGAGCGGCTCGTGGACGTGGACGACGTCGAACGACTCGTCGTTCAGCGCCCGGATCGTCCGCAGCGCCGCCGACGCGTCCGGGGCGAGCGGGGCGATCGAGCCGTTGGCGGCCGTCGGCAGGCTGTTGCCGAGCGGCGTGACGAAGGCCTCCGGGGGCGGGCCGTCGCACGGCCCCAGCACGCGGGCCTCGTGACCGAGGCGGCGCAGCTCGCGGGCGAGCCCGAGCACCTGTGCCTGCACGCCACCCGGCAGCGACAGGCTGTACGGGCACACCAGCCCGATCCGCAGCGAGCGCCCACCATCGGGCCCATCGGCGGTGCTCATCCCCGGGCACCGTAGCGAACGCCCGTCCCCGCCGGAGGTGACCTTCGGCGCCGCGCGGCGCTCACTCCTCGAGCCAGGTGAGGCGCGGGGCCATGATCGCTCGCAGCGAGGCGCGCAGTGCCGTGCGCTCGGCGGGCGTCAGCGGGGCGAGGAACGCGTCCTCGGCCGCCCGTGCCGCGGCGACCGCGGCGTCGTGCACCTTGCGGCCGTGGTCGGTGAGCGCGAGCAGGTTGCGCCGGCGGTCCGCCGGGTCCTTGCGCCGGCTCACGAGGTCGCGCGCCTCGAGGGTGTCGATCAGCCCGACGACGATCGTCGGGTCCAGCCCCAGCCGCTCGCTCAGCTCCTGCTGGGACAGGCCGTCGACCGCGCGCACGAAGCTGAGGACGAGGAACTCGCGGCCGGTGAGGCCGATCTCGGTCAGCGCCGCGTCGAACTCGATGCCGAGGTAGTGGCCGGCCTTCAGCAACAGGTAGCCGGCCGACGTGAGCACGTCGTCCGCAGGCGCCATCGGGCGAAGCGTACGGGGCGCGCCGGGGGGTCCTCCCAACCCGTCCGGGGGAAATCGATCAAATCGTCGATCATCGAGAGTTTCGATGATCTAGAGTTTCAATCATGCATCGCACGCGCATCGGCCTGCAGATCCCGTACTTCACCTACGACGTGCCGCCCGCCCAGCTGTTCGAACGCGTCGCCGCGCAGGCGGTCGCCGCGGAGCAGTCCGGGTTCGACACGGTGTTCGTGATGGACCACTTCTACCAACTGCCGATGATGGGGGCGCCGGAACAGGAGATGTTCGAGGCGTACACCCTTCTCGGCGCCCTCGCCGCGCGCACCGAGCGCATCCGCCTCGGCACGCTCGTCACCGGGGTCACGTACCGGCACCCGTCGCACCTCGCCAAGGCCGTCACCGCCCTCGACGTGATCTCCGCCGGGCGCGCCCTGCTCGGCATCGGCGCGGCGTGGTTCGAGCTCGAGCACCGGTCGCTCGGCTTCGCGTTCCCGCCGCTGCGGGAGCGCTACGAGCGACTCGTCGACGCCCTCGAGATCTGCCGCGGCATGTTCACCCAGGAAGCGACCACCTACCGCGGCACGCACTACAGCGTGGACAACGCCTTCAACAGCCCACGGCCGGTCAACGGCCGGATCCCGATCCTGATCGGCGGGCAGGGCGAGCAGAAGACGTTCCGCCTCGCCGCCCAGTACGCCGACGAGCTGAACACCATCGCCCAGTTCGCCGACCTGCCGCGCAAGCTGGAGGCGCTCCAGCGCCACCTCGACGACCTCGGGCGCGACCGCGCGGACATCACGGTCTCGCCACTCGGCTCGCTCGTCGTCGCGCCCACCCACGACGAGGCGCGCGCCAAGCTCGGCCGGCTCGCCGCCCGGCGCGGCTTCGACCTGGACACCGTGCTCGCCGACGAGCAGGCGTCGGCAGCCGTCCTCGGCCGCTTCGTGTGGGGTGATCCCGACGAGGTCGTGGCGCGGGTCCAGGAGCTGATGGCGCTCGGGCTCGACGCGGTGGTGTTCAACCTGCCCGCCGATCCCGGCGACCCGGAGGCCGTCGCCCTCGCCGGGGAGACGCTGACCAAGGCGCTCGGCTGAGGGCCGCTCACCACCCATCCCCCGCTCCCCCGTGGGCGATCGGGCGCGGACGTGGTCCGCGCCCCGTCGCCAACGCCGACGGGACGGTGCCGCGCGCATCGGCCGGAGCGACGGGCGCGCGGGTACCGTCGCCCGTCAGGAGCCACGGACCTGGCACGCTGGCGACGTGATCCGCGCCCTCCGCTACGTCGACGTGTTCACCGACGTGCCGTACGGCGGCAACCCGGTCGCCGTGGTGCTCGACGGCGGCGGGATCGACGACGACACGATGTTGCGCGTCGCCCGCTGGACGAACCTGTCGGAGACGACGTTCGTGCTCCCGCCGACGGAGCCGGGCGCCGACTACCTCGTGCGCATCCTCACCCCGGCCGGGGAGCTGCCCTTCGCCGGCCACCCGACGCTCGGCACCTGCCACGCGTGGCTCGAGGCCGGCGGCCGCCCGGCACGGGCCGACGTCGTCGTGCAGCAGTGTGCCGCTGGCTTGGTGCAGCTGCAACGAGGCCGCGGCAGGCTGGCGTTCGCCGCGCCGCCCCTGGTGCGCTCCGGCCCGGTGGCGCCCGAGCTCGTCGGCACCGCACTCGCCGCGGTCGGCGTGCCGGCGGCGTCGCTGGTCGAGGCGACGTGGGCGGACAACGGGCCGGGGTGGATCGCCCTGCTGCTCGACTCGGTCGACGCCGTGCTGGCGGCCCGCCCGGGGCGGCTCCCCGACGAGCTCGCCGACATCAAGATCGGCCTCGTCGCCCACCACCCCGAGGGGAGCCGCGCGGCGATCGAGGTGCGGGCGTTCTTCCCGCAGGACGGCCTGCTCGCCGAGGACCCCGTCACCGGCAGCCTCAACGCCTCGCTCGCCCAGTGGCTGCTCGGCAGCGCCCGGCTCGGCGCACCCTACGTCGCCAGCCAGGGCCGCGCGCTGGGCCGCGCCGGGGAGATCCACGTGTCGCGTGATGCCGACGGCACGATCTGGATCGGCGGCGGCACCCGCACCCTGATCACCGGCGAGATCGACATCTGATCGTCCGGCACACGTCGGCTCGGCCCCTCGATCTGGGCGGGATCCCTGCCTTTTCGGCATCTGGGCGGGATCCTTGCCACCTGCTGGCAGGATCCCCGCCCGGTTCGGGCCACGCTGGTCAGGACGAGGCGCGCCCGGGGCGCGCGTAGCCGGGGTCGCTGGGCCAGTTCGGCTGGAAGAGGTGCCACTGCTCGGGCGCCCGGCGGATCAGGTACTCCAGCTCGTGGGCGAGCAGCTGGGTGACCCGGGCGACGTCGGCACGCAGCGAGCCCTCGCGGGTCGCCGGGAGCGGGGGGCGGACGATCGCATCGTGCCCGTCGACCTTGTCGGTGAAGTACACGCCGACCGGCAGCAGCGTGGCACCGGAGCGCAGGGCGAGCGTGGCCGGACCAGGGGGCAGCGTCGTGCGCTCCCCGAAGAACTCGACCTCGACGCCACCGCCCTGGATGTCCCGGTCGCACAGCAGGCAGACGATCTCGTTCTGCCGCAGCGCACCGAGCACGGCGCCCGCCGCGCCGGGCCCGAGCGGCACCACCGTCAGGCCGAGGCCGCTGCGCCACTCGACGAACCAGTCGAACAGCGCCGGCGGCTCGATCTTCTCGACCACGACGGTGACCCGGTACCCGCGGTCGGTGAGCCACCTGCCGGCCCACTCCCACCCGCCGAGGTGCGGCAGCGCGATGATCACCCCGCGGCCGCGCTCGAGCGCCGCCGGGACGTGGTCGAACCCGGTGATGCGCAAGCCGGCATCGATCACACGAGGCGGCAGCGACGGCAGCCGCAGGCTCTCGACCCAGTACCGAGTGTAAGACGCGAATGCCCGGTGGACGGCGCGGCGCAGCTGGGCATTGGACCACGTCGGGTTCACCCGCCGCAGGTGCCGCTCGACCATCGCCCGCCGCTCGGCATCGAGGAGCCGGGCGCCGACCGCGATCGGCGGGACGAGCCCGCGGGCGACCACGCCCGGCACGAAGCGGGCGACGGCCACGCCGGCGCGGAACCCGCCGACTGCCAGCGCGTCGGTCCAGCGCCGCGGGCCGCGTGCGACCCCGGCCTCGGCGACCGTCACCGGCGGCGGCGCGGCACGCGCGTCCGCCGACGGTTCATCCGGGCGACACGGCGGCTCTGACGTCGGGAGCGGCGCATCTCGATCCGGGCCAGCGTCACCGGCGCGGGCTGCGCCTGGCGCCACACCTTCACGAAGCGCTGCGCGGCGGTGATCGCCGTCAGCAGGAGCATCACCCACAGCACCGGCACGAGCAGCGGCTCGAACAGCAGGCCGAGGCACAGCAGCACGACCCGCTCGGCACGCTCCATGAGGCCGCCCTTGGCGTCCAACCCCAGCGACTCGGCCTTGGCCCGCTGGTAGGAGATGAGCGCCGAGAGCGCCATCACGGCGAACGGCAGCAGCGTCATGTGCGCCGACTCGGTGCTCGCCAGGTACCAGGCGACGCCGCCGAACAGCAGAGCGTCGGTGATGCGGTCGACGGTCGAGTCGAAGAACGCCCCGCGCTGGCTCGCCGAGTCCGACGCCTTCGCCAGCGCGCCGTCGAGCAGATCCGGCAGGGCGGCGAGGACGACGAGGAGCAACCCCAGCTGCAGGTAGCCGGCCCCGATCGCGACCGCCGCACCGATCCCGACCACCAGGCCGACGATCGTGAGGTGGTCCGGGGTCAGGTTCGTGCGACGGAGCGCGTCGCCCACCGGCTTGACGGCCTTGTCGACCGGGGTGCGGAACTTGCCGTCGAACACCGGTGTGAGGCTACCTCGCGCTCCGGACGCCGAACCGTGCATGGCAGGCTGGTGGGCGATGAGCCGCTCCACGCCCGCCGACCTCGCCGTCACGTTCCGCTCCGTCGCCCGGCGGCAGCGGGAGGCCATCGGCGAGGCCAACCCGGCGCTGCTGCGCAGCTTCATCGAGGAGCTCGAGGGCCACGTCGCCGCGGCCGGCGCCGCCCTCGGCGTGGGCGGCGACGCCGAGGCGGTGGCCGCCGAGATCGAGCGTCGCCCGGCCGACGCGTGGGACGACCAGACGCTCGACACGTTGCAGGCGGAGGCGCTGGCGATCGGCGCCGTGCTCCGCCGCCTCGCCGCGGCCGCCGAGGCCCAGCTCGAGGCGGAGCGCTGACGCCCCGGCCGGCCCCACCTCCCCGCTCGCCGCGTCCGTTCGGCGTCCGACCCCCGAAGATGAGCGATGAGCGCCACTGGCGGCCCCATCGCTCATGAACAACCCCGACCACGCCCCGAACATGAGCAACCCGCGCCACTGGCGGCCCCAATGCTCATGAACAACCCCGACCACGCCCCGAACATGAGCAACCCGCGCCACTGGCGGCCCCAATGCTCATGAACAACCCCGACCACGCCCCGAACATGAGCAACCCGCGCCACTGGCGGCCCCAATGCTCATGAACAACCCCGACCACGCCCCGAACATGAGCAACCCGCGCCGCTGGCGGTCCCAATGCTCATGAACGACGGGGCCGGGTGCCAGCGCCGAGCCGGATGCGGTCAGCGTGCCGGGGAGGGTTCGACGCGGGCGATGTTGTCGGTCTCGGTGCCGTCGGGGTCGGTGGTGAGGAACGCGTCGACCATCTCCCGAGCGGTCGCCTCCGACGTCAGACGCAGGCCCATCGCCAGCACGTTGGCGTCGTTCCACCTGCGGGCGCCGCGGGCCGTCTCGGCGTCGGTGCACAGCGCCGCACGCACGCCCGGCACCTTGTTGGCGGCGATCGACACGCCGGTCCCCGTCCAGCAGAACACCACGCCCCGGTCGGCCGCCCCGCTGGCCACCGCCTCGCCGACCGCCCGCCCGACGTCCGGCCAGGGCGCGCCGTGCCCGCAGTCGATCACCTCGTGGCCGAGCTCGGCGAGGTGCTCCTCGACGGCCCGGCTGACGGACGTCACCTCGTCGGTACCGACGGCGATGCGCATCTCAGGACGACAACGGGGGTTCGGCGGACCAGCGCTCGGGGTTGTCCTCGACGAGGCGCTCGACGACCTCGCCGTCGATGGCGTCGACGAGCACGAGCCCCCGCCGCTTGGGCGGGTCCTCGACCGAGTAGCACAACACCCGCCACGTCGGCCGGCTGCGCAGCCCGCGCCACACCTGCTGGGCGGACGCGTGGCCGACCGGGAAGCCCACGGCCTGCTGGGCCTTGATCAGGGCCTCCTTCTCGTCGACGTGCATCCGCCAACCGGCCGAGAACGAGTACAGGGCGACGAGCACCAGCAGCACCGCCGCCCACAGCCAGCCGTCGTTGACGATCGGGGACTCGTCGCGCCCGACGGTCCACACCACGAGGCACGCCGCGGCGATGACGAGGTAGATGACCGCCGGGATCCGCCGACGCGAGTTGTCCGGGAACTGGTACGGCCCGACGTAGCCCGCCGCGTCGAGGTCGGCGGGCAGCTCGTCGCGGTGGTCCTCGTCGGCCACCGCCGGACGCTGCGGCTCGTGCTCGCTCGTCATCGGCACTCCAGGCTACGGAGCGCGCTCACCGGACCCGCCGCGAGCACGCCGAGCTTCACGACGGCCATGCGGCGCGGATCTTGGCCGCGCTGTCCACGAGCGGCTCGGGCAGCGTGCGGGTGTTCGCCGTCGCCGTCATGAAGTTGCTGTCACCGGTCCAGCGCGGCACGACGTGCACGTGCAGGTGCTCACTGACGCTGCCACCCGCCGGACGCCCGAGGTTGAGCCCGACGTTCAGGCCCTCGGGGCGATAGGCGGCCTTGATCGCGCGCACGGCGTCGGTGACCGTCGCCCACAGCTCGGTGTGCTCCTCGGGGGTCAGCGCCTCCAGATCGCCGACCTCGCGGTACGGCAGCACGAGCGTGTGCCCGACGGCGTACGGGAACGCGTTGAGGATGGCGAACACGTACGTGCCGCGGTGGACGATGTGCGTGTCGACGTCGGGCAGGCCCGAGCGCAGGATGCGCGTGAACACGCTCCCCCGCCCCGACTCCACGTCGTCGGGCGCGACGCCGCCGGCCGCGCCGCCACTCGACACGTACGTCGCCCGCCAGCCGTTCCAGAGCCGCTCGAGCATGCTCCCGCCTCCGTCAGCGCGCCACCGGGCTCAGGCCTGCAGCGCGGCGGTCGCGCCGAGCTCGATCTCCCGGGAGAGCGATGCGACGAAGTCGTCGACCGGCACGCCGCGCTCGGGCTTGTCGCCGCCGCGCCGGTTCACGCCCACCGTGTCGTTGGCGATGTCGTCGTCGCCGACGACGAGGATGTAGGGCAGCTTCTCCAGCTTGGCGGCGCGGATGCGCTTGCCGAGCTGCTCGCTCGCGGAGACCGTGTCGACGCGGCCGCCGACCGCCCGGATCCGCTCGGCCACCCGCGTCGCGTACTCCTCGTGGGCGCTGGCGACCGGCAGCACGCGCACCTGCACCGGCGCCAGCCACGTCGGCAGGTTCCCCGCGTAGTGCTCGAGCAGCACGCCGAAGAACCGCTCCACCGAGCCGAACAGGGCGCGGTGCAACATGATCGGGCGGTGCCGGTTGTTGTCCGGGCCGATGTACTCGAGCTGGAACCGCTCGGGGTGGTTGAAGTCGTACTGGATCGTCGACAGCTGCCAGCTGCGGCCGATCGCGTCGCGCACGTCGATGTCGATCTTCGGTCCGTAGAAGGCGGCGTCGCCCTCCTTCACCGAGTACTCGAGGCCGTGGCGCTCGAGCGCCGCGCGCAGCGCCGCCGTCGCCTCCTCCCAGCCCTCGTCGGTGCCGACGTACTTGTCCGGGTCCTTGGTCGACAGGTTGAACGTGAAGTCCTCGAAGCCGAACGCCCGCAGCACCGACAGCACGAAGTCGAGCAGCCCGGCGATCTCCTCGGGTGCCTGCTCGCGCGTGCAGTAGATGTGCGCGTCGTCCTGAGTGAACCCGCGGATGCGCATCAGGCCGTGGAGGGTGCCGGCGCGCTCGTAGCGGTAGACGGTGCCGAGCTCGAACAGCCGCAACGGCAGCTCCCGATAGCTGCGCTGCCGTGACCGGAAGATCAGGCAGTGCATCGGGCAGTTCATCGGCTTCATGTAGTACGTGCCGTTGTCCATCTCCATCGGCGGGTACATCCCGTCGGCGTACCAATCGAGATGCCCGCTCGTCTCGAAGAGCTGCTGCTTCGTGAGATGGGGCGTGTACACGAACTCGTAGCCGCCCTCCTGGTGGCGCTGGCGGCTGTAGTCCTCCATCAGCTTGCGGACGATGGCGCCCTTGGGGTGCCAGACGGCCAGGCCGCCACCGATCTCGCTCGGGAAGCTGAGCAGATCGAGCTCGGTGGCCAGGCGGCGGTGGTCGCGCTTCTCTGCCTCGGCGAGCATCTCGAGGTGCGCCTTCAGCGCGGCCTCCGACTCCCACGCCGTGCCGTAGATGCGCTGGAGCATCGGGCCCTTCTCGTTGCCCCGCCAGTAGGCGCCGGCGACCTTCTGCAGCTTGAAGTGGCCGAGGCGGCCGGTGGACGGCACGTGCGGGCCGCGGCAGAGGTCGACGAACTCGGGCGTGTTGCGGTACACGCTGATCGTCTCGCCCGCGGCGACCTCACCGCTGTCGAGCGCGTCGGCGGCGTCGCCGGACGTGACGCGCTGGATGATCTCGCACTTGTAGGGCTGATCGGCGAAGAGCTTCAACGCCTCCTCGGGCGTGACCTCGTCGCGCACGAAGGGCTGGTCGGCCGCGATGATCTCGCGCATCTTGGCCTCGATCGCCTCGAGGTCGGCGTCGCTGAACGTCTTGCCGTCGGGCAGCTCGAAGTCGTAGTAGAAGCCGTTCTCGATCGCCGGGCCGATGGAGAACTTGGCGCCCGGGAACAGCTGCGTGACGGCCTGGGCCATGACGTGCGCGGTCGAGTGGCGCAGCACGTGGCGGCCCTCGGGCGTGTCATCGGTGATGATCGACACCGTCGCCCCGTCCGGCAACGGCCGCTCGAGGTCGTACTCCTCGCCGTTCACCTTCGCCGCGACGGCCGCCTTGGCCAGGCGCTTGCCGATCGAGCGGGCCACATCACCCGCGGTGGTGCCCGCGGCGTACTGGCGCGCGGAACCATCGGGCAGGGTGATCGTGATGTGGTCGCTCATAGCGTGGTGGAGTCTACGAGCGCCCTCCCGAGGCGCCCCGGAGCGATTGCCGTGACCTCGTGGGGTCCGCTCAGCGCTCGCGCAGGAGCACCTCCTGGGCGACGGTGGCGACGAGCGTGCCGTCCCGGGTCCGCAACGTGCCGATGGCGAGGCCGCGCCCCCGACCGGTCGCCATCGGCACGAGCTCGGACAGCAGCCACTGGTTGACGTCGACCGGACGGTGGAACCACACGCTGTGGTCGAGCGACACCGACATCCGCCGGGCATCGTCGGCGAGATGGGCGTGCGGCTCCCGCGCCGCGCGCGTCGGACCGTGGTCGGACACGTAGGCCAGCACCTGGAGGTGCAGCAGCGGATCGTCCGGCACGGGCTGTGTCGGGCGGAACCACGCCCGACGGGCGAACGGCACCGGGTCGTCGGCGACGACGGGACAGTCGCGCGACTCGATGTACGGGTTGTCGTAGCGGCCGCGCGGCAACCCCTCTGGCCCGGGGACGCCCGGGGTCGCCGGTCGCTCGAACTCGACGCCCGGCTCGTCGTGGTGGAAGTCGGCCGTGAGCACGGCGACGACGCCCTTGGACTGGGTGGCGACCACGCGGCGGGTGGCGAAGCTGGTGCCGTCGCGGGTCCGCTCGACGGCGTAGCGGATCGGCTCGCCACCGGTGCCCGCGAGGGCGAAGTTGAGGTGCAGCGAGTGCGCCGGCTTGCCCGCGCCCACGGTCAGCTGGGCGGCGCGCAGCGCCTGGCCGATCAGCAGCCCCCCGAAGACGTGCCCGGGGGCGGGCGTCTCGTGGGTCACGAAGACGTCGGGCTCGATCTCGTCGAGCGCCAGCCGCTCGACCATCGAGCGCGGCTCGGACGAGGACGCGCCGGCGAGCGGGTGGGGGGTGGCCTGCCCGGATGCGCTCATCCGACCGCCGCGAGGAAGTCGAGCAGCGCCTCGTTGACCTCGTCGGGGCGCTCCTGCTGGGTCCAGTGGCCGCAGCCCTCGAGCACGATCGACCGGTGCAGCTTCGGCAGCGTCTGCGGGAACCGCTCGATCGCCGCCTGCCCCCAGATCGTCGGGCCGTCCTTGCTGCCGCCGATGAACAGCGCCGGCACCTGGATCGGGCAGCCGCGGAAGGCGCTCAGGTCCTCCCAGTCGCGGTCGACGTTGCGGTACCGGTTCAGCCCGCCGGTGAACCCGGTGCGCTCGAACTCCCCGGCGTAGACGTCGAGGTCCTCCTCGGTGAGCCACGCCGGCATCTCGTCGGGGTACGTGAAGCGGTCCCGCATCTGGGCGCCGCGCGGGATCGTGGCGACGGTGCCCGAGCCCGTGAACTGCAGCCCGTCACCGGAGATCGTGAAGTAGAAGCCGAGCAGCCAGCGGCGGACGTCCTGCTCCAGCTCCGCCTCGGCGCGGCCGGGCTGCTGGAAGTACTCGATGTAGAACTCCTCGTCGCCGCCCATCCGCCGGAACGCGTCCGACGGCCGGGTCTCGCCGTTCGGCGAGTAGGGCACCGACAGCCCGGCGACCGCGCGGAACACGTCGGGGCGCAGCAACGCCGAGTTCCACGCGATCGGCGCACCCCAGTCATGGCCGACGATGACCGCCTGCCGTTCCCCCAGCGCCTCGACGAGCAGGACGTTGTCGGCGACGTGCTGCAGCATGCGGTAGGCCTCGATCGCCGCCGGCTTCGACGAGCGGCCGTAACCGCGCACGTCGATCGCCACGGCCCGATACCCGGCGGCAGCGAGCGCCGGCAGCTGGTGGCGCCAGGAGTACCAGGACTCGGGGAAGCCGTGGACGAGCAGCACGAGCGGCCCCTCGCCCTCCTCGACGACGTGGAGGCGGATGCCGTTCACGGGCACGATCTGGTGCTTCACGGCGCCAATCTGGCAGAGCGCCGGCGCTCGCCCGGCATCGGCGCGGGCGCCGCTCAGCGCGACGTGCCGACCAGCTCCCGCGCGGGTGCCGCCGGGACGGGATCGCTGACGTGCGCCGGGCACGCCACCACGGGCACGTCGGTCGCGGTCTCGACCCGCTCACCGGCGTAGCGGTCGCGGTACTCCTGCCCGGTGAGCTCGCGGATCTCGAACATCACCTCGTCGATCATCGAGCGCCACGCCAGGTGCGGCTCGCGCCGGTCCCGGTAGCGATCCGGGTGGATCGGCGCGCCGATCGTGATCGAGCACTCCCGGAACGGCTTCGGCACGCGCGCCCCGGGCGGCTGGATGCGGTCGGTGCCGATGATGCCGACCGGGTAGATCGGGCAGCCGACCTCGAACGCGAGGCGCGCCGCGCCGGTGCGCCCCCTGTAGAGGCAGCCGTCGCGGCTGCGGGTGCCCTCGGGGAAGATGCCGAACAGCTCGCCGCGCTCGAGCACCGCCCGGGCCGCCGCCAGCGCGGCCTGCGACCGCTCGCCGCCGGAACGGTCAATGGGGATCATCCCCATCGCCGGGAACAGGTACCGGGTCTTCCACGAGTCCATGTACTCGGCCTTGCCGACGAACGTGATGTTGCGCGGCAACGTGAGCATCAGGAACGCCGAGTCGAGGAACGAGATGTGGTTCGGGCACAGGATCGCCGGCCCCTCGGCGGGCAGTCGGTCGTAGCCGCGCAGCTCGATCCGCCACAGCCGTCGGATCACCGGGCGGGCGCACCAGCGCACGCGCTGCTGCATCGCCCCCGCACCGGTCCCCGACGCCATGGGCGCATCGTAGGCCCGTGCGGGCGGGCCCGTTCCCCGCCCGGCTACAGCACGATGCCGAGCAGCGCGGCGGCCTCGGTGACGTCGTGACCGGTCGCCGCGGCCTCGTCGATCGCGGCGAACGCCCGGGGGGTGTCGAGGTCGTCGTCGAGCGCGTCGCGCACCTGCTCGAGCACGTCGCTCGGGCGCCCGCCCTTGGCGTCACGCCACAGCGCGAGGCGCTCCGCGGCCCGCGGCATCAGCTCGTCGTCCCACTCCCACTCACGACGGTAGTGGTGCTGGATGATGGCGATGCGGATCGCCATCGGGTCCCACTCCTTGCGCAGGGCGTCGACGAACACGAGGTTGCCGAGCGACTTCGACATCTTCTCGCCGTCCTTGGAGATGAGCGCCGTGTGCATCCAGTGCTTCACGAACGTCTCCCCCGTGGCGGCCTCGGACTGCGCCCGCTCGCACTCGTGGTGGGGGAAGATCAGGTCGGCGCCACCACCGTGCAGGTCGATCGTGGTGCCCAGCTCGCGCAGGGCGAGGGCGCTGCACTCGATGTGCCAGCCCGGGCGCCCCGGGCCCCACATCGTGTCCCACGACGGCTCGTCCGGTGCCGACGGCTGCCACAGCACGAAGTCCAGCGGGTGGCGCTTGTGCGGGTTGTCGACGTCGCCGCCGCGCTGACGGGCCAGCTCCAGCATCGTCGCCTCGTCGTAGTGGCTCAGCGCCCCGAACGACTCGAACTTGGTGACGTCGAAGTACACCGCCCCGCCCGCCTGGTACGCGTAGCCGCGCTCGAGCACCATCCCGATGAACCCGCGGATGTCGGGGATCGCCGACGAGGCCCGCGGGGTCGAGGCCACCGGCAGCGCGTTGAGCGCCCGCATGTCCGCCTCGAAGCGGGCCTCCTCGCCGGCCGCCAGGTCCAGGTAGTGGACCCGCAGCTCCCGGGCCTTGGCGAAGAGCGGATCGTCCACGTCGGTCACGTTGCGCACGCAGGTCACCCGGTGGCCGCGGTCGATCAGCCGCCGCTGCAGCACGTCGTAGGCGAGGAACGTGGCGGCGTGCCCGAGGTGGGTCGCGTCGTACGGGGTGATCCCGCACGTGTACATGAGGACGTGGTCGTTCGGCTCGAACGGGACCACGGCGCGCCGGGCCGTGTCGTACAGGCGCATCGGCGGCAGGCCCCGGTCCGGCGGCACCATGGTCACGCGCCGGCGTCGGCGGCTGCCGGCGCTCCCGCCGCGTCCTCCGGGGTCGGTGTGGTGGTCGCGGGCGGGGGCACCGGCGCGCGCGGGTCGCGCTTGATGCCGGTCAGCTTCGGGGCCACGCGCGTCTTGTAGCGGACGTTGAGCTGCAACAGCACCGCCGTGAACGCCTCGATCGCCGTCGCGTTCGAGAGCTCCCCGGCGTCGAGCGGGCGACAGCCGGGGATCTTGGCGACGATCTCGCTGATCATCTGCACGGCCTCGGGGTCGTCGCCGCAGATCAGGACGTCGGACTCGATCGGCTCGCCGAGGTGCCCGAGCTCCTGCGCCGGCAGGTGATGGAACGCCGCCACGACGCGGCAGTGCGGTACCGCCGCCTGCACGTGGGCGGCGACGCTCCCGCGGGGTGGGACCAGCGGCTGGAACTCGCGGCCCACGCGCACGAGCGCGTTGGCCATCGACACGACCACCTTGCCGCGCAGCAGGTCCCCGTGCTCCTGGGCGGTCGTCGCCGCGGAGTCCCAGGGGGTGGCGATCACGACGACGTCGCTGTCGGCAGCCGTGCGGTTGTCGCCGTAGGTGAGCAGGCCGCTGAGCTCGGGCCACTTCTCGATGAGGTGGTCGACTGCCTCCATCGCCCGGTACTTCGAGCGGGAACCGATGACGACCTCGTACCCGATGCTCGACAGCCGGGCACCGAGGCTGCTGCCGGCGGGTCCCGTCCCGCCGAGGATGCCGATGCGCATGAGGCGAGAGCCTAGGCAGGGGATCGGCCGGGCGACCCACTACGGTCGCCCGCCATGGGTCTGTTGGAGGGCAAGAACATCGTGGTCACCGGCGTCCTGACGGACGCCTCCCTGGCCTTCGCCGTCGCCCGCCTGGCGCAGGCGGAAGGCGCCACGATCGTGCTCACGGGCGCGGGGCGCAGCCTCAGCCTCACGAAGCGGACCGCTCGCAAGCTCGAGGGCGACGTCGACGTGCTCGAGCTCGACGTCACCGTCCCCGACCACCTCGCCGCCTGCCGGGAGGCCCTGGCCGAGCGCTGGGGGCGCGTGGACGGGGTCGTCCACGCCATCGCCTACGGCCCGCCGAGCACCCTCGGCGAGGACTTCATGGCGGCGCCGTGGGAGGACGTCGCGGTCGCCTTGCACGTCTCGGCGTACTCGCTGAAGGCGCTCGCCGAGGCGTTCGTGCCGCTGATGCCGGAGGGCGGCGCGTTCGTCGGGCTCGACTTCGACAACCGCCAGGCCTGGCCGGCGTACAACTGGATGGGCGTCGCCAAGTCCGCCCTCCAGAGCGTAAACCGCTACCTGGCCAAGCAGTTCGGTCCGCAGGGGATCCGCTTCAACCTGGTGGCGGCGGGGCCGGTGCGGACGATGGCGGCGAAGTCGATCCCCGGCTTCGAGAAGTTCGAGGACGTGTGGGACGAGCGGGCACCGCTCGGCTGGGACATCCGCGATCCCGAGCCCGTGGGCCGGGCGTGCGTGGCCCTGCTGTCGGACTTCTTCCCCGCCACGACCGGCGAGATCGTGCACGTGGACGGCGGTTTCCACGCGGTCGGCGCGTAGCCGGGTCGGCGCCGAGTCGGGCGCCGCACGGCGAGAGACGCGCGCATTGGACGCCGTGGGACACCCGTGGGACGCGGGCCCGATTGACTTCGTTCCGACGGCGGCCAAACGGTGGAACATCCCGTGCGTCAGCGTGCCCCGCTGATGCGCTCGGGTCCGCGTCGCCGAGCGGAACGCCCGCTCGCTCGGCGGCGTCTCCATCGCGTCGTCAACGGCGGCGGAACGATGACGAACCGAGACGGAGCTGCGATGGACCGCCCGCCATCGCAGCCACGCGACGGGGCGTCGCGACACGGCCCACGGGTTCTGCCCGCGCCCGTGACGACGGGTCGCAGTAGTCGTTCCGCCGCCGTTCCGCGCCCGCAGCCCGGTGCTCCCCGACGTGCGCGGGTGCGCCCCGCACGATGGGTAGCGTCGACGCGTGAACCGCCTCGCCGCCGAGACGTCCCCGTACCTCCGTCAGCACCGCGACAACCCCGTCGACTGGTACCCGTGGGGTCCCGAGGCCTTCGAGGAGGCCCGCCGGAGGGATGTGCCCGTGCTCCTGTCGGTCGGCTACTCGGCCTGCCACTGGTGCCACGTGATGGCCCACGAGTGCTTCGAGGACGCCGAGGTCGCGGCGGCGATGAACCGTTCGTTCGTCAACGTCAAGGTGGACCGCGAGGAGCGCCCCGACGTCGACGCCGTCTACATGGAGGCGCTCCACGCGATGACCGGCCGTGGTGGCTGGCCGATGACGGTGTTCCTCACCCCCGACGGCGACCCCTTCTACGGCGGCACGTACTTCCCCAAGCCGGCGTTCCTCGAGCTGCTGGCGGCGATCGAGGACGCCTGGCGGCACCGCCGCGACGAGGTCGACCAGAACAGCGCCGCCCTGCGCGCGGCGGTCGCGCGCAGCGCCCGGCTCCGGCCCGCCGAGGACCTCCCCGGCGCGGAGCACGTGCGCCGGGCGTTGCAGGTGCTGGCCGCCGAGTTCGACCGGGAGTGGGGTGGCTTCGGCACGGAGCCGAAGTTCCCCTCGACGATGCACCTCGACCTGGTCCTGTACTCGTACCTGCGCTCGGGCGACCCCGCGGCGCGCGAGCTCGTCACGACGTCGCTCGACGCGATGGCCTCGGGTGGCATCTACGACCACATCGGCGGCGGCTTCGCCCGCTACTCGACGGACCGCCGCTGGCTGGTACCGCACTTCGAGAAGATGCTCTACGACCAGGCGTTGCTCGTGCGCAGCTACGCCCGCGCCGCGGTGGCCCTCGGCGAGGCCCGCTGGCGGCAGGTCGCGGCGGAGACCGTCGACTACGTGCTGCGCGACCTGCGCCTGCCCGGCGGCGGCTTCGCGTCGGCCGAGGACGCCGACGCCCCGGGGCCCGACGGCCGTGGCCACGAGGGCCTGTTCCAGACGTGGACCGTCGACGAGGTGCGCGCCGTGCTCGGGGCGGACGCCGACGCCGCCCTCGTCCACTACGGCATCACCGAGCAGGGCAACTTCGAGGGCCGCTCGATCCCCAACCGCCTCCACGCCCGCGGCGACTGGGCCCGCGCTCCGGAGCTGGAGGACGTCCGGCGTCGCCTGTTCGAGGCCCGCGCCCGCCGGCCCCGGCCGGCGCGCGACGACAAGGTGCTCACCGAGTGGAACGCCCTGATGATCGCCGCGCTCGCCGAGGCCGGCGCCCTCCTCGGCGAACCGCGCTGGGTGCAGGCGGCGGTCGAGGCCGCCGAGTTCCTCCTCGCCGAGCTGCGCGGGCCCGACGGCCGGTGGCGACGTTCGTGGCACGCCCAGGGTGAGCCCCGGGCCCGGCACGTCGCGGTCGCCGCCGATCACGCCGCGCTGGTGGAGGCCTTCACCCGCCTCGCCGAGGCCACCGGCGCTGCCCGGTGGATCGACGAGGCCAGGGCGGCCGCGGACCTGTTGCTGGCCCGGTTCTGGGACCCCGAGCACGGCGGCGTGTTCACGACCCCCGACGACGGCGAGACCGTGGTCGTCCGGCACAAGGAACTGCTCGACAACGCCACCCCGAGCGCCAACTCGATGACCGCACTCGGGCTGCTCCGTCTCGGCGCGCTGACCGGCGAGCAGCGCTACGGGGACCACGCGGCGCGCATCCTGCAGCTCGTCGGCGACGTCCTCGACCGGGCACCGGGCGGCTTCTCGTACCTGCTCACCGCGCTCGCCGTCTGGCTGGACGGGATCACCGAGGTCGCCGTGGTCGGTGACCGTCCCGACCTGGTGGCGGTCGTGCAGGAGACGTGGCGCCCCGAGGTCGTGCTCGCCTGGGGCGAGCCGTACCCGTCACCGCTGTGGGCGGACCGACGTCCCGGCTTCGCCTACGTGTGCCGCGACTACGTGTGCCAGGCGCCCCAGGACTCCCCCGAGGGCGTCCGCGCCCAGCTCGCGGCGGTCGGCTGAGCGGTGGCGCAGGCCCGCGGGCCGGCGCCACCGCCAGCCCGCGCTCAGAGCCCGAGGCGTGGGCGCAACCAGGCGCCGATCCGGGCGACGGCCTCCGTCGCCTCCGGCATCGTCCCGCAGCACATCTGGAAGACGTGCTGCATCTCGGGGAACACCTCCAGCGTGACGTCGACGCCGGCCAGCCCGGCCCGCTCCGCGAGGCGGCGGCTGTCGTCGAGCAGCGTCTCGTCCTCGCCCACCTGGATCAAGAGCGGCGGCAGGTCGTGGAGGTTGTGTACGGAAACGCGAGGTATCGGGCGACGAGCTGCGACCCTGTGGAAAGCAGCGGCACCTAACCACTGCGGGTTAGATCGAGCGCCTCCTTGAAGCCAGGGTGCACGCGAAGCGTCTCCGCCGTCGGATCGAATCGGGCACGGGGATCGCGGTAGCGCCATACATACTCGGAACCCCCGCCCCTCCCCCCAGGCTTGAGATATCCGATCACGGAAAACTCGAACAAATGCTGCAGAGCCGCCGGTGCCTCCGCAGCTCGATCTGGGAACCGGTTAGCCCACTGCCGAGCGAAGTTGTCCCGCATGAACTTCTCCGAGCCGAGGGCCTTAATTACCTCAAGATACTCCTTGTACTCCGGTACGTGCTTAGCGATCTCGTCGTCTAGCTCGTTCAGCAAGTAGTCTGAGTATCTATCCCTTGCGCCATGGATCGCCGCATTGTCAAAAATGTCGTGATCGCCTTGGCTGTCCTTGAAAGACCTCAGGACCTCGTTGCAGAACTTAATCATATCTCGCGGACGAAGGAAGGTGCGGTCACAGATGTGCCGGTATTTGCTTTGTCGACTCGGCATCTCCTTCGTCTCGTCAAACACCTCCTCCCACGCTACGGTCTTGTCAGAATGTCCAAGTAGCGCCTGCGCAAACCGCTTCTCCATCAACTGCTTAAGCGACAACGCGCCGGGGGCCTCCGTCCAGCGGACCTCCGCAGCGAAGTTCTCAGTGACCTTGTTCTTATCCTCGAACTGCAGATCCTGATAGATATCATCGCGCAGGAACACTGCAACATTCATACTGCGCCCGGCATCCCTCGACGCCAGGAACAGGTCCCGGGCAGCAAGAATCAGTCCCGTCAGTCTCTGCTCGTACCTTGGCTCGCTCTTGGCGAATCCTAAGTCAAGCTGATCGAAACATATGAAGTAGGTGTTCCTGGGATTCAAGGCTCCTATGACGTGGTCCTGAATGGCACGGTTGACCTCCTGGACGTGAACAGGAAGATCCTTCACCCGTAAGCGCTCTCCAGAGACCTCGAGAAACGGGATCCTTAGGGTTCCTTTGAACTTCAGCTCACGGTCCGGGGTGAACAATTGAGCGAGGTCCGGATCCCGAGATCCGTAAGAGTCAACGATAAACTGCTCGAGGGCGTACAAGGAGTCCCTCGCAGCATCGGTCCACGGCTGACTCTGATCCTGATTGATCAGAATCTTCCCCAGGGAGAGGAGAATCAAGTACTTCCAGCTATGGATGTAGCGGCGCTCCTCAGGAACACCGAGTTGTGCTTGTAGATCATGATGATGCCATGGGTAATCATCAAACGAATGGCCATAAGCAAAATACGTCGGGGCCTTCTCGGTAATCAGCCGTTTGAATATTGCAGTCTTGCCAGAACCCTTGCGACCGAGTACAAGAAACCGCTCAAGCCGCCGCACATCGAGGTACGCTTGATGGTCTTGAAAGCATTCACGTAGCAGCTCATCAGCGTCAGCATCAATCGCCCCGAAACTACTTACTTCGCTCAACCTCTTCTTCATCGATGCCCCTCGGATCAGATCGCGGTAGTAGCGACTCTACGCCAGGCGGCCAGAACCCCTTCGAATGGAGCGACAGCATCTCGGCGACGATGATCGGTCCCGCGGCAACCACCTGGTGAATGGCATCGGTCAACTCTAATGAAGGACGACGTGAAGACGTCTGGCTCGGCCGGCAAGGTTCCAACTGGCTTCGTCGTCCCGCAAGGCCCTCCTGGCACTTCAGGCACGCGATTGCGTTGCCGCGGACTGGCCATGGCACCCCCTCCTGCTCGTGGCGTGCTCCCCCTGCGCCGGGACGCTAGCCAGCGCCGTCAGGCCGCCGCGCGGCCCACCACGTAGCCGAACGCCGAGGCCGCGAGGCCGACGGCCAGCGACGCCGCGACGTACGCGAACGCGGCCACCGGACGGTCCTCACGCAGCATCCCCGTCGCCTCGAACGCGAACGTGGAGAACGTCGTGAAGGCGCCGAGGAACCCCACGCCGACGACCAGCGTCGGCGTGCCCGGCCAGCGTTCGGCGACGGGTCCACCGAGCACGAAGCCCAGGAGGAAGGAGCCGACGACGTTGACCAGCAGCGTCGCCCACGGGAACGAGCGCGGCCCGATCGCCGACGCGATCCCGTAGCGAGCGAGGGCGCCGGCCGCCCCGGCGACCGCGAGCAGGACGAGGCGCATCAGCCCGAGGTGGTGGTGCCGGCCCCGGGGTTGGTCGTGGTGCCCGGCCGGTCCCCCGGCGCGCGCCAACCGCCACGGTGGATGATCTCCTCCGGCGTGCGCCGCCGGCGCGGCGCCGAGCGCCCCGGGCCGAACGCGCTCGCCTCCTCCCCGCCCGGCGGGGTCGGGTCCGGCGGCGCCGCGTAGCCGATCGCCAGCGCGCCGAGGATCTGCATCCACCCGGGGATCCCGAGGGTCCGGCGCAGCTGGCGCTCACCGCGGAAGATCCCGAAGAACAACGCCCCCAGCCCGAGGTGCTCCGCGGCGAGCAGCATGGTCATCACCGACATCGACGCGTCCACCGTCCAGTACGGCACCGGCCACGCCTCCGGGCCGGCGCCGAGGCCGGTCGCCTGCTTGTCCGCCTCCGAGTACCGCTGCACGTACGCCCGCGGATCGGCGAGCGGGATGGCGATCACCGGCGCGTCGAGCAGGCGCTTCCAACGGAACTTGCCGCGGCGCATGGGAGGCAGCGTGATGTCCCAGAAGCGCGCCGTCTCCGGGCCCTCCAGGACGATCAGGTGCCACCCCTGGGTCTTGCCCGCGCTCGGGGCGCGCGACCCGAGATCGACGAGCTCGGTGATCAGCTCCGGCGGGACCGGCCGCTTGTCGAACGCCCTGGTCATCCGCCGGCGGCGGACGATCTCGGGAAGCTCGGGCACGGCCGGCAGCGGCGGGTTACGGACGCGAGCCGAGCTTGACGAGATCCTCCGCCATCGACCAGCCGTAGACGATCAGGCAACCGCCCTTGTCGACCGGCACCTGGCTGAAGAGCTCGCGGCGGGCGGGATCGATCTTCTCCGGCTTCGCCGACACGTAGTCGATGTAGCCGTCCTGGCCGCCTTCGCGCACGATGAACGTCTTCTCGTCGTAGTTGCCCTCGACGTTGAAGCGCTTGGCCAGGCGGCGACCCCACGCCCGCTCCTCACCCACGGCTCGCTCGCCGGGGCTCGGCGTGACGTCGTCGAGCTCCTTGAACGCATCGAGGCCGTCGGGCGAGATGAACCGTGCGCCGACGACGACGTCCTCGTCGGGGAACGCCATCAGCGCCCGGTGGTACGCCTCGCCCATCAGGCCCCGCAGGACCTGCTCGCGACGCGAGGTGCGGCGCACGCTCATCAGGCCGATCAGCACGCACGGCGTGCCGCCGATCCGCTCGAGCGTGGAGAACGTGAAGCCGTGGAGCTTGCCGTCGATCCTGGCCGTGGTGATGAGGACCCAGTCCTCCTTGGCCTTGGACAGTTCTCCGATGCCGAACGCCCCGTCCATCGACGCCAGTTCGTCGAGGTCGGAGTCGGTGAGGGCCGCCGAGTCGTTCGTCTGCACCTGGACTGCCATATCCCCTCTTCCGGTCGGGCGAAGTCGGAACCCCCATTCTACAGGACGTGCCGAGGGGGCCGCCGAAGGGTGCCCGGCCGCTCAGAGCAGGACCGCGTCGTGCCCGAACGCCATCCGCAGCTCGCCGACGGAGAGGTCGACGTCGACGCGGAACTCGTCGGAGAGGCGCAGGATGTGCTCGCCGAGATCGAGCAGCACGGGTGACTCGCCGGGGTACTCGCGCAGGATCCGCTTGAGCCGCTGGATCTTCAGCTCGTCGAGCGACGTCGCCGGCACGCGCAGGGTGAGGGTGGGCGCCCCGCCGGCCTCGAGGTTCTCGAGCACCTCGACGCTCTGGCAGATGAGGTTGACGCGCGCCTCGTCGCGTCGGTCGAGCCGGCCGCGGACGGCGACCACGAGGTCGTCGGCGAGCTTGTGCCCGTGCTCCTGCAGCGTCCGGGGGAACAGCGTCACCTCGATGCTGGACTCGAGGTCCTCCAGCACGAACACGGCCATCTGGTCGCCCTTCTTGGTGAACTTCCGGGTGAGCCCCGTGATCACGCCGCCGACGGTGACCGCGGCGCCGTCGGGCAGCTCGGCGAGCTCGGCGATCGAGTGCTCGACCTTGCGCCGCAGCGCCGCCTCCAGCCCGAGCAGCGGGTGGTCGGACACGTACAGCCCGAGCATCTCCTTCTCGTAGCGGAGCTTGTCGGACTTGTCGAACTCGACGTCGGGGATCGGCGTGCGCTCGTCGAACGCCGGCGCCGCGTCGTCACCACCGCCGTCGCCCCAGTCGCCGAACAGGCTCATCACCCCGCGCTCCCGCTCGCGGCGCCGGGTGAGGGTGGTGTCGGTGATGTGCTCGAACACGTTGAGCAGGCCCTTGCGCGTGTGGCCCAGCGAGTCGAACGCGCCGGCCTTGATCAGCGACTCGACGGCCCGCTTGTTGAGCACCGGCTCGGGCACCCGCTCGACGAAGTCGTGGAAGCTGGTGAACGGGCCGTTGGCCTCGCGCTCCTCGAGCAGCTGGGCGACGATCCCGGCACCGACGTTGCGGACCGCGGACAGCCCGAACGTGATCGCCCCCGGGCTGCCGAGCGGCAGCTGCACGTCCTCGGGCACCTCGTGCGGGTACAGCGCGGCGAAGTCGGTCATCGACCGGTTCACGTCGGGGTTGAGCACCTTGATGCCCATCGCCCGGCACTCGGCGATGTAGACCGCCGCCTTCTCCAGGGTGTGCTTGACGCTGGTGAGCAGGGCGGCGAAGTACTCGACCGGGTAGTGCGCCTTCAGGTACGCCGTCTGGTAGGCGACGAGCCCGTAGCCGAACGCGTGGCTCTTGTTGAAGGCGTAGTCGGCGAAGGGCTCGATGATGTCGAACAGCTGCTTGCCGAGCTCCTCGCCGTAGCCGGTGGCGACGCAGCCGGCGATGAACTTCTCGCGCTCCTTCTGGACGATCTCGCGGATCTTCTTGCCCATCGCCTTGCGCAGGTTGTCCGCCTCGGCGAGGGAGTAGCCGGCGATCTTCTGGGCGACCCGCATGACCGACTCCTGGTAGATCATCAGGCCGTACGTGTCGCCGAGGACCTCCTCGAGGTCCGGGTGGAGGTACTCGATCGGCTTGCGCCCGTTCTTGCGGTCGGCGTAGTCGTTGTGCATGTTCGCCGCCATCGGCCCGGGCCGGTAGAGGGCTACGAGGGCGGCGACGTCGTCGAAGCTGGTCGGCTTGAGGGCGCGCATGAGGGCGCGCATCGGGCCACCTTCGAGCTGGAACACGCCGATGCCCGCGCCCCGCTGGAGCAGCTCGAGGGTCTTCCGGTCGTCGAGCGGGATCCTGTCGATGTCGAAGTCCGGGTTCGCCTTCGCCCGGACCATCTCGACGGTGTCGCTGATGACGTCGAGGTTGCGCAGCCCGAGGAAGTCCATCTTCAACAGGCCCAGCTCCTCGACGCCGTGCATCTCGAACTGGGTGACGATGGGGGCGTCCTCGGGGTCCTGGCCGGGCTCCGGCTTGCGCTGGATCGGCAGGTACTCGGTGAGCGGCTCCTTGGTGATCACCACCGCCGCGGCGTGGATGCCGTCGGAGCGCTTCAGGCCCTCCAGCCCCTTGGCGACGTCGACGACGCGCTTCACGTCGGAGTCGGCGTCGTACATCGCCCGCAGCTCGGCGGCCGCCTTGTAGCCGTCGGCGTACTTCGGGTGCGGCTCGAAGCAGTACTTGAGCGGGGTGTCGCGGCCCATCACCAGCGGCGGCATCGCCTTGGCGATGCGGTCGCCGACGCTGTAGGGGTAGCCGAGGACGCGGGCCGCGTCACGCACGGCGTTGCGGGCCTTGATCGTGCCGAACGTGATGATCTGGGCGACGTGGTCGCGGCCGTAGCGCTCGGCGGCGTAGCGGATCATCTCGTCCCGGTACCGGGAGTCGAAGTCCATGTCGATGTCCGGCATGGAGATCCGGCTCGGGTTGAGGAACCGCTCGAACAGCAGGTCGTACTTGATCGGGTCGAGGTCGGTGATGCGCAGGCAGTAGGCCACCGCGCAGCCCGCCGCCGACCCGCGGCCCGGGCCGACCCGGATGCCCGACTCGCGGGCGTGGCGGATGAGGTCCCAGACGATGAGGAAGTACGAGCTGAACCCCATCGCGGCGATGGTGTCGAGCTCGTACTGGATGCGCTGCTTGGTCGACTCGGGCATGTTGTCGCCCCAGCGCTCGCGGGCACCCTGCCACGTGAGGTGGGCGAGGTACTCGGTGTCGGAGGCGAACCCCTCGGGCAACGGGAAGTTCGGCAGCAGCGCGTGGCCGAACTCGATCTCGACGTTGGCCCGCTCGGCGACCCACAGCGTGTTGTCGCACGCCTCGGGGAGCTCGCGGAAGAGGTAGCGCATCTCCTCCGCGGTCTTCAGGTAGTGCTCCTGGCCCTCGAACTTGAAGCGCTTCGGGTCCGAGAGCACGGCGCCGGTCTGCACGCACAGGAGGGCGTCGTGGGCCTCGTGGTCCTCGCGGTGGGTGTAGTGCGAGTCGTTGGTGGCGAGCAGCGGGGCCTGCAGCTTCTTGGCCAGCTCGATCAGCTGCGGATTGGTCCGCTGCTGCTCGGGGAGGCCGTGGTCCTGGAGCTCGACGAACAGGTTGTCGCGCCCGAAGATGTCCTGCAGCCGCCCGGCCTTCTCCAGCGCACCGCGCTCGTCGCCCTGCAGCAGCGACTGCAGGACGTGGCCGCCGAGGCAGCCGGTGGTGGCGATGAGCCCCTCGCTGTGCTGGCTGAGCAGCTCCCAGTCGAGGCGCGGCTTGTAGTAGTAGCCCTCGAGGAACGCCTTGCTCGAGAGCTGGATCAGGTTGCGATAGCCCTGCTGGTTCTCGGCGAGCAGGGTGAGGTGGTAGTAGAGCTTCCTGCCGCCTTCGGTCTCCCCGCCGGAGTCGTCGACGCGGCCCCGGCGCGCCGGGCGCTCGCTGCGGTGCTCGTAGGCCATGTAGGCCTCGGTGCCGATGATCGGCTTGACGCCCTGCTGCTTGCACTCCTTGTAGAACTCGAGCGTCCCGTACATGTTGCCGTGATCGGTGATCCCGATCGCCGGCTGACCGTCGGCCACCGCCTTGGCCACGAGCTCGTCGAGGCGCGCCGCGCCGTCGAGCATCGAGAACTCGGTGTGAACGTGCAGGTGGGTGAATGACGCCACTGTGATTTGCGCGACCCTACCCGCCGCCCGACCGCGTCCTCAACGAGCCGCCGCGACCCGCCGTGGGATGCCCGACGCGGGCTGGGCGGGCTCTCCGCCATGTCCCGATCTGGGCGGGATCCCCGCCAACTGCTGGCAGGGATCCCGCCCGGATCGCGAGCAGCAGCGTCGGGGTGACGTCCGCCACAAGCGCCTTGACCTCAAGCTTTCTTGAAGTCCTACCGTCGGCCGCCGTGACGACGACTGCCCCGCTCTCCGGCGATCCCTCTCTGGCCGACGAGCCCATCGGCGGCACCTCCGGCGCTGACCGGCACGGTCGGGCGCTGCCGTTCCTGCTCGGCGGCTACCTCCTCGTGTTCGCGGCGGTGACGATGGTGAACGTCGCCCTGCCGTCGGCGCAGGCCGACCTCGGCATGTCCGACGCCGGCCGGCAGTGGCTGCTGACGACGTACTCGCTCACGTTCGGCGGGCTGATGCTGCTCGGCGGCCGGCTCGGCGACGTGCTCGGGCTCCGGCGCGCCGTGGTGATCGGCCTGATCGGCTTCGCCGCCGCCTCACTGCTCGGCGGGCTCGCCCCGAACGGGGCCCTGCTGCTCGCCGGGCGGGCACTGCAGGGCGCCAGCGGCGCGCTCGTGGCACCCTCCGGGCTGGCGTTGCTGTCGGTGATGTACCCGGAGGGCCCCGGCCGGGCCCGGGCGTTCGGGGTGCTCGGCACGGTGATGGGCCTCGGCACGGCGGGCTCGTTCGTCGCCGCAGGCTGGCTGACGGACGTCGCCACGTGGCGCTGGTGCCTGCTCGTGAACACGCCCATCGCGCTGGTGGCGGCGCTGGGATTGACCCGTACCGCACCGCTCGGCACCGCCGCGGAGCGCCCGCGGGTCGACGTGCTCAGCGCCGTCACGGTCACCGCCGGGCTCACCGCCCTCGTCCTCGGCTTCGACCAGGCCGCCCGCGACCGATGGACCGCTGCCCCGACGATCGCCCTGCTCGCCGCCGGGGCGCTCCTGGTGGGCGCGTTCGTGGTCGTCGCCGCACGGGTGCGCGCGCCGCTGTTCCCACTGCGCCTGCTGAGCGTCCGGGCGCGGGCGACGGCGTACGCGGCGGTGTTCTTCCTCGCCGTGGCGATGTTCGCCGCCATGTACTTCGTGACCGTGCACCTGCAGGACGTGCTCGGCTACAGCGCGCTGCGCACGGGCGTGGCGTTCCTGCCGTTCGGGGTCGCGTCGATGGCGGTCTCCCGCCTGCTCGCCGCGAGGGCCAGCCGCCTGCGCACCGGGCCGACCGTCGCCGCCGGACTCGTCGTGATCGCCGCCGCGCTCGCCCTGCTCGCCTCGGTCGATCCGTCCTCCGCCTACGTCAGCGGGGTGCTGCCGGCGACGCTGCTGATGGGTGCGGGCGGCACGATGGTGATGGTGACCGCGTCCAACGCGGCGACCGTCGACGCCGGCGCGGACGCCGGCGTCGCCAGCGCGGCCGTCGGGGCCACGCAGCAGATCGGCGCCGCCCTCGGGACCGCCCTGCTCGGCTCCATCGCCGCCGCCGCCACCGAGTCCCGCTACGGCGGTGGTCGCCCGGCGACGATCGACGACGGGTGGCTGGAGGCCGTCAGCCACGGCCTGGGCCGCGCCGCCACGGTCGGTGCCCTGCTCACCGTGGCCGGTGCCGTCGTGGTCGTCGCCGCCACCGCCCGGCGCTCACGCCGGGCCCGGGCGGACCTGGGACCGCGGGCGTCCTGACGATGAGCGACGTGCGCCCGGGGCGGCCCGATCGCTCAGGATCACTCGGGGCCGCGCCGAGATCATGAGCGATCGGTCCCTGCACGGGCCCGATCGCTCACGTGCGACCGGCGACGCGACCGGCGCGGGCGTCGGCTACAGGTAGGTGCCGGGGCGGTCGGGCGGGTTGTGCTGCCCGTGCGGGCCCTGGGGGCCGGTCGGGAGCTGGCGCATCTGCTCGAGCTGCTGGCGGGCGGCCAGCTGCTGGGCGAACAGGGTCGCCTGGATGCCGTGGAACAGGCCCTCCAACCAGCCGACGAGCTGCGCCTTGGCGACGCGGATCTCGCCCTCGGTGGGCACCTCGCCGTCGCGGAACGGCAGGGCGAGCGTCTTCAGCTCGTGCTGCAGGTCCGGTGACAGCGCCTCGGCGAGCTCGGCGACCGAGCGGTCGTAGATCTCGGCCAGCCGCTCGCGGCTCGCCTCGTCGAGCGGCGCCGCGCGCACCTCCTCGAGCAGCATCTTCACCATCGAACCGATGCGCATCACCTTGGCCGGGGAGGTGACGGCGTCGCCGTGCTCCTCCTCGTGCTCCCCCTCGGCGCCGGGCACCACGACCTCGCCGCGCTCGGTCGGTCCGGGCGTCGAGGCGTCGGGTGTACCGGTGGCCGGTCGGTCAGGCGTGTCGGTCATGGGTCCATCCTTCCAGAGCGAGCGCCCGCTGCCACCACGGTCCTCGCCGCCGTCACCGGCCGCGGGCCAGCAGCGGCACGAGCACCTCGGCCGACGTCAGCGAGCCGTGCCGGCAGATCAGCTCGAAGGGGCCGGAGTCCGTCGGGTCGTAGAAGCTGACGGGTGCGTGGGTGACCAGCGCGACGTCGCCGAGGCGGGCGGCCATCGGGGCGGCGATCGTCGGCCCGAACCAGTGCTCGTCGATCACCTGCTCCCGGGTCACCACCCAGGCGACGTCCTGGTAGCGCTCGTGGGCCGCCTTGGCCAGCTCGTCGGCCGCGCCGGGACGGGCGTGCCACCACCGGAACCGGCCCTCGCCGGACTGGGTGGCGACCATCTCCAGCAGGCTCGGGTCCGGCTCGATGATGCGGTTGCCGACCTCCACCTGGCCATGATCGGCGGTCACCAGCAGCACCGCCCCCGCGGGGAGGACGTCGAGGAGGTCGCCGATCAGGCGGTCGGCGTAGCGCAGCTCGGCCTCGTAGAACTCGCCGAAGCCGCGCTCGTGAGCGGTCTTGTCGATGTAGCCGTAGTAGGCGTAGACGAACCGCTCCCCCGCCCGCAGCAGGCGGCCGACCTCGACGGGCAGCGCCGACACGGCCCGGTAGCCGACCGGGCGCGAGCCGAACAGGTGGCCCTCGGTGAACGCGGTGCCCTGCAGCTCGGTCGGTGACACGACGGGCACGTCGTGGCCGAGGAACGCAGCGAACGGCTGCACGTCGCGCGGCGGGTGCGCCCACCGGCGATCGGCACCGTCGCTCGTCCAGCGCAGCACGTTGAGCACCTCACCGCCGAGCAACATGCGGTAGCCGAGCAGGCCGTGCTCGGCCGGGGTGAGGCCGGTCGCGATGGAGCTCAGCGCCGTGGCCGTGGTCGTCGGGGCGACGGTCGTGATCGGCCCACCGCTCATCGACGCCAGGGTCGGCAGCAGGTCGAGGTGCTCCTGGAACTGCTCCCATCCGAGCCCGTCGAGCACGAGCAGCACGACCTGGTCGGCGCCCGCGACCGGCTCCGGCATCCACGGCGGCAGCGAGGACGCCCACGAGCCGGGGCCGAGCAGGGCGGGCACGATGCCGCGGACGTTCGGTCCCGCGTAATCCGGGATCAACGGGCCGGCCTCCGTGCCCCGCAGTCGTGTCGCGTGGGGGGTCACCGCCGGAGAGTCCATCATCTTCCTCCGCCGACGTAAAGCTCATCGACGTCTCGCGCGTGGTGGTCTCGATGTCCTCCACGGTCGGGATCGTCCGGGGCGGCCGGCGCGACCCGTACCATGGGGTCGTGCGCGTGTCCACCAGGGGCGACTACGCCTGTCGGGCGTTGCTGTCCCTTGCCCTCCACGCCACCGATGGTCCGACGTCGGTGCGCGACATCGCCGAGCGCACCGGGCTGCCCCAGCCCTACCTCGAGCAGATCCTGCTCGCGCTGAAGGGGGCAGGCCTGGTGCGGTCCAAGCGCGGGGTCGGTGGCGGGTACGTGCTGGCGCGCGATCCCGAGGACATCAAGCTGTCCGAGATCGTGTCGGCCGTCGACGGGCCGATCACGCTCGGCGACTTCGGTCAGCCGCATCAGGACGGCGCCTGTGATCACGAGGGTCAGTGTGTCCTGATCGCGGTCTGGAACCTCGCGGGCGAGTTCATGCGCAAGCACCTCGACAGCTACACGCTCGCCGGCGTGGCGCGCATGGCCCGGGGCGACGCACCGTGGCCGGCATCGGAGGGCACCGACCCCGTCGAGGGCCCACCCGAGGTCACCGAGTCGATCGCCGCCCGCTGAGCGACCCCGCCGGCACCTGCCGACGCAGCGCGTCAGGCGGGCTCGAGGCCGGCCAGGAACGCCTCGAGGTCGGCAGGCAGGGGGCTGTGGAACGTGCACCGCTCCCCCGTGTCCGGGTGGTCGAAGGACAGCTCGGCTGCGTGCAGGAACGGGCGGGTGAGCCCGAACGTCGTGCGCCGCGGTCCGTACACGGGGTCACCGACGAGCGGGTGACCGATGGCAGCGAGGTGGACGCGGATCTGGTGCGTGCGCCCGGTCTGCAGCACGCACGACAGCCGGGCGAGCATCCCGGGGGTGCGAGAGCGGGCGACGACCTCGTACTCGGTGCGCGCCGGCTTGCCGTCGACGACCACGGCCATCCTCAACGGGTCGGCGGGGTCCCGGCCGATCGGCGCGTCGACGATGCCGTGGGGCGCCTCGGGGTGGCCCCACACGACGGCGTCGTAGCGGCGGCCCGCAGCGTGGGTGGCGAACTGCTCGATCAGGGCGGTGGCGGCGGCGTCGGTGCGGGCGACGACGAGCAGCCCCGAGCTGCCGGCGTCGAGGCGGTGGACGACGCCCGGGCGCATCGGGTCGCCGACCGCGGCGAGATCGGGGAAGCGGGCGAGCAGCCCGTTGACCAGCGTCTTGTCGGGGTTGCCGGCGCCGGGGTGGACGACGAGGCCCGCCGGCTTGTCGACGACGATCACGTGCTCGTCCACGTGGACGACCTCGAACGCGACGTCCGGGTCCGGCGCCGGGAACGAGGCACGCGGGATCGCCGCCGGGTCGACCTCCACGAGGGCGCCCTCGGCGAGGCGGACCTTGCCGGAGCCGGCCGGCGCGCCGTCGACGCGGACCCCGCCGGCAGCGATCGTGGCGGCGGCCGCCGACCGACTGATGTCCGCGAGCAACGAGACGACCCGGTCGAGGCGCTCGCCGGCGAGGGCGGCGGGGACGCGCTCGCTGATCACGCGCCGTCGCCTCCGTCCCCCGGCACGGCCGCGCGCACCTCGTGCTCCTCGCGTCGGGCGGGGCGGTCGTTGCGCACGGTGCTCAGGATGAGCAGCGCACCGCCGAGCGTGAGGGCGATGTCGGCGACGTTGAAGATCGGCCACCACTGGAGGTCGATGAAGTCGACGACGCCGCCGCGCAGCCAGCCCGGACCACGGAAGAGGCGGTCGGCGAGGTTGCCGACCGCCCCTCCGATGATGAGCCCGACGGCGGGTCCGTAGAGCGGGCTGGAGGCCCGCCCGATGGCGATCAGCAGCCCGACGACCACGAGCAGGCCGACCACGCCGATGACCGGGCCGATGCCGGTGCCCTGGGAGAACGCCATGCCGGTGTTGAACGCGAGGTTCAACCGCAGCGTCCACACCAGGTCGATCGTGCGGTCGTCGAGTGCGTTGACCGCCCAGTGCTTCGTCAGCTGGTCGACGAGGACGACGACGGCCGCCAGGAGGAGGGCGCCACGCAGGCGGCCCAGTGCGGCCATCAGGTCACCGGCGGCCGATGCCGCCCACCTTCTCCTCGACGAGCACCGCGGCCCACGGGATCGCCTCGAGGCGTTCACGCGGGATCGGCAGGCCGGACACGACGGAGTAGCCGTACGTGCCGTTGGCCATCCGCTCGAGGGCGGCGTCGATCTCGGCGACCGTCTGGCGGGCCTGTGCGGACAGCGCGAGGTCGCGCTCGCGCTCGACGACCATCGTGTCGCCCTCGCCGCTCTCGTCGTCGAACTGGACGTCACCCATCTCCCCTTCCTCGATCAGGGAGTGGGCCTCGTCCTCGAGCCGGGTCGCCTGGCCGGTGAGCGCGGCGCGCTCGGCGATCAGCGCGTCGTACTGCGCCTTCAGGAACTTGAGGTCGAAGTCCTTGTTGGGGACGATGCGATCCTTCGTGATGCCGTTCGGCGCCGGGACGCCGTCGGCGCGGTCGACGCCGGCGGCCTTCTTCGCCTTCGCCGAGCCCTTCTTGGCCGGCGCGGCTGCCTTCTTCGCCGACCCCGTCACCTTCTTCGCAGGCTCAGTGGTGGACGTCTTCTTCGTCGCGGCCATGCCGTCCGCACCTCCCGGGGGTGTGATGGAGGCGCGGGACTCTATCGCCCACGCAGGCTCGTGAGTCGGTGGCTTCTGTCCCGCGACGCGGCGTCAGGGCTCCCGCTCGACCACGGCGATCGGCTGGGTCGGCTCGGCCTCGGCCGCGTCGTCGTCCCCGCCCTCACCCGCGACCCGGGCGATCTCGGCGATCTCGTCCTCCCCGTCGGCAGCGGTGTCGCCGGCGGGGTCGTTGGCGTCGGCGGACGCGGCGCCGGCCGGCTCGCCGGTCGCCTCCGGCGCGGAGGCGACGGTCTCCTGCTCGGCGGCGGCCGACAGCAGCGGCCGGCGCATGTCGCCGAGCCCGGCGGGGACGCGCTGCACGAGGTCGTTGAGCGCCCCGATCGCCTCGATGATCCGCTCGCGCTGGGCGACGAGGTACTGCTCGAGGTGGTCGACGTCGGACTCGAGGAAGTCGCGCCGGGCGAGCAGCGCCTGGACCTCGCCCTCGACCTTCACCCGCTCGGCCTCCCCGGCGCGGCGCGCCTCGGCCTTGGCCGCTTCGACGATGGCCGTCGCCTCGGCGCGCGCCGCGTCGAGCGTGCTGGCGGCCTCGTCACGGGCCGCGGCGAGGAGCCGGTCGGCCTCCGCCTGGGCCTCGGCGATCGTGGTGTCGGCGGTGCGCTGGGCGAGCAGCAGCGTGCGGCTGATCGTCTCCGCCTCGTCGACCTTGGGTGTCGGCTCGGCCTCCTGCTGCTCGGAGAGCTCCTGCAGCCGGGCCACGGCGGCCCGGGCCCGGGCCTCCATCGCCGTCGCCTCGTTCTGCGCGGCCTCCAGGGCCGCGGCGACCTCCTGGACGAACGTCTCGACCTCGGCGGGGTCGTAGCCCTTGCGGACGGACTTGAAGGTCGTCTGGCGGATCTTCTGGGGGCTCAGCGCCATCGGCCTCAGCTCTCGTAGTCGTCGAATCGGTGGACGCGATGCGGCGCCGGCTTCAGCAGGTACACGCCGGTCGCGATCTTCTCCATGGTCCCGTCGAGCGAGTAGCACACGCCGCTCGCGAAGTCGATGAGCCGGCGGGCGATGTCACGCTCGGTGTTCTCCAGGTTCAGGATGACCGGCTGGCCCTCCTTGAACTTGTCGGCCAGCTCCTGCGCCTGGTCGAAGCGGCGCGGGCGCACGGTGGCGGGCTCGCTGGGCGTCGCCGGGGCGCTGCGGGACGGGCCCTGGGCGCGCGGTGCGGACCGGGCGTGGGCCCCGGAGTCGTCGCCGACGGAGGACACGGGCGCCGGGCGCGGCCGGGCGTCGAAGTCGCGCGACGGGAAGCTCGGGCGCGCCGGCACGGCGCGGATCACGGTCTCGTCCGACTCCGTCGGCCAGTTGCGGTTCCCGGACCCGCGGCCGCCCCGCGACGAGTCGCCGGAGGACCGCGACGTCCTTGCGGGGGGTTCGGCCTCGGCCTGATCGTCGTAGTCGTCGTACGCGTCGTCAGGGCCGAGACCAAGGTAGTCCATGGTCTTCTTCCAGAATGACATCCGGTTCCTCCTGCGCCGCGCAGGCTATCTCATGAGGTCAGGACGTCCGCGGACGGGTGCCGCGGGCGTCACGGCGGGGTTCCCTTCGGGCGCCGGGGACCGAACAGGGCGGTGCCGACGCGGACCCGGGTGGCCCCCTCGGCCACGGCGACCTCCAGATCGCCACTCATGCCCATCGAGCAGGTGCGCAAACCGAGCTCGTCCACGAGCCGACGCACGAGCCGGAACCCGGGCCGGGCCGCCTCGGGCCCGCCGGTCGTCGGGCCCACCGTCATCAGCCCGTCGACGTGGAGCCCGGCCGTCCGGGCCGCCTCGACGAGTGCCGGGACGTCGGTGACGGGGCAGCCACCCTTGCCCGGCTCGCCCGTCGTGTCGACCTGGACGAGCACGGTCGCGCCCGGTGCCCGCTTGGCCAGCTCGGCGACGAGGCGGGGGCGGTCGACGCTCTCGTAGACGTCCACGATCGGCGCCAGCTGCCGGACCTTGTTCGTCTGCAGCTGGCCGATGAAGTGGACGGCGAGCCCGGCCTCACGCGCCACCGGCGCCTTGGCGGCGAGCTCCTGGGCGTAGTTCTCCCCGATCAGGCGCAGCCCGGCCGCCGCCGCGGCGCGCACCGCATCGGGCCCGAAGCCCTTGGTCACGGCGACGATCTCGACGTCGTCACCGATGCGCGCCCGCAGTGCGGCGAGGTTCGCCGCGACGACGTCGGGAGTGGGAGCGGGCCAGTCCGTCAGCGCAGGAACGAAGGGACGTCGAAGTCGTCGTCGTCGTCGGTGTCGAGCGGATCCGGTTCGTCCTCGGCGAACAGCTCGGAGATCGACGTCGGCGGCTTGGACGTGGCCGGTGGCGGACCGTCGACGCGGTCGAAGCCGGCGGCGATCACGGTCACCTTGACCTCGTCGCCCATCTCGTCGTCGATCACCGTGCCGAAGATGATGTTGGCGTCGGGGTGGGCCACGCCGTGGATGATCTCGGCCGCCGCGTTCATCTCGAACAGGCTCATGCTCGACGGGCCGGTGATGTTGAGCAGCACGCCGCGGGCGCCGTCGATGGCGGACTCCAGCAGCGGGCTCGAGATCGCCGCCTTGGCCGCCCCCACGGCGCGGTCGTCGCCGCTCGCCTGGCCGATGCCCATGAGCGCCGAGCCGGCGTTCGAGAGCACCATCTTCACGTCGGCGAAGTCGGTGTTGATGAGGCCGGGGGTCGTGATCAGGTTGGTGATGCCCGACACGCCCTGGAGGAGGACCTCGTCGGCCATCTTGAACGCGTTGAGCACGCTCGTCTTGTCGTTGGCGACCGTCAGCAGGCGGTCGTTGGGGATGACGATGAGCGTGTCGACCTTCTCCTTGAGGCGTTGCACGCCGGCGTCGGCCTGCACGGCCCGCCGACGGCCCTCGAAGGTGAACGGGCGCGTCACGACGCCGATCGTCAGGGCCCCCTGGTTGCGGGCGATCTCGGCGATGACGGGGGCGCCGCCGGTGCCGGTGCCACCGCCCTCGCCGGCGGTGATGAACACCATGTCGGCGCCCTTGACGAGCTCCTCGATCTCCTCGGCGTGGGCCTCGGCGGCCTGTCGCCCGACCTCCGGGTCGCTGCCGGCGCCGAGACCACGGGTGAGGTCACGGCCGATGTCGAGCTTCAGATCGGCGTCGCTCATGAGCAGCGCCTGCGCGTCCGTGTTCACCGCGATGAACTCCACGCCCTTGAGGCCCGCGTCGATCATCCGGTTGACCGCGTTCACGCCGCCGCCGCCGACGCCGATGACCTTGATCACCGCGAGGTAGTTCTGGGGTGCGCCGGCCATCAGCGTGACCTCCCTGTCCTGGGTTCGTTCATGTGGGTCGTGCATTCATCTGCTGCGACGGCTCTGGGAGAGCTGCGGGTGGTTGCGGGCGTTCGCGGGGTGACCCTCACCCGAAGGTCAACCTTCATCCTCGCACGTTACGGGGTGAAACACGTGCATTCCGCAGTATGAGGGGACGAACGCCCCTCGCCTCACGACGGCCCGCGCCCGTCGTCGCGTCGCCCGGCTCACCCCGTCGTCACCTCGTCGGTGGAGACGTCGATGTACCGGAAACCGCCCGCGTCGACCTGGTCGAGCCGGGTCTGCAGGCGCACCAGCTTGGTCACGAGGTCGCGGCCGGGGCCGAAGCGGACCTCGCGGCCCTCGGTGAGCATCATCCGCAGGTCGGAGCCGTTGCCGGTCACCGACACCGACTCGGCCAGCGCCCGCAGCTCGGGTGTCAGCGCCTGGATCAGGTTCGCCGCGGCGACGAACCCCTGGGGGGCGAACCGCCCGGCGTCGAGGTTCGGGGCGTCGGGGCTGGTGATCACGAGGAAGTCGACCGGCTGGCCGTCGACCACGTCGAGGACGCGGGCCTCGATGTCGATCACCCGGAACCGGCCGTCGGGGCCCTGGTACGTGGCGACCGGGGTCCGCTCGCGCAGCTCGATCGTCGCCTGGTGCGGGAACTGCGTGGTCACCCGGGCCGAGGCGACCCACGGGATCGCCTCGAGGCGCCGCTCGGCGGCGTCGGTGTCGGCCCGCAGCACGGGCGTGCCCTCGAGGTCCTCGATGACGGCCTGGAGCGCGGCCTCGTCGGTGTACACCGCCCCGTCGACGCGCACCCGGTCGATGGCGAACAGCGACGAGCCGAGCACGGCGAGCACGGCGATGATCACCGCGAGGACGCCGGTGCCGATCAGCACCCAGCGCAGGCGTCTGCGTCCGGCCGCCCGCTTGACCGCGATGCGCCGCTCGCGCAGGCGGGGTTCGATCCTCGTTGCCGCAGCGGCGTCGGCGAGGCTGATCGTCTCGCCCATCGTGACCGCGGTGTCGTCGATGAACACCGGCCCGCGCGCCGGTGAGGCGTCGTCGGTGGCCGCGGCACCGGTGTCGCGCGCGGCGGAGGCGGCGGCCAGGAGGGGGTCGCCGGCGGCGAGGTAGACGGGGTCGGGGAGCTCGTCGGAGGCGTCGATGACGACCGTCCGCGGCCGTGCCGGGTCCGTGCCGGCGCCGTCGTGGGCGTCCGCCTCGTCGCCGGCGCCGTCGATCGCCACCGCGTCGTCGTCGGCCTCGGCCACGTCCTCGGCGACCTCGTCGACCACACCGTCGACGACCTCGAGGTCGTCGTCGGCGACGTCCTCGTCGGCGAGATCGAGCGGCTCGTCGGCGGGCGCCACGTCGTCGGCCAGCAGGTCGTCGGCCAGCAGGTCCTCGTCCGGCGGTGCCGCGCCCACGGGCCCGTCGTCGAGGGCCTCCTCGGCGACGTCGTCGGCCACCGCGGCCGGCGCGTCGAGGTCCACCTCCTCGGTGGACACATCGGCCGCGGCGGACGCGGCGGGACCGGCCACCGGGCCGCGGCGTGGCGTGCGCCCGGCGATCAGGTCGTCGACCTCCGGGCTCGTCAGATCGATCCGCGCGCGGGCCTGCGCGTCGGTGGCGTCGGCGGCGAACGCGCGCAGCAGCTCGTCGAGCACCTCCGGCGACGGCAGGTCGCCGGTCGGCAGGTCGGGTCGGAAGCGTCGCTGGTTGCCGCTCATGTCGCGTCCTCGTCGGGGAAGCCCACGAGCTTGACCTCGCTGCGCAACCGGTAGCCGGTGGCCTCGGCGACGCGCCGGCGCACCGCCTCGATGACGGCGCGCACGTCGGCGGCGGTCCCACCCTCGGAGGCCTGCACGAAGTTGGCGTGCTTCTCCGAGACCCAGGCCGTCCCGATGCGGAAGCCGCGCAGACCGAGGCCGTCGACGAGGCTGCCCGCGCTCACCTCGCCGGGCACCGGGTTGACGAACACGGAGCCGCAGTTCTGCCCGCCCGGCTGGTGCTCGCGCCGCCACCGCACGATCTCGGCGATCGTCGCCTCGGAGGTCGCCCGGTCGCCGGGGGCCAGGCGCAGGCGGGCGGACAGCACCACGTGGTGGTCGCGCAGGTCCGAGCCGCGGAACCGCAGCCCGAGCGCCTCGACGGGCAGGCGGCGCACCCCGGCGTCGGGGTCGTCCAGGTCGAGCACGGCCGCCTCGACCAGGCAGGCGGCCATGTCCGAGCCGTGCCCGCCGGCGTTCATCCGTACCGCGCCACCGATCGTCCCGGGCACGCCGACCGCCCACTCGAACCCGGTGAGCCCGGCCGCCGCGGTGCGCCGGGCGAGCACGGGCAGCGCCACGCCCCCGCCGGCCACGACGTGCGTGCCGTCGATCTCGATCTGGTCGGCGAGCTCGGCCACCGTGACGGCGATGCCGGGGAAGCCGGTGTCGGCCACGAGCAGGTTCGAGCCGCGTCCGACGACGAGCACCGGCAGGCCCGTCGCCCGCCGGGCCGCGGCGACGGCGAGCAGGTCGTCGACCGTGCGGGCGCGCACGAACAGCGCGGCCGGGCCGCCGACGCGGTAGGTCGTCAGCGGGGCGAGCGGCACGTCACGGCTGGCGCGCGGCCCGAGCAGGCGCGCGGCCTCCTCCACGGCGGCGGCGACCGCGTCGGCCGTCGGCGTCGGCGACGTCACGCCATCCTCCTCGCCGCCCGCCGGGCGAGCACCTCCTCGGGCAGCGTGGCGATGTCCCCGCACCCCATCGAGATGCACACGTCGCCGTCGCCGACCTCGCCGGCGAGGAACGACACGACGTCCTCCCGCCGCGGCAGCCACACGACCCGCGCCTGGGGATGGGCGTCGACGACGGCCTTCACGATCAGCTCGCCGGACACGCCCGGGATCGGCGTCGTGCCCGACGGGTAGATCTCGGTGATCACCGTGACGTCCGCGCCGACGAACGCGTCGGCGTAGTCGGCCCACATCTCGGCGATGCGGTTGTACCGGTTCGGCTGGAACACGGCGATGACCCGCCGCCACCCGTCGCCGCTGTCGCGGGCCGCGGCGATGACCGCGGCGATCTCGGCGGGCAGGTGTGCGTAGTCGTCGACGAACGTGGCGCCACCGTCCACGCCGCGGATGTCGAAGCGGCGGGCGACACCCCCGAACCGGGCGAGCGCGTCGCGGCAGTCGTCGAACGTGGCCCCGAGCTCGAGGGCCATGGCGATGGCCGCCGTGGCGTTGGAGACGTTGTGCCGGCCGCGTAGCGGCAGGTACACCTCCCCGAGCCGCTCCACCCCGCCCGACGTCGTGCGCCGCTCGACGGCGAAGGAGAACGAGCCGCCCTGCGGTGTGGCGTCGACGGCGCGGACGTCGGCCTCGGCGGCGAACCCGTAGGTCGTCGCGCCGTGGCGGCGGGCGAGCTCGGCGCACACCGGGTCGTCGGCGCACAGCACCTTCGGGCCACTGATCGCCGCGACGTAGCGGTCGAAGCTCGCCTGGAGCGCCTCGAACGTGCCGTAGTGCTGCAGGAAGTCGAGCTCGACGTTCAGCAGGATCGTGCCCGCCAACGGCAGCTCGACGTGGGTGCCGTCGCTCTCGTCGGCCTCGACGACGAGCAGCTCGTTGCCGGTCCAGTGGGCGCCCGTGCCGGCGTCGGTGACCTCGCCGCCGACGATGAAGCTGGGCGCGAGCCCGGCCTCGGCCAGGATGAGCATCAGCATCGACGTGGTCGTCGTCTTGCCGTGGGTGCCGGCCACCCCGATCGCCCGCGCCTGGGCGCAGATCGAGGCGAGCATGCCGGCGCGCCGCAGGGTCGGGATGCCGAGCTCGCGTGCGGCCCGCAGCTCGATGTTGTGCTCGGGGATCGCCGTCGACGACGTCACCGCGTCGCAGCCGGTGACCACCGCCGGATCGTGGCCGACGTGGACCTCGACGCCCGCCGCGCGCACGCGGTCGAGCACCGGCTGCTCGCGCAGGTCGCTGCCGGAGACGTGGTGGCCCATCTCGGCGAGGGCGATGGCGATCGCGGACATCCCCGGCCCGCCGACGCCCACGACGTGGAGGCGCAGCGGGCGGGACAGGTCCAGTGGCGCTCGTGGCGCTTCGATGGGCATGACGGCCGACACGGTGCAACCAGGCTAGGAGGCGCGACCGCCCTCCGACCGGCCACCTGCGCCGCGCGCGACGTCCTCGATGACCTCGGCGAGCGCGCCGCCGCGGTGCAGCCGGCCGAGGCGCGCCGCGTTCGCGCCGAGCTCGGCGAGCCGCGCCGGGTCGGCGCGCAGCGCCTCGATCAGCTCGCCGAGCCGGGCGGGCCGGGCGACGAGCTCCGCCTCCGACAGCAGCACGGCCCCGCCCTCGTCGGACAGCCAGCGCACGTTGAGCGTCTGGTGGTCCTCCGCGGCGCCGGCCCACGGCACGAGGATCGCCGGGGTGCCCGTGACGGCGACCTCGGCGACGGTGCTCGCGCCGCCGCGGCCGACGAGCAGGTCGGCGGCGGCGTACAGGCGCTCCACGCGGTCCTCGTAGCCGACGATCTGGTGCAGCAGGCCGTCGCGACCGTCCCGGGCGGGGGGTGCGTCGGCGAGGAACCGCTCCCCCACCACCTGGCGGATGGCGAGCCCGGGGTCGGTCGCGTGCTCGGTGGCGTACGCCGCGATCGCCGCGTTGAGCACGCCCGAGCCCTGTGACCCGCCGGTCACGGCGACGACGAAGCGGTCGGCGGGCAGGCCGAGCGCGGCGCGCGCACCGGCGCGGTCACGCGCCCGGTCGACGGCGAGGATGTGCCGGCGCAGCGGCGCGCCGGTCACGATCGCCCGTGGCAGCGGCGAGTCGGGGTAGGCGACGGCGCACGCCGCGGCGATGCGCGCGGTGAGCTCGCTCGCCCGACCGGGCCGGCGGTCGTAGCTGACGACGACGATGGGGATGCGCAGCCGCCGGGCGGCGAGCACGGCCGGCAGGCTGGCGTAGCCGCCGACGGACACGACCACCTCCGGCTGCAGCTCGCGCAGCAGCCGGATCGCGGCGCGCCGGGCACCGATCAGCTTGGGCACGAGTGCCGCGTTGCGGCGCACGTTCGCCAGGTTCAGCTCCCGCTGCAGCCCGACGACGTCGAAGAACGTGTGCGGGAACGGCGTCGTCGGCAGCAGCTTCGTCTCGATGCCACGGCGCGCGCCGACGTAGTGGATCTCCTCGGGGGCGTGCCCGGCGTCGACGAGGGCCTCGGCGATGGCCAGCGCCGGCAGGACGTGGCCCGCGGTCCCGCCGCCGGTGACGACGGCGAACGTCGCGGTCATGCGCCGGCCGGTGTCCGGGTGACACCGCCCCGGCGGGCGACGTTGAGCAGGAGACCCGCCGCGGTCATCGACACGAACAGGGACGAGCCGCCGGCGGAGAAGAACGGCAGCGTCAGCCCGGTGACCGGCATCAGCCCGGTCACGCCGCCGAGGTTAATCACCGCCTGCACGCCGAACCACGCCGTGATGCCGCCGGCGAGCAGCATCGAGAAGCGATCGGGCGCGGCGAGCGCCGCCTGGATGCCGAACCAGGCGAGCAGCATGAACCCGCCGATCACGGCGAGCGCGCCGACGAACCCGAGCTCGTCGGCGATGACGGCGAAGATGAAGTCGCTGTGGGCGAGCGGCAGGTAGCCGAGCTTGCCGTTGCCGGCGCCGACACCGGAGCCGGTCAGCCCGCCGTGGGCGATCGACAGGAACCCCTGGTACGTCTGGTACGAGAGGTGGTCACGGTTGCCGGCGATGTCGAGGAACGCCGTGAAGCGCTCGTAGCGGTACTCCGTGGAGAACACGAACCCGAGGGCGCACGCCGCAGCGACGATCCCGGTCAGCAGCATCGGCGACAGCGGCACGCCACCGATGAACGCGGTGGCGAGGACGATCGACGTCATCACGATCGCCGACCCCAGGTCGCCCTGGACCAGGCAGCCACCGGCGGCGAACGCGGCGACGAGGGCGACGGGGCGCAGGCTCTTGCGCACGTCGGCGAGCTGCTCCTGGCGGCGCACCAGCAGGTCGGCGCACAGGATCACGACGGCGAGCTTGAGAAACTCCGACGGTTGCACGCTGAACGACCCGAACGTGACCCACGCCCGGGCGTCGTTCACCGTCGCCCCCACCCCGGGGACGAACGGCAGGGCCATCGCCGCGCCGGCGAGCACGGCGAGGGGGATCGCGGCGCGCTGCACCCAGCCGAGGTGGATGCGCATGGCGATGATCATCCCGACCAGGCCCACGGCGGCCCACGTCGCCTGACGGGTGAAGATGTGGTAGGGGCTGTTGCCCTTCGCCGCCTCGACCGTGGCCGACGCCGACAGCACCATCACGAGCCCGAGCAGCACGAACAGCGCGACGACGACGCCGATCACGTAGTAGGCGACCGGGGCGGGACCGTGCTGGACGTCCCAGATGCGGGGACGGTCGGTGCGCGGCGGCTTGAGCGCCCGCCGGCCGGCGGCGCGGCGCTCGGGGACGTTGCCGTTGTGCAGCCGCTCCAGCGCCCGCCGCCGGCGTTCGGCGAGCGAACCGCTGCGCGGCTGGGCCACCGTGGTCGTGTCCGTCACGTCGAACCTCCAGCTGTTCGCGCTCGTACCAGCCTGCGGAAGTCGTCGCCGCGCTCCGGGTAGCCGCCGTACCAGTCGAAGCTGGCGCAGCCCGGCGAGAGGAGCACGACGTCGCCCGGCGCGGCGAGCTCGCCGGCCGCGTCCACCGCCTCGGCCATCGACGTCGCCGTGACGAGCCGGGCGCCGGCCGCGACGACGGGCCGGAACGCCGCGGCGACCTTCCCGGCCGACTCGCCGATGGCGACCACGGCGTGCACGCGGCCCGCGGCGGCGTCCGCCATCGGCGAGAGGTCGAGACCCTTGTCGGAGCCACCGGCGATGAGCACGAGGGACTCGAACGCGCGGATCGCGACCGATGCAGCATGCGGCGTGGTGGCCTTGGAGTCGTTGTACCAGCGGACCCCGTCGGCCTCGCCGACCAGCTCGATGCGGTGCGGCGGGCCGACGAAGGACGCCAGCGCGGCGGCGACCGCGTCGGGCGTGGCGAGGCCCGGCTCGATCGTGAGCGCGGCGGCGGCGAGCCCGTTGGTGAGGTCGTGGGGCAGGGCGCGGCGCATCACGGCGACCGCGGCGAGCGGGCCGCCGGGTCCGGTGAGCACGGCGTCGGCGCCACGGCCGGCCACGTGGTAGTCGGCACCCGTCGCGGCGAACGTGCGCTGCCGCCCCGGCGCCCGGCGCAGGTGGCGCATCACCACCGGATCCTCGGCGTAGCCGATCGCCACGTCGTCGGTGCGCTGCTGGGTGAAGATGCGCGCCTTGGCGGCCTCGTAGCTGGCCATGCCGGTGTGCCAGTTGAGGTGGTCGGGCGCCAGGTTCAGCCACACCGCGGCATCGCCGCGGAAGCACTCGGTCCACGCCAGCCGGAAGCTCGTGCACTCGACGACGAACGCGTCGACGTCGAGGTCGAGCGCGGCGACGAGCGGCACGTCGGTGTTCCCGGCGGCCACGGCGCGCACCCCGGCGGCGGCGAGGATCTCGACGGCGAGCAGCGTCGTGGTGGTCTTGCCGTCGGTGCCGGTGACGGCGAGCATCGGCCGCGGCCCGCCCGGCCGCTCCTGCTCCCAGCGATAGGCGAGCTCGAGCTCGCTCCACACCGGCCGGCCGGCGTCCGCGGCGATCGAGAACAGGGCGTGGGTCTCGGGGACGCCGGGAGCCGGCACGACGACATCACTGGCCGCGACCAGCCGCTCGAGGCGCGCCGCGTCGGGTGCGGCGACGAGCTCCACGCCGAGCTCCTCGGCGAGTGCCCGCTTGGCGTCGTCGACGGCGTCGTCGGACGCGATGACCTCGGCGCCGCGGGCGCGCAGTGCCCGCACCGTGGCTGCGCCGGCAACGGCCAGCCCGTGCACCAGCGCGCGGTCCGGTCCGCTCACGGCTGCCCCGAGGAGATCCGGGTGAAGTCGCCGATGAACAGGCCGAGCGCGGCGGCGACGCAGAACGCCGAGATCAGCCAGAAGCGGATGATCACGGTGGTCTCCGGCCAGCCGACCAGCTCGAAGTGGTGGTGGATGGGCGACATGCGGAACAGCCGCTTCCGGCGGCCGCTCGCCTTGAACACGAGCATCTGGATGCCGACCGACCCGGCCTCGATGACGTTGAGGCCGCAGATCAGCGGCAGCAGCAGCTGCGTGTTCAGCGTGAGCGCGAGCAGCGCCAGCGCCGATCCGAGCCCGAGCGCGCCGACGTCGCCCATGATGATCCGCGCCGGCGCTGCGTTGAACCACAGGAAGCCCATGCAGGCACCGGCGAACGCCGCGGCGAGGGCGGCGAGGTCGAGCGGGTTGACGACGCCGTAGATGTCGGGGTTCCGGAACGCCCAGTAGCCGATGATCATGAACGCGCCGAACCCCATCAGCGCCGACCCGCCGGCGAGGCCGTCGAGGCCGTCGGTGACGTTCACCGCGTTCGTCGTCGCCCAGATGATCAGCCCGGCGAAGATGACCCAGGCGAACTTCGGCAGCTCCCAGCCGGGGTAGTCGGCCCGCGTCAGCGACACCGTGGTCGCGATCCCGGTGGCCTCGACGAGCCACCAGGCGATGCCGAAGCTGAGCAGCATCGTGATGTAGTTCTTCTGCTTCCAGAAGATGCCGCGGTTGTGCCGCTTGCGGACCTTGATGAAGTCGTCGAGGAAGCCCATGAACGCCATCACGAGGACGGCGACCCAGACGATCAGGGCCTGATCGGAGAACACGAGGCCGCGCCGCAGGTGGGCGGCGACCCAGCCCCCACCGGCGGCCACGATGATGGCGATGCCGCCCATCGTCGGCGTGCCCTGCTTGGCCATGTGGTGCTCGGGGCCGTGGTCCTCCTTGCCGAGGATCGGCTGGCCGAGCCCGCGGGTGCGGAACGCCGAGATGAGGAACCGGGTGACGAGCAGTGACAGCACGCCGGACACGACGCCGGCGATCATCACGGCGATCATGACGTCACCCCGTTGTGACCCGTGATCATGCGCGAGCCTCCAGTGCCGCGCGCACGACCTCGCGGTCGTCGAACGGCAACGTCTCCGTTCCGATGACCTGCGTCGTCTCGTGGCCCTTGCCGGCGACGACGACGACGTCGCCGGGGGAGGCCAGCTCGACGGCCTTGGCGATGGCCGCCGCCCGGTCCGGTTCGACGACGACCGACGACCGGTCGGCGATCCCGCTCAGCACGGCCTCGATGATGGCGCCGGGGTCCTCCGACCGGGGATTGTCAGATGTCACGACGGCGACGTCGGCGAGCTCGGCGACGGTCGCCCCCATGAGCGGCCGCTTGGCGTGGTCGCGGTCGCCGCCCGCGCCGAACACGACGATCACGCGCCCCGGTGCGACGGCCCGGGCGGCGGACACGACCTCGCGCAGCCCGTCGGGCGTGTGGGCGTAGTCGACGATCGCGATGATCCCGCCGCCGTCGCCCTCGCGGGGGACGATCCGCTCGAAGCGGCCGGGGACCGGCGCCGCGCTCGCCAGCCCGGCGGCGATCGTCGGCGGGTCGATGCCCAGCGCCGCCGCGGTCGTCGCCGCGGCGAGCGTGTTGGACACGTTGAACGAGCCGCCGAGCGGCACGACGAGCCGCTCCCCCCGCCACGTGAGCTCGTGGCGGTCGGCGGTGACCACGACGTCGCTCGCGTCGGCGAGGGAGTACGCCTGCATCGGGATCGGCGCGGCGTCGAGCAGCAGGCGCCCGTGGGTGTCGTCGGCGTTGCTGACGCCGAGCGCGCTGAGCTCGGGGGTGAACAGCCGGGCCTTCGCGCGGAAGTACTCCTCGGGCGTGCCGTGCAGATCGAGGTGGTCGACGCCGAGGTTCGTGAACACGGCGGCGGCGAAGCGCGTGCCGTCGACGCGGTGCATCACGAGGGCGTGCGACGACACCTCCATCACGACCGCGTGGTGGCCCTCGTCGCGCGCCGCGGCGAGGCGCGCCTGCAGCTCGGGCGCCTCCGGTGTCGTCTTGGTGCCCGACAGGGTGCCGATCACGGTCGTCGGCCCGCCGGCCCGGCGCAGGATCGCGGCGAGGAGCGCGCTCGTGGTGGTCTTGCCGTTCGTGCCGGTGATCCCGACGACGGTCAGCGCCTGGCTGGGGTGCCCGTGGAGCGCGGCGGCGACGGGCCCCATCGCCCGCCGCGTGTCGTCGACGACGAGCTGGGGCACCGGTGCACCTGCCGGCGTCGTGACGTCGACGACGTGGTCGACGAGCAGGGCGGTCGCGCCGGCGGCGACGGCGGCCGCGGCGAACGTGTGCCCGTCGTGGTGCTCGCCGCGGACGCACGCGAACAGGTGACCGGACGCGACGAGCCGGGAGTCGTGGGTCATCGCCGTCACCGTCGTCGACGGATCGCCCTCGATCCGTCCGTGCAGCGCCGCCGGCACGGCCTCGACGAGCTCAGCGAGCGTGGTCATCGCAGCACCCGAGCGGTTCGCAGCCTCACTCCGGACAACCCGTCGACCCGGGCGGTTGGGTGATGTCGAGCTCGTGCACCATCACCGGGGCGAGCTCCTGGAACACCGGCGCGGCGGCGGTGCCGCCGTAGCGGTCGTTGCTGTCGGCGGGCGGCCGCTCGACGGAGACGAGGATCGTCACCTGGGGGTCCTCGGCGGGCAGGAAGCCGACGAAGCTGGCGTAGTAGGCCTTCTTGCCCTCGGCGTCGACGTAGCCGCCATCGGCCTGGGCGATGTAGCCGGTGCCGGTCTTGCCGGCGATGGACAGCCCGGGCACCTGCGCCCGCTTGGCGGTGCCCTCGCACACGACGCGCTTCATCAGCTGCTGCATCGTCTCGGCCACCTCGGGTCGCAGCACCTCGTGGGTCGGCGACGGTGGCAGGTCGCGCACGTCCCCGTCGGCGTCGACGGTGGCGCGCACCAGCTTCGGCGCCACGTAGGTGCCGTCGTTGGCGATCACGTTCACCGCCGAGATCAGCTGGATCGGGCTGCTGGACACGCCCTGGCCGTAGGCCACGGTGAACTTCTCGGTGCCCTCCCAGGTCTGCCAGGGGGCGAGGATCCCTGGGTTCTCGTTCGGGAAGTTCAGCGCCGTGCGCTTGCCGAGGCCGAACAGGCGCATGTAGTGGTCCTGCTGCTCGAAGCTGCTGCCGCTCGGCCCGCGCAGCTGCTGGGAGATGTAGATCGTGCCGATGTTCGACGACTCCGTGAGGATGTCGCTGACCGTCATCGGTTCGGTGGCGTGCATGTGCGAGTCGTGCAGCCGGTCGCCGTTCTTCGTGAACACGTCGTACCAGGGCACGACGAAGACGGTGTCGGGCGTGACGACGCCGTCGTTGAGCGCCGCGGACACGGTGATCACCTTGCCGACCGAGCCCGGCTCGTACGCGCTGACGGCCGCGTAGTTGCCGGACGTGACCTCGTAGCGGCCGGTCTGCTCGTCGAGCGCCACCGACGCCATGGCGTAGATCTCGCCGGTCTTGGAGTCCATGACGATCGCCTGCGCGCCCTGTGCGCCGATGCGCGACACCTGGTGCAGCAGCGCCTGTTCGGCCGCGTACTGCACGGATCGGTCGAGCGTGGTGACGATGTCGTTGCCGGGGATCGGCTCCTCGACGACGCGCTCGCTGCCGGCGATCGTGCGACCGCCGGGGGCGACCTCCACCGTCGCCTTGCCGGACACCCCGGCGAGCACGTTGTCGTACTGCAGCTCGAGGCCGGCGATCCCCTTGCCGTCGATGTCGGTGCGCCCGATCACGCTGCGCCCGGTGTCGCCGCCGGGGAGGATGCGGCGGTCCTCGCGGTAGATCGTCACGCCGGCGAGATCGAGCGCCTCGAGCTGCTCGGCGAGCTCGTTGTCCACCTGGCGGGCGACGTACAGGAAGCCGCGGTCCTGCTTCGCCATCTCCTCGGCCAGCTCGTCGCGGCGCTCGTCGCTCAGCCCGAGCACGTCGGCGAAGACGTCCGCGGTGCCCTCCGGATCGTGGACCTGCTTGGGGTTGACGGCGATCGTGCTGGCCGGCACGGACAGCGCCAGCTCCTCGCCGTTGCGGTCGAAGATCGAGCCGCGCTGGGCGCGCAGCGGTCGCTCGCGGGTCCACTGCTGGGCGGCCGCACTGCGCAGCGAGTCGCCCTCGATCGTCTGCAGCAGGCCGACCTTCACCAGGACGGCCGACAGCACGACGAGCAGGCCGACGAGCGTCGCGATCAATCGTCGGCGCGGCTGACCGGCCGAGAACCGGCTGGTGAGCCGGCGCGTGCGGGTGCGGATCGTGCGCCGGGCGCGCTGGCGGGGATCCGGTTGGCGCGGCGCCCGCACCCGCTTGGGCCGGGCGGGTCGCGGGGTGATCCGGACCTCGCGCCTGGCGCGGACGTCGCGCCTGGCCCGGACGTCGCTCAGCCGGCGGACCGTCGGTGCCGCCGCGCTGCGGTCCGACGCCCCGCCGGCGCGCCGGCCCGTCGTGGCAGCCCGACGGGCTGGCGTGTGCTGGCGGCGAGGCCGGCTGTCCCGGCTCGCCGGCGTGCTCGGTTGGGCGCGACGCGCCCGGGGAGGTGCGCCGCGACGAGACGACGCCGTGCCCCGGCGCGGTGCGCCCGGATGCGATCCGTGTGGTGCGGGCGGGCGGGAGCGCTCCATCATCCACCTGCTCCGTCGACGGCCTTCACCCGGCGGATCTGGGCCAGCGGGTCGGGCGGCGTGATCGTGCCCGTGAGCTCGTCGACGATCCCTGCGGCGGCGAGCATCTTCGCCAGCGTGTGGGGATCGACGGACATGAACTCGCTGCGCGGGGCCTGGCGCATCCCGAGCTCGCTCGCCGCGATCGCCAGGCGCGTCGGCGAGCGCAGCTCGGCGCGCTGCTGACGGAGCACGTCGAAGCGCTCCCGCTCGGCGGTGACGGCCGCCTCGAGCCGGTCGATCTCGACCTGCCGCTCCGACAGCCGGGTGTGCAGGACGACCGTGCCGAGCATGAGCACGACCACCACGAGGCCGAGCACCAGCGCGGCGTTGACGGCGACGCGCGGCTTGGGCACGAGCCGGAGGTCCGGCTTCGTGTCCGGGCGCGCCTCACGGGAGGGGCGCGACGACGGCCGGGCACCGTGACGCACCGGGCGCGGTGCGTCGACTCGGCGGGCGTGGACCGTCGCCGCCACGTCAGCGACCGTCCCGGTCGTCGCCGTGGCGCGGCTCGGTGCGCTCGGCCACCCGCAGCCGGGCGGAGGCGGCGCGCGGGTTGGCCTCCACCTCGGCGGCGGACGGGCGCTTGGGCACGCGGCGCACGATGCGGACCGTCTGCACCGCACCGCAGACGCACGGCAGGCCCGGCGGGCAGTCGCACTCGCCGGTGGCCCGGCGGAAGACGTCCTTCACGATGCGGTCCTCGCCCGAGTGGTACGACAGCACGGCGATGCGCCCGCCGGGCCTGGTGTGCTCGATCGCCTGCTCGAGGGCCCGCGGCAGGGCCTCGAGCTCCCGGTTGACCTCGATGCGGATGGCCTGGAACGTGCGGGCGGCCGGGTGCCCACCGCGCCGCCGGGTGGCGGCGGGGATCGCCGCGGTGACGATCGCCGCCAGCTCCGCGGTCGTCTCGATCGGCCGGGCGGCCACGATCGCCCGGGCGATGCGCATCGCGAAGCGCTCGTCGCCGTACTCGCGGATGATGCGGGCGAGCTCGTCGACGTCGTACCCGTTGACGACGTCGCTGGCCGACCACGGCGAGGTGGTGTCCATCCGCATGTCGAGCGGGCCGGCGTTGCGGAACGAGAACCCGCGCTCGGGCAGGTCGAGCTGCGGCGAGGACACGCCGAGGTCGAACAGCGCGCCGCTCAGGCCCTCGCGCAGGTGGGCGTCGAACGCCGCGTCGATGTCGCTCGCGGCGAGCTCCTCCAGCGATGGTCGTTGGATCTGATCGGTGGGCATGAGCTGATCGAGGTCGTCGAACCGGGCGTGGACGGCACGCACCCGGGGCCCGAAGCGCCGGAGGCGGGCAGTGGCCGCCGCGAGCGCCGCGGGATCCCGGTCGATGCCGAGGACCATCAGGTCGTCCCGGTGTTCCAGCAGGGCTTCGGAGTGACCGCCACCGCCGAGCGTGGCGTCGAGCACCACACCGGCCGGCACCGTGGCGAAGACCTCGACGATCTCGTCGAGCATCACCGGCCGGTGCACGAAGGGCACGGATGGGTCGGTCATCTGCCTGCCGTCGTGAGCGGTTCGTCGATCCTCGCGCCTCCTTCCGTCAAGGGGTGAGCGGTGTGAGCAGGGTGAGCAGGGTGGGCGCGCGGCGCGTCGCGGCCGCGGTGGGGAGCGGTGGGGAGCGTGGGGGCGGCCGAGCGTGGTCGGGGGGTCATTCGCGGCCTCCGGCGAGCTCGATGCGGCCGAGGGTGGCGATCTCCTCGTAGACCTCGGGCGACCACAGCTCGACGCGGTCGAGGTTGCCCGAGACGATCACCTTGGAGCCCGGGGTGAGCTGGGCGTAGCTGCGGAGCCGCTCGTCGACGGTCACCCGGCCCTGCTTGTCGAGGCTGACCTGGCGCGCGGAGTGAGCGAAGGCGCGCTGGCGGTTGATGGAGATCTCCTTGTCCCGGACCTGGCGCATCAGCTCCTCCGCCATCGCCTCGAACGCGTCGGCGGGGAAGACGTCGATGCAGCGCTGCTCGCCGTAGGCGAGGTAGGCGGTGTCGCCGAAGCGGTCACGGAACGCCGACGGGAGGGCCAGCCGGCCCTTGTCGTCGAGCTGGCGTTCGTGGACTCCGACGAACACGCCAAAACCACCGCACCTTCCTCGCTCGAGTCCCGGACGGCTGCCTCATCGGGGAACCCCGGGCGGTCCCCACCGGCCCCCACTCTGCCCCCCACTTCCCCCCAAAGTCAACCACTCTCCCCCACTTCTCCCCCTCGGCCTCCCCGGCCTCCCCACGGGCTCGGCGGCGCGTTCGGGCGCGAACGTCCTGGTCAGCGGGGTCGCGAGGGCGCGCGGAGGACGGTGCGCGGGGCGCGCCGGGTCAGCGGCTTCGGCAGGAGCGAACCGGACGCGCGTCGCGTCCGATCGCTCACCCGGCGGGTGGGGCGGCGCCCGGGATCAGGGCTCGGGGCGGAACTGGATGACGAGACGGCCGCGGGTGCCACCGCGCTCGAGGCGGGCGTGGGCCTCGCCGGCGCGCTCGGGCGGGTAGGTCGCGGCGAGCCGGAGCGTGATCTCGCCCGCCTCGACCTGGCGCCCCAGGCGGTCGAGCTTCGCCTGCTCGTGCTGGTACTCGCGGACCCAGACCTGGTGGATCGTGATCCCCCGCTCGGACTCCCCCTCGAACTGGCGCACCGCAGCGAGCGCACCACCGTCGCGGATCGCCGGCAGCACGCGGGTGTGCTGGACCGCCCCATCGGCGACCGCGTCGACGCCCTCGGGCACGACCTCGCGGATCCGCGCCGCGACGTCGTCGCCCCGGCGCACGATCACGTCGGCACCGAGCGCACGCACGAGCTCCTCGTCCTGCTCGGCGGCGTCGGCGATCACGCGCAGGCCGTCGGCCCTGGCCAGCTGCACGACGTAGCCGCCGAACGCCCCGGCGGCCCCGGTGACGGCGATCGTCGACCCGGGCGGCAGGGCGAGCATGTCGAGGGCCTTGCGTGCGGTGAGCCCGTTCATCGGCAGCGTGGCGGCCTCGGCGAGCGTGGCGCCCGCCGGTGCCCGAGCCACCGACGTGGCCGGCAGCACGATGCTGTCGCTGTAGCCGCCGTGCTGGCCGAACGGCACGACGATGCCCATCGCCCGGTCGCCGATCCGCAGGTCCGTCTCCGTGCCGGGGCCGATCTCGTCGACGATCCCGGCGACGTCCATGCCGGGGACGTACGGCGGCTCGAGGTGCTTCATCATCTCGTGGCGGGCACCGATGCGCGTGAAGGTGTCGGTGGGGTTGACCGCCGCGGCGTGGACCGCCAGCCGGATCTCGCCGGGTCCGGCGTGCCGGTCGGGCAGCTCGAAGACGCGCAGCATCTCCGGTCCGCCGTAGCCCCCTGGTCCGCTCACACCGACGACGCGCATGGCGGAGTCGTAGCACCGCGACGGGCGGCGGCGACAGCCGTGCGTCATCCTGCGGGCGGGCCGCGGACGGGCCGACGCCGTCCGCGGCACGTCCGGCATGGCCGCGCGAACCCGATCAGCCGTCGGTGATGAACGAGACGACGACCTCGTTCCACCGCGCGGCGAAGGACGTGTACAGCCCGTGACCGGCGCCCTCGATCACGACGAGGCGGCCGTCGCGCAGCAGCCTCGCCGTCGGTTCGCCCGTCAGCGCGAGCGGTGCCGAGCGGTCGTGGTCTCCGTGGACGACGAGCGTGGGCACGCCGACGGCGGCGATCTCCGCGCGCAGGTCGGCGGACGCGATCGCCTCGTTGGTCGCCAGCAGCACCGGGAGCGGCGTCTCGTACAGCGTCCGGAGCGTCCAGGCGGTGTGCTGCGGCGACCGGTCCTCACCCGGGCCCCAGTAGCCGGCGGTGTTGGCGTCGAGCCACGCGCCGAAGTCGGCGGCCATCGCGGCGCGGTTGGCGGCGAGCGCCTCCGCGGGCAGCCCGAGGTCGTTGCGGGGACCGAGCGTGAGGCACGGGGTGGTCGGGGCGCTGAGCACGAGCCGGGTGACCCGGGGCGTGCCGAGCCCACCGACGGCGTGCGCCGCCACCGCGCCACCCATCGACTGCCCGACGAGGACGACGTCGTCGAGGTCGAGCGCATCGAGCACCGTGATCACGTCCGCGGCCATCGTGTCGAGGTCGTAGCCATCCGTCGGGCGGTCCGAGCGGCCGTGGCCGCGCTGGTCGATCGTGACCACCTGCAACCCGGCGCCCAGCAGCGCGGGGAGCTGCGCGTCCCACATGTGCGCGGCGAGCCCCCACGCGTGCAGCAGGACGACCGGCCGGCCGCTCCCCCACACGTCGACGGCCAGTCGGGTTCCGTCCTTCGTCTCGATGAGCATGCAACCGTTGTACGGCCGCCCCGCGTGGGGATCGATTCCCTCTCAGGTCATCAGGTCGGGCCGCTCAGCGACCGCGGCAACGACGCCACGCACCGAGGACGGCGCCGAGCGTCGTGCCGTACACGAGGTGGGCACTGAGGTCCTGCCACAGCGTCGAGCGGTCGTAGTCGGTGATCGGCCGATAGATGCCGAGCGGACCGAGCACCGCATACGACGTGCCCCACGCCGTCACCCCGGTCCCGACACCGATCGCCAGGGACGGGACGCGCCAGCCGCCGACCGAGACCGCGGGCCGGCGACCGTGCCCCAGCCGATCCCCGTCATCCAGTGCACGACGTCGTTCGTCACCGCGACCGCCCGATCGGGCAGCGCGACGCCGAGCGTGTCGGCGACCAGCTTCCCCACCCTCGCCGGCGCGTCCTCGCCGAACCCCGGTGCCTCCGTCGAGAGCTCCCACTCGAGCGGGCCGCGATCGCCGCCCTCCGCCCGGTACCGCCGGTACCACACGGCATCCATCGCCGCCGTGGCCACCGCCCCGGCGACCGCACCCCGGATCACCTCCCGACGAGCCCCACACCCGGACAGTAGGCGGAACGCCCGGGGTGACACGCCCGCCCCGCCCACCAACCGGGGCCTCCGGGCTGGTGTCACCGCGACCGCCGCCGACCGCGGATGCGGTGACGCAAACCCGGGCGACACGTGCCGGGTGCTCCGCGTCGTGCGCGCGGCGGTCGTCCCGCGATGCTGGACCCGTGCGCTTCGGCATCTTCTTCGAGCTGTCCGTCCCCCCGCCCTACGACAGTGCCACCGAGCGGAAGGTCTACGAGAACGCACTCGAGCAGGCGATCCTGGCCGACGAGCTGGGCTTCGACTGGGTGTGGGCCGTCGAGCACCACTTCCTCGAGGGCTACAGCCACTGCTCCGCCCCCGAGCTGTTCCTCACCGCCGTCGCCGCCCGCACCACCCGGATCCGGGTCGGGCACGGCGCGGTGGTGTGCGTCCCGGAGATGAACCACCCGGTGCGCGTCGCCGAGCGAGCGGCCGCCCTGGACATCCTCTCCGGCGGCCGCCTCGAGGTCGGCACGGCACGGTCGTCGACGTGGACCGAGCTCGGCGGGTTCTCCGTCGATCCGGACCTGACCAAGCAGACCTGGGACGAGTACGTCCACGTGCTGCCGAAGATGTGGTCGGGTGAGCCGTTCTCGTACGAGGGCATCGGCTGGCGCATGCCCGAGCGGCGCGTGCTGCCGCGACCGGTGCAGGACCCGCACCCACCGCTGTGGGTCACCGTCACCACCCCCGGCACCGAGCTCGACGCCGCCGACCGCGGCATCGGCTGCCTCGGCGTCGCCGCCGTGTCCTTCGCCGAGCAGGAGCGGCGGACCGCCGAGTACCGCCGCCGCATCCAGCTGTGCGACCCGGTCGGCGCGGTGAACGACGCCATCACCACCCAGAACTTCCTGTTCTGCCACGAGGACCTCGACCACGCCGCGGCCGTGGGCGGCTCGATGGCCACCACGTTCGGGCTGTCCAACTCGCACCTGCTGTGGACCCGCGAGGCCTACCCGACGAGCGCGTACCAGAGCCTCGGCAACCTCGCCCCGGCCGCGGTCAAGAAGGAGACCGGCGCACCCGGCGACCGGCGGCCACTGCCCGAGGGCATCGCCATCGGCGATCCGGACCGCATCATCCGCGAGATCTCCCGGTGGGAGAGCATCGGCGTCGACGGCATCAATTTCATGCTCAACGCGATGGAGGAGATCCCCCAGGAGGAGGTCCTCGCCAGCCTCCGACTGTTCGCCGCCGAGGTGATGCCGAAGTTCAAGAGCTGAGGGAGCCCCATCGACATGACCGCCGACCTGCCCCACCTGTCCTCACCGGCCGCCGAGCCCGTCGAGCTCCGCGACGTCGAGATCTTCCAGGCCGCGTTCGAGCACGCCGGCTCGCGCGGCGACGCGTTCCTGCCCTCCGGGCTCGTGCCGACGATCCCCACGCTGGTCACGTTCCTCGCCGTCCGCGCACCGGACTCCCCCACCGGCCCGTTCACCTTCGCCCAGGTGCGCATCTCCTGCCGCAGCGGGGCGCGCGCCCGGGCGCTCGCCGTCGCCACCGCGGTCGATGCCGCGCCGGCGACCGCGGCGTGGCTCGCCGAGCGCTGGGGCATCGCCGGCCAGGGCGCCGTGCGCTACGTCCGTCGCTACGACCGCGTCGACGTGACCGCGCCGTGGTTCGACGTGACCCTCGAGCACCCGAAACCGATCGGCGTGCACGACGTCCAGTACGTCACCGGCCTGCACCCCGTCGCCACGGCCGACGGCGAGCGCCTCGCCCAGGTGGAGGTCGAGATGGAGCTCGGCCGCGTCGAGCGCGGCCGGCCGGTGCTGCACCGCTTCGACGCACCGGGGACGGCGGCCGGGCTCAACCCCACGTTCCCGGTCGCCGCGACGTCGGGCGTCGGCACGCTCGTGCTGCCCCGGCTGCGGTTCATCCTGCGCCCCGACGTGCCACCGCACCTCGGCACCGAGCACGTCCACCCGGCGGCGGTCACGTCGAGCTGAGCTGCGCGGCCACCGCCGCCGGCAGCGCTGCGGCGACGTCGACCGGGAGCTCGGCCACCGCCGGCAGCTCCGCCACCGGGACGTCCCCGGCGAGCAGCGCGGCGAGCCCCGCCGGGTTCCACGTGGTGTGCACGGCGCACTGGAAGCGCGCCCCGGCGCGGTTCCGGCGCTGGCTGATGCCGACGAGCTTCGCCCCGCCGTGCACCACCTCGCCGGGGCCGAGGCCGGCGAAGCACACCAGCGGGCACCACCGCGAGCACGCCACGAGTCCGTCCTGGTGGACCGCAACGTCGACGACGCCCAGCGTCCGCAGCGCCGACGCGACGTGCTCGCCGAGCCAGCGCATCGACGCCGCCACGTCGTCGCCGACGCCCGCCTCGTGCAGCCGCGCCGTGGGCACGACCACGTCGAACCACACGATCCGCCCCGGCTCGAGCAGCACCACGCCCCCACCGCTGCGCCGGCGCACCACGCTCACGCCGGCGCGCGCGCAGGCCGCGGCGTCGACGACCTGCTCGGCGCGCTGGGTCGACCCGAGCACGAGCGCCGGGCGCTCGACCTCGAACACCCAGACCTCCGGGGCGACGACACCGTCGAGCACCCGTCCGTGGAACTCGGCGGCGTCCCCGCGGAACGCCCGGACCGCGTACGCCGTCACGGGACCGGCACCGTCCCGACGCCGGCGGCCGTCACGACGCGATCGCGAGGTAGGGCTTCCACGCGTCGGGCACGCGCGTCACGCTGACGACCAGCCAGCTGTTGGCCCGCGGCGGGCGGCACGGCCGGGCGAGGCGCATGCCCGCCTCGTCGGGGGTGCGGTCGCGCTTGTGCAGGTTGCACGCGCGGCACGCCGCCGCCACGTTCTCCCACGAGTGCTCGCCGCCACGTGACCGCGGCAGCACGTGGTCGATGGAGTCGGCGGTCCGCCCGCAGTACTGGCAGCGGTAGTCGTCGCGGGCGAACACGGCGCGTCGCGACAGCGCGGTGCGGCGGTGGTAGGGCACCTTGACCATGTAGCGCAGACGGATCACGAGCGGACTCGGCACGCTGATCGACGGCGAGTGGAGGACCGTGCCGTCCTCCTCGACGATCTCGGCCTTGTCCGCCAACACGAGGCACGCCGCCCGGCGCGCGGACACGACGCTGAGCGGCTCGTAGCTGGCGTTCAGGACGAGCGCGCTCCGCATGACCCGACCCCCTACGGTCTCCGTCTCCGGGCTGCGGCCGCGCCGCGCGTCGCCCTGTCCGTCACGGCTGGGTACGGCACCACGCCAGGTAGTTCACCACATCCGCGGGCTCGACGCGGGCCTTCGAATCGCCGTAGTGGGTGAGCAACCGGAACTCGACGTACTCGCGCGGCGGCACCGGCAGGTGGGGCCGCCGCCGCCACCACCCCGGCGGCGTCGTGCGCCGCCACTGCCGCACGGCGACCGGCCACAGCCGGGGGCGGCGCAGGACGGCCAGGGCGATGCGGATCACGCCGGGCGAGGCTCCTTGGGCAGCCCGAGGACCATCTCGCCGATGATGTTGCGCTGGATCTGCGAGGACCCGGCGTAGATCGTCTCGGCGCGGGCGTTGAGGAACGTGTCCACCCACGAGTTCGACGAGTTGGGCGCGCCGGGGTCGTCGGCGCCGAACGCACTCGACGGCTTGCGGCCCGAGGGCACGAGGGCCTCGGCACCGAGGATGTCGACGGCGAGCTCGGTGACCTTCTGGTGGTACTCGCTCCAGTACAGCTTGGTGATCGCCGCGTCCGGGCCCGGCTGGTGACCACGCAGGAACTGCGTGAGCACGCGCAGCCCGAGGTAGCGCATGATCGCCACCTTGCTGTAGCACCACGCCAGACGCTGGCGGATCCGCGGGTCCTCGGTGGCACCGCGCTCCTTGGCGAGGATGAGCAGGCGGTCGAGCTCGGCCTGGTAGCGGATCGGGTTCGTCGCCGCGGCCGCCCCGCGCTCGTAGCCGAGCAGGCTCATCGCGACGGCCCAGCCGTTGTTGACGCCGCCGACGACGTCGTCCTTCGGGCACACGGCGTCGGTGTAGAAGACCTCGTTGAACTCGCTCTCGCCCGAGATCATCTTGATCGGGCGGACCTCGATGCCCGGCTGGCGCATGTCCACCAGCAGGAACGAGATGCCCTTGTGCTTGGGCGCGTCGGGGTCGGTGCGGGCGAGGGTGAAGATGTGGTCGGCGAGGTGACCGGCGCTGGTCCAGATCTTCTGACCGTTGAGCCGCCACACGTCGCCGTCCAGCTCGGCACGCAGCGCCAGGCTGCCGAGGTCCGAGCCGGCGTTGGGCTCGGAGTAGCCCTGGCACCACTTGTCCTCGCCGGACAGGATGCGCGGCAGGTACTTGCGCTTCTGCTCCTCGGTGCCCCACACCAGCAGCGTGTTGCCGAGCATCGTGATGCCGAACACGTCGTTGGGGCCGCCGGTCGGCACGCCGGCCTTGGCGAACTCCTCGGCGAGGATCACCTGCTCGCGGGGGCTGAGCCCGGCCCCGCCGTACTCGACGGGCCAGCCCGGTGCGAGGTAGCCGGCTTCGTAGAGGGTCTGGCGCCAGCTGGTGACGAAGTCGCGGACCTCGTCGGGGGGCAGGTTGCCGATGCCCACCCAGTCCTTCGGCAGCTTCTCGGCGAGGAACGCCTGCACCTTCTCGCGGTACGCCTCCGCCTCGGGGCCGTATGTCGGGTTCATCGCAGCCGAGCGTAGTGAACAGCGCCGTCAGGCGGCGGCGGGGAGGTTCCAGCGGGCGATCGCGGCCGCGCCGACGAGCGGGGCCTCGCGCCCGAGGGTGGACACCTCGAGGCGCACCGGGTGCTGCTCGGGGTCGGTGCCGACGCGCAGGTGGGCGAGGCGGGAGCGCTGGGCGAGCTCGCGCCGGGCGGCGTCGAGCAGGGCGGGCCCGAACGTCGAGGTGACCGCGCCGCTGAGCACGACGAGGCGCAGGTCGAACACGGCGACGGCCGAGGCGATGGCCCGCCCGAGCATCACGCCGGTGCGCTCGATGATCGAGGCCGGGGCGCGGCGCAGCGGCCGGTTCGTCTCCTCCTCGATCGCCGACGCGGACACGTACGCGGTGAGACAGCCCGACGCCCCGCACACGCACTCGCGTCCCTCGGGCTCGACGACGACGTGGCCGAGCTGGCCGGCGTTGCCGAGCCGGCCGCGCATCAGCCGGCCGTTGGAAATGATCCCGGCCTCGACCGCGTCGGCGAGGAACAGCGCCATCACGTCGTCGGTGTCGGTGGCCGCGCCGCGCCAGCGCTCGGCGAGCACGCGGGCCTGGCCGGTCGGGCCGAGCACGGTGGGGAGACCGGTGAGATCGGCGACGCGGGCGCGCAGCTCAAAGTCCTGCCACACCCGCACGTGCATCGGGGACACCGTGCCGGCCACGGCGTCGATCGGTCCCTCGCAGCTGACACCGCACGCCTCGAGCGGATCGGCGTCATCGGGGCGGGCCGCGACGACGCGGCGCACCAGCCGGTGCAGCGCCGGCCACACGTCGCGCTGGGGCGTCGTGACCCGGTCGCGCACGACGACGGCGCCGGTCTCGTCGACCACGCCGGCCGCGAGGCGGTCGGTGCCGACGTCGATCGCGAGATAGGAAGCCATCGCCCGGGCACGGTACCAACGGTCCCGCGAACGAACGGGGTGTCGGCCAGGGTCTACCCTTTGGCGGGTGACGGTCCTTCCCAGTCGCCAGGCGGGTGGCGACCTCCCGGCGCCCGAGGGCAACGGCTCGCGGTTCGCCGCGCTGTTCGACGCGGTGACGGCCAACATCTCCCGCGTCGTGCAGGGCAAGATGGAGCCGATCGAGCTGGCCGTCATGTGCCTGCTCGCGGAGGGCCACCTGCTGATCGAGGACGTGCCGGGTGTCGGCAAGACGAGCGTCGCCAAGGCCCTGGCGGCGTCGATCGACTGCTCGTGGAAGCGGGTCCAGTTCACCCCGGACCTGCTGCCAGCGGACCTCGTCGGGGTGAGCATCTACGAGCGCTCGACGGAGCAGTTCCGCTTCCAGCCGGGGCCGCTGTTCGCCAACATCGTGCTCGCCGACGAGATCAACCGTGCCTCGCCGAAGACGCAGTCCGCGCTGCTCGAGGCGATGGAGGAACGGCAGATCACCGTCGACGGCAAGACGCGGGCGCTGCCGGCGCCGTTCATGGTGATCGCCACCCAGAACCCCGTCGACCAGGAAGGCACGTACCGGTTGCCCGAGAGCCAGCTCGACCGGTTCCTGCTGCGCATCTCCCTGGGCTACCCGGGGCGGTCGGCGGAGATGGCGATCCTCGACGGTCGCGGGGCGATCGACACGTTGCCCACGTTGAGCCCGGTCGTGTCGGCCGCAGAGGTCCGGATGATGATCGAGGCGGTGCGCTCGGTGTTCATCGCCGAGCCGCTCAAGGCGTATCTCGTCGACATCGCCGAGACGAGCCGGCGGCATCCGGCGATCGAGCTCGGCCTCTCGCCGCGGGCGACGCTGCAGCTGGCGGCCGCCGCCCGGGCCCACGCCGCGGCACGGGGGCGGCGCTACGCCACGCCCGACGACGTGAAGGCGATGGCGGTGCCGTGCCTGAGCCACCGCCTGGTGCTGCGCACCGACCGCGGCATCCGCCTGGACCCGGCCGACGCCGTGAACGAGATCCTCGCGGACGTCCCCGTCCCCGTCGCGCGCTGACCGGAGCGGCCGCCCCGTGCGCGCCCGACCGACCCGCCAGGGGATCATCGTCGGTGCCGGTGGCGTCGCCGCGCTCGTCATCGGGCGCGTGTTCGGGGTGCTCGAGCTGTTCGTGATCGGTGCGGCGATGATCACCGCGACGCTGCTCGCCTGGCTGGTGGTGGCCGTGCGGCGGCCCCGCGTGCACGTGGAGCGGTGGATCCGCCCGTCGGTGCTGACGGCGGGCGACGTCGGGCGCGTCGAGGTCCTCGTCGAGCACCTGGGCCGGGTCCGCTCGCCGTCGTTCGAGCTCGTCGAGCCGGTGGGGGCGACGCGCACCGCGCGCATGCTCGTGTCGTCGCTCGCCCCGGGCGCCGACGTCAGCGCCGGCTACCGCATCCCGACGGAACGGCGCGGTGTGCTCACGGTCGGCCCGCTCGTCGCGACCCGCCACGACGTGCTCGGCCTCGCCCGCTTCACGGCGGAGGTGGCCGGCGTCGAGGAGGTGTTGGTCGCGCCACGCGCCCACTCGCTGGAGATGCCGTCGCTCGGACGGGGCGTGCTCGGGCGGCACCTGCTCGCCCTCGCCCAGCGTCTCGGCCCCGGGGAGTTCCACAGCCTGCGCGACTACGTCGAGGGCGACGAGCCACGCTCGATCCACTGGCGGGCGTCGGCCCGCTCGGAGACGTTGAAGGTGCGCCAGCACACGGCCGAAGGGCTGCAGCGTTGCGTCGTGCTGCTCGATCAGCACGTGCCGCGCGGGCCGGACGGCGAGGAGGCGTTCGAGCGAGCGGTCACCGCCGCCGCCAGCGTGGTGCACAGCGCGGACCGGGCGGGCCTGACCACGCGCTTCGTGACGACGAGCGGCATCGACCTGCGCGGCCCCGACGTGGCGGCGCAGACCCTGCACCTGTTGGCGCGCATCACGCCGAGCGACACCCCGACGGTGCCGGTCGAGCGTGACCCGAGCGAGGGGCTCGGGCTCGTCGTGGCGATCGGGGCCGATCCGTGGGCGACGACGTGGTCGGCGCTCGATCGCGTCGTCGACCCGGCACTCACCGCGATCGGCGTCTACACGATGGACCTGCCGCACCGGCCGCCGCGGCTGGCGGTCGACGCCCGCAGCGACGAGGACTTCCTCGAGAGCTGGGCGGCGCTCGCAGGGACGGCACGCGGCCGCCGCCCGCACGTGCCTGGCGCAGCGGCGCCGTTGCAGGAGGCGGCGCGATGACCGCTGCCACCATGCGCGCGGCGGTGCCGACCGCCCGCCGGGAGGACCTCGACCTCGTCGCCACGCTCGCCCTCGCCCTGTACTCGTTCGTGGCCGCGCTCGGCTACGTCCGGGTGTTCGGCGACTGGGAGTTCGTCGCCGACGCCGCGCTGATCGTCGGCGTCGGCCACGGCCTGTCACTGCTGCTGCGCCGACTGCGGGTGCACGGCCTGATCGCGGTGGCGCTGACCACGGTCGCGGTCACGTGGGCGATCGCGTGGGTCGCCTACCCGGAGACGTTCTCGTCGGTGTTCCCGACGCGCGAGACGTGGGACATCGCCTGGGCCGACCTCGGGCTCGTGCGCGAGCAGTTCCGCGACGCCGTCGCCCCCGTCGAGTACATCGGCGGCTGGTCGCTGCTCGCGGCGGTCGGCGTCGGCTTCGCCGTGCTCGCCGCCGACACGTTCGCGTTCCACGCCCGAGCCCGCGGTGAGGCCCTCGTGCCCGGCGGCGTGCTGTTCGTGTTCGTCGCCGCGGTCGGCGCCGACCGCCACCGGGTGACCCTGACGCTCGCGCTCGTCGCCGCCGGCGTGCTCGCCGCCGCCCTGCTGCGCCTGCGCTTCGCCCCGCTCCCGCGCACGTCGCTCGGGCGCCCGCGGCACCCGTTGACCGTCACGGTGCCCGCGGCGATCCTCGCGGCGGGCGGCATCGCCCTCGGCGCGTGGGCGATCGGCCCGCGGCTGCCGGGCGCCGGGGCCGATCCGCTGATCGACACCACGACGGGTGGCGGCGGGGTGACGGAGGTGCTCAGCCCGCTCGTGGACATCCGCGCCCGGCTCGTCAACCGGGCCGACACCGAGCTGTTCGTCATCACCGCGACGCAGCCGGCGTACTGGCGGGTGACCGGGCTGCCAGGGTTCGACGGCAACAGCTGGGGGCTCCCCGACCGCTCGCTGGAGGAGGTCGACGGCGTCCTGTCGCGGCCGGTGCCGGGCTCGACGCCGAACGAGCAGCAGCTGGAAATCCGCGGGCTGCGCGGTCGTCTCGTCCCGGCGAGCGCCGAGCCGGTGCAGGCCACGGGCGAAGGGCTGCGCTGGAACGCCGAGACGTCGACCCTCGTGCGCGTCGACCGCGACCTCGCGAGCGGCGACCGCTTCGCGATCGTCTCGGCGATGCCGGTGTTCACCCCCGAGGTGCTGCGGGCGGCGACGTCGCAGCGCCCGCCGGACCCGATCTACCTCGAGCTGCCCGAGGGCTTCCCGTCCTCGGTGACCGAGACGGCCGAGGCGGTCACGGCGTCCGCGCCGACCACCTACGACAAGATGATCGCCCTGCAGGAGTGGTTCCGCAGCGAGTTCCAGTACAGCCTCGAGGTCCCGCAGGGCCACAGCACGAGCGCCATCGAGGCGTTCCTCCGCCAGCGCATCGGCTACTGCGAGCAGTTCGCCGGCACGTTCGCGGCGATGGCGCGCGGGCTCGGCATCCCGGCGCGCGTGGCCGTGGGCTACACACCGGGGTTGTTGCAGCCGGACGGATCGCGCGTCGTGCTCGGCAAGAACGCCCACGCGTGGCCCGAGATCTGGTTCGACGGGCTCGGCTGGGTGGCCTTCGAGCCGACACCCGGGCGCGGGGCCCCCGGCGGCGAGTCCTACACGGGCGTGGCCCCGGCACAGGACGAGGCACCGCCGGCACCCGGCTCGGGCGCGGGCGAGGGCACCGGGGAGCCGCTGCCGGAGGCACCGCCGCTGATCATCCCGGACCTGCAGCTCGATCCGTCGGCCGGGTTGCCCCAGAACCCGGGCGGACCGTCGTTCCGGACGCGGGTCCCGGACCGCCCGGCGAACTGGGCGGCGATCGGCGCCGTGCTCGCGGTGGTCGCCCTGGTGGGTGCCGCGCCGGAGCTCGTGCGGCGCTGGCGGCGCGCCCACCCGCACCCGGACATCACCAAGCAGATCAGCACGCTGTGGCGACGAGCCCTCGACGCCGTCGAGGCGACGGGGTGCCGCGTGGACCCGAGCCTCACACCGCTCGAACAGGCCCGGGCGATCACGCCGCGGCTGCCGGTCGCGGCGCGGCCGCTCGTGTCGCTCGCCGAGGCGATGACCGCGGCGACCTACGGCACCGAGGAGGAGCGCCGCCGGCTCGCCGACACGCCGCGCCCGGGCGAGCCCGGACCGCAGCGGTGGTGCCGGCAGGTCGAGCGCATCGCCGAGGACTCACTGACCGCGGGCGGCCGGCTGCTGCGCTACTTCACGGTCTGGCGCTGAGGACGGTCGCGTCCCGCGGGTGGTCGGCCTCAGCCGAGCCGGCGGGGCACCGGCGGCAGGTCCCAGCGCTCGATGCGCCGCTCACGCCCGGGCCGTCGCTGGGGGCGCAGGCGCTCGCGGCGGGCGCCGCGCTCGGCCAGGGCGAGCGCCGTCCCGACCGTGCTCAGACCGCGGATCGACCGGCTCAGCGACGAGGTCTGCCCGTTGCCGAACCGGGAGGCGTCGCCGTCGAGACCCAGCTCGACGAGCAGGGCGACCCAGTAGTCCTCGAAGCGGCACACGTCCCAGATGGACTGGGCGATCGGCTGCGGGACGCGGTAGCTGACCGGCACGAAGGCCGCCCACAGCGCCTCGGTGTCGTGGTGGGCGATCGCCTCGTTGGCGACCTCGCCGGTCGCGACCACGACCTGGTACCCCGCGAGGGCGGTCTGTGTCGTCCCCGTGAGCAGCAAGGCCGCCTCCTCGCTGCCGGGTGCGATGCGATCGTGCAGGACACCGCCGAGTCGCGGGAAGCGCGCCGCGGAGTGCCGCCCGACGCCGACCAGGCCGTCGTGGGACACGTCGGCCTCGAGCCGGGCGAAGCGGGCGATGCACGCCTCGGCCGGCGCCGTCGGCCGGTACGACGAACGGTCCGGCTCGTCCGGGAGTGCCAGCTCGGTGGAGGGGGGTTCGGGAAGGTCCAGCTCGAACTTCGGGGTTGCGATCATCGGGAGGGGGTCCGGGCGGTCAGGTTCCGCCGGCACCACCATTCTCCAGACCTGTCCCTTCCGCCAGTACCGGGGAACCCCGTGTCGACTCCGTGTTGGTCCGTGTCACTCGCCGGGTTCGTGACGACTGCGCGCCCGCCGGGCGCCGCCCAGCCATGCGCTCACGGGCAGCGTGCCCACCCGCTCCCGGGCGAGCAGGCGCACTTCACGCTCCAGCGCCACGGCGACGGCGAGCACCACGAGGAACCCGGCGAACGCCAGCCAGAAGCTCACCGACAGCCCGAGCACCGTGACGACGATGGCCGCCACCAGGCCGAGGCTCAGCAGCACGACCCGCGACCGGGAGACCCGGTAGCCGCGCCCCGCGAACGTCGGATCCTGCTCGAGCTGCTGCTCGATCTGGCGAAGGATGCGCTGTTCGTGCTCGGAGAGCGGCATTGACGTCATCTTCCCATGTTCTGGGCGGTTCCTCAACGCAGGCCTTCGCGCCGGCCGTCGGACGGTGGCGCCGGGCTCGCATGGTCGGGGCCCCACTGCTGCGCGCCGGGACGGACGACGCGCACGCGCCGGCGCCCGTCGCGGCCGACCGCGACGCTGCTCGCGGGCCCGATCGCAGCCGGTCCGAAGCGGGCCCGCACGCCGTCGATCGCCCGGCTCGCCTCGCGCCAGCGGGCGGCGCGGTCGGGGCGCTCGGGCGACGACGTGCCCGTGAGCAGGTCGTCGAAGCCGAGCTGCTGGGCCGGCGGACCGAACCGTGACGCGGACACGCCGAGCAGGCGCACGCCGCGCGAGCGGTCGATCTCGTCCAGCAGTGGGGCCAGGGCGCGCACGATGGCGTCGGCCGTGTCCACGGCACCGGCGACCGTGGTCGACCGCGTGCGCGTCGTGAACTGGCCGTCGCGCACCTTCAACGTCAGCGTGCGCGCACCGGTACCCGCCGCGCGCAGCCGCGCCGCCACGGCGTCGGCGAGGCGCACGAGCTCGCGGCGCAGGTCGTCGGGGTCGTGGAGGTCGTGGGCGAAGGTCTCCTCGTGACCGATCGACTTCACCTCGCGATCGGGCTCCACGGCGCGCTCGTCGCGGCCGTTGGCGAGGTCGACGAGGTGCTGGCCGTGGGCCCGGCCGAGGGCGCCGACGACCACCCGCGGGTCGAGCGCGGCGAGGTCGCCGATCGTCCGCACGCCCATCCGGTCGAGCTTGGCGAACGTCGCCGGACCGACGCCCCACAGGCGGCGCACGGGCAGGCGGTGCAGGTACGCGAGCTCCTCGCCGGGGCGCACCTCGAACACGCCCGGCCCCGGTTGCACACCAGCCGGGGTGGCACGCGGCTTGGCCTCGACCGAGGCGAGCTTGGCGATGAACTTGCGCGTGGCGACCCCGACGGAGCACGTCAGGCCGAGGTCCTCGCGGATCGCGTCGCGGAGCCGGTGGGCGATCGTCACGCCGTCGCCGAGCAGCGTGCGGGCACCGGTGACGTCGAGGAAGGCCTCGTCGAGGGCGAGTGGCTCGACGAGCGGGGTCACCGCCTCGAAGTGGGCGCGCACCTGGGCGCTCACCGCGGCATACGTCTCGTGGTCGCCGGGGAGGAACACGGCGTGTGGGCAGAGCCGGCGCGCCGTCGCCGTCGGCATCGCCGAGTGCACGCCGTAGCGCCGCGCCTCGTACGACGCCGCCGCGACGACGCCGCGCGGCCCGGTGCCGCCGACGACGACGGGACGGCCGCGCAGCTCCGGCCGGCGGCGCAGCTCCACCGCGACGTAGAACGCGTCCATGTCGACGTGGAGGATCGTGCGGTGCGGCGCCACCACGGACCAGTCTGCCCGGCCCCCGGTCGCACCGGGTGAGCTCGGGCGGCTCAGCCGCCGAGGCGGCGGCGCATGCGCCGGCCGCGGCGGTCGGCGAGCCACAGCCGCGGCACCATCCGCACCGCTTCGCCGATGATCCCCTGCGACAGCTTGGACACGCCGGCGCGGCGGTCGCGGAACACGATCGGGTACTCGACGATGCGCCCGCCGGCGCGCACCATGCGGTGGGTCATCTCGATCTGGAAGCCGTAGCCGTCGGCGACGACGTCCTCGAAGCCCATCTCCACGAGCGCCCGGGCGCGGTAGGCCCGGTAGCCGGCGGTGGCGTCGTTGACGGCCAACCCGAGCACGCCCGCCGCGTAGCGGTTGCCCCAGCGCGACAGCCAGCGCCGCTTCCACGACCAGTTCTCCGTGCGCCCGCCCGGGACGTAGCGCGAGCCGATCGCCAGGTCCGCCCCGTGGGCGACGATCGCGAGCAGCGCGGGAAGGTCGTCGGGATCGTGCGACAGGTCGGCGTCGAGCTGCACGCACACGTCCGCGCCGCTGTCGATCGCCCGGCGGAACCCCTCCCGGTACGCCGAACCGAGGCCGCGCACGCCGCGGCGGACGAGCACCTCGACGTCGCCGTGGCCGTCGTTCGCCCGCCGGGCCACCTCGGCGGTGCCGTCGGGGCTGTCGTCGTCGACGACGAGGATGCGGATCCCCGGGACGGCTGCCCGCAGCCGCTCGATCAGCTCCGGGAGCGTCTCGGCCTCGTTGTACGTCGGCACGACGGCCACGACCTGCACGGCGGCGCAGGCTACGGGGTTGGCCGTAGCCTGCGGGGCGATGGACCGTCAGCCCGACGCGCCGCTGTCCGCGCTGCCCTCCCCCGCCGCCCGTGCCGCCGCGTTCGCCGCCATCATCCTCGGCGGCCTCGCCGGGGGGCTGATCGGCTACGCGCTGGTCGAGCTCCAGTGCGAGGGCGACTGCGCCGTGCCGCTGGGGCTCGGCATCCTCGTCGGTGCCGTGGCGACGGCCGTCGGCATGGCCGTGGTGGCCGTCCTCGTCCTGCGCGCCCTGGGCGAGTGGCGCGAGCTCCAGGACCGCCAGCGACGGTGAGCGCGAGCGGCGTGGATCCCGGCGAGCTGCTCGCCCTCGCGTCTCGCCTCGCCGTCCAGGCCGGTGACGCCGCGCTGGCCGGACGCCGCCGGGCCGGTCGTCCCTCGCTGTCCGCAGACACGAAGTCCACCGCGACCGACCTCGTGACGGTCTACGACCACGCCGCGGAGTCCCTCGTCGTCGAGGGCATCAGGAGCGCCCGCCCGCACGACGCCATCATCGGCGAGGAGGGCACGGACCACGACGGCACGTCCGGGGTGTCGTGGTACATCGACCCGATCGACGGGACGACCAACTTCGTCTACGACCTGCCGCTGTGGTCCACGTCGGTGGCCGCCGCGGACGCCGACGGGGTGGTCGCCGGCGCCGTCTACGTCCCGGCCCTCGGCGAGCTGTTCACCGCCACGCGCGGCGGCGGCGCGGCGCTCAACGGCGCCCCGCTGCGCTGCACCGACCGCGACGACCTCGGCCTCGCCCTCGTCGCCACGGGCTTCGCCTACGACGCCGGGCGCCGCCGGCGTCAGGCCGAGGTCGTCGCCCGACTGATCGGCACGGTGCGCGACATCAGGCGGCTCGGCTCCGCCGCGATCGACCTGTGCTTCGTCGCCGCCGGGCGCTACGACGCGTTCTTCGAGACCGGCCTCAACGCGTGGGACGTGGCCGCCGGCGAGCTCATCGCCCGCGAGGCGGGCTGCCGGACGGGTGACCACCGCGGCGGTCCGGCCGTCCCCGCGGAGATCCTCGCCGCTGCCCCGGGGATCTTCGACGACCTCCAGCGGCTGCTGCAGGCCACCGGCTGAGCGATTTCGTGCGCCGCGTCGGGCATCATGGGGTCCGTGGGTACCCGAATCCTTGCCGTTGAGGACGACGAGCGCATCCGTGAGGCCGTCAAGCTGGCCCTTGAGGACGAGGGATGGACGGTCGAAGGCGCCGGCTCCGGCGAGGAAGCGATCGAGATGTTCAATCAGCAGGCGCCCGACGTCGTGCTGATCGACATCATGCTCCCCGGCATCGACGGCTTCGAGCTGTGCCGCAAGCTCCGGCGCACGAGCGACGTGCCGATCGTCATGGTCACGGCCCGCAACGACACCCATGACGTCGTCGCCGGGCTCGAGGCCGGTGCCGACGACTACCTGACCAAGCCGTTCGCACCCAAGGAGCTCTCGGCGCGCATCCGCGCCCTGCTGCGTCGCGTGCGCCCCGCCCAGCCGGGCCACGAGCGGCTCGTGTTCGGCGACCTCGAGGTGATCCCCGAGGAGGGCAAGGTGCTGCGCGGCGGCGTCGAGGTGCACCTCACCAAGACCGAGTTCCGGCTCTTGTGCGAGCTCGCCGAGAACCGCTCGAAGGTGTTCAGCCGGGAGGAGCTGCTGGACAAGGTGTGGGGATACGACTACTTCGGCGACGGCCGGCTCGTCGACGTGCACATCCGCCGGCTGCGCACGAAGATCGAGGTCGACCCCGCCGCGCCGCGGCACGTGGTGACCGTGCGCGGCCTCGGCTACCGCCTGGAGTGAGCCCGGCGTGAGGATGCCCTGATGTCGGACCAGGCCGCGACCGACACCGTCGTGGCCGGCGGGCCGGCGCGCACCGAGCCGACGCGTGGCCCGGACGTCGCGTCGCTCACCGACCGCACCACGCCGCTGCCGCGCCCCGTCACGCCCGAGCGGCGCGGTTCGTTCCTCGGCGCGCTCCGCCGCTCCGGCGGGGTCGGGCTGCGCCGGCGGATCATGCTCATCTTCACACTCGGGTCGCTGACGCTGTCGGCGTTCCTCGCCGTGACGACCTACGGGCTGGTGCGCTCGAACCTGCTCGAGCAGCGCTACGAGACGAACCGGCAGGCGGCCTACCAGCGCGCCCAGGTGGTGCAACGGGTGCTCACGAGCACCGAGTCGCTGACCGAGGCCAGCGACCAGCTCGCCCAGCTCGGCGTCCAGCGGGCGGTGATCTACTACGAGGGCAACTGGTCTGCCGGGGTGAGCCGCTTCGACTACCGCGAGCTGCCGCCGGCGCTGCTAACCACCGTCCTCACCGACAACGAACCGGCGCGGATGATCGCCCGCGTGGCCGGCGAGACGGTCATGGTCTTCGGCATCCCGCTCCCCGACCTCAACGCCGCCTACTTCGAGTTCTTCGACCTGAGCGACGACAACCGCACGCTGTCCAACGTCGCCCTGTCGCTGTTCCTCGCCGGGACGATCACGACGCTGCTCGGCGTGCTCCTCGGCGTGTTCGCCGCGCGGCGCGCGGTGCGCCCGGTCGCCGAGGCGGCGCAGGCGGCCAAGGCGATCGCGGGTGGCCACCTCGGCACCCGTCTGCCACCGACCGACGATCCCGACCTCGGCGTGCTCGCCGGCTCGTTCAACGACATGGCGTCCGCGCTCCAGCTGCGCATCGAGCGCGACGCCCGCTTCGCCTCGGACGTGAGCCACGAGCTGCGCTCCCCGCTGATGACGCTGTCCGCCTCGGTCGAGGTGATGCAGGCCCGGCGCCACGAGATGCCCGAGCGGGCGCAGGCCGCGCTGGACCTCCTGGCGAGCGACGTGAGCCGCTTCCAGGGACTCGTCGAGGACCTCCTGGAGATCAGCCGCTTCGACGCCGGCGCCATCCGCCTGCACCTCGAGGACCTCCAGGTCGCCCAGTTCGTGCGCCACGCGGTGGCGGCCAGCTCGGCACCGTCGAGCCCGGTCGAGGCCACCGAGCGCGCCGAGCGGATCGTCATCCGCGGCGACCGGCGCCGGCTCGCTCGCGCCCTCGCCAACCTCATCGACAACGCCAAGGCGTACGGGGGCGGCGACGACCCGGAGATCACGATCGCCGAGGTCAACCCGCCCGGCGAACCGGTCACCCACGTGCGCATCGGGGTCGAGGACCACGGCCCGGGCGTGCCCGTCGAGGAGCGGGCGCTGATCTTCGAGCGCTTCGCCCGCGGCGTGACCGCCGGTCGGCGCAGCGGCAGCGAGGGCGCCGGCCTCGGGCTCGCGCTGGTCGACGAGCACGTGCGCATCCACGGCGGGCGGGTGTGGGTCGAGGACCGCCTCGACGGCACACCGGGCGCGCGCTTCGTGATCGAGCTCCCCGCGCACGAGCCGCCCGAGCAGGCGGCGGTGACCGCCGGCGCGGACGAGGAGGACGTGCCGTGAGCATCCCGCGGCACGCCGTCACCTGCCTCGCACTGCTGCTCGTCGCCACCCTGACCGCCTGCTCGATCCAACCCGACACCGCGCCGCGGGTGATCCCACCCGACGACCGGGGCGTGCTCGACCCGGTGCCCGCCGTCGGCGGCGAGGCCGCCGGCACGACGCGCGTCTACCTCGTCACCGAGCGCGACGGCGGCCGCCGCCAGCTGCGCGCCGTCACCCGCGACGTCGACGCGACGCCCACCGCGGCGCTGCTCGAGCTGTTCAAGGGCCCCAACGACCAGGAGGTCGAGAACGGCCTGGGCACCGAGCTGCCGCCGGACCTGACGCTGCTCAGCGCCCGCCTGGCGGGTGGCACGCTGCACGTCGACGTGAGCGAGGAGCTGCTCGACGTCCCGGCCGCGGCCGCGGTGCTCGCCGTCGCCCAGATCGTGTTCACGGCGAGCGCCGTGGAGGGTGTCGTCGAGGTGCGCCTGCGCGTCAACGGTGAGTCCCGCGCCTGGCCCGACGGCAGCGGCGAGCTGACCACGTCCGAGCTGACGATCTACGACTATCCGGGCCTCGCCGAGTCGACGCAGCCCGCCTACCCGCCCATCCCGAGCGAGTACAGCGCCGCGTGAGCCCGGACGCTCAGGCGAAGAACACCGACGCCACCTTGTACAGCTCCGGGTCGACCCGCTTGGTCTTGCCGACCATCACCGACAGCGGCGCGGGCACGATCTCGTTGCCCCGGGCGACGACCATCTGGCCCCAGCCCTCGGCGTGCACGAGGTCCATGGCGGCGACGCCGAAGCGCGTGCACAGCACGCGGTCGTAGGCCGTCGGGGTGCCGCCGCGCTGGATGTGCCCGAGCATCACGACGCGGGTCTCGAACCCCGTGCGGGCGGCGATCTCCCGGGCGATCACCTCGGAGATGCCGCCGAGCAGCACGTGTCCGAAGCGGTCGTAGGTGCGCTCCTCCACCTCCAACGTGCCGGGCACCGGCTCGGCGCCCTCGGCGACGACGACGATGGACGCGAAGCGGTTGCGCTCGTGGCGGGCACTCAGGCGCCGGCAGACCTCGTCGATGTCGAAGGGGATCTCCGGGATCAGCACCATCGTCGCCCCACCGGCGATGCCGGCGTAGGTGGCGATCCACCCGCTGTGGCGGCCCATCACCTCGACGACCATCACGCGGTCGTGGCTCTCCGCGGTCGTGTGCAGGCGGTCGATGGCGTCGGTGGCGATCTGCACCGCCGTGTGGAAGCCGAACGTCACGTCGGTGCCGACGATGTCGTTGTCGATCGTCTTGGGCACACCGACGATCGGCAGGCCGTACTGCTCGTGCAGGCGGCACGCCACGGTCAGCGAGCCGTTGCCACCGATCACGATGATCGCGTCGAGCCCGAGGTCGGCGATGGTCGCGGCGACCTCCTCGGGACCGCCCTCGGTGTCGAAGGGGCTGCCCCGCTTCGTGCCCAGCACGGTCCCCCCGCGCGGCAGCGTGCCGCGCATCGTCTCGACGGTGAGCGGCATCGTCTTGCGGGCGAGCACGCCGTCCCACGCGTCGAGGAAGCCGATCACCTCGTCGCCGTAGACCCGCTCTGCCTGACGGACGATGGCGCGGATGACCGCGTTGAGCCCCGGGCAGTCACCGCCCCCCGTGAGCACACCGACACGCATCACGGCGAGCGTAGGGGCGGGAGCTGCGGCGTGCCACGGATCCCGTGCTAGGTATCCGGGGATGCGTTGGGATGCCAGCCGCCCGGTGCCGTGGCGCCGGCTCGTGAAGGAGTGGCTGATCTACGCCGCGATCATGACGGTCGTCCTCGCCGTGCTGTACCGCGATGCCGACCGGCTGATCCCGATCCTCGGCGGCCTCCTGGCGAGCGGTCCCCTGTATCTCGGCCTGGGGTACGTGCTGGCGAAGTTCGGCTACGTGCGCAAGACGCTCGCCGACCTGCGCACGCCGCGGGCGACGCCCGCCGGGTCGTCGGCGGGCACGGACGTCGCCGGGCCGCGGCCGCGCCCGGCGCCGACCCGGCGCACCTCGACCGGCCCGAACCGACCCAGGCGCAAGCGGAGGTGACGATGGCCGCGTCGTCCCGCGACTGCGTCGTCGCCATCGACGCCGGCACGACCGGCGTCCGCAGCCGGGCCGTCTTCACCGACGGCCGCCCGGGCGTCACCTCCTACCGCGAGTTCCCTCAGCACTTCCCCCGGCCGGGGTGGGTCGAGCACGACCCGCTGGAGATCTGGGACGCCGTGTGCGCCACGCTGCGCGAGGTCGTGGACCACGTGGGCGCGGCGAACGTGGCGGCGATCGGCATCACCAACCAGCGCGAGACGGTCGTCGCGTGGGACCGGCGCACCGGGCGACCGTACGGGCGCGCCATCGTCTGGCAGGACCGGCGCACCGCGGCGCGCTGCGACGAGCTCGCCGCGACCGGCGCGCTCGACCTCGTCCGCCGGCGCACCGGGCTGGTGATCGACCCGTACTTCAGCGGCACCAAGTTCGAGTGGCTGCTCACCACCGGCGGGGTGCCCGTCACCACGGACCTCGTGCTCGGCACGGTCGACACGTGGATCGTGTGGAACCTCACGGGCGGCGAGGTGCTGGCGACGGACCCGACGAACGCCAGCCGCACGATGCTCTACGACATCACCGCGCTGCGCTGGGACGAGGAGCTGTGCGACCTGCTGCACGTGCCGATCGAGCACCTGCCGCCGGTCGTCCCGTCCAGCGGCCGGCTCGGGGCGACGTCGGACCGTTGCGGCGCACCCGCCGGGATCCCCGTCAGCGGGATCGCCGGCGATCAGCAGGCCGCCTTGTTCGGCCAGGCGTGCATCGAGCCGGGCATGGCCAAGAACACCTACGGCACGGGCAGTTTCGTGCTGCTCGACGTCGGCGCCACGTGCCCTCCACCGGCCGAGGGGATGCTGACCACGGTGGCGTGGATGCTCGCCGACGGCTCGGTCACCTACGCGCTCGAGGGTGCCATCTTCTCCACCGGATCGGCGATCCAGTGGCTGCGCGACGGCCTCGGGGTGATCACCTCGGCGAACGAGATCGGCCCGCTCGCGGCGAGCGTGGACGACAACGGCGGCGTGTACGTCGTGCCGGCGTTCACCGGGCTCGGCTCACCGTGGTGGGATCCGTACGCGAGGGGGACGATCGTCGGGATCACGCGCGGCACGACCCGCGGGCACCTGGCCCGCGCGGTCGTCGAGTCGATGGCGTTCCAGACGCGCGACGCCGTCGACGCGATGGTCGCGGCGAGCGGGCAGCCGCTGCGCGAGCTGCGCGTCGACGGCGGGGCCTCGGTGATGGACGTGATGTTGCAGTTCCAGGCGGACCAGCTGGGTGTGCCGGTGCTGCGGCCCACCGAGTCCGAGTCGACGGTGATGGGCGCGGCGTACCTCGCCGCGCTCGCCGAAGGCGTGCTCCCCGACCTCGACGCCGTCGCCGCGACGTGGCGGCTCGACGCGACGTTCACACCGGCGCCCGACCGCGCGGCCGCCGACGCCGCCCACGCCGCGTGGCTGCGGGCCGTCGAGCGGTCGCGCGGCTGGGCGGCCGGGTGAGCGGTCAGGCCGCCGGGGCGAGCGCGTCGTCGAGCGGACCCGCGGCCACCTCGCCGCGCACGCGGCTGGCAAACGGTCGCAGCACCAGCTGCTCGACGGTGCCGAGCAGGATGACGACGTCGAGCATCAGCGACCAGTTCTCGACGTAGTGCAGGTCGAGGCGCTGGTAGGCGTCGAACGCGGGGTTGTCCCGGGCCTCGACCTGCCACAGGCCGGTGATGCCCGGGCGGACCCGGTGCCGGTCGTGCAGCGCGGCCGGGAACCGCTCGACCTCCTGGCGCAGCGCGGGCCGCGGGCCGACGAGGCTCATGTCGCCTTTGAGCACGTTGATCAGCTGGGGCAGCTCGTCGAGGCTCGTGCGCCGCAGGACGTCGCCGATCCGGGTCACGCGTGGGTCGCGGGCGAGCTTGAACAGCGGGCCGGAGCGCTGGTTCTCCGCCTGCACGGCCGCCAGGCGGGCCTCGGCGTCGACGCACATCGTGCGGAACTTGAGCATCGCGAACTCGCGGTCGCCGCGGCCGACGCGCCGCTGGCGGAACAGCGCCGGGCCGCCGTCCTCGCGCTTGACGAGCACCGCGATCAGCGCCAGCACCGGCGAGATCAGCACGAGCAGCGTGCCCGCGACGGCGATGTCGAACGTCCGCTTGATCACCCGGGCGGCCAGCGACGGAGTGGCGTCCTCGACGTGCAGCAGCGGCTCGTTGGCGAGTGCCGACACGGTGACGCGAGCGCCGTCGAACCCGGGCAGCCCGGCGTGCACGACGACCTCCGGGCCGCCGGCGTGCTCGGCGCGGATGAGCCCGGCCAGGACGCCGGCGTCGAGGTCGTCGCAGGCGACGACGATGCGCTCCGGGGCGACGGCGTCGACGACGTCGGTGAGCTCGTCCAGCTCGCCGAGCCACAGCTCGCCGCGGCCGGCCGCCTCGGCCTCGTGGCGGTCGCCGACGATCCCGATGACCCGCATCCCGGCCTCCGGTTGCACCTCGGCGATGCGCACCAGCTCCCGCGCCCGGGCACCGGTGCCGACGACGAGCGTCCGCTGCACCAGGCGCCCCTGCTGCCGGTTGACCAGTTGCCACGAGCGCAGCGCCGAGCGCCACGCGAGCAGGAAGAGGAACGCCAAAACGGCCGCCGCGGCGACCCAGCGCAGCCGTACGGCCGGGCCGAGGATCCGGTCGAGGATCAGCACGCCACCGAAGATCGCCCCGCTCGCGCGGGCGATGCCGGTGAGCTCGAAGGAGCGCACAGCGATCTTGTGCGCGTTCCACATCCCCGAGATGCGGAGGCTGATCAACCCGATGACCGTCGCGGCGACCGTGTAGATCGTCTCGCTGGCGCGGACGTCGCCGAAGGCGACCGTCGCGCTCATGACGATCGCGAACGCCAGCGTGATCGCCGCCGCGTCGCCGGTCGCGATGATGCGCCGGCGCCGTCGCCGTTCGAACGCTGCGTCCGTGGCCCTGTCGCCCTCACGCCCGCGCGCGTGCACGGGCCCGCCCGTGGTCCACATCGTCTTGCCCGCTTTCCTCCCGGATCGCTCCGGGTCGCCCGTCTTGTTGCCCGTACTGGTCCTTGCCCTGAACCAGAGTTGCTGCCCTGCAACCAGATACGACGATGTCGGCTGGCCGGGCGATCGGAATCAGGGAAACCCCGTGTCCTCCCCGGGACGAGGATCTCGACCCCGCGCCCGTGCCGTCGCGGCCGGGTTCGACGGCCGACGGGCGCCGGCCGCTAGACCATGCCCATGGAGATCTCGCCCGCCTGGCTGACGCCGACGTGGTTCATCGACTGTGACCACCCCGATGTCGTCGCGTTCGCGAACGACGCGGCCGGCGACGCGACGGACCCCACGGAGGTGGCGATCCGCCTCTTCTATGCCGTGCGCGACGGCTTCCGCTACGACCCCTACAACGTCGACTACGCGCCCGAGCGGTTCCGGGCCAGCTCGGTGGTGAGGTCCGCCTCCAACTGGTGCGTGCCCAAGTCGGTCCTCCTCACGGCCGCCGCGCGGGCCAGGGGCATCCCCGCCCGGCTGGGCTTCGCCGACGTGCGGAACCATCTGACGAGCGAGAAGCTGCGCGCCCAGATGAAGACCGACGTCTTCGCCTGGCACGGCTACAGCGAGCTGCTCCTCGGCGCGCGGTGGTTCAAGCTGAGCACCGCGTTCAACATCGAGCTGTGCCAAAAGTTCGGCGTCAAGCCGCTCGAGTTCGACGGCACCGGCGACGCGCTGATGCACCCCTACGACCAGGCCGGCAACCGGCACATGGAGTACATCCGCCAGCGCGGCAGCTACGACGACCTCCCGCTCGACCGCATCCTCGCCGACTTCGCCGAGATCTACGGCAGCGAGCTCACCGCGTCGACCGGCCCGCGCAGCGCCGAGGCCGTCGGCGACGAGGCGTTCACCGCCTGAGGACGGCAAGCGCCGCCACGCCCGGCACGCGCGCCGGACCTCACAGCAGGTGGTCGACGACGCGGGCGAGGGTCGTGATGCGCAGCCGCTCGCGCTCGTGCACGTCGCGGTGGGCGCGGCCCGTGGCGAGCACGATGCCCGAGCGTGGGAGGCGCGCCCACAGCACGTCGGAGGGGGCGTGCGCCGCCGAGGCCACCTGGTCGAGGTGCTCGCTGCCCTCGAGGAACGCGAGCAACCACCCGAGGTCGGGCGGTGCCCCGCGCTGCTCCACGAGCTCACCCGCGCTCAACGCGACCGCCCAGTCGGCGTCGAGCGCGGCGAGCAGCCCGCCGACGAGCACGCCGAGGCGCTCCGCCGGCGGCGACTCGGCGATCGTCGCCGCCAGGTGGAGCACCGCCGTCGCCGAGTCCGGCCGCTCGGCCGCCACCGGACGGATGTGCTCGACGGCCACGCCGTCGACGGCGCCGATCTCCTTCGCCAGCAGCTCCAGCGACACCGCCTCGGGCAGGGCGACGACGAGCTCGTCGATGACGCGCCCACCGCCACGCTCGAGGATGTCGATCGCCGTCACGTCCCCGTGCACGGCGCCGATCCGGCTGGCCACCTGACCGAGTGCCCCGGGACGGTCGGGCAGCCACACGCGCACGACCAGCGTGCGCGCCCGCTCGGTCCGGTCGAGCACCTCAGCGTCCATCGCCCGGACGGTACCGACCCGGTGGCACGCCGATGTCTCGGCAGTGTGACGGGTCGGTAAACCGATCAGCCGAGCTTGGTCAGCCCGCGGCGCAGGTTGCGGATGCCCTGGGCGATGCGCTTCTCGTTCTCGATGAGCGCGAAGCGAACGAACCCCTCGCCGCCCGGCCCGAAGCCCTCACCCGGCGAGAGCGCGACGTCGCACTCGCGCACCAGCATCGAGCAGAACTCGACCGACCCCATCTCGGCGTACGGCTCCGGGATCGGCGCCCACACGAACATCGTCCCGAGCGGCTTGGGGATGTGCCAGCCGATGCGGTCGAGCCCGTCGACGAGCGCGTCCCGGCGGCGCTGGTAGGTGGCGCAGACCTCCTTCGGGAAGTCGGCGGCCTCGTTGATGGTCACCGTCGCGGCGATCTGCACCGGCTGGAACATGCCGTAGTCGAGGTAGCTCTTGAGCTTCACGAGCGCCTGCACGACCTCGGCGTTGCCGAGCAGGAACGCGCAGCGCCAACCGGCCATCGAGAAGCTCTTGGTCATCGAGTACAGCTCGACCGCGCACTCCTTGGCGCCCTCGGCCTGGAGGATGCTCGGCGGCTGGTAGCCGTCGAAGCCGACGTCCGCGTAGGCGAAGTCGTGCACGGCGATCATCCCGCGCTCGCGGCAGAAGTCGACGACCCGCTGCATGAACGGCAGGTCGACGACGGCACCGGTCGGGTTGTGCGGGAACGACAGCACGAGGACCCGGGGCTTGGGCCACCCGATGTCGTAGGCCGCGGTGAGCCGGTCGAAGAACTCCTCGGCGAACCCCTCGCGCTCGTCGGCGTGGGCGAGCGAGCGCATCGGCACCTGGCGCAGGTCGGCCCCCGCGAAGAGCGGGCCGAAGATGTGGATCGGGTAGCTCGGGCTGGGCACGATCGCCGCGTCGCCGCGGTCGAGCAGCACCCACATCAGGTGGCTGAAGCCCTCCTTGGAGCCGATCGTGTTCGTGATCTCGAGCTCGGTGTCGAGCTCCACGCCCCAGGTCTTCTGGTAGTACCCGGCGATCGCCTCGCGCAGCTTCGGGAGGCCACGCGACATGGAGTAGCGGTGGTTCGTCGGCTTCGTGGCCGCCTCGGCGAGCTTCTTCACCGCCACGTCCGGCGACGGGATGTCCGGGTTGCCGAAGCCCAGGTCGATCACGTCCCGGCCTGCCCGACGTGCCTCGATCTTCAGGTTGTTGATGATCGTGAACACGTAGGGCGGCAGGTTCTCGATGCGCCTGAACTCCATGGAAGGGGACGCTACCGGCCGCACTGCTCGTACATTGGCGCCGACCCGAACGAGACCTGCTGGAGGCGGAGGCCCCAATGCCCAAGGAGCCCCAACCGGGCTGCATCCACGTCGTGATCGAGATCCCGCGGGGCAGCCGCAACAAGTACGAGATCGATCACGAGACGAACCGGGTGTACCTGGACCGGCGCCTGTTCACAGCGACGACGTACCCGGCCGACTACGGCTTCGTGCCCGACACGCTGGGCGGCGACGGCGACCCGCTCGACGCCCTCGTCCTCCTCGACGACCCGGTGTACCCCGGCGTCTGGGTGGAGGCCCGCCCCGTCGGGGTGCTCTACATGCAGGACGAGGCGGGTGAGGACGCCAAGCTGATCTGCGTGCCGCCGCACGAGCCGCGCTGGGCCGACGTCCAGGACGTCGCCGACCTCACGCCGCAGCTGATGGCGGAGATCCGCCACTTCTTCGAGGTGTACAAGGCGCTCGAGCCCGGCAAGCACTCCTCCACCACCGGCGTCGGCGGCCGCGACGACGCCTGGCGGGAGATCGAGGAGGCCCGGGCCAACTACGTGTCGGTGTCCTGACCTGTCCCCGCGGCCCGGGCCGCGGTGACGCGTCAGGCGGGCCGCCGGGTAGTCGCGTCCGGGAGCAGGGCGGCGCCGATCGCGCCGGCCTGCTCGCCGAGCTCGGCGAAGCGCACCGGCGGGTGCGGCCGCCGCTGGGACGCGTACAGCAGCGGGCCGAACGCGCGCTGGATCGGCTCGAGGTAGACGTGGGCGCCCTGGGCGAGGCCCCCGCCGATGACGAACAGCGCCGGGTCGAGCACGTTGGCCAGGTTGGCCAGCCCGAACGCGACCCAGCGGGCGAACTCCTCGACCAGCTCGAGGGCGCGCGGATCACCCTGCTCGGCGGCCGCCTGCACGTGCTCGCCGCGCACCTGCTCGACGTCACCGTCGGCGAGCGCGAGCACGCCGGGCAGCTCGCCGCGCGCCGCTGCCTCGCGGGCGAGGTGACCGAGGCCCGAGCCGGACGCGAACCGCTCCCAACAGCCGCGCCGGCCGCACGGGCAGCGCGGGCCCTGGGGGTCGATGACCACATGCCCGATCTCGCCGGCGAAGCCGTTGTGCCCGAGCACGAGCCGGCCGCCGGCGACGATGCCGCCGCCGATGCCGGTGCCCAGCGTCACCATCACCACGTCGTCGTAGCCACGCGCCGCGCCGACGCGCCACTCCGCCAGCGCCGCGCACGTGGCGTCGTTGCCCACCACGACGTGCCGGCGCAGGCGCGCGGCGAGACGACCGGCGAGGTCGAGCTCGACGACCTCGGGCATGTTCGGCGACGAGCGCACGACGCCGTCGAGGCTGATCAGGCCCGGCGCGCCGACGCCGACCGACGCCGGCGTGCCGACGTCGTCCGCCAGCCTGGCCACGAGCTCGGCGAGGACGTCGAGCAGCTCGTCGGGGTCCTGGGGGGTCGGCCGGCGCGCGCTGGCCGCGACGACGAGCTCGTCGTCGGGCGCGCCGGGTGCGAGGGCGACGGCCAGGCACTTGGTGCCGCCGACGTCGATGCCGACCCGCGGCCCGCCCGCCACGGCGCTGTGCTCAGCCCTCGGCGCGGGCCTTGAGCTCGCGTACCGAGTTCAGGATCCGGACCTCGGCGCGCCGCTTCACGAACCCGGGCAACGGCGCGGCGAGCTCGATGGACAGGTCGTAACGGACCTCGGTGCCGCCGTCCTCGGTCGGCGTGAAGTGGTAGGCGCCCTCGATGGCCCGCATGATGTCGCCCTTGACCATCTTCCACGCCAGCACGTCCGGCGCCCGGCTGTAGTCGTAGGCCAGCGTGTAGTGCGTGCTGCGGCCGAGCGCGGACGCCCGGAACTCGACCTCGGAGGGCCGCTGCTGCTCGTCACGGGAGCGCACGACGACGTCCTTGACATCCTTCACCCAGTCCGGATACCGCTCGACGTCGGCCGCGATCTCGTACACCTTCTCCGGAGGCGCGGCGATCCGGATGGTCTCTGACGCCGTCTCGGCCATGGCGCTCATTCTGTCACGGGGTCGCGCGAACCCGGCAAGGCATCCGGTCGGCGGGGGAACGCGGCATGATACGCGGCCCACAGCCCGTTGAGCCCGAAGCCGAACATCGGCACCAGGAACCCCAACGCCAGCGACGACCCGGGCTTGCCGTCGGGTCCCTCCATCCGGGCCAGCGCGGTGGTGATCGCCACGACGAGCTGCACCGCCAGCGTGGACAGCATCACCCGCCGCACGCGCGGCGGCGTCGGCTCGCCGAGCAGGAAGTACAGCCCGCTGACCGAGATCACGTCGCGTCGGCTGCGCTGCACGGCGTTGTAGTACGACCACAGGAACGCGAACACGCCGATCGCGAACAGCACCAGGGCGGTGATCGCGGCGACCCACTGCCACAGCGTGGTGAAGAACCCCGCGGCGAGCGCCGCGGTCACGGCGAACAGCGCCGTCCCGGCGAGGTTGGCCGTGATCAGGACGTCGCCGGCCGCGGCGTCCCCGACCGGTGGACGCTCGCCGGCCGGTCGCCGTCCAGCAGGGTCGTCGACACGAGCCATGGGGCTATCGAACCGTCTCCGCCACCGGTCTCCACCGCGCCCGCCGTCACCGCCGCTCAGCTCGCCCCGAGGGCGGCGGCGAGCCGCGCCGCGAGCACGTCGTAGGAGAACTCGGCGACCGCCCGCTTGCGTGACGCCCGGCCCATCTCGGCCCGCCGCACCGGGTCCTCGAGCAGCGCCTCGATCGCCGCGGCGACCTCGCGCGGATCCTCCGGCCGTCGCACGACGAGCCCGGTGACCCCGTCCTCCACCGCCTCCGCCGCCCCGCCGGAGTCGCCGGCGACCTGCGGGACGCCGCACGCCGCGGCCTCCACGAAGACGATCCCGAAGCCCTCCTGCTCGAGGCCGCCCCAGCGATTGCGGCAGGCCATCGTGAACACGTCCGCGCAGGCGTAGAGCGACGGCAGCGCCTCGTTCGGCACCCGGCCGAGGAACCGCACCGGCGCGCCGCGCTCGGCGGCGAGCCGGCGCAGGCGCCGCTCGTCGCGCCCGCGCCCGGCGATCGCCAGCACGAGGTCGGGGTGCCGTGGGGCGAGCAGCGCGGCGGCCTCGATCACCACGTCGAAGCCCTTGCGCGGCACGAGCCGGGAGACCGACACCACCAGCTCGGCGTCCTCGGGCAGCCCGAACGATCGGCGCGCCGCCCGCCGCGCCGGCTCGTCGGCCGGCCGGAACCGCTCGACGTCGACCCCGGGCGGCACGATCGTCACGGGGAGCGACCGGCCCGCCGCGCGCTCCGCCTCCCGAGCGGCGTACTCGCCGGCGGACACCACGTGGCGTGCCCGGCGCAGCACGTAGGCGAGCGCCTGGCGGGTGCCCGGCAGGCGCCCGGGCACGGTGACCTCGGCGCCGTGGAGCACGACGTCGTAGGGCAGCTCGAGCGACGGCCCGACGAGCCCCAGCGGCACCGCCGGGTCGAGCACCACCAGCTCGGCCCCGACCTCCCGGGCGAGGCGGTCCACCCGGCGCACCATCCACGGGTGCGGGAGCAGCACCGGCTCGGGCGTGCGCACCACGCGGAACGGCTGGGCGGCGTCGAACTGCGCGGCCCCCTCGTACGGGCTGGTGAGCACGGCGAAGCGGTCCGGCGGCAGGCGTCGCCACCACTCCCACAGCAGCGACTGGATCCCGCCGATCTTCGGCGGGAAGTCGTTCGTGACGAGCAGGTGGTTCACGCCGAGCCGACCCCGAGTCCGAGGCGCTCGCTGGCCCAGCGGGCGTGCTCGGCCAGCACCTCGTCGGTGCTGGCGCGGTACCGGGCCAGCGTCGCCACCACCCGACGGTCGTGCGGGTCACCCACGTTGCCCAGGATGACCAACGCGTTGCGCCGCAACCAACGCGGGTCGCGCCCGGCGATGTACCAGCGCCCGTGCCGGTCGAGCAGCGTGTCGTCGTCGGCGTCGAGCAGGTCCAGCACGTCCACCCACGCCTGGGCGTCGGCGGGTACCGGCCGCTGGTACCGGCGGCCGAGGTGGACCGTCGGCGGGCAGTGCTCCTGGCAGTCGTCGCAGCCGTACAGCCGGTCACCGACCGCCGGACGGAGCTCGACCGGGATCGGGCCGGGGCGCTGCAGCACCCAGGCCAGGCAGCGGTTGGCGTCGACCACGCCGGGGGCGACGATCGCGCCGGTCGGGCAGGCGTCGATGCAGCGGTGGCACGACCCGCACCCGTCCGCCACCGGCGCCACCGATGGCGGGTAGGCCGCCGTCGTGATCACGCACCCGAGCACGAACCAGCTGCCCGCACCTGACACGAGCACGTTGGCGTTCTTGCCGAACCAGCCGAGCCCGGCGCGGTACGCGACCTCGCGATCGACGACGGCGTTGTCGTCGGCGAAGGCGACGGCCCGCTCCCCGGCGGCCCGCAACCGGCGGGCCATGGCGCGCAGCGCCTCCCGCAGCGGCGTGTAGTGGTCGACCCACGCGTAGCGCGCCACCCGGGCCTGGGCACCCGGCGGCCGGGGTGGATCCTCGTCGGCGAGGTACGAGCGAGCCGCCACGAGGATCGAGCGCGCACCCGGGACCGCACGGCGCGGATCCGTCGAGCGATCCGGGTCGCGGTACGTGAAGGCCATGTCCGCAGCCAGCCCGGCGGCGCGCCGCTCGTGCAGCGCGGTGCGCGCCCGCTCGAGCACGTTGGCCGGCGCCACGCCGAGGTGCTCGATGCCGGCCCGCCGGCCGAGCTCGCGCAGCTCGTCGAGGCTCGGGAGCGGATCGGGGCGACGCACCGCGTCAGCGTACGGGGCCGGCTCGACACGCCACCTCGTGGCGCGACGCCGGCACCAGCCCGGCGCGGACGAGCATGCGCACGGCCCGCTCGACGGGACCGTCGAGCTCCACGCGCGTCGCCGCCCCGAGCACGTGGGACACGACGCAGTCGGCGCACGCCGTGGTGTGCTGCATCACGCAGTCGTCGCAGGAGATCAACATGCCGCCGAGCATGACGAAGGGGTGTCACAGTCACCGCCGGGAGCGCTCCGGCCCGCGGGCCGGGGCGATCAGCGGGCGACCGCGAGGAAGGCGTCGCTCGACACCCAGTTGGCGCCCGCCGCGGCGACGTCCCGGCGCACCGCCTGATCGTTGGTGACCACGACGACGGGACGGTCCGCCGGCGTCGCGCCCACCTCGGCGCGGATCACGTCGTCGGCCGTCGTCCCCGCGGGCGAGTACACGACGCGCGCCAGGCGCCGCTTCGTCGTGTGCGCGCCGATCACGTCGGCGCCGTCGAACACCACGGTGAAGTCGGTGCCGAAGCGCCGGGCGAGGTCGTCGACGAGGTCGAGGCAGCGCTCCCGCTGCCGGGCCAGCGAGTCGTCGGGCCAGGCCAGCTTCGCCACGTTGTAGCCGTCCACCAGCACGAGCACGCCCGCCGACCGCAACAGGTGCTCGGCGGCGCGGGCAGGGTCGCCCGCGACCGCACCCGGCAGCGGCAGGGGCACCCGCCCCGCCGCACCCACCTCGATCAGGCTGGCCAGACGATCGGCCAGGCCGCGGGCCGAGCGGGCCAGCTCGCGCAGCTCGACGACCTGCTGCGCCGACACGCCCACCCCGCCGCGCTCGGCGCGGTCCACCAGGAGGGCGTCGCGCTGGGCCTCCGCGGCCGCGGCACGGCGGGCCGCGTCGTCGCGCTCGGCCTCGACCCCCGCGAGCCGGTGGCGTGCCGCCTCGGCGCGGTCGTTGGCGTGGCGTGCCTCGCGCCGCGCCTCGGCCAGCGCGGCGCGCGCCCGCTCGAGCTCCGCCTGCAGCTCGCGGCGCTCGGCGCGCGCCGCGGCGAGCTCCTCCTCGAGGGTGTCGACGCGTCCCAGCAGCGACACCAGCTCGGCGCGGGTGCGCACGGCCGCCTGTTCGGCCGCCTCCCGCCGGCGCTCGGCGCGCCGCAGGGCGGCCTCCATGTCGGCGCGCGCCTCGGCCTCCTCGCTCGCCGCGACGAGCGCGGCGATGCGCTCCTGCCACCCCTCCTCGCGGCGCAGCCACTCCAGCCCGATCGGATCGACCAGCTCGGGAACGGCACTCGCGGCAAGGCGCTTGCGGAACGCCTCGTCGGCCTCGATCGCCCGGCGCAGCTTGCCCAGTGCGGCGGTCGGCACCCGCTGCTGGCGCAGGAACGGCTTGAACGCCGCCGGGAACGCGAGGGGAGGCTTGACCTTCTGGCCCTCCGCCGCGACGGCGAGCGCGAACTCGATCGCCGACCGCAGCCGGCGATGGTCGAGCCCGGCGATCGCGTCGACGGTCATCGAGGAAACGTTACGGGTGCCGGGTGCGCGCCCGGCGACGAACGCGCGCTCGACGAACGCCTGTTTGACACGAACGCACGTTCGTGGTGGGATGAGGCGAGTGCAGCAGCTGAGCTTCGAGGATCTCGGCACCCCGCTCGCCGACGTCACGTTCTGCGTGCTCGACCTGGAGACGACCGGCGGCAACCGCGAGGCGGACGCGATCACCGAGATCGGCGCCGTCAAGGTGCGTGGCGGGCAGTGTCTCGGCACGTTCCAGACGCTCGTCAACCCGGGCCGGGCGATCCCGCCGCGGGTCACGATGCTCACCGGGCTCACCGACGCCCTCGTGGCACCGGCGCCGCGGATCGAGGCCGTGCTCCCCGCGCTGCTCGAGTTCCTCGGCGACAGCACGATCGTCGGCCACAACGTCGGCTTCGACCTCGCCTTCCTGCGGGCGGCGTGCGAGCGCGCCGGGTACCCCCGCTTCGACCCGCTCCGCATCGACACCGTCGCCCTCGCCCGCCGTCTCGTGCGCGACGAGGTGCCCGACTGCCGTCTCGGCACGCTGGCCAGCCGCCTGCGCCTCGACCACCGGCCCACGCACCGTGCCCTCGACGACGCGCTGGCGACCACGGACCTGCTGCACGTGCTGATCGAGCGGGCCACCGGTCTCGGCGTGCTCGGTCTCGACGACCTGGTGACGCTGGCCTCGATGGCCGGGCACCCGCAGGCGGCCAAGCTCAAGCTCACCGCCACGCTCCCCCGCTCGCCCGGCGTGTACCTCTTCTACGGCCACCGCGACGAGGTGCTCTACGTCGGCAAGGCGACGAACCTGCGCCAGCGCGTCCGCAGCTACTTCGGCCACGACGACCGCCGGCGCATCGGCCCGCTGCTGCGCGAGGCGCAGGCGGTCCGCCACCACTGCCTCCCCGACCCGCTGTCGGCCGAGGTGGTCGAGACGCGGCTGATCGCCCGGCTCAAGCCCCGCTACAACCGCGCCGGGACGCGCGTCGACCGGTACTGCTACGTGCGCCTCGACGTCGACGCGCCGTGGCCGCGCCTGGCGATCGTCCGCGACCCCGCCCGCACCGGACTCCACCTCGGCCCGCTGCCGTCGCGGCAGATGGCCCAGCTCGTCGTCGACGCGCTCCAGGCGGCGCTCCCGCTGCGCCGCTGCTCGGCCCGCCTCGGCGCCCAGCACGTGCCGCCCCCGGATGCTGCGCCGTGCATCCCCGCCCAGCTCGGCGTCGCCGCCTGCCCGTGCGCCGGGCTCGCGGATCGCCGCCGCTACGACGAGGCCGTCGCGGCGGCCGCGGCGGCGATGACGGGGACGCCGGACCGGGTGGTGGAGCGGCTCACCGACCGGATGCAGGCGCTCGCCGCGGCGCAGCGCTTCGAGGGGGCGGCGCTCACCCGCGACCGGCTGTCCGCGCTCGAGGGGGCCATCATGCGCACCCGCCAGATGGAGGGCCTCCTCGCCCGGGGGCGTTTCGAGGCCACGCGCGGCGACATCACCTGGGTCGTCGACCACGGCCGGCTCGTCGACGTGCGCGTCGCCGGCACGACCGCCGGCGCGCTGCCCGCCGCGCCACCGCCGGCGCCGACGCCGGGCCGGCCCCTCCCCCGGGCGCTCGCCGACGAGACGCTGCTGCTCGCCCGCCGGCTCCCGTCGCCGCTGGCCGGGCCGAAGCGCTAGCCCGGGATCGCCTCGACGCCGCGCGCCGCGACGGCGAGCACCTTGACGTGCCCTGCATCCGGCAGCGCACCGGCGACCCGTTCGGCGTCGTCGGGTCCGCAGAGGAACACCACGGTGGGGCCGCTGCCCGACAGCCAGCCGCACCACGCCCCCGCCTCGAGCCCCCGCGCCAGTGCGTCGCGCGACGCCGGCACCGCGGCGAGGCGCAGGTCCTGGTGGAGGCGATCGGCGGTCGCCCAGGCCAGCGCCTCGACGTCGCCGGTCACGAGCGCCCCGACGAGCAGGGACGTCCGCCCGACGTTGAACACGGCGTCGGCGAAGGACACCGCCGAGGGCAGCGCGTGGCGCGACTTCGCCGTCGACGTCTCCTGCTGGGGCACCCACGCCAGCACCGTCGGGTCGAACCCGAGGGGGACGCGCAGCGCCCGGCCCGCCGCGGTCACCACGAACCCGCCGTGCAGCGACGCGGCGGCGTTGTCACCGTGCCCCTCCAGCTCGATGGCGTGCTCCAGCAGGAGCGGAGCGACCGCCGCGAGGTCGACGCCGTCGCCGAGGCGTTGCAGTGCGGCCAGCGCCAGCCCGCCGACGCGCATCGCCCCGCTGAAGCCGAGCCCGCGGGCCACGGGGATCGGCGAGTGCACCCAGAGCACGCCCTCACCACCCCCGCGGCGGAACGCGACGGTCGCGGGGTGCCGCTCGTCGACCACGCGGGCGCCGTCGGGGACGTCGCCGTCGACGATGCCCAGCGTGGCGTCGAGCGACAGCGCCAGGGCCAGGGCGTCGAACCCGGGACCGAGGTTCGCCGTCGACGCCGGGACGCGGACCGCGGTCACGACTCGGCAGCTGCCTGCGACACCCGCACCAGGGCGTCGAGGGTGGCCGCCGCCTTGCCGCTGTCGATCGACTGGGCGGCCAGGGCCAGCCCGGTCTCCATGTCCTCGGCGGCCCCCGCCACGACGAGGCCCGCCGCCGCGTTGAGCACCACGATGTCGCGGTGGGCGCCGTGCTCGCCGTCGAGCACCCGCCGCACGACCTCGGCGTTGTGCTCGGGGTCGCCGCCGACGAGCTGCTCGTGGGTCGCCGGGGCGAGGCCCAGCGAGACGGGGTCGATCGTGAACGTCCGCACGCTGCCGTCGTGGTCGAGCGCCAGCACGGTCGACGGGCCGGTGGTGGTCAGCTCGTCGAGCCCGCCGCCGTGCACGACCCAGGCGTCGGTCGAGCCGTGGGCCCGCAGCGAGGCGAGCATGCGCTCGGCGAAGCGGGCGTCGGCGACGCCGATCACCTGGCGGCGCACCCGGCCCGGGTTGGCCATCGGGCCGAGCAGGTTGAACACCGTCGGGATGCCGATCTCGCGGCGCGCCGGGGCGGCGAAGCGGAACGCTGGGTGGAAGCGCGGCGCGAAGCAGAACCCGATGCCGGCCTCCTCCACACAGCGGCGGACGCCCTCCGGCGACAGCTCGAGGACGACGCCGAGCGCCTCGAGCACATCCGCGGTGCCACAGAGCGACGACGACCCGCGGGCGCCGTGCTTGCAGACCGGCACGCCGGCGCCGGCGACCACGATCGCCGCCATCGTCGAGACGTTGATCGAGTGCGAGCGGTCACCGCCGGTGCCCACGATGTCGACGGCCCGCGCCCGGAGCTCCTCGCTGAGCGGGACCAGCTCGGCAGCGGCCAGCACGGCGTCGAGCAGCCCGGAGAGCTCGTCGGCGGTCTCGCCCTTGGCGCGCAGGGCGACGACGAACCCGATGAGCTGCGCCGGCGTCGCCCGCCCGGACAGGATCGTCGCCATCGCCGACCGCGCCTGCTCTGCGGTCAGGTCGCGACCGGCCAGCAGCTCGGTCAGCAGACCGGGCCACCCGCCGTGCTCCTCGAGCGCCTGATCGATGTCGTCGCGGTCGGAGCTGGAATCGGTCACGGGACGCGACGCTAGGCGCGTTTCTCGCCGTCCGGCGGACTCGGTTCCAGCGGCGGATGGAGGGTGCGATCCGCCCGGCCGGTCACGCGCTGCGACGCCGCTGGCGGATGATGCGGCGGCGCTCGCGCTCGGTGGCACCGCCCCACACGCCGGCCTTCTCCCGCGAGCTCAAGGCGTGCTCGAGGCACGCGACGCGCACCGAGCACGTCGCACAGACCGCCTTGGCTGCGCTCGCGTCCTCGTCATCCTCTGGGTAGAAGATGCTGGCGTCGAGCCCGCGGCATGCCCCCAACTTCCGCCATTCGATGTCACGCAGCGCCACGAAAGAAATCCCCCATCTCGTCTGGTGAGCAGAACGATAGAACCGGCCGGGGACGAGCGCCAGGGGCAATCGTGCGCCGGTCGTGCGACGGTTCACGAGCATTTCGGCTGCTCCTACACTCCCGGCGTGGCCACCACCGTGTCGGCGGCGCCGTTCGAGCGGGGCGCGATGCTCGAGCGCCTCGAGCGCGAGGTCTTCGACGTGCTCGTCATCGGGGGCGGCGTGACGGGGGCGGGCGTGGCCGTGGACGCGGCGACCCGGGGACTGCGCACGGCGCTCGTCGAGGCCGCCGACTTCGCCAGCGGGACGTCGTCGAAGAGCTCCAAGCTGGTCCACGGCGGGCTGCGCTACCTGCAGCAGGGCGACGTCCGCCTCGTCTACGAGGCGCTGCACGAACGCCAGCGATTGCGGCGCAACGCCCCGCACCTCGTGCACCTGCTGCCGTTCATGATCCCGATCCTGACCAGGGACGGCCTCGTCCCGCGCCGCGTCGCCCGGGCGCTCGGCTCGGCGATGTGGATGTACGACCTCACCGGTGGGGTGCGGATCGGGAAGCTGCACCGGCGGCTGCGCGCGGACGAGGCGTTCGCCCATCTGCCGACGATGCCGCGCGAGCGGATCGCCGGCGGGTACCTGTACTACGACGCCACCACCGACGACGCCCGGCTCGTGCTCACCCTCGCCCGCACCGCGGCGCGCCACGGCGCGGCAGTGGCGAACCGCTGCCGGGTCGTCGAGCTCACCCGCGACTCGGGGGGCCGGGTGGACGGGGCCGTCGTGGACACCGGGACGGGTACGGTCACCGTGCGGGCGCGCAGCGTCGTCAACGCGGCAGGCGTGTGGGCCGACGAGGTGCGCGCCCTCGAGGAGGGGGCCGACCCGGACTCGATCCGCCCGGCCAAGGGGGTCCACCTCACCGTCCCCTGGGAGAAGGTCCGCAACGACATCGCCGTCGTCATCCCCGTCCGTCACGACAAGCGCAGCCTGTTCGTCGTGCCATGGGGACGGCGCCCGGACGGCACGTTCGCCCACACCTACGTCGGCACCACCGACACCGACTACGACGGCCCGCTCGACGACCCACCCTGCACCGCCGAGGACATCGCCTACGTCCTGGGGGCGCTCAACGACGCCGTCACGACCGCCGTGACACCGGCCGACGTCACGGGCGTGTGGGCCGGGCTGCGGCCCCTCGTCAAGTCGGCGACGACCGGGCGCACCGCGGACCTGTCCCGGCGCCACCGGGTCACGATCGGCTCGGGCGGCGTGATCGCCATCACCGGCGGCAAGCTCACGACGTACCGGGAGATGGCCGAGGACACGGTGGACGCCGTGCTCCGGCAGCTCGGGCGCCGGGCCCGCTGCCGGACCAAGCGCCTGCGCCTGCTCGGCGCGGAGGGCTACACGGCACCGCCACCCGGGTCCCCGGACGCGCACCTCGCCGAGCGCTACGGCACGCTCGCATCGGAGGTGGGTGCGCTCGTCGCCGCCGACCCGTCGCTGGGCGAGCCGCTCGTGCCGGGGCTCCCCTACCTGCGCGCCGAAGCCGTCTACGCCGTGCGCCACGAGATGGCGACCACGCTCGAGGACGTCCTGCTGCGCCGCACGCGGGCGCACCTGTTCGACCGTCCGGCCACGCTCGCCGCCGCTCCCGAGGTCGCCCGGCTGCTGGCCGCCGAGCTCGGCTGGAGCCCGGCGGAGACCGCCGCCCAGGTCGCCGCCTACGAGGCCCTCGTCGCCGCCGAGGAGGCCGACGCCCGGTCAGCGGCGACCACGCCGTGAGCACCGCGGCGCGCCGGCCGGCGACCCCGATCGAGCTCACCGGCACGGCCGCCCGGTGGCCCGGCGCCGTCGAGGTGCCCGCCGCGGTCGTCGAGGCGTTGCGCGCCGTCACCACCGTCGTCGACGACGTCGCCGAGGTGGCCGAGCACAGCCGCGACTGGTGGCCGCTCGCCCTGCACTGGTCCCTGGAGGGTCAGGTCCCCCAGCGCGCCGCCGTCGTCGTCCGCCCGGCGGCGACCGACGAGGTCGCCGCAACCGTGCGCGTGTGCGCCGACCACCGCATCCCGCTGACGACGGCCGGTGGCCGCAGCGGGGTGTGCGGCGCGGCCGTCCCGGTGTTCGGGGGCGTGGTGCTGGACACGACCGCGCTGGCCGGCGTCGTTGCCGTGGACGCCACGTCCGGGCTCGTCGAGGTGCTGGCGGGGACGTTCGGGCCGGATCTCGAGCGGGAGCTGCAGGAGGCCCACGGCCTCAGCGTCGGGCACTTCCCGCAGAGCTTCGACATCGCCACCGTCGGAGGCTGGGTGGCGTGCCGCGGCGCCGGGCAGTACTCGACCCGCTACGGCAAGATCGAGGACCTCACCGCAGGCCTGGAGGTCGTGCTCGCCGACGGCACCGTGCTGCGCACCGGGGGTGACCCGGCGGCCGCCGCCGGCCCCGACCTCACGCAGCTGTTCGTCGGCGCCGAGGGCACGCTCGGGGTCGTCACCCGCGTGTGGTTGCGCGCCCACCCGGTGCCCCCCACCGAGCAGCGCGCGGCGTGGACGTTCGGGTCGTTCGCCGACGGGATCGAGGCGTGCCGCCAGGTGCTGCGCCGCGGCGCGACCCCGGCGGTGCTGCGCCTCTACGACCCGGTCGAGTCGGCCCGCAGCCACGGCGGCGACGGCACGGCGTGCGTCCTGCTCGTGCTCGACGAGGGCGACGCAGCGATCGTCGACGCGACGATGGGCCTCGTCGCCGACGCGTGCCGCGCCGTGGGTGCCGCGCCCGCCGACCCGGAGCTGGTCGCCAACTGGCTCGCCCACCGCAACGACACCTCGGCCTTGCAGGCACTGACGCGCAAGGGCTACGTCGTCGACACGATGGAGATCGCCGCCCCGTGGTCGCGCCTCGCGGCCATCCATGAGGACGTCCGCGCCGCGCTGACCCGTGTGCCGCACGCGCTCGTCGCCAGCTGTCACCTGTCACACAGCTACCCCGACGGGGCCTGCCTCTACTTCACCTTCGCCGCGGCACCACCACCCGAGGAGGTCGAGTCCACGTACATCGCGCTGTGGGACGCCGGGCAGCGCGCCGTGCTCGACGGTGGCGGCAACCTCTCCCACCACCACGGGGTGGGCATCAACCGCAGCCGGTTCATGACCGCCGCCGTCGGTGAGGCCGGCGTCGGTGTGCTCGCTGCGCTCAAGCAGGCGCTCGACCCCCACGGGATCCTGAACCCCGGCAAGCTCGGGCTGCCCTCCCCGTTCGGGCCTCCCCCGTGGCCGGCGCGATGAGCATCCGCTGGGATCGGGACGCCATCCGCGCCGGGGCGAGCGTCGCCCTGGTGTTCGCCGTGCCGTTCTCGATCGCAGCTCGCTGGGCCGCGGACGCGCGCGAGGACTCGACGCTCGCCGTGTGGCTCAGCCTCGGCGCCGTGCTCGGCTTCTTCCTCGGCGCCGGTTGCGCGGCGTGGGTGCAGCGCACCGGGACGCCGCTGAGCCACGGGCTCGTCACGGCGATCGGCACGTACGTCGCCGCCCAGGCCGTGTTCGCGTTGATCCGTGCGCTGCGCGGCCAGGACGTGCGATGGTTCGCGATCATGTTCAACCTGGCCGTCGTCCTCGGCGCCGGGCTCCTCGGCGGGGTGCTCGGCGGGAAGCTGCGCAGCAAGGGCGTGCTGCCCGGCGCGAGGGGTGTGCGATGACCGCGCTGCTCGCCATCGACGTCGGTACGACGAGCATCCGGGCCGCCGTCCTCGACGGCGACCTCACGATCCGCTCGATGGCCCGGCGCGAGTTCCCGCCGGCCACGCCGTTCCCTGGGCTCGTCGAGTTCGACGCCGCCGAGCTCGTGCGCGTCGTGCTCGACGCCGTCGCCGAGGCCACCGCGTCCGCCGACCCGGTCACCGCGGTCGGCATCACCAACCAACGGGCCAGCACCGTCGTGTGGGACCGCGTCACCGGCGAGCCGATCGCCCCCGCGCTCGGCTGGCAGGACCTGCGCACCGTCGGCGAGTGCCTGACCGCCCGTGCCGAGCACGACCTCCCGCTGGCGCCGAACCAGTCGGCGACCAAGCTCGCCTGGCTGCTCGCGAACACGCCCGGCGCCGCGGACCGGGACCTGTGCTTCGGCACCGTCGACACGTGGCTGGCCTGGTCCCTGTCGGGCGGCGAGCTGCACGTGACCGACCCGTCGAACGCCGCGGTCACCGGGCTGCTCGGCCTCGACGGGCGCACCTGGAGCGACCACGTCCTCGACTGCCTCGGGCTGCCGGCCGCCGTGCTGCCGACGGTCGTCGACTCCAGTGCCGTGCTCGGCCCGGCGACCGCCATCGACGGCCACCCGCCGATCGCCGCCCTCATCGGCGACCAGCAGGCGTCACTGATCGGTCAGGGCTGCGTGCTGCCCGGGCGGGCGAAGATCACGTTCGGCACCGGCGGGATGCTCGACCTCTGCACCGGTGACGCCGCCCCGCGCACGGCGCGCCGCGGGTCACACGGCACGTACCCCATCGTCGCCTGGGCCCACGGCGGCACGATCACCTGGGGCGCCGAGGCGATCATGCTCACCGCCGGGGCGAACGTCGACTGGCTGCGCGAGGACCTCGGCCTCATCACCACCGCCGCCGAGAGCGAGGAGGTGGCCGCGTCGGTCCCGTCGACGGACGGCGTCGTGTTCGTGCCCGCCCTGCTCGGCCTGGGCACCCCGCGGTGGGACTACGGTGCCCGCGGGACGCTGCTCGGCGTCACACGCGGCACCACCCGCGCCCACGTCGTGCGCGCAGTGCTCGAGGGCGTCGCCCACCGCGGTGCGGATCTCGTCGCCGCGGCCGAGGCGGAGACCGGGATGACGATCGACCACGTCCGCGTGGACGGCGGCATGAGCCAGAACCGGACGTTCACCCAGGCCCTCGCCGACGCCCTCGGGCGCCCCGTCGAGGTGTCCCCGGTGGTCGAGGCGACGGCGATCGGCGCGGCGTTCCTCGCGGGCCTGGCGACCGGCGTCTGGAGCGACGTGACCGACGCCGACCGGGTGTGGACCCCGGCCAGGATCGACGAGCCGAAGGGCCCCCTGGACCGCGCCACCTGGGCGCGCGCCGTCGAGCGCGCGGCCGGGTGGATCCCCGAGCTGTCCGCGCTCGACGTGTGACTGCCTCGTAGAGTTGCCCGGCCGTGGTCCGGGCGGTGAAGCTGTCCCGGCACGTGATCGCGAAAGGACATCACCGAGTGGAGAACCCAACCCGACGGCGGCTGCTGGCAGCAGGGTTCGCTGGGACGACCCTGGGCTTGCTCGGCAGTCGAGCCGTGTCGGCGAGCCCCGACACGTCCACCCCGCCGACCGACGAGGGCTCCACGTCACCGGCGGACGACGCGACGACGGCGCCCCCGCTCACCCCCACCGAGGACGACATCCCCAGGCTGCAGTTCGCCCACGCACTGGAGCGTGCCGCCCGCGAGCTGTACCAGGCGGCGTTCGACGCCGGCCTCGAGGACGAGACCCTGGCGTCGCTGCGGGACAACCACCAGGCCTACGCCGAGGTGCTGCACGGCCTGCTGGGCACCGAGGGCGGGCAGCGGGCCGACGAGAGCGTGGTGCTGCGCTTCCGGTCGCGCTTCGCCTCCGGGGACGTGAGCCGGGTGGTCGAGGCCGCCTACGACCTCGAGTCGGCCGCCGTGGCGACGCACACGGCGCTGATCGGCGAGCTGCAGGGCCTCGACGGCGCCCACCTGCTGGCCTCGATCGCCGTGGTCGAGGCGCGCCACGTCGTCGTGCTGGCCGACATGGCCGGCCGCGGCGGTGACGTCGACGCCATGTTCCGCAACGAAGCCGAGCCCCTGTCGGCCAGCACGTCGGAGGGAGCGTGACGATGCCCGAGACCCACGACACCGCCGGCCGCCGGGCCGGGTTGGGCCGCCGCGAGCTGCTGCTCGGGGGCGGCGCCGCGATCTCCCTGGGTGCCCTGCTCGCCGCGTGCGGCGGCGACGAGGCCGCGGAACCCGGGCGCGTCGGCTACGCCCCGCCGGCGACCGCCCTGCCCTCCGAGGAGGTCGACGACGCGGTGCTGCTGCGCACCGCCCAGTCGATCGAGTACACGATCCTCGAGGTCTACGGCATGATCGCCGAGCGCGGGGTGCTCGAGGGCGACGCCGCGACGCTGCTCGAGGCGCTCGTCGAGGAGCACGAGGACGCCGCCGACGAGGTCGGCCGGATCGTCCGCCAGGCCGGTGGTGAGCCGTACGAGTGCGCCAACACCTGGTACCTGGAGCGGGTCATCCCGCCGATCTTCCGGAACATCGACGGCGACGAGGCAGAGGGCATCGCCCCGACCGACGACCCGGTGCGCGACCTGCTGGCGGTGATGAACGCGATGGAGTCGCTCGCCGCGTCGATGTACCAGAACTTGGTCGAGGAGCTCACCGAGCCCCGCCTGCGCGCAGCGGTCGTCGCCCTGGCGACCCGCTCGGCGCGCCACTCGGCCGCCGTGGCGATCACCTCGAGCGGCGCGCCCGAGGGGTACGTCAGCCCGACCGTGCACGGCGAGGAGGCGACGCCCGACGAGGACGGCCTGGTCCCGCTGTACGCGATCCCGTCACAGTTCGGGCTGCTCAGCCCGTACTCGCTGGTGATCGGCGCGCTCAGCGAGGCCGGCACGCGCTACACGCAGTCGATCGACACGCCGGCCGACAACAGCTACGCCTACCACACCCAGTCCTGCTCGGCCTGAGCGGACCGGGCGCCGGCGCACTGCGTCACCTCGTCCCTACTCGACCGCGGATCCGGTGACCCCGACCGTCCCGACGCTCTGTGTGAGCGATCAGACGCGAGCCACGTCTGATCGCTCACACAGAACACGGGTGCCGCGCCCGGTACGGCGGGCGCGCGACGGTGAGTCGGCCTGTAAGCGGGCTTCTGTCGGCGCCTGGCGGCGCCGGGTGGCCATCCATCTGTGCGGCCTACCCGGAGGGTCCCGCACCGGGGTGCGGGTGGACGGGCCGCCCATCCCTCCTGCTCGGCCTTGCTCCGGGTGGGGTTTGCCAGCCGCCCGGGTCACCCCGGACGCTGGTGCGCTCTTACCGCACCGTTTCACCCTTGCCTGTGACCGGTCACCCGGTCCATCGGCGGTCTGCTCTCTGTTGCACTTTCCGTCAGGTCACCCCGACCTGGCTCTCGCCAGCACCCTGCCCTGTGGAGGCCCGACTTTCCTCGACGCGCTGACGCGCGCCGCGGCCACCCGGCCGGCTCACCGTCACCACCAGTCTACGGGACCGTCCGCCGGGCGGGCCCGGGCGTGCCGGGGCTCAGCTGGCGGCGTCGAGGAGCGACAGCCCGGTGCGGATGGCCTCGAGGTCGGCGATCAGCGTGGCGCGCAGGCGCTCGGCCTCGCTGCGGTCGCCGCCCAGGGTGCGCACGAAGCCGGCCGTCGTCGACTCGTCGCCCACGGCCCGCAGGTAGGCGTCGAGCCGGTGCGCGCGCTGGACATCCACGCCGGCGGCCCGCAAGGCGTCGTAGAGGCGAGTGCTCACATCACCTCTATCGGCACGACGACGCCGCGCAATAGCGCGAACCGTGGCCGTCGGGCGGCTAGCCCTCGAGCGGCGTCTCGTTGAACGTGAGCAGCACCGGGCCGTTGCGACGCACGTCGATGCGGCAGATCGACGCGTGCGACAGGTGCGAACGCCAGGAGATCTCCAACCCGACGCCGAGCGCCCAGGCGACGGCCGTCTTGATCGGCGACACGTGCGACACGACGGCGATCGTGCGGTCCCGCGCCCGCTCGGCGAGCTCCTCGCAGGCGGCGCGCACGCGGCGGTCGAGGGTGGTGAGCGACTCGCCGCCGACCGGCTCGAAGTCGGGGTCCTCGCGCCAGCGGCGCCACGCCTCCGAGGGCACCTCCCCCACGGGCATGCCCTCGTACTCGCCGTAGGACAGCTCGATCCAGCGCTCGTCGACCACGTACGGGAAGCCGAACGCGTCGGCGGTCTGGCGGGCGCGCAGGAGCGGGCTCGAGATCAGCTCGTCGATCGGTCCGACGCGCTCGGCGACCGCCTTGGCCTGGAGCTGCCCGACGTCGTCGAGCGGCTCGTCGAGCCGTCCCTGGAGCCGGCCGGACGCGTTCAGCGCGGTCCGCCCGTGGCGCACGAGGATCAACACGGTCCGCAGTGTCCCACAGGGACCGGGGTGCTCACGTGAACAGCCGCCCGTCGCGCCGGAACGCCGCCCGTGCCACCGGGTCCCGCAGCCGCGAGCGGCGCCAGATCCACGCCAGCATGAGCGCCCCCGCCACCTCGAAGGCCAGGTTCAGCCACCACTGCCGGGTCGCCTCCGGCAGCCGCAGCTCCTCGAACGACCAGCCTCCGAGCGGCCACCAGAACAGGTCCGTCGTCGCCCACGCCCCCCCGAACACGAGGTGCAGCATCGTGCCGATCGGCAGGCCCAGCAGCAGCTTGCGCACCGGTCGGCGGCCGACGGTCGACAGCATCACGATGATCATCAGCAGCAGGCTGAACACCAGCGTGTGGAGCACCCCGGCACCGCCGGGCACGGCGTCGGCGAGCGGGAGCACCGAGCCGAGGATCAACAGGCGGTAGTCGAACGTCGGGTCGCGGAACACGAACCAGACGGCGAGCACGGCGGTGCCGATGAACCAGAGGAACACGACGGCCGCCGGTCAGGGGACGAGCATCCGGCCGCAGTTCGGGCACTCGGCGAATGCCCCCTCGCCGACCGAGCGCACCTCGGCCACCTCGGTCGTGGACAGGTCGAGGTGGCAGCCATTGCACCGGCTCCCCTCGAGCTTGGCGACGGCCACGCCGCCGTGCCGCTCACGCAGGCGCGCGTAGCGGTCGAGCATCGCCGCGTCGATCCGGGCGGCGACCTCGGCGCGCGCCGCGGCGAGCTGCGCCAGCTCGCCGTCGATCTCCGCCTCGACGACCGACAGTGCGGCGTCCGCGGCGGCGGCGTCGGCCTCCAGCTTCGGCGTCTCGGCGTCCAGCGCGGCGAGCTCCTCGACGAGGGCGGACTGCTCCTCCAGCGCGGCGAGCTCCTGGTCGTCGAGGGCGTCGCGGCGGGCGGCGAGGGCCTCGAGCTCGTGGGTCAGCGCCTCCGCCTGGCGCGGCGAGGTCACCGTCCGGAGCTGGGCCTCCAGCTTGGCCCGCTGGGCGCCGAGCTCCTCGCCGTCGCGCTCGAGGGCGTCGATGGTGAGCGCCAGCTCCTCTTCGCGCCGGGCGCGCTCGGCGCGTCGTCGCAGGTGCTCGTCGAGCGCGGCCCGCGCGGTGGTCGCCGCCTGGCGCTCCGGCGCGGTGCGCCGCCGGTGGTTGAGCTGGTCGGCCAGCGTGTCGAGGCGCTGGAGCTCGAGGAGGTCGTAGGTCAGCACGCGTAGATACCTGTCCCGAGGGGGGCGGACGGGAGGGGGTGGTTCGGGTCGAGCACGTCGGGCGGCACGGTCGTCCCGCTGTCGAGCAGGACGCGCCGCGTGATCCTCGGCGTCGTGATCGGCGTGCCGGGCGGCGGGCCCGGCTGCGTCGTGACCGTCGGCGTCGAGGTGGTCGGCGCCGTCGTGGTGCTCTCCTGCTCGCCCGGTGGCTGGGTGGGCGGGGTCCGTGGGCGCCCGAAGCCCTCGGGGCCGCCCGTGGCGCGTCGGGGCGGGACCGTGCCGATGACCTGGCCGCCCGTCACCTCGGTGCGGTAGAGGCACTCGTTGCCGGGGAGGTACAGCCGCGCCGGCGGACGCGCCGGTTCCGGCGGCGGGGCCCAGTCGCTATGGGGCAGCCCGTCGAGCGCGGCGTCCATGTACGCCTTCCAGATCCGCGCCGGGTAGGTGCCGCCCTGCACGCGGCTGACGTCGAACTCCGGCACGTTGCGCATCGGCGTGTAGCCGTTGGGGTCGCCGACCCACACGGCGGTCGTGAGCTCGGGCGTGAACCCGACGAACCAGGCGTTCGTGTTGTCGGCCTGGGTGCCGGTCTTGCCGGCGGCGGGGCGCCCGTCGGCGAGCGGGTAGCGCCGCGCCGTGCCCCGCTCGAGGACGCCCTTGAGCACGTCGACGGCGGTCAGCGCGACGCCCTCGTCGAGCACCCGGGTGCCCGCGGACCGGTGCTCGTAGATCCGCTCGCCCTCGGCGTTCTCGATGTACTCCACGTAGTACGGCTCGTGGTGGACGCCGCCGTTGGCGACCGTCTGCGCGCCCGACGCCATGTCCATCGGCGACATCTCGTTGGCGCCGGTCGAGAAGCTGACGTGCGGCTGGAGGCTCTCGGCGCCGTTGGGCCGGTCACCCTCGGGCTGGCCCGGGTACAGGTACACCGACTTCGCCATGCGGTAGACGGTGTCCACCATCCGGTTGAGGCCGACGATCTGGGCCAGGCGCACGTAGGCGCAGTTGATCGAGTACCAGGTCATCGCCGCGAGCGTGTCGGTGGCCCGGGCCACGGCGTCACGGATGACGAACGGCTCGTCCTGCCCTGGCACGTCGAACACGCAGTTGGACGCGCCGTCGATGAGGTCGTTGGGCTGGGCCCCGGCTTGCAGTGCGGCGGCGAGGACGAACAGCTTGACGCTCGACCCGGTCTGGCGCGGGGCGATCGCCATGTTGAGCTCCCGCTCGCCGGGCACGAACCCGCGCCCCCCGACCATCGCCCGGATCGCGCCGGTCTTGGTGTCGAGCGACACGATCGCGGCGTCGAAGCCCTGGGCGTTGTCGGGCAGCAGATTGCGCGCCGCCTCGGCCTGCGCCTGGTTGATCGGGTTGTAGGTGGTGTGGATGCGCAACCCGCCGCGGAACAGCGCGTTGTAGCGCTCCTCGTACGTCGCGCCGAGGATGCTGGAACGGTTCAGCAGGTAGTCGCGCAACGCCTCGGTGTAGTACGTGCGCAGGTTCTGGCGCTCCGGGACGGTGCGCACCCGGTCGGGGATGGTGAAGGTCTGCTCGTAGTGCTCGGCCTCCTCCTCGGTGATCAGCCCACCGTCGACGAGGCTCCCGAGCACCTGGACGAAGCGAGCGCGGCTGCGCTCGGGGTGGTTCACCGGGTCGTAGGAGGACGGCGCCTGGACCAGGCCGGCGAGGAACGCGGCCTCGACGAACGTCAGCTGGTCGGCGGTCTTGCCGAAGTACGTCTCCGCGGCCGCCTGGATCCCGTACGCGTTGTTCCCGAAGAACACGGTGTTCAGGTACCGCTCGAGGATCTCCTCCTTGGTGTGCTCGCGCTCGAGCATCAGCGCGTAGTGCACCTGGAGGAGCTTGTAGCGGCCGTCGCGCTCGAGGCCGGCGAGGTAGTCGTTCTTGACCACCTGCATCGTGATCGTCGAGGCGCCCTGCTGGGGGGCGTCGGACGCGAAGTTGGAGAGCGTCGCCCGCACCAGGCTGCGCACGTTCACGCCGTCGTGGTTGAAGAACTCGCGGTCCTCCACGCCGAGGAACGCGTCGATGACGTGCTGGGGCACCGCGCTCAGCGGGATCGGCTGGCTGTTCTCCAGCTCGAAGACAGCGATCTCGTTGCCGAAGACGTCGTAGGCGTACGAGCGCTGGGCCAGCGGTTGGAACGGGGGCAGCGTGACCGGCACCTCGTGATGGGCGTTGGCGATGCGCCAGATGCGCGGCGCGACGGCCACCACGACCGCCGACACCAGCAATGCGCCGGCGACGACCACGAGCCCCAGGCGGACGAGCCAGGTCACGGGACGCACAGTGGTTCGAGGTTACCCGTCGGTACGTTCTCGGGATGGTCATGGCAGCTGCGTCCACTGCTCCGGGTCCCCGGCCGTTCCGCTTCGGCGTCCAGCTCTCCGGCCCGGCCGACGCCAAGGGCTGGGTCGTCCAGGCCAGGCGCATCGAGGACCTCGGCTACTCGACGGTGACGATGCCGGACCACTTCACCGACCAGCTCGCCCCGATGCCGGCCCTGATGGCGGCCGCCGCCGCCACCACGTCGCTGCGCATCGGCGCGCTGGTGCTGGCCAACGACTTCCGTCACCCCGTGGTGCTGGCCAAGGAGCTGGCGACCCAGGACGTGCTGAGCGAGGGGCGCCTCGAGATCGGCCTCGGCGCGGGGTGGATGGCGTCGGACTACGCGGCCACGGGCATCCCCTACGACCGGCCGGGAGTGCGCATCGACCGCTTCGAGGAGGCGATCGCCGTCATCAAGGGGGCGCTGGGCGACGGGCCGTTCTCGTTCACCGGGGAGCACTACCGGATCACCGACTACGACGGCCGGCCGAAGCCGGTGCAGCGCCCTCATCCCCCGTTCCTGATCGGCGGCGGCGGCCGGCGGGTGCTGTCGATCGCGGCGCGCGAGGCCGACATCGTCGGGATCAACGGCAACCTCGCGGCGGGGGCGTTCGGCCCGGAGGCGGTCGCCTCGATGACCCATGACGCAGTGGTCGAGAAGCTGGCCGTGGTCCGCGAGGCTGCCGGGGACCGCTTCGCCGACATCGAGCTCAACATCCGCGCCTTCTTCGTGCAGGTCACCGACGACGCCCGTGCCGCCATCTCCCGGGTCGCCGGCTGGTTGCACGTGGACGAGGAGCTCGTCGCCAGGTCGCCGTTCGCGCTGATCGGGTCGACGTCGTCGATCGCCGACACGCTGCGCCAGCGGCGCGAGGAGCTCGGGCTCAGCTACATCGTCGTCGGGCGCGACGACATCGACGCGTTCGCGCCGGTCGTGGCCGAGCTCGCCGGCACCTGAGCGGCGCTCAGTCGGGCGTCAGGCGGCGGTCCTTCTCGATCACGGTGACCCCGCCCGCGCTGACCGCGAACCCCCGCGCGATCGACTCCTCGGTGTCGAGACCGAGCTCGTAGCGCTCCGGCACGATCACGTTCTTGTCGATGATGCTGCGATGGATGCGCGCGCCGGGACCGACGCGCACCCCGGGGAACAGGATCGAGTCGGTGATGTGGGCCCCGTGGTCGACGTAGACGCCCGGGGCGAGGATCGAGCGCTCGACGCGGGCTCCGGACACGATCGATCCCTCGCACATCAACGTGTTCTCGATGAACGCCGGCTCGCCGTCGGCGCCGCGTGACACCTTCGCCGGGGGCTCCGCACCGCGGTGCGTGTACACCGGCCAGCGGTCGTTGTAGAGGTTGAACACCGGGTGCGGGGCGATGAGGTCCATGTTCGCCTCGTAGTACGCGTCGAGCGTCCCGACGTCGCGCCAGTACCCCCGCTCGCGCTCGTCCTGGCCGGGCACGACGTTCGTCGAGAAGTCGTACACGTGGGCGACGCCGGCACGGGTGAGCGCCGGGATGACGTGGGCGCCGAGGTCGGTGAAGCGGTCCTCGCGGGGTGTGACGATGTCGACGAGCGTCTTGGTGTCGAACACGTAGTTGCCCATCGACGCGAGGCAGCGCGTCGGATCGCCGGGCATCGTGGGCGGGTCGGGCACCTTCTCGTGGAAGGCGAGGATGCGGCCACTGTCGTCGACCTCGATGACCCCGAACTCCGTCGCCTCGTGCTTGGGGACGGGGATCGCCGCCACCGTCACGCCGGCGCCGACCTCCATGTGGTGGTGGACCATCTGGCGGGGGTCCATCCGGTAGATGTGGTCGGCGCCGAACACGCAGACGATGTCCGGGTTCTCGTCGTAGATCAGGTTCAGGTTCTGGTAGATCGCGTCGGCCGAGCCCTGGAACCAGAACGGGCCGCGGCGCATCTGGGCCGGCACGGACGCCACGTAGTCGCGCAACAGCGTGGAGAACCGCCACGTCTGGGAGATGTGGCGGTCCAGGCTGTGGCTCTTGTACTGCGTGAGGACGACGATCTTGAGGTAGCGGGCGTTGGCGAAGTTCGAGAGGGCGAAGTCGATCAGCCGGTAGCAGCCGCCGAACGGCACGGCCGGCTTGGCCCGGTCGTTGGTCAGCGGCAGCAGGCGCTTGCCCTCCCCGCCCGCCAGGACCATCACCAGGACGTGCGGTTCGGCAGCCACGCCACGGAACTTACGCGCCGAGGGGGAATCGACGCGCCGCGGGGTGCTACGCAGACACGCATGCAGCTCGGCGCAGTCCTCCCCCACAACGAGATCGGCACCGACCCGGCGGCGATCGCCGCGTACCTCCGCGGCCTCGAGGAGCTGGGCGTCGCCAACCTGCTGGTGTACGACCACGTGCTCGGCGCGGACCCGGACCGCCCCGGCGGCTTCCGCGGTGCGTACGACAAGGACGTCGCGTTCCACGAGCCGCTGACGTTCTTCGCCTTCGCCGCCGCGCTCACGACGCGCCTCGAGCTCGTCAGCTGCGTGCTGATCCTGCCGCAGCGCCAGACGGTCCTCGTCGCCAAGCAGGCGGCGGAGGTGGCGATCCTGTCCGGCGGACGGCTGCGGCTCGGCGTCGGCACCGGCTGGAACGTGGTCGAGTACGTCGGCCTCAACGAGGAGTTCACGAACCGGGGGCGGCGCCAGGCCGAGCAGGTCGAGCTGCTGCGCCGGCTGTGGACCGAGCCGTCGTTCGAGTTCCACGGCGAGTTCCACACGATCGACCGCGCCGGGATCAACCCGCTGCCGCCTGCGCCGATCCCGATCTGGTTCGGCGGGTCGGCGCCGGCGGCGATCGAGCGCTGCGCGCGCCTCGGTGAGGGCTGGGTGCCGCTGGGCACGCCGAACGACTCGTCGCGCGAGCGCATCGAGACGATCCGCCGCATCCGCGAGGAGGAGGGACGGTCGATGGACGGCTTCGTGATCCAGGCCCAGGCGCAGTACGCCGGCGGCAACCCCGATCGGTGGCGCACCCACGCCCAGCGCTGGAAGGACCTCGGCGCGACGCACCTGGCGATCGCGACGCACAACGCCGGCCCGACCGACGTCGACGGCCACCTCGCCCGCGTCGCCGAGTACCTGGACGCGGTGCGGGACGTCTGACCCGCTGCGGGACGCCCGGCGCGGCGCCGAGCGGGACGGACACGGGGTTTCCCCGATCCCTCCGGCGCCGCCGACCGCCATCCTGGGCGCCATCGGATCGACGGAGGTCGGGCGACCTGGGGATCGGGGAGGACCCCGGGGCGCCGCTGCTCCTGCGCCGACCGAGCACACCGGCGCACGGTGACGGCGGATCGCCCGCCGGGCCCGAGCCTCCGTGAAGACCTGGTTCGGCGCGTCGACCCCCTCGTGGTCGCCGTCGAGCGAGCCCGTGATCGGCGACGTGGGGTCGGGACCGACGTGCCCGCCGCCGCGTGCCCGGGCCTCAGCGGCGCGGGAGGGGCGGGTAGACCGCGTCGACCCAGCGGTGGTCGTAGAGGCCGATCGCCTCGCGCTGCAGGCACAGCACCCAACGCCAGTGCTCGGCGTCGTCGTGCGCGGCGCGGTAGTCGGCGAGGACCTGCGGGTCGGCCCCGTCCGCGGCGTCGAGGCGGGCCGCCAGCTCGGCGCAGCGCGCCCGGGCCTCCTCCAGGCGCCGGGCGACGCGCCCGAGGACCGCGGCGCGCTCCTCGTTCAGCTCCGCCTCGAGGGAGGCGTGGGCGTGCTCCGCTCGTTGCTGCCCGGACATCGACATCGCCGACACGGTACGGCGAGCTGCGCCGCGTCGCAGGCTCAGCCGTCGGCGGGTGCCGCGTCCGCGGGCGGGGGCGGCAGCGGCCTGCCGGTGATGGCCGTGGCGTCGCCGAGCGCGTCGCGCACCGCCTGGATCCCTGCCAGCGGCAGGTTGCCGGCGACGTAGCGGCCGCCCTCGAACCGCTTGAGCTCGCGCAGCACGGCGTCGGCGTCGACGTCCTCGGCGAGGATCGCGACGGTCGTGGTGCCGGGCCGCACCATCTCGCGGAGCTGGTCGACGAAGTCGTCGGTGACCCCGACGTCCACGAGCTTCGCCGTCACCGCCCCGGCGCCGGCGCCGATGCCGCCGGCGACGAGCATGCCGACCGGACCGCCGAGCAGGAGCCCGAACAGCCCGCTCCACAGCGCCGCCCCGATCGCCGTCGATCCCGGCTCGAGGTCCTTGGTCTCGCGCACGTACGTCCTGCCGTCCTCGTTCTTCACGACGAACACGGCGTCGTGGAGCGACAACCTCCCGTCGCGCGCGAGCCGCGTCACCGCCGTCATGAACTCGACGGCCTTGAGCTCGTCGTCGAACGAGATGGCGGCGAGGTACCGGGTTGCGCCGGGATCAGGGACGTCGGTCATGGCTGCGACGTTAGGCACGTCGCGCGCGACCGTGTTGACTTCAAGTTTTGTTGAGGTCTTAGCGTCGGCGGCATGTCCGACTTCCAGCTGTGGAGCGCGCTGCAGGCCGCCAAGCGCGACGACGGCACGCGCCGGCGGATCGACCGGGCGACGTGGCGCCGGGTGCTCGCCGTCGCCCGCCCGCACCGCCGGACGATCATCGCCTTCCTGACGCTGGCGACGGCGTCGGCGCTGTTGGGCGTCGTGGCGCCCGTGCTCGCCGGACGCGCCGTCGACGCGATCGTCGAGCAGCGCGCCGCAGGGGTGGTCGTCGGCCTCGCCGTGCTGCTCGCCGGCGTGGCGGTCGTCAACGGCGGCATCGGCCTGCTCGAGCGATGGGCCTCCGCACACCTCGGCGAGCGCCTGATCCTCGACCTGCGCCGCCGGGTGTTCGAGCACGTCCAGTCGATGCCGATCGCGTTCTTCACCCGGACGCGCACCGGGGCGCTCGTGAGCCGCCTGAACAACGACGTCATCGGCGCCCAGCGCGCGTTCACCTCAGCGTTGGCCGGCGTCGTGACCAACGTGATCACGCTCGCCCTGACCCTCGCCGTGATGCTCACGCTCTCGTGGCAGATCACGCTGCTCGCCCTCGTGCTGCTGCCGCTGTTCGTGGTCCCCGCCCGCCGCGTCGGCGCGCGCGTCGGCCAGCTCGAGCGGGAGGCCACCGAGCACAACGCGGCGATGACGTCGCAGATGGCCGAGCGGTTCTCGGCTCCCGGCGCGACGCTCGTCAAGCTGTTCGGCCGCCCGCGCGAGGAGGCCGCGGCGTTCGGATCGCGCGCCGAGCGCGTCGCCGACATCGGCGTGCGCTCGGCGATGGCGATGGAGGTGTTCTTCCGCTCCCTGACGCTCGTGTCCGGCCTGGCACAGGCGCTCGTGTACGGCCTCGGCGGCTACCTCGCCGTGCGCGGCCGGCTCGACGCCGGGACGGTCGTGACGATGGCCCTGCTCCTCAACCAGCTGTACGGACCGCTGACCGCGCTCGCCACGGCGCGCCTCGACGTCGTCACCGCACTGGTCAGCTTCGAGCGGGTCTTCGAGGTCCTCGACATCGAGCCGTTGATCCAGGAGCCCGCCGAGCCCGTCGAGCTGCCGCCCGGTCCCGTGTCGGTCGAGCTGGACCACGTGCGCTTGGCGTACCCCGCCGCCGATCGGGTGTCGCTCGCGTCGCTCGAGGAGGTCGCCGTGCTCGACGACCGCGCCGGCGAGGACGTCCTCCACGACGTGTCGTTCCGCGTCGAGCCGGGCCGCACCGTGGCACTCGTCGGCCCGTCAGGGGCAGGCAAGTCGACGATCGCGTCGCTCGTGCCTCGCCTCTACGACCCCGACGCGGGCAGCGTGCGACTGTCCGGCGTGGACGTCCGCCGGCTCTCGTTCGACACGATCCGGGCGACGGTGGGCGTGGTCACCCAGGACGGGCACCTCTTCCACGACACGATCCGGGCGAACCTGCGGTACGCCGCGTCGGACGCGACGGACGAGGAGCTGTGGGACGCGCTCGAGCAGGCGCGCCTCGGTGCGCTCGTGCGGGCGCTTCCGGACGGGCTGGACACCGTCGTCGGTGAGCGCGGCTACCGGCTGTCCGGTGGCGAGCGCCAGCGGCTCACGATCGCCCGCCTGCTGCTCGCCAAGCCGCGCGTCGTGATCCTCGACGAGGCGACCGCCCACCTCGATGCCGCCTCCGAGGCGGCCGTGCAGGAGGCACTCGGCGCCGCGCTGGCGGGCCGCACGGCGATCGTCATCGCCCACCGCCTGTCGACGATCCGTGCCGCCGACGAGATCCTCGTCGTCGACGACGGGCGCATCGTCGAGCGCGGCGACCACGCGACGCTGCTCGCGGCCGACGGCCGCTACGCCGAGCTGTATCGCACGCAGTTCGACGTCGAGGGCACGCTCGTGGCGGAGACCGCCGTGGCGTGAGGGCTAGACACGAGGTGGTGGACGACGCCCGGCCCCTCGCCATCATCGACCTCGACGGCGTCGTGGCCGACGTCCGCCACCGCCTCCACCACCTGCAGGGACCCCGCAAGGACTGGCCGGCGTTCTTCGCCGTGGCGAGTCACGACGACGTGCATCCGGAGGGGGTGGCCGTCGTCGAGACGCTGCGCCGCGACCACGAGATCGTCTACGTCACCGGTCGCCCGGAGCACCTCCGCGCCGACACGGAGCGCTGGCTCGACGAGCACGGCCTCGGCGGGCACCGGCTCGTGATGCGACCGGAGGGCGATCGTCGCCCGGCGGCGATGGTCAAGGTCGAGCTCGCCCGCCGCCTCGCGCAGGGGCGCACCGTCGGTGTCGTCGTGGACGACGATCCCGACGTGCTCGCGGCGATGCAGCGCGCCGGCCTGCCGACGTTCGCGGCGGGCTGGGAAGCGCGCGCGATCGAGGACGACACGGCGTTGCGTCAGGCCCAGGAAGGCGACGGCCGGACGTGATCGCGCGCGGCGCCGTCGCTCCGCGATGAGTTCCGGTGCGCCGCGCCGTCGATTCGGGCATCCAACCCGCGCCGGCGCCGTGCCGGCTCAGCAACGAAACGGCAACCGAAGGAGCCACCGATGCCCAGCGTGCGACCGCACCTCTGGTTCGACAACGGCAAGGCCGTGGAGGCCGCCCGCTTCTACGCCGAGCACATCCCGAACTCATCGGTCCACAAGGTGCTCAAGGCACCCGCCGGCATGCCCAACATCCCCGAAGGCGGCGACTTCATCGTCGAGTTCACCGTTGGCGGTCTGCCGGTGATCGCGATCAACGCCGGTCCCGACTTCCGGCTCGACGAGGCGTTCTCGTTCTACCTGTCCGTGCAAACCCAGGAAGAGGTGGACCACTACTGGGAGCTGCTGACCGCCGACGGTGGCGAGCCCGGCCCGTGCGGGTGGTGCAAGGACCGCTTCGGGGTGTCGTGGCAGGTCGTGCCCGAGCGCCTCGACGAGCTGTGTGGTGACTACACGACCGAGGCCAACCTGCGCGTGCTGCGGGCGATGTTCTCGATGACCAAGCTCGACCTCGACGCGCTCGAGAAGGCCTACGTCGGCGCCGCCTGAGCCGCACCCGACTCGGTCACACGGTCAGCGCTCGTACGGCTGCACGTCCGGGCCGAGGCGGGCTCGGAACAGCTCCAGCACCTCGCCCGGCTCGGCGTGCCGCCCCGTCTGGTGCTTCGAGTAGATCAGCTCGCCGTCGACCTCGACGTCGAACACACCCTTGGTGCCCGTGACGACGGTGAGCTCCTCGATCACGTGCTGGTAGGTGCGCAGCAGGTCCTCCACCGTGCGCACGGCACGGTCGGAATAGTCTCAAGGTACGCAGTAGGTGATGCGGATCCGATGACGCTCCACGTCCTGCAGCGTACGACGCGTCCGGTGGCGACGCTCGTCGCGGCTGGCACAGCGGCCCGAGCCCTGCTCAGAACACGGTGACCGAGCGCAGCGCGTCGGCGGCGCCAGGATCGCCGAAGACCTCCAGCCCCTCGAGCGGCCGTCGGCCCCACAGCCACAGCAGCAGCTCGCCGGCCGGACCGCGCACCGCGGCGTCACCCTTGGCGTGGCCCGTCTCGACGACGACCGCGCCGGCCTCGAAGCGCACCAGCCACTCCCCTTCGGCGTCCGTGGCGTGCAGGTGCACCGTGCGCCCGTCGCCGGGCGATTGCATACCGGCGAACGTCGGCACGAAGATCGTGAGCAGCTCGTCGATCCCGTCGACCGCGAACCCCGCGTCGAGCGGATCGACCGGCGCGCCCACCGCCTGCTGTGCGTCGACGCGGTGGACGGCCGTCTCGTGCGCCATGCGCCGCGGCCAGAACCCGGCCCGCTCGTGCCCCGGCGCGAAGGAGTACACCGGGCGGTCGGGGTCGTCGACGCGCCGCAGGTCGGCGACGAGCTCGGTGAGGCTCGCCCGGTACCACTCGAGCACGCCCTCGGTCGGCGGATCGGGCAGCATCCCGTTCTTGCGCGAAGGCCGCTCCATCGTGCCGGTGCGCAGGATCACGCTGCTGCGCACGTGGATCAGCCCGATGTGGCGCAGCAGCTCGGTCACGTCCCAACCTGGAGCGGCGGGCACCGCGGCCTGCAGGTCACGAGCGGCCGCGTCGGCGAGCGCGGTCCCCTCCCGTTCCACGATGGTCGGCCAGTCGAACGTCACGGCGGCGATCGTAGGGACTGGCCCGGCGCCCGGTTGGCATCGGTGCCGTCGTGCCGGCCGCTGATCTCCGGGCTCGACGCCGCTGTCACGTTGGCGTACCGTGACGCACGTCGCGTGGGGGCGCGACGACTGAGGTTCTGCCGCGCTGCGTTGCCATCGGCGACGAGGCGCGGCGGCGCGGTCTCCATCGAGAGGGGGGTGTTGCATGGCGACGACAGGGCCGCACCGGTGGAGGTACCGGCGGCGCGCACGAGCGCTCGCCGCGCTCGTGGTCACGTTCCTGATGGCGGCGACGGCCGCGGTGCTCGGGGCCACGGCATCGGCGCACGCCGAGGAGGAGCCGGCGTTGCCGATCGTGTTCGTGCACGGGTTCTCCGGCTCCGGAGCGCAGTACGAGACGCAGGCCCTGCGGTGGGCGAGCAACGGCTACCCGAACGTGGTCACGGCGATCGATCGCACGTCGTCCACGCCGGCCGTCATCCATCCGCAGCTCGACGCGTTCTTCGACGACGTGATGGCGCAGACCGGCGACGACCAGGTCTACGTCGTCGCCCACTCGCTGGGCACGTCGATCATGTACGACTACCTGACCAGCTCGCCCGAGCGTGCCGCGCGGGTGGCGAAGTACATCGGCATCGACGGGCTCTCCAACCCGTCCTGCCCCGGTGGGGTCACGTGCATGGGCATCTGGGGACGGGGCAGCCCGACGCGCGTGCTGGGACCGGTCAACGTCCGCTTCGAGGACCAGGGCCACACCGAGTCGGTCACGTCACCGGAGTCGTTCGCCGCGCAGTACGAGTTCTTCACCGGCCGGCCGCCGCGCACGACGCTCGTGCTGCCCGAGCCGCCCGGGCGCGTGGAGATCTCCGGCAAGGTGCTCGACTTCCCGGCGAACACCGGCGTCGAGGGCAGCACCCTCAGGGTGTTCATGGTCGACGAGCGGACCGGTGAGCGACGCAGCCGCGTCCCGCGGTACGAGGTCACGATCGGCGCGGACGGCAGCTTCGGGCCGTTCAAGGTGAACGGCCTGCACCGTTACGAGCTCGAGGTGACCCGCCAGGGCCCGGACGGCCCCGTGCGCCACCACTTCTACTACGAGCCGTTCATCCGCAGCGATCACCTGCTGCGGCTCAACCTCTCCCCACTCGACTCGGACCTCTCCCAGGCCATCCAACGCGGGCCACACACGTCGGTGAGCATCGTGCGCCAGAAGGAGTGGTGGGGCGACAACCCCGTCGACCCGGCGAACGTCGACATCCTCGAGGTGACGACCACGACGCCGCGCGGTGTGGAGGCGGCCGGCAACATCGTCAACGGGGCGACGGCGCCCTACGCGGCGAGCACGATCGCGATGATCAGCTTCGACGCGAACGCCGACGGCGTCACCGACACCAGCGCGCCGGTGCCGCTCGGGCCGTTCCTGTCGGGCATCGACGCCTCCATGCCGGCCACGGACCCGCCGGACGGGACGATCACGTTCCGCCACCACCAGCGCCGCGGCGTCAGCGAGCAGGTGATCAACACGCCGAACTGGTCGTCCGAGGCGGGCCATGGCATGACCGTCACGTTCCGTGAGTGGACGCAACCGATCGAGACCTGGGGCGACTGCAAGCGGCTGCGGCCGAGCCCCTGCTCGTGAGCCCACCCGGGCGGCGGCGTGCGAGGCGCGCCGCCGCCCGGTGGCGGCGCACCGGTGCCCGGGGCGCTGGCCGACCCGTGCGTGGGCGGCGCCGGAAACGGGTCAGGGCGTGACGCGGGCCCAGAGATCGTTGAACGAGATGCTGTCGAAGAAGGCCGTGCCGTCGACGACGGCACCGTCCTCGAGCCGCATGATCCAGGCGTAGCTGTTCTCGTACGGCTGGCCGTCGTTTGCCATGCCACGCCCGTCCCAGACGACGATCACCGTGTCGGCGTCGGCGTGGATGGAGCGGATGCGGACGGGCCGGAACGACTCGCCCCGGCTGAACCGTGCACCGAACGGCACCAACACCTCGTCGATGAACTGCTGGCGGTTCGCATACTCCCGGGAGACCACCGAGTGGCCCTCGACGCGCCACACCATGTCCTCGGCGAACAGGTCGGTGATCGGGGCGGTCCCCTGCTGCCAGGCCTCGAAGGCCCGGCGCACGATCTCCCGGTTCGCGGTCGCGAGGGTGTCGGTGTCGCTCATCGCGGGTTCCTCCGCGCGTGGTCGGCCACGGTTCGGACGGCCCGACGCTACTGCGTGCCGGCCTGGTGGCCGGCGGGATGCCGCGGCGTGGCCGCTCCCATCGGAGCGACTCGGACCAGACAGCGTCCACGGATCGCGAGCCGGGACTGACTTGTGTGCGGTCCCCGCGGCCTCCATCATGAATCGCGACCGAGCCGAGGAGACGGGTGATGGACGTTGGACCTGGGGAGTGGATCGTCATCGGGCTCGTGCTGCTGCTCCTGTTCGGCAGCAGCAAGTTGCCCGAGCTCGCACGCAACCTCGGCCGCGCCCAGCAGGAGCTGAAGAAGAGCCTCGCGGAAGGGCGGGGCGACATTCCGGACGCGCCGACCACGTCGTCCGAGGGGGACTGAGCTGCAGCACGACCGCGTCGGCGAGCGAGGTCGCGCTGTCGGGTGGGCGCAGAGGGACTCGAACCCCCGGCATCTTGCTTGTAAGGCAAGCGCTCTGACCAGCTGAGCTATGCGCCCGGAGCGAACCGGCGAGTGTACCGCCCCGGCGCTCTGCGTGAGCGATCAGTCCTGCGCCACGACTCATCGCTCACACAAAGCCCGGTCCCCGGGCCACCCCGCGCTCTGTGTGAGCGATCAGTCCTGCGCCGCGACTGATCGCTTACACAGAGTCCGGTCCCCGGGCCGGCCCGCGCTGGTCGGGGCCGGTCGCCCGGCGGGTGGCCACGAGGTCGTCGAGGAGCGCTGGGGTCGCCGCGGCGACCGGGGTGCGGCGGGCGGCGTGGTCGAGCACGACGAGATCCCGGCCGAACGCGTCGACGACCACCGCCCCTGCCTCGGCGCAGATCAGTGCGCCGGCCAGGTAGTCCCACACCCCGTGGGCATCGCGGCTCATGTCGACGTAGGCGTCCAGCGCCCCCGTGGCGACGAGGCACAGGTCCAGCGCGGCGGCGCCGAGGGCGCGGTACTGCGACCAGCCGTAGTCCCCGGTCGGCAGCCCGCTGATCCCGACGATCGCCGCGCCCGGCGTGGTGCAGCCCGACGGCGTCAGCCGGTCCCCTTCCCCCCGCCAGGCGCCCTCGCCGCGCACCGCGGCGAAGCGCTCCCCCGACGCCTGGTTGACCACCAGCGCCACCGCCGGCCCGTCGCCGTCGACGAGGCACAGCGCGGTCGCGTACCAGGGCACGCCGCGGCTGAAGTTCGTCGAGCCGTCCAACGGGTCGATCACCACCACCTCCGGCCCGGCCGGCCCGGTGCGCCCGCTCTCCTCCGACAGCACGCCGTAGCCGGCGTCGTGCAGGAGCCGCAGCGCCACGTCGTCGGTGACGACGTCGATCGCGTACTGGCCGGCGCGGCGTCCCGACGGGCCACGGTCGGTCGCCGTGCGCAGCCGCTCCCCGATGGCATCGGCCACATCGTGGAACCGCATCAAGGCCGGGTGGCTCACCTTCGGGACGGTAGTGTCGGGCGCGTGCGCAGGGGTGTGACCGGGCACGGAGAGGGCGCCGGTGGCCGTCATTGACGTCGCCGGCTTCGTCGCCGACCTCAAGAGCCAGGCGATCGATCACGGCTTCCACGTTCACGACGAGCGTCACTTCGTCGAGACCTACTCACTGCGGCAGCTCTGGGAGGTGGACCTCCACCCCGAGGAGGCGTGCAGCGGGCCGATCGACCTGCACCTCTCGCTCGACGTGGACCCGCGGGCGATGCTCGGGTTCGAGGACGAGGTGATGAAGCTCGAGGACGTCGACGACCCGCCACCGACGGGGTTCACGTTCCCGCTCGTGTTCACGTGGACGCTGCCGCCGTTGCGCGAACCACCGGACCTGCTCGTGCTGGCCACCGAGCTCGCCGGCATCGGTGGCGTCGAGCTGCCCGTCGAGGTGTCGGCCATCGACTCCTTCGCCGCGGTGACCGACGCCCCCGAGCGCTCGTTGTCGATGGTGGCCCGGACAACGGTCGACCTCGCCGACGTGTACCTCAACAACGACGAGGGCGTCGCCAGCAACCTGGAGCGCTGCAAGCACGTCAGCCTGTTCCTGCTCGACCGGGCGAAGGACTGGCTCGGCGACCTGTGAGCGATCCGCTCGCCCCGCACCCCTTCGCCCCCGATCCCGACGAGACCGCCCCGAGAAGGAGACCCTCCCGATGCACGTGCGAGAGCTGATCGACATCCTGAGCGATCAACCCCCGGACGCCGAGGTCGAGCTGGCGGTCATCGCGCCCGTCGACGAAGCGGCCGAGGACATCGAGGTCGACCGCTACCCCGTCGACGGGGTCCTCCCCTGGCGTGACGACGACGGCGAGGACCTCGTCATCTGGCTGATCGGCGGGGCCGAGGAGGACCTCGACGCCTTCCTGGACGCCGTCGAGCAAGACGGGTCGTGACGCGAGGTCGGCACTAGCCTGCCTCCGATGCACGGGGACCAGCCGGGCTCCGCCGCGGCCTCGCACCGGTTCCGGCCGCGCGCGTCCTCGACCGGCTACCTCCCCGCCCTCGACGGCCTCCGGGCGATCTCGGTCGCCGCCGTGCTGCTGTACCACGCCGAGCTGCCGTGGCTGCCCGGCGGCTTCCTCGGCGTCGAGGTGTTCTTCGTGATCAGCGGCTACCTGATCACGATGCTGCTCGTGCGCGAGCACGACCGCACGGCGTCGATCTCGCTGCGCGACTTCTGGCTGCGGCGGGCCCGGCGCCTCCTCGCCGCGCTCTACCTGCTCCTCGCCAGCGTGTCGCTGGGGGTCCTGCTCTTCTACCGGGAGGACGTCGCCAAGCTCGCCGGGCAGGTCTGGGCGGCGCTCACCTACGTCACGAACTGGTACCTGATCTTCTCGGACCAGTCGTACTTCGCGGTCATCGAGCGCCCGCCGGCGTTCCAGCACCTGTGGTCGCTGGCGATCGAGGAGCAGTTCTACCTCGTGTGGCCGGTGCTGCTGCTCGGCCTGCTGCGGCTGTTCCGTGGGCGGCCGCTGCCGATCGCGGGCGTCATCGGCGCGGGCGCCGTCGCCTCACTGGTGTGGATGGCGGTGCTGTTCGAGCCGGCGCTCGATCCCAGCCGCGTGTACTACGGGACCGACACCCGTGCGTCGGGCCTGCTGCTCGGCGCCGCCCTCGCCCTGCTCTGGAAGCCGGGGCACCAGTTCCTCCACAACGCCGAGGTGAAGACCGTCGCCCTCGACCTGCTGGGCATGACGGGCATCGCCGTCGTGGTGTGGTGCTTCTGGACGATCCACGAGCTGGACTCCTTCCTGTACCAGGGCGGGTTCGCCGTGCTGTCGCTGTCGACGTGCGCGGTGATCGCCGCCGCGGTGCACCCGGGCACGCTCGTCGGGCGCGTGCTGAGCCCGGACCTCGCGGTCTGGATCGGCAAGCGCTCCTACTCCCTGTACCTGTGGCACTGGCCGATCTTCGTGTACACGCGCCCGGAGATCGACACCCCGCTGCCGCTGTACCCGTCGCTCGTGCTGCGCCTCCTGCTGACGGTGATCGCGGCGGAGCTGAGCTACCGCTACGTGGAGGTGCCGATCCGCAATGGTGCGTTCGGCCGGTGGTTGCGCCGGCTCCGGCGCCGCCAGGGGGCGCGCCGGCGGGCCGGACCGATCGTCCTCGCCGGGTCCGCCGGCCTGCTGCTCCTCGCCGTGAACACGGTCGGCGCGTCGGGCTCGTCGTCGGGGCTGGATCAGCTCACCGGCCAGGGCGACGCCGTGCCCGACGCCCCGGCCGCGCCGGTTGCCACGCCCCTGGCCACGACGGCCGGTGAGCCCGCCGCCGGGGAGCAGCCGGGTGCGAGCGACGTGCCGGCCGACGATCCCGCAGCCGACCCCTCCGCCGAGCCGAGCGCCACGAGCGCGCCGGGCGAGCCGACGGCGTCGTCGCCGCCGGCCACCACGATCACGGTGCTCGGCGACTCGGTCCTCCTCGGGGCGAAGGAGACGATGACCGAGGAGCTGCAGGCGAGCGGGTACGCGGTCGACTACCGCGCCACGCCGGCGTGGATGCTGCACCAGGCGAACCAGGACATCGCCGCGGCCGGCCGGCCGGTGGGCGAGATCGTCGTCATCGGCCTCGGCCACAACTCGCTGTGGGAGCGCGATCGCCACCGCTACGACAACTGGGCGGACAAGTTCGACCGCGAGGCGGACGCCCTGCTGGCGACGCTGCGCGGCCTCGGCGCCGAGCGCTTCGTGTGGGTCACCCTGCGCGAGCCATCCGCGTCCGTGATCCCACCGCTGGGGCGCAAGCAGTACGAGCAGTACGTCTGGTACTTCCCGTACGTGAACGAGCGGCTGCGGGCGCTCGTCGAGCGCCATCCCGACGTGACGCTGGCGGACTGGGCGGCCGTGTCGGACCGCGAGGGCCTCACCTACGACGCGATGCACCTCACCGGTGAGGGCATCCGCCTGATGATCGACACGATCCGCCAGGCCGGCGGGTTCTGATCAGTCCCGCGCGGTGCGCAGCGGCCGGGGCGCGCCCGCCGCCGGGAAGGCGGTCGCCAGCGCCTCGGCGATCAGTGCGGCGCGGAAGGCCGAGCCCTCGGCGCTGAAGTGGATGCCGTCGGGCAGGAACCAGTGGTCCTGCACCGCCTCGGACCAGCGGTACACGACGAGCGAGGGGTGCCGGGCGTGGGCCTTCTTCAGCGCCTGGTTGAACAGGCGCATGTGCTCGCTGGCGTAGTAGCCGTGCTCCTTGCGCGTGGCGGTGTCGACCCACATCACCGGGTCGTCGCCGATGATCGCCATCATCCGGTCGATCCGCTCGCTGTAGCCGTAGCCGGAGCCGGCGGCGACGTTGGCGGCGTCGTTCGTGGCGAGGTCGACCACCCAGCAGCCGCGGAAGCCCTCCCGGCGCAGACGGCGGGCGACCGTCTCGCCGCCCTCCTGACCCTCCAGGTGCTCGATCACCGAACGGCCGCCGGCGATCTCGAGGCGGATGTCCTGCACCCCGATCGCCGCGTAGCGCCCGGCGATGCGGAACGTCGGGTCGGTGATCGCCGTCGAGCTCATGCCGACCGAGAGCGAGTCGCCGATGTGGACGACGGCGCGACAGGAGGTGCGCGGCGCCGGCGGTGCGGCGGCGTTCGCCTGGGTCCAGCCGGCGAGCGGGAGCGCGGCGAGCAGCGCGGCGAGGGCGCCGCGGGCGCGTCGGCGCCGACGGGATCGTGGTCCGTCCGCTCGCCCTGGCACGGGCCGACAGGGTAGCGAGCGACCCGGCAGCGTGCCCGACATCACGAGCAGGGTGCCCCCGGGGCCAAGATGGCCCGATGACCGCTCCGACCGACGGCAGGCGCCTCGCCGAGCATCGGGTGATCGCCTTCAACACGGCGACGGCCTCGACGAACAAGATCCACGACGACGACGTCGCCCGGACCTACGGGTTCCGTGGCGGGCTGGTGCCCGGCGTCGACGTGTACGCCTACCTCACCCACGTGCCGGTGCGAGAGTGGGGTGTGGGCTGGCTCGAGCGCGGCTCGATCGCCGCGCGGTTCGTGACCCCCGTGTACGACGGCCGGGAGGTCACCGTGCAGGCGACGGCAGTCGAGGCGGCGATCGACCTCGCCGTCGTCGACGGCGACACCACGTGCGCCACCGCCCGGGCCACCCGCGCACCGCAGCAGTCGCCGCGGCCCGTGCCGGCGGCGGCCCCGCTCCCGGCCGATCCGCCGCCGGCGGCACCCGAGACGCTGGAGCCGGGCGCGACGCTCGGCACGGTCGTCGAGCGCTTCGTGGCCGCCGACCACGGCGGCTACCTCGCGGACGTGCGCGAGACCCTGCCCCTGTACGCCGGCGAGGGCATCGCGCACCCGGGCTGGCTGCTGCGCTTCGCCAACAGCGCGCTCGCCCGCAACGTCGTGCTCGGGCCGTGGATCCACGTCTCGTCGGAGCTGGACCTGCTGGGTGTCGTGCGCGACGGTGAGACCGTCGAGGCGCGTGCCGTCGTGGCCGACGAGTTCGAGCGCAAGGGCCATCGCTTCGTGACGCTGGACGTGGCGCTGCTCGCCGACGAGCGCCCGGTGCAGCGGATCACGCACACCGCGATCTACCGGCCGCGGCGCGTCGAGGCGGGCTGACCGCCGCGGTTCTCAGCGATTCCCAGTTCGCCGGGTATCGTGCTCGGTGATGGCGCGAGGACCGGCAAACCGCGACGAGCTGCACGATGCCGCCGCCGCGCGGCTGCGCGCCGCGGACCAGCGCTACACCGCCGGTCGCCGCCAGCCCGTCGAGCTCCTCGCTGCCGCCGAGCGGCCCGAGACGATCCCGGAGCTGCTCGCCCGGGCGCCGTCGCTGGCCCAGAGCTCGGCCTACCGGAACCTCGTCGTGCTCGAGGAGGCGGGAGTCGCCCACCGGGTGGTGACGAGCGACGAGCGCGCCCGGTTCGAGCTCGCCGAGGACCTCATCGGCCACCACCACCACCTGATCTGCACGTCGTGCGGCCGGGTGGAGGACTTCACGGTGTCGGCGAGGTTGGAGCGCAGCCTCGAGACGGCGCTGGAGCGCGCCGTCGAGGGCACCGGGTTCCGGCCGACGGCGCACCGCTTCGACGTGCTCGGCACGTGCGACTCGTGCACCTGACGGTCACGGGTGCACGGCGGGTGCACGGCGGCGCCTGAGCAGCGCGGTCACCTCGGTCACCGTCAGCACGACGAAGAACAGCAGCACGGCCGTGGCCGCCACGCTCGCCGACGCGGCCGTCTCGGCGTGGTAGCTGAACGTGAGGCCGGCGACCACCGACACCCAGCCGAGGAGCACGGCCGTCGCCATGATCGTGGGCACGCGGCGAGCGATGAGCGAGGCCGCGGCCGGCGGGGCGACGAGGAGCCCGAACACCAGCAACGTCCCCACCGCCCGGAACGACGAGACGACGGCGAGGGCGACGAGCGCCAGCATCACGGCGTGGGCGAGCCCGGGTCGCAGCCCGAGCGCCGCGGCCTTCTCCCGTCCGCACGCGAGGGCGAGGAACGCCCGGTGCCCGAGCGCGACGCCGACGAGCGTGATCCCCAACGCCACCGCCTCGAGCCGCAGCTGCGGTGCGCGCACGGCCAGCACGTCACCGAACAGGAAGCCGGTGAGGTCGCTCTGGAACGTCGCCTGGCGACTGATGACGATCACCCCGACCGCCAGCATCCCGACGAACAGCAGCCCGATGCCGGTGTCCTCGGGGAGGCGGGTGGTGCGGTGGACCAGGTTGATGCCCGCGACCATCACGACGGCGCTGACCATCGCACCGAGGGTGAGGTCGATGCCCCAGAGCGCCGCCACGGCGATGCCGGGCAGCACGCCGTGCGCCAACGCCTCACCGAAGAACGCGAGCCCGCGCACCACGACCCAGGTGCCGATCAGGGCCGTCGTCGTGGCGGCCAGCAGGCCGCCGACGAGGGCGCGCTGGGTGAGATCGGACGAGAAGGCGTCGAGGACGAGGTTCATGTGAGCGCCTCGACGATCCGTGTGACGTTCAGCTCCATCATCTCGATGTACGTGCCGGCCTCACCGCCCTCCTCACCCAACGACTCGACGTACAGCGGCACCACCTCGACGTCGATGGACGCCTCGGCGGCGAGCGCTTCGGCGAGCTGCGTCGGCTGGGTGGTCTCGACGAAGATCGCCGGCACCTGGTGCTGCTCGACGAGCGCGGCGAGCCGTTCGAGCTGGGCCGCCGATGGGCGGGCGCTCGTGGCGGACGACGGGATGACGGTGCCGACGATCTCGAAGCCGTAGCGCGCGGCGAAGTACCCGAGCGCCTCGTGGTTGGTGATCAGGACACGTCGCTCGGGCGGGAGCACCTTCAGCTGATCGACGATGCGAGCATCGAGTCGCTCGAGCGCGCGCACGTAGATCGCGGTGTTGTACTCGATACGGTCGGGGTCGACGCCCTCGATCGACTTCACGGCGTCCGCCAGTGCCGGCAGCGCGGCAGCGAACGTCAGCGGATCGGTCCAGAAGTGCGGGTCGTCGCCCCCGTGGTCGTCCCCGGTCCGTTCGGCGCCGTCGTGCTCGTCGTCGCTCGCCGCGCCCGACGGCCGCAACGTGATGTGGTCGGCGACCACGAACGTGGGGGTGCCGCTCTCACGGGCGGCGTCGATCACCGGACGCAGCCCCTGCTCGAACCCCGCCCCGCTGACGACGAGCAGATCGGCCTCGGTCATCGCCTCGGCCTGGCGGGCGGAGGCGGCGAACTCGTGCGGGTCCGCACCCGGCTCCATGATCACCTCGACCTCGAGCGGCTCGTAGCCGACGATCGTCCGCACGACGTCACCGAGGATGCTCGTCGTGACGACGACGCGCGGCCGAGCGTCCTCGCCGGCGTCGCTGCCGCCACCGCACGCGAGCGGCACGACGACCGCAACGGCACCCGTGACCAGTGCCGCCCAGCGGCGCCAACTGAGAACGTTTCTCACGTCGAGGTAGGATACGGAGCGCGTGTCCGGAAATGGGAACGAGAACCAACTCTCCCGCGCGGTCGTCGTGGCGCGCGGGCTCGTGCTCGAGCGCGCCGGGCGGACGGTCCTCGCGACGAGCGACGTCACGATCGGGACCGGGATCACCTCGCTCGTCGGCCCCAACGGCTCCGGCAAGTCGACGCTGCTCCACGCGATCGCCGGCCTGCTCGAGCCGGCGGCCGGCTCGCTGCTGGTCTTCGGTCGCCCACCATCCGAGGTGCGCCCACGGATCGCGTACGTGCTCCAGGCCCAGCACGCGCCCGCCCACCTGCCGGTGACGGTGCGCGAGGTCGTCGAGCTCGGCCGGGCCCCGCTGCGCGGTGCGTTCGGCCGGTTGCGCCGCGCCGATCGCGACGCCGTGCGTGAGGCGATCGACCGCCTCGAGCTCGGGCCCCTCGCGGGGCGACACCTGAGCGAGCTGTCCGGCGGCGAGCGCCAGCGGGCGTTCGTGGCCCAGGGCATCGCCCAGGGCGCCGACCTGCTCCTGCTCGACGAGCCGACGGCCGGGCTCGACCTCGCGTCGACCGAGCAGATCCGCCGCGTGCTCGCCGACGAGCGGGCCGCCGGGCGCACCGTCGTCGTCGCGACCCACGACCTCGAGGACGCCGCCGCGGGCGACTGCGTCGTCCTCCTCGCCGGCCGGGTCGTCGCGTGCGGCGCGCCGGCCGACGCGCTGGCACGCGAGCACCTGCTGGAGGCCTACCGCGGCCGGATGCTCGACGTCGCCGGCGAGGCCCTCCTCGTCGACGACGACGCCCACCACCACCGACACTGACGAGCTGCGCGCCAGCAGCGGTAGGGCGGATGGGGATCGAACCCACGACCGACAGATGATGATTCCGCTGCTGCGCCCCTGATCGACGGCGGGCGCGGCAGCGGTAGGGCGGGTGGGGATCGAACCCACGACCGACGGATTATGAGTCCGCTGCTCTGACCACTGAGCTACCGCCCCGCGCGTGCCTGCGCAGCGATCGTGTCCCGACGCCGGCGCGCCGACTCTAGCGACGGTCACCCGCGCCGCCCGGCAGAGGCAGCTCGTCCCTCGCGACGATCGGCGACGGCTCGTCAGCGTCCCGATGTTCGTTGGCCTTGCATCGACGTGGTTGACCCGCGTCCGAACAGCGGCCAAGCTCTCCGGCCCATGCGACGTGGATTGCTGGGGGGCTTCCTCGCCGCGGCCTTGGTGCTCGCGGCGTGTGGAGACGATGACGACGACACGACGGCAGAGCGCACGGTGGCGCCGGACTCCACCGACGCCAGCGCCTCCACGGAACCCGAGGACACGGGCGAGACCACCGGCACCGTCGCCGAGCCGGGCTCACGGGGCACGCTGCGGTACGGCTACTACATCGCGCTGTCGACGTTCGACCCGCACAAGGCCAACGGGTCGAACGACAACCCGTGGCTGTTCCCGGTGTACGACCGGCTCGTCCACCTGACGCCGACGGCCGACCCCGAACCGGGCCTCGCCGAGAGCTGGGAGTTCGCCGAGGACGGCTCGTACCTCGAGATGAAGCTCCGCGAGGGCGTCACGTTCCACGACGGCGAGCCGTTCAACGCCGACGCCGTGAAGGCGAACATCGAGCGCGCCCAGACCGTCGAGGGGTCGGCGGTGGTCACGCTGGTCGACCACATCACCGAGGTCGAGGTGGTCGACGAGTACACCGTGCGGCTGCACACGGAGTACCCCGACGCCTCGCTGCCGCTGGTGCTCTCGGACCGGCCCGGGGCGATGATCAGCCCGGCTGCCTTCGACTCGAACCTCGACAGCCAACCGGTCGGCGCCGGCATGTACCGCGTCGTCGAGTACCGCGAGGGCGACACCGCCGTCTACGAGGCCTACGAGGACTACTGGGACCCGTCCGTCGTCGGCCTCGACCGGCTCGAGATCACGACGGTCATCGACACGACGACCCGGCTCAACGCCCTGCGCAGCGGCCAGCTCGACGCCGCCGAGATCGACCCGGTCCAGGCCGCCGAGGCCGAGGCCGCCGGGCTGAACCTCACGATCGACGCGGACCTCAGCTTCTCGCTGCTCCAGTTCAACAGCAAGAACCGGCCCGAGTTCGCCGACGAGCGGGTGCGGCGGGCGATCAACCACGCGATCGACCGGGCATCGATCGTGGAGTCCGTGCTGCTGGGCTACGGCGAGCCGTCGGTGCAGCCGTTCCCGAGCGGCTACTTCGCCCACAACCCCGACGTGCCGGCGGACTACTACGCCTACGACATGGACGAGGCCCGGCGGCTCCTCGAGGAGGCCGGGTACGGCGACGGGTTCAGCTTCGAGATCGTCACCACCAGCACGCCCCAGCGGGTGCAGGTGTCGGAGATCATCCAGGCCAGCCTGGCCGAGCTCGGCATCGACGTCGAGATCCGCCAGATCGCCGACGCCGGCACGTTCCTCGACTACGTGTACGGCCAGCAGCAGGGCGACTCGTGGATGCTGGCGTGGGGCGGCCGGCCCGACCCGTCGACGACGGTGGAGGGCCTCTACGGCGCCAACAGCTTCAACAACCCGAGCGGCCTCACCACGCCGCGGGTGACCGAGCTGATCGAGGAGTCGCTCACGGAGTTCGATCCCGAGCGGCGCACCGAGGTGCTCCAGGAGCTGTCGGCCGAGGTGGCCACCTCCGCCCTCGACGTGGTCGTGCTGTTCTTCCCCGAGAAGATCGTCGCCAGCACCGACCAGGTGCAGAACATCGCCGTGTGGCAGGCCGGGCGGCCCGAGTTCCGCGGCGTCTCGATGGCCGGCTGATCACCTGCGGCGCGGCGCCGAGAACGGCAAAGGGGCCCTTCCCCCGACGGGGAAGGGCCCCTCGCTTCGGCTCCGGGGGTGGGGCTCGAACCCACGACCCATTGATTAACAGTCAATTGCTCTGCCAGCTGAGCTACCCCGGAAGGCGTGCTACCCAGGAAGGGCTCTGCTAGAGAGTATCGCCGCGACCATGCCCATGACACGCCGGTGCAGCGACGAGGACTTGTACGAGACCGACGCACACCCGTGGACGTGGCGGTTGCGCCGCCGGGCCGCCGACGAGGCGGGCGGCCGGTAGGGCTTGGTGAACTGCGCCGGCGGGATGCCGGTCAGCTCGGACCAGAACGCGACGGCCGACGCGAGGTCGAGATCGGCGTGGAGGTAGAGCCTCACCCGCAGACGCGACTCGTCGATGTCGAAGAACCGCCGGAGCCAAGCCAGGAACACGGCGATCAAGCGGGGGTCGTTGTTCGAGAAGCGGAGGTCGCCGTCGGTCTTGCTGCCCTCACCGGCGTAGAGGGCGAGCCCCAGGACCAGCAGCTCACGCTGGCTGAGCACGCCGATCCGCGCGATCCCATCGATCATGCACTTCTCCACCTCGGCCACCTTGGCGAGGTGTGCCGGGTGCGGCGCCGAGACGCCCAGCCCCCGGTTGCGGGGGCGTGGGGTGAACTCGACGTCGCGGACCCACGTGGAGACGCTGGCCTTGGACACCCCGAGCTCGGCGGCGATCTCGGCGAGCGTCCACGCCTGGGCGCGCAGCTCGCGTGCGCGCTGCTGCTCGGCCAGCTTGCCCCCGTACCCCATGGCCCCATGCTGGCCAGGGGGTGTGACACCGAACGGGGCTACTCGGCCTCGAGGAACTCGCGCAGGCGCTGGCTGCGCTGGGGGTGACGCAGCTTGGCGAGCGTCTTGGCCTCGATCTGGCGGATCCGCTCGCGGGTGACGCCGAACTCCTTGCCGACCTCCTCCAGGGTCTTGGCCTGGCCGCCGTCGAGCCCGAAGCGCAGGCGGACGATCTCCTGCTCGCGTTCGGAGAGCTCGTTCAGCACGTCGCCGACCGCCTGGGTGAGCATCACCCGGGTGGCGGCGTCGGCGGGGCCGTCCGCGCTGGAGTCCTCGATGAAGTCGCCCAGGTTGGACTCGTCCTCCTCGCCGATCGGCGAGTCCAGCGACAGCGGGTCGAGGGAGATCCGCAGCAGCTCGCGCACCCGGTCCGGCTCCAGCTGCACGCGCTCGGCGATCTCGTCGATCGTCGGCTCCCGCTCGAGCTCCTGGTGCAGCTGGCGCTTGGCCCGGATCACCCGGTTCATGTGCTCGACCATGTGCACGGGGATGCGGATCGTGCGCGCCTGGTCGGCGATCGAGCGGGTGATCGCCTGGCGGATCCACCACGTGGCGTACGTCGAGAACTTGAACCCCTTCGAGTGGTCGAACTTGTCGACCGCCCGCATCAGGCCGAGGTTGCCCTCCTGGATGAGGTCGAGGAGCTGCATCCCGCGCCCGGCGTAGCGCTTGGCGATACTGACCACGAGGCGCAGGTTGGCCTGGGTCAGCTCGCTCTTGGCCCGCTCACCACGGTGCACCGCCCGCATCAGCCGGCGGGTCTCCTCCTCGGACAGGCCGCCCTCGTCGAGGCGCTTGGCGGCCTTGTGGCCCTCCTCGATCAGCTGGGCCAGGCGGCGCTCGTCCTCACCCGTGAGGAGATCGACCTGGCCGATCTCGCGCAGGTACATGCGCACGCCGTCCGACGTCGAGGTGTCGCCGCGTGGCGCCTGCTTGCGGAGGCGCCGGCGCCGCCGACGGTTGAGCAACCGCTCGTCGTCGTCGTCCAGGTCGGCGAAGCGCCTCGCCACCGGTGACGTGACGTCGCCGTCGTCGTCGTCCACGGTCTCGTCGAGGGAGATGCCTTCCTTGCTGAGGGTCTGCTGCACCGAGTCCAGCACGTCGCCGGTGAGCTCGACGTTGCGCAGCACGTGGGTCACCTGCTCGGCGTGCAGGCTCCCCTGCTGGCGCCCGCGCGCCAGCAGCGACTCCCACTCCCCCGCGTCGACCCCTTCCATGTCGCGCGGCGGTACGGGCGCTCGCGCAGCCTCGGCGCCCGGTGCATCTGGGTGATCGTCAGGATCCCCGGCGGTCGCGCTGTTCCATCCGACGATGCAGCCAACCTAGCAACCACTCCGCGGCCGAAGCAGCCGGGATCGGCTGCATCAGCTCCTCCAGCTGCACCCGGGCCTCGGCATCGTCGCGGATCGCCTCGGGATCGCCCGTCCGGGACCCGAGCTGCAGCTCCCGGCGCACCGCCGCGGCGATCAGGTTGCGGGCCTCGACGAACGGGTCGACGTCCAGGTCGGCGACGGCGGCCCGCTCGAGGACCTCTCGGGCCGCGGGGTCGGCATCGGCGATCGCCTGGTGCAGGTCGCCTCCCGCGGCGCCGAGCGCGAGGAACGCCCGGCGGTGGGTCTCGTCGACGAAGAGGTCCTCCACGAGCCACTCGGCGATGGCGTCCCAGTCCTGGGCGAGGACGGCGATGGCGACGAACTCGGCGTTCTCCCGCACGACCGGTCGCGACGGCGGCGCGACGGAGATCGCCGGGCGCCGCGTGCGCTGGGTCGCCACGCGCACCAGGTCCTGCACCGGCAGCCCGACCTCGGCGGCCACCTGGCCGGCGTACAGCTTGCGGACGTTCTCGTCGGGGTGCTCGTTGACGACCTCCATCGCCCGCTCGGCCAGCCGGGCCCGCTCCTCGGGCGTGCGGGCGGGACGACCGCCCATCACCCGCTCCAGGCGGAAGGCCAGGAACGGCACGGCCTCGGCGACCGCGGCCCGCAGGGCGTCGGGATCGCGCTGGGCGAGGTCGCCGGGATCGGCACCGCCGGGCAGGCGGGCGACGGCGACCTCGACCTGGTACTGCTGCTCCCACTCGTAGAAGCGCTCCGCGGCCCCCTGCCCGGCGGCATCGGCGTCGAACGCCAGGACCACCCGGTTGGCGTAGCGCTTGAGCAGGCGGACGTGGTCCTCGGTGAACGCCGTCCCGCACGTCGCCACGGCGCGGCCCACGCCGACGCGGTGGAAGCCGATCACGTCCGTGTAGCCCTCACAGACGACCACCTCGTCGGCCGCGGCGATCTCCGCCTTGGCCCAGTTCAGCCCGTAGAGCGTCTTGGACTTGGTGTAGATCGGCGTCTCCGGCGAGTTCTTGTACTTCGCCGGGTCGGTCGAGCCGGGCAGGACCCGCCCGCCGACGGCCACCGCCTCGCCGTTCTCGTTGAAGATCGGGAAGATCACTCGGGCGCGCAGGGCGTCCTGCATCCGCTGGCGCCGGTTCAGGAACGCGAGCCCCGTGGCGCGCAGCAGCTCCGGGGCGATCCCCGCCTGACGCGACAGCGCGTCCCACTCATCGGGCGCCCAGCCGAGCTTGAACCTCCGGGCGATCTCGCCCGACAGCCCACGCGAGCGCAGGTAGTCGCGCGCCGGGCGGGCGGCGGGATCCTCGAGCAGCCGGCGGTGGTACCACTCCACCGCCGTCGTCATCGCCTCGACGAGGCGCCGGCGCTGGGCCCGCTCGCGCGACTGCCCGGTGGACGTGTAGGTCAGCTGCAACCCGACGCGCGCCGCGAGCATCTCCACGGCGCTCACGAAGTCGACGTGCTCGTGCTCCTGCACGAACGTGAACACGTCGCCGCCCTTGTCGCAGCCGAAGCACTTGAACCGGCCGGTCTCCTCGTTCACGTGGAACGAGGGGGTCCGCTCGGCGTGGAAGGGGCACAGCCCCTTCCACGTCCGACCGGACCGGCGCAGCTGGACGTGCTCGCCGACGACGTCGACGATCGACACCGTCGAGCGCAACCGCTCGATGTCGTCGTCCGCGATCGCCACGCTGCCGTTCTACTGGCTGGAGGTCGCTCCGATCGCCGTCGCCGCGAGCCGGGAGGCTCAGGCGGTGCTGGTGGTGCCGACGATCGCCTGCGCCGCCGCCAGCCGGGCGATGGGCACCCGGAACGGCGAGCAGCTCACGTAGTCGAGGCCGGCCTCCCAGAACAGCGCGATCGACTCGGGGTCGCCGCCGTGCTCGCCGCAGACGCCGAGCTTGAGCTTCGGGTTCGCCTCCCGGCCGAGGCGGGCACCGATGCGCACCAGCTCGCCGACGCCGTCCTTGTCGATCGTCTCGAACGGGTTGCGCTTCAGCAGGCCCTGCTCCAGGTACGCCGGCATCATCCGCGCCTCGACGTCGTCACGGCTGAAGCCGAACGTCATCTGCGTGAGGTCGTTGGTGCCGAAGCTGAAGAAGTCGGCGGCCTCGGCGATCTCGTCCGCGCACAGCGCCGCGCGCGGCGTCTCGACCATCGTGCCGATCGTGATCTCGGGCTTCTTGCGCAGCCCCTTGACCGCGGCGTCGATCTCCTCCTGCACCCAGGAGCGGGCGAGCTGCAGCTCCTCGCGAGTGACCGTGAGCGGGATCATGATCTCGACGATCGGGTTCTTGCCCCGCTTGCGCAGGTCCGCCGCGGCGTCGAGCAGCGCCCGCACCTGCATCGCGTACAGGCCCGGCTTGATCACGCCGAGGCGCACGCCGCGGGTGCCGAGCATCGGGTTGTGCTCCGCCCACGCCTCGGCGGCGCGGAGCAGCTCCTTCTCCTCGTCGTCGAGACCGGAGGTGGCCGCCTTGATCCGCAGCTCCTCGACCGACGGCAGGAACTCGTGCAGCGGCGGGTCGAGCAGGCGGACCGTCACCGGCAGCCCGTCCATCGCCTCGAGGATCGCCGTGAAGTCGGCCTGCTGGACCGTGCGCAGCTCCTCGAGCGCGGCGGCCTCCTCCTCGGGCGAGGAGGCGAGGATCATCCGCCGCACGACCGGCAGGCGGTCGGGCGCGAGGAACATGTGCTCGGTGCGGCACAGGCCGATGCCCTCGGCGCCGAGCTCGCGGGCCTTGCGGGCGTCCTCGCCGGTGTCCGCGTTGGCGCGCACGCCGAACTTGCGCCTGCCGCGCAGGCGCACCTCATCGGCCCACTGGAGGATCGTGTAGAACTCCTCCGGCGGCTCGGCGTTGGCGAGGGTCATCTTGCCGAGCACGACCTCACCGGTGGACCCGTCGATCGAGATGTAGTCGCCCTCGTTGACGGTGATCTCGCCGATCTTGAACGACTTGCCGGTGATCTTGACCGCCTCGGCCCCGACGACCGCCGGCGTGCCCCAGCCCCGGGCGACGACCGCGGCGTGGCTGACGAGCCCGCCACGGGCGGTGAGGATGCCCTTGGCGGCCATCATCCCGTGGACGTCCTCGGGACTCGTCTCGTTGCGGACGAGGATGACGTCCTCGCCGCGGCGGGCGGCCTCCTCGGCGTCGTCGGCCGTGAAGTAGACCTTGCCGACGGCCGCGCCCGGCGACGCCGCCAGGCCCTTGGCGATCACGTTGCCCTTGCCGGCGAACTGCGGGTGCAGCACCGAGTCCAGGTGGTCCGCGCTGACGCGCTGCAGCGCCTCGGCCTTGGAGATCTTCCAGCGCTTGGCCCCACGGCCGGTGCCCTTGGTCATGTCGACGGCCATCTTCAGCGCGGCCACGCCGGTGCGCTTGCCGACGCGGGTCTGGAGCATCCAGAGCTTGCCCTGCTCGATGGTGAACTCCGTGTCGCACATGTCCCGGTAGTGCCGCTCCAGGCGCTCGAAGATGTCGAGCAGCTGGGCGTGGATCTCCGGGAAGTGCCGCTTCATGGCATCGAGGTCCTCGGTGTTGCGGATGCCCGCCACCACGTCCTCACCCTGGGCGTTGACCAGGAAGTCGCCGTACGGCTTGTTCTCACCGGTGGCCGCGTTGCGGGTGAAGCCGACGCCGGTGCCGGAGTTGTTGTCCCGGTTGCCGAACACCATCGTCTGCACGTTGACGGCGGTGCCCAGGTCGTGGCTGATCCGCTCACGCACCCGGTAGGCGATCGCCCGGGCGCCGTTCCAGCTCTTGAACACCGCCTCGACCGCGCCGCGCAGCTGCTTCATCGGGTCCTGCGGGAACGCCCGGCCGGTCTGCTCCTTGACGACGGCCTTGTAGTGGGTGCAGAGCTCCTTCAGGGCCTCCGCGGGGATCTCGGCGTCGGTCGCCACGCCGGCGCGCTCGCGCGCTTCCTCCAGCGCCTGGTCGAACAGCGCGCCGTCGATGCCGAGCACGATGCGCCCGTACATCGAGATGAACCGCCGGTACGAGTCGTAGGCGAAGCGCTCGTCGTCGGTCGCCGCCGCGAGGCCCTTCACGCTCTTGTCGTTGAGGCCGAGGTTGAGGACCGTGTCCATCATCCCCGGCATCGAGAACTTGGCGCCGGAGCGGACGCTGACGAGCAGCGGGTCCTTGGGGTCGCCGAGCTTGCGGCCCATGGTCCTCTCCAACCGGGCGATGTGCTCGGCGATCTCCTCGTCCAGCCCCTCCGGCCAGCCACTGCGCATGTACGCGCGGCAGGCCTCGGTCGAGATGGTGAAGCCCGGTGGGACCGGCAGCTTCAACACGCTCGTCATCTCGGCGAGGTTGGCGCCCTTGCCGCCGAGGAGATCCTTGAGCTCCATCGGCGGGCGGCGGTGCTTGTGGTCGAACGCGTAGACGTAGCGGACCCGGGACGTGCGGGGCTTGGAAGAACGAGGCGGCACGTGTGGTGAGTCTACGACCCGTACGATCGGGAGCCCATGAACGTGTTCGGGTTCCCGCTCCACATCCGACCCGGCTTCGCGTTCTTCATGGTGCTCGTCATCGCGCTGTACCGCGACGAGTTCGGGTTGTGGCTGGCGGGCTCGATCTTCGTGTTCACCCTGCTGCACGAGCTCGGCCACGCCGTCGCGGCGCGGCGCGCCGGAGCGACCGCCGAGATCTCCCTCGACTTCCTGGCCGGCTACGCGTCGTACACCAGCCCGCGCCCGCTCTCGCGTCTGAGCGAGGCAGCGATCGCGCTCGCCGGCCCGCTGACCCATCTCACCGCCGGGATCGTCGCCCTGTTGGCGATGGGCGTGAACCCGCTCGTGGCGACCGAGCGTGGCAGCACGGCCGCCGCGGCAGCCGTGTGGTGGGCGGGCGTGGCGATCGGCCTGTTCAACCTCGTCCCCGTGCTCCCCCTCGACGGCGGCAACGTCGTCACCTCGGCGCTCGACCGGGTGCTGCCCGGCCGCGCCCGCACGGTGATGCTGTACGTCAGCGTCGCCGTGACCGCGGCCGGGGCCGTGGTCCTCGCGGTCACCGGCTACCGCGGGCTCGTGGTGTTCCTCGGGCTGCTGCTGCTCATGCAGCTCCAGGAGCTGTTCGCCGAGCGCGAGGCGAACGCCGTCTCGCCGTTCGACGAGGCGGCCGCGGCGCTGCGCGACGGTGACGAGGCCAAGGCCGTCCGCGTCGTGCGCAAGGGCATGCGCCGCCCGGCGCCGCGCCTGCTCGTCCCCCGGCCACTGCCCGACGCCGAGCTGCAGCGACTCCTCGACGTGCTCCCCCGCCCGCTGCCCACGGGCGACGCGTGGAACGAGTACGTGCTCACCAACCTCCTCGTGCACGGGGGCCGGCACCGCGAGGCCGCCGAGTACGGCGCAGCGAGCTACGGGCGCCACCCGCAGCCGCTGCTGGCAGCCACCATCGCCCGTGCGGCCGGCGGCCTCGGCGACGAGGAGACCGCGGTCAACTGGTTGCGCGCGGCGGTGGACGGTGGCGGCCCGACCGACGGCGTGGCCACCGTCATCGACCGGGCGCCGGAGCTGGCCCGCGTGCGCGCCCGCCCCGAGGTCGTCGCCATGCGCCGCTCGTTGCAGCCGATCGCCTGACGCGGCGTCCGCCCCGCCGGCCGGCGGCGGGCCGTCAGTGCTGCGGCGCGGTGCCGAGCTCGACGCCGCGCTTCACGTAGCCGAGCGCGGTCGTGCCGGCGACCGACGTGAGCCTGCCCACCTCGGCGCCGTCGTGGACGATCGGGTCGCCGGGCTCGGCGCCCTCGGCGACGGTGAGGATGCGCAGCGAGCGCGGCGGCTGCGCCCTGCGCGAGTCCATCCGCTCGACGAGCTCCTGGCCCGGATAGCAGCCCTTGCCGATCTGCACGGCGAGGGACGCGACACCGGTCTCGGCGGGGATCGTCTCCCCCGGGACGATCTCGGCGCCCATCGCCGGCCAGCCGCGTGCGATCCGCTCGGCCTCGGCCTCGGGCGAGCGCGGCTCGCCGCGCTCGACGAGCTCGACGTCGACCTCGACGCGGATCTTGAAGCGGTTGAGCCGGGCGATCAGCGCATCGGCCCAACCCGGGTCGACGTCGAACGTGAACTCGTCGTCCCCCGTGCGCGTGACCCCGGCGAGCACGTCGACGCGCCCCGTCGGCTCGAGCAGGAACGTCCAGCGCCGCTCGCCGACCGCCATCGACACGAGGTCCTGCGACACCTGGCCGTGGAGGTACGTGAGGGCATCAGGTCCCCAGACGCGGACGACGTCACGGTCGCTCATGGTCCCAGCATGCCGCCGGCGGTGCGGCGAGCGCCGCTCAGAAGATCCAGGCGAGCAGGAACAAGAACCCGAGCACGGCGAACACGAGCACGCCGAGCAGGGCGATGCCGAGCAGGGCGGGGAACGTGGTCACGGTGCGCAGCACACTCGGCAGGGCGCGCAGATCGGTCGCCGTGACCGTCACCTGGCGCAGCCGGGTGAACTGGCGGGCGTCGTAGAGCACCGGCCGCAGCTCGGTGACCTCGGCCGGGTCGCGCTCCTCGACGGCGACGGTCTCGATCACGACGCGCTGGGCGTTGCCGTCGCGGGTGATGAGCGTGCGCACCTCCCCCACCAGCTCGGTCGCGTGGCGCCGGACGGCGCCGAGGCGGTGGCGGGCCAGCAGCGGCGCTCCCACGGCGATGACCAGCAGCACCGCGCCGACCACCGTCCACGCGGAGCGGGCGCTGCCGTCGAGCCCGGCGAGTCCGGTCAGGTAGGTGAGACCGCCGACGACGAGGACCACCACCGCCACACCCGTGGCCAGTGCCATGCCCTTGCGGGCGAGCCGGGTGACGAGGTCGGTGGTGCGGTGGGCGAGCTCGTCGACATCGACCATCCGACGAACCTAGCCAGCGCGGCCCGCCGGCGTGCGAGCACCTCGGGCGGGACGCACACCCGCTCGGGCGTGCCGCTCAGTTGCCGACGACGGGATCGAGGAGGAGGTCGTGGTCGAGGGCGTCCTCGACCACCAGGTCGGACTGGCGCGGCCCGCGCACGAGCAGGAAGACGAACGTGGCGGCGGCGATCGCCACGCCGACCCACATCGACAGGCGCCAGCCGTCGACGAGCGCGTCGCGTGCGGCGTCGAGCACGACCGGTGCGTCGGGCCCGAGCTCTGCGGCGGCGCCGAACGCCGAGCCGATGCCCTCCTCGACGCGGTGGGCCAGCTCGGGGGCGAGATCACCCGTCGCCGTCGAGACGCTCGAGCGGTACCCGGCGCTCACCAGCGAGCCCAGCATGGCGATCCCGATGGCGCCGCCGACCTCGCGCACGGTGTCGTTGAGCGCCGAGGCGACCCCCTGCTTGTCGTGCGGCAGCGACTCGGTGATCGTCATCGTCGACGGCGTCATCAGCAGGCCGATGCCGCTGGCCACGACGAGCAGCCCGGGGAGGACGGACCAGTAGCCGCCCGACGCCGACACCATCGTCGCCAGCAGCGCGAGGCCGAGGCCGAACAGCACCATGCCGGCCAGCACGACGGTGCGCGTGCCGATGCGCTTGGCGATCATCGGCGCCGTCGCCGACAGCGGCATCATCAGCACCATCATCGGGAGCAGCGACGCCGCTGCCGACAGCGCCGAGTAGCCGAGCACGGCCTGCATGAACTGCGTCAGCACGAGGAAGATGCCGAACATCACGGCGAAGACGATGAGCAGCGTCAGCGAGCCGGCGGCGAGGCCGCGGTTGCGGAACAGCCGGATCTCCAGCAGCGGCCGCTGCTGACGCAGCTCCCACAGGACGAACGCGAGGAGGGCGACACCGCCGGCGACCAGCCCGCCGATCGTCAGCGGTGCGCTCCACCCCCGCTCCGGGCCCTCGTGGATGCCGAGCACGAGGGCACCGAGACCGATGGCCGACAGCAGCGACCCGACCGTGTCGAACCGGCCCTCCGCGTGCTCGCGGGAGTTCGGCACGGCGGTCACCGTGAGGACCAGACCGACGACCGCGAACACCACGGGCATGGCGAACAGCCACGGCCAGGTGAACCGGTCGATGAGGAACGACGAGACGAAGACGCCGAGGATGCCGCCGGCACCGGCGAAGCCGGACCAGACGCCGACGGCCTTGGCCCGCTCCTCGGGCGGGAAGCTCGAGGTGATCACCGAGAGGGTGACCGGCATGATCATCGCCGCCGCGACACCGGCGACGATGCGGGCGCCGAGGAGCATCGCCACGGTCGTGCTCAGGCTCGCCAGCACGTTGGCGGCGGCGAACAGCACGAGGCCGATCACGAGGATCGGCTTGCGCCCCCAGCGGTCACCGATCGCACCGATCGGCAGCAGCAGGGCGGCGAGCGCCAGGGTGTAGCCGTTGATGATCCACAGCACGTCGCCCTGCGACGCGCCGAGATCGATGGCGATCACCTGCTGGGCGACGTTGAGGCCCGACACCGACGCGATGACCGCGGTCAGGGCGGTGATCATCGCGACGAGGATTCGCCGGAGCTTCGCGGGATCGCGGATGACCTCTGCGTGGTGGGGTTGAGCGGGGGGAGCCGCGTTCACATGCACTCCGTTCTCGTCGCGGCGGTGGATCCGTCTCGGATTTCCAGTACGAAACGGTATCGTACTGTTCATGAACCCGATCGGCGCCGCGACGGCCCCGGAACCGGTGCGACAGGCGTCACGGGTACCGTCGGCGACCGTGGACCCCCGCGTGACCCGCAGTCGCAACGCCGTGCTGCGCGCGGCCACCGAGCTGCTGGTCGAGGGCGGTCCGAACGCGGTGACGATCGACGCCATCGTCGCCCGCTCCGGCGTCGCCAAGTCGACGATCTACCGCCACTGGGAGTCCCGCGACGACGTGCTGGTGTCGGTGATCGAGCACGTCGCACCGCACCTCCCCGAGCCCGACCCTGCCGACGACGTCGTCACGGCGCTGCGCACGACGCTGCACGCCCTCGTCGCGTCCTTCAACGACCCCAACTGGGCGCGCGTGGTGCCGGCGCTGCTCATGCTCCGCTACCACGAGGCCAGCATCGCCGCCCTCGAGGAGCGCCTCGAGCGCCAGCAGGACACCGTGCTCACCACCCTGCTGCGCCGAGCCTGCGCCGAGGGCCTCCTGCGTGCCGACCTCGACATCCCCGAGGCCATCGCCCTGGTCGTCGGCCCGCTGCTGTTCGCCCACCTCACCGAGTCCGTCCCGCTCGACGACGCCTTCGCCGACCGGACGCTCGACACGTTCCTGCGGGCCAACCGCCCCGACGCCCGCTGAGCCGCGCCCCGTCCCGCTAGGCGCTGGTGCCGGCGGCGCGCCGGGCCGCCGTCATCCGCCGCGCCGCGGGGATCGCGGCGAGCAGGGCGGCCGCCTTGTTGCGGCACTCGAGATCCTCGTCGTCGGGCACGGAGTCGGCCACGATGCCCGCCCCCGCCTGCAGGCTCGCCCCGGACGGGGCACAGAACATCGTGCGGATGGCGATCGCCGTGTCCAGGTTCCCGCTCCAGTCGATGTAGCCGACGACACCCGCGTACGGCCCGCGCTTCACCGGCTCGAGCTCGTCGATGATCTCCATCGCCCGCACCTTCGGCGCCCCGCTCACCGTGCCCGCGGGCAGCGTGGCCCGCAACACGTCGATCGGGCCGAGCCCCTCGCGCAGGCGACCCGACACCTGCGACGTCAGGTGCATCACGTGGCTGTAGCGCTCGAGCGTCATCAGCTCGTCGACGTGCACCGTGCCGAACTCGGCGACCCGCCCGACGTCGTTGCGGGCGAGGTCGACGAGCATCACGTGCTCGGCGCGCTCCTTGGGGTGCTCGGTCAGCTCGGCCGCCAGCCGGCGGTCGTGCTCGTCGGTCTGGCCGCGCTTGCGCGTCCCCGCGATGGGACGGGAGATCACCGTGCCGTCCAGCAGCTGCACCATCGGCTCGGGCGACGACCCGACCAGCGTCAGCTCGGGGTGGCGCACGAAGTACATGTACGGGCTCGGGTTCACCTGGCGCAGGACCCGATAGACGTCGAACGGGTCGGCGTCGAGCTCGAGGTCGTAGCGCTGGGCGAGCACGACCTGGAAGATGTCGCCGGCGACGATGTGCTCCTTGGCGACCTCGACGGCACGCTGGTACATCCCGTCAGGCATCGAGCTCTTCGCCTCGGGCAGCGCCTCCCCCGGCACCGGCGGCTCGACCGGCACGTACGGCAGCGGCTGGGCGAGGCGCTCCACCGCCCGCTCGATCGAGGCCATCGCGGCGTCGTAGGCGGCGTCGACCGCCGCCGCGTCCAGCCCGAGCACCGGGACGCTCTCGATGAGCGTGACCCGCTGGCGCCAGTGGTCGAACGCGGCGAGCGAGCCGATGATGCTCATCACCGCGTCCGGCACGTGCCGGTCGTCGGTCGGGACGTTCGGCAGCCGCTCGACCTCGCGGATCACGTCGTAGCCCAGGTAGCCCATCATCCCGCCGTGCAGCGGCGGCAGCTCCGGCAGGACCGGCGCCCGGTACGTCGCCAGCAGCTGCTCCAGCACGACGAGGATCCCGCGGTCCACGGGGACCTCGACGGGCAAATTGCCCGTCACCTCGACGCGGCCGTCACGCAGCAGCAGCGTGGCCACGGGGTCGCGGCCGACGAACGAGAAGCGGCTCCAGCGCTCGCCGTGCTCGACGGACTCGAGCAGGAACCCCGGCGCGTCGCCGACGAGCTTGGCGTAGGCGGCGACCGGCGTCTCCAGGTCGCCGAGCACCTCGCCCCAGACCGGGACGACGGTGTACTGCGCCGCCAGCGCGTGGAACTCGTCGCGGCTCGGCCTGATGCGCATAGCGCGTCGCTCCTACTCGGCGCCGAAGCGCCGGTAGAAGCAGGAGTAGTGGCCGGTGTGGCAGGCGCCCTTGCCCAGCTGCTCGACCTTGAACAGCAGCACGTCGGCGTCGCAGTCGTAGTAGGCCTCGTGGACGATCTGGTGGTCGCCGCTCGTGTCCCCCTTGCGCCAGACCTCCTGACGGCTGCGGCTCCAGTAGACCATGCGCCCCTCCTCGAGGGTCATGCGCAGGGTCTCGGGGGTCATCCAGGCGAACATGACGACGGTGCCGTTCAGGTCCTGGGTGATCACCGGGACCAGGCCGTCGTCGTTGAACTTGATCGCGGCGAGCTGCTCTTCGGTTGCTTCGATCACAGGTACAGACCCGTCGACGCCTCGATGCGCTCCGCGGCCACCGCGTGGATGTCGCGCTCGCGCAACATGATGTAGTCCTGACCCCCGACCTCGACCTCGTAGCGGTCCTCGGGGCTGAACAGGACGAGGTCGCCGACCTGCGCGGAGCGAACGTTCTGGCCGAGCGCCACGACCTCCGCCCACACGAGGCGCTTCGCCATCTGCGCCGTCGCCGGGATGAGGATGCCACCCTGGGTACGACGCTCGCCGCTGTTCTCCGGGATCTTCACGAGCAGCCGATCGTTCAACATCTTGATCGGCAGCTTCTCGACCGGCGACTTGACCACGCCGCGAGAGTACCGTCCGGCTCCGTGGACCCCACTGCCGCGTTCCCTCCGCTCGTGACGCCCGACGGCGTGCGCCTGCCCGCCGACCTCGCCGCGCCCGACGAGGCGATCGCCGGCGCGGTGCTGCTCCACCCCCACCCGCGCTTCGGCGGCGACCGCTTCAACAACGTGATCGACGCCCTGTTCCGATCCCTGCCCGCGGCGGGCATCGCCGCGCTGCGCTTCGACTTCCGGCCCGGTGCCGGCGCCGAGGGCGGTGACCTGAGCGACGAGCGGGGCGACGCCACCACCGCGCTCGACGCGCTCGCCGGGCACGTCGCCGCCGAGCGGCTGGTGGTCGTCGGCTACTCGTTCGGGGCGGCGGTCGGCCTGGGCGTCGAGCACCCGGCGATCGCGGCGCGCGTCGCGATCGCCCCGCCGCTCACGATGATGCGCGTCGAGCCGGCGTCGCCGGCGCCGACGCTCGTGCTCGTCCCGGCGCACGACCAGTTCGGCCCGCCGGATGCGGCGGCGCCGGTCGTGGACCGGTGGGACGGCGCCACGCTCGACGTGATCGACGGCGCCGATCACTTCCTGGCCGGTCACGCCGCGACGGCGGCCGAGCGGACCACGGCCTGGCTGCGCGGCGTGCTCGGCTGAGCACGCCGCGCCAGCACAGCGCGGGTCAGCCGAGGGCGGCGTCGATGCGGGCCAGCACCTCGTCGTCGAGCTTCGGGATCACCTCCAGGGCACCGAAGTTCTCCGTGACCTGGCTCGGCCGGCTGGCCCCGGTGATCACCGTGGAGACGTTCGGGTTCTTCGCGCACCAGGCGATGGCGAGCTGCGCCATCGAGCAGCCGAGCTCCTCGGCGATCGGGCGCAGCCGCTCGACCCGGGCGATCAGCTCCTGGTCGGTCAGCCGCTTGCCCAGCCAGCGGTATCCCTCGAGCGAGCCGCGCGACCCCTCGGGGATGCCGTCGCGGTACTTGCCGGTGAGCAGCCCCGACGCCAGGGGGCTCCAGATCGTCGCCCCGTAGCCGGTGTCCCGGAACAGCCGGGCGTACTCCTTCTCGACGCGTCGGCGCTCGAGCAGGTTGTACTGCGGCTGCTCGGTCACCGGCTTGTGCAGGTGGTGACGCTCGGCGATCTCGATGGCGGCACGGATCTCGTCGGCCGCCCACTCGCTCGTGCCCCAGTACAGCGCCTTGCCCGAGGAGATGATGTCGCTCATCGCCCACACCGTCTCCTCGAGCGGCGTCTCCGGATCGGAGCGGTGGCAGTACAGGACGTCCACGAAGTCGAGGCCGAGGCGTTCGAGCGAGCCGTCGATCGCCTGCATGAGGTACTTGCGGTTGAGGGTGTTCCGCATGTTCGGGGCGTCGTGGATGCCCCAGTAGAGCTTCGTCGTGATCACGTAGGACCAGCGGGGCCAGCCGAGCTGGCGGATCACGCGCCCCATGATCCGCTCGCTCTCCCCACCGGCGTAGGCCTCGGCGTTGTCGAAGAAATTGCAGCCGGCGTCGTACGCCGTCTGCATGCACTCCATCGCCAGGTCGTCCTTCATCTGCGTGTCGAAGGTGACCCACGAGCCGAAGCTCAGGACCGACACCTTGAGCCCGGTGCGTCCGAGCCGGCGGTACTCCATCTGGTTCGCGGCCTGCGTCATGGCCGGCACCCTACGACCGGGCGGACACCGGGTGCACGGGGCGGACCTCGATCCCCCGCGCCGCCATGAGCTCCTTGGCCTCGGCGATCGTGTGCTCGCGGAAGTGGAAGATCGACGCGGCCAGCACGGCCGAGGCGCCGCCCTCGAGGATCCCCTCCACGAGGTGGTCGAGCGTGCCGACGCCGCCGCTGGCGACCACGGGCACGCCGACCGCGTCGGCGACCCGGCGCGTCAGGGCGAGGTCGTAGCCGTCCTTCGTGCCGTCGCGGTCCATCGACGTGAGCAGGATCTCGCCCGCGCCGCGCGCCGCGGCGTCCTCGGCCCAGGCGATCGCGTCGATGCCGGTCGGCGTGCGCCCGCCGTGCAGGTACACCTCCCAGCCGCTGCCGTCGGCGCGCCGCTTGGCGTCGATCGCGCAGACGACGCACTGGGCGCCGAACTCCGTGGCGATCTCGGTGATCAGCTCGGGTCGTTGCACGGCGGCGGTGTTCACGCTCACCTTGTCGGCACCGGCGCGCAGCATCCGCCGGGCATCCTCGACGCTGCGGATGCCCCCACCGACGGTGAACGGGATGAACACCTGCTCGGCGGTGCGGTACACGACGTCGACCATCGTCTCGCGGTCGTCGCTCGACGCGGTGATGTCGAGGAACACGAGCTCGTCGGCGCCCTCGGCGTCGTAGCGGGCGGCGAGCTCGACGGGATCACCCGCGTCCCGCAGGTCGACGAAGTTGGTGCCCTTCACGACGCGCCCACCGGTCACGTCGAGGCAGGGGATCACGCGCGCGACGATCACGACAGCACCGCCAGGGCGTCGGCGACGGTGAAGCGCCCCTCGTACAGGGCGCGACCCGTGATGATCCCGTGCAGCCCGGGGATCGCCGCCAGCGCCCGCACGTCGTCGAGCGAGCCGACGCCCCCGCTGGCGATGACCGGCACGTCCGTGGCGTCGACGGCCGCGGCGAGGCCGTCGACGTCGGGCCCGGCCAGCAGCCCGTCGCGCTCGATGTCGGTGATCACGAACGCCGCGGCCGACTCGTAGCGCGCCATCGCGTCGTGCAGCTGCACGCCGCTGGCCTCGGTCCAGCCGTGCACGGCGAGCTCGCCACGGCGGTGGTCGAGCCCGACGGCGACGGGCAGCACCGCCGCGACCTCGTCGACGAGCTCGGGCCGGCGCACGGCGGCCGAGCCCATCACGACCCGAGCGACGCCGAGGTCGGCCAGCGCCTTGGCGTCGTCGACGGAGCGGACCCCACCGCCGGTCTGCACCGCGGCGCGGCCGTCGAGGGCCTGGACGATCGCCGCGACGACGTCGCGGTTGGTCGCCTCGCCGGTCCGCGCGGCGTCGAGGTCGACGACGTGGATCCACGCCGCGCCCTGGGCGGCGAAGTCGAGCGCGACGGCGACCGCGTCGTCGCCGTACACGGTCTCGGCGGCGTAGTCACCCTGGCGCAGGCGCACGACGCGCCCACCGCGCAGGTCGATCGAGGGGTACAGGACGGTCATCAGACGCGCACGGTCAGCGAGCTCACGAAGTTGGCCAGGAGGTGCAGCCCAGCTGCCGCCGACTTCTCGGGGTGGAACTGGGCGGCGAAGACGTTGCCGGCGCGGAACGCGGCGCTGAGCGTGCCCCCGTACTCGCACGTGGCGACGACCGTCGACGGGTCCTCGGGCACGCCGTGCAAGGAGTGGACGAAGTAGAACCACGGGCGCTCCCCCAGCCCGGCGAACATCGGCTCGTCCGGGTCGAGCACGTCGACGCGGTTCCACTGCATCTGCGGCCGGCGCACCCCCTCGGGGATCCACGTCACCGTGCCCGGCAGCACGCCGAGGCCGCGGACGCCGGGGTCCTCCTCGCTGCGGTCGAACAGCATCTGCGTGCCCACGCACACGCCGAGGAACGGGCGCCCGGACGACACCGCGTCGAGCGCGGCGTCCTCCAGGCCGGACTCGCGCAGCGCCGTCATGCACGCGCCGAAGGCCCCGACGCCGGGCAGCACCACACCGGCGGCCTCGGCGATCAGGCCACGGTCCCGGGTGAGGTGCGCGTCGGCGCCCTGGCGGACCAGCGCCTTGTGCGCGGAGTGCAGGTTGCCGATCCCGTAGTCGAGCACCGCGACGAGCGGGCGCTCCCGGTGGTCACGCCCGTCGCTCACAGGACGCCCTTCGTCGACGGGACGCCGCCCGGGCCCTCGATGCGCACGGCGTCGCGCAGGCAGCGGGCGAGGCCCTTGAACGTGGCCTCGATGATGTGGTGCACGTTGCGCCCGGCCTTCATCGTCACGTGCAGCGTCAGCCCGGCGTTGGTGGCGAACGACGACACCGCGTGCTCGGCGAGCTGCGGGTCGAACGCCGGGTTGCCGAGCGGCAGTGCCTCGGGTAGTGGCACGTCCCACGCGACGAACGGGCGCCCGGAGATGTCGAGGGCGATCTCGATCAGAGCCTCGTCGAGGGGGAACAGCCCGCTGGCGAAGCGGCGGATGCCGGCCTTGTCCCCGACGGCCTCGCGGAACGCCTCCCCGAGGGCGATGGCGACGTCCTCGACCGTGTGATGGGTGTCGATGTGGAGGTCGCCCGTCGCCTTGACGGTCAGGTCGAAGCCGCCGTGGCGGCCGAGCTGGTCGAGCATGTGGTCGTAGAACGGCACGCCCGTCGAGCAGTCCGTCTGCCCGGTGCCGTCGAGGTCGATCGAGACCTCGACGGTCGTCTCCTTCGTCGCGCGGGCGCGCGTGCCGATCCGCCTGCTCATGCCAACACCTCTCCCAGCGCCGCCAGGAAGCGGTCGTTCTCCTGGGGCGTCCCGACCGTGACCCGCAGGCAGCCCCCCAGGCGTGGCCAGCCCGAGCAGTCGCGCACGAGCACGCTGCGGTCGACGAGCGCCTGCCAGACGCGGTGCCCGGTGGCGACGTCGCCGTCGCCGACGCGGAACAGCACGAAGTTCGCGCCGCTCGGGAACACCTCGAGCGGCGTGCGGCCGGCGAGCCCACGCAGCCCGTCCACGAGCCGCTCGCGCTCGTCCACGATGATCTTGACCCGCTCGTCCATCTCGTCGACGTGGCGCAACGCGAGGGTCCCGGCAAGCTGCTTCGCGGCGTCGAGGTGGTAGGGCAGCACGACGTCCCCGAGGCGCCGCACGAGCCACGTCGGGCCGATCAGATAGCCGAGGCGCGCCGCCGCCATGCTCCACGTCTTGGAGAACGTGCGCACCACGGCCAGCGGACGGTCCTCGGCCACCAGATCGAGCGCGCTCCAGCCGGCGAACTGGGCGTAGGCCTCGTCGACGACCACGAGGCCCGGTGCCGCCTCGAGCACCGCGTGGACGACGGCGGGGTCCTCGACGATGCCGGTCGGGTTGTTCGGCGAGCACAGGAACGTCACCGCCGGCCGATGCTCCTCGACCGCCCGGCGGGCGGTCGCCGGATCGAGCGTGAAGTCGGCGCGCCGCTCGACCTCGGCGACGGTCGCCCCGCTGATGCGGGCGATGTGGCCGTGCAGCTGGTAGGTCGGCTCGAACGTGAGCACGGTGCGGCCGTGGCCGGCGTAGGTCAGCAGCAGCGTCTGGAGGACCTCGTTCGACCCGTTGGCAGCGAACACGTTGGCCGCGTCCACGCCGTGCCACGCACCGATCGCCTGGCGCAGCCCCCGCGCCGCGCGGTCCGGGTACCGGTGCCACTCGATGCCGGTGAGCGCGGCGGCGAGCTCCTCGCGCCAGGCCACCGGCGGCGGGAACGGCGACTCGTTGGTGTTCAGCCGGACCTCGACGTCGACCTGCGCCGAGTGGTAGCCGTCCAACGCCCGCAGGTCGTCTCGGATCGGGACGGGATCTCGGCTCGGCACGTTGGCGACGTTACTGGCGAGCTGCCAGGGTTGACCCCATGAGTACGCCGTCGCCCGCGACCACGGCTGCCGAGCTCAGCGCCGCCGCCGAGGCGATCGCCAGCTACCAGCGCCGCGTCGCCGCGCTGGCCGGGCCGCACCTGGGCACCGACCGCGAGGACCTCGTCGCCGCGATCTACGAAGCCGAGCGTCAGCTGCGCACGTGCGAGCGACTGCTGCAGCGGGCGGTGAAGATCGCCCTGCAGTGACGTCCGGACGGCGACGTCCGGCGCAGTTCGGAAAAGATTCATCCAAGATTCGACCAAGACTGGTCGAAGTGGCAGACTGTCGCGACGACCGACGCCCGTGCAGGGTCATCGAGGCACCCGACGGGGGCACCGCCGGGCACGCGACGACCCGGCTGCCGGGGTGACCGACGCCGAAAAAGCGGCGACGGCCCCTGGTGGGAGGGGCCGTCGCACGGGCGACGCCAGGCGGCGGATCCCGGCTGTCGCTGCAAACCAGGTGGCGGGAACCTGGTTGGTGGTCCAAGCATAACACTGCCCCGGTAAGAGGCAAGTACGTCCCCGCGGCACGCGGACGCGGTCCGCGCGGCCGCCTCAGGAGGTGTCGGTGCTCGTCCGCCGCCGGGTGCGGCCGGCCTTCGGGAGCCGACTCGACGGGCAGATGTCCTCGAGCACGCAGCGGTCGCAGGCCGGGTTCCTCGCGAAGCACACCCGCCGCCCGTGCAGGATCATCCGCAGGCTGAAGTCGCCGCGCTCCTTGGCCGGGAGGTACTCGTTCAGCTCGAGCTCGACCTTCACCGGGTCCTCGTGGTCGGTGAGGCCGAGACGCCGGGCGAGGCGCCCGACGTGGGTGTCGACCGGCAGGCCGGGCAGCCCGAACGCGACGCTGCGCACGACGTTGCCCGTCTTGCGCCCGACGCCGGGGATCGTCACGAGGTCCTCGAGCGCGGTCGGCACCTCGCCGCCGAAGCGCTCGACGAGCGCGTTCGCCATCCCGATCAGGCTCTTGGTCTTGCTCGCGTAGAACCCCGTCGACTTGATGATCCGCTCCACGTCCTCAGGGTCCGCGGCCGCCAGCGCCTCCGGCGTCGGGTAGCGGGCGAAGAGCTCCGGCGTCACCATGTTCACGCGGGCGTCGGTGGTCTGCGCGGAGAGGATCGTCGCCGCGAGGAGCTCGAAGGGGTTGCGGTGGTCCAGCTCGCACACGGCGTCCGGGTAGGCCTCGGCGAGGCGGCGGGCGACCTCCCGGGCGCGGCCCTTGCGGGTGCGCGGCCGGCTCCGGCGGGCCGGTGGTGCGGCGGGCTGGTCGGTGGTCGCGGGCGACGGGTCGGCGCTCATCTCGCGCCGAGCCTAGGGACATGGTCGTATCGTCGAGCCCGTGCACCACGGGATCATCAGCGTCGACCGCCCCGACGCCCTCGCCGATCCCGGCGCGGTGCGCGCCCTGCTCGAGGAGGCAGCTGCCGCCGACGGCCGCTACCCGCTGTCGGACCACCTACGCCTCGAGCTGGAGCACGGCGGCGGCCCCGGGTTCGCGGCGATCACCGTCGTCGAGGGTGAGCGCCTGGCCGGCTACGCGCAGCTGGCGACGATCAACGGGGTGCGCAACATCGAGCTGGTCGTCGCGCCCGCGTTCCGCGACGGCACCGACATCGCCCGGCGCCTGCTCGTCCACGCCATCGACATCGTGGCCCGCGAGGGCGGCGGGCCGGTGCAGTGGTGGGCGTTCGACGCCACCGAGGCCGACGCCCAGCTCGCCGCGGCCGCCGGGCTGGCGATGACGCGCGAGCTGCTGCAGATGCGGCGGCCGCTGCCGACGGGCTTGCCCGTGGAGGTCACGACCCGACCGTTCGTCCCCGGCCAGGACGAGGAGGCGTTCCTCGCGGTCAACAACCGCGCCTTCGCCGATCACCCCGAGCAGGGCGGCTGGACGCTCGACACGCTGCGCCAGCGGATGGCCGAGCCGTGGTTCGACCCCGCCGGGTTCCTCCTGCACGAGCGCGAGGGTCGCCTGGCCGCATTCTGCTGGACGAAGATCCACGCCGACGAGGACCCCGTGCTCGGCGAGATCTACGTCATCGGGGTCGATCCCGACTTCCAGGGCCGCGGGCTCGGTCGGCAGCTGACCCTCGCCGGGCTGGCCTCGATCGCCGAGCGGGGCGTCGGCACCGGCATGCTGTTCGTCGACGGCGACAACACCGCCGCGGTCACGATGTACGAGCGCCTCGGCTTCACCGTCCACCGCGTCGACCGCGCGTTCACCGCCGACGTGCCACCGGCATGACCGCACCGTCCACCACTCGCTACGGCGTCGATCGCACCGCGCTCGCCGAGCTCCTCGCCGGCGAGCCGCGCTACCGCGTCGACCAGGTGTGGCACGGGCTCTACGCGCAGCTCGCCGCGCCGCACGAGATGACGAACCTGCCCCGGGCGTTGCGCGACCGCCTCGCCGCCGCGCTGCCCGAGGCGCTCACCGCCGTGACGGAGTCCGTGAGCGACCGCGGCGACACGATCAAGTTCCTGTGGGAGCTGGCGGGTGGCGCCCGCATCGAGACGGTGCTGATGCTCTATCCGGACCGGGCGACGGTGTGCGTGTCCAGCCAGGCGGGCTGCGCGATGGGCTGCGGCTTCTGCGCCACCGGGCAGGCCGGCTTCAGCCGCCACCTCACCTCCGGGGAGATCGTGGAGCAGGTCGTGCGCGCCGCCCGCCGCGCTCGTGACGCCGGCCGGCGCGTGAGCAACGTGGTGTTCATGGGGATGGGCGAGCCGCTCGCCAACGAGGCGGCCGTGTGGACCGCGGTGGAGCGGTTGCACCGCGACCTCGGGCTGGGGGCCCGGCACCTCACGATCTCGACCGTCGGCATCGTCCCCGGCATCCGCCGCCTCGCCGAGCGCCGGCTCCCGGTCACGCTCGCCGTGAGCCTGCACGCCGCCAACGACGAGCTGCGCAACGAGCTCGTGCCGATCAACCGCCGCTACGGCCTCGGGGAGCTGCTCGACGCGTGCGCCGACTTCCTCGCCGCGAGCGGGCGCCGACTGAGCTTCGAGTGGGCGCTGATCGACGGTGTCAACGACCGGCCGCGCGACGCCGCCGAGCTGGCCACGCTGTGCCGCCGGCTGCGGCCCCACGCGCACGTCAACCTGATCCCGCTGAACCCGACGCCCGGCTGGCCGACGAGAGGCACCCCGCCCGCCGGTGTCGCCGAGTTCCGCCGGATGCTGCGCGAGCTCGGTGTCAACGCGACGGTCCGCCAGAACCGCGGCACCGACATCGACGCGGCGTGCGGGCAGCTCGCCGCGTCGACCCCGGTCGGGCTCAGCAGCCCGCGTCGCGCACGTACGGGTACGGGTTGACGGCCGCCCCACCACCGGGGTGCACCTCGAAGTGCAGGTGCGGCGTGCCGCGGGCGTTGCCGGTGTCGCCGACGTAGCCGATCACCTCGCCCTGCTGGACGCGGCGGCTGGACCCCTCGTAGCGGTCGAGGTGGGCGTAGTAGTAGTAGTCGCCGTTGTCGCCCTTCAGCCCGACGGCGTTGCCGCCGAGGCGGTTCTGCTTGAACTGGGCGTAGCCGGACACCACCGCGTAGATGGGGTTGCCGCGGTGGGTGATCATGTCGACGCCCTGGTGTGAGCGCCCACCCGACCGGGCCGCTCCCCACGTGTCGGTGTACGCCGCGCCGCGCACCGGGCAGATGATCCCCGAGCGTGGCGGGGGCGGCGGAGGCGGAGGTGGGGGCGGCGCCGCGGGTGCGGGCGCGTCGCTCCCGCCGCTCCCACCGGCGTTGCCGCCGTTCGTTGCGGGCGGGGCCGGCGCGGCGTCACCGCCGCCACCACCCCCGCCCCCATTGCCGACGGCCTGGGGCGGCGCGGCCGCCTGCTGCCCGGCCCGCTCGCGGTCGGCCCGCTCGCGCTGGGCGCGCTCACGCTCGGCCTGTTCGCGAGCTGCCTGCTCGCGAGCGGCCTGCTCGGCCGCGGCACGCGCGGCGGCCTCGCGCTGGCGCCGTTCCTCTTCCTCGCGGCGGCGCTGCTCCTCGCGGCGCTGGGCCTCGAGGATCTTGCGGACGCGCTCCTCCTCCAGCCGCTTGGCCTCGATCTCCTGGAGGCGCTTGACCTCCGCCTCGGCGGCCTTGCGCATCGCCTCGAACTGCTCGCGCTGGGCCTCCAGCTGGGCCTGGTTCGCCTCGAGCTCGCGGCGGTTCTCCTCGAGCTCGGCACGGGCCTCGTCGAAGCGGTCCATGGCATCGGCCGAGGACTCGCTCACGACGTTGAGCAGCACGTCCGTCTGGAGCTGCTCCACCGGGGCCCGGTAGCCGGTGAGGATCGGGATGCCGCCCTGGCCGCTCGACATGAAGCGGCTCACGGCGACCTGCTCGACCTGTTCGCGCAGGGCCTCGACCTCAGCCTCCAGTTCAGCGTGCTGCTGCTCGAGCTCGGCGGCGCGCTCCTCGAGCTCCTCGAGCTTGAACGTCGCCTCGGCGTAGTCGGCGGCCGCCTGGTTGGCTCGGTCGCGGGCGGCCTGGATCTCCCTGGCGGCGCGCTGCGCGGCGTCGTCGTCGGACTCCGCCGCGGCACCGGTCCACGAGCCGGTCACGCCGAGGATCACGATCATCGCGGTCGCCACGCCGGCTGCCATCAGGCGGTGTGCCCGTCCGCGTGTCACGGGCGACGACCTTACCGCCTGTTGCAGTTCGATGACGATCACGCCGCGATCTGCTGTCACCCCGACGTGGGTGAGCAGGCTTGGCCGCCGTGTCCGGCCCAACCCTCCACCTCGACCAGATCGTGATGCGGCGCGGGACCACGACGATCCTCGACGGGATCACGTTCCGCGTCCACGCCGGGGAGCGCTGGCTGATCCTCGGGGCGAACGGCAGCGGCAAGACGTCGCTCGTGCGGATCGCCGGGCTCTACGAGCACCCCACGGCGGGCACGGTCGAGGTCCTCGGCGAGCGGCTCGGGCAGACCGACGTGCGCGTGCTGCGCCGGCGGATCGGGTTCGCCTCGGCGGCGCTCGCCGACCAGCTCCGGCCGAGCCTGACGGCGCTCGACGTGGTGCGCACCGCCCGCTACGCCGCGCTCGAGCCGTGGTGGCACCGCTACACCGCCGAGGACGACGAGCGGGCCCTCGCCTGCCTCGAGCGGATGGGCGTCGGTGCGTTCGCCACGCGGGAGATCGGCACGCTGTCGTCCGGGGAGCGCCAGCGCGTCCTGCTCGCCCGCACGTTGATGAACGACCCGGCGATCATCCTCCTCGACGAGCCGTCGGCGCGCCTCGACCTCGGCGGACGCGAGCAGCTCGTGGAGGCCCTCGACGAGCTTGCCGCCGACCCCGCTGCGCCACCCACGGTGGTCGTGACCCACCACGTCGACGACATCCCGCCGACCTCGACGCACGTGCTGCTGCTGCGCCGCGGCAAGGTGCTGCGGATGGGCCCGATCGACGAGGTGCTCCACGGGCCGGCCCTCAGCGAGACGTTCGGCCTCGAGCTGGAGATCGAGCGGCGGCCCAACGGCCGCTTCAGCGCGTGGGCTCGGCGCTGACCAGGCGGCGCAGGGCCTCCTCGCCGCGGCGCACCTCGTCCTCGAAGACCCGCTGGAGGACCGCCGAGCCCCACAGCGCCCCGGTGTAGGTCAGGGCCACGCGCAGGGCCACGCCGCCGGCAGCCGGGGTGACGGCGGCGTCGAGGATCCACGCGGCGTGCTGGCGGCCGTCCCGCTCGACGCGCTCGAAGCGCACCGCATGGTCGGGCTCGTGACGGGTGCGCACCATCCGCAGCAGCTTCGAGCGGGCGAAGGGCCCGACCCGACCGCGCAGCTCGACCCGCCAGGCGGGCCGGCCGTCGTCGGGGGCGAGCTCCTCGACGCGGTGCACGAGGCGCATCCAGCGCGGGTAGCGGTCGAGCGACGCCAGCTCGGCGAGCACGTCAGCCGGTGAGGCGCCGGGGATGGTGAGCTCGATGACCCGGTGCATCGCGGTGGCCCGGGGGTCAGCGGGGGCGGTCGGTGCCCCGGAAGGCCCGGGCGAGCAGAGGGCTGTGGGCGTCGAGCAGGCCACCGAGGTCGTCGTCGTCCTGCTTCAGCAGTGCCGGCAGCCACGGGATGGCGACGGTGGCGTCGGGGTCCGTGTTGGACGGGTTGCCCGTGACCTCGGCCACCGTGCGCGACTCGGCGTCGGCGTCCGCGGGCACGGCGGCACCCACGTCGGCGAGGGCGAGCTGCTCGCCGCGCTCCTTTTGCGGACGCCGCGCGCGGGTGCGGGTGCGCTTGGCCTCGTCGGGGACCACCGGCGGGCTGCGGAACAGCCGTGGCGTCGGCTCCCGGCGGTCGTCGAGGGTCCAGCCGCGCGGCACGACCATGGCGTCGGCGTGGCGCAGGCACAGCGCCCCGGCGCGCATCGGGTCGTCCTCGGGGTCGCGGGGGGCGAGCCACACCAGCAGCCGGTCGACGTCGAAGCCGTAGGACATGGCGGCGACGTCCGAGCACCCGGGACGCTCGCACAGCTTGCCCATCGGTGCCCACGCTAGCTGGTGGAACGCGCGTCGGACAGGAGGCCCCGCCCGATCCCCGAGGACGTAGATGGGCGTCGCGGCCGCGCGCTGCTATCGTGTCGCCTCCCGAGAGGGCGTTTAGCTCAGTTGGTTAGAGCGCCACGTTCACACCGTGGAGGTCGTGGGTTCGAGTCCCGCATCGCCCACCGAGGCGCCCGCGCTCCGGCCGCACGGCCTGATCGAAGCCGCTCCGGGTCTTCATCGCGTGTCGGCCCGCCGAGGGCCCATCTGCGAGCGGTGAGGCGTTGCGACGATGGCGGCCGGGTCGGACGATGTCAACGACACGGTGCCCAGTGCCGGTCGAGCATCCGGTTAGCGCGCCGAGCGTGGGCCGGCTACCGGACAGCCAGCACGATCGTGCGGTCCGTGGCTTTGGCGTCAATCACCAGCGCGACCTTGTCGAGATCGGCCTCGTCGACGACCCGGCAGATAGCGATCTCACCAGAGGCCCCGGGCTGAAACTGGGAGTACATACGGTCGAGAGCGCGGAGCCACGGGTAGTCGTCGCCCTGGAACAGGGTGCAGTCGTCGTTGTACGTGAGCGCCACTCCGTTCACTGCGTACTCCCAGTTGAACCATGCCGTCGGCTCGTCGGGGCCATCACCGGTGTTGGTCACCTCGAGTGTGGTGACGGCGTACCGCTTGCCGTGCAGCTCCTCTCGCTCGCCGGAGTCCAGGTTCATGTCGAAGGCGCGCTGGCTGTCGTCGTAGCCGACCACCCTGACCATCCACGCGGCGTTCTCATTCCTGAGCTCAACTGGGTCTCCGGCAGGCACCGGGTCGCTGCTGGTCTGCGGATCGCCACCCCCGCATGCAGCGGCGAGCACCATCAACCCAGCCGTTGCGGCGACAAGTCCGCCCTTCATGGGCTGGGACGGTACCGGCTAGCCATGAACGCGGTGCGCGCCACCGCGGTGCTCGGGTCACAGGCCGGAGTCGCGGACGCTGCGCTCGAGCGTGCCACCGTCGGGGCGGATGGCGAAGCACACCACCATCCGGTCGCCGTCGTCCCACGACCCGCGTGAGGGCACGGCGTAGTAGAGGTCGAGCTCGCTGCGGCCCGGGTGCGTACCGACGTAGCGCTCGAACGCGTCACCGCACGCCCGGCGGACCCGGGCCCGCATCGCCTCGCGCCCCGGGAAGTCCTCGTCCGGCCCGAACAGGTCGGCGGCGTACACGACCTCGCCCTCGTGCGGCTCGGCGCAGTCCACCACCGGCAGCCGCGACAGCTCGGCGTCGAACACGTCGAGCTCGACGCAGTCGCCCACCTCGAGGTCGTTGACGTGGCGGTCGCTGTCGTACCAGCCGGCGAGTCCGCCGCCCACGATCAGCACGAGGAACAGCAGGATGCCGATCACCCCGAGGATCCACCCGGCGCGCGCCCGACCCTTGCCCTCGGGCTGCCCACCGGCGGCGCCCGCGGCCCGGGCCTTGGCGTCGGCGACCGCACCGAGCACGACCGCGACCACCGACGGCACGAGCAGGAAGCACAGGACGATCCCGGCGATGCCGCAGACCAGCGCCGCGGTCGCCATCCCCGGTGCCGGCCGCGGCGGGCCCCCGAGCGGCGTGGCGAACGGGCTCGGCGGGGGTGGTGGCGGTGGCGACAGCGAGGGCGGCCGCGCCGACGACGATGGCGGCGGTGGCGGCGGCAGGCTCGTCACGAGCTCACCGTAGGCGACCTCGGGGCGACGCACGCCCGGCCCCGGCCCTGGCGGTCCCGGTACGCGGCGAGGCCGGTGGGGCAGCGCTCGTCCATCGGCACCAGCGTGGACACGACCAGCTCGTCGTCCGCTCCCGTGCAGTTGATCTCCCGGGCGTCGCCGTTGACCTCGATCGTCACGCAGGAGCCGGGCTCGAGGAGGTTGTCCGGGGGTGCCGGCGGCTGGGGCCGGTACAGCGCGGCACCGACCAGCACGACGGTGGCGCCGAGGAGGAACATGCCGATCGTCAGCTTCCACGGGAACTTCGGCTCGGGCAGCGGCGCCCGCACGGCGGCGGGACGCGCTCGCGTCGGGGTGGCGCGGGGCGGCGGGGTCCCGGCGGCCGAGCCGCTCCCCCGGCGGGCCGCGTCGTACATCGCCCGGCGGGCCGGATCGCTGAGCACCCGGTAGGCCTCATTGATGGCCGCCATGGCCTGCGGATCCGCGGCCCCGCGGTCGGGATGGTGGCGGCGGGCGAGCCGCCGGTACGCCTCGCGGATCTCGGCGGCGGTGGCGTCGGGGCGGACGCCGAGCGTGTCGTAGTGACCGCCGCCGGCGGTCATGTCACCGTCCCGCCGCTGCGCCAGTACTCGCCTCGCTCGCGGTCGAGCAGCCCTTCGTCGACGAGGTATCGGCGCAGCGCGGCGACGTCGTCGCCGCGCCGGGCGAGGCGCTCGTTGACCTCCTGCTCCGGGTAGTGCACGCCGGGTTCGAAGTCCTGCGCCAGCCAGTCGAGCACCACGAGGCGCTTGCTGCGGCTCGCCGGGATCGAGGTGATCCGCCCGTCGCGCACGAACACCTCGAGGACCTTGCGCCGCTCGGGCGGCTCCCCGGCGTGCTCGTCGCTCGCCGGGCGGGCGCGGGCGGCGCGGGCGGCCCGCTGGATCGCCGCGGCGTCGAGCGCGAACCCGCCCGCCGCCGCGGCCACCACGAGCCCGGCGTCGACGAGCCGGCCGAGGGCGCGCGACACCCGCTCCTGGGGCAGCCCGGCGCGGTCGGTGATCTCCTCCAGCGTCGCCGCGCCCAGCACGATCGCGGCGACGACCCGCCGGCGCTCCTCGTCGGCCAGCAACCCGACGATCACGCCGGCGTCGAGCTCGGGCGACGCCGACATGGCCGCTAGTACCCGGCGTCGACGTCGACCGTGCCGATGAGCTCCTCACCCTCGGCGAAGCGGCGGACGTTGGTCCGGATGCGCTCGGCGAGCAGCGGCCGGGCCATCTCCGGGGTGTTGCCGACGTGCGGGGTGATGAGGCAGTTCGGCATCGTCCACAGCGGGTGGTTCGGCGGCAGCGGCTCGGGATCGGTGACGTCGAGGCCGGCGCCACCGATCTGGCCCTCGCGGAGCGCGACCACGAGATCGTCGGTGACGATGTGCCGGCCGCGGGCGACGTTGACGAGCCACGCGTGCTCCTCCATCAGCCCCAGCTCGTCGGCGGAGATGATCCCCTCGGTCTCGGGCGTGAGGGCCAGGGCGAGCACGACGAGGTCGGCGCCCGGCAGGGCGTCCGCGTAGCGGTCCGCCTCGAGCACGTCGTCGACGCCGTCCAGGTGGTTGGCGGTGCGCCGCACGACCGTGATGTGGCAACGCCACGGCTGCAGCAGGCGCACCAGCGACTCGGTGATGCCACCGCCACCGAGGATCGTGACGCGGGCACCGAGCAGGTTGCGGCCGATCGGCGGGCTCCAGTCGTGGGCGCGGGCGTAGACGCCGAACCCGCGCATGCCGGCGAGGGCGAGCGTCAGCGCCATCTCGGCGACCGGCTCGGCGTACACCCCCTTGCCACAGGTCCACTGGCGGCCGTGGTCGAGGAGGTGCACGAAGTTCTCGATGCCGGCGAACGGCAGCTGCACCCAGCGCGCGTTGGGCGCCTGCTCGAGGGCGTCGGCGAGGGCGTCGGGGTTGCGGGGGTCTGCCCACACGATCGCCTCCGCCTCCGGCAGCGGCACGAGGTGGCCGCCACCGTCGATGATCGCCTCGGCCATCCAGGCCGGGGCTCCTTCGGGGGCTAGGGCGATGCGCGGGGCCTCGGGTCTCGACATGTGTTGCCCGAGATTACCGGTCGAGCGCACGCCGACGATTGCCGGCGATGGTCGCCCCGACGATGATCGCGATGGCCACGAGCATGATCAGCGTCGCCAGCACGTGCACCTGCGGCGGCAGCGCCCGGCGCGCCGAGTCGAACACCCGCCGGGGGAACGTGACGGTCGGCCCAGCGACGAACGACGTGATGATGTAGTCGTCGATGCTCAGGGCGAGCGACAGCAGGAACGCGGCGACCACGCCCGGGGTGATCATCGGCACGGTGATCCGCCAGAACGTGCGCGTCGGCGTGGCACCGAGGTCCATCGCCGCGTCCTCGAGCGTCCAGTCCGACCCGCGCACCCGCGCCTTCACGGTCATCGCGACGAAGCTGAGGCAGAACATCGTGTGGGCGAGCACGACGGTCCAGAACCCGCGCCTCACGCCGAGGTTGAAGAACAGCGTGAACAACGACGAGCCCATCACGATCTCGGGCGTCGTCAGTGGCAGGACGATCAGCAGGTTGATCACCGCCCCGCCACGCATCCGGTAGCGGGCCAGGGCGAGGGCGACGAGGCTGCCGAGGATCGTGGCGAGCGTGCACGCCACGGCGGCGACCTTGATGCTCTGCCACAGCGCATCGGTGAACGCCCGGTCGCGGAAGGGGTGCAGCCAGTTGTCCCAGGTGAAGCCCTCCCAGGACGTGTTGAACTTGCCGGAGGGGTCGTTGAACGTGAAGACGACGATCGTCACCAGCGGGACGAACAGGTAGACGAACCCGCCGACGGCGACGATCCACAGCTGCAGCGTCCCGGGTCGCAGGCGCCTCATACGAGCTCCTCGGTGCCGAGGAAGCGGGCGTACAGGAGCACGATCACGGTGATCAGGGCCATCAGCACGAAGCTGATCGCCGAGGCCGTCGGCAGGTCGCCGGCGTTGAGGAATCGGGCCTGGATGACGCCGCCGATCACCGGCTCGCGTGCGGCGTTGCCGAGCAGCTCGTTGTTGATGAAGTCACCCGCGGCCGGGATGAACACGAGCAGCGTGCCGGCGAACACGCCGGGCATCGACAGTGGCAGGATCACCCGGCGGAACGTGCGCCCGAACCCGGCGTACAGGTCGCTCGACGCGTTGACGAGCGCCGGGTCGATCTTCTCCAGGCTGACGTAGATCGGCAGCAGGGCGAAGGGCAGGAAGTTGTAGGTCAGCCCGCCGACGACGGCCGGGGCGGTGTACATGATCCGGCCGTCGGTGGTGAGCCCGACGGCGTCGGTGAGCCCGGTGAGGCGCAGCGCGTCGAGCACCCCGAGGATCGGCCCGTCGTCGGCGAACAGCGACTGCCACGCGATGGTGCGCAACAGGAAGCTGGTGAAGAACGGCACCATCACGAGCCCGAGCATGAGGTTGCGCCACCGGCCGCACTTGAAGGCGATGAAGTACGCCATCGGGTACGCCAGCACGACGCACAGCACCGTGGCGATGGCGGCATAGGCGAACGCCCGCCCGAGGTGCTCGCCGAAGTCGGTGAAGGCACGCGAGAAGTTGCCCCACTCCCAGCGGAAGTCGACCCGGCTGCTGCCGCTCTCGATGCGCACCGACAGGGCGATCTTGAGCAGCGTCACGAGCGGGACGACGAAGAAGAGGTAGAGGCACAGCAGCCCCGGCAGCGACATCAGGTACGGCGCGAAGCGGGCGCGGCGCAGCGGCCCGCCGTCGCCGGTCGTGCCGAGGGCGCGGGCGGTCGTCGCGGCCATCGGCGTCAACCTCCGATGATCCCGACGAAGCGATCGGTGATCCGCTGCTCGAGCTCCGGCGGCAGGTCGGCGAACGGGTGCATCCGCGCCTTGGCCTCGTCGTCGGGGAACAGCAGCGGGCTCTCGGCGAGCTCGGCGGCCTCACCGCCCAAACGGATGAGCTCCTCGCGCACGCCGAGCACCGTCGGCACGTACTGCACGTAGGCGGTGATCCGGGCCGCGACCTCGGGGTCGTACACGTAGTTCATCCAGCGCGCTGCAGCGACCCCGTTGGCCGCCCCGATGGGGATCACCATCGTGTCGAACCACGAGATCGCCCCCTCCTCCGGGACCACGAAGTGGACGTCGGGGTTGGCCACCTGGGCGATGTCACCCGACCAGGCCATGCACGCGGCGAAGTTCCCGTTCTGGATGTCGTTCAGGTAGTCGTTGCCGGTGAAGCGGCGGACGTGGCCGTCACGGGTCAGGCGCTCCACGAGGTCGAGTGCCTCCTCGAGCGCCGCCTCGTCGGCGATCGCCGGGTCGTTGCCCTGGGCGAGCATCAGCAGCCCGAGCGTGTCGTGCATCTCCGTGAAGAAGGCGACCTGCCCGGCGAGCTCGGGCGACAGGAGGTCGTTGATGCTGCGCAGCTCGCGGCCGGTGACGGCGCGGTTGTAGGCGATCCCGGTGATCCCCGCCTGCCACGGCAGGTGGTACTTGGCCCCGCGGTCCCAGCGCAGGTCCAGGTACTGCGGGTCGAGGTTGACGTAGTTCGGGATCAGATGGAACGGCAGCGGCGCCAGCCAGCCACGGGCCTTGAGCCGCGCCGCCATCCAGTCCGACGGCACGGCGATGTCCCACGGCGTCGGGTTGCCCGCCTCGAGGTAGGCGGCGAACTCGCGGCCGTAGGCCTCCATGTTGTCGTTGAGCGTCTCGGAGTAGTTGACGCGGATGCCGGTCTCGGCCTCGAAGCGGTCGACCGTGCCGACCTCACCGTCCTCGGTGGGGTCGATGTACTCGGTCCAGTTGAGGATGTTCAGCTCCCGGTCGCCCTGGCCGAGCCCGCCGCCGACGAGCGCGTCCTCGTCGCCGCCCACCGGCTCGTCGCTGGCGCCCCCGCTGCGCCCGATCCCCGACAGCAGCACCGCGCCGAGGGCCGCGGCCGCGGCGACGCCGCCGCCGACGAGCACGGTGCGCCGGCTGACCCGGGGTGCGGGCGGCTCGGTGGTGGCGGGGGTCGCCGCCTCCTCGCCGACCTCCTTGCCCTCCATCGTCGCCTGCACCTCGTCGACGTCGGTCGTCGTCGCACCGATGATCCCGGAGCGGCCGCGCAGCAGGTACGCCGCGTCCGGCGTCCAGCGCAGCGTGACGTCTTCGCCCGGGCGGACGTCGGGGGTGCCGTCGTCGACCTCGACGGTGACGAGCATCTCGGTCTCCCCCGGCGCGTCGACGATCACCCGCAGCGACGCCCCCTGGAAGATGACGTCCTTCACCACCGCGGGGAGGCTGCGGCCGTCCGCCTCGCCCGGGGAGCCCGGGACGATCTGGATCCGCTCGGGGCGCAGCATCACCGTGATCGGGTCCCCGTCACGGGCGTCACCGGCCGCAGGCAGGGCGATGCGCCCACCGGCGTCGAGCACGGCGACCGGCGCCCCGGCGGCCGCCCCCTCGAGCCGCCCGGGCAGGAGGTTCGCCGAGCCGATGAACCCGGCGACGAAGATGCTCGAGGGCGCCTCGTAGATCTCCGTCGGCGTGCCGACCTGCTCGATCCGGCCGCGTCCCATCACGGCGATGCGGTCGCTCAGGGTCAGTGCCTCGCCCTGGTCATGGGTCACGAAGACGAACGTGATGCCGACCTCGCGCTGGATCCGCTTGAGCTCGATCTGCATCGCCTCGCGCAGCTTGAGGTCGAGGGCGGCGAGCGGCTCGTCGAGCAGCAGCGCGGCGGGCAGGTTGACCAGCGCCCGGGCGAGCGCGACGCGCTGCTGCTGGCCACCCGACAGCTGCGGGGTGCGCCGTGCGGCGAACTCGGCGAGCCCGACGACGTCGAGCATCTCCAGCGCCCGCCGGCGCGCCTCGGCGGCGGGGACCTTCTTGGAGCGCAGCCCGAACGCCACGTTGTCGAGGACCGACATGTGCGGGAACAGCGCATACTGCTGGAACACCGTGTTCACGTTCCGCCGGTGCGGCGGCACGGTGGTCACGTCCACGCCCTCCAGCAGCACCCGGCCCGCCGTCGGCCGCTCGAAGCCGGCGACCAGCCGCAGCAGCGTCGTCTTGCCGCAGCCGGAGGGCCCGAGCAGCGAGAAGAACTCGCCGCGGCCGATGGCGAGGTCGGCGTGCTCGACGGCGACGAAGTCACCGAACTGCTTGCGCACCCCGTCGAGGACGACGACCTGGTCGCGCAGGTGGCTGTCTCCGCTGACCGTCATGAAGTCCCGGAATGTAGACCCCTGCGAGGCGTTGTACCTCGGCGGCGCCGACCACGGCCGGCGAGAACTGCCTGGCGCTGCGGAGATCCGCAGGTGATCCTGGGAATGTTCAAGGGTTCCGGCGCGTTACATGACATCGCAATGAGTGATTCCATCGGCATGTACCTGAACGAGATCGGCAAGGTCGACCTCCTCGACGCGGAGGAGGAGAAGCACCTGTCCCGGCTCATCGAGGCGGGGCGGGAGGCCGCCGAGCGCATCGCCAACGGCGAGGACAGCCCGGAGCTCCGCCGCGCCGTCGCGGAGGGGGCTGCGGCCAAGGACCGGTTCATCCGGGCCAACCTGCGACTGGTCGTCTCGATCGCCCGCCGGTACCCCCTGCCCCAGGGCATGGACCTGGGTGACCTGATCCAGGAGGGCAACCTCGGGCTCGAGCACGCCGTCGACAAGTTCGACTGGCGCCGCGGCTTCAAGTTCTCGACCTACGCCACCTTCTGGATCCGTCAGGCCATCGGCCGCGCGCTCGACCAGAAGGGCAGCCTGATCCGGATCCCGGGTGACCGGGCGGCCGCGCTGCGCTCCGCGCTGCGCCAGGCCGGCGGGGATGCCGAGACGCTCGATGCCGCCAACGCCGAGCTGCACGTCCTGACGGCGACGGCGTCGCTCGACAAGACGGTGGGCGACGACGGCGACGCCACGCTGGGCGACCTGCTGCCCGATGACATGGAGACGCCGGAGGACGTCGTGATGGCGGCCGCCGACGAGCAGCTCGTCGACGAGCTGCTCAGCTCGCTCGACGAGCGGGCACGGTACGCGGTCGAGGCCCGCTTCGGGCTCCTCGACGGCGAGCGCAAGAGCTTCCGTGAGGTCGGCCGCGACCTCGGCATCACCGCCGAGGCGGCGCGTCGCCTGGTGAACCGGGCGCTGCACACGCTGCGCTCGGACGCGGTGGCGCTGGCGGCCTGACCCCTCGCCCTTCCCTCTCCCACGGTCCCCCCGTGTGGCGGCCCCGGCTCTGCGCCGGGGCCGCCACGCGTCCCGGCCCGGGTCGCCTCCGGCGTCAGGAGCCGAGGTTCACCATCACGTGCTTGATGCGCGTGTAGTCCTCGAACCCGTACTGGCTGAGGTCCTTGCCGTACCCGGAGTGCTTGAAGCCACCGTGGGGCATCTCGGCGACGAGCGGGATGTGCGTGTTGATCCACACGCACCCGAAGTCGAGGCGCTTGGCCATCCGCATCGCCCGCCCGACGTCCTTCGTCCACACGCTCGAGGCGAGGCCGTACTCGACCCCGTTCGCCCAGCGGACCGCCTCGTCCTCGTCGGTGAAGCGCTGCACGGTGATGACCGGCCCGAAGACCTCCTGCTGGACCAGCTCGTCGTCCTGGCGCAGATCGGCGATGACGGTCGGCGCGTAGAAGAACCCGGCGCTCCCCCGCCGCTCCCCGCCGGTCAGCACCCGGGCGTGGTCCGGCGCCCGCTGCACGTACCCGGCCACCCGGTCGAGCTGGTTCGGGTTGTTCAAGGGGCCGTAGAGCACGTCGTCCTCGTCGGGCATGCCCGTCTTCACGTCGCGCGCCGCCTCGGCGAGGGCGTCGGCGAAGTCGCCGTAGATGCCCGGCCCGGCGAGCACCCGCGTGGCGGCCGTGCAGTCCTGGCCGGCGTTGAAGAACCCGGCGGTCGTGATGCCCTCGACGGCGGCGTCCAGGTCGGCGTCGTCGAACACCACGACCGGCGCCTTGCCGCCCAGCTCGAGGTGCACCCGCTTGAGGTCGCTCGCCGCGGTGGCCGCGACCTCCATCCCGGCGCGCACCGATCCGGTGATCGACACCATCGCCGGGGTGCGGTGGGCGACCATCGCCCGGCCCGTGTCGCGGTCGCCGCAGATGACGTTGAGCACCCCGGGCGGCAGGAACTCCGCAGCGATCTCGGCGAGCAGGGTCGTGCTCGCCGGTGTGGTGTCGCTCGGCTTGAGCACGACGGTGTTCCCCGCGGCGACGGCGGGGGCGAACTTCCAGACCGCCATCATCAGCGGGTAGTTCCACGGCGCGACCTGGGCGACGACGCCGATCGGCTCGCGACGGATGATCGACGTGTGCCCGGCCATGTACTCGCCCGCGCTCTTGCCCTCCAGGTGGCGGGCCGCGGTGGCGAAGAAGCGCAGCTGGTCGACGACCGGCGGGATCTCCTCGGTGCGGGTCAGGGCGATCGGCTTGCCGGTGTTCTCCACCTCGACGGCGATCAGCTCCTCGGCGCGCTGCTCGATGGCGTCGGCGATGCGGAACAGCGCGAGCGACCGCTCCGCCGGCGTCGTGTCCCGCCACGTCTCGAACGCCTGCGCCGCGGCGGCCATCGCCGCATCGACGTCGGCCGGGCCCGACAGCGGCGCGGTGGCGTACGCCTGGCCGGTGGCGGGGTTCACGACGTCGGTCGTCCGGCCGTCCTGGGCGGGAACGGCGGCGCCGTTCACGAAGTTGGCGAAGGCCTTCATGGGCGCATCTTGGCACCGCCGCGAGGGCGTCCTGGACGAGGCGTTCCGGGCTGACGACGGTGCGGAGCGTCTGCATCTACGCTCCGCGCATGGACCCAGTGATCAGGTCGGTCGGGGTGCCCCGCGAGGTGAAGACGGCGGAGCACCGGGTGGCGATGACGCCCGACGGTGTACGCGAGCTGGAGCGTCACGGCATCCAGGTGTACGTCGAGGCCGGCGCCGGCGAGGGCGCGTCGATCTCCGATGCCGACTACGTCGCGGCCGGCGCGGACATCGTCCCCACGGCCGAGGACGCGTGGGCACAGCAGCTCGTCGTCAAGGTGAAGGAGCCCCGGGAGGAGGAGCTCCGCTACCTGCGCCCGGACCTCACGCTGTTCACGTACCTGCACCTCGCCGCCTACCCGGACGTGGCCAAGGCATTGCTCGCCGCGGGCACGACCGCGCTCGCCTACGAGACCGTGCAGCTGGAGTCCGGGGCGCTGCCGCTGCTCGCCCCGATGAGTGAGGTCGCCGGGCGCCTCGCCCCACAGCAGGGCGCCCACTTCCTCGAGCGCCACAACGGCGGCCGCGGCGTGCTGCTCGGCGGCGCCCCGGGCGTGCGGCCGGCGAAGGTCGTCGTGCTCGGCGCCGGCAACGTCGGGTGGAACGCGGCCTGGATCGCCGCCGGCATGGAGGCCGAGGTCGTGCTCATCGACAAGAACCTCGACCGGCTGCGGTGGGTCGACCAGATCCACCGCGGGCGGATCATGACGCTGGCCTCCAACCGTGGCGCGATCGAGCGCAGCGTCGTCGACGCCGACCTGGTGATCGGCGCCGTGCTCGTCGCCGGCGGGCGGGCGCCGGTCGTGGTCAGCGAGGAGCTCGTCGCGGCGATGAAGCCGCGCTCGGTGATCGTCGACGTCGCCGTCGACCAGGGCGGCTGCATCGAGACGACCCGCGAGACCACCCACGACGACCCGGTGTACGAGCTGCACGGCGTCGTGCACTACGCGGTCGGCAACATGCCCGGCGCGGTGCCGCACACGAGCACCTACGCCCTCACCAACGCCACGCTCCCCTACATCCAGGAGGTCGCCCTGCACGGGGCCGCCGGCGCGGCGCGGCGGGATCCGGCGGTGGCGGCCGGCGTGAACATCGTCGCCGGGCGGGTGACGAACCGGCCGGTGGCCGAGTTCCTCGGCATGGAGCACGTCGATCCCCTGCAGGCGTTCGAGGAGGCGGCGGCGTAGCATCGCCCGCCATGGGGGCGACCTTGGTCCATGACGTGGACATGCCGGCGATCGGACTCGAGGCGATGGGGGACCGTGCGGCACTGCTCGCCGAGATGCGGCGCCTCCAGGCGGATCACTGGATCGTCCGCAACCCGCTGGGGTACACGATCCTGCGCTACGAGGACGTCGTGGCGATGCTGCGCGACAAGCGCTGGCACAGCGCGACGTCCCGGATCCTGGAGATGTCCGGGATCACCGACCCGAAGTACCTGCAGCGGCGGCGCACGTCGATCCTGAGCGCCGAGGGCGAGGAGCACACGCGGCTGCGGCGGCTCGTCGGCAAGGCCTTCTCACCCCGGGCCGCCGACCGGCTGCGCCCGTTCATGCGGGAGGTGATCAACGGGCTCGTCGACCCGGTGGCGCCGCGCGGGCGGGCCGACGTCGCCGTCGACATCTGCGAGCCGTACCCGATCCCGATCATCTGCGAGCTGCTGGGGGCGCCGAAGGAGGACTGGAAGGACTTCAGCCGCTGGGCGACCGACGTGCTGCGGATCTTCAACGGCAACCTCCACGAGGACCTGCCGATCATCGTCGCCGCCCAGGACGAGCTCGACGAGTACACCCGCGGGCTGATCGCGTCACGGCGGTCGAAGCCGGCCGACGACCTGCTGACCGACCTCATCGCCGCCGAGGAGGAGGGCGACAAGCTCACCACCGAGGAGCTGGTGATGATGGTCGAGGCGGTGATCATCGGCGGCACCGACACGACCCGCAACCAGCTCGGGTGCGCCGTGGCCCTGTTCGCCGAGCACCCGGAGCAGTGGAAGCTGCTGGCCGAGCAGCCCGAGCTGGCCCCGCGAGCCGTCGAGGAGACGATGCGCTACTTCGGCGCGGTGCGCGGGACGGCGCGGTTCGCCAGCGTGGACATCGAGTACAAGGGGCTGCTGTTCCCGGCGGGCACGTTCATCAACCCGTCGATGGCGACGGCGAACTACGACCCGGCGGTGTTCGAGCGGCCCGAGGTGTTCGACATCACGCGCGAGCCGTCCGGCCAGCCGCAGCTGACGTTCGGCTCGGGCATCCACTACTGCCTCGGCGCCGCCCTGGCCCGGGCCGAGCTCCAGGAGGCGCTGCCGATCCTGGCCCAGCGGATGCCCGACCTGGCCCTCGACGGCACCCCAACGTGGAAGCCCAACGCCGTCGGCATCTTCGGCCCCGAACACCTCCCCGTGACCTTCACCCCCACCCCATCCCCGGCCTGAACGTCCCTTCTCGCCAACTTTCCGGTGTGGCGGACGGAAATCGTCCGCCACACCGGAAAGTTGGCGAACGTGCGCGTCAGGCGGCCGGGCGGCCGAACAGCGCGCGACGGGCCTCGAACACAGCGATCACCGCGGCGACGCAGACGCGCAGCCGACGCTCGATGCTGCGCTCGCTGAAGCGAAGGCGCTCCCAGCCGAGGATCGCCAGACCGACGTCTCGGGTCTTGTCTGCCTCGACGGACGACAGCGTGGCGTGCCACTCGGAATGGTCGACCTCGATGTCGAGGCGGATGTCGGGGTAGGCGAGATCGAGGTAGGCGGTCCGGCCGGACGGCAGCTCCACCGGGTGCTGCTGCACAGGTCGAGGCAGCCCGGCCGCCACCAACGCCTCGTGGAGCTCGAGCTCAAGGTCGGACATCGCCGGTCGCCCCTCCCGCGAGGTCAGATCGGCGAGACGCTGCCACGCCGCAGAACCACGCCGACCCCGTCCGCACAGGTCGTGGTACACCTCCCCCAGCTCGGCGTCCGTACACATACCGCGGCTGCGCACGTCTTCGATCACGGACAGGTGACTGCGCTCATCGAGCACGCCACCCAGGTCGAAGACGGTTCGCGCCACCGACGTGACCCGCACACCGTCGACCAGGTCGACGATGTGATGATCCGGTCGCCGATTGCTGAAGTGGACCACCGCCCGGCGGTCCTTCACCGTTGCACCCTTCGGCACGGTGACCTCAACTCGGTCCTTCGGGGCGCGCCGGACGCCCCAGTAGGCCGCGGCGGACGCATGCGACAGCACGGCGTCCGGCACCGACAGGCAGATGGCGAGCTCGCGCTGCGCCACGTCGTACGGGCCGCGCTCGGTGGACAGCACACCCGGCGCGACCCGGTGCAGCTGCCCGCCATCGATGCGGCGACGGATCGCCCGGTCCGAGAGGCCGAGCCGTTGGATCTCGTCATCGGTGACGAGATGGAGGCGCCGCTCGGCGATGCGCACGAGGTCAGCGTCGATCGTGCTCATGCACGGGACCGTACGCGCGGGGTGTGACACCCGGCCGCGAGTGGCCTTCTCCGCCAACTTTCCGGTGTGGCGGACGGAAATCGTCCGCCACACCGGAAAGTTGGCGGCAGTTGACGAATGCGGGCGTCAGCTGCGGGCGAGGTAGACGTCCCGGAGGACGTGGGTCTCGAGCTCGAGCTCGCTCAGGCGGTGCTTCACGACGTCGCCGATGCTGACGAGACCGACGACCTGGCCTCCCTCGAGGACCGGCATGTGGCGCGACCGCGTGGTGGTCATCCGCCGCATCACCTCCGCCAGGTCGTCGGTCACGGTGCACGTCGCCACGTGACGGTTCACCACGTCCCGGACGTGCAGGTCGACGAAGCCCGCACCGGAGCGATCCATCGCCCGCACGATGTCACGCTCGCCGACCACGCCGAGCAACTGATCGTCCGGTCCCACGACGACGAGCGATCCGATCCCCCGGGTCGCCATCCGATGGACGGCCACGGTCACCGGGGCATCCGGGCCGACCACCTCCACGGTGTTGCCCTTCGCCGACAGGATCGCCGCGACGTTCATCGTCGTCACCCCCAACGCAGTGGCTCGGCAGCCCCATTCTCCGCCCGCCACCGCAGCGGCGCAAGGGGGTGATCAGCCCGGCTGGGCGCCCTTGCTGAGCCAGAAGTCGTTGAGCGCCCGTTGCACCTTCACGTACCAGATGATGTTCCCGATCAGCGGGAGCAGGAACCACAGGCCCCAGATCGCCCGCACCGGCGGCTCGCGGCCGTCGCGCTCGTACATCGTCTTGATCTCGTTCGGGATCGTGAACATCAAGACGACGCTGAGCAGGAGGTAGATGACGACGCCGAGCACCCCGCCGAGGCCGTCGCCGTTGTACTTCTTGAGGTCCTCGCTGGTGCGGTAGGTCCAGAGGATCCCCCAGATCCCGAACGTGATGATCGTGAGGAAGATCACCAAGCCGGTGCTGTAGTACGGCCCACCGAGCCGCTGGGGCACCACCCCCACGACGGGCGCGAACCCGGGGTGCGGCGCCGGCGGTGGACCGGCTGCGGGCGGTGGCGGAGGCGGGGGCACGCCGCCCCCCGGCGGCGGTAGGTCGCTCATTTCCCGACCGTACCGCGCGCTGCGCGTACCGTCAGGGAAATGGCGCTCCGCTCATCGCAACCCCCGAAGCTCGGCTACAGCGTCGGCTACTGGTCCTCCGGACCACCCGCCGGGGTGGTCGAGGCGATCCGCGAGGCCGAGCGGCTCGGCTACGACTCGTTCTGGACGGCCGAGGCGTACGGCTCCGACGCTCTGACGCCGCTGGCGTGGTGGGGCGCGCACACGGAGCGCATCCGCCTCGGCACCGGGATCGTCCAGCTGTCGGCGCGGACCCCGGCGGCGACGGCGATGGCGGCGATCACCCTCGACCACCTCTCCGGCGGCCGCTTCATCCTCGGGCTCGGCGCGTCGGGCCCGCAGGTCGTGGAGGGCTGGTACGGCCAGCCGTACCCGAGGCCGCTGGCGCGGACGCGCGAGTACGTCGAGATCGTCCGGCGGATCATCGCTCGCGAGGGCCCGGTCGAGTTCCACGGCGAGTTCTACGACCTCCCGCTGCGCGGCGGGATGGGCCTGGGCAAGCCGCTCAAGTCGACGGTGCACCCGCTGCGCACGGACATCCCGATCCACATCGCCGCGGAGGGCCCGAAGAACGTCGCCCTGGCGGCCGAGATCGGCGACGGCTGGCTGCCGCTGTTCTTCGCCCCGTCGCAGGACGCGTTCTACCGGGAGTGCCTCGAGCGCGGCTTCGCCGCCAGCGGGGACCCGTCCAAGGCCGAGCGCTTCGAGGTGACGTCGATGCTGACGATCGTGATCGGTGACGACGTCGAGCGCTGCGCCGACCGGGTCCGCCCGACGCTCGCGCTGTACGCCGGCGGGATGGGTGCGCGCGGCGCGAACTTCCACTTCGAGGTGTTCGCGCGGATGGGCTACGAGGACGTCGCCACCAAGGTGCAGGACCTCTACCTCTCGGGGCGCAAGGAGGAGGCCGCCGCGGCGATCCCGCTGCAGATGGTGGAGGAGGTCGCCCTGGTCGGCCCGATCGAGAAGATCCGCGAGGAGCTGCCACGCTGGCGCGACACCTGCATCACCACGTTCCTCGTGGGCGGTCCGCCTCAGCTGCTGGCGACGTACGCCGAGCTGCTCCTCGGCTGATCGCTCACCGGGGCAGCTTGTTGTTGTCCCACGTGACGACGGTGACCGGCGTGACGACGATCCACCGCCAGTTGCGGCCCCGCGCCGACGCGGCCATCGGCGGCGGGTCGTCGCTCGCCGGCTCACCGTGACCGCCGTTGTACTTGCGGGCGTAGATCCGGCGGACCTCGGCGAGCTCCGGTTCGGCCTCCTCCGCCGTGGCGTCCTCGAGGATCGTCACGTCGCCCTGGATCATGATCCCCTGCAGCTCGGGGAACCGCTCGTTGCGGTCGACGAGCACGGTGCAGCGAGGGTCGCGCCGCATGTTCTCGACCTTCTGGCCGCGGCAGTACGCCCAGATCCTGCCGGCGTGCCACACGAACCACAGCGGCGTGAGGTTGACGCGCCCGGACGGCGACACCGTCGCGATGCGCATGTTCCACTCGCTGCGCAGGATCTCGTCCTGCTCCTCCGGGGTGAGCGCGAGGTCACGGGAGAGGGCCATGGGAGCTCCTTCGGTCGGGTGTCGGTCGGTGTCGGGCGACGTCAGTCGCCGGCCGTGCCGAGCGCGGCGACGGCGAGCTGGCGTGCGGTCTTGTGGTCGGCCTTGCCGTTCGGGGCCCGCGGCACCTCGGGCACGAACACGACGTGGCGCGGGGCCTTGTAGCCGGCGAGCTGCTCCTTGACCGCGGCGACGATCTCTTCCGCGGTCACCGAGGCGTCCTGCTCGAGGGCGACGACGGCGGTGACGGCCTGTCCGAAGCGCTCGTCGTCGACCCCGACGACGAGGCAGTCGACGACACCGGGCACGCGCTTGACGGCCTCCTCGACCTCTTCGGGGAAGACCTTCTCGCCGCCGGTGTTGATGACCTGGTTGCCGCGCCCGAGCAGGATGAGCGTGCCGTCGGCGGCGACCTTGGCCATGTCGCCGGGGAACGAGTACATGACGCCGTCGATCTCGCGGAAGGTGCGCGCCGTCTTCTCGGGGTCCTTGTAATACCCGATCGGCACGTTGCCGGAGGCGGCGAGGAGCCCCACCTCGTCGGAGCCGGGCTGCACCTCGCGGCCGTCCTCGGTGAAGACCTTCGTCGTCGGGTTGGGGACGAACCGGGCCGTGGTGGCGGTGGTGCCGCGGGTCGTGACCTGGGTGGCCATCGCGCCCTCGCTCGAGTTCATGATGTCGAACAGGGTGACGTCGGGGATGCGGTCGAGCAGCGCCTCCTTGACCTCGGCCGACCACATCGCGCCGGACGAGTAGATCCGCCGCAGGGTCGAGACGTCGTACGGGCTGCCGGCCGCGGCGCGCTCGTCGATCGCCTTGATGATCGGCTTGGAGAACACGTCCCCGACGATGGCGAGGTTGGTGACCCCGTGCCGCTCGACCGTGCGCAGCAGCTCGTGGGCGTCGAACGAGCGGCTGGTGAGGGTGACGACCGTGGCGCCGACGGTCTGGGCGACGAGAGCACCCAGCGTCAGCCCGGTGCCGTGCATCAGAGGTGCGCACGGCACGGTGACGATGCGCTCCTCGTCGGGGAGCTTGGCGGCGACCGCCGGCAGCTCGTCGAGCGGGGTCGTCGGGTCGAGGCCGAGCTGCGTCAGCGCGGCCGCGGCGAACGACGCCGTCCACGAGCCGAGCAGGAACATGACCCCCTTGGGCATGCCGGTGGTGCCACCGGTGAAGAGGAGGAAGATGTCACCCGGGTCGCGGCTGATGCGCGGCATCGGGTCGTGTGCCGCCACGAGCTCCTCGTAGGCGACGGCGCCGGGCACGAGCGGGCTGTCGTCGTCGGCGACCTGGACGAGCAGCTTCAGCGCACCGATGTCGGCGGCGACGCGCCCGACGCGATCGGCGAGCGACGAGTGGAAGACGAGCGCCTCGGCGTCGGAGTTCTCGAGCAGGTAGACGAGCTCCTGGTCCCGGTACCGGTAGTTGATGTTGACCGGCACGCCGCGCGCCTTGAGCGTGCCGAGCTGCGCCTCGAGGTACTCCGGCGCGTTGTAGAGGTAGAGCCCGACCTTGGACTGCGTCGTCAGCCCGGCGGCGCGCAGTGCGCCGGCGACGCGGCTGGCCCGCTCGTCGAACTGCGCCCAGGAGCGGACGAGGTCACCGTGGACCAGTGCCGGGCGCTCGGGGATGGCGTCGGCGATCGACTCGTACAGCGTCGCGAGGTGGGCCTCCACGACTGACGACTGTGTCAGAGCGCCGCCGATCGCGTCGAACCGTCAGCGGTACAGCTGCTCGAACTCGTCGGCGTACGTCTCGTAGACGACGTTGCGCTTCAGCTTCAGCGACGGGGTGAGCTCGCCCGCTTCGAGCGTGAAGTCGCGCGGCAGGATGGCGAACCGCTTGATCTGCTCGACCTGCGCGTAGTTGGCGTTCACCGCGTCGACCTCGCGCTGGATGAGCTCGCGGACCTCCGGCCGGCGGGCGAGCTCGGCCAGGTCGGTCGGCAGCCCGTTGGCCTGCGCCCACGGGATGATCTGCTCGGCGTCGAGCGTGATCAGGGCGACCGGGTACGGCTTGCGGTCACCGAACAGCACGGCCTGGGAGATCCACCGCGACCGGCGCAGGTCGCCCTCGATGTTCGCTGGCGTCAGGTTCTTGCCACCGGCCGTGATGATGATGTCCTTCTTGCGCCCGGTGATGGTGACGAAGCCGTCCTCGTCGATCGAGCCCAGGTCACCGGTGCGAAGGTAGCCGTCGGGGGTCATCACCTCGGCGGTGGCGGCCGGGTTGTTCCAGTACTCGCGCATGAGGATCTCGCCGGCGATCTCGATCTCGCCGTCCTCGGCGATGCGGATGTCGACCCCGGGGACGGGCCGTCCGATAGTCCCGATCTTGTAGGCGTCGGGGAGGTTGAGCGTGCCGATCGACGTCGTCTCGGTCATCCCCCACCCCTCGTAGACGGGGACGCCGGCGGCGAAGAAGAAGCGCAGGATGTCCGGGGCGATCGGTGCGGCGCCGGAGACGGCGAACCTGACGCGGCCGCCGAAGATGCTGCGCACCAGCGCGAACGTCTCGTTGTCGAGCTGCTCGAACCGCGCCGCGTCCTCGGGGTCGACCTCCTCGCCGCGGGCGCGTGCCTCGCGGACGCGCAGCCCGAGCTCGACGGCCTCGGCGGCCGCGGCCTCACCGCCGGGCCACATGCTCATCGCCACCGCGTGGACCTTCTCGAAGATGCGTGGCACCGACGGCAGCACGGTCGGCCTGACCGCGCCGAGCTCGCCGACGATCTGGCCGGTGTCGCCACCGAAGTAGGCGATCGCCGCGCCGACCTCGATGCACTCGGCCTGGACCAGCTGGGCGAAGGCGTGGGCGAGCGGCAGGTACAGGTAGGTCACGTCGCCGGGGCCGAAGAGACCGGCGGTGGTCACGGCGCGGCGGGCGGCGGCGAACCCGCGGTTGGTGAGGACGACGCCCTTCGGCCGCCCGGTGGTGCCGGACGTGTAGATGATCAGGCAGGCGTCGTCGGGCTCGGCGGCCGCGGCGCGCCGCAGCAGCTCGGCGTCGTCACCGCCGGCTCCGGCCGCCTCGAGCTCGGCGAGCGTGGTCGCGCCCTCGGCCGTGCCGTCGATCAGGACGACGTGGCGCAGCGCCGGGAGGTCGGCGCGGACCTGCTCGACCTTGGCGAGGTGCTCCGGCGTCTCGCACACGAGGACCGTGGCGCCGGAGTCGCTGATGACCCAGCGGCACTCGTCTGGCGAGCTCGTCGGGTAGACGGGCACGACGACCGCGCCGAGGGAGCACACCGCGAGGTCGGCGATCGTGAACTCGACCCGCGTGCCCGACAGGATCGCCACGCGGTCCCCGGGCTCGACGCCGAGGCCGAGGAGGCCGCGCGCCACGTCGGCGACCCGTGCCCACAGCTCGGCGTACGTGAGGGAGGTCCACTCGCCGGCGCGGAGGAACCGGGCGGCCTCGGCGTCCCCGTAGCGCTCGGCGGCCACCCTGGCGAGCTCGACCATCGATCGATCGGCGATCGCGTCAGCCATGCGTCGACCGTACCGCCTGTGACGGATGTCCCGCTCCGGAGCGACCGCGCGGCCGTCGCAGCGCACGATCGTGACGGGGCCCGACAGCTACCTTGCCCGACCGGTCAAGCCGATGCACGCGCCGAGCGAAGCCCTCCCCCACCGGCACCGACCGGGCACCGCCAGAGCCGCACTGTCGTACCCGGCGTTCCGGTGGGTCTGGCTCGGCCTGTTCGCCTCGAACATCGGCACGTGGATGCAGAACTTCACGCTGCCGGCCTACATCGAGGACCGCACGGAGTCGGCGTCGCTCGTGGGCCTGCTCGTGTTCACCCAGCTCGGGCCGCTGCTCCTCTTGTCGATCCCGGCCGGGGTGCTCGCCGACCGCTTCCCGCGGCGGCCGTACCTCGTCGTCATGCAGTCGGTCCAGGCGATCTTCAGCGTGCTGTTGGCGGTCTTCGTCGCCACCCACGCGCCGATGTGGACGCTGTTCGCCTGCTCGCTGATCATCGGCATCGGCAACGCGCTGAACAACCCGGCCTTCCAGGCGAGCGTGCCGCTTCTCGTCCACCGTGCCGACCTCGCCGGCGCGGTGAGCCTCAACTCGGTGATGATCAACGGCAGCCGCGTGCTCGGCCCGGCGATCGCGGCCGTCCTCGCGAGCCTCGGCGTCACGCGTCCGTGGCTGTTCGTGATCAACGCGGCGACCTACGTGTTCCTCATCGCGGCGATCATCGCCGTGCAGATCCCCGACGTCCGCGGCGTGCACACGGAGCAGGGCTGGCGGCGCCTGCTGACGGGCGTGAACATCGCCCGGCGCCGCTCGTCGCTCGCCCGCCTGCTGCTGACGATGTGCGTGTTCTCGATGGTGTGCCTGGTGTACGTGGGGCTGTTCCCGTCCGTCGCCCGGCGCAACTTCGGCGTCGACGTGTCGAGCCCCAGCTACAACCTGCTCTACACCGTCTGGGGCGTCGGGGCCTGCCTCGGCGCGCTCGCCGTCGGCACCGTGCTGGCCCACATCGACCGGCGCCGCCTCATCGTCGTCGGCTTCGGCGTGTTCGCCGTGAGCCTCGCCGGGTTCGCCGTCGTGCGCAGCGTCGGTCCGGCCTACCCGATCGGGTTCGTGCTCGGCTTCGCCTACTTCCTCACGGCGACGGCGATGATCACGGTGTTCCAGGAGAACCTGGCGGACACGGAGCGGGCCGTCGTGATGCCGCTGTGGTTCATGTCCTTCGGGGGCACGATCCCGATCGGCAACCTGATCTTCGGGCCGGTGATGGACGCCGTCGGGGCGCGGCCCGTGCTGCTGGTCGGTGCGGTGGTCGCGGTTGGCCTGGCCCGGTGGTGCGACCTGCGGCGGCTGCCGGCGAGCGCGTTCTACGCGCCCGCGGTCACGACCCGATGAGCGCCGTCGCGACGCGCTCGAGCCCGGCCGCCCGGCTGGCCTTGACCAGCACCGCGACCCCCTCGACGACGGGGCCGACGACAGCTGCGACGTCGTCGGCGGCCACCGGCGGCACGCCGTAGCGGTCGGTGCCGACGGCGACGAGCTCGATGCCCAGCTCGGCGGCGAGCGCGGCGACGTCGCGGTGGGCACGATCGGGGTCGTCGAGCTCGGCCATCGTGCCGAGCACGGCCACCCGCCGTGCCGCCCGCATGGCGGCGAGCGACGACAGCGCCGCAGCCATCGAGCTCGGGTTGGCGTTGTAGGCGTCGTTGACCACGAGCCCGCCGGAGGCCGCCCGCCGCACCTCCATGCGCATCGCCGACAGGGTGGCGGTCCGCAGCCGCTCGGCGGCCGCGGTGGGGTCGACGCCGAGCGTGCCGGCGACGGCGATCGCCGCGGCGGCGTTGGTGGCCATGTGCGCGCCGCTGACCGCCAACGTCAGGTCGGTGTCGCCCCAGGGGGTGCGCAGGGTGCAGCGCGGCCGCGCCCGGTCGTCGAGCACGAGGTCCTCGACCCGGACGTCGGCGCCGGGGCTGCAGCCGTACGTGAGCACCGCGGCCGTCGTGCGCGCGCCCATGGCGAGCACGCGCTCGTCGTCAGCGTTCAGCACCGCCGTGCCCCCGGCCGGCAGCGCCTCGACGAGCTCGGCCTTGGCCCGGGCGACGCCGTCGATGTCGCCGAGCGTCTCGGTGTGCGACGGGGCGACGGCGGTGACGACACCGATCTCCGGCCGGCCGACGGCGCACAGGCGGGCGATCTCGCCGAACCCGCGCATGCCCATCTCCAGGACGAGGGCCTCGGTGTCGTCGGGGGCGTTGAGCACGGTGACCGGCAGGCCCTGGTCGTTGTTGAAGCTGCGCTCGTTGGCGGCGACCCGCCTGCCGGCCGAGACGGCGGCGCGGACGAGGTCCTTGGTGCTCGTCTTGCCCACGCTGCCGGTGATCCCGACCACCGTCGCGTCGAGGCGCCCCCGTGCCCAGGCGGCGAGGTCGAGCAGCGCGGCGGCGGTGTCGGCGACGGTCACGACCGGGATCGGCACCTCGACCGGCCGGGACGCCAGTGTCGCGGCCGCGCCGCGGGCGACGGCGTCGGCGACGAAGTCGTGACCGTCACGTGCGGCGACCAGGGGGACGAACAGCTGTCCTGGCTGCAGCGTCCGGGAGTCGAACGAGGCGCCCTCGATCGCGGCGTCGCCGCCGTGGAGCGTGCCGCCGGTGGCGGCGGCCACCTCGGACGCCAGGATCCTCACCGCGCCGAACGGTACCGTCAGGCGCGTGCGAGTGAGCGAGTCTGCGAGCGGGTGCCGTGGCTGACGGCGACGACCGGATCCACCTCGTCGTGCTGTTCGGCGGCCAGTCCGCCGAGCACGACGTGAGCTGCGTGACGGCGACCGCGGTGCTGCGCGCCGCCGATCCGGCCAAGTACCGGATCACGCCGATCGGGATCTCCCGCGACGGGCAGTGGTCGCTGGCCGTCTCGGCCCAGGAGGCGCTGGCCGCCGGGCCCGCAGCGCTGCCGGCCCGCCTCGACCCGACCGGCGAGGCGATCACGCCCGCCCGCGTGTTCGACACCGCCACCACGGACCGGCGGACGGTGGTGTTCCCGCTGCTGCACGGCCCGCTGGGCGAGGACGGGACGGTGCAGGGCCTGCTCGAGCTCGCCGGGGTCCCGTACGTCGGCTCCGGCGTGCTCGGCTCGGCGCTGGCGATGGACAAGGCGATGGCCAAGCAGGTGCTCGGCGCCAACGGCATCGCCCAGACCCGCTACCGCGCGTTCCGCGACGACCGCCGGACGCCCGGGCTGCCGAACGAGCTGGTGGACGAGCTCGGGCTGCCGTGCTTCGTGAAGCCGGCGAACATGGGCTCGTCGGTCGGCGTGTCCAAGGCGCACACGGTCGAGGAGCTGCGCGACGCCATCGAGGTGGCGCTGACCTACGACGAGTGGGTCGTGGTCGAGGAGGCGGTGCAGGCGCGGGAGATCGAGGTCGCCGTGCTCGGCGGGCTCGACCCGGTGGCCTCGGGGCCGGGCGAGATCGTCCCGGGCGCCGAGTTCTACGACTACGAGGACAAGTACGTCACCGATGGCGCCCGGCTCCTCATCCCCGCACCGTTGACGGCGGAGCAGACCGAGGAGGTCCGGGCGCTCGCGGTGCGGGTGTTCGAGATCCTCCGCTGCGACGGGCTCGCCCGCATCGACTTCCTCTTCGAGGAGGGCGGACGCGGCTTCCTGTGCAACGAGGCGAACACGATCCCCGGGTTCACCCCGATCTCGATGTACCCCAAGCTCTGGGAGGCCGCCGGCGTGTCCTACCCCGAGCTGATCGACCGCTTGGTCGAGCTGGCGTTCGAGCGCCACGCCCGGCGTCGCCGCAACACGAGCCGCTGACGGGTTTCACGGCGAGAGCGCGGCACGCAGGAACGCACGCAGCTCGGCGCGCAGGCGGCGCAGGCCGGCGGGCGACGGCGTCCACCCGACACCGCGCAGCGCCTCGGGCTCGGTGGCGATGCCGGTGACCGTGCCGTAGGCGAGCGCGGCGATGAGCCGTGGGTCGCCGCGCCGCAACCGCCCGGCCTCCATCTCCCGGCCGAGGAAGTCGACGGCACGGGCGATCAGCGGGTCGACGTGCGGGCGCAGCCGGTCGACCTGGGCCGGCGGGAGCCGGCTGAGCTCGCGCACGAGCCCGAGCAGCGCCGGACGGCGCACGGCGAGGCGGAACACGGCGCGCACCACCGCGTCGACGCGCTCGAGGGGGTCGTCGGGTGCGGCCCGCAGCGCGGCGTCGATGACGACGGCGATCTCCGACGCCATCACCTCGAGCACCGCGTCGACGAGCTCCTCCTTGCTGGCGAACCAGTAGAGGACGGTCTGCTTGCGGACGCCGACGGCGGCGGCGATCTCGTCGAGGGACACGGCGTCGACGCCCCGGGTGCCGAAGCGGTCGGCGGCGACGTCGAGGATGCGGTCCCGGGTGCTCGTCGCGGCCGTCGCCACGAGGGCGTGTCTACCACCGCTGTAGGTTCGGGCGGTGGCTGCTGCGCTCACCGACGCCCGCGACCTGACCGCCTCGGACCTCGACGACGTCGTGGCGCTGATCGCCGCCCAGCAGCGCCGGCCCGAGCGGGCGATCGTCTACCTCGGCGACACGGCGGGCGGGATCCGTGCCGAGCTCGAGGATCTCTCGCCGCCGTGGACGTCGACGCTGCGCCTCGCCTGGCACCACGACGTGCTGGTCGGCGCCGCACTGGCGGAATGGGACGAGGAGCTCGGCCGGGCGTGGCTGTTCGGCCCGTGGGTCGCCGGCGACGACGATCTGTGGGCGCGCTGGGCACGGCCGCTCGCCGACGCGCTGCTGTGGCAGTTGCCCGGCACCGTCACCACCCGGGAGCTGTCGGGGCCCACCGCCAACGTGCGCCTGGCGCGCCTCGCGCACGAGCTGGGGTGGCCGGCGAGCGAGGTCAACCACGCGTACGTGCTGCGCGAACCGGCCGTCCTGGGGTGGCCGCCGGCAGCCGACGACGGACTGCGCGACGCGACGGCGGAGGACCTCGCGGTGATCGCAACGCTCCACGACGCCGAGTTCCCGGGCACGTACTTCTCCCCACAGCAACTGATCGAGCGAGCTGACCGGGGCGAGCACGTCGTGCTCGTCGCCGTGGCGCCCGACGGGCGCGTCGAGGGCTACGTCGCCGGACGGGTCCAGCCTGACGGCACGGGCTACGTCGAGTTCCTCGTCGTCGATCCGGCAGCCAGGCGCGCCGGTACAGGTCGCCGGCTCGTCACGGGGATCTCTCGGCGCCTGCTCGCCGTGGCGACGACGCCCGAGGTGCACCTCACGGTGCAGGACCACCGGACTCCTGCCCGCGCCCTGTACGCCGCGCTCGGGTTCCGCAACGAGCTCTCGTTCGTCGCGTACCGCTCCCCCGCTGCCGGCACCTGAGCGGTGGTCGCCGACCGTCGTCCACGGCGGGCCGTCGTCTACGCTCTCGGAGGGCATGGGCGAGGCGACCACGCGCGGGCAGTCGCCGCGCGCCCCCAAGAAGGAGCGGGCGCGTCGGGCGATCGTCGAGGCAGCGCTGCGCTGCTTCCTCGCGCGCGGGTACGAGGAGACCTCGCTCGAGGACCTCGCCGCGTGGTTGCGCGTCCCGCCCAGGCGGCTCCAGCGCGCATACGGGGGCAAGGAGGGGCTGGCCCTCGACTGGAACGACGCGGTCGCGGCGCGCTTCCGCGAGGCGGTCGCCGCGCGCCCGCGTGACCAGGCCGTCGCCCAGTGGTGGCGGGCGTTCGTGCTGGCCGCCGCCGAGGACAAGGAGCACCGGCCGCTCGCGCGGGAACAGCACCGCCTCGTGCAGTCGGTGCCGTCGCTCCACGCGCGGCGCCTCGCGCTCCTGCGCGAGTGCGAGGACCTGCTCACCGCCGCCATCGCCGCCGAGCAACCGGAGCTGGGTCACGTGGCCGCACGGCTCGCCGCGCTGGCCCTGCTCGGCGCGTGGGAGACGGCGGTCGACGAGTGGGCCTACGACCCTCGCGAGCGCTCGCTGCGCGAGCTGGTCGCCGCCACGCTCGACGCGTTGGCCGCGGCCGACGCACCCCGGCCGTGACGCCGCGAAGCGCCCCGGCCCCGCCCTCTACCAAGTGGTAGAGAGCGGCTGCTATACATGAGCGGGTGATCGCCGAGGCGCTGGCGCGCACCCGGATCGCCATCACCGGCTCGACGGGCTTCGTCGGCACCGCGCTCGTCGAGCGGCTGCTGCGATCGGTCCCCGACTGCGAGCTCGTCCTCCTCGTGCGCGACGGCAAGCGCACCCCCGCCGCCCGCCGCGTGCAGCGCGAGCTCTTGAAGAACGACGCCTTCGACCGCCTGCGCGCGATGTGCGCCGAGCAGGCGGCCGGCGGCGGCGAGACGTTCGAGGAGATGACCGCCCGGCGGATCACCACCATCGCCGGCGACGTCGGCACCGACGGGCTGGGGCTGTCCGACGCCGACCGCGCCGTCCTCGCGTCGTGCGACATCGTCATCCACTCGGCGGCGACCGTGTCGTTCGACTCACCGCTCGACTCGGCCGTCGAGATCAACCTGCTCGGCCCGACGCGCATCGCGACCCTGCTCGACGAGCTGGGCGTCGCGCCGCACCTCATCTCCGTGTCGACGTGCTACGTCGCCGGCAACCGGCGCGGCACCGCACCCGAGGAGCTCGTCAGCGAGGGCCCGTTCGACCTCGGGCTGCGCTGGCAGGACGAGGTCGCTGCGGCCCGCCGGCTGCGCGGCGACACCGAGGCCGCCAGCCGCGACCCCGCCCGCCTCGCCCAGTTCCGCGCCGAGGCGCGCGCCGAGCTCGGTGCCGCCGGCGCCCCCGCGCTCGCCGCGAAGACGGAGCAGCTCCGCGAGCGGTGGGTGCGCGACCGCCTCGTCGAGGCCGGTCGCGCCCGGGCCGCGAGCGTCGGCTGGCCCGACGCCTACGCGTTCACCAAGGCCCTCGGTGAGCAGGCGCTGATCGAGTCCAAGGGCGACGTGCCGGTCAGCATCGTCCGCCCGTCGATCATCGAGTCGGCATGGGCCGAGCCGCGCCCGGGGTGGATCCGCGGCTTCCGCATGGCCGAGCCGGTGCTGATCTCCTACGCCCGGGGCCTGCTGCGGGAGTTCCCCGGCGTGCCCGAGGGCATCGTCGACGTGATCCCGGTCGATCTCGTCGTCGCCGCGATCCTCGCCGTCGCCGCGTTCGGGCCGCACGAGGCCCCGCCGATCACCCAGGTCGCGTCCGGCAGCGTCAACCCGCTCAAGTACAAGACGCTCGTCGACAACGTCAGCGCCTGGTTCACGGCCCACCCGATCTACGACAGCGAGGGCCAACCGATCGTCGTGCCGGAGTTCCGCTTCCCCGGACGCGGCCGCGTGCAGGGGCAGCTGACCCGCGCCAAGACCGTGCTCACCCGAGCGGAGAAGCTCCTCCAGGCCCTGCCGCTGCGCGGCAAGCAGGCCGAGCTCTCGGCGAAGCTGGAGACCAAGCGCGCCGAGGTCGAGCGGGCGCTCGAGTACGTCGAGCTGTACGGGCTCTACACCGAGTGCGAGGCCGTGTACCAGGTCGACAACCTGCTGGCGATGTGGGAACGCCTCGACGAGCCCGACCGCGCCACGTTCGCGTTCGACCCGCGCGCCATCGACTGGGTCCACTACATCAATGAGATCCACCTGCCGTCGATCGTGCAGCACGCACGGGTCAAGACCGAGCCGGGCAGGACGCGCACCGACCGCATGGGCCGCCTGCGCAAGCAGGTCCTCGACCCCAAGCGCCACGTCGCCGCGTTCGACCTCGAGAACACGCTGATCGCCAGCAACGTCGTCGAGAGCTACTCCTGGCTGGCGACGCGCCGGCTCGACCGGCGGGAGCGGCTCCGCTACACGCTGCGCACGCTCGCCGAGGCGCCGGGCCTGCTCAAGCTCGACCGCGTCGACCGCGGCGACTTCCTGCGTCACTTCTACCGGCGCTACGAGGACGCCCCGCTGAGCCAGATCGAGACCGACGCCGTCGAGCTGCTCACCCACATCATCCTCACCAAGGGCTTCCCCGCCGGATGGCGGCGGGTGCGCGAGCACCGCGCGCTCGGCCACCGCACGATCCTGATCACCGGCGCGCTGGACTTCGCCGTCGCCGGGCTGCGCCCGCTGTTCGACGAGATCGTCGCCGCCGAGATGAGCGTGCGCCCCGACGGCACCCTGTCGGGCGAGATGACGCGCGTCCCGCCGACCGGGGAGACGCGTGCGCAGATCCTGCGCGACTACTGCGAGGCCGAGGGCCTGCGGATCGAGGAGGCCGTCGCCTACGCCGACTCGACGAGCGACCTGCCGTTGCTGGAGGCCGTCGGCTTCCCGGTCGCGGTGAACCCCGAGACCCGCCTGGCCGCCATCGCCCGCAAGCGCGGCTGGCTCGTCGAGCACTGGTCGCGGGCGCCGGGCGGGCCGCGGCCGCTGCTACCCTTCGCGCCGCTGATGGTCGAGCGCGAGCGCCGCCGGAGGTTCGCGTGATGCGCGCTGCCACACGACCTCGGACCGGACGGAGTCCGGCTCGGCAGACCGGGCACAGCGAGGCCCGAGCATGAAGGCGCTGTCCGTCAAGCGGTCCATCGGGCGGCTCGGGCTCGCCCGCGTCGCCGCCGCGCTGGCGCCGTCGGCGGCGGTACGCGTCGGCCCGCTCGAGTACGCGACCATCGACGATCCCGAGCAGCCCGGCCCGGACTGGCACCGCGTGCACGTGCACCTGGCGGGGATCTGCGGCAGCGATCTGTCGATGATCGAGGGACACGCGTCCACGTACTTCGACGACTGGGTCAGCTTCCCGTTCGTGCCCGGGCACGAGATCGTCGGCTCGCTCGACGACGGCACGCGGGTCGTGATCGAGCCGGTGCTCGGCCACGCCGCCCGCGGTGCCACCCCGCCGTTCGAGGGTGCCGCCCCCGGCGACGGCGACGACTACGCCCACCTCGCGACCGGCCCGCTCGAACCGGGCATCCAGACCGGCTTCTGCTGCTCGACGGGCGGTGGCTGGGCACCGTGGTGCTGGGCCCACGAGTCGCAGCTGCACCGCCTCGGCGACGACGTGCCCGACGAGCGGGCCGTGCTCGTCGAGCCCATCGCGGGCGGCATCCACGCCGCGCTGAAGGCGGCCGCTGCACCCGCGGTGGCGGCCGCGCCCGCACCCGTCGTCGCCGTGCTCGGCGCCGGCACGATGGGCCTGGCCGCGGTCGCCGGCCTCGTGCGGTACGCGCCGCACGCCCGCGTCGTCGTCGGCGCCCGCTACGCGCACCAGCAGCGCCTCGCCCGTGCGCTCGGCGCCCACGAGGTGGTGCCCGCCGACGAGCTCTTCCGGGCCGTGCGCCGGATCGTCGGCTGTCACGTGATCGGCGACCACCTCTCGTCGGGCGCCCACGCGACGATCGACGCCGTCGGCACCGCGGCCTCGCTCACGACGGCGCTCGCCATGACGCGCCCACGCGGACGCGTCGTGCTGATGGGCATGCCCGCCGAGGTGACCGTCGACCTCACCGGCCTGTGGCACCGCGAGACCGAGCTCGTCGGGGCCTACACGTACGGCACCGAGACGCTCGCGGACGGCCGGCGCGTGCGCACGTTCGAGCTCGCCCTGGAGACCGCCACGGCCGTCGAGGCGGAGCGCTGGCTGAGCGCCACGTACCCGCTCACCGACCACGTCGACGCCATCGCCCACGCCGCGGCCGCCGGCCGGCGTGGCGCGATCAAGATCGCCTTCGACCCGCGCCGCTCGACCGCTCGCCGCACGGCGCGCTCGGCACCGACACTGGAGCACCGCTGATGCCTCGTCCCGGATTCGTCCTCGACGTCGACCGCTCGACCCCGCCGACGCTGTTCTGGAACGGCGAGGGGCTCAGCCTGGAGAAGCTGCCGCCGGACCGCAGCCGGATCATCTACCCGGCCGAGCCGCTGCCGCCGCTCGAGGACATCGACGGCGCGATCCGCCACGCCCTGCTCCACCCGATCGACCAGGATCCGCTGCCGTCGCTGCTGTTTCCCGGCATGCGGCTGACGATCGCGTTCGACGACATCAGCCTCCCACTGCCGAAGATGCGCCGGCCCGACGTCCGCCAGCGGGTGATCGAGGCAGTCCTCGACATGGCCGCCGAGGCGGGGGTCGACGACGTGCAGCTGATCTGCGCGCTGGCGCTGCACCGGCGGATGACCGAGGCCGAGCTGCGCCACGCGCTCGGGGACCGCATCTACGACGCGTTCGCCCCGCGCGGGCTGCTCACCCAGCACGACGCGGAGGACCCCGACAACCTCGTCTTCCTCGGCACGACCGACCACGGCGAGGAGGTCGAGATCAACAAGCGGGCGGCCACGTCGGACCTGCTCGTCTACGTCAACATCAACCTCGTCTCGATGGACGGCGGCTGGAAGTCCACCGCCACCGGCCTGGCCAGCTACCGCAGCCTGCGCCACCACCACAACCCGGCGACGATGGAGGCCAGCCACAGCTTCATGGACCAGCACCGGTCCGAGCTGCACAAGAGCAACTGGCGGATGGGCAAGGTCCTGGTCGACTCGGGCGTCAAGGTGTTCCAGATCGAGACGACGCTGAACACCGACACGTTCCCCTCGCCGTTCGACTTCCTGTCCAAGCGGGAGTGGGAGTGGACGCCCAAGGACCGGGCGACCTACCTCGGGACGCAGAAGGCGCTCGCCCTCGCCCCGCCGCGCCTCGCCCGCAAGGTCCTCCACTCGATCGAGGCACCGCACCAGATGACGAGCATCCAGGCCGGCGAGGTCGAGGCCGTGCACCGCGTGACGACCGAGCACGTCTACAAGCAGCACCTCGTCGAGGTCCAGGGGCAGACCGACATCCTCACCATGGGGATCCCCTACATCTGCCCCTACAACGTGAACTCGATCATGAACCCGATCCTCGTCATGTGCACGGGTCTCGGGTACTTCTTCAACTTCTACCGTGGGAAGCCACTGGTGCGGGAAGGGGGCGTGGTGATCATGTTCCACCCCACCGAGCCGGACTTCCACCCGGTGCACCACCCCAGCTACATCGACTTCTACGAGCAGGTCCTCACCGAGACCACTGACCCGCACGTGATGTCGAAGCAGTTCGAGGAGCGCTACGCCACCGACGAGTGGTACCGGCACCTCTACCGCACGAGCTACGCCTACCACGGCGTGCACCCGTTCTACATGTGGTACTGGGGTGCGCACGCGATGAAGCACTGCGGGCGGATCATCATCGTCGGCGGCAACCCGAAGGCCGTGCGCCGCATGGGGTTCCATCCCGCGTCGACGCTCGACGACGCGCTCGAGATCGCGTCCGACGTCGTCGGGCCCAACGCCACGATCACCCACATCCACAACCCGCCCATCCTGATGGCGGACGTCAAGTGACCCGACGATGAGCGACACGTCCGCCGCGACCCGCCTCGCCCTGCGTCGCGCCGCCCGCGCTGCCGGCCAGCTCGAGCGCGCCGTCAGCCGGATCACCGCGCCGGGCCGGAACATCGGCTTCCCGTACCGCGCCCCGACGGTGCCGCGAGGCGTCGAGGTCCCCAAGGAGCCGCCGTCGCTCGGCGCCGACTACGACACCGATTGGGCCCGCGCTCCCGCCGCCCGCGTCGCCCGCGGCGTGCTCGCCGAGGGCCCGGTCCGCCTGCTCGTGCGCGGGCTGGCGTCGCCGGAGGTGCACGGCACCGACCGCCTCGCGGACCTGCGCCGGCGCGCCGAGGAGCGCGACGAGCCACCCCCGCCGTTGATCTTCGCCCCGAACCACCACAGCCACCTCGACACCGCGCTCATGTTCCGCGCCGTGCCGTTCACGTGGCGCAAACGGCTGGTGGTGGCCGCGGCGGCCGACTACTTCTTCGACAAGCGGTGGAAGGCGGTCCTGTCCGCACTGTCGCTGAACGCCATCCCGATCGACCGTGAGACGACCGGCCGCAAGTCGGCGGAGATGATCCGCGAGCTCATCGAGGACGGCTGGAGCCTCGTCATCTACCCCGAGGGCGGGCGCTCCCCCGACGGGTGGGGCCAGGACTTCAAGGCCGGCGCCGCCTACCTGTCGTCGCGCACCGGCGCGCCCGTCGTGCCGGTGTTCATCGACGGCACCGGCTCGATCTTCGGCAAGGGGATGAAGCGCCCGAAGCCGGGCCGCACCCGCGTCGTGTTCGGGTCGCCGCTGCGTCCGGTCGAGGGCGAGTCGACGCGCCGGTTCAACGCCCGCATCCAGGCAGCGGTGACGATGCTGGCCGACGAGGCCACGACGGACTACTGGACCGCCCGCCGCCGCGCCGCCGCCGGCACGAGCCCGTCGCTGACCGGCCCCGAGTTCACCGGCTGGCGCCGTCAGTGGGAGCTGACCAGGTGGCGCCGTCAGGGCATCGCCGGCTGGCGCCGCCCGCCGACGCGCCGCTGGCCATCTGTCTGAAGAGCGTCCAGGACCCAGCGGGTGTCACACCCAGCACCCGGCCCATCACCGCATCACACCTCACGGAGGCTCCACGCCCACCCCCGACGCGTCCAGGACCCAGCGGGTGTCACACCCAGCACCCGGCCCATCACCGCATCACACCTCACGGAGGCTCCACACCCACCCCCGACGCGTCCAGGACCCAGCGGGTGTCACACCCAGCACCCGGCCCATCACCGCATCACACCTCACGGAGGCTCCACACCCACCCCCGACGCGTCCAGGACCCAGCGGGTGTCACACCAACACCGCGCACCGAGCGCGGCGGCGCCGCACCTGCCCCCGACGCGCCGTCAGCCGGGGGCGGCGGTGGTCGTCGTGGCGCAGTCACCGCCGGGCGGGATCTTCACCTCGCCGCCCGGGCCGGGCCACTGCGGCACGTTGCCCGACGCGTCGAGCGACCACCCGTTGGCGCTCAGCAGCTGCTCCAGGGTGATGTCGTACTTGCGGGCGACGGTGACGGGATAGTCGCCCTCCTCGAGCTTGTGCGTGCCCGGCGAGCAGTCGCCGGGCGCCCGCGTCGTCTGGGTCGTCTCGGCGCCCTCCGACGAGGACGGGGCGGTCGTGGTCGTCGACGACTGGTCCACGAACTTGGCGCCCGGCGGGATCCGCACCGTGCCGCCGATGCCGGGCCAGTTCGAGTAGCTCTCGTCCCAGCCGTTGTAGTTGCGCAGCTCCTCCAGGTCGACGTCGAACATCCTCGCGATGTTGAACGGGACGTCGTTGCTCGACTGGATGACGTACGTCTGCTCGGCCTGCGACCGGCCCTCGGCGTCGGGCTCGGGCACGGCCGGCACCGACGACGCCGTCGCGACCGGCTTGAGCTCATAGCTCGACGGCCGCAGGTTGATCGTCGTCACGGTGGCCGCGCCGCTCCCGTCGCCGCACGCGCCGAGCCCGAGTGCTGCCACGGCCACGAGGCCTGCCAGACCCGCTCGAGTCGCCGACGAGAACATCGCCGGAGAGGTTACGCGCCGGGGTGCGCGATCGCCGAGCACCCCGGCGCGTGACTCACGTCAGCGGTCGCGCCGTCGGGGCGATCGGCGCCGGCAGCGTCGTCTCGCCCATCAGGTAGCGGTCGACGCCGGCGGCGCACGACCGGCCCTCGGCGATCGCCCACACGATGAGCGACTGCCCGCGGCCCATGTCGCCGGCGACGAACACGCCCGGGACGTTCGTCATGAAGTTGTCGTCGCGGCGCACGTTGCCGCGCTCGTCGAACTCCACGCCGAGGCGCTCCAGCCACGACCCCTTCTCCGGCCCCACGAAGCCCATCGCCAACAGGACGAGGTCCGCAGGCAGCTCGCGGTCGGTGCCGGGCACCTTCTCGAAGCGGCCGTCGACGAGCTTGACCTCGTGGATGCGCAGGGCGCGCACATTGCCGTTGCCGTCGTCCAGGAAGCGCTCGGTGTTCACGCTGAACAGCCGCTCGCCACCCTCCTCGTGGGCGGAGGAGGTCCGGAAGATCAGGCTCCACTGCGGCCACGGGTTGTCCGGGGCCCGGGTGTCCGGCGGCCGCGGCATGATCTCCAGCTGCGTCACCGACCTGGCACCCTGGCGCAGCGCGGTGCCGAGGCAGTCCGCACCCGTGTCGCCGCCACCGATGATCACGACGTGCTTGTCCTTCGCCGTGATCGGCGGGGCGTCGAGGTCACCGAGCTGCACCCGGTTGGCCAGCGGCAGGTACTCCATCGCCTGGTGGATGCCGTTCAGCTCGCGGCCCGGCACCGGCAGATCGCGCCACTGGGTGGCGCCGCACGCGAGGACGACGGCGTCGTTGGACGCGAGGAGCACCTCGATGTCGACGGTGTCGCCGACGCCGGCGTTGACGCGGAACTCGGTCCCCTCCGCCTCCATCTGGGCGAGGCGCCGGTCGAGATGGCGCTTCTCCATCTTGAACTCGGGGATGCCGTAGCGGAGCAGGCCGCCGATGCGGTCGGCGCGCTCGAGCACGACGACGTCGTGGCCGGCGCGGGTGAGCTGTTGGGCCGCGGCGAGCCCGGCGGGACCGGACCCGATGACGGCGACCCGCTTGCCCGTCTTCACCGACGGGATCTGCGGGGTGACCCAGCCCTCCTCCCACGCACGGTCGATGATCTCGACCTCGACCTGCTTGATCGTCACGGGGTCGGCGTTGATCCCGAGCACGCACGCCGCCTCGCACGGCGCCGGGCAGAGGCGGCCGGTGAACTCGGGGAAGTTGTTCGTGGCGTGCAGCCGGTCGATCGCGTCGCGCCAGTGGTCCCGGTAGACGAGGTCGTTCCAGTCCGGGATCAGGTTGCCGAGCGGGCAGCCGTTGTTGCAGAACGGGATGCCGCAGTCCATGCAGCGCGCCGCCTGGGTGCGCGTCGCGTCGGGCGGGAAGTCCTCGTAGACCTCCTTCCAGTCGCGCAGCCGCACCGGCACGGGCCGCCGCGTCGGCGTCTGGCGCGACCACTTGAGGAACCCGGTGGCCTCACCCATGGGCGGCCTCCATCACCCGCTCGAGCGTGGACGCCTCGTCGAGGCCCTCCTCCTCGGCCTGCTTCATCACCGTCAGGACTCGCTTGTAGTCGAGGGGCATCACCTTGCGGAAGCGGCTCACCGACGGTGCCCACGACGCCAGCAAGCGCTCGGCCACGGCGGAGCCGGTGAGCTCGGCGTGGCGCGTGACGACGTCACGCAGGAACTCGATGTCCTCCTCGTCGAGCTCCTCCAGCATGACCATCTCGTCGTTCAGCCGCGTCCGGAACCGCCCGTCGACGTCGAGGACGTAGGCGATGCCGCCGGACATGCCGGCGCCGAAGTTGCGCCCGGTGCGCCCGAGCACGACGACGCGGCCGCCGGTCATGTACTCGCAGCCGTGGTCGCCGATGCCCTCGGCCACCGCCAGGGCACCGGAGTTGCGCACGCAGAAGCGCTCGCCCACGACGCCGCGCAGGAAGATCTCCCCCGCCGTCGCGCCGTAGGCGATGACGTTGCCGGCGATGATCTGCTCCTCGGCGACGAACGGCGACTCGGGCGGCGGGTACGCCACGATGCGGCCACCGGACAGACCCTTGCCGAGGTAGTCGTTGGCGTCGCCGATCAGCGTGAGCGTGACGCCGCGCGGCACGAACGCCCCGAAGCTCTGGCCGGCCGAGCCGGTGAACGTGATGTTGATGGTGCCGTCGGGGAGGCCGTCGCCCTGCCATGCCTTGGTGATCTCGTGGCCGAGCATCGTCCCGACGGTGCGGTTCACGTTGCGGATCGGCAGCTCGATGTGCACCGGCTTGGCGTCCTGGATCGCCGGTTGGGCCAGCCGGATCAGCTCCTGGTCGAGCGCCTGGTCGAGCCCGTGGTCCTGTGGCACCGACTGGTGCAGCGTCTGGCCGTAGGGGTTCTTCGGCACCTCGAGGATGGGGCTGATGTCGAGCCCGTCGGCCTTCCAGTGGTCGATGGCCTTGCGGGTGTCGAGCACCTCGACGTGGCCGATCATCTCCTCCATCGTGCGGAAGCCGAGCTGCGCCATGTACTCGCGCACCTCCTGCGCGATGTACTCGAAGAACGTCTCGACGAACTCGGGCTTGCCGCTGAACCGCTTGCGCAGCTCGGGGTTCTGGGTGGCGATGCCGACCGGACAGGTGTCCAGGTGGCAGACGCGCATCATCACGCAGCCCGACACCACGAGCGGCGCCGTGGCGAACCCGAACTCCTCGGCGCCGAGGAGCGCGGCGATCACGACGTCGCGGCCGGTCTTCAGCTGCCCGTCGGTCTGCACGACGATGCGGTCGCGCAGGCCGTTGGCGAGCAGCGTCTGCTGGGTCTCGGCGAGGCCGAGCTCCCACGGCCCGCCGGCGTGCTTGAGCGACGTGAGCGGGCTCGCCCCCGTGCCGCCGTCGTGCCCCGAGATCAGCACCACGTCGGCCTTCGCCTTGCTGACGCCGGCAGCGACCGTGCCGACGCCGATCTCGGCGACCAGCTTGACGTGGATCCGCGCCGCCGGGTTGGCGTTCTTCAGGTCGTGGATCAGCTGCTTGAGATCCTCGATCGAGTAGATGTCGTGGTGCGGCGGCGGGCTGATCAGCCCCACGCCCGGCGTCGAGTGCCGGGTCTTGGCGATCCACGGGTACACCTTGTGGCCCGGAAGCTGGCCGCCCTCGCCGGGCTTGGCGCCCTGGGCCATCTTGATCTGGATGTCGTCCGCGTTCGTCAGGTACTCGGCGGTGACGCCGAAGCGCCCGGACGCGACCTGCTTGATCGCCGAGCGCCGCAGCGGGTCGTAGAGCCGCTCGGGATCCTCGCCACCCTCACCGGTGTTCGACTTCGCCCCGAGGCGGTTCATCGCGATCGCCAGCGTCTCGTGGGCTTCCGCCGAGATCGAGCCGTAGCTCATCGCGCCCGTCGAGAAGCGCTTGACGATCGACTCGACCGGCTCGACCTCCTCGATCGGCACCGGCGGGCGCACGCCCTGCTTGAACTCGAACAGGCCGCGCAGCGTCGCCAGCTTCTTCGACTGGTCGTCGACGGCGCGCGTGTACTGGCGGAAGATGTCGTAGCGCTTGGAGCGCGTGGAGTGCTGGAGGCGGAAGACGGTCTCCGGGTTGAACAGGTGGATCTCGCCTTCGCGCCGCCACTGGTACTCGCCGCCGAGCTCGAGCTTGCGGTGGGCGCGCTCCTCGGGCCGCTTCGGGTGCGCCTGGGCGTGGCGGGCCGCGGCCTCCGCCGCGATCTCGTCGAGGCCGATGCCGCCGAGACGGCTCACGGTGCCCGTGAAGTACTTGTCGACGAGCTCCTGGCTGAGGCCGATCGCCTCGAAGATCTGGGCGCCGGTGTAGCTCGCCACCGTCGACACGCCCATCTTCGACATGACCTTGAGGACGCCCTTGCCGCAGGCCTTGATGTAGTTGCGCACGGCCTTCTTCGGGTCCATGCCGCCCAGGCCGTGCATGCCCTCACGGATGAGGTCCTCGACCGACTCGAACGCCAGGTACGGGTTGACCGCGCCGGCGCCGTAGCCGATGAGCAGCGCCATGTGGTGCACCTCGCGGGCGTCGCCGCACTCGACGATCAGCCCGACCTTGGTGCGCTGCTTGGTGCGGACCAGGTGGTGGTGCACGGCGCTGGTCAGCAGCAGCGACGGGATCGGCGCCTCCACCGCGTCGGAGTTGCGGTCCGACAGCACGATGATCCGGGCACCGTCCTCGATCGCCTCGGACACCTCGTGGCAGATCGCCGCCAGCGCGCGCTCGAGGGCGAGGCCGCCACCGGCGACGCGGAACAGGCCCTTGACGACGTGGGCGCGCAGGCCCGGGAAGCGGCCGTCGTCGTTGGCGTGGATGATCTTGGCCAGCTCGTCGTTGTCGATGATCGGGTACGGCAGGACGAGCTGGCGGCAGCTGTCCGGACCCGGCTGGAGCAGGTTGCCCTCGGGGCCGACCGTCGACGCGACCGACGTGACGACCTCCTCACGGATCGCGTCCAGCGGCGGGTTCGTGACCTGCGCGAACAGCTGGGTGAAGTAGTCGAACAGCAGCCGCGGCCGCTCCGACAGCACCGCGATCGGCGTGTCGGTGCCCATCGAGCCGATCGGCTCGACGCCGTTCGCCGCCATCGGGGTGAGGATGACCTTGAGCTCCTCGTGGGTGTAGCCGAACAGCTGCTGGCGGCGCAGCACGCTGTCGTGGCTGAACACCACGTGCTCGCGCGGCGGCAGGTCGTCGAGCTCGACGAGGCTCTGCTCGAGCCACTCCTCGTAGGGGTGCTCCGAGGCGAGGGTCTCCTTGATCTCCTCGTCGTCCACGATCCGCCCCTGGGCCGTGTCGATGAGGAACATGCGGCCCGGCTGGAGGCGCCCCTTGGTCACGATCCTCGCCGGGTCGATGTCGATGACACCGACCTCCGACGCCATGATCACGAGGTCGTCGTCGGTGACCCAGTAGCGGCTCGGGCGCAGGCCGTTGCGGTCGAGCACCGCGCCGATGACGGTGCCGTCGGTGAACGCCACGCTCGCCGGGCCGTCCCACGGCTCCATCACCGTCGAGTGGAACCGGTAGAATGCCCGCCGCGCGGGGTCCATCTCGTGGTTGTTCTCCCACGCCTCGGGGATCATCATCAGCACGGCGTGATGGATCGGCCGGCCGCCGAGGTGCAGCAGCTCGAGCACCTCGTCGAAGCGGGCGGTGTCCGACGCCCCGGGCGTGCAGATCGGGAACGCCTTCTCGAGACCGGGGATGAGGTCGGTCGCGAGCATCGCCTCGCGGGCGCGCATCCAGTTCTGGTTGCCCTGGACGGTGTTGATCTCGCCGTTGTGGGCGACGTAGCGGTACGGGTGCGCCAGCGGCCACGACGGGAACGTGTTCGTCGAGAAGCGGCTGTGCACGAGCAGCAGGGCGCTCTCGAACCGCTCGTCGAGCAGGTCCGGGAAGAACGTGCTCAGCTGCGGCGTCGTGAGCATGCCCTTGTAGACGAGCGTGCGCGACGACAGCGACGGGAAGTAGGTCGCGAACTCGGGCTCGAGCTCGTGCTCGATGCGCTTGCGGACGATGAACGTCTTGCGGTCGAGGTCGATGCCGGTGGCGCCCGCCGGATCGGTGATGAACAGCTGCTTGAACGACGGCATCGCCGCCCGCGCGGTCGCACCGAGGCAGTCCGGCTCGATCGGGACGTCCCGCCACGCGTGGACCCGCAGCGACTCCTCGCGCACGATCGCCTCGATCGCCGACTGTGCCTTCTCGGCGGCGACGGGGTCGGCGGGCAGGAAGGCCATGCCCACGGCGTAGGCGCCGGCGGGGGGCAGCTCGGCACCGCCCTGCTCGGCGACGACGGCGCGCAGGAACCGGTCGGGGACCTGGACGAGGATGCCGGCCCCGTCACCCGTGTCGGGCTCGGCACCGGTGGCGCCGCGGTGCTCGAGGTTGGTCAGCGCGACCAGCCCGGTGCGCACGAGCTCGTGGCTGCGCACACCCTTGATGTTGGCCACGAAGGAGACGCCGCAGGAGTCGTGCTCGAATCGCGGGTCGTACAGGCCGAAGGGCCCATGAGGTGTCTGCATCGTCCTTCATCCACGAAAGTCGGAAACGGCTTGTGGACGCCCGGGACGACGCTGTCTCGAGCGGTCGACGCAGTGTACGCCCCGCGAGGCGATCTCACGAAGGACGTTGGATTGCGATCTCGTCACGCCGCTGGCGCGCGGCGTGCCCGTCGAGTCCCGCCGGGTCGTCAGCGGCCGGCCGCGAGACGCAGCATCTCGAGCACGGCCTCGTGGTTCGGGCCCTCGGCGCCGCCGCCGAGGTTGAGGCAGATCACCTCGTCGGCGACGCCGTCGTAGGCCCGCAGGCGGGCGGCGCCCTCGGCGGGCGTGCCGCTGATGGTGAGGCGGTCGAGCAGGTCGTCGTCGATCACCGCCATCGCCTCGTCCCAGCGCTTCTGGGGGGCCAGCTCGCTCGCCGCGTCGGCGACGTGGGCGTAGCCCTGCTCGCGGAGCAGGTGGTCGTAGTACGGGTGCGGGATGGGGTGAAAGAGGCCACAGATGGCGCGCCGGGCGCGCCGGCGAGCCAGCTCGGGGTCCTCGTGCACGCTCACCAGGGCAGCCATCGGGAAGCGCAGCGCGTCGGGGTCACGGCCGGCGTCGGCTGCTGCCGCCCGGGCACGCGGCTTGATCACCTCGGCGAGATGGTCGGCACCGACGAGGATCCCGAGCCCGACCCCGTCGCTCTCGCGCGCCGCGAACTCGATCATGCGCGGCCCCGCGGCCGCGACGATGATCGGCACCCGTCGCGCCGGCGGGCGCACGAACCGCCGCTGCACGCGGTGCTCCGGCCCGCCGATCTCCGGCGCGTCCGGGATGTCGCCCTGCAGGTAGGCACGGAGCACCGCGAGGTAGTCGCGCATCTTGCGCATCGGTCGGCGCGAGTCGACGCCGAGCACCCACTCGTTCACGTGCGGGTTGCCGGCACCGATGCCGAACGTGAGGCGCCCACCGGCGAGCTCGTCGAGTGCCAGCGCCGCCGTGGCCGCGATCTGCGGCGGCCGCGCGTAGGCGTTCGCCACGTACGTGCCGAGGCGGATGGTCTCGGTCGCCGAGGCGATCGCGGTCAGCGGCACGAGCGCGTCGCGCAGCCCCTCGATCACGTACACCGCGTCGATGCCGGCCTCCTCGGCGCGGCGCGCCAGGGCGACCGTCTCGGCGACCGGGGCGCTCAGCTCGAGGTGCAGGGCGTAGGTCGTCATGCCATCAGCACATCCCACCGGCCGGGTCGATCACGACCCGGAGCAGGTGCACCGCGGCGATGACGGCGAGGAGGACCAGCCCGCACCACGCCCAGCGCGCCGGTAGCCGGGACCCGGGGTGCCCGGTGCCGTTGCGCCGCCATCCGACGACACCGAGCGCGATGACGACCGCGGCGACGAACAGCGGACCGACGTCGGTGCCGTCGCAGTCGGTCACCCCGTTGCGCGTGGTGGTCGTGCTCGTGCCGAGCACCAGGAACCAACCGAGCACACCGATCACGACAGCGACCCTCCACACGAGCGGCGTTCGCCGGATCCCGTCCTGCCACGACGCGATCGGGGGCACGGTGGTGGGGTCGGTCACGGGAGGTCCCGCCATGTCAGCTCTCCTTCGGGGGCGGCGCCGCGCATCGGTCGCGATCGGGACGCATCATCGTCGCGGGCCGAGCATCACGGCGAAGGCGGACCACAGCACGTAGCAGGCCCCGGCGGCCACCGTGCCCGCGGCGACCCCCAGCGCGTTGGCGGCCAGGTCGGAGGCCTCGACGGCGCGGGTGTCGGTGAGCCGGCCCTGGGCGAGCTCGACGACGGCGCTCGCGCCGAGCACCACCGCGCTCCCGAACAGGAGGCCCACCCAGCTCCAGACCGTGAGCCCGACGAGCAGCGCGGCGACCGCCCACACGGCGACGTGCACGATGGCGTCGCTCTCGGGCACCTGGGTGCCGGCGCGGGCCGCCAGGTCCGCCAGCCGCTCGGACGCGTCGATCCGCGCCGAGAGCCGCTGGACCGAGTCGCCGAACACCCGCCGCAGGAGGCCCGGCGCCCGGTCCGAGAGCATCAGCGCGGCGTTGAACGCGAGCGCCCCGAGTGCGACGAGCGCGATCAGCGCGCGCAGCACGAGCGGAGGCCGATGCCGGGGAAACGTCGCCGCCGTCGCCATGGTGACCGGACTCTGGCACGCCACGCCCCGCAACGGCTCGCGGCCGGTCGCCGCGCCCGTGGTCCGTCGGACCCCTGTTCGATCTGGGCGGGATCGCTGCCAAGTGTTGGCAGCGATCCCGCCCAGATGGTGGATTGGCAGGAATCCCGCCCAGAACGCAGCGGCCGCGCCACCGGACGCGGCGCGCTCGGCGCCGTGCCAACCTTCGGGGATGAGCGCATGGCCGACGCTGCCCGTCGCCGAGTGGTCGCCGACTCGCGACACCCTCCAGCTGTGGACGCAGATCGTCGGCAAGGTGCGCCTCGCCCGCACGGACGTCACCAGCCACTGGTGGAACGTCCCGCTCTACGTCACCGCCCGGGGCCTGACGACGAGTCTGGTCCCCGCCGGTGAGCGGGCGTTCCAGATCGACGTCGACCTCCTCGAGCACCGCCTCGACGTGCTCGTCACCGACGGCTCGCGCCGGTCGATCCCGCTGGCAGCGATGCCGGTCGCCGACTTCTACCGCCAGGTCATGGACGCGCTGGACTCGCTCGGTCTGGCCACGCCGATCTGGCCGATGCCGGTGGAGATCCCCGGCGCCATCCCGTTCGACGTGGACGACGTGCACACCGCCTACGACCCCACCCACGCCTCGGCGTTCTGGCTCGCCCTGGTGCAGATGCAACGCGTGCTCGAGCGGTTCCGCGCACGCTTCCTCGGCAAGGTGAGCCCGGTGCACCTCTTCTGGGGCGCACTCGACCTCGCCGTGACCCGCTTCTCCGGCCGGACGGCGCCGCCGCATCCCGGTGGCGCGCCGAACTGCGGCCCGCACGTGATGCTCGAGGCGTACTCCCACGAGGTCAGCAGTGCCGGCTACTGGCCCGGCCCCGACGGCGAGGGCGTCTTCTACTCGTACGCCTACCCCGAGCCCGACGGCTTCCGCGACGCCGATCCGGGGGTCGCCGCGGCTCGCTACGACGAGGGACTCGGCGAGTTCGTCCTGCCCTACGAGGCGGTGCGCACGGCGACCGATCCCGACGCCGTGCTCCTCGCGTTCCTCCAGGCGACCTACGAGGCCGCGGCCGACGCCGCAGGTTGGGACCGCGCCGCCCTCGAACGTGACCAGCGCTAGCTGAGCACCATGCCGGTGTAGCCGTTCTCGGCGGCTTCGGTGATGAGGCGGCGGTACTTCGGGGTCCCGCCGTTGTAGACGAGGTAGCGGATGGTGCCGGCCTCGTGGCCCTCGACGTTGGAGTTGTAGCCCGTGAACCAGCCCTGGGCCTTGCGCATCAGCATCATCCCGTACAGCTCGCGCACGTGCTCGACCCAGCCCTGCTCGGCCTCGGGGGTGGCCTCGGCCCGTGTGTAGCCGTGCTTCCACATGTGCTGGAGCAGGTCGGTCACCCAGTCGACGGCGAGCTCGATGCCGCGCGGGAAGTTCGTCGACGCCGACGCGCTCTGCGGGCCGGTCGGCATGAACATGTTCGGGAAGTCGTGCACCATCATCCCGAAGTAGGTGATCGGGCCGTCCTTCCACTTGTCGCGCAGCTTGAGCCCGCCGATGCCGCGGATGTCGATGCGGTCGTAGGCGCCGGTGATGGCGTCGAAGCCGGTGGCGTAGACGATCAGGTCGAGCTCGTACTCGCGGTCGGTGGTCTGGATGCCCTTCGGGGTGATCCGCTGGATCGGCGTCTCACGGAGATCGACGAGGTGGACGTTGTCGCGGTTGTACGCCTCGTAGTAGTTCGTCTCCAACGGCACCCGCTGCACCCCGAAGCCGTGGTCCTTGGGGATCAGCTTCTCGGCGATCACCGGGTCCTTGACGCGCTGGCGGATCTTGTCGGCGATGAACTCGGAGAACTCGGCGTTGGCCTCCTCGTCGATGAAGATGTCACGGAAGTTCGCCAACCAGATCCCGAAGCCGGGCTCGTTGTAGAGCTGCTCCCACTTCGCCAGTCGCTCCTCGCGGGGCACCTCGAAGAACGGTCGCCGGTCGGGCTCGTGGATGAAGCCGCCCGGCGTCCGGGCGCAGATGGCGAAGATCTCGTCGTAGCGCTGCTTGATCTCGGCCATCTCCTGGGGCGTGATCGGCGCGTTGTGCAACGGGGCGCACCAGTTCGGTCGGCGCTGGAAGACGTACAGCTCGGCGACCTTGTCGGCGATCTCGGCGATCACCTGCACGCCGGTCGCGCCCGTGCCGATCACCCCGACGCGGCGCCCTTCGAGGGGCACGGGCTCGTGGGGCCAGTCGTGCGTGTGGAACGCCTGACCCTGGAACGTGTCCATGCCCTCGTAGCGCGGGTACGTCGGCGCCGAGAGCAGGCCGATCGCCCAGATGACGTAGCGGGTCGTCAGCACCCGGCCGTCCTCGAGGTACAGCCGCCACAGCGTGGCCGCGTCGTCGTAGTGCGCCGCGGTGACGGTGCAGCCGAACTGCATGTGCGGCCGGAGGTTGAACTTGTCGGCGACGAAGTTCAGGTAGCGCAGCGTCTCCGGCTGCGGTGAGAACCGCTCGGTCCAGTCCCACTCCTGGAGCAGCTCCTTGGAGAAGGAGTACCCGTAGGTGATGCTCTCGGAGTCGAACCGTGCTCCCGGGTAGCGGTTCCAGTACCAGGTGCCACCGAGGTCGTCGCCGCGCTCGAGCAGCGTCGTGGACACGCCGAGGTCGAGCAGGCGGTACAGCTGGTAGATGCCGCACACGCCCGCCCCGACGACGATGACCTCGTGGTCCGGCTCCCCTGCCTGTGGTCTGGACGCCATCGAAACCCCCCGTTCCCCGGGCTCGCGCCCGGACACCACCGGACCCGGCCGGATCAGGCCGGGTCGACGAACCTCGGCTCGCGCTTCTCGAAGTTCGCCTTCACCGCCTCGACCTGGTTCGGCGAGCCGATGAGGCTGGTGATCACGCGTCGCTCCTCGGCGAACTGCTCGGCGGCACCCACGTTGGCGAGCCGGTTGAGCAGCACCTTCGCCCCGCGCACGGCGTCGGGGCTGCGCCCGGCGATCTCGTGCGCCAGCGCCATCGCGTCCTCGTAGGGCGTCTCGGTCACGTGGGTGGCGATGCCCAGCTCGCCGGCCTCCTTCCCCGAGAAGATGCGCGCCGTGAAGGTCAGCTCCTTGGCGACGTCGATGCCGCACAGCCGCGAGAGGAACAGCGTGCCGGTCATGTCCGGCACCAGCCCCCAGTGCACCTCGCGCACCGACAGCTGGGTGTCGGGGTGCACGAAGCGGATGTCGGCACCGAGCGCGATCTGGATGCCACCACCGAGCGCGTGACCATGCACCGCCGCGATCACGGGCACCGGGATCTCCTGCCAGACCCACGCCACCTGCTGACCGAGGTGGGTGATGCCGCCCTCGGTCGGCGCCGACGGGTCCTCGCGCCGGGTGGCCTGGTCGCCACCCCCGGGGCGCTCGCCGCCGGCCATCGCGGTGAACGACGAGAAGTCGAGCCCGGCGCAGAACGAGGCGCCCTCGCCCGAGAGCACGACCGCCCGCACCTGGCGCATGCCCTTGAGCTGCTCGCCCGCGTCGCGCAGCGCCGCGAACATCGCTCCGTCCAGCGCGTTGCGCTTGTCCGGCCGGTTCATCCGCACATCGGCCACGCCGCGCTCGTCGACGAAGATGGTCACTCGATCGCTCATGCGCTCATCCTTGCCTGCCATGCTCGGCGCCATGAAGCTGAACCTGACGGCTGACGAGGTGCTGACGACGACGCGCTCGGTGCGCAAGCGCCTGGACTTCGACAAGCCGGTCGAGCGGGAGATCGTCGAGGAGTGCCTCGAGATCGCACTCCAGGCCCCGACGGGGTCGAACCGGCAGAGCTGGCACTGGGTGGTCATCGAGGACCCGGCGCGCAAGCAGGCGGTCGCCGACGTGTACCGGCGGAACTTCGCCGAGTACCGGGCGCTGCCGCCGGCCGAGTACGCGCCGGGCGACACGCGTGGTGAGCGTCAGGAGAAGGTCCGCGACTCGGCGACCTACCTCGCCGAGAACTTCCACCGGGCACCGCTGATGTTGATCCCCTGCATCTGGGGCCGGCTCGACAACGCCCCGGTCGCCGCCGCCGCCGGTGCGTGGGGCTCGCTGCTGCCGGCCGTGTGGAGCTTCATGCTGGCCCTGCGGGAGCGGGGGATGGGCTCGGCGTGGACGACGATCCACCTGATGAACGACGGCGAGCGCGAGGTCGCCGAGATCCTCGGCATCCCCTACGACAAGGTGACCCAGGGCGGGCTGTTCCCGATCGCCTACACGATCGGCACGGACTTCAAGCCGGCCAAGCGCGAGCCGCTCTCGAAGGTCCTCCACTGGGACCACTGGTGAGCCCTCCGCGATCACGGTGAGCGCGCCCGAACAGGACGGTTTCGCCTACCGCTTCGCGTGGGGCGCGGAGGGCGCTGCCGCGCTGGCGCCGCACGTCGCCGTGCTCGTCGTGGTCGACGTGCTGCGGTTCACCAGCGCGGTGAGCGCCGCCGTGGAGGCGGGCGCCTCCGTCGTCCCCGCCGGGTGGGGACGCGACGCGGAGGCGGCCGCGCTCGCCGCGGCGCGCGGCGCGCTGCTCGCCGGGCGACGGGAGGACGGCGGCGCCTCGCTGTCACCGACCGATCTGCTCACGCTGCGCGCCGGCACACGGGTCGTGCTGCCCTCACCGAACGGGGCGGCCATCGCCGCGCGGCTCGCCGCCATGCCCGGTGCACCCGCCGTGCTCGCCGGCTGCCTGCGCAACGCCCCGGCCACGGCGCGCCGGGCGCGCGAGCTGTCGGCGGGTGCGCCGATCGGGATCGTCGCCGCCGGCGAGCGCTGGCCGGACGGCTCGCTGCGCCCGGCGGTCGAGGACCTCCTCGGCGCCGGTGCGATCCTGGCCGCGCTCGACCCGTCCGGCGCGGTGAGCGCGCCGTGCTGCTCGCCGGACGCCGCCGCGGCGCGCGCCGCGTTCGTCGCCGCCCGGCCGCTGATCGAGGAGCACGTGCTCGGCTCGACCTCGGGGCGCCAGCTCGTCGAGCTGAACTGCGCGGACGACGTCCACACGGCCTCGGCGCTCGACGTGACGGACCGCGCCGCCCAGCTCGTCGACGGTGCGTTCGTCGGCGTGTGAGCCAGGCCGGCCCCCAACCGCGAACTTTTCGCGAAAACGGAACCTGGGCGTCCGTTTTCGCGAAAAGTTGACGGATCCGGCCCGGTCAGCCGGCGAGGCCGACGCCGCGGGCCATGGCGAGGACCGTCGCGTCGAACAGCGTGGCGTGGTGCATGATCGTGTTGCGCGTCTGACCGAACAGCTCGAAGCTGACCAGCCCGAACAGCTGCGTCCACGCCGCGAGCATCGACGCGACCACCCGGTCGTCGAGCTCGACGCCGAGCACCGCCCGCACGTTGGCGAGGTCGCCCCGCAGCGCCGACGGCACCTCCTGCACGATCGCTCGCTCCGGATCGAGCTGCCCGTCGCGATGGGCGTCGGCGACGATCCCGGCGAGTGCCAGGGTGGTGCGCGAGGCGGGGCCGATGGTGGCGTCTGGCGCGTGGTAGCCGGGCACCGGCGAGCCGTACAACAGGGCGTACTCGTGGGGGTGCTCGAGCGCCCACGTCCGCACGGCGCGGCCGGCGGCGAGGAAGCGCTGCGCCGGGCGCCGCCCCCGCCGCGGCGCGGCCGCCTCCTCCACCGCCGCGCCGAGCGCGTCGTAGGACTCGATGATGAGCAGCGTCAGCAGCTCGTCCCGGCTCGCCACGTACCGGTAGACCGCGGACGACACCATCCCCAGGTCGCGGGCGACGGCGCGCAGCGACAGGCCCGCCGCACCGACGGTCGCCAGCTGCTCGCGCGCCGAAGCGAGGATCTCGGCGGTGATCTCGGCGCGCGCCCGCTCGCGCGCGCCACGTGCCTTCGACATGCGCCCAGTCTGCCAGATCATCTGTCACAGACGAGAGCACTGCTCTTGCTTTTCGCGGCTCGGCAGTGTTCACTGCTCCATGTCGAGAGCACCGCTCTCGAAACCGTCCTCGTCGAAGGAGCAGCACACCCATGACCGCACCCGCACCGCAGCGCAACGTCACGCCCGGCTGGTTCACCCGCCGCGTGTTCAATCCACTCGTCGCCCTCCTCACCCGCCTCGGCGTGAGCATCAAGGGCACCCGCATCCTCGAGGTCCGTGGCCGCCGCAGCGGGCAGCCCCGCCGCACCGTCGTCAACCTGCTGACGCTCGACGGCACCCGCTACCTCGTCGCACCCCGCGGGGAGACCGACTGGGTGCGCAACCTGCGCGCCGCCGACGGCACCGCCACGCTGCGCCTCGGCCGCCGGCGCGAGGACGTCGCGGCCACCGAGCTGCCCGACGCCGCGAAGGTGCCCGTCCTGCGCGCGTACCTCGAGGCGTGGGCCTGGGAGGTCGGCCGGTTCTTCGAGGGCCTGTCGGCCCGCTCGACGGACGCCGAGCTCGAGGCGGCGGCCGGCCGCTTCCCCGTCTTCCGCCTCTGAGCACGTCCCCCGCGGCGGGACGTCCGCATTCCCCCTGGTGCCCGTGCGGAGATCGGTGCAGACTGGGGAGCGACCAGACGCCGGAGGTGTTCCATGCGCCGAGCCGCAGCCGTTGTTCCGGATCTCGTCCCCGTGCTCTCGCGCGGCAAGCACCGCAACCCGCGACGCGGGGCGTGCTTCATGGAGTACGCCTCGTACCTCGCCGGGGAGCGCTGGAGCGACCATCCGCGCTGCACGCACCCGCTGGTCGCGGTCGTCGCCAGGCTGGTCAACGACTACACGTCCGACGAGCACCGTCAGCGGCTCGTGCCCCTGATCCCGTCGGTGATCGGGCTCACCAGCGACGATCCCCACGTCGACGTGCTGATCGCCTGGCGCTGTGCCACCTCGGCGCTGCCGATCGCGGCCGCCGAGCGCCAGCGGGCGATGGCCGTCGCCGTGCTGTCGGCCGAGCGGATGTTCAGCCGGCTCGACGGGCAGCCACCCGCCGAGATCACGCAGGGCACCCGCCAGGCGCTGGACGCCGCGCCGCTCGCCGCCGGGTGGGCGCGGACGTTCGTGCAGCGCCACGACGTCTCCGTGGACGAGTTCCGCCGCTACGCCGCCCCGCACGTCGCCCGCATCGCCGTGCCCGCGATCGCCCAGGCGTGCGTGCCCGATCCGGACGAGCGGCTGATCCGCCTGCTCACCCAGGTGATCGCCGACTGCGCGGCGTACCGGGACGCCCCCGCCGCGGCGCCGGTCACCCTGAACGTGCCGCAGCCGCACTGAGCCGGGCGCCCGGGGCCGAGCCGCGACGGGCGACGGGCGGCCCGGGAATCGGAGCGCGCGGGCCTGCTTCCCTAACCTGGCCTCATGCCAGCAGGTGCGTCGACAGACGACGTCGATCTCGTCCTCGCCGGATCGTTCCCGCCCGCGACCCGTGAGCAGTGGGCGGCCGCGGTGGCCAAGGCGCTCGACCGCTCGGGCGAGCTGTCCCCCGAGGCCGCGCTGGCGCGGCTGCGCACGACGACGTACGACGGCATCACGATCGAGCCGTTGTACACCGCAGAGGACGCCCCGCCGCCGGACGCGTCCGGGTTCCCCGGCTTCGCGCCGTACGTGCGCGGGCGGACCCCGACGGGCACCTACGCCACCGGGTGGGACGTGCGCCAGCGCGTCGACGCCACCGCCGGCCGCGGGCTCGCCGTCACCGAGCTCGAGAAGGGCGCCACGTCGGTGCTGCTCGACCTGCACGGGCTCGCCGAGATCACGCCGGCGGCCGTCCGCACCGCCCTCGACGGGGTGCTGCTCGACCTCGCCGGGGTGGTGCTCGACGCCGGGCCGCGCTGGCGCCAGGCCGCCGACGCCGCCGGGGACCTCGTCCAGTCGGGGTCGCTCGGCGCCGACCCGCTCGGCGAGGCCGCCGCGTCCCCCACCGCCGCTGGTGACCTCGATGCCGAGCTCGACGCCGTCGCCGCGTGGCTCACCCGCCTCGGCAGCGACCGCCCCGACCTGCGGGTGCTGACCATCGACGGCACCCGCTTCCACGACGCCGGCGCCTCCGACGCCCAGCAGCTCGGCTGCGTGATCGCCGCCGGCATCGAGTACCTGCGCCTGCTCGAGGCCCGGGGCATCGCCCCGGCCGACGCCATCGCCCGCACGGAGCTGCGCCTGGCGGCGACCGCCGACCAGTTCGCGACCATCGCCACGTTCCGCGCCGTGCGCCGGCTGTGGGCGCGGGTCGCCGAGGCCGTCGGCGCACCCGGCGCCACCTCCCCCGTCCACGCGGTCACCGCGCGGGCGATGATGACCGCGTACGACGCGTGGGTGAACGTGCTGCGCTCGACGGTCGCCTGCTTCTCGGCCGGCATCGCTGGCGCCGACGCCGTCACCGTGCTCCCCCACGACCACCTGCGCGGCGACCAGGCGACCGAGCTCGGCCGGCGCCTGTCGCGCAACACCCAGACGATCCTGCTGCGCGAATCGCACCTTGCCGACGTGCTCGACCCGGCCGGCGGCTCGTGGTTCGTCGAGCGGTTCACCGAGCAGCTCGCCGACGCCGCGTGGCGCTGGGTGCAGGAGATCGAGGCCGCCGGCGGGTTCCGCGCCGCGAGCGCCGAGCTGATCCCGGCCCGCATCGCCGCCACCCGCGAGGCCCGCCAGCGCGATATCGACACGCGCAGGGCGCCGCTCACCGGCCTCAGCGAGTTCCCCGACATCAACGAGCCGCCCCCGCCGCCCGTCCCCGAGGTCGCCACGGGCGGCCCGCTGGCCCCGCACCGCTGGTCGCAGGACTTCGAGGCGCTGCGCCGGCGCGTCGACGCCGTGGCTGCCTCCGGTGAGCGCCCGAAGGTGTTCCTCGCCACCATCGGCTCGATCGCCGCGTTCACGCCGCGGGTGACCTACGCCCAGAACTTCTTCGGCGTCGCCGGGGTCGCGTCCGTGCAGGGCCCCGTCACCGACGACCCCGCGGCGATCGCCGCGGCCTTCCGGGCCTCGGGCACGCCGATCGCCTGCCTCTGCTCGAGCGACGCCGTCTACGGCGAACATGCCGTGCCCGTGGCCAAGGCGCTCCTCGTCGCCGGCGCCAAGGCCGTCTACATCGCCGGGCGTCCCAAGGGCGTGCTCGACGAGCTCGCGTCGATCGGCGTCGAGCGGGCCATCTACGTGGGCTGCGACGTCCGCGCCACCCTGACCGAGCTGCTGGCGCTGCTGGAGGTGCCGTCATGAGCGTTCCGAACTTCGCCGACATCCCGCTGCGCACCGACGGAGCATCGGCGACGCGCGCCGAGTGGGTGGCCGCCGCCGGGGACGTCGCCTCGACGACGTGGGAGACGCCCGAGGGCATCGCGGTCCGACCGCTCTACTCGGGCGCCGACACCGCGGACCTCGACTTCCTGGCGACGTACCCGGGCATCCCGCCGTACCTGCGCGGCCCGTACCCGACGATGTACACGAACCAGCCGTGGACGATCCGCCAGTACGCGGGCTTCTCCACGGCCGAGGAGTCCAACGCCTTCTACCGGCGCAACCTCGCCGCCGGCCAGAAGGGGCTCTCGGTCGCGTTCGACCTGGCGACCCACCGCGGGTACGACAGCGACCACCCGCGCGTGCAAGGCGACGTCGGCATGGCCGGCGTGGCGATCGACTCGATCCTCGACATGCGCCAGCTGTTCGACCAGATCCCGCTCGATCAGATGAGCGTGTCGATGACGATGAACGGCGCCGTGCTGCCGATCATGGCGCTCTACGTCGTCGCCGCCGAGGAGCAGGGGGTGAAGCCGAACCAGCTCGCGGGCACGATCCAGAACGACGTGCTCAAGGAGTTCATGGTCCGGAACACCTACATCTACCCCCCGGGCCCGTCGATGCTGATCATCTCGGACATCTTCGCCTTCACGTCGCAGGAGATGCCGAAGTTCAACTCGATCTCGATCTCCGGCTACCACATGCAGGAGGCCGGGGCGACGGCGGACCTCGAGCTCGGCTACACGCTCGCCGACGGGGTCGAGTACATCCGGGCCGGTCTCGACGCCGGGCTGTCGATCGACGCGTTCGCGCCGCGGCTGTCGTTCTTCTGGGCGATCGGCATGAACTTCTTCATGGAGGTCGCCAAGCTGCGCGCCGCCCGCCTGCTGTGGGCGAAGCTCGTGCAGCAGTTCGACCCGAAGAACGAGAAGTCGCTGTCGTTGCGGACGCACTCGCAGACGTCGGGCTGGTCGCTGACCGCGCAGGACGTCTTCAACAACGTGGTGCGCACGTGCATCGAGGCGATGGCGGCGACGCAGGGGCACACCCAGTCGCTCCACACGAACGCCCTCGACGAGGCACTGGCGTTGCCCACGGACTTCTCCGCGCGCATCGCCCGCAACACCCAGCTGCTGCTGCAGCAGGAGTCCGGCACGACGCGGGTCATCGACCCGTGGGGCGGCAGCTACTACGTCGAGCGCCTCACCAAGGACCTCGCCGCACGCGCCTGGGCGCACATCCAGGAGATCGAGGAGGCCGGCGGGATGACCAAGGCCATCGAGGCCGGCATCCCGAAGCTGCGCATCGAGGAGGCCGCGGCCAAGACGCAGGCGCGCATCGACTCCGGGCGCCAGCCGGTCATCGGCGTCAACATCTTCCGGCCGGACACGCCCGACGAGATCGACGTGCTGAAGGTCGACAACTCAGCGGTGCGCGCGCAGCAGATCGCCAAGCTCGAGAAGCTGCGCGCCGAGCGCGACCAGGCGGCCTGCGATGCCGCGCTGGAGGCACTCACCAACGCCGCCCGCGCCGCCGTCGAGGGACGCCGCGGCCCGGGGCTCGAGCAGAACCTGCTCAAGCTGTCGATCGACGCCGCCCGCGCCCACGCCACCGTCGGGGAGATCAGCGCCGCGCTGGAGAAGGTGTTCGGTCGCCACACGGCGGCGATCCGTACGATCACGGGCGTGTACCGCGAGGAGGTCGGTGAGTCGCCCAACGTGACCAAGGTCCGCGAGCGCGTCGAGGCGTTCGCCGCCGAGCAGGGCCGCCGGCCACGCATCCTCGTCGCCAAGATGGGCCAGGACGGCCACGATCGCGGCCAGAAGGTGATCGCCTCGGCGTTCGCCGACCTCGGCTTCGACGTCGACGTCGGCCCGCTCTTCCAGACCCCCGAGGAGGTCGCCCGCCAGGCCGTCGAGGCGGACGTGCACGTCGTCGGCGTGTCGACGCTCGCCGCCGGCCACCTCACGCTGGTGCCGCAGCTGAAGGCGGCGCTGCACGAGCTCGGCCGCGACGACATCCTCATCGTCGTCGGCGGCGTGATCCCGCCGCAGGACTTCGACGCGCTGCGCGCCGCCGGGGCGACGGCCATCTTCCCGTCGGGCACGGTGATCGCCGACGCCGCCCTCGAGCTGCTCGACACGCTGCGCGCCGCCCTGCAGGACGCCTAGCGGCGCCATGGCACGCGGCGCGATCGACCTCGACGCGTACGAAGCCGGCGTGCTCGCCGCCGACCGGACGATGCTCGGCCGGGCGATCACGCTCGTCGAGTCGACCCGCCCGGACCACCAGGAGCTGGCCCAGGAGCTGCTCGCCCGGCTGCTCCCCAAGGCGGGCGGGTCGCATCGCATCGGGATCACCGGCGTCCCAGGCGCCGGCAAGTCGACGTTCGTCGACGCGCTCGGCAGCGACCTGACGGCGAGCGGCACACGGGTCGCCGTGCTGGCCGTCGACCCGTCGTCGTCGCGCACCGGCGGCAGCATCCTCGGCGACAAGACCCGCATGGCCCGCCTCGCGGCCAGCGACCTGGCGTTCATCCGGCCGTCGCCGTCGGCCGGGGTGCTCGGCGGCGTCGCCCGGGCGACGCGCGAGTCGATCGTGATCGTCGAGGCGGCGGGGTTCGACGTCGTGTTCGTCGAGACCGTCGGCGTCGGTCAGAACGAGATCACCGTCGCCAACATGGTCGACACGTTCCTGCTGCTCACGCTCGCCCGCTCCGGCGACAGCCTGCAGGGCATCAAGAAGGGCGTGCTCGAGCTCGCCGACGTGATCGCCGTGAACAAGGCCGACGGCCCGCACGTGCGCGAGGCGCAGGGCGCGGCCAAGGAGCTGGCCGCGGCGCTGCACCTGGTGGCACCGCGCGAGGACGGCTGGGTCACGCCGGTGCTCACGTGCAGCGCGGCCGAGCACACCGACCTCGACAAGGTGTGGGACCAGCTGCGTGCCCACCGCCGCCACCTCGAGCGGACGGGACGGCTCGCCCAGCACCGCGCCGAGCAGGACGTTCGCTGGATGTGGTCGACGATCGACGAGCGGCTGCGCGCTCGGTTCCGGGAGTCGGTCAAGGACCGCGTCGCCGAGGTCGAGGCGGCCGTGCGGGCGGGTCGCCTCACCCCGACCGCGGCGGCCGATCAGCTGCTCGGCTGACCGGGCGCGTCGTCGACGAGACGCAGCCCGGCGGGCGTCGTGCTCGGCTCGGCGAGGGGCAGCTCGACGACGAACTCGGTCCGGTGCGCCGGGAACAGGTGCTCGCTCATGAGGACCGGGCGACCGGACGTGTCGGTGGTGATGCGCTGGCAGCGCAGGATCGGCGCGCCGACGGGGACGCCGAGCAGCTCGGCGTCGGGTCCGTCGACGGCGTCGGCGCCGATCGTCTGGGTGGCGCCCTGCAACGGGATCCCGAGCAGCTCGTAGAACGGTCGACGCTCGACGTCCTCGCGCGACAGCGAGCGGGCGAGCTCGGCCGGGCACCACACGGTGACGACCGCGAACGGCTCGCCGTCGGCGAGGTTGACGCGCTTCACGCGCAGCACCTGCTCGACGCCGAGCGCGGCAGCGACCGGTGGTGGCGCGGCAGTGAACGCGAACTCGAGGACGCGCCGCTCCGCGTGACGTCCGACGCCCTCGAGCTGCTCCTCGATCGTGCCGAGGTGCTGGAGGCGCTGGCGAACCGGTTCGGCGGCGACGAACCACCCGAACCCCTGCCGCGCGGCGATGAGCCCCTCGTCGCGCACGACGTCGAGCGCCCGGCGCACCGTCACCCGGCTGGCGCCGAAGCGCGCCGAGAGCTCGGACTCGCTCGGCAGCAGCGTGCCGGCCGGGCTCGTGCGTGCGAGCTCCCGCAGCTCGGCGGCGATCTCCTGGTAGCGGATCTGCCTCACGGCGTGGTCCCCCCGCCGACGGGCTCGCCGGCGTCGATGAGCTCGATGCGGTTGCCGACCGGGTCGTCGAGGTAGCCGTGGACCATGCCCGGCACGTCGTCGACCCACTCGAACGCCACGCCCGTCGCCGCCACGAACGCGGCGAGGTCGCCCACCAGCAGGGCGGGATGCGCCTTGCGGGCGGGACGGAACCCGGCCTCCACCCCGAGGTGGACGCGTGCCGCGCCCTGCGCGAACCAGCAGCCGCCGCGCCCGGCCAGCGACGCCGGCTTGGCCACCTCCTCCAGCCCCAGGACGCCTGCGTAGAACGCCCGCGCGGCAGCCTCACCGCCCGGGGGCATCGCCAGCTGGACGTGGTCGATGCCCCGGATCCCGGTGTCCGGCGGAGGTTTGGCGATGGCGCTCACTTGTATTAGAGTTGTATACATCCACGACGAACGCAACACCGAAGCACGCAAGACCCGAGCACTCGAGTCCACAGCACCCGAGCGGTCCCCGATCGCCACGCCCTGTCACCCGGAGGGGAACTCATGACCACCGTCAGCGCCACCACCCCGATCGAGCTCGTCGAGGGCGTCTACGCCACCCTCCCTGATCGCGTGAAGCTCGGCCGCGAACGCCTCGGCCGCCCGCTCACGCTGACCGAGAAGATCCTCATCAACCACCTCGTCGACCCGCAGCACCAGGAGCTCGTGCGCGGCGAGAGCTACGCCGACTTCCACCCCGACCGCGTGGCGATGCAGGACGCCACCGCGCAGATGGCCCTGCTGCAGTTCATGACCGCCGGACTGCCCGAGGTCGCCGTCCCGACCACCGTGCACTGCGACCACCTGATCCAGGCCAAGGTCGGGGCCAAGATCGACCTCGGCGTGGCGATCGACACCAACAAGGAGGTCTACGAGTTCCTCCGCTCGGTGTCGGCCAAGTACAACATCGGCTTCTGGGGGCCCGGCAGCGGCATCATCCACCAGGTCGTGCTGGAGAACTACGCGTTCCCCGGCGGGATGATGATCGGCACCGACTCGCACACGCCGAACGCGGGCGGCCTCGGCATGGTCGCCATCGGTGTCGGCGGCGCCGACGCGGTCGACGTGATGACCGGCTTCCCGTTCAACGTGCGCTGGCCGAAGGTGATCGGTGTGTACCTGACCGGCTCGCTGTCGGGCTGGTCGGCGCCGAAGGACGTCATCCTCGAGGTCGCCCGCATCCTCACCGTCGAGGGCGGGACCGGGGCGATCATCGAGTACCACGGCCCGGGCGCCGACACGATCTCGGCCACCGGCAAGGCGACGATCTGCAACATGGGTGCCGAGATCGGCGCCACCACGTCGCTGTTCCCGTACGACGCCAACATGGCGGCCTACCTCAAGGCGACCGGCCGGGAGGCGATCGCCGACGCCGCCGACCAGATCGCCGAGCACCTGCGCCCGGACGAGGGCGCGCACTACGACCAGGTCATCGAGATCAACCTCGACGAGCTGAAGCCGCTCATCAACGGCCCGCACTCGCCCGACCGCGCCCACCGCGTCGGGCGCGACGTCGGTGACGCCGCCCGCGAGCACGGCTGGCCGATCGAGATCTCCTCCGCGCTGATCGGGTCGTGCACGAACTCGTCGTACGAGGACATCACCCGCGCCGCGTCGATCGCCCGGCAGGCCGCGGCCAAGGGCCTGCGGGCCAAGACGGAGCTGCTCGTCACCCCCGGCTCCGAGCAGATCCGGGCGACGATCGAGCGCGACGGCCTGCTCGCCGACCTCGAGGCCATCGGCGCCACCGTGCTCGCCAACGCCTGCGGCCCGTGCATCGGCCAGTGGTCGCGGCCCGAGAGCCTCACCGGCAGGCCGAACACGATCGTCAACTCGTACAACCGCAACTTCCCGAAGCGCAACGACGGCTCCGCCAACACGCTCGCGTTCGTGACGTCGCCGGAGACGGTGATGGCCCTCGCCCTCGCCGGCCGGCTCGACTTCGACCCGACCACCGACACACTCACCGCCCCCGACGGCACCGAGGTGCGCCTCGACCCGCCCGTCGGCGAGGTGCTGCCGGCACGCGGCTACGACCCCGGGCAGAACACGTTCACCCCGCCACCCGAGGACCGCAGCAGCGTCGAGGTCCAGGTCAGCCCGACGAGCGACCGGCTCCAGCTGCTCGAGCCGTTCCCGGCGTGGGACGGCAAGGACTTCATCGAGCTGCCGGTGCTGATGAAGGCGCAGGGCAAGTGCACGACCGACCACATCTCGGCGGCGGGCCCGTGGCTCAAGTACCGGGGCCACCTGGAGAACATCTCCGGCAACCTCTTCCTCGGCGTGGTCAACGCGTTCACCGGCGCCACCGGCGAGGGCAAGGACATCACCGACGGCCAGACCCGGCCGTTCCCGGAGATCGCCAAGCGCTACGCCGAGCAGGGCATCCGCTGGTGCGCCGTCGGCGACCGCAACTACGGCGAGGGCTCGTCCCGCGAGCACGCCGCGATGGAGCCGCGCTTCCGCGGCGGCGTGGTGATCTTCGCCCGCAGCTTCGCCCGCATCCACGAGACCAACCTGAAGAAGCAGGGGCTCGTGCCGCTGACGTTCGTCGACCCGGCCGTCTACGACCAGATCGAGGAGGACGACCGCATCAACGTGCTCGGCCTGCCGCCGGTGCCGGGCAAGCCGGTCCACTGCCAGATCGTCAAGCCCGACGGCACGACGATCGACTTCGAGTGCACACACACGTTCAGCGCCGAGCAGGTCGAGTGGTTCAAGGCCGGCAGCGCGCTGAACATCGTCCGCCAGCGGATCTCCTCGCAGCAGAGCTGAACGACGCCGGCCCGGGCCGCCTCGGCCCGGGCCCACGCGTCGACGCCGCGTACAGTCCGGCGGCGATGGACATCACCACGGCCCTGCGGACGACCGGCGCGGCGCGGGTCTTCACCGCCGACCCGGTGCCCCGTGAGACGGTGCACGCGATCCTCGACGACGCGCGCTTCGCCCCGAGCGGCGGCAACCGCCAGCCGTGGCGGGTCGCCGTCGTCGAGGACCGCGACCTGCGCCGGCTGATCGGCGAGCTGATGCAGCCGGCGTGGGACGGCTACATGGCGCGCGCCGCGCTCGGCGTCACGCCGTACAACGTCGTCGACGACGTCGAGCCCACCGACGTCCCCCACAGCCCCAACCCGCTGATCGACGCGATCACCGACGTCCCGGTCGTGCTCGCCGTGGCCGCCGACCTGCGCCGGATCGCCCTGATGGACGGCATCCTCGACCGGGTGCCGATCACCGGCGGGGCGTCGATCTACCCGTTCTGCTGGAGCATCCTGCTCGCCGCGCGCGCCCGGGGCCTGGGCGGCGTGCTCACCACGTTCCTCTCCCGCGCCGAGCCCGCCGCCGCGCCCGGCCTCGGGCTGCCCGAGCACCACGCCCTCGTGGCCACGATCTTCCTGGGCGTCCCGGTCAAGCCGGTCACCAAGCTGCGCCGCGAGCCCGTCGAGACGTTCGCCACGCTGAACCGCTTCGACGGCCCGCCGCTGACGGTCTGAGGCGGCGCCGCGCCGCCCGAGGTGTGACGACGGTCGTCACTCTGGAATCATGCAGGCCGTGGCGACCACCTCCATGCTCTCGCCGTACCGCGTCCTCGACCTGACCGACGAGCGGGCCGACCTCGCCGGGTTCATCCTGGCCGGGCTCGGCGCCGACGTGATCAAGGTCGAGCCCCCCGGGGGTGCACCGGCGCGCCACGACCCGCCGCTGGCGCCCGGTGAGCCGGACGCGCTCGCCAGCCTGCGCTTCCACGCCTACAACCGCGGCAAGCGCAGCGTCGTGCTCGACCTCGACAGCCCCGTCGATCGCCGCGACTTCATGGACCTCGTCGCGACCGCCGACGTCGTGATCGAGAACGCCGGCCCCGGCGCGATGGACGCTCGCGGGCTCGGGTTCGACGCCCTGCGCACGGTGCGCCCCGACCTCGTCTACGTCGCCATCTCACCGTTCGGACAGGACGGTCCCTACGCCCACCACCTGGCGACCGACCTCACCCTCTCGGCGATGGGCGGGTCGATGGCGCTGAACGGCGACCGCGACCGCCGGCCCGTGCGCATCACGGTCCCCCAGACCTGGCACCACGCGGCCGCGGAGAGCGTCGCCGGCGCGCTCGTCGCCCTCCACCGGCGCCGGGTCACGGGCGAGGCCCAGTTCGTCGACGCCTCGGTGCAGACCGCCGTGTTCTGGACCGGGCTGCAGGCGATGATCGCGTTCGCCATCGACGGCAAGAACATCGAGCGCGACGGGACCGTCCTGCAGCTGAGCACGCTCGTCACCCCGCTCGTGTACCCGTGCGCCGACGGCGAGGTGTGCCTCGTCGCCACCGGCGACACGATCCGCGGCCTGCTCCCCTGGATGCTCGACGACGGGGTGGTCACCCGGGAGTGGGCCGACGCCGAGGACTGGACCACCTACGAGCAGCGCCTGCTCTCGGGCGAGCCGATCGCCCATTCGCTCGAGGAGATCCGCGCCGCCATCACCGAGTTCACCAAGCGGCACACGAAGACCGAGCTGTTCGAGGGTGGCCTCGCCCGTGGCGTCACGCTGGCGCCGGTGAACACCGTCGCCGACGTCGTCGAGTTCGCCCAGCTCCAGGCGCGCGAGTACTGGGACGAGCTCACCCTGCCGAGCGGACGGCGCCTGCGGACCCCCGGCGCGTTCGTCAAGGCCTCGGCGACGCCGATCCGATGGGAGCGCCCGGCACCCGGGCTCGGGGAGCACACCGAGGAGGTGCTCGCCGAGGTGCGCGGCGCGTCGGTCAAGGTGCGCGACCGGCGGCCCGAGCAGCCCGCCCCGTCCGGTGGCGAGCCGCCGCTGCCGCTCGCCGGGGTCAAGGTCGCCGACTTCTCGTGGATCGGTGTCGGCCCGATCACCGCCAAGGCGCTCGCCGACCACGGCGCCACGGTCGTCCACATCGAGAGCGACAACCCCGCCGACCGCCTGCGCCTCGTCGGGCCGTTCAAGGACGGCATCCCCGGCGTCAACCGCTGCCAGTTCTTCGGGTCGTTCAACACGTCGAAGCTGTCGCTGCAGCTCGACCTCAAGCACCCCGTCGGCAAGGAGGTCGCCAAGCGCCTGTTCGCCTGGTGCGACATCGCGCTCGACTCCTTCACCGCCGGGACGATGAAGGCGCTGGGCCTGGACTACGAGGTCGCCCGCTCGATCAACCCGGGCATCATCATGGCGACGACCTGCCTGATGGGGCAGTACGGCCCGGCCGCCCGGCTCGCCGGCTACGGCTACCACGCCGCGGCGGTGAGCGGGTTCTACGAGATCACCGGCTGGGACGACCGCCCGCCGGGGGGCCCGTTCAACGCCTACACGGACACGATCGCGCCGCGGTTCCTGACCAGCGTGCTGCTCGCCGCGCTCGACCACCGGCGGCGCACCGGCGAGGGGCAGTTCATCGACCAGGCACAGATGGAGTCGGCGCTGCACTTCCTCACGCCCGAGCTGCTCGACGTCCAGGTGTCGGGGCACAGCGCCCGCCGCAACGGCAACTGGCACCCGACGCAGGCACCGCACGACGCGTTCCCCTGCAAGGGTGACGACCAGTGGTGCGCCATCGCCGTCGAGACCGACGAGCAGTGGGAGGCGCTGAAGCGGGTGATCGGCGAGCCGGAGTGGGCCAAGGACCCCGAGCTGGACACCGCCGCGGGCCGGCTCCGCCACGCGGCGCGGATCTACGAGGAGCTGAGCGCGTTCACAATCCAGCACGAGCCGCGGGCGCTGATGGACCTGCTGCAGGCCGCCGGCGTGCCCGCCGGGATGGTGCAGCGCTCGAGCGACCACCTCCAACACGACCCGCAGCTCGCCCACCGGCGGTTCTTCCGCCCGCTCGAGCACCCGGAGATGGGCGTGGTGCCCTACGAGGGTCACCAGTACCGGATCCGCGGCTACGACAACGGCCCGCGCTTCCCCGCTCCGTGCCTCGGCGAGCACACCTACCAGGTGCTGTCGGAGGTGCTCGGGATGAGCGACGACGAGGTCACCGAGGTGCTCGCCAGCGGCGCCTGCGGCTGACCGCCGGCACCCGGACCCGATCTGGGCGGGATCTCTGCCAACAGTTGGCCGGGATCCCGCCCAGATCGCGAAATGGCAGGAATCCCGCCCAGATCGGTGGGCGCGCGGTCAGCGGACGTGGCGGAAGAACGCGCGCACGTCGTCGACGAACGCGGCGGGCTGCTCGAACGCCGCGAAGTGGCCGCCGCGGTCGTGCTCGCGCCACTCGCGGATGTCGGTGAAGCGCCGCTCGGCCCAGCGGCGCGACGGGGTGAAGATCTCCTTGGGGAAGATCGACATCCCGGCCGGGACGCTCACCGGCTCGCGCGCCCCGAACGTGTTGAAGCTCTCCCAGTACAGCCGCGCCGACGACGCGCCGGCGGCGGGCAGCCAGTAGTGCATCACGTTGTCGAGCAGGCGGTCGCGGCTGAAGATGTCCTCCGGGTGGCCGTCGTGGTCGGCCCACGCCCAGAACTTCTCGACGATCCACGCGGCCTGGCCGGCGGGCGAGTCGACGAGCCCGTAGCCGAGGGTCTGGGGCCGCGTCGACTGCTGCGTCGAGTAGCCGGTCCCCCAACGCCGGTGCTCCTCGAGCCGGGCGAGCGCGGCTTGCTCCTGCTCGGTGAGCTCACCGGCGTCCTTGCCCGGCCCGGCCGTCACCATGTTCACGTGGATGCCGATGCAACGATCCGGGTGGCGCAGCCCGATGGCGGTCGTCACCGCCGACCCCCAGTCGCCGCCCTGGGCGCCGAATCGCTCGTAGCCGAGCGCGCTCATCAGCTCGACCCAGGCGTCGGCGATGCGCTCGACCCCCCAGCCGGTCGCGGTCGGCTTGTCGCTGAACCCGTAGCCGGGCATCGTCGGGCACACCACGTGGAACGCGTCGGCCGGGTCGCCGCCGTCGATCGTCGGGTCGCGCAGCACCTCGATCACGTCGAGGAACTCGACGACCGAGCCGGGCCAGCCATGGGTCAGCACCAGTGGCACCGCGCCGGTGTGCGGCGACGGCGCGTGGAGGACCTGGATGCCGACGCGGTCGGGGGCGCCGACCTCGGGCACGAAGCGCAGCTGCTCGTAGCGGTTCAGCTCCGCCTCGCACCGGCGCCAGTCGTACTCCTCGGCCCAGTAGGCGCACAGCTCCTGGACGTAGGCGAGGGGGATGCCCTGGGACCAGTCCGGCACGGTCTCGCGCTCGGGCCAGCGGGTGCGCCGGAGGCGCTCGCGCAGGTCGTCGAGGTCGGCCTGGGGGACGGCGATCGGGTGCGGGGTGATGATGCTCATGTGTCCGTTCCCGGGCGCCGCGCCGGCTCCCCGGCGGGGTCGCCCTGATAGCCAGGTGGGTAGGTGGCGGCGAGCTCCTCGTCCGTCGGCGCGCGCCGGACGTGCGCCTCGGGCGGCAGGAGCGCGGTGATGGCCCGCATGATCCGGCGGGTGTCGGCGTCCAGCGAGCGGTACTTCAGCTCGACCGGCTCGCCGACGCGCACGGTGACGAGCGGCGGGTTCGTGACGTTCAGGACGCGCGGCAGCCGGCTGGCGCGCGGCCAGACCCGCTCGGTGCCCCACAGCCCGATCGGGACGACCGGCGCCCCGGTCAGCGCGGCGAGCCGGGCGGTGCCCCAACGACCCTTCAGCTCGCGGTCGAAGAACGCCGGGCCGCGCGGGATCGTCCCCTGGGGCATGATCGCCACCAGCTCGCCGCCGGTGAGGGCGTCGGCGGCGGCCTGCAGCGGCTCGTCGGAGCCCGTGCCGCGATCGACGCGGATGCCGCCCATCGCCGTGGCCACCTGGCCGATGATCGGCGCGTCGAACACCTCCTTCTTGCCGAGGAAGCGCACGGTGCGCCCGGTGCGGGCGATCGTCACGGCCATCGCGACGACATCGAAGTAGCTGCGGTGGTTGGCGGCGAGGATCGCCGGGCCGGTGGCGGGGATGTGCTCGACGCCGTCGATGTCGAAGCGCACGAACGGCATCAGCTCGGGCCGGGTGAACTGCAGGGCCAGCGCCTGGAGCTCGATGCCGAGGACCGGGATCTTCACCACGCCGGGCGACACGTCGAGGTTGAGGATCGGCCAGCGCCGCATGGTCGCGAGCAGCACCATGCGCGGGTCGGGGTTGACGACGATCGGGGTGCCGACGGCCGACAGCAGCGGGGCGTCGTAGAAGCTGTCGGAGTAGGCGTAGCTCTCCTCGAGCGAGATGCCGTGCGCCCGGGCCCAGCTGCGGACCGCGGCGAGCTTGCCCGTCGCCCACACGAACGGGCCCTCGAGCGTGCCGTCGTAGGTGCCGTCGGGGGCGACGCGGTAGCGGGTGGCGACGACATCGTCGAGCCCGAGGCGCCGGGCGAGCGGGCGGACGAGGTCCTCGGGCGTGGTGGTCGCCAGCACGATCGGGCGTCCGGCGCGGCGGTGCTCGTCGAACAGGCGCCCGGCGAACGGCTGCACCATCGCGGCGAGCGAGTCGGCGGCGGCCTCGCCCGCGGCGATCATCGCCGCCTGCGAGCGGCCCCGCGCGAGCATGGCCGCCTGACGGGTGAGCGCCATCGACGGCAGGGTCTCCCCGATGCGGCGGAACAGCCCGTACAGCGCCCGCTCCCCCGGGACGCTGCGGGACGTGAAGCCGGCGGCACGCAGGGCGGCGGAGAAGACCTCCCCCGAGGCGCCGGCGAGCAGCGTCCGGTCCAGGTCGAAGAACGCGGCGCCCGGCACGGCGGCGATGGTATGCCGGGCGGCTCCAGCGGGTGAACCGCGACCGTGGCCGGCCGGGTGCGTGCGTCCGTCGCCGTGCCCGGACGAGCGCGAGGCGGCCGGGGCTCAGCCGACGTCTCGGGCGAAAACGGGAGACGCCCCGCCGGGGGAGCGGGGCGTCTCAACCTGAGCCCGGTCGATGGGGGGTCGACCTTCAGTGGGCTCTATCGAGCGGTACATGGGGGGTGTATCGCTTCGATCTGACGCTTGTGAGCATATGCACATGCCGCCGATCGCGCAAGTAGAACATTCAGATACTCGCTATCGTTCTCGCAGATGGGCAGGGCGAGCGGACCGCGGGAACGGCTCCACCCGGCGCGCCGGCACGCCGTGGCCGCTCCGGGCCAGGGACGCGGGCACGCACGCCGGCCGGGGCGCTGACGTGGACATCCGCCAGCTCGCCGCGCTCGTCGCCATCGCCGATCACGGCACCTTCTCGGCGGCGGCCCGGGCGCTGTTCACGGTGCAGTCCAACGTCTCCACGCGGATCTCCCGGCTCGAGCGCGAGCTCGGCACGACGCTCGTGGACCGCGCCCACGGCACGCTCACCGAGGACGGCCAACGTGTCGTCGAGCGCGCCCGGCGGATCCTGCGCGAGCTCGACGAGATCGCCGCCGACGTCACCCCCGTCGACGGCCAGGTCGCCGGCGACGTGCACATCGGCCTGCTCGGCACGACCGCCCGGTGGCTGCTCCCCCACCTCCTCGCGGCGCTCGACGCGCGGCACCCGAACGTGCGGGCGATCATCTCCGAGGGCAGCACGTCGGTGCTCGTCCCCGCCGTGCTGACGGGGCGCCTGCGCGCCGCGGTGATCCACCTCCCGGTCGAGGCGCCCGAGCTCGTCATCGAGCCGCTCTTCGCCGAGGACCTCGTCGTCGTCGCCCCGGCGACCCACCCGCTCGCCGCGCACGGCGAGCTCCCCCTCACCGACGTCGCCACGCACCGGCTGTTCCTGCCCCCACCGGGCTCCGCACTGCGCCGCGTCCTCGACCGCGCCGCCGGCGCCGCGGGCGTCCAGCTGCGCGTGCACGCGGAGATCGACGGCGTGCGCCTCCTCGCCAGCCTCGCCGCCGACGGCCACGGCGCGGCGATCGTCCCGGCCACCGCCGTCCCCCAGTCGGCGACGTCGCGCTTCGCCGTCGTGCGCGTGCCCGAGCTGCCGCAGCGCGTCGTGGCCCTCGTGCACCAGCGCCGCCCGCCGCCCAGCGCGCCGACCCGGGCGGTGTTCGACGTCCTGCGCGACGTGGTCGCCGACCAGGCGCGCCAGCAGCGGGGTGTGCGCGTCGGCACCCCGGCGTTCCCGTTGAGCCGGGCGATCTGATCACCTCGCGCGCCGGGACGTAGGGTCCAGCGCCATGTCCGCCATGCCAGTCCCCGGCCCCGCCGGGCGCTCCCCCGCCGAGGCGCGGCGATGACCGCGACCATCGGTCTCTGGCGCGGCACGTCGGCACCGATCACGGCGGAGGTCCGCGAGCTCGACGGGATCCACGGCCCGCGCCGGGTGATCTGGGTCGAGACAGGCGGGGAGACGGCGTCGGGGTTCCGCGGCGTCCCGCTGTCGTCGACGATCGCGGCGGTCGCCGAGCACGCGGCGGTGGTCGCCCGCCAGGAGCTGCTGCCGCTCGTCATCCAGCTGGCGTCGAGCGGCTCGGACATCCGCGAGGGCATGGCCGCGCTCGAGGGCTGGGGCCGCCTGGCGAAGGCCCTCGTCGACTGCTCCGGCGTCGTGCCGACCATCGTGATCGTCGACGGCCCGGCCGTCTCCGGCCCGGCGCTCCTCCTCGGGGTTGCCGACCTGGTCGTGATGACCCAGGAGAGCTACGGGTTCGTGAACGGGCCCGTGATGGTGGCCGAGTACACCGGCGTGCGGATCTCGTCGCAGGAGCTGGGCGGGGCCGGCGAGCTGGCCCGCAACACCGGGGTGCCCGCCCTCGTCGTGCCCGACCGCGACGCCGCCGTGGACGCGGTGGCCGACCTGCTCGCCTATCTGCCGGACAACGTCGACAGCGAACCGCCCCGCTGGCCCCGGGAGGACCCGCCCGATCGACCGTGCCCGGAGGCCGGCGACCTCATCCCGCCGGTGTCGACGGGGAGCTACGACGTGCGCGAGGTCGTGGGGGCGATCGTCGACACCGACTCGCTGCTCGAGCTGCGTGAGCGGTGGGCACCCAACGTCGTCACCGCGTTCGCCACCGTCGACGGCCGTCCCGTCGGCGTCGTGGCCAACCAGCCGCTGGCGCTCGCCGGCACACTCGACATCCCGGCGTCGCAGAAGGCGGCGCGGTTCGTGGCGTTCTGCGACGCGTTCAACCTGCCGATCCTCACGTTCGTCGACACGCCCGGCTTCTACCCCGGCAAGGACCTCGAGTGGCGGGGGATGATCCGTCACGGTGCGCAGCTCGTCTTCGCCTACGCCCGGGCGACGGTGCCGCGCATCTGCGTCGTGCTGCGCAAGAGCTACGGCGGGGCGTACATCGTCATGGACTCCAAGCGGATGGGCAACGACATCTGTCTCGCCTGGCCGTGGGCGGAGCTCGCCGTGATGGGTGCCGGGCAGGCCGCGGCGATCCTCCAGCGGCGGGCGACGCCCGAGGAGCGGGCGGCGTTCGAGGCGGACTACACCGCCCGGCTGCTCAACCCCTACGTCGCCGCCGAGCGCGGCTACATCGACGCGGTGATCCCGCCCGCCGACACCCGCCGCGAGATCGCCGCCGCGCTCGACGTGCTCGTCGACAAACGGGAGGTGCTCGCCCCGCGCAAGCACGGCAACGAGCCGCTCTGAACCGGCCCCGATCTCCCTCTTGTCACCGAGCCTGACAATTGTTAGGGTGGCGGCACGTGGCGGAGAACGGGGACGGCCGACGGGAGCGGAGGGAACGCAACCGAGACGCCGTCATCGAGGCGGTGCTCGAGATCATTGCGGGCGGTGATCTCGAGCCCACCGTCGCGGACGTCGCCGCGAGGGCGGGCGTCTCGGCCCGATCGATCTTCCGCTACTTCGACGACATCGACGACCTGTGCCGCGCCGGGCTGGCCCGGCAGCGCGAGCGGATCGACCCGATCCTCCTGCGCGAGCTCGACGTCACGGCGGACGATCCCCCCGACGCACGCGTCGCCGCGGTCGTCGACCAGCGCGTCGAGCTGTTCGAGACGATGGGCCACGTCGGCGAGTTCGCCCGCCACCGTGCCCCGTTCCAGCCGCTGATCGCGGACCAGCTCACCTTCGCCCGGGCCGTGCTGCGCGATCGCCTGGCGCGCGCCTGCGAGCCCGAGCTGGCCGACCTGCCGCCCGAGCAGCGCGACGCGATCGTCGCCGCCGCCGACGTCATGTGCTCCTTCGAGGCGTACCGCCTGCTGCGCCGGGACCACAACCGCTCCCGGGAGGACGCGGCGCGGGTCCTGCGCACCGCACTGCTGTCGCTGGTCACGGCCGGGGTGGTCGCCCGATGACGTTGGGGTCGGTGCGCCACGCGGTGCGGATCCACCGCCCCGCGGACGAGGTGTGGCACCTCGCCGGCGACCCGGCACGGCTGCACGAGTGGTTCCCCGGGATCACGTCGTGCACGGTCGAGGGCACGACGCGCACCGTCACCACGGGCACCGGGCTCGCGCTGCACGAGGAGATCCTCGTCCACGACCCGGTGCAGCGACGCTTCCAGTACCGCATCACCGCGCCCGTCGTCCGGGAGCACCGCGGCACGCTCGACGTCATCGACCTCGGCGACGGCACGTCGCTCGTGGTCTACGCGACCGACGCCGATCCCCGCACGATGGCGCTGACGATCGGAGGCGGCACCGGTGGCGCGCTCGAGGAGCTGCGCCGCCGGCTGGAGGACGGATCCACGGACGCACCGGCGGGAGGGAGTCACTGATGGGCCGCAAGATCCTGCTCGTCACCACCGACCAGCAGCGCTACGACATGCTCGGGTGCAACGGCGGGCGGATCGCCCGCACCCCGGTCGTCGACGGCCTGGCGGCCGCCGGCCGGCGCTACGAGCGGGCGCACCCGCAGTCGGTCGTGTGCATGCCGTCGCGCTCGACGATCATCACCGGCCAGCACCCGAGCACCCACGGCGTGTGGATGAACGGCGTGCCGCTGCCGCCCGACGCCCCGTCGGTCGCGGCGCTGCTCCACGACGCCGGCTACCGCACGGCGCTCGTCGGCAAGCCGCACTTCGAGCCGTTCCTCGACCCCTTCGCCCGCTTCGCCGAGAACCGCTTCGCCCGCGACGGCATGCCCGGGCCGCACCGCGGCTTCGAGCACATCGAGGCGGCGACGCACAGCGGGGTGGGGCCGCTGCACTACGCCCGCTGGCTGGCGGCGCACCACCCCGAGGCGGTGGGGATGTACTACCCGGTGCTCGACGCCGACCTGGAGGTGAACGCGGCCGGCGGCGGGGACACCGGTGCGCCGCAGGTGCACGACAACCCGATCCCGCGGGAGTGGTACCACACCGACTGGGTCGCCGAGCGCACGATCGCCTGGCTGCGGTCGTTGGACGCCGACGACGACTGGTTCTGCTGGATGAGCTTCCCCGACCCCCACCACCCGTGGGATCCGCCGATGAGCGAGCTGCACCGCGTCGACTGGCACGACGTGCCGCTGCCCGACGGCTACGTCGCCGACCGCGCCGAGCGGGAGCGGATCCTCGACGCCAAGCCGCAGCACTGGCGGCTGTGGTACGACGGCTCGCTCGTCTCCAACTACGAGGCGCCCCGCCACTGGGTGCCCGCCACGCTGACCGCCGACCAGGTGCGCGAGGTGTGTGCCCGCAACGCGGTGGAGGTCGAGCTGATCGACGAGGCGATCGGCCGCGTGCTCGACGCCATCGCCGCGCGCGGCTGGGCCGACGACGTCGACGTCATCGTCACGACCGACCACGGCGAGCTGCAGGGCGACTTCGGGCTGCTGTTCAAGGGGCCGTACCACGTCGACGGGCTGCTGCGGCTGCCGCTCATCTGGCGGCCGGCGCCCTCGGTCGGTGCGCCGCCCGCGGTGATCACGCGCCCGGTCGGGCTGGTCGACCTGGCGCCGACGTGCCTGGCGATCGCCGGGCTGCCGGTGCCGGCATGGATGGAGGGCCGCCCGCTGCCTGCCGACGACGCCGATGCCGACCGCCGCGGCTTCGAGCGGGTGCTGACGGAGTGGGACAGCGAGCTGTTCGGCGTCGAGGTGCACCTGCGCACGATCATGCGCGACCGCTGGCTGTGCACGACGTACCTGCCGGGCACGACGCACGACGGCACCGAGGGCGAGCTGTACGACCTCGTCGACGACCCGCTCCAGCAGGTCAACCGCTGGGACGATCCGGCGTGCGCGGCGCTGCGCAGCGACCTCCTCGCCGACCTCTGGGACCACCAGCCCGTGCCGACGCGCCCCCGCCGCCGCGTCGAGGCGCCCGTCTGAGCGGCGCCGCGCCGGTGGTGACCCGCGCTCGCCGCGGCGCTGCCGGCCCGGATGACCACGCCGTCGACGACGTTGCGATCATGGTGGTGGAGCTGCTGCCCTGACACGGGCAGCGGTCGGACAACGACTGAGGAGGAGATGATCGGCATGGACGATTGGGCCTGGCTGCGCACGGTGGTCGTCGTGCTCGCGTGGGTGGCGGTCGCCGGCGGCGCGGTCCTCGCCGCGCTGTGGGTGGCGTTCGGAGGGCTGCGCGCGCTCAGCCCCGAGGACCGGTTGCTCGCCGCGACGGGCGCCGCACCCGATCAGGACCGCGAGCGCGAGACCGCCTTCACGTCGGCGCAGGTCGGGATCCACGGCCTGCTGGGCATCGGCACCGCCGCGCTGATCACGTACGCGGCCACCACCGACGACCGCGTCGCCGGCTACGCCGCGAGCCTCGTCGCGATCGTGATCACGGCGATCCCCGGCGTGCTCATGTTCCTGCGGTGGCGCGAGCGTCCGCCGCAGCAGCCGCGCGTCGGCCGGCGCCGCCCGCCGCGCGTCGAGCACCGCCTCCCGGCATCAGGGGTGTACGCGCACGGGTTCTTCTCCGCCTGCATCGTCATCGGGCTGATCGTGCTCCTGGCGGTGGACTAGCCCGTCCCCGCTGGTTGCGGGGGGCGCGTCGCGGCTGCGGCGCTCCGCGACCCTTGCAAGTATCGTTCGCCCGACGGGGAGGAAGCCCCCAGATCAACCGATCGACACGTGAGCGACGAAGGGAACGACGTGCCCGACACCATCACGATCACCGACGACCGGACCGGGAAGTCCGTGACGGTCCCCATCACCGGGGGCACATTCCCGAGCTCCGCGTTGCGCGAGCTGGACCCCAACCTGTTCATGTACGACCCGGGGTACCTGTCGACGGCCGCCTGTCGCTCATCGATCACCTATCTCGATGGTGAGAAGGGCATCCTGCGCTACCGCGGCTACCCGATCGAGCAGCTCGCGGAGCAGTCCACCTACCTCGAGGTGGCGTATCTCCTGCTGAACGGCGAACTGCCCGACAAGCAGCAGCTCGAGCAGTGGACCTACGACGTGACCCACCACACGTTCATCCACGAGAACATGCGCAAGCGGTTCGTGGATGGGTTCCACTACGACGCCCACCCGATGGGCATGTTCGTGTCGTCGCTGGCGGCGCTCGGCACCTTCTACCCGGAGTCGTCGAAGATCCACGACCCCGAGATCCGCCAGAAGCAGATCGTCCGGCTGCTGGCGAAGGCGCCCACGCTCGCCGCGATGTGCTACCGCTTCTCGGTGGGGCTGCCGTTCTTCCTGCCGGACAACTCACTGTCCTACGCCGCCAACTTCCTCACGATGATGTGGAAGATCGGCGAGTACGAGCTGCACCCCACGCTCGAGCGGGCGATGGACGTGCTGTTCATCCTCCACGCCGATCACGAGCAGAACTGCGGCACGACGGCGATGCGCGTCGTCGGCTCCAGCCACGCCGACCCGTACTCGGCAGCGGCCGCAGCCGCGGCGGCCCTGTACGGCCCGCTGCACGGTGGCGCCAACGAGCAGGTCGTGCGGATGCTCACCGAGATCGGCTCCATCGAGAACGTCCCCGCGTTCATCGAGGACGTCAAGGCGGGCAAGGGCCGGCTGATGGGCTTCGGCCACCGCGTCTACAAGAACTACGACCCCCGGGCGAAGATCATCAAGCGCACGGCGTACGAGGTCTTCGAGGTCACCGGCAAGAACCCGCTCCTCGACATCGCCCTCAAGCTCGAGGAGACGGCGCTGTCGGACTCCTACTTCATCGACCGCAAGCTGTACCCGAACGTCGACTTCTACTCGGGGCTCATCTACCAGGCGATGGGCTTCCCGGTGGAGATGTTCACGGTGCTGTTCGCGATCCCGCGCATGGCGGGGTGGCTGGCGCACTGGGTCGAGCTGCTCAACGACAAGGACCAGAAGATCTCCCGTCCGCGTCAGCTGTACACGGGTCCCGACCAGCGCGACTACGTGCCGCTCGGCGACCGCTGACCGCAAGCCGCGCGGCCGGCGGGCTCCCCGACGACCTCGCGATCGAACCGAGGAGGGGCCGGTGCACCGGCCCCTCCTCGCGCGTCGGGGCGTCCGTTCCAGGTTCACAAGCGCACGAAACGCGGCCGCTCTAACGTCGCCGGCCGAGCGGTGGTGGGCGGCGCTCCGAGTCTGGGAGGAACGAACATGCGGGGAGTCACGGCGCGCCGACGTCGGCGCGCGCTCGTCGTGCTCGCAGCACCGGCGATGTTGCTGGCGGCGACCACCACGGCGGGTGCGTCACCACCGACCGATCCACCTGGCGCGCCACCCGGTGGGCTGTCCGAGGTCCCCGACGGCATCGAGCTCGGCGAGCGGATCACCGCGCCGAAGGCACCGACGAGCGCGATCGCGCAGACGGACCCCGCCCTGCTCGGGCGCACCGACAGCGAGCCGCTCAACGTGCTCGTGAAGCTCGACTACGACTCGGTGGCGACCTACACCGGCACGATCGCCGGCCTGGCGCCGACCAGCCCGGCGGTCACCGGCCGCGAGCTCACCGCGCGGTCCACGGCGGAGCGCCAGTACGAGCGCTTCATCGAGTCGCAGGAGGCCTCGTTCCAGGCCGAGCTCGCCGAGGTGGTGCCCGAGGCCCGCGTCGGACGGTCCCTGCGCACCGTCTACGGCGGGATGGCGCTGACGGTGCCGGCGAACCGGATCGACGAGCTGCTGACGATCCCCGGCGTCGTCGCCGTGCAGGAAGACGAGCTGCTGCAGCCGCTGACCGACGAGAGCATCGGGTTCATCGGCGCCGACGCCCTCGACGCCCCGCTCGGCGGCGACCGCCGTGCCGGGTCCGGCGTGATCGTCGGGATCCTCGACACCGGGGTCTGGCCGGAGCACCCGAGCTTCGCCGACCAGGGACACATGCAGCCGCCGCCGCGGACGTTCGACGGGCGCCCCCGCACGTGCGACTTCGGGGACAACCCGCTCACGCCGGAGCACGACCCGTTCGTCTGCAACAACAAGCTGATCGGCGGCGCGGCGTTCCTCGACACGTACCTGTCGCGGCCCGGCCTGCCTCCCGAGCCGTTCCACACCGCGCGCGACAGCAACGGTCACGGCACCCACACCGCGTCGACCGCGGCCGGCAACGTGCTCGACTCGGCCGAGGTGTTCGGGGTCGAGCGCGGCCCGCTGCGCGGCGTGGCGCCGGGCGCGTGGGTGTCGATCTACAAGGTGTGCGGCATCGAGGGCTGCTTCGAGTCGGACTCGGCAGCTGCCGTCGGCCAGGCGATCCTCGACGGTGTCGACGTCATCAACTTCTCGATCTCCGGCGGCACCAACCCGGCGACCGACCCGGTCGAGCTGGCCTTCCTCGACGCCTACGCGGCCGGTGTGTTCGTGGCCACCTCGGCCGGCAACGACGGGCCCGGCGCGAGCACGGCGAACCACCTGTCGCCGTGGACGACCACGGTCGCCGCGTCGACCCAGACGCGCGAGTTCCAGTCGACGCTCACGGTCACCGCACCGGACGGCTCGAGCGCCCGGTTCGTCGGCGCCTCGATCACCGGCGGCGTCACGACGCCACTGCCGATCGTGCTCTCGTCGGCGGCGCCGTACAACGACGAGCTGTGCCTCTCGCCCGCGCCGCCGGGGATCTTCACGGGGAAGATCGTCGCCTGTGAGCGCGGCGTGAACGCCCGCGTCGAGAAGGGCTTCAACGTGCTGCAGGGCGGGGCGGCCGGCATGGTGCTGTACAACCCGTCGCTCGCCGACGTCGAGACCGACAACCACTGGCTGCCGACGGTGCACCTCGCCGACGGCACCGACCTCGAGGCGTTCCTCCAGGCGCACCCGGACGCCACCGCGTCGTTCACCGCCGGCCAGAAGGCCGACGGCCACGGCGACGTCATGGCGGCGTTCTCCTCGCGCGGCCCGGCGGGGCACTTCATCAAGCCGGACGTGACCGCGCCCGGCGTGCAGATCCTCGCCGGCCACACGCCGGTGCCGACCATGGAGGGGATCGTCGGCGGTCCCGACGGGCAGCTGTTCCAGGCGATCGCCGGCACGTCGATGTCGTCGCCGCACGTCGCCGGGTCGGCCGCCCTGCTCGCCGCACTGCATCCGGACTGGACGCCCGGTCAGATCAAGTCGGCGCTGATGACGACGGCGACGACCGCGGTCGTCAAGGAGGACCTCACGACACCGGCCGATCCGTTCGACGCCGGCGCCGGACGGATCCGCGTCGACGTCGCCGCCAACCCCGGCGTCACGTTCGACGCCCGGGCGTCGGAGATGATCGCGCTGGCCACGGACCCGGTGAACGCCGTGCACCTCAACCTGCCGTCGATCAACGCGCCGGTGATGCCCGGCCGGTTGACCACGACGCGGGTCGCGACGAACGTCAGCAGCCGGCGGCTCGTGTACGAGGTGCAGACCAGTGCGCCGCCGGGCACGACGATCGAGGTCGCCCAGCGTCACCTCAACGTCGGCCCCCAGCAGTCGGGCGAGCTCGACGTCACCATCACCGCCGAGGGCGTGGAGGGCCAGCAGTTCGGCGAGATCCGCCTGGTGCCACGCCAGCCGGGCTTCCCGACGCTGCACATCCCGGTGGCGTTCGTGCCCACCCAGGGGTCGGTGCGGCTGACGAGCGACTGCGACCCGGACACGATCGCCCGCGGCACGCAGACGCGCTGCACGGTCATCGCGACGAACGTGGGTGCCACCGACACCGAGGTCGACGTGACGACCACGGTGGACAACCGGCTGCGCATCCTCGAGGTGATCGGCGACGCCCGTCTCGTGTCCGGGCGGGTCCAGGCGCACGCCGCGCTCAACGCCGCGCTGCCGGGCGTCCCGTCGGTCGAGCCCGGTGAGCTCGCCGGCTACGTCCCGCTGGACGCGTTCGAAAGCACGCTGACCATCCCGGTCGGTGACGAGGAGATCGTCAACCTCAACGTGCCGCCGTTCGAGTTCAACGGCCGCACCTACTCGGTCGTCGGCGTCGATGTCAACGGCTACCTCGTCGTCGGCGGCGGCACCGCCGAGGACAACGTGTGCTGCACGTTGCCGACCGGCCCCGACCCGGCCCGGCCGAACAACGTGCTGGCGCCGTTCTGGACCGACCTCGACGGCACCGGGGCGCCGGGCATCCTGGCGAACGTCCTCAGCGACGGCCTCGATGCCTGGCTCGTGGTCGAGTGGCGGGTGAACGTCTGGGGTTCGGACGACCTGCGGACGTTCCAGGTGTGGATCGGGCTGACGGGTGACGCCAACCCGGAGCAGGACATCACGTTCGCGTACGCCACCACCCCGCAGGCCGACCCGGCCGGGCAGGAATTCCTCGTCGGCGCCGAGAACGAGCTCGGCGACGGGGACATGACGGCCGTCCTGCCGACCGAGGACCTGCGCGTCACGAGCACCGAGCCGACGCCGGGCGGCGAGGTGTCCTACGTCGTGGTGGCCCGCGGTGAGCGCGCCGGCGAGGGCGTGGTGACGACCGAGCTGTTCAGCCCCGACGTGCCGGGCATCACGGTGCAGCGCAGCACCGTCGAGGTGACCCGTCGCTGACGCCCCGCTCCCCCGCCTGCGGGCCCGGTCCACCCGTCCGGGCCCGCAGGCACCGGGGTGCGTCAGCCCTCCAGCGGCGGCTGGGGGTGCTCGCAGAGGAAGATCGAACGCCGCCCGCCGGCGTGGTAGTGGTAGCGCACGCCGTCGACCTCGAGGATGACGCGGACGCCCGGGACGAGCGCCTGGGTGTAGGCCATGCCCGGCTCGGGGCAGCCGATGGCGCCGTCCCGCCACGTGACCTCCTCCGTCGTGACGACGGCGATGGCCGACTCGTCCACGCCGAGCCGCGCCGCGAGGTCGGCGATCGCCGCCTGCTCGTGGCTGCTGCCGGTCGGCCCGGTGGGTGGGCGCGTGCCACCCGGTCCCGTGGCCGGCGTGATCGTCGCGTCCGACGGTCGCAGCGACGGCGGGGTGGCGTCGGGCTCGTCGGTCGTCACCGGGGCGACCGTACCGCCGCTGCCGGCCGCGGTCGTGCCGGGTCCGGCGGCGGAGGCCGTGGTGGAGACGGCGGTGGGGGCCGGCGTGGCGTCGTCGTCGCCGCACGCAGCGACGACGACCAGGACGACGGCGAGCGCGGCGGGGAGGGCGGACCTGCGCATGGTGATGCGACGCTGCCCGGCCGCGGCCGGTTCCATGCCCCGGCGGCGCGCGTCGCTCGGGATCCGCGGCCGTGACCTCGTTAGCCTGGCCGCGTGCCGGAGAACTCTGCCCCGATCATCTACACGCACACCGACGAGGCGCCGATGCTGGCGACCTACTCGTTCCTGCCGATCGTGCAGGCCTACGCAGGGGTCGCCGGGGTCCCCGTCGAGTCGCGCGACATCTCGCTGGCGGGGCGCATCCTCGCCGCGTTCCCGGAGCGCCTGCGCGAGGACCAGCGCGTCGGGGACGCCCTCGCCGAGCTCGGTGAGCTGGCGAAGCGGCCCGAAGCGAACATCATCAAGCTGCCCAACATCTCGGCGTCGATCCCCCAGCTGAAGGCGGCGATCGCCGAGCTGCAGCAGCAGGGCTACGCGGTGCCGGACTACCCCGACGACCCGGCCACCGACGAGGAGCGCGACATCCGCGCCCGCTACGACAAGATCAAGGGCTCGGCGGTGAACCCGGTGCTGCGCGAGGGCAACTCGGACCGCCGGGCGCCCAAGGCGGTCAAGGAGTACGCCCGCAAGCACCCGCACTCGATGGGCCCGTGGAGCAAGGACTCCAAGACCAACGTCGCCCACATGGAGTCCGACGACTTCCGCTCCAACGAGAAGTCGGTCGTCATCGAGGCCGATGGGTCGCTGCGGATCGAGCACGTCGCCGACGACGGCACGGTCACCGTGCTGCGCGAGTCCGTGCCGGTGCTGGCCGGTGAGGTGGTCGACGGCACGGTGATGCGCGTCGCCGCGCTGCGCGAGTTCCTGCGCCGCGCGATCGAGCGGGCCAAGGCCGAGGACGTCCTGTTCTCCGTGCACCTCAAGGCGACGATGATGAAGGTCTCCGACCCGATCATCTTCGGCCACGTCGTGCAGACGTTCTTCCCGCGGCTGTTCGAGGAGTACGGCGACGTGCTGCGCGCCGCCGACATCAACCCCAACGACGGCCTCGGCACGCTGCTCGCGGAGGCCGCCAAGCTGCCCGAGGGCGACGCCATCAAGGCCGCCGTGGAGGCCGGGCTCGCCGAGGGCCCGCGCCTCGCGATGGTCGACTCCGACCGCGGGATCACCAACCTGCATGTGCCGTCGGACGTGATCGTCGACGCCTCGATGCCGGCGATGATCCGCAACTCCGGGCACATGTGGGGCCCCGACGGCAAGGAGTACGACACGCTGGCGGTGATCCCCGACAGCTCCTACGCCGGGATCTACCAGGCGGTGATCGACGACTGCCGGGCCAACGGGGCGTTCGACCCGGCGACGATGGGCTCGGTCCCCAACGTCGGCCTGATGGCCCAGGCCGCCGAGGAGTACGGCTCCCACGACAAGACCTTCGAGATCCCCGCGGACGGCGTCGTGCGCGTCGTCGACCAGCAGGGCACGGTGCTCATCGAGCACGAGGTGTCGGCGGGCGACATCTGGCGGGCCTGCCAGACCAAGGACGTCGCCATCCGCGACTGGGTCAAGCTCGCCGTCAACCGGGCCCGGGCCACCGGCGCGCCGGCGGTGTTCTGGCTGGATCCGGGCCGCGCCCACGACGCCAACCTGATCCGCAAGGTCGAGACGTACCTCCAGGACCACGACACGTCGGGGCTCGACATCCGCATCCTCCCGCCGATCGAGGCGATGAAGCTGTCGCTCGAGCGGATCCGTCGCGGCGAGGACACGATCTCGGTCACTGGCAACGTGCTGCGCGACTACCTCACCGACCTGTTCCCGATCATGGAGCTCGGCACGAGCGCCAAGATGCTGTCGATCGTGCCGCTGCTCAACGGCGGCGGGCTGTTCGAGACCGGCGCCGGCGGCTCGGCCCCGAAGCACGTCCAGCAGCTGCTGAAGGAGAACTACCTGCGCTGGGACAGCCTCGGGGAGTTCCTCGCCCTGGCCGTCAGCTTCGAGCACTACGCCAACGTGATGGGCAACCCGCGGGCCAAGGTGCTCGCCGACACGCTGGACCGGGCGACGGGGACGTTCCTCGAGGAGAACAAGTCGCCGGCGCGCAAGGTCGGCCAGATCGACAACCGCGGCAGCCATTTCTACCTCGCCCTGTACTGGGCCCGGGAGCTCGCCGCGCAGACCGACGACCCCGAGCTCGCCGCGGCGTTCGCCCCGCTGGCGAAGACGCTCACCGAGAACGAGCAGCAGATCAACAGCGAGCTGCTCGCCGTGCAGGGGTCGCCGGTCGACATCGGCGGCTACTACCGGCCGGACCCGGCCAAGACCACGGCGGTGATGCGCCCGTCCAAGACGTTCAACGACTCGCTCGCCACGCTCACCGCGAGCTGAGCCGATCGGGTCGCGCCCGGCGGCCGGCCGAGGGGTTCGGCCGCCGGGTGCCCGGGCCGTACGATCGCTGGCGATGGACTTCGAGTGGACCCCGGAACAGGTCGCCCTGCGTGAGCAAGCCCGAGCGGTGGCCGCCGAGGCGGTCGCCCGCTACGGCCGCCACAACGACTCGTGGATCAACGGCTACTCCAAGGAGTTCGCCAAGACGTTGGCCGAGCTCGGGTGGATCGGGCTCACGTGGCCGAAGGAGTTCGGCGGCGGCGGCCGGCCGCCGGTCGACCGGCTGATCATCGCGGAGGAGATGATCAAGGCCGGGGCGCCGGTCGCGGCGATGTGGTTCGCCGACCGGCAGATGGGCCCGACGCTCATCGCCTTCGGGCGCAAGGACCAGCAGGAGGCGTTCCTGCCGGGCATCCTCGCCGGCGAGACGACCTGGTGCATCGGGATGTCCGAGCCCGAGGCGGGCAGCGACCTGGCGTCGCTCAAGACGTCGGCCCGCCGTGACAGCGACGAGTGGGTGATCAACGGGCAGAAGATCTGGACGTCGTTCGGCGCCGTCGCCGACTACTGCTACCTGATCTGCCGGACGTCGTCGGAGGGCCCGCCGCACGCCGGGATCAGCGAGATCATCGTGCCGATGAACACCCCGGGCATCGAGGTCCGCCCGATCAAGGACATGACCGGCAACCGGCACTTCTGCGAGGTGTTCTTCACCGACGTGCGCGTGCCGGTGGAGAACCTCGTCGGCACCGAGGGCAACGCGTTCAAGCAGACGATGCGCCAGCTCGAGCACGAGCGCGGCGGCATCGACCGCCTGGTGTCGAACTACGCGCTGTTCAAGTTGGCGTGCGAGCGGGCCGACACGTCCGACCCGCTGGTCCGCCAGGAGATCGCCGCGCTCGAGACGACGTACCGCATCGGCCGCATCCTCGTGATGCGCGAGGTGCTCAAGCAGGCGCCGGCCGGCTTCTCGGCGGCGACGAAGTGCTTCTGCACCGAGCACGAACAGCGCGTCGCCGACTTCGTCGCCCGGGTCTACGGGCCCGAGGCGCTGCTGTGGAACGACATCGGCCGCGGCATCGCCTACGCGCCCGCCTACACGATCATGGGCGGCACGTCGAACGTGATGCGCAACATCCTCGGCGAGCGGGTGCTCGGCCTGCCGCGCGAGCCTCGGTGACATGAGCGGCGCGGATCCCGATCGGATCCACTTCGTGCCCGGGACGTCCGGGCCCGAGATCGTGGGCAGCGACGGCGTCTGGTTGCACACCGGCGACGGCCGCCGGATCCTGGACGGCGGCGGCGGGGCGATCGTGTCCAACATCGGCCACGGCCGCCGGGAGATCGCCGACGCCGTGCACGCCGCACTCGCCACCGGTGGCTACGTCCTGCCGGTGTGGCCGACCCCCCACCGGGAGCGGCTCTACGACCTCCTCGTCAAGCGCTGGCTGCCCGCCGGGATGGGCCACGTGTTCTTCACGAGCGGGGGCAGCGAGTCGGCGGACTCGGCGATCCGCCTGGCGCGCGCCTACCACGTCGCCAACGGGCGACCGCAGCGCTGGAAGGTGATCGGCCGCCACCCCAGCTACCACGGGCTCACCCTGGGCGCCCTGGCCGTCGGCAGCCACCAGACGCGCCGCGCCGGGTTCGAGCCGATCCTGCCCGACTTCCCCCACGTGCCCTGGAACGACGCCGCGGCGTTCGAGGCGCTCGTCGAGGCGGAGGGGCCCGACACGATCGCCGCGTTCGTGTTCGAGCCGATCACCGGCGCCGCGGGCGGCTGCCTGATCGCGCCCGACGAGTACTGGGCGGCGGTCGCCGAGGTCTGCCGGCGCCATGACATCCTGCTCGTCGCCGACGAGGTGATGACCGGGTTCGGGCGCACGGGCACGCGCTGGGGCCACGAGCATTTCCCGCTCTCCCCCGACGTGCTCTACGGGGGCAAGGGCCTCGGCGGCGGCTACGTGCCGATCGGCATGGTCGCCGCCCGCGACGAGATCGTCGAGGCCCTGCGCGGCAGCGGGTTCATGTTCTTCACGTTCACCGGCAGCGACGCCGCGTGCGCCGGCGCGGTCGCCGTGCTGGAGGTGCTCGAGCGTGAGGGGCTCGTCGAGCGGGCGGCCACGGTGGGTGCCCGCCTCGGCGCCCGCCTCGCCGAGGCCGTCGGCGACCATCCCGCGGTCACCGACGTCCGCGGGCGCGGCATGTTCTGGGGCGTCGAGCTGCGCGCCAGCGGCGGCGCCCTCGCCCAGGCCGTCGTCGCCGAGGCGATGCGCCGCGAGCTGTGGGTCTACCCCGCCGGATCCGGCCCGCCGGTGCCCGACGCGGTGATGATCGGCTGCGCGTTCACGATCAGCGACGACGAGATCGAGGTGCTGATCGAGCGCCTCGCCGCGGCGATCGAGGCCGCCGCCACCCGCGCCTGACGGCCCAGCTCGACGTGCCGTCCGTCACATCGGGGGCCGCGAACGTGTCATCATCGCGCCATGTCGTCCCCTGCAACGAACATCGGGCACTTCGTCTCCAAGCGGGCGCACCTGAACCCGGATCTCGAGGCGATCGTCGACGTCGACACCGGACGCCGGTTCACGTTCGCCGAGCTCAACGACCGGGTCAATCGCACGGGCCACCTGCTCCGCGCACAGGGCGTCGGCCGCGGGGACCGCGTCGCCCTGCTGATGATGAACTCCGTCGAGTTCGAGGAGTCCTACTTCGCGATCGCCAAGCTCGGCGCCACCGCCGTGCCGTTGAACTGGCGGCTCGTGCCCGACGAGCTGGCCTTCATCCTCGCCGACGCCGGCGCCACGACGATCATCTTCGGCACCGAGTTCGCCGACACCGTCGACCAGCTGCGCACGGGCGGCCAGACCGCGCTGACGACGTACGTCCAGGTCGGCGACGGCGTCCGTGACTGGGCGATCGACTACGCCGCGGCGCAGGCGGCGGCGTCGAACGAGGAGATCGACGTCGAGACCGACGTCCACGACCTCCTCTACATCATGTACACGTCGGGCACGACGGGCCTGCCCAAGGGCGTGATGCACTCCCACCACACCGCGCTGTGGGCGATCCTCACGATCGACGCGACCGCGGACCAGCACTTCGGGGACCGCTACCTCGTCGCCCTGCCGCTGTTCCACGTCGGCGCCCTCACGCCGGCCACCGCCGCGATGTACGCCGGCGTGACCCAGGTCGTGATGCGCACGTTCGACCCGGTGAAGGCGTGGGAGTACATCGCCGCCGAGCGGGTGACCACCGGGCTCCTCGTGCCGGCGATGCTCCAGTTCATGCTGCAGACCCGCCCCGCCGACATCGATCTGTCGCGGGTGCGCTGGATGATGAGCGGCGCCTCCCCGGTGCCGGTGACGCTGATCGAGGCCTACGCCGAGATCGGCATCGAGATCCACCAGGTGTACGGCCTCACGGAGAGCTGCGGCCCGGCCTGCCTGATCAGCCCCGACCAGGCCCTGAAGCGGGCCGGCTCGACCGGCAAGGAGTTCTTCTTCACCAAGGTGCGCGTCGTCGATCCCGAGGGCAACGACGTCCCGCCCGACACCCCCGGCGAGCTGATCTGCCAGGGCCCCCACGTGATGGTCGGCTACTGGAACCGGCCCGAGGCGACGGCCGAGGCGATCCGCGACGGCTGGCTGCACACCGGTGACGTCGCCGTCATGGACAAGGACGGCTACGTCTACATCCACGACCGGATCAAGGACATGATCATCAGCGGCGGCGAGAACGTGTACCCCGCCGAGATCGAGAACGTCCTGCTGCAGCACCCGGCGATCGCTGATGTGGCGGTGATCGGGCGGCCGTCGGAGCGGTGGGGCGAGACGCCGCTGGCGGTGGTCGTGCGCAAGGACGACTCGCTCACCGAGCAAGAGGTCATCGACTTCACCGAGGGCAAGCTGGCCCGCTACAAGCGGCCCACCGGCGTGGTGTTCGTCGACGAGATCCCGCGCAACCCCTCGGGCAAGGCGCTCAAGCGGGTGCTGCGCGAGCGCTTCAACGAGCCGGCGCCGTAGGCCTCCGCGGCAGCACCAGCATCACGCGGACGCCGCCGAGCGGGGCGTCGCGGATCTGGAGGCGCCCGCCGTGGGCGGCCGCAGCGGCGTTGCCCGAACGGGCAACGCGCTCGCCCCCACGGCGGCCCGTCGGCACGTTCAGCGCGGCGCCGGCCGTCCCTACGATCGCCGCAGGAGGACCGATGGGGGCAACCACCGGAGCTGGTGAGCGTGCTCGGCGCCCGACCGGGTCGGCCGATCCGGGCCGGCGGCCGACCACCCGGGTGCCGGGGACCGTGGGGACGTTGAAGTCCGCGCTCAAGGCGGCGGGCGCCGGTGGCCGCGCCGTGCGGGTCGCTCCGGCGATGGCCACGCTCCAGGGCACGGGCGGGAACCGGCTCGTCCAGCGGCTGGTCTCCTGGGCGCGGCCATCGCCGAGCAGCTGGGCCGGTCAGCTGCCGGTGGTGCGCGTCCCGGCCCCGGGGCGCACCGTCCAGCGCCAGGCCCCACCCGCCGCCGACCCGCTCGTCGACCAGGCCAAGCAGGACCTGGCGACGTTCGAGGCCGGTGTCTACACGCGCAAGAACCACACCGTCGGGGTCAACGGCAAGTTCGACGTCACGTACGCGCCCAAGGCCAAGCGGATGGACGTCACCGTGCGCGTGAAGTTCGACTACAAGGGCGCCGGCTGGACGTTCTTCGACCGCATCGTCAGCGCGGTCAAGTTCATCACCCAGGCCGAGTCGGCGTGGTCGGCCAAGTACCAGCTCGGCGTCGTGCGACCTCCTTCCGAGGTGTGGGCGAAGGCGCTCAACCCGGTCTCGGTGAAGGTCAGCGTCGTCCCGGTCACCACGAACCAGCACTTCATCGTGCGCTTCCACAAGGGGGCGGGCGGGGCGCAGGTCGCCGGTGGCGTCACCGACATCTACGAGGACGACGTCACGCCCAGCCAGAAGGCGTTCAACCCGGTGACGGCCGAGGGCGAGCTCGAGCGGGTCCGGCGGATCAACCCGTCGCCCGTGCTGTTCGGCCACGACTCGGCGGCGATCCCGGCCGACTACGTGCCGAAGCTGAACTTCCTGACCGACTACCTGAAGCGGATCCACAACCCGCCGTTCGTGCTCGACCTCAAGGGCTTCGCCTCCAGCGTCGGCGCGGCGGACTACAACAAGCGCCTCGCCGAGCGGCGCGCCAAGGCCGTCGAGGACCACCTCGTCGCGGCCGGGCTGACGAACCACTCGGTCAGCCACCTCGGCATCGGCGAGGTCCCCGGCGGTCACGGCCCGGAGTTCCGCAAGGTCGACATCGACGTGTCGATCCAGCCGGGCTGGGAGAACACGTTCTCGACCATCCCCCACGAGTTCGGGCACATGCTCGGCCTCGGCGACGAGTACCAGGGCAAGAAGAACACCGTCGCGACCCACCACGGGCTCGTCGCCAAGCACTTCGGCAACGAGTACGCCGACCAGACCGTGAAGCGCGGCGACGTCGGCAGCGCCGCGGTCATGCACTTCGGCGAGGATGTCCGCATCCACCACTACGTGACGATGTGGGACGCGCTCGCCCGGGCGACCGCCGCGGCGCCCGTCCCGGTGCCCCCGCTCGCCCACGACGACTGGAAGCTGCTCGAGTGAGCGCGTCGATGATCCTGTGCAGCCTGGGGATGGCCGGCGTGGCAGTGCTGTCGCTGCTCGCAGCCGGTTGTGCGGACGGCGACGACGGGCCGGCCGGCGGCGCGGCGGGCGGCACCGAGCCACCCGGGATCACCACGTCGGCGTCGATCCCCGACGACATCGACACGCGGCTCGCCCGGCGCATCACCGAGCCGCTCCCGGACGACGTGGTCGTGCGCGTCCAGCGGATCAACCGTGGGCCCGACCCGCGCAGCAACGTGTGGTGGCAGCTGACGGCGGACGGTGACGTCCGCCTCGCCCGGCACTCACGGGACACGAGCGATCCGGACACGCCGTTCGACGCACCGCTGCCCGACGCGCCGACGATGTCGCTCGGCGCGGACGCGGCCACCGAGCTCGTGGACGCGATCGTCGCCGCCGGCTTCGCCGCGCAGCCCGCGTACCAGGCGAACGAGGGCGTGGAGGACGGCACGTTCCTCGTCGTCACCGCGCGGCTCCCCGACGGCCGCGTGCACGAGGTCGCCTATGTCGGCGTCGAGCGACCACCCGTCGACGCCGTGCTCGCACTCACCGAGCGGATCGTGGAGGGATCATGATCGACACGAGCCTCGAGACCGGCGCCCACGAACCGGTCCGCTACCCCCGGCGCAGCTCGCCGTGCCTGACGTGCCCGACGTCGCCGTGCTGCACGTACCTGCCGCTGCACACGTTCCAGGTGACGACGATGGTCGAGCTCGACCACGCCGCCTACCTGCTCAACTTCGATCGCATCGAGCTCGGGCTCTCCGCGTCAGGGACGTGGACGGTGGCGTACCGGCAGGCGTGCCGTCACCTCGACCCGGTCGACCGCTCGTGCCGCGTCCACGGCACACCCGAGCAGCCCCAGATCTGCGCCCGCTACAACCCGCACCACTGCTGGTACAAGCGCGTCCTGACGTCGCCGACGAGCCCGGACCACATCCGCCTCGATCGCCGACGCTTCGAGCAGCTCGTCGCGCACCTCGAGTTCGACGACGGCGGTGACCTCGTGGCGTGCCCGCCGTGGGCGGAGCTGGTCGAGCTGCTGGCGGACCCGATCGTGGAGCCTCCGCTCGACGCGGGAGCGGCACGCTCGGTGCCGCCGCCGGACGCGGTGCCGGTGCAGTTCGTCGACCCGCCCCGGCGCCGGCGCGGCGACGACCTGTTCACGTACGCCGAGGTCGGCAACCCGTGCGACGGCTGTGCCGCCCACTGCTGCACGAAGCTGCTGTTCCCGTACCCCGTCCCGGCGGCGCGCTCGAACCTCGACCACCTGCGCTTCTGCCTCGGGTTCCCCGGCGTGTCGGTGAGCGTGGCGGACGGCGCGTGGTCGCTCGTGGTCGACACGACGTGCCGGCATCTCGACGGCGGCCGCTGCGCCGTGCACGGGCAGCCGGAGCGCCCGGACCTGTGCACGTACTACGACGAGTGGACCTGCGCGTACCGGGTGCAGTTCGGCGACCACCCCGCCGCCGCACCCCGCGCCCGGGGCGAGCAGTGGGAGCTGCTCGTCAGCTGCTTCCGCTTCGATGCCGAGGGCAACGTCGTCGAGATGCTGACCGCGGACGGGATCGGCCAGGTCCTCGCGGCGGGCCGGCCCGTCGCCGAGCTCGTGGCCGTCTGATCGACGGCGTGCGGCGCGTCACCGGCCGGGTGCGCCGGGGCGCTCGGCCCGTCCGGCCGCCTCGGTGCCGGAGGAGCGCACGATGCGGTGCAGCTCGTTCAACGCCCGCCGTGCGCCGCCCCACGCCGGCCCGAGCTCGGCGAGCACGCGCTCGATGCGCACCCGCTCGGCCAGCAGCCGGCTGCACTCGTCGATGAGCGCCTCGACCCGGTCCCGCGGCAGGCTGCCGGTGAGGGCGAGCGATCTCCGGAGTCCTTCCAGCTCGTGCTGCTGCACGCACCCGATCGTACCGAACGAGTGTTCGTCACACGAGTGCCCGGACGCGCAACGGCCCGGCCGCCGGCGGGATCGCCGGGGACCGGGCCGTCCTGGTGGGCACGACGGGACTCGAACCCGGGACCTCCACCGTGTCATGGTGGCGCTCTAACCAACTGAGCTACGCGCCCACTGCACCACCCGGCGAACCGGGCTGCGATGTGCGTCGCGGATCCTAGCGGCCGGGCACCGGTCGCGGCACCTCCCAATCCGGGGCCCGTTCTGGGCGGGATCCCCGCCAACAGTTGGCAGAGATCCCGCCCAGATGGTGAAACGGCAGGGATCCCGCCCCAGATCGCCGGGGCCTGCCCGCTGGCGGCGGCGTTCCGAGGTGGGCTCGCCGGCCCGTACGCTCCGGCGCGTGCTCGGCCAGTTGTTCGAGCTGCCCGACGGGCGGCACCTGTGCTTCGACGACGTGGGGGACCCGGCCGGCCCGGTGGTGGTGTACGTCCACGGCACGCCGGACTCCCGCCGGGCGCGCCACCCCGACGACGCGGTGACGGCGGCGGCCGGGGTGCGGCTCCTCGCCGTGGACCGGCCCGGGTTCGGCGGCAGCTCGCCGCACCCCGACGGCACCGTCGGCACGTTCGCCGACGACGTCGCCGCCCTCGCCGCCCACCGCGGCATCGAGCGCCTGTCCGTGCTCGGCTGGTCGGCCGGCGCCGTGCACGCCCTCGCCGTCGCCGCTCGGCACCCGTCGCTCGTCCGCTGCGTCGGCATCGTCGCCGGGCTCCCGCCGGCGCAGGCCTACGCCACCGAGGACCTCCTCGCCGCGGCGAGCGAGGACCGCCGCACCGTGGTCGCCGTCGCCGCCGAGTCCTCCCCCACCGAGGCCGGCGAGATGCTCGCCCCGCTGCTCGCCCCGTTCCCGTGCGACCTCGACCTCGCCCGCGAGCTCGTGCTCGAGCGTGCCGACGAGGCCCGGCGCCGCGAGCTCGACGCCGTCCCCGGCGCGGTCGACGCGATGGCCACCGGCGTCGTCGACGCCGTCGCCCAGGGGCTCGACGGCCTGGTCCACGACATCGCCCTCCAGCTGACCCCGCCCGACTTCGACCTCGGCGCGGTCGTCTGCCCGGTGCTGCTGTGGTACGGCGGCCTCGACCGCGACGCCCCGCCGGCGTTCGGTCACTGGCTCGCCGCCCACCTGGCCGACGCCGAGCTGGTGGTGATCGAGGAGGCCGGCCACTGCCTCGTGCTGCCGCGCTGGGCGGAGATCCTGCACGCGCTCACCGTCGAGCACCCGCGCCGCACCGAGCGGGCGGCGCGCACCTGACCCACCCGTCCCCGGGCAGCGGATCCGGCTGGCGCGTCAGCGCAGCCGCACGGACACGGCATTGGCGAGCAGGCGGCCGCGCCGCGTGAGGACCCAGCGATCGCCCTGCCGCTCGACGACCCCGGGCAGCTCGTCACCGTCGAGCGCGTCGAGCGGCACGCCCGCCCGGGTCCGCAGCGACAGCTGCAGCCCCTCGAGCCGGCGGGTCCCGGGGTCGAGCGACTCCCCCGCCGCCTCCGTCGAGCGCCCGTCGCGCACCGCCGCGACGTAGCGCTCGGGCGTGCGCAGGTTCCACCACCGGCGCCCCGCCCGGTGGGAGTGGGCGGCGCAGCCGAACCCGAGGTAGTCCTGCTGGCGCCAGTACAGGAGATTGTGCCGGCACTCGTGACCGGGCCGCGCCCAGTTGGACACCTCGTAGTTGGCGAGCCCGGCGGCGGTGAGCAGTTCGTCGGCCAGCTCGTACTCGTCGGCCTGGACGTCGTCGTCGGGGTGGCGGGCGGGGTCGTCGGCGAGCGGCGTGCCCGGCTCCACCGTCAGGGCGTAGGCGGAGACGTGCGGCGGGCCGAGGTCGATCGTCCGCTCGAGCGTAGTGCGCCAGTCGTCGAGGGTCTCGCCGGCGGCGCCGTAGATGATGTCGAGGTTGAACGTCGGCAGCCCGACGGCGCGCACGGCCGCCACGGCGCGCTCGACGTTGGCGGGATCGTGGGTCCGCCCGAGCGCGGCCAGCACGTGGGGCACCATCGACTGCACGCCGATCGACACCCGGTTCACGCCCGCCCGGGCGTAGGTCTCGAGCAGTGCCGGCGTGACGTCGTCGGGGTTGCACTCCACGGTCACCTCGGCGCCGGGCGCGAGCGGGATCGCCCGCAGCACGGCCGCCAGTGCCTCACCGGGGACGAGCGTCGGGGTGCCACCGCCGACGAACACGCTCGATGCGGCCGGCATCCCGGCGTCGACGGCGCGGCGGATCTCGGTGCGCACCGCGTCGAGGTACTCGCCGATCAGGTGCGGCCGGTCCGTCCACGTGGCGAACGCGCAGTAGTCGCAGCGCGTCCGGCAGAACGGGATGTGCACGTACACGCCGAACGGCTCACTCATGCCGCCACCGCCGTCATCAGCGTCGCCGCGACGACCGCGGCGGTCTCGACGCGCAGCACGTACGGGCCGAGCGACACGCGCTCGGAGGCGTACGCCAGCTCGGCGGGCGTCCAGCCGCCCTCGGGGCCGACGGCGATGCGGGTGTCGCCCTGGCGCACGGGCCGGCCGCCGGGCTCGGCGACCAGCGCGTCGGCGAGGGCCTCGGCGGCGGGTACCGGGCCCGCCACCACCGGCAGCCACACCCGCCGCGACTGCATGGCCGCCTCGGCGGCGATTCGCCGCAGCCGCGTGAGGTGCTTGGCGGCGCGTGCCGCGTCCCAGCGAACGACCGAGCGCTCCGCCTCGACGAGCACGAGCTCGGTCACGCCGACCTCGGTGCACTTCCGGACGAGCCAGTCCAGGCGCTCCCCCTTGGGCGGGGCCACGGCGACGGTCACGGGCGGCGGCACGGGCTCGGCCAGGACGTCGCCGTCGGGCTCCACGTCGCGCCCCACGAGACGGCAGGGCCGCCAGCGTCCTGCCCCGTCGGTCACGGTCACGATCGCACCGTCGCGCAGCCGCAGCACGCGCGCCAGGTGGTGTGCCGCCTGCTCGTCGAGCGCCGGGTCGGTCACGTCGGCGACGAGCACGTGGCTGGCCGACCGGCGCAGGGCCTCGTGCACGGCGACTACGAGAACGCCGACCGGATGCGCGAGAAGAGGCGACCCTTCTCGGGCGGCGTCACCGGCTCGCCCCGCTTCTCGGCGTACTGGCGCAGCAGCGCCTCTTCCTCCTCGTCGAGCTTGGTCGGCACCTCCACCACCAGCTCGACGCGCAGGTCGCCACGGCCCCGGCCCTGCAGCTTGGGCACGCCCCGGCCGCGCAGCACGAACACCTTCCCGGGCTGTGTGCCCGGCGGGATGACGATCTCCTCGTCGCCGTCGTCGAGCGTGGGCAGCACCGCGGTCGTGCCGAGGGCCGCCTGGGCGATCGTGATCGGCACGGTCGTCACCAGGTCATCCCCGTCGCGCCAGTAGCGCTCGTGCTCGGCGACGCGCAGGTGGACGTAGAGGTCCCCGGCCGCCCCGCCGCGTGGCCCGACTGGGCCCCGCCCCGACAGGCGCAGCGTGGAGCCGGTGTCGACGCCGGCGGGGACGTCGACGTGGTAGGTGTGCTCGACCGTGACCCGGCCGTCGCCCCGGCACGTCGGGCACGGGGTGACGACGACCTGACCGAGCCCACCGCAGCGCGGGCACGGCCCGGACGTGACCATCTGCCCGAGCAGGCTCTGGCGGACCCGCTGGATCTGCCCGGTGCCGTTGCAGTCGACGCACATCACCGGCTGGGTGCCGGCGCCGGCCCCGGAGCCGTCGCAGTCGGGGCACCGCTTCGGCAGGCGCAGCGTGATCGGCACCGTCGCACCGAACACCGCCTGCTCGAACGTGATGTCGGCGACGACCTCCATGTCCTGGCCCCGCGGCGGGCCGGCCGGGCCGCGCCGGGGGCCGCCACCGCCGAACGGGCTGGAGCTGCCGAAGAAGGCGTCGAAGAGGTCGTTGAGCCCGCTGCTCGAGAACACGTCGTCCACGCGCGGGCCGGCGCCGCCACCGCTGACCCCCGCCTCGCCGTAGCGGTCGTAGCGGGCGCGCCGCTCGGGGTCGGACAGCACCTCGTAGGCGCGCGCGACCTCCTTGAACTTCTCCGCGGCATCGGGGTCCGGGTTCGTGTCCGGGTGCAGCTCGCGCGCCTTCTTGCGGTACGCCCGCTTGATCTCGTCGGCCGACGCCGTGCGCGCCACGCCGAGCACCTCGTAGTAGTCAGCCACGATCACGTGCTCCTGTGCGAGTGTGCGAGCGTCAGCGCGGCGGGCACCGCCGGCTCCGGCCGGGGGTCGCCGTGCGCCGCCATGGTCACGTGTCCTGCAGGCGGCGGCCGAGCTGGTCGCTCACGACCTCGACCGTCGCCATCGCCTGCGGGTAGTTCATCCGGGTCGGCCCGAGCACGCCGACGGACCCGCGGTGCTCGCCGTCGACGATCACGGGCGCCACGACCACCGAGCAGGCGGAGAGCGGCTCGACGCCGTGCTCGTTGCCGATGGCGACCGTCATGCCCCGCTCGACCAGGTTGCCGATCAGGGACACGATGACGATCTGCTGCTCGAGCGTGCGCAGCACGTCACGGACGATGTCGACGGCGTCGAACGCGGCGGCCACGGCGGACGTGCCGCCCATGTACACGTGCTCGTCCCGGGCCCGGGTGCGCACGGCCTCGAACGCCGTCTTGCACACGCGGTCGACCACCGGGTCACCCGACGGCACCAGCGACGACACCGAGGCGAGGGCGTGCCCGACGAGCTGCGACGAGAGGTGCGCCGAGGCCGCGGCGAGGTGAGCATCGGTGACGCCCTCGTCGATCTCGAACGGCTCGTTCTCGACGCTGCCGTTGCCGAGCACGACCACGACGGTGGCCATCCGCGTCGACAGGCTGACGATCTGCACGCTGCGGACCTGCACCGCACCGGCCTGTGGGCCGACGACGACCGCGGCGTAGTTGGTCAGCCGGGCGAGCAGCTCCGACGTGCGGTGGAGCATCTCTTCGAGCCGCCCGTGGGCGGTGCGGAAGAAGTTCCCCACCCGGCTGTAGGTGGCGGCGTCGATCTTCTCCCGCTTGCCGATGTGGTCGACGAAGAAGCGGTAGCCCTTGTCGGTGGGGATCCGGCCGGCGGACGTGTGCGGCTGGACGAGGTAGCCCTCCTGCTCGAGGACCGCCATCTCGTTGCGCACGGTGGCCGACGACACCTGCACGCCGGGCGCGCCGGCGATGTGGGTCGAGCCCACCGGCATCGCCGTCGCGATGTACTCCTGCACGACGGCGCTCAGGATGGCTGTCTTCCGCTCGTCCAGCATCTGGCACTCCAGACTACCGAGTGCTAACGCCCGTGGAGCGCTCATCCGGCTCGCTGGCGCCCGCCGCCGGCATCGCCCACGGGAGCCCGCACGGCTGCGGTCAGCTCTCGAGCTTGAGGGCGGAGATGAAGACGTCACCGGGGACCTCCACACGTCCGATCGCCTTCATCTTCTTCTTGCCCTCCTTCTGCTTCTCGAGCAGCTTCCGCTTGCGCGTGATGTCACCGCCATAGCACTTGGCGAGGACGTCCTTGCGGCGCGCCTTGACCGTCTCGCGGGCGATGATCTTGCCCCCGATGGCGGCCTGGATCGGCACGTCGAACATCTGGCGCGGGATCAGCTTCTGCAGCTTCTCGGTCATCTGCCGGCCGTACTCGTAGGCCTTGTCGCGGTGGACGATCGTCGAGAAGGCGTCGGCGGGCACCCCGTTCAACAGGAGGTCGACCTTGACGAGGTTCGAGCGGCGATAGCCCGCCGGCTCGTAGTCCAACGAGGCGTACCCCTGGCTGCGGCTCTTCAGCTGGTCGAAGAAGTCGACGACGACCTCGGCGAGCGGCATCACGTAGTGCAGCTCGACGCGCTCGGGTGAGAGGTACTCGATCTTGTCCAGCTCGCCGCGCCGCTGCTGGCACAGCTCCATCAACGTCCCCGTGTAGTCGGTCGGGGTGATGATCCCCACCTTGAGGTACGGCTCCTCGATGAAATCGATCCTCTGCGGTTCGGGCATCTCGGACGGGTTGTCGACGATCTCCGTCGTGCCGTCCGTGAGGTGGACGCGGTACTCCACGCTCGGCGCGGTGGCGATCAGCGCCAGCCCGAACTCACGCTCCAGGCGCTCCTTGACGATCTCCATGTGCAGGAGCCCGAGGAAGCCGCAGCGGAAACCGAAGCCGAGCGCCCCCGACGTCTCGGGCGTGAACGTGATCGACGCGTCGTTGAGCTTGAGCTTCTCGAGCGCGTCGCGCAGCTGTTCGAAGTCGTCGCCGTCGATCGGGAACAGCCCCGAGAAGACCATCGGCTTGGGGTCCCGGTAGCCGGGGAGGGCCTCGGTCGCCCCGTTGGCGGCGGTGGTCACGGTCTCGCCGGAGCGGGCCTCGCCGACATCCTTGATCCCGGCGATCAGGTAGCCGACCTCCCCAGGGCCCAGCTCGGGCACCGGGGTCGGCGCCGGGCGGCGCACGCCGATCTCCAGCGCGTCGTGGATGGCGTTCGCCTGCATGAACCGCAGGCGGGAGCCCGACGTGAGGCGACCGTTCACGACCCGCACGCTCGACACGACGCCGCGGTACTGGTCGAACTGGCTGTCGAAGATGAGCGCCTGGAGCGGGGCGTCCGGGTCGCCCTGGGGCGGTGGGATCCGCTCGATCACCGCGTCGAGCAGCTCGGGCACGCCCTCCCCGGTCTTCGCCGAGATCCGCAGGATGTCCTCGGCAGGGATGCCGAGGACGTTCTCCAGCTCCATCGCGTAGCGGTCCGGGTCGGCCGCCGGCAGGTCGATCTTGTTCAGCACGGCGACGATCTCGAGGTCGTGCTCGAGCGCCAGGTAGCAGTTGGCGAGCGTCTGGGCCTCGATCCCCTGCGCCGCGTCGACGAGCAGGACGACGCCCTCGCACGCGGCGAGCGAGCGGCTCACCTCGTAGCCGAAGTCGACGTGCCCGGGCGTGTCGATGAGGTGGAACACGTGGCCGCGCCACTCGACGCGCACGTTCTGCGCCTTGATCGTGATCCCCCGCTCGCGCTCGAGGTCCATCGAGTCGAGGTACTGCTCGCGCATCTCGCGCGCGTCGACGGCCCCGGTGACCTCGAGGATGCGATCCGACAGCGTCGACTTCCCGTGGTCGATGTGGGCGATGATCGAGAAGTTGCGGATGCGGTCGAGGTCCATGGAGTGCGTGGCCCGGCGCGCGCACGGGCTGCGGCGGCCGGGGACGCTGATGCTACCGGTGGCTGTTGGGAGGTGCCGGGGCCACGGGTAGCCTTGTCGGGCCGTAACGACGCCGTGTAGAGGATTCCCGTGGCCAACATCAAGAGCCAGAAGAAGCGCAACATCCAGAACGCCAAGCGGGCCGCGCGCAACAAGGCCGTGCGGAGCGAGCTGAAGACGCGCGTCAAGAAGGCCGTCGCCACGATCGGCACCGAGGAGAACGCCGAGTACGTGCGTCTCGCGGTGAAGCGCCTCGACATGGCCGCCGCGAAGGGGATCATCCACCCCAACCAGGCCGCTCGCCGCAAGAGCCGCCTGATGAAGAAGATCAACGCGGCGACGGCGTCCTGACGCCAGCCACCCCCTCGGCGTCAACTTTTCGCGATTCCGGCAGCATGGCGTCCGTTTTCGCGAAAAGTTGACGGATCCGGACCCGACGAGCGGCGGGGCTAGCGGCGCAGCCGGTTGAGGCGGGCGACCAGGATCTCCATCACCAGCTCCGGGTCGAGGTCGCGGCGCCCGCGCAGGTCGAGGTCGGCGGCGGCCAGCAGCTCGATCGCCCGGCGCACGCCCTCGCCGCCGAGACGGCGGTACTGCGCCAGCGCCTTCTTCGCCGGGTAGCCCGGCTTGATCCCGAGGACCTCCGCGGCGTGCGCCTCCGACGTGACGTCGGCGCCGTCCAGGCGGGCCAGGCGCACGTAGTGGCCGTGCAGGATCGCCATCACCTGCAAGGGGTGGCGCCCGCCCGGTCCGATCATCCGGGCGAGCAGCGCGAGCGCCTGGGGCGTGTTGCCCGCGTCGATGGCGTCGGTCAGCTCCCACGGCGGCACCCCGCCGCCCTCGCCGATGAACGGCTCGACCTGCTCCGGGGTCAGGGCGCGCCCCGAGCCGAAGGCGCCGGCGAGCGTGGCCAGCAGTCCGTCGAGCCGGCCGACGTCCTCCCCCAGGCGCTCGGCCACGAGCGCGGCAGCTTGGGCGCTCAGCTTGACGCCGGCCGCGGCGGCGTGGTCGACGATCCAGCTCTGGCGGTCGCGGGCCCGGGTGGGCGGGTCCGTCGAGCGCGTCGTGCCGCCCGCCCGCTTGACGGCGTCGGTCAGCGCCTTGGGCACGCGACCCCCACCGCCGACCAGCACGAGCTCGGTCGTCGGGAGCGGATCCGCGAGGTAGGCGACGAGCGGCGCGAGGTCGTCGGCGGTGAACCGCCCGACGTCGCGGGCGACGACGACACGCCGGTCCGTGAGGAACGGCGGGGTCTGGGCGGCATCGACGATCGCGCGCACCTCCCCCGCCGGCGTCTCCCACGTGCCGGAGCCGTCGAACTCGTCGACCATCAGCGACCGGTCGCCGTCGCCGACGAGCTCGTGCACGAGGTCACCGACGGCGGCGCGCAGGATCGACTCGTCGTCGCCGGTGAGGAGGTGGACGCCCATGGGCCGGCCATCTTCGCAGCCGGGTGCGCGTCGCGGGCAACGACGTCGCCGGCGTCACGGTGGCCGGGCGGGTGACGCCCGCAGCAGGACCACGAGCACCCCCACCACGACGCCCCAGCCGAGCCACGACCACGGCGCCGACGGCTCGGCCGCCGCGGCGACGGTGGCCACGGCGTCCACCCACCACACGCCCCACCCGACCGGGGCCATCACCACGGGCCCGAGCGCCGGCACCGCCCCCGCCAGCAGGCACGCCGGCAGTCCCACGAGCATCACCAGCCCGGCGACCGGCACCGCCACGAGGTTGGCCACGGTGCCCGTCAGCGACAGGTGCCCGAACACGAGCAGGCTCGGCACGGCGACGCCGCACTGGGCACCCACCGTCACCGCCACCGGCAGGGCCAGCGGCCCGAGCCGGGCGAGCCGCGGGGCGAGCACCACGGCCCCGGCGACGACGCCCGCCGTCGCCCCGACGGACAGCCAGAACCCGACCGACCACGCGAGCAGCGGATCGACCAGCAGCAGGCCGATCACCGACAGGCCGAGCAACCGGATCGGCTCCACCTGGCGCCCGAGCACGAACGCGGTGGCCGCCAGCCCAGCCATCACCCCCGCCCGCAGCACCGACGGCTCGGCCCGGGTGAGTAGGACGAACCAGCCGATCACCCCCAGCGTCGCCATCCACCGGACCGCAGGTCGCAGCCGCCGCAGCACCGGCCCGCACACCGCCAGCACCAACGCCACGTTCTGGCCGGACACGGCCGTGAGATGCGACAGGCCGGCGGTGCGGAAACGGTCGACCACGGCGGGCGGCTCGTCGCGGTCGTCGCCGATGACCAGCCCGCGCGTGAGCGCGGCGCGCTCGGCCGGGAGGTGGGCGGCGCCGCGGGCGATGAGCTCGCGCACCCGGTTGGAGGCGACCCCGGCCCGCCCGCCCGGCAGCACGTCGCCGAACCACGCCACGTCGAGCGCGCCCACGACGTGCTGGGCTGCGACGCGCCACCGGCGCTCGGCGTCGAGCGCCCGGCGCTCACCGGCCACCACGACGAGGTCGCCGGCCTGCCAGGTGTCCGGACGGCGCCGCCGCACTTGGCCGCGCACCCAGGTCTCGAACCGCTCGCCCTCCACGTCGAGGACCACGCGGGTGCCGGCCGGGAACCGCTGCGGGTCGTCGACGACCCGCGCCCAGCCGTGGTACGTGCCGAGCACGTCGGGCTCGAGCGCCGCCCATGACGCGTCGGCCCGCCAGACCCCGACGGCGCCGAGCACGACGACGAGCGCGGCCGTGCGCGGTGAGCGGGCGATCGCGGTCACCGCCCCGGCGGCGAGCACCGTGAACCACCACCGCGTCGCGACGGCGAGGGCGACGGCCGCGGCGACCACGACGACATCGCCGGTCCCGGACCCGCGGGGCCCGCGCCCCGTAGGATCATGGAGCGGGCGAGCGGGCACCCGGTGGCCTCCTCGCCTCACGCGCTCAACCATGTACCGACACGTCTACGAAGGCCCGCGCTGGTTCCGGCTGCGCATCCGCAGCCGCGGCCCGTTCCTGGCGGTCATCCCGCCGGCGGTCCTCGGCGCCGTGGCGCTGATCGCGCTGCGCCTGTTCGAGGGGCGCACGAGCGGGTACGTCGGTCTGGTGACGGGCGTGATGGCCGCGCCCGGGCTGCTCGCGGTCGGCGCGCCGTTCAGCGACTCGTCGCGCTACCCCATCGGCATCGCCCTCAGCGCGGTCCTGTGGCTGGTCGTCGGCGCGATCGCCGCCCGGCGCACCACCCGCAACCCGATGGCCGAGTGGCGGGACTTCTGGCGCACGTTCACGTGGCTCGCGGGCGGTGTGTGGCTGGGGTGCGTCGCCGCGCTCGGCGTGGCCGGCCTCGCCGTCGGCGAGGCGCTGGTGTCCTGAGCCGAGCCTGCGCACCGCGTCGCCGCTCACAGCGTCACCAGGGGCCGGATCGCCTCCAGCTTCGCCGGGCCGATCCCGCGGACCCGTTCGAGGTCATCGATCGAGGCGAACGGACCGTTCGTCTCCCGGTGGGTGACGATCGCCCGGGCGGTGGCCGGGCCCACGCCGGGCAGCGCCTCGAGCTCGTCGACGCCCGCCGCGTTGAGGTTCACCGGCCCACTCGGCGCCGCGGACGCCTCCGGTGGCCCGGCCCCCGCTGGTGGTGGCGGCGGGGCCGGCTCGCCCTCCACGGGCACGTAGACCCGCTCGCCGTCCCGGAGCGGTGCGGCCAGGTTGAGGGCGTCGAGCTCGGCGCCGTCGGTGGCACCGCCGGCCGCGCGCACGGCGTCGTCGGCACGTGACCCGCCGGGGAGCTCGTACACCCCGGGTGCGGCCACGGCACCAGCGACGTGGACGACGATGGCCGCGGGCACGGCGACCGTGGTCGTGGTGACGCCGGTGGTCGCGCCCGATCCGGCCGCGCTCGCCGCGGCGGTGCCGGGCGGCGTGGACGCCGGGACGGCGGCGCCGGCACGGGGCAGCCCTGCCTCGGTCGGTGGCGCCGGCGCCCGCAGCAGCCACCAGCCGGCCGCCACCACCGCGACGATCATCACGACGGTGCCGGCGAGGCGACGCAGCCCGAACCAGGCGACCCACGGCTCGAGCTGGGCGCGCAGTCGGGCGATGTGCGACGGGTGGGCGTCCGGGCGGCGCAGCCGCGGATCGGACGGGAGCACGTCGAAGGCGGCGAGCGGGTCGGCGTCGGCGACGCGCCGCTGCTCGAAGGGATCGTCGGGCACCGGGGTGCCTCCTCGCATCGGGCGCGTGGACCGCGCGCGGACTGCGGGGGACGTCGGTGTGGTCGACCCTACCGCCGGGGTGCGCGCCCGCGGCGACGGTGCGCGCCGGTGTCGCGCCTCAGAACAGCGCGGCGGACAGCTTGCGCCGGTACTCCGCCGTGCGCGGGTCGTCCGGGCCCATCAGCTCCAGGATGTCGAGGAACTCCTGGCGCGCCGCCTCGTCGGTCTTCACCCGGGGCAACAGGGCGTTCAACGTGGCGTCGTGGTCGTCGGTCGGCGTGCGGCCGAGGCGCGCCGCCGCGGCCACCTTGCGCGTGCGCTCCGTCTCCGGCACCCGCTCCAGCAGGGCGAGCGCCTCCTCGTAGTCACCGCGCTCGACGAGCAGCTCCCCGAGCGCCACGATGGCGTCCTCGTTGCCCGGCTCGCGCTCCAGCGCCTGGCGCAGGCTCGCCTCGTCGCCCTTGGCGATCAGGGCGGCGATCTCGTTCTCCTCCGGCGACGGCAGCAGGTTCTGCACGAAGCGGCGGACCTCCGGCTCCGGGTAGGCGCCGATGAAGCCGTCGACGACCTGGCCGTCCTTCAACGCGTAGACCGCCGGGATCGACTGCACGCGGAACGCCTGGCTGATCGCCGGGTTCTCGTCGACGTTGACCTTGGCCAACACGACCTTGCCACCGGTCTCGTCGATCACCTTCTCGATGATCGGGCCGAGCGTGCGACACGGCCCACACCACGGCGCCCACAGGTCGACGACCACGGGCACGGAGCGTGACCTGTCGACGACCTCCGCCTGGAACGTCGCGTCGGTGACATCCGTGTAGGCCATGAGGCCACGCTACCGAGGTCGTGCAGCACGCGTCGGCGCCGGTTGCGGGCCGCCCCACCCCGGCGGCACGGAGCGGCCCGGGCCCCGGTCGGAGACGCTCGCCGATCCCCTTGGTACCTTCCAGCTGGTGATCGCCGAGGAGGACGTCGCCGGGATCGACGCCGCGAAGGTGACGGCCTGGCTCGAGGAGCACATCGAGGGCGCTCGCGGCCCGTTCCGGTTCGAGATCATCGCCGGGGGCCACTCGAACCTCACCTACGCGGTGCTCGCGGCCGACGGCCGCAAGCTGGTGCTGCGACGCCCGCCCCTCGGTCACGTGCTGGCCAGCGCCCACGACATGGGGCGCGAGCACCGCATCATCGCCGGGCTGCAGGCGACGGCCGTCCCCGTGCCGCCCGCGCTCGGCTTCTGCGACGACGTGTCGGTGACGGGCGCCCCGTTCTACGTCATGGGCTACGTCGAGGGCGTGGTCGTCCGGGACCGGGCGACGGCCGAACGGGCCCTGTCGGTCGAGGCCCGCGACCGGGTCAGCCGCTCGCTCGTCGACACGCTGGCGGCGATCCACGCGGTCGACCTCGAGGCCGCCGGGCTCGCCGACCTCGGTCGCCACGAGGGCTACGTGGCCCGCCAGCTCAAGCGGTGGTACGGCCAGTGGAACCTGCAGAAGACGCGCGAGCTGCCGCTCGTCGACGAGGTGCACGACGCCCTCGCCGCGCGGATCCCCCCGCAGGGCCCGGCGACGATCGTGCACGGCGACTACCGCCTCGACAACACGATGGTGTCGCCGGAGGGTGACGTGGTCGCCGTCCTCGACTGGGAGATCTGCACGCTCGGTGACCCGCTCGCCGATCTCGGGCTGCTGCTCGTGTACTGGACCGGGCCCGACGATGCCCCGAGCGCGTGGGCGGGCGACTCCACCACGGCCCCGGGGTTCTGGAACCGGGACCGGCTCGCTGCCCGCTACGCCGAGATCTCCGGGCGCGACATCGGCAACCTCGACTTCTACGTCGCGTTCGGGTTCTGGAAGCTGGCGTGCGTGCTCGAGGGCGTGTACGCCCGCTACCTCGGCGGGGCGCTGGGTGACCGGGACCCAGCCGAGCTGCAGGTGTTCAAGGACCAAGTCGATGCCGCGGCACGGATGGCCGCCGAGCGCCTGGAGGCCAGTGCGTGACGCAGCCCGTCGAGCCCCTGATGACGAATGGAGATGGCTGACCACCGCTTCGTCGCCGACGTCCCCGCGCTCCAGCAGCCGGTGCTCGTCGTGATGTTGACGGGGTGGATCGACGCCAGCGGCGCCGCCGCGGCGGCGATGTCGGCCCTGGAGCGCGCCGCCCGGGCGACGCCCCTCGTCGCGTTCGACGAGGACACCTACATCGACTACCGGGCGCGGCGCCCGATCCTGCAGCTGCGCGACGGCGTGAGCACCGGGCTGGTGTGGTCCGTGCCCGAGCTGAAGGTCGGCCGGGACGAGACCGGCCGGGACCTGCTGCTGTTGTCGGGCCCCGAGCCGGACACCGCCTGGCGCCGCTTCGCGGCGACCGTGGCGGACCTCGCCGTGCAGCTCGGGGTGTCGAAGATGGTGGCGCTCGGCGCCTACCCCTTCGCCGCCCCGCACACGCGCCCGCCGCACCTCTCGGTGACGTCACCGTCCGCTGACGTCATCGCCGGCCTGCCGTTCCGCACGAGCTCGGTCGACCTGCCGGCCGGCATGGCGGCCGCGTTGGAGCAGTCGGTGTTCGCCCGCGGCATCCCGTCGCTGACGCTGTGGGCGCAGGTCCCGCACTACGTGGCGACGATGTCGTACCCGGCGGCGTCGGTCGCCCTCATCGACGCGCTGAACACCGCCGCGGGGATCGTCGTCGAGGTCGGCGAGCTGCGCCGCGAGGCGGTCCTGCAGCGCGAGCGCCTCGACCAGCTCGTCGCCGCCAACAGCGAGCACAAGGCGATGGTCGCCCAGTTCGAACAGCTCTACGACGCCGCCGAACGCCAGACCTCCCGGAACACGACGCCGCCGACGGAGCTCGAGCTGCGCACCGGCGAGGAGATCGCCGCCGAGTTCGAACGCTTCCTGCGCGAGCAGGGCAAGAACTGATCCCGGCTGCGAGCCGGGCCACGGTGATGCTCTACGTTCGGGCCCATGAAGGTCGACGGAGGCATCCCGAACATCATCTCGAAGGCCGGCGCCGCGGCCAAGGAGCTGGAGCAGGCCGGCTACTCCGGCGGCTGGACGGCTGAGACCAGCCACGACCCCTTCCTGCCGCTCGTCCCGGCGGCCCTCGAGACCAGCCAGCTCGAGCTGGGCACGTCGATCGCCGTGGCGTTCGCCCGCAACCCGATGACGCTGGCGAACCTGGCCTGGGACCTCCAGGCGGCCTCCCGTGGCCGGTTCATCCTCGGCCTCGGCAGCCAGATCAAGCCGCACATCACCAAGCGCTTCTCGATGCCCTGGAGCCACCCCGCGGCGCGCATGCGCGAGCTGATCCAGGCGATCCGGGCGATCTGGGACTGCTGGCTGAACGGCACGAAGCTCGACTTCCGCGGCGACTTCTACACGCACACGCTGATGACGCCGTTCTTCACGCCGGACAAGGCCGACCTGGCCGGGTTCGGCGTGCCGAAGATCTACCTGGCCGGCGTCGGCGAGCTGATGACCGAGGTGGCCGGTGAGGTGTGCGACGGCTTCCTGTGCCACGGCTTCACCACCGAGAAGTACCTGCGCGAGGTGACCCTCCCGGCGCTGGAGCGCGGCCGGGCCAAGGCCGGCAAGACGCTGGAGGGCTTCGACATCGTCGGCCCGAGCTTCGTCGTGACCGGCACGAACGAGCAGGAGCTGGAGGCGGCGGCGAAGGGCACCCGCCAGCAGATCGCGTTCTACGGCTCGACGCCGGCGTACCGGCCGGTGCTCGAGCTGCACGGCTGGGGTGCGCTGCAGGACGAGCTGAACGCGCTGTCCAAGCAGGGCAAGTGGGAGGAGATGGGCACGCTCATCGACGACGAGATCCTCAACACCTTCGCCGTCGTGGGCTCGCCCGAGGAGATCGCACCCGAGCTGCACCGGCGCTACGGCGACGTGATCAGCCGGATCTCGTTCTACGCCCCGTACCGCAGCGACCCGGAGCGCTGGGCGCAGGTCCTCAACGACATCAAGGCCGCCTGACCGAGGGGACGGACACTCGGTCAGCGCACGCTCCCGAGACGACCGTCCGGGCCTGTCAGCGGCCCGGACGGTCGTCTTCGGTCGCGGCCATCGCGCCGAGGAGCCAGGCGCGGACGTTGGCGCCGAGGGCGGCGTCCGCGTAGCCGCCCTCCTGGAGGACGACGAGCGGGTGGCCGCGTGCGGCCACCGCGGCGCCGCAGCGGGCCATCCCCTCGGTCGTCAGCGCCAGGTCGCAGATCGGGTCCTCGGCGTAGGTGTCCACGCCGAGCGACACGATCACCAGCTCCGGCGCCATCGCGTCGACGGCGTCGAGGGCGACTTCCAGCGCCGCCAGGTACGCCTCGTCGTCGGTGCCCGCCGGCAACGGCACGTTGCGTGTGCAACCGCTTCCCCGGCCGGTGCCGGTCTCGTCCTCGTAGCCGGTGAGGTACGGATAGGCGCGCCGCGGGTCGCCGTGCAGCGATACGAACCCGACGTCGTCGCGCGCGTAGAAGATCTGCTGGGTGCCGTTGCCGTGGTGGTAGTCGACGTCGAGCACCACGACCCGCCCGTGCGACGCGCGCACCGCGTGCGCCGCGGCGACCGCCGCGTTGTTGAAGAAGCAGTAGCCCCCGTACAGCCCGCGCGCGGCGTGGTGACCGGGCGGGCGGCACAGCCCGTAGGCGAGCGGCGCGCCACCGAGCACGGCGTCGGTCGCGGCGAGCGCGCAGTCGACCGCCGAGCACGCGGCGTCGAACGTCCCCGCCGTCAACGGGGTCGTGGTCTCGTAGCACCACCACCCGAGGCGGGCGGCGACGGGGATCGGCTCCGCAGGCGGGTCCATCCCGGCGCGCAGGCCGGGCAGGGCGAACACGTCCGGCACGACGTCGTGGGTCGGGCCGACCTCGCGCTGGTACTGCTCCCACGCGGTGGCGAGGAAGCGCACCAGCCCCGGGTCGTGCACGGCCTCGATCGGTGCGGTGCCCGCCCGCGGTGGCTCGTGCAGCACGAAGCGATCGTCGACCGTCAGCGCGGCGCGGATGACGTCGGCGCGGCCGGGGTGCTCGTAGGGCGGCTGGATCGCCGAGGCCTCGATCTCCTGGTGCGGGTCGTGGGCGCGGTGCCGCCCTGAGGCGAACACCGCGATGCGGTCCATCGTCGCCTCCGCCCGGTCCGTCACACCAGGTCGAGCTGCTCCTCCAGGTACAGCTCGCGGCACTTCGCCCGCTGCAGCTTGCCCGACGACGTCTTCGGCAGCGTGGAGGGCGCGACGAGCATCACGTCGCGCGGCGGCAGGCCGCACACCTCCAGCGTGCGGTGGTGGATCGCCTGGCGCAGCGCCTCGACCTGGTCGGGCCCGACCTTCGTCTCGGCGACGACGACCACGCTCTCCTTGCCCTTGTAGCCCTCCATGCCGAAGGCGATGACGTTGCCGGCGCGCACGCCCTCGATCTCCCCGACGGCCCGCTCGATGTCCTCGGGGAACACGTTGCGGCCGCCGACGATGATGACGTCCTTGATCCGCCCGCACAGCACGAGCTCGCCGTTGACGAAGTAGGCGAGGTCGCCGGTGCGCAGCCACCCGTCGTGGAACAGCTCGGCGGTCGCGTCCGGCCGCTTGTAGTAGCCCGGCGTCACCGACGTGCCGCGGATCACGAGCTCGCCGACGTGCCGCTCCGGGCGCTCCTCGAACGTGTCGGGGTCGACGACGCGCATCTCGAGGCCGGGCACCGGCTTGCCGAGCAGCGGCAGCCGCCGGGCGGTGAGCGCGAAGTCGTCGGGGTCCTCGACCTCGATCGGCTTGGCGACGCGGTCACGCTCGAGGACGACGCGGTCGACCGTGTCGCACACCAGACCACGGCCCCGCGGCGGGAACGAGCCGCCGATCGCCACCTCGGCCATCCCGAACGCCGGGAACACGCTGCCGGCGCGGAACCCGAACGGCTCGGCGGCGGCGACGAACTCCTCGACCGCCTTGGGGTCCACCGGCTCGGCACCGGACAGGGCGATCGACAGCGACGACAGGTCGATGTCGCGCATCCGCCTGAGCGCCCGGGTCACGAGCACCCAGGCGAAGTTCGGCCCGGCCGTGGCGGTGCCGCGATGGTCCGAGATCCACTGCATCCAGTTGCCCGGGTGGGCGAGGAAGTCCTGTGGCGCGGCCTGCACGAGCGGCACGCCCTTGGTCATCGGGATGGCGAGGAACCCGATCAGGCCCATGTCGTGGTAGAGCGGCAGCCACGACACCATCACGTCGTCGGGCGCCAGCCCGGCGGCCTCGCAGCACGCGTCGATGTTCGCCGACAGCACCCGGTCGGGGATCATCACGCCCTTGGGCTCGCTCGTCGAGCCGCTCGTGTACTGCAGCACGACGAGGCGCTCGGGGTCCGGCGGCGGCAGCTCCAGGCGGTCCCCCGACGGCACGCCCGGCGCGCCCGGCAGGACGGCCCCGAGCGGCAGCGTCGGCGGGTCGCCTGGCGCCGGCTCGTAGAACGCGGCGAGCAGATCGTCGATCAGCACGAGCTTGGCGTCGCCGTGGCGGATGCGCGCCCGGGTCGACGCGACGAACGCCTCGAGCGACCCCATGCGCATCGGCAGCGGCAGCACCATCGAGGCGATCCCGGCCAGCCAGCAGCCGCGGATCGCGGTGATCAGGCCGCGGCTGGTCGGCCCGAGGATCGCCACGTGGTCGCCGGGCACGAGCCCCCGGGCCTGGAGGGCCGCGCCGACGGCGCGGGCCTCGTCGTGGAGCTGGCGCCACGAGACGAACGACGGCTGCCCGTCGGTGGTCACGGAGGCGCCCACGAAGTGGATGCCGGAGGGGGCATCGGCAGCCCGCTCGAGCCGCTCGATCGTCGACAGCTGGGGCGCCATGCCGCGCGACGCTACCCCCGCGCCGGACGCATCCCGGTGCTCCGCGCCGTGCGCGCGGCGATCCCATCGGGGCGGGGCGGGGCACGGCTCGTAGGCTTGGTGGTCGCTATGTCCACCGATGCACCTGCCACCTCGAACTCCGTCGACGACGACGCGCCTGCCCACCGCTACACGGCGGCGCTTGCCCGCGAGATCGAGCTCAAGTGGCAGGAGTACTGGGACGTCAACGGCACGTTCGAGACCCCGAACCCGGCCGGGCCGCTGGCCGACCCGGAGGCGCTGTCCCGGCGCGGCCGCAAGCTGTTCGTGCTGGACATGTTCCCGTACCCCTCGGGCACCGGCCTGCACGTCGGGCACCCGCTGGGCTTCACGGGCACCGACGTCTACAGCCGCTACCAGCGGATGGCCGGGCGCAACGTGCTGTACACGATGGGGTTCGACGCGTTCGGCCTGCCGGCGGAGCAGTTCGCCGTGCAGACCGGGACGCACCCGGCCGTGACGACGAACCAGAACATCGCCCGCTACCGCGAGCAGATCCGCCGCCTCGGGCTGAGCCACGACCGTCGCCGCTCGATCGCCACGACGGACCCGGAGTACTACCGCTGGACGCAGTGGATCTTCCTGCAGATCTTCAACTCCTGGTACGACCCGGACAAGCGCAACCCGTCGGGGTCGATGGGCTGTGCGCGGCCGATCAGCGAGCTGATCGAGGAGTTCGAGTCCGGGGTGCGCACGCTCGACGACGGCCGTGCGTGGTCCCAGCTGACGCCGTCGGAGCGCGCCGACGTGATCGACGGCTACCGCCTCGCCTACGTCGCCGAGGCGCCGGTGAACTGGTGCCCGGGCCTGGGCACGGTGGTCGCCAACGAGGAGGTCACGCCGGAGGGCCGGAGCGACCGCGGCAACTTCCCCGTGTTCAAGCGCAAGATGCGCCAGTGGATGATGCGGATCACGGCCTACGCCGACCGCCTCATCGACGACCTGGACCGGCTGGAGTGGCCCGAGTCGCTGAAGACGATGCAGCGCAACTGGATCGGGCGCTCCCATGGCGCGCAGGTCGACTTCCCGTCGCCGGCCGGACCGATCACAGTGTTCACGACGCGCCCGGACACGCTGTTCGGGGCGACGTTCATGGTGCTGGCGCCCGAGCACCCGCTCGTGCCCGAGCTCACCACGAGCGAGCACGCCGAGGCGGTGCTGGCCTACAAGCGCCAGGCGGAGTCCCGCAAGGACGTCGACCGCCAGGACGAGAACCGGGAGAAGACCGGCGTCTTCACCGGCAGCTACGCGATCAACCCGGTCACCGGCAAGGAGATCCCGATCTGGATCGCCGACTACGTGCTGATGGGCTACGGGACCGGGGCGATCATGGCCGTGCCGTGCGGCGACCAGCGCGACTTCGAGTTCGCCCGCAAGTTCGGCCTGGACATCCCGCCGATCCAGGAACCGCCGGCGGCCTGGTTCGAGGAGCACGGCATGGAGCCGACGCTGGACACCTCGAAGTGGCCCGAGGCCTTCATCGGCGACGCGCCCTACATCAACTCCGCCAACGAGGGCGTCAGCCTGAACGGGCTGACGTCGGTCGAGGAGGGCATCGCCCGGATCAACGCCTGGCTGGAGGCCGAGGGCATCGGCAAGGCGACGATCACCTACAAGCTGCGCGACTGGCTGTTCAGCCGCCAGCGCTACTGGGGTGAGCCGTTCCCGATCGTCTACGACGAGGAGGGCCACCCGCACGCCCTGCCGGAGGAGATGCTGCCGCTGACCCTGCCGGACACGGACCAGTTCTCGCCGCGCACGTACGACCCCGACGACGAGTTCTCCGAGCCGGAGAGCCCGTTGGCCCGGCTGCCCGAGTGGGTCGAGGTGACGCTGGACCTGGGCGACGGCCCGAAGCGCTACCGGCGCGACACCAACGTGATGCCGCAGTGGGCGGGGTCGTGCTGGTACGAGCTGCGCTACTGCGACCCGACCAACGACGAGCGCTTCATCGACCCAGAGGTCGAGCGCTACTGGATGGGCCCGCAGACGGACCTGCGCCCGGATCACCCCGGTGGCGTCGACCTGTACGTCGGCGGTGTCGAGCACGCCGTGCTGCACCTGCTGTACGCCCGGTTCTGGCACAAGGTGCTCTACGACCTGGGCCACGTGTCGTCGCTGGAGCCGTTCGCCAAGCTCTTCAACCAGGGCTACGTGCTGGCGGCGGCGTACACCGACGAGCGCGGCATGTACGTCGAGGCCAAGGACGTCGTCGCCCATCCCGACGGGACCTTCACCTACCACGGCCGCCCGGTCACCCGGGAGTGGGGGAAGATGGGCAAGAGCCTGAAGAACGCGGTCTCGCCGGAGGAGATCTACGACGCCTACGGCAGCGACACGCTTCGTCTGCACCTGATGGCGACGGGTCCGCTGGACGCCTCCCGGCCGTGGGAGACCCGCGACGTCGTGGGCATGTACCGGTTCCTGCAGCGGCTGTGGCGCAACATCGTCTCCGAGGAGACCGGCGAGCCGATCGTCACCGACGCGCCGCTGGATGCGGAGACGGAGCGCAAGCTGCACCGCACGATCGACACGGTGCGCCGGGAGATCGAGGCGCTGCGCTTCAACACCGCGATCGCCAAGCTGATCGAGCTGAACAACCACCTGACCAAGCAGGCGACGAAGGGCCCGATCAGCCGCGCCGTCGCCGAGCCCCTGGTGCTGATGGTCGCCCCGTTCGCCCCGCACATCGCCGAGGAGCTGTGGCTGCGCCTCGGCCACGAGGGCGGGATCACCTACGTGCCGTTCCCCGAGGCCGACCCGGCGCTGCTGGTGGACGAGACGATCGAGTACCCGGTGCAGGTGAACGGCAAGGTGCGCGGGCACATCACCGTGCCCGCCGACGCCGATGCGGCGACCGTGGAGGCCGCCGCGCTCGCCGAGCCGAAGGTCGCCGCGGCCGTCGGTGGGGCGACACCGAAGAAGGTCATCGTGGTGCCCGGCCGCATGGTCAACGTCGTCGTGTGACTCCCTGCGTTCGTGTCACCGCAGCGGCCGTCGAGGGCAGCTGCGGTGACACGAACCGTGCCGGGCGGGCCGGGTCAGCGGACGACGTCGTAGATCAGCTTCACGACGCCGTTGCCGTACGCCTCCTGCTCGACGAGGCGCAGGCGCGTCCGGTCCTTGTCCGCCTCGCTGAACAGGCGCTTGCCGGCGCCGAGGAGGACGGGGAACACGAGCAGGTGGTAGCGGTCGACGAGCCCGGCGTCGGCGAGGCTGGCGCCCAGGCCGGCGCTGCCGTGGACGGCGATCGGGCCGCCCTCGGTCTCCTCCTTCAGGCGGGCGACGTCGTCGACGGAGCGCAGGATGGTGGCCGGCCAGTTCGGGTCGACCGACTCGAGGGTGCGCGAGACGACGTACTTCGGCATCGCGTTGTACGTGGCGAACTCGTCCATCGACGGCCACACGGGCGCGAACTCCTGGTACGTCCGGCGGCCGAGGAGCAGGGCGCCGGTCTCGCGCTGCTCCTGGTCCTTGAGCTCGTAGACCGCGGGGTCGAACTCGACGTCCTTGAACGTCCAGCCCGCACTGCGGTGCTCGCCGCCGCCGGGGGAGTCCATGACGCCGTCGGCGGACACGAACGCGGTGACGATGAGGGTGCGCATTGCTCGCTCCTGAGGTCGAGGTGGGTGGCCGGGTGCCACCCGCTCACCATCACGACGAACGGGCCGCGCCGAATCGACACCGTGCCCCGAGAAGATCGACGGGCGAGCCCGGCTGCCCCACCGCGACCGCGGTCCGTGGCCACCCGGCCCGCGGGGAGCGGGCAGACTCGGGGCGTGGTGCTGTCCCAGGAAGAAGCGCGGGTGCTCGCGTGCCTCATCGAGAAGGAGGCCACGGTCCCCGACAGCTACCCGCTGACGCTCAACGCGCTGCGCCTGGCGTGCAACCAGACGTCGAACCGCGACCCGGTCGTGACGTGGGACGACCGCACGGTCGAGCAGGCGCTCGTGTCGCTCAAGTCGATGGGCCTGGTGCGCTTCGTCCACCCGTCGCACGGCGGGCGCACCATCCGCTACCGCCACGCCGCCGACGAGCGCTGGCGGCTGTCGAAGGGTGAGCTCGGGGTGCTCGCCGTGCTCGTGCTGCGCGGGCCGCAGACCACCGGCGAGGTCCGTGCCCGCAGCGAGCGGCTGCTGGGGCCCGACGACGGCAGTGTCGAGGAGATCCTCGACATGCTCGCCGCGCGCAGTCCCGAGCCGTTCGTGGTGCGCCTCCCCCGCCGGCCCGGCGAGCGGGAGGCCCGCTGGGCCGCAGCGCTGACCGGCATCCCGGCAGCAGCGAGCGAGGAGCCGGACGAGGGCGGGGACGACGAGCTCGACGACACCGCGCCGATGCCGCGGCCGGAGACCGCTGCGGCGCCGGCGAACGGTCCCTCGTACGCCGACCTGGCGCGCGACGTCGCCGAGCTGTGGCTGCGCGTCGAACGCCTGGAGCGCCTGCTCGGGCTGCGCGACGACCTCAACCCGCAGGGCTGACGGCCGCCGGCAGCGACGCCGGGCTCAGCCCTCGCGGGGCTCGAACTCCAGGGCCAGGCTGTTCATGCAATAGCGCAGCCCGGTGGGCTGCGGCCCGTCGGGGAACACGTGGCCGAGGTGGGAGCCGCAGCGCCGGCAGCGCACCTCGGTGCGGATCATGCCGTGGCTGCGGTCCTCGACCAGCTCGACGGCATCGGCGACCTTCGGCTCGTAGAAGCTCGGCCAGCCGCTCCCCGACTCGAACTTGGTGGAGGAGTCGAACAGCTCGGCCCCGCACGCCGCGCACGTGTAGGTGCCGTCGGCCTTGTTGTGCAGCAGCGCGCCGCTCCACGGCGGCTCGGTGCCCGCCTGCCGCAACACCGCGTAGCGCTCGGGTGGGAGGATCTCCCGCCACTCCGCGTCGGTCCGCTCGATCTCGGGCATGGTGCTCACGGTAGCTGCACCGGTCCGGCGGCGGCCGCGGCGTGACCCTTGCGCCGCCGGCGCCCGAGCTGCCTACGATGCTGCTGCTGGCAACGAGCGTTGCCAAGTGGTCGGGACGGGGGCGCAGAGGCGCCGGCAGCAGGGGGTGCCATGCACGGACGGGTGGTCGTGATCGGATCCGGGATGGCGGGCCTCAGCACCGCCCTCGCCCTGGGCCGGGCCGGCCACGACGTGCTCGTGCTCGAGCGCGACCCGATGCCGACGACGGGCGACGCCGAGGAGGCGTTCGCCGCCGACCGCCGGGGCGCGCCGCAGGTGCACCAGACGCACGGGTTCCTCGCCCGCCTCGTCGTCGAGCTGCGCGAGCACTTCCCCGACGTCCTCGACGCCCTGCGCGCCGTCGGCTGCGCGATGGCCCCTGCTCGCAGCAACCTCGGCGAGCCCCAGCCTGGTGACGAGGACCTGAAGGTGCTGTTCGTGCGCCGCACGACGCTCGAGTGGCTGCTGCGCGAGGCGGCCCTCGCCCAGGACGGGGTGGAGATCCGGCCGTCGACCGGTGTGGCCGGGCTCGTCGTGCGCCGTGACGACGACGTACCGGCGATCACCGGGGTGCGACTGGACGACGGCACGACGCTCGACGCGGCGCTCGTGGTCGACGCCGCCGGCCGGCGCAGCCCGGTGCCCGGCTGGCTGCGCGAGCTCGGCGTCGAGCTCCCCGAGCTGCTGCACGAGAGCGGTCTCATGTACCTCAGCCGCTGGTACCGGGTGCCGCCGACGCTCGACGTGCCGCTCGACGAACGGCTCGGCGGCGACCTCGGCTACCTCAAGTTCCTCGCCGTACCCGGCGACGCGCGGACGCTGTCGATCACGATCGCCGTGCGCACCAACGACCACGAGGTGCGCACCGCGGTGTCCGATCCGGACGGCTTCGAGCGGGCCGTGCGCATGCTCGACGGCCCGCGCCGGTTCTTCGCCGGCGACCCGCTGGCGCCGCTCGGCGGGGTACGACCGATGGCCGGGCTGTTGAACCGCACGCGCCGGTTCCTCGACGACGACGGCGCACCGCGGGTGCTCGGGCTGCACGCCGTGGGCGACAGCCACACGTGCACCAACCCGCTGTACGGGCGCGGCTGCACGCTCGCCCTGGTGCAGGCGCTGCGGCTGGCCGACGCCGTCGCCGCCCACGGTGACGACGCCCGGGCGCGGGCGGTCGCCTACGAGACGGCGTGCCGCGAGCAGGTCGAGCCGTGGTACCACCACTCCGTCGAGCTGGACCGCGCCGGCAGCGATCCGGGGACCGACGACGCCGCCGGCGCCCGCGAGGAGCGGCCGCCGAACCCGATGGCCCACGTGTTCGTCGCCGCGGAGACCGACCCCGTCATCGGGCGCGGCCTGACCAAGCTGATGAACCTGCTGGTGACGCCCGCCGAGCTGGCGGCCGACCCGGTGTTCACGGCGCGGGTGGCCGAGATCCTCGCCGACCCGTCGGCGTACCCGCTGCCGCCCCGGCCCGGCCCGTCGCGCCGCGAGCTCCTCGACGCGTTGGCCGTCGGCGTCGCCGGCTGACCCGCCGGCGCCGACGGGTACGGCTCACGCCACGAAGTCGGCGATGATCCGGGCGAGGTCCAGTGGCGCGTCGCCCTGCACGCTGTGGCCGGCCTCCTCGACGTGGACGACCCTGGCCGACGGCAGGCGGCGCAGCAGCTCGGCCTCGTCGTCGTCGTCGACCACCGACTGCGGGCGCATGCCGCGCACGAGCAGCAGCGGCACCGTCAGGCGCTCGATGACGTCCCACAGCGCGGTGCGGTCCTGCATCGCCCGCTCGTTGGACTCGGCGTTCGGGCCGACCTGGCGGTGGCGCGCGTAACGCCACACCCACGAGCCGTCCTCCAGCTGCACCGCGTTGTGCAGGATCCCCCGCCGCAGCGACGACACCGAGCGCGTCGGGTTGAACTCGATGGTGCGCTGCAGCAGCTCCTCGAACGAGGGGAACGACGCGGGCCCGTTCACGAAGTCGGTGATCGCCTTGGCCTTCTCGGCGGTGACCCCGGGCGTGATGTCGACGAGCACGATCGCCCGCACCAGCTCCGGGGCGTCGCGGGCGAGCGCGAGCGTGGTCAGCCCGCCGAGCGACATGCCGATCACGGCCTTGGCGTCCGGGGCGAGCTCGCGGATCACCACCGCGACGTCGGCGGCGTTGTCGGCGAGGTTCAGCTGGCCGTGCCTGCCGCCGTCGGAGTGCCCGTGCCCGGGCAGGTCGATGGCGACGAGCGGCCGGTCCAGCGCCATCGCCACGGTGTCCCAGGTGTGCGCGTTCTGGGCGCCGCCGTGGAGGAACACGAGCTCGGGCGGCTCGCTCCCCCACACGAGCGCGCTCAGCTTGCGCTCCTCGTCCACCGGGACGAACTCGCGCCGCACCGTGGGCGGGCCGTCGTAGGGCAGGCCGTACTCGGCGGCGTTCTCGTGGAACAGCCCGAACTCGTCGTACTCGATCCGCTCGGTCATCCCCCGACCTCGTGACTCGACGTGACCATGGTCAGCGGCGATCAGAGACCGAGCTGCCGGGCCATGCCGCCGTCGACGCGCAGGCACGTCCCCGTGATCCAGGCGGAGGCCTCGCTGGCGAAGAACAGCGCCGCCCCCGGGAAGTCCTCGGCGTAGCCGGCGCGGCCCATCGGCGTCTGGTGCGCCCGGGCGATCGTCTCCTCGCTCCACGCCTTGGAGATGTCCGTCAGGATGGCGCCGGGGAGGATGCAGTTGACGCGCACCTTCGGGCCGAACGCGTCGGCGAGGGCGATGGTCATCGCGTTCAGGCCCGACTTGGCCATCGCATAGACGACCTCGTTGCGGCTCGGCCGGATCGACCCGATCGTCGAGATGTTCAGGATGACACCGCCGTCGTGCTCGTACATGTGGCCGCCGAGGCGGATGCTGAGGGCGAAGGGGCCCTTCAGGTTCACCGCCGAGACCTTGTCGTAGTACTCCTCGGTGATGTCGGTGACCTTCTCGTACAGCGGCGACATCCCCGCGTTGTTGACGAGGATGTCGCAGCGGCCGAACGTCTCGAGGACGGTGTCGGCGAGCCGGTTGCAGTCCTCCCAGCGCCCGACGTGGGTCCCGACGGCCAGCGTGCGGCGACCGGTCTTCTCGGCGATCTCGTCGGCGACGGCCTTGCAGTTGTCGTACTTGCGGCTGGCGATGACGACGTCGGCACCGTGCTCGGCGTAGGCGAACGCGATCGCCTTGCCGATGCCGCGGCTGCCGCCGGTGATGACGGCGACCTTGTCGGTGAGGTCGAGGAGGGAGCGATCCATGCGCCTTGTGTACCGCGTCTCGCCCGTCGGCTCCGCACCGGGCCAGGTCGGCGCAGCCCGGCCGGGCCGGGGCCGCCGGCCGGCGCCAGACCTCAGTCGAGGTGCAGGGGCAGGCCGAAGGCCGGGAACAGACGGTCGGTGTCGAGGAACGAGTTGATGCCCGAGACCTTGCCGTCACGGGTCTCGAGCACCACGAGCGCCCAGGCGTCGTAGCCCGCACCGTCCTCGCGGCAGCGGTACTGCCCCCACGCCGGCGAGCCGTTGGCCGCCACCGGCACCATCCGTGAACCGCGGCACTTCTTGCCCGGGCCGAGCAGCCAGGCGACGATGTCGCGCTCGCCCTGCAGCCAGAGGTCGTAGGGCGGCATGGACATCGTGGCGTCCTCGTGCAGCAGCGCGGTCAACGCCTCGATGTCGTAGCGCTCGAAGGCGTCGACGTAGCGGGCCGCCAGCTCGGACTCGTCGTCGTCCCGCGGCTCGACGATCGCCGACTCGTCGAGGCCCTGGGCGGCGAGCGTCGCCCGGGCCCGCTGCAGGGCGCTGTTCACGGACGCCACGCTGGTGTCGAGCAGCTCGGCGACCTCCTCGGCCTTCCAGCGCAGCACCTCCCGGAGGATGAGCACGGCGCGCTGCTTCGGTGGCAGGTGCTGGAGGGCGCCGATGAACGCGAGGCGGATCGATTCCTTGGCGACGGCGATCGCGCCGGGGTCGTCGTCGGGGAGCACCTTGCCGTCGGCGATCGGCTCGATCCACGTCGCCTCGTCGCGCGCCCGCAGCGTGGCGCGCTCGGCGACCGCCGGCTCGCCGAAGTCCATCGGGCGGGCCCGGCGCTGCTTGCTGCTGAGCATGTCCAGGCACACGTTCGTGGCGATGCGGTACAGCCACGAGCGCAGCGACGCCCGCCCCTCGAACGAGTCGTAGTTCTTCCACGCGCGGACGAGGGTCTCCTGGACGGCGTCCTCGGCCTCGAAGCCCGAGCCGAGCATCCGGTAGCAGTGGGCCGTCAGCTCCCTGCGGTGCGAGTCGAGCAGGCGCTCGAGCGGGACGTCCGTGATCTCGGTCATCGCTGGCGCCCCCCGTTCCGCACGATCCACGACATGGGACCACCGTACGCCGACCCGCCACCCCGACGTGACCGGGTTCTCGGCCGAGGGTCGCCCGGGTAGGAACAGCGCGTGCCCGACGACCGACCGACTGATGAGGACCCCGCCACACCTGGGGAGCCGGAGCAGCACGAGGACCCGCCCCAGCCCGCCGGCGAGCAGGAGCGCGCCGACGACGGGATGGCGCCGCTCGTCACCAACACCGGCGACGACGGCGACCCGGCGCCGACCGGCTGACCGCGCCGCTCAGCAGACGCGGAACCAGCGGTGCCCGTACGCGGGCAGGGCGACGGTGAGGCGTCCGCCGCGGGCCGCGACCGGTGCGGCGTCGTCGAACAGGTCATCGAGCTGCACCCGGCGGCCGTCGTCGCGCACGTCCGTCGCCGCGAGGCGCGCCGACACCTTGCGGCCGGCGAGGTTGTGCACGGTGACGACCACGCCGTCGCGCCACTCGTGGCGCAGGGCGAGCACCGCATCGGCACCGGCGTCGAGCACGGTGCACGTGCCCCAGCCGATCTCCGGCAGCTCCTTGCGCCGGCGGATCAGCCGCTCGAACCAGTTGAGCAACGAGTCCGGCTCGCGACGCTGGCGCTCGACGTTCACGGCCTCCGGGGCGAAGCGCGGATCCGTCGGCAGCGGCCGCACGAGGGCGTCGGGCGGGGCGCTCGAGAACCCGGCGGTCGGTCCGCCGCTCCACTGCATCGGGGTCCGCACCGCGAGCCGGTCGGGGACGGCGAGGTGCTCGGCCATGCCGATCTCCTCGCCGTAGAAGAGCGTCGGCGTGCCGGGCAGCGCGAACAGGAGGCTGTAGGCCATCCGCAGGCGCCGCTGGTCGCCGTCGAACATGCCCGGCAGGCGGCGGCGCAACCCGCGCCCGTACAGCTGCATGTGCTCGTCGGGACCGAACGCGGCGAACACCTCGTCGCGCTCACCCGGCGACAGCTTGTCGAGCGTCAGCTCGTCGTGGTTGCGCAGGAACGTCGCCCACGCCGCCTCGCGCGGCGGGGTCAGCCGCGTGCTGAGCGCGTCGCGGATCGGGCCGGCGTCGCCCCGCGCGAACGCCAGGTGCGTCGCCTGCATCAGGAGGAAGTCGAACATCAGCTGCAGCTCGTCGCCGTCCTCGTCGCCGAAGAACCGGTACTGCTCCTCGGCGGGAAGGTTGACCTCGCCGAGCAGCACGGCGTCGCCGCAGCGCCGGCCGAGGAAGGCCCGCAGGTCGCGCAGGTAGTCGTGCGGTTCGAGCTCCATCTCCTCGGCGGCGCCGTCGACCTCGAGCAGGAACGGCACCGCGTCGACGCGGAAGCCGGACAGCCCCTGCTGCAGCCAGAAGCCGATGATCTTGCGGATCTCCTCGCGCACCGCGGCCGACGCCACGTTCAGGTCCGGCTGGTGACCGTGGAAGCGATGCAGGTAGTACTGCCCGGCCGCCGGATCCCAGTCCCACAGCCCGCCCTGCTCTCCGGGGAACACCTCCCCCTGGGGACCGTCGGCGGGGATCTCGTCGCGCCACACGTAGAACTCGCGGAAGCGCGAGTCGCGGCTGCGGCGGGCCTCCTGGAACCAGGGGTGCTGGTCGGAGGTGTGGTTGACGACGAGGTCCATGATCACGCGCATGCCGCGGTCGCGGGCCGTGCGCACAAGCTCGGTGAAGTCACCGAACGAGCCGAGCCGCGGGTCGATGCCATAGTGCTCGGCGACGTCGTAGCCGTCGTCCTTGTCGGCGGTGGGGTGGATCGGCATCAGCCACAGGCACGTCACGCCGAGCCCGGCGAGGTAGTCGAGCTTGTCGATCAGGCCGCAGAGGTCGCCCATGCCGTCGCCGTCGCTGTCGGCGAACGTCTGCACGTCGAGGCAGTAGACGACTGCGTTCTTCCACCACAGGTCGGCGGTCTCGGCGAGGCTCACGACGCACCCCGCAGCGCGGGCACGACGTGCTCGCCGAACACGTCGAGGAACGGCTGCTGCTCCTGGCCGACGTGGTGCAGCCACAGCCCGTCGAAGCCGAGCGTGGCGAGCTCCGCGAGGCGAGCGAGGTGGCACGCCGGGTCGGCGGAGACGAGCACGCTGCCCTCGACGTCCTCGGGGCGGACGAAGCGGGCGGCCTGGTCGAACGCGCCGGCCGACGCGAGGTCCCAGCACAGCGGGGGCTCGAAGACGTTGGTGCGCCACTGGTCGTGGGCGATGGCGCGCGCCTCGTCCGCGGTCGGCGCCCACGACACGTGCACCTGCAGGTAGGCCGGCTTGCCGTCACCACCGCCCGCGCGGAACTCCTCGAGCACACGGCGCAGCGCCTCGGGCGCCTGGTTCACCGTCACGAGCCCGTCGGCCCACGAGCCCACCCACCGGGCCGTCGCCGGGGAGACCGCCGCGCCGATCAGCGGTGGCGGCACCGCGGGCCGGCTCCAGAGGCGGGCGCCGACCACGTGGACCTCCCCGTGGTGGGTGACCTCCTCGCCGGCGAACAGGGCGCGCAGGACTGCCACGCACTCAGCGAGGCGGCGGGTGCGCGTCGCCTTGTCCGGCCACCCGTCGCCGGTGATGTGCTCGTTCATCGCCTCGCCCGTCCCGAGGGCGACCCACAGGCGCCCGGGGAACATCTCGGCCAGCGTCGCCGCGGCCTGGGCGACGATGGCCGGGTGGTAGCGCTGCCCGGGGGCGTTGACGACGCCGAAGGGCAGCTGGGTGGTGGTCATCGCCGCGCCCAGCCAGGACCACGCGAAGCCGGACTCGCCCTGCCGCTCGCTCCAGGGGGCGAAGTGGTCCGAGCACATCGCCGCGTCGAACCCGGCCTGCTCGGCGTGCCGCGCCGCCGCCAGCAACCGGCTCGGGGAGATCTGCTCGTGGGACGCGTGCCAGCCGACGATCGTCATCGCGAGACGATTCCCCCGGGCCCCGGCGGCGAACCCCACTCGTGTGAGTGAGGGCACACTCACATAGAGTCGCGGCCCATGACCGCGACCGACGGACGCACGCGGCGGGCTGAGGCGCTCCCGCCGGAGGAACGGCGCCGCCGGATCGTCGAGGCCACGCTCCCTTTGCTCCTCGAGCACGGCGAGATGGTCACGACCCGCCTCGTCGCCGAGGCTGCCGGCATCGCCGAGGGCACCATCTTCCGCGTCTTCACCGACAAGGACGAGCTGATCGCCGCCGTCGTCGACCACGCCTACGACCCGGCACCGATCGAGCAGGCGCTCGGCGCGATCGACGACGCCGCACCGCTCGACGAGGTCGTCACCGCGGCCGCCGCCCTGCTGCAGCGGCGGATGCTCGTCCTCAGCCGGCTGATGGCGTGCGTCGGCCCGAGGTTCCACCGCACCGGCCCGATCCCCGACCGCCCCGCGCTGATCGCCCTGTTCGACGCGCACCGCGACGAGATCACCGTCGAGCCGGCCGTCGCGGCGCGCTGGCTCTTCGCCCTCACCATGGCCACCAGCCACCCGATGCTCACCCCCGAACCGATGCCACCCGCGAAGGTCGCCCAGCTGTTCCTCCACGGCGTCGGCCGCCCCGGCGGCGACGAGGACGGTGCGCCGTGCTGACCACGCTGCTGCGCACCCACCTCGGTCCCTACAAGCGCCTCATCGCGCTGGTCGCCGTCCTGCAGGCCGTGCAGACCGCCGCCGCGCTGACGCTGCCCGGGCTGAACGCCGACATCATCGACCACGGCGTCCTCCCCGGCGACACCGGCTACATCCGCACGCACGGCGCGCTGATGCTGCTGTGGGCGCTGGTGCAGGGCACGTTCGCCATCGCCGCGGTCTACGTCGGCGCCAGGATCGCCATGGGCTTCGGCCGCGACCTGCGCGGCGCCCTGTTCCACCGCGTCATCGGCTTCTCCGCCCGGGAGGTCGGCACGTTCGGCGCGCCGTCGCTCATCACCCGCATCACCAACGACGTCCAGCAGGTCCAGCTGCTCGTCGTGATGGCCGCGACGATGGCCATCGCCGCGCCGATCACGCTCGTGGTGGGCATCGTCTTCGCCGTCCGCGAGGACGCCGGGCTGTCGTCGATCCTCGTGGTCGCGATCCCGGTCGCGGCGGTCGTGCTCGGGTCGATCGTCGCGCAGATGGTGCCGACGTTCCGGCGCATGCAGGAGTGCATCGACCGGATCAACCGGGTGCTGCGTGAGCAGATCACCGGCATCCGCGTCGTGCGGGCGTTCGTGCGCGAGCCCGAGGAGACGGCCCGCTTCGCCGCGGCCAACGAGGAGCTCACGGCGACGGCGCTGCGCGGCGGACGCCTGATGACGATGATGTTCCCCACCGTCAACCTGCTCACGAACCTGTCGAGCGTGGCGGTGCTGTGGGTCGGCGCCGACCGCATCGACGCCGGGCGGCTGCAGGTGGGCTCGCTCGTCGCCTACCTCACCTACCTCGTCCAGATCCTGATGTCGGTCGTGATGCTGACGTTCACGCTGTCGATGGTCCCCCGCGCCTCGGTCGCCGCCGGCCGCATCCAGGAGGTGCTCGACACGGAGACCTCCGTGCGCCCGCCGGCCACGCCGGTCCGCGAGGTGCGCGAGCACGGGCTGCTCGAGCTGCGCAACGTCGGCTTCCACTACCCCGGCGCCGAGCAGCCGGTGCTGTCGGGCATCTCCTTCACGACGCGGGCCGGCCAGACCACGGCGATCATCGGCAGCACCGGGGCCGGCAAGACGACGCTGATCAACCTCATCCCGCGGCTGTTCGACGCCACCAGCGGCGCCGTGCTCGTCGGCGGCGTGGACGTGCGCGAGCTCGACCCGAACGTCCTGTGGTCGCGCATCGGGCTCGTGCCGCAGCGGCCGTACCTGTTCTCCGGCACCGTCGCCAGCAACCTCCGCTTCGGCAAGCCCGACGCCACCGAGGAGGAGATGTGGGAGGCGCTGCGGATCGCCCAGGCCGAGGACTTCGTGCGGGCGATGCCCGGCGGGCTCGAGGCCCGCATCGAGCAGGGCGGCACGAACGTGTCCGGCGGGCAACGCCAACGGCTCTCGATCGCCCGGGCGCTGGTCCGCAAACCGGAGATCTACCTGTTCGACGACTCCTTCTCGGCGCTCGACCTGGCGACCGACGCCCGCCTGCGCGCGGCGCTCGCCCCGCACACCGCGGACGCCGCGGTGGTGATCGTCGCCCAGCGCGTCTCGACCATCACCAACGCCGACGAGATCCTCGTCATCGACGACGGCGTGATCGTCGGGCGCGGCACCCACGACGAGCTCCTCGCCACGAACCCGACCTACGCCGAGATCGTCGAGTCGCAGATGGGCGCGGGGGCGGCGGCATGAGCGAGCGCGACGAGATCGAGATCATCCGCAGCCAGTCCGCCGAGCAGCGCCAGGGTGGGCGCTGGAACGCGGGGGCGGTGCCGATGGAGCGGTCGGCGAAGTTCGGCGAGTCGGTGCGCCGCCTCGCCCAGGTGCTCGGCCGCGAGCGCTGGCGCCTCGTCGTGGTGGTCGTGCTCGCCGTCGGCAGCGTCGTGCTCAACGTGCTCGGGCCGCGGATGCTCGGCAAGGCGACGGACACGATCATCGACGGCCTCACCAGCACCGCGGGCATCGACTTCGGCGCGCTGCACCGGACGTTGCTGTGGGCGATCGGCGTGTACGGGGCGTCGGTCGTGCTGCAGGTGGCGGGCTCGTGGATGATCACCGGGCTCGTCCAGCGCACGATGTTCCACCTGCGCGAGCGCGCCGAGGCCAAGCTCCACGCCCTGCCCCTCAGCTACATCGACCGCCAGCAGCGCGGCGACCTGCTCAGCCGCGTCACCAACGACCTGGACAACCTGGCCCAGAGCCTGCAGCAGACGCTCAGCCAGATGCTGACGTCGGTCCTCCTCCTGGTCGGCGTGGCGACGATGATGTTCTGGATCTCGTGGCTGCTCGCGCTCGTCGCGCTGACGACGGTGCCGCTGTCGATCTACGGGATGCGCGTCGTCGCCAAGAAGGCGCGCCCCCGGTTCCTCACCCAGTGGAGCAGCACCGGCGCGCTGAACGCGCAGATCGAGGAGGCGTTCACCGGCCACGCCGTGGTCAAGGCGTTCGGCCGGCAGGGTGACGTCGAGGCCCGCTTCGAGGCGACCAACGACCGGCTCTACGAGTCGTCGTTCGGTGCGCAGTTCATGTCCAGCTTGATGCAGCCGATGACGATGTTCCTCGGCAACGTGCAGTACGTGCTCGTGGCCGTCGTCGGCGGGCTGCGCGTGTCGAGCGGGGCGATCACGGTCGGCGACGTGCAGGCGTTCATCCAGTACGCGCGCAACTTCTCGATGCCGCTCACCCAGCTGGCGTCGATGATGAACGTGTTCCAGTCGGGCATCGCCTCGCTCGAGCGGGTGCTGGAGCTGCTCGACACCGAGGAGCAGTCACCCGATCCGCCGATGCCGGCCACCCCGGCACCGGTCGCCGGGCGCGTCGTGTTCGAGGACGTCACGTTCTCCTACGACCCGGACCAGCCCCTCATCGAGCACCTGTCGCTCGTCGCCGAGCCGGGCCAGACGATCGCCATCGTCGGCCCGACCGGCGCCGGCAAGACGACGCTCGTCAACCTGATCATGCGGTTCTACGAGCTCGACGGCGGGCGCATCCTCCTCGACGGTCGCGACATCGCGACGATGAACCGGCGCGAGCTGCGCTCGCGCATCGGGATGGTCCTCCAGGACACGTGGCTGTTCGGGGGGACGATCCGCGACAACATCGCCTACGGGCGCCCCGGGGCCACGGAGGAGGAGATCCTCGCCGCCGCCCGCGCCACCTACGTCGACCGCTTCGTGCAGCACCTGCCCGACGGCTACGACACGGTGATCAACGAGGAGGGCGACAACATCAGCGCCGGCCAGAAGCAGCTGATCACGATCGCCCGGGCCTTCCTCGCCCAGCCGGCGATCCTCATCCTCGACGAGGCGACGAGCTCCGTGGACACGCGCACCGAGGTGCTGATCCAGGAGGCGATGAACGCGCTGCGGGTGAACCGCACGAGCTTCGTGATCGCCCACCGGCTGTCGACGATCCGCGGCGCCGACGTGATCCTCGTGATGGAGCACGGCCGCATCGTCGAGCAGGGCACGCATGCCGAGCTGCTCGAGCGCGGCGGTGCCTACGCCCGCCTCTACAACTCGCAGTTCGCCGGCGCCGCGACCGAGATCGTCTGACCCGACGAGGCCCGGCCGGCCGGTCGCGGCCCGACGATCTGGGCGGGATTCCCGCCATTTCCCGATCTGGGCGGGATCCTTGCCAACTGTTGGCAGGGATCCCGCCCAGTTCGGGTCGCGTCGGAGCGGTCGGGCGGCGACGGAGCCGGGTCAGCGCGGCACGGCGTGCCAGTGCTCGGCGATGCCGTAGCCGACGCGGCCCTCGGTGCGGAAGCGGGCGAGCCCCTCGTTCACGAACGTCACGCCGTCGCGCCGCGGGATCTTGGTCGGGCAGATCGTCAGCACGTCGCCCTCGACCGTGATCGGGCGCCCCTCGCTGTCGGTGGCCCGCAGCTCGACGCTGCGGTGCAGCAGCGGGTTCGCCGGGTCGTACTCGGTGGTGATCGTGACCTCGGTGAGCTCCAGCGTGGTGCCGTCGCGGTGGATCCAGCCCTTGCCCCGGAACGTGCCGTCGGCCGTGCGCCCGCAGGCCCCACCCAGCGCGAGGTCGGCGCCGAAGTTCATCGAGAACCAGTTGAGGAAGCAACCCGACCGGACTGCCTCCGGACCCGCCTGCTTCGCGGCCGAGCCACTCGGCGCCTGCCACGTGCGCGGCCCCCACGACTTGTCACGCACGCCGTACCCGTCGACCTGCCACTGCTCGTCGCCGAGGCGGATCGTGCCGGTGACGCGCCCGGTCTGCTCGAAGTGGCCCTGCGCGCCGCCGACCGCGTAGTGGGGCGCGCTGAGCGCCTCGAACTCGACCTCCATCTCCAGCTGCGCCGGGCGGAACCAGCCCTCGGGACGCTCCTTCGTCGGCGCCAGCAGCACCGTCGGGTCGGCGATGTCCTGCGCCTCGCCGGAGTACGCGATGCCCCAGCGCGCGAACGGCTCACCGCGGCGCAGCGTGAGGTTGGCCACCGTCGGGTCGCTGTCACCGAACGAGGCGACGACCTCCGGCGTGAGATCCGTGCGCCGGCCGTAGGTGAACACGACCCGCCCGCCCGGCAGGTACAGCGCGTGCAGCGCGTCGGCCCAGCCGTCGTTCGGGCGGAAGCCCATCCGGGTGAACGCGCCGACCTCGGTGGCGGGGTCGACGAAGTTGAAGTAGTAGCTCTCGCTCCACGCGGGGTGATCGCCGACGGGATGGAACAGCTCGTCGGCCGGATCGGCAGCGGTGGTCATCGCCCTGGTGTACCGCGCCGGGCCGTTCGCCGGCCAATGCGGCCGATCGTCATCCGCCCTGGGCGCGCTGGCGGGCCTGGTACTCGCGGTCGGCGCGCTTGCCGCGGTACACGCGCATGTCGATCGCCCGCATGACCTCCGGCACGAGCTCGAACAGCAACCGGTGCTCGGTGCGCATGTTGGCGAAGAAGGCGTCGCGGCCCTCGGGCTGGACGTACTTGTCGACGAGCATCCGCGAGACCGGCCAGATGTCGAACTGCGGCAGCTCGCGCACGATCACGCGGCCGTCCACGCCGACGTGTCCGGCGACGGGCGCCATCGCCTCGATGCAGAGCGACGCGCGCGGGTCGTGGAAGAGCTGCTTGCACCACACCCGCTCGTAGGTGCCCGAGATCCAGAAGGACCCCTCGTGGTGCAGGAACCACACCGGCACGGTGTAGGGCCGACCGTCGCGGCGCAGCGTCGCCAGCACGCCGACGTGGGGCTGGCGCAGGAACTCCTCGACGTCGTCGGGCTTCATGCGCGGCATGCGGCGATGTTGGCAGGACGGCCCCGCCGCCTCCGGAACCGGGACGCGGACTTTTCGCGAACCGATCGGCCGCCGGCGACGAACTCCCGATGTGATGGTGACGACGATCCGATGCCCGCAGTGCGGCACCCTCAGCAACCAGGGTGTCGATTTCTGCCCGGTCTGCGACACGTTCCTGCCGTGGACGGAGGCCGAGACCCGCGACGTGCCGACGGCGGCCATCGAGCTCGCCGTCGCCGAGACCCACCTCGAGGTCGTCCCCGGCGAGGAGGCCGGCCTCGAGCTGAAGGTCCGCAACACCGGTCGAAACGTCGACCGCGTCGACTTCGACGTGGCCGGCGCGAGCGGCGACTGGACGGTGATCGAGCCCGGCTCGATCTCCCTGCTGCCCGGCGCCGGCGCCGTCGCCCGACTCGTGGTCCGGCCACCGCGCGACGCCAGGGTCCTGGCCGGGCAGCACCTGCTCGAGCTGCGCGCCCGCAGCTCGATCGACCCGCGCGTCGACGCCGAGCAGCGCGTGAGCGTGCACGTGGCGCCGTTCGACGACCTCCGCCTGCGCATGACCCCGCCGACCTCGCGGGGCACGACCAGCGGGCTGCACCGCGTCGTCGTGGAGAACGCCGGCAACCACCCGGTGACCGTGTCGCTGCACGGGCGCGATCGTGAGGGCGCGGGCGACGTCACCGTCACGCTGGAACCGGCCGTGATCGAGCTGGCCGGCGGGGAGCACGCCGCGGCGACGGCCACGGTGATCCCGCGCCATCCCCTCGAGGAGGGCCCGGCGCGGCCACGGCCGTTCGTCGTCGTCGCCCAGGCCGGCGACCGCGAGACGACGCTCGAGGGCGTGATGCTGCAGGAGGCCCAGGAGGCCCCCGTGACGCCTCCTCCTCCGCCCGAGCCGGCGCCGGTCGCCGCGCCCGAGCCGCTCCCCCGCCGGCGCCGCCGCTGGCCGTGGGTGCTGCTCGTGCTCGCGCTGATCGGTGCGATCGTCGCGACCGTGCTCGCCGTCGCGCCGATCGACGAGCTGCGCGACCGCCTCCGTGGCGACGACGACCGCGCCGAGATCCGCGACCAGCAACCGCCGGCCGATCAGGACGGGAGCACCGGCAACGTCGCGCTGCCCGACCTGACCGTCGTCGCCGTGCAGTGCGCCCTCGTGCCGCAGGCAGGCGAGCTGCGCTTCGCCGTGCAGGTCGCCAACCGTGGCGGGACGTTCGGCGAGCCGGTGACGATCAGTGCCGCGGCCGGTGATCTCGCCGGCAGCACGGACGTCGTCGTCGACGGCCTGGCGACGGGCGTCTTCGGCGTGCCGATCCCCGCCGAGCTCCTCGGCAACGAGGTGCAGTTCCAGATCGCGATCGACCCGGACGAGGTGGTCGAGGAGGCCGACGAGGGCAACAACGCCGGCGTCGTCACCATCACCTTGCCGCCGGCGGCCGACGCCCCGGTCACCCTCTGCCGCTGAGCCCGAGCCGATCGCCGTTGGTGTCCCGCCCGCAGATCACGGGCGGGGCACCGCCGCGTCCGGGCCCGGGTGGGGCGGTCCGATGGCGCTGGGCCTCGCCCGCTCCGCGGGGCCGGCCCGATCTGGGCAGGATTGCTGCCAACAGCTGGCGGGGATCCCGCCCAGATGGCGAAAAGGCGGGATCCCGCCCAGATCGCTCGGGCGCGGACATGAAAGAACCCCAGGTCGCTGACCTGGGGTTTCGGCGTGGAGCTGACGGGAATCGAACCCGTGACCTCTTCCATGCCATGGAAGCGCTCTACCAACTGAGCTACAGCCCCGAAGCGGCGACGAACGATACCGCCCCCGAGGCGGACACGCACGCTGGGGATCAGCCGGTGGTGTCGTGTCCCTCGGCACGTTGCTCGCCGGCCCGCCACTCGACCACCGGGGCGTCGCGGTACAGCCGCTCGATCTCGTAGAACTCGCGGATCTCGTCGAGGAACACGTGGACGACGACCTCGCCGTAGTCCATCAGCACCCACTGCTGCTCGCGCACCCCCTCGGTGCGCAGCGGCGACAGCCCGGTGGCCGCGCGCACGGCGAGCTCGATCTCGTCGACGAGCGTGCGCACGAGCCGGCGGTTCGGGGCGTCGAGGATCACGAAGTAGTCGGCGATGGCGAGGATCGCGCTGACGTCGAGCACGACGATGTCGTGGCCCTTCTTGGCGTCGGCGGCGCGTGCGGCCGTCAGGGCGACGGTCAGCGCGTCGAGGTCGGTGTCGCTGCCGCGGTCAGTCATCGCGCTCCTCAGTGATCGGTGGCGTGGCGTCGGGTCCGTCGGCGCCCGTGTCGGGACCCGGGAACGTGCTCGTCCCGGCCGCGTCGACGATGGTGTCCGGCGCATCCTGGCCGGACTGCAGGAGGTCGAGGTAGCCCTCGCCGAGGACCACGACGGCGTCGATCCCGGCGATCGGTCGCTCGGCGACGCGCATCGTCACGTCGCCGAAGAGCACCTCGGCGGCCTCGTCGTCGTCGAGCAGGGTCTCGTCGGCGACCTCGATGACCGTGCGCTCCCCCACGACGGCGGGGTCCGGCGTCGTCGACACCGAGCGGACGTTGGCACCGACGAACAGCAGCGACGAGATCGCCTTGTAGGCCACCTCGGTGTTCGTCAGCCCCGACGCGGCGAGCTGCTGGTCGCCGAACGCGCTGACGACACGGAACGACAACCCCGCGCTCGGCGCGGCGACGGCGGCCGGGGCGATCTGGCCGAACACGAGCGAGAGCTCGGCCGCGTCGAGCACGACCACGTCGGCGCCGCGGGGGTTGTCGTCGGCGTCCGGCGGCCGGGCACCCAGCGACCGGTAGCCGACCGGGCCGGCGATCAGCCGGGCGAACAGCTCCCCTGCGTCGTCGATGGCGTCGCCGGGGGCGACCGTGGCGGGCGGCCCGCCGTCGAACCCGACGCCGTCGCCGACCGCCGCGGCGACCGCGGACCACACCGCCGCCGCGGCCGGGTACTGCTCCATCGCCGGCACGTCCGGGTCACGGGCGGTGAGGATCTCGGCCATCTCCCCGGGGTCGAGGCGCAGCCGCCCGGGCCGGGCCACCACGTCCCCGTCGGCGTCGGTCACCTCGGCGGGGAGGTCGACGATCACCTCGCCGACGGGCGCGAGCAGGTCGTCGAGGCGGGCCTCGTCGACGATCTCGACGTGGTCGAGCGTGAGGCGCAGCGTCACCTCCAGCTCGCTCGCCAGGCGGTCGGTGCCCTGCAGGGCGACCGTCTCGGCCAGGGGGAGACGCTCGTCGCCGTCGCCGCCGCTGGCGTCGGCGCTCACCGGCACGGCGACGATGCTGCCGCCCTGGCCGGCGGGCTGGACGACGAGCACGGCGATCGAGGCGAGGTTGCCCCGGTCGTCGACCGCGGCGAGGACACCGGTGGGCGTGGCGGGGAACGCCAGCTCGTCGGTGGGCACGGGGCGCGACGCGCCCTCCGTGGAGTTGTAGAGCGTGACGGCGCCGAGCACGGTCAGCGCGGCGGCGACGCCGAACACGACGACCGTGGTGACGGCGACGACGATCGTGGCGCGGCGGCGACGGCCGGGCAGGGCCGTCACGCCTCGCTCCTGTACAGGCCGCGCTCGGCGATCACCCGCAGCACGGCGTCCGGCACGAGGTAGTCGAGCGGTCGGCCGTCGACGAAGCGGGCGCGCAGGTCGGTGCTGGACACCTCCAGCCGGGGCACCTCGACGTGGATCCAGGGGATGTCGTCGTCGAGCTCGACGCGCACGCCCGGGCGGTCGACGACGACCAGCCGCGAGCGCTCGATGACCTCCTCGTAGCGCTCCCACGTCGACAGGCCGGCGGCGGCGTCGTCGCCGACGATCGTGAACAGCTCCACGCCCGGCTCCCGCTCGGCCATCGCGGCGAGCGTGTCGGCGGTGTAGCTGGGGCCGCCGAGGTCGATCTCCAGGCGTCCCGCCTCGAGGCCCTTGGCGTCGGCGACCGCCGCCTCGACCATCGCCAGGCGGTCGAGCGCCGGCGTGATCGACCGGCTGCCCTCCTTCTGCCAGGGGATGTTGGCGACCATCAGCACGACGACGTCGAGCTGGAGGGCGTGACGGACGTTGACCGCGGTGACGAGGTGACCGACGTGCGGCGGATCGAACGTCCCGCCGAAGAGGCCGACGCGACGGGGTCGTGACACGGGGTCGAGGTGTTCGGCCGGCTCACTGACGGTCGGCGATCCCCGTGATGGCACGGGGGCGAAGTCTAGGTGTGCCGGGGTGGCGCACGGGGTACCCCAGATGCAGAGGACTTGACATGCCTGGTACGGTCAGACGTCCCCCAATTTCGACCCGGCAGGCAGACCCGCGTGCGAGCCCCCCACTCAGGTCACTGACCTCGCGGGTTGCGTGTGCCGGCAGGCACAGTACCGGGTCCGAACCCCAAACCCACCCACGAACGGCAGTAATCCCAGCACCATGAACGATTCGATTGGCCTGTACCTGAACGACATCGGCAAGGTCCCGCTCCTCACCGCCGAGGACGAGCGGGAGCTGTCGCGGGTGATCGAGGCAGGCCGCGAAGCTGCAGAGCAGCTTGCCCAGGGCAAGCGCAGCGTCGCTCTCAAGAACGCTGTTGCCGCCGCCGCGGCGGCGAAGGACCGCTTCATCCGGTCCAACCTCCGGCTGGTCGTGTCGATCGCCCGGCGGTACCCCCTGCCGCAGGGCATGGACCTGCTCGACCTGATCCAGGAGGGCAACCTCGGCCTGGAGCACGCCGTCGACAAGTTCGACTGGCGCCGCGGCTTCAAGTTCTCCACGTACGCCACCTTCTGGATCCGTCAGGCCATCGGCCGGGCCCTCGACCAGAAGGCCAGCCTGATCCGCATCCCCGGTGACCGCTCGGCGAGCCTGCGCGCCGCCCTGCGGCAGGCGTCCGGCGACGGTGAGACCCTCGATCAGGCGAATGCCGAGCTCCACCGCCTGACCACGCCGGTCAGCCTGGACAAGACGGTGGGCGACGACGGCGACGCCACGCTCGGCGACCTGATGGCCAACGGCGACGGGACCCCCGAGGACCACGTGATGTCGATGGTCGAGTCCGAGCTCCTCGACGAGCTGCTCAGCACGCTCGACGACCGGGCCCGCTACGCCGTGGAGGCGCGCTTCGGCCTGCTCGACGGCGAGCGCAAGAGCTTCCGCGAGGTCGGTGAGCAGCTCGGCGTCACCGCCGAGGCCGCCCGCCGGCTCGTCAGCCGGGCCGTCGTCGGCCTGCGCGAGGACGCCGAGCGCATCCTCGCGGTCTGATCGATCGACACGTCTGCACTGCGGCCGGGCCCCGTGACGGGGCCCGGCCGTGGCGCGTCGGGGCGCGGCGACGGCGGACCCGCCGGCGGTGACGTTCGCCCCGGCACGGGCTGGGCAGGCTCCGCGGATGGCTCCCTCCTCATGGTCCCTCGACCAGGACGTCCGCGCGGACGCCGACAGCGTGTTCGTGCCGGCCGAGCAGCTCCCGGGCGCAGCGGTCGGTGACGCGGTCACGTTCCGCACGGACCACGGCGCACGTGCCGGGCGCGTGACCGCGCTCGTCGAGGACGTCGAGCGGGGCGCGTTCGTCGCCGTCGAGCTGGACCCGCCGCCCCCGAATCCCCGTCCCTGAGGCGCGCCCCCGTTGCGTACGTTCGCCGGCATGGAGCTCCCCGACGCTGCCCGCGCACGACTCGCGAACGACAAGGTGGTCTGGCTGACCACGATCACCGACGCCGGCGCGCCGGCGCCCTACCCGGTCTGGTTCGTCCCCGACGGCGACGACACCGTCGTCTTCAGCGCCCCGACGGCGCGCCGGGTGCACAACATCGCCCAACGACCACTGGTGTCGCTGCACTTCAACTCCGTCCCGCACGGTGGCGACGTGTGGGTGCTCACCGGTCGGGCCACCACGACGCCGAACGTGGCGCCCAGCAGCGCCCCCGGCTACCTCGACAAGTACCGCGACGCCATCGAGCAGGAGCTCCAGACCACGGTCGAGGCGATCGACGCCACCTACAACACCGAGATCCGCATCCGGCCCGAGCGGGTGGTCACCGTGTGAGCGCCACCGACCCGCCGGGCGTTCACGACCCGTCGCCGCGCCGGCGCGACGAGGGACGCCGGGGAACGACCAGGGTGGTGGGGTCACCCCACCGTTAGGCTGGCGACCCTATGAGCGAGGCGTGGACGCCATCGTCCTGGCAGGAGTTCCCGGCGAAGCAGCAGCCCGAGTGGCCCGATGCCGAGGCGCTCAACCGAGCGCTCAAGACGATCGCGAGCTACCCCCCGCTCGTCTTCGCCGGTGAGGCCCGGAACCTCCAGGCGTCGCTCGCCCAGGTCGCCGCGGGCAACGCGTTCCTCCTGCAGGCCGGGGACTGCGCCGAGTCGTTCGAGGAGTTCTCGGCCAACAACATCCGGGAGAAGCTGCGCGTCATCCTCCAGATGGCGGTCATCCTCACGTACTCGCTCGGCGTGCCGGTGGTGAAGGTCGGGCGCATGGCCGGCCAGTTCGGCAAGCCGCGGTCGAGCCCGACCGAGCGCCAGGGCGACGTCGAGCTGCCGGCGTTCCGCGGCCACATCGTCAACAGCGAGCGCTTCGACCCCGTCTCGCGCACGCCCGACGCCGACCGCCTCGTGCAGGCGTACCACCAGTCGGCGTCGACGCTGAACCTGGTCCGGGCCTTCACCAAGGGCGGCTTCGCCGACCTCACCCGGGTGCACGCGTGGAACCAGGAGTTCGTCGCGACGAGCCCGGAGGGCCAGCGTTACGAGCAGCTCGCCGGGGAGATCGAACGGGCGCTCAACTTCATGCGCGCCTGCGGCGTCGACACCGAGAGCAACCCGGCGCTCCGGGAGGTCGACATCTACACCAGCCACGAGGCCCTCATCCTCGGCTACGAGGAGGCGCTCACCCGCCAGGACCACCTCACCAACCGCTGGTACGACTGCTCGGCCCACATGCTGTGGATCGGCGAGCGCACCCGAGACATCGACGGTGCGCACGTCGAGTTCCTGCGCGGCGTCGGCAACCCGATCGGCGTGAAGCTCGGCCCGACCGCCGAGCCGGCCGAGGTGCTCGCCCTGTGCGAGAAGCTCAACCCGGCGGGCATCCCCGGGCGCCTCACGCTGATCAGCCGGATGGGCGCCGACAAGGTCGAGGACCGCCTCCGTCCCCTGCTGCGCGCGGTCACCGACGCCGGCCACCCCGTCGTGTGGGCGTGCGACCCGATGCACGGCAACACGTTCGTCGCCGAGTCCGGCCGCAAGACCCGGCACTTCGACGACATCGTGGCGGAGATCGCCGGGTTCGTCCGGGCGCACCGCGCCGAGGGCACGTGGCCGGGCGGCATCCACGTCGAGCTGACCGGCGAGAACGTGACCGAGTGCCTCGGTGGTGGCGACGACCTCTCCTCGGCCGACCTCGACCACCGCTACGAGACGACGTGCGACCCGCGGCTGAACGGTCGCCAGAGCATCGACCTCGCCTTCCGGGTCGCCGAGCTCGTCGGCAGCGCACGGTCCTGACCGCCGGTGCGGGCCCTCGAGCTGGTCTCGACGTGGCCCGTGCCCCACGCGGCCGCGGCGGTCGTCGCCGCCGACGGCACCACGCTCGGCACCGTCGGTGACGTCGACCGCCGGTTCCGGCTGGCATCGCTGACCAAGCCGATCGCGGCCTGGGCCGCCCTGGTCGCCGTCGAGGAGGGCATCGTCGCCCTCGACGACCCGGTGGGCCAGCCCGGCTGCACGCTGCGGCACCTGCTCGCCCACGCCGGCGGGTATCCGTTCGAGGGCACCGAGCCCGTGGCACCGCCGGCGCACCGGCGGATCTACTCGAACACCGGCTACGACCTGGTCGGCGACCACGTGGCCGCCGCGGCGGGCATGCCGTTCGCCGAGTACCTCGCCGAGGCGGTGTTCGCCCCGCTGGGGATGACGGCGAGCACACTCGAGGGCTCGCCGGCCCACGCGGTGTGGTCGACCGTGCGCGACGTCGCCCGGTTCCTGGCCGAGGTGCAGCGACCGACGCTCCTCGCCCCGGCGACGGTGGCGGACGCGGTCCAGCCGCAGTGGCCGGACCTCGCAGGTATCGTGCCCGGCGTGGGCCGATTCGATCCGTGCCCGTGGGGATTGGGCTTCGAGATCCGGGGCGACAAGCGCCCGCACTGGACCGGTACGACGAACAGTCCGGCGACGCACGGGCACTTCGGCGGTGCCGGCACGATGATGTGGGTCGATCCCGCCGCCGGCTGCGGGCTGGTGGCGCTCACGGACCTCCCGTTCGACGAGTGGGCGCCGGCGGCGCTGCGTGCCTGGCCCGCGCTGTCCGACGCCGTCGTGGCCGAGGTGACGGGGAGCGCGGCATGAGCGACCGGCTCGAGGACGGCGCGCCCGCAGGGTTCACGCTGGGCGACCGGGTCCGCTGGACGACCACCGGCGAGGACGGCCTGCCCCTGGTGCGCTACGGCTTCGTCGGCGGCGTCGCCGGTGAGCGCGGCCCGGTGATCGTCATGCTCGACGGCGAGTTGCAGGGTGACGTCATCGACCTCGACCAGCTCGAGCCGGTGACGATCACGTCGGTGGAGCTGCACCTCGACGGCGCCGACCTGGTCGACGACCCCGAGCTCCGCCGCGGGCTCGTGCACCTGTGGCAGGCCGAGGCGGAGTCGGCGGGCCTCGCCGTCGACGCCATCGAGAGCCTCGGCGCCGGCCAGCAGCTCCCCGACCAGAGCTGGTCACTGGCCGCGCTGTCCGCCGCCGGCGAGCGCTACGTCGTGCGGGCGATGCGTGACGGCCCGGACTCCTCGGTGATCCGCGTGCGCGCCGACCAGCTCCACTTCGGCGAGGACCTCGGGCGCTTCTGATCCGACGTTGCCGACGCGGCGTCGGTCCGCAGCGCGGACCGACGCCGCGTCAGCTGTGCAACGGTCGGGTGCGGGACGGCGGGGTCAGCTGAGGCGCTCGACGATCATCGCCATGCCCTGGCCGCCGCCGACGCACATCGTCTCCAGGCCGAGGGTCTTGTCCTCGCTCTGCAGGCCGTGGATCAAGGTCGTCATGATGCGCGCGCCGGTCATGCCGAACGGGTGCCCGAGGGCGATCGCCCCACCGTGCACGTTGAGCTTCTCGGGCGGGATGCCGAGCTCGCGGGCACACGGGATGACCTGGGCGGCGAACGCCTCGTTGATCTCCACGAGGTCGATGTCGTCCATCGTCATGCCCGCACGGGCGAGGGCCTGGCGGCTCGCCTCGATCGGCCCGAGGCCCATGATCTCCGGGTTCAGCCCGCTGACCCCCGACGCCACGACCCGCGCCAGCGGCGTGATCCCGAGCTGCTTGGCCTTCGTGTCGCTCATCACCAGCACCGCCGCGGCGCCGTCGTTGAGCGGGCACGAGTTGCCGGCCGTCACCGACCCGTCCGGGCGGAAGGCCGGCTTGAGCTGGGCCAGCGCCTCCATCGTCACGCCCCGGCGCGGCCCGTCGTCCTTGTCGACGACCGTGCCGTCGGGCAGCGTGACCGGCGTGATCTCCTCGGCGAACCAGCCGTTGTCGACGTTGGCGACGGCGCGATCCTGGGAGAGCTTGCCCCACTCGTCCATCTCCTCGCGCGTGACGCCGCAGTACTGGGCGACGTTCTCGGCGGTCTGGCCCATCGCGATGTAGATGTCGGGCAGCCCCTCCGGCGGCGTCCACGGCGGCGCCCCGCCGAGGGCCCGCTCGGCCGTGCGCTTGCCCGCCTCGGCGAACACCGGGTTCGGCGCCGTGTCGCTCGCCCCCGCGCCGTAGCGGCTCACGCACTCGACGCCGGCGGCGATGAACACGTCACCCTCGCCCGCCTTGATCGCATGCGCCGCCATGCGGATCGTCTGCAGGCTGGACGAGCAGTAGCGGTTGACGGTGACGCCCGGGCAGTTGTCGAGCCCGGCGAGCACGGCGACGACGCGGGCGATGTTGAAGCCCTGCTCCCCCGCCGGCTGGCCGCAGCCCATGAGCAGGTCCTCGACCTCCTCGCGGCGCAGCTGGGGCACCTTGTCCAACAGCGCGTTGACGATCTGCACCGACAGGTCGTCGGGGCGGATCGACACGAGCGACCCCTTGTTGGCGCGCCCGATCGGACTGCGGGCGGTGGCGACGATGACGGCCTCGGCCATGTGACGTTCCCCTTTCCGTGCCGGCACCCGGCGGCACGCACGGCGAGCCTACCGATGGGTAACCGGACGGTTCGAACGGCGTACAGTCGGCCTATGTCCGTGGGGGTCACCGTGCCGCTGTCCGAGATCGATCTGTCCGACCCCGAGCTGTGGCTCGCCGACCGGGCGTACCGCGACGCCGCGTTCCGCACGCTGCGTGACACGCCCGGGCTGCAGTTCTTCGAGGAGCGGGCCTTCGAGGACTCCCCGTTCCCACCCGGGCCCGGCTACTGGGCGCTCGTCCGCTACGAGGACGTCTTCGCCGCCAGCCGCAACCCGCAGCTGTTCTGCTCCGGCAAGGGGTCGAACATCGGCGACCTCCCGGTCGAGCTCAACGAGTTCTTCGGCTCGATGATCAACATGGACGACCCCAAGCACTTCCGGCTGCGCTCGCTCGTGGCCAAGGGGTTCACCCCGAAGGAGGTCGCCAAGGTCGAGCGGTACGTGCGGGAGAAGGCGGCGGGCGTCGTCGACCGCATGCTCGCGGAGAACCCGAGCGGCGAGTGCGACTTCGTCGAGTGGATCGCCGCCCCGCTGCCGCTGCAGATCATCTGCGAGATGATGGGCATCCCCGAGGAGGACACCGCCCAGGTGTTCCAGTGGACCAACGTCATCCTCGGCGCCGGCGACCCCGAGTACGGCGGCAGCTACGAGGCGCTGATGCAGGCCGCGCTCGGCATGTTCGCCTACGCCCAGGCACTCGGCGAGGATCGGCGGGCCACCCCGCGTGACGACATCACGTCGGTGCTGATGCACGCCGAGCTCGACGGCGACCGGCTGACGACCCAGGAGTTCGGCTCGTTCTTCATCCTCCTCGTCGTCGCCGGCAACGAGACGACGCGCAACGCGATCAGCCACGGGATGAAGGCGCTGACCGACCACCCCGATCAGCGCGAGCTGTGGTTCTCGGACTTCGACACGCACGCCAAGACGGCCGTCGAGGAGATCGTCCGCTGGGCCACGCCGGTGATCCACTTCCGTCGCACGGCAACGGAGGACACCGTGCTCGCCGGGCAGCGGATCGCTGCCGGCGACAAGGTCGTGCTCTGGTACAACTCGGCCAACCGCGACGAGCGCGTGTTCCCCGACCCGTACCGCTTCGACATCACGCGGCCGATCCATCCCGCGCACGTCGGCTTCGGCGCCGGTGGCCCGCACTTCTGCCTCGGCGCGAATCTCGCCCGGCGGGAGATCACCGTGATGTTCGACGAGCTGCGCCGGCGGGTGCCCGACCTGCGCATCACCGGCGAGCCGGACTACCTGCAGAGCTTCTTCATCAACGGCATCAAGCGACTGCCCTGCGCCTGGGGCTGAGCGACGCGCCGGCGGGCGGCGAGCTGTGCCCGTCGCGCCCGGTCTGATCGCCGCCGTCAGTTGTCGGCGCCGCGCTGCAGGGCGTCGACGTCCTCCGGCGTCGAGGCGGTGAGGTCGTCGCGCGGTGGGATGCCCAGATGCTGCTTGATCTCGGCGAGGTCGAGCTGCACCTGTTCCATGTCCTGGGCGTCGGCCTTGAACAGCAGGTGCTTCATGCCGAGCAGCACGACCGCCTGCACGAGCAGCTGCAGCCACTCGCTCTGCCAGTTCTCGAACGTCGCGCCGAGGAACGTCGGCCAGAACTCCGACATCGAGAACTGCTCGCCGTGGGCACGCGCCTCGTTGCCGACCTCGATCAGGGTCGAGACGAACTGCCCCGCCCAGGAGGCGAGGAACAGCGCGAGCAGGAGGTAGGCGGCGCCCCAGCGGCGGAGGTGGGAGTGGGTGTCCATGCCGCACGCCTACCCGGGTGCCCGCGTCCCGATCCGGGAGGCGAGCACACCGTGGGGCAGGTCAGCGGCGGCGTGCAGGCCTCAGGCCTGGGCGCCGATGGCCTCGCGCAGCTGGTCCTTCGTCATCGACGACGTGGTCTGGATGCCGAGCTCGTCGGCGATCTCCTTCATCTCCGCCTTCGTCGAGTGCGAGTCGACCAGCATGCCGGCGCGCCGCTTCTCCTCGAGCAGCGTCGAGGCGAGCGAGGCGAGGCGGTCCTGGCCGACCTGCTTGCGCAGCTCCGGGAACGCCTCGGTCTCCTCTTCCTCGACGTGGTGGGAGATGCCGGCCGTCAGCATGTCGATCGCGGCACCGAAGCCGGGGGCGGCGACGAGCTCGTTGGCCTGGCGGAGGCCCTCGCGAGCGAGCCGGTGCTCGACCTCGGCCTCCTCCTCGAGCGCCGCGTCCAGCTCGCGCATCAGCGGATAGATGTGCTCCTCCTCGAACTGCATGTGCAGCTCGAGCGCCGTGGTGAGCTCGACGACCATCGCCTCGCGCTCGGGCCCGGGCTCGGAGTCGGCCAACTCCTTCAACATCGCCTCGACGTGGCGATGATCGTGCTCGAGCATCGTCAGTACATCCATCCTGGGGTCCTCCGTGTGGTGACGCCCGCCATGGTCGGCGGACGGCGAGCGACTACCCGTCGGAGGGGCAGGTCAAGCGCCGTGCCGGACGGAGGCTCCAGGTGGATGATGCAACGTCGCCGGGCGACCGGTGCACGGTCGGATCAGGGCGGGTCAGATCAGGCGCGGGTCAGATCAGGCCGAGGCGCCGGGAGCACGCCGGCCAGGCGCGGAAGCCGACGTCGGCGCGCACCCGCTCGGCGACCGTGATCTGCTCGCCACGGGTGGCCAGGTCGGCCCGGGGGGCGAACTCCTCGCCGCCGTACGCGTCCCAGGTCGAGTCGAGGAACTGGAGGCCGCCGTAGTAGCCGTTGCCGGTGTTGATCGCCCAGTTGCCGCCGGACTCGCACTGGGCGAGGTCGTCCCAGACGCCACGGGGCGGCTCGGCGGTGGCCGGCCGGGCGGCCTGCTCCGCGGCGAAGGCCTCGGCGGCCGCGGGATCCTCGGCGTGCCAGGCCTGCCACATGCGCACCTCCTCGGGCGTGCAGGCGCCCAGGACGCCCACGCCGAGGGCGGCGGCGGCGGCGACCGCGGTGACCGTTCGCTTCCGGGTGATCCGGTTCATGGGGCGGGCACCGTAACGCAATCGCAAACTATTTTGCGCGCGCGTGACGCGAGACACGGCGCCCGCCGGCGCCCGGGATCGCATCCTCAGGAGCCGAGCTCGCCCTCGCGGAAGTGACGGCGGCAGAGCAGCTCGTAGCGCACGGCGTCGCCGAACAGCGGGGTCGCGGGCGGCCCGGACGTGTCTCCCACCACGATCGTCTCGCCCTCGTAGGTGATCTCGCCGTTGACCACGCGGGCGTTGTGCGTCGCCCGGGCGCCGCACCAGCACCGCGCCTCGACCTGCAACGGCACGCGCTCGTCGGCGATCTCGAGCAACCGCTGGGTGCCCGGGAACAGGCGACCCCGGAAGTCGGTGATCAGCCCGAACGCGTAGACCTCCACCTCCAGCTCGTCGACGGCGCGGGCGAGCTGGTCGCACTGCTCCGGCGTGTAGAACTGCGCCTCGTCGCAGACCAAGTAGTGGATGGGCCAGTGGTCGACGCACAGCTTGTGCAGGTCCATGTCCGGCGTCACGTCGATCGCCGGCGCGGCGACCCCGAGGCGGCTGGTGACCTGGTCCCCCTCGCGGTCCATGCAGGTGAGCAGCAACCCGTACAGGTCGCGGCTCGCCAGGTTGTGGTGGATCTGCAGCGCGAACGTGCTCTTGCCCGAGCCCATCGTGCCGAAGCTGAACCGCAACGTCGCCATGCCGGAGGGCGACGCTAGCGGCGACACCCGGCGCCGCCGCTCGGCGCACCCCGGGCTACATGCCGACCGGTGTGCAGGTGGCGTCGAGCACGAACCAGACGTCGTTGACACCCTGGCCGTTGACGTCACCCGGCGCCGCGTCCTGGACGAACGTGTACAGCGGCCACCCGTTGCACGTGGCCTGCTCCGAGCCGTCGTCGGGCCGGGTCGCGGTCCCCAGCAACGCCGGGTCGGCGCCCTCCCCCGCCGCCGCCGGTCCCGGCACCGCCGGCCACGCCTCGAGGCAGGCGTCGACGCACGTGCTCGGTCCCTGCTCGTCCGGGGCGAACATGTACAACGTCATCCCGTCGCCGTCGACGAGGATCGGCCCGAGCGAGGACTCGGCGATCGCGACGGTCGCACCGCCCGCCATCGCCCCGTCCGTGGTGGCTGCGCCGGCGGTGCCGGGCGGGACCGCGTCGTAGTAGTCCGAGGGCGGGAGCGTCGTGTCGCCGGCAGCCATGGTGGCGGTCGTCGCCGCGGCCTCGGTCCCGCGCGGTGCCGACGTCGCCGCGGCGGCGGGCTCGGTCGCGGCAGTGTCGTCGTCGTCCCCGCAGGCCGTCGCCACGACGGCCAGCGCGAGGCCGGCCAGGGCGAGCGCGCCACGAGGGGATCGGGTGGTGCGAGAGGATGGTCGCGTCACGAGGAGCTCCGTTCACGATGCGTTCGAGACGGCGAGAGATACGACGGAGCCCCGTGGGTGGATTGCGACCGCACGCAATCCCGGTGACCGAGCCGTCCGTAGCTTCGGGTGTGCCGAGCCCGTTCCACGCCGAGCTCGCCGATGACGCGCTGGTGGCAGGCCTGGCGGTCGAGGATCCCGACGCCGCCACCGCCTTCGTCCGGCGCTTCCAGGCCAAGGTGTTCGGGATGGCCCTCGCCGTCACCCGCGATCCCGCCCTCGCCGACGACGTCGCCCAGGAGGCGTTCCTGCGCGCCTGGCGCTCGGCGTCCACCTACGACGGCGTGCGCGGCTCCGTCACGGCGTGGCTGCTCACGATCACCCGCAACGTCGCCATCGACGCGGTGCGGGCGCGGCGCTCGACGCCCGCGGACGACGAACAGCTCGACCACCTGCTGCACGCCACGCTCGGTGGTGGCGACCCCGGGGACGCCACCGCCGACGCCGCGTCGGCGCGCGTCGAGGCGGCCCGAGTGCTCGCCCACCTGCGCCGGCTGCCCGCCGAGCAGGCCCGGGCAGTGGTGCTCGCGGTGTACGGCGGCTGCACGGCCGACGAGGTCGGGGTGCGCGAGGGCATCCCGCTGGGCACCGCCAAGACCCGGATCCGCACCGGGCTGCGGCGGCTGCGGCAAGCGATGGTGGCGCCCGACGGGGCCGCGTCGGTGCACGAGAGGCGCACGGAGGGACGAGATGGTTGACGGGCGCGACCACGGACCGATCGGGTCGCCGCCGCCGGCGGCGGGCGACGATCACCTCGGCGACGACGTCGTCGACCTCGTGCTCGGCACGGTCGACACCGAGCGCCGGGCGGCGCTGGCCACGCACGTCCTGCGCTGCGCGGCGTGCCGGCGCGAGTACGACGAGCTGGCCGAGACCGTCGAGCAGCTCCTGCCGGCCGTGCCTGCGGCGCAGCCGCCGCTGGGCTTCGACGAGCGCGTGCTGACCGCCCTCGCCGCCGGGCGCCCCTCAGGGAGGAGGGGGGCGCCCCGGTGGCGCCGGCTCGCGGTCGCCGCCGCGGCGCTCCTCGCCGTCGTCGTGCCGGTCGGCGTCTGGCTGGCCGGGCGCGGCGACGGCGGGGGCGTCGGCACGGAGGGTGCGGTCGCGACGCTGCGTCTCGACGACGGCGCCCCCGTCGGCACGGTGTCGATCGCCCACGTCGACGACGAGCCGGTCATGGTCGTGGCGCTGGTCGGCGCGCCACCCGACGTCGGCTACTTCTGCCGGACACATCTCGCCGACGGCACGGTCACGGACTCGCCGACGTGGCCACCGGGCAACGGGGCGTGGATCGTGCCGCTGCCGCCGGGCGCCGAGGTGACCGCCGTCGAGGTGATCCCCGCCGGCAGCGACCATGTGTGGTCGTCGGCGCGCTTCGCCTGAGCGGGCCGCGGGACGGGCCAGCGGCCCGTCCGCGCGACGCGGATCAGCGCAGCATCGCCTGTACGGTCGAGATGTGGTCGGCATCGGCCGGGGTCTTGTCCGGCCGGTAGCGGCGGACCCGGGCGAAGCGCAGGGCGACGCCGCCGGGGTAGCGCGTGGACGCCTGCACGCCGTCGAGGGCGACCTCGACCACGAGCTGCGGCTTCACGTGGACGATGTACCCGGCCTCGGTGCCGACGGCGAGCTGCTGCAGGGCCGCGGTCTGCCAGCGCAACAGCTCGTCGGTCAACCCCTTGAACGTCTTGCCGACCATCACGAACTCGCCGTCGTCGCCGCGCGCCCCGAGGTGCAGGTTCGACAGCCAGCCGGTGCGCCGACCGTGCCCCCACTCGGCGGCGAGCACGACGAGATCGAGCGTGTGGACCGGCTTGATCTTGCGCCACGCCCCGCCGCGGCGCCCGGCGTCGTAGCGCGACTCGATCGCCTTCACCATCACACCCTCGTGGCCGCTGGCGACGGCGCGGTCGAGGAACGCGGCGGCCTCCTCGGGATCGGCGGTGACGATCGACGGCATCCGCGCCTCGGCGGGCACCACCGAGGCGAGGACCTCCCGGCGCACGGCCAGCGGCTCGTCGACGATCGGCGCGCCCCCGGCGTGCAGCACGTCGAAGAAGTACGCCCGCAGGGTGGATCCCCGCCCGGCGGCGGCGTCGGCACCGAAGTCGCTCATCGTGTCCTCGAAGCGACGCGGCCGGCCCTCGTCGTCCACGCCGAGCGCCTCCCCGTCGAGGACGAGATCGCCGCCGGGCAGCGCGGCGACGAGCGCGGCCACCGACCCGAGGCGTGCGGTGATCTCGTTCAGGTTGCGCGTGTAGATGCGCACCTGGCCGTCGCGCCGGTGGACCTGGATGCGGGCACCGTCGAGCTTCCACTCCACCGACGCCGGCCCGGTCGCCTCCAGCGCCGCGGCGACATCCGGCGCCGGCGCGGCGAGCATCGGCTGCACCGCCCGTCCGGGCACCATCCCCACCGCGGCGAGTGCCGCGACGCCGCCGGTCAGCGCGGCCGTCGCCGTCTCCCCGAGGTCGCCCGCCATCATGTGCGCCCGCCGCACGGCGTCGACCGGGACCCCGGCGGCCTGGGCGATGGCGTCGACCATCACCCCGTCGAGCGCGCCCTGACGCAGCTCGCCGCTGAACATCCGCCACAGCAGGTCCTGCTCGGGCTCGGTCGCCCGGGCGAACGTGTCGGCGAGCAGCGCCCGCCTGGCCGCCTGCACCCCGCTGCCCGACATCCCCGCCAGGCGGTCGACGATCGCGTCGACCTCGAGCACCGTCAGCGTCGGCGCCCGGGCCGGCTCGGTGCGCGCGTCGCGCAGCGTCGCCCAGCCGATCCCGATGCGCCCCTGGCGCGGGGCACCGGTCAGCACGCCGACGGCGACGGGGACCTCCTCCGGCGCGAGGCGACGCAGGACGTCGGCGAGCAGTGCCGCCTTCGCCGACCGCTTCGTCGTCGCCGCCAGCCGTCGTGACGCCTCGGCGAGCTCCAGGTACAGCACGGCGGTCACGGTAGAAGGTGAGCGAGCTGCGCGTGGGGTGGCGCGGTTGCTCATGATCGGTGGGAGCGGTGCCCTGAAGGTGAGCGTCGTGGAGCTCGTTGGCCCGATCGCTCATGATCAGTCGGACCACGCCGCGGACCTGAGCGTGCTGCGGGCTCGGTGGCCGGGTCGCGGATCAGTCGGTTCGATACGTCCTGATCTCGGGGGTCGACGCTACGGTGGGCGGCACAGGAGGGGGCCGGCAACGACGCCGACCTGCACAAGATGACCGACACTGTTCATTCAGGTGCGGACACCGCGACGACGGGGACGTCAGCGACGCCGGAGGGGACCGACTCGGGGAACGGCGCGACCACGGTGCTGGACCGCGTGGTCGTCCGCTTCGCGGGCGACTCCGGCGACGGCATGCAGCTGACCGGTGACCGCTTCACATCCGTCAGCGCCTGGTACGGCAACGACCTGTCCACGCTGCCCGAGTACCCGGCCGAGATCCGCGCACCCGCCGGCACGGTCCACGGGGTCTCCAGCTTCCAGGTCCACATCTCGGACCACCCGATCACGACCCCCGGCGACGAGCCCAACGTGCTCGTGGCGATGAACCCCGCCGCGCTGCGCGCCGACCTCAAGCGCCTCGAGCGCGGTGGGACGCTCATCGTCAACGAGGACGCCTTCGACGAGCGCAACCTCGAGAAGGCCGGGTACGTCGATCCGGCCGGCAACGTGATCAACCCGCTCGAGGACGGCTCCCTCGAGGGCTACCGGGTGATCCGGGTGCCGATGACCTCGTTGACCAAGGAGGTCTGCGCGCCGCTCGGGGTGAAGCCGCGCGACGCCGAGCGCTCGAAGAACTTCTTCGCCCTCGGTCTCGTGTCGTGGATGTACACCCGCCCGACCGAGCCGACGCTGGCGTGGATCGAGAAGCGCTTCGCCAACAACGAGCAGGTGCTCGCCGCCAACCGGGCGGCGTTCATCGCCGGCTACAACTTCGGCGAGACCACCGAGGCGATCGGCCACCGCTACGAGGTGCGCCCGGCGACGCTCCCCGCCGGCGAGTACACGAGCGTCACGGGCAACACCGCCCTGGCGTGGGGCATCGTCGCCGCCGGTCAGCTCGCCAAGCTGCCGGTGACGCTGGGGTCGTACCCGATCACCCCGGCGTCCGACATCCTCCACGAGCTGGCCAAGCACAAGCACTTCGGCGTGCGCACGATCCAGGCCGAGGACGAGATCGCCGCCTGCGGCATCGCCCTCGGCGCCGCCTTCGCCGGCCACCTCGGCGTGACGACGACGAGCGGCCCCGGCGTGATGCTGAAGTCGGAGACGATCTCGCTGGCGGTCTCCGTCGAGCTCCCGCTCGTGGTCGTCGACATCCAGCGCGGCGGTCCGTCGACGGGCCTGCCGACGAAGACCGAGGCGGCCGACCTGAACATCGCGCTGTTCGGTCGGGCGAGCGAGTCGCCGCTGCCGGTGGTGGCCGCCTACAGCCCGGCGCACTGCTTCGACGCGGCCATCGAGGCGGCACGCATCGCCCTCAAGTACCGCACGCCGGTGATCCTGCTGTCCGACGGCTACCTGGCCAACGGCTCGGAGCCGTGGCGGATCCCGGATCCCGACGACCTGCCGGACATCTCGGTGCCGTTCGCGACCGAGCCGAACCACGTCGACGCCGACGGCAACCCGGTGTTCTGGCCGTACCTGCGCGATCCCGACACGCTGGCACGGCCGTGGGCGATCCCCGGCACGCCCAAGCTGATGCACCGCGTCGGCGGCATCGAGAAGGAGGGCGACGGCTCGGGGAACATCTCCTACACGCCGGAGAACCACCAGAAGATGGTCGACCTGCGCGCGGCGAAGGTGGCCGGCATCGCCAAGGACATCCCGCCCGTCGAGGTCGTCGGCGACGAGGACGCCGAGCTGTGCGTGCTCGGCTGGGGCTCGACCTACGCGGCGATCGACGCGGCGATCCAGCGCCGGCGGCGCCACGGCCGCAAGGTCGCCTGGGTGCACCTGGTGCACCTCAACCCGCTGCCGCGCAACCTCGGTGACGTGCTGCGGCGCTACAAGCGGATCCTGGTGCCCGAGCTGAACAAGGGCCAGCTCGCCCGCGTCGTGCGCGCCGAGTACCTGGTCGACGCCCGCTCGCTGTCCAAGGTGGCGGGCCTGCCGTTCACGACCCGCGAGATCGAGGACGCCATCGAAGAGGAGCTGCAGCGATGACCGACACCGCGGTCCCCGTGACCACGAAGAAGGACTGGGCCTCCGACCAGGAGGTGCGCTGGTGCCCGGGGTGCGGCGACTACGGCATCCTCCAGGCCGTCCAGCAGCTCATGCCCGAGCTCGGGGTCGCCCCGGAGAACACCGTGTTCATCTCCGGCATCGGCTGCTCGAGCCGCTTCCCGTACTACATGAACACCTACGGGATGCACTCGATCCACGGGCGCGCCCCGGCGATCGCCACGGGCGTCGCGGTCGCCCGGCCGGACCTCGACGTGTGGGTCATCACCGGTGACGGCGACGGGCTGTCGATCGGCGGCAACCACCTGATCCACGCCCTGCGTCGCAACGTCAACCTGACGATCCTGCTGTTCAACAACCGGATCTACGGGTTGACCAAGGGCCAGTTCTCGCCGACGTCGGAGCTCGGCAAGGTGACCAAGTCGACGCCGTACGGCTCGGTCGACCCGCCGTTCAACCCGCTCGCGGTCGCCCTCGGCGCCGAGGCCAGCTTCGTGGCCCGCACCCACGACCTCGACCGCCAGCACATGATGGAGATCTTCCGGGCGGCCCACGACCACCGCGGCGCGGCGTTCGTCGAGATCTACCAGAACTGCAACGTCTTCAACGACGGTGCGTTCAACGACGTGACGAAGAAGCAGGTGCGCGAGGAGATGATGATCAACCTCGTGCACGGCCAGCCGATCCGCTTCGGCAAGGACGGCCACCGTGGCGTGGTGATGGGCCCCGACGGACAGCTGCGGATCGTCGAGGTCGCCGACGTCGGCGAGGACGCCATCCTCGTGCACGACGCCCACCGGCAGGACCCGAGCCTGGCGTTCGCGCTGGCCCGGCTGACCGTCGACGACCACTCCCCCACGCCGTTCGGCATCTTCCGTGACGTCGAGCGGCCGGAGTACGCGTCGGCGGTGAGCGCCCAGCTCGCCCAGGCATCCGAGCAGCGTGGCCCGGGTGATCTCCGCGCCCTGTTGCGCTCGAACGGCACGTGGCACGTCGGGACGACGAACTGACCGATCCGCCGCCGACGCCTCGCCATCGGATAGGGTCCACCCGTTCGTGGACCGCTCCCGCAGGGGACGGGGCGCGGACGGTGGCCAGCCACCACGGTCGACACCCCTTCTCTCGACGCCGAGGCAGATGAACGCACACGAGCGCCGGGCGCGCCGCCCGATGTCCCGCGAGCAACGGGTCCGCGAGGCGCGCCTCGCCGTCGCCGTCGTGGCCGCGACCGTGCTCGCGCTCGGCGCCGTCGGCCTCGTCGGCGCCGTCCGCGACCCCGGCTCGACCGTCGTCGCCTCGCCCGTCGACGCCGCTGGACCGGCGACCACCACGACGGAGGCGACCGCGGCGTCGGTCGCCGCCCCGGCGGACGGCGAGGTGCCTGCGGGCGGCGAGGCCGCGACGGGTGTGGTGCCCGGGCAGAGCACGGAGGGTGACCTGGTCGAGGCCGTCGCCGAGGACTGCATCATCGAGTCCGAGAAGCTCGTCCTCGACGACACCGGCCCCGACGTGCGCTGCCTGCAGCAGGGCCTGATCAACGCCGGCTACACCAGCGTGGAGGTCACCGGGACGTTCGACGCGGCCACCTTCGCCGCGGTCAAGCAGCTGCAGACCGAACGGGACCTGTTCGTGGACGGCGTGGTCGGCCGGGAGACGGCGATGTCGATCGGCATCTGGCCGGACGAGGAGTCGTTCGTCATCCGCACGCCCCCGCCACCGCCGGGCGCCAAGGACTCCTGGGGCTTCCCGCTGTCGTCGGTCTCCAGCACCGGGGAGAACGCACCCCCGCTGCCGCCGAACTCCGGCTCCGGCAAGCGGGTCGTCTACGACCGCCGCGGCCAGCGCGTCTGGGCGGTCGACGAGAACGAGCAGGTGATCCGCTCGTGGCTCGTGTCGGGCTCCAAGTACGGCAACGAGCAGCCCGGGGAGCACGTGGTCTACAGCCGCTCGGAGATGTCGTCCGCCTGGAACTTCCAGGCGAAGCTGCCGCTCATGATCCGCTACCAGAAGACGGCGATCGGGGCGATCGGCTTCCACGGCATCCCGATCCGGGTCTCCGACGGCCAGCCGTACCAGACCGAGGCCGAGCTCGGCACCCGCCTGTCGGGCGGCTGCCAGCGCCAGGCGAACGCCGACGCCGCGTTCCTGTGGGCGTTCGCCCCGGTGGGGACCAAGGTCGTCGTCATCTGACCGCATCTGACCGCGCCGATCGCGGCCCGTCGCCGCCGGGCAGAAGATGAGCACCCGGGCCACCCAGCACGCAGATCGCTCACGTTCGAGGCGCGGCCCCCGCCGATCATGAGCAACCCGGCCGTCGAGTGCGCAGCGTGCCGCACCGCCTCGGGACAGCAGCGCCCGGACGCGACAGCGCCGCCCGGCCGAGCCCGAGGGCTCGGTCCGAGCGGCGCTCCGCACGTCCGGATCAGCTCGTCGACGTGGTCTCTTCCGTCATCGACGTGTCCGTCGGCGCATCGGTCGAGATCGTCACGTCGCCGCCGCCGGTGTCCGTCGGAGCGTCGTCGTCGTCATCGTCCCCACAGGCGGTGAAGGCGGTCGCCGCCAGCACCGCACACGCAACGAGTGCCAAAGGCTTCTTGCGCATCTTCCTCGATTCCTTTCACGCTGCCGCCCGCCGGGGCGCAAATTACCGCGCGCAAGCGTCACGCAAACGTCAAGTAGATGGCGCCGTGACGGAGTTCACACCGCGGCCGCACACGCCGGCCGTCAGCGGTCGGCGCACGGGTCGTCCTCGCCGCTCGGCAGCAGCTCCCCGCCATCGAGCACGACCTCGATCCGCCCGACGGGCGCGTCCCGGAGCACGACCCAGCCGTCCTCGGTCGGCTCGATGCACACCGGGGGGTCCGAGCGCCAGAACGCCGACTCCCGCACGCGGAGCGTGACGTCGCCGCGCACGCGGACGTCGAGGACCACCGTCCCGGCGTCCATCTCCACGACCTCGGCGGGGCCGTCCACCAGGCCGGTGGCGCCGACCACCTCCCACACCCGCCAGTGCCGGTCGGACCAGACCGGCCGGAGGTACGGCAGCCCGGACTCGATCAGCTCGGCCTCGCGCTTGCCGGCGTCGTCGAGCGGGGCGTCGGCGAGCGCCACCCGGTCGACACCCTGCTCGCGGAGCCAGGCGTAGTACTCGAGCGGGGTCAGCTCGTCGTCGTAGAAGAGCTCGTTGAAGCGGATGTCGAGCTGGCGCTCCCAGCCGCGGGCGATGGGGTAGCGGGCGGCGACGTAGGCGGTCTCCCAGTGCCGTGCCGTCGGGACGATCTCGATGCGCCCCTCCTCCGCCCCGACGGCGGCGAGGTGGCCGAGCAGCGGGGCGTAGTACGAGCGCTCGACCGACGGGTCGCTGCGGGACCGCAGGATCGCGTCGAGCGCCGGCGACCACTGCCAGAACAGCAGTGCGGGCAGCGTCGCCACCAGCAGCCTGCGCCGCACCCCGACCGCCAGCAGGGCCGGCGCGGCGGCGTACATGCCGAAGCGGGTGAGGTTGGCCCCGAGCGGGCTGGGCACGAGGAAGACCCCGATCGCGGCGAGCCCGTACAGCACCGTGGTCGTGCGCACCAGCCGGTACCGGTCGGGGACCAGCACGAGCATCAGGCCGCACGCCACCAGCGACCACACGAGGGCCTGCCACCGGAACGGGAACGTCCCGCCCTGCGGGTAGAGCACGGCGAGCACGAGCACGGGCGCCACCGACACACCGGCGAGCGCCCACAGCCGCACCCGCTCGCGGTGCGGCGAGACCCAGCCCCAGGCGGCGAGGACGATGGCGAGGAACGAGCTCACCACCGGGCTGGCCGCGGCCGTCGCCAGCGCCAGCACCACCGCGAGGACCGGGCGGCGGCCGTGGACGGCGACGAGCGCACCGATCCCGATCGCCAGCCCGAGGGCGAACGGCAGCCGCCCGATCGCCACGTTGGTCAGGGTCCCCGCGGCGAACCACAGCGACGCAGCGACGCAGCGCCGGCCCGTCGTGCGGGTGAGCAGGAGATCGGCGAGGAACGCCCCGGCCGCGGCGCCGACCACGGCCATCGTCCAGATCCCCAGCGCCGCACCGAGCACCGGGAACAGGGGTCCGTAGCCGATGGTGTGGTGCCCGCCGAACCACTGGTTGTTCCACACCTGGAAGCCGTCGCGCTCGACGAGGGCGACGCGGAAGAAGTGGGCGGGCAGATCCGACCCGCGCCACCGCATGCCGATCGCGAGGAGCGCGAGCGCTGTCGCCAGCCCGGTCGGCACGAGCGGCCAGCACCGGTCGAGCGCCGTGCGGGTGCGCGGGCGAGCATCAGCAGCGAGCGCAGCCGTCACGACGCCGTCCTACCCCGTACCGACACCGGGTCATGCTCGCGCGCCACCCCTGCGGCGCGGACGCGGCCCGGGCGCGGCACCGCCGGGGATCCGGGCGGACCCCCGGCGGTGCTCGGGTCGCGGCTCAGCTGCAGCCGCTGGTGCTGCCGCAGCTCGGGCAGGCGTGGCAGGAGCCGGCGCGGATCATCGTCACGCCGCACTGCATGCACATGGGGGCGTCGTGGACGATGCCCCGCACGATCCCGCGGGCCGGGGTGTTGTCCTCGGGCGTCGGGGTGACGGCGCCCGCCTCGATCGCGTCGGCAAGCTCGTCGGCCGACGGCACCGACTTCGGGTCGGGGGCGATCTCCGAGCCCGTCGACGTCTCGATCACCGTCTCGTCGACGCCGGGCAGCGTCGGCTGGAGGCGCTCGTCGACGGTGAAGATGTTCAGCTCGGCCCGCTCCTCCGGCGTCAAGTACTCGATCGCCAGGCGGCGGAACAGGTAGTCCATGATCGAGCTGGCGAAGCGGATGTCCGGGTCGTCGGTCATCCCCGCCGGCTCGAAGCGCATGTTCACGAACGCCTCGACGAACGCCCGCAGCGGCACCCCGTACTGCAGGCCGTAGGAGATCGACTTGGCGAAGGCGTCCATGATGCCCGCCAGCGTCGAGCCCTGCTTGGAGACGGTGAGGAAGATCTCACCCGGCCGCCCGTCCTCGTACTCGCCGATCGTGGCGAAGCCCTTGCAGTCGGCGACGCGGAACTCGAACGTGCGCCCGCGGCGGCTGCGCGGCAGCTTCTGGCGCAGCGGACGGTGGACGACCTTCTCCACCACCTTCTCCACGACCACCGGACCGGCAGCCGGGGACGCCGTGGCCCCGTCCTTGCGCGACGTGGACAGCGGCTGGCCGACCTTGCAGTTGTCGCGGTAGATGGCGACGGCCTTGAGCCCGAGCTTCCAGGCCAGCATGTGCAGCGCCTCGACGTCCTCGACGGTGACGTCCTCGGGCATGTTCACCGTCTTGGAGATGGCCCCCGACAGGAACGGCTGCACCGCGCCCATCATCCGCACGTGGCCCTCGTAGTGGATGACGTTGTCACCCATCGAGCAGGCGAACACCGGCAGGTGGGCGGGGTCGACGTGCGGGGCGCCGAGGATCGTCTTCTCGGCGTCGATGTAGGCGACGATGTCGTCGATCTGCTCGTGCGTGTAGCCGAGGCGGCGCAGGGACCGCGGGACGGTCTGGTTGACGATCGACATCGTCCCGCCGCCGACCAGCTTCTTCGTCTTCACGAGGCTCAGGTCGGGCTCGATGCCGGTCGTGTCGCAGTCCATCATCAGCCCGATCGTCCCGGTCGGCGCGAGCACCGTGGCCTGGGAGTTGCGCACGCCGTGCTCCTCGCCGTCGCGGACCGCGGCGTCCCACGCCGCCTGCCCGGCCTCGAGCAGCTCGGCCGGCACGGCCTCGGCGCCGTCGATCTGGTGGCTCGCGTCGCGGTGCATCCGCAGCACGCGCAGCATGTGCTCCTCGTTCTCGGCGAACCCGGCGAACGGGCCCATCCGGCTGGCGATGCGGGCGCTCGTGGCGTAGGCGTGGCCGGTCATCAGCGACGTGATCGCCGCCGCCCAGGCCCGCCCCTCACGCGAGTCGTAGGGCAGGCCGAGCGCCATCAGCAGGGCGCCGAGGTTGGCGTAGCCGAGGCCGAGCTGGCGGAACCGGCGCGACGTCTCGGCGATCGCCTCGGTCGGGTAGTCGGCGCGCCCGACGAGGATCTCCTGCGCCGTGAACACGATCTCGATCGTGTGGCGGAAGGCGTCGACGTCGAAGTTGCCGTCGTCGTCGAGGAACTTGAGCAGGTTGATCGACGCCAGGTTGCAGGCGCTGTTGTCGAGGTGCATGTACTCGCTGCACGGGTTCGACGCGTTGATCCGGCCGGCCGCGTGGGCGGTGTGCCAGCGGTTGATCGTCGTGTCGAACTGCAGCCCGGGGTCGGCGCACTCCCAGGCCGCCTGGGCGATCTGGCGCCACAGGTCACGGGCCTTGACGGTGCGCACGACCTCCCCGGTGGTGCGGGCGACGAGACCCCAGTCGCCGTCCTCGAGCACCGCCTGCATGAACTCGTCGGTGACGCGCACCGAGTTGTTCGCGTTCTGGTACTGGATCGAGTAGGAGTCGGCGCCGTCCAGGTCCATGTCGAAGCCGGCGTCGCGCAGGACGCGCGCCTTGCGCTCCTCCTTGACCTTGCACCAGATGAACTCCTCGATGTCGGGGTGGTCGACGTCGAGGATGACCATCTTGGCGGCGCGCCGGGTCTTGCCGCCGGACTTGATCGTGCCGGCCGAGGCGTCGGCGCCGCGCATGAAGCTGACCGGGCCGGAGGCGGTGCCGCCCCCGTTGAGCAGCTCCACGCTGGAGCGGATCTTGGACAGGTTGGTGCCCGAGCCGGACCCGCCCTTGAAGATGATCCCCTCCTCCCGGTACCAGTTGAGGATCGAGTCCATCGTGTCGTCGACGGACAGGATGAAGCAGGCCGACGCCTGCTGCGGCACCCCGGGGACGCCGATGTTGAACCACACCGGGCTGTTGAAGGCGGCCCGCTGCGTCACGAGGATGTAGCGCAGCTCGGCGGCGAAGGTCTCCTCCTCCTCGGTGTCGGCGAAGTACCCGCCTTCGCGGCCCCACCGGGTGATGGTGTCGACGACGCGGTCGATCACCTGCTTGAGCGAGGACTCGCGCTGGGGGGTGCCGAGCGTGCCGCGGAAGTACTTCTGGGCGACGATGTTGGTCGCGTTCATCGACCACGACGCCGGGAACTCGACGCCGCGCTGCTCGAACGCGACCGAGCCGTCCTTGTAGTTGACGATGCGGGCGTCGCGGCGCTCCCAGACGACCTCGTCGTAGGGATGGACGCCGGGCGAGGTGAACAGCCGGCGGAGACCGATGCTGAGACGTTCGGGCGCTAGGGACATGGAGACCTCATTCGATCGGCCGGGCACAAGATCTGGTGGCCGTACCCCCGGTTGGCGCTCCAGACCCACTACCCCTTGTGTGTGGAACTCAGATTACAGCATCGTAGTTACGTCGCTGTCAACGGCCACCGGGACGATTCCGGGGCCGCCCGCGACATCGCGCGGGCGGCCTCGGCGCCACCCCGCCGTCCGCCGATCGGCGTTCCACCTCGGGGCGCGTCCCCGGCACGCGGTGCGGCATCGCAGGTTCAGGACCAGAGGCCCCACGCCGTCCCCACCCGGGCCAGCAGGCAATCCGCGTGCCGCACCGCAGCCGGCACGCGGATCAACGTAGAACCGCGAGGCTGTGTGTCGATAGAGGGACAACCCTGTGAATTTCCCTGTGGGCGGGTGTGGGCAACCGTCCCGCCCCCGGTGCTCCGCTCAGCGGTCCTCGAGGACCTCGTTCCACTGGCGGACGCGCCAGGACGTGACGAGCCCCTCACGGACGTAGGGGTCGGCCCGGGCGAACGCCTCGGCCGCCGCCGGGCTGTCGCCGGCGAAGATCAACAGGGCTCGGTCGGAGGGGTCGGCGAGCGCCCCGGCGAGCAGCAGCTCGCCGCGCTCGTGGGCCTCGCGGGCGAGCCGCAGGTGCGCCTCCCGCAGCGGCGCCCGCCGCTCCAGGTAGTCGTCGACGAGCTCGTAGCACAGCACCCAGCGCATGGCACATCCTCGCCGACCGCGGCCGCACGTCGCGTCGGGCGCGTGTTGGGACGGCAGGCGGCTGCTGCGAGGATCGAGCCGTGGTCCGGCTGCGCGTGCTCCATCCGACGCCGGCCGAGGCGTCGGTCGACGAGCTGTACGGCGCGCCCCGGCCGCGGGTCGACGGACGCCCGTGGGTGGGGATCTGCATGATCGCCAGCCTCGACGGCACGACCGTCGTCGACGGTCGCTCCGGGGCGCTCGGCAACGCCGAGGACACCGCCGTGCTCGGGGCGCTGCGCCGCGCCGCCGACGTCGTGCTCGTCGGCGCCGGGACCGTCCGCGCCGAGGGCTACGGCGCACCGAAGCAGCCGTCGCTGCGCATCGGCGTCGTCACCCGCACCGGCGACGTCGACGTCGACACGGAGCTGTTCCACAGCGGCGCCGGGTTCCTCGTGCTGCCCGAGGACGGTCCGTCCGCCCCGGCCGGCGTCGACGTGGTGCGTGCCGGGCGCGGCACGGTCGACCTGGGGCTCGCTTTGCGCCGGCTCGGCGAGGTCGTGGACGACCCGCGGTTCGTGCAGTGCGAGGGCGGGTCGCGCCTCAACGGCAGCCTCCTCGCCGCCGGCGACGTCGACGAGGTCGACCTGACCATCTCGCCGCTGCTGGCGGGTGGCGACGGCCCCCGGGTGACGAGCGGCGCACCGCCGCAGCTCGCCCGCTTCGAGCTCGCCCACCTGGCGACGGCCGGCGGCTACCTGTTCGGCCGCTGGCTGCGGGCCGGGCTCAGCCCTGCGCCGACTTCGTGAGCAGCTCGATCTCGCGGTGGAAGTCGGCCGCCGCGTCGAAGTTCTTGTACACGCTGGCGAAGCGCAGGTAGGCGACCTCGTCGAGCGTGCGCAGGCGGTCGAGCACGGCCAACCCGAGCTGCGTGCTCGTCACCTCGGAGCCCTGCAGGCGCACGCCGTCCTCGATCGACTCGGCGATCTGCTCGGCGACCTCCGGGGCGATGTTGCGGCCCTTGGTCGCGGCGAGGATGCCGGCGACGATCTTGCCCCGGTCGAAGGGCTCGGTGCGGCCGTCGCGCTTGACGACGACGAGTGGCACCTCGTCGACGCGCTCGAAGGTCGTGAAGCGGTGCGCGCACGACACGCACTGCCGTCGACGCCGCACGGCCGCGCCCTCCTCCGTGAGGCGGGAGTCCACGACCTTGGTGTCGCCCGCGTGACACACCGGACAATGCACGCGTCGAGGTTACTGCTGCCGGGGCGCTCGCCGGGGGCCGGATCCGGCCGACCAGGGCGCCGACCAGGCCGGACCGATCAGGGCAGGCGGACGAGCTGGCCGGCCTCGATGCGCGTGCCGCCGTTGAGCTGGATCAGCGCCTCCACGAAGCGGGTGATCGGGATCGCGCCACGGTGCTCGGCGGCGATCGACCACAGGCTGTCGCCGGGCGCGGCGCGCACGACGCGGGGGCCGACCGGCGCCCCGGTCCCGGCGGCGGAGGCAGGCACGCCGCCGGGACCGGAGACGACACCGTCGGCCACGACGGCCGCGCCGCCCACGATCGACGCGACCGCCAGCACGACGGCGAGGCGCCGGCGCCGGACGCGGACCGGCGCCGTGGGGCGCGCCCGCGCCCGGTGCTCGCCCGCCCCGGCCACGGGACGCACGGACGCCCGCCCCGGACGGCCCGGATGGTGCAGGTGCGGGCGGTGCGCGTGGCCGGGGTGGCGCCGGGCGGGGATCGAGCGGCTGGTCGTGGTGGTCATGCCAAGGGTCCTCGTCTCGGGCACGCGGGGCCGGTACGGTGGTGAACGGTCGTTCGGGAACGTGTGTTCGCGAACGAATGTACGGGAACGTGCGTTCACGCGTCAAGTCCCGGACAGAACGAGTGTTTGACTTCTCAGACGAACTGGTGTACGATATGAGCATGACGGACCCGCAGGCAGCACCGGCCGCGAACGCCACGAGTCGCCGTGGCGCGCGCACGGGGAAGATCACGGCGCGTCAGCGCCAGGTGCTCGAGTTCATCGAGCAGCAGATGCGCCAGCGCGGCTACCCACCGTCGGTGCGCGAGATCGGCGAGGCGATCGGCCTGACGTCGCCGTCGACGGTGCACAGCCACCTCAACACGCTGCAGCGCCTCGGGTACCTGCGCCGCGACCCGACCAAGCCGCGAGCGATCGAGGTGCGCTGGGACCCGAACTCCGGCGCGGCGATGGAGCGACGCCCGGTCCGTCACGTGCCGCTCGTCGGCGACGTCGCTGCGGGCACCGACGTGCTCGCCGAGGAGAACGTCGAGGAGCTGCTCCCGGTGCCCGCCGACTTCACCGGTGACGGTGAGCTGTTCATGCTCCGCGTGCGCGGCGACTCCATGATCGAGGCCGGCATCCTCGACGGGGACTACGTCGTCGTCACCCAGCAGAAGACGGCGAACAACGGCGACGTCGTCGTGGCCGGCATCCCGGGCGGTGAGGCGACGGTGAAGTTCTGGTCGGCCAAGGGCGGCCAGGTCACCCTCACCCCGGCCAACTCGACGATGGAGCCGATGGTCTACCCCGCCGACGAGGTCGAGCTCTACGGTCGCGTCGTCACGGTGATGCGCCGGCTCTGAGCAGCCTCCGCGTCACCGCCGTCGCGGTGGCATCGGCGGTGGCAACGGCCCGCCGCGGCCCGGCCAGCCAGACGCCGGGCGCTCCTCGGTCCGCGGTGGGGTGGGCGGGCCGTAGGTGGGCGGCCGCGGCACGTACACCGGCGTCGTCGGGCGCTCCTTCAGCGGCGGCGCGACCGGCGGCGGCCCGAACACCGGCTCCGTCCACGGCGACGGGCTCGGCGACGGCGACGTCGGCTGCGGTCGCCGCCACACCAGGGCGAGCAGCACGAGCCCGCTGATCACGCCGATCGCGAACGTGACCACCCCGGCGACGCGCAGCGCCGTCACCCCCCGTGCGGGATCGCGCCCGACCCGGATCACCGCATCGGCCTCCTCCCCCGACGCGGTCGTCGCCGTCAGGCGGTAGACGCCCCGCGTCGTGATCTCCGCGACGCGCACCGCCTCACCGCGCTGGCCGGCACGGTGGTAGGACGGCCCCGACGCCCGGTCGAGCTCGACCTCCCGGCCCGCGCTGTCCTCCAGGCGCAGCTCGACCCGCGGCACCTCGTCGACCTCGTAGCGCCGTGCGTCGGCCGCGCAGTCGCCGTCGAGCTCGCCGATCTCGCCCTTCGTCTCGACGAAGAACGTGTAGGTGCCGGTGGCGTCGAAGCGCAGGGTCGTCGTGCACCCGAGCGGTGCCGGGGCGAGCGACTCGACGGCCTCGTCGTAGCGCCGCTCGCCGACCAGCCACAGCACGACGGCGAGCACCACCCCGGCGACCAGCAACGCGATCCCGGCCACCCGCGCCGCCGCTCGTCGCACGTCAGACTCCCAACCGGGACGCCACCAGCTCGATCTTCTCGTCCGGCTGCACGACGGCGACGCGGACGTGCCCGGGCGCACCGTAGAACTCGCCGGGGGCGACGAGCGCCCCGCCCTCGGCCGCCAGCCGCTCCGTGAACGCCCAGTCGTCGTCCACCGGGAACCACAAATAGAAGCCGCCGGCCGGCAGTGGGATCTCGGTGCCGGTCCAGGCGCCGAGGATCTCGGCCATCCGCGTGAGCCGGCGCCAGTAGCGCTCACGCTGCACGGCGACGTGCTCGTCGTCGTCGAGGGCGACGACGCCGGCAGCCTGGGCGGGGCCGGGCACCATCATCCCAACGTGCTTGCGCACCTCCTGCAGGTAGTGCACCAGGTCGGGGTCACCGGCGTAGAAGCCGATGCGCCCACCGGCGAGGTTCGAGCGCTTCGACAACGAGTGCACGGCGACGACGCCGTCGAGCCCGTGCTCGAGGATGCTGCGGCCACGGCCGGTCCACGTGTACTCCACGTAGCACTCGTCCGAGAACACCGGCACGCCGTGACGGCGCCCCCACGCCGCGGCTGCCTCGAGGTCGTCGAGCGCACCGGTGGGGTTGGACGGGCTGTTGATCCACAGCAGCAGGGCCCGTTGGGCGTCGGCCGGGTCGATGGCGGCGAGGTCGACCCCGCCGGTCGGGGTGCACGGCACCGCCACCGGCCGGCACGACGCGAGGATCGCCCCCATCTCGTAGGTCGGGTACGACGCCTGTGGGTACAGCACCGTGTCGCGGTCGGGCCGGCGCAGGCGCAACCACTGCGGCAGCGTGCCGACGAACTCCTTGGTGCCGATCGTCGCGCCGATCGCGGATGGCGGGACGTCGACACCGAAGCGCCGCTGCATCCAGCGCGCCGCGGCCTCGCGCAGGGCGAGCGAGCCGATGCTCGGCGGATAGCCACGCTCGGCACCCGACGTGGAGAACGCGGCGACCACGGCCGCCGGAGGCGGATCGACGGGTGTGCCGATCGACAGGTCGACGAGGCCACCCGCGAACGCGTCGGCGATCGGCTTCAGCCGGTCCAGGCGGTCATAGGGGTACGGCGGCGGGACGAACCCGGCCGCCACGTGCTCGGCGGTCACTCCGCCCCGACCACGAACTCGGCCAAGCGCCCGACCGAGGCGTCCGACAGGCGCGCCCGGACGCGCAGGTGATCTTCTTCGTCGGTCGTCGACACGACCTCGCCCTCCCGATGGATCGACGCGAGCACGTCGCCACGATCGTACGGGACGGCGAGCTCGACCACCTTGGCGATCGCCCGGAGCCGGTCGGCGAGGGTCCGCAGGAACAGGTCGATGCCCTCGCCGGTGGCCGCGCTGATGGCGACCGAGCCGGGGTGCTCGTCGACGAGGCGCTTGGCCTCCGGGCCGGCGATGTCGGCCTTGTTGAACACGAGCAGCTCGGGGACGTGGTCGGCACCGATCTCGGCGAGCACGCCGTGCACGGCGACGATCTGACCCTCGGGGTCGGGAGCGCTGGCGTCGACCACGTGCACGAGGTAGTCGGCCCGGCTGGCGACCTCCAGCGTCGACTTGAACGCCTCGACCAGGCCGTGGGGCAGGCGGCGCACGAAGCCGACGGTGTCGGTGACCAGCACCGGTTCGCCGCCGGGGAGTTCGAGGCGCCGGGTGGTCGGGTCGAGCGTGGCGAACAGGCGATCCTCGGTGAGCACACCGGCGTCGGTCAGGCGGTTGAGGAGCGTCGACTTGCCGGCGTTGGTGTAGCCGACGATCGTCACCGCGGCGAGGCCGCTGCGGTCACGTTGCTTGCGCTGCAGCTCGCGTTGGCGGGCGAGCTCCTGGAGCTCGTCCTCGAGCCGGGCGATGCGCCGCTGGATCCGCCGGCGGTCGACCTCGAGCTTGGTCTCGCCACCACCGAAGCGCATCCCCACACCACCGCGCTGCTGCGACAGGCGCGCCTCGGCGCCGCGCCGCAGACGCGGCAGGCGGTAGCGCAACAACGCCAGCTCGACCTGCAGCTTGCCCTCGAGGGTGTGGGCGTTCTGGGCGAAGATGTCGAGGATCACCGCCGTGCGGTCGATGGCGGTGCGCCCGAGCAGCTTCTCCAGGTTGTACTGCTGGGCGGGCGTGAGCTCGTTGTCGAACACCACGGTGTCGGCGTCGACCGCGAGGCACAGCTCGTGCAGCTCCTGAGCCTTGCCCTTGCCGATGAAGTACGTGTGATCGGGGTGGTCCCGGCGCTGGACCATCCGCGCGACCACGTCCGCACCGGCGGTGTCGATCAGCGCGGCGAGCTCGTCGAGGCTGGCCTCGGTCTCCTCGTCGTCGGTGCCGGGGAACGTGACGCCGACGATCACGATGCGCTCGCGGATGGACCGCTCGATGAGGGTCTCGCCGAGCGCTTCGTTGTACGGGTTGCTCATGGGATCGTGATGGTCGCGACGTGGGTGGCGGGACCGGTGAGGGTGACGTGCCCGGGCACCGGCCGGTCGAGCGCCACACTCGCGCTCCCGCCGTCCATGTGCACCACGAGTTCGCGGGCGTCGGGGTCGACGAGGCCCCAGCGGGCGGCGGCCCAGGCCGCCGCGCAGGCGCCCGTCCCGCAGGCGGCGGTGATGCCGGCGCCGCGCTCGTGGACGCGCATCGTGACGGCGTGGCCCTCCGGCCCGGGCTCGACGATCTCCAGGTTCACGTCGGGCACCGTGCGGCCCAGCGTGAGCAGGTCGACGGCGTGGACGTCCTCGACCGCGACGACCGCGTGCGGGTTGCCGAGGTCGAGATGGGCGACGGGTCGGTCGGGGTTGGTGCCGAGCGCCGCCCACCCTGCCGGCTCGGGCCGCTCGCGCACCGGGCCCATGTCGACGGTGGCGAAGACGGTGAGGGGGTCCTCGGTCGGGACGAGCGCGACGTCGCGGGTGCCGGCGTCGGTGAGGATCCGCAGCGACACGGGGCCGCGCCCCTGCCCGTGTCGGGCGGCGACGGCCTGGGCGAAGCAACGGATCCCGTTGCCGCTCATCTCGGCCCGGCTGCCGTCGGCGTTGTAGAGCACCATCCGGGCATCGTGGTCCGGGGCGGGGCTGGCGACGAGCAGCCCGTCGGCGCCGATGCCCTGCGTGCGATGGCACAGCCGGCGCGCGAGCGCCGGCAGGTCGGCGGGTTCGTCGGCCCCCGACACGTGGAGCACGAGGAAGTCGTTGCCCAGCCCGTGGTGCTTGGTGAGCGTGAGTGAGGTCATGTGCGCAGGGCGGCGACCACGGCCGGCGCCACCTCGGCGACCGGATTGCGGTCGACGTCGAACCAGCGTACGCGCGGGTCACGACGGAACCACCGCTCCTGGCGGACGGCGAACTGGCGGGTCCGCAGCACGATCCGGGCAACCGCCTCGTCGAGGCTGCACCTGCCCGCGAGGTGCTCGAGCAGCTCCTTGTAGCCGAGCGCCTGGGCGGCCGTCCGCGACAGCCCCCGGGCGGCGAGGCGCTCGACCTCGGCGAGCAGCCCGGCGGCCATCATCGCCTCGACGCGGCGGGCGATGCGCTCGGCGAGCACCGGGCGCGGCCAGCGCAGCCCGATCAGCGTCGCATCCGTCGGCGGGTAGGCCTGCAGGCCGGGGCCGTAGGAGCTGAACGGGCGCCCGCTCCCGAGGGTGACCTCCAGGGCGCGGACGATCCGGCGCCGGTTGTTCGGCTCGATCTTCGCCGCCGCGGCGGGATCCAGCGCCCGCAGGCGGGCGTAGAGGCCGGCGGTGTCGGGATCGGCCTCGAGCTCGGCACGCAGGGCCGGCCACTGGCCGGGCAGCTCGAGGCGATCGAGCACGGCGGCGAGGTACAGGCCGGTGCCGGCGACGAGCAGCGGGCGCCCGGCGATCGTGGCGACAGCGGCGTCGTAGGCCCGGCGGAACTCGGCGACGGTGAAGTCGGTGTCGGGGTCGACGAGGTCGAGCAGGTGGTGGCGCACGGCGGCCCGGTCGGCCGGCGTCGGCTTGGCGGTGCCGATGTCCATGCCGCGGTACACCTGCATCGCGTCGACGGCGACGATCTCGGTGCCCGGCACCTGGCGTGCCGCGGCCATCGCCACGTCGGACTTCCCCGACGCCGTCGGGCCGAGGACGACGACCGCCGGGGCGGTCATCTCAGCGCGCGGCGACCGGGATGCGCGTCCGGTGCGTCGGCTCGGCGACGAGCTCGACGAAGCGCCCGACGAGATGGTGCGGCGCGGCGCCGGTAATCTCGACGAGCGCGTACGACCCGGCGCGCAGCGGCCGCGGCGGCGTGAAGTGCACCAGGCGGTGCTGGGGCGTACGGGCGGCGAGCACGCCGGGATCCTTCTTGCTCGGCCCCTCGACCAGGACCTCCTCGACGCGCCCGACGCGCGCCTGGTTGGCGGCCAGCGCGCTGCGCTCGACGACCACCCGCAGCCGGGCGAACCGGTCGGCGGCGACGGCGGGGTCGACGAACCGGTCGGTCAGCTCGGCAGCCTCAGTGCCCGGCCGCGGCGAGAAGATGAAGGTGTACGCGTCGTCGAAGCGGGCCTCGGCGGCGACCTCGAGCGTCCGGGCGAAGTCCTCCTCGGTCTCCCCTGGGAAACCGACGATGATGTCGGTGGTCACCGCCAGGTCGGGGATCATCCGCCGGGCCTCGGCGAGGCGCTCCAGGTAGCGCTCGGCGGTGTAGCCGCGGTGCATCGCCGCGAGGATGCGGTCGGAGCCGGCCTGCAGGGGATAGTGCAGCTGCGGGCACACCGTCGGCGTCTCGGCCATCGCGGCGAACGTGTCGGTGCGCATGTCCTTGGGGTGCGGCGAGGTGAACCGGACGCGGCGGATCCCCTCGACCGCGCCGACGGCGCGCAGGAGGTCGGCGAACAGTGGGCGCACCCGCGCCGCCGTGTCACCGGCGCGCCGGGCGGCGAGCTGGAGGTCGCGGCCGTAGCTGTTGACGTTCTGGCCGAGGAGCGTCACCTCGGTGACGCCCTGCGCGGCGAGGTCGCGGACCTCGGCGACGATGTCGTCGAACGGCCGCGAGATCTCCGGGCCGCGGACCGCCGGGACGATGCAGAACGCGCAGTTGTTGTCGCAACCGATCTGGATCGTGACCCAGGCGTTGTAGGACGTCTCGCGCCTGGCCGGCAGCGCGGACGGGAACATGGCGTGGTCGTCGAGCACCGCGGCGTCGAGGATCTCGGTGATCGGCCCGTTGCGGCGGGCCTCGGCGAGCAGCTCGGCGGCGCGGTGGACGTTGTGCGTGCCCATGACGACGTCGACGTGGCCGGCCCGGCGGCGCACCTCGTCGCGGTCCTTCTGGGCGAGGCAGCCGGACACGACGATCTGGCGCCCCTCGCGCTGGGCCTTCCACACCTTCAGCTGCCCGAGATTGCCGTAGAGCTTGTTGTCGGCGTTCTCCCGGATGCAGCACGTGTTGAGCACGACGACGTCGGCATCGTCGAGGTCGGCGGCCGGGACGAGGCCGTCGGCCTCGAGCAGACCGGCGATGCGCTCGGAGTCGTGCTCGTTCATCTGGCACCCGAACGTGCGCACGACGTAGCTCCGCTGCTCCACGGCGCGTCACGCTACCGGGGTGTGCGGGGAGGCCCCGGCTAGGGTCGGGCCATGGCGCGGTTCGGCCGGCCGGTGATCGCCGTGGGCCTGGCGGTGGCGTCGTTGCTCCTGGTCGCGGTCGTGGCCACCGGGGAGCACGTGCCGCTGGCGACCGAGGGCACCGGTGGCTGGCGCGTCGATCCGCGGCCGCGCGACCGGGACCTGCCCGACGCTGCGGAGGGCACCCCGTTCGATGAGCTGCCCGACCGGTCCGAGCTGCCGGGCGAGCGGGCGCTCGCCGTGCTCGCGCAGACCGCGGTGATGACGATCGGCGGCCTCGCCCTGTTCCTGATCGGGCGACGGTTGCTGCGCCTGACCCGCCGCGAGCCCGAGCCGCTCGACGACCCGCCCGAGGAGCACTGGCCGGCGGCGCCGGTGGACGCCGCCGGGATGGTCGAGGCGGTGGACGACGGGCTCGCCGCGCTCGCCGACGGCCCGGTCGACGACGTGATCATCGCCTGCTGGGTGCGCCTCGAGCACGCCGCCGCGGAGGCGGGCGCGGGCCGGCGCCCGTCCGAGACGTCCGCCGAGCTGGCGACGCGGATCCTGGAGGAGCTGCGCGTCCCGGCCGACGCGGTGGCGGTGCTGCTCGACCGCTACCGCCAGGCCCGCTACTCCCGCCACCGCCTCGATGAGCAGGACCGTGCTGCAGCCGTGCGCGCGCTCGCCGAGATACGCGACGCGATCGCGGGAGTGCGCGCATGAGGCGCTCGGCCGCGGCGATCGTGGCGCTGGCGGTGCTCGGCGCCACCGCGGTGATGGTGCTGGTGGCCGCCGCGGGCTGGTCACCCCGTGTCGAGTACGTGCTCGGCGTCGCGCTCGTCGTGGCGACCGGCACCGTCGTGCTGCGCGGCCTGCTGCGCGCCGTCGCCGGGCCGGCGTGGCCGTCACCGCTGCCCCGCCGGCGGGAGCCACCGGGCACCGACCCGCGGATCGCCACGATCGAGACGGCGCTGCGCCGCGGACTCGACGACGCGGCGATCTGCCGCCGGCGGGTCCAGCCGCTGCTGTTCGACCTCGCGACGCATCGCCTCTCCCGCCACCGCGGCGTCAGCCTCGTCGAGGACCCGGCGGCCGCCCGGGCGCTGCTCGGTGACGAGGCGTTCGAGTTCCTGACCGACGTCGTCGAGGCCCCACCGGCCATGCGCACGGTGCTCGCCACCGTGGACGCGATCGAACGGCTGTGACCGCCTCGCCGCGCCCGTCCACCGCCGAGCTCGGCCGCCTCGCGTCGGCGGTGCTCGACCGCGTCGGCGAGGCCGTCGTCGGGAAGCGTGAACCGCTGCGCCTCGTGCTCGCCGGGCTGCTCGCCCGTGGCCACGTGCTGCTGGAGGACGTGCCCGGCGTCGGCAAGACGCTTACCGCCCGTTCGTTCGCCCAGGCGCTGGGCCTCGAGTACCGCCGGGTGCAGTTCACGCCCGACCTGCTGCCCTCCGACGTGACCGGCTCGTTCGTGTTCGACCAGCGCGCCGCCGAGTTCGTGTTCCGGCCGGGCCCGATCTTCGCCGGGCTGCTCCTCGCCGACGAGATCAACCGGACGCCGCCCAAGACGCAGGCCGCCCTGCTCGAGGCGATGCAGGAGCGGCAGGTGACGGTCGAGGGCACGACCTTCCCGCTGCCCGCACCGTTCCACGTCCTCGCCACGGCGAACCCCGTCGAGTACGAGGGCACGTACCCGCTGCCGGAGGCGCAGCTCGACCGCTTCCTGCTGCGTGTGCCCTTCGGCTACCCCACGCCCGAGGAGGAGTGGACGGTGCTCGAGCGGCGCATCGGCCGGCGCCAGGAGGAGATCGAGATCGAGCCGGTGACGGACGCCGCCGGGCTGCTGGCGCTGCAGCGGGCGTGCGAGGACGTCGAGGTCGACCCGACCGTCGGCCGCTACTGCGTCGGGCTGGCGAGCGCGACGCGCCACCACCACCAGGTGCTCATCGGCGCCTCGCCGCGCGGCTCGCTGGCGCTGCTGCTCACGGCGCGCGCGTACGCGCTGATCGACGGTCGCGACTTCGTGCTGCCCGAGGACGTGAAGGCGGTGGCGGTCGCCGCGCTCGCCCACCGCATCACCGTGCGCCCCGAGCTGTGGCTCCGCGACGTCGATGGCGCGTCGATCGTCGCCGACGTCCTCGCGACGACGGCGGCGCCCCCGACGGTCCGACCCGACGACCACCGGCCGTGACCGAGGCCACCGCCCCCGCGTCGCGCACGAGGTGGCGACCGACCCACGCCCACGTGCGGGCCGTCGCCCTGGCGCTCGCAGCCGGCCTGCTCGCCGTGCTCGGCCGGCGGCCCGACGTGCTCGTGCTCGCCGTGCCGTTCGCGGGTGCCGCCGCCTGGGGCGCCCGGCACCGTCCGCACGCGGCACCGGCGATGACCATGACGGTGGCCGAGACGACGCTGTACGAGGGCCAGGTGACCGCCGTGCGCGTCGACGTCGGTGACGGCGATGTCGGCGACGTCGTCGCGGCCTGCCTCGACGCCGGGCCGTGGGTGCGCTGGCGCCCGCCGGCTGCCGCCGTGGTCGCCGGCACGGAGCGTGGGGCGGCGTCGCTCGCGCTCGCCGCCCGCGCCGCACGGTGGGGCCGCCACCCCGTTACCGTGACGACGGCCGCGGCGACGTCCGTGCTCGGCGCCTACCGCACCGAGCACGTGCAGGCGGGCCCGGTGATGCTCACGACGCTGCCGCTCAGCGCCGAGTTCGACGCCGTCGACACGATGCCCCGACCCGCCGGGCTGGTCGGGCTGCACCGGGCGAACCTCCAGGGCAGCGGGAGCGAGCCCGCCGAGGTGCGCCCGTTCCGCACGGGTGACCGGCTGCGGCGCATCAACTGGCGGGTCTCGTCGCGCACCGGCACGTTGCACGTCACCTCGACGTGGGCGGACCGCGACAGCCACGTGCTGCTGCTGCTCGACACCGAGGCCGACATCGGGCGCAGCGACGGGGTCGACGGCCGGGCCAGCAGCCTGGACATCACGATCCGGGCCGCGGCGGCCATCGGCGAGCACTTCCTGCGCGCCGGCGATCGGGTCGGCCTCGTGGACCTCGGCCGGCGGATCCGCGACGTGCCTGTCAGCGGGGGCCGCCGCCACCTGCGCCGTCTGCTCGAGGCGCTCGTGCTCGCCGAGGCCGCCGGCGCGCCCCGGGCGGAACCGGTGCAGCTGCGGCCGACGGCCGCCGGCGCCCTCGTGATCGCGCTGACGCCCCTGGTCGGGCGCAGCGGGCACGCCCAGCTCGCCCGTCTCGTCCAGCACGGCCACACCCTGGTCGTCGTCGACACGATGCCCGACCACGCCGAGGTGCCGACGGCCGGCTGGACCGCGGTGGCGGCGCGCGTGCGGGCGATGGAGCGAGCGGCGGACATCGACCACCTCGGCGAGCTCGGCGTGCCGGTGGTGCGCTGGCGCGGCCGCGGGACGCTCGACGAGGTGCTGCGCGACATCAGCCGGCTGGCGCGGGCACCGAGGGTGCGGCGATGACCCCCGAGCGCTGGCGGCTGCTCCTCGCCACGCTGCGCCGGCTCGGCCTCGTCCCGATGGTGCTGCGGGCCGTCGTGCTCGCCAGTGCCGTCGCCGCGATCGTGGCCACCGCGGCGCCCGGCTGGGACGTGCCCGACGGCTATCTCGTCATCGCCGCGATCGCGGCGCTGTTCGCGACCGGCGCACCGGACTCCGGCGCGTGGTTCTTCGTGGCTGCGGCGATCGTCGCCGGCTGGGGCACCGGCACACCGCAGCCGGCGGTGGGCCCGGCGGTGGTGGTGACGGCCCTGGCCCTGCTCGTCGGCCACGTCGCCAGCGCCCTCGCCGCGGCGATGCCGGTGACCGCCCGTGCCGACCGCCGCCTGGTCGTGCGCTGGTGGCGCCCGACCGCCGGCCTGGCCGCGGCGACCGTGGCGGCCGCCGCAGTGGTGGCCGTGCTCGAGGCGTGGGGACCGCCGGGGTCGATCGTGCTCGTGCTCGCCGCGCTGGGCGTGCTCGGCGTCGCCGTGTGGTGGTGGGCCGCAGGCGGCGAGGACGCGGCCTGAGCCTCCGTCACCGCGGGCCGGTGACGGCGAAGGTGCTTGGCCGCCGTCGGCGGCGGGGCCTAGCGTCCGGGCCGTGCTCGCGATCTTTCCCATCTCCACCGGCTATCAGCTGCTCGGCCTGCTGCACGTGCTCGCCGTGATCGCGGCGTTCGGCCCGCTGTTCTTCTACCCGTCGCTCCAGCGCACGGGGCAGACCGACACGCTGGCCAAGCTCCACCTGCGTCTGGTGCTGCCGTCGCTCACGCTGGCGTGGGTGTTCGGGATGGGCCTGGTCGGCACGTCCGACGATGCCATCGAGATGAGCGAGGCGTGGATCGTGATCGCCCTCGCCTGCTGGGTCGTGCTGATGCTGTTGAGCTGGTTCCTGATCCGGCCGGCGCTCACCGACACCAGCGAGGCCGCCCGCGGCCGCCTCGCCATGGCGGTGGGCATCACCCACCTGCTGCTGGTGGTGCTGCTCTACCTGAGGGTGTTCAAGCCCGGCTCGGACCTCACCTGATCCGAGACCTGATCCGGCGGTGGCGCACCGGGGTTCCCCCGGTGCGCCACCGGTCGGTCAGTCGAGCTCGATCGGTGCCTCGTCGTCGTCGAACGCGCCCTCGCGGGCCTCGGTGTCGGGGCGCAGCCCGGCGGCAGCGAGCACGCGGTCGCTGATCTCCACCATGATCTCGGGGTTCTGGGCGAGGAAGCTCTTGGCGTTCTCCCGGCCCTGGCCGAGCTGCTCACCCTCGTAGGTGAACCAGGCGCCCGACTTCTTGACGATGCCGAGCTCCACGGCCATGTCGAGGAGCGAGCCCTCCCGGCTGATCCCCTTGCCGTACATGATGTCGAACTCGGCCTGCTTGAACGGCGGGCTGACCTTGTTCTTGACGACCTTGACCCGGGTGCGGTTGCCCACCACCTCGGCGCCGTCCTTCAGCGACTCGATGCGGCGGATGTCGAGACGCACCGACGCGTAGAACTTGAGCGCCCGGCCACCCGGCGTGGTCTCCGGGCTGCCGAACATCACGCCGATCTTCTCGCGCAGCTGGTTGATGAAGATGGCGATCGTCTTGGACCTGTTCAGGTTCGCCGTCAGCTTGCGCAGCGCCTGGCTCATCAGCCGGGCCTGTAGGCCGACGTGGCTGTCGCCCATCTCCCCCTCGATCTCGGCGCGCGGCGTGAGCGCGGCGACGGAGTCGATGACGACGACGTCGAGGGCCCCCGAGCGCACGAGCATGTCGCAGATCTCCAGCGCCTGCTCCCCCGTGTCCGGCTGGGAGATCAGCAGCTGGTCGATGTCGACCCCGATGGCCTTGGCGTAGACCGGGTCCATCGCGTGCTCGGCGTCGATGTAGGCGCACACGCCACCGTTGCGCTGGGCCTCGGCGACGACGTGCATCGCCAGCGTCGACTTGCCCGACGACTCGGGCCCGTAGATCTCGGTGATGCGGCCGCGCGGCAGGCCGCCGATGCCGAGGGCGAGGTCGAGTGAGAGCGCCCCGGTGGGGATCGACTCGACCGTCATCGTCCCCTTCTCGCCCATCCGCATGATCGAGCCCTTGCCGTACTGCTTCTCGATCTGCGAGAGCGCCATCTCCAGCGCCTTGTCGCGGTCCGTCGTCATGTCGTTGCGCCTTTCGGGGTGATGGGAACCGTGAGGAACGTGCTGTCGAGGTCGGTGGTGCGATGTCTCGTGCCGACGGTGACGACCCTACGAAGGGGGTGTCACAGCGAACTGGTGCGTGTGGCTCCGACGCCCGGCGGCGCCGAATGACAGCAGTGTAATCCTGCGAACAGTCGTTCGTCCAGGGAACCGCGGGCCGGCGCGCCCGAGGCGCCGGCCGGCGCCGGCGCCGCTCGAGGCGCCGCTCAGCGCGGCGGCGGGGTGCCGTCGCCCGGCTGCGGGGGCCGCATCGCCAGGTCGACGGCCTGCCACAGCGTGTAGCTCACCGGGTACACGACGACCGGCAGCACGACGGCGCACACGCCGAGGATCACGAGCAGCTTCACGACGGCCACGTCGGGCCACGACGCGATCACCCCGATCCCGAGCCCGACGGTGAGCAGCCCCAGGCAGACGACCGCGCTGATCGCCATCGCCCCCAGCTCGAAGCCCTCGTACCCGCGGTGCCAGCCGATCCCACACGTGCGGCAGGTCTCCTGCTTGGAGAACCAGCCGGTGAAGAACGCGCCCCGGCCGCCGCACCAGGCGCAACGACGACGGAGACCCCGCCACAGCATCGTCGGCAGCGACGGGCGCACCACGGGGGACGGACCGGTGGCAGGTGACGCGGGCACGGTCGCACCCTACGGGCGAAATCCGCGAGACTCGCCGGGGTGCGTCGTGGGGTGGCTGGCCTCTTGTTCCTCGTGGCCGCCGTGTGCCTCGCCATCGCCGGCGCCGGCTGGTTCCTGCAGCGGGTGGCCTTCGACACCGCGCGCAGCGGGGACCTCGCCGACGTCATCCTCGACGACGCGGGGATCCGCGCCGAGATCGCCGGGGTGACCGCCGAGGCGACGGCGTCCACGCTCGGGCTCCCGGTCGAGCAGGTGCGGGCACAGGTCGACACGCTCGCCCAGACCAAGGCCGGTGCCGAGCTGATGCGCGACATCGTGCGCGACGCGCACGCCCGCCTGATCGGCGCGCGCGACGAGCCCGTGCAGATCACCGGCGAGCAGCTCGTCGAGCTGACCCGCGACCAGCGCGCCGCCGAGGTGCCGCCCGTGGTCCTGCCCGTCGAGCAGATCACGGTGCTCGACGTGTCCCGCCGCACGCTCGACTGGCTGGTGCCGATCGCTGCGGCCGCCGGCGGCGTGGCGCTGCTGCTCGGGCTGATCGCCCACCCGCGCCGGGCCGACGCGGTGTTCGGGATCGGCGCATTCTGCATCCTCGCCGGCGTCGCGGTCGTGCTCCTCGGCTACGTGCTGCCGGCCCACGTGCTGCCGCTCACCAGCGACGACACGTGGATGGCGGCGATCCCGCGAGTCGCCCGCGATGCACTCCCGGTGGTGCTCGTCGTCGCCGTCGTGCTCGTCGGCGGCGGGGTGGCGCTGATGCTCGGGGCGGCCGCGGCGCGGCGTCGGCGGCTGTGGTCGGCCCCGATCACGTCGTACCGCTGGGGCGACCAGCAGCGCTGGAGCTGACCGGTCGCCTCGGCCGGGGGGCCCGGTCGTGATGGCCCGGTCGGCTGGTCGGCCCGGTCAGCTGGTCAGCTCGTTGGCGAACTCGGCGAACACGTCGGCGTAGCGGCCCGCCTCGGCCTCGTTGTGCATCACCGAGATGAGCCACTGCTCGTCGAGCCCCGGGGGCAGCAGCACGCCGCGGTTGATCCCGTGGATCCACTGCGCGTAGGCCAGATCGAAGTCGGTCGCCTTGTAGTCGCGGTAGTTGCGGACGCGGGTCCGTGACCACGTGATGCAGCCCTTGGCCCCGAAGCGCACCGTGTGCGCGGGGAGCCCGAGCTCGTCGATGATCGTCTGGCACGCGTTGACGAGCATGTCGTTGCGCGCGATCGCCGCCCGCGTCGGCTCCGGCGCGCACGCCTCGGTGAGCACTGCCTTGGCCGCCGCCATCACGAGCGGGTTGCCGTTGTAGGTCCCGAGGTGCAGCACCCTGCCCTCGGTGATCAGGTCCATCAGCTCCTGGCGGCCGCCGAACGCGCCGAGCGGGAACCCGCCACCGATCGACTTGGCGAGGGTCACGAGGTCCGGCTCGATGCCGAAGTGGCCCGTCGCCCCCGAGTAGCCGGCGGTGATGCCGGTCTTCACCTCGTCGAAGATCAGCAGCGTCCCGTAGCGCCGCGTGATCTCGCGCACGGCCTGGAGGTAGCCGTCGTCGGGCAGGCAGATGCCGATGTTCTCCATCACCGGCTCGACGATGAAGCAGGCGACGTCGCCGCCGCGCAGGGCGCGCTCGAGCGCCTCGGGGTCGTTGTAGGGGACCACGATCGTGTCGGCGACGATCCCCTTGGTGATGCCCGCCGTCGCCGGCACCGCGACCGGGGCGTCGGCCGGGCCGGCGTCCTCCACCGGCGGCTTGGTCGAGATCATCACCTCGTCGTGGTGGCCGTGATAGCCGCCCTCGACCTTGACGATGCGGTCCCGCCCGGTGGCCCCCTTGGCGAGGCGGATGGCGTCCATCGTCGCCTCGGTGCCGGAGTTGGTGAACCGCCACATCGGCAGGCCGAAGCGGTCCCGCAGCAGCTCGGCGACCTCGGCGTTGAGCTCGCAGGGCGTCACGTAGAGGGTGCCGTCGTCGAGCTGGGCCTGGACGGCGGCGCGCACGGCCGGGTGCATGTGCCCGGCGAACAGCGCGCCGAAGCCCATGTCGTAGTCGACGTACTCGTTGCCGTCGACGTCGACCATCCGCGCCCCCGCCGAGTGGCGCACCACGATCGGATACGGCGGATACGCCTGGAAGCTCGACGGCACCCCGAGCGGCAGCACCTTGCGGGCGCGGTCGGTGGCGGTGCGGGAGCCCGGGGTCCGCTCGGCGTAGCGGGCGAGCTCGCGCTCGGTGATCGCGGCGGCTCGTTCGGCGAGCCGGCGGGCCTCGCGGGCCTCGTCGACGGACACGCCGCGGGACGGATCGGTGGCGGTCATCGCGGTCTCACCTCCCTTGGCGCCGGTCCCGAAACGGCACCGCCGCACTGCGCTCGCCGGCACGCTACCACCGGCCCCCCGACGGCCGATCCGGGCCGTGACGAACGCTTTGTGGCGTTCGGCGCTCGCCGTGGCAAACTGGCTCGTCCCGTGGTGGGCGTAGCTCAGCTCGGTCAGAGCGCCAGGTTGTGGCCCTGGAGGTCGGGGGTTCAAGTCCCCTCGCTCACCCCACAACCGGACGAGCGGTGTGCGGGGCCCGATCGGCCCCGTACACTGCTCGCCCGCCAGCGCCTCTAGCTCAACGGCAGAGCAGTGGACTCTTAATCCATTGGTTCAGGGTTCGAATCCCTGGGGGCGCACTCACCGGTCCCCGGCACTCGCCGGGGACTCTTCCGTCGGCGTGAGCACGGGCACTCTCCCGTCTGCGTGAGCACACCGACGCGTGCCGCGCCTGATCGCTCACGCAGAAGCCTGGACACGCTGCCGGGGCCGCTCGACCCTGGCCCATCGGGCCGGCCGTTCTAGACTCGGGGCCCGGCACGGTCAGGACGGGGCCGTCGCAGCCGACATGGGTCCACCGCGAGGGAGGCGTTGATCAACAGTGCACGAGCTGTTCGATCACGTCGCGGTCCTGCACGACGGACCCGAGGACCTCGCCGCCCAGCTCGACCCGTGGATGGGTGCCGGGCTCGGCGCGGATGACGCCGTCCTGCTCTCCCTCGACCCGGTCTCCGCCGCGCTCGTCGCCGAGGTCGTCGCCGGGCGCGCCGGGCACGTGGCCGGCCTCGACGCCGCTGCCCGCTACGTGCGGCCGGGCACGGCGATGCGCCAGCTCCACCAGTTCATCGTCGACGCCCTCGCCGGCGGCGCCACCCGCGTGTGGGCGGTCGGGCGCATCGCGTTCGGCGACCACGACGCCTGGGGCCGCTACGAGGCGGCGGTCGACGACGTGCTCGGCGAGCTGCCCTTCGTGGGCGTGTGCGCGTACGACACCCGCGCCCTCGCCCCGGCGTCGATCGACGTGGCCCACCGCACCCACCGGCACCTCCGCGGGCCCTCCGGACGCGCCCGGTCGCCGGGCGACGGCCGGCACGCCTTCCACCCCGCGTCGGCGTGGATCCCGACGGATCGGCCGACCGTCGAACTGCCGGCCGCCGAGCTCGCCGCGGCGCGGGCGGCCGTCGGCGAGCTGGCGGCCGCGTCGGGCTTCGACGCGCAGCGCTGCTTCGACATGCAGCTCGTCACGTCCGAGCTGGCCACCAACGCCGTCGTCCACGGCGACCCGCCGGCGACGGTGCGCGTGTGGCAGCTGCCGGCGCGGATCGTCGTCCAGGCCCGCGACCACGGCCCCGGGCTGCGCGACCCGTGGCCCGACCTGCGCCCGCCCCGCACCGGCAGCATCGGCGGCTACGGGCTGTGGCTCGTCGGGCAGCTCGCCGATCGCGTCGACGTCGCGCGCCACGACGGCACGACGTGCGTCACCGCCGGGTTCGACGCCGAAGCGGCCGACGCCTGATCGCCCGACGCCCCCTCACAGCCCGCCGGCCGCCCAGGGACCGGTGATGGCGAACGTGATGCCGGGGCTCTGCAGGTTGACGAACAGCCACTGGCCGTGGCGCGGCTCGAACGTCGCCCCGGCCCACTCCGAACCGCGATAGTCCCCGGGCGCCACCGCCTTGCCCGCCGTGCCCCCGCGCAGGTCCACGTTGTTGCGGGCGATCGGGAAGATCTCGCCGTCGAGCGTCAGGCCGTGCAGGAACTCCTCGCCGCTGCCGTCCTCGCACAGCACGAGCCCGCCGCGCGGGCTGACACAGATGTTGTCCGGCGCGTTCAGCACATCGGGTCCGGGCGAGGCGAACAGCACGGTGAGCGTGTCGGCGACCGGGTCGTAGTCGAAGACCTGGCCCTCGCCGACCGGGCCGCCGCTCGTGGACACGAAGTAGATGTGCCCGTTGCCGTACCAGGCGCCCTCACCGCGGGTGATCGCGGTCCCGCCCTTCGACAGGCCCTGCTGGACCGTCGACGGCTCGCCGGGGCCCGGGTCGGGCTGGTCGATCGTGACCCACTCGGTGATCTCCCAGGTGCTGCCGGTGTCGGCGGCGTAGGTGATCGGCACGCCCTCGATGGCCGCCATCTGCAACGTGCCGCTCGACAGGTCGCCCGGGCGATCCGGCACGAAGCGGTAGAAGCCGCTCGGGGTGGCGTCCTCGGTCAGGTACACGATGCCGGTGGCGGGGTCGATGGCCAGCGCCTCGTGGGAGAAGCGCCCGAGTCCGGTGAGCGGCACGGCGTCGCTCACGCCGTCGGCGGGGACGTCGAAGACGTAGCCGTGGCGGACCTCCTGCGGCGTGCCGGCGTCGTTGACCTGGGTGGTCTCCTCGCACGTGAGCCAGCTCCCCCACGGCGCCGGGCCGCCCGCACAGTTGCGGATGGTGCCGCTCAGGCTGGCGTAGCTCGTCTCCCACCGCCCGGCGGCGGGGTCGAACACGAGGTTCGTGGTGCCGCCCGCCGCAGTCGGGTCGTAGACCGCGCTGCCGCTCGCGAACGGCGTGCCATTGCCGAGCTCGTGGTTGCGCACGAGGTGCGTGCGCCCGCCGCGGTCGAACGCCGCCATCCCGTCGTGGGCGGCGGGCGTCGGACGACCGTCCGCGAGCAGGTCCCCGGTCCAGCCGAAGGAGATGTAGGAGAACCCGCGGGGCAGGGCGAGCAGCTCGAGCCCGGTCGTCTCGTCCCGGACCGGTGCCAACGGGCCGAATCCGCCGCTGCGGCGGGGACGACGGGGCTGCCGGGTGCTGCCCGCGGGGTGGGCGGCACGGGCAGCGAGGGCGCCGAACGGGGAGCCGATCGCCCCGGCGGTGGCCGCGGCGAGGGCGCCGCCGAGCAGACGGCGACGGTTGACGGAGAACAGGTCGACGGACATCGCAGCTCCTGTGACGTCGGAAGCGGACGGCCGTGACCGTAGAGACCACTGGTTGAACGGCCGGCGGGAACGGGCCGACGCGGAGATGAAACCTCGGCGACGTTCCGGTGACGCTCAGGCCGGCAGGTCGAGCGCGAGGAGGCTCACCCGCTTGCCGCCGTCGGTGTCCTGCTGACCGACCTCGCGGAAGCCGATCGCGGCGTGCATGGCGAGGGACGCCTCGTTGCGTGGGCGCACGTTGACCTCGCAGAACAGCACCGGCACGTGACCGCGCAGCACGTCGACGAGGTGCGCGTACAGGGCCCGGCCGACTCCGCGCCGGCGCGCCGACCCGGCGACGGCGATGCGGTCGAGGTAGGCGAACCCGGGCAGGCCGTGCTCGGCTGCAGACCGGGTGAACCAGCGGTAGTTGACGCTGGCGTAGTCGACGCCGGGCGGCAGCACGAGGCAGAACGCGGCGAAGCGACCGTCGAGGTCGGCGGCGAGGGCGTGCGAGCTGAGCCCGACGAGCCGCTCGAGCTCGTCACGGTCGAGCGGGCTGACGGCCGGGACGTTGTCGTTGTTGAGTGCGAGGGCGGCGTCGAGGTCGGACGGCTGCAGGGGCCGGATCACCGGGTCGGACACGGCCCCGGACGGTATCCGGCATCCCACGCCGGCGAGCAGGGAAGGATGCCGGCATGGGTCTCACGGCACGCGCACTCAACCGGGCCACGCTGGCCCGGCAGCTGTTGCTCCGACGCGAACCGCTCGACGTCGTCGAGGGGCTCCGGCGGGTCGTCGCGCTCCAGGCGCAGGAGCCACCGTCGCCGTACCTGGCGCTGTGGAACCGGCTCGACGGCTTCGACCCGGCCGAGCTCGACGAGGCGTTCCGCTCGCAACGAGTGCTGAAGGCGCCGCTGATGCGCATCACCCTGCACGCCGTCGTCGCCGACGACTATCCGCAGCTGCGGGCGGCCATGACGCCGACGCTGCGGGCAGCTCGCCTGCACGACGCCCGCTTCAAGCGGACGGGCTGGTCGATCGCCGACGCCGACGCGCTCGTGCCCGACCTGCTCGAGCACGTCGCCACACCACGGTCGAACCAAGAGCTCGCCGCATGGACCGCCGAGCGCACCGGTGGGCTGCCGGAACCGGGGGTCTGGTGGGCGCTGCGGACCTGTGCGCCGCTCGTCCATGCGCCGACGGGCGGTCCGTGGACGTTCGGGCCGCGCCCGAGCTATCTCGCCGCACCACTCCCGGCACACGAGGACCCGGACGCCGCCGTGGACCACCTCGTGCGGCGCTACCTGGAGGGGTTCGGTCCGGCGACCGCGCGCGACATCGGCCGCTTCACCATGCTCCACCAGCGGGTCGTGCGCGCCGCGCTGGCGCGCCTGGCCGACGAGCTCGAGCGGCACGCCGGGCCGGACGGGCGCGAGCTCGTCGACGTGCCCCGCGCGCTGCTGCCGGACGAGGACACCGACGCGCCGGCCCGGCTGCTCGGGATGTGGGACGGCGTGCTGCTCGCCTACGACGACCGCAGCCGGGTGCTGCCCGAGCCGTATCGCACGGTCGTGACCCGTTCGAACGGTGACGTCCTCCCGACCGTGCTGGTGGACGGCTACGTGAGGGGCGTGTGGCGCCCGGTCGACGCCGGCATCGAGGTGACCGCGTTCGAGCCACTGCCTGAGCACGCCTGGGCGCAGCTCGCCGCCGAGGCCGCGGCCCTCTGCGACCTGCTCGCCGCACGCGATCCCGCCGTCTACCGGCGCTACGCCCGGTGGTGGTCGAAGCTGCCCGTCGCCGAGGCGCGCACCCTGCCTGGCTGAGGGCGTGCCGGCCGACCGGACGTCCCGGCGCCGATGCCGAGCACACCCCGGACACGGGCCGTCGGGCCGCCAGCGACCCGATCGCTCATCGTCAGGTGACACCGACGCCCGACGGGAGCGGTGGGCAGCGTTCGGCGCTGTCGCCGGGCGGGTAGAGCCGACGGGTCGGCCAGCCGAGAGGAGGCGCACGATGCCCGGACGCAAGCACGGACCGTCGGTGAAGGACCCCGAGCAGTACGAGGCCCTGCGCGACGAGGGCATGAGCAAGGAGAAGGCGGCGCGCATCTCCAACGCCTCGGCGAACGAGGGCCGCAGCAAGGTCGGCAAGCGGGGCGGCCGCAACGCCGACTACGAGGACCGCACCAAGGACGAGCTCCTGCAGCGAGCGCGCGAGATCGGCATCGAGGGCCGCTCGAAGATGTCCAAGCGCGAGCTCATCGACGCCCTCCGCAACCACTGACACCCGGGCGGGGCGGGCGGCGCCGAGCCGCCGTCTCGATCGTGAGCACTCGGGTCACCAGGCGCGCACATCGCTCATCATCACCTCACGGCCCGACCGAACATGAGCAACCGGGTCACCAGGCACGCACACCGCTCACCTTTGGAGCCCACACCCGGCCGAACATGAGCAACCTGAAGCGCCGAGCGCGCACACCGCTCACCATCACCCCGCGGCCCCGGCCGATCATGAGCAAGCGGGCCACCAGGCACGCACACCGCTCACCTTTGGAGCCCACACCCGGCCGAACATGAGCAAGCGAGCCACCAGGCACGCACACCGCGAGCAACCGGACCGCCACGGACGCACACCGCTCACCTTTGGAGCCCACACCCGGCCGAACATGAGCAACCGGACCGCCACGGACGCACACCGCTCACCTTTGGAGCCCACACCCGGCCGAACATGAGCAACCGGGCCACCAGGCACGCACACCGCTCATGATCACCTCACGGCCCGGCCGAACATGAGCGATCGGGTCACCGAGCGCGCACACCGCTCATGATCACATCACGGCTCGGGTCGAACATGAGCAACCGGACCGCCACGGACGCACACCGCTCATGTTCGGGTCACTCACTCGCACGCGCGGCCGACGGGGACGACGACGGTGAGGCGGGTGCCGGCGGGGATGGGGTCGCCGTTGGCGTAGCGCGTGGTCGGGTCGTCGCTGTCGACGACCTCGGTGAGGTACTCGCTGCCGGCGCGGGTCGGGCGGCACGGGCGGGCGATCGCGGTGACCGGCAGCCCGGCGGTGCACAGGGACCGGACACCCACGGACCAGAACCTCCCGACGGCGTCCCAACGGGTGACCGGACCCGCGGTGGTGCTCGCCGCCGCGGCCGATCCGGGTGGGACGGCCGTGGACGTGCTCGCCTCCTCGTCGTCGGGCACGAGCCCGCGGCACTCCTCGATCGCCGCGACCGACGCATCGGTGTTGACCGACACCACGAAGTCACCCGGCGCCGTCGGGTCGGGCCGGGCGAGCCACGGGCCCAGCGGCCCGACGCGGACGCGGAACTCGGCATGCGGCGCGTCGAGCCTGGCCTCGAAGGCGAACACGCAGTTCCACTGCTCGCCTCCGCCGGCCATGTCGACCCAGCGGCTGTCGGTGATCTCGCCGTGGCCGAGCTCCCGCGGCTCGTCCACGTGCAGCACGACCACCGCCGCACCGCGCTCGAGCCCGACCGTCGACCCGCCGCGGAATCCCGACCACCCGACGCAGGTGCCGTCGTCGAGACGGACGGCCTCGCTGAACGGATCGGTGTGCTCGAACGGCGGCGTGCGCGTCGTCTCCACGGCCCCGGCGACGCCGGCGATCAGCTGGCCGCGCACGACGAGCGGGGCGGCCGTCGACGCCGCGTCTCCGGATGTCGCCACCGACGAGGGACCCGGCGTCGGCGACGCGACGGGCCCGACCGTCCCGCCGCTCCCCGACGTGCTCGACGCCGTCACCACGACGGATCGGCCCGACGCGGACCCCGGGTCCCGCGGGTCCGCGGCGTGCTCGGCCGAGCACGCCGCGATCACGACGAACCCAGCCAGGAGCAGCCGCCGCACGCCCACGTCCGCAGTGTCCCACGGCCGGGGCGCGCCGGTCGCGTCAGGGGCGGTAGCCGATCGGGCGTGGCACGAGGCGGTTGGGGCTCGTGGCGACCTTCGTCGCCAGCGGGATCCACTCGCAGATCAGCCGTCGCGTGTCGCGCGGGTCGATCATCTCCTCCATCTGGAACCGGTTCAGCGGACCGATCGGGCCGCGCACGCTCTCGATGCGGGCGTACAGCTCGGCGCGCAGTGCGGCGGGGTCCTCGGCCTCGGCGAGCTGGCGCTTGTAGGCCGCCTCGATGCCGCCCTCCGGCGGGATGCCACCGACGTCGGCGGCCGGCCAGCACACCCGCACGTTCGGCTGCCGGGTCGGCGTGGCCTGGTGGTTGCCGGCGACGCCGAAGCTGCGCCGCATGATCACGGTGAACATCGGCACCTTCACCTGGGCCATGGCGACCATCCACGTGCCGCCCTTGCGGATCGTGCCGGTGCGCTCGTGCTCGAGACCGACGCAGAAGCCGGGGTTGTCGACCAGGTTGATGATCGGGATGTGGAACAGGTCGCACAGGTCGACGTGCCGCGTGACCTTGTCGCAGCCGTCCGCCGTCATCGCCCCGCCGTTCACGTGGCGGCTGTCGGAAGCGATGATGCCGACGGGGTAGCCGTTGAACCGGGCGAGGCCGACGACCTGGTCGATGCCCCACAACGGGCCGATCTCGAACCAGGACCCCTTGTCGACGAGCAGCTCGATCGTCCGGCGGATGTCGAACGTCGTCGTCCGCTTGCGCGGGATGATCGTGAGCAGCTCCTCCTCGCGTCGGTCGGCCGGGTCGGTGCACGGCACCACCGGCGGCGCCTCGAACACGCTCGAGGGCAGGTACGAGAGGAAGCGCTTGGCCATGTCGATGGCCTCCTCCTCCGTCTCGGCGAGGTTGTCGACCGAGCCGTTCGTGCAGTGCACGTGCCAGCCGCCGAGGTCCTCCTTGGAGATGTCGTAGCCCATCGCGTGGGCGACGACGGGCGGGCCGGCGACGAACAGCTGGGAGATGTCGCGCACCATCACCGAGAAGTGGCCGAGCACGGCCTTGGCGGCGCCGATGCCGACGACGCTGCCGAGCAGGAGGTTGACGACGGGCACCTCGGTGAGCTGGCGGGCGTACTCCTCGGCCCCGAGGTGGCCCGGCAGGAACGACCCGCCGCTGCCGGCGACGCGGGGCTTGCCGGCCTCCAGCGCGCCGCGGCTCTCCTTGGCCCGGCTCTCACCCTCGCGCTTCTGCTCGGGCACCATCGCGGCGACGCTGCCGCCGCCGGACGAGCCGTCGAGCAGCCGGATCGACGGGATCTGCAGTTGCATCGACAACTGGTCCAGGTGGAACGACTTGGCGCCGATCGCGCCGTCGGCGTGACCGCCACGCGACGTGAAGTCGTCGGCGCACGCCACGGCGGGCCGGCCGTCGATCAGCCCGGTCCCGCCGACGTGGTTCGCGGGCGTGAACGCGGCGATGCGGCCGTCCTCGTCATAGCTCGTGAAGCCGGCGACGCTGCCGATCTCGCGGAACGATCCCTCGTCGAACAGCAGGGCGAGCCGCTCCCGGCACGTGAGCTTCCCGCGTCGGCGCTGGCGCACGACGCCCGGGTCGGTCGAGCCCGGCGCCAGCCGCTCCTCCGCGATCCGTCGCAGCTGGGCGACGTCGTCGAGCATCGGCTGCCACGTGTCCTCGGGTGCCAGCGGGCTGCCCGCATCGCCGTCGGCGACCTCGCCGGGGAGCACGGAGGCCACGAGCTGGTCCTGGGTGACCTGGTCGCCGGGCTGCAGCGGCAGGAGCTTGGCGACGGTGCCCGCACACGGCGCGGTCACGAGGGCCTCCATCTTCATCGCGCTCACGACCATCAGCGCGTCGCCCGCCCGGACCGTGTCGCCCTCGGCGACGCGGACGTCGACCACCACGCCGGTCATCGGGCTGCCGACGCCGGTCTCCCCCGGTCCCGGCTCGACGCCCGGCGCCACCGCCGGCGTGACGATCTGCTGCTCGCCCTTCGCGGCGCGCTCGAGCAGCGCCCGCGTGCCGTGCAGCGACACGGGCACGGCGGTCAGCTCCGCCGCCTCGGTGAGCAACGTCGTGCGGGCGTCACCACGACGGAGGTCCTTGTGCCCGAGGATCGCCTCGAGCTGGTCGAGGTTCGTCGGCAGCCCGCCGACGTGGAAGTCGCGCACCGCGCGGCGGGCCCGGGCGACGGCGTCGGCGACGTCGTTCGACGGCGAGGTCGCGATCACCTTCGCCAGCAGCGGGTCGAACTGCGGCGGCGGCGTGTAGCCGTCGTAGCCGGAGCCGTCGACCCGGATGCCCGGGCCGGAGGGCTCCTTGTAGGCGGTGATCGCGCCGGCGCCGGTGGCGACCACGCGCGCCTGGACGGCGAAGCCCCGCGGCGTGCCCACCGCGGCCTGGTCACCGAGGCCGAGCTCGCCGAGCGTGGCGCCGCCGGCGATGCGGAACTGCGCGGCCACGAGGTCCACACCGAGCACCTGCTCGGTGACGGTGTGCTCGACCTGGATGCGCGGGTTGCACTCGATGAAGAAGAACTCCCCGGACTCCGGCGCGACGAGGAACTCGACGGTGCCGGCGTTGACGTACCCGACGGCGCGGGCGAGGCGGACGGCGCTGTCCAGGATGCGCTGGCGCAGCGCGTCGTCGAGGTTCGGTGCCGGGGCGATCTCGATGACCTTCTGGTTGCGCAGCTGGACCGAGCAGTCGCGGTCGAAGAGGTGCACGACGTTGCCGTGGGCGTCGGCGAGGATCTGCACCTCGATGTGCCGCGGGCGCGCCACGAGGCGCTCGAGGAACACGGCGCCGTCGCCGAACGCCGCGGCCGCCTCGCTGCGGCAGCGCTCGAACGCCTCGGCCAGCTCGCCGGGGCTCGTCACCACGCGCATGCCCCGACCGCCACCGCCGGCGGCCGCCTTGAGCATCACCGGGTAGCCGACCTCGCTCGCGGCCTTGGCGGCCTCGTCGGCATCGGACAGCGCGGTCGTCGTGCCCGGGACGACGGGGATGTCGAGGGAGGCGGCCAGCTCGCGGGCGCGCACCTTGTCGCCGAAGAGGGCGAGCGTGTCGGGCGACGGCCCGACGAACGTGAGCCCGGCCTCGGCGCAGCGACGGGCGAACTCGGCGTTCTCGGCGAGGAACCCGTAGCCCGGGTGCACGGCGTCGCAGTCCGTCTCCTTGGCGACGTCGAGCAGGGCGTCGATGTCGAGGTAGGCGGACACGGCGTCGTCCGGGCCGCCGATGCGGCGGGCTTCGGTGGCTGCGCGGGTGTGCAGCGACCACTCGTCGACGGCGGGATAGACGGCGACGGACTCGAGCCCCAGGTCGTCGGCGGCGCGGGCGATGCGGATGGCGATCTCGCCGCGGTTGGCGATCAGGACGCGACGGAGCGGTCGTGACGTCATGGCTCAGTTGTAGCGATTCGGGTCGTCCCAGGCCGGGTCGGACGTGACATCGCTGTCACTGTCGGTTGCGCGACGTCGCCATCTGGAAGCTGGGGTCGATCGGCATCCCGTACACCTGCTGGTTGTGGCTGTGGCACAGCTGGTGCAGGGCGAACGACGTCCCCAACGCCTGGACGCGTCCCTGCGCGTCCTGGGCCGCGTTGACGGCCTCCTTGGTGAGCTTCAGCGCGAACAGCGGACGCTGGGCGATGCGCACCGCGAGCTCGAGGGTGAACGGGTGGAGCTCGTCGCGCGTGACGACGTGGTTGACCATGCCCAGGCGGAAGGCGTCCTGGGCGGTGACGGCGTCCGACGTGAACAGCATCTCCTTGGCCCGGCGCACGCCGACCTCCCACGGATGGTGGAAGAACTCGGCGCCGCACACGCCCATCGCCACGGTGTTGTCGATGAACTCGGTGTCATCGGCGGCGACGATGATGTCGCACGGCCACACCAGCATCAGCCCGCCCGCGATCACCTTCCCGTGCACGGCCGCGATGGTGGGCTTGGGGATGTTGCGCCAGCGCTCCGAGAACCCGAGGTAGATCTCCTTCTCCCGCGCCATCTGCGCCTCCGCGCCGGCGCAGCCGAAGCCGCACCAGGTGCCGACCGTGCGCCGGGCGCGCAGCGCGGCGAGGCCGTCGCGCTCGCGCAGGTCGTGGCCCGAGGAGAAGTGCGGTCCCTCGGCGGCGAGGATGATCACCGAGATGTCGTCATCCTGGGCGGCTCGGTCGAACGCGTCGTTCAGGTCGTACAGGAGGTTGGTGTCCTGGGCGTTGCGCGTCTCGGGACGGTCCAGCCAGATGCGCGCCACCTTCGGCGCGGGCGTCTCGTACCGGACGGCGGGTCGATCGGGTACGTCAGCGGCCATGTCCCATCTTCGCGGGGCCGTCCGCCGCGGCCGACGTTCAGGTGTCCGGTGCCCGCGACGCGGTCACGACGGTGACCGGCAGCGCGAACTTGCGCTCGATGCGGTGCGGGAGGTCCTGACGCAGCCAGCGCGAGATCGTGGTCGGCAGCGTGGAGATGATGATCTCGTCGATCTCGAGGTGCTCGAGCACGGTCCGCACGGCGCGCACGGCATCGGTGTCACCGACCTCACCGGCGGCCGTCGCCCCGAGCCCGCGCAGCCACTCGAGCCCGTAGCGGAGCCGCTCGGTGGCGATCTCCCGCTCGCCGGGTCCGGTCAGCGCCGGCACCACCCCTGCCTCCATCGCCGAGAACCCGGCGGCGATCCCGATCGGCGGCGTCGGCGGGATCGGCACCAGCAGGTGGAACTCGCAGGGTCCGGCCGCCATGCGCTCCTTGATCGCGTTGGCGAGCTCGTCGCCCCCGACCGTCCGGTTGGCCACGACCAGCACTCGACGCAACGGGACCTCCCCTCGTCGGCGCTCGGGGCGCCGACGAGGTCAACACTAGGCTCGCCCAGCGATGGACGTGGCCGACCTGCTCGCCGACCTCTACGGCCGCGTCGACGAGGAGGTCGCGGTCGCCATCGACGGGCTGACCGCGGCGCAGCTCGCCACCGCGCCGGAGCCGGGCGCGAACACGATCGGCTGGCTGGTGTGGCACCTCACCCGCGTCGAGGACAGCCACATCGCCGAGATCCTCGGCACGGAGCAGGTGTGGACCGCCGAGCCGTGGCCCGAGCGCTTCGAGCTCACCGCCGACCCGCACGACACCGGCTACGGCCACAGCGCCGAGCAGGTCCTGTCCGTGCGTCCGGACTCGCCCGACGCGCTGCACGGCTACTACCGGGCCGTGCGCGCCGGGACGTCGGAGCTCCTCGCCGGGCTCACGCCGGCCGACCTCGACCGCATCGTCGACCGGCGCTGGGACCCGCCGGTCACGCTCGGCGTGCGGTTGATCAGCATCGCCGACGACGAGATCCAGCACGCCGGCCAGGCGGCGTACGTCCGCGGCCTGCTCGAACGTCGGTGACCGGGCCGGCGCCGGGCGGTGCCCTCGGCGCCGTCCGCGGCGGCGATCCCGTGGCGGTCGTCCTCGCCCCCGACGGCCGGGTGACCCTGGCGACGGCGCACGGTGCGGTCACCGGCGACGCGGCCGACGTCCGCCGGTTGGAGGCGGCGTGCGCGCCGCGCTGGGTGTGGTGGTCGGCGGCGTCGGTGGCGCCGCTGCTGACGGCCGTACCGGTGGGGCGGGCGTGGGACCTCGCCGCCGTCCACCGGCTGCTGCACGGCGGCTGGCGCGCCGACCCGGGCGTCATGTGGGCGCTGGCCCACGGGCTGGATCCCGGCGATGTGCCCATGGCGCGGCCGCCCGACCTGTTCCACCCGGCCCTCGACCCCGCCGAGCTGGACGAGCCGATCGATCCCGACGGCCACCTGCGCCCCGAGTGGCCGGCCGGTGAGTGGGCGGCGACCGAGGCGCGCCGCATGAGATGGGCCCGGCTCGCCCTCGACGTCGCCGCCCGGCAGCGGGACGCCATCGCCGCGCTGTCGGCCGCACACCCGCAGGCACGCTCCACGGCGCACGCCGAGTCGGCGGCGGAGGTGCTGTGCGTCGAGCTGGCCGCGCGTGGGTTGCCGATCGACCGGGGCGCGGCCGAGTCGATCCTCACGTCGATCGTCGGGCCACGGCCCGCGACGGCAGCGGAGGCCGAGGCCCAGCGCGCGGCGCGTGACGCCGAGGTGCTGCGCCACGCCCCCACCGGGATGCGGGCCGACCTCCGCAACCCCGCCCACGTGCGGACGCTGCTGCGCAGCATCGGCGTCGAGGTCTCCGACACGCGGGGGTGGCGGCTCGAGCAGCTCCGCGACGCCCACCCGCTGGTGCCGGCACTGCTCGCGTGGCGGCGCGCCGAGCGCATCGCCACGACGTACGGCTACGCCTGGCTCGACGGCCACGTCGGCGCCGACGGCCGGCTGCGCGGCCAGTGGTCGGCCTCCGACGGCGCCGCCGGACGGATGACGGCGACCGCCGGGCTGCACAACCTGCCCGCCGACCTCCGGCCCGCCGTGGCCGCCGAGCCGGGACACGTGCTGGTGCGCGCCGACCTCGGGCAGGTCGAGCCGCGGGTGCTGGCCGTGGTCTCCGGTGACCGCGAGCTCGCCCGCGCGGCCGCCGCCGGCGACCTCTACGCGCCCGTCGCCGCCCAGCTCGGCGTCGACCGTCCGGCGGCGAAGGTCGCCGTGCTCGGCGCGATGTACGGCCAGGTGGCCGGCCACGGCGCCCAGATGCAGCGGCGCCTCGCCGCCGCCTACCCGGTGGCGATGCGCTACCTGGAGGCCGCCGCCGCGGCCGGCGAGGCCGGCCGGCCGCTGCGGACGTACGGCGGGCGCCTGGTGCGGTTCGACGCCCCGGGCACGCCCGACGACGTCGCCGACCGCGAGCGCCGAGCCCGGGCGGCGGCGCTCGGCCGTTACGCGCGCAACGCGATGATCCAGGGGGCCGCGGCCGAGCTGTTCAAGCGGTGGGCCGTGACCGTGCGGGCGCGCCTGCGCGCGTCGCTGCCCGAGGCCGAGATCGTCCTGTGCCTGCACGACGAGCTGCTCGTGCACGTCCCCGAGCGCCACGGCGAGGCGGTCGCCGGGCTGCTCGAGGACTGCCTCCAGGAGACGGCGACCGCCTGGGCGCCGGGCAGCGCCGTGCGCTTCGTCGCCGACGTCGCCGTCGTCCGCCGCTGGTCCGACGCGACGTGAGGGTGCGTCCCGGCGCGGCCGGCCCCGACGTGAGGTGAGCCTGGCACAGCCGGCGCCGAGGTGACCGGTGAGTCCGGCGCAGCCGGCCCCGAGGTGAGCGATGTGACCACCAGCACACCCGACCACTCACCATCGGGCCGACGCCCACCCCGAACATGAGCAACCCGACCACCAGCACACCCGACCACTCACCATCGGGCCGACGCCCACCCCGAACATGAGCAACCCGACCACCAGCACACCCGACCACTCACCATCGGGCCGACGCCCACCCCGAACATGAGCAACCCGACCACCAGCACACCCGACTGCTCATCATCGGGGCGCGGCGGACGCGCCGAGGGCGACGCGGCGGCACGCTCGTGAGCGGCCGGCGTCGGCGTGGCACGATCGGGCGATGCCGAACGACCGCGGTGGGGGCCGCTCGATCGTCGATCCGCACCATCACCTCTGGGAGCACCCGGAGCGGCCGTACCTGCTCGCCGAGCTGCGCGCCGACACCGACAGCGTCGAGCGGGTGGAGAAGACGGTGTTCGTCGAGTGCATGTCCGGCTACCGCACCGACGGTCCCGAGGCGTTCCGGCCGGTCGGCGAGACCGAGTTCGTCGTCGCCGCCGACCCCGACGGGTTCATCGCCGGCATCGTCGGCTTCGCCGACCTGCGCGCCCCCGAGATCGCCGACGTGCTCGCCGCCCACGTCGAGGCCGGAAAGGGCCGCTTCCGCGGGATCCGCCACGCCAGCGCCCACGACCCCAGCCCGGACATCCGCGTGTCGCACACGAACCCGCCGCCGGGGCTGCTCGGCCTGCCGGAGTTCCGCCGCGGGTTCGCCGCCCTCGGCGCGGCCGGGCTGAGCTTCGACGCCTGGCTGTACCACCCGCAGCTCCCCGAGCTCGTCGAGCTCTGCCGGGCGCACCCCGACGTGCCCGTCGTCCTCGACCACCTCGGCGGTCCGCTCGGCATCGGGCCCTACGCGGGACGACGCGACGAGGTGCTCGCCACCTGGAGGGCGTCGATGACCGAGGTCGCCCGCTGCGAGAACGTCACGCTCAAGCTGGGTGGCATCGGCATGCCGATCTTCGGCCAGCGCTGGCATCACGAAGGCGGGGCCGGGCCCGAGCAGCTGGCCGCCGTCTGGGGCGAGCCGATCCGTTGGTGCATCGAGACATTCGGCGCCGACCGCTGCATGTTCGAGTCCAACTTCCCGGTCGACAAGGTCTCGTGCACGTACGCCGACCTGTGGGCGGCGTTCGACCTGATCGTCGCCGACGCCAGCGCCGCCGAGCGCGACGCCCTCTTCGCCGGCACGGCGACGCGTGCCTACCGCCTCTGACCCGGCCTCCTGACCGCGTCGGCTGACCACGCCCCCTGACCACGCCGCCTGACCACGTCGCCAGGCGCCGGTGCGAGGGCGAGCGAGCGCGGGTGCGGCACGCGCGCCGCAACCGTGACGACGTCAGCCGCCGATGCGCTCGAACCTCGGCGGGCGCCGCTCGAGCAGCGCCATCGCGCCCTCGCGCGCGTCGGGCCGGCCGACCGCCGCCCAGGTGGCCTCGTCGGCCTCGACGAGGGCGTCGCGCAGCATCTTGCCGCCATGGGCGTACACGAGACGCTTGGTGTCCGCCAGCGCCTTCGGGGCGACGTTCTCGGCGAGCTCGACCACGTACGCCCGGGCGGTGTCGAGCAGCTGGTCGGGTGGGACGACCCGCTCGACGAGGCCGATCCGGTACGCCTCCTCGGCGTCGATCTTGCGCGACGACCACAGCAGGTCGAGCGCGTGGCCCGTGCCGACGAGGCGCGGCAGGATCCAGGTCATGCCGTGCTCGGCGATCAGGCCGCGTTTGGTGAACACCGCCGTGAACGCCGCCGCCGTGGACGCGAAGCGCAGGTCGCACTTCGTGGCCAGCACGAACCCGCCGCCGGCCGTCACCCCGTTGACCGCGGCGATGATCGGCTTGGGGACGTCGTTGAAGTAGCCGAACAGCCCGGGCAGCTCGTCCTCCGCGACCGGCGGCCGGCCCGAGGAGCCGCCCTCCGTGGTCTTCGCCAGCACACTCGCGTCGAGGCCGGCGCAGAAGCCGCGGCCGTTGCCCGTGATGACGATGCCGACGACGGCGGGATCCGCGACCGCCGCGTCGATGGCGCTGCGGATCTCGTCGAGCATCGGGTAGTGGAACGCGTTGAGCACCTCGGGCCGGTCGAGCGTGATCAGCGCGACCGGGTCGGTGACCTCGTAGCGGATGAACTCCATCGCCCGAGTCAACCACTCGACCCGCCGGCCCCGTCGAGACGGGCGGGCGAGCCGGCCGCGCGACCGGATCACACCCGGTTGGTCCACTCCTCCTCGGGGATGCCGAGCTCGGCGAAGCGGCGACGCACCTGGAGCATCATCTCCATCGGCCGGCCCTCGCGCGCCGCCTTGATCATCTCGCCGTCCTCCGCCCACACGTGGCAGGTGTTGAGGTTCGCCTGCAACGAACGCTCGCGCTCCTCGGGGGACATCTCCTTGCGGGCGGTCATGAACGACCGGCCCTCGCGGCGAGCCTGGATCGCGTGCATCGACCAGATGCACTGCGTGGCCACCGGGCCCATCGCCAGCAGCAGTGCCGTCGTGTGCGTGCAGCCGCGCGGGCCGCCGAACAGCTCGCGCACCTTCTGGATGAACCCGCGCGTGATCGACAGCCCGACGAGCTGCTGGTAGCGGTCGACGATGTCGACGCACGTCGTGTGCGGGTACGCCTGGAACGCGACGTCCACCGCCTCGATCACCATCGACGGGAACGCCACGGTCAGGTCGACCTGCATGTGGTGCATCGTCAACGGCTCGGGGTCCTCCGGGAGGTAGACGCCCGGCGGCTTCTGGTCGCGGACCGCGCCGCGGACGAGGATCTGCCCGTCGTTCAGGCGGAACGCACGGACCCGGTACTCGCGGTCGTGCAGCGCCTCGAGGCCCTCGGGATCGGGGGGAAGGATCTCGTCACGACGGAACATCACGCGAGTGTTACCCGCCCCGACGCCCGGGTGTCGACCCGGGATACCGTCAGCGGGGATGGGTGACGCCGTACCACCCGCCGCGACCGGCCCGCTGACCGGGCGTCACGTCGAGCTCGTGCCGCTCGCCCGCGAGCACGCGCCGGCGCTGCTCGCCGCGGCCACCGTCGACCGCACGACCTACGGCTCCACCGAGGTGCCCGACACGCCCGAGCACATGGCGCGCTCCATCGACACGCTGCTCGCCAGGCGCGACGCCGGCACCGACGTCCCCTTCGCCCAGCACCGCCGCTGCGACGGCCGCCTCGTCGGCCGCACCCGCTTCCTCGAGCTGCGCCGCTGGCGTGGCCGCCCCGAGCCCGACGAGGTCGAGATCGGCGGCACGTGGCTCGCCCCCGACGCCCAGCGCACCCCGATCAACACCGAGGCGAAGCTGCTGCTGCTGACCCACGCGTTCGAGACGTGGCAGGTGGTGCGGGTCGCCATCGCGACCGACGAGCGCGACGAGCGCAGCCGGCGGGCGATCGAGCGGCTGGGCGCCCGCTTCGAGGGGATCCTGCGCCACCACCGGCCCTCCACGGCGCCCGGCGAGGAGGGCCGGCCGCGCAGCACCGCGATGTACAGGATCACCGACGACGAGTGGCCGGCGGTGCACGTCACCCTGCTCGAACGCCTCGCGATGCCCTACGGTCACGGCTGATGGACGTGCTCGTGGTCAGCGCCCACCCGGACGCCGACAGCTTCAACCACGCCATCACGGCAGCCGCCGAGCGCGGCCTGCGACGAGCGGGCCACCACGTGACGACGCTCGACCTGTACGCGGTCGGCTTCTCCGCGGTGATGACGGCCGACGAGCACCGTGCCTACCAGGCGTGGAAGCCGGGCAACGCCGCGCCCCCACTGCTCGACCCGATGACGAGGGAGCACGCCCGCCTCGTGCAGGCGTCCCAGATGCTCGTGTTCGTGTACCCGACGTGGTGGAGCCAGCCGCCGGCGATCCTGAAGGGCTGGCTGGAGCGGGTGCTCGTGCCCGGCGTGGCGTTCACGTTCGACGCCCGTGGGAGGGTGCGCCCGGGGATGACGCACGTGCGGCGGATCGTCGGCATCAGCACCTACGGCTCGCCGTGGGCCTACGTGAAGCTGATCAACGACGGTGGGCGGCGGATCATCACCCGGGCGCTGCGGATGAGCTGCGGCCTGCGCACGCCGACGACGTGGCTCGGGCTGTACTCCATCGACACCGCCGGCGAGGAGGACCGCAAGGCCTTCCTCGGGCGCGTCGAGCACCGCCTCGCACACCTGGGCAGGCGTCCGTGAGGACCCTCGTCGTCCACTGCCACCCGGATCCGGGGTCGTTCACCGCGGCCGTGCGCGACCGGGTGGTCGAGACGCTCCGGGCGCGGGGCGACGAGCTCCGGGTCACCGACCTGTACGCCGAGGGGTTCAACCCGGTGCTGAGCGTCGAGGAGCGCCGTCGCCACCTCGAGCCGGGACCCGACCCGTCCGTCGCCCACCACGCCGAGGACCTGAAGTGGTGCCAGCACCTCGTGCTCGTGTACCCGACGTGGTGGAGCGGCCCGCCGGCCATGCTGAAGGGCTGGATCGACCGGGTGTGGGTGCGCGACGTCGCGTTCGACCTCCCGTCCGAGTCCAACCGCGTGCACGCCAAGCTGCGCAACGTCCGCCGGATCACGGTCGTCACGACCCACGGATCGTCGAAGCTCGTCAACGCGATCGAGGGCGAGGCGGGCAAGCGGCTCGTCACGCGCACGCTGCGTGCGGTGTGCCACCCACTGGTGCGGACACGGTGGCTGGCCTGTTACGGGATGGACACGGCGACGGAGCAGGAACGCACCGCGTTCCTCGACCGCGTGGCCGCCAAGCTCCGATGAGGCCGGGTTCGATGACGCAGGTGATACGGCCGTGACGATCCACCAGGCGCGGCTGCGGCGCCTCGCCGAGGAGCTCGCCGAGGCCGGGGTGACGATCGAGCTCGCCTCGGAGTGGGGCGAGATCGTGCTCACCGAGCTCGACTACGCGTTGCGCCCACGGGTGCACGAGCGCCGCGTGCCGAGCGTCGGGGCGGTGATCGAGCCGACGACACCGCCCGAGCAGTGGTCGATGGGCACCCAGCTCGCGGTCACCCGCCGGCCGGTGGAGGCGATGCCGCTCACCGGCGCCCGGCTCTTCGCCGACGGTCAGGTGAGCTGGCTGATCCGCCGCCTGAGCGGCGACGACGAGTGGGCGGTGTTCGACCGCCCGGCCGGCTCGGAGCGCGACCTCGTCGTGCTCGCCGACGTGATGGGTGCGACGATCGTCCAGCGTGACCCGGGCGGGGCGGTCCGCCTCGTCGGCGAGCACGGCGTGCTGCGCTGGGACGGGCTGTCGTGGTATCGCGAGCCGCCGATCAGCAGCTGGCTGGACGAGATCGCCGCGTGCAGCACCCACGGTGACCTCGACGTGCTCGGGGTCCTCCTGGAGTTCGCCGTCCACGACCTCGGCGCCCGCGGCATCGGGGCGATCCTCGTCTACGACGCCGACGAGTCCGCCCCGTCCATGATCGAGACGCGGCTGCCGCCCCCGCCGCCGCTCGACGTGCGCCGGCCGACCGATCTCGCCCCGCTGCGCCACGCGCTCGCCCAGATCGACGGCGCGGCGATCATCGACGCCGACGGCGTCGTGCGCGAGCTCGGCGTGCGCCTGGTGCCGAGCCCGCAGGCCGAGTCCGCCGTCGACGCGCTGCGCGGGATGCGGCACACGTCCGGGCGCCGCTACAGCTTCGACGACCCGAACGCGACGGTGATCGTGGTCAGCGAGGACGGGCCGGTGACCGTGCTGCGCAGCGGCCGGATGCTCGGCCGCTCGCACTGACCCGGCGCTCACGCCGCGGCGACGGCGACGGCGACCTCCGCGGCGACCGCCGCGTTGTGCTCGGCGAGCGCGAGGTTGGCGGGGATGCTGCGCCCCGCGGTGGCCTCGCCGATGCGCCCGAGCACGAACGGCGTGATCGCCGCCCCGGTGATCCCGGCCTCCTCCGCATCGGCGAGCGCACGGGCGAGCACGGCGTCGAGCTCTTCCGGGTCGAGCTCGTCGGCCTCGGGGATCGGGCAGGTGAGCAGCACGCCCCGCTCGGGACGGCTGCGGAAGGCGAGGACGGCCGCGACCTCGGCGGCCGTCTCGACGCGGTGCGGCACGCGCAGCCCCGACGAGCGCGTGTAGAAGGCGGGGAACCAGTCGTGGCGCCAGCCGAGCACCGGCACCCCGACCGTCTCCAGGTACTCGAGGGTGCGCGGCAGGTCGAGGAACGCCTTCGCCCCGGCGCACACCGTCACGACCGGATGATGGGCGATCGCGTCGAGGTCCGCGGAGATGTCACCGGTGACCTCCGCGCCGCGGTGCACGCCGCCGATGCCGCCGGTGGCGAACACGCGGATGCCCGCCGCCGCGGCCAGGGCCAGCGATGCCGACACCGTCGTGGCCCCGAGCTCCCAGCGCTGGGCGAGCGCGACCGGGACGTCGCGCTCGGCGGCCTTGCGGGCCGGTCCGAGGATCCGCCGGTGCTCGTCGGGCTCGATCCCGACACGGGCGACGCCGTCGAGGATCGCGGTCACCGCCGGTACCGCCCCGCCGGCGCGCACCGCGGCGAGGCAGCGCTCGAGGGCCTCGGCGTTCGCCGGGGACGGCAGCCCGAGGTGGGAGAAGATGGTCGACTCCAGGGCGACGACCGGGCGCCCGTCGCGCACGGCTCCGGCGACCTCGGCGGACAGGACGGGCTCGATCACGCCGGCAGTCTGCCGTCACCGCGCCACGAAGCGGGTCACGGCTTCCACGTGCGTCGTGTGCGGGAACGTGTCGACCAGCTCCGAGCGCTCGTGGCGGTAGCCGGCTGCGGCCAGCAGCTTGGTGTCCCGGCCGAGCGACGCGGCGTCGCAGCTGACGAGCACGATCACCGGCGCGCCGAGCCGGGTCAGCGCGGTCACGCCCGGACGGCCGAGCCCGCTGCGCGCCGGGTCGGCGATCACGACGTCGACCTCGAGCCCGGGCGGGGCGTGCCACCCGCCGACCTCGCCGCGCACCACCAGCGCGTCGCGGTGGCCGAGGTTGCGCTCCGCGTCACGCACCGCGGCGCGGGACGTCTCGATCGCGATGACCTTGCTCAGCGGGTCGGTCGCACACGCCCCGAGCATGCCCACCCCGGCGTACGCGTCGACGACCACCCGGGCGCCGGCGAGCTCCGGGGCGGCTCGCCGCACGGCGTCGACGAGCAGCTCTGCCGCCTGCGGCCCGGATTGGAAGAACGAGCCCATCGACACCTGGAGGCGTCGGCCGGCGACCTCCTCGTGGAGCACCGCGGAGGCGCCGATGCCGGTGCTCTCGGGCAGCCCGCGCACCTCGCCCTCGCCGCGGTCCCAGCGGGCGGTGAGCTCGCCGGTGGCGACCGACACCCGCAACGTCGGCTCGACGCCGGGGTCGAGGCGCAGCTGCGGCAGCAGCTCGGCGAGCACCGGGTGGGCGACGAGGCACGCCGGCGCGGGGACGATCTCGTGGGAGCCCTCGGCTCGGAACCCGGCGCGGCCGTCGGGTGCCGCAGCGACGCGCACGGTGGTGCGGTAGCCGACGGGGTCGACGCCGCGGCCCCGCTCCACGACCGGGTCCGCGAGCCCGCCGGTGCGCCGCAGGGCGTCGGTGACGATGGCGACACGGGCCTCGCGCTGGGCGTCCAGGTCGAGGTGCTGCCACCCGCACCCGCCGCAGCCGGCGCGCCGCGACGGGCACGGCGGCGTGATGCGGTGCGGCGAGGCCTCGAGCACCTCGACGAGGTGGCCGCGCGCCCAGTCGCGCTTCTCCGTCGTCAGCTGGGCGGTGACCGTCTCGCCGGGCAGCGCGCCGCGCACGAAGACCACCCGGCCGGTCTCCTCCCGGGCGATCGCCTCGCCCCCCACCGCGAAGCGATCGGGGCGGAGTGTGACCACGGACATCGGGTCGAGGCTATGGGCTCGCGGCCACCTCTCGTGGGACCGGACGGGCCGAGGCGGTACCGTCGGCGGCGATGGCGCGCCCGATCCAGATCGCCCCGTCCGTGCTGCCCGCCGACTTCGCCCGGCTGGGCGAGGAGGTCGTCGCCCTCGAGAAGGCGGGCGTGGACCTGATCCAGTGGGACGTGATGGACGGGCAGTTCGTGCCGAACCTGACGTTCGGCCCCGATGTCATCGCCGCGGCCCGGTCGTGGGTCGAGGTGCCGTTCGAGGCGCACCTCATGGTGCTCACCCCGGACGCGATGGCCGCCCGCTACGTGGAGGCGGGCTGCCGGCGGCTGATCGTCCACGCCGAGGCCACGACGCACCTGCACCGCACGCTCGGGGCGATCCGCGAGCTCGGCGCCGGTGCCGGGGTGGCGCTCAACCCGGCGACGCCTCCCAGCGCCGTCGCCCACGTGCTCGACCTCGTCGAGCTGGTGCTGGTGATGACCGTGAACCCCGGGTGGGGCGGCCAGCCGTACCTCTCGTCGATGGAGCCGAAGATCGCCGCGGTGCGCCGGATGGTGGACGAGGCGGGGCTCGCCGATGCGATCGACGTCGAGGTGGACGGCGGCATCGGCCCCGGCACCGTGTCGCGCGCCGCCGCGGCGGGCGCCAACGTGCTCGTCGCCGGCAGCGCGCTCTACCGCGACCCCGAGGGCCTCGAGCACGCCGTGCGCGACCTGCGCGAGCGGGCGACCCGCGCCGCCACGTCCTGAGCGCCGCGATCACTCAGGGACGGCACGACACCCAGGTCGACGATGAGCAGGAGCGCACGGAGGTGGTCCGCACGCGCATCCCAGGTGGATCGGGTCCGCGACGAGGTCGCCGCCGACGCGGCGAGCGGCTCGCACGGGGTGCGCCCGCTCGAGCCGCTCGACCGTCACGCGGACGTCACCCGCAGACGCCGTCGTCGCACCAGATCTGGTTCATCTGGTGCCGGCCGGAGAACGCCAGGCCGACGCCCTCGCCGCCGCCGTCGAGCAGGGCGTTGCTCTCGAGCCCGTTGACGTACGGCTGCTCGATGACCGCCCACAGCGCCCACGACGTCCACAGGTTGTAGACCTGCTCGCCGAAGATCCGGTTGACCTCCTCCGCCGCGGCCTTGCGGGCGGCGGGGTCGGGGTTGCCCTTGATCGTCTGGAACGCGGCGTCGATGCCCGGGTCACGGAACCGGCCGAAGTTCAACGCCAGCGACCCGATCGGGGACGACGACGTGCTCTCCCACCAGTACGCCTGGGTGGCCGGGTCGATGCCGCCGTGGTTGCGCCATCCGAACGCGTTGAAGTTGCCGGTCAGCGCGAGGCCGATGTACTGGCCCTGCTCGATCGGCTCGATCGACGCGTCGATCTGGTCCCCGAAGACCTCCTGCCACATCGAGATGATCAACGTGTTGGTCTCCACGTTGAACGGGTCGTTCGTCGTGTTGAACGAGAACTCGATGCGGTCCGTGCCCAGCTCGCTCAGGCAGGTGTCGAACTCCTCCAGCGCGGCGTCCGGGTCGTACTGCGGGTAGCCGCTGTCCTCGAGATAGCCGAGCATCCCCGGTCCGAACGGACCGTTGGCGATCAGCGACAGCCCCGCCGCGCGCTCCTCGTTGAGCCGTTCCAGGTCGGTCGCGTGGGCCAGCGCCCGGCGGCAGTGCACGTTCAGCAGCGGGCTGTCGGCGTTGGCGCCCTCAGGGTCGATGTCACCTTCGGCGACGTTGAACATCACGTAGTTCGTGTCGCCGTAGAGGCTCGTGGCGATCGTCTCGAACTCGTCGTCGTCGAGGAACTCGGCGATCGTGTCGCTGTTCGACGTGTGGATCAGGTCGAACTGGCCCGAGCGCAGCCCGTTGGCGCGGCTGTCGATGTCGACGGCCACCACGCCCTCGACCGAGTCGAGGTAGGGCAGCTCCTCACCGGTGATGCCGTTCGGCCCCCGCCAGTAGTCCTCGTTGCGCACGAGGCGGAACGAGTTGCCGTTGCCCGGCGTGTACGACTCGAACACGTACGCCCCCAGGCCGACCGGCTTGGCCGGGTCGCCGTTCGCCGGCTCGGCGGCGAGCTCGGCGTCGTACACCGGCGTGCCCTCCTGGCGCTGCGGGATGTCGGGCAGCGTGCGCAGCCACGTCGGCGAGAACATGTACGCGCACTGGCGCTCGGTGAACTGCCGCGGCGCCGCCACGTAGGGCTGGTTCGTCCGGATCGTGACGGTCTGGCCCTCCGACGTGATCTCCTCGATCCACAGGAAGGCTGCTCCGGTCAGCGGCGAGTACTGGCAGGTCTCCATGTTGAACTCCACGGCGGCACCGTCGAGCGGCGTGCCGTCGTGGAAGCGGATGCCCTCGCGGATCGTGAACGTCCACTCGGTGTAGTCCTCGTTGGCCTCGTAGGACTCGACGAGGATCGGCGCGACCTCACCCTCTGCCGAGGCGGTGAAGAGCGGGTCCGACACCGAGGTGATGAGCACGTAGCAGGCCGTCGCGCAGCTGGTGCGGTACGGCGCCCACGGGTTGGCGGAGTCCGCCTCGATGCCGTACACGAGGTCGCCCCCGTGGACCGGCTCGCCCTCGTCCTCCTCCACGTGGCGCTCCCCCGGCGGCAGCAGCCGATTGGCGACGTCGACGCTGCCGTCGTCGCCGGTCGTCGTGCCGGTGCTGTCACCGGTGGTGTCACCGGTCGTGTCCGCCGTGGTGCCCGCGGTGGTCTCGTCCGGTGCGTCCGTCGCCGGGCTGGCGGCGTCGGTGTCGTCGGACACGACCTCGGTGTCCGCGCCGCCGTCGTCGTCGTCGCCGCACGCAGCGACGACGAGCGAGAAGACGGCGAGCGCGCCGAGCACGGCGGATCGTCGTGATGTGCGATGCACTGTTCCCCCTGTGTGTCTGTGTCGAGGGCGGGCGCCGCCCGTTGCGGCCCGCGTGTCCCCGGTCACAGTCTGCCCTGTTTTCGGAACTCGGCGTGCCGCGAGACGCGCGGCGGTGGCCGGTCGCCGTGACACCCCCTCCCTACGATCGGCTGCGTGCCCGTCCACGTCACCCCCACCGCGTACGGGGCGCCGGCGCTCGACGCCCTCGCCGCGGCCGTGCGGGCGGCGCAGGCCGGCGACCCGCTCGCCCCCGTCGCCGTCGTCGTGCCGACGAACACGGCCGGCGTGATGGCCCGCCGCGCGCTCGGCCGCCGCGGCGGCTTCGCGGGGATCGACGTGCTCACCCCGTTCCGCCTCGCCGAGCTGCTCGGGGCACCGGCCCTGCACGCTGCGGGGCGCCGGCCGGTCTCCACGCCCGTCGTCGACCTCGCCGTGCGCCAGGTCCTGCAGACGGCGCCCGGGCTGTACGACGGCGTGCAGCACCACCCCTCCACGGTGGTCGCCCTGCGCGAGCTCTACCGCGAGCTGCGGCGGGCCGGTGCCGGGTCGATCACCGCGCTGCTGCGGACCGAGCGCGGGGGTGAGCCGGCGCGGGTGGCGGCCGAGGTCGCCCGCCTGCTGCGGACCGAGTGGTACGACGAGGGCGACCTGCTCGTGCAGGCGATCGAGCGAGCCCGCACGGCCCTGCCGGCACGCCTCGCCCGGGTCGTCGTGCACCTGCCGCAGCGGCTGCGTCCGCTGGAGCGCCAGCTGCTCGCGACGATCGGGGCGCGCGGGTCGGTCGAGCTCGTGCTCGGCATCACCGGCGACGCCGACGCCGACCGGGAGCTGCTCGAGCTCGCCGAGGCGCTCACCGGCCGGCCGGTCACCCACGACGTCGCGCCGGCCCCACCACCCGGCCTGGAGATCGTCGAGACCACCGACGCCGACGACGAGGTGCGCGTCGCCGTGCGCGCCGTCGTCGACGCCGCCCGCACGGGCACCCGCTTCGACCGCATCGCGGTCCTGTACCCCACCGAGCGGCCCTATGCCCGCCTCGTCGAGCACCACCTCGGCGCCGCCGGGGTGCCGTGGAACGGCCGCGCCGGCATGGCGATGGACGAGCGGATGGTGCCGCGGGTGCTGGCCGAGCTGCTCGACCTCGACCGCCGCGGGCTGCGCCGGAGCAACCTGATGGCCCTGCTCGGGGACGTCCCTGCCCGCAACCGTGACGGCCGCGTCGTGCCGACGGCGCGGTGGGAGCGCGCCAGCCGGGCGGCCGGGGTCGTGCGCGAGGAGGACTGGGAGCCGCACCTGACCCGCTACGCCGCGGCGATGCGGGCGAGCGACCACTGGGACGCGGCGGCGGAGGCATCGGCTGCCGAGGAGCTGCTGGCGTTCGTCCAGGAGCTGCGCACCGAGCTCGGCGATCCCGCCACGACGCGCCCGTGGGCGACGTGGGTGGCCTGGTCGCACCGGATGCTCGAGCACTGGTTCGGGCGGCCCGGGCTGGACCGCCTGGAAGGGCCGGAGGCCCAGGCGTGGGAGCAGACGACCCGCGTGCTCAGCCGCCTCGCCCACCTGGACGGCATCGGCCCGCCGGTCACCCGGGCCGAGTTCCGCAACACGTTCCTCGCCGAGCTGGAGGTCACCCCGGCGCGCCACGGCACGATCGGCGACGGCGTGCACGTCAGCACGCTGGCCGGTGCCGCCGGCCTCGACGTCGACCTCGTCGTGGTGCTCGGCGCCTGCGAGGGGCTCGTCCCGCCGGCGCCCGTCACCGATCCCCTGCTCGGCGACGCTGAGCGCGAGCGCGCCGGGCTCCCCCGCTCGGACCAGCTCGTCGAGCTCGTCCACCGCCAGTTCCTCGCCGCCGTCACGGCCACCCCGAGGGCGGTCGTCACGGTCCCCCGAGGGGACCTGCGTGCCACCGCCGCGCGGCAGCGGTCGCGGTGGCTGGCGCCCCTCGCCGAGCACGGCACCGAGCGGGCCTTCGACTCGGTCGCCCACGGCCTCGCGGCCACGACGTTCCCGGTGTCCGCCGACGAGCACCGGCTGCGCTCGCTATGGGTCCACGCCCGCGCCGGGGGCGACATCCGCGCCCTGCCCGAGGTGCAGCGCGACCAGGCGCTGGTCCGGGCGCTGCGCCTGCGTGACGCCCGGGCGAGCGATCGCTTCACCGAGTACGACGGCAACCTCGCCGGCCTCGACATCGGCCCCTGGCCGGCGCGGGTCTCGCCCACCAGGCTGGAGACGTGGCGGGCCTGCCCGCACGCCTACTTCGTGCAGTACGTGCTGGGCGAGCGCCACGTCGAGGAGCCCGAGGCGATCGAGACCCTCGGCGCCCTCGACCGCGGCGCCGCGCTGCACGAGGCGATCGACCGGCTCCACCGCGAGGTGCTCGCCGGCCGGCTCCCCCCACCCGGACCGCAGGGCTGGACGGGCGTGCACCGGGAGGCGCTCCTGCGCGCCGGACACGAGGTCGCCGCCGCTCTGGAGGCCGCGGGGCGCACTGGCCGCGACGCGTTCTGGGCGAACGCGCGCGCCGAGCTGCTCGCCGCGCTCGACGCGTGGCTGGAGTTCGACGCCCGCCAGTGGCGGGGCGGCCGGCTCGTCGCCTCCGAGCTGCGCTTCGGCGAGGACGAGCCGGTCGTGCTGACCACGAGCACCGGGCGCCCGATCGGCTTCGCCGGCACGATCGACCGCGTCGACGAGCTCGACGACGGCACGCTCGTCGTGACCGACCACAAGACGGGCAGCCCGAACGGGCTCGACAAGCTGTCGGCGGACGACCCGACGCTCGGGGGCAGCCGCTTCCAGCTCCCGGTGTACGCGGCCGCGGCCCGCCAGGCGCTCGGCCGCGACGACGCGCCGGTGGAGGCCGGCTACACGTTCTTCCGCCCGAGGTTCGCACGCACGGTCGTGCGCTTCGACGACGACGTCTGGGCGCGCGTCGGCGAGGCGCTCGGCGCGGTCGTCGACGGGATCGAGGGGGGCGTGTTCCCGGCGGTCCCCGCCCCGCCCGGCTGGCGGCGGTTCGTGCCGTGCTGGTATTGCGAGCCCGACGGCCTGGGCACGGCCGACCGCTGGGCGCAGTGGGAGCGCAAGCGCCACGACCCGGCGCTGGCGCGCTGGTTCGGCGACGAGGCCGAGGACGAGGCGCCCGGCGCGCAGGAGGTCGGGGGACGTGACTGAGCAGCTGCGCCTCGCGCTGAACGGGCACCAGGAGGCTCCTGCGGTCGACCGGCCGGCGCCGCCGGACGAGGCGGCGCGGGTCCGCATCCGCACCGACACCGACCACACGCTGTTCGTCGAGGCCGGCGCCGGTGCGGGCAAGACGAGCGCCCTCGTCGGGCGCATCCTCACGCTCGTCGACGCCGGCGTCGACATCGGGGCGATCGCCGCGATCACGTTCACCGAGAAGGCCGCCGCCGAGCTGCGCCACCGGGTGCGCGTCGAGCTGGCCGCCGCCCCGACGCCGCAGCGCACCGCCGCACTCGAGGGGCTGGACCACGCCCCGATCGGCACGCTCCACGCGTTCGCCCGGCGGATCCTGTTCGAGTTCCCCGTCGAGGCCGGCCTGCCACCCGGGTTCACGGTGCTCGACGACCTGGAGAGCGAGCTCGCCCGCGACGAACGGTGGGAGGACCTCCTCGACGAGCTCCTCGACGACGCCGAGCGCGAGGTGCTGCCAGGGCTCACCGCGGCGGAGCTCGTCCAGCTCATCCAGTGGGGCTCCTTCGGCGGCACGCACGGCCTGCGCCGCGTGATCGAGGACTTCGGGGCCAACTGGGACCTCGTGGAGCACCGCGTCGACTTCACGCCACCGCAGCGCCCGCCGCGGTGCCGCGCGCTGCTCGACCGGCTCGCCGCCCTCGTCACGACGCCCGTCCCCCCCGAGGACCGCCAGGCGCTCGTCCTCGGCGAGGTCGCCGAGCACCTCGACGCGGTGCGCGCCAGCGACGAGGTCGGCACGCTGCTCACCCGCCTGGACGCGATCTGTCGTTGCTTCGGCAACATCTCGCGGCTGGGCAATCGGGCGAACTGGAAGGACCACGGCGGGCGCGACGCCCTCGAGGCGCTGCGCGCCGAGGAGGAGGCCGTCGTCGCCCAGATCCGCGCCCACCTCGCCGAGTGGCGTGCCTACCGCCAAGCGGTCGTCGGCGTCGTGTGCGGCAGGTTCGTGCTCGACAGCGCCACGGCCCGCGCCGCCAACGGGACGCTCGAGTTCCACGATCTCCTCGTCCTCGCCCGCCGTCTCCTGGCGACGAACGCGGACGTCCGGCGCCGCCTGCACGAGCGGTACCAGCGGCTGCTGCTCGACGAGTTCCAGGACACCGATCCGATCCAGCTGGAGATCGCCGTCCGGCTGACCGCCGACCCGGACGATCAAGCGGTCGACGACATCGCCGACCTGCGGCCCCTGCCGGGCCGGCTGTTCGTCGTCGGTGACCCGAAGCAGTCGATCTACCGCTTCCGGCGCGCCGACATCGCCACCTACCTGGCTGCGCCCGCCCAGCTCGGCGCCGACCGGGCGACGCTGTCGGCCAACTTCCGCTCCAGCGAGGCGGTGATCGAGTGGGTCAACGGCGTGTTCGGGCAGGCGATCCAGCCGGCGCCCGGTGTGCAGCCCGCGTACGGCCCGCTCGACGCGGCCCGGCCGGGCCGGCGGGACCACGGCTCGGTGCGCGTGCTCGGTGCCGCAGCGCACGAGGACGATGAGCTCACCGCGGACGACGTCCGCCGCCGTGAGGCCGCGTCCGTCGCTGCCGCCGTCGCCACCGCGCTGCGCGAGGGCTGGCCCGTGGGCGACGGCGACGGGGGGCTGCGCCCGTGCCGGCCGGGCGACATCGCCGTGCTGCTGCCCGCGCGCACGTCGCTGCCGATGCTCGAGGCCGCGCTCGCCGAGCTCGACCTGCCCTACCGGGCCGAGAACGCCACGGTCGTCTACCTCGCCCCGGAGATCCGCGACGTCCTGCTCGCCCTGCGCGCCGCCGCGGATCCGACCGACGGCCTGGCGCTCGTCGCCACGCTGCGCTCTCCCCTGTACGGCTGCAGCGACGTCGAGCTGCTCGAATGGCGACGGGCCGGTGGGCGCTTCCGGCTGTTCTCGCCGGTGCCCGACGGCATGGACGACCACGGCGTCGCCGCCGGCATCCGTCACCTGGAGTCGATCGCCCGGGACATCGGGCGGCGGCCGCCGGCCGACCTCCTCGACCGCATCATCACCGAGCGGCGCGTGCTCGAGACCGCGCTCGGCGGTCCCGACGCACGCGACGTGTGGCGCCGTGTGCGCTACGTCGTCGACCAGGCGCGGGCGTGGACCGAGGCCGGGGGCCGGGGTGTGCGCCGCTACCTGCGCTGGGCCCACTTCCAGGCGTCGGAGGGCCGGGCGAGCGACACGATCCTCCCCGAGCGCGACCACGACGCGGTACGGATCATGACGGTGCATGCCGCCAAGGGCCTGGAGTTCCCGATCACGATCGTCAGCGGCATGAGCACCGAGATGCGTCCACGCTACGGCACGTCGGTCGTGTGGCCGCCGGGCACGTGGGCCCTCGCCGAGCGCGACAACGAGCTGTTCGAGGAGTTCCGGCCACTCGACGAGCAGATGAGCGACGCCGAGCGCCGGCGCCTGCTCTACGTGGCGTGCACGCGGGCGGTCGACCACCTGGTGGTGTCGTTGCATCGGAAACCACCGCGGAGCGACGACCTGTCGAAGGCGACGAGCGCGCAGGTGCTCGCGGCCTGCGGTGCACTGGAGCACGGGGCGCTCCCGCTCGACGACACCGCCGCGCCGGTGCCCCGCGCGGCCGGCGACGTGCTCGAGCTGCCGTGGGCCGACCCGGTCGCGTGGGAGGCCGAGCGCGACCGTGCCCTCCGGGAGGGATCGGTGCGCTCGGTCACCAGCGCCACCGGGCTCGCCGTGGCGCTCGCCGCGGCGGGCGACGACGAGGAGCCCCAGGCCGCGGCGGCGGACCCGGGGCTGGCGAAGGACGCCGTCGACCTCGACCTGCCGCCGTGGCAGCGGGGCCGCTACGGGACGGCGGTGGGCCGCGCCGTGCACGCCGTGCTCCAGGACGCCGACCTCGCCACCGGCGCGGACATCGACGTGCTTAGTCACGCCCAGTGCGCGGCAGAGGGGATCTTCGGCCTCGAGGCACACGTCGCTGCGCTCGCCCGCTCGGCACTGGCGGCACCGATCGTCGCCACGGCTGCGGCGGGCGCGGAGCACTGGCGTGAGCTGTTCGTCGTGGCCGAGCTCGGCGACACGGTGCTGGAGGGCTACATCGACCTGCTCGTGCGCACGCCCGAGGGTCTGGTGATCGTCGACTACAAGACCGACCAGTGGCGCCCCGGCGCCGACCAGGCGGCACGCCTGGCCCGCTATCGCAACCAGCTCGCGGCGTACGGTCACGCGCTCGGTCGCCTGCTCGACAAGCCGATCGCCGGTGGAGTGCTCGTGCGCTGCCGCCCCGACGGGCCGGCGGAGCAGCTGCCCGTGCCCGACTGGCCCGAGGCCCTGGCCGCGGTCCAGGCGAGCGCCGCCCGCTGACACGGCCCGTTGCAGGCCCTCGCCCGGTTCGCGGGTCCGCCCGGGCGACCCGACGGCGAGCGTGCGGTGGCACGTCGCGAGGTGCCCATGACCGCTCGCCAGCTCGCTCGTGTCGTCGAGCGCCTGCCGCCGCAGTCGCTGCCGTAGCTGTGTGCCGGCAGCGGAGCGCCGGCAACGCGGCCGTGTCCCGCCTCGTCGCCCTGCAGCGCAGCCGCGGGTGCGGGTGTGGCGGGTCCGGTGCGTGCTCGGCCCGGGAGGAGACCGAGGCGGCCGGCGACGTCGGGGTGCAGCGCACGCCGGAGGACCTCGTCGAGCAGGCGGCCGGTGTGACCACGGCCGCCGCTGCTCAGAGCTCGCGGCGGCCCTGGGCCTCGTGGTGCGTCCGCATCGCCGCGCGCACCTCACGGGGCTCGGCGGCCGTGCGGACGACCGCACCGACGCCCCTGCCGACGCCGGTGAGCAGCCAGCGCAGCCCCGCCAGGCCGAACACGACGGCGACGGCGACGCCGAGCGGGAGCAGCACGGCGCGCAGCAGGCGGCTGCGCGCCGAGAGGAACGGGCCGATGATGCTCGCGTCGATCGGCGTGCCGTCGACGTGCAGCGTGCGCACCGGGTCGACGATGTCCGGGCAGGCGACGTCGCGCTCGGACGCCGCGATCACGTCGTCGCCGCCGAAGTACGGCTCGGGCAGGCGCACCCGCGACACGAGCACCCCCGACTCCCGATCGACGCTCGCCCCGACGAGGTAGCGCTCGCCGCGCTCGAGGTCCTTGGCGTCGAGCCCGTAGCGGACGTCGATCATCCCGCCGGCACTGAAACGGGCGACGTCACCGGCGCGCACCTGCTCGACGCGGAAGCGCGCCGTCTCGTACTCCACCTCCTTCGGCGCCCCGGCGGGTGTGCCGGTCTGCAGGAGCGTCCCGACGAACACGACGTCCGGCAGGTCGGGCACGTCGCATCCTGCGGGGATGTCCACCAGCCAGCGGCGCCCGTCGTTCGACGGCGCCTCGTCCGGCGCCGTGGTCGGCGGCGGCTCCTCCTGGGCGAGCACCGGTGCCGGCGCGCCGAGCACGCACGCGGCGACGACGACGCCGAGCGCGGCACGGAGCGACGGGCGGAGCACGCCGTCAGGCTAGGTGGGGACACCGGCGATCGCCGGTCACCCACGATGCGGCGCGGCCCGCGCTAGCGACCCTGGAACTTCGGCTCGCGCTTCTCCAGGAACGCGGCGACGGCCTCGGCCGTGTCCTTGGTCGCGAAGTTGATGGTCTGCGCCGCGCCCTCCTCGTCGAGCGCCTGCTCGAGCGTGATGCCGATCGCGTTGTTCAGCAGCCGCTTCGACTGGGCGAGGGCGATCGGCGGCCCGGCGGCGAGACGCCGGGCCCAGTCGTCGACGAACGCGTCGAGCTGGTCGTCGGGCACCACCCGGTTCACGAGCCCGATGCGGTCGGCCTCGGCGGCGTCGATGATGTCGGTGAGCAGGGTCAGCTCCTTGGCCCGGTGCAGGCCGACGCGACGCGGCAGTGCCCACGAGCCGCCGAAGTCGATGGTCAGGCCGCGGCGAGCGAAGATCTCCGAGAACCGGGCGTTGTCGCTCGCGACGATGAGGTCGCACAGCAGGGCCATGTTCATCCCGGCCCCGGTGGCCACGCCGCGCACCTTGGCGATCGTCGGCTGGGGCATCCGGTACAGCGCCAGCGCGATGTCGCTGATGTGACGCATGCTGGCGAGGCCGTGGACCTGGCGCTCACCCATGCCCGAGACGTCGGCACCGGAGCAGAAGGCGCCGCCGGCACCGGTGAGCACCATCACGCGATCGTCCGGGTTCGCCGCGATCTCCCGGAACGTCGCCAGGAGCTCGTTCCACATCACTGCGTTCGCCGCGTTCTTCTTCTCCGGACGGTTCATCGTCACCGTCACGATCCCGTCGGCGCGGTCGACCAGCAATGTCTCCAAGCTCATGACGCGGACGATACTGACGGGCGTGGGGTACAACCCGTACCGGAAGTTCCGGGCGCGACCCGTCGACTACGTGCTGGTCGTCGCCGCGCTCGTCGTCGCGCTCGGCCTCGTGCTGTGGGGCGTGCTCGGCTGAGGAGGCGTCAGAACGCGTCGGTGACGACGTCCAGGTGCCCGCCCGTGATGGCGACCACGTCGAAGCGGATCTCCACACCGCGCACGCCTGACGCCGCCAGCCACGCCGCTGCGAGCCGGCGCAGGCGTCGCTGCTTCGGTGGGCCGACGGCGGCGGCCGCCGGGCCGTAGGCGTCGGTGCGCCGGGCCTTCACCTCGCAGATGACGACGAGGCGGCCGCGGCGGGCGACGAGGTCGATCTCACCGTCGCGGCAGCGCCAGTTGCGGGCGACGACGACGAACCCGTGGCGCTCGTACCACGCGGCGGCGACGTCCTCGCCCCAGCGGCCACGGACCAGGTTGGGGTGCACCACGGGCGCGCTCCGTCACGTCGACGACGACGGGAGCACGCGGGGTGCTCGAGGCGGGGCGGCGCGGGCCGCCCGGGCTCAGAACTCGCGCTTCTCGCGGACCCTCGCGGCCTTGCCGGTGCGGCCGCGCAGGTAGTACAGCTTCGCCCGCCGGACGTCGCCGCGCTTGACGACCTCGATCTTGGTCACGGTCGGGCTGTGCAGCGGGAACGTGCGCTCGACGCCGACGCCGTAGCTGAGCTTGCGGACCGTGTAGGTCTCCTGCAGCCCGCCGCCGCGGCGGCCGATGACGTTGCCCTGGAAGATCTGCACGCGTTCCTTGTTGCCCTCGACGACGCGGACGTGCACCTTCACCTCGTCACCCGGCGCGAAGTCCGGGATGTCGTCGCGGAGCGACTCGTTGTCGATGAGGTCCGTGGCTTTCATGGCAGCTTCCTGGATCGCGTCGTGGGGGCCCGTCGGCGTGGCGTGAGGGCCGGTCAAGGATACGGCAGGGGTGGGAACTCTTCCAACAGCCGCTGCTCCTCCTCGGTGAGGCCACCGCGGGCCTCGATGAGGTCGGGGCGGCAGGCGATCGTGCGGTGCAGCGCCTGGGCGTAGCGCCACCGGGCGATGCGGCCGTGGTCGCCACTGCGCAGGATCTCGGGCACCTCCCAGCCACGGAAGTTCGCCGGGCGGGTGAACTGCGGCTCCTCGAGCAGCCCGCGTGCACCGAAGCTCTCGGTGACGGGGCTCTCGGCGTTGCCCATGACGCCGGGCACGAGCCGGGTGACGGCCTCGATCACGAGGCAGGCGGCGACCTCGCCACCCGCGAGCACGACGTCGCCGACGCTCAGCTCGTCGTCGACGAGGTGGGCCCGGACGCGGTGGTCGACGCCCTCGTAGCGCCCGCACAGCAGGCTGAAGCCCGGCAGCGCGGCGAGCTCGTTGGCCATCGCCTGGTCGAAGCGTCGACCGCCGGGGCCGAGCAGGAACAGCGGTCGCGGCGGGTCGGCTGCCTCGACCGCGGCGAAGATCGGCTCGGGGCGCATGAGCATCCCGGCGCCGCCGCCGAACGGCGCGTCGTCCACGGTGCGGTGGACGTCGGTCGTGTGGTCGCGCGGGTCGTGCAGGCGCAGGTCGAGCAGCCCCGCACGCCGGGCCTTGCCGAGCAGGCTCGCCGAGCAGAACCCGTCGATGACGTCGGGGAAGATGCTGAAGACGTCGATGCGCACGCGCGGGCCTCGGATCAGGGCTCGAACAGCCCCGGCGGCGGGTCGATGACGATGCGGTCGGGCGTGTGCTCGGTGACGAACACGACCGGGACGAGGGCCCCGGACTCCAGCTCCAGCAGGTCAGCGGCGGGGTTGGCGACGACCGCGACGCAACGACCCCGCACGGTGCCGTCGACCTCGACGACCTCGGCACCGATCAGCTCGTGCACCCACAGCTCGTCGGGGTCGTCGAGCGGCTCGGCGTACGCCGGCGTGTTCGTGTAGCGCTGCGCCTGCTCGCGAGTGGTGATCTCCTCGAAGCTCACGAGCCAGCGGTCCTGGTGGCGGGTGGCGCTGCGCACGGTGAGCCAGCCGTCGCGGGCGTACCAGCGGGCACCCGGCTGGAGCCGCTCGGGGCGGTCGGTGCCGACCTGCACGCTGAGCTGACCGCGCACGCCGTGCGCCCTGCGCAGCACGGCGATCTCCAGCAGCCCCTCGGGCCGAGCCACCTCAGTCGTCGAGGAACTCGACGTCGACGTCGGTCTGGTCGCGCACGGCGGCGGCGCGCACCACCGTGCGGATGCTCTGCGCCGTGCGCCCACGGCGCCCGATCACGCGGCCGAGGTCGTCGGGGCCCACCCGCACGTCGAGGCGCACCCTGCCCCGCTCGGGGACCGCCGCGACCTGCACGGCCGACGGGTCGTCGACGATCGACGAGACGATGTGGGTCAGCACGGCGACGGCGGTCGGCGCGCCGGCCGGCTGCCCACCGTCGCGCGGCCGCTCGCCGGCGGGCGACGCAGTGTCTTCGTCGACGGCCGGCGCAGTGTCAGGGGTGTCGACGGTGTCGTCGCTCACGAGGACGCCGACGTGCCGGCCTTGGCGGCCTCGAACTCCTGCAGTGCGCCGGAGATCTCCAGCAGCTTGCGCACACGGTCGGTCGGCTGCGCACCCTCGCGGAGCCACTTGACCGCCTTCTCGTTGTCGATCTTCAGCGTCGACGGCTCCGTGCGCGGGTTGTAGTGGCCGACGATCTCGATGAACCGGCCGTCACGCGGCGAGCGCGAGTCCGCGGCGACGATGCGGTACTGCGGCTGCTTCTTCTTGCCGACTCGGGTGAGACGCAGCTTCACTGCCATGGAGGAGAACCTTCTTCGAACGGGTGCCAGAACGAACCGGGAAAGGTTAGCGGCGAACGGGGGTCAGCGAGCCGGGAAGTCCGGCAGGCCACCCCCGCCGGTGAGCTCGGCGAGGTCGGGGAGCCCGCCGGGTGCGAGGCCCGGGAGGCCGCGGCGGCGCCCCTTCTTGCCCTTGCCCTTGGCGCCGGGGCCGGTCATGCCGAAGCGCTTCATCATCTTCTGCATCTCGGTGAACTGCTTCACGAGGCGGTTCACGTCCGAGGGCGTGGTGCCCGAGCCGTTGGCGATGCGGGTCCGCCGCGACCCGTTGATGATCTGCGGGTTGGCCCGCTCCTCGGGCGTCATCGAGCGGATGATCGCCTCGACCGGCTTCAGCGCGTCGTCGTCGATCTGGGCGCCCTTCAGCTCCTTGGGGACGCCGGGCAGCATCCCGAGGATGTTGCCGAGCGGGCCCATCTTCTTGAGCTGCTGCATCTGCTCGAGGAAGTCGTCGAGGGTGAAGGCACCCTCCATCAGCTTGCTCGCCGCCTGCTCGGCCTGCTCCTTCTCGAAGGCCTGCTCGGCCTGCTCGATGAGCGTGAGCACGTCGCCCATGCCGAGGATGCGGCTGGCCATGCGATCGGGGTGGAACTGCTCGAAGGCGTCGAGCTTCTCCCCCGTCGAGGCGAAGGCGATCGGCTTGCCGATGACCTCCTTGACGCTCAGCGCGGCGCCACCGCGGGCGTCACCGTCGAGCTTGGAGAGGATCACCCCGTCGATGGCCAGCGTCTCGTTGAAGGCCTGGGCGACACCGACCGCGTCCTGACCGGTCATCGCGTCGATGACGAGGAACGTGTAGTGCGGCGCGACGACCCCGGCGATCATCCGCACCTGCTCCATCATCTCCCGGTCGATCGCCAGGCGGCCGGCCGTGTCGACGATGAGCACGTCGCGCCCGAGGCGGCGGGCCTCCTGCAGGCCCTTGGCCGCGGTGAGCACCGGGTCGCCGGGCTCGGAGAACACCGGCACGTCGATCTGGCGCCCCAGCGTGCGCAGCTGCTCGACGGCGGCCGGGCGCTGGAGGTCGGCGCCGACGAGCAGCGGGTTGCGGCCCTGCTGCTTGAACCAGCGGGCCAGCTTGGCCGACGCGGTGGTCTTGCCGGAGCCCTGCAGGCCGGCCATGAGGATGACCGTCGGCGGGCGGCTGGCGTAGGTGATCTTGAGCGTCTCGCCGCCGAGGATGCGGGTGAGCTCGGCGTTGACGATCTTGATGACCTGCTGGCTGGGGTCGAGCGCCTGCGAGCGCGTGGCGCCCACGGCTTGCTCGCGGACGCGCGCGACGAAGTCGCGCGCCACCTTGACGTTGACGTCCGCTTCGAGCAGCGCCGTGCGGATCTCGCGCAGGATCTGGTCGACGTCGTCCTCGGTCAGGCGCCCCTTGCCGCGGAGGCGCTTGACGATCCCCTCGAGGCGGTTGGAGAGGTTGTCGAACATGCTGGTCCGACGCTACCGGAGAACGGAACCGGCGGCTTGTTTCGCAAGACTAAGTAGATAAGCTAAACGTCGTGACGGACGTGCTCGACCTCCCCCTCGACGAGGCGGGGGACGACGCGTCCGGGCCGACGATCACGGACACGGCCAGTGCGCTGCGCCTCGGCGTGATGCGCCTGGCCCGCCGCCTGCGCGTCGAGCGCAACCGCGACGACCTCACGTTCAACCAGCTCTCCGCCCTCGGCACGCTGCGCCGCCACGGGCCGCTGCCGATCGGCGAGATCGCCGCCCTGGAGAACGTCAAGCCGCCGTCGATGACGCGCACGATCGCGTGCCTCGAGGAGGCCGGGCTCGTCACCCGGCGCCCGAGCGAGACCGACGGCCGTCAGGTCGTCGTCGAGCTCACCGCGACGGCCGAGCGGGTGCTCGACGAGGACCGCGCCCGGCGCACCGCCTGGCTGGCGCGCCGCCTGGCCATGCTGACCCCCGAGGAGCGCGAGCTGCTCGCCCGCGTCGCGCCCCTGCTCGAACGGCTGGCCACGGAGTGAGCGCCGGCCGATGAGCTCGACCTTCGCCGCCCTCCGGATCCGCAACTACCGCTACTACGCGTCCGGCTCGTTCGTGTCGAACATCGGCACGTGGCTGCAGCGCGTCGCCCAGGACTGGCTCGTGCTCGAGCTCACCGACAGCGGTGGCGCGCTCGGCATCACGACCGGCCTGCAGTTCCTGCCGATCGTGCTGTTCTCGCCGATCGCCGGGGTCATCGCCGACCGCTATCCCAAGCGCAAGGTGCTCACCGCGACCCAGCTGATCATGGGCACCACGGCCGGGCTGCTCGGCCTGCTGGCCGTCACCGGGCTGGTCAACGTCTGGCACGTGTACGTGCTGGCGTTCCTGTTCGGCATCGGCACCGCCCTCGACGCGCCGGCCCGGCACTCGTTCGTCAACGAGATGGTCGACAACGACCGCCTCGCCAACGCCGTCGGGCTGAACTCGGCGTCGTTCAACCTGGCCCGCATGATCGGCCCGGCGCTGGCCGGCCTGCTCATCGCCTGGATGGGCTCCGGCATCGGCGCGACCGGCTGGGTGATCCTGCTCAACGCGGCGAGCTACGGCGCCGTGATCGTGTCGCTGTCGATGATGCGCGCCGACGAGCTGACGCCCGTCAAGCCGCTCGGGCGGGCCAAGGGCCAGCTGCGCGACGGCATCCGCTACGTGCGCTCGCGGCCCGACATCCTGCTGATCCTCGCGGTCGTCTTCTGCTGCGGCACGTTCGGCCTGAACTTCCAGATGACGACCGCGCTGATGGCGACGGAGGTCTACGGCAAGGGTGCCGGGGAGTACGGCATCCTCGGCTCCATCATCGCCATCGGCTCGCTGTCGGGATCGCTCCTCGCCGCCCGCCGCAAGCGGCCGCGCCAGCGGCTGATCGTGCTCGGCGCGATCGGCTTCGGCGGCATCGAGCTCGTCGCCGGGTTGATGCCGACGTACCTCACGTTCGCGCTGGTCCTGCCGTTGTGCGGGCTCGCCGCGCTGACGGTGATCACGGCGGCCAACGCGTTCGTGCAGATGACCACGAGCACCGAGATGCGCGGTCGGGTGATGGCCCTGTACATGGCCATCTTCATGGGCGGCACGCCCGTCGGCGCCCCGCTGCTCGGCTGGATCGCCGAGCACTTCGGGGCCCGGTGGACGCTGATCGGTGGCGGTGCCATGAGTGCGATGGGCACGATCGTGGCGACGCTGGTGCTGGCCCGCCGCCAGGGCGTGCGGATCTCGCCGCACCTGCGCCCGCGGCCCGGTGTCTCGATCGCCCGGCCCGATCCCGAGATGCGCGCCGTCGCCTGATCGTTTCCCACGCGGCCGCGCCGGGCACCCGGTGAGCATGAGCAACCCGGAACCGGACCCCATCGACGAAGAGGCCGCCGAGATCGACCCGCGCGACCCCGACGCCGCCGAGGAGATCGAGCAGCTCAAGCAGGAGGCCGAGGAGCTGGGCCGGGAGACCCGCAACCCCCCGGCCTGACCCCGGGAACCCGCGGGCGGCGGCCGATCATGAGCGACCCGACCACCTGCGACACACGCCGCTCATGATCACCCCGACGCCCGCACCAAACATGAGCGACCCGGCCACCGGCGACGCACACCGCTCATCATCACCGCGGCCCACAGGTGATCATGAGCGACCGGGACACCTGCGACGCACACCGCTCATCATCACCCCGGCCCACAGGCGATCATGAGCGACCGGGGCGCACACGCGCCCCGGCGCTCACGTTCGCCGCGCGGTCACTCGAACAGGGCGTCGACGAACTCGTCGGGGTCGAACGGCATCAGGTCCTCGATCCGCTCGCCCACGCCGACGAGCTTGACCGGGATCCCGAGCTCGGTCTCGACGGCGAACACGATGCCGCCCTTGGCCGAGCCGTCGAGCTTGGTCAGCACGACGCCGGTGACCTGCGTCGCCTCGCCGAACTCGCGGGCCTGGGTGAGCCCGTTCTGCCCCGTCGTGGCGTCGATCACGAGCAGCACCTCGGTCACCCGCCCGGCGCCCTTCTCGGCGACCCGGCGGACCTTGCGCAGCTCCTCCATCAGGTTGGTCTTGGTGTGCAGGCGACCGGCCGTGTCGGCAAGCACCAGGTCGATGTTGCGGGCGGACGCCCGCTCGATGGCGTCGAACACGACGGCACCCGGGTCACCACCCTCGTTGCCGCGCACGAGCTCGGCGCCGGCCCGCTCGGCCCACGTGGTGAGCTGCTCCGCGGCGGCGGCGCGGAACGTGTCACCGGCGGCGAGCAGCACGGAGCGCCCGGCGGTGATCTGCTGGTGGGCGACCTTGCCGATCGTCGTGGTCTTGCCGACGCCGTTGACGCCGACGAACAGCCACACGTTCGGGCTGCCCGGCTCGCCCGGCTCGAAGTGCAGCGACCGGTCGGCACCGGCGAGCTGGGCCTTCATGTCGGCGCGCAGGGCGTCGAGGAGCTGGTCCGGCTCGGTCAGCTCCTTGTCCTTCACCCGCCGGCGCAGGTCGTCGAGGAGCTTCGTCGTGACGCCGACGCCCACGTCGGCGAGCAGCAGCGCCTCCTCGAGCTCGTCCCAGGTGTCGGCCGTGATCCCCTTGCGGCCGCGGATCCCGGTGAACGCCCCGGTGAGGGCGGCTCGGGCCCGGGCCATCCGCTCGCGCAGCGAGCGCGGGGGGACGACCTCCGGCTCGACCACCTCGGGCTCGGCAACCTCGGGCTCGGCGACGGCCGGCTCGGTCGGGGCCGGCGCCTCGGGCTCGGCGACCGGGGCCTCCGGGGCCGGTGGCGCACGCGGCGCGCGCACGTCGGTGCCCGGCGCCGCGGGGGGCCGTTGCGGGGGCGCAGTCGGTGGCGCCGGAGGCGGTGCCGAGATCGCCGACTCGGACCGCTTCGCCCGGATCCGGCTGACGACGAGCACGCCGATGCCGAACACCAGGACGAGCCCGATGAGGACGAGATAGATCCACTCCATCGCCGGCCGACCCTACCCAGGAAGCGCCCGGCCGACGCGGGCGAGGGCCACGCCCACCGATGGCGTGCGGCTCAGCTGCTCGCCGCCGACGCCCGCTCGACGATGACCTTCGAGGAGCCGCCGGGCTGCATCGTTACCCCGAGGAGGCAGTCGCCGGCCTCCATCGTGCGCTTCTGGTGGCTGACGATGATCAGCTGCGCCTCGCGGCGGAACTCGGCGACGAGGCCGAGGAACCGGTGCAGGTTGACGTCGTCGAGGGCCGCCTCGACCTCGTCCATCACGTAGAACGGCGAGGGCCGGCTGCGGAAGACGGCGAACAGGAACGCCAGCGCGGTGAGGCTGCGCTCGCCACCCGAGAGCAGCGACAGCTTCTTCACGTTCTTGCCGCTCGGCTTGGCCTCCACCTCGATGCCGGTGGTCAGCAGGTTCTGCGGGTCCGTCAGCACGAGGCGGCCGCTGCCGCCGGGGAACAGCGTCGCGAACAGCGTGGTGAAGTTCTCGGCGACGTCCGCGAAGGCGGCGGCGAAGACGGACTGGATCTCGTCGTCGATGGCCTTGATGACCCGGTTCAGCTCGCGCCGGGTCGTGCGCACGTCCTCCAGCTGCTCCTCGAAGAACGTGTGCCGCTGCTGCAGCTCCTCGTACTCCTGCAGGGCGAGCGGGTTGATCGGTCCGAGCAGGCGCAGCTCGCGCTCGAGCTCGCGCACCCGCGCCTGGGCGGTGACACCCTCGGGCAGCGGCGGGACGGGGGCCGCCTCGGCGACCTCCGGCTCGACGTCGAGCTCCCGGCGCAGCGTCTCGATCGCCGTCTCCAGCCGCAGCCGCGCCTCGGCCTCGTCGAGCTCGGCGCGTCTGGCCCGCTCGCGCACCTCGTCGAGCTGGCGCTCGGCGGCGGTCCGCTCGCTGCGCAGCTGATCGAGGCGTGCGGACAGGGCACGCACCTCCTCGCTCTGGCGGCGGCGGCGTTCGACGAGGTCGGCGTGGTGGGCGTCGAGCACGGCGCGGTGGGCCTCGACCCGCTCGCTCAGCCGGTCGAGGACCGCGAGCGACCGCTCCACCTCGACGCGCCGCGCCTCGGCGGCGACGCGCGCCTCCGCGTCGGCCGCCAGCCGGGCCTCGATGTCCTCGATCCGGGCCTGGAGGAACTGCGCCCGCTCCTGCAGCCCGGCGGCGCGCACCTCGAGGTCGCGGCGCCGACCGGTGAGCAGGGCCGCACGGGCGTCGAGCTCGGCGCGTGCCTGCTGGCGGTTGCGGGCCGCCTCGGCCTCCGCGGCCTCCCCCGCCTCCAGCTCGGGCAGCAGCTCCTCGAGCTCGGCGACGCGCGCCGTCTCCTGTTCGAGGTGGGCGGTGAGCTCGGCGATCCGTCCCTCGAGCGGCTCGAGCTCGGCAGCGGCCTCGCGCCGGCGCGCCTCGGCCTTGCTCCGCTTGCCGTTGGCGGCCGCGAGCCGGGACGCGTTGGCGTCGCGCCGCCGGATCGCCTCGCTGAGCTCGCGACGAGCCGCCTGCAGGGCGTCGGCGGCTGCCCGGACCTGCTCGTCGCAGCGGGCCACGAGCTCGGCGACCTGTGCCGCCTCGGCCTCGGCGTCGGCGAGGGCGGCCGCGGTGACGCCGTCGCCCGCGGCACCGACGCGCCATCCCGACAGGCCGAGGCGGTCACCGACGGGCGTGACCACGACGGCCTCGGGGTGCGCGGCGGCGAGCTCGAGCGCGGCGTCGAGGTCGGGGACGCAGACGGCGCCGGCCAGGAGGCGATCGAGCAGTGCGGCGACCTGGGGGTCGTCGGCGGCGACGTGCGGGCGCACCGGATCACCCGGCAGCCCCGCCGGGGCCGCGGCGGGTCCGGCGAGCCCGAGGGCGAGCACGGCGCCGGTCGTGTCCGACGCGCGCAGGGCGTGCAGCGCCCGCGCACCGGCGCCGGGGTCGGTGACCACGACGGCGCTCAGGGCCTCGCCCAGGGCCGCCTCGACGCCGGCCTCCCAGCCCTCGTCGATGCGGATCAGCTCGAGCAGCGTGCCCAGCACCCCGTCGACACCGGCGAGGCGCTCCGCTCCGGCCCGTGCCCGTGCGGCGTCGAGGGCGAGCTGCAGCGCCTCGACGCGCGCCCGCAGGCCCGAGGCCCGCTCGGCGAGCTGCTGGCGTGCGGCGCGGCGCTCGTCGTGCACGGCGAGGGCGTCGGCGACGCGGGCCTCGGCGGCCACGACCGCCTCACCGAGTGGACCGGCCGCCTGCTCGCAGGCCTGACAGTCGGACGCGAGCGCGGCGATCTCGGCGCCGAGCTGCTCGACGCGCGACGTGAGCTCGGCCGCACGCCGGCGGGCGCGGGAGATCTCCACCTCGGTGCGCTCGACCGCCGCCTTGCGCGACCGCAGCTCGCCACGCACCTCGGCGATCGCGCTCGCCGCGCTCGCCTGCGGCACGGGGTCGAACAGCGACAGCACGCCCTTGCGCTCGGCGGCGAACTGCTCCTCGGCGAGCGCCAGGTCGTCGAACTCCGGCTCCAGCGCGGCGAGGTCGGCGCGGACCTGGGCGAGCTCGGCCCCGAACCGGGCGGCGTCGGCCTCGAGGCTGGCGACGACGTCGGCGTCGAGCAGCTGCCCGCGGTCGCGGGACAGTGCACGGCGACGCTCGACGATGACCGCGGCCACGCCGCGGCTGCGCTCGCGCAACTGCTCGACGAGCCGCAGGCGGTCGCTGACGTCGTCGGCACCCCGTGCGGAGAGCTCGGCGGCCGCGGCCTCGACGGCGGCGTCGAGCCGCACGAGCGCGTCCTTCAGCTCCGCCTCGCGGGCGGCGAGGTCGGACCGGGTGGCGGCCAGGGTCGTCAGCGTCGAGCGGAGTGAGGTGAGCTCGCGCCCGGCGACGTGGATGCGCAGGGCGGTGAGCTCGTCGATCAGCTCGCCGTGACGCCGGGCCGCCTCGGCCTGGCGCTGCAGCGGGCGGAGCTGGCGGCGCACCTCGCGCAAGAGGTCCTGGACCCGCACGAGGTTGGCCTCGGTCGACTCCAGCCGGCGCTCGGCCTTCTCCTTGCGCTTGCGGTACTTGAGCACGCCGGCGGCCTCTTCGACGATCGCCCGCCGGTCCTCCGGACGGGCGTTGAGGACGGCGTCGATCTGGCCCTGGCTGATGATCACGTGCTGCTGGCGGCCCACGCCGGCGTCGGACAGCAGCTCCTGCACGTCGAGGAGACGGCAGGGCACGTCGTTGATGGCGTACTCGCTCTCGCCGCTGCGGAACAGCGTGCGGCGGATGGTGACCTCGCTGAACTCGATCGGCAGGATCCCCGCCGAGTTGTCGAGCGTGAGGCTCACCTCGGCGCGCCCGAGCGGCGGCCGGTTCGCCGTGCCCGCGAAGATGACGTCGTCCATCTTCTGGCTGCGCACGGCGCTCGGTGCCTGCGCGCCGAGGACCCACGCGATGGCGTCGACGACGTTGGACTTGCCGGACCCGTTGGGACCGACGACGACGGTGACCCCCGGCTCGAGCTCCATCGTCGTGGCCTCGGCGAACGACTTGAAGCCCTTGAGGGTGAGGCTCTTCAAGAACACGGCGGCAGCGAAGCTACCGGCTGGGTGCGGCGCGATCAGGGATCTCGCGGGAGGCGCTGGCACCAGCTGCAGTGGTGCGTCGAGCGCCCGGCGCTGACCGTGCGGCGGACCCACCCCCGCCCGCACGTGGGGCAGCGCTGCCCGGCGCGCCCGTAGACGCGGTGTTCGTCCTGGTAGGAGCCCCCGTCGCCCATCAGGTCGACGTACTGGCGGTCGCCCAGCGTCGAGCCACCGGCCCCGACCGCGGCGGTGAGCACCGCGTGCAGGGCGTCGTGGAGGCGGCGCACCTCGGCCCGGCGCAGGGACCCGGCGACGCGCTCGGGGTGCAGGCGCGCGGCGTGCAGGATCTCGTCGGCGTAGATGTTGCCGATCCCGGCGATCACGTGCTGGTCGAGGAGCAGCGGCTTGAGGCGCGTACGGCGCCCGGCGAGCAGGGCGTGCAGGGTCGCCACGTCGAGGCCGTCGCGCAGCGGGTCGACGCCGAGGCGGGCGAGCTCGGGCAGCTCGACGTCGACGTGGTCGGGGTCGAACACGACGACCTCGCCGAACGTGCGCGGGTCGACGAACCACAGCTCGGCGGCGGGCTCACCCGACAACGTCATGGCGACGTGGGTGTGCGCCGGGCGGGGCGTGCCGGCGGGGGCGAGCAGCAGCTGGCCGCTCATGCGCAGGTGGATCATCGCCGTGTCGCCGGTGTCGAGCGGCAGCAGCAGGTACTTGCCCCGGCGGTCCGCGGCGAGGACCTTCGCCCCGGTGAGCCCGTCGATCACCTGCTGCGGTGACGTCCGGCGCACGGTCCGTTGGCGCCCGATCTCGACGCGCTGGATGGTCCGCCCGACGACGTGACGAGCGAGGCCCCGCCGGACGGTCTCGACCTCGGGCAGCTCCGGCACGGCCGGATCAGGAGCCGGCGACGTCGGCGGGGTCGCCCGACGTTGCGTCGGGTTCGTCGACCGACTCGGCCGCAGCGGCCTGCTGGAGCAGCTCGCCGAGCGCCTCCCACGACACGGTGCCGCCGTTCGCCGCGGCGGCGTCGAGGCGGGCGACCGCGGCCGCCGCCGCCGACTGCTCGGCGGCCTTCTTCGAGCGGCCCGTCCCCTGGCCGATCACGGTGCCGTTCACCACGACGTCGGCGTAGAAGCGCTTGGCGTGGTCGGGGCCCTCGGCACGGGTCACGTACTCCGGCTGCGGGCCGCCCTCGGTGGCGACCTGCTCCTGCAGGCGCGACTTGTGGTCGAGGTGGTCGAGGTGGGCGGCGGTCTCGGCGAGGCGCGGGCCGATCAGCCGCTCGACGAGCGCGTAGGCCTGCTCCGGGCCCCCGTCGACGTACACCGCGCCGATCACCGCCTCGAGGGCATCGGACAGGATCGACGGCTTCTCCCGGCCGCCGGCGGCGTCCTCGCCCCGGCCCAGGAGGAGGAACTTGCCGAGCTCCAGCTCCTCGGCGACCTCGGCGAGGGCGAGGGCGTTGACGACGCCCTTGCGCACCCCGGTCAGCGCGCCCTCGGGCAGGTCGGTGAAGCGGCGGTAGGCCAGGTCGGCGATGACCCAGCCGAGCACCGCGTCACCGAGGAACTCGAGGCGCTCGTTGCTGAGCGTGCCGGGGTGCTCGGCGCACCAGGACCGGTGCGCCATGGAACGCGCCAGCAACTCCGGATCGTGGAACTCGTACCCGATCCGCGCGGCGAGCTCGTCGAGCCTCAGGCGCCCTCCCTGGTCTTCGCGTGCACGTAGTCGACGGCGTCGCGCACCGTCTTCAGGTCGGCCAGGTCCTCGTCGTCGATCCGGAAGCCGACCGTGCGATCGCCGATCTCCTCCTCGAGGGCCTCGACGAGCTCGATCAGGGCGAGCGAGTCGGCGTCGAGGTCGTCGACGAACGACTGCCCCTCACTGATCGTGCTCGGGTCGATCTCGAGGATGTCGGCCAAGCGGTCGCGGATGATCTCGAAGATCTCGTCGCGGCCCAGTGGCCCCTGTTCGACGTGGGTCTCGGCAGGCATCGCTCTGTCACGCTACTGCCGCGCGGGGGCCGTCGACTGCACGGCCTGGCGCAGCTCCTCGACCAGCCCGCCACGGGCCATCTCGTCGGCGACCTTGATGCCGTTGAGCATCGCGGTGGCGCTGGAGGAGCCGTGGGAGATCACGCAGACGCCGTCGACACCGAGCAGCACGGCCCCGCCGTAGGTGTCGGGGTCGAGCGTCACGTACAGCGGGGTCAGCGCGGGCATCAACGCCTCGGCGTGGGGGCGGTACTCGTCGGTGGTGATGGCGGCGAGGAGTGCCTTGACGATGGCCCTGACGCTGCCCTCCATCGCCTTCAGCACGACGTTGCCCGTGAACCCGTCGGTCACGACCACGTCGACGTCCTCGGTCATGATGTCGCGACCTTCGACGTTGCCGACGAAGTCGATCCCCGGCGCGTCCCGGAGGAGGCCGAACGCCTCCTTGCGCAGCGGGTCGCCCTTGCCGGCCTCCTCGCCGATCGAGAGCAGCCCCACCCGCGGCGCGGAGAGGCCGAAGCGGTGGCGGGCGTAGACGGCGCCCATCTGGGCGAACTGGACGAGCCACTCCGGCTGGACCTCGGCGTTGGCGCCGGCGTCGAGGAGGATCGTCGGGGTCGAGCCGAGCACCGGGATCGGCGTGGCGATCGCCGGGCGGTTGACGCCCTTGATGCGGCCCATGCGCAACAGCGCGGAGGCCATCGTGGCGCCGGTGTTGCCGGCGGAGATCATCGCCGCCGCCCGCCCGTCGCGCACCGCCTCGGCGGCGCGCACGAGGGTGGAGTCCTTCTTGCGGCGGACACCACCGGCGGGGTCCTCGTCCATGGCGATGACCTCGCTCGCCGGGATCAGCGGCAGCCCGCCGAGGTCGACGCGCTCGCCCAGGTCGGGCGGGCCGACCAGGGCGACGGCGATCCCCTGCTCCGCGGCCAGGCGCGCACCGGCGACGACCTCGTCGGGGGCGCGGTCGCCGCCCATGGCGTCGACCGCGATGGGAAGGTTGCTCATGTCAGCTGACTCGCGAAGGTGCGTGCTGGCCGTCGCGCCTGGTACCTGCCGGGACCTGGCCGCTGCGCGCTACGCGTTCACGTCGACGGCGACGCGGTTCTTGTACCAGCCGCACGTCGGGCACACCACGTGCGGCAGCTTGGCGCTCCCACAACGCGGGCAGATGCTCCGGGACGGAGCGGCGAGCTTCCACGCGCCGGCGCGACGGCTGCGGGTCTTCGACTTCGACTTCTTCTTCTTGGGGACAGCCATCGTGCACTCCAGATCGGATGAACGGCCGTTGCAGGCTAGCGGCACCCGCGCCGGATCGGCCGCCTCACCTGCGGCGCGTCACGCCTCCTCGAGGCGGAGCTGGTCGAGCACCGCCCAGCGCTCGTCGCGCACCTCGGTCGGGCAGTCGCAGCGCTCGCTGGCCCGGTCCGCGCCGCAGACCGGGCACAGGCCCGGGCAGTCCTCCCGGCACAGCGGGGCGTCGGGCACGCCGAGGAGGACCTCCTCGCGCACCATCGGCGCGAGGTCCAGCTGGCCGTGCTCGATCGGGAACGCATCGGGGTCCACGGTGCCGGTGCCGATCCGCTCCGCCGGCGCGTAGCGCTCCTCGACCTCGATCACGAGGGTGGCGGCGACCGGCCGCAGGCAGCGGCTGCACGTGTCGGCCCACGCGACGCGCAGCTCCCCGGCGACGTCGATGTCGTCGACGGTGGACTCGAGCACGACGTCGACGCTGATGTCGCCGGACAGGCGCCGGTCGCGCACCTCGACGTCGACCATCGGGACGACGACGTCGATGTGGCGGCGCTGGCCGGGCTGGCGCAGCAGCTCGGCCGCGTTGACGAGCAGAGCAGGGCGGCCCACGTCAGCGATCCTGATCGAAGAACCCCTTGGTGGGATCGTCCTCTTCGTGCTCCTCCTGCGGCGGCTGCACCGAGCCGATCGACAGCCGCTGGCGTCCCGCGCTCACCGTCTTCTGCAGCTTGTCGAGCAGGATCTCGAAGCTCGCCAGCCGCTGGTCGAGGAAGTCCTCGGTCTCGTGGCGCAGCCGGCGGGCGTCGGCCTCGGCGGCCTCCAGCACCTGGCGGGCGCGCTGCTCCGCGGCGCGCACGACCTCGGTGCGCTGGACCATGCGCTCGGCCCGCACCCGGGCCGCCTCGAGCAGCTCGTCGGCCTCACGGCGCGTCTTGGCGACGAACTCCTGCCGCTCCTTCAGCATCCAGCGCGCCTGACGGAGCTCCTCGGGGAGCCGGTGCAGCGCCTCCTCGAGCAGCTCGATGATCTCGTCGCGGTCGATGCGTGGCGACGACGACAGCGGCATCGTGGGCGCGGTCGCGATGATGTCGATCGACCGCCGCAGCAGCGTCTCGGCGTCACCGACGTAGCCGTGACCCGGTTCCGGGTACTCGTCGTCGATGTCGTCGTAGTCGTCGTATTCGTCTGCCTCGTAACCGTCGTCGTACGTCATCGGGCTGCTTCTTCACCGGAGAACCGCTCGGCCAGGGCGTCGACGACGCACGGCGGGACCATGTGGGTGACGCTCCCACCGTACCGGGCGATCTCGCGGACGAAGCGGCTGCTGATGTACCCGCGATCCGCGCGGCACGGCAGGTAGACGGTGCGGATGCCCGACACGGAGTAGTTGGTCAGGGCCATCTGCTGTTCGATCTCGAAGTCGGCCGCGGTGCGCAAGCCCTTGACGATGAACCTCGCCCCCTGCTCGGCGGCGGCGTGGATCGCCAGGCCACTGCGTGCCACGACCGCCACCTGCTCGCCGATGCCGAGCTCCTCGGCGGCAGTCTCGACCAGTCGCACCCGCTCGTCGATCGCGAACAGCCCACCCGTCTTCTCGTAGTTGTGCATGACGGCGACGGTCACGTGGCCGAACAGCTCGACGGCCTGCTCGACGACATCGAGGTGGCCGAGGTGGATCGGGTCGAAGCTGCCGGGATAGAGCACGGTGGCCATGGGTGGCGATCAAGGTAGTTCGGCGGACGCCGTTTCGTCGGTCTCGTCGCCCTCGCGGTGGAGGAATGTCACCCAGGTGCGGCCATAGCGCTTCACCCTGGCCTGGTCCCACCCGACGGGCGCGGGGACGGGCGCGGCGGCCTCGGCCACCACGAAGTCGCTGCGGACGGCGCGCAGCAGGCGGGGCCAGTCGTCGAACCCGTAGGGCGGGTCGGCGAACACGAGGTCGGCCTCGAGCTGCACGGCGAGGGCGATGCCGTCGCCGACGAGGACCCGGGCGCGGTCGCGGACGCCGAGGGCGTCGATGTTCGCCTCGATCACCCGGGCGGCGGCGCGGTCGCGCTCGACGAACGTGCAGTGGCGGGCGCCACGCGACAGCGCCTCGAGCCCGAGGGCGCCGCTGCCGGCGTAGAGGTCGACCACCGCGGCGTCGATCACGGCGTCGAGGCTGGCGAGGGCGTTGAACACGGCCTCGCGCACACGGTCCGTGGTCGGGCGGGTCACGCGCCCGTCGGGCGCGGCGATGCGCCGCCCGCGCAGCGCTCCGGCGACGATCCGCATGGATCAGCACGGTACGCCGCTAGGTTGCGGATCATGTTGTGGCGGAGGCCTGCGGCGGTGTTCGTGATGGCGCTCGGTGCGCTGGCATTCGGAGCGTGTGGTGACGACGACGACGGCGGCGTCGACGTCTCCGAGGAGGAGCGACCGTACGTCGACGCGCTCGTCGCCAGCATGCGCTCGGGTGACGAGGGCGACATGGTCCTGACCCAGGAGCAGGCGGAGTGCGTCGCGCCACAGTGGATCGACACGATCGGTGTCGACGCCCTCCAGGACGCCGGCATCGAGCCCGAGGACATCGGTGATGACAGCGGCACCGACCTCGACGAGCTCGGTCTGAGCGAGGACCAGGCCAACGCCCTCTTCGACGCGTTCGACGACTGCGACGTCGACATCGCCGGCGAGATCATCGAGAGCCTCGGGGGCGACGAGGGCCTGAGCGACGAGGACCGCGAGTGCCTCACCGAGGCCTTCGACGAGGAGCTGCTGCGCACGATCGTGGTGGCGGGGATGGTCGGCGGCGAGGATGCCCTCACCCAGGACGAGGACGTGCTCGGCAAGCTGCTCGAGGTCTTCGCCGCCTGCCCCGGCGCGCTGCCCACCTCGGACTGAGCCGGACCGCGCCCGGGCCGGTCGCCGGGAGTCCGGTGGTTCAGTCGGCGACGCGCACGATGCGTGTGCCCACGTTGCCGCCGTGGAGCAGGTCGACGAACGCCTGCGGTGCCTGCTCCAGCCCGTGCACCTCGTCGTGCAGGGAGACGATCTCGCCGGCGTCGAGCCACTCGCGCAGCCGTGCCCGGGCCTCGTCGTAGCGGTCGGCGAAGTCGAACACGAGGAACCCCTCCATCCGCACGCGGTTGTTGACGAGCAGCCCCGGGATCCCGCGCGGGCCGGGTGCGGGGTCGTTGGTGTCGTACTGGGAGACCACGCCGCAGCAGACGATGCGCCCGTGGGGTCGCATCCGCCGCAGCGCGGCACCGAGGATGTCGCCGCCGGTGTTGTCGAAGTACAGGTCGATGCCGCCCTCGGTCGCCGCCTTGAAGTCGTCGCGGAACGTGGGCGCGCGGTGGTTGACGGCGGCGTCGAAGCCGAGCCGGCCGGTGAGCAGCTCGCACTTGGCGTCCGAGCCGGTGACGCCGACGACGCGGCAGCCGTGGCGCTTGGCCATCTGGCCGACCATGTGGCCGACCGAGCCGCTCGCCGCGCTCACGACCACCGTCTCGCCGGGCCGGGGCCGGCCGACCTCGAACAGGCCGAAGTAGGCCGTCAGCCCGTTGGTGCCGAACAGCGACAGGTGCAGCGCGGGATCGATGGCCGGGTCGACCACGCGGGCGTCGCGGGCCGGGAGCACGGCGTAGTCCTGCCAGCCCGTCATCCCCACGACCAGGTCGCCCGGGCCGATCCCCGCCGTGTTGGACGCCTCGACGCGGCCGACACCCGTGCCGCCCATGACGACGCCGGTGGTCGGCGCGCCGGCGTAGCTGGCGCTGCCCTGCAGGCCGGCCCGCTGGCCGGCGCCGATCGTCAGGGCGAGAGTGCGCACGAGCACCTCCCCCTCCCCCGGCGTCGGTACCTCGCCGGTGCGCAGCTCGAAGTTGTCGGCCTGCAGCGGACCGGAGGGCAGCGAGGCGATGAAGATCTGGCGGTTCACAGCCGGATCATGGCCGACGTCACCGGGCCGGAGGTTCACCGGAGGGTCCGGACGGGCAAGACTGGGCGGGTGCTCCAGCCCGATCCTGTCATCACGTGCGTCGACTGCGGCGGGCGTGCCCACCTCCTCACCAAGCCCGACGTCGATCCCGAGGACGCCACCAGCGCGGTGTGGTATCCGGGCGACGTCGTCTCGTACCGGTGCGAGGACTGCAACGACCGCTGGGACCTGGTGCTGGGCGAGGATCCCGACGAGGAGTAGTCGCCGGTCCTGCGCTCAGGTGAGCTGCGCGGCGAGCTGGTCGACGAGATCGCGCTGCGCGCCCACCTCCGGCCCGGCCATCGGGCGGTGGGCGGCGACCACCCGCAGCGCCTCGTCGCGGTCGATGCCGCGGCCCATGAGCAGACAGACCGCGATCGTGCCGGCACGGCCGATGCCGGCCCCGCAGTGCACGAGCAGGCGCTGGCCGTCGGCGAGGCGGTCGTCGAGGTCGCCGAGGAGGTGCTGCAGCTCGCCGAGCGGCGGGGCGTGCAGGTCCGGGATCGGGAACCACACGGCCCGGTCGCCCTGGTGCGCCTCGAGCCAGGCGACGTAGTCGGGGTAGCGCCCGTCCAGCTCGTGGCGCTCGTTGAGGCAGACGATCGCCCCGCGCCCGCCGATCCGCGCGAGCGCGGCCTCGGGGTCGGGGCCGACGGCGTGCTTGCCGCACAGCCAGAGCTGACCGGGGACGCCGGGCACGGGCACCTGGTCCACGCCCCCGTCGCGCCAGCGGTCGCGGCGCACGTTCGTCGGTCCGTCCACGGGCCGTGAGGCTACGGCGGTCACGGCGTCCGCGCCCGCCTCAGGACAGGGCGAGCACCTCGCGCAGGCCGAGGCCCATGATGAACGCCGACCCGCCGGCGTAGAGCAGGTACTGCTTGCCGCGCATGAACGGGCTGGAGCGGTAGCTGAACAGGATCCCGACGGCGATGATCGCCGAGAAGCCGTACAGGGCGTGCAGCTGCGGCGGCTCCAGATCGTGGCGGGACATGAGGATCGTGCCCAGGATCGCCTGGGCGAACGTGGTGAGCTGGGCGACGGCGACCGCGCCCCACAGCGGCCAGCCCCGCAGGCGCCGGACGTAGTGGGCGGCGAGGCACCAGACGGCGACGACAGCGTTGGACACGACCAGCACCCAGGCGACGGTGTGGTGCCAGTCGAGCAGGGTGGTGACGTCCACGGGACCTCGGTGGCCTCAGCGGATCAGCGTGTCGGCCTCGCGGCCGGTGCGGACGAGCGTCAGCCGGCCGTCGGTGACCTCGACGACGGTCACCGATGCGTTGTCGAGACGGTGGATGAGCAGCCGGTCGTCACCGGTGCACGCCCCGATCACCGCGTTGATGGCGATGAAGTGCGACACGATGACGGTGTCCGTGCGCAGCCCGGCGACGTAGCCGGCCACCGCGTCGCGGTACGCGAGGTAGCGGGGGCCGAGCTCCGTCCACGTGCCGGCCATTGCCCGGCGCAGCCACGGCACCCGCTCGCCGAACGGGACGCCCTCGGGCGAGGGGATCTCCGTGACGAGCGGCTCGACCAGAGGCGTGACCCCCCAGCGGGCGGCGAGCGCAGCCGCCGTCTCGCGGCAGCGGCGCATCGGGCTGGTGACGAGCACCGGTGGCCGGGGCTCGCCCAGTGGGCCGAGCTCGTCGGCGACCGCGGCCGCCTGGGCCCGGCCGACGTCGTCGAGGCCGGGGTCCGGGTCGTCGTCCCAGCCGCCGCTCGCGCGCCCGTGGCGGACGAGGTGGATCGTCGCCATCAGGCCGCCAGCCCGTCGAGCAGCCAGCCCTCGTGGAGCGGCGCGTCGTTGCCCGGCTCGATGTACCACTCCGTGCCGAAGAGCGCTGTGAAGACCTCCGGTGGCATCGACAGGAACATGCCGATGTCGGTGACCTGGCTGGCGTGCGCGGCGAGGGCGCGGCGCTTCTGCTCCAGGTACGGCGTGACGTCGACGGCGAGCGTGAGCTCTTCCTCCGTCGAGCCGAACGGGTTGCCGTCGTCCATCGGTGCGCGCGGGTCGAAGACGTCCTCGCCCTCCATGCCGTCCGGGGGCGGGCCCATCGTCTCGAACATGCGGACCATGAAGTCGCGGTTCATCGTCGACTCGTAGCGCCGGGGCGTGCCGGCGAGGTCGGCGGCACGGTGTCCGACGCGGTGCACCTGGATGTGGTCGGGGTGGCCGTAGTTACCGTGCCAGTCATAGACGACCACGACGTCGGCGGCGACCTCGCGGAGGATCGCGGCGAGGCGCGCGGCGGCCTCGTCGACGTCGGCCTGCCAGAACGAGGCGGGATCGGCGTTCTGCTCCCACCCGTGCATCCCGGAGTCCCGGTAGCCGAGCCAGCGGACCTCGGCGACCCCGAGCGCGGCGGCCGACGCCTCGGTCTCGCGGCGCCGACGGTCGACGAGCGTCTCGCCGGGTGCCAGGTCGTCGGGCACCTCGCCGTGATCGCCGTTGGTGCACACGACGAGCACGACCCGGTGCCCCTCGGCCGCCGCCCGGGCCATCGACCCGGCGGTCTGGCTGGCCTCGTCGTCGGGGTGCGCGTGGACGAACACGATCGTGGCCATGCGGCCGCCGAGGGTACCGGCCGTGGCGCAAACGGGTGCCCGCCCCGCCGGCCACCCTGGTCAGACTGGCCCGATGACCGTGAGCGACCGTGGCGCAAGCCCACCCTGGAGGGCGGCCTCGTGACGTTGCGGCCGATCACGGTCGCCGACGCGCCTGCGATGTGGGAGATGCTGCAGGACCCCGAGGGCAACGACCTCACCGCCACGGACGCCACGTTCGACGAGGGCGAGATCGTCACGTGGTGCGCGACGCGCGCGGAGCAGGACGAGCGGCTCGACCTGGCGATCGTCGAGCGGGCCACCGGCGAGTTCGCCGGGGAGGCCGTGCTCAACGAGTACGACCCCGAGCGGGACGAGGCGAACTTCCGCATCGCCCTGCGCGGCCCGGCGTGGTACGGGCGCGGGCTCGGCACGGAGGCGACCCGGCTCATCGTCGGCCACGGACTGTGGACGATCGGGCTGAGTCGCATCACGCTCACGGTGCTCGCCCGCAACCCCCGGGCGCGGCACGTCGACGAGCGGGTCGGGTTCCAGGCGACCCACACCGACGTCGCCGACGGCGAGACGTGGGTGCACGTGGCGATCGACGATTTCGCGCGCATCGTGTGACGAGATCGTCGCGCCGCTGTCACGGGCTCGGCACAGGACGTTCCTACCGTCCGCCCCGTGCGCGGAGGGCGGATGGCGGGCTACCTGCTGTTGGCGGCTGCCGGCGCCGGCGCGGTCGCGCTGCACCGGCGGCTGCCGTGGATCCCCTACCCGTATCTCGCCGCCGTGATCCTCGTCCCGGCGGTCGGCTGGAAGCTGGTGCGCGCCCGGCGGCTGCGCTGGCCGTGGCGGCTGGCCGGCAGCGCGGTCGTGCTGCTCGCGTTCGTCGCCCTGCTGCCGGTGCCGTGGATGCAGGCCGATCTCGCCGATCCGCCCGGGAGTGCCTGGCGCCTCGACGGCCGCCTGGAGATCGACGGCGAGGTGATCGACCCGCCCGGCACGTGGTACTGGCTGACGGTCGGGCGCCCCCCGATCGTCGCCGAGGTGGCGTGGTCCTGGCTGCACGACGAGGCTCCGGTGAACATGCACGGCGGGCGGCGCGCCAGGCGCCCGAGCGTCGTCGAGCCCGCCGCGGCGGCCGTGGGCCTCATGCGGGCCGGCCGGGCGGTCGAGCTGCGCGTGCTCGTCGAGGCGACCGACCCGCAGGTCGAGGGGCTCCCGCCGCGCGCGGTCCTCGCCACGCTCAACGGCACCGCGCTCTCCACGCGCGAGGTGTGGGAGCACGTCGTCGCCGAGCTGCGCGAGGAGAACGAGTTCACCACCGCGTCCGGCGAGCGCTACTCGTTCTCCGGCACGGTGCTGCCGTTCGGACGGGTCGACGTGATCGACGTGCCGGCCGGCTCACTGGACGTGGCCGTGGGCGGTGCGCTGGCGCGCAGCCTCCCCGGCGCGTGGTACCGGAACCTGTCGCTCGGTGCGTCGCACGGCCTGATGGTGGCGCTGGTGACGTACGCCCACGCGTCGGGTGAGGATCTCGCCCAGGGCCGGGCGATCGCCGGCACCGGCACGATCCGGGCCAATGGCACGGTCGGGCCGATCACCGGGCTGCGTGCCAAAGCGGCCGCGGCGCGCCACGCCGGCGCGGACGTGCTGCTGTTCCCCGCCGACCTGGCGAACCAGCTCGCCGGCTTCGACCCCGGCGACATGGGGCTGTTGCCGGTGCGCACCCTCGACGAGGCCATCGACGCGCTCAGAGGCTGAGGCGGCCGGTCGTCGGTCCGCCCGTCGCGGCCGGGAGGGCGTCGGACGGGTGCGGGGGTGCCGTGTTCGGGGCGTGGCACCTCGTGAAGATGAGCGCTGCAGCCGCCCGGCGACCCCACCGCTCACATTCGGTGCGCACCCGGCTGTAATCATGAGCAACCGAGTCGCTCACCGACCCGGATGCTCACCTTCGGCACGCACCCGCAGCGATCATGAGCAACCGGGGTTGCGCACGGGTCCGGTCGCTCATCGTCAGCGGATCCAGCCGTCGACGCGCTGAGGGGCTGGGCCGCTGTGGCGGCCCAGCCCCTCACTCGGGCGCGTCGGGCCGTCAGGACTTGACGACGGCGCGGGACTCGAGGAGCTTCTCGATGCGGTCCTGGGGGAAGCCCCAGTCGGTGAGCACCTCGACGGTGCCCTGGCCGGGGTGCTGTGGCGAGCGGGTGATCTCCGGCTTGGTCCGGCTGAACCGCGGCGCCGGGGCGGGCTGCTTGATCCCGTCCCGCTCGATGATCAGGTTGCGCGCCACGTTGTGCGGGTGCTGGGCGGCCTCCTCCATCGTCAGCACCGGGGCGAAGCACACGTCGGTGTGCTCCATGATCTGGCACCACTCGTCGCGGGTCTTCGTCTTGAAGACCTCCTTGATCCGCTCCTTGAGCACCGGCCACTGCGAACGGTCCATCTGCTTGGCGAACTGCGGATCGTCCGCCAACCCGGTGAGGCGCAACAGCTCGGCGTAGAACTGCGGCTCGATCGACCCCACCGAGATGTACTTGCCGTCCGCGCACTCGTAGGCGTCGTAGAAGTGGGCGCCACCGTCGAGCAGGTTCACCCCGCGCTGCGAGGCGTCCCACACCCCGGTCTGCGACATCGACCAGAACATCGCCATCAGCGTCGCGGTGCCGTCCACCATCGCCGCATCCACGACCTGACCCTGGCCGCTGCGCTGGGCCTCCAGCAGCGCGCACACCACCCCGAAGGCGAGGAACATGCCACCGCCACCGAAGTCACCGACCAGGTTCAGCGGCGGCACCGGCGGCTCCCCCTTGCGGCCGATGTGCGCCAACGCCCCCGCCAGCGAGATGTAGTTGATGTCGTGACCGGCATACGGCGCGTACGGGCCCTCCTGCCCCCAGCCCGTCATCCGCCCGTACACCAGCTTCGGGTTGCGCGCGAAGCAGTCGTCCGGGCCCACGCCCAGCCGCTCCATGACACCAGGACGGAAACCTTCGATCAGCGCATCGGCCTTCTCCACCAGGTCCAGCAGCGTCGCCACGCCGTCGGGGTTCTTCAGGTCGATGGCGATACTGCGCCGGCCGCGCAGCGACACGTCCTTGGCCGGCTCGTCGGGGGCCGGCCCACGCACCGACTGGGCCCGGTCGACACGAACGACCTCGGCGCCCATGTCGGCCAGCAACATGGCACAGAACGGGCCGGGGCCGATCCCGGCGATCTCGATGATCTTGTACCCGGTGAGGGGTCCGGACATTGGGTTTCCTCCTGAGTGCGGACTGGAGTGCGGGTCGGCGTCGGTACCGGCTCAGCCGGCCGCGACGGCGTGGTCCTGGAACGTGACGATCGTCGGCACGATCAGCGGCCACAGCGGCTCGGGGAGATCGTGCCCCATGTCGGCGAGCAGCAGGAAGTGCGCCCCCGGGATCGCCTCGGCGGTGAGCTGACCGCCGCTCGGGGTGATCAGGGTGTCGTCGCGCCCGTGCAGCACGAGCGTCGGGACGGTCACCCCGTGCAGCGCCTCGGTGCGGTCACCGCTCGCGTAGATCGCGGCGAGCTGACGCGGCGCGCCCTCGGGGTAGAACGCCCGGTCGTACGCGGCGGCGGCGCGCTCGCGGGCCTTGGCCGGGTCGAAGTACTTCTTCGATGCGGTGACGGCGCCCTTCTCGGCGTGGGCGATGTAGGCCTCGCGCTCGGCGGGCGGTGGCGTCATGAGGTACTCGAGCGCCTCCGGGGTCGGCTTGCCGGCGCGGGGATCGCCGGGCGAGCTCATGATCGACGTCATCGACAGGCAGCGCTCGGGGTGCTCGATGGCGATCGTCTGCACGATCATCCCGCCCATCGACGCGCCGACGACGTGGGCGCGGTCGATGCCCAGGGCGTCGAGCAGGCCGACGGCGTCGTTGGCCATGTCCGACAGGTTGTAGGGCGTCGGTGGCGGTGGGTCGCCGGCGAGCCGCGCCCGCAGCACGGCCTGGGGATCCGCCTTCAGCCCGTCGAGGTGCGTCGACAGGCCGCAGTCACGGTTGTCGAAGCGGATCACGTAGCGGCCGCGGGCGGCGAGCGCCTCGCAGAAGCCGGTGTCCCACGCGATCAGCTGGGCGGTGAAGCCCATCACCAGCAGCAGCGCGGGATCGTCCGGCGATCCGAACGTCTCGTACTCGATCTCGATGCGATCCGGGTTCGTCGTGGCGACCGACACGCGTGGCATCGCGGCAGTCTCGCGGACGAGCGGGCGGGGCGTGCAGTCCAGCGGTGGCGGCCGGGCGGGTCAACGCAGGGCGGCGAGCTGCGACGCCAGCCGCCGCACCGCACGGGGCGTGCGCAGCCCCCACCAGAACAGGTCGCGGCCATCGATCCGGGTGACCACGGCGTCGGGGACCGCAGCGCGCAGCTCGACGACGTGATCGTCGCGGAACGCATACGGCTCGCTCGGGACGAGCACGAGATCGGGCGCGGCGGCGGCCACGTCCTCCAGCTCGACGGTCGGATAGCGCGACGCATCGTCGGCGGTCACCAGCGAGATCCCGATCCGGGCGAGCACCGAGGCGCCGTAGGTGTCGGCGTTGATCGACATCCAGGGGCGCCGCCAGATCGGCACGAACGCGGTCGCGTGGGGGGACGCGGGTGGCGGCACGTCGAGGCGCGGCGCGGACACGCCGGCCGCGGCGGCGAGCGTGGCGACCGCCGCCCGCGCGTCGTCGACGGACCGCACCGCGGTGACGAGCAGCTCGAGCCCGGCGGCCTGCAGCGCCTCGGCGTCCTCTTGGCGGTTCTCCTCGATGTCGAGCACGACCAGATCGGGGGCGAGCGCCTCGATCGCGGCGACGTCGGGGTTCTTCGTCCCGCCGACGTGCGGCAGGTGCGGCTGCTCGCAGAAGCGCGTGCACGCCACGACGGTGGCGCCGAGGCCGAGCAGCGTCTCGGTCGCCGACGGGACGAGGCTGACGATCCGCGGCGGCATCGCAGGCGCCGCGTCAGCCGAGCAGCTTGCGCTTCTGCGCCTCGAACTCCTCGGGCGTGATCGTGCCGCGCTGCATCATCGCCTCGAGCTTCTCCAGCTGCGTCGCCGCGTCGACCTGGGCACCGGCGCGCAGCCCGCCGTACATCACCGCCTCGTTCTCGTCCATCTGACGGTGGATCGTCTTGGTGACCTGGTCGGGGTGGCGCACGTCGGTGAAGCGCTGCTGGCCGTTCTCGGCCCCGGACTCGATGAGCAGGTCACCGGCGCCGAGCAGCCGCTCGAGGATCGACTGGTTGAAGTGAACGCTGTTGATGCGCTCGAGCGGGATCTCGATCCCCGCCTTGGCGAACACCCCGTGGCGGAAGATCACGCGGTCACTGGTGACGACGAAGTAGGTCGTGATCCAGCGGATGTAGCGGACCACGAGCCACAGCGCGCTCACGACGATGAGCACGAGGGCGAGCCAGCGCACCCACGACGGCCAGTCGACCACGAGCGTGACGATCGCGAACGCGATCGACGCGATCAGGGCCACGGCTGCCTCGACGAAGTACCACCAGTGCGGGTGGAGATCCAGGACCAGGGTCTCCGTGTCGTTCAGCAGCTTGCGCGGGTACGGCACACGATCACCGTAGTGCGCTGCCTCCTAGGGTGAGTGCGTGCGCACGGACCCGGCGACCAGCGCGGCGACGGCCGGGCTGACCCCGGACCAGATCGCCGCGGTCACGACCCCGTCGACGCTCGTCGCGGTCATCGCCGGCGCCGGTTCCGGCAAGACGCGGGTGCTCACGCGGCGGATCCAGCACCGCATCGAGGTCGGCACCGCCGATGCCCGCCACACGCTGGCCCTGACCTTCACGCGGGAGGCGGCCGGGGAGCTGCGCCGGCGGCTGCGCCGCTCGGGCGTGCGCGAGCACGTCGAGGCGGGCACGTTCCACAGCGTCGCCCTCGGGCTGCTGCGCCAGCGCTGGATCGACCTCGACCGCCGGCCGCCGGTGATCGTCAACGACCGCGCGCGGCTGCTCGCCGAGGTGGCCGATGGCATCCCGCTGCAGGTGCTGTCGACCGAGGCGGAGTGGGCCGCGGCCCGCGGCGTCACGCCCGCGGCGTACCCGACCGCGGCGCGCCGGGCGGGACGGCGAAGCGGCGTGCCGCTCGCCCGCATCGCGGCCGCGCTCGACGCCTACACCACGCTGAAGAAGCGGCGCGGCGTGGTCGACTTCGACGACCTCCTCGCCGCGTGCGTGGCCGAGCTGACGCGCGATCCGGCGTGGGCCGAGGGGGTGCGGTGGCGGTTCCGGCACCTGCTCGTCGACGAGGCCCAGGACCTCAATCCGGTGCAGCAGCGGCTCGTGGCGCTGCTCGACGGCGGCCGCGGCGACGTGTTCCTGGTCGGCGATCCGGCCCAGGCGATCTACGGGTTCAACGGCGCCGACCCCGGCTTCCTGCTCGACGTGGCCGGACACTTCCCCGGCATCGAGATCGTCACGCTGCCGGTCAACCACCGCTGCACGCCGCAGATCGTGGCGGCGGGCCTCGCCGTGCTGCACGCCGGCGGGCAGCCCGGTCACGCCGTCTCCGCGCGTGCCGACGGCCCGCCGGTGCGCATCCTCGCCGCCGATGACGAGGAGCACGAGGCCGCGCTCGTCGCTGCGTTCGTCCGGTCCCTCGATCCCTCCGAGGTGCGGGCCGGGAACGTCGCCGTGCTCGCCCGCACGAACCAGCAGCTCCCCCGCCTGGCCCGGGCGCTGACGGCCGCCGGGGTGCCGGTGCGGCGCGAGCAGCTCGCGCCGGGCTCCCCACTCGGCGTCGCGGCGCGGGCCGCGGTGGTGCTGCCGTCGGCGAGCCGCCTGCGCGCCTGGGCGCACGACGTGCTCGACGCACCGCCGGACGGCGAGGAGGACCCGCACGAGCAGGCGGAGCGGCGTGTCGCCGCCGCGGTGCTCGAGTTCCTCCGCGAGCAGCCGCTCGGGGACGGCGCGGCGTTCCGCGCCTGGCTGGCAACCGCCCGGCCGTTCGACGACCAGCCCGATGCCGGTGGTGTGGACCTGTTGACGTTCCACGCGGCGAAGGGGCGCGAGTGGTCGACGGTGATCGTGACGGGCGTGGAGACGAGCCTCGTGCCGCACCGCACGGCGACGACGGCCGCGGCCAGGGCGGAGGAGGCGCGCCTCCTGCACGTCGCCGTCACCCGGCCGTCGGACCGGCTCGTCATCACGTGGGCGCGCCGGCGCGGCGGCTACCGGCGCCAGCCGAGTCCGCTGATCGCCGGCATCGACACGACCGAGGAGGTCGCCGCGCCGCCGCCGGCGGCGCTGCGCACCGAACCGACGCCGCGGGACCACACGCTCGACGCGCTGCGCGCGTGGCGCGACGACGCGGCACGGGCGGCAGGGATCCTGCCCGCCGAGCTGTGCAGCGACCGGGACCTGCAGGCGATCGCCGAGGCCCGCCCGACCACCGCCGAGGAGCTCGCCGCGGTGACGTCGCTCGGCGTGCTCACCGCGGCACGCCTGCTGCCCGGCGTCCTCGCCGCGTTGGGCTGACGTCCCGGGTGCCCCGGGCCGGGAGATGAGCACGCGGACCGCCCGCGTGAACCGACTGCTCATGTTCGGCGCACGTTCGGACCGGTGGTGCCCTGAACGTGAGCGATCGAACCTGTCGGATGCCCGGTTGCTCATGATCACCCAGGACCCCCACCCGATCATGAGCAACCCGACCGCCAGCGCACCCGGTTGCTCATGATCACCTGGGCTCGGACGTGAACATGAGCAAACGGACCACCAGCGCACCCCAACGCTCACGATCGCCCAGGACCCCCACCCGAACATGAGCAAGCAGACCGCCGGCGGCACCGACTGCTCACGTTCGGCCCACGACCGAACCGCTGGTGCCCCGAACGTGCGCGATCGAGCCCCGCGGATGCCCGGTTGCTCATGATCGGCGCGGCGCCGTCGAGCCGACGGCGCGCAGCGGCCTCAGTCGGTGATCGGCACGCGCTCGACGTCGACGTGGCGGCGGCCGTCGCGCTCGGACAGGGTGACCAGCGCGCACACGCCGAACCGGCTCGCCGAGCCGGAGTAGTGCGCGGTGACGCCGCCGGTGCTCATGTCGTGGGGCACGTCCCAGTGGCCGAGGGCGATGTAGTCGTGCGCCGACGCGGCGATCTCCTCGGGGGTGATCTGGTACGCGCGGTGGCGGTCGTCGGGCCGCAGCACGAGGTGCCCGTGGGCGAGGGCCACGTGCCAGCGCCGCTCGCCCGGGGTGGGGATCCCTGCCAGCGGGCGCAGGTCCCCGTAGTCGGGATGCGGCCGGCCCCACAGGGCGAGGTCGAGGTGGTCGAGCTCGAACCGCTCACCCGCCGCGTCCGTCATCACGTGCACGTTGTCGGGCAACCGGACGCGGCGCCACACCGAGTCCGGCACCAGGCAGTCGTGGTTGCCGGGCAGCACCACCACGGGCGCGTCGACCCGGGCGAGCTCGTCGACGACGGTCTGGCCGAGGTCGGTGGGCACGCGGTTGTGGTCGAAGATGTCGCCGACGAGCAAGAGCAGGTCGGCGGCCCGGTCGCGCGTCGTCTCGACGAGCGGCCGGACGATGCCCGTGTGGTCGACGTGGTGGTCCCCGACGTGGATGTCGGAGGTGTGCACGATGCGGACGGTGTGCGGGGGCGCCATCGCTCGGTGCTCGGTCAGCGGTGACGGCGGACCGCGGCGTCGTGCTCGGCGAGGGGGCCGTCGTGGTACGGCCCGTCCCGCCATGCCAGCGCGGCCCGCAGGCCCTCCTCCTGGGTGCGCCGGCCGAACTCCTGCATGGCCGGGGTCAGGTGGCAGATGGCGTCGAACTCGGCGCCCTCCAGCGCCGCGAGACGCACCCCCATCACCTCCAGCCAACGGTTCGTGACGTGCTTGTGCACGCTCAGGACGTCGAGCGGGTTCATCGCCACGCGCCGGCAGAACGCGAGCGTGTACTCGTCGAGCTGATCGGCCGGCAGCACGCGCCGGATCAGGCCGAGCTCCCTGGCCTCCTCGGCGTCGATCAGGTCACCGGTGAACAGCAGCTCCTTGGCGGCGGCCGCGCCGACCTTGATCGGCAGCATCCCGAGCGTCACCGGGATGCCCATGCCGCGCGCTGCGGGGTGGCCGAACAGCGTCCCCTCGGCGGCGAACACGATGTCGCATGCCCCGATGAGGTCGAGCCCGCCGGACAGGCAGTAGCCGTGGATCTGCGCGACGATCGGCTTGCGGTAGTTCCACATCCACAGCCAGCGCTCGATCATCTGGCGCAGCGACTCGCGGTCGCGGGCGATCGACGACTCGCCGAGGTCGGCCATCGCCGTGCCGCTGCCGGGGCGCTCCCGTGGGGGTGCGTAGCCGGCGCCCGGGGCGAGGTCGTAGCCGGCGCAGAACGCCCGCCCGGCGCCGCGCAGGCGGATGACACGGACGTCGTCGCCCGGGTTCAGGTCGCGCAGCGCCTGGAACAGATCGTCGAGCAGCCCGGTGCTCATCGCGTTCAGCTGCTCGGGCCGGTTCAGGGTGATCGTCGCGACGGGTCCGTCGATGTCGATCAGCAGGTTCGTGGAGGTGGGTGCGGTGCTCATGTGCGGATCTCGTGGTGCCCGGAGCCGGGCTGCGTCGGACGCTCCTCGGTGCCGCTGCGCCGGGGCACGGCGAGGGCCAACGTCGGCCCGGTCGCCCCGTGGTCGGTGAGCTGCCAGATGGAGGCGTGCACCTCGTCGGGCGTGATCTCGAGGAACCCGAGCGTGCCGAGCTGGGTGTTCAGGTTGCGCGGATAGGTCGGCGACCCGGGGTTGACGCACAGCGTCGAGCCGACGACGTCGATGCGCTCGACGTGGCTGTCGCCGTAGACGAGCACGTCGACGTCGGTCGTGCCGAAGCGCCGCCGCTTCCAGCGCTCCACCGTGAAGTTCGGCGGCAGCTCGGGCACGGGCAGGTCGTGGGTGAGCCCGACGCGCACGCCGGCGAGGTCGAGCAGCCACGCGTGGCGCAGGCGCTCGTCGTCAGGGGCGATCGGCCGCCCGGCCGAACCGTCCTCGCCGTTGCCGCGCGCCGACCACAGTGGGGCGATCTCGGCGAGCTGGTCGAGGACGCGCAGCTCGTGGATGTCGCCGCCGTGCAGGATGGCGTCGACGCCCTCGAACACGTCGAAGACCTGCGGCCACAGCTCCGGGTGCGCCTCGGGGATGTGCGTGTCGGAGATCAGGCCGATGCGCAGGGTGGGGCGCTCCGACAGCGCGCAGCGATGGGCCTCGAGCACCATCCCGTCCGGCAGGTCGGGACTCGGCAGCGCGGGCATGGCCCGACGGTACCGGCCGCGTGCCCGCCGTCACGGACGCAGCGCACCGGTGACGGGCACGCGGGGGCTAGTAGCGGCCGACGATGGTGACGGTGAGGTCGATGCGGTCGGCCGCGTCCCACAGCTGGCGATCGACGTCGGCGAGCCCGAGCCACGACACGAGCTTGTCCTGGTCCTCCACGCGCAGGCGGGCACAGCCGTGGCTGGCCGGCGACGTCGGCACGGTGTTGGCGCCGTGGATGGCCTGGCCGCCGTCGAAGTAGATCGGCTTGTACATGTTCCCGTTCAGCGGGTTGTCGACGCTGGAGGGGTAGTCGGTGCTGTCGTGCCAGCCGTTGTTCTCACGGGCCGGGTCGTAGCGGAACGCCCGTGACGCGTTCTGGTCGCGGGTCGGGAACTCGTTGGTGCCCGTCGAGGTCGGGAAGACGAACACCAGCCGGTCGCGCTCGCCGGCGAAGAGGATCTGGCAGTGCTGGTCGATGAACACCCACCGATTGGCGTGGATCGGCGCGCCGGTCGGGATCTGCAGGCCGGTGGCCGCCATCAGCGACCGCTCCTCGTCGCCTCCCGGGACCATGTCGTCGCGGCTCACCGGCAGGCCGAGCGCGAGGCGGGCCGCGCACAGCAGCTGGCGGGTCATCCGCCCCGAGATGCCGTCGACCGCGAGGGGGCGCATGCCGTAGGGCGCGAACAGCTCGTTGAGCTTCTGCTGCTGGGCGTGCACGCCCGACGGCAGCCCGTCGACCGGTGGCGGCGGCGTGGGCGCGGGTGCGGTCGCCGGCGGTGCGGTCGTGGGTGGCACCCACGGCTCCCCGGTGCGGTCGTCGATGCCGTTGCCCGGGCAGACGTCGAGCTCCATGCCGACGTTGATGAGATCGGGATCGGCGAGCGCGTTCTCGAGGGCCAGCTTCTCGGTGTTGATCTCGCGGTCGTTGAGGCGGTCGACGATCGCCCCCAGCGAGTCCCCGGGCTCGACGACGACGATGCACGCCGGGTTCGGCTGCCCCGGCACCGGCTCGGCGGTCGTCGGCGGGACCGTGGTCGTCGTCGTGGTCGTGGTGGTGGTGGTCGTGGTGGTCGTCGACGTCGTGGTCGTCGACGAGCTCGTCGTCGTGGTCACCTCGGTCGTCGGCGGGGACGTCGCCGGTTCCGTCGTCGGCGGGTCCGTCGACTCGACGGTCTCGTCGGTCTGTGCCGAGCTGCGCGTCTCGCTGCACGCGGCGAGCATCACCGCGCCGGCCGCCACCAGCGTCGCCACCACCCGTCTCATCTGCCACACCGTACGTGGAGCGACTCGTTGCGCGGCGTCATGGTCGAGGCTGCGACGGCGGCGGTGACGGCTGTCACTCAGTCGAGGTCCACGACGACGGGAGCATGATCGCTCGGCTGCTTCCCCTTGCGCGCGTTGCGGTCGATGATCGCCCACCGCACCCGCTCGACGACAGGTGCCGACGCGAGCACGAGGTCGATGCGCATGCCGCGGCCCTCGTGGAAGTCGCCGCGGCGGTAGTCCCACCACGAGAACACCCCGGTGGCGTCCGGATGGACGTGCCGGAAGACGTCGACGAGGCCACGATCGAGCAGCGCCTGCAGCCGCGCCCGTTCGGGCTCGCTCACGTGCGTCTGGCCGACGAAGGCGGCGGGGTCGTAGACGTCGGCGTCGGTCGGCGCGATGTTGAAGTCGCCGGCGACGATGAGCGGCTCGCCGGGTGCGGCGACGGCGTCGAGGTGGGCGCGGAGCCGGTCGAGCCACGCCAGCTTGTACTGGTAGTGCTCGGCGTCGAGGGCCCGGCCGTTGGGGACGTACACCGTGACGACCGTGATCCCACCGCAGCGGGCGGTCATCAGGCGGGCCTCGGCGTCGGGCTCGCCCCCGTCGGCGAAGCCGAACGAGACGTCGTCGAGCCCGACCCGCGACAGGATGGCGACGCCGTTCCAGCGCCCCTCACCGTGGTGCGCGGCGGCGTAGCCGAGCGACTCGAAGGCGAGCTGCGGGAAGGCGCTGTCGGCGAGCTTGGTCTCCTGCATGCACAGCACGTCGGGCTGGATGTCGGTGAGCCACTGCTCGACGCGGCCCAGGCGGACGTTGAGCGAGTTGATGTTCCAAGTCGCGAAGCGCATCAGGTCGACTCCTCGACGGCGCCGGTATGGGCGGAGGCGGCCGCCTTCTTCGCGGCGCGCTTGGTCGCGGTGGCCTTCGCCGCGGTCTTCTTGGCGGCCGTCTTCTTGGTGGCCGCCTTCGTGGCGCTCGTCGCGGTCGACGCGGCGGCCTTCTTCGCGGTGCGGGACGCGGCGGTGGCCTTCGGCTCGGCCGCCTTCTTCGCCGCCGCCTTCGCCGCCGTCTTCTTGGTCGCCGTCTTCTTGGTCGCCGCGGCCTTCTTGGCGGTCGCCTTCTTCGCCGTGGTCTTCGTCGTCGCGGTCTTCTTCGCCGCCGTCTGCTTCGCCGGCCGCTTCGCCGCGGCCTTCCGCGCGGCCGGCTGCTCCTCGGTCGGCGCCGCGGCGGTGACCGCGGGCTCGCCGGGCGCCGGTGCCGGCTCGTCGCTCGGCACCGCGGCAGTCGTCGTGGTCGCCGCCTTCGTGGCCGCAGCCCGCCTCCCCGCCGCCCGGCGCGTCGATCCCCTCCGCGTCCGCGTCGCCGTCGTCTCCTCGGCCACCGGCGCGGCCGGTGCCGGCTCGGACGGGAGCGGCGTACCGGCCTGCTCGGTTGCGGCCGGCACGTCCACCGCACCGGGTTGCGCCGCGACGGCTTCGTCGCCGGCCGGCGCGGCTGCCGCGGTCGTCACGGCAGCAGCGGTCGTCTCGGCCGCTGCCGTCGACCGCTTGCGGCCCCGCCTGCGGGTGGTCTTCACCGGTGGCGCCGCCGCCTCCGTGATCGCCTCACCCGGCTGCGGCTGGACGTCGGTCACGGGCGCCAGCTTCGGGATCGCCAGGTCGACGCTGCGGCGCGCCGGTGCGAAGTTCGTGACGACGAGGGTCACCGCGTCACCGATCTTCACCACCTCCCGCGCGCTGCGCGGCGGCGGGTCCGCCATCAGGCGCAGCGGCACGTACCCGCGCAGATCCCCGATGCGCACGTAGGCGCCGTGCGACGAGTAGGACTCGACGACGCCGTTGACGCTGCTGCCGATCGGGTGGTGCTCGACGAACTCGAGGAACGGCAGGAGGTCGTTGACGGGCGCGCCGGCGGCGGGCCGCGGCGGCTTGGCGTCGGCGGCGGGTTGCTTCTCGGGCAACCGGGCGTTGGGCGGCGGGGCGCTCGGCACGGGCATCGGCTGGGAGGCCTCCTTGCTCGCCGTGCGGCGCGACCCGGCACCGTTGCGCTGACGCGCGGCGCGCGTGGCCTTGCGGCTCACCGCGCCCTTGACGGGCAGGCGCTCGACGAAGACCCAGCCGACGTTCGGGACGGGCTTGCCGCCGATCAGGCGGCCCTCCTCGAACAGCCACGGGTAGTCGCCGTGGAACTCCTGGAACGAGTCGTTGCTGAGGATCCGCGCCCCCACCTTGTTGGCGATGCTCAGGACGAACGCATCACCGCGTCCGATGGCGCCGGCAGGTGGCGCCACGATCTCGTTGTTGGCGACGGCCGCATCGAACTCCGGCAGCTCCTTCTTGTCGATGCGGTGCCCGAAGGTGGCGTCCACGACCACCGTGACGACGGCGTCGGGGAACTCCTCCTTGAACGCCTTCACCGCTTCCTTGAGCTGCGCGAGGCTCGGCATCGACCGGCCCTCGGTCGCGATGTTGGATCCGTCGACGACCACCACGTTCGAGGGGCCGGACTTGGCTGAGGTCATGGGTTGTCTATGTCGTTCTGATCGTGCGTGTCCGCGCTCGGCGCGAGGCAGGCGGCGCCGATGATTGTCGGACGGCCGCGATCCCATCGTAGAGTCGCCGCCCGTGATCCGAGCGGTACTGTGGGACTTCGGCGGCGTCATCCTCTCGAGCCCGTTCGAGGCCTTCCGTCGCTACGAGGCCGAGCGCGGGCTGCCCCAGGACTTCATCCGCCGGGTCAACGCCACGAACCCCGACAACAACGCGTGGGCGCGCCTCGAGCGCTCCGAGCTCGATCCCGAGGCGTTCGACCGGGCGTTCGCCGAGGAGTCACGGGCGCTCGGCCACGAGGTGCCCGGGGCCGACGTGCTGCAGTTGCTCGAGGGTGACGTGCGCCCGGAGATGGTGGCCGCGCTCGACGCGGTCATCGCCGCGGGGTACAAGACGGCCTGCCTCACGAACAACGTGCTGAAGCGCGACGTGGACCCTGCCGAGGCGCGCCCGGAGGTCGCCGCGGTGATGGCGAAGTTCGACGTCGTCGTCGAGTCGAGCAAGGTCGGCATCCGCAAGCCGGAGGTGGACTTCTATCTGCGGGCGTGCGAGCTGCTGCAGGTCGAGCCGCCCGAGTGCGTGTTCCTCGACGACCTCGGCATCAACCTGAAGCCGGCCAAGCAGCTCGGCATGACCACGATCAAGGTCGTCGAACCGCACCAGGCGATCGCCGAGCTCGAGCAGGTCCTCGGCCTGTCGCTGCGCGCGGCGTGAGCCGCGCCCGGGCCCGCGAGGGCCGGGACTACCGTGTGACGATCTCGTGACGACCATCGGGCGCATCCTGGGGCGGCGACGCCGCTGGCTGGGCGGGTTCGCGCTCGCCGCCGCGCTGGTCGCCGTCGGTGCCGGCCCGGTCGCCGCCGACGAGACCGTCCGCCACGACGCGGCGGGGGACGCCGCGCACATCGGCCTGATCGGCGACTCGACCCTCGCCGGCGTGCGCTGGTTCGGGGACTACGGCGCCCTCGAGCGCTTCGACTTCGTGTTCAACGCCGAGTCCTGCCGGCGCACGATCGATCGCTCGTGCGTGAGCCGCGAGGGCGACCGCTCGCGCAACGTGCTGGCGACGATGCAGGACCTGGAGGGTGAGCTCGGCGAGGTCCTCGTCGTGATGGCCGGGTACAACGACCCCGCCGAGTCCATCGAGGAGGCGATCGAGGCCGTCGTCGACGAGGCCCGGGACCAGGGTGTCGGCCACGTCGTGTGGTTGACGCTGCGCACCAGCAGCGACGTGGACTACTCGGACCCGCAGCAGCAGTCCGGCGTCGACACGTTCCGTGCGTACAACGAGGCGCTCATCGCCGCGTCCGCGGCGTCGGACGGCTACCTGCAGGTCGCCGACTGGGCGACGCACTCCGACGGGATGGACGCCTGGTTCGCGCCCGACGGCGTGCACCTCACGGCGCGCGGCGTCGACGCCCTGACGTCATTCATCGCCGACGCCGTCGACCGCGTCCTCGCCGGGGAGGAGCTCACCCCCGCCGCGCCACCGTGGGTGCTGCTGCTGCCCGGTGTCGAGGGCGAGGTCGTCGAGGAGGTGCAGGCGGCGCTGATCGCCGCGGGCATCGACCTGCCCGGCGGCGTCGACGGCGTGTACGGCGACGCGACGATGATCGCCGTCGCCGAGTTCCAGCGCCGCCACGGCCGGCTCGACGTGACCGGCGCGGTCGATGGCGCCACCGCCGCTGCGCTCGGCGTGTGGACTGACCCGGATGCGCCGCCGCCGTCGACGACGCCGGTGGCCGGCGCCGGCGACGCGATCGGCACGGTCACCCGACCGGGTGCCGCGGCCGAATCGGACACCACGGCGTTCCGGGTCACGGTCGACGCCGGCGGCGGCACGCGCGTGGCGTGGCTGCTCGCCGGGGCAAGCGCCGTGCTGGCGGGGTTCGTCGTCGCGGTCGTCGCCCACCGCCGCCGTCTGGTCGCCCGGCGCCGGGCGCGCCGCTGGGCGCGCGTCCACCCGTCGACGTCGCCGCACCGCAGCGTCGCCGACCTGCGCCGTGCCGGCCTGCTGCCACCACGCCCGGTGCTCTACGACCACGAGCGCGAGGAGATGGCCGCCGTGAGCGAGTGAGCCGCGTCCCGCTCGCGGCAGGTCGCGTCGGCGGTCAGGTGGTCGGCGGTCAGGTGGTCGGCGGTCAAGTGGTCGGCGGTCAGGTGGAGGGGACGAGGATCGCCCGGCCGCGGACGCGGCCGTGCTCGAGATCCTCGAACGCCTTCGGGCCCTCCTCGAGCGCGTACTGCTGGGTCTCGATCCTGATCCGCCCGGCGCGGGCGAGGTCGAGCACCGCGCGCTGGTCGCGCCGGGTGCCGCCGTACGACCGGCGGATGTCCACCCCCCACGGCAGGGGGTCCCCGATCGCCGCGGTGTTGTACTCGAAGGCGCCGCCGCCGAGCCCGACGAAGCGCAGCGCGCCGTCCGGGGCGATCACCTGCGTGGCGAGCGTCACCGACGGTTGCACGCCCACGAAGTCGAACACTGCGTCCGCGCCGTAGCCGTCGGTCAGCTGCAGGATCGCGTCGGCCGCCTGCCCGTCGGCGCGCAGCGTCTCGTCGGCGCCGTGCTCGCGGGCGATGGCGAGCTTGTCGTCAGCGGTGTCGACGGCGATCACGCGCGCCGCGGTGATCGCCTTGAGGATCTGCAGGCCGACGTGACCGAGCCCGCCGACGCCGATCACCACCGCGGTGGAGCCGGGATCGAGCCGGTACCGGGCGCCGTCGATCGCGTGGTACGGCGTCAGCGCGGCATCCGCGAGCGGGGCCGCCGTGACCGGGTCGAGGCCGCCGAGCGGTTCGAGGAACCGGGCGGCGACCTTGATGTACTCGGCCATCCCGCCGTCGGGGCCGAGCCCCGGCGCGGGCGGGGTGCCCAGCCGCCCGCCGGTGGTGCTGCACACGTTGTCCCGGCCCTGGACGCACTGCCGGCACGTGCCGCACGCCCACACGAGGTAGACGAGCACCGGGTCACCCGGTGCGACGCCCTCGACGTCGCCGCCGACGTGCTCGACGTAACCGGACGTCTCGTGCCCGAGGGTCATCGGCAGGACCGGCCAGCCCTCGGCGTGCAACACGTGCAGGTCCGAGTGGCACAGCCCGGCACCGGCGACGCGCACGAGCACCTCGTGCGGCGCGATCTCGGGCTCCGGTACGTCCTGCACGCGGATCTGGCGGTGGCCGATCAGCTGGAGCGCGCGCATCTGCTGTCTCCGATCCTCTTCGCGTCTCGCACCCCCGACGGGGCGAGCCCCTCGCCGCCGGACGGTACCAGCGCACGGCGCCCTCGTCGGATGCGTCGACGACCCCGTGGCCGGACCGTGCGGGCGACGGCGTGCGAGCATGCCGGTCATGGCCGACACGCCCGCTGTCCGCTGGTCCGAGTTCGCCCTCGCTGCCCCCGCCCTCGCTGCGTTCGGAGCCGATCGTCTCGGCAGGCCGCCGGCGTACCTCGCCACGGCGGCCGCCGACGGCGGGGTGCGCGTGCACCCGGTGACCCCGGTGCTCACCGACGACGGCCTGTACGTGTTCATGGAGCCGACGTCCCCCAAGGGCCGCGACCTGCGCGAGCGCGGCCGGTTCGCGCTGCACAACGGCGTGCCCGACACCGACGGCTCGGGCGGCGAGTTCGCCGTGCGTGGCGAGGGCCACCCCGTCGACGACCCCGCCGTGCGCGCCGCGGCGGTCGCCGCCGCCCCGTACGAGCCCGCCGACCGCTACGTGCTGTACGAGTTGCTCGTCGCCTCGGCGCGCGCCGTTTCCTACGGCGACGTGCCGCTGCCCGAGCCGTCCCGCTGGCGCGCCGGCTGACGGGTCGGCCGGCGCTCGCTCACCGCGCCGGCGGCGGCGTCGCGAACGCCCAGTCGAGCAGCGCGGTCGCGGCCTCGTCGCGCGCCTCCTCGCTCGGAGCCCCGAGCACGGCGACGACGACCCGCCGCCCGGCCCGTGTCGCCGAGGCCAACAGGCACCAGCCCGCATCGGACGTGTGCCCGGTCTTGATCCCGTCCGCACCCGGGTAGGTGCCGAGCAGGTCGTTGGTGTTCAGGAACACGTGCCCGCCGAAGCGGACCGTCCGCTCCCCCACCGTCCGGCGGAACTCCGGGCGCTCCCACAGGATCTCGGCGAGGCGGATCAGGTCGCGGGCCGACGAGACCTGTCCCTCGGCGTCGAGCCCGCTGGCGTTGACGGCGCGCGTGTCGGTGAGGCCGAGCCGTGCCGCCGCCTCGTTCATCCGGGCGGCGTACGCCGCCTCGGCACCGGCGATGTCCACGGCGAGCAGCCGCGCGGCGTCGTTCGCGCTGACGACGAGCATCGCCCGGATCAGTGCGGCTCTCGTCATCGCCTGGCCCGGAAGGATCCCGATCACCGACTCGTCGGCATCCCCACCGATGCCGTGCGGGGCGATCACCGTCCGATCGGGGGCGCCCGCCTCGTACGCGACGTAGGCGTTGAGCAGCTTCATCAGGCTCCCGACGGCGACTCGCTCGTCGGCGTTCGACGCCAGGAGCAGCCTGTCCATATCGCTGTCGTGCACAGCAAATGCATGCGCATCGACATCTGGGACGTTGGAGATGAGGTGGTCTGCGACGACGGTTGCGGACGGTCGCTCGAGCGAGCGGCTGGCGGGCGCGTCGGCCTGCGCGCACGCGGCCACGAGCAGGGGGACGATGGCGAGGACGCGGGAGGAGCTCGATCGCATGCGCTGCACGGTGCGCCGGCGGCAGCCGCGCTCGCATCGGCCGCCCGGCCATCTCGCCCTCGGCCGTCCGGCTGGTTCGGCGCGCTCAGCCGCCCGACCGGAACGACGGGTCGTGCTCGGCCACCCACATCGCGATCTGCACGCGGTTGCGCAGCCCGAGCTTCGTCTGGATGCTCGTCAGGTGCGTCTTCACCGTCGACAGCGAGATGTACAGCTCGTCGGCGATCTCCCGGTTCTCGAGCCCCCGGGCGACGGCGCGGGCGACCTCGAGCTCCCGCTCCGACAGCGGGTGATCGGTGGCCGCCGGGGCCGGCCGGATGAAGCGGTCGAGGTAGCGCATCGTGATCGACGGCGAGATCAGGGCATCACCGGCGGCGGCCGCGCGCACCGCCTCGAGCAGCAGCTGCGGCCCGGCGTCCTTGAGGATGAAGCCGACGGCGCCGTTGCGGAGCGCCTCCTGCAGGTTCTCGTCGGAGTCGAACGTCGTGGCGATCACCACCCGCAGCGGGTCCCGGACGTCCGCACCCGCCAGCAGCCGCGTCGCCGCCAACCCGTCGAGCACGGGCATGCGGATGTCGAGCAGGCAGACGTCGGGCCGGAGGCGCTGGGCGAGCTCGACGGCGGCACGGCCGTCGTCCGCCTCACCGACCACGGTCATGTCGGGCTGGCTGTCGATGATCATGCGGAAGCCCGCCCGCACCATCGCCTGGTCGTCGGCGAGCAGCACGGTGATCGGTACGTCGCCCGGCGACGTCACCGCACCTGCCCCCTCATCGGGATCACCGCGTGCAGCCGCCACTGCCCGCCGTCGGGCCCGGCGCGGAACGTCCCGCCCAGCGCCGCCACGCGCTCGCGCATGCCGACGAGCCCGTAGCCGGTGTCCGCAGGCGGGCGCAGCATCCGGTTCTCGGCGCACAGCTCGAGCGCGCCGTCCGTGGCCCGCAGCGCGAACGTGACCGGCGCGGCCGGGTCACCGTGGCGACGCACGTTCGTGGCCGCCTCCTGCGTCAGCCGCTGGATCGTGAGCGCGAGGTCCGCCGGCAGCGGCGCCGCGCGCAGCGTCTCGTCGACCGACAGGCTCGTGGCCGGGTGCGTGCGCCGCAGGTCGTCGACGATGCGCTCGAGATCGGCGAGGCGCGGCGGCGGGGGCGCGGACTGATCGGTCCGCAACAGCCCGACGAGGCGCCGCACGGACGTCAGGGTCTCGATGCCGGCGGCCTCGATCTCGGCGAGCGCCCGGTCGGCAGGCGACCCGGGCTCGGCCCCGCTCGTGAACCGGCTGGCCTGGGCCAGCACCACGATCCCCGTGACGTGGTGGCCGACGATGTCGTGCAGCTCGCGCGCGAGGTCCTGGCGCTCCTTCTCCCTCGACTGCTCGATGCTGATCCGCCGCTCGTTCTCGCGGATGTGCAGGAAGACGACCGCCGCCACCGCGGCGCCGAGCAGCACGACCATGGTCGCGGCGAGGACGGCGCGCACGGCACCCGGCCCGGCGCGCAGGCAGATCGCGCAGCCGCCGAGCACGACGAGCGCGGCGACGGGCCAGCGCACCCGCGTCGGGCGGACCAGCACGGCCGCGAGGAGCACGGGCAGCACGGCGTACTCGGTGAAGAACCCGAATCCCGGGCCGCCGTGCTCGACGCGCACGCTCGTCGCGAGCAGCGAGACCGCGGAGGCCGCCGCGGCGAGCGGCAGCACGAACCGGGGCAGCGCCGCCCACAGCACGCCGCTCACCGCGATCGCCCCGAACGCCAGGCGCATCGCCCGCAGCGTGTCGCTCCCCGGACCGCCGCGATCGGTGATCCACAGGTCGACGACCAGCGCGGCGGCCACGACAGCGGCGAACGCGACGCGCAGCACGACGCGCAGGGGTGCGGCGGCGCGGACGAGATCCACGGCACGGGACGCTAACGAGGCGCCGGACCCGCCCACCTCGGCCGAACGGACGATGCGCGCCGACGAGAACCGTCCGTGCGGCCGTTGTGGGGCCAGGTCCCCGGGCCCGACGATGCCGGGCATGCAGACGTCGTCCGCCACCCGCCCATCCCGCACCGCCGACGGCCTCGCCGTCACGCGCCTGACGCGCCACATCGGTGCGGAGGTGCACGGCATCGACCTGCGCGCCGAGCTCGCCGGCACGCTCGACCCCTCGCTCGTGGCCGCGCTGCGCACGGCCGTCGCCGAGCACCACGTGATCATGCTGCGCGACCAGCACCTGACGGCCGAGCAGCACGCCCGGCTCGCCCGGGCCTTCGGCGAGATCCAACCGTCGCCGGTGCACCTCGCCATCGGGCGGGACGCAACGCCCACCGTGTCGACGATCGAGGACACTGCCGCCCGCCCGCCCGCCGGGTTCCCGTGGCACACCGACGTGAGCTGGGTCGCCGCCCCGCCGGAGCTCGGCTTCCTGAGCGCGGTGGTGATCCCGGAGGTCGGCGGCGACACGCTGTGGGCGTCGACGGCGGCGATCCACGACGCCCTGCCCGAGGAGCTGCGCCGGCGTTGTGGCGAGTGCGTGGTGCTGCACGCACCGGATCCGTCGCTGCTGGCGTCGGTCGAGCGACACTACGGCGCCGCGGCCGCGGCGCGGTTGCGGGCACGGCACCCCGGCACGCTCCACCCGCTCGTGCGGACCGATCCGCTGACCGGGCGCCGCAGCCTGTACCTCTGCCCGCTGTCGGCGCGCCGGCTGCTCGGCCCCGACGGCACCGAGGACGCCACGCTGCTCGCCCGGCTCCACGGGATGCTCGACGATCCCCACGTCCAGGTCCGCTGGCGGTGGCGGGCCGGTGACCTCGTCATCTGGGACGAGGCGGCGACGTGCCACCGGGCGCTCACCGACCACTTCCCGCAGCGCCGCGTGATGCGCCGCTGCGTGACGGCGAGCCGGTCGACGGGTGGTGGTCGCCCGCGCATCATCGGGACGTGACGCGTTCTGGGCGGGATCGCTGCCAGCTGCTGGCAGGAATGCCGCCCAGAAGGCGACATGGCAGGGATCCCGCCCAGATCGGGGGGCCGAGCGGGTCCGGCGCCGGTCAGTCCTCGGTGGGGGCGGGCGTCGGCTGGGGTGCCCACGGGGGCGGGGCGCCGGTCTCCAGCTCGATCACGCGGGCCTTGGCGGCGCGCCAAGCGGCGTCGGCCTCGGCCTGACCGCGGCCCCGGGCACGGGCCGTGCGCACCGCGGCGATCGCCCGCTCCAGCTCCCGGCGGGCGTCCTCCAGCGCGCGCTCGTGGGCCCGCTTCGCCTCCTCGGCCGCCCGGGCCCGGCGGGCCGCCTCCTCCCGCCGGCGCCGCTCGGCGCGCTCGCGCTCCTCGGACTCGCGCAGCAGCCGGGCGAACAGGGCGACGGGATCGTCCGCCGGCCCGGACGACGTGGAGGCGCGCGACGACGTCACGGTCGCGCCCGGGGCGGCACTGCGGTGGCGACGTCGACGGGGCATCAGCCGGCGTGGTGCGTCACAGCCCCGCGAACGTCTCGTCCATGAGCTCGGCCTGCTCCTGGTCGTGGATCGTCTTCGACCCCGTCGCCGGGCTGCCGGACTCCACCCGGGCGACGTGGCGCAGGTCGTAGCCGCGCTCCTTGATCCGCCACACCCGGCTCTCGATGAACTTCCAGGCGCCCATGTTCTCGGGCTCCTCCTGCAGCCAGACGAGCTCGCGGGCGTTCGGGTACGACTCGACGACCTTGAGCAGCTGCTCCAGCGGCAGCGGGTACAGCTGCTCCACGCGCACGACGGCGACGGGCGCCTTGCGCTTGTCCCGCTCGGCCATCGCGTCCCACGCCACCTTGCCGCTGCAGAACACGATCCGCCGGACCGACTCGCGGTCGGAGACGAACGGGTCGTCGAGGACCTCCTCGAACGAACCGGTCGTGAACTCCTCGATGCGCGACCGCGTCTGGCGCATCCGCAGGCCCTGCTTGGGCGTGAAGATGACGAGCGGGGTCTTGCGCTCCGTGTACACCTGGCGGCGCAGCAGGTGGAAGTACTGCGCCGCGGTGGTGGCGTTGCAGACCTGGATGTTGTCCTCGGCGGCGGCGGTGAGGAACCGCTCGATGCGCGCCGAGGAGTGCTCGGGCCCCTGCCCCTCGTAGCCGTGCGGGAGCAGCAGCACGAGCCCGTTGCGCAGGCCCCACTTGTCCTCGGCGGCCACCAGGTACTGGTCGATGATCACCTGGGCGCCGTTGACGAAGTCACCGAACTGCGCCTCCCACAGCACGAGCGCGTCGGGGTTGGCGTGGGCGTAGCCGTACTCGAACCCGAGCGCCGCGTACTCCGACAGCAGCGAGTCGTACACCCAGAAGTGACCGGTGGCGCCCTCGAGATCGGCCAGCGGGATCCACGGCTTGCCGGTGACGAAGTCGACGAGCGCGGCGTGGCGCTGGCTGAACGTGCCGCGGCGCGAGTCCTCGCCGGCGAGCCGGACGCTGCGCCCTTCGAGCAGCAGCGAACCAAAGGCGAGCGCCTCGGCCGTCGCCCATTCGACCTCGCCCTGTTCCCAGAGCTTGGCCCGCGCCTCGAACTGCCTGGCCAGCTTCGGGTGCACGGTGAACGACTCGGGGTACGCCGTGAGCTGACGGAAGACCTTGTCCAGGGTCTCGCGCGGCACGCCCGTCGGGATGTGCGGCAGCACGCCGAGCGGCTTGGGCGGGCGCGGCACGCGGAACGGCTTCTGCGCCGACGCCCGCGTCTCGTCGAGGGCGATCTGCAGCTTGGCCTGGTAGTCGGCCAGCGCCTGCTCGGCCTCGTCGAGCGTGATGTCACCGCGCTTGACGAGCCGCTCCACGTACAGCTTGCGCACGCTGCGGTGCTCGCCGATCTTCTTGTACATCAGCGGCTGCGTGTAGCTCGGGTCGTCGCCCTCGTTGTGCCCGTGGCGCCGGTAGCACCACATGTCGATGACGACGTCCTTGTGGAACCGCTGGCGGTACTCGAAGGCCAGCCGGGCGACCCGCACGCACGCCTCGGGGTCGTCGCCGTTGACGTGGAAGATCGGGGCCTGGACGGTCTTGGCGACGTCGCTGCAGTACAGCGACGAGCGGGCGAACTCCGGCGCGGTCGTGAATCCGATCTGGTTGTTGATGATCAGGTGGATCGTGCCGCCGACGCGGTAGCCGGTGATGTCGCTCATCGCCAGCGTCTCGGCGACCACGCCCTGGCCGGCGAACGCGGCGTCGCCGTGGATCAGGATCGGCAGCACCGGGTACGAGCCCGGCGGGTCGAGCTGGTCCTGGCGGGCGCGCACCATGCCCTCGACCACGGGGTCGACGGCCTCGAGGTGGCTCGGGTTGGGGGCCAGCTCGAGGTGGATGTCCGCGCCCGACGGGCTCACGTACTTGCCGCTGGCGCCGAGGTGGTACTTGACGTCACCGGAGCCCTGCACCGACGACGGGTCGACGTGGCCCTCGAACTCGCGGAAGATCGCGTCGTAGCTCTTGCCGATGATGTTGGAGAGCACGTTGAGCCGGCCGCGGTGGGCCATGCCGATGACGCAGGAGTCGAGCCCGGCGTCGGCGGCGGAGGAGATCACCTCGTCGAGGATCGGGATCGCCGACTCGGCGCCCTCGAGCCCGAAGCGCTTGGTGCCGACGTACTTCGTGGCGAGGAACCGCTCGAACGCCTCGGCGGCGTTGAGCCGCTCCAGGATCCGGCGCTTGGTCTCCTTGTCGAACTGCGGGTGGACGCCCTCGACCTGGGACTGGATCCAGCGCTGCTCCTCGGTGTCCTGGATGTGCATGTACTCGATGCCGATGGTGCGGCAGTAGGCATCGCGCAGCACGCCGAGCAGCTCGCCGAGGGTCATCTTGTCCCGGCCGGCGACCCCGCCGGTGAGGAACTCGCGGTCGAGGTCCCAGATCGTCAACCCGTAGGTGAGCGGGTCGAGCTCCTTGGGCATCGCCGGCTCCTTCCAGCGGAGCGGGTCGAGGTCGGCGATGAGGTGACCGCGCACCCGGTAGACGCGGATCAGCGTGGCGACCTGCATCTGCTTCTGCAGCATCGCCTCGTCGCGGTCGATCGGGTAGGTGTCGGGCCGCCACCGCACCGCCTGGTACGGGATGTCGAGGGCGGCGAAGACGTCGTCGTAGAAGCCGTGCTCGCCGACGAGCAGCTCGTGGACCCGCTTCAGGAACAGGCCGCTCTCGGCGCCCTGGATGATTCGGTGGTCGTAGGTCGAGGTGATCGTGACGACCTTGCTGACGCCGAGCGAGCTGAGGTTGGCGCGGTCGGCCCCCTCGAACTCGGCCGGGTAGTCGATCGCCCCGACGCCGACGATGACGCCCTGGCCGGGCATCAGGCGGGGCACGCTCTGGACGGTGCCGATGGTGCCGGGGTTGGTCAGCGTGACGTTGGCGCCCTGGAAGTCGTCGGGCGTGAGCTTGTTCGCCCGGACCTTGCGGATGAGCTCCTCGTAGACCCCGAGGAACCCGGCGAAGTCGAGGCGGTCGGCCTCGCGGATGACCGGCACGACGAGGGTGCGGCTGCCGTCGGCCTTCTCGACGTCGACGGCGAGGCCGAGGTTGACCGTGTCGTGCTTGACGAGGAGGGGCTTGCCGTCGGGGCCCTCGGTGTAGGTGTTCTTCATCACCGGCACGGCGTCGGCGATGGCGCGCACGACGGCGTAGCCGATGAGGTGGGTGAAGGAGACCTTGCCGAGGCCGGCGCGCTGGCGGTAGCCGTTGATGACCTTGCGGTTGACCTCGAGCAGCTTCGCCGGGACGTTGCGGAAGCTCGTCGCCGTCGGGACGGTGAGGCTCCGCGTCATGTTGGCGGCGATGGTGGCGGCCACGCCGCGGATCGGCTGGGCGTTGTCCGGGACCTGCCCGGCCTCACCCGCGGGGCGCGAGGACGCGGCCGGACGAGCCGCCGCCGTGCCGGGCGCGGCCGGCGCCGGGGCGGTGGGCGCCTCGGTCCTGCCGTTGCCGGTCGACGGCGCGGCCGGCGACTCGAGCTCCGGTGGTGCCGGCGCCGACGCGGTGGCGTGCAGGGCCGGGTTCGACGACTTGTAGTCGGCGAAGAACTCCTGCCACGCCTCGCCCACCGACGAGGGGTCGGCGCGGAACTGTTCGTACATCTCCTCCACCAACCAGGAGTTGGTGCCGAAATCAGTCCCAGACGACGTGGCGCTCATCGCAGCCCAGGGTACCGGGCCGCCCGCGCCCGCTCCGGCCGGGCGTCGCCGCCGTTCCGCCGCTCCGGGGATCGTCGGTACCATCGGCCACGGGGAACCGAGCTCTGGGGGTCCGATTGAACACTCCGTCGACCGACAAGATCCGCAACGTCGCCATCGTCGGCCACAGCGGGAGCGGCAAGACGACGCTGGTCGAGGCCCTGCTCGCCCGGGCCGGCGTCGTGGCGCGGCCCGGACGTGTCGAAGACGGCACCACGGTGTGCGACACCGAGCCCGAGGAGATCAAGCGCACGATGTCGCTGTCCCTCGCCGTGGCACCGTTCGAGTGGCAGGCCTCCGACGGCGAGACCTACAAGATCAACCTGATCGACACGCCCGGCTACGCCGACTTCGCCGGGGATCTCGATGCCGCGCTGTCCGTCGCCGACCTGGCGCTGCTGGTCGTCAGCGCCGTCGACGGCGTCGAGGTCGGCACGGAGGCGGCGTGGGCCAAGTGCGCCGCCGCCGGCGTGCCGCGCATGGTCTTCGTCAACAAGGAGGACAAGCCGCGCGCCGACTTCCACGCCGTGCTGGACCAGCTCAAGGCGACGTTCGGGAGCGGCCTCGTCCCGCTCGAGCTACCCCTCGGCGAGGAGGAGCGGCTGCACGGCATCGCCGACGTGCTGACCGACCAGGGCCTCGAGTACGAGCCCGACGGCAAGCACCACGCCGAGCCGCTGCCCGCCGACGTGGCCGACGAGGAGCACCGCCTCCACGACGAGCTCGTCGAGGAGATCGTCGCCGGCGACGACGAGCAGCTGGAGCGCTACCTGTCCGGGGAGGTGCCCAGCGCCGCCGAGCTCGAGCGCACGCTCGCCCACGAGGTCCTCGACCAGCTCGAGTTCCCCGTGCTGTGCGGGTCGGCGCTGACCGGCGTGGGCATCGACCGCCTCGCCGACTACATCTGCGAGCTCGGCCCCTCCCCCGCCGACCGGCCGACCACGGTGCTCGCCGGTGACGGCGACGACGCGGTCACCGTCGAGGTCGCCGCCGACAAGGGCGGCAAACCCCTGGCCTACGTGTTCAAGACCGTCGCCGACCAGTTCGTCGGCCAGGTGTCCCTGTTCAAGGTCCTGTCGGGGACGGTCGGCCTCGACGAGCGGCTGGTCAACACCTCGACGGGCACCGAGGAGCGCATGCACGGGCTGTTCCACCTGCGCGGCAAGGAGCACCTGACCTGCGACCGGGTGGTCGCCGGCGACATCGGCGCCGTCGCCAAGCTCACCGACACGGGCACGGGTGCGACGCTCGCACCGAAGGACTCGCCGGTGCGGGTCGTCCCGCCACCGCCGCCCACACCGGTGTTCGGGCTGGCGCTGAAGCCGCTGACCCAGGCCGACGACGACAAGCTGTCGGGCGCGCTGCAACGGTTGCTCGCGGAGGATCCCTGCCTGCAGGTCGAGCGCAACGACGAGACCGGCCAGACGATCCTGCGCGGCTGCGGGGACACGCACATCGCCGTGTCCCTCGAGCGCCTCGCCCGCAAGTTCGGCGTCAACGTGGAGACCGAGGACGTCCGCGTGCCGTACCGGGAGACGATCCTGGGCAGGGCGGAGGCGGAGGGCAAGGTCAAGAAGCAGTCCGGCGGCCACGGCCAGTTCGCCGTCGCCAACCTCCGCGTCAGCCCGCTCGGGCGGGGCGAGGGCTTCGAGTTCGTCAACTCGATCGTCGGCGGGACGATCCCCAAGCAGTACATCCCGGCGGTGCAGAAGGGGATCGAGGAGACGATGGCGACCGGCGGCGTGCACGGCTTCCCGGTCGTCGACGTGCGCGTCGAGTGCTACGACGGCAAGTACCACTCGGTCGACTCCTCCGACATGGCGTTCAAGACCGCCGCCTCGCTCGGCCTGAAGGAGGCGCTGGCGAAGGCCGACCCGGTCGTGCTCGAACCGATCTCGCTGCTGACCGTCGTCGTCCCCGAGCACAACCAGGGCGACGTCCTCGGCGACCTCAACGCTCGGCGCGGCCGGGTGAACAGCACGCGGTCGCTCGGCGACGGGCGCACGGAGATCGTCGCCCAGGTGCCGGCGGCCGAGCTGCAGCGCTACGCGGTCGAGCTGCGCTCGATGACCGGCGGCCGCGGCACGTTCAGCGTCGTCCACGACCACTACGACGTGCTGCCGAGCCACCTGGAGGCCAAGGCCAAGGCCGCGGCGAGCGGGGAGCACTGATCGCGGCCACGCGCGGCCTAGCGTCGCGGCGTGCTGTCCCCGACGCTCGCGACCTGGAGACTGACGATCCACGTGCTGGCGGCCGCCGTCTGGGTCGGTGGCCAGCTCGTGCTGGGCGGGCTCGTCCCGGCGATCCGCAAGGTGGCACCCGACGCCACGCCCGTGGTCGCCCGGGCGTTCGCCCGCGTCGCCTGGCCGGCCTTCGCCGTGCTCGTGCTGACGGGCATCTGGAACCTCGCCGAGGTCAGCTTCGGCGACCGCTCGACCGACTACCAGGTCACGCTCTTCGTGAAGCTCCTCCTGGCGGCGGTCAGCGGCGGCGCCGCCGCGGTGCACCAGCTCGGTCACAGCCGTGCCGCGCTCGCCGCCGGCGGCGCGTTCGCGGCGCTCGGCGGGATCGGCGCGCTCTTCCTCGGCGTGCTGCTGCTCACCGGGCGGGCGTAGCCCGGGCCCAGCGTCCGGTGGCAGCGGAGCAGGCGGTGCCCCTCGTCAGCCCGCCGGGCGCGGTGGCGGCGGCACGAACGGCTCGCTGGGGGCGACCGCGCGGAGCGGGGCGTACTCGGTGAACGGGTCGAGGAACGTGTCCGCCCAGCGCTCGGCGTGGCCGTCCGCGGTCAGGCGGTAGTAGAGGATCCGGCGCGTCTGCGCCGACGTGTTGCCGCCGATGTTGTGACCGAGGAGGAAGTGGGCGAGCAGCACGTCGCCGCGGCGGGCCAGCAGCGGCTCGCCCGGCCCGAACCACACCGGCGGGTCGAGCAGGATCGCCTGGCCGCTCACCGGCTTGAGCACCTCGACGCCCCGCTCGCGGAACAGCTGCTGGTGCCCGCGATGCGAGCCGGGCCAGACCCAGAGGTTCCCCCGGTCCGGTGCCGACTCGTCGCAGAGGAAGACGGCGGCGAGCAGCGTGAACGAGCTGATCGGCTGGTCCGGACGGTGACCGTCGATGTGGGGGGCGCCGGGCCGGTGCGGGAACGGCGGGATGTTCAGCGCCACCTGGATGTGGTCCAGGCCGAGCGACAGGCGGTGCGGCGCGACCAGCTCCTCGGCGAGCGCCAGGGCACCGGACTCGCGCAGCGCGGCGTCGGCAGCGGGCAGTCTCGCCGGGGGCAGGAAGTGGAAGTGCGGCCCGACGGTCCCCGGTGGCGCCGACGCGTCGGCGACGAGCGCGTCGATCTCGGCGTCGGCGGCGGCGAGCAGCGCCTCGCCGACGACGCCGGGCACGACGACGTAGCCGTCGGTGGCGAAGCGGCGGCGCTGTTCGTCGGTCAGCACGGCGTCCACGGTAGGAGCGCCGGCCCTCGGTCGACGGGGTCGATTCCGCGGTGCGGCCGCAGCAGACTGGGCCGATGGCGTTCCAGGAGCTCCCGGTCGTCTCGCTGCAGGAGTGGACCCGCCCCGGCGCGGACCGCGCCGCGTTCGCGGAACGGCTGTGCACGATCTGCCACGAGGTCGGGTTCTTCCGGCTCGTCGACCACGGTGTGGACCCCGGCTTCGTCGCCGAGTACTTCGATGCGCTGCGGGCGTTCTTCGCCCTGCCCGAGGACGTCAAGGCGCAGATCGACAAGTCCCGGTCGCCGTGGTTCCGCGGGTGGGAGCGCGTGGGCGCCGAGCTCACCGACAACCGCGTCGACCACCGCGAGCAGATCGACATCTGGAGCGAGCTGCCGCCGCGCGAGGCCCCGCCCGGCCGGCCCCTCGAACCGGCGTACCTCCGCCTGGAGGGCCCGAACCAGTGGCCGGACGACGCCGTCGTGCCCGGCTTCCGCCGGCTGGTGGAGCGCTTCCAGGCCGAGATGGGCGCCATCGCCGACGAGCTGCTGGCGGCGATGTGCACGGGCCTCGGCCTCCCCGCCGACCACCTGCGGCCGCTGTTCGGGCCGCGGCGGATGTCGCTGGTCAAGCTGATCCACTACCCGCCGACGCCGCCGGGCGAGGCGGGCGTGAACGCCCACCACGACACCGGGTTCCTCACGCTGCTGTGGCAGCACGGCGTGCCCGGCCTCGAGGTGCAGAACCAGGACGGTGACTGGGTCACCGTCCCCGCCGACGACGACGCCATCGTCGTCAACCTCGGCGAGATGCTCCAGTCGATGACGGGCAACTACTTCGTCGCCACGATGCACCGGGTGGTGGCGTCGCAGGAGCGCTACTCGTCGGGATACTTCCACGGCCCGGAGCTGGAGACGCCCCTGCGGCCGCTGCCGCTCGACGAGCGCTTCGCCGCCGCGGTGGCCGCCAGCCCGCGGCACCGGGAGGCCGGGTTCATGGCCCGGCGCGAGGAGCTGCTCGCCGGCAAGCGCGGCACGTCGTCGGTCCCCGCCGAGACGTACGGCCAGCAGCTCTGGAACTACTTCCTGCGCAGCTACCCCGAGCTCGTCGCCCGGCACCACCCGGACGTCGTGGCGGCCACCGGGTCGGCGCCGGCCTGAGCCGGCGCTACGCGAGCGCGTCGGCGGGTGTCATCGACGCGGCGGCGACCGGGTCGGGCGCGTCGCGTCGGCGCCACGCCACCAGCCTGGCGCGGGCGCCGCGCAGCACCCGCTCGGCAACGACCCAGATCGCCACGCCGATCGCGAGCGTCAGCACGAACGCGAGCCCGCGCGGGAGGGTGCGGTCGAGCGGCGGGAACACCCGGAAGTGGCTGATGAAGATCGCCATGCTCGCCGACGCGACGAGGGCGACGAGCTGGGCGAGGTGCTTTGGCATCGGGATCTCGCGGCACCAGACCAGGAGCACGATCCCGCCGATGATGAACCACTCGCGCTCGGGCCGGTGGAAGAACCCGGGGATCGTGAGCACGCACAGCGCCGTCGTGAGCAGCTTGAGCCGCACCGTGGTCGAGCGGTGGACCAACCACCCGAGGAGGAAGAACCAGGCGACGCCGTGGGTCTGGAAGCGGAGGTTGTCGTAGCCGCCGATCCGCACCCAGTGCTCGCGCAGCACGAGCGCGCCGGCGAACAGGGCGAGCGGGAACAGGTACGGGAACCGACGCTCGAGGCGGCGCACCGGGGCGATCGACAGCAGCACCCCGACGACCACGAGCAACTGCACCATCACCTCGACGAACCAGTAGTGCCACCGCCCCTGTTGGTGGGTCACCGGGCCGAGGTAGTTGTTCACGAGCGCGAGCGTCGGCAGGCCGTAGCCCCCGACGAGCAGCATGCAGACGCCGACGAAGGCGACCACCGGTACGGCGACGCGCCCGATCGAGCGGGCGATGGCCACGGCCCGGGCACGGCGGTCCTCGATCGGCAGGTGGAAGCGGCTCGTGTTGTAGCCGACCACGGCGAGCAGCAGGTGCGCTCCACCGGGGAAGTACCAGAGGAACATGTGCGTGCACACGATCAGCGAGACGCCGACGGCACGCAGCAGGGCGGTCGTGTCGAGGCGGGCCAGGCGGCGGTGCCGCGGCAGGCCGGCCGCGACGAGCGCGTCGAGCTCGGCGACGGTGCGCAGGTGCCAGTCCGACGGCAGCCGGCCGAGCCGCTGCTCCAGGCGGACGGAGCACTCGACGTAGCTCAGCGAGTCGCCGCCCAGGGAGACGAACGTGCTGTCCGGCGTGACGTCCCGGCGGCCGAGGACCGTGGTGAACACGTCGCCCGCCGACCCCGGCGCCGTCCCCGCCGGCGCGGTCGTGCCCGCCTGCGTCGCCTCGGCGCGCGCCCGGGCGCGTCGGCGCAGCGCGTCGTAGTCGACCTTCCCGCTGGCCGTGCGCGGCGTCGGGCCGGTGTCGGTGAGCACCGCGCCGGCGGGCAGCCCCGACAACCGGACGACCAGCGCGGCCGCCGCCGCGGCGTCGCCCTCCGACGCGTCGGCGAGGCCGAGCACCACCCCCTCGTCGTCGCCCGTCACGACCGCGTCGTGGCCCGCCTCGGCGAGCGCGCCCTCGAGGCGCTCGAGGTCGATGCGCAGCCCGAACGGCTTCACGAAGCGGGCGCGCCGCCCCACGATGGTGTAGAGATCGGCGGTCGCGTCGTAGCGGGCGAGATCCCCCGTCGCCAGCGCCTCCAGCGTCGCGCCGAGGGCGAGATCGTCCGGTGTCGTCGCGTAGCCGAGCATCACGTTCGGGCCGCGGTAGACGAGCTCGCCGACGTCGGGCGGCTGATCGGGCACGGGGCGCAGCTCGAAGCTGCCGCCCGGGATCGGTCGCCCGATCGACTCGGGGTGCTCGAACGCCAGGGCCGGGGGCAGGTAGGCCATGCGTGCCGTCGCCTCGGTCTGGCCGTACATGACGAAGAGCTCCGCACCCCACTGCGCGCAGCGCTCGGCCCACGCCTTCACCCGTGCCGGCGCCATCCGCCCTCCCGCCTGGGTGAGGAAGCGCAGGGTCGGCACCGCCACGATCTCGGGCCCCGCCCGGTCGAGCAGCTCGAACGTGTGCGGCACGCCCGCGACGTTGGTGACGCCGTGCTCGCGCATCGCCGCGGCGAAGCAGGGGTCGACCACCGACGCCGACGTGACGACCACGCTGGCGCCGGCGAACAGGTGCGAGTGCAGCACCGACAGCCCGTAGCAGTAGTGCAACGGCAACGAGGTGATGCCGCGGTCGGCGGGCGTGAGCCCCAGGTACTCGGCGATCGCCGCGGCGTTGGCGCGCAGGTTCTCGTGGGACAGCCGCACGAGCTTGGGCGCGCCGGTCGAACCGGACGTGCTCAGCAGCAGGGCGAGGTCGGGGTGCAACGTCCGCGTGGGCGGCGCCGTGCGGCGGTGCTCGACCGCGACCCCGTCGGCAGTGCGCACCACGGCGTCGGCGTCCCAGTGCGCCGCCAGCTCCTCCTCGTGGCTGCCGGTGAGCAACGGCACGTGGCCGGCGTCGAGCAGGCCGAGGTACGTCGCCACGGCGTCGATCGTGTTCGACATCGCCACGACGACGAGTGCGCGCGCCGGCAGGCCCAGGCCGGCCACCAGCTCCCTGGCACGCGCGGCGAGCTCGTCGCGCGTGAGGGTCACGTCGCCGGCGACCAGGGCCGGTGCCGAGCGGTCACCGCCGAGCAGGGCGCTCGCGATCGTCTCCCTCGTCGTCACCGGCACGGCGACGCAATGTAAAGCATCCTTACATCGATGCGCCAAGGTCGGTCGCCGCAACGTGGTCTGGACGGCGAACGTGCTCTACAGTGCCGACCTTGATGCTTCCCTTCGGTTCGCCGCGCCCGCGTCGGCACGGTCGCGTCGCGATCGCCGCGCTCGGCGCCGCCACCCTGCTCGTCAGCGCCTGCGGTGGCGACGACCGCGAGACGCTCACCGTCTACTCCGGCCGCCACTACGGGATCGAGCGGGCGTTCGAGGAGTTCGAGGAGGCCGCCGACGTCAAGGTCGAGTTCCTCACCGGCAACGACGCCGAGCTGCGCGAGCGCATCGAGGCCGAGGGCGACGAGACCGAGGCAGACGTGTACTTCACCGTCGACGCCGGGAACCTGTGGGCCGCCGCGGAGGCCGGCATCTTCCAGCCGCTGCAGTCGGAGGTCCTCGAGGAGGCCGTCCCCGAGGAGCTGCGCGACGCCGAGAACCGGTGGTTCGGTCTCGCCGTGCGGGCGCGCACGATCGTCTACAACACCGAGCTCGTCGACGAGGCCGACGTCCCGACCACCTACGCCGAGCTGGCCGACGAGCGCTACGCCGGGCGGATCTGCCTGCGCAACGCCGACAACGACTACCAGCAGTCGCTCGTCGCCAGCATGATCGCGGCCGAGGGCGAGGAGCGGACCATCGAGATCCTGCGCGGCTGGGCGGCCAACGCCGAGATCTTCGCCAACGACGTCGCCCTGCTGAACGCGATGGCCGCCGGCGCCTGCGAGATCGGCGTCGTCAACCACTACTACCTGGCCCGCATGCTCGAGGAGGACCCCGACGTGCCGATCGGGCTCGTGTGGGCCGAGCAGGACGGCCGCGGCGTGCACGTCAACATCTCCGGCGGCGGGGTGACCCGCTACGCCGACGACGTCGAGCTCGCCCAGCAGTTCCTGGAGTGGGTCGCCACCGAGGGCCAGGACACGCTCGTCGCCGACAACCACGAGTACCCCGCCAACCCGTCCGTCGAGCCCGAGCCGCTGATCGCGGAGCACTTCGGCACCGACTTCAAGCGCGACAGCCTGCGCGCCGACATCCTCGGGTCGCTGAACGCCGACGCGGTGCGGGCGATGGACGAAGCCGGCTTCGGCTGAGGAGCGTGACCACGGCCGTCACCACGCCCCGCGTCGCCACCGACCGCCCGGCCCGGGCCCGGCGGGTGGCCCGACCGGGATGGGTCGCCGCGCCCGTGGCCGTGGCGGTGCTCGCCGTCGTCCCGATCGTGATGCTGGCGAGCAGCGTGCTGCGGCCGGACACGGAGGTGTGGCGGCAGCAGTGGTCGACGCGGCTGCCGGACCAGCTGCTCACCACGCTGGTGCTGACCGGTGGCGTGGTCGCCTGCTCGGTCGTCCTCGGCGTCGGCCTCGCCTGGCTCGTCGGCGCCCATCGCTTCCCCGGGCGCAGCGTGCTCAGCTGGGCGCTCGTGCTGCCGCTGGCGATGCCGGGCTACATCCTCGGCTTCGTCACCACCGCAGTGTTCGGGGTCGCCGGCCCGCTGCAGACGTGGTGGCGCGACCAGTTCGGCCGCGACGCCTGGTTCCCCGAGATCCGCTCGATGTGGGCGGCGGTGCTCACGCTGACGCTCACGCTCTACCCGTACGTCTACCTGCTGGCGCGCGCCGCGCTGCGCGACCAGGCGGCCACCGCCGCCCACGTCGCCCGTTCGCTCGGCGCGTCGCGCGCCGAGACGGCCCGCCGCGTCGTGGTGCCGATGCTGCGCCCGGCGATCGCCGCCGGGGCGGCCATCGTCGCGATGGAGACGCTCACCGACTTCGGGACGGTCCGCTACTTCGACCTGGAGACGGTCACGGTCGGGGTGTTCCGCATCTGGCGCGGCACCTACGACCGCGACGCGGCGAGCGAGATCGCCACGCTCGTGCTCGGGCTCGCCATGCTGGCCATCGCGCTCGAGCGGCTGCTGCGCGGCCGGGCCCGGTTCGGCGAGGCCGCGGGCGCGGCCGAGACCGCCGAGCCGGTGCAGCTGCGCGGGTGGCGTGCCGGCGCCGCGACGGCCATGGCCGGCGCGGTCGTCGTGTTGGCCTTCGTGGCCCCGTGCGCCCGGCTCGTCACGTGGGCGCTCGCCGAGCAGCGCAGCGCGCGCGGCACGCCGATGCTCGAGCGCTACGCCGAGTTCCTCGGCAACAGCCTCACGCTGACGGCCGTCACCGTGGGCCTGTGCGTGCTCGCCGCGGTCGTCCTCACCAATGCCCGCCGGGTCACCCCCTCCCCCGTCGTGCGCGGCGCGGCGCGCGCCAGCATCGTCGGCTACGCCGTGCCCGGCCCGGTCGTGGCGATGGGCGTGATCCTCGCCCTCGTCGCCCTCGACGAGGCGCTCGAGGGGGCCGGCCTCGACCTCCCGGGCGTCGCGGCGACCGGCTCGTTCGTCGCCCTCGCCTACGCCTATGCCATCCGCTTCCTCGCCCCGGGCGTCACGACGATCGACTCGGGGCTCCAGCAGGTGCCCGCCGAGGTCACCGCGTCGGCGCAGTCGCTCGGTGCCGGCCCGTTGCGCGTGCTGTGGCGCGTCCACCTGCCCCTGGCCCGCACCAGCGTGCTCACCGCCGCCATCCTCGTCGGCGTCGACGCGCTGAAGGAGCTGCCGATCGCCTACCTCCTGCGGCCCGTCGGCTTCGACACGCTCCCGGTGTGGGTGTACGACCTGGCATCGGAGTCGCGCTTCGAGCAGGCCGCCCTGCCAGCCTTGACGATCATCGCCGTCGCCCTCGTCCCCGTCGCCCTCCTCAGCCGTCACCTCGACGGCCGGATCCGGCCATGAGCGACGCCGTCCTGGTCATGCGCGGCGTGCGCAAGCGCTACGGCGCGGTGACCGCGGTCGACGGCGTCGACCTGACCGTCAGCGACCACGAGATCGTCGCCCTCGTCGGCCCGAGCGGTTGCGGCAAGTCCACACTGCTACGCCTCGCCGCCGGGCTCGCCGCCGTGGACGACGGGACGATCCACATCGGCGGCGAGCTCGTCGACGACGGCACCCGGCGCGTCGAGCCCGAGCACCGCCACACCGGGCTGGTGTTCCAGGAGCACGCCCTGTTCCCCCACCTCACCGTCGCCGAGAACATCGCCTTCGGGCTGCGCGACGTCCCCCGGCGCGATCGGCCCGCACAGTGCGAGCACTGGCTGCGGGTGATCGGGCTGCCCGGGCACGGCGACCGCTACCCGCACGAGCTGTCGGGCGGCGAGCGCCAGCGCGTCGCCCTCGCCCGCGCCCTCGCGCCGGGCCCGCGCGTCGTGCTGCTCGACGAGCCCTTCGCCAGCCTCGACCCGAACCTGCGGACCCGCCTGCGCGCCGACATCGTCACGATCCTCCGCACCACGGGCACCCCGACGCTCTTCGTGACCCACGACCAGGGTGAGGCGCTGTCCGTCGGCGACCGCGTGGCGGTGATGCGCGCCGGGCGCATCGAGCAGGTCGGCACCGCGTACGAGGTGTTCCACCGTCCGGCGACGCAGTTCGTCGCCGGGTTCATGGGCGAGGCGTCGTTCCTGCCGGTGCGGGCCGGCGGCACCGAGCTCGGTCCGCTCGATGTCGCCGCGCCCGACGGCGCCCTGCTCGTCGTGCGGCCCCACGCCGTCGAGCTGGAGGCCGACACCGCCGAGCACGCCACGAAGGCGACGGTGATCGACGGCGAGTTCCAGGGCCCGACCTGGACCTACACGTTGCGGCTCCCGAGCGGCTGCGAGCTGCGTGCCCAGGTCCCGTACACCGTGGAGCTGACCCCCGGTGAGGTCGTGCGCGTGCGGCTGCGCCCCGGCGAGCACGCGGTCGTGCCGCCCGAGTGACCTCATCGCGGCACGGACTCACCTGAACAGCTCGGTGCCCTCCAGGTAGCCGGGCTCGAGCAACGTGGTCTCCGGCGAGGCCGCGGCCACCGCCTCGCGCAGCGGGGCCATCTCGGTCGGCACGGAGAAGCCGGGCAGCCAGTCGTCGTGGTGGCTGAACAGCAGCTGCCGGGGTCGCAGGATGCCGGCCTGGCGGGCGACGAAGTCGGCGAGCGACCCCTGGATCGGCTCGCCGTCCACGTTCCCCCGGCCCGCCGCGGCGAGGATCGCCACGTCCGGGTGCACGTCGTCGAGGATGCCCGTCCAGTGCCCGGACGTGTCCTGGAACAGCAGCGAGCCCTCGGGCGTCTCGAACAGGTACAGCAGCGCCCCGCCGTCGCCGCGTGGGCTGTGCCCGACCGACGTCGCCGCGAGGTGCTCCACCGCCTCGGGTGACAGCGCGGTGCGCAGGTAGCGGTTGAGCTCCTGCAGGCGCTCGCGCTGCTCCTGCCACGTCAGGCCGAGGTCGCCGATGCAGGCGACGTCGCTCTGCACCATCCCGAGGTGCGACCAGACGCAGCTGTGCAGGCTGGGCAGCACGCGGACGATCACGTCGTCCGACAGCCGGATCCGCTCGCCGCCGGACACGCAGATCATCCGCTCCGGCGGCACCCCCGCCGCCTCCATCACCCGGACGGTCTCGTAGCTGCCGATCAGCGTCGCGCCGGTGTTGGCGATGATCCGCTCGGCGCCGGCGAGGTGGTCGAAGTGGGCGTGGCCGACCACGATCCAGTCGCACTCGTCGATGTCGTCGGCGGTCAGGCCGGTGCCGGCCGCCCCCGGGGCGCGGTCGATGTAGGCGTCGAGGAAGATCGTCAAACCCGACGTGCGCAGCCGGAACGTCGCGCAGCCGTACCAGTCGAGCGTCGCCATCGGCGCGGCACCGTAGCCCCCGCCGCACGGCTCCCCGAGCGTCGGCGCGCCGCGCGGATAGCCTCGAACGCCGTCATGGCGCACGAGTTCATCTACACGAGCTACAAGCTCTCCCGGTTCTACCCGCCCGACAAGACGGTGCTGGAGAACATCTCGCTGTCGTTCTATCCGGGCGCCAAGATCGGGGTGATCGGGGCCAACGGCGCCGGCAAGTCGAGCCTGCTCAAGATCATGGCCGGCCTCGACGACGGCTACACCGGCGAGGCCCGCCTCACCCCCGGCTTCACCGTCGGGTACCTGCCCCAGGAGCCGCAGCTCGACCCGAACAAGGACGTCAAGGGCAACGTGATGGACGGCGTCGCCCCGATCCAGGCCCTCATCGACCGCTACAACGAGGTGATGGCGATGTGGGCCGAGCCGGACGCCGACTACGAGAAGATCGGTGCCCTCCAGGCGGAGCTCGAGGACAAGATCGCCGCGGCGGATGCCTGGTCGCTGGAGCGCAACGTCGAGATCGCCATGGACGCGCTGCGCTGCCCGCCCGACGACGCCGACGTGACCAAGCTCTCCGGCGGCGAGCGACGCCGTGTCGCGCTGTGCCGGCTGCTGCTCAGCCGCCCCGACCTGCTGCTCCTCGACGAGCCGACGAACCACCTCGACGCCGAGAGCGTCGAGTGGCTGGAGCGCTTCCTGCAGGAGTACCCGGGCACCGTCGTGGCGATCACCCACGACCGCTACTTCCTCGACAACGTCGCCCAGTGGATCCTGGAGCTCGACCGCGGCAAGGGCTACCCGTTCGAGGGCAACTACTCGGCATGGCTCGAGCAGAAGCAGGAGCGCCTGGCCCGCGAGAAGAGCCGTGACGAGGCCCGCCGGCGGACCCTGGAGCGCGAGCTCGAGTGGGTGCGGATGGCACCCAAGGCCCGCCAGGCCAAGAGCAAGGCCCGCCTCGCCGCCTACGACCGCCTGCAGGCCGAGGCCGAGGCCGCCCGAGCCGAGGACCAGCGCCTCGAGATCGCCATCCCGCCGGGGCCGCGCCTCGGCGACACGGTGATCGAGGTCGAGCACCTGCGCAAGGGCTACGGCGACCGCCTGCTCATCGAGGACCTGTCGTTCTCGCTGCCGCGGGCCGGCATCGTCGGCGTCATCGGTCCCAACGGCGCCGGCAAGACGACGCTGTTCCGCATGCTCACCGGCCAGGAGCAGCCCGACGCCGGCACGATCAAGATCGGTGACACGGTCAAGCTGAGCTACGTCGACCAGACCCGCGACAGCCTGAACCCGGACAACACCGTCTACGACGAGATCACCGGCGGCGTCGACCACCTGAAGGTCGGCAACCGGGAGATCCACGGGCGGGCGTACGTCGCCAGCTTCAACTTCAAGGGCGCCGACCAGCAGAAGCGGGTGGGCGACCTGTCCGGCGGCGAGCGCAACCGGGTGCACCTGGCCAAGCTGCTCAAGTCCGGCGGCAACGTGCTGCTGCTCGACGAGCCGACGAACGATCTCGACGTCGACACGCTGCGGGCGCTGGAGACGGCGCTGGAGAGCTTCCCCGGCTGCGCCGTGGTGATCAGCCACGACCGCTGGTTCCTCGACCGCATCGCCACTCACGTGCTGGCGTTCGAGGGCGACAGCCAGGTGCGCTGGTTCGAGGGCAACTTCTCCGAGTACGAGGCCTGGCGCCGCAAGGAGTTCGGCACCGCCGCAGACCAGCCGCGCCGCATCAAGTACAAGAAGCTCGCCTCATGAACCACGCGGAGGCGGTGCCGGCCGGCCCGCGAGCGCCAGCGAGCGGACGGCAGACGGGGTCTGGGGGCGCAGCCCCCAGCGCAACACGGCACCGCCGCAGACCAGCCGCGCCGCATCAAGTACAAGAAGCTCGCCTCGTGCGCGCTGCACGGCCCAGGGCGCAGGGCTGACGGGTCGTCGGCGAGGGACCGCGTGCGAGAAGCTGGCGCCATCGACGAGGAGCAGACCCCCCAGGAGACGGATGCCGAGCTGGCCGTCCGCCTGGCGACGCAGGCCGGGCGGGGCCTCGTGGCCCTGCGCGAGCGGTTGATGGCCGAGGGCGCCCACACGTGGCAGGTGATGGACGGCGGGGACACCGCGAGCCAGCGGTTCATCGCCGACGAGCTGCGCCGGTTGCGCCCGGACGACCCGATCCTCTCCGAGGAGGGCCTCGAGGACCCGCGCCGCTTCACCCTCGACCGGGTGTGGATCATCGACCCGCTCGACGGCACGCGCGAGTACGGCGAGCCCGGCCGAACGGACTGGGCGGTGCACGTCGCGCTGTGGGACCACGGCAGGTTCGCGGCGGCCGCGGTGGCCCTGCCAGCGCTGGGCGTGACGTTCGCCGCGGACCCGCCTCCGGTGCTGCCCGAGGTGCACCGGGAGCGGCCGATCCTCGTCACGTCGCGCTCGCGGGCGCCGTACGCGGCGGCGATCGTCGCCCGCGCGCTCGACGCCCAGGCGGTCCGCCTCGGCTCGGCGGGCGCCAAGGCGATGTCGGTCGTCACCGGCGAGACCGACATCTACGTCCACGACGGCGGCATGTACCAGTGGGACTCGGCGGCACCGGCCGCGGTCGCGCTCGCGGCGGGGCTGCACGTCAGCCGCCTCGACGGCTCGCCCATCGTCTACAACGGCCGCGACCCGTGGCTGCCCGACCTCATCGTGTGCCGCAAGGAGTGGGCCGAGCCGGTGCTGCAGGCGCTCTGGGGGTAGCCATGGAGCTGCGCGCGACGCGCTACGAGGTCGACGGCCACGTCGCCACGGTGTGGTTGCACCGCCCGCACCGGCACAACGCCTGGACCGGGCGGATGCACGCGGAGTACCGCTGGATCCTCGCCCGCCTCGCCGAGGACGAGGCGATCCGCGCCGTGGTCGTGACCGGCACCCCGCCGGCGTTCTGCGTGGGCGGTGACGCCGAGGCGCTCGCCGGCCACGCCGAGCGCGGCGCCTACGACGACGGCCTGCGCGGCGAGCTGGCGACACCCGGCTACGGCGTGCGCCCCGAGTACGACCACGACTTCGCGTTCCAGTTCGCCCTGCCGTACGCGCTCGTCGCCGCGGTCAACGGCGCCGCGGCCGGCGTCGGGCTGGCGGTCGCCCTGTGCTGCGACCTGCGCTTCGTGAGCGCCACCGCGAAGATCACGACCGCCGCGCCGAAGCTCGGGCTGCCCGCCGAGTACGGGATGAGCTGGGTGCTGCCGCGGCTCGTCGGGGTCACGCGCGCCGCCGATCTGCTGCTGTCGGGCCGGGTGGTCACCGGTGCGGAGACGGCCGACTGGGGCCTGTGGAACGACGTGCTGCCCGACGGCGACGCCACGTTGGCGGCGGCGCAGGACTACGCCAGGACCCTCGCGACGACCGTCGGCCCGAACGCGCTGCGCACGACGAAGCGCCAGCTCTACGACGACCTGTTGACGAACGACGTCGGTGCGGCCCTGCAGGAGGCCCGCCGCCTCCTCGCCGAGGCGATGACCACCGCCGAGTACCGCGAGGGTGTCGCCGCCTTCCGCGAGCGCCGCCCACCCCGCTTCTGACGGCCCGTCCGCGCATCTGACGCGACTTTGGTCCGCTCTGCGGACCAAAGTCGCGTCAGAAGTGTCGTGAGCACCACCCGTCGCCTCGGCGAGGCGGGACTGGGTACATTCCGCCGATGCGCATCGGACTGAACGGTGGGGCGGGGACGATCGAGCGGATGATCGAGCAGGCCCGCCAGGCGGAGGCCGACGGCTTCTCCTCCCTGTGGTACCCCAGTGCGGTCGCCGGCGACCCGGTCGCCCCGATGGCGGTGATCGGCCGGGAGACGGCGTCGATCGAGCTCGGCACCGCGGTGTTGCAGACGTACACGGCGCACCCGCTGCTGCAGGCGAACCGGGCGCTCGCCGCGGCGATGGCGATGGGCCGTGCCGGGTTCACGCTCGGCATCGGTCCCTCGCACGCCCCGGTGATCGAGGGCATGTACGGCATGTCGTACGCGACACCCGGTCGGCACACCGAGGAGTACGTGCGGATCGTCGCCGGCCTGCTGCGCGGCGAGACGGTCGACCACACCGGCGCGGAGCTCACGCTGCGCGGCGTGCCCGCGCAGCCGCCGGCCCAACCCGTCGGGCTGCTCGTCGCGGCGCTGGCGCCGCGGCTGCTGCGCGTCGCCGGCAGCCTCGCCGACGGCACGATCCTGTGGATGGCCAACGCCCGGGCGGTGGAGACCCACGTGGTGCCGCACATCACCAAGGCCGCCGCCGACGCCGGCCGGCCCGCGCCGCGGATCGTCGCCGGGCTCCCGGTGGCGGTGTGCGACGACGTGGCCCAGGCCCGTGCCGTCGCGGCCGCGCAGTTCAGCATCTACGGCCAGCTGCCGAACTACCAGCGGATCCTCGCCCACGGCGGCGTCGACGGCCCGGCGGACGCGGCGATCGTCGGCGACGAGGCGTCCGTCGCGGCGCAGCTGCAGTCCCTCGTCGACGCCGGCGCGACCGACGTCTGGGCGGCGATCTTCCCCGTCGGCGACGACGCCGCGGCGTCCCGACGCCGGACCCGCGCCCTGCTCAAGGAGCTCGCCGCGTCCTGACGCGACGCGCCCGCCCCACGTGTTTCTGACGCGACTTCGGTCCGCTCAGCGGACCGAAGTCGCGTCAGATGTGCGGGAGGTGGGTCGGCGGGGACGCATCGTCGCCTGGGCGTCCTCGTCGCGGATCAGCACGAAGGCGAGGATCGCCGCCGTCAACGCCAGGCCGACGCACACGGCGAACGTCCAGTGGTAGCCGGTGAGCGCCCGCTCGGGGTCGGCGGGCGCGGCGCTCAGCGTCGTGAAGCTCGCCAGCACCGTGGCGACGAGGGCGACGCCGATCGACGTCGCCATCTGCCGCTGCGTCGCGAAGATCGCCGACGCCCGACCGTTGTCGGCGGGCGCGATCTGGGCGTAGCTCGCCGCCTGCGAGGCGACGAAGCAGAAGCCCATGGCGAAACCACGCAGGAAGATCAGGATGCGGATCCACCAGTAGTCCGTCTCCAGCCCGACGGCGAGGAAGCCGGCCATCACGACGGCCCCGCCGAGCATCCCGCCGACCATCAGCCGGCGCGGACCGACGTACGGATAGAGCCGCCCGGCGATCTGCGACGACGCGAGGATGCCGATCGCCTGCGGGAACGTGGTGAGACCGCTCTCCAGCGGGTTCAGGCCGCGCAGACCCTGCAGGTACAGCGGCAGCACGAACGTGAGGCCGATGAAGCTGGCCATGCCGCTGGCCATCACCACGTTGGTCGCCCGGAACAGCCGCAACTTCAGCAGACGCAGGGCGAGCATCGGGTGGGGCTTGTGCGTCTCGACGTACACCAAGAGGGCGAACGCGACGACGCCGCCGATGCCGAGCCCCGTCACCCAGGGGTTCGTCCACCCGATGCGCGGCCCCTCGTTGAGGGCGTAGGCGATCGACGCCAGCCCGAAGCCCGACAGCACGAACCCGGGGAGGTCGAACGGCCCGGCGGTCGGCTCGCGGTGCTCGCGGAGGTAGCGCAGGCCGAACGCCATCGCCACGATCCCGATCGGGACGTTGACGAAGAAGATCCACCGCCACCCGATCGTCTCGGTGAGCAACCCGCCGACGATCGGACCGAGCGCGGGTGCGGCAAGCGTCGGGATCATCACGATCGTCGACGCCCGGGCGCGCTCGATCGGTGGGAACGCCCGGAACAGCATGGCCGTGCCGACCGGGGTGAGCATCCCACCGCCGACGCCCTGCACCACGCGGAACGCGATGAGCTGGCCGATCGACTGGGCGAACCCGCACAGGACCGACCCGCCGACGAACAGGCCGAGCGCGGTCAGGAACACCCGCTTGGTGCCGTAGCGGTCCCCCATCCAGCCGCTCGCCGGGATCCACACCGCGAGTGACAGGGTGTAACCGAGCACGATCCACTCGATCGCCTCCGTGCGGAAGTCGGCGCCGATGGTCCGCAGGGCGACGTTGACGATCGTGACGTCGATGAGGTCGAGGAACAGGGCCGACACGAACACGGCGGCGACGACGTACTTGTAGGCGACGTCGCGGCCGAGCATCCGCACCGGCGGCTCCCCGGCGGCGATCGCCGCGGCAGCAGCAGCCGCTGCGGTGGCGGTGCGCTCGGCCCGGGGCCCCGGTGCGCCGCTGACGTCGTCGACCTCGTCGGCGAACGTCCCATCTGTCACGTCCGCCGACGGTACGTCACGGCATCGCCGACCGCCCATCCGGGGCCGTGCCCGGCATGCTGGGACGGTGCCGACGCCCGCCGACCTCGCCTGGGGTGCCTTCGCTGAAGACGCGCCGTGGGTCCTCGACCGCGACGCGATCGCGTGGTCGGCGGAGGCCGAGTCGCTGCGCCGGCGGGCGCGGGCACAGGTCCCGGCGCTGATCACGCCGCGGCGCCTCCCGCCGGGCCGCCGCGGCCTCGCCGTCGTCACCCGGCTCGGGGCTGCTGTCGTGCCGTGGCTGTGGCGGCGCAGGCGCGGCAAGGTGGCCGGCGCGGCGAGCACCGCCGAGCTCTCCCGGCGCCTCCGCCTGGCCGCCGAGGCACTCGGGCCGACGTTCATCAAGCTCGGCCAGATCATCAGCTCCGGCGAGGGGCTGTTCCCGCCCGAGCTGGTCGAGGAGTTCAAGCGCTGCCGCGACCAGGTGCCGGCCGAGTCGTTCGACGTCGTGCGCCGCACCGTCGAGACCGACCTCGGACGCCCGCTCGGCGAGGTGTTCGCGGCCTTCGACGAGGAACCGATCGCGGCCGCCTCCATCGCCCAGGTGCACGCCGCCCGCCTCCGCAGCGGCGAGGACGTTGTGGTGAAGGTGCAACGACCGGACGTGAGCCGCCTCGTGCACACCGACCTGCGGGCGATGGCGTGGCTCGCGCCCCACCTCGTCGGCCGGATCCCGGTGGCCGCGCTGGCGAACCCACCGGCGCTCGTGGAGCTGTTCGCCGACACGATCGTCGAGGAGCTCGACTTCCGCATCGAGGCGGCGAACATGCTCGACGTCGCGGCGATGCTCCACGACCTCGGCCAGACCGGCTACGTGGTCCCCCGCCCGCACCCGCAGCTCGTCACCCGTCGCGTGCTCGTGATGCAGCGGCTCGAGGGCTTCCGCTTCGACGACGTCGCCGGCATGCGCGAGGCCGGCGTCGACACCGAACAGGTCGTGCGCACGCAGATGATCGCCCTGCTCGAAGGGGCGATGATCACCGGCGTCTTCCACGGCGACCTCCACGGCGGCAACCTGCTGGTGCTGCCGGACGGGCGCACCGGACTGCTCGACTACGGGATCGTCGGGCGGCTCTCCACCGAGCGCCGCGTGGCCTTCCTGCGCCTGATGGTGGCCGCCACCACCAACGACCTCGGCGGACAGATGGCGGCGCTGCGCGACCTGGGCGCGCTGCCGCCGGACACCGACCTGCGCGCCGTGATCCGGGACCTCGGTCTCGACCAGCCCCCGGTCGACCCCACGACCCTGACCGGCGACCAGATGGTCAAGGAGGTGCAGCGCGTCGTGAAGGGGCTGCTCGGCTACGGGGCGCGGATGCCGAAGGAGCTGATGCTCTACGTGAAGAACCTCGTGTTCCTCGACGGCGCCATCGCCCGCCTGGCCCCCGACCTGGACGTGCTGGCCGAGATCGCCAACATCTCGGTGCTCTTCGCCCAGCGCCACGGCGCCCAGCTCGGGCGCGAGCTCGGCATCGGCTCGGTCGACCGGCTGCAGGTCGACCTCGGCGGCGTGAAGGCCGGGTTCGGGCTCGACCCCGGCGTGGAGCGGTTGACCCACCGCGAGCTGCAGGCCCGCCGCGCCCTGATCCAGCAGCGGATGCGCGAGCGCTGACGCGCCGCAGCGGCGAGTGCCCGGCACTCGCCGCTGCCGACCGATCGCCCGGGGAGCGGTTCAGTTGACCTTGACCACCTCGACGTCGTACGTGACGTCGCCGGGGTCGACCGTCGCCTTGTCCCAGCCGGCTCCCCCGAGCACGGTGTCGGGGGCGTTGGCCTCGGTGGAGTCGGAGATCAGGATGTCGTCACCGTCGCCGCCGTGGAGGTAGTTGACGCCGCGGTCACCGACGAGGGTGTCCTTGCCGGCACCGCCCAGGAGCACGTCGTGGTCGTCCCCACCCTCGAGGAAGTCGTCGCCGTCCTCGCCGTACACGATCATCCGCTTCTCGTTCTGCGTGACCCGGTCGTTGCCCCGGCCCGCGTAGACCGTGACGACGCCGTGGCCCCAACCACCCCGGATGCTGTCGTCGCCGTCGCCGGCGTACACCGTGACGCCGGTGTACCCGCCGACGAAGATGATGTCGTCGCCACAGGTGCCGTGCACGACCTGGTTGTCGTACTGGGCATGGATCACCGCGCCGGCGCACGGCGTCTTGAAGTCCGCCGCGACGCTGCCGCTGGCCACGCCGGCCGCACCGGCGACGAGGAGGCCGCCCAGGGCGAGGGCCGCACGGCGGGTCCGACGGGGGATGAGGATGCGCTGCATCGTGATTCCTTTCATGGTCAGATCTCGTCGTGTGCTGTCGACGGTGACCACGATGGACGGCCCGGGCTCCGGTGTCGTCAGGGTCGGCACCCTGAACTTCGCTGCGCAACGACCCTGATCCGACGCGTGCGTTCCCCCGGCGCGACGCGCCGGACGGGGTGCTCGTCGTCGATGCCCGCCGGCCGCCGACCCGGCGACGGATCCGCGAGCGCCGACGCGCGACGGAGGCGAGCGCTCACTCGCGCTCGCCTCCGCGTGGATGCTCGGCGTGGCCGAGCCGGCGTCACTGCTTGACGGTCACGGCCTCGATGCCGACCGTCGTGTCGCCCGGATCGATCGTGGCCACGTCGTAGCCGGGACCGCCGGCGAGGTGGTCGGGCGCCCCCTGCTCACCGGAGACGGAGAAGATCGTGTCGTCGCCCTCGCCGCCGTCGATGGTGTTCTTGCCGAGGTTCCCGAAGATCAGGTCGTTGCCGCCCTGGCCGTAGATGTAGTCGTCGCCCCAAGCGGCGCGGACGACGTCGTCACCCTCCCCGGCGAACACGATGAGCTGCTTGTCGTACGCCGACACGCCGATCTCGTCGTTCCCGTTGCCGGCGTGGATCGTGACCCGACCGGTGCCCCAGCCGGCGTGGATCTTGTCGTTGCCGTCGCCGGCGAAGATGGTCACCTCGGTGTGCTCGCTCACGAAGATGTGGTCGTCGCCGCACGTGCCGTGGACCGTGGTGTTGTCCTGCGTCACGTAGATCGTCTTGCCGGTGCACGGTGCCTGCTTGAAGTCCGCCGCGACGCTGCCGCTGGCCACGCCGGCCGCACCGGCGACGAGGAGGCCGCCCAGGGCGAGGGCCGCACGGCGGGTCCGACGGGGGATGAGGATGCGCTGCATCGTGGTTCCTTTCATGGTCAGATCTCGTCGTGTGCTGTCGACGGTGACCACGATGAACGACCCCGGCGTCCCTGTCGTCAGGGTCGGTACCCTGAACTTCGCTGCGCAACGACCCTGACGGGACGCGTACGCTCCCCGGCGTGTCCATGGTGGAGGACGCGCTCCTCGAGCGTGACGAGGAGCTCGCCCAGCTCGACAGCGTCATCGATCGCGCGGCGGCGGGCTCGGGCGCGGTGGTCGTCGTGGAGGGCCCGGCCGGCATCGGCAAGACCCGGCTGCTCGCGACGGCTCGCGACGCCGCGCGGCGACGCGGGTTCCTCGTCGCCCGTGCCTTCGGCAGCCGCCTCGAGCAGGAGTTCCCGTTCGGCGCGGTGCGCCAGCTGTTCGAGCCGCTGCTCGCCGCCCGACGGGACGCTCCGGCACTCTTCCAGGGCGCCGCGGCGACGGCGGCGACGGTGTTCGACGGCCGCGCCCACGAGTCCGTCGGCGACGCCCCCGGCGCGGTCCTCCACGGCCTCTACTGGCTGACCGTGGGCCTGCTCGACGAGGGCCGCCCGCTCGCCATCGTGTGCGACGACGCCCACTGGTTCGACGCCCCGTCGTTGCGCTTCCTCGCCTACCTGGCGCCGCGGATCGGCGAGCTCGCGGCCGCCCTCGTCGTCGGCACCCGCCCACCGGAACCCGGCCCGGAGGGCGAGCTCGTGGCCCGCCTGGCCGCCGACCCCACGCACCACGTGCTGCGCCCGCGCCCGCTCAGCGAGGAGAGCGTGAGCACGCTGGTGCGCGCCGCCCTGCAACGGTCCGCGGACGCCGAGCTCTGCGACGCCATCGCCCGGCTCAGCCGCGGCAACCCGTTCTACGTGTCCGAGCTCGTCCGCGCCGCGCGGCGCGCCGGCGGCGACGGCGACCGCGAGCGGCGTGCGGACGAGCTGGCCCAGCTCACGGCGGAGGCAGCGGTCCGCTCACGCATCAACGACCTCTCGCCGGACGCCCTCGAGGTCGCCCGCGCGGTCGCCGTGCTCGGCCATGACGCGCACGTCCGCCACGTCGCGGCGCTGACCGGGCTGGACGTCGACACCGTCGGGCTCGCTGCGGATCGGCTGCTGCGCGCCGAGGTCCTCGGCCCTGATCGCCCACTGGCCTTCGTGCACCCGCTCGTGGCGACCGCCGTGTACCAGGGGCTGCTCCCCGGTGAGCGCTCGGCGTGGCACCGCCGGGCGGCGTCCGTGCTGGCGGCCGACGGGGCGCCGCCGGATCGCCTGGCTGCTCACGTGGTGGCGACGGAGCCGGCCGGCGACCCTGCGGCGGTGGACGTGCTCGTCGCGGCGGCCCGTCAGGCCGCGCGCCAGGGCGCCACGGAGGTCGCGATCACGTTGCTCCGGCGCGCCCTCGCCGAGCCACCGCCGGCGGCGGCGCGCCCGGGGATCATGCTCGAGCTCGGCGCGGCGGAGTCGCTGGTCTTCGACGAGGGCGCGATCGAGCACCTCGGCGCGGCACTCGAGGCGACGCCGCCCGGCGCGCACCGCGTCACCCTCGCCGTCGCCCGCGCCGTGGCGCAGGCGGCGGCTGGACGCGCCGCGGAGGCCGTCGCCGGGCTGCGTTCGCTCGACGTCGGCGACGACGAGGCGCTCCGCCTGCGGCGGATCGCCGGGCTGGCCCTCGTCGGGTCGTCGAACCACGACGCCGCCAGCATGATCCGTGGCGAGCTCGACGAGCTGTGCACGCGCGTCGGCCGCGACACCGAGGCGTCACCCGACGTGCTGGGCGTCCGCGCCTACGTCGGTGCGTGCCGTGGCGAACCGGTCGACCACTGGGTCGACATCGCCCGGCGCGCCCTCGCCGCGGTCGACCCGCACGCGCCCACGTTGCCGATCTGGTTCCACCTGCCGCTCGCCGCGCTGATCATGGCCGACCGCGACGACGAGGCGACCGCGGTCATCGAGTCGCACCTCACGTCGGTCCGCCGCTCGGGTGCCCCGGCGCTCGTCAGCATCGTCCTGTTCCTGCGCGCGCTGATCGCGCTGCGCGCGGGGGAGCTCGACGACGCCGGGACGGATGCCGACGCGGCGCTCGAGCTGTGCCTCACGCACGGCATGCACTTCCTCCTCGCCGGTCCCCTCGCGATCGCCGTCGAGGTGCGCCGCGAGCGTGACGAGCTCGGCGCCGCCGACGAGCTGCTCGCCGAGCACGACCGGCCGGGGCTGGACGAGCGGTCGGTGTTCGGGCTGTTCCTCGTGTTCGCCCGGGCTCGCCTGCGCGGTGCCGAGGAGCGCTGGGACGAGTGCTTCGCCGACCTGCACCGCGGCCTCGCGCTCGCCGAGGCGCTCGGTTGCCCGTCGCCGGGCCTGATCACGTGGCGCACCAACCTCGCGTTCGCGCTCGCCCTGTCGCGCCGGCGCACCGGGGCGGCCGAGCTCGCCCGGGAGGGGCTGGCCGAGGCGGAGCGGTTCGGCGCGCCGCGCCCGATCGCCGAGGCCAAGCGGGCGCTGGCGATGGCCGACCCCGCGGCCGGCGCCGGCCTGGCGCGGGAGGCCGCCGACACGTTCGCCGGGCTCGGCGCCCGCCTCGAGGAGGCCCGCTCGCGGATCGCCGCGTCGCTGAGCGCCGAGGTGATGGGCACGCCTGCCGCGGCCGAGGCGATCGCCGACGGGCTGTGGCTCGCCGAGCGCAGCGGCGCCCGGCGGCTGGTCACCGTCGCCACCGCCATGCTGCGCGCCCTCGGACCGGACGCCAAGCGGCGGCCGGTCACGGGCGTCGGCGCACTCACGGCGAGCGAGCGGCGCGTCGCCGCGTTGGTGGCCGCCGGGCGGACGAACAAGCAGGTCGCCCAGGAGCTGTTCATCACCGTCAAGACGGTCGAGACCCACCTCGCCCGCGCGTACCAGAAGCTGGGGATCAGCTCGCGCGCCGAGCTCGCCGATGCCCTGAGCGCCTGAGCCCGGGCCGGTAGCGTCGGAGCCCGTGCGACTGGTGATCGCCCGGTGCTCGGTCGACTACGAGGGCCGGCTCACGGCCCACCTCCCCGAGGCCGTGCGCCTGATCATGGTCAAGGCCGACGGCTGCGTCGCAGTCCACGCCGACGGCGGTGCGTACAAGCCGCTGAACTGGATGAACGCGCCGAACACGCTCGTCACCGAGCCCGGCCTGTGGCGGGTGACGAACCCGAAGGGCGAGCGCCTGACGATCACCCTGCACGAGGTGATCCACGACACGACGTGGGAGCTCGGGGCCGACCCCGGGCTGCAGAAGGACGGCGTCGAGGCCCACCTCCAGGAGCTGCTCGCCGCCAACCCGCAGCGCATCGAGGAGGGGTTCCGCCTCGTCCGCCGGGAGTACCCGACGGCGATCGGTCCGATCGACCTGCTCTGCCGCGACGCCGAGGGCAACGCGGTGGCGGTCGAGGTCAAGCGACGTGGCGAGATCGACGGCGTGGAGCAGCTCACCCGGTACATCGAGCGGCTGCGCCTCGACTCCTCGCTCGGGCCGGTGCGCGGCGTGCTCGTCGCCCAGGTCGTCAAGCCCCAGGCCCGCGTGCTCGCCGAGGCGCGCGGGTTCCGCTGGGTCGAGGTCGACTACGACGAGCTGCGCGGCATGAAGCCCGAGGACCTGCGCCTGTTCTGAGCCGCCGGGCGCCGCGGCCATCGGCTCCTGCCGGTCCCACTACGGTCCGGGGCATGCCGCATCACGTGCGAGGAGTGGTCGCCCGGGCGAAGGGCGAACCGGTCAGCATCGAGACGATCGTCGTGCCCGACCCCGGCCCCGGTGAGGCGCTGGTGCGGGTGCAGGCCTGCGGGGTGTGCCACACCGACCTGCACTACCGGGAGGGCGGGATCAACGACGAGTTCCCGTTCCTGCTCGGCCACGAGGCCGCCGGCATCGTCGAGGCCGTCGGACCCGACGTCACCGCGGTCGCGCCCGGCGACTTCGTGATCCTCAACTGGCGGGCGGTCTGCGGCAACTGCCGGGCGTGCCGGCGCGGCGAGCCGTGGTACTGCTTCGCCACCCACAACGCCACGCAGAAGATGACCCTCACCGACGGCACGGTGCTGTCGCCGGCGCTCGGCATCGGGGCGTTCGTCGAGAAGACGCTCGTCGCCGCCGGGCAGTGCACCAAGGTCGACCCCGCCGCCCCGCCGACGGCCGCCGGGCTGCTCGGCTGCGGCGTGATGGCCGGGCTCGGCGCGGCGATCAACACCGGCAACGTCACCCGCGGCAGGTCCGTCGCCGTGTTCGGCTGCGGTGGCGTCGGCGACGCGGCGATCGCCGGGTCCCGCCTCGCCGGGGCGTCGAAGATCATCGCCGTCGACGTCGACGACCGGAAGCTCGAGTGGGCCAAGGAGTTCGGCGCCACCCACACGTGCAACGCCACCACGACCGACCCGGTCGAGTACATCCGCTCGGTCACGGACGGCTTCGGCGCCGACGTGTGCATCGAGGCGGTCGGCAACCCCGCCGTCTACCGCCAGGCGTTCGAGGCCCGCGACCTCGCCGGCACGGTCGTGCTCGTCGGTGTGCCCCGGCCCGAGGACACCATCGAGCTGCCGTTCCTCGAGTTGTTCGGGCGCGGCGGCGCGCTCAAGTCGAGCTGGTACGGCGACTGCCTGCCGTCGCGGGACTTCCCGATGCTCATCGACCTGTACCTGCAGGGCCGCCTCGACCTCGACCGGTTCGTCAGCGAGACGATCTCGCTGGAGGACGTCGAGGAGGCGTTCCACAAGATGGAGCGCGGCGAGGTGCTGCGCTCGGTCGTGGTGCTGTGATCGAGCTCGTCACCACCGACGGGATCTTCTCGCTCGACGGCGGGGAGTGGGAGGTCACCAACAACATCTGGATCGTCGGCGACGACCGCGAGGTCGTGGTGATCGACGCCGCCCACGACCACCGGCCGATCGTCCAGGCGGTCAACGGTCGGCGGGTGCGGGCGATCCTGCTCACCCACGGCCACAACGATCACATCAACGCGGCGGTGCCGCTGCGCGACGCGGTCGACGCGCCGATCTGGCTGCACGACGCCGACCGGATGCTGTGGGACGTGGTCTGGCCGGGCGAGCAGCCCGATCACGCCACCGAGGCCGGGGAGGTCGTGCGCGTCGGCGGGCACGAGCTGGCCGTCCTGCACACGCCGGGTCACTCCCCCGGCTGCTGCTGCTTCCACGACACCGCCAACGCCACGGTGTTCTCGGGCGACACGCTGTTCTGCGGCGGACCGGGCGCGACCGGCCGCAGCTACAGCGACGAGCCGACGATCCTGCGCTCGATCCGCGATCGCCTGCTGTCGCTGCCCGACGAGACGATCGTCCACACCGGCCACGGCGAGTCGACGACGATCGGCGCCGAGCGCGAGGGCGTCCTCGCCCGCGCCGCCGAGCTCGGCCTCTGACCCCCCGACAGGCGCCCGGACGCGGCATCTGACGCGCGCCAGGTCCGCTGAGCGGACCTGGCGCGCGTCAGACGTGGGGGCCGGCGTCCAGGCGCGCTCAGCAGGTGCGGCCGGGGAACTGCGGGACCACGACGACCCGGTAGGGGGTCGGCTCCCCGTCGGGGCCGGCGTCGGTGAAGAACGTCAGCTGGTTGGCGTCGCGGAACAGCGGCTCGAACTCCTCCACCGGCACCTCGGCGCACTCGTCGGCGTCGGCGAGGCGCACCGGGGCGACGGCCGGCCACTCGACCACCGTCGGCTCGATGCCCTCCTCCGCCGCCGCCTCCGGGTCGGCCGGGGTGGCCCGGATCAGGTACGTCTCGGCGTCGTAGGCCTCCTCGGGTCCGAGCTGGTCCTCGCCGACCGTCGTCGCCAGGTCCGTCATCGCGTTCACGAACTCGAGCAGGTTGGCCCGCGCTGGGTCGTCCTCCCCGCCCTCCGGGTCGAGGCCCAGGGCGTACGCGCGGTGCTCGTAGGTCGCGCCGTTGACGTTGATCGTCACGACCGTGTCGGGCGCGTCGGCGATCTGGTCGTTGCGCGGGTACTCGACCTCGGCGAGCAGGCCGAGCTCGTCGGCCTTCGCCATGAGCTGCTGGACGGCCTCGGGCGTGATCGTGCGCTGCAGCAGGTTCGGCAGCAGCGGGCCGGGATAGATGGCCGGCACCGGGCCGGTCGTCAGCACCCGGTTGTCACCGGTGACCATCGCCACGGGGGTGTTGGCGAAGATCATCTCGACGGGCACGAACCCGCCCTCGTGCGCGACGGAGATCACGACGTCGTCGGCGCCGGTCGGCACCTGGTAGGCCCCGTCGGGCTGCTCGGTGATGTCCCCACCGGGTGCCGACGTCGCCGGCGGGGCCGAGGAGGCCGGCGGGCGCGACTCCTGGCTCGCGGCCGGCGAGTCGTCACCGCAGGCGGCGAGCAGGCCGAGGGGCACGAGCGGCAACAGCAGGGCGATCTTCGATCGGAGGGGGTGGCGCATGCCCCATCTGACGTCGACCGGTCGGCGCCGGTTCCCGCCTCTACGCTCGATCCGGTGCAGCCGATCACGGGTGTCGTCCAGCACTACGCGTGGGGCGACCGCGACTTCATCCCGGCCCTGCTCGGCCGGCAGCCGGACGGGCGGCCGTGGGCCGAGCTGTGGCTCGGCACGCACCCCAACGGCCCCGCCCGCCTCGCCGACGGCCGCCCGCTCCGCGACGTCACCGGCGACCTGCCGTACCTGCTCAAGGTGCTCGCTGCGGCCGAGCCGCTGTCGCTGCAGACGCACCCGACCCGGGCCCAGGCCGAGGCCGGCTTCGCCGCCGGGCGCTACCCGGATCCCCACCCGAAGCCCGAGCTGCTGTGCGCGCTGACGCCGTTCGTCGCGTACTGCGGGGTGCGGCCGGTGGACCGGACGCTCGCCCTGCTCGACGAGCTCGGCGCGACCGCGCTCCGCGCCGTGGTCGCCGCCGACGGCCCGGGTGCCGCGCTGGAGGCCCTCTACCGGGGCCGCCTGCCGGTCGGGCCGGTCGTCGAGGCGGCGACGCGCAGCGAGCGTCCCGAGGCTCGCTGGGTGCGTGACCTCGCCGCCCGCTACCCCGACGAGCCGAGCGTCGCGGCGACGCTGCTGCTCAACCTCGTCGAGCTCGCGCCGGGCGAGTCGATCCAGCTCGGGCCCGGCAACCTGCACGCCTACCTGCGCGGTGCCGGCATCGAGTTGATGGGCCCGAGTGACAACGTGGTCCGCGGCGGGCTCACGACCAAGCCGGTCGACGTCGACGACCTCCTCGCCATCGTCGACCCGACCCCGCTGGCGGACCCGGTCGTCCCGCCGGCGCCGGAGCTGCGCCTGGTCGACACGACGGTGTCGCTGCTGCGACGGGACGGCCCGGCGACGCACGAGGCCACCGCCCACGAGCTCGTGGTCACGACCGACGGGCAGACGGGCTACCTCGCACCCGGGGACGCGCTCGAGGTCCCGGCCGGCGTCACGGCCTACGTCGCGACCTCCACCTGATCCCGGTGCCCGGGTCGGCTCGCCGCGCGCCGGCGTCAGGACGGCGCGAGGCCGGTGCGCTTGCGGATCTCGACGATCTTCTCCGCCGCGTGATTGGCATCGTCGCCCTGCTCGGCGAGCAGCGCATTGCGGTCCTTGGCCGCCTCACGCTCGGCCCGCGCCGTGTCGGCCCGGGCGATCGCCGCCTCGACGCCGTGCTCGTGGATGAACTCGGCCCACTCCACGAGTGCCGGCACCATCTCGTCCTCCGGCACCACGGCGACGTTGCGGCCGCGCACGAACAGGTGCCCGCGCTTGTTGCCCGCGGCGATCCCGAGGTCGGCCTCGCGGGCCTCGCCCGGCCCGTTGACGACGCAGCCCATCACCGCGACCTGGAGAGGGAGCTGACGCTCGCCGAACGCCTCCATCGCCTGCCGGGCGACCTCGATCACGTCGATCTCGGCCCGGCCGCACGACGGACAGGCGATCAGGTCGACGTTCTTGCGCTCGCGCAGGCCGAGCGACTCGAGCAGCTGGCGGCCGGCGCGTGCCTCCTCGACCGGGTCGGCGGTGAGGGAGTAGCGGATCGTGTCACCGATGCCCTCGAGGAGCAGGGTGGCGATGCCGGCCGTGGCCTTGATCAGCCCGCCGGGGGGCGGGCCGGCCTCGGTGACGCCCAGGTGCAGCGGGTGGTCGGTCACCTCGGCGAGCTGCCGGTAGGCCTCGACCATCAGCGGCACGCTCGACGCCTTCACGGAGATCTTGATGAGGTCGAAGCCGACCTCCTCGAAGTAGGCCATCTCCTGCTGCGCCGAGGCGACCATCGCCTCGGGCGTGACCCCGCCGTAGCGCTCGTAGAGGGCGGGGTCGAGCGAGCCGCCGTTGACGCCGATGCGGATCGGGATCTGACGGTCGCGGGCCTCGCTGGCGACGGCCTTGATGTGCTCGGGCCGGCGGATGTTGCCCGGGTTGAGCCGCAGCCCGTGGACGCCCGCCTCCATCGCCGCCAGCGCCATCCGGTACTGGTGGTGGATGTCGGCGATGATCGGCACCGGCGACCGGGGCACGATCTGCGCCAGCCCCTCGGCGGCCTCCGGCTCGTTGCACGTGCACCGCACGATGTCGCAGCCGGCCGCGGCGAGGGCGTAGATCTGCTGCAACGTCCCCTCCACGTCGGCCGTCTTCGTCGTCGTCATCGACTGGACGCTCACGGGAGCGCCGCCGCCGACCGCGACGTCGCCCACGTGGATCTGCCGCGTCCGGCGGCGCTCGGAGATGGTGCCGATCTGCATGGCCGCCTACCGCAACGGCCGGGCGATGTCGAGGTACAGGCCGGACATGAACAGGAACAGCAGCACGACGATGACGCCCATCGCGAAGGGCATCAGCTTCGACACGTCGGTGAAGTACCGGCGGTAGCGCCCGCCCCGCTCGCGGAAGCGCTCGTAGACGGCGATCGCCGCGTGACCACCGTCGAGCGGCAGCAGCGGGAACATGTTGAACACGCCGACGAACACGTTCAGCGCGGCGAGGATGTAGAGCACGCCGACCAGGCCCTCTGCCTCGCCGATCGTCCCGCTCACCTGGGTGATCCCGACGACCGTGGTCGGGCGGGTCGTGAGGTCCTCGTTGTCCCCCGTCAGGTGGTCGACGATGTTGACCGGGTTGAGCACTTTGATCACGCCCTGGGTGCTCTGCCAGGCGAGCTCGGGCAGATCGGTGACGCTGCGCACCGCAGCCGTGCCGAGCGGCAACGACTGCCACTCCCCGACCCCGGCGCTGCTCACGCCGAGCAGGGCGCTGCCGAAGTTCGGCGAGCTGCGGTCGAGGTTGCGCCCGAGCGTCGCCTGGATCGTCTGCTCCACGCCGTCGCGCTCGACGACCACGTCCACGACGGCACCGGGCTCGTGGCGGCGCACGGCGCGCCCGAGCTCGTCGGGCCCGTCGACGGCGACGCCGTCGATGCTCCGGATCACGTCACCCTCGCGCAGCCCGGCGGCCTCGGCGGGCCCACCCGGGGCGAGCGCGGTGACGTGGGCGCCGGGCAGCTCGACGAGCTCGCCACGCGTCGCGTACACGCTGAACAGCAGGCCCACCGCCACGAGCATGTGCATCAGCGAGCCGGCCGAGATCACCAGCAGGCGACGCGGGAACGTCTGCTGGCGGTACGTCCGCGCCTCGTCCTCGGGCGGGACCTCGTCCATGTTGTTCATGCCGATGATGCGCACGAACGCACCGAGCGGCAGGGCCCGCACGCCGTACTCGGTCTCGCCGCGGCGGAAGCTCCACAGGCGCGGCCCGAACCCGAGGAAGAACTGCGTCGCCTTCATCCCGGTCAGCCGGGCGGTGACGAAGTGCCCGAGCTCGTGCAGGAAGACCGAGACGATCACCCCGGTGACGAAGACGAACATCCACAGGTTGACGGCCGCCAGCCACGCCAGCAGGCCGAGCATGACGAGACCGGCGAGGCGGCCCGCCCAGGTGGCCTCCGGCTCCTGGTCCTCGGGGCGCTCGGTCACCGAGCCTCCGGCCATCACCTCGCTCCGGAACCGGTCGTAGCGGCTGACGGCCGTGCCCGGGGTGGGCGGCGGCAGCTCCTGCTGGGTGCTCATGCTGCGACCTCGCTGCACGCGGGACGTTCCGGACGACGATCGCGATGCACGGCCGTCGTGCGCCACGCGGGCGCGGTCACGAGCGCTCCTCGATCAGGCGCCTCGCCACCTCGCGTGCGGCCCGATCGGCGGCCACGACCTCGTCCACCGTTGTCGGCACCCCTAGATCATGCCGGTCCAGGGCGGCCTTGCACACGTCACCGATCTCGGTCCAGCGGATCATCCCCGCCAGGAAGGCCTCCACGGCGACCTCGTTGGCCGCGCTGAGCCACGCCGGGGCGCTCCCCCCGGCACGTCCGGCCTCGTAGGCGATGTCGAGGCAGCGGAACGTCGCCCGGTCGGGGGGCTCGAACGTGAGCTGGTCCAGCGTCGTCCAGTCGATCCGCCCGAACGGGGTGCGGATCCGCTCCGGCCACCCGAGGGCGTAGCCGATCGGCAGGCGCATGTCGGGGAGGCTGAGCTGGGCGATCGTCGAGCCGTCGGTGAACTCGACCATCGAGTGCACGACCGACTGCGGGTGCACGACGACCTCGATGCGGTCGTAGTCGACGCCGAACAGCTCGTGGGCCTCGATCACCTCGAGCCCCTTGTTCATCAGCGTGCTCGAGTCGATCGTGATCTTCGGGCCCATCGACCAGGTCGGGTGTGCCAGCGCGTCCTCGACGCGGACGTCCGCCAGCTCCGCCGCCGTGCGGCCCCGGAACGGCCCACCCGAGGCAGTGAGCAGCAGCCGCGCCACCTCCCGGGCGGGGTCGACCGACGCGCGCAGGCACTGGTGCAGCGCGCAGTGCTCGCTGTCCACCGGCACCAGCTCGGCGCCGGGCGTGGCCCGCAGCGGCTGCACCACCGGGCCCGCCGCGATCAGGCTCTCCTTGTTCGCCAGGGCCAGCCGCTTGCCCCGCTGCAGCGTGGCGACGGTGACCGGCAGCCCGGCGAAGCCGACGACCGCGTTGACCACGACGTCGGCCTCCTCGACGAGGTCGGCGAGGTCGTCGACGACGGTGGCGAACGGCAGCGCCGCGGCGACCTCGGCGCGCCGCGCCGGGTCACCGACCGCGACGACGCGGGGGCGGAACTCCTTCGCCTGGGCGATCAGCGTCTCGACGGACGACCCGACGCCGAGCGCGACGACCTCGTAACGGCCGGCCTCGGCACGCACGACGTCGAGCGTCTGCGTCCCGATCGAGCCGGACGAGCCGGCGATGGCGACCTTGGTCAGCTCGCCCAGGGCTCGAGCACCCACGTGACGTAGTACGCCACGGGCAGGACGAAGAGGAACGCGTCGAACCGGTCGAGCACACCCCCGTGCCCGCTGACCAGCGATCCGAAGTCCTTCACGTCGAGGTTGCGCTTGAACATGCTCTCGGTCAGGTCGCCGAGCGGCGCCATCACCACGATGACCAGGCCGAGCAGCAGCAGCTCGCCGGTCGACCACGTGTCGCTGCGCCCGGTCAGGCCGAGGACGATCAGCACGAGGAACGTGAGGATCGTGCCGCCGATCAGCCCCTCGACCGTCTTGCCCGGGCTGATCCACCGGCGCAGCGGTGTGCGGCCGATCGACGAGCCCACGGCGAGGGCCCCGATGTCGTTGGCGACCACGCCGAGCACGATGGCGAACAGGGTGTCCGTGCCGACGTGCTCGCCGATCGTGTTCGACCAGCGCACGATGAGCGCGGCGAACGAGCCGAGCAGCCCGATCCACACCACGCCCATCGTCGTCACGGCCATGTTCGGCAGCGGGCCGGCCTCGACGCCGTGGGCCCCGATGAAGCCGATCGCGCCGGCCATGAACGCGAACGCGACGACGAGCGGGAGCCCGCCGTCGCCCACCCAGTAGGCGACGAGCGGGGCGGCGACGCAGGCGGCGAGGCCCGGGGCGACCGCCGGCCGGTAGCCCTTCTCGGTCACCTTGCCGAAGTACTCGAACGCGGCGATCGCCAGCACGACCGTGATCAGGGCGGTCACGCCGGCCGGCCGCCAGAGGATCATCGCCACGAACACCGCGGCGAGGATCAGCCCGGCGCCGATGGCGGCGGGCAGGTTGCGCGGCGGCGGTGGCTGCGACGCCGACGTGCGCGCCGGGCCGGCCGGACGCCCGGAGCGCGTCTGGGCGGCGGTGCCGCGGCGGCGGCCGCCCGCCGGTGGACGGCGGCGTTCGATGCCCGACGGGTCGGTGCCGATGGTGATCCGCCCCGGCTCGCGCCGCGGCGGCGGGGTCGTCGGCACCTCGCCCGACGTGCGGCGGGAGATCGGCTCGGACAGGGCGTCGGTGCGCACCTCGCCGGTCAGATCGCCACTCGGGTCGCGGGGCACCGACCCGCTCGGATCACGGGGGACCGAGCCGCTGGGGTCGCGCGGCACCGAGCCGCTCGGGTCCCGGGCGACGCCACCGCTCGCGTCCTCCTCGAGGTCGTCGCGCCAGATCGGCGACTCGGTGGTGAACGACGACCACACGTCGACGTCCTCGTCGTCGTCCTCGTCGGCGGCGCTCGACGCGGGCGCCACCCGCGGCACCTCGCCGGTGGGCGGGTCCGTCCAGTGCGGCAGCGGACCGGTGTCGTTGGGCCCGAACCGCAAGCGACGCTCGCCCGTGTCGTCGGGGCGATCGGTGGCGGTCTCGGGGTCCTCGTCGGGGAACAGGGGACCGCCGAACTCCTCCGACGGGTCGCGGGTCTCGCGCTCCCGCCGTCGCCACTGCTCGTCGCTCATGTGCTCTCCCTTGCCTTCCGCTCGCGTCCCACGCCAACCGAGTGCCGCAGGTCCTCAGACCTCGAGCAGCTCGGCCTCCTTGCGTCCGAGCGCTGCGTCGATCTTCTCGACGTGCTCGTGGGTGATCTTCTCGAGCTCCTTCTCCGCCCGCTCGAGCTCGTCGGCCGAGATCTCCCCCGCCCGCTCCGCGCTCTCCAGGTGCTTGCGGGCATCACGGCGCAGGTTGCGCACGGCGACGCGGCCCTCCTCGGCCATGTGCCGCACGATCTTCACGTACTCCTTGCGCCGCTCCTCGGTGAGCGGCGGGAACGACAGCCGGATCGTCGTGCCGTCGTTGCTCGGGTTCACACCGAGATCGGAGTCGCGGATCGCCTTCTCGATCGCCCCGAGGGCGTTGCGGTCGTGCGGGCGCACCAGCAACTGGCGCGCCTCGGGGACCTGGATCGCCGCGAGCTGCTGCAGCGGCACCTGCGCGCCGTAGTAGTCCACGTTGATCTTCTCGACGAGTGCCGGGGCCGCCCGGCCAGTCCGCACGGTCTGGAACTGCGACTGCACATGTCCGACCGCCTTGTCCATCTTCTCGATGGCCTCCAGCAGCGTCTCCTCGATCACACACGGCAGCGTAACCGTCGAGCGTCGCCCAGTCGGCTATGCCCCTGTCCCGGGCCGCCCGACGCGCCCCGCGGATCGGCCGTGGACGGCCAGCCCCGCCGGCGGGGACGCCGCGGTCAGCGCACGATGGTGCCGACGTGCCTGCCCTCGAGGATCGCCCGCAGCGCCCCCGGGGCCGACATGTCGAACACGACGATCGGGATCGCGTTGTCCCGGCAGAACGCGATGGCGGTCGCATCCATGACCCGCAGGTCCCTGTTCATCACGTCCATGTAGCCGATCTCGTCGTACTTGACGGCGTTGGCGTTCGTGCGCGGATCGGCGTCGTAGACCCCGTCGACGCCGGAGTGGGTGCCCTTGAGCAGCGCCTCGGCGTCGATCTCGGCGGCGCGCAGGGCGGCGGCCGTGTCGGTCGTGAAGAACGGGTTGCCGGTGCCGGCGGCGAAGATGACGACGCGCCCCTTCTCCAGGTGGCGCACCGCCCGGCGGCGGATGTACGGCTCGGCGATGCGGGGCATCTCGATGGCCGACTGGACCCGCGTCGGCTGGCCCAGGCGCTCCAGTGCGTCCTGGAGGGCCAGGGCGTTCATCACCGTGCCGAGCATGCCGATGTGGTCCGACTGGGTCGCGTCCATCCCGGCCATCGCGCCGGTGCGTCCGCGCCAGAAGTTCCCGCCCCCGACGACGACCGCGACGTCGACGCCGAGGTTCTGGCGGACGTCGATGATGTCGCGGGCCGTCGCCTCGAGGGTGGGCCCGTCGATGCCGAAGCCGGACGGGCCGGCGAGCGCCTCACCCGACGGCTTGAAGACGATGCGCCGCCAGCGCGGGGAGGGTCCGGCGGTCGAAGGTGGCGTCGCGGGTGACACGGCGCTCACGCCGTGTCAGCCGATCTCGACCTGGGCGTACTCGACGACGCTCGCCGATCCCAGCACCTGGGCGATCGACTGCTTGTCGTCCTTGGCGTAGGGCTGGTCGAGCAGGGCGACCTGCTTGTAGAAGCCCTGCAGCCGACCCTCGACGATCTTCGGCAGCGCCTGCTCGGGCTTGCCCTCGTTGCGGGTGAGCGTCTCGAGCGTCTTGCGCTCGGCCTCGACCACGTCGGCCGGGATGTCCTCGCGGCGCAGGTACTTCGGCCGGGCGAAGGCGATGTGCACGGCGATGTCGTGGGCCAGCTCCTTGGTGCCGTCGGCCAGCACCACGAGGACGCCGTTCACGCCGCGGCCACCCTGGACGTGCAGGTAGCTGTCGATCACCTGGTCGGGCCCCGCCTCGAGGCGTACGACGCGGCCGAGCTCGATGTTCTCCTTGAGCGTGATCTTGAGGTCGTCGATCTGCTGCTGGCGCTCGCTGACCGCCTCCGGGCCCTTCGCCGCGACGAGGCGGGCCAGCTCGTCGGCCTCGGCCTTGAACTGCTCGCTGCCGGCGACGAAGTCGGTCTCGCACTTGAGCTCGACCATCGCCCCGACCTGGCCGTCGACGACGAGCGCCACGACGCCCTGGGCGTTCTCCCGGTCGGCGCGCTTGGCGCTGGCGGCGAGGCCCTGCTCACGGAGCCACTGCTTGGCGGCCTCGATGTCGCCGTTGGTGGCCTCGAGGGCCTTCTTCGAGTCCATCATCCCGGCGCCGGTGGCCTGGCGCAGCGCCTGGACGTCCTTGGCGGTGAACGCCATGTCGATCAGCTCTCCTCGGTGGTCGCGGTCGCCTCGGCGGCAGGGGTGCCGGCGGCGACGTCGGGGGTCGGGGCGTCGGTCGCGTTCGACTCGTCGGTCGGCGCGTCGGGAGCGGCCGGGGCCTCGGCCGGCGCAGCCGCCGGGGTGGCGGCGCGGGCGGCGGCGAGCCGGGCGTCGCGCTCGGCCTGCGCCCGGGCCGCGGCGCGGCGGGCCTCGGCCTGGCGGGCCAGGAACTCGGCCTCCTCCTCGGGGGTGCGCTGCACGGGCGCGCTGCCGGGGTCACGCTTGGAGGCGATGTAGCGACCCTCCTCGACGGCGTCGGCGATCACGCGAGCCATCAGCGTGTTGGCGCGGATCGCGTCGTCGTTGCCGGGGATCGGGTACTGCACGAGCTCGGGGTCGACGTTGGTGTCGACGACCGCGACGACCGGGATGCCGAGCTTGTTCGCCTCGGTGACGGCGATGTGCTCCTTCTTGGTGTCGAGCACGAAGATGGCGTCGGGGCGCTTGGTCAGGTGGCGCAGGCCGCCGAGGTAGCGCTGCAGCTTCTGCATCTCGCGGGTGAGGTGCAGCGCCTCCTTCTTCGGCATCGCCTCGAACTCACCCGAGTCGCGCATCCGCTCGTACTCGAGCATCTTGCCGATGCGCTTGGAGATGGTGTCGAAGTTCGTGAGCATGCCGCCGAGCCAGCGCTCGTTCACGTAGGGCATGCCGCACTTCTCGGCGTAGCTGCGGATCGGGTCCTGCGCCTGCTTCTTCGTGCCGACGAAGAGGATGGTCCCACCGTTGGCCACGAGATCACGGACGAAGGCGTATGCCCGTTCGACGCACGTGAGCGTCTGCTGGAGATCGATGATGTAGATGCCGTTGCGCTCACCGAAGATGAAGCGCTTCATCTTCGGGTTCCAGCGGCGGGTCTGATGCCCGAAGTGCACGCCGGCCTCGAGCATCTGCCGCATCGTGATGACAGCCATGTGGGAACTCCTCTGCGGTTTCACTGCCCCGCCGCCGGCGCCGGAGCGACCGCGAGTGGCGACGGGTGCTTGATGTCGCGACCCACCGGGCGATGGGCCGGTCGAGCAGTGTACCGGTCTCGAGCTGGCGCGCAGAGGGTGTGCGGCGCCTCACGAGCAGCCGCGCCGCGGGAGTGTGCGCAGGTCCGGGACCGCCTGCCCACCGAGCAGGGCGCGCAGCGCTGGTTGTGGGCACACCCGGACCCCGCCGACGCGGATCTCGAGGTGCAGGTGCGGCGCGCTCGAGCGGCCGGTGCTGCCGCTGCGACCCACCGGCTGGCCACGGCGCAGGGTTGCCCCCGCGGCCACGTCGAGGCGGGACAGGTGGCAGTAGGTCCAGGTGACACCGGGGCTGGCGGCGTCGAGCACGGTGATCCCGAGACCGCAGGGCCGGCGGGGATCGCGGTGGGCGGTGCGCACCGTGCCGCTGCGCCAGGCGACCACCCGGGTGCCGGTCGGGACGAGCACGTCGACGGCCGGATAGGTGTGGTGCGGCGCGAGCCAGGCCTCCGCGGGGAGGCCATGCATCGGCAGCGTCCCGGGCGTGCAGTCGAGCCGGCCCGGCGGAGCGGCCCGCGCCGCGGTGCCGTCGGTCGGCACGAGGCGCGGCCGAGGCACGAGCCGTCCGAGCAGGGGCCCCGGGTCCACGTAGGCGACACCGCGCCGGAGCCCGACGTGCACCTCGCCGGCCGCGGTGCCGACGAGCTGACCGATCGCCACGGCGTCGCCGGCGGCGAGGGGGCTGTCGGCGAGCCCGCCGTAGGTCGCCCGGAGCCCATCGGCCGCGTGCTCGACCACGACGTAGCGGGTGCCGGCGACCACGCCGCTGAACGTCACCCGCCCCGGCGCCATCGCGCGCACCGCCTGCCCCGGGCGCGCGCCGTAGGCGAGGCCGCGGTTGCCGGGGCACCACGCGCACGCCGGTGGTCGGAACGGGTCGACCACGGGGGCGTCCACCGCGGGCAGCAGGCACGGCGGCGCCTCGGCCGCCGCCACCGGCCCGACGAGCAACGATGCGGTGACGACCACCGCGAGCCACGACACGACGCGCACGAGCAGACCTCCTCGCTCGGGAGCTGAGGGCGGGCGCGTGGCCCGCGAGGCGCCGCGACGGCGCTCAGCTCACCACGCCGGCCGCGGCGAGGCGCGCCCGGAGGTGCAGCACCGACTTGGTGTGGATCTGGGGCACCCGGCTCTCGCTGACGCCGAGCACCCGGCTGATCTGGGCGAGGGTGAGCCCCTCGTCGTAGTAGAGGGACAGCACGAGCTTCTCTCGCTCCGGCAGCTTCTCGATCTCGGCCCGCATCAGCTCGCGCACCTCGCGGTCCTCGATCACCTTCGACGGCACTGCCGGCACCTCACCGCTCAGGTCGCGCGGCTCGGCGCCGAGGTCGAGGGCCCGCTCGAGCGGGCCGACGGTGGTCGCGGCGATCGACGACAGCCACTGGCGCAGCTGGTCCCGGCTGATCCCGAGGTGGTCGGCCAACTCGGCATCCGTCGGCGTCCGGCCGAGCGTCGCCTCGAGGTCGGCGATCGCCCGCTCGACCTGCCGCGCCCGGGCGCGCACCGACCGCGGCACCCAGTCCAGCTCGCGCAGCCCGTCGTAGATCGCCCCGCGGATCCGCGGCGTGGCGAACGTCTCGAACTTCACCCCGCGCTGGGGGTCGTAGCGCTCGATGGCGTCGATCAGCCCGAGCACGCCCGAGCTCACCAGGTCACCGGGATCGACGGTGCTGGGCAGGCCGGCACCCACGCGCCCGGCGATGAACTTGACCAACGGCGCGTAGGCGACGATCAGGTGGTCCCGCGCGGACGCGCTGCGCCGCTTGAGCCACCGGTCCCACTGCATCGCGAGATATGGGTCGACATCGACGATGCTCATGCGCGCGGGTGGGCAGCTGCGTAGGCGGCTCGGAGCCGCTCACGGCTGACGTGGGTGTAGCGCTGCGTCGTGGCCACGTCGGCGTGGCCGAGCAGCTCCTGCACGGCGCGGAGGTCCGCGCCCCCGTCGAGCAGGTGCGTGGCGTAGCTGTGGCGCAGGGCGTGTGGGTGCGTCGGCGTGGGTGAGCGCCGGTCGATGATCCGCCGCACGTCGCGCGGCGTGAGCGGCCGGCCACGCTCGTTGCCGAACAGCACCGGGTGGCCACGTGACGACACCACGTCGGGCGGCACGACGTCGCCGCGCACCCGGAGCCACGCCCGCAGGGCGCGCACGGCGGGATCCGACAACGGCACGCGCCGCTCCTTGGCCCCCTTGCCGAGGACCGTCACCGCCGCCCGGTCGAGGTCGATCGAGGCGAGATCGAGACCGCACAGCTCGCCGACCCGCAACCCCGAGCCGTACAGCACCTCCAGCACGGCGTCGTCCCGACGGCGGCGCCAGTCCGGCTCGTCCTCGGGCAGCTCGCCGTCGAGCAGGACGTCGAGGTCGCGGCGGTCGAGCACCCGGGGCAGGCGGCCGTCGCCACCCTTCACCTGCAGCCCGATCGTCGGGTCGACGTCGAGGTGGCCGGTGCGCACGAGCCACTGGAAGTAGCGGCGCAGCGCAGCCGCCTTGCGGGCGATGCTCCGCCGGGCGTACTCGCGGGTCTGGAGGTAGTTGAGGTAGCGGCGCAGGTTCGTGCGCCGCACGGCCCGCGGCGTGCGCACGCCGGCGCGCGCGGCCCACGTGGCGAAGCCACGCACGTCCGAGGCGTACGCCGCGACGGTGTGCGGCGACAACGAGGTCAACGACTTGGCGAACTGCTCCACCCGCCACGCCGGCACGTCGTCGTCGGAGTGCTCGCCCCCGCTGCCCGCCGGACCGCGGGCGGCGTCGGTGAGAGACGGAGTCCGCGGCATCGAGCCGAGGGTATTCGTTCATCCCTGCGCCGACCATGACACCACCGGCTCGAACCAGCCGCCCGCCTCCCGGACCCAGCCGGCGCGCTCCAGCCGGGCGAGCGCGATCGCGACCTCGGCGATCGGCAGCTCCAGCAGGCGCACCAGGTCGTCGAGCGTGCGCGGATCCTCCCGGCACGCGGCCAGCACCTCCGCCTCCACGCCGCGCGGCAGGGCACGTGGGTCGTACGTCACGCCGCCGCGGCGGCGCGTGTCGAGCCCGAGTGCCACGAGCACGTCGTCGGGCGAGGTGACCGGCGCGGCGCCATCGCGCAGCAGGTGGTTCGTGCCGGCAGCCGCCCGGTTGCGCACCGAGCCCGGCACCGCCATCACCTCCACGTCCCGCTCGATCGCCGCCTGGGCGGTGATGAGCGAGCCGCCCCGCTCGCGGCTCTCGACGACCACCAGCACCTCGCTGAGCGCAGCCAGGATGCGGTTGCGCAGCGGGAAGCGGTAGGCCTCCGGCGGCGTGCCCGGCGGCCACTCCGACAGCAGCACGCCGCGCTCGCACACGTCGGCCCACAGGCGCTCGTGCACCCGCGGGTACGCCTGGTCCGGGCCGTTGCCGACGACGGCGACCGGCCGCCCCGCGGGCACGGCGAGCACGCCCCGGTGCGCGGCGCCGTCGATCCCCTTCGCCAGCCCGGACACGACGGCCACGCCTGCGTCGGCGAGCGCCCGGCCGAGCTCGAACGCCGTGTCCCGCCCGGCCTGCGTGGCATTGCGCGTGCCCACCACCCCGACCCGCCGGGCCTCGAGCACGGCGAGGTCGCCGCGCACGAACAGCACTGCCGGCGGCTCCGGGTCGAGACGCAGCGGCGCCGGGTACGTCGCGTCGACCATCGTGTGGGCGGTGATGCCCGCCTGCGCGCACCGGGCGGACCACTCCTCCGGCGATCGACGCTGGGCCGATGCGCGCCACGCCGCGGCGAGCTCTGTCGTCAGTAGCGCCCGCACCACGACGTGCGGCGTGGCCCGTCCGGCGGCGACCGCGAACGCCTCGGCCGGCTCGTGGTGGGCGACGAGCGCGCGGAGGCGGGCGGGCGTCATGAGGTCGAACCCGGCGAGCGCCGCCAGCCATCCGGTGGCCGTGGCCGCCATCAGGCCACCAGCCCCGGTGACGCCGCCCGCACGCGGACGCGCAGCGACAGTGCCACCTCCACCGCCTCGACCCCGATGACCTCGTCGCTGCGACCGTCTCGTGCCCCGATCAGGTCGGCGATGGTGCGCGCTACCCGCCGGATCCGGTGGTAGCCGCGGCCCGTCAGGCGCCCGCGCTCCATCTCCGCGCGCAGCACGGCGACGGCCTCGGCGCTCAGCGGAGCGTGGCGGTCGAGCAGCTCGCCGTGGAGGGCAGCGTTCAATCTGCCCGCCCGCTCGAGCGCGATCTGGCGGGCGACGGCCACCCGCGCCGCCACCACCGCGCTCGGCTCGCCGCCGGTCGGCTCGAGCATCTCGTCGACCGACGGCCGTTGCACGGCGACGCGCAGGTCGAAGCGGTCGAGCAGCGGGCCCGACAGCCGGCGCAGATAGCGCAGGCGGGCGACGTCGTCGCACTCGCACCAACCCGGCGGGCCACCGCCGCACGGGCACGGGTTCGTCGCGGCGACGAGCTGGAAGCGTGCCGGGAGGACGGCCCGGATCTGGGCGCGCGACACGCGGATCACGCCCTCCTCCAATGGCTCCCGCAGCGCGTCGAGCGCCGCTGGCGCGAACTCGCCGAGCTCGTCCAGGAAGAGGACGCCCGCATGGCTCAAGCTGATCTCGCCCGGACGCAGGGTCGCCGAGCCGCCGCCGACGAGGGCGACGGTCGAGGACGTGTGATGTGGGGAGCGAAACGGCGGCCGGGTGATCATCCCGCCGGGTGGCAGGGCGAGCCCCGCCGCGGAGTGGACCATCGTCGCCGCCAGCGCGTCGTCGCGATCGAGGAGCGGCAGGAGTCCGGGCAGGCGTCGGGCGAGCATCGTCTTGCCCGACCCCGGCGGGCCGACGAGGAGCAGGTGGTGACCGCCTGCGGCGGCGATCTCCAACGCCTGACGCGCCACCGCCTGGCCGCGCACGTCCGCGAGATCGGGCGGTGGAGCCTCGTCGGGCCCGGTGTCGCTCGGCGGCTCGGGCGGCCACGGCGCCTCGCCGCGCAGCGCGCCGACGACCTCGCCGAGCGACGGCGCCGCGCGCACCTCCCCGCGAGCAGCGACCCGCGCCTCGTCGGCCGCCGCGGCCGGCACGACGGGGTCGACGTCGCCGAGCACGGCGACCATCGGAGCGATGCCAGGGACGCGCCGCAGGCTGCCGTCGAGCCCGAGCTCACCGACGAACCCGAGCCCGTCCGCGGCGGCGGGCGGCAGCTGCTCGGTGGCGACGAGCACGCCGATGGCGATCGCCAGGTCGAGCCCGGCGCCGATCTTGCGCAGCCCGGACGGCGCGAGGTTCACGGTCACGGCCTTGGACGGCCACTCGTGGCCGGCGCTCAGGACCGCTGCGCGGACGCGATCACGCGACTCGCGGCAGGCGGGATCGGGCTGGCCGACGATGCGGAACCCGGGCAGCCCCTTGCCGACGTGGACCTCGACACGGACCGGGATGCCGGTGGCGCCGAGCAGGCTGGCGGACGGGATGGAAGCGAGCACGGGGCCCTCCCACGGATCGGATCGACTGATCGCTGGATCGGGGAGGGGCGAGGCGGCCCCACGACGCTGGCGACGACGTTAGCGAGGGGGTGTCACGTTCACACCGCCCCGCCCGGCGACCGGCGCCGCGTCGGCCGGCACCGTCGCCCGCCTGGCCCGATCTGGGCGGGCTTCCTGCCAACAGCTGGCAGGGATCCCGCCCAGATGCCGGAAAGGCAGGAATCCCGCCCAGAACGGCGGGACCGACGGGTCCGCCGGGCCGATGCCGGCCGCGCCCGTCACCACGCTCGGCCGCGGGTGGGAATCGCACGCGCTCTGCCAGACTCGCACCCCGTGCGCGCCCGGACCATCGCCCTGCTCGGCGGGGCCGTGCTCGTCCCGCTGGCGGCCCTGCTGCCGGGGTGCGGCGACGACGGGCCCGGGGACACGGCCCGGTTCTGCACCGAGGTGCTCGAGCACCGCGAGGAGCTCACCACGCCGCCCGAGACCCTCGAGGACGTGGACGCGTTCATCGCCCTGTACCGGCGCATCGGCCGCGTCGCCCCGCTCGCCATCGAGCCGCACTGGGAGGCGCTCACCCAGGCCTACGAGACGGCCAACACGCTCGACCCGACCGATCCGGAGTCGGAGCAGGCCGCGCTCGCCCGCGCCTACGCCACGGAGCGCTCCGCGGTCGCCGTGCGCGACTTCCTCATGGACTGGTGCGCGGTCGACATCGGCCCGGTGGCCACGATCGTGCCGCCGGCGACCCCGCCGGCGAGCAGCGTCCCGGACACGTCGCCCGGCGGCTGACCGCCCGGGCGGCGCACCGGGTGCCGGATCGGCGACGCGTCAGCCGTCGGTGCCGCCGAGCTCGCCGCGCGTGCGGATCTCCCCGCGCCGGCTCTTCACGGCGTCCACCAGGCCGTACTCCACCGCCTGCTCGGCGGTGAACCACCGGTCGCGCTCGGAGTCGGCCACGATCTGCTCGACCGTCTTGCCGGTGTGGTAGGCGATCAGCTCCGCCATCCGCCGCTTGGTGTAGGCGTGCTGCTCGGCCTGGATGGCGATGTCGGCGGCCTGGCCGCGGAGCCCGGCGAGCGGCTGGTGCATCATGATCCGGGCGTTCGGCAGCGCGTACCGCTTGCCCGGGGCACCGGCCGTGAGCAGGAACTGACCCATCGACGCGGCGAGGCCGAGGCACACCGTGGCGACGTCGCAGGCGATGAACTGCATCGTGTCGTAGATCGCCATGCCCGCCGTGACCGAGCCGCCGGGGCTGTTGATGTACAGCCAGATGTCCTTGGAGTCGTCGTCGGCCTCCAGGTAGAGCAGCTGCGCGCAGATCTGGTTGGCGATCTCGTCGTCGACCGGAGCGCCGAGCATGATCACCCGGTTCCGGAGGAGCCGGTTGAAGATGTCGGTGCGGGGGTCGATCCCCGCTTCGAGCATGTGGGGCAGGGCGATCTCGGCCATGGTGGCGAGGCTATCTGGCGCCGGCGACCGAGATCGGGGGGCGCAACGTCCCGGCGCTGCGGTGCTCAGCGGGCCACGCCCGAGAACACCACCGCCACGGACTCGCCGGGCGCGGGTGCGCCCTCGGGCGTGAGCAGCCCGGCGAGGCCGGCCGTGCCCGTGGGCGACACCGCGATGCCGGTGGCGGCGCCGAGCTCGTGGGCGGCGAGGATCGCCGACTCCGGCACGACGAGCGCCCGCCCACCGGAGCGGCGCACGACCTGGCGGACGCCCAGCCAGTCGTAGGTCTCGTCGTCGAGGATCCCGTCGGCTGCGGAGCGCGGGTCGGGCCACGGCGTCATCAGCTCGCCCCAGCGCGCGGCGGCCGCGGCGTCGTCGAGCGCCGCCGACCGCTCGAACGCCCGGGCGAAGGGGGCGCAGCCCTCGGTCTGCACGACGTCGAGACGGACCGCCGGCCCGAGGCCCCACCCGGTGCAGGCGGCGAGCGCGCCACCCCCCACCTGGACCAGCGCCCGGTCGAGGTGCACGCCGGCGTCGGCGAGCTCCCAGCCGAGCGTGCGCCCGCCGTCCAGGCACAGCGCGTTCTCCGGTCCCTGCACGCTGAACGGCACGGCGCCGTCGGCGACCGCCTCGCGGAACCGCAGGAGCGCAGGGTCGCCGGGCGGATCGTCGGGGCGCCGCTCGCACGGGTGGACGCGCGCGCCCAGCGCCGCCAGCTCGTCGAGCACGGCCGGGCCGGCCCAGGTCGGGACGAAGACGTCGATCGGCCACGCTGCGCGCCGGGCGAGCGTCGCCGCGGCGATCGCCGCGTTGCCGCACGACGCGATCGCCAGCGGGCGCCGCGGGGTGGGCGCGAGGCGCAGTGCCTCGGCGGCGACGAGGTGCAGCAGGATCGTCACGAGGTGCCGCCCCTTGTGGCTCCCGCCCACGTTGGCGGTCTCGTCCTTGACCCACACGTCGGCGCCCGTGGCGTCCGCGAGCGTCTGCCGGCGCGTGAACGGCGTGACGGTGAACCCGGCGGCGAGGTCACGGGTCAGCGCGACGCAGGCCGCCTCGGTCATGCCGTGCGTGCGGGCGAACGCCCACCACGCCAGCCGCGGCCCGTAGCGGACGAACGGGTTGGGATCGTCGAGCGGTGCCGGCTCGTCGCCCACGACGTGCGGGTGCAGCACGTGGTGGCGGTCCGTGGGCGTCGCCCGAGGGCACGTGAACGGGTACGGCTCGCCGACGTCGAGCGTCGTCCCGCACACCGCACAGCGCCATCCGACGATCACGACGGGTCCGATCGGTCAGGACGCGACGCGCGCGTTGAACTCGGTGATCATCTCGTCCCACACGCCGAGGTAGCGGCGCAGCCCCCGCCAGAACGACTGCTGGCGCCGCTGCTCGAACAGCTCGAACGGCGTCCCCTGCTGCTCGACCCACGTGTAGTAGCCGAGGTTGAAGATGCGGTTGCGGTCGCGCGCGGTGCACTCCAGCGTGCCGTCGGTGTCGACGTCGGCGAGGTGCCGGCCGAACACCTCGGCCGCGTCGAGGTCGCCGAACGTGCCGCCGAACCGCTCCGCGAGCAGCGTGGCACGCTCGCTCGCGTACATCGCCCCGCCGTCCGTCGCGACCGTGATGATCGCCTCGTCCTCGCCCAGGCCGAGCAGCTTCGCCGTCTTGATCGCGGCGAGCATGTTGCAGATCGACGAGAGCCCGAAGTGGCCGAGCGCGTCGAGCACGTCCTCGCCGACGCCCTTGCGGGCGAGCAGGGCGCGCCCGGTGTCGCTGTTGAAGAGCAGGCCGAGCTCGTCGGTCGCCTGATCGGTCACGCCGACGACGACGTCGGTGTTCATCACGTTGTGGATCAGCGGGATGTGCTTGTCGCCGATCCCCTGGATGTTGTGCTCGCCGTAGCCGTTCTCGAGCATCGTCGGGCACTCGAGCGCCTCGGCGGCGACGATCTTCGTGCCGTAGAGGTCCTTCAGGCGGTCCCCTGCGCCGATCGTCCCGGCCGAGCCGGTGGCGGACACGAACGCCGCGAGGTGCAGGCCCCTGTCACCGGCGACGTGCTCGTAGACGTGGGCGAGGGCGCGCCCGGTGACCTCGTAGTGGGCGAGGTGGTTGCCGAACTCGCAGAACTGGTTGAGCACGACGTTGGCCGGGTCGCGGGCGAGCTCGTGGCAGGCGTCGTAGATCTCCTTGACGTTGGACTCGGTGCCCGGTGTGCGGATGACGTCGTCGGCCGGGTCCTCGCACCACCGCTCGAGCCAGTCGAAGCGCTCCTGGCTCATCCCCTCGGGGAGGATCGCCACGCCCCGCGACGCCATGATCCGGCTGATGGCGATGCCGCCGCGCGCGTAGTTGCCCGTGGACGGCCAGATCGCCCGCTGCCGCGTCGGATCGAACTGCCCGGTGACGATGCGCGGGGCCAGGCAGGCGTAGGCGGCGAGCACCTTGTGCGCGGTGATCATCGGGAAGCGGTCGCCGAACACGACGATCACGGGGCTGTCGATGCCGGTCAGCGCCCGTGGCAGCACGACGTGCTCGGGCACGTCGACGCGCCCGCCGCGCAGGTCGTTGTACCAGTGGACCCGCCACAGGTTGCGTGGATCCGGCGCCTGCGGATCTGCGTCGCCGACGTGCGACGGCGTGATCAACGAGGGGTCGGCGAGCTCGGCGAAGGTCGGCAGCACGATCCCGCGCTCGCGGAAGCGCTCGACGCTGTTGGCCAGGGCCTCGGGGTCGACGACACGGTCGGCGAGGCCGTAGAGGCGCTCGAGCGCGTCGGCGTGGGGATCGGCGGTCACGGTCACGCTTGACATTCTGTACAAGCGGCGAGCGCCGCGCGGCCGGAACGGGCGTGACCCGCGACGTCAGCGGCGGAGCTCGTCGGGCGGTTCGGTGCTCGGGCCGACGTGGGTGTCGAGCCAGGCGCACAGCTCGGCCGTGCCCTCCCACGTCGCGCGGATCTTCTCGATCGCGCGGGACGTGTGCATCCACGCGGCGACGGGGAACTGGCGCCCGGAGGTCAGCCCCTTGCGCCGCAGCAGCGCGATGCGCGGGTGGTCCTTCGGGTAGCCCCGCGGCGCCGACCTCAGCTCGCTGATCGCGCCGAGCCGGTAGCCGCGCCGCACGAGGCCGGCGGTGACCCGCTCGAGCTCCTTGCCCGACGCGTCGTCGTCGACCGCCTCCCGGTACCGCTCGAGCTGGTCCCGGGCGAGGTCGTGGTAGCCGGCGGCGACGAGCAGCCCGTCCGCGGCGACGTGCAGGTAGTACCCGGCACCGCCCTCCGACTCGACGTACGCGCCCTGGTGGGTCTTGTACGGCGGGCGGTTCTTCGCGAAGCGCAGGTCGTGGTACGGCCGGAACAGGTGGAACGGGCCGTAGTCGGCGAGGTCCTCGCAGAGCGCCCGCATCGGGGCGCGCACCGCCTCCTCCCACGTCGCCCGGTTCGCCTGCCAGAACGCCTTGGAGTTGTCCGCCTCGAGGCGCTCGTAGAACTCGAACGCCGCCGGCGGGAACCCCCGGAACGCACCGCTCGCCATCGCCCCGAACGGTACCGAGGCGATCGGTACGGTGTTCGCACATGGCAGAGCTGTTCCTCGGCGGGCTCGTCGACGCCGCGACCCACGAGCGCACCGGTGACGACGTCCGCCTCGACGCCGCCGACTTCACCACCCACGGCGTCATCGTCGGCATGACCGGATCGGGCAAGACCGGCCTGGGCGTCGTGCTCATCGAGGAGGTGCTCGCCGCCGGCCTCCCGGCGCTGCTGATCGACCCGAAGGGCGATCTCACCAACCTCTGCCTCACGTTCCCGGACCTCTCCCCCGCCGACTTCCTGCCGTGGGTCGACGAGGCCCAGGCGAAGGCCGCCGGCGTCGGCCCCGACGAGTTCGCCGCCGAGCAGGCGACCACGTGGCGCGAGGGCCTCGCCGGTTGGGGCTACGGACCCGAGCAGATCGCTGCGCTGCGCGCCGCCACCGACTTCACGATCTACACGCCGGGGTCGCGCGCCGGCGTGCCGCTGAACATCGTCGGCTCGCTGCAGGTGCCGGCGACGGATGACCCCGAGGTGATCGGCGACGAGATCGACGGGTTCGTGTCCGGCCTGCTGAACCTCGTCGGCATCGCGGCCGATCCCTTGTCGAGCAAGGAGCACATCCTGCTCGCCAACCTGATCCAGTTCTCGTGGTCGCGGGGCGTCTCGCTGGACCTGCCGACGCTCGTGGGTCAGGTGCAGCAGCCGCCGATCCGCAAGCTCGGCGTGCTCGACCTCGAGCAGTTCTTCCCCGCCGCGGAGCGCGCGCAGCTGGTGCTCAAGCTGAACGGGCTGCTCGCCTCGCCGGCGTTCGCCGCGTGGGGCGACGGCCAGCCGCTCGACATCCAGTCGCTGCTCTACACGCCCGACGGGAAGGGCCGCTGCGCGATCGTCACCACCGCCCACCTCTCCGACGACGAGCGCCAGTTCGTCACGTCGCTCGTGCTCGCCAAGCTGGTCACGTGGATGCGCCGCCAGAGCGGCACCACCGACCTGCGGGCGCTGCTGTACATGGACGAGGTGGCCGGGTACCTGCCGCCGACGGCGAACCCGCCGACGAAGCAGCCGATCATGGTGCTGATGAAGCAGGCGCGCGCGTTCGGCGTGGGCGTCGTGCTGTCGACGCAGAATCCCGTGGACATCGACTACAAGGCGATCTCCAACGCCGGCACGTGGATGGTCGGGCGCCTGCAGACCGAGCGGGACAAGCAGCGACTCCTCGACGGGATGTCCGCCGCCGCGGGCACGGTCGACCTCGCCGCGGTGAGCGACACGATCAGCGGGCTCGCCAAGCGCGAGTTCGTGCTGCGCCGCGCCGGCAAGGACCGCCCGGAGGTCTTCACGACCCGCTGGGCGATGAGCTACTTGCGCGGCCCGCTGACCCGCGACCAGATCGCGCAGCTCACCCGGTGGATGACGCCGGTGCCCGCAGCGGCCGAGGCGACGCCGGCGACGGGCGAGCAGGCACCCACGGAGGCCGCCGCGGCGCCCCCCGCTGCGCCGGCCGCGCAGCCTGCGGAGGCGGCGCCCGTCGACGACGACACGACCCCGGTCATGCCCGAGGTCGCCGGCGGCGTCGCCGTGCGCTGGGTCGACCCTGCGGCCCCGTGGCTCGCCGAGGTCGGGGGGTCACCGACGGCCAGCACGTACGCGGCGGCGATCGTCGCCCGCGTCGCGCTGCGCTACGACGACACCAAGGCCGACCTCGTGCACGACGAGGACTACGAGGCCGTGCTGTTCCCGCTCACCAGGCACGTCGACGTCACGACGGCGATCCCCGTCGACTACGACGACCGCGACCTGCGCGACACCGCCCCGGCGGCGATCCGGTACCGGCTCCCCGACGCGCCGATCGGCGACAAGGGGTTCTGGCGCGACCTGCCCAAGGACCTCACCGATCACCTGACGCGCAGCCTGACGATCGAGATCCCGGTCAACCGTGCGCTCAAGCTGTACGGCCGGCCGGGTGAGACCGCCGAGGAGTTCGCCTCCCGCTGCCTCGCCGCCGCGAGCGACCGGGCGGACGAGGACGCCGCCAGGCTGCGCGACAAGTATGCGGCGAAGGTCGACCGGGTGCGCCAGCAGCTCGAGGCGGCCGAGGACCGCGCCGAGGTGGTCGCCCGCCAGCACGAGGCACGCAAGCGCGACGACCTGCTCTCCTCGGCGGGATCGATCCTCGGCGGGCTGCTCGGCGGACGCCGCTCGGCCGGCGGCCTGCTCGGCAAGGTCGCCCGCACCGTGGGACGCAGCGGCAAGACGTCGGCGGACAGCGCACGGGTCGACGCCGCGCGCAGCAAGGTCGCCCGCCTGGAGGAGCAGCTCGCCGACCTCGAGGCCGCGCTCGCCCAGGAGCTCGTCGAGATCGACGCCACCTGGAAGGCGAAGGCCGCCGACATCGAGACGATGCGCATCGGCCTGGAGCGCAGCGACGTCAGCGTGACCCAGCTCGCCCTCGCCTGGCTCCCCATGGCGTGACCTGTCCCGTCGGCACCCGGCACCGGTGCGGACCATCGGGCGCGGGCGACGCTGCTGCGCACGAACGGAACAACTGGCGCGTGCCGGTGGTGGGATTCGAACCCACACTGTAGGGGTCCTAAGCCCCTCGCCTCCTGCCGTTGGGCTACACCGGCCGGACGTGCGCCAGCCTACGTGGCACACTCCCGGGCGATGGAGGTGCAGGATCTGCCGACGCCGGCGCTGATCATCGAGCAGCGCGCCCTCGAGGCGAACGTGGCGACGATGGCGGCGGCGCTGCCCGGGTCCCGCCTCCGTCCGCACGTCAAGGCCCACAAGTGCACCGCGCTCGCCGCGCGCCAGCGCGCCGCGGGGCACCACGCGTTCACGTGCGCGACGCCACGCGAGGTCGTCGGGATGGCCGCGGCAGGCTTCGGCGACGACCTTCTGCTCGCCAACGAGGTGGTCGACCCGCGCCGCCTCGAGGCGCTCGCCGCGCTCAGCGAGGAGGCGCGCGTCACGATTGCCGTCGACAGCGAGGCCACGATCGACGCCGCCGCGCTCGCCGGCATCCGGGAGGTGCTCATCGACGTCGACGTCGGCCTCCCGCGCTGCGGGTGCGACCCCGCCGACGCCGGGCGCCTCGCCGCACGGGCGCGGTCGCGGGGGCTCACGGTCCGCGGCGTGATGGGCTACGAGGGCCACCTGATGGCGATGACGGACCGCGCCGAGCAGCGCGAGCAGGTCGAGGCGGCGATGGCGATCCTGCTCAAGGCGCACGAGGACGTCGGCGGGGAGGTGATCTCCGCCGGCGGCACCGGCACGTACGACCTGCACGCGACAACCGGCGTCACCGAGGTGCAGGCGGGCAGCTACGCGCTGATGGACACCGCCTACGCCAAGCTCGGGCTGCCCTTCCAGCAGGCGGTGTTCGTGGTCGGGACGGTGATCTCCGTCCGCCCGGACCACGCCGTCGCGGACGTCGGGTTGAAGGCGCTCGGCATGGACCACGGCAACCCGTCCATCGACGGGGCGCGGGTCTGGTTCTGCAGCGACGAGCACGTCACGTTCGCCGCCGAGCGGCGCCTGCGGGTCGGTGACCGCGTGCGCGTGGTCCCGGCCCACGTCGATCCGACGGTCGCTCTCCACGAGGTGGCCTGGCTCGTCGACGGCGACCGCGTCGTCGAGCGCTGGCCGATCGACCTGCGCGGCTGGGGATGACCCCGCGCATCCGCCGGAGCCTCGCCTGGCTCGCGCTGGCCGGGATGGCGTCCACCGCCGTGGCGCCGTGGCCGCGTCGGTTCCGGGGGCGCCACGCCGCCGCGCTGCGGGCATTGGCGCCGTGGCCGCCGCTGCTCGCCGTGCCGATGGCGATCGGGGCGGCCGTCGCGGGCCGGGGACGTCTCGCCGTCGCCGCGGGTGCCGTCGGCACCGCCGGCGTGGTGATGGCCGCCCCGATGGTCGTCCCGCGGCGCCAGCCGCCGCCCGACCCGCGCGCCGCGCCGCTGCGGATCACGCACACCAACCTCCTGTACGTGAACCGGCGCGTCGGTGCCGTGCCCGACGTGCTCGCGCCACTCGACGCCGACGTGCTGACGTTCAGCGAGCTGACCCCGACGCACGTGCGTCGTCTGCACGCGTCGTCACTAGCCGACGCCTACCCGCACCAGGTCGAGCTCGCCGCGTCCGCCGGCAGCGGCACCGGGTTGTGGAGCCGCCATCCGCTCACCGTGCTGCCGAGCACGTCGACGACGCACCACACCGTCGTCGTCGACGTCCACGCGCCGGGCGGACCGGTGCGCGTCATCGTCGTGCACACGCAGAGCCCGATCGCCCACCACGACCTGTGGGTGGCCGACCTCCAGCGACTGGCCGAGCTGCGGACCGACGAGCCGGCGATCATGACCGGCGACTTCAACGCCAGCTGGTGGCACCCCGAGCTGCGCGACCTGCTGCGCGCCGGCAACTGGCGCGACGCCCACCAGGTCAAGGGCCGCGGTCTGTCGTGCTCGTGGCCGACGGACCAGTGGCACCCGGCGTTCCGTTGGCACCCGCCGTTCGTGCGCATCGATCACGCACTCGTCAACGACGGGTTGCACGTGCACGAGGTGGGCGACTTCCACGTGCCGGGCAGCGATCACCTCGGCATCGTCGTCACGGTGCAGCGAGGGCAGCGAGCAACGCCCTGAACGCCCGGCCGCGGTGCGACAGGGCGTGCTTCTCGTCCTTGGTCATCTCGGCGAACGTCCGGCCGTCGCCCTCGGCGGGCACGAACAGCGGGTCGTAGCCGAAGCCGCGCGCGCCCCGCTCCTGCTCGGCGATCGTCCCCTCGCACACGCCCTCGGCGCACAGCTCGCTGCCGTCGGGCCACACGACCATCGCCACGGTGCGGAAGCGGGCACGGCGGTCCCGCACCCCGTCGAGCTCGCGCAACAGGCGCGCCCGGTTGTCGGCGTAGGTGGCGTCGTCACCGGCGAAGCGGCCGGTGCGGACGCCGGGCAGCCCGCCCAGCGCATCGACCTCGAGCCCGGTGTCGTCGGCGACGGCCGGCTCGCCGGTCGCGGCGACGATCGCCGCCGCCTTCAGGCGGGCGTTGCCCTCGAGCGTGTCGGCGTCCTCGACGACGTCGGGGACGCCTGCCGGGCGCGGGACGAGCTCGACGACGTCGCCGAGGATCGCGGCGATCTCGGCGACCTTGTCGGGGTTCGCCGACGCGCAGACCAGGCGCCGCCGCGTCATCGCCGCGGCGCCGGCGGCACCGACACCATCTCCGCCTGCAGGTCCATCAGCTGGTGCAGGCCGGCCTCGGCCAGGGCGAGGAGCTGGTCGAGCTCGCCGCGGGTGAACGCCATGCCCTCGGCGGTGCCCTGCACCTCGACGAACCGCGGCTCGCCGCCGGTGATCGGGCGGACCATCACGACGTTCATGTCGACCTCGGCGGTGCTGTCCTCGGCGTACGGCAGGTCGAGCACGGGCACGCCCCCGACGATGCCCACGCTCACCGCCGCGCAGTACGAGTGCAGCGGGTGCGCCGCCAGCTCGCCACTGGCCACGAGCCGGGCCAGCGCGTCGTGGAGGGCCAGGTAGCCGCCGCAGATGCTCGCGGTGCGCGTGCCGCCGTCGGCCTGCAGCACGTCGCAGTCGACGATGATCTGGCGCTCGCCGAGCGCGGTCATGTCGCACGCCGCGCGCAGGCTGCGGCCGATCAGGCGCTGGATCTCGACGGTGCGGCCGCTCTGCTTGCCCTTGGCGGCCTCGCGGGAGACCCGCTCCGGCGACGACCCGGGCAGCATCGAGTACTCGGCGGTGACCCAGCCCTTGCCGGTGCCGCGCATCCAGCGCGGCACCTCCTCGTCGATCGACGCGGTGCACAGCACGCGCGTGCGGCCGAACGACACCAGGCACGAGCCGGCGGCCATCTCGGTGAAGTCGCGCTCGAACGACACGGGTCGGAGCTCGTCCGGAGCGCGTCCGTCGGGTCGGGGCATGGCAGGTCTCCTTCAGTGCGGGTCCGGCCGGGTCACGCCGGCGCGTCGGCCGGGGGCGTCCACGGGGCGGTGTGGTCGAGCTCGGGTCCGAGCAGCCGGGACCCGAGCTCGCGGAAGAGGTCGATGTCGCCGCTCGACAAGAAGCGGTGGCGCGCCGGACGGTCGTCGCTGCGCAGCAGGCCGAGCTCGCCGAGCTGGCGGCGGGCGGCGAACGCCGTCTCGTCCGCAGAGCTGACGAGGGTCACGCCCGGTCCCATCACGTCGCCGATCACGCGGGCGAGGAAGGGGTAGTGCGTGCACCCGAGCAGCAGCGCGTCGACGTCGGCCTCCCGCACGGGTGCGAGCAGCCGCTCGGCGAGCACGGTGATCTCGTCGCCGCTCGTGATGCCGCGCTCGACGAACTCCACGAACCCGGGGCACGCGGCGGACACCAGCTGCACCTCGACACCGGCGGCCGCAGCCGCCGCGGCGACGGCGCGCGGGTAGGCACCCGACGCGATCGTCCCCACGGTGCCGATGACCCCGACCCGTCCGGTGGTGGTCGCCTGCACGAGCGACGCGGCGCCCGGGCCGATGACGTCGAGCACGGGCACGGGCAGCTCGGCGCGCAGCTCGTCGATGGCCGCCGCCGCGGCGGTGTTGCAGGCGACGATCACGGCCTTGACCTCGAACTCCTTGACGAGGCTCCATGCCAGCTCGCGGGCGTAGCTGCGGACGTCAGCACGCGGCTTGGGCCCGTACGGGTAGCGGCCGGTGTCGCCGATGTAGACCAGGTCCTCGGACGGCAACAGATCGATCACGGCCCGGGCGACCGTGAGGCCACCGAAGCCGGAGTCGAACATCCCGATCGGCCGGTCCACGGCCCGCCAGGCTACGACGTCGCGCCGCCGGCCGAGCGGACGCCTCCGCTCGATCTGCGCCGGCCCCTGCGCCATAAGGTCCGTCGGATGACGATCCGCGAGTTCATCGCCCAGACCGAGCCGATCGGCACGCTCGGTGCTGCCTGGTACTTCGATCCGGACACGGTGGCGAAGGGCAAGGAGCACAACCTCGACGGGTTCCGCTTCTACTTCCTCGGGCGCGGCGGCGTGCTCGGCGACGTCGAGCCGGAGGTCGTGATGAGCGCCTTCGGCTACTGGAACCCCGAGCTCGTGCGCAAGATGTGGAACACGGGCAAGGAGCGCATCGCCCCGCGCGAGGCGGCCCGGCTGTACCTGTCGTGCTGCCACGAGTTCGCCCGCAAGAAGTTCGCCGACGTGCCGGGCCTCGAGGCGTTCTGCGCCGCCGCCGAGCAGGTGAACGACGCGATCGACCCGGCGGGCCTGGCCCTCTACGCCGGCATCAGCGCCGAGCCGCTCCCCGAGGACCCACCGGCGCGGGCGCTGCAGCTGTGCTCGGTGCTGCGCGAGGCGCGCGGCAGCGCCCACCTGGTGGGCGTCGTCGCCGTCGGGTTGCGGCCGCGCATCGCCCATGCGATCAAGCGGCCCGACGACGGCAAGCTCTTCGGCTGGGACGACGAGCCCGTGCCGACCGACGACGAGCGCAAGCGCTGGGAGCAGGCCGAGGAGATCACGCTGCAGCAGCTCGAGCGCTGGTACGGGGTGCTCGACGAGGCGGGCCGCGACGCGTTCCTCAATGGCCTGCAGGGGATGACCGCCGCGCTCGGCTGAGCAGCTCACCGACCTGCCCGGCGCGGCCTCGCCGCGCGCCGGTGCCACGGTGAAGACGCGCAGTCCGGCCGCCGGGGACCCGACTGCGCATCGGCGGTTCCGGCACGACGGTCGGTGATCATGAGCGCTCGGGTCGCTCGCCGGCCCGATCGCTCATCGTCGGCGCTGTGGACCTCGGCGCTCGACGAGCCCATGGCGTGCGATGCCGCCGCGCGACCGGCGCCGTCACCTCGTTCCGTGGCCCGTGCGGTGCGACCGTGCGGGCCACGGGCGCCTTCGGGGTCGGTGCGGAGCCGGCCCGACGTCGTCAGGCGAGCTGGAACAGCTGGGCGAAGCGGCGCGCCGCCGCGGTCCGCGGGAGCCGCAGCCGTGCGCCCTGGCGGGCGGCGACGAGGTCGCGCGCCCCCAGGTGCAGCTCGAGGTCGGGGCGCTCGTCCGGGCGCGGCCGCAGCGACAGGTTCGGGCCATCGGTCACGACGTCGAACGTCCTGCCGTCGACGTCGAGGCGGGCGTGGAACCGCTCACCGGGTGGCTCCGGCACGTGGTACGGGGCGAGCATGGCATAGACGCCCATGTGCGGCGCGACGACGGTGTCGTCGGTGGGCGGCGGGAGGCGGCGGGCGCCGAAGCGAGCCAGCGCGCGCAGCACGGGGATCACCTCGCGGCCGGCGTCGGTGACGGCGTAGACGCTGCGCGCCGCGGGTGGCGGGAGCTCGCGCTGCTCGACGAGGCCCTCGGCCTGGAGCTCGCGCAGGCGCTCGGCGAGCAGGTTCGGCGCGATGCCCGGCAGCGCCTTCTTGAGGTCGGTGAAGCGGCGCTCGCCCATCGTCAGCTCGCGCAGGATCAGCAACGTCCAGCGATCGCCGAGCACGTCCAGGGCCGCGGCGATCGGGCAGTACTGCTCGTAGCTGCGACGGGCCACGCGAGCGATTCTACGTCTGGTTCTTGATCAGAACCTTTTGATAGAAATACTCTACCAATATGCCGACCGCCTCCAACGCACCCCGCGCGGCCGAGCGTCGTGCGACCGCCACACTCCTCGTCGCCGGGCTCGGGATCTCGATGGTGTTCCTCGACACCCAGATCCTCTTCGTCGCGTTCGGCGACATCGAGGCGTCGTTCCCCGACGTGAGCACGAACGCGATGTCGTGGGTGCTGTCGGGCTACACGCTCGCCTTCGCTGCGCTCCTCGTGCCGGCCGGCCGCCTCGCCGACCGGTGGGGGCGCAAGGCCGTGTTCCTCGGTGGGCTCGCCCTGTTCACGCTCGCGTCAGCGGCGTGCGGACTCGCCCCCGACCCCGCGCTGCTGGTCGCGTCCCGCATCCTGCAGGCCATCGGCGCCGCGGCGATCACCCCGACCTCGCTCGCCCTCGTCCTGCGCGCCACGCCACCCGCACGGGTGCCGATCGCCGTCGCCGTGTGGGGCTCGATGAGCGCGGTCGCCGCGGCGCTGGGGCCAACGCTCGGCGGGCTCGTCGTCGAGGCCGGCGGGTGGCGGTGGGTGTTCTTCCTCAACCTGCCGATCTGCCTCGTCGCCGTCGCCTGCGGGCGCCGGGTGCTCGCCGAGTCGCGCGAGGCGGACCCCGGCCCCTTCCCCGATCTCGTGGGCTCCGTGCTGCTCGCCGCCGGGGTCGCGGCGATCTCCCTCGCCCTCGTGCAGAGCGACCAGTGGGGCTGGACCGACCGGCGGACCGCCGGCAGCACCGCCGCCGGGCTCGCCCTCGTCGTGCTCTTCCTGCTGCGGTCGCGCAACCAGGCAGCACCGGCGCTCGACCTGGGCCTGTTCCGGATCCGCAGCTTCCGCTGGGGGAACCTGGCGACGGCCGTCTTCGGGCTGTCGTTCACGGCGATGTTCCTCGCCAACGTCACCTACCTCACCACCGTGTGGGGCTGGGGCGTGATCCGGGCGGGGATCGCGATGGCGCCGGGGCCGACGGTCGTGCTGCTGCTCGCCCGCCGCTTCGGGCGCCTCGCCGCGCGCATCGGGACGCGCCCGCTGATCGTCGTCGGCGGCCTCGCCTACGCCGCCGGTGGCCTCGTGATCATCTCGACCGTCGAGACGACGCCGCACTACGTCACGTCGTTCCTGCCGGCGTGGATGCTGACCGGACTCGGCGTCGCCCTCACCATGCCGCAGCTGTCCAGCGCGACCGTGCAGCAGCTCCCGCCCGACCGCTTCGCCCTCGGCTCGGCGGTCAACCAGACGATGCGCCAGCTCGGCGCGACGTTCGGCGTGGCGCTGGTCGTGTCGTTCATCGCCGGGGCCACCGCCGACGACGCCCTCGACCACTTCCGGCGGGCGTGGTGGATGATCGTCGCCTGCGGGGCCCTCACCAGCGTGGTCGCCCTCGCCCTCCCCCACCCTGCTCGAGCGGCGGCGCCCGCGCCGGCGCCGGCGGCTGCGGCGGACTGATCGCCGCGGCCGCCGGTGCTGCGATCAGTCGGCACCGGTCAGCTTCAGCCCGACGATGCTGACGATCAGCAGGGCGAGGAACACGAGGCGCAGGGGCGTCGCCGGATCCCCGTGCCACACGATGCCCACGATCGCGGCGCCGACCGCTCCGATGCCGACCCACACGCTGTAGGCCGTGCCCAGCGGGATCGAGCGGGCGGCGATCGCGAGCAGCAGCATGCTCCCGGCGAGCAGCACGAGGAACAGCAGCGTCGGCACCAGCCGGGAGAGCCCGTGCGTCGCCGGCAGCACCGCTGCCCAACCGACCTCGAGCAACCCGGCGATGACGAGCAGGACCCAGGGCACGATGCCTCCTGAGACCGTCTTTGCACGTCCCGGTACGGTCTCCCTCGTCGGTCGGAGCCCCACCGGCTCCGCGGGCCCGAGGCTACCGACGGCCGATCGCGTCAGGACTGCACGATCGCGTCGACCGCGTGCAGCAGGCCGTTGAACGCGCGCACGTTGGCGACGACGATGCGGGCGTTGCGCGAGCCGATCGTGCCGTCGTCGTTGACCGGCACCGCCCCGCCCAGCGTCGGCAGCTGGTCGGAGTCCTCGATCTGCTCGGCGGACAGGTCGACGTCGATCAGGTGGAACTGGATGATCGGCGCCAGCACGTCGGGGTCCGCGCAGAGGTCGTCGCCGAACGCCAGCCGGAGCTCGTCGAACGCCGCGTTCGACGGCGCCAGCACGGTGAGCGGTCCATCCTCCTCCACGACCGAGCGCAGCTCGGTGCACTCGAGGACCTGCTCGAACGTGGAGAACTCCTCCTGGCGCTGGATGATCTCCCACGCGGTGGCGCCGGGCGGCACGGTGATCGTGCCGATGGTCGACGACGGCGGCGGTGGCTCGGTCGTCGTCGTGGGGGGCTCGGTCGTCGGTGGCAGCGTCGTGGTGGTCGTGGTCGTCGTCGACGTGGTGGTCGTGGTCGTCGTGCTGCTGGAGGTGGTCGTCGTCGCCTCGGTGGTCGCCGGCGCCTCGGTCGTCGGGGGCGCCGTGGACGTGGTCGTCGACGTCGACGGCAGGGTCGGCAGGGTGTCATCGTCCCCGTCGTCGCCGCTCAGCCAGATCAACAGGGCGATCAGGGCGACGATCAGCGCCGCCACGCCGGCGATCAGCGCGGCGAGCGGGCCGGGCTGGCGGTACCACGGATCGGGCTCGCCGTACGGGCCACCGCCGCCCCCGCCTCCGCCGCCACCGGATCCGCCACCTCCAGCGGGCGGACCGGCGTCACCGGGCCCGCCGGTCGAGGGCATCACCGCGGTCGGTGCGTCACCGACGACCGGGGGCGTCATCACACGCGTCGGCTCCGGGTCACGGTCGGCGCCGATCGGGGGGAGCCCGACGGGCGGCGTCGCGGGCTCCTCGCGGAGCGGCGGGAAGACCTCGGTCGGATCCGGCTCCCGTCCGGGGCGGTCAGTCATGCGCCCATCGTCGCAGACGGGCCGTCAGAAGTAGATGACCCCCTCCGCGGCGGCCTCGGCGGCGTCGAGGTCGGCGGTGTAGGCCCCGGTGGACAGGTACTTCCAGCCGCCGTCGCTGACGATGAAGACGATCGTGCCCCGGTCGATCTCCGAGGCGACCTTGGCGGCCCCGGCGAGCGCGGCACCGGCCGACAGCCCGGCGAAGACGCCGACCTCGAGCAGCCGGCGCGTCCACTCGATCGACTCGCGTGGGCGGACGACGCGCTTGCGGTCGAGCAGCGCGGCGCCGCCCCACTGCTCGAACACCGGCGGGATGTAGCCCTCCTCGAGGTTGCGCAACCCCTCGACGCGCTCACCGAGCGGGGGCTCGATCGCGATCACCTTGATGTCGGGGTTCTGCTCCTTGAGGAAGCGTCCGGTGCCCATCAGCGTCCCGCTCGTGCCGAGCCCGGCGACGAAGTGGGTGATCTCGGGGCAGTCCTGCCAGATCTCCGGCCCCGTGCCCTCGTAGTGGGCGCGCGGGTTGGCCTCGTTGCCGTACTGGTACAGGAAGCACCACTCCGGGTGCTCGGCGGCGAGCGCCTGGGCGCGCTTGACCGCGCCGTTGGAGCCCTCGGCGCCGGGCGTCAGGATGATCTCGGCCCCGAACACCTCGAGCATCTGGCGCCGCTCGAGCGAGACGTTCTCGGGCAGCAGGATCTTGATCGGGTAGCCCTTGATCCGGGCGATCGCGGCGAGGGCGATGCCGGTGTTGCCCGAGGACGGCTCGATGATCGTCTGCCCTGGCCTGAGGTGGCCCTGCTTCTCGGCGTGCTCGATCATTGCCTTGGCGATGCGGTCCTTGATCGAGCCGAAGGGGTTCTGGCTCTCGAGCTTGGCGAGGATGCGGACGTTCGGGTTCGGGGAGAGCTGGGAGACGTCGACGAGCGGGGTGTGCCCGATGAGGTCGAGCACGGAGTCGTAGACGCTGGCGATGGTGAGCATGTCCGTCTGCCTTTCCGGCCCGCCGACGTCGACCGGAGCGATGCGGCGCGATTCCGGACTACACCGATGGACTTGGTCAGGATTCTATCCGGGACGCCCTGCGGCAGCATCCGTGCGGACCGCGCCGGGCGTCACGCCCCGCCGACGACGCGCACGGGCACCTCGGTGACCTCACCGTCCACGATGCGGTAGCTGCGCAGCGCCGGGTTCGTGTCGTCGCGCAGGCTGACGATGGCGTAGTACCAGCCGGGATCGGGGGCCTGGGCGACGTCGGTGGGGCTGGGGTAGGCCTCGGTGTGGGTGTGGCTGTGGACCACCCCGATGATCTCCCAGCCCTGCTCCTCCGCGTCGCGCTCGGCCCTCAGGTGGTCGAGCGGGTCGATCGTGTACACCCGCGCCGACTCGGCGGCGTTCCGGCAGGGGTAGAAGCGGGTGACGGTGGCACCTCCGGCGGGGCCGGCGAGCAGCCCGCACGCCTCGTACGGGTAGCGCGCCACGGCCTCGCGCACGATCTCGTCGACGACGTCCTGCGGCAGTTCGAGCACGGCGGCACGGTAGCGGCCGGACGTCACTCGATACCCTTGCCCCGCCCATGAGCAAGCGCACCGCGACCCGGGACTCGTCGATCGCCGTCAACCGGCGCGCGCGCCACGACTACCAGATCCTCGACACGTTCGAGGCCGGCATCGCCCTCCAGGGCAGCGAGGTGAAGAGCCTCCGCCTCGGCCAGGTCCAGCTCGCCGACGCGTTCGCCCGGGTCTCCGACGGCGAGCTGTGGCTGGAGGGCGTGCACATCGCGCCATACCAGTTCGCGACCGGCCTCGGCGCCCACGACCCGGACCGCCGGCGCAAGCTGCTCATGCACCGCGAGGAGATCGACCGCCTCCAGGCGCGCGTCGCCCAGGAGCGGCTGACGTTGATCCCGCTGCGGCTGTACTTCCGCGACGGCCGGGTCAAGGTCGAGCTGGCGCTGGCCAAGGGCCGCCAGAAGGCCGACAAGCGCCAGGCGCTCGCCGAACGGGACTCGAAGCGGGAGATCGAGCGGGCGCTCGGCCGCCAGCGCAAGGGCCTCGACTGAGGGACGCGACGGCCGCCGCGGTCGCGCGCGACGGGAACAAACGCCCTGCTCAGGGCGTTGGGCTTCACTGTGACACCCCCTGGGCACGATGGTGCCATGACCACGCGCACCACCCCCGAAGCGCCCGAGCAGCTGGTGTTGCTGCCCGAGCCCACGGTGCCGCTGCGCTTCCGCCTCGACGAGGCGACGCGACGCCGTGGTCTGCGCCACATCGCCGAGATCCGGGCCCAGCTCGAGCGCCAGCCGGGCCCGCAGCCACAGTCCCGCCGCCAGCGGCGGGCCGCGACGCCCATCGCGCACCGCGAGGCCGCCTGACGCCCGGCCGTCGCGTGCGCGATCAGCCGCGGCTCGCGACGGCTCGCTGACCCACCACGGCGAGCGGGTGGGGGCTCGAGCCGCCTGCCCTCAACCGGCGGTCGGTGCCAGCGAGCGCACGGCCGCCCAGTAGTCGAGCTCGGGGTCCAGCCCCATGATGGCGAGGCTGCTCGTCGTCACCCCGTTGTCGAAGTACTCCTGGATCCGCGCCCGGCAGTGCTCGGGCGAGCCGTGGATGATCAGCTCGTCGACGACCTCGTCGGGGATGGCCGCCACGGCGGCCTTGCGGTCCCCCGCCGCCCAGGCATCCCACATCGCCTGGAGCTGCTCGCCACGACCGAGCCAGCGGTGGAACTCGGCGTAGACCGGCACGTTGAGGTACGCGGCGATCGCGAAGCGGGCGCCGTTGCGGACGACCTCGGTGTTCTCGCTCGGGCACACGAAGATCCGCGCCACCACTTCGCGCTCGGCGCCGCCGGCAGCGTCCTTGACGACCTTCGTCACCGTCGCCACGTCGCTCGGCGAGAGCCAGTTGATGATCACCCCGTCCGCCTCGCGCCCGGCGAGGCGCAGCATCCCCTCGCGCAGGGCGGCGACGAGGATCGGTGGCTTCACCTCGGGCCGCACGCCCAGCCGGAAGCCCTGGACCTCGAAGGTGTCGTACGTCTTGGCCACCTTCTCGCCCGAGAGCGCGTCGCGCAGGAAGCGCACCACGTCGCGCACCTTCTTGTACGGCTCGACGAACGGGATGCCGTTCCAGCGCTCGACGATGACGTTGCTCGAGGACCCGATGCCGATGGCGAAGCGCCCCGGCGCGGCGTCGGCGAGCGAGGCGACGCACTGGGCGAGGCACGCCGGCGAGCGCGTGTAGGCGGGCACGATCGCCGTGCCCAGGCGCAGCCGCGGCTCCCAGGCTGCGGCGAGGGCCAGCGGGGTGAACGCGTCCGCGCCGTCGGCCTCGGCCGACCAGAGGTCGGTGTAGCCGAGATCGGCGAGCTCGACGAGCTTGTCGCGATGCGAGTGCAGCGGGCCGGGCAGCGGCGCGGTCATGCCGGGACGAACGGGCAGCGTCATCGCGCCGTGTTTAGCCGCTCCGGCCGTCCCGAGGCAGCTCGAGCCGCACCGGTCGCCGGCTCGACGGACGCTGCGGCGGACGTGAGCGATCGGCGCGCCCTGCGGACCGAACGCTCATCTTCAACCGGGACCGCGGCCGCACCCGGCGAACATGCGCGACCTGCGCTCCCGACCGTCCCGACGCTCATCTTCAACCGGGGCCGAGGCCCGCTCCCGGCGGAAGATGCACAACGGGTTGTCCCGACGCTCGTCGTCGGGCCGCGGGGCGGCGCGGCGCCACACGCGCCGGCGCTCAGCCCGGTGGGGGCGCCGCCGGCGGCGCCTCGCGCCAGAAGCGCATGATGCAGCTCTGGCTGGCGGTGGCCAGCAACGTGCCGTCCTCGGCGAACATGTGCACGAGGCCGTGGCCGAAGCCGCGCTGGGCGGCGTGGGCGTGGATGTCGAGCAGCACCCAGTCGGTCGGGACCAGCTTCACGATCCGCAGCGTGTTGTCGAGGCTGTTGCCGCCGCCGCGGATGCCCAGCGCCTGGCCCACCCCGAGCGGCACGAAGTCACCGAGCACCGCGAGCGCCGCGCCGTCGACCCCGTCGAGCACCTCGGGGATGCGGGCCCACATGATCATCCGGCCGTCGCCGGGCGTCCCGTCGAGGTCCTCGAGGCCGCGACCACGGGCGATGCGCTGGTCGAGCCGGCCGTGGATCGTGTTGCCCATGTCCATGCGGTGGGTGCGTGGCGGGCAGTCCTGCGGGCGTGGCACGTCGGAGGGCATGTGCTCCCACTGCCCCTCGTGCGGGAACGGACGGTGCCCCAGGGCGGCGTTCACGGTGAGGATCTCGCGGTCGGCGACGTGACAGACGGCTCGCGCCTGGGTCATCTGGTGCCCCTCGACGGCGAGCGTGACGTCGATGTCGACGACCTCGCCGGGGCGGGCGAACGACAGGTACTGCGCCGTCGCCCAGATCGTCTCGCGCCCGCTCGTGCCCTCCATGGCCGCCAGCGCCGCGCCGAGCCCGGCGCCGCCGAACATGAAGTTGCCCCCGGTGCAGATGCCCGTGGTGACCGGCAGCTTCCAGCGGAACCGGTTGTGCGTCGGCTCGAGGCCCAGGAACGTGCGGGTGTCCATACGGGCGGCGATCGTACGGGGCACGGCCATCACCGCCCCTGGTGTCGCCGTTCACGTGGCCGGTGCTCGCGGACTACGTTCCGAGCCCATGGGGGACCAGCCGTGGCAGGGGGATGCCTGCTCGCTCGTCGAGGCGTTCCGGCGCGGTGAGCGCTCGCCGGTCGAGGAGCTCGAGGCGGTGTTCGCGGCGATCGACGCGAGCCCGCTGAACGCGTTCTGCCACCTCGACCGCGAGCAGGCCCTGCAGGCGGCCGCGGCGGCCGACGTCACCAAGCCGTTCGGCGGCGTGCCCATCGGGGTCAAGGAGCTCGAGCCGGTGGCCGGCTGGCCGTACACCCACGCGTCGGTGCCGCTGCGCGACCAGGTCGCGTCCGTGACCTCGACGCAGGTGGAGCGGCTGCGTGACCTCGGCGGCGCGGTGATCGCTGGGCAGACGACGTCGTCGGAGTTCGGCGGCGTCAACTACACCAGCACCCTCCTGCACGGCACGACCCACAACCCGTGGCAGCTGGGTCGCACACCCGGTGGCTCGTCGGGCGGCTCCGCCGCCGCGGTCGCCGGCGGCATCGTCACCCTGGCGACCGGCAGCGACGGCGGCGGCTCGATCCGCATCCCGGCCGGCTTCTGCGGCCTCGTCGGCCTGAAGGCGACCTACGGCCGCATCCCGCAGTCCCCGCACATGCACTACGGGAGCCTGACGACCGTGCTCGGGTGCCTCGCCCGCTCGGTGCGCGACGTCGCCCGCTGGTTCGACGTCACCAACGGCCACGATCCCCGCGATCCGTTGAGCCTGCAACGGGTGTCCGGCTGGGAAGCCGGTCTCGGGACCTTGACGGACCAGGTCCGCGGGCTCCGCGTCGCCGTGGTCGAGCAATGGGACGGCGCCGTGGTGTCGCCCGCGATGTGGGACGTCCTCCTCGGCGCGGCCGAGCAGCTCATCGCCGACGCCGGACTCGTGCGCGTCGACGGGATCGACGCGACCCTGCCGCGCATGGGGCGGGCCTGGGCCGTCAGCGGCGCCGTGGAGATCGCCACGCTGCTCGGTGATCGCTGGCCGGCCTGCGCCGACGAGCTGACACCGGAGATGCGGGCGGCGATGGAGCACAACGCGGCCTCCTACGACGCCCGGTCGTACGCGCTGGTCGAGCGCCGGCGGATGGAGGTCAACGAGGCGATGGCCCGGATCTTCGATCCTGCCGAGGGCGTCGACCTCGTCGTCACGGCGACGAACCCCGACGTCGCGTTCGCCGCGGCAGGTCCCCTGCCCGACACGTTCGGCGGGATCGAGGCCGGCCGTGGCAACAACGGCCTGCTCACGTTCCCCGCCAACCTGCACGGCAACCCGGCGATCTCCATCCCCGCCGGGAGCGTCGATGGCCTGCCCGTCGGGCTGCAGGTCATCGGCCGGCACTTCACCGAACCACTGCTGCTCGAGATCGCCGCGATCGTCGAGCGCAACCGCCCCTGGCCCCTCGTCGCCCCAGCAGCCCAAGGAGCACCGACATGAAGGTTCCGCTGAGCGTCAACGACTTCATCCGTCGCGCCGAGCTGATCTACCCGGATCGCGAGGCGATCGTCGACGAGCACGATCAGCCCGCCGAGTCCTGGGGGACGATCACCTACCGCGAGATGGCGCGGCGCGCCCGGGCGATGGCCGCCGGCCTCGACGCCCTCGGCCTCGGCGTCGGCGAGCGCGTGGCGATGGTCAGCCACAACTCGGCGCGCCTCTTGACCGCCCTGTTCGGCGTGTCCGGCTCGGGCCGCATCCTCGTGCCGATCAACTTCCGCCTCGTGGCCGACGAGGTGAAGTACATCGTCGAGCACTGCGGCGCCCGCGTGCTGCTCGTCGACCCCGAGCTCAGCGACGCGCTGAAGGAGGTCGAGTGCGAGCACAAGTACGTGATCGGCGCCGAGGCCGACGCCGAGCTGATGCGCTTCGACGTCGAACCCCGGCCGTGGGAGGGTGACGAGGACGCCACGGCGACGATCAACTACACGTCGGGCACGACGGCGCGCCCCAAGGGCGTGCAGCTCACCCACCGCAACATCTGGATCAACGCCACCACGTTCGGGTGGCACATGTGCGTCAACGACCGGGACGTGTACCTGCACACGCTGCCGCAGTTCCACTGCAACGGCTGGGGGATGCTCTACGCCGTCACCGGGATGGGCGGCAAGCACGTCATCATCCGCAAGATCGACGGCGCCGAGATCCTGCGGCGGGTGGAGCAGCACGGCGTGACGCTGATGTGCGGCGCACCGGCCGTCGTCAACATGGTCCTCGACGCGGCGGCGAACTGGGACGGTGAGATCCCGGGTCGTGACCGGGTGCGCATCGTCGTCGCCGGGGCGCCGCCGCCGACGCGCACGATCGAGCGGGTCGAGACCGAGCTCGGTTGGGAGTTCAACCAGATCTACGGGCTCACCGAGACGTCGCCGCTGCTGACGATCAACCGGCCGCGCGCCGAGTACGACCACCTGTCGCCGGCGGAGCGGGCCCAGAAGCTGAGCCGCGCCGGCGCGCCGGCGATCGGCTGCGAGATCCGCGTCGACGACCAGGGTGAGGTGCTCGCCCGCAGCAACGTCGTCATGGACGGCTACTGGAACCAGCCCGAGGCGACGGCCGAGGCGATCGTCGACGGGTGGTTCCACACCGGCGACGGTGGCTCGATCGACGAGGCCGGCTACCTGACGATCTCGGACCGCAAGAAGGACGTCATCATCACCGGTGGCGAGAACGTCTCGTCGATCGAGGTCGAGGACGTGATCTTCCAGCACCCTGACGTCAAGGAGGTCGCCGTCATCGGCATCCCCGACGACAAGTGGGGCGAGCTGGTCACCGCGCTGGTGGTCAAGGCCGAGGGCTCGACGCTGACCGAGGAAGACGTCATCGCGTGGACCCGCGGCAAGCTCGCCGGGTACAAGTGCCCCAAGCGCGTCGAGTTCCGCGAGATGCTCGACCGCACGGCGACCGGCAAGCTGCAGAAGTTCAAGCTGCGCGCCCCGTACTGGGAGGGCAAGCAGCGCCAGGTCAACTGAGGCCGCGCAGCGGTCGCCTGTCCGGCGACGCGGTCAGCGCAGCGGGACCCCGGCGTCGGCGACGGCGCGGTCGAAGATCTCGGCCAGCCGGCGCGTCTCGCCGGGGTACTCGCCGCTGACGAGGATCGACCACGTCACGCCGTCGGGGCGGTGCACGACCATCGCGTGGGTGTTCTCGACGGTGCCGGTGTGCCCGAACGAGCCGTCGCCGAACGCCATCAGACCCAGGCCGTAGCCGCGGGTCGGGTCGGGCCGCTCCGGGGTGACGACCGGGGTGCGCATCAGCTCGACGGTGTCGGCCGACAGCGGGTGGAAGCCGTCGGTGCGCACGTCGAGCGCGGCGAGGATCCTGACCACATCCGAGGGCGTGGCCACCCACGAGCCGGCCGGGCCGAGCACCTCCATGTAGTTGCGGAACGGCGCGGACGGGTGCACGACGTGGGCGGGGTCGTCGTCGTAGGTCGGTGCGAGCCGCATGCCGCTGATGCCCAGCGGGGTGAGCAGCCGGTCCCGCACGACGTCCTCGTACGGCCGCCCGGCCACGTCCTCGATGAGCAGGCCGAGCAGGCAGTAGTTCATGTTCGAGTACGTGTAGCGGGCGCCCGGCGGGGCGAGCAGGCCGCGCGACAACCCGAGGCGCGCGGCCTCGGGGCAGGAGTCGACCTGACCGCGGAAGAAGGTCGACTCGTACACCGGGAACCCGGAGGTGTGCGCGAGGAGCTGGCGAACGGTGATCGACGCGACCTGCGGGTCGGTGATGTCGGCACCGACGAGCTCGGCCAGGCGCCCACCCACGGCCTCGTCGAGGCCGAGCTGGCCCGCCTCGACGAGCTGCATCACCACGGTCGCGGTGAGCACCTTGCTGATGCTGGCGATGCGGAACCGGTCGCCAGGCTCGAGCGGCTCGGGCGGCGGGCCGGCCACGGTCGTCGGCGCGGCCGACGTGCCCGGCGCGGTGTCGGCCGGGCCCTCCTGGATCGGCGGCGGGACGCGATGGCCGAGCTCGGCCGTGTGGATGATCTCGCCGTCACGGGCGACGGCGACGCCCACGGCGTAGTCGCCGCTGCCGAGGAGGCGGTCGGCGAGCAGCTCGTCGAACGCCGCCCACGCCGCGACGTCGATCGTCGTGGTCGTCGCCTCCGTCGTCGGTGGCGCCTCGGAGGACGAGGTGACCGGCTCGAGCGTGGCGTCGGGTGCGTGGCCGCGCGACGCCGTCGGTTGCCGGGCGCCCGCCGCCCGGCCCGGTTGCGTGGTCGTCGGGCGATCGAACGGCGAGGGGACGCGGGGCGCGGCGTGGTCGCCACCGCACGCCGTCACACCGACGACCGCGGCGACCACCAGCGCCCGGACCCTCCCTCTCACGACCTCCCATGATGGCGGCGCGGACGATGGAACCGGTCTCACCCCGGCAGCTGCTGCTCGGCGGTGAGCACCGGCGCGAACAGATCGCCGAGCTCGTCGACCCGCGCGAGGACGTCCGCGGCCTCGAACACCAGGTCGGCGTCACCGTCGGCGCACGCCGCGACCTCGTCCCAGGTGACCGGGGTGGACACGGTCGGCGCGGGCCGCGCCCGCAGGGAGTACGGGGCGATCGTCGTCTTGTGGTGGGCGTTCTGGCTCCAGTCGACGAAGATCTTTCCCGGGCGTGCCGCCTTGGCCATCGTCGTCGTGACCCGCGCGGGGAGCCGCTTCTCGAGCACCTGGCCGACGGCCAGCGCGAAGTCGGCGGCCTGCTGGTGGCCGACGCCGGGCGTGTTCAACGGGACGTACAGCTGCAGACCCTTCGAGCCCGAGGTCTTGCACCAGCCCTCGAGGTCGACCGCGGCGAGCACGTCGCGCACCAGGAGGGCGATCTCGCAGCAGTCGTGGATGTCCGTGCCCGGGCCCGGGTCGAGGTCGAACACGACCGCCCGGGGCAGGTCGAGGTCCTCGGCCAGCGCCATCGGGGCGTGCAGCTCGATGGCCGCCATGTTCGCCGCCCACACCAGCGATGCGGTCGAGTCCACGCAGCAGTACTCGATCCTGCCGCGGCGGTCGCCCGGGCCCACTGCGACCTTGACGAAGTCCGGCCGGTGGCCGGGGCACCGCTTCTCGAAGAAGCCCTTGGTGTCGGTGCCGTTCGGGAACCGCTTGAACGTGAGGGCGCGGCCGCGCAGGTGCGGCAGGGCGACCGGGGCGATGCGGGCGTAGTAGTCGATGACCTCACCCTTGGTGAACCCCGACGGGTACAGGACCTTGTCCAGGTTGGAGAGCTCGAGCTCGTGCCCGTCGACGTCGACGACGACCGACGTGCGCTTCGGGGCCACGGTCCGCTGCGTGCCTCGGCCTGCTCGACGCTCAGGCCGACTTCTTCGCCTTCGCCTTGTCGGCCTTGGCCGACGGGTGCCGCTTGCGCGCTGCCTTGGCCGCCTCCACGCTCGCCTCGAGCGCGGCCATGAGGTCGACGATCTTCGGCTTCTCGGCGGCCACCTCGGGCACCTCGAACTCCTCGCCCGCGGCCTTCTTCTCGATCAGCTCGAGGACCTGCTCACGGTAGTCGTCGTGGTACTTCTCCGGCTGGAACTCGTCGGTCAACGACTCGACGAGCGCCTCGGCCATCTGCACCTCCCGCGGCGACACCTCGACGTCCTCCAGCCCGGCCAGCTCGTCGATCGACTCCGGCGTGATCACCTCGTCGGCGTACGCCAGCGTGGACAGCATCAGGCGCCCCTGGCTCGCCCGGATCGCCGCCGTGTACTGCTTGTTGCGCATCACGAAGCGGCCGATGGCGACCTTGCCCTGCTCCTCCATCGCCCGGGCGAGCAGCACGTAGGGCTTCGGGTTGCCGTCCGGCGCGACGTAGTAGGCGCTCTCGAAGTAGATCGGATCGATCTCGTCGAGGTCGACGAACTCCTCGAGCTCGATCGTCTTGGTCGCTGCCGGGATGAACGGCTCCAGCTCGTCGGGGTCGACGATGACGTACCGGCCCTTGGACACCTCGTAGCCCTTGACGATGTGCTCCTCGGGCACCTCTTCCCCGGTCTCGTCGGAGACCTTCCGGTAGCGGATGCGGCTCATCGTGCGCTCGTCGAGCTGGTTGAACGACACGCTCTTGTGACGCACCGCGTGGAACAGCTTGATCGGGATCGCGATGAGCCCGAAGCTGATCGTGCCACTCCAGACGGGTCGGGGCATGGGAGGAACGGTACTCCTCCCGCACAACCGTTCGGGAGCGAGGTTCAACCGGCGAGCACGGCGCGGGCGACGAGGTCGGTGCCGAACGCGGTGAGGATCGCCAGGTAGAGCAGGCCAGTGGCGGCCATCACGGCGCTGTACTCGCGCTCGCGCAGCGCCGCTCTGGTCACGCCGACGAGGACGATGGTGGTGATCGCGCACGCCGCCCACATCCAGCCGAGCATCCCGCCCCAGCCGTCGTCGACCGCGCCGGTGAACACGCTGAGCATGCCGGTGGGCAGCAGCAGGGCGACGACCTCGACGGGCCACACCCAGCCGAGCGCGTCGACGAGCTCGTGCAGCAGGCGGCGCGGCAGGCCGGGCTGGACGAGGTACCAGTGCCCCAGCAGCATGGCGTCGGTGATGGCGCCGAGGAACGCGGCCCCGGCGAACGTGCGCAGCAGCGAGACGAACGGGTTGCCACCCGCCGCGATCGCCCCGGCGACCAGGCCGATGGCGCCGATCGCCACGGGCACCAGGTCGAGGACCGGCGGGAACTCCGGTCCGGCGTCGGCTTGGCCGGCGGTGGAGGTGCGGGTGCGCTCGATGCCCGTCATCGCCGCGACACGCGCCGTGCGCCGGTCGTGCTCGGCGCGCTGGCCGGCGACCCCGGCCCGGCGCCGGGCGATCGACACGCCGAGGACCGCGAGGCACGCCACGGCGAAGGCGAGTGCGGCGGCCTCGCGCACCGGCACCGGGTCGAGGATCAGGCCGGCCGCGAACGCCCCGAGCCCGAGGAGCAGGTACGTGCCGCGCAGGAGCCAGCCGTAGCCGAGACCGACCATGCGCCGGCGGGTCGTGTACCAGCAGAACGCCATCCCCCCGACCGCCCACTGCAGCAGCACGGTGGCGGCGTCGAGGGCGATCACGCGACGGCAGGGTAACGGCGGCGATGCGGCGCTGCCCCGAACGGTGACCGGCGGCGTACCCTGGCGGCGCCATGCCGCCGCGCCGCTCCCCCCGGGTGCCCCGCCCGACCGCCGTGCTCGCCGCGGGCGTCGCCGCACTGGCGTTGGCCGGGTGCTTCACCGGGGAGCGCCCGACGCTGGCCGAGGGGCCGGAGATGACCGGCGTCCCGGCGGTCGACGCGGTCCTCGAGCGGCTGGACCACGCTTCCCGGGCGCGCTTCACGGCCCGCTACGACGTGCTGACGCGCTACGGCGGGCTGGAGCGGGAGGCGACGGTCGTGCAGGCGAGCCCGTCGCGCCGGTCGGTCACGGTCGGCGACGTCCGGTTCATCATCGACGGGTCGAGCACCGCGACGTGTGACCTGCCGACCGGGACGTGCTCGGACACGATCCACGAGAACCGCATCAGCGACTCGATGCTGTCGATCGACTTCTACGCGAGCAGTGCCGCCCGGCGGCTGCGGCGCGACGCCGCCGCCCGGGTCGGGCGCGTGGAGGGCTCGACGATCGAGATCGCCGGCACCCGCGCGGCGTGCGTGTCGATCCCGCTGACGTCGAGCACGGAGACGTACTGCGCGCTCGACAACGGCCCGCTCGCCCGCCTCGACGCGGCCGATCTGCGCATCGAGCTGACGGACTACTCGCCCGCCCCCGACGAGTCGGCGTTCACCCACACCGCCGACTGACCCCGGCTCGCCGTGGCCACTCGCCGGCGGCGGGGGTGCAGGGTCCGCTCCCGCGAACTTTTCGCGAGAACGGCCCCCATCGTTCCGTTTTCGCGAAAAGTTGACGGGAACGGAGGGTCAGGCGTCGACGCTGATCAGGTCGTGGTCGGCGGTGTTGAGGGCGTCGGGGCCGGCGGCGGTGGCGACGACGATGTCCTCGAGGCGCATCCCCCACCTACCCGGGACGTAGATCCCCGGCTCGATGCTGAACGCGTGACCGGGCTCGAGCGGGCGGGTGTTGCCGGCGACGATGTAGGGGTCCTCGTGCTCCTCCATCCCGATGCCGTGCCCGGTGCGATGGATGAAGTACTCACCGAACCCGGCCGCGGTGATGACGTCACGGGCGGCGCGGTCGACGTCCTCGCACGGCGTGCCGACGGTGGCGGCGGCGACGGCGGCCGCCTGGGCCTCGTGGAGCACGGCGTAGGCCTCGGCGATGTCGGCGGGGATCTCACCCGTGACGACGCAGCGAGTGATGTCGCTGCAGTAGCCCTGCATCGTCCCGCCGAAGTCGCACAGCACGATCTCGTCGCGCCGGATCACCCGGTCACCGGCGTGGTGATGCGGGCTGGCGGCGTTCTCCCCCGCGGCGACGATGGCGAAGTTGACCTTGTCGTGGCCCTCGGCGATCAGCCGCGCCGAGATGTCCGCCGACACCTGCGCCTCGGTGCGCCCGACGAGCGGGATCTCACCCCGCTGCAGCTGGGCGGCGACCCGGTCGGCGGCGGCCGCGGCGGCACGCAGGGCGGCGATCTCGGCGTCGTCCTTGATCATCCGCAGCGGCCCGACGATGTCGACCGCGCGCCGGTACGTCACGCCGGGGAGCCGGGGCAGCAGCTCGACGAGGAACCGGGCCCACATCTGGTCGCCGACCGCGGCGACCCGGGCGCCGGCGGCGAGCTCGGCGACGATCGCCGTCGGGTCCTCGGTCTCGTCCCACGGCCGCAGGGTGAACACGCCGGGCTGCTCGACCACCCGCGGCGCCTCGAGCCGCGGGATCACCATCACCGCCTCGCCGTCGCGGGGGACGACGAGCATCGTCAGCCGCTCCAGGGGCATCGCCTCGTACCCGGTGAGGTACGGCAGGTCGTGACCGACCGAGAGGAGCAGCACGTCGACGCCCTGGTCGCTCATCGCCTTGCGCACCCGCTCCATCCGGTCCTCGTACATGCCGACCAGTCTGCCAGGCCGCCGCGACCCGCTCCGGGGGAACGCGCCCGCCCCGAGCACTTCTGACGCGAGTTCGGTCCGCAGAGCGGACCAAAGCCGCGTCAGATGTGTGTGAAGGCGTTCACGAGCGGCTCAGGCGCGGACGGTCACCGGGGTGACGTGCTCGGCGGCGGAGCGGGCGTGGTAGCTAGAGCGGGTCAGCGGGCTGGCCTCGACGTGGGCGATGCCGAGCGCCTCGCCCACCTCCTTCCACCGGGCGAACGTCGCCGGCTCGACCCAGCGCTCGACGGGCAGGTGATGCGACGTCGGGCGCAGGTACTGGCCGATCGTCACGATGTCGACCCCGATCCCGGCGAGATCGGCGAGCGCCCCCTCGACCTCCTCGTCGGTCTCCCCCATCCCGACGATCAGCCCCGACTTCGTCGTCAGCCCCGCCGCCTTCGCCCGCGCCAGCACCGACAGGCTGCGGGCGTACCCCGCCGACGGCCGCACGGCCCGCTGCAGCCGGGCGACCGTCTCCACGTTGTGGTTGAGCACATCGGGGCGGACGTCGAACAGCACCTGCAGCGCGGCCTCGTCCCCGCGGGCGTCGGAGATCAGCGTCTCGACGCGGGTGCCGGGCCGCCGGGCACGGATCGCCTCGACGCACGCCGCCATGTGCGCCATCCCGCCGTCGGGCAGGTCGTCACGGGCGACCATCGTCAGCACGGCGTGGTCGAGGCCCATCCGGTCGATCGCCTCGGCGACCCGCGCCGGCTCGTCAGGGGCCGGCGGCAGCGGCCTGCGCGTGTCGACGAGGCAGAACCCGCACGCCCGGGTGCAGCGCTCGCCGAGCACCATGAACGTCGCCGTGCCGTCGGACCAGCACTCCGACAGGTTCGGGCAGCCGGCGTCCTCGCACACGGTGACCAGCCCGAGGCCGCGGATCGTCCGCTTCAGCGCCAGCACCTCCGGCCCGTGGTGCACCTTCGGGCGCAGCCAGTCCGGCTTGCGGGTCTCGATCGACAGTCCCGTCGTCACGCCGGCCTCGGCGAGGCGCGAGGTGAGCCGCACCGGCTCGCCCGGGCCCGCCCCGCGGGAGAACAGCGAGAGGTCCTCGGGTCGGTGCCGCCAGGCCACGTCCTGGCGCTCGGCGCGGCCGCCGCCCCAGCGCTCGGCGGCGAGGCGGGCGACGACGTCGACGACCTCGCGCATCGACACGTGCACGCCCTCCTCGGCGAGCGACGTCACCGGCTTGTCGGGGATGCCGCACGCGATGATGTGCTCGCGCATGTACGTGAGGTCCGTCGTGACGTTCAGCGCGAACCCGTGCATCGTGCGGCCACGCTTGATGCGCACACCGATCGCGCAGATCTTGCGCGGGTTCGGGCCCTCGGGATCGACCCACACGCCCGGGTACTCGCGCAGCCGCCCGGCGGTGACGCCGAACGCCGCCAGCGCGTCGATGATCAGCTGCTCGACGTTGCGCACGTGCGCGGCCGCGTCGAAGCCGTGCGGCAGCGTGACGATCGGGTAGCCGACGAGCTGCCCCGGGCCGTGGTACGTGATGTCGCCGCCGCGCCGGATGCCGACGAGCTCGGCGCCGACGGCCGCGGGGTCACAGCGCAGGTTCGTGGCGAGGTCCGCCCGTGGCCCGTAGGTGAACACGTGCGGGTGCTCGAGGAGCAGGAGGTGGTCTTCGCGCCCGTGGTCGAACAGCGCCTGCTGGACCGCGAGTGCCTCCCGGTACGGGACGGTGCCGAGCCAGCGGACGCGAAGCATCGCCTCAGAGCTCCGCCGACCAGTCCCGCGTCTCGAGGATCTCCTTCACCCGCTTGAGGAACCCGGCCGCGTAGGCGCCGTCGAAGGCGCGGTGGTCCCACGCCATCGCCAGGTTGCCGACCGGGTGGATGGCGATCGCCTCGGCGCCGTCGGCGGTCTCGACGACGACGGGCTTGCGGGTGATCGCGTCCGTCGAGAGGATCGCCACCTGCGGCTGGTTGATGATCGGCATCGTCAGCACCGAGCCGGCCGAGCCGTTGTTGGAGATCGTGAACGTGCCGCCGCTGATCTCGTCGGGCATCAGCTTCTTGGTCCGCGCCCGGCTGGCGAGATCGGAGATCTCCCGGGCGATGGCCCGCAGCCGCTTCGAGTCGGCGTCGCGGATGACCGGCACGATCAGGCCCTCGTAGTCGAGGTCGACGGCGATGCCGAGGTCGACGTAGCGGTGCACGACCAGCTCATTCTCCCCGACGCTCGCGTTGAGGTGCGGGAACTCGGCCAGCGCGTCGATGACCGCCCGGCTGATGAACGGCAGGTAGGTCAGGCTGAACCCCTCGTTGCGCTTCCACTCGTCGCGCAGGGCGAGGCGCGTCTTGTCGACGTTGGCGTAGTCGACCTCCACCACGCTGAACGCGTGGGGGCTGACGCTCTTGCTCATCACCATGTGCTGACCGGTGACCTTGCGGATCTTGGTCAACGGGATGACCTCGTCGCGCGCGCCGGCGGTGACCTTCGGCGCGGGCGCGGGCGTCGTCGCCGACGGCGCCGGGGCGGGCGCGGCCGGCGCCGTCCTGGCGGCCGGGGCCTGCGGAGCGGGCGGTGGCGTGACCTCCTCGGGCTTCTCGGTCGCCGGAGCGGCCGCCGCCGGCTCGGCAGCCGGCTTCGTGGCGCCCTGCGCCTTCAGCTTGTCGATGTGGTCGAGCACGTCGTCACGCGTGATCCGCCCACCGGGCCCGGTGCCCTTGATCGTGGTGGGGTCGAGGCCGTGCTCGTTCACCAGGCGGCGCACGACCGGCGAGAGCAGGATGCCCTTGGCGCTCGCCGGGGCCGGGGCCGGCTCCGCGGCCTCCTCGGCCTCCTCCTCGTCCGCCGCGACCGGCTCGGCGGCCGTGGGCGCCGGCTGATCGGCGGGCTGCGGCGCCGCGGCGGGCGTCTCGACGTCAGGGGCCTCGGTCGCCCCGCCCTGCTCGGGCTCGGGCGCGGCCTGCTCCTCGGCCGGCTCCTCGGCGGCCTCCGGCGCGGGAGCGGACGCGGGCGCCGCATCGCCGTCGCCGACGACCGCGATCACCGTGCCCACCTCGACCGTCTCGCCCTCCTGGACGCGGATCTCCAGCAGCGTCCCGGTGACGGGCGACGGCACCTCCGTGTCGACCTTGTCAGTCGACACCTCGAACAGCGGCTCGTCGGCCTGGACCGGATCACCGACCTGCTTGAACCACTGCGTGATCGTGCCCTCGGTCACGGTCTCGCCGAGCTGGGGCAGGGTCACTTCGGCCATCGGGGATTCCTTCTCTCTCCTTCGCGATTCCTCAGCCGTTGAAGTTGCGACCGGTCAGGGTGAGCACGGTCTCGCCGAACAGCTCGGTGAGGCTGGGGTGGGGTTGGATGAACTCGGCGACCTCGTCGACGGTGGCCTCCCAGTTGACGGCGAGGTACCCGCCGCTCAGCTGCTCGGTCACCCACGGGCCGACCATGTGCACGCCGAGGATCCGGCCGGGCCTGCCGTCGGGCCCCTTCTCGGCGATCACCTTGCACAGTCCGTCGGTCGACCCGAGGATCTGGGCGCGCGAGTTGAACTTGAACGGGTGCTTGGCGACGACGACGTCGTAGCCGGCGGCCCGGGCGGACTCCTCGTCCAGGCCGGCCCACGCCACCTCGGGGTCGCAGTAGATGGCCCAGGGCACCCGGTCGTACATCACCGGGGCGACGGGCTCACCGAGCGTCTGCTTGACGACCAGGATCGCCTCGGCGTAGCCGACGTGGGCGAGCGGCGGCGTGTTGATGAGATCGCCGATGGCGTACACGCCGTCCTCGCCGGTGCGGCAGTACTCGTCGACGACGACGAAGCCACGATCGTCGACCTTCACGCCGGTGCCGTCGAGACCGAGCTTGTCGGCGTAGGGGCGCCGCCCGACGGCCACGACCACGGCGTCGACCTCGAGGTCCTCGCCCTCGCCGAAGTGGACGGTCGTGCCGCCACGGTCGTTCGGGGTGTGCCCCGTGACCATCACCCCGGTGCGCACGTCGATCTGCTTGCGCTTGAAGCTGCGGATGACGACGTTGGCGAGGTCCTTGTCGAGGCCGGGGAGGATCTTCGGCAGGGCCTCGAGGATGGTGACCTTGGCGCCGAGGTCGGCGAACGTGGAGGCGAACTCGCAGCCGATGGCCCCGCCGCCGATCACGGCGAGGCGCTCGGGGACGTGGTCGAGATCGAGGATCTCGTCGCTCGTCATGATCGGGCCGCCGCGCTCGAAGCCGGGGATCAGGCGCGGCACCGAGCCGGTGGCGAGGATGACGTTGGTCCCGGTGATCTGGACCGTGGACCCGTCGTTCATCGCCACGGTGACGGTGTGGTCGGGGCCCAGGCTGCCGACGCCGTTGAACACCTCGACCTTGCGGCCCTTGCACATCGCCGCGATGCCGTTGACGAGCCCCGCGACGATCTGCTGCTTGCGCTGCTGGGTGACGGCGAAGTTGACGCTGGGCGGGCTCGCCTCGATGCCGAAGTCGGCGGCATGGGCGACGTGGCGGTACACCGCGGCGGTCTCGAGGAAGGCCTTGGCGGGGATGCAGCCGCGGTTGAGGCAGGTGCCCCCGAGGGCGTCCTGCTCGACCAGCGCGACCTTCACCCCGGCCGACGCGGCGTACAGCGCGGCGGAGTACCCACCGGGTCCCCCACCGATGACAACGAGATCGAACTGATCGGCCGTCGGGATCACCTCATTCGGTCACGGCGCCGGAGCGCCACCTGCACAGCACGAGCGGTCGCCGAACTGCGGGTTCACCGTAGCGCCGCCTCTGCGACCCGCGTACTCCTCCCGGGGTACGTCACCGGTCCCGGGGTCCAGCTGCCCGGCCGACGCGCGCCGGACGGGGTCGATCCGAAGCGACCGCGTGGCTCAGCGGACGCCGAGGTCCCAGCGCACCTGCTCCTCGCCACGGCGGTACACGAGCACGCGGCTGGTGCCGGCGTCGCCGCCGAGGTGGAACGACAGCGTGCACGGCTGCGGATCGACGGTGGTCGCACCACAGTGGTTGCCGGCCGACGGGTCGGCGGTGACGACGCCCCTCGACGTGGTCAGCGTGAAGCCGTCGGCACCGTCGGGGTCGTCGACGCCACCGATCTCGACGTCGACCAGCATCCGCCCGTCGCGCTCCTCGGCCCCGGTGACGGTCACCTGCATGTCCCCGATGCGGACCAGCTCGCCGACGAGCACCGCGCGCGGCGGCTCGTCCTGGTTGGCCACCCGCAGGAGCTGGATGCCCCCGGCGACCAGGATCGCGAGGCCGCACACGACGGCGAGCAGCAGGAGGGTCCGGGTGCGCACGACGGCGCAGGATACGGACGTGCCCGCGCCCCCACCCCGCCGCCGCGGCCGCGCGACCCGCGCGCCGACCACCACCAACTTCTGACGCGACTTTGGTCCGCATAGCGGACCAAAGTCGCGTCAGATGCGCGAGGGGGGATCGTCGGCGGGCGCCCGGGCGCTACTGGGCGAGGCAGGCGACGAACTCGTCGTAGGCCTCGTCGCTCTCGCTGAGCAGGTATGGGTTGCGACCGGACAGGCACTCCGGGGCCAGCAGCTCGCCGGGGACCTCGACCCGGCCCACGGCACCGGACGCGACGAGGTCCTGCACGCACGGGGCGAGCTCGTCGACCGTGGCGACGAACACCTCGTCGTCGAGCGTGAAGTACTCACCGGTCCAGAACAGCTCGTCGGTGTCGCACTCGGGGTGGCGCGCGTACCACGGCACCAGCTCGGGTGCGAGCTCGCCGATGCTGACCAGCTCCTCGAAGCACGCCGCGGCGTCGGCGAGGCGAGGTTCGCCGAGGCAGGCCTCCCCGCCGAGCGGCGCCGACGTCTCGTCCTCACCCGAGCCGTCCGTGCCGAACGGGTCGTCGCCGCCGGGCCGATCACCCGTGCCCGGCTCGAGCTGCTCGGGCAGCTCGAAGTCCTCCATGCCCGGGACCTCGAAGCCGCCGCCCTCGAGCTCGGCCTCGAGCGAGGCGTTGAACTCGCTGAGCCGCTCGGTGAGGACCTCGATCTCCTCCCGGGTGAGCGCCCGCATCAGCGCCAGGCCCTGGTCGGACATCGTCGCCAGCGGGCTCAGGTACCACGCCCCGTCGACCTCGCGGACGACGATCCCGGGTGCCTCGTAGTCGGCGAACGTCTCCTGGAGCTGGTCGATCAGCTCCTCCAGCCCCTCGATCTCCCCCAGCTGCCCGCCAAGCTCGTCCTCCAGCTGGCCGGAGAGGTCGTCGACGACGTCGCACAGGTCGAGGCGGTCGCCCTCGAACTCGGCGACCAGGCACTGGTCCTCGAAGCGGGCGCGGAACGTCTGGCCCTCGTTCGTCGCCTCGATGGTCATCGCGTTGATCGTGACCGAGCGCGTCGAGCCGGAGCCCTCGACCGTGTAGGCGGTGTCGGTGATCTCGATCTGCGGCTCGATCTCGTCCAGCGCGGCCTGGGCGTCGTCGAGGAACAGCGGCGCGTAGCGCTGCAGCGCCTCGAACTCGTTCGGGTTCAGCGTGCCGAGCATGCCCTCCAGGTCGAGGTCGGCGAGGGCGCTGAAGAAGCTGTCCATCGCCGCCTCGGGGCTGTCGCCGCCGTTCAGCTCGATGCCCTCCTCGGGGATGTCGACGTCGAGGTCGGCCCGGATCGCCTCGGCCATCGTGTAGAAGAGGCTGAGGTACCAGCGGCCGTCCTTGCGCACCGCCGTGATCGGGAAGGTCCCCTCCTCGGGCGGTGCCTCCTCGTGGATGCTCGCGATCTCGTCCTCGCCGACAGCGTCGCGGATCCAGTCGCCGACCGGCAGCGACTCGCCGTCGAGCGTGCCGCCGATGGAGACGGTGATCGTGAGGTTGACGATGTCGTCGACGTTGGTCTCCTCGACCTCGATCTCCCGCTCGGTGACCTCGAGGTCGACGCCGCCGATGTCGGAGAGGTCGTCGTCGCTCAGCACCTCGAGGCGGCGCAGCTCGGACACGAAGTCCTGCAACGGCTGCCGGAACGTCTCGCGCTCGCCGGGCAGCAGCACGTCGATCACGCCGAGGACGTCCTCGTCGTCGATCGCGTCGAGGAACGCGTTCGCGGCGTCCTCGGGGGAGTCGGCGCCGCCCGCCGCGGCGTCGCCGGCGAAGCGGGTGATCGCGAACACGCCGGCGAGGACGATCGCGACCGCGCCGACGACGCCGGCGACGACCTTGCCGGTCGACCGGCGTCCGGCCGGCTCGGGTGGGCCCGGGGTCACCTCGACGGGTGCGGTCGGCGGGCCCGGCGGCGGAGCGAAACCGCCGCTCTCAGGGGCCGGGCCACTCGCCGGAGGAGGCGGAGGGACCGCCCCGGGCTCGGGTGGTTGCCAGGTGTTGCCGCCGTCGCTCACGTCTGCTCCTCGATGTCGTCCGCCATGCCCGCTGCCGCGGCAGCGTACCGATCGACCCCCTCGGAGGGAGCCCGGGATCGGTCCCCGCGGCCGCGTCGCTACGGTCTCCGACGTGCGCGTCGCGGTGTCCGGTTCCCACGGTCTGATCGGATCCGCCCTCGTGGCCCGGCTGCTGGCCGACGGACACGACGTCGTCCGCCTGGTGCGCGGCGAGCCCGGGCCCGGCGAGATCGGCTGGGATCCCCGGGCGGGCCGCCTCGACCGGCGGGCGCTGACCGGCGTGGACGCGGTGGTGAACCTGGCGGGGGCAGGGATCGGGGACCGCCGCTGGACCGACGAGTACAGGCGCACCGTGCTCGAGTCGCGCACCCACGGCACGACGCTGCTGGCCGAGGCGATCGCCGAGCTCGACGACGGCCCCCGGGTGCTGCTGTCCGGCTCGGCGGTCGGCATCTACGGCGACCGCGGCGACGAGGAGCTCGACGAGCACGCCGCGCCCGGATCCGGGTTCCTCGCCGAGGTCGCCCGGGCCTGGGAGGCCGCCACGGCGCCGGCCGAGCGCGCCGGGGCCCGGGTCGTGCACCTGCGCACGGGCATCGTGGTCGCCGCCCACGGTGGCGCGTTCGCCAAGCTGCTGCCGATCTTCCGCCTCGGCCTGGGCGGTCGCTTCGGGTCCGGGCGGCAGTGGATGAGCTGGATCTCGCTCGACGACGAGGTCCGGGCGATCGTCCACCTGCTCACGTCCGACCTCGCCGGCCCGGTGAACCTCACGGCGCCGAACCCGGTCCGCAACGCGGCGTTGGCGGCGACGCTCGGTCGGGTGCTGCGCCGCCCGGCGGTGCTCCCGGTCCCGGCGTTCGGGCCGCAGCTGCTGCTCGGCCGCGAGCGGGCGGCCGAGCTGCTGCTCGAGGGCCAGCGGGTGCTGCCGACGCGGCTGCTCGCCGACGGCTTCGAGTTCGCCCACCCCGACCTGGAGACCGCGCTGCGCGCGGTGCTGGGGAGATGAGAACGGCCCTGCGGGACCGGCCGTCGCTGGCCGGTCCCGCAGGGCCGTGGTCGAGGCGGGCGCTCAGCCCTGCTGCAGCGTCGCCTCGGCGTCGATCTCGATGGTGACCTTGTCGCCGACGAGGAAGCCGCCGGTCTCCAGCGGGGCGTTCCACTCGATCCCGAAGTCCTTGCGGTTGATCGTGCCGGTCATGGTGAACCCGGCGCGCGTGTTGCCCCACGGGTCCTTGCCGACACCGCCGACCTCGAGGTCGAACGTGACGGGCTTGGTCACGCCCCTGATCGTCAGGTCGCCCGTCACCTGGTACTCGGAGCCGGAGCCGGTGATGCTCGTCGACACGAACGTCATCTCCGGGTGGTGCTCGACGTCGAAGAAGTCGTTGGTCCGCAGGTGCTGGTCGCGGTTCTCGTCACCGGTGTCGATGGAGGCCATCTTCACGGTGGCCCGCAGCGTGGACTCGAGCGGGTTGTCGGCGACCTTGATCTCCGCGTCGAAGTCACGGAAGGTGCCGCGCACCTTCGACACCATCATGTGGCGGACCGTGAACCCAACGCTGGTGTGCGACTTGTCGAGGGTCCAGGTGCCGGCGGGGATGGTGGTGGTCGACGTGCTCATGCGGTTCTCCCGAGTGTGTTGACGGTTCGCGTCGTCTGGTGGCTGATGGACGCCACGCTAGCGGGAGATATTGACCATCGCAACTATTGCGCTCGCCAGGAGCTATGCTGGACGTCGTGAAGGCGACTGATGCACCACCCCGCTGGCTCGATGCCGTGGAGATGGCCGCCTGGCGCTCGTACATCGAGACCGTGGTCGACCTCAACGCCGCGCTCGAGGCGGACCTCACCCCGCACGGCCTCACGCTGGGCGACTACCAGGTGCTCGTCGAGCTCTCCGAGACCGAGGACCGCGCCATGCGGATGTGCGACCTCGCCGCCCGCCTGCAGCTGTCCCCGAGCGGGCTCACGCGCCGCCTCGACGGGCTGGTGCGCATGGGCCTGGTGGAGCGTCGCCCGTCGGAGGTGGACCGCCGGGTGATGCTCGCGGTGCTCACCGACCACGGCCAGGAGTACCTCGCCAAGGTCGCCCCCGACCACGTGCGCAGCGTCCGCCGGCACATCATCGACCTGCTCGATCGCGAGGACCTCGAGGCGATGGCGCGGATCTTCGGCACGATCCGCGCCGCGCTGCGCGATCCTGCACGGTCGTGATCGAGCTCCCGGGTGGCTTCGCCAGCCACGTCGCCAACGTCGGCGTCAAGGACGACACCGACGACTTCGTCGTCATCGCCGCGGACCGGCCGGTGCCCGCCGCCGGCGTGTTCACGCGCAGCCGCTTCGTCGGGCCGAGTGTCACGATCAGCCGCCGCAACCTCGCCGACGGCACGGCCCGGGCGGTGGTCGTCGTGTCGAAGAACGCCAACGTGGCCAACGGACCCGAGGGGCACGCCGACGCCGAGACGCTCGTCGACGCCGTCGCAGCCCGCCTCGGCTGCGCGCCGACCGACGTGCTGATCGCCTCGACCGGGGTGATCGGCCGGCGCTATCCGATGGACCGCATCCTGGCGGGCGTGCAGGCGGTGCCCAGCTCGCCCGCCGGCCGGGACGCTCGCGCCGTGGCCCGGGCGATGATGACGACCGACACCGTCGAGAAGGTCGCCGAGGCGACGATCGGCACCGGCCCGGTGCGCGTCGTCGGGGTCGCCAAGGGCGTCGGGATGATCGAGCCCGACATGGCGACGATGATCGCCGTGCTCCTCACCGACGCCGAGGTCGGCCCGGCCGAGCTCGACCAGGTCTTCCGGCGCGTCGTCGACGACACGTTCAACTGCGTGAGCATCGACTCCGACACCTCGACGAGCGACACCGCCGTCGTGCTCGCCAGCGGCCTGGCCGGCCCGGTGGACCGCGCCGACCTGGAGGCCGCGATGCACGAGGTGGCGCTGTCGCTCACGAAGCAGATCGCCCACGACGGCGAGGGCGCCGAGAAGCTGATCGAGGTCCTCGTCGACGGCGCCCGCGACCGGGCCCAGGCCAAGCGCGTCGCCAAGTCGATCGTCAACTCCCCGCTCGTGAAGACCGCCGTCCACGGCGCCGACCCGAACTGGGGCCGGGTCGCGATGGCGATCGGCAAGTGCCAGGACGACACCGACATCGACCAGGAGCGTGTCGTGATCCGCTTCGGCGACCGCGAGGTGTACCCGGCGACCGTCGACGACGCCGAGCTGGCGACGCTGTCGGAGTACCTGCGCGGCGACGAGGTGCGCATCCACGTCACCCTCAACACCGGGCACGCGTCGTGCACGGTGTGGGGCTGCGACCTCACCGCCGGCTACGTGCGGATCAACGCCGACTACACGACCTGACGGCCGGAAAACGGCGTGGTCCTGCGCCCGGGCGGGCGCAGGACCACGATGCGCGCGAGATGACGAGGGTCAGGCCCCGGTGATCACTTCGGTGGCATCCGGATGCCGCCGTCGACGCGGATCGTCTCGGCGTTCATGTAGCTGTTGGTGATGCACTCGACCACCATCGAGGCGAGCTCCTCCGGGGACCCCAGGCGCTGCGGGAACAGCACGCCCTTCTTGAGGTTCTCCTTGAACGCCTCGCTGGCCTCGCCCGTGCCGTAGATCGGGGTGTCGATGAGGCCCGGGGCGATGGTGTTCACGCGGACGCCGATGGCGGCGAGATCGCGGGCGATCGGCAGGGTCATGCCGACGATGCCGCCCTTCGACGCGGAGTAGGCGGCCTGCCCGATCTGGCCGTCGAACGCGGCGACGGACGCGATGTTGACGATCGCGCCGCGCTCGCCGTCGGCGAGCGGCTCGGTCGTGCTCATGGCCGTGGCGGCGATGCGGATGCAGTCGAAGGTGCCGATCAGGTTGATGTCGATCACCTTCTTGAAGCGCCCCAGGTCGGCGGCGGACTCGTAGGTGCCGTCCTTGCCGACGGTGCGCTGGGCAGCGCCGATGCCGGCGGAGTTCACGAGGACACGGACCGGGCCCATCGACTTGGCCATCTCGACCGCCTCGATGATCTGCTCGGTGTTCGTCACGTCGACCTTGCAGAACGCGCCGCCGATCTCGTCGGCGAGCGCCTTGCCCTTGTCCTCCTGCAGGTCGGCGATGACCACCCTGGCCCCCCGAGCCGCGAGGAGCCGCGCCGACGCTGCGCCGATCCCCGAAGCCCCACCCGTCACGATCGCGCTTGCGCCATTGATGTCCATGTGGCGGACGTTATGTGCCTGCGCGGGGTCGCTCCGAATCCGCTGCCAACCGACCCCGGGCGCCGGGCCTGCGGAGAAGTAGCCTCCCATCCTCGATGAGCGAGCAGCCCGCGCCGAGGCCGGCGACGCGTGCGGTGACCGCCGGCCGGGGTCACCAGGGCACCAGCCTCAACGTCCCGCTGTGGTCGACGAGCACCTGGCAGACCGAGGGGCTCGACGACATGCGCAAGCGCGCCACGGGCATGCGGCAGACCGAGTTCTACAGCCGCTACGCCAACCCGACGGTGCGGGCGTTCGAGGAGGCCGTCGCCGAGCTGGAGGGCGCCGAGGACGCGCTGGCGTTCGCCTCGGGCATGGGGGCGATCGCCACGACGGTGCTGGCGCTGTGCTCGGCCGGCGACCACATCGTGATCCAGCGGCAGATCTACGCCGGGACGCTCCTCTTCGTGCAGGGCGCGTGTGCCCGGCTGGGCATCGAGCACACCGTCGTCGACGGCACCGAGCCCGGTGCGTTCGCCGCGGCGGTGCGGCCGGGGCGCACGATGCTGGTGATCGCCGAGAGCCCCTCGAACCCCCGTCTCGACCTCGTCGACCTGGCCGAGCTGGGGGCGATCAAGGGGCCGTTCACGCTGCTCGACTCGACGTTCGCCACGCCGATCGGCCAGCAGCCGCTGCGCTACGGGATCGACCTCGTGCTGCACTCGGCGACGAAGGGGATCGCCGGGCACAACGACGCCACGCTCGGCGTGATCGCCGGTGAGCGCGAGCTGCTCGACTCGATCTGGAGCTACGGCGTGCTGCACGGGGCGACGCCGTCGCCGCACGACGCGCTGAACGGGTTGCGTGGCATCCGCACGCTCGCCGTGCGCCAGCACCACCAGGCGGCGGTCGCCCTCGAGGTGGCCAAGGCCCTGGCCGGCCACCCGGGCGTGCGCGCCGTCCACTTCCCCGGCCTCCCCGACCACCCGCAGCACGAGCTGGCGACGCGGCAGCTGACGTGCATGCCGACGGTGCTGGCGATCGACCTGGCCGGCGGTCTCGACGCGGCGCGCACCACGATCGACGCGCTGCGCGTCGCCCGGTCGGCGACGTCGCTCGGTGGACCGGAGACGCTCGTGTGCCACCCGGGCACGAGCACCCACGTGGCGCTGTCGCCCGAGGAGCAGGCGGCGATCGGGATCACGCCCGGGCTGCTGCGCATCTCGATCGGCCTCGAGGACCCGGCGGACATCATCGCCGACCTCGAGCGCGCCATCCCCGCCTGAGCCACGGCGCGGGCGCCGGGATGCCACCCCGCTCAGTGCGGGATCGCGGCGACGGCGAGCTGGTCGACCAGGTCGTTCATGCGGTCGCCGCTGTGGCCCTTCACCCACTTGAACGTGACGTCGTGGGTGCGCACCAGCTCGACGAGCGGCCGCCACAGCTCGGCGTTGGCCACCGGCTGCTTCTTCGCGTTGCGCCAGCCGTTGGCCTCCCACTTCACCCACCAGCGATCACGGAAGCAGTTCACGACGTAGGAGGAGTCGCTGACCACCACGAGCGGACCGCGGTCGCACAGCGCCCGCACGGCCTCGAGCGCGGCGGTGATCTCCATGCGCTGGTTGGTCGTGCGCTCCTCGCCCCCCGACGCGCACGGGGTCCCGTCCGGTGCGACGGCCCAGGCCCACCCGCCGGGTCCGGGGTTCCCGGCGCACGCACCGTCGGTGTAGACGACGAGCGGCTGCGACACGGCGCCGCACCGTATCGGCATCCCGTCCCGCTCCCGCGGACGTCCCGTCGCCGGCCGCCCCGGCCGGCTCGTGCAGCCGTCGTGACATCCGGGGGCAGCGGGGATCGAAGGTCGCGGAACGGTGCGAGACTGGACACATGATCTTCGACGGCTACGTCCACCAGATCCCGGACATCGATCCGGAGGAGACGAGGGAGTGGCTGGACTCCCTCGATGCCGTCGTCGAGGTCCGCGGCAAGACGCGTGCCCGCTACCTGCTGACCAAGCTCCTCGAGCGGGCCCAGGAAACCCAGGTCTCGTTCCCCGCGACGGTCTCGACGCCGTACATCAACACCATCCCGCGCGAGCAGGAACCGTGGTTCCCGGGGGACGAGCACATCGAGCGCCGCATCCGGGCCTACGTCCGGTGGAACGCGGCGATGATGGTCGTCAAGGCGAACAAGCACGCCGACGGGATCGGCGGTCACCTGTCGACGTTCGCCAGCTCGGCATCGCTCTACGAGATCGGCTTCAACCACTTCTTCCGCGGCAAGGACGACGGCAACCCCGGTGACGCCGTCTACTTCCAGGGCCACGCTGCGCCGGGCATCTACGCCCGGGCGTTCCTGGAGGGGCGCCTGACGGCCGAGGACCTCGACCACTTCCGCCGCGAGATCGGGCGCGGCGGGCGGGGCCTGTCGAGCTACCCGCACCCCCGCCTGATGCCCGACTTCTGGGAGTTCCCGACCGTCAGCATGGGCCTCGGCCCGATGTGCGCCGTGTACCACGCGCGGTTCAACCGCTACATGCAGAACCGCGAGATCGACGACACGAGCCAGAGCCGGGTGTGGTGCTTCCTGGGCGACGGCGAGGTGGACGAGCCGGAGTCGCTCGGGGCGATCACGATGGCCGCCCGGGAGAAGCTGGACAACCTGATCTTCGTCATCAACTGCAACCTGCAGCGCCTCGACGGCCCCGTCCGCGGCAACGGCAAGATCATCCAGGAGCTGGAGGCCGTGTTCCGCGGCGCCGGCTGGAACGTCATCAAGGTGATCTGGGGCTCGAAGTGGGACGAGCTGCTCGCCCAGGACAAGGACGGCGTGCTCCTCAACAAGATGAACACGACCGTCGACGGCGAGTACCAGCGCTACTCGGTGGAGTCCGGGGCGTACATCCGTGAGCACTTCTTCGGCCCGGACCCCCGCCTGCGCCAGATGGTGGCGCACCTCTCCGACGACGAGCTGCGCAACCTCCCGCGCGGTGGCCACGACTACCGGAAGCTGTACGCCGCGTACAAGGCGGCCACGGAGAACCTCGGCAGCGGCGCGCCGACGGTCATCCTCTGCAAGACGATCAAGGGCTGGACGCTCGGCGAGGGCTTCGAGGGCCGCAACGCCACGCATCAGATCAAGAAGATGACCAAGGAGCAGCTCGTCGCCCTGCGCGACCGGCTGTACCTCCACGAGGAGATCCCCGAGGACAAGATCCACGCGGACGACCCGCCGTACTACATCCCGCCCGAGGACTCCGTCGAGTACCAGTACATGATGGAGCGGCGCCGGGCGCTCGGCGGCTCGCTGCCCAAGCGCACGACGCGGACGCGGCGGCGCATCGACCTGCCGTCGGACAAGGCCTTCGCCGAGCTGCGCGCCGGCTCCGGGAACCAGCCGGTGTCGACGACGATGGGCTTCACCCGGCTGCTGCGCAACCTCGCCCGCGACGAGCGCATCGGCCCGCGCATCGTGCCGATCGTGCCCGACGAGGCGCGCACGTTCGGCATGGACGCGCTGTTCCGCGAGCTCAAGATCTACGCCGCGCTCGGCCAGAAGTACGAGCCGGTGGACCACGACCTGCTGCTCAGCTACGCCGAGTCCACCAAGGGTCAGATCCTGGAGGAGGGCATCACCGAGGCCGGCTCGATGGCCAGCTTCATCGCGGCCGGCACGAGCTACGCCCACCGGGGCGTCCCGATGGTGCCCTTCTACACCTTCTACTCGATGTTCGGGTTCCAGCGCGTGGGCGACCTCATCTGGCAGGCCGCCGACGCCCGGGCCCGTGGCTTCCTGCTCGGGGCCACGGCCGGGCGCACGACGCTGCTCGGTGAGGGCCTGCAGCACCAGGACGGCCACAGCCTCGTGCTGGCCAGCACGGTGCCGTGCGTGCAGGCGTACGACCCGGCGTTCGCCTACGAGGTCGCGGCGATCATCCAGGACGGGCTGCACCGCATGTACGGTCCGGACACGCGGCCCGAGGACCGCGACGTCATCTACTACCTGACGCTCTACAACGAGAACTACGTGATGCCGCCGATGCCGGAGGGCGACCCCAAGGAGGTCACCCAGCGCATCGTCGAGGGCCTGTACCGCTGGCAGGAGGCGCCGGAGGGACCGTCGCTGCGGGCGACGCTGCTGTTCTCGGGTGCCGCGCAGGGCGCCGTGCGGGAGGCGGCGAAGGAGCTCGCCGAGCACTACGACGTGGCGGCCGAGCTGTGGTCGGCGACGAGCTACAAGCGGCTCCGCGAGGACGCGCTGGCGACGCTGCGGTGGAACCGCCTCCACCCGGGGGAGCCGCCGCGCACGCCGCGCGTGACGGAGCTGCTCAACGAGTCGCAGGGCCCCATCGTGGCGGTGACCGACTTCATGACGTTGGTGCCCGACCAGATCTCCCGGTTCGTGCCGGGCCGCTCGTTCACCCCGCTCGGGACCGACGGCATGGGTCGCTCCGACACCCGCGAGGCGTTGCGGCGCTTCTTCGAGGTCGACGCCGCGCACGTCGTCGTCGCCACCCTGTCGGCCCTGGCCGACCAGGGCGAGGTCAAGCCCGAGGTCGTGACGGACGCGATCAAGCGCTACGGCATCGATCCCGACGCGCCGAACCCGTTCGTCGTCTGAGCCCTGCGCACCGCGTCCCGGACCGGTCCGTGCGGGCCGGTCCGGACGGTGTCGCTCACCGGTTCACCGAGGCCACGGCGTAGCCGTGTGACGGCAGCCGGAAGTCGTTGCGGAACTGCAGGTTCGTCAGGGTGACGCTGCGGGTCGTGCCGGTGAGGACGATGCGGTTCCCCCACACGCCCCGGGCCGCGTTGCCCGGCTCCCGCTCGCTGCGCGCGCCGGTCAGCGTGCCGAGGCCGTACTGCCTGGCGATGTCGGCGGCGGGGATCGTCGCCGTCCACGTGTACCGCGTGTTGCCGGGGACGTTGCTCGCCGAGTCGTCGACCGACGGGTAGGTGATCCCCGACGAGTACGGCCCGTGGCTGGCCGAGTACTCGCCCGTGATGATCGCCCCGTTCGGCCAGGTCCGGACCTCGCCGGCGGTCTCGCGGATGGCGCGGTCGGTGGTCGCACACTCGAACGTGAGGTTGCCGGTCTCGCAGACGCGCACCGTCGGGTGGCTGGTGGGCGCGGTCACGCCGGCGCGGTACGCGGCGCCTCCGTACACCTGGCACGACGACGTGTCGCAGGTGTGCGCGTACGCGTCGCGGCGCTGGTTGTGAGCGAACGAGCGGGCGGCGACGGCCATCGCCCGCAGCGCGTGCATCCCCGCGCCGCCGCCCGCGCCGCCCCAGCTGGCGGCGACCTCGCGCGACAGCACGCCGCGCAGGTAGTGCTCGATGCGCAGCTCGTTGACGACGCGGTGGTGTCCGTCGGGCGCGGCCACCTCGAGGGCACCGCGGTAGTGCACGACGGAGCCGTCGGGCCGGCATGCGCCGAGCACGTCGCCCGCGGCCCCGCCAGCGGCGTCGACGGTCGTCGTGATGCGCACGGGCGCGGCGACGTCGTCGCCGACGAGCTTCCACGCCCGGTCGCTCGCCGCGCACGTGGGGGTGGGCGCCGCGTAGACGTCGTACACGCCAGGGCGGACGCGCACCACGCGGATCGCGCCGTACAGGGTGGCCTGGCCGTGCCAGCGCGCCTTGGTGACCGTCGAGACGACCGTGACCGCTGTGTCGGCCTCCGCCCAGACGAGCCGCACGCGCACGTCGCGGTCGGCGGTGCTGCCCCGCACCGTCCCGCCGTAGTAGTGGTCGAGGATCGCGCCGTAGCCCTTCCCGGACAGTGCCATGCCGTAGGCGCCCCAGGCGGACAGACCTCGTCCGTGCCCGTTGCCCTGTCCACGGATCGTGATCGACGTGGGGTGCTGCGGCCGCGGCGCGGTCGTGGTGGTCGCCGGGCGCGTGGTGGTCGTCGCGACGGGCGCGGGCGGTGGCGGGGCACAGGCGGGCTGGCAGGACTGCACGAGCGCCGTCGCGGCCAGCGCGACCAGGCCGAAGGAGCGGAGGCGCACCGCCAGAGTGTAGGGACGCCGCGCGCGGCGCTCGGTACCGTTGGCGCATGGCCGGCTCGCTCTTCATCACGGGGGACCCGGAGGCCGACGGGCTGCTCAACTCCGACGGCACGGCCCTGCTCATCGGCATGCTGCTCGACCAGCAGGTGCCGATGGAGTGGGCGTTCGCCGGCCCGGCCACGCTGCGCGCCCGCCTGGGCCATCTCGACGCCACGCGCATCGCGGCGATGGAGGTCGAGGACTTCGTCGCGGTGTGCTGCCAGAAGCCCGCGATCCACCGCTTCCCGGCATCCCTCGGGCGGCGCATCCACCAGCTGTGCACGGTGCTGGCGACCGAGTACGGCGGGCGCGGCGAGGCGGTGTGGGAGGGCGTCGCGGACAGTGCGGAGCTGCTCGCCCGGCTGCGCGCGCTGCCCGGCTACGGCGAGGAGAAGGCGCAGATCCTCGTCGCCGTCCTCGGCAAGACCCAGGGCGTGACGCCGCCCGGCTGGCGGGAGGCGGCGGGGAAGTTCGGCGACGACGTCCCCCGCTCGGTCGCCGACTGCACGAGCCCCAAGGCGCTCGCCGCGGTGCGCGCGTGGAAGCGGGCGCAGAAGGCCGCCAACCGTGACAAGCAGGACCGCCCGCTGCGACCGGCGGCGCGTTGAACCGCACCGGTCGCAGCGGGCGTCCGCTCAGCGCTGGAAGCGCTCGTCGATCTGGTTGGCGACGCCGGCGGCCTTGTCGCGCGCGGCGATGACCGCGGACTGGCCGCCGAACATCGTGTCCTCGAGGCGCTCGTCGCTGACGAGCAGCCACACGAGCACGCCGAGCACGGCACCGACGAGCGGGAACACGATGAACACCCAGAGCTGGGCCATGTGGTCCCAACCGGCGTAGAGCGCGGCGCCGAGGCTGCGCGCCGGGTTGACCGACGTGTTGTCGACGGGGATCGTCGCCAGGTGGATCATCGCCAGCGTGACGCCGGCGGCGATTCCGCCGAAGCCGGTCGGGAAGCCCTTGCCGGTGGTCATCAGCACGACGAACACGAGCAGCGCGGTGAAGAAAATCTCCACCACGATCGCCGCGCCGATCCCGTACGGCGTGCCGAGCGTGTCACCCCACCCGTTGGAGGCGAACACGCCGGTCTGGTCGTTGTCGCCGGCGTCGGAGATGATGAACAGCAGCAACCCGCCGAGGACGGCGCCGACGATCTGGGCGACCCAGTAGTAGAGCGCCTTCTGGATCGTCAGCTTCCTGGCGATGAGGAACGAGAGCGTGACGGCCGGGTTGATGTGGCACCCCGAGATGTGCCCGATCGCGTAGGCCATCGCCATCAGTGCGAAGCCGAACGCCAGGGCCACGCCCATGGTGGAGCCGAGGCCGCCGATGGCGAGGATCGCCGAGCCGGGGCCGATCATCATCAGCACGAACGTCCCCACGGCCTCGGCGGCGAACAGCTTGAGGTTGGACGCGCCGACGGCCGTCAGCTCCGCCGAGGTCGGTGGCGTCGCCGACACGTTCGTCGGCGGTGGCGTGGCACCGGATGGCTGGCTCGGCGGCGGGCCCGGCGGGGGCGGCGGCGGGACGTTGGACACGGTGCCTCCTTCGTGGTGCTGGTGGCCTGTCGTGCGCGCCACAACATTGCACAAACGCACGAGCGGGTGGCGCATCCCCGCGGCGGCCGCCCCACGTGGTAGACACCAGCCGCGTGCAGATCCGCCCGCTGGAGATCGACGGCGCGCTCGAGATCACGCCGGTGCAGCACGGCGACGCCCGCGGCGTGTTCCTCGAGTGGTTCAAGGCGAGCACGTTCCGCGAGGCTGTCGGTCACGACCTCGAGCTGGCGCAGGCCAACTGCTCGGTGTCTGCCGCCGGGGTGCTGCGGGGGATCCACTTCGCCGACGTCCCGCCCGGCCAGGCGAAGTACGTGACGTGCGTGCGCGGCGCCGCCCTCGACGTGGTGGTCGACATCCGGGTCGGCTCCCCCACGTTCGGGCGGTGGGACAGCGTGCTGCTCGACGACGTCGACCGCCGCCAGGTGTACCTCGCCGAGGGGCTCGGCCACGCGTTCATGGCCCTCGAGGACGACACGACGATCGTGTACCTCTGCTCGACGCCGTACGCGCCCGAGCGGGAGCACACGGTGCACGCCCTGGACCCGGCGCTCGGGATCACCTGGCCCGACCGCCGCCGCGACGGCGCGCCGCTGGAGGTGGTGCTGTCCGACCGCGATGCCGCCGCCCCGTCCCTCGCGGACGCGGTCCGCGACGGCATCCTGCCCACGTTCGAGGCGGCCCGCCGCTACGTCCCGGTGCTGCGCTGACCCGCAGCCGGCCGCGATCGCCCGTCGGTAGCCTGGTGCACCGCTCCATGACCGACTCGCTCCGCTCCGCTCCGGGCGTGCCCGAGCTCCGACTGATGTCGGCGCGGCGCACGGTCCCCGCCCACCTGCGCGAGATCCTGCGCTACCGCGAGCTGATCGGCATGCTCGTGCGCAAGGAGCTGAAGGTCCGCTACCAGCACTCCGCGCTCGGCTTCGTGTGGTCGATGGTGCAGCCGCTGTTCCTGCTGGTGGTGTACTCGCTCGTGTTCGCCATCCTCGGCGCCGGCTTCGAGCGCTTCGCGATCTGGGTGCTGTGCGGCCTGCTCGTGTGGACGATGATCAGCACGAGCCTCGTCACCGCGACGCAGTCGATCACGTCGAACGCGTCGCTCGTCGGCAAGGTCCGGTTCCCCCGTGCCGTGCTGCCGCTGTCGAGCGTCGGTGCGGCGTTCGTGCACTTCTGCCTGCAGGCCGTCGCGTTCGCGGTGATCCTGCTCGTCACCCGCCACGACGTCGACTGGGCGTACGTGTGGCTGCTGCCGTTCGCCCTCGTCACCGCCGTGCTCGTGTGCGGCGCGTTCGCCCTCGTGCTCGCCCCGCTCAACGTGTACGCCCGCGACACGATGCACCTGCTCGACCTGCTCGTGCTCGGCTGGTTCTGGGTGACGCCGATCCTGTACCAGTTCGAGCTGGCGGCCGGCTGGTTCGACCGCCACGCGATCGGTGAGTGGGTGCTGCTGCTGAACCCGGCGACACCGGTCGTGATCACGTTCCAGCGGGCGATCTACGGTTCCGCCTCGGTGGGCGACACTGCCCTGCTGCCGGACAACGGGCCGCTGTGGTACCTCGCCGTGCTCGCCCTCACGGCGCTCGCCTGGCTCGTGGTGTTCGCCCTCGCCCTGCGCGCGTTCGACCGCGCCGACGTCCACATGGCCGAGACGCTGTAGGCGATGGGCGGCATCGAAGCGATCGTCGTCGACCGCCTCGCGAAGTCGTTCCGCATCTCGACGACGCCGATCACGTCGTTGAAGGAGCGGCTGCTGCGGCTCGGGCGCGCCGGCTGGGCGGAGTTCGACGCGCTGCGCGGGGTCGATCTCACGATCGAGCAGGGCCAGACCGTCGGCATCCTCGGCCACAACGGCTCGGGCAAGTCGACGCTGCTCAAGTGCATCGCCGGCATCCTCACGCCGACGTCGGGCTCGGTGCGCGTCCGCGGCCGGCTGACGTCCCTGCTCGAGCTCGGCGCCGGCTTCCACCCCGACCTCACCGGCCGCGACAACGTGTACCTGAACGCGGCCTTCTACGGGATGGGCCGCCGTGACATCGACCGCGTCTTCGACGACATCGTCGAGTTCGCCGAGCTGGCGAAGTTCATCGACGAGCCGGTCAAGCACTACTCGTCGGGGATGTACGTGCGCCTCGGCTTCGCCGTGGCCGTCAACCTCGACCCCGACGTGCTGCTCGTGGACGAGGTCCTCGCGGTCGGTGACGAGGCGTTCCAGGTGAAGTGCCTCGGCCGCATCGAGCAGTTCCAGCAGGAAGGTCGCACGATCGTGTTCGTCACCCATGACGCCGAGACGGTGCGGCGGGTGTGCGACCGTGCGGTCGTGCTCGATCACGGGCAGCTCGTGCTCGACGGCGAGCCGGGTAAGGCGATCCGCGTGTTCCGCGAGCACCTGGTCGGCCAGGTGACGACCGACGAGATGCGGGCGGCGGAGGGGGCGATCGGGCGGGTCGTCACGCGGCACGCCAACGAGGCCTCCCGCCGCCACGTGCGCCCGGGGGAGTCGGTGACGATCGAGGTCGAGCTGCGCAGCGTGACGCGGTTGGAGCACCCGGTCCTCGACATCGAGATCGGTGACCGTCAGGGCAGGCGGCTGTACCACGCCGACACCGACGGCCTCGGCCAGCCGCTCGGGCCGTTGCAGGGTGAACGGATGGTGCGCATCGACATCCGCAACATCTGGCTGCTCGACGGCCACTACCCCGTGTCGTTGAAGCTCAACGACATGAGCACCGGCGCGGTGATCGACTGGCGGGAGGCGGCGACGTCGTTCGAGGTGATCCACGACGGCCGCGCCGACGGCACGGTCGCGTTCGACGTCAGCGTGCAGTAGCCGGCGGGATCGCGAGCAGCGCGCCCATCAGCGCGACCGCGAGCTGGTTGCCGACGAGCAGCGTCTCGGTGAGGTTCTCGACGACGACGAACACGAGCACGGTGAACGGGAGCAACGTCGCCGGTTGGGGCGTCGTGGCGGCCCGGATCCCCGTGCGCAGGTACAGCACGACGACGAGCGCGACGAGTGCGGCGAGCCCGAGCAGGCCGGTGCCGAGGAACGCCTCGACGAAGGAGTTGTGGGCGCTGCCGAGCAGCGTGCCGCGTGCCGCGGCGACGTCGGCGAGGAAGCGCTGGTCGCTCCACGTGCCGAGGTAGCCGAACCCGCGGAACGGCCGCCGCCAGGCCCACTCGAGGGCCACGTCCCACAGGTCGGCCCGGCCGGTGAGGTCGGAGTCGCGCCCGGCGAGGTCCAACCAGACGCCACGGGTCAACCACCCGACGACCGCGACGACGACACCGACGCCACCGGCGAGGACCACGACCCGGGCCGCCGCCACGCCGCCGGCGACGAGCCGATGACCGGCGAGGGCGAGGCCGACGGCCACGCCAGCAGCCGCCAGGGCGACGAGCGGGGTGAGCGCGTCGCTGCCGGTGATGAGGCGGACGTCCATCACGAGCGCCCCGACGAGCACGACGGCGACGATCCACGACGGGATCCGCCCGGCGCGGCGCCACGCCGGGGCGAGCAGGAACGCCGAGGCGAGCACGCCGAGCGCGGCGTAGAGGGCGAGGCTGTTGCGGTTGAAGTAGATCCCGGCCCAGTCGCCGTTGTGGTCGATCGTGCCGGGCCGGTCGAGGTAGATCGCCACGACGCTCCACGCCAGTCCGGCGTGGCACGCCGCCCACAGCGCCCATGTGAAGCGCCGCGCGCCGAGCCCGGATGCCGCGGCGCCGCCGACGGCGAGCGAGCTGCCGATCTGGAGGCCCTGGCGGAACGTCTCGCCGCGGTCGAGCGAGGAGATCGTCGAGATCAGGATCAGCGCCACCAGCACGCCGGCCGCGACCAGCGCCCGCAGGTCGAGCGTGCGCCACCGCTCCCCCGTCACGAGCCATGCGGCGGCGAGCACGCCGAACGCCGCGTGGACCGCGACGACGACCGCATCCCGTCCCAACGGGTCCTCGTAGCTCCACCACGTCCTGATGCGGAACAGCGGACCCGACGTCAACGCCACCATCGCCGCCGTCGCCAGGACGAACAGGGCTGAGATCGCCGGCCGCTCGTCTCGCACGAGCAGCGACGCTAACGGGCGCGCCCGAGCGCTCGCCGGACCGATGGACCGCGCCCCCTCCGGTTCTGCGTGAGCGATCAGGCGCGATCCGGGACTGATCGCTCACTCAGAACCCGCGACGCGACGGCGATCCACGTCACGGCGGCGAGCGCGCCGGCGGCGATCGGGAGCGACCGGTAGACGATCCAGGCGTGGATCTGGGTGTGGTTGTTGAGGGCGGCGAACCACCCGGCCACCGGGACCACCACGGCGAGCCAGACCACCCCGAGCGCCCACCACGTCGTCCGTGACGGGCGCCACCTCGCCAGCACCCACGAGATCATCGCGACCAGTCCCAGGAGCACCCACGGCGTCAACGGCTCGTGCCACCACGTCTCGAGCACGTCGGCGAGGCCGCGCAGCGGCGTCGGCTCGACGTCGCCGTGCTCGCCCGCGAGCCGGAACTCGATCTGCGTCCGGACGTTGTCCACGACCGCGTCGACGCCGACCACGGTCGCCGCGAGCACCCACTTCGACGCCCACATCCACGCCAGGCCGGCGACCCAGCCGACCGCGGCGCCGACGGGCACCCGCCAGCCCGGCCCGGCCGGGGGTCGGGCGCCCGCCCGCACCCCGAGGGCGGCGCCCGTCACGGCGAGCGCGAGGGCGCCCGGCATCGTCGTCATCAGGTCGGCGTACGCGCTGAGGGCACCGGCGAGGCCGGCGGCGAGCGCCGCCGTGCGCCAGGCGGGTGCGCGGCGCACGAGCGTGAGCGTGAGCCACCCGCCGAACCACGCCGTGGCGAGGCCGAGGGCGTGCGGCAGCACGAGACCGCCCAGCACCATGTCGGTGGTCAGCAGCGCCGGCGCCACGAGCACGGCCGCGGGCGCCGGCCCGAAGCGCCGGGCCACGGATGCGACCATCCCGGCCACGGCGACGACGAGCACGGCGAACCCGATCCAGCGGGCCCCCGCCAGCCCGAACACGCCGAGCGCCGGCCGGGTCACCACGGCGTAGCCGTGCCAGTAGCGCAGATAGCTGCGGCCGGCCGGGAGCGCGTCGGTCCGGTCGAGCTCCTCGAGGTGCTCGGCGGCCTGCTCGCAGCCGACGTAGCTGGGGCTGCGCAGCGCGCTCGTCACGACGCTGTCGCCGGGGCGATCGCCCAACCCGATCGTGATCGCCACGCACTCGGAGAAGTGGTCGGTCGTCGTGCCCAGCGGCGAGGGGGTGTGCTCGCCGGTGTCGATCAGGCCCGCGCGCTGGGCCCGCAGCACGTGGTATCCGATCCGGCCGTCGGGGACGAGCTCCGCGGCGACCACGCCGACGAGCCCGAGCAGCGGGGCGAGCAGCAGGAGCACGAGGAGCCGGCGTTCGAGGCTCCAGCGGCGCAGTGCGTCCCGAGCTGCCACGGGCGCACGGTACCCAGGCCGGGGTGCGCGCCGAGGGACCACCCGACCCCGGCGGTCGCGGTCATCCGTGGGAGGGTGCCGTTACGCTTGGCGCCCGATGGCCCGAGTCGCTCCGTCGCCGGACCCGGCCACAGGGCAGCGCACCGAGCCGTCCGAGCCGGAGGATCAGCACGAGCCGACGACGAGACCCGTGCTGCCTGGCACGGAGTGGCTGGTTCGCCGGTTGCACAGGCCGCTGACGACCCTGTGGGCCCACGGGTTCCGCTTCCTGTTCGTCCTGGACGCGGTGGCCCTGTTCGCCACGATGGTGCTGATCAACGTCGCGCGCTTCGGGACCGACTGGCCGACCTACGACGTGTCCTTCTACCTCGGCGGCTTCTCGATCGCGACTGCGATCCACCTGGTCATCAACTACTTCGCCGGGCTGTACGAGCGGGAGCCACGCCTCGGCGCACGTCCGTGGCTGGGCCGCACGATGCTCGCCACGGCGATCGGCGTCGCGGTGCAGGGCCTGGCGTTCGTCGTGCTCGACCGCTACCTGATGCCGCGGCTCAACTTGGTGCTGTTCGGCCTGCTCGCCAGCGTCGTGCTCGCCGGCAACCGTCATCTGAGCCGCGTCCTCGCGACGCGCCGCCACGGCCCGCCGCGGGTCGTGCTCGTGGGCCCGCGCACCGACATCGAGCTCGCCGACCGACACCTCGCCGACAGCGACCGCGGCGCGGTCGTCGTCGGGCACGCCACCTCTCCGGAGGGCCTCCAGGAGTTGATCGTCAGCCGCCGGGCGACCGACGTGCTGCTGCTCGACGTGGATGCCTTCGGCGCGATCTTCCCCGAGCCGCTCTCGAGCCTGGAGCCAGAGGGCATCGGGTTCCTCCAGCGGGTGTCGGCGCGCGAGACCCTGCTCGGGCTGCAGAACGTGCGCCAGGTCGCCGGGATGCCGTTCGTCCGCCTCCAGGTCCACACCGTCCCGGGCTACAAGCTCGTCTTCAAGCGCCTCTTCGACCTCGTGCTCGTCGTCGCCCTGGCGCCGCTGTGGCTGTTGGCGTGCGGGCTCCTCGCCCTCTACGTGCTGATCCGTGCCGGACGCCCGGTGTTCTACCGGCAGGAGCGCGTCGGCCGTGACGGACGGATCTTCCGCGTCGTCAAGTTCCGCACGATGGTGCCCGACGCCGAGGCGGACGGCGCCCGGCTCGCCACGCGCGACGATCCCCGCATCGTCCCCGCCCTGGCCTGGATGCGGGCCACCCGCGCGGACGAGCTGCCCCAGCTGTTCAACGTGCTGCGCGGCGAGATGTCGCTCGTCGGCCCGCGGCCCGAGCGGCCCGAGCTGGTCGCGTCCATCGCCAACCGGGTCCCCGGCTACATCCGCCGCCACGAGCTGCCGCCGGGTCTGACGGGTCTGGCGCAGGTGCACGGGCACTACGCCACCGACGCCGAGTACAAGCTCGGCTACGACCTGCAGTACCTCGTCAACTGGTCCCCGATCCTCGACATCCAGATCCTCGCCAAGACGATCTGGGTCGTGCTCTCGCGGCGTGTCTGAGCGCGAGCCGGTGACGTCGTGGCCCGACGTCGCCGTGGTGATGCCGGTCCGCAACGAGGCCCGCGACCTCGCCGCGGCGGTGGCGTCGGTGCTGGCGCAGGACTACCCGGGGCGGCTGGAGATCTGCCTCGCCGTCGCCCCCTCCACCGACGGCACCGAGCGGGTCGCCGCCGAGCTCGCCGAGCGTCACCCCGAGGTCCAGGTCGTCGCCAACCCCGCCGGCAGCACGCCGGCGGGCCTGAACGCGGCCATCCGGGCGACGACCGCGCCCGTCGTCGCCCGCGTCGACGCCCATGCGGAGCTGTCGGACGGCTACCTCCGCCGGGCCGTCGAGACCCTGCGGCGCACCGGCGCCGTGAACGTCGGTGGCATCCAGCGCGCCGTCGGCACGACGCCGTTCGAGGAAGCCGTCGCCGCGGCGATGTCGTCCCGGTTCGGCACCGGTGACGCCACGTTCCACTACGGCGGCGAGGAGGGCCCGACCGACACCGTGTACCTCGGTGTGTTCGATCGCGCTGCGCTGGAGGCCGTCGGGCTGTTCGACGAGACGCTCGAGCGCAACCAGGACTACGAGCTGAACATCCGCCTGCGCGCGGCAGGCGGCACGGTGTGGTTCGACCCCGAGCTGGTCGTGCGCTACCGCCCGCGGAGCTCACTGCGGGCGCTCGCCCGCCAGTACTTCCAGTACGGGCAGTGGAAGCGCGTGGTGCTGTGTCGCCATCCCGGCTCGCTGCGCTGGCGCCAGGCTGTCCCCCCGGTCACGATGGCCGCCGTCGTGGGCGGGCTGCTGCTCGCCCCGTGGCGCCGGTGGACCCTTGCCGCGCCGCTGACCTACGCCGCCGCGGTCGTTGCAGCTGCACTGATCTCGGGCAAGGGCAGGCCAGGTGTGACGGCACGACTGGTGGCGATCTTCCCGACCATGCACGGCGCGTGGTCGGCCGGGCTGTTCCGTGGCGCTCACCCGGACCGCGCCCGCTCGACCCAGCGCTGAGCCGACCCTGCTCACCCGGCCGACGTCGCCGTCACCACCTCCGTCGACTCCGTCGCGGTCGTCGTCGGCTCCGCCATCGACGAGTCCGGAGTCGGCGCCTCCGGGGCGAGCAGCGGCGCCGTGGTGGGCGGCGCGGTCGTTGTTGTGGTTGTGGTGGTGGTGGTCGTCGTCGTGGAGGTGGTGGTGGTCGTGGTGGTCGTGGTCGTTGGCGGCGGGGGCGGCGCCTTCCAGGCTCCGATCACCTGCAGGAACCGCTGGTCGGCAATGCCGTCGACGGGCAAACCCGCCCGCGCCTCGACGGCACGGATCGCGTTCGCGAGCGGCGTGGTGTACTGCTGCGACGTCCCGAGGAAGTGTCCGAGCCCGACGAGGCGAGCCCGGAGACACGCGACGTCCGGGCCGGTGGTCCCCGGTCCGACCGAGCGCGAGATCGTACAGCTCGCCGAGATCCGGATGCGCAGACGACCCAGCGTCGCCGCATCGGCGTGTCCGGTGACCGGAAGGCCCTGGTGGCGCTGATAGTGGGCCACCGCCGCACGGACGTCGGGTGTGTAGACATCGGCTGCGCCACTCATCGAGTACCCCGAGGCAGTGAGCACGTCCCGCAAGCAGCGCACAGACGGGCTCTGCGCCCCGGCGTTCAACGGAGGGCTCACACAGAATCGAGGCCGGCCGGGTGGCGCCTTGTAGGCCCCGATCGCAGTGAGCGGACCCAGGTTGGCGATTCCGTTCCGCGGCCAGTTCCGCGCGTACCTGATGAAGTTCACGGCCACGGTCGTCTTCGCATCGAAGACATCGTCGACGGTCACGTCGAACCCGCGTGCCTTGAGGTGCTGCTCGAGGCAGCGCACGCTGTTGAGCCGGTCACCTTCCCGCAGCTGGACCGACACGCGGCACGTGGGCAGACCCGCCGGTTGCGGCGTGATGGTCTGCCCGGCGAGGACCTTGCTCACCTGGTCGGCGATGAACGCGGTCACCGCCACCGTTCCCGCGCGTGTCAGGTGCACACCATCGGGCGTCACCCAGTCCTTGCGGCTCGCCGAGTACGTCGCCCAGTCGGCGATCTGCAGGCGCCCGCCGTATCGCTGCGCCTTCTGCAGCAGGATCTTGTTGTTGTCGCGGAACGTGTAGCTGTTCGAGCGGAATCCCGGCGACACGTACGTGACGTCGGCAGTGCGCATCGTCAGCCAGACGACGCGCCCGACTCCCTGGCTGATCGCCTCCGACATGATCGTGTCGACAGCCGTGGCAAAGTTGTTGCCGGGATCGTTGTACCCGGTGACCATCACCAAGACGTGACGGAAGTCGCCTCTGAGCCGCCGCAGTGTCCAGAGCGCATTGTGCGGTCGGTACCCCTCGCGGCCGCGGCAGGATTCGTTGATCGTCCGCCGACACGACTCCGCGTCGAGCACGAAGTTGAACCGCTTCAGCGGCTCGTAGGAGTTGAGCCAACGGACGCCGGCGAAGCTCGAGTCGCCGATGAGCCCGATCGTCGGGGCCGACGGTGAGCGGTGGTAGCGGATCGTCGTGAACCCGTTCGGTGGTGGGGCGGGCAGAGGAGGCGTACACGCCGTGGCGACAGCGGTCGTGACGATCGCCACCAACCCGACCACCAGGCCCCGGCCCCCCGTGCGCATCCGACGACTGTAGACGCGTGTCCAGGCGGTCTCTGCGCCACTCGCCTCGCACGCCCGATCCTCGAGACCACCACCGCACGACGCGCTCGGCACCCGCTGCGCGGCCGCCCCGACGCGGTCGCCTGCTTCGTGCGCCAGCGAATACCGTGACCTGCGGTGTCACGTCGCCCGCGCCATCATCGAGCAACTGGACCGGAGACGGCGCGCCCGCGTCCGGTTCTCGGGCGCCTCGCGGCCGGGAGTCATGACGTGACCACCGACCTGAACACACCCGACTGGCGAACGGCGAGCGACGCCGGCGCGCGTGCAGCCTCGTCGCCGTTGGTCAGCCGCTGGATGGTCCGCACACGTGCCGCGCACGCGAGCGGACTCCTGCGACGTGCCGTCGCCTGGTGGCGACGCTGGCGCCTCGACGGTCGGCTGCCCCAGCCGACCGTCGAGCTGGTCGCCGGACGTGTCCGGTTCGGGCTGCTCCGCCCGCTGCAGGAGATCGTCGCACGAGTGCTCCCGGCGCGCGGCGTCGGCATCAGCCAATGGGACGGACGCGGATGGCGCCGGTATGCGATCGCCGGGACGCTCGACCGGCCCCGCTACGAGCTGCCGGTCGAGCACGCTGCTCAGGTCGCCGCCACCCTCGAGCGTGCCGGGCTCGCCCCGTTCCTCGTCGACGCCGACGACGGCGGCGTCCACCTTGGCCTCCCCGCGGAAGATCGCCGGCGGGCCGCCGCGGCGCTCGCCACGTTGGGGCCGCAGTGGTTCGTGCGGTGGCGCCGAGGCCACCGTCGTCACGTCGGCACGCTCGCCTCGCCGCTCACCCGTGCGCGGGCACGACAGGCCGAGTCGTGGCGCCTGTTCCGTGTGCATCGCATCGGGGACCGACAGACGACGGGCGTGGAGGACGCTGTCCTCCTGAGCTTCTGGGGACCCGGCCCAGGTGGTCGTCGCGAACGTCTCGGGTACCGCGGACTGCACCGCTTCGGACCGGAGGTCGATTGGAGCCGCGAGGAGGTCGGCGGTCACGAGTTCCGCGGGATCGTCGGATTTCCGGTCCGGAACCGGCTCGGCACGACGTATCCCCCGATCGACGTCGTGTACACATGGGTGGACGGGGATGACCCCGAATGGCGCCGCAGCTTCGAGACGTGGCGCGCCCACGATCGGGCCGACCGGCGCGATGATCACGCCACGCACCCGTCGCGCTACGCCTCTCACGACGAGCTCCGCTATTCGCTGCGATCGCTCTGGCTGAACGCGGGATGGGTGCGTCGCATCTACATCGTCACGGCGGACCAGCGTCCCCCGTGGTTGGTGGAGGACGACCGATTGCGCGTCGTCTCCCATGCCGAGATCTTCCCGGCCGACGCGTTGCCGACCTTCAACTCCCATGCGATCGAAGCACGGTTGCACCACATCGGAGGCCTGGCTGAGCACTTCATCTACTTCAACGACGACGTCATGGTCGGGCGCCCGCTCCGACCATCTGCGTTCGTGACGCCGAACGGGCTCAGTCGCTTCTTCGAGAGCGAGGCGCGTGTACCGCCCCCGACCGCCGGAACGGCCGATCTCGCCGTCGACACCGCGGCACGCATCGGCCAAGCGCTCATTCGGGACCGCTTCGGTCTCGTCCCCGCGTTCAAGATGCACCACGCGCCCCACGCGCTGCGGCGCAGCGTCCTGTTCGACCTCGAGGCCGAGTTCGACGAGGTCGTGAAGCGCACGGTGTACAGCCGATTCCGTCACCCACAGGACGTGTCGATCGCGTCGGCGTTCGCCCACCACTTCGGGTTCTGCACCGGGCGCGCCGTGCCGGGATCGCTCCGCGTCGGCTACCAGAACCTCGGCAGCCGGCGGCTCGGCATGTGGTTGCGCCGGCTCGAGCTGGCGCGGGACTACGACGTGTTCTGCGTCAACGAGACCGAGCGCTGGGAGACGGACCCCGAGCTCGCCGATCGGCAGTTCCGGCAGTTCCTCGCGAACTACTTCCCGCTGCCGTCGCCCTGGGAGGCGACGCCGGACCCCGGCGAGACGAGGTGATCGAGCGCGGCACCCTGATCCAGGGGGCGACGAATCGGCTGCTGCGCTGGCGCAATGCGCGCCGCCATCGGCGCGTCGAGACAGCACATCCTCGTGCGGCCGCGCTGCGCCGCCTGGCGGAGCAGCGTCCCCCTGCTCCGCCGATCCACGAGCGGGACGCGCTCGCGGGCTGGATCCGCGACACGGCCCGGCGTCACGTCGACTACCGCGAGGCTCAGCTCCGGCACGGTGCCGTGACCGCCGAGGTCGCCGTCATCTGCGCGACCGCACGGCCTCATCATCTCGACGACATCGTGGCCAACTTCGAACGACAGCGACACACGGCTCGGCGACTGATCGTCGTGACGAACCACGAGACGTTCGATCCCGACGAGGTGCGTGCCCGGCTCTCGACCGTCGAGAATGCGACGTGTGTGACCATGCCCCCCGAGGCCACCCTCGGGGCCTGCCTGAACGCCGCGCTCGACGCGACCTCGACGCGGCTCGTCGCGAAGTTCGACGACGACGACCGGTACGGCCCCGAGTACCTCGGCGATCTGTTGCTGGCTCACCGCTTCTCGTTGGCTGCGATCGTCGGCAAGCACAGCCACTTTGCCTCGTTCGACGACGGCAGCGTCTTCCTTCGCTTCCCCGGGCGCGAGTTCGAACACGTTTCCTGGCTCGCCGGGGGCACGCTTCTCATCGACCGGGAGCGCACCGGAGACATCCGGTTCGAGGATCGCTCCGTCGGCGAGGACGCCGCGCTCCTCCAGGCTGTCCAGCGAGCTGGGGGCTTCATCTACGCCGCGGACCGCTTCAACTACGTGCAGCGGCGGCACGCTGCCAACACGTGGCGCACCGACCGCGACACCTATCTCCGTGGATCGGTCCCGGTGGATCCCGGTCTCGACGCGATCGAGCCGTGAACCCGCGGCTCGGCCGCCCCGGCGATCAGTCCCAGCTCCCCACGGCGAAGCGGACGTACGGCGTCGACCAGCGACCGCTCATGAGCAGCGAAGGCTCCGAACGGTGCCACGAGATCATCTCCCAGGTGCCGGTCGCTGGATCGCGCAGGACGAGCTCGTCATAGCGCCCGTCGGTGTCGAAATCGCCGACGAAGAACTGACTCTTCGCCGCGGCCCACGTGCCGTCGCGAACGTTGCGCGGGCGATACTCGTCGAAGGTGAGCAATCGCCAGAAGCCCGTCCGGGCATCCCGCACGATCAGGTCATCGAGATTGCCGCCGGCGCTGAAGTCGCCGACGATGAACTGGCTGTAGACGCGGGACCACGTGCCGTAGCTCCGGTTGGCGGGCACGTACCCCTTCCAGGAGATGACCGTCCAGTTGCCGGTGTCGCCGTCCCAGACGAAGAAGTCGTCGGCGACACCGTCAGTCTCGGCACTCGCGTCGAAGTCGCCGGGCACGATCCGATCCCACACCGGCGACCACACGCCGCTCCGACGCGTCGTCGGGACGAACCCTGACCACGACACGACCGTCCAGTCACCGGCATCCTGGTCGCGGAGGAACATGTCGTTCAGCCGCCCGTCACCGTCGAGATCCGCAGCGATGGCGACGTCATAGGTCGTCGGCCACCGCCCGCGCCACCGCTCCACCGGCCGCGATCCGGACCACGTGAGGACGGTCATCACGCCGCCGTCCTTGTCCCACACGGCGAGGTCGTCGATCTCGCCATCGGCATCGAAGTCGCCGGCGATCGCCTCGTCATAGGCGCTCGACCACGATCCCTGGTTCGTGACGGTGCCGCGCTTCAGGATCCAGTCGATGGTGTGCCAGGCACCTGACGCAGCCATGAGGAACATGCCATTGCCCTTGGGCCCGATCCTCGGCGGGGCACCCCAGTAGGAGACGTTGCCCATCGACCCGGCCTCGGTGAAGTCGAGGTGAACGTGGTCGAAGTGGCCGATCCCGCAGGGGCGCATCCGGTCCCAGCTCGTGATCCCCCGGTCGCCGTCGCTGTTCCAGCAACGATCATTGAACAGGATCTGCTGCACGCCGAGACGACGGGCGATGGAGTTCGGGTTCCCGTTCGCGTCGGTGGCGAGCAACCAGTTGACGATGTTGAGACCGCGCGCAGTGTTGTACCCGGTGCCGAGGCGGCCGACCATGATGTCGATCGCCCGCCCCCGGGCGTGGTTGCTCCAGCACGTGCTCTTGAAGTTCGGCGCCGTGACCGGGTTGACGACGGTGCCGTTGCAGTCCGGGTTGGTGGCCACGTCCCAGCGCTCGCGGCACGAGTACATCGTCCCCGGCGACCCGCCGAACCGATCGACGATCTCGAAGTACGTGCGCGACGCTCCCGGCCGGAGGCCGCCATAGCAGACCTCGGCGGCCGTGCCCTCGAGCACCAGGTCGTCGTACACGTAGTCGTCGACGAGGACCCCTGCTGCGGGAACCGTGAGTGGCGCCATCGTCGGCGGGCGCGGCGGCGCCTCGGACGGGATCGCGACATCGCCGAGCTCGTCGCCGTCGTCCTCCCCCGCCCCCGCGGGGGTGCCGACCGCCAGCACCGACACCGCGGCGAGCACGACTGCGAGAAGTGCCCTCCGTGACCAGCCCACGGGGGAGACCATACGCGCGGGAGCGCTCCGCGCAGGGCATGCCGCCCGCCCCGACCGGCAGGGTACACGGCGCCCCCACCCGCTGCCCTGATCGCGGGATGGACGACCGGTAGCTTGCCCCGAGTGGTCTCGACGCTGACGGAACGAGCCGAGTCGCCGACGGCTCGACGCGGCATCGACCAGGCTCGACCATGGGGCTATCGACCTGCACTCGACGGGCTCCGCGCCGTCGCCGTCTACCTCGTCGTCGCCTTTCACGCCGGCATCGCCGACTTCGAGGGCGGCTTCATCGGCGTCGACCTGTTCTTCGTGCTCTCGGGGTTCGTGGTGACGAACGTGCTCCTCGTGGAGCTCGACGACACCGGCCGGATCCGCCTTCGTCGCTTCTACGCCCGGCGCATGCGCCGCTTGACGCCAGCGGCCCTGGTCTGCGTGCTGGCGACGGCGCTGATGATGACGTTGATCGTGCCGCTCGCCGAGCGGCTGTCCTTCGTCGGTGACGCACGGGCCGCGCTGCTGTACTTCGCCAATTGGCACTTCCTGGCGGCGTCGAACGACTACTTCGCCGACGCGGTGGATGCCAGTCCCTTCCTGCACTTCTGGTCGCTGTCGATCGAGGAGCAGTTCTACCTCGGCTTCCCACTCCTCATGGTCGGACTGCACCGCCTCGCTCGCCGGGTCGGCCGCCCCCCGTTGCTGTCGGTCGGGGTGGGCGTGGTGCTGGTCGCATCCCTGGCGTCGCAGATCCTGCGCGCCGGCCGCGACCCTTCGTGGGCGTACTACGGCACGGACACCCGCCTGTACCAGTTGCTCGCCGGCTGTCTCCTGGCGATCGTCTTGCGCCATCGATCCGGCGCAGCCCTCCGGCGAATCGCCGGGCCGGTCGGGGCGTTGTGTCTGCTCCTTCTCACGCTCGCCGCGACGCCGCTGCTCGACGTGACGCCGTCCAGGCGGGGAATGGTCGCCACCATCCTGTCCGTCACCATCATCGGCGCGTTCGAGGTGAACCAACGCTCCCTGGCGAGTCGTGCGCTCGCCGCCAGCACGGTGACCTATTTGGGCACGATCAGCTACGGCACGTACCTGTGGCACTGGCCGGTGATCCTCGTGCTCCAACGGGTGCTGACCGTCCGTCCGGCGGTCGTCTTCGTCCTCGCTGCGGTCACCGCCTCCGCACTGGCGGCGCTGAGCGCGCGCATCCTGGAGGAGCCCGTTCGGCGCTCCAGGCGCCTCGATCGCGTGCCTCGCTCCGTCGTCGCAGCCGGTCTGGCCCTCGCCGTGATCGCTGCACTCGTTGCGGTGCCGCCGATCCTCCGGTCCGAGCGGCGACCGGCGCTCGCCAGCGTGGCACCGTCGGCACCGGTCGCGGACGGCGGCGCCGCCACCGCCTTCGACGCGCCCGTCCCGGAGATCGACTACGAGGAGATCGCCGCCGACGTCGTCCCGGAACCGCCCTGCTCGGTCGATGATCCCGAGAGCTGCACGGTCAGACGTGGTTCCGGCCCGCACGTCGTCGTCATCGGCGACAGCATCGCGCTCCAGTGGGTGCCGTCGTTCGAGCGGTATGCCGACGAGCTCGACTGGACGCTGACGTTCAGCATCGCGTCCGCGTGCGCGTGGCAGGCGGGCTTGAAGCCGCGCCCCGACGTCAGCGACCAGTACCGGGAGCGGTGCGCCGAACGCCGTGACGCCTGGTACGAGCAGATCCTCCCGTCCCTCGAACCGGATGTGATCGTGCTCATCGAGGTGCGACGCGACGACGAGTCCCCGTGGGGTGAGCTGGTGCAGGCCGAGGACCCCGCGCTCGGTGGCGCGTCACTCCACGAGGTGCTGCGGGTGACGACCGAGCGAACGCTCGATCAGTTCCTCGTGCTCGGCGCCCGCATCGTGCTGCTCCAGCCGACGCCGCTCGCACCACGACCCGGACCGACCCAGTGCCTGTCGGGCGCGCGCACCATCGGTGAGTGCGCGTTCCGGCTGGACGAGAATCCCCCGCAGGCGCAGATCTTCCGTGACGTGGCGGCGACGAGGCCGGGCGTGCACCTCGTCGACGCGACACCGATCATCTGTCCCGGTGCGCCGACGTGCATGCCGATCATCAACGGCATCCCGGTGTTCCGCGACGAGGGACACCTCAACGGCGCCTTCGTCCGCGCAACGGAACGGCAGTTCCTCCAGCTCCTCCTCGACAGCGGCGCGTTCGACGAGTGAGCACCGTCCTCAGCGGGGCCGACCGAGCTCCTCCATCGCGGCGACCACTCGCTCGCAACACCTTCCGTCGCGGAACGGGAACGTCGTAGCGATCCGTGTCTTGTACGGCTCGGGCACCTCGCCGTCCTGAGCCAGGACGTCTCCCAGCGCTGCGATCACGCCGTCCAGGTCCGTTGCGACCGGCCCGAACCCGTGCCGCTCGTAGTCGAAGTATCCGGCGCGGCCGACGTGACCGCCTGCGAAGACGCGCTGCCGGTCGAACTGGAAGTAGACGGTCGGACGACCGACGTATGCGGCGTTGAAGGCCATCGACGAGTAGTCGGTGACCAGACAGCGGGCGCGCACGAACACCTCGTGCAGGTCAGCGTCCGCGAAGCTGAGCACCCGGCACTCGCGAGGTGCGCCGAGAAGGTCGAGCGACGACACGAGGTTCGGGTGTGGCAGGAACACGACGTCGAGCTCGGCGGCAGCGGCGAGCTTGGTGAGGCGCGAGTCGCTCAACAGGCTGCGCCAGGCCGTCGCGAACTCGCTCGCTGCGAAGTCCTCGCGCGCCTCCCGCCGCTGCGAGCCGCTCGCGAGGGGTTTGAGCAGCCAGTTCCGCCAGGTCGGCGCGATGACGAGCAGGTCCGGTCGAGCATGACCCCAGCGGTCGCGCGCTGCCTGGAGCGCGTCGAACCGTGGGAGCCCGGTCATCACGACCTCCTTCTCGGTGAAGACGTAGGGGGTGCCCTCGGCGGCGATCGAGCGGTACTCGTCCGGCGTGCTCGTCACGAAGAGATCGAGCTGACGCGGGTTCAGCCAGTTCGAGAGATCGTCCTTGATGACGCCGTGTTGGAGGAACGTGAATCGCCAGGGTCGCGGCATCCGCGTCAGCTTCGGCGGCGCGTAGATCGGCAGGTCGGCGTGGGAGGACGCCAGGTGCGCCGCGTTCAGCATGGCGACGATCCAGCGCAACGAGCCGTACTCGAGCAAGCGATCCCCGAAGCCGTCACGGACGAGGCGTTGCCAATCTGGCGTGCCGGCCTCCAGCGTGAACCAGGCGTTGACGTCAGGTCGGTGCATGCGCAAGTACCTGAAGAGGACCTCCCCGCTGTCGTTGGCGTCGTGGATGCGGTCCATCAGGATCCACGCATCGCGGAACTGCGCTGCGAGGAGTGGAGATCTGGCGGCGAGCGCGATGGCACGGTCACGCTGCCGGACGAGCGCTCGCTTCGTCTCGAGCACTGCACGTCGTCGGTCTCGCTGGCGGATGGCGCGCCAGAGTGGGCCCAGTCCCCCCGGAGCGTTCCGCCGCCGGCGTCCGAGACGTTGGTGGAGCTCCGCGACGGACAGCGAGCCGGCGATGCCCCCCTTGTCATCAGCGAGCACCACGGGCTCGCCGCCGACGCGGACCGAGAGCGCACGGTCGACGGGGACCCACGCGATCCGCTCCCACAAGAGCGTGACGCCGAAGTAGTTGACCGGCCGGAGCTTGGAGAATGCGGGCTCGACGGGCACGCCACCATCTCGGAACTCCAGCGGTGGCGCGTGGCCGCGGAACCGGTAGACGACGCGCGCGAGGCGTTTCGTCTCGTCCCATCCGGTCGCGTGAGCGCGGCGTGGGTGCCACTCATCGTCTCGGAGGCCGTGGAGCAAGACCTCCTTCCAGACGTCGCGCATCGGGCGGATGTTGAAGCCGCGCACGAGCGGCTCGTCGAGCAGCTCGCCGATCTGTCGGAGCAAGCCCACGAACGTCGCCCCCACGTCGCCCGCAGAGGCCGAGCCAGGCGAGATCTTCTCCTCCTCGCTGAAGTAGTACGAGAGCTCGTACAGCACGAAGTTCTGCAGCCATGCGGGCGGACGGCCGTATGCATCTCGGCCTCGACGCAGCACATCGAGGTACCCGTGCTCCACGACGGCGGTGTAGCGCCCGACCTGGCTCACGCTGTTCTGGAGCGTGGAGCTCTGGTCGGCTCGCTTGCGGTAATAGTAGCGGGCGCTCCGCAGGAACCCGATCGTGGGATCGCGACGCGACAGCAGGTAGCGCGAGCAGAAGTGGCCGTCCTCGAAGTTGGGCCGGATGCGGGTGTCGAACCGGAGCCCGAGCTCCTCGACCCGATCTCGCCGCAGGAACGCCGACGGCGCGCTCCCCGCGAAGTAGTGCGGTTCACGATCGAGGGCGACGATGTGATCGCCCGGCTCGAACCGGGCGCGCAAGGGGTGGCTGTCGCTCAGCCCGCTCCCGCCCTCGTTGAAGAGGATGAGGTTCGTGGCGATCATGTCGACGCTCGGATGTGCGTCGAGAAAGCGGGCCACGACCTCGAAGTAGTCGTCCGCCAACCAGTCGTCCGGGTCCGGGAAGGTGACCCATCGCCCACGTGCATGGTCCAAGCCGAGGTTGCGGGCCGAGCCCTGTCCGCCGTTCGGTTTGGTGAGCACCCTCACGAGCTCGGGCCGCCGACGAGCCCACTGCCGCAGCACCTCCAATGATTCGTCCGTCGACCCGTCGTCGACGGCGATGATCTCGAGCTCGGCGTGATCGATGGTCTGGCGCTCGAGGCTCTCGATGAAGTCAGGGAGGTAGCGGGCGACGTCGTGGACGGCGGTGACGACGGAGAAGCGGGGCGATCGAGCGTGCGTCTCGCGGCTCACGAGTGGCCTCCTCGGGTCCAGCGTCAACGAGCCCACTGCAGCGCTGACCGGGCCCGCTCGTAGACCCATCTGCCGCTGCGAGCGCTGATCAGCTTCCGGACCTGCTCCTGCCGAGTGAGCCGGGCGGCAGCCCGCCAGATGACACCGCGCTCGGTCGGATGGGGAGGGATCGACTCGATCGCTGCGGTGACGCGCTCGCAGCAGCGTCCGTCGCGCAGGACGAAGGCTGCATCCATGCGCGCCTGGTACTCCGGAGACGCACGGCACCCGTGCTCGACGATGCTCGCGACCGCGGCGATGGCGTCATCGAGCTCGTGCGCGACGGGACCGAAGCCGTCCCGGCGATAGTCGAAGTAGCCCCACTTCGCTCCTTGTGCGCCTCGGCCGATGACCAGCTCGGCGTCGAACTGGTAGTACACGACCGGGCGATTCGCATAGGCCGCGTTGAACGCCGTCGAGGAGTAGTCCGTGACCATCACTGCGGTGCGCGCGACGAGCTCTGCCACGTCGGTGCCGGTGAAGGTGATCGCCTCGACGCCGGGGGGAAGCGGGATCGACGGGAGTGCCGGCTCGATGTTCGGGTGCGGCATGAAGCAGATGCGCAGGCCGTGTTCGCGTGCGAGCACGTGCAGGCGCTCGTCGCCGAGGAACCGGAGCCACTGCTGTGCGTACTCACTGTCGAGGAAGTCGTCGACGACCCGCCGGATGTGCAGTGCCGATTCGACGCGGACCTTCAGCCACTGCCGCCACGTCGGGGACACGAGGATGATGTTCCGTTCCTCGTCGGGGACGCGCTGCAGGGCCTCGTAAATCCGATCGAACCGGGGAAGCCCGACGAGGCGCGCTTCGCGGGAGGTGTACGTGTAGGCGCTGTGGTCGCCCGCGACGGCCTCCTGTTCGGCAGGGGTGCTGGTGACGAAGAGGTCGAAGTCCTTGGGATTCAGCAAGCCCGACAGGTCGTCCTTGGTCACGCCGTGCTGGAGGAAGATCCTCCGCCAGCGCGGTTTGCCGAACCGGGCTATCCGAGTCGGCCGCACGATCGCCTCGTCGGCGTGAGAGGAGATCACGTACGCGGCGCGGAGCATCAGGCGCTCCCAGGTCGGTGACCCATAGGCGACGAGCCGATCCGCGAACTCCGACGATCGGAGCCGTTCCCAGTCAGGCGTGCCCTCCTCGAGGACGAACCACGCGTTGATGTCCGGGCGGTGCTCCCGGAGCCATCGGAAGAGGTGCTCGCCGCTGTCGTTGGCGTCGTCCACCCGGTCCATGAGCACCCAGGCGCCGGCGAACCGACGGTTGAGCGGCGAGCTCGCCCAGGCGCGCAGGAGCCGATCGCTCAGGGTCAAGGGCGATCTGCGCCGGGCCGGTCGCGCCGGCTCGAACCATCTGACGATGTTGGCTGGGCGGAACGTGATCGCTTGTGCGCCCTCCCACCCCCGACGTATCGGCACGGGGACACCGTCGAGCAGCACACGGATCGTCCCGCTGAGCGGAACCCACATGATCCGCTCGTGCATCAGGGCCGACCCGAAGTACCGGAGGTCCCGGATCTTGCCGTGCTCCACCGTGAAGGGACGCCCGTGGACCTCGATCCGCTCCGTCGGTGGCTCGCCGACGAAGCGGTAGACGAGACGGATCATGTTCGCAGCCTTGTCGAGCTTGCTCGCGATGACGTACGGCGTGTGCCAGGGCGTGCCGTGCAGGCCGTGGAGCATGATGTCGCGCCAGATCGAGTTGAGCGGCCGCACGGAGAAGGCCTTGATCACGTGTGGCTCGAGCAGCTCGACGATCTCGCTCAGCGTCGAGATGAACGCCGCCCCGACCTCACCGATCGCGGCGGTGGGACGGGCGAACGCCTGGTCGCTGCTGAAGTAGAACGACAGCTCGTACAGGACGAAGTTCTGCAACCACTCCGGCGGTCGACCACCGTTGGACTCGGCGCCCTGCTTCAGGATCCCGAGATAGCCGTACCGCGGGACGTCGATGAACCGCCGCGGATCGAGGAGGCTGTTCTGCAACGTCGACGAGCCGTCCGCTCGGGTGCGATAGAGGTACCGCGCGGAGCCGACGAACCCGACGAGCGGTTCGCCGACGGCGAGGAGGTACTGGGAGCAGAAGTGTCCATCCTCGAAGTTCGGGCGGATCCGCGGATCGAACGCGACCTCGTGCAGACGCAACAGGTCGGTGCGAAAGAAGGACGCAGGGGCGCTCCCGTGGAAGTACTCGGGGAAGCGGCGGAGATCGACCAGCTGGTCGCCAGGCGCGAACAGCTTGCGGAGCGGGTGCGTGTCCTCCACCCGCCCCGAGTCCTCGCGCAGATACAGCCGGTTGGTGCCGATCATCACCGCCTCGGGGTGACGATCGAGGAAGTGCGCGACCCGCGCGAAGTAGTCCGGATCGAGCAGGTCGTCCGGATCCGGCATCGTGACCCACGTCCCTCGGGCATGTGCGATGCCGACGTTGCGCGCGGAGCCCTGGCCTCCGTTCGGCTTCGTGATGACCGTGACGAGGTCGGGCCGTCGGCTCGCCCAGTCGCAGAGGAGCTGCAGGGAGTCATCGGTCGACCCGTCGTCGACAGCGATCACCTCGAGGTCGTCGAGATCGAACCGCTGCGCCTCGATCGACGCGATGAACTCGGGCAGGTACTTGCTGACGTTGTAGACGGCGCTGACGACCGAGAATCGTGGGGTTCGCGAGTTTCCTGGGGGCGACGCGACGACCGTCGCGCTCATGCCGCGATGGGAAGCTGCGAGCTGCTCATCCCGATCAGCGTACCGACACGGTCGAAGCAGCCGGGGATCACGCCGTGGCGGGGACGAAGACGACGTCCGTGGTCCGGGTCAGCTGGCGTACGTCGAGGGCGTCCCCACCGAGCGTTCGCGCGGTGTAGCCGAGGTCGGCCAACCGGTCGAAGGCGGCAAGCTCCTCCTGCCACTGCGGATGGTTCGCTCCCCAGCCGACCTCGCAGAGGATCACGGGGCGTGGCGTCCACCGCTCGAGGGACGCGAACATGCCCTGGAGCACTCGGTGCTCAGCGCCTTCGACGTCGATCTTCACGAGGTCGGGTCGCGCCGTGAGGCCGAGGTCGTCGAATCGCCGGACCTCGATCTCGATGCGGGTCATCGTGTCGTTGGCCTTCTCGGCGACCATGGTGTTCCAGCCGAGGTTGCCCGAGTTCGCCACGAACAGCTCCACGCTCCCCGGCTGGTCGCCGAGCGCGAACTCGTGGACATGTGCGGTGAAGGCGAGCGCGGCTGCCGTGACCCGGCAATGCGCGGCGAGGTGCGGGATCGGCTCGAAGAGGTGCGCCTCGCCCCCGAAGTCGAGGCGCTCACCGAGGACCTTCGTGAAGTAGCCGACGTTGGCCCCGACGTCGAGCACCAGCCCCCGGGGCGATACCCAGGGTGCAACAACATCGACGAGCCGCACGTAGTTGTCGTGCCGTCGGCGGAAGAACGCCATGCTCGCCTCGTACTCCACCGTCAGCGCCGATGTGCTGACGGTGCTCCCACCCGCTGGTTGCGTCGCACTGGTCGCAACCTGGCGACCACGCGGCGCACCAGAGGAAGGATCCAGCCACCTGGCCGCCTTGCGGCGAGCCCGGGTGATCAACGTGCGCGTGCGGTCACGCAATCGGGGAATCGACATCTCGCTCCAGTCCAATCGGATCGTCGCGAACAGTACCCGGCAGACCCACGCCCGGCTCCGACGTCCGGCTCGCGTGTCAGCTCGCCGCGTACTCCTCGAGGACGGCGTCCACGGGACCGTCGGCCTTGATCAGGCCCTGCTCGAGCCAGATCACCCGGTTGCACTGCTTGCGGATCTCGTCGAGGGAGTGGCTGACGAGCAGCAGTGTGCCGGCGGCGTCGAGGAGCTCCTGGATGCGCTGCTGGGACTTCGCCCGGAATGCACGGTCGCCGACGGCGAGCGCCTCGTCGATGAGCAGGATCCGGGGCTTCACCGACGTGGCGATGGCGAAGTGCAGGCGCGCCCGCATGCCCGACGAGTACGTGCGCAGCGGGCGCTGGATGGCCTCGCCCAGCTCGGTGAACTCGACGATCTCGTCGATCCGTTCGTCGATCTCGGCGCGCGACATCCCGAGCGCGAGGCAGCCGAGGCGGATGTTGCGGTACCCGGACGCCGACGGGATCAAGGTGGCGCCGACGCCGAGCAGCTTGGGCTCCTCGGCGACGAGGATCTCCCCGGAGGTCGGGGTGATCAGCCCGGCGAGCGCGGCGAGCAGCGTGGACTTGCCCGAGCCGTTCGAGCCGACGATGCCGACCGCCTCGCCCTCGGCGACGTCGAAGGAGACGCCCTTCAGCGCGTGCACGAGGCTGCGCCCGGTGCCCTGGCGGGTGACGAGCCGCTGGCGCAGGGCGGCGCGGCGGTCCTCGTAGACCTCGTAGTCGACGTGGACGTCGCGGACGCGGATGGTGAGCGGCGCCGTGCTCATGTCAGGCGCGTCCGTAGCGGTGCTCGGCACCGCGGAAGAAGAAGAAGCCGGCGACGAGGACGCCGAGTGACACGAGGATCGTCTGCAGCAGGTGGTCCACCTCGACGGCCGTACCGAGGAACACCCACCGGTACGTCTCGATGATCACCACGAGGGGGTTCAGGTTGATGAGCCGGCGGACGAGCTCGGGCGTGTCGTCGTTGTGGAGGTACGCCTCCAGGGGGAACATCACGCCGGAGACGTAGATCAGCAGGCGGAACAGGAACGGGATGATCTGCTGGACGTCGCGGAACGCGTCGTTGAGACGGGCGGCGAAGAACGCCCCGCCGAGGTTCAACGCCGAGTGCAGGGCGAGCACGGCCGGCAGCGCGAGCCAGCGCCAGGACACGCCCTCCCCGGTCCCGAGCGTGATGAGCGCCAGCACGCACAGCTCGAACATGAACGTGAGCAGCCGGCTGATCACGACCGAGACCGGCAGCAGCGCCCGGGGGAAGCGGATCGCCCGCATCAGGCCCTGGTTGGCGGCGATCGAGGTCGCCCCGCCGAGCACGGTGCGCTGGGTCAGGCCGAACGCGAACACGCCGACGGTCAGCCACAGGATGTAGTTGTCGACGCCGCGGTTGGCGTCGAGGATGACGCCGAACACCAGGTAGTAGACGGCGACGCTGAGCATCGGGTTGCCCAGGTGCCACACGTTGCCGAGCAGCGTGTTCTGGTGCGTCGCCCGCACCTCCTCCATCGGCATGGCGACGACGAAGTCGCGCCGCGCCCACATCTGGCGGAGGTACTCCCGCAGCGACCGGTAGGCATCGAGCGGGCGGAGCTGGGCGTCAGAGCTGGTCACAGCCATCGGGTTCTGGCCCTCGATCGGGGCGACCGCGGGTGGCCCCACGATACCGGCGCGCCCCTCGCCGGCCGGTGGCACCGTCAGCGCCCGAGCCGCCGCCACGCCGCCTTGAGCGCCGCCCACCCCGTCGCCCGCTCGGCAGGCAGCCACACGGCCTGGCGGGGCGCGAACTGCGGGTTGCCGTAGGGGTCGTGATGCAGCTCGTGGTGCCAGCGTTCGTACAGCAGGTCGATCTCGTGCTGGTCGGCGTCGGGCCGGCGGGTCTGCGACTCGAAGTGGTACAGCGTGGCGTGGGCCGCCCAGATCACGCGCCGCCCGGTGCGCCGCACGCGCAGGCAGTAGTCGAGGTCGTTGAACGCCACGGCGAACTCCTCGGGCAGCCCGCCCAGCTCGTCCCACAGCGCCCGCGGCGTCGCCAGGCAGGCGCCGGTGACCGAGCTCACCTCGCGGTCGATCTCCAGCAGCCCGAACGGGCCGGGATCGTCACCCGCGAAGCCGTGGAAGATGTGCAGCGGCTGCTCGTTGAGCAGGATCCCCCCGTGCTGGAGCGTGCCGTCCGCGTACAGCAGCCGGGCGCCGACGACGCCGACGTCGGGCTCGGCGAAGAACCCGAGCATCACGTCGAGCCAGTCGGGCTGCTCGACGAGCACGTCGTCGTTGAGCAGCACGACGTACTCGCCGGAGCTGGCGGCGACGCCGAGGTTGGTCCAGCGGGAGAAGTTGAACGCACCGTCCGCCTCGATCAGCGTGACGGGCAGCGTCGCCAGCTCGCCGCGCACCGCCTCCGGCGTGCGCGGGTCGAGGACGACGATGATCTCGAGGCCGTCGTGCGCCGTGACGTCCAGCACCGAGCGCACGGCCTGGAGCACGAGCACCCGCTCGACACCCCACACCGGTCGCGTCGTGCCGACGGTCACCATTACGATCGAGGCCGACGCGTCGACGGGCGGCCGGCGGACGCGGAAATGACCGGGGGTCGCGAGATGCTCGACGGTGGCGGCGAGCCCCAGGCGGGCCATGTGGTCGGCGACGGCCCGCCGCCCGGCCTCGCGGGCGTACGGCTTGGCGTGCGGGTCGCCCGCGGCGGACCCGGGCGTGACGCACCAGTGGTACAGCACCTGCGGGACGTGCAGGATCCGCCGGGCGCGCTCGGTCACACGCAGGATCAGGTCGTGGTCCTGGGAGCCGTCGAAGCCCTCGCGGAAGCCACCGACCTCGGCGACCAGTGACCGGCGCAGCACCGAGAGGTGCGTGCAGTAGTTCTGCGCGCGCAACCGCTCCGGTGACCAGTCCGGCTTGAGGAACGTGTCGTAGACCTGTCCGGCCGGGTCGATCTTGTCCTCGTCGGTGTACACGTAGTCGGCGTCCGGCTCGGCGGCGATGGCGTCGGCGACCGCGGCGAGGGCGTGCGGCTCGATGCGGTCGTCGTGGTCGACGAGGACGACGAACTCGCCACGCGCCGCGGCGAGGCCGTCGTTGGATGCGGCGACGATGCCGCCGGCCTGCTCGCGCGTGTGCACCGACACGCGCCGGTCGGTGGCGCACGCCGCGGCGAGCTCGGCGCGCACGGCCGGATCGCGTGAGCCGTCGTCGACGAGGACCAGCTCCCAGTCGGTCCACGTCTGGTTGCGGATCGATGCCAGGCACGCGCGCAGGAGGCCCAGCGGCGGGTCGTGCACGGGCACGACCACGGAGAACAGCGGGGGGCTCACCGCGACAGCAGGCGGCGCAACCGGCGCGCCCACGCCGCCGCCCGCTGGCGTCGCGCCGTGCGGCGCCACATGATCAGCTCCAGGCGCTTCACCCTCCCGCGCAGGGCGCCGAGCTGGTGCTCGAGCTCGCGCGCGTGGGCGATCGCCTGGTCGCGCTCGCGGCGCAGCGTCTCGACGTCCGGCTCACTCACCGCACCACCGCTAGCCTGCGCCGGCCAGCATGCGCATCCTGTACGTGACCGCCCACTACCCGCCGGACTTCGTGAGCGGGGCCACGCTGCAGGTGCAGCGCCTGGCCGAGGGCGCCGCCCGTGCGGGCCACGAGGTGCGCGTGCTGTCGGGTGCGATCCGCGCCGGCCTCGACGACGGCGAGGTGCGGACCGAGCGGTGCGACGGCGTCACCGTGCACTGGCTGGGCACGGCGACGCGCATCGACCAGGACCTCGACGAGAACTGGCGCAACCCCGCGGCGACGGCAGCCCTCGTCTCGCTCCTCGACCACTGGCGGCCCGACGTGCTCCACGCGCATGCGCTCCAGACTCTAGGAGCCGACCTGCTCGCGGCGGCTGCCGACCGGGGCATCCCGACGGTGGTCACGATGCACGACCTGTGGTGGTGGTGCCCGCGGCTGTTCCTCGTCGACCGCGACCTGCGCCCGTGCCCGCTGGACACACGGACCAGCACCTGTGCGTGCGCCCGCGACGCGGCGTGGCGTCACGCCCGCGCCGCGGCGCTCGACCGCGTCCTGGACCGGGTCGACCAGGTGCTCGTCCCGTCGTCCGCACTGCGCGACGTGGTGGTCGCCAACGGGTTGTCGCCGGACCGCGTCGATGTCGACGAGAACGACGTGCCGTCACTCGCGCCGCGCGCCGCGGCCGGCCCGTCCGCGGCGGCGCCGGACGTGCGCTTCCTGTACGTCGGCGGCGACCACCCCCTGAAGGGCCGCGACGTCCTGCTCGACGCGGCGCGCGCGCTGCGCCGCGTCCGCGGCTGGCGCCTCACGACGCACGGTGTGACCAAGCCCCGGGGGTGGTGGCGCCACGTCGAGTTCGCCCCGCCGTACCCGCCCGACCGGGTGGCCGACGTGATGGCGCACGCCGACGTCCTCGTCATCCCGTCGATCGCCAGGGAGAGCTATTCGCTGGCTGCCCGTGAGGCGCTCGGTGCGGGACTGGCCGTCGTGACCAGCGACTGCCTCGGCCCGCAGGAGGTCGTCGAGCACGGGGTCAACGGGCTCGTCGTCCCGACCGGTGACGCCCCGGCGTTGGCCGCGGCGATGCGCTCGCTGGTCGAGGACCGGGCATTGCTGGCACGGCTGCGCCGGGCGGCCCGGGCACACCCGCCGCGATTGCGCGATCCGGGCGAGCACGTCGACTCGCTGGTGGCCCGCTACGAGACGCTCGTCGCCGGGGCGCGCTGACGGGCGCGCAGCCGACTACGGGCGCTCGCCGGGGCGCTCGCCCACCGCGTCGACGGACCTGTCCGGTGCGGTGCCGGCGGTCGTGGGCCGGCGGTGTCCCGGCCACAGCCACGCCACCGCCGACGCAGCGCGCCGGGCGCCCTCACGGACCTGCGCCCACGCCGCGTCGAGGCGACCGGCGCGCCCCTGTCGGAGCGCGGTCCGCCACGCGAACACCGCCCCGTAGGCGAGCGCGCGCCGGATGGTCGCGGCGCGCTGCGGCGCTTCGACGTACCGGCTGATCTCGTGGATGGCGACCACCCGGTCACGGATGTTCCGGCCGGACCGGACCAGCTGTGACGTGTCGGACCCCGCGTGGACCCGATGGCAGGCCAGCACGCGGTCGACGTACCAGACGCGGCCGTTGGCGGCGATTCGAGCCCACATCTCCCAGTCCGCGGCGTGGTCGAGGTCGACCAGGAAGCCACCGAGCTGCTCGTACACGGCGCGCCGCACCACGATCCCCGCCGGGCGGATCCGGTTCGACACCGCCAGCGTCGCCAGCGCGCCGTCCCACCAGCCGTCGCCGGACCGCTCCGTGCGCGTCGCCCGCAGCGGCCGGCCGTCGGCATCGATGTAGCGCGTGCGGCACACGACGGCCGCGCACGCCGGGTCGGCGAACGGCGCTTCCATCGCCGCGTAGAACCCGGGGAGCACCTCGTCGTCCCCGTGGAGGAGGTGGACGAGCTCACCGGACGACAGGGCGAGGCAGCGGTTGAAGGTGCCGACCGGGCCCAGGCGGTGTGGGTTGCGCTCGTAGCGCACGCTCCCGCCACCGATTCGCTCGGTGACGGCGCGCGGGTCGTCGGCCGACGCATCGTCCACCACGACGATCTCGGCCCGGTCACCGACCTGCTCGACCGCTGGTCCCAGCGCGCGGGGCAGCAGCGCCGCACCGTCATGGACGGGGATCACGACCGACCACCGTGGCCGGGCACCGCTCGCCGGTGGGACCGGCGGCGCGGTGCCCCGGCGCGGTGCGCCCGTCGCGCGCCCCGTCATCAGGTCGCCGATCCGTCGCGATCGCGCGGTGCCGCCGTCGGTGACTGCCGGTCGGCGAGCCGGCGCTCGATGCGCTCGAGTCGTTGCTCGAGCACGGCGAGCGCGAACAGCACGTCCTCGAGCCCGGGCCGGGCGGCGCGCGGCCGGACGAGCGGTCGGCCGCGGAGGCGCACCGACGACGCGCGTTGGGACAGGTAGCGCGCCGCGACGCCTGCCGTGTGCCGGACCCCGGAGGTCCGCAGGTGGTGGCTCGTCTTGGCGAGCAGGCTGCGGGCCGGCGCCGACGCCCCCGGCTCGCCGATGAACGCGGCGAAGTCCTGGGTGCGCACGGCGTGCGCGAGGTGCCGCCCACGGACCCCCTTGCCACCCTCCGCGAGGGCGGCATCGACGGTCCGCCGCGAGTGCGGGGCGAGGATCGGCACCAGCACATCGAACAGGTCGCGCTGGCCGTCCGGGCTCGTGCGGACCGTGATCCACTCCATCTGGGAGATCGCCCACGACAGCAGCGTCGTGCGGTAGACGCGCTCGAGCCCGCGCTCGCGCAGCCACGCCTCGATCGTCCAGTAGTGCTGGAACATCTGGCGCAGGCGGGCGTCGTCCGCCCCAATGGTCTGCCCCGGTCTGCCGACCCGGTGGGCGCACAGCACCCGCGGGACGATGGCGATCGAGTCCGCCGACACGACCGTGAACCAGTGGAACGGGTTGTCCTCGAAGAAGTGGTCACCGACCGGGAAGCGGATGCGGTGGTCCTCGAGGAGCTGCCGGCGGTAGAGCTTGCGCCACGGGACGGCGACGAAGCGCAGGATCTGCTTGCGCGTCTCGACGTCGAGCTCGAGGTGGCCCTCCTCGAGCTGCTCCCAGCGCCTGGCGTCCGCCGGGGCGCGGCGCTCACCGCCGGGCTCGACGAGCTCCTCGTACTGGCACATCGCGAGGTCGGTGTCGTGCGTGAGGGCGGCGCGGTGGAGCTCCTCGAACATCGTCGGGGCGAGCACGTCGTCACCGTCGGCGAACCCGACGTACGGGGCGGTCGCCAGCTCCAGGCCGGTGTTGGAGGGCGTCCCGACCGCGCCGGGGCTGTTGTCCGGGAGGAGCACCGGGCGGATCCGCGGGTCGCGCGCCGCGTAGCGCTTGACGATCTCCGGCGACGAGTCGGTCGATCCGTCGTCGACCACGATGATCTCGAGATCGCGCAGCGTCTGGGCGAGGAGGCTGTCGAGGCACTCGGCGAGGTACGCCTCGACGTTGTAGGAGGTGACGATGACGCTGACGGCGGGCACGATCGGCGGCGTCCTCATGCGAGTGCCGCGCGGACGAGCCGTGCGCCGAGGGCGGGGTCGCGCCGCACCCGGATGCCGGCGAAGTCGGCCAGGTCCATGCGCATCAGGTGCTCGCGCCGGCGGCGCCGGTACTCGAGCAGCAGGTCGTCCTCGAGGCGGTGCTCCGCCCACGACGAGATGCGCAGCACGAAGTCCCAGTACAGGTGGGCATAGCGCTGCCGCAGGTGCGGGAGGGAGGCGAGGAAGTCATAGGTCTCGTCGAGCGCGTCGAACAGCGTGAGCCGGGCGCGGTCGCTGCGGTTCGTGAGGTGGTTCCCGGTCGCCGTCACCTCGTGCGTGCACACCACCGCGTTCACGAGGGCGAGGCGGGTCGCCCCGAGCATGGTCATCCAGTGGCCCAGGATGTCGTTGTGCACGGGCGTCGAGCCGAAGCGCAGCCCGAACTGCCGAGAGGGCTCCGTGCGCAGGATCTTGTTCCACGGGTAGTTGGAGAACCCGAGCAGGCGCGGCGCCTCCTCGAGCTCGACCACGCGGGCGTCCGCCGCGCCCACGTGCCGGTCCCACAGCATCCGGTCGAACACGTTCATGTCCCCGACGCCTCGCGCCCCGGCGCGGTGGTACCGGTACGCGCACAGCGCGACCGGACAGCCGGTGCGGTCGAGCACCTCGACCGCGTGCGCGACCGCGTCCATGTGGATGCGGTCGTCGGCGTCGAAGAACAGCGTGTAGCGGCCCGTCGCCAGCTCGAACCCGATGTTGCGCGCGTGTCCCGCTCCGCGGTTGGCGTCGAGGTAGCGGGCGACGACGGCGCCGTCGTGCTCGAGCGCCCGGACGACGTCGGCGCTGCCGTCCTCGGAGCCGTCGTCGACGACGATGACCTCGACGTCGAGGTCCGCCGCCGCCCGGACGGCAGCCACGACCGAGCCGACGGTCGCGGCTGCGTTGTGGACGGGGATGACGACCGACAGGTCCGGTCGGGTGGACATGACGCACTCACCTCGGGGCCGGGGCTGGCGCGGAGCCTAGTGGGGGTGCGTCGGGCGTGACGGGGAGCGCGACGCCCGAGCAGTCCATGCGCGATTCGTCCGCTCCGGGTCGAACGACGCCAGTACTGTGCTCGCCGTGGTGACCCCGATCCCGGCGGCCGCGGCGACCGTCCGCCTCCGCGCGCCGCGCCGCATCCCATGACCGTCCTCGTCACCGGCGGTGCCGGCTACATCGGGTCGCACACCGTGCGCGCCCTGCGCGCGGCCGGCCACGACGTGGTCGTGCTCGACACGCTCGAGCTCGGTCGCGAGGACGCGCTGCTCGGCGCACCGCTCGTGGTCGGCGACATCCGCGACGCCGAGCTCGTCGAGCGGCTCTGCACCGAGCACCGCGTGACGGCGATCGTGCACTTCGCCGCCTACAAGTCCGTCGGCGAGTCGATGCAGTCGCCCGGCAAGTACTGGCAGAACAACGTCGCGGGCACCGCGGCACTCGTCGACGCGGCCCTGCGCGCCGGCGTCGGAGACATCGTGTTCTCGTCGTCGTGCTCGGTGTACGGCACGCCCGCGCAGGTGCCGGTCGCGGAGTCCGCGCCGATCCAGCCCGAGAGCGTCTACGCCGAGAGCAAGGCGATGGTCGAGCGCATCCTGCGCTGGTACGGCACGACCAAGGGACTGCGCTCGGTGAGCCTGCGCTACTTCAACGCGGCCGGGGCGAGCAGCGACGGTGTGATCGGCGAGGACTGGAACTTCTCGATCAACCTGATCCCCCTCGTCATGAAGGCCGTCCTCGGCGCCGGCCCGCCGGTCAAGGTCTTCGGCAACGACTACCCGACGCCCGACGGCACGGCGATCCGCGACTACATCCACGTCGAGGACCTCGCCGACGCGCACGTCAAGGCCGTGGAGCTGCTCGCCCGGGGCCTCCCCGACGGGGCGACCTCGCTGGCGGTGAACCTCGGCACCGGCGTCGGGTCGTCGGTGCTCGAGGTCATCGCGGCGACGGCCCGCGTCGCGGGCCGGGACGTGCCCTACGAGATCGTCGGCCGCCGCCCCGGCGATCCCTCCGTCACCTACGCCGATCCGACCTACGCCGAGGCCGTGCTCGGGTGGCGAGCGCGCCACGACCTCGACTCGATCGTCACCTCGGCCTACCGCTGGCACGCCAAGCAGCTGTGACGGCCGGCGGCGTCGCACGTCCGCGGGTCGTCACGCGGCCGCACGTGCCGCGGGCCGTCACGCGGCGGACTGCACGTTGCGGATGCGGTCGAGCCAGCCGAGCAGCACGGCGACCGCCCGGGGGTCGTGGCGCAGCCGGTGCCCGGCGCCGGGGAACAGGCGCAGCTGGGCGCTGCCGTGGGCCTGGGCGAGCTGGCGGGCGTCGCTCGTCGGCACGCTCTCGTCGTCGTCACCGTGCATCACGAGCAGTGGCCGCGGCGCGAACCGCCGCGCCGCGTCGATCGGGCGGAAGCGCCGGAACGCCCGGCTCCACTCCTCGAGCGACGGCGGGAAGCCGGGCGAGCGGATGGCGCCGATCTCCCGGGCGTGCTCGAGGAACCGCCGGGGGTGCTCCGCCCAGTCGTCGAAGTCCGCCCGCGGGCTGAGCAGCGCAGCGGCGCGGACGCGCGGGTCGTCCGCGGCGACGCAGATGGCGATCGAGCCGCCGGTGTTCGTCCCGACGAGCACGATCTCGGTCGGTGCTGCCTCCCGCACGAGGTAGTCGATCGCCTGGCGCAGGTCGTCGACCCACCCCTGCAACGAGAAGTCGCCCTCGCTGGTGCCGGTGCCGCGGAAGTTGAACGTCATCGCCGCATAGCCGAGGTCGTGGGCGATGCGGTCGATCAGCTGCGGGAACGTGCCGGCCGAGCGACGCGCGTCGAGCGGGCCGATCGGGAAGCCGTGGCAGAGGATGAGCCCCGGGCGGGGTTCGTCGTCGCGCCCGACGGGCACGACGAGGTGGCGGGCGAGGGTCAGACCGTGGGACGTGAACGTGCCGTTCACCCCGCCCCTCCCGGTGTCACGCGCGTGGCTTGCGGTAGCGGCGGCGCATGCCCGGCTTGGCGAGCGTGTAGCCGCGGTTGCGGGCCTCCGCCAACGTGTCCGGTGCGAAGCAGATGCCCGTCTCGGCCTGCAGCAGGTCCTCGATCGGGGCCGGGTCGTCCCACTCGTCGAGGTCGTACACGAGCTGCGTGCGCTTGTCACCGATGAACCGGTGGTGCTCGAACCTGGCAGGACGTTCCATCGGCGGCTCACCGTAGCGGACGGGATGCGCCGGGCGGCAGGCCGCCGGACGCGGACAGGGAGGCGCCGTGCGCCTCCCTGTCCACGACTGGAGATCCGATCGAGCCCATCACGCCGGGGGGACGAGGTCCGGCAGCTCGGATCGGCGGAAGTTGGTGGGAATTCACCAGGCGGTCCAGCCAGCCGGCCTAGCGGCCAACCACCTCCAGGGTCCCGTGCGAACTGTCAGTCATGTTGTGGACCACCTCCTTCCTCTGGTGCCCCCAAGTCAAGCACACGCCGCCGCGCCGCGTCGCGATGGTTTTCGGTGGCTCACACGACCGGGGGACGGCCGAGGCGGGTGAGGCGGGCGACGGTCCGCCAGCGGATCGGCTGGCGCGGGCCGATGCGCGTGCGCCAGCCGAGGCGGTACCCCTCGACGACGAGGCCGAGGGTGCGCGGCCGGCGCAGCGCCTCGATCACGAACCACGTGGCGAGATGGCCGATCGCCAGTGGCAGCGGCAGCGAGCGGTGCACGATCCACACCCGGTTGCGGGCGGTCCGGCGGATCGCGTCGGGGTGCCGCGTCGGGTCGGTGTGCGGGTGGAACACGACGAGCTCGGGGGCGTAGGCGATCGACCAGCCGCGGTCGATCAGGCGCCAGGCGAGGTCGCTCTCCTCCATCGCGTAGAACAGCCGTCCCTCGTAGCCGCCGACGTCGTCGAACGCGCGGCGCCGCATGATCGCCACGCCGCCCAGGAAGCCGGCCACCGGGCCGCCGCGGTCGACGCCCCGGCGGCCGACGCGCGGGACGTGGCGCTGTGCCGTGACGCCGTGCTCGTCGACGATGCGCGGGCTGATGACCGCCAACCGGGGGTCCGCGGCGAAGCGCGCCGCGGCCGTCGCCAGCAGATCCTCGCCCTGCAGCGCCGCGTCGTCGTCGAGGAACATGACGATCGGCGCGGTCGTGGCCGCGGCCCCGAGGTTGCGGCCGGCGGGGATGCCCAGGTTCTCCTCGGTCGTCAGGTGCCGGGCCCACGGGTCCGCGTCGGGGGCGACGGGCACGCCGTTCCAGACGACGAGCACGTGGGCCTGGGCCCCGCGCTGCGCGCGCACCGAGGCGATCGCCGCGGCGAGGGCGGCGGGCCGGTCGCCCCGGGTGAGGATCACGACGTCGATCGGTGGCACCGCAGCCTCGCCGTCGGCGGTCGACTGCGGGCTCGTCACGCGGCGGAGGGTAGCGAACGCCGGCGCGCCCCACCGGTCGGCGTCGGGCCCGCGCGAGGCCTCGTCAGTAGGCTCGCGCGCTGGTCGACCCGGAGGACGCGTACTCGTGCACACCCCACCCCGCATCGGCATCCTCGTCGTCGCCTACAACGCGGCGAGCACGCTGGCGGCGGTGCTGGACCGCATCCCGCGGGACTTCCGCCCGCGCATCACCGAGGTCATCGTCGCCGACGACCACAGCCACGACGCCACCTATCTGGTCGGGCTCGGCTACCAGCAGGCCAACGTCGACCTCCCGCTCACCGTCGTGCGCCAGCCGCGCAACCTGGGCTACGGCGGCAACCAGAAGAGCGGCTACCGCATGGCCATCGAGCACGACCTGGACATCGTCGTGCTGCTCCACGGCGACGGCCAGTACGCGCCGGAGCTGCTCCCCGACATCGTCGCCCCGCTCGTCGAGGATCGCGCCGACGCCGTGTTCGGGTCGCGCATGATGATCAAGGGCGCTGCCCGCCGCGGCGGGATGCCGCTGTACAAGTTCGTCGGCAACAAGATCCTCACCCGCGTGCAGAACGCGCTGGCCGGGATGAACCTCAGCGAGTTCCACTCCGGCTACCGCGCCTACCGCACCGACGCCCTGCGGCGCATCGACTTCGAGGCCAACTCCGACGGCTTCGACTTCGACACCCAGATCATCCTCCAGCTCCACGACGCCGGGCAGCGCATCGTCGAGATCCCGATCCCCACCTACTACGGCGACGAGATCTGCTACGTGAACGGGCTGCGCTACGCCCGCCAGGTCGTCGGGCACACGCTGCGCTACCGGTTGCAGCGCGCCGGGTTCAGCACGGGTGTCGCCGGCACCGACGAGCCGTACGCGTTCAAGGACTCGCCGACCAGCTCGCACGGGCGGATCCTCGCCTGGATGTCCGCGCGCGACGCAGCGAAGGTGCTCGACGTCGGCTGTGCCGGCGGCGAGCTCGCGCAGCGCCTGCGCGCCCAGGGCCACTACGTCGTCGGCATCGACGCGACCGCGGCGCCGGGCGCCGCGGAGCGCCTCGACGAGCTGATCGTCGCCGATCTCGACCAGGGCCTGCCCGAGACGGTGCACGGCGAGTTCGACGTGATCGTCTGCGCCGACGTGCTCGAGCACCTGCGCCGGCCCGACCGGCTGCTCGCCCAGCTCCGCGAGCGGCTGAGCCCGGCCGGCTCGGTGATCGCCAGCATCCCGAACGTCGCCCACTGGTACCCCCGCCTGCGCGCCGTGACCGGGCGCTTCGACTACGACGCCCGCGGCATCCTGGATGCGACGCACCTGCGCTTCTTCACCGATCGCTCGTTCCGGCGGATGGCGCGCGAGGCCGGCTTCGACGTGCAGCGGCGCGAGGCGATCGGCATGCCGTTCGAGGCGCTCACCGATCCCGCCGCGCAGCGCGGCGCCGCGTCGCGCGCGCTCCGCCTCGCCGACCAGCTGTCGGTCAGCGTGTACCCGTCGCTGTTCGCGTACCAGTACCTGTACGAGCTGACACCCCGGTCGTGAGCCCTGCGCACGGGGCGGTCACGCCAGGGGGTCGACGACGAAGGCCGGGATCGGCGTGCCGTCGGCGAGCCCGGCGCGGATGACCGCCGCGGCGTCGAGCGCCTCCTTGATCGTCACGTCCATGTCGAGGTAGCGGTACGTGCCGAGACGCCCGACGAACGTCACACCCGTCACGGCGCGGGCGCGCGCCACGTACTCGCGCAGCTGCGCCTTCTCCCGGACCAGCCGGATCGGGTAGTAGGGGACGTCGCCCGGCCCGGCCGCGCGGCTGAGCTCGGTCGTGGTCACCGTCAGGTCGTGGGTCTCCCACGGCGCGAAGTGCTTGTGCTCGGTGATGCGCGTGTGGGGCACGTCGGCGTCGCAGTAGTTCATGACGACGCACCCCTGGACGTCGCCGTCGTGGAGCTCGTGCCGGAAGTCGAGCGTGCGGTAGCCGAGCCGGCCGTGCTCGAAGCCGAAGTAGGCATCGATCGGCCCCGTCCACACGATGTGGTCGTAGGGATCGTCACGACGCAGCTCGGTCGACAGGCGCACCTCGATGCGCGGGTGGTCGAGCATCGCCTGCACGATCGCCGTGTAGCCGCCGGCCGGGATCGCCTGGAAGCGGTGGTCGTGGTAGCGGTCGTCGTAGCTGAACCGCAGCGGCAGGCGCTTCAGGATGCTCGCCGGCAGCTCGGCCGGGTCGAGCCCCCACTGCTTGCGCGTGTAGCCGTCGAGGAACGCCTCGTAGAGCTCGCGACCGACCAGCGCGAGGCCGTAGTCCTCGAACGACGCCGTCTCGTCGCGCTGCTCGGCCTTGGCGGCGACGAACGCCCGGGCCTCGGCCGGGCCCATCGCCGTGCCGAAGAACTGGTTGATCGTGTGCAGATTGATGGGCAGCGAGTAGACGCGCCCCCGGGCGGTCGCCTTCACGCGATACGTGTAGGGCCGCATCGTGCCGAAGCGGTTGACGTAGGCCCAGACGTGCTCGTGGTCGGTGTGGAAGGCGTGGGGGCCGTACACGTGGACCATCACGCCGCTCGTCGGATCACGGGCGGTGTGGCAGTTCCCCGCGACGTGGTCGCGGGTCTCGCACACCGTGACCCGGTGCCCCGCCTCGGCGAGCTCGCGCGCGATCACCGCGCCGGAGAACCCCGCACCGGCGACGCCGATGTCCGCCATCAGCCCCTGGCACCGAGCGTCCGCACCGCCCGCAGCTTAGGAGGCGCCGCACCCCGCCCCGAACCCACCACCCCGCACTTCTGACGCGACTTTGGTCCGGTATGCGGACCAAAGTCGCGTCAGATGCGCGATCCCGCGCATCAGATCGTGTAGGCCATGTTGGCGACGAGGCGCTGTCCGAGCTCGTCGTCGCCCTCGATCGTGACGTCCGGGCGCAGCGCCGCCGGGTCGGCACGACCGCCACAGAGCCGGGCGAACACGCCCACGGGCATCGTGACGGTGAGCGTCGGCGGACCCGACAGCGCGTCGACGACCGCGGCGCGCTCGGCCACCTCGACGTCGACGGTGCGCCCGGCGTCACCGGTGAGCGCGAAGCGGACCCGGGCACCCTGCGGCGCACCCGCCTTCTTGCCGACCACGAACCCGAGCGCCGCCTCCATCTCGTCGAGCGCCAGCTCGGCCGCCGGGCCGCCCTCGCCGCCGGGCCGGCCGACGGCGTCACGGATGTCGAGCTCGTGCATCCACTGGTCGAACACGCGGATGCGCATGAACCGCCCGTAGGTGTCCTGCCCGGCCGGCGTGAACCCGACGGTGTCCCACGCCTCCTGCGTGGTCTCGGCCAGGGCGGCCTTGCGCCGCTCGACGTCGGCACGGAACCGCGCCAGCAGGTCGGCCGGGGACAGGCCGCCGAGCGCGGCGACCCACGCCTCGTTGAGCCTGCCGATGTCGTTGCGCACGTGCGGGTGCGACTCCGGGGTGACGTCGAGCGGCGGCGGCTGGTTGCCGAGGAGCACGTTCTCCGTGCCGATGATGTGGGCCACGACCGCCCGCACGTTCCAGCCGGGCAGGCACGTCGGGCGGTCCCAGTCGGCGTCGTCGAGCTCGCTCAGCAGCGCGTCGAGGCGCTGCCACACGTCGTGCAGGCCGTTGACGACGACATCCTTCGGCAGGTACGTGGGCACGGGTGCTCCTTGCGATCGGAGAGGTGGTGACGAGCGACGCAGCCGGTCGAGCGACGCGGCCGCGACGCGGTGGGGTCAGGGCGTCGGGTTCTGGACCGTCTTCCAGTCCCGGGCGGTCAGGTACGGACGGAACGTCTCGGCGATCAGCGCCTGGTCCGCCGCGCTCTTGGGGCGCTGGATCTCGTACAGGTGCGGGAACCGCAGCCACCCCTGCACGAGCTCCCACAGCGCCACGGCCTCCTCGCCGCGGGGCGGGTCGACGATCACGGGGCCGAACAGGCACTGGCCGTCGGGGAAGAAGAGCGTCGGGACGCCGAACCCGCCGGCGGCGACCACCCGCTCGTGGTCGGCGCGCACGTCGTCGTGCGTCGTCGGATCGGCGATCGCCTCGCCCACCAGCGCCGGGTCGAGGCCGAGCTCGGCGATCAGCTCCTCGGCGACGGCGCGGTCGTGCGGCCGGCGGCCCTCCTCGTGCAGGGCGCGGCCGGCACGGGCGTACCACGCGTCGACCAGCGCGGGGTCCTTGCGGCGCAGCAGCGCGGCGATGCGCAGCATCGACCAGCCGTAGGACCACTCCCGCTCCCATGGGTGCTTCTTGCCCTCGACGTGGTTGACCTCCTCGAGGCTGAAGAACCGCCAGCGCACCTCGAGCCCGGTGAGGTCGCGCACCTCGCGCATCCATCGCGAGGTCTGGTAGGCCCACGGGCACATCACGTCGAAGTGGAACTCCACCCACTCGATCCCCATGGCGCCATCGTTGCCGATCGCCCACGGCGCGGCGGAACCGGGGCCCATCCCGTCGCCGTGGCACCGGGTGCCACTACCCTGCCTCCCCCGTGACCGACGACGCCGACGAGCCCGTCCTGTCCGTCGTCACCCCGTGCTTCAACGAGGCCGCCACCGTCGAGGAGTCGCTTCGCCGCGTGCTCGCCCAGCCGTTCGTGCGCGAGGTGATCGTCGTCGACGACTGCTCGACCGACGGCACCGCCGAGATCCTGGCGAAGCTCGACGATCCGCGGGTCCGCGTGATCCGCCACGAGCGGAACATGGGCAAGGGCGCCGCGCTGCGCACCGGCTTCGCCCTCGCCACCGGCCCGTTCGTCGGTGTCCACGACGCCGACCTCGAGTACGACCCGGCCGACTTCCGGCTGCTGCTCGCGCCGCTGCTCGCCGACCGCGCCGACGTCGTGTACGGCTCGCGCTTCGTCAGCACCGAGGCCCGGCGCGTCCTCTACTTCTGGCACAGCGTCGGCAACCGCCTGCTCACGACGTACTCGAACATGCTGACGAACCTCAACCTCACGGACATGGAGACCTGCTACAAGGTCTTCCGCCGCGAGGTCCTCGACCGGATCACGATCGAGGAGGACCGCTTCGGGGTCGAGCCCGAGCTCACCGCCAAGGTGGCGGCGCTGAACGTGCGCATCTACGAGGTCGGCATCTCCTACCACGGGCGCACCTACGCCGACGGCAAGAAGATCGGCTGGCGCGACGGGGTCCGCGCCCTGATCGCCATCACGAAGTACGCGCGGCCGGGCCGCACCCACAGGTTGCGGCGCCGCTGACCCGTCACGACGGCACCGCCGAGGCGCCGTCGCTCGGGGCGAGCAGTTGCAGCGGCACCGGCGCGCCTCGCCCGTGCGAAGATGCCCGGGCTGGGAGGTGGGGATGGGTTACTCGCTCGGTGTGGATGTGGGCACGACGTTCACGGCGGCAGCCGTCGCGCACGAGGGCCACATCGAGATGGTGTCGCTGGGCACGCACCAGCTGACCGCCCCCACCGTGGTGTTCGCCGCCGGCGACGAGGTCGTGTTCGGCAACGCCGCGCTCCTGCGCGGCCGTGCCCACCCGGCGGGCCTGGCGCGCGAGTTCAAGCGCCGGGTCGGTGACCCCGTGCCACTCGTGCTCTCGGGCACGCCGTACTCGGCGGCCCGCCTCGTCGCCCTCTACGCGCAGTGGGTGGTGGAGACCGTCACGACCCAGCGCGGCGAGGAGCCGCAGGCGCTGGTGATGACGTACCCGGCGAACTGGACCGAGTACCAGCTGCACCTGCTGCGGCAGTCCTTCGACGAGGTCGGCCTCGGCGAGACCACGTTCCTCACCGAGCCCGAGGCGGGTGCCATCGACTACGTGTCGGCGGTCGGCGTCCAGCCCGGCGAGCTGTACCTCGTCTACGACCTCGGCGGCGGCACGTTCGACGTCGCCCTGCTGCGCAAGGAGCAGCGCGGCTTCACCCAGCTCGGCGAGGCGGCGGGCCTCGAGCGGCTCGGCGGCATCGACTTCGACGAGGCCGTCTTCCAGCACGTGATCGCCCAGCTCCCGCCGGCGGTCGTGCAGCGGATGCGCGACGAGGACCAGGCCCGCGCGGTCGGCCAGCTGCGCCAGGCGTGCATCGACGCCAAGGAGGGTTTGTCCAGCGAGGTCGCCGTCGACATCCCCGTCGTCCTGCCCGAGCTGTCGACCACGATCCGCCTGACACGCCAGGAGTTCGAGGCGATGATCCGCCCGACGGTGCTGCAGACCGTGGGCCTCGTCCGGCGGGTCCTCGACAGCAGCGGCGTCCAGCCGTCGGACCTCGCCGGCGTGCTCCTGGTGGGCGGGTCGTCGCGGATCCCGTTGATCTCCCAGGTCGTCGGCGAGGAGCTGGGCGTGCCGACCCGGGTCGACGCCCACCCCAAGCTCGTGGTCGCGCGCGGCGCGGCGACCGCCTCCCGCGACGTCCGGACCCAGTCCCGTGGCGCCTCTGCCACGCCCCGGCCGGACGGTGGTGGCGGCAGGCGCACGAAGCTGCTCGTGGCCGGCGCCGCGGCCGTCGTCGTGCTCGCCGCGGCCGGCATCGTGGTGGCGACCCAGCGCGGCGACGACGATCCGGCGACGAACCCGTCCGGGACCGCCGCCGCGGCGTCCGTGCCGACCGCGCCCACGGCACCGACCACGCCCGCGACATCGCCGGCGACCGCCGCCCCGTCGACGGCGACGCCGACGTCACCGCCGTCGACGGTCCCGGTCGTGCCGGACCTGTCGCTGGCCGAGCCGGTCGCGGTGCCGGACTTCCCCGACATGTTCGCCTTCGACGGTGACGAGCTGTGGCTCACGACGACCGGCGGTCGCGTGCTCGCACGGCTCGATCCGGCCACCGGCGAGGTGCGGGGCACCGTCGACGTCGGTCCCGATCCGGTCGAGGTCGTCTTCGACCAGGACGACGGGCTGTGGGTGTCGCTGCGCGGCCAGGGTGTGGTGGCGCGCTACGACCCGACCACCGGCGAGGAGCTCCAGCGCGTGGAGTTCCCGGACCGCCGTCCGACGGGACTCGCCGTCGGTGGCGGCAGCCTCTGGGTCACGATGCGTGACGGGCTGGCTCACGTCGACATCGCCTCGGGCGAGATCACCGAGATCCCGATCCCCGACGCTGGGGCCATGCACCTCACGGACGACACGTTGTGGGTCGCCCGCCGCGAGGAGCGCGTCGTCGTCCCTGTCGACGTCGCCACGCGCAGCGTCGGTGGGGAGCAGTTTCCGACGGGCGAGAACCCCGACACGGTCGTCGTCGCCGACGGCGTGATGTGGGTCGCCAACCGGGGCACGTCCGAGCGCCCGGGCGACACGGTGGCGCGCATCGACATGGCGACCGGTGACACGACGCTCGCGACGGTCGGCGCCGGTCCGTCGGACATCGCAGTCGACGGCGAGCGCGTGTGGGTGACCAGCGTCGGCACCGGGACGTTGTCACTGTTGCACGCCCCGACGGCGGAGGTGCTGCTGACGGAGGAGGTCGGGCCGCGCCCGCTCGACATCCTCGTCCACGACGGTGGGCTGTGGGTCTCGCTCGCCGACGCGGACCAGGTGCGGCGTGTCGACGTCGGCTGACCGCGGCCGCGTCACCGGTCAGAGCCCGGCGACGTCGTCGCCCGCGGCCCGCGGTCCCACGGCACCGATCGCGTCGAAGTACTGCAGGTGGGCCTCGACGACCGCGACCGCGTCGACGTCGTCGAGCAGCTCGACGCCCTCCCGCTCGGCCTCGCCGAGCACGTAGCCGACGACCGTGTCCTCGTCGATCACCGTGGGCGTCTCGATGTCCTGGGGGTGGTCGACGACGTCGGCGGGCTGGAGCCCCTTCGCGTGCAGCCAGCGCATGTGGAACACGAGCAGCCGCTCGAGCTCGGCTGGTGTGAGCCGCGCCTGGGTCTCCGGCGGCAACCGCTCGGCGACGAACTCGACCGCCTCGTCGAGGTGGTAGACGACCCGCGGGGGCAGCGCGTCGAGGCGGCGCGCCTCGCGCCCGACGACCCCGGCGGCGATGGCGAACACGAGGATCGCGGCCACCACGGCGAAGACCCACGTGATCGGCTCCATCGGCGCCCGAGGCTACCGACGGCCCGGGACGCGCACGGTCCCCCGCAGCCCCGGCCCCGGGGGCCGGGCCACGGAGGACCGTCGCAGGAGTGCGTGGTGCGTCCGGTCGCAGCCGGCTCAGATGCCGATGCGCTGCGCCAGCTTCTCGCGGTGGTAGGTCGGATCGCCGAACAGCAGCTCCGAGCTCTTCGCCCGCTTGAAGTACAGGTGCGCCGGGTGCTCCCACGTGAAGCCGATGCCGCCGTGGATCTGGATGTTCTCGGCGGCGGCGTGGAAGTACGCCTCGGAGCAGTACGCCTTGGCGAGCGAGGCGACCGACGGCAGCTCGTCGTTCAGCTCGCTGGCGCACCACAGGCCGTAGTAGGCGGCCGACTTCGCCGACTCGACCTCGAGCAGCATGTCGGCGCACTTGTGCTTGATCGCCTGGAACGAGCCGATCGGGCGGCCGAACTGGACGCGGACCTTGGCGTACTCGACCGCCATCTCGAGGACCTTCTGGGCCCCGCCGACCTGCTCCGCGGCGAGGCCGATGACGATCAGGTCGAAGACCCGGTCGAGGATCTTCGAGCCGTCGCCCTCGTTGGCGATCAGCTTCGCCGGGGTGTTGTTGAACTCGAGCTTCGCCTGCTTGCGCGTCTGGTCCATCGTCGACAGCGACGTGCGGGTGAGCCCCTCGGCGTCGCCCTCGACGGCGAACAGGCTCGTGCCGCCGGGCGCCTTGGCGGCGACGATGAGCAGGTTGGCCAGGTGGCCGTCGATCACGAAGCTCTTGGTGCCGTTGATGACGTAGCCGTCGCCGCTCTTGGTCGCCGTGGCCTCGATGCCCGACTCGTCCCACTTGCCGTTGGGCTCGGTGACGGCCAGCGTGGCGATCGTCTCGCCGCTGGCGATGCCCGGGAGATACGCCTTCTTGGCGTTCTCGTCACCCGAGTGCAGCAGGGTGGTGCCGGCCATCACGACCGTCGAGAAGAACGGCGCGGTGAACAGGGCGCGGCCCATCTCCTCGAGCACGATGCCGAGCTCGATGAAGCTGTAGCCGGACCCGCCGTACTCCTCGGGGATGGCCAGACCCTGCAGGCCGAGCTGCTCGGCGGCCTGCTTCCAGACGGCCTCGTCGAAGCCGTCCTCGGTCTCCATCAGCTCGCGCACCGCGGTCTCCGGGCTCTTGGACTCCATGAACGCCCGGACGGTCTTGCGGAGCTCTTCCTGCTCCTCGGTGAAGGCGAAGTTCATGCGTCGAGCGTCGCGCGCCTTGCACCGGCGCGGCCAACCTGCTTGTGTACACGTGTGTCCACAACGACGTCCGTCCGGGCGCTGCGCGCCGGGCTCGCCGCCGCCGTGCGCCGCGCCGCCCAGGGCGAGCGCACGATCGTCACGGTGAACGGCCGCCCGACCGCCCAGCTCGGCCCGCTCGACGACCAGGCCCCGGCCCTGGAGCGCCTCGTCGCCAGCGGCGCGGTGCTGCCACCCCGGCGGACCTCGGGGTGGCGGCCGCCCGATCCGGTGCCCGTGTGGTCGGGCGTGCGCATCGACCGCGCCCTGGCCGAGCTGCGCGGCTGACCGTGACCGTCGCCCTCGACACGTCCGCGCTGCTCGCGCTCGCCGTCGACGGCCCCCAGCGCGCCGTCGTCCTCGACGCCCTCGGCACCGACCCGCTGTGGTCGGCCTCCGCTCTCGCCCTCACCGAGGCGCTGCCGGCGATCGACCGCCTGACCGACGAGGAGGTGCTCCGGTTCGACCTGGAGGACGCCATCCGGCTCACGTGGGACCACCTCCACGTGGTGCCGGCCGACCAGCGCTGCCTCGACCGCGCCGCCGAGCTCGCCCGTGAGCAGCCGGTGCGCCTGCTGAGCGCCCTGCACCTGGCGGCCGCCGAGCGGATGCCGCGGCCCGTGCACTTCGTGACGTTCGACGCCGGCCAGCTGGGCGTCGCCCTCGCCCTCGGGTTCGACGTCGTGTCGGCGTGACGCACCGGCCGGCGGCGCGGCACCGTGGGCATCGCCGGTCGCGGCGGCGGGCATGATGGGACCATGAGCACGACGCTGCACTGGGTGAACGCCGACGTCGAGGTGCACAAGGTCGTCGTCGGGCCCTACGAGAACAACGTGTTCGTCGTGCGCTGCCGACGCACCGGTGAGGCGGTGCTCATCGATGCAGCGAACGAGCACGAGCGGCTGCTCGAGCTGTGCCAGCGCCTGGGCGTGCGCCGCGTGCTCGAGACCCACGGCCACTTCGACCACATCCAGGCCGTCCCGGCGATCCGCGAGGCCGGCTACGAGGTCGCCGTCACCCAGGCGGACGCGCCGCGCCTCAAGGACATCGGCTACGACGTGTTCCTCGACGACGCCGAGATCATCGAGGTCGGCAAGCTGCGCCTGGAGGCGATCCACAACCCCGGCCACACGCCCGGCTCGATCTCCTTCCACGTCCAGGGCACGCCGCTGCTGTTCACCGGCGACACGCTGTTCCCCGGCGGGCCCGGCAACACGAAGTTCGAGGGCGGGGACTTCCCCACGATCATCAACTCGATCGAGACCAAGCTGTTCCGGTTCCCGGACTCGACGATCGTCCTGCCCGGCCACGGCGTCGACACGACGATCGGGGCCGAGCGCCCGCACCTCGACGAGTGGATCGCCCGCGGCTGGTGACCGCGGCCGCCCCGGACACCCCGCCGACCCCCCTGATGCGCTACGACGAGCGGCCGGCCGACCACACGCCGCGCCACACCGCCGAGCTGCCGGCCACACCGGTTCGTGACCGCAACATCCCGGCGACGGCGTGGGTCGAGGCGCCCGCCGAGCTGCTCCGGCTGGGCGACGACCTGCCCGGCACGCCCGTGGCCGAGTACAAGCGGCGGATCGGCGGATGGCTGCTGTGGCGCGCCGGACCGGCGTCCGGCGGCGACGCCCGCTACCTCGCCTGCCGCGCCGACGATCCGGCGCGCCAGTGCACGCTGCGCCTCTTCCCCGACGGCCGCGCCGAGGGCACCGGTCCGAGCGGTGCCCGCCACGCGCGGTTCCGGTCCTGGAAAGAGGATCTCCGCGACCACGACCACTGACGCCACTTGACGCGCCCGTCAGGTGCTTTTTGTCGGCGCGCGAGCCGTGCCGTACCGTCCACCGTGCTCGGCCGTCGCAGGGGACGGCCGTCTCACTGTGGAAGGACAGGAGCGAACACGTGCTGCACCGCACTTCTCAACGTCCAGGACGGGGACGTTGGACCCGGCTGGCCGCCGCCGTCATGGCCATCGGCCTCGTCGCAGCTGCCTGCGGCGGGGACGACGACGATGACGACGCCGCCGGCACCACCCCCCAGGAAGTCGACGGTACCGTCAGCTCCGCACCGACCGACGGCTCGGCGCCGGAGGGCACCGAGGGCGGCGATGCGCCGCGGTCCGGTGGGACGCTGCGCTACGCCTACCCGATCGGTCCGAGCCGCTTCGACCCGCACAAGTCGACCGTCGGCCAGGACATCCGCATCTTCACGCTCGTCTACGACCGCCTCGTCCACTACGACGAGAGCGGCGCGCTCCAGCCCGGCCTCGCCCAGTCGTGGGAGTTCTCCGAGGACGGCATGGAGCTGACGCTCACGCTGCAGGAGGGCGTCACGTTCCACGACGGTGAGCCCTTCGACGCCGAGGCGGTGAAGGCGAACATCGAGCGCGCCAAGACGGTCGACGGCTCGGCCGTCGTGTCCGACCTCGGCAGCATCAGCGAGGTCCAGGTGGTCGACCCGCTGACGGTGAAGCTCGTGCTGTCGAAGCCCGACGCCGCACTGCCCGGCATCCTCTCCAGCCGCGCCGGGGCGATGGTGAGCCCGGCGGCGCTCGACAACCCGGACCTCGACCTGAAGCCGGTCGGCGCCGGCCCGTACCGGGTGACCGAGTACGTCCCGGACGACCGGATCGTCTTCGAGAAGTTCGAGGACTACTGGGATCCGGCCTACGGCGGGCCCGACCGCGTCGAGTGGAGCATCATGGCCGACGAGGTCACCCGCCTGAACGCCCTGCGCGGCGGGCAGGTGGACGCCATCCTGCTCGGAGCCAGCCAGCAGGAGGACGCCGAGCGCGACGGCTTCCTCGTCGAGTCCCGGCCGATGCTGAGCTACCAGGTCGTCTACATCAACCGCGGCCACGAGCACCTCTCGAAGCGGGAGGTCCGCCAGGCGCTCAGCCACGCCGTCGACCGTGAGGCGTTCGTCGAGAACGTGCTCTTCGGCGCCGGCGCCCCGACGGTGCAGGACTTCCCGGAGGGCTACTACGCCCACAACCCGGACTACCCCGCCGACTTCTACGACTACGACCCGGAGAAGGCCAAGCAGCTGCTCGCCGAGGCGGGCGTGCCCGACGGGTTCGAGATCGAGATGCTCGTGCCGAACCTGTCCGTGTACCAGCTGGGCGGCCAGGTCGTGCAGCAGTGGTGGGGCGAGATCGGCGTGAAGGTCAACCTGCGCCAGATCGACGCCGCGTCCTCCGGTGACCTGATGTTCGCCCAGGACGCGAGCGACACGATGATCGCCCAGTTCGGCGGCCGCTCGGACCCGCAGATCACGATGGACATCCAGTACACGCCGGACGGGTTCCTGAACGCGGGCGACCACACCACGGACCGCTACATGGAGCTCAGCGAGGCCGCCAAGGCCGCCCTCGACCCCGAGGCGCGCGCCGAGGCGCTGCGGGCGATGGCGGGCGAGGTCGTCGAGCAGGCGTTCACGATCCCGCTCGCCCACGACTACAGCATCAACGCGATGACCGACAAGGTCCACGGCTTCAACCTGCTCGCCGGCGGCGAGATGGACTTCCGCAACATGAGCGTCGACGGCTGACGTCGACGGCGCCCGACGCGCGATGTGGGGCCCACGGCGCACCTCCGGTGCCCGTGGGCCCCGTCGCGTCACCGCTGCCGCGCCGGGATTCGCGGTCGCTCCCACTTCTGACGCGACTTCGGTCCGGTATGCGGACCGAAGTCGCGTCAGATGCGCGGGGAGGCGTCCCGGCGGGCGGATTACCACTACGGGCGTAGGGATAATCCCCTGCGCCTGGGCATAGACTCGGACCCCATGAGCGAGCTGTTCCGGGTCGACGGTCTCTGGGCGGCACCCACCACCGACGCCGCCGAGGCTGCCGCCGGCAGCACGCCCGAGCCCATCCTGCGCGGCGTCGACCTGCGCGTCGGGGCCGGCGAGATCCACGCCATCATGGGCCCCAACGGCTCGGGCAAGAGCACGCTCGCGTCCACCCTGATGGGGTCACCCGAGTACGAGGTGACCGCCGGGCGGATCATCTTCCGCGGCGACGACATCACCGACTGGCCGCCCGACGAGCGGGCCAAGGCCGGGATGTTCCTCGCCTTCCAGTACCCGCAGGAGATCCCCGGCGTCTCGGTGATCCAGTTCCTGCGACAGGCGCTCTCGGCACGCAAGGGCATCGACCTCTCCGTGCTCGAGCTGCGCGTGGCGGCGATGGAGTGGATGCAGCGCCTGGGGATGGACTCCTCCTTCGTCGACCGCTACCTCAACGAGGGCTTCTCCGGCGGCGAGAAGAAGCGCAACGAGATCATGCAGATGGCGATCCTCGAGCCGCAGCTCGCGATCCTCGACGAGACCGACTCGGGCCTCGACATCGACGCGCTGCGCATCGTCGCCAAGGGCATCCACGAGGTGCGCAACGACCGCCCCGAGATGGGCGTCGTCCTGATCACCCACTACCAGCGGCTGCTCGACGAGCTCACGCCGGATCACGTCCACGTCCTGATGGGCGGGCGGATCGTCGCCTCCGGCGGCATGGAGATCGCCGAGACCCTCGAGCGGGATGGCTACGAGGCCTTCCGCGAGCTCGCCACGACGGGAGGCACGACATGACCGTCGAGACCACCGCGCCGACCACGCTCGACACCGCGGCGATCAAGGCACAGTTCCCCGTGCTCCAGCGCCGCATCGACGGCGCCCCGCTGCACTACCTCGACTCGGCGAACACGTCGCAGAAGCCGCAGTGCGTCATCGACGCGATGACGCGGTTCGTCGAGACCGCGTACGCGCCGATCAACCGCAGCGCGTATCGGCTCGCCGCCGAGGCCACCGACGCCTACGAGCAGGCGCGCGCCAAGGTCGCCCGCTTCGTGAACGCCCGCCAGGCCGACGAGATCGTGTTCACCAAGAACGCCACCGAGGCGCTCAACCTCGTGGCCCAGGCGTGGGGGCGGGCCAACCTGCGAGCCGGCGACGTCGTGGTGCTCACCCACCTCGAGCACCACGCCAACATCGTGCCCTGGCACATGCTCGCTGCCGAGCGCGGCATCCAGCTGCGCTGGATCCCGCTCACCGACGAGGGGCTGCTCGACCTGTCGGACCTGCCGAACCTGCTCGACGGCGCCAAGGTCCTCGCGTTCTCGGCCATGAGCAACGTGCTCGGCACGCTGACGCCGGTCGCCGAGCTGTGTGCCGCGGCCCACGACGCCGGGGCGATCGCCATCGTCGACGCCTGCCAGTACGTGCCGCACAACGTCACCGACGTGCAGGCCTGGGGCGCCGACTTCGCCGCATTCTCCAGCCACAAGATGTGCGGCCCGTCCGGCATCGGCGCGCTCTGGGGCCGCGCCGAGCTGCTCGACCAGACACCGCCGTTCCTCGGCGGCGGGAACATGATCGCCGACGTCCGCCTCGACGGGTTCACGCCCGCGCCGGTGCCGGCGAAGTTCGAGGCGGGCACCCCGCCGATCGTCGAGGCAGTGGGGTTCGGTGCCGCCGTCGACTGGATGAGCTCGCTCGGCATGGCGGCCGTGCGCGCCCACGAGGTCGAGCTCACCGAGTACGCGCTCACCACGCTGCGCGACCGCTTCGGCGACGACATCACGATCCACGGGCCGACCGACGTCTCCAAGCGCGGCGGCGTGCTCAGCTTCGCCTTCCGCGACCTGCACCCCCACGACGTCAGCCAGGTCCTCGACCAGCGCAACGTGTGCATCCGCGCCGGTCACCACTGTGCCAAGCCGCTCATGCGCCTGCTCGGCGCCGCCGCCACCGCGCGGGCGAGCTTCTACGTGTACAACGATCGTCAGGACGTGGACGCGCTGGCCGATGCCCTCGACGGTGCGTCCGACATCTTCGGCCTCTGACTCCCCCACCCGAACGGAGCGCAGTCCCACCATGCCCGGCCTCGAAGACCTCTACCGCGAGATCATCCTCGACCACTACCGCTCCCCGCGGAACCGTGGCGAGCTGCCGTCGCCGCCGGCAGTGGTCGCCCAGGGCCACAACCCCCTCTGCGGCGACGAGGTCACGGTCTACCTCCAGCTCGACGACGGCACGGTCAGCGACGTCAAGGTCGACGGCCAGGGTTGCTCCATCTCGCAGAGCTCGGCGTCGATGATGACCCAGGCGATCAAGGGCCGCCCGGTGCCCGAGGTGCGCGCCCTCGTGAAGCGGTTCAAGGGGATGATGTCGATCGAGGACGCCGACAACGGCGAGGCGGAGGCCGACGACGCCGAGCCGTCCGACGCCGAGCCGGACGTCTCCCTCGGCGACCTGGAGGCGCTCCAGGGCGTCGTCAAGTTCCCGGTGCGCATCAAGTGCGCCACCCTCGCGTGGAACACCCTGCTGCAGGCGCTGGACCAGCCGACCTCGGTCTGAGCCCGCCGATGACGGAGGTGCTCGACGAGATCGAGGAGCGGGCGCGCGCCGGGCGCGCCGTCCGTGACCTCGGCCATGCCCTGATCGGCCGGCACGCACCGCCGGAGCTGCTCCACGAGGTCGCCACGACGCTCGAGCAGCTGACCGCCCGCCTGGAGGAGGGCGCACCGCGCCACCGCCAGCCGGAGAACCGCGCCGACCGCTGGCGGGAGCCGGTCCGCGACGGCCAGCGCATGGTCTCCTACGACGACCGGCCGTTCTCCGGGCGGTCGTCGCCGTGGGGCCTCGACCTCGAGGTGCACCGGCACGGCGACGAGATCGAGGCGGTGCTGACGCTGCGCTCCGCCCACGAGGGCGCGCCGGGCCGCTCCCACGGCGGGATCGTCGCCGGGCTCTTCGACGACGTGTTCGGGTTCGTCCTGGACGTGATCCAGGAGGCCGCGTTCACCGGCGAGCTGACGATCCGCTACGAGCGGCCGACCCCGCTGCACCGGCCGATCGCGTGCCGCGGCCGCCTCGCCCGGCGGGAAGGTCGCAAGCTGTACATCGAGGGCGAGCTGGTCGACCTCGAGACCGAGGGCCAGCCGGTCGTCGCCCGGGGCCGGGGCCTGTTCATCGCCGTGGACCCCGCCGTCTTCGAGGCCGGCACGCAGCAGCTCCCCGCACCTCCCGACGAGGGCTGATCCCGTCCGCCACGCGGATGCCGCCCGCGCGGGGCGGTTCAGCCGTCGGGGAGCTCGGTGCCGATGACGCCCGCCGCCTCGAGCGCGGCCAGCTCCTCCTCACCCAGCCCGAGCAGGCCGCCGAACACGTCGCGGTTGTGCTCGCCGAGCAGCGGCGCCGGTCGCCGGTGCACCGGCCCCTCCATGCCCGGCAGGCGGAACGGATACGTGATGTGCACCGAGTCGCCGTGCACCGGGTGCTCGACGTGCTCGAAGAAGTCGCGGGCGACGAGCTGGGCGAACTGGAGCTGCTCGGACGGGTGGACGACGGGCACGGCCGGCACGCCGGCGGTCCAGAGCTGCTCGACGATCTCGTCGGACTTGCGCTCGGCGCACCAGGCGGCGAGGTGGGCGTCGAGCTCGTCGTGACGCGCCATCCGCCCGGCGTGGGTGTCGAGCACCGGATCCGTCGCCCATGCCGGCTCCCCGAGCGCGGCGCGCAGCGCCCGCCACTGCTCGTCGGTCGCCACGGCGATGGCGACCCAGCGGCGCTGCTCGAGGTCGTCGTCCCAGTCGGCCGCGGCGTAGCAGTTCTGTGGCGCCGCGGCGAGCCCGCGGTTGCCCATCCGGTCGAGGCGCACGCCGTTGGCCGTGTACTCGATCACCTGCTCCCCCGCCACGTTGAGCGCGTTGGCGACCATCGGGCACTCGACGAGACGGCCCTCCCCGGTGCGCCGCCGGTGCTCGAGCGCCACCAGCAGCCCGACGAGCGCGTGCAGGCCGGCGCCCGGGTCGCACGGGCCGAACAGCGCCCCCGGGTCGTGCTCGGGGAACCCGGTCAGCCACGCCATGCCGGAGACCTGCTCCATCGTCATGGCGAACCCGGTGCGGTCGCGCCACGGGCCGGTGAGGCCGAACGCCGGCATGCGCACCATCACGATGTCCGGCTTGACGGCCCGCACCTCCTCCCACGACAGGCCGAACGACTCCATCACCCGCGGGCTGTAGTTCTCCACGACGACGTCGCACGCGGCGATCAGGCGCTTGGCGAGCGCCTGGCCCTCCGGCTTCGACAGGTCGATCGTGACGCCGCGCTTGTTCGTGTTCGTCGCGTGGAAGTACGGCGAGCGCTCCCACCACAGCGGCACCGTGCGCGGGTGGTGGTTCATCAGCCGGGCACCGTCGGGCCGCACCGTGGACTCGACGTGGATCACGTCGGCGCCGAACATCCCGAGCGTGTGGGTCAGGAACGGGCCGGCCCAGAACGACGTGAAGTCGGCGACCCGGAGCCCGGCGAACGGGAGCGTGCCCGGCGCGGCGGACGGCGGGAACGGCGCCGGCGCGGGTGGCCGCGGGACGCTGGTGATGCGCGCCCCGGGCGGCGGCGCCGGGCGCACCTCGGCGACACCGGGGATCGGCGGGTGCATGCGGAACGGTGGTGCCGGCTGCAGGAACCCGCCGTCGGGGTTGGTGTCGTAGAACCGCTCCTCGCGGAAGTGGTCCATCTGCGGGATCGTCTCGCCGTTACCGACCTCGATGCACGGGATGCGCATGAGCGTCGCCAGCTCGACGATCTCCGCCGTCGTCCGCTCCGCACACCACGCCCGGATGACGGGGTTCAACTCGTCGCTGCGCTCGGTCCGGATCGGCACCGCGTCGAGCGAGCGGTCCTCGGCCCACTCGGGGTGGCCGATCATGGCGCAGAAGTCCCACCAGTGCTGGAGCCGGTTGACGACGGCGAAGCCGACGTAGCCGTCCTTCGACGGCACGACGTCGGCGACGGTCGCCTTGGGCCGCTTCGGGCGCACCCCGTTGACCTGCGTCTCCATCGTGATCGGGTTGAACAGCTGCGTCATGAGGACCGCCTCCAGCCCGGACACGTCGACGACACCACCCCCGCCGGTCACGACGGCACGGCGCAGCGCGATCAGTGCGGCGACGGCCGTGAACACGCCCTGCATGTACTCGCCGTGCTGCCCACCAGCCGACATCGGCGGCCACGCCCGCGAGCCGCGCAGCGCGGGCCCGCCGGACAGCGCCTGGAGCGTGAACTCGGTGGCGACCCGGTCCGCCCACGGCCCGTGCAGCCCGAACGGCGTCAGCGCCACCACCGGCACGTCCGGCACGGCAGCGGTGAGCCGTTCCAGGTCGACCAGCCCGGGCGTCCACAGCACGAGGTCGAACGTCGCCGCCCAGGCGAGCAGCTCGGCGAGGTCGGCGGGGTCCGCCGGGTCCACCGTCACGACACGCTGGCCGCCGGCCAGCCACAGGAACAGCGGGCCGGAGCCGCCGTCGGGGATCGCCGCCCCGGACGCGCTCCACCGCCGCAGCGGGTGTCCGCCGGGTGGGTCGACGCGCACCACCTCGATGCCGCCGGACGTCAGCAGGTGACCTGCGTAGGCCCCGGCCAGCGTGCTCGTCACGTCCAGGACGCGGAACGCCCGGTCGCTCATCGACGATCCCCCCTTCGACGGTGCACGTGCAACGGTTCGTGTCAGTTCATCACCAGATGGTCGGCCACGCGGCCAGTGGTCGCTCCCATCCTGGCGAGAACGGGCGGCCGGCGTGACGTCGGAGCGCACGGACGAGGGCGACCCGGGTGTCGGCGGGATCGATGATCTCGTCGATGCGCATGATCGACGCCGGCGCGTACGGGTCGGTCGCCGCGGCCAGCTCCGCCGCTCGCCGCTGCAACTCCGCGCCGCGCTCCTCCTCCGGGAGCTGGTCGAGCTCGTCGCCGTAGAGCACGTTGGCACCGACGATCGGGTCCATGAACCCGATCTCGGCGCCGGGCCAGGCGAGCACGAGGTCGGCCACGTCGGGGCTGCCGGCGAGGCTGAAGAAGGCGAGCCCGAACGCCTTGCGCAGCACCACGGTCAGCTTGGGCACGCCGAGCTGGGCGAGCGCCTGCTGGAAGAGCACCGCCTTGGGCACGAGCCCCTCGTGCTCGACGTCCGTGCCGACCAGGAACCCGGGCGTGTCGAGCAGGAACACGACCGGCAGGCCGAACGCGTCGCACAGGCAGAGCAGACGGGTCGCCTTGTCGCAGGACTTCGGGGTGAGCACGCCGCCCTCGAAGCGCGGCTGACTGGCGATCACGCCGACGCTCTGGCCGCCGATGCGGGCGAGCGCGGTGATGAGGCCGCGCCCCACCCCGGCGCGCATCTCGAAGAACCTCCCGTCGTCCGTCAGCCGCTGCAGCACGAGGCGCATGTCGTAGGTCCGCCGCCGCGACACCGGCACCAGCTCGGGGATGCCGGGATCGTGCACGGGCTCCTCCTCGAGCTCGGTCACCGCCGGCGGCGTCCAGGCGTTCGGCGGCAGGTAGGAGAGGAAGTCCTTGACGATGGCGAAGGCGTCGTCCTCGTCGCGCGCGACGCGGTCGACCATGCCGGTCCGGCGCTCGTGCACCTCGGAGCCGCCGAGCTCCTCGAAGCTGACCCGGTGCCCGGTGGCGACGGAGATCACGCGCGGTGAGGTCATCGCCATGCACGTCCCGGCGAGCTGGACCGTCAGGTCGCTGCCGAGGGCGGTGATCGTCGACCCACCGAAGGAGTCCCCGAGCACGGCGGTGACGTACGGGATCCGCCGCCGGCGCTTCCCCAGCGTCGGCGGCGCGCCCCCGACCTTGGCGAAGCCCTCCGAGCCGAGGCTGTCGGGGATCCGGGCGCCGCCCCGCTCGGCGAAGTAGACGAACGGGTTCCCGCTGCGCAGCGCCTGCTCGTAGACGCGGTGGGAGCGCTTCTGGCTGATCACCGAGCTGCTCGCCCGCTTGACGGTGATGTCGTCGGCGGCGATGGAGATCGGGCGCCCGTCCAGCGTGGCGTGCCCGGCGATCGTGCCGTCGCCGGGTGTCGAGGCGCGGTCGTGCGGCTCCTCGGAGGTCGCGAACGTGCCGACCTCCTCGAACGAGCCGGGGTCGACGAAGCGGGCGATGCGCTCGCGCGCCGTCAGCTTCCCGGCCGCGTGCACGGCCTCGATGCGGGCGCGCCCACCCATCTCGGAGCGGATCACGTCGCGGCGGCGCCGGAACTCCTCGATCACGTCGTTCGACTCCATCGCTGCCCCCCGGACTCCTCGTCATCGGTCTGATGTGACGGAACTGTCAGTCTCGACCGGGTCCTTCGCCGGCGGTCGATGCCGATGTCTCACCCCCGCAGAGGCCGATCGTGTGCGGCCGTGTCGCCCTGACCCCGTCCGCGAGCATCATACTGACAACGATGTCAGAGTCAGACTCGGCGCCGCTCGCCTTCGTCGGCTCCGGCCCGAGCCGTGCCACAATCGGCACCCGATCACGAGATCAGGCGGACGTATGAGCACCCTTCGCACCAAGCTGAACGCGGAGCGCAGCGAGGCGACTCGCAACCGGCTCCTGCGTGCAGCTCGTTCGGTCTTCGAGAAGCGCGGCTACGGCGCGGCGAGCGTCGCCGACATCGTCAACGCATCGGGGCTCGCACGCGGCACGTTCTACGTGCACTTCAAGTCCAAGCGGGAGATCTTCCTCGCGGTCGTCCACGCCGTGCGGGCGGACCTCATCGCCGGCCAGATGCGTCCCATGGAGGGCAGCGGCACGCTGCGCGACACGATCCGCTTCGCCATCGAGCAGTACCTGAAGGCGTACAAGGCGTCGGCACGGATGATCAACCTGATCGAGGAGATCTCGATCTCCGATCGGGTCGTGCGGGCCGCGTGGCTGGAGACCCGCGATGCGCTGCAGGCGAACACGATTCGTTCACTCGAGCGGCTGCGCGAGCGCGGCCTCGCCGACTTCGAGGGCGACGCCCGGATAATGGCGATGGCAGTGGGCGGGATGGTCGAGCGGATGGGGTCGATCCGCTACATCCTCGGCTACTCGTTCGACGACGAGGAGTACTTCGAGACCATCACCAGCGCCTACATCAACGCCGCGCGCATCCACGGCGACGTCCCGATCGAGGCGGCGCGGGCGGCCGGGCGGCGCCGCCGCACCCCGCGCAAGGCCCCGGCCAAGCGCAGCCCCGCCCGTGCCCGCTGACCCGGACCCGCGGAGCGGCGGGCCCCGGCGACCTCAGGACGCCCGGTACACCGACAGGAAGTCGGGCTTGGCCATCAGCGACGGGACGAAGCCGGCGACGTCCTTGCTGTAGGCGGTGATGCTCGGCGGGAACACCAGCGGGATCCACAGCGCGTGCTCGACGGCGGCTGCGCTCAGCGCACGGAACGCCTCCTTGCGCTCCTCCTGGGTCTGTGCCCGGCTCGCCGCGGCCAGCAGCTCCTCGAAGCCCTCCGGCGAGGTCTGCGCCGTGTTGTAGAACGAGCTCGCCGAGAACATCGTCTCGAACGTGATCGACGGGTCCGGGCGCGCCGTCATCGACGAGTTGTAGGCGTCGACCTGCTTGGCCTCGAAGTAGCGCTGCACCGAGTCGACCGTCTGCTCGGGGGTGATCTCGAGCGTGATGCCGATCTCGGCGAGCTGCGCCTGCATCGCCTCGGCCATCCGCACCGAGGTGTCCGTGGCGGTCGAGGTCATCGTCAACGTGAACCCGTCGCCGTAGCCGGCCTCCTCCAGCAGCGCCCGCGCCGCCTCGGGGTCGTGGTCGAACGTCGGCACGAGATCCTCGGCGTAGGCCCAGTGCTGCGACGGCACCGGCATCCACGCGATCTCGCCGGTGCCTTCCATGATCCCCTGCCAGATCGCCTCCCGGTCGATCGCCATGTTGATCGCCCGGCGCACCCGCACGTCCGCGAGCGGGCCGCGACCCGTGTTCCACCAGACCATGTGATGGAGGATCGTCGGGTCCACCGACACGACGATGTCGTCGTCCTCCTCCAGCTCCGCCGCGCGTCCCGGGGAGACGCCGTCGATGAAGTCGTACTGCCCGGAGCGCAGGCCGTTGATCCGGGTGTTGATGTCCGCCTGCACCGTGAACTCGAGGCCGTCCAGGTACGGCAGGCCCTCCTGCCAGTAGTCCTCGTTGCGCTCGTAGGTCCAGCTGTCGCCGGGCGCCCAGCGCACGAACCGGTGCGGGCCCGTGCCGACCGGGTGCTGACCGAAGTCCTCGTTCTCCGCCGCGGCCGGGGAGACCATCATCCCGGCGCGGTCGGCGAAGACGCCGAGCAGCGAGCTGTCCGGCTCGCTGAGGTGCATCACGACCTCGTGCTCGCCGACCGCCTCGACGGACTCGATCGACGCGACGTCGCTCTTGATCGAGGAGTCCTCGAGGTGCTTCGCGCGCTCCACGTTGTAGACGACGGCCTCGGCGTCGAACGGGGTGCCGTCGTGGAACGTCACGCCCTCCTGGAGCGTCATCCGCAACGTCAGCGGGTCGGTGAACTCGAACGAGGTGGCGAGGAAGGGCTCGGGCTCGAGCGTCTCGGGATCGCTCGCCAGCAAGCGGTCGAAGATCGGGTACAGCGACACGTGGTCGCCACCGGACGCGCCCCGATGCGGATCGAACGTCGTCGGTTCGGACACGGTCGCGTAGCGGAGGATGCCGCCGCGCGTCGGCGTGCCCGCCGGCACGGTGTCCTCGCCGGCGGTGTCCACCGGCCGGGTCGTGCCCTCGGACGGTGCGGTGCCACCGTCGCCGGTGGTCGCCGCGCCGGCACCATCGGTGCCCTCACTCGGCGTGGCGGAGGTGTCATCGTCGTCACCACACGCCGCTGCGGCGAGCACGACCGCGCTCAGCGCGACCGCGAGCGCCCGACGCCACCTCGTCCGTGCTGCCATCCCCACTGCTCCCCTCGCTTGCCCCACGTGTGCACGCGCGGACGACGCCGCGCTCGTCCGAGCACTCCCCTGCCCGCGCAGCATGCAATGACATCGATGTCACTGTCAAGCGGTTGATCGGTGCGTTGCGTCGGACTCGGCATCGGATGTCGGCGCCGCTCTAACGTCCGCGCCGCCACCGCACGGAGCGGAACGAGGCAGGGGGTGCGATGCAGACCGGGATGACAACGCTCGTCGATCACGATCACGGTGGCGCTCCCGAACGGGTGGGGGCGCCGTGACGGCGCTCTGCGACGACCTGCGCGTCGTCGAGCTGCCCGGGTCGGTGGCAGCGTCGTTCTGCGGCGCGCTGTTGGCCGGCGTGGGGGCCCACGTGATCAAGCTCGAGCCACCTGAAGGGGATCCCCTGCGCAACGAGCCCGCGCTCTTCACCGCGGTCAACGGTGGGAAGTCGAGCCGCGTCGTCGACCCGCACGACACCCGGGCCCTCGACGCTGCGGCCGCCGACGCCGACGTCGTGCTGGTCGGCACCGGGGGCGACGATGTGTTCCTCGCCGACCGCCTCGTCGAGCGGTGGCTCGGCGCCGACCCCGCGCTCGTCGTCACCTGGATCTCGCCGTTCGGCCGCAGCGGACCGCTCGCCGGATGGGCGTCGTCGGACCTCGTGCAGCTGGCGATGTCGTTGTGGCTGCAAGCGACCGGACGCCCCGAGCGGGAGCCGCTCGCCGTCGGCGGCCGGTTGGCCGAGCTGGTCCCCGGGCTCGCCGCGGCGTCGGCGACGCTCATGGCCCTGCGGGCGCGCACCCTCACGGGCCGCGGGCAGATCGTCGACGTGTCGCAGCAGGAGGCGCTGCTGCTGTGCCAGCCGTACTTCGAGCTGTTCCACGCCTACACCGGCACCGAGCGCACCCGCAACGGGATGCCGTTCCCGATGACGATCGTCCCGGCGGCCGACGGCCACCTCGGCGTCAACGTCCTCACCCAGAACCAGTGGGAGCTGCTCTGCGCGTTCACCGGCCGCGTCGACCTGCTCGAGGACCCGCGGTTGGCGACACCGGCCGACCGGCTGCCGCACGCGGCCGAGCTCACCGAGACCTTCGCGGCCTGGGCCGCTGACAAGCCGAAGGCGGCGACGTTCCTCGAGGGGCAGAGCTGGCGGATCCCGCTCGGCTACGTGCCGCGGCTCGGCGAGGTGACCGGCATGGAACAGCACGTGGCGCGGGGGTTCTTCACCACCGTGCCCGGACCCGACGGCGCACCGGTGGCGCTCCCGACCGTGCCGTTCCTCGTCGACGGCGCGCGCAGCCCGGCCGCGCCCGCACCTGCGCTCGGCCAGGAGCGCCCGGCGCCCCCGGCGCGCCGCGCCGTCACGAGCGACGGCACCGCGCCGCTCGACCGGGGTCCGCTCACCGGCGTGAAGCTCCTCGACCTGTCGATGTTCTGGTCCGGGCCGCTCACCGCCGGGCTGTTCGCCCAGTACGGGGCCGAGGTCGTCAAGGTCGAGTCGGTGCAGCGCGTCGACGGATGGCGCGGCCTCGCCGGGCTGCCCGGCATCGAGCGCTCCAACCTGTTCAACGGGGTCAACCTCAACAAGCGCGGGATCACGCTCGACCTCACCTCCGATCGCGGCCGCGAGCTGCTGCGGCCGCTGGTCGAGCAGGCCGACGTGCTGATCGAGAACTTCAGCCCGCGGGTCATGGCCAACTTCGGCCTCACCGACGACGTGCTGCTGGCGTGGAACCCACGGCTGGTGATCCTGTCGATGCCGGCGTTCGGGCTGACCGGGCCGTGGCGTGACTTCGTCGGCTTCGCCCCGACGATCGAGCAGCTGTCGGGGCTCCCCGAGCTGACGGGCTATCCGGACGGGCCGCCGGCGCTGAGCGGCAACAGCCTCGCCGATCCCTGTGCCGGCCTCGCCGGGTGCTTCGCCCTGCTCGCGACGCTGCACAGCGGCCGCACCGGCGTGCACATCGACCTCTCGCAGCTCGAGGCGCTGACGAGCCTGGTGGCCCCCGAGCTCGTCCACGAGCAGCTGACCGGCTCGCCGCTCCCCCGCCGCGGCTGCCGGGACCTCGCGTGCGCACCCCAGAACGTGTACCCGACCGCCGGCGACGACCGCTGGATCGTCCTCGGCGCGCCGACGGAGACGGCGTGGGCGGCACTGGCGTCCGTGGCCGGGCGCGGCTGGGAGGCCGACGAGCGCTTCGCCACGGCGGCGGCCCGCCGCGCCCACGTCGCCGAGCTCGATGCGGCGGTCGCCGAGTGGGCCGCCGGCCACGACGCTGCCGAGCTGGCCGCCCGGCTGCAGGCGGCGGGCGTGCCGGCGGCGCCCGTGCTGCGCCCGGCGCAGCTGGACGACGACGGCCACCTGCGGGCGCGGGGGTCCCGCCAGGTGCTCGCCCGGGAGCACGTGCCAACGGTGCCGTACACGGTCCTGCCGTTCAAGTTCTCCGCCACGCCGGGCCGCATCGACCGCCCGGCGCCGACACTCGGCCAGCACAACGCCGAGGTCCTCGCCCTCCCCGACGACGAGCTCGCCTCGCTCCGCGCCGCCCGCGTCATCGGCGAGACCATCGAGCTCTGATCCCGGCCGGCATCTGACGCGCAGGAGGCCCGCCGGGCGGACCTGGTGCGCGTCAGGTGCGCGGACGGTCGGTCAGCGCTTGAGGTCGACGACGGTGCCGCCGCTCGCCCGGACGAGGTCCTCGGGGGCGATGGCGAACACGTCGTGCCAGGTACCGGCCGCCGCCCACACCTCGTCGTACTGCAGCAGGTCCGGGTCGACGAACACGCGCAGCGGCGTGGTGTGGCCGAACGGCGGCACCCCGCCGATCGGGAAGCCGGTCGCTGCCCGCACCGTGTCGGCGTCGACCCGCGCGCACGTCGCGCCGCCGGCGGCGGCCGCCAGCTTGCGCTCGTCGAGCTGGTTCGCCCCGCTGACGTAGGCCAGCACGACCTCCCCGTCCACGGCGAAGATCAGGCTCTTCACGATCTGCCCGACCTCGACGCCGATGGCCGCCGCCGCATCCGCCGCGGTCTTGGCGCCCTCCGGGAACCGCCGCGGCTCGATCGACAGCCCCAGCTCGGCGGCCGCGGCCACCACCTTCTGGACGTTGGGGTGCCAGTCCTGTGCCGGGGTGCTCACGAGTCCGGCACGGTAGCGGGACCGCCCGACGCGAGCACGAGGGACCCCGTGAACGAGCACGCCGCGGCGACGAGGTACGACGTCTCGTAGCCGCCGGCGTTGTCGTACAGCCACCCGAGCAGCAGCGGGCCGCCCGCGGTCCCGAGCATGCACATGAACTGCGAGCGGCTGAAGATCCGCGGGTAGTCGAGCACCCCGAAGCGCTCGGCGACGATCAGCGGCTGGAGCATCAGGATGTTCCCCACCGTCGCGCCGAACAGGATGATCGCCGGGAAGAGCGTGGCCGCCGACGGGGCGAACGCCAGCGCGGCGAGCGAGGCCGCCTGACAGATGCAGAGGGCGACGGTGAACCCGACGATCGGCAGGCGGGTGACGAGCCGCCCGCCGGCGAGCCGGGCGATCACCGACATGCCGGCCAGCGCCGTCGTGGCCAGCGCCGCGGTCCGCTCGTCGGTGCGGTCCTCGACGAGCTTCACGAGCTGCTGGATGCCCCCGACCTGGGCGCCGAGCACGAGGGCGTAGGCGAGCGTGACACAGAAGAAGAACCGGGAGCGGACCGCCTCGGCGAACGGCACCCCCGTCGGTGGCGGCACGACCACGCTCGCGTCCACGCGCTCGCCGTCGGGTCGCCAGCCGAGGCGCGCCGGATCGGGCCGCACCAGCCACAGCGCGAAGGGCAGGATCCCGAGCAGCCACACCGCGCCGAGCACCGGTGTCGCCGACTCGAGCCCGCGGTCGTCGATCAACCACTTCGCCGCCGGTGTGAGCACGATCCCGCCGGCCGACAGGCCCGTCGACGCCACGGACAGGGCGACGCCCCGCTTCGCCTGGTACCAGCGGGTGACGACGGTCGTGACCGGGATCAGGCCGGCGCCGGAGAAGCCGAACGCGAACACGCCGTAGGCGAGGTACAGCTGCCAGCGCTCCTCCACCTGGCCGAGCGCGGCGAGCGACACGGCGCCGGCGATCGCTCCGCCGACCATCGGGATGCGCACGTCCCGGCGGGCGATCAGCCGGGCCACGTAGAGGCCGGTGAGGCCACCGACGACGAAGTACAGCGTCGTCGCCGCCGAGATCGAGGCGACCGGCCAGCCGCGCTCGTTGCTGAACGCGTTCAGGTAGACGGCGAGGCCGTAGAACCCCAGCCCCGACGAGACGGCGAGCACGATGAAGCACCCGGCGACGACCCGCCCGCCGGGGAACTTCTCGGCCCGCTGCTGCTCGGCGACCGCGGTCGTCATGCCGGCCCGCTCACCCCAGCAGCGCGTCGATCGCCGCGGCGAGCCGGCGGTCGGCGTCGGTGACGGTCGAGCCGGCTGCGTGGGTGGTCAGCGCGATCTCGACCGTGTTCCACGAGTTGGACCAGTCCGGGTGGTGGTCGTGCTTCTCGGCGAGCAGGGCCACGCGAGTCATGAACGCGAACGCCTCGCTGAAGTCCCGGAACTGGAAGCGCCGGCGCAGCGCACCGTCACGTTCCTCCCACGAACCCCCGGCCGCATCCCCCGATGCCATGGCGTGACCTTAGGCCCGCGGAGCCCGGCGAGCTCGGGCCGAGCGCCCGGCCCACCTCAGCGGCGCAGGCCAGGTGCTCGGGGTCGGGCCGGCGTCGGCGTCAGCGGGTGGAGAACAGCTCGTCGAGCGAGCCGGGCCGCACGACCGGGCGCTCCGGCTCCTTCGCCGCCTCGTCGGCGGCGAACATCGCGTAACCGGAGGTCTCCAGCTCGTCGGCGAGCTCGGGGCCGCCCTCGGCGACGATCTCGCCGCGCACGAGGATGTGCACCCGGTCCGGGCGCAGCTCGGTGAGCAGACGGTTGTAGTGGGTGATGGCGAGCACGCCGAGCCCCGGCTGGTCGCCCACGGGCTGCGTGAGCTCCTCGATGCGCCGCGCGCAGGCGCGCAGGGCGTCGATGTCCAGGCCGGAGTCGAGCTCGTCGAGGATCGCGATCTTCGGGCGCAGCACGGCGAGCTGCAGCGTCTCGTTGCGCTTCTTCTCACCGCCTGACAGGTCGACGTTGAGGGCGCGGTGCAGGAGCCGCTCCTCCAGCCCGATGCGTGCCGCCTCCTCGAGCAGCAGGCGGTCGAGGCCGTCGGTGGCGGCACCGCGGGCCGTGAGCGCCTCGCGCAGCATGTCGTCGACGGCCACGCCGGGCACCTCCGTCGGGTACTGCATCACCAGGTGCAACCCGGCCGCGGCGCGCTCCCACGGCGCCATCGCCAGGACGTCCTCGCCGTCGAGCGTCACCGAGCCGCCGGTGATCTCGTAGCCGGGCTTGCCCATGATGATCCCCGACAGCGTGCTCTTGCCGGCGCCGTTGGGGCCCATCACGGCGTGCACCTCGCCGCTGGCGACCTCGAGGTCGATGCCGCGCAGGATCTCGCGGCCGTTCACCGAGGCGCGCAGGCCCTCGATCCGCAGCGTCGTCATCGTCCGACCTCCACGTAGACGGTGACCATGCCGTCGGCCACCTCGGTGCGGAACACCGGCACCGGTTGCGTCGCCGGCAGGGTCAGCGCCTCGCCGGTCTCCAGGCTGAACGTGCTGCCGTGCTTCGGGCACTCGATCTCGCGCTCGTCGGTCCACACCTCGCCCTCCGACAGTGAGACGTGGGCGTGGCTGCAGATGTCACCGATGGCGTACACGTCGTCGTCGATCCGCACGAGCGCGACGGGGATGCCGCCGACGACGATCTTGCGGGCGGCGCCCGGCACGAGGTCGTCGAGGGGGATCGTCTCGGTCAGCGTCTCGGTCGGCATCAGGCCACCCCGGTCAGCGTCGGTTCGAGGTCGAGCTTGGCCGATACCCGCTGGCGCAGCTCGCGGGCGATCGCCGGCACTGGGAGCTGGTCGAGCACCTCGTCGAAGAAGCCGAGCACGATCAGGCGCTCGGCGATGCGCGTCGGGATGCCCCGGCTCTCGAGGTAGAAGCGCTGCTCGGCGTCGATCGGCCCGACCGTCGAGGCGTGGCTGCAGCGGACGTCGTTCGTCTCGATCTCCAGGTTCGGCACGCTCTCCGCCCACGCCCCCTCGCTGAGGGTCAGGTTGCGGTTCGTCTGGAAGGCGACGGTGCCCCGAGCATGCTTGCGGATCCTGATGAGGCCCGTGTACACGCTGCGCGACTCGCCCTGGACGGCGCCCTTGAACAGCAGGTCGCTGTTGGTGTGCGGGGCGTCGTGGTCCTGGATCGTGCGGAAGTCGTGCATCTGCGACTCGCCGGCGAAGTACAGGGCGATCTGGCGGGTGTTGCCGCCGGGTCCGACGAGGCAGGCCTCGGTGCGCACCCGGGCGTAGTGGCCGCCGAGGGCGACGGTGGCGAGCGTGGTCGTCGAGTCGCGATCCCCGACCGCCTGCTGGTGGCCGATCTGCCACGCGCTGTCGGCCAGCTCGTTGACGCCGAGGTAGCTGACGCGGGCAGCGGACGCGGCGCGCAGCTGGAGCACGGGCACGACGAGCACGTCGGCGCCGGCGGGCGACCGGAAGCGCTCGACGACGGTGATCTCGCTGTCGTCACCGGCGTCGATCACGAGGCGGGGGAACGCGGCGACGCCGGCGGTGTCGACCTCGTGGGTGATGACGATCGGATCGGTGACCGCGCGGCCCTTCGGCACGCGGATCACGACCGGAGCGCCGAAGGCGGCGTTGAGCTCGGCGAACACGTCAGGGGCGAGGCGGCCGATCACGTCGGGGAGCGCCGTCTCGTTCGCCAGGTCGACGACGAGGTCGTCGGCGCCCTCGATGGTGGTCCTGGCCTGGCCGGGCGTGTAGCGGGCGAGGTCGAGCTCCTCGATCCGGCTGTAGCGCCAGATCTCCTCGGCGGTCGTGGGCCACGTCGCGGCAACAGCTCGTTCGGCTGCGGCCACCCGCTCGTCGGGGAACGGCAGCTCAGCGGCGCGCGCGGCGGCGGGGGTGAACGCGTGCATGCGAGGGGAATTCTACTACCGCCGTAGTGGAAACTCCCGGGCCGCGCCGGTCCCGTCGACTGCCGCCGGTGACGGCCGGGATCAGCCGCGGCGGAACAGGCGGCGCCAGCCCTTGCGGGCGCTGGCGCGCTCCGCCTCGACCTCGGCGAGGATGCGATCGGCGACGGCGTTGAGGTGATCCTCCGCCTCGTCGAGCAGCTTGGCGGCGGTGCCGTCGGCCACGCTCGCCGGCTCCGGCGGCGTCGGCGGCGGCACGAGCGAGCCCTGCACCCAGGCCACGGCGGCGAGGCGACGCTCGTACCTCGGACAGTCGTCCGGGCAGCGCCAGGGTGCGTCCGGAGCGAGGTCGAGGTTGCACTTCCGCACCGTGTCACCGTTGGCGTACGTCCGGCTCTCGAAGTGCTTGCACTCCTGACGCATCGGCACGAGCCCAGCGTAGAGGCGACCGCCGCGGACGGCGGGTGCAGGCCGCAGCGGCCGATCAGGTGAGGCCGATCAGAAAGTGGCGCAGCGACCAGAGCGCCTCGAGCAGCTCGGCGTCGGAGAGCCACGGGAAGGCGAGCAGCAGGGCGGCGGTGTCGTCGAGACCGTCGAGCTCCTCGGCGGCGACGGCGAGCGGGCGGTCGTACAGCTCGGCCGCGGCGACGAGGAACTCGCGACGCCGGACGAGGTGGTCGGCGCAGATCTGAATCGATTCAGACATGCAGGTGAACCTACCTGAATCGATTCAGACGCGCCACCTGGATACGGTGTGTCACGTGGCCGAGCCGGTGACGTTGATGACGATCGCCCGGGTGCTCGGCGTCTCGCGCACGACCGTCTCCAACGCCTACAACCGACCCGACCAGATCAGCCCGGAGACCCGGGCCAAGGTCCTCGAGACGGCCAAGCGACTCGGCTACCCGGGACCGGACCCCCGCGCCGCGACGCTGCGCCGTGGCCGCGTCGGCGCCATCGGGCTGATCGAGAAGTCGCTCAACGCCACGCTCACCGATCCAGCCTCGCTGCTCATGCTGAGCGGCGTCGCCCGAGCCTGCGACGAGGCCGGCGTCGCCCTCGTGCTGATCCCCCGGCGCACCGACGGCGACACCGCCCACGACATCGTCCGCTCCGCCGTCGTCGACGGCTTCGTCGCCCACTGCGACGCACTCGACGACGAGCGGCGCACGATCGTCGAGGAGCGGCGCCTGCCGATCGTCGTCCTCGACGGCACGCCCGCCCCGAACGAGCCGGTCGTCGGCATCGACGAGGAGCGCGGCGCCCACGACGTCGCCGACCACGTCCTCGCCCTCGGCCACCGGCGCCTTGCCGTTGTCGCCTTCCAGCCCCTCTCCCCCGGGATGGTCAACACCGTCGCCCGCCGCCGCCTCGACGGCTATCGCGCCGCGATGCGCGAGCACGGCATCGACCCGGCGAGCGTGCCGGTGGTCGGCGGGTTCGCCTACGACCGGGCGGCGACGGCCGAGCTCGCCCGCCGCCTGCTCGACCGGCCCGACCGCCCGACGGCCGTGCTGGCGATGAGCGACGAGATGGCCGTTGCCGTGATCGCGGCCGCGCGCGAGCTCGGCCTGCGCGTGCCCGAGGACCTCTCCGTCACCGGGTTCGACGACACGGCAACGGCACAGACGTCGGACCCGCCGCTCACCACCGTGCGCCAGCCCCACGCGGAGAAGGGGGCCGCCGCCGTCCGCCTCCTGCTGGCGAACGACGACGGCCCCCACGAGATCTCCTTCCCGGTCGAGCTCGTCGTGCGCGGCTCGACGGCGCCGCCGCCCGGTGCGGCGCAGCCGGTCAGTCGCCGGCGACGGGCACGGGCGCCTCGCCGGTGACCTCGACGCTGTCGCGGTCGGCCGGCAGGTAGCGCTTCACCGCGATCGCCGACAGCAACACGACCGCCGCGCCGACGATCGCCGCCAGCGTCAGCCCGTCGACGAACGCGTCCTTGGCGAGCTCGACGACCCGGTCCGGCAGCAGCCCCGCCTCGTTGAGCCCGATGACCGCACCGATGCTGGCCTCGGCGGCCTCCCGGGCCTCGCCCGGCAGGGCCGAGACGGCGGGCGCGACCGCCGAGCTGTACTGCCCGGCGAGCAGGGAGCCGAGCACGGCCACGCCGAGGGCGCCGCCCAGCTCGCGGGTCGTGTCGTTCGTCGCCGAGCCCATCCCGGCGCGGTCGCGCGGCACCGCCGTCATCAGCTGCGTCGTCATCGGCGTCATCGTCGAGGCCATGCCGCAGGCGAGGACGCACATCGTGATCACGAGCTGCCAGTAGCTCGTGTCGCTCTCGAAGAACGACACGCCGAGCAGGCCGACGCCGACCAGCGTGAGGCCGAACGCACCGACCCGGTCGGCGCCGAAGCGGGCGACCATCTTCGGCGTCTGCGGGGCGACGGCCATCATCACGAACGACATCGGCAGCAGGCGCACGGCGGCACCGAGCGGCGTGTAGCCGAGGACGCTCTGCAGGTACTGCGCCAGCATGAAGAACGTCCCGAACATGGCGAAGAACACCAGCGTGATGCCGCCCGACGACACGGCGAAGCGTGGGTTGCGGAACAGCCGCAGGTCGAGCATCGGGTGCTGCGTGCGCAGCTCCCAGATGCAGAACGCCACGAGCACGACGGCGGCGACGCTGAACCAGACGATCGACGCCGTGCTCAGCCAGCCGTGGTGCGGGCCCTCGATGATCGCGTAGACGAGGGCGCTCAGCCCGACGATCGACAGCAGTGCGCCGACGGGGTCGAGCGGCGAGGCCGTCGAGTCCTTCGACTTGGGCACGAACACCCAGCCCGCGGCCAGCGCCACGGCGATGATCGGCAGGTTGATGAGGAACACCGAGCCCCACCAGAAGTACTTGAGCAGCAGGCCCGAGGCGATCGGGCCGAGCGCCGCGCCGCTGCCGGAGATGCCCGCCCACAGGGCGATCGCCCGGGCCCGCTCCCGCGTCGGGAACACGTTGGTGAGGATCGACAGCGTCGAGGGCATGACGAACGCCGCCCCGATGCCCATCACGGCCCGGGCGGCGATCAGCATCCCGGGGCTGTCGGCGAGTGCGCCGAGCGTGGAGCCGGCGGCGAACACGACGAGGCCGGCCTGGAGCGCGCCCTTCCGGCCAAAGCGGTCACCGAGCGCAGCGGCCGTGAACAGCAGACCGGCGAAGATCAGCCCGTAGGCGTCCACCACCCACTGCACCTGGGTGTTGCTGGCCCCCAGCCCGCCCGCTTCGGCGGGGCGCTGCAGCGTCGGCAACGCCACGTTCAGCACCGTGTTGCCGACGATGACGATGAGCAGTGAGGTGCACAGGACGATCAGCGTCTTCCACCGGTTGGCGTAGACGTGGGGATCGATGCCCTCGAGGTCGTCGATCGCTACGTGTGCGTCTCGTCCTTGCTCTTCCACGATGCTTCCCGCTCCACGCTGACGTACGACCCGGCTCCCCATGGCCATGGAGGATGGCCTTGGAGGACCACACAGATTCCGCTACGCTAACGTAGTGATGGCCGAAGCGTCGAGAGGGTTTCGCCGCCGAAGCGAGTGAACGATGGCACGTCCGAGAAGTGAGGAGGCGAGGCGCAAGGCGCTCGCCGCGGCCGCCGCCCTCCTCGCCGAGAAGGGGGTCGGCGCGCTGACGATCGAGGAGGTCGCCCAGCGCTCGGGCGTCGCCAAGACGACGATCTACCGGCACTGGCCGGAGCGGGCCGCGCTGATCATCGACACGGTCCGCTCCACGTTCGAGCACGTCGGGACCCCCGATACCGGATCGCTGCGCGGCGACCTCGAGGCGTTCTTCGGCGGGCTCGTGCGCGCCGACCTGACCGGCCACACCGCCCGGCTGATGCCGTGCCTGATCGACGCCGCCAACCGCGACCCGGAGATCGAGGTGCTGCTCGATCGCCTGGCGATGGAGCGGCAGGAGCCGATCAAGGCGATCGTGCAGCGCGCCCAGCAGCGTGGCGAGCTGCCCGCCGACCTCGACATGCGCGTCGTCGTCGGCACGATCGTCGGTCCGATCGTGTTCCGCAAGGTCGTCTGGCGCCAGCCGCTCGACGCCGCCTACGTCAAGGGCTGTCTGGACGTCGCCCTCGCCGGCCTGCAGGCGTCGACCAGGCCGACCAGCGCGTCGCTCGCGCCCTGAGCGCACGGACGCTCACGGCGCTGCGAACGGGCGGCCCGGTCAGCCGACCGAGCCCTCCATCTGCAGCTCGATGAGGCGGCTCCACTCCACCGCGTACTCCATCGGCAGCGTCCGGGTGATCGGCTCGATGAAGCCGTTGACGACCATGCCCATCGCCTGCTCCTCGGAGAGACCGCGGCTCATCAGGTAGAAGAGCTGCTCGTCGGCGACCTTCGACACCGTCGCCTCGTGGCCGATCTGGGCGTCACGCTCGCCGACCTCCATGTAGGGCAGCGTGCGGCTCTCGGAGTCCTCGTCGAGGATCAGCGCGTCGCACTGGACGTGCGACTTGCAGCCAGTGGCACCCTCCTCGACCCGCACGAGGCCGCGATAGGTGGTGATGCCGCCGTCCTTGGAGATCGACTTCGACACGATCTTCGAGGTCGTCTCCGGCGCGGCGTGGATCATCTTCGCCCCGGCGTCCTGGTGCTGGCCGGCACCGGCGTAGGCCACCGACAGCACCTCACCCGTCGCCTTCGGGCCGACGAGGTAGACGCTCGGGTACTTCATCGTCAGCTTCGAGCCGATGTTGCCGTCGATCCACTCCATGTGCCCCTCGGCCTCGACCCGGGCCCGCTTGGTGACCAGGTTGTAGACGTTCGGGCTCCAGTTCTGGATCGTCGTGTACGTGACCCGGGCACCGGGCTTGACGATGATCTCGACGACGGCGGAGTGCAGCGAGTCGCTCGAGTAGATCGGCGCGGAGCACCCCTCGATGTAGTGCACCCGGGCGCCCTCGTCGGCGATGATCAGCGTGCGCTCGAACTGCCCGGCGTTCTCCGAGTTGATGCGGAAGTACGCCTGCAGCGGCATCTCGCACTCGACGCCCGGCGGGACGTAGATGAACGAACCGCCCGACCACACGGCCGAGTTCAGGGCGGCGAACTTGTTGTCCCCCGGCGGGACCACCGTGCCGAAGTACCGCTTCACGATGTCGGGGTACTCGCGCAGGGCGGTGTCCATGTCGCAGAACAGGATCCCCTGCTTCTCGAGCTCCTCGCGGTTGCGGTGGTAGACGACCTCCGACTCGTACTGGGCCGTGACCCCGGCGAGGTACTGGCGCTCGGCCTCGGGGATGCCGAGCTTCTCGTACGTCGCCTTCATCTGCTCGGGGAGCTCGTCCCACTCGTCGACCTGCTCGCCGGACGGACGCAGGTAGTAGTAGATGTCCTGGAAGTCGATGTCCGGCATGTTCACGGCGAACCACTCGGCCATCGGCTTGCGCTCGAAGAGCTTGAGCGCGCGCTGGCGGAAGTTGGTCATCCACCGCGGCTCGCCCTTCCACCAGGAGATCTGGTCGACGACCCCCGCGTTGAGGCCCTTCTCGGGGACGAAGGCGTACTCGACGTCGTCGCTCCAGCCGAGCTGGTACTTGCTGAGGTCGAGGTCGAACGTGGTCATGGGCAGCTCCAGGGGATTTGCACTACCGCCATAGTAACAATTCCCCGCCGCTGCGCCCCTGGGCGGCCCCGGTGTTTTCGCGGCTACGCGGCGTCCGGGCGCAGCTCGATGCGCGCCGCGATGCGCCCGTCGACCTCGACGTCCAGCTCGCCGTCCGCCGGCGGGTCGAGCTCGATGAAGATGCACTCCCCCGGGCACGCCTCGGCGGCGTGGATGACCTGGGGTACCAGCCGCACCGGCACCCAGGCGAGGGAGCCCGAGCCACCCGGGTCGTTGAGCGCGCGGCCGTCCTCGACCACGTAGGCGATGCCGTCCTCGAGCTGGCGGAACACGTCCGGGCAGTGATCGACGCACAGCCCGTCCCCGGTGCACAGGTCCTGATCGATCCAGACCCTCATGCTCCGACCTCGCTCATGCTCCGACCTCGCTGCGCTCGGCCCCGAGCCCGCTCCCCCGCTGCGCTCCACGGCCGGCGCGGCGGGGCCCACCGGGCGTCGGGCACCAGGTGGCGGTGTCGTGGCGACGTCATGCGCTCCTCACCATGCCGACCGGCCACGGTAGCGGCGGCAGTACCGTGCTGCCTCGCCATGGACGACGCCACCCTGCCGCCGCCACCCGTCGCGCCGCGCCGGCCGCACACGTGGGACCGCCCGACCGGGCGGGTCGAGGACCCCTACGCGTGGTTGCGCAACAAGGACGATCCCGAGACGATCGCCTACCTCGAGGCGGAGAACGCCTACGCCGAGGCCTGGTTCGCCCAGCGCGCCGACCTCGTCGAGCAGCTCTACCAGGAGATCAGGTCGCGCATCCAGGAGACCGACGAGTCGGTCCCCGTGCACCACGGCGGATGGTGGTACGTGACGCGCACGATCGAGGGCAAGTCGTACCCGGTGTTCTGCCGCGGCCGCGCCATCGACCAGGCCGACCAGGTGATCCTCGACTGCAACGTCGAGGCCGAGGGCCACGAGTACTTCGACGTCCACGCCGTCGAGCCCTCGCCGGACCACTTGCTGCTCGCCTGGTCCAGCGACGTCGACGGCAGCGAGACCTACACGCTGCGGGTGCGTGACCTGGCGACGGGCCGCGAGCTGCCCGACGAGCTGACCGGCACGTCGTCGTGGGGTGGCGTCGCCTGGTCGGCCGACGGCCAGTGGCTGTTCTACGCCCGCCCGGACGAGCAGATGCGGCCGCACGAGATCTGGCGGCACCGGCTGGGCACGCCGATGAGCGACGACGTGCTCGTGCTGCGCGAGGACGACGTGCGCTTCGGCCTCGCCGTCGAGGCGACCCGCAGCGAGCAGTGGATCGTGATCACGTCGCACAGCCGCACCACGTCGGAGGTGCGCCTGGTCCCGGCGACCGACCCGACCGCCGAGCCGGTGCTGGTCCGGCCCCGCGCCGAGGGCGTCGAGTACGGCGTCGACCACTGGGGCGACCGCTTCGTCGTGCTGACCAACCTCGACGCCCCCGACTTCCGGGTGATGACCGCGCCGCTCGACGCCCCGGGCGAGTGGACCGAGCTGCTCCCCCACGTGCCGGGCCGCCGGTTCACCGCCGCGGAGCCGTTCGCCGGGCACCTCGTGCTGCACGAGTGGAGCGACGCCCAGCCGAAGGTGCGCGTGCTGTTCCCCGACGGCACCGATCACGAGCTCGACTTCGGCGGCGAGCCCCACGACCTCGAGCTCGGCGCCAACCCGGAGTGGTCGACCACGTCGCTGCGCGTCGTGTACACGTCGCTGACCACGCCGGCGTCGGTGTACGACATCGACGTCCGCACCGGTGAGCGGATCCTGCGCAAGCGGACGCCGACGCCGAACCTGGATCTCGACCAGTACACGTCGCTGCGCACGTGGGCGACCGCGCCCGACGGCACGAAGGTGCCGATGGACATCGTCCGCCACGTCGACACACCGCTCGACGGCACGGCGCCCGCCCTGATCTACGGCTACGGGTCCTACGAGTACTCGATGCCGCCGTACTTCTCCTCGGCCCGGGCGTCGCTGCTCGACCGTGGGTACATCTGGGTGCTCGTGCACCCCCGGGGCGGTGGCGAGCTCGGGCGCAGCTGGTGGCTGGAGGGCCGGCTCACCAACAAGCGCAACACGTTCACCGACACGATCGCCTGCGCCGAGCACCTCGCCGAGGCCCGCTTCGCGGACCCGTCGCGCCTCGGCATCCGTGGCGGCAGTGCCGGCGGGCTGCTCGTCGGCGCGTGCATCACGATGCGGCCGGACCTGTTCCGATGCGCCGTCGCCGAGGTGCCCTTCGTCGACGTGGTGACGACGATGAGCGACGAGACGCTGCCGCTGACCGCCAACGAGTGGGAGGAGTGGGGCGACCCGCGCGTCGAGCCGTACGCGTCGTACATCCTCAGCTACTCGCCCTACGACAACACGCGCCCGGCCGACTACCCGGCGCTCTACGTGACGGCCGGGCTCAACGACCCGCGGGTGAGCTTCCACGAGCCGGCGAAGTGGGTCGCCAAGCTGCGCTCGGTGGGGGCCGGGCGCGAGCGGCCGCTGCTGCTGCGCACCGAGATGGGCGCCGGCCACGCCGGCCCGAGCGGACGCTACGAGGCCTGGCGCGACGAGGCGCGCGTCCTCGCGTTCATCCTCTCGACGCTCTGACCCGGCGCCACCACCCCGCCCCGGACGTTTCTGACGCGACTTCGGTCCGCATACCGGACCGAAGTCGCGTCAGATGTGCGATCGGGGGGTGTGCTCAGGCGGGGAGGAGGGCGACGAGGCCGACGAGGATCAGCGCGCCGTTGCGCCACAGGTGGCCCTCGCCGAGCGGGCGCTGGGTCCACGCGCCGAAGCAGGCGCACGGCGGGTGCCGGCCGTCGACGAGCTGGCGCAGGATCACGGCGCTGAACGCGACGAGCAGCACGATCGCCGCGAGCACCGGCAGGCGGCCGCCGATGCCGGTGACGAGCAGCGCGCCGAGCACCAGCTCGACACCGGGCAGGGCGGTGGCGATCGGCGGCGCCGCGCCCATCCGGCGGGCCTGGGCGATCCACGTCGACCCGGCGGCGACCTTGGAGGCGCCGGCGACCACGAACACGGCGCCGAGGGCGATGGCGGCGAGTCGGGCGACGACGTCCATGCCGTCAGCCGGTGAGGTCGACGGCGAGCCCTTCGCTGGCGGCGAAGACGTCCACCCCCATCGCCTGGCCGCACTCCCGAGCGCCGGCCGTGAGGCGGTCGATCATCTCGTCGTCGTGGGTCGGGTCGTGGTGGAACAGGGCGAGGCGACGGGCCCCGACCTCGGCGGCGAGCCACACCGCGTACTCGACGGTGCAGTGACCCCAGTCGCTCTTGCGGGCGAACTCCGCCGGCGTGTACTGGGCGTCGTGGATCAACAGGTCCACGCCCTGGCACAGCCCGAACACGCTCTCCGCGACCCGCGGCCCCGTCGTGGGCTGCTGGTGGTCGCTCACGTAGGCGACGCTCGTGCTGCCGTGGGTCACGCGGTAGCCGAGCGTCTCGCCGACGTGCGGGACGCGGGCGCACTCGATCTCGAAGCCGCCGAGCCGGAACCGCGGCGGCGGCTCGCGCACCTCGATGCGGCCGGGGAAGCCGTCCAGCCCGATCGGGAACAGCGGGGGGCAGATGGTGCCGGCGAGCACGTCGGCCGCCGGGGTGCCGCGCTCGTCGGTGGGCGCGTAGACGGTGAGGTGTGTGTCGGGGTGCAGGAGCGGGGTGAAGAACGGCAGGCCCTGGACGTGGTCCCAGTGGAGGTGGCTGACGAGGGCGGTGCCCCGCCACGGGAGCTCGCACCCCAGCCCGTAGTAGCGCAGACCGGTGCCGAGATCGAACAGGACGGGGTCCTCACCCTCGACGGTGACCGAGACGCACGATGTGTTGCCGCCGTAGCGAGCGATGTCGTCGCCATGGCACGGGGTCGAGCCCCTGACGCCATGAAACCGGACCAACATCGCCCTCGCCGACCCCCTGCCGAAGACACAACAGTGCGCGTACACGCTAGGCGAGGTGCCTTCGCGTTGTGAATGCCGCTGGTGGTGACTGTTGCCACGACGCGTCAACTCGGTTTCGCGTCGGTTCGGCGTGCGCCGTCCGCGGTCGCCCGATGCCCTCCCGCCCGGCGCCGGGCGGGTACGGTCCGCGCATGACTGTCACCGCGTCACAGCACGTGGGCGCGCCGACGCTGCCCGACGGTCTCGTGGTCGTCGTCAAGCGGGAGTGCGAGACGTGCCGGATGGTCGCCCCGCTCCTCGCCGAGCTGGCCACGACCGTCGGCATCACCGTGTACACCCAGGACGATCCGGCGTTCCCCGAGGGTGTCGATGCGCTGCACGACGCCGATCTCGCGGTCAGCTGGCATCACCGCATCGAGACCGTGCCGACGCTGCTGCGGGTCGTCGACGGCGTCGAGGTCGAGCGCACCGTCGGCTGGTCGCGGGACGAGTGGCGTCGGATCACCGGTGTCGACGAGCTGGGCGCCGACCTCCCGGTCATGCGCCCGGGCTGCGGCTCGCTGAGCGTCGACCCCGACCTCGTCGACACGCTGCGCGTCCGCTTCGAGGGCGGCCGGCTGCGCTCGCGCCGCGTCGAGCTCGCCGACCTGGAGGACGAGTTCGAGGCGATGTTCGCCCGCGGCTGGACCGACGGCCTGCCCGTCGTCCCGCCGACCGAGGAGCGCGTGCTGCGCATGCTGGAGGGCACGTCGCGCGACCCGCAGGACATCGTGGCGGTGGTCCCGCCCGACCTCGTGGAGTGCACCGTCGAGAAGGTCGCCATCGCCGCGGTGATGGCGGGCTGCAAGCCGGAGTACCTCCCGTGGGTCCTCACCGCCGTGGAGGCGATCTGCACCGACGAGTTCAACATCCACGGCGTGCTGGCGACGACGATGCCCGTGGGACCGGTGATCATCTGCTCGGGGCCGGGCACCCAGGCGATCGGGATGAACGGTGAGGGCAACGCGCTCGGCCAGGGCAACCGGGCCAACCTCACCATCGGCCGGGCCGTGCAGCTCGTGGTGCGCAACGTCGGCGGCGGCCGTCCCCAGGGCGTCGACCGGGCGACCCACGGCAACCCCGGGAAGATCGCGTTCTGCTTCTGCGAGCGGCCGGACTCGCCGTTCACGACGCTGGCCGAGTCGCGCGGGGCGCGCCCCGGCGTGGACGCGCTCACCGTGTTCGCCGGCGAGGGACCGCGCTGCGTGGTCGACCAGAAGGCCCGCGATCCCGAGTCGCTGGTCCGCTCGCTCGCCGCGTGCCTGCAGACGGTGCACCACCCGAAGCTCGTGCTCGGCTTCGACGCCGTGCTCGTCATCGGACCCGAGCACGGCCGCGTGTTCCACGAGGCCGGCTGGGACCGCAAGCGCATCGTGCGCGAGCTGGTGGAGGCCGGGCGGCGCCCCGGCGCCGAGCTGGTCACCGGCGCCGGCGGGATGGTCGAGGGCATGCCGGCGGCGTTCGCCGACACGACGCTGCCCAAGTTCCGCGACGACGGCATCCTGCTCGCCTACGCAGGTGGCGGGGCCGGGCTGTTCTCGGCCATCATCGCGGGCTGGGCCAACGGGGCGATGGGCAGCACGCCCGTCACCAGGGAGGTGACTCGATGAGCACGCGCTACCTGCTCGATCCGACGAGCGAGCGGCACGTCGCGGAGCGGCAGCGGCTGCCCCGGCCGGACTCGATCGCGGGCAGGACGATCGGCCTGCTCGACATCTCCAAGCCGCGCGGCGACGTCTTCCTCGATCGCCTCGAGGTGCGCCTCACCGAGGCCGGCGCCAAGGTCCTGCGCTTCGCCAAGCCGACGTTCACCAAGCCGGCCCCCGTCGACCTGCGCCACGAGATCGCCACCAAGTGCGACCTCGTGATCGAAGCGCTCGCCGATTGAGGCAGCTGCACGTCGTGCAGTGTGCACGACATCAGTGATCTCGAGCTCCGCGGCGTCCCCGGTGTGTTCGTCGCGTCGGCCGAGTTCGTGCAGGCCGCCGAGGTGCAGTCCACCTCGCTCGGGTTCCCGACGATGAGCCGCGTGTTCACGCCGCACCCGATCCAGGACCGCACCGACGACGAGATGCGCGCCTACGCCGACGCCGCGTTCGACGAGATCGTCGCCGCGCTCACCTCCTGACGCCCTCGTTCGCCAACGGCAGGCGCACGGTCGCGATCAGCCCCCCGCCTTCGCGTGCGGCGAGCGCGACGTCGCCGCCGCTCGCCCGCACGAGGTGCTGGACGACCGCCAGGCCCAGCCCGCTGCCGGGGTGATCGGCGTCGGCGCCGCGCCAGAACCGGTCGAACGACCGGGTGATCTGCTCCTCGGTCATGCCCGGGCCCCGATCGGCGACCGTGACGGCGACGTGGCCGTCGGCGCGCACGACGTCGACCTCGATCGCGGTGTCCGCGGGCGCCACGGCGAGGGCGTTGTCGACCAGGTTGTCGAGGATCTGCTCGAGCCCTCCGGGGACGGCGAGGGCGTGGATACCGGGGGCGTCGACCCGCAGCTCCAGGCGCACCTCTGCCTCCTCGGCGAGCGGCTTCCACATCTCGGCGCGGTCGGCGGCGACGGCCGCGACGTCGACCGGCTCGCGCGGCGTGTCCTGCTCGCCGGCACGGGCGAGCGCGAGCAGTCCCTCGATGACGTGCTGGAGGCGCTCCGTCTCGCCGGCTGCCGCCTCCAGCCGCTGACGGGCACCGTCGGGATCGGTCTCCAGCAGGTCGCTCGCCTGCTCGAGCCGCAGGCGCAGCGCGGTGAGGGGGGTCCGCAGCTGGTGCGAGGCGTCCCCGGCGAACGCGCGCTGCTCGTCGACGAGCCGCTGCAGGCGCTCCGACATCCGGTTGAACGCGCCGGCGAGGTCGCGCACCTCGGGCGGGCCCCAGTCGGTGTCGGCGCGGGCATCGAGCTCGCCGCTCGCCAGCCGCTCGGTGGTGCGGCGCAGCGCCCGCAGCGGCCCACTGACGCTGCTCGACGCGACGATCGCCACCACCGCGGCCAGGGCCACGGTCGTGAGGGCGATGAGGAAGAGGGAGCGCACCCGGCCGTCGACCCGGTCGGCGATCACGGATGACGGGTACGTGATCCGCACGGTGCCGATGACGTCCTGGCCCTTGAGCACCGGCACCGCGACGTAGACGAGCGACATGTCCAGCGTGTCCGACCAGCGCTCCCCCGAGGTCGGCTCGCCGGCGAGCGCCGACGCGATCTCCGGACGCGAGCTGTAGTCCCGACCGGCGACCGACTCCTCGTCGGTGGACACGACGGCGATGCCGGCCGCATCGGTGATGATCACCCGGGCCTCGGACGACCCGCGGTAGGTGCGCACCATCTGGTCGAGCCCCGGATCGTCGCGGGCGGCCCCGGCCTGCAGGGCCTCGACGGAGCGGCCGGCGATGGTGAACGCGTCACGCTCCAGGCCGGTGAGGACCCGGTCGCGCTCGACGCGCCGCAGGTGCCCGGCGAGGGGGATGTCGTGGGCCGCGAGGACCAGGACCACGATGCCCACGAGCAGCGCGACGAGCCGCCACCTCACACAGGCTCCTCGAACCGGAAGCCCACCCCGCGGACCGCCTGGATCCAGCGCGGGTCACCGAGCTTCTTGCGCACCGCCGCCACGTGGGCGTCCACCGTCTTGGTCGGGCCGTACCAGTTGGCGTCCCACACGCGCTCGAGGATCGCCGTGCGGCTCTGCACCGCCCCCGGATCCGACGCGAGGAAGCTGAGCAGGTCGAACTCCTTGGCCGTCAGGTTGATCTGCCGGCCGTCGAGGCTGACCCGCCGGGTCCGCCGGTCGATCGTCAGCTTGCCGATCGTCTGCGGCTCCTCCGGCTGCTCGAGGCCGTTGGCGCGACGGGTCACGGCCCGGATGCGAGCGACGAGCTCGCGGAAGCTGAACGGCTTGGTGACGTAGTCGTCGGCCCCGAGCTCGAGGCCGAGGACCCGGTCGAACTCGTCGCTGCGCGCCGTCAGCATGATGATCGGCACCGGCGAGCGGGCGCGGATCGTCCGGCAGACGTCGCGGCCGTCCATGTCCGGCAGCCCGAGGTCGAGCAGCACGGCGTCGAAGCTCTCGCTCGCCTGTGCCTCGAGCGCGGCGGCGCCGCTCGTGGCGAGGACGACGTCGAAGCCGGCGTCGCGCAGCCCGTCGGTGAGGGACACGGCGACCCCACGGTCGTCTTCCACGACGAGGAGCTTCACGGCGGCATTCTGTCCGTTCGGGCGAGCGGCGGCGCGGCGCGGCAGACGATTCCTTGATCGGCCTTCGACATTCCTTTGACGTCGGCTCAATAGCCTCCCGACACGTGAGACGTGCGCATGTCCCCGTGGCGCTGTCGTTCGCCGCAGTGCTCACCGCCGGGACGGCCACGGCGATCGTGAACGCGCGCGTCCTCGACACCACCGACGGTCCCGCGACCGCCACCAACCGCGTGCTGCTGCCCAGCACGACCACCACGACGACGACCACGCCCCCGACGACGACCGAACCAGGACGTGTCTCGGCAGCGGGCGGGGCTGTCACCGCGCCGACCGTGCCGGCCCCGCCCGTCACGGCACCGGTGCGGCCGGTGACATCCCCGCCGGCTGCCGAGCCGACGGCCGACTCCACGACCTCGACCGCCCGCGAGGTCGTGGAGGTCGCCGCCGGGGATGCCGGCGCGGTCACCGTGGAGGTGACCCCGACCGGGCTGCGCGTCGTCGGGACCCGCCCTGCCGACGGTTGGGTCGCCGAGCCGCTCGACGAGGCCCCGGCGACGACCGGCCGCGACGCCGAGCCGCCGCGTCCGCGGGTGCGCTTCCGCCGCGAGGACGGCAGCTGGGTCGACTGGGAGCTGGAGATCGTCGACGGCCGGGTGGTCGGCCGCGAGCGGGATCGCCGCGAGGCACCGCGCGACCGGGCCGCCGACCGCGACGACCGTGGCGGCGACGACCATCGCCGGCCGGCCACCCAGACCACCGCCGCCCGACCGGCGGCCCCGCCGGTCCGCCCCACCACGCCGACGCCGGCGCCAGCGCCCCGACCCCCGGCGCGCCACGCCGACGCCGACCGGCCCCGGCCCGACCAGCGTCCACCGAGCGTCCGCGTCGACGACCGCCGCCCCGATCGGGACGTCCGGCACCCGCGGGACGCCCGCGGCGACACCGACCACCGCGGCCCCCACCGCGGCCCCGGCTGGCACGACGACGACTGACGCCCGCCGCCCCCGGGCGTGGCGTGGGCGACCAGGCTCGAGCCGGACGGGTCGCGCGCGCCGCCGGGCGACGCGACCGCTGCGGTCAGCCGAGGGCGGCGATGGCGTCGGCGATCGCCAGGGTGCGCCGCGCGTTGGCGACGTGGAGGTGCTCGATCATCTTCCCGTCGACGGTGATCACGCCGCGCCCCTCGGCCTCGGCAGCCTCGAACGCCTCGATGACCCGCCGGGAGAACTCGACCTCCTCCGGGCTCGGGGACCACGCCGTGTTGGCCGGCTCCACCTGCGAGGGGTGGATCAGCGTCTTGCCGTCGAAGCCCATCTCGACGCCCTGGCGGCACTCGGCGGCGAAGCCGTCGGTGTTGCCGATGTCGTTGTAGACGCCGTCGAGGATCGCCTTGCCCGCCTCCCGGGCGGCGAGCACCGCCCAGGCCAGGTACGGCACGAGGTTCGCCCGGCCGGGCACCAGCGGGGCCCCGATCTCCTTGGCCAGGTCGTTCGTGCCCATCACGAGCACGGCGACGCGCGGGTGCCGCGCGATCGCGCGGACGTCGAAGATCGCCGTCGGGTTCTCGATCATCGCCCAGATCGCCGTGGCGGACGCGCCGGCGGCGTCGAGCGTGGCGGCGACCTGGTCGAGCTCGGCGGTGCCGGTCACCTTGGGGATCACCACCGCCGACGGCCGGGCCTGCGCCGCGGCGGCGAGATCGTCGCGCCCCCACGGCGTCGTCAGCGCGTTGCAGCGGATCGTCAGCTCGCGGCGGCCGTACGCTCCCGACGTGGCCGCGGTGACGGCCTGTTCACGGGCGGTCGGCTTGGCATCGGGCGCGACGGCGTCCTCGAGGTCGAAGATGATGGCGTCGCAGGGGATCGTCTTGGCCTTCTCCAACGCCTTGGTGTTGGACGAGGGCATGTAGAGGACCGAGCGGCGCGGCCGGATCTCGGTGCTCATGACGCGAACCCGTAGGCGACGGCCAGCTCGGGGTCACGAGCGGCGAGCTGCTCGGCGAGCGCGAGCACGACCTTGCACTGCTTCACGGAAGCGTCGTCCTCCATCTTCCCGTCGAGGAGCACTGCCCCGGTGCCGTCGCCCATCGCCTCGATCACCCGGCGAGCGTGGGCGACGTCCTCCGGCGGCGGGCTGAACACCCGCTTGGCGATCTCGACCTGGGCGGGGTGCAGACTCCACGCACCGACGCAGCCGAGCAGGTAGGCGTTGCGGAACTGGTCCTCGCACGCCGTGGTGTCGGCGATGTCCCCGAACGGCCCGTAGTACGGCAGCACCCCGTACGTCACGCACGCGTCGACCATGCGGGCGAGCGTGTAGTGCCACAGGTCCTGCTGGTACGTCGCCCGCGGCGCGTCGGGGTTGTCCGGGTCGGGGTCCGAGCGGACCAGGTAGCCGGGGTGGCCGCCACCGACGCGGGTCGTCTTCATCCGCCGGTTCGCGGCCAGGTCCGCCGGGCCGAGCGACAGGCCCTGCATCCGTGGCGACGCGGCGCAGATCGCCTCGACGTTGGCGACACCGCGCGCCGTCTCGAGGATGGCGTGGATGAGCAGCGGCCTGTCCAGCTTGGCGCGGGCCTCGAGCTGGGCGAGCAGCCGGTCCACGTAGTGGATGTCCTCGGGGCCCTCGACCTTCGGGATCATGATCACGTCCAGCGCGTGACCGGCCTCGAGCACGGCGGCGAACAGGTCGTCGAGCACCCACGGCGAGTCGAGGGAGTTCACCCGGGTCCACAGCTGGGTGTCCGGGTAGCTCCACGCCTTGGCGATCTCGACGAGCCCGTTGCGGGCGTTCTCCTTCTCCGCCGCCGGCACCGCGTCCTCGAGGTTGGCGAGGAGCACGTCGACGGTCGGTGCGATGTCGGGCACCTTGGCGACCATCTTCGGGTTGTGCGGCGGCAGGAAGTGGATGACCCGCGACGGCTTGAACGGGATCTCCCGCAGCGGCTCGGGGGCGCCGATCGCCAGCGGGCGGAAGAAGTCCTTCGGGGGACGCACGCCCGCAGGCTACGCAACCGCTCCGGGCGCCGGGCAACCCCGTCACGATCGACCACACTGGCCGGGTGGTGCGCGCGTCGCCCCGCCGCGGGTTCGCCCCGCTGTGGGTGTACTTCTTCGGCTGGTTCGCCGTCGCGTTCGCCCAGCGCTGGCTGTTCCCGCCCGACGAGCACTCCGTGGCCGCCAATGTGGCGTTCTTCGCGGCGGGCGCGGTGCTCGTCGCCGTCGTGGTGACCGCGGTGGAGCGCCGTCAGCGGCGCTGACCGCCGGCGCGCTGGTCAGGGCAGGTGCAGGAGGTCGCCGGTGCGCACGACGAGACGGTCGGCGAGCAGGCCGGCCACGATGCGCCCGTCGAACGCGTCGACCGGCCGGGGGCCGTGGTGGAGGGCCCGGAGCACGTCGCCGCGCCGCTGGCGGTCACTGCCCGCGTAGGGCGCCTGGCGGGTGCTCACACCGGCGGAGCCGTCGGCCGGGTCCGGATCGGCCCGCCCGGCGACGTGCCATGCGCAGCTCGCGGTGAGCGGGCACGCGTCGCAGCGGGGCACGGGCCGGCACACCGTGGCGCCGAGGTCCATCAGCATCTGGTTCCAGGCCCACCCGGCGCCCCGGGGCACGAGCGCGTCGGCCGCCGCCTGGACGCGCCGCGGTGTCAGCCGCTCCCCCGCCACCCGGGCGAGCACGCGGGCGATGTTCGTGTCGACCACCCCGACATCGCGCTCGTAGGCGAACGCCAGCACGGCGCGTGCCGTGTACGGGCCGATGCCGGGCAGGGCGAGCAGGGCGTCGAGATCGTCGGGCACGCGGCCGGCGTGCCGCTCGACCATGCACGTCGCGGCATCGTGCAGGTTGCGGGCCCGGCGCGGATAGCCGAGGCCCTGCCAGTGGCGCAGCACGTCGCCGAGCGACGCCGCCGCGCACGCCGCCGGGGTCGGGTACGCCGCGCAGAACGCCAGCCACTTCGGGATCACCCTGGGCACCTGGGTCTGCTGGAGCATGATCTCGGCCACGAGGATCCGCCACGGGTCGCGGATCGCCCGCCACGGGAGGTCGCGCAGGCGCGGCGCACCCCACGCCAGCACCGTCCCCGGGTCCACCGGCGCCGGGCGACGCCCGGGGGTCAGCGGACCCGCACCGACCGCGTGTGCCATCCGGTCGCGCCGTCGGGTGCGGGTGACGCCCGCTCCTCGGTCTGCACCTCGCCCGTCCTGCTGACGGCCCGCACGCGGATGCGGTGCTCACCGGGTGTCGCCTCCCACGGCAGGTACCACTGCACCCACGTGTCGTCGCTGACCGCGTCGCCGAGGCGCGCCGGCGTCCACGGTCCGTCGTCGACCTGCACCTCGACGCGCGCGATGCCCACCGTCGGCTGCCACGCCACGCCGGCGATCGGCTGCGTGCCGGCCGTCAACGTGGCACCGCTGCGCGGGACGTCGATCCTCGACATCAGCTTGACCGGTCCCTCCTTCGCCCAGCCACGGGTGATCCAGTAGCCGTGGACGTCCTCCCAGGGGACGAGCTCGATGGCGTCCAGCCACTTGGTGGCCGACACGTAACCGTAGAGCCCGGCGACGACGAGGCGGGCGGGGAAGCCGTGGCGGGCCGGCAGCGGCTCGCCGTTCATGGCGACGGCGACGAGCGCGGTGCGCGCGTCCAGCCCGACCGATGTCGGGAACCCGGCGGTGAAGCCGTCGACGGAGCGGCCGACGACCTGGGTCCCGCCGGGCTGGACGCCGGCCCGCTCGAGCAGCGCCGCGAGCGGGACGCCCTGCCACGTCGCGGTGCCGACGAGGTTGCCGCCGACCTCGTTGGACACGCACTGCAGGGTGACGGTCTCGGCGGCGTCGGCCATCGCCACGAGCTCGTCGTAGGTGAGCTCGAAGGGCCGGTCCACCATCCCGTCGACGCGCAGGCGCCAGTCGGCGACGTCGACCTGGGGCACGACGAGCGCGGTGTCGATGCGGAAGAAGTCGTCGGTCGGGGTGATGTAGGGGGACAGCCCGGGCACGTCGGCGACGGGGCGGACCGACACCGGCGACGGGTTGGTCGGCGTCGGCAGGTCGGTGGTCTCGCGGACGGCGTCGACGACGTCGCTGCGGGCGAAGCGGCGCCCGAGCACGGCGGCGCCGGCGGCCATCGCGGCGAGCGAGCCGGCGGCGAGGAGGAAGTGACGCCGCGTGGTGATCGGCCCGGCGGTGGGCGCGGTCATCCGCTGGCCGAGGCGCAGCAGGTGGAGCAGCCCGACCAGCACGCCGATCCCGACGGCGACGGACACGACGACGGCGACGACCCCGGTGGTGGCCTCGCCCTGGGGATCGTCGAGGTACGAGAGCAGCCCGACGAGGCCGAAGGCGACGAACCCGGCGACGGCGATCCACGTCCGCCGCACGGCGGCCCGCCCGAGCGCGGCGCCCGACAGGAGCGCCACGACGACGATGCCGACGACGAGGGCGACCTTGTCGTTCGTGCCGAACAGGGCGACGGCGAGGTCCTTGAGCGACGCCGCGAAGCGGTCGATGAACTGGGTGCCGACGGCGGTCACGAGCGACGGGCCCGAGCCGGCGATGCCGCAGACGAGCTCTCCGGCGGCGAGCGCGGCCCCGGCGGCGACGACCCCGGCCAGGGCGCCGTCGGCGCCCGCCGCCGCGGGTCGTGCCGGTGGCTCGGCGCGCACCCCGTCCGGCGTCGCAGGGAGCTCCGTGGTCAGGCCCACACGAGCACGCTACGCCCGCCGCGGCGACCGGGGTGACGCGGCCCCGTCACCCATCCCCCGGTCGGCCCGATCTGGGCGGGATCGCTGCCAACTGCTGGCAGAACTCCCGCCCAGATGGCGAAAAGGCAGGAACCCCGCCCAGATCGTCGGGGGCGACGGCGTCAGTCCCAGGCGTGGTCGACGTCGTAGGGGCGGGTGCGCGGCGGGGCGTAGTCGCGCTTCCAGACCATCACCCGGCGGCGGAAGTAGCAGACCTCCTTGCCGTCCTGGTTGAACCCCTTGGTCTCGACCGTGACGATGCCGCGGTCGGGCTTCGACGTCGACTCCTTCACGTCGAGCACCCGCGTCTCGGCGTGGATCGTGTCGCCGTGGAACGTCGGGTACTTGTGCTGCAGCGACTCCACCTCGAGGTTGGCGATCGCCGCCCCGCTGACGTCGGGCACGCTCATCCCCAGCACGAGCGAGTACACGAGGTTGCCGACCACCACGTTGCGGCCCTGCACCGACTGCTCACCGAACCACGTGTTCGTGTGCAGCGGGTGGTGGTTCATCGTGATCATGCAGAAGAGGTGGTCGTCGTACTCCGTGATCGTCTTGCCCGGCCAGTGCCGGTACACGTCACCGACGACGAAGTCCTCGAGGTACCGTCCGAAGGGTCGCTCGTGCGCGGTCATGGTCGCGGAACCTACCGGTCGGCGTCGCGCCCGGCCTCGTCCCGCTCCCCGTCACGCCCGACCGTCGGCTCCCCCGCCACCGGCGACGCGCCGTCGCTCCCGTTGCCGTGCCGAACCCCGTCGACCGCCCGCCACACCTCGGCGTCGTCGTCGAGCGGCAGTGCGAGATTGCCGTCCTCGTCACGCGGCGCCGGCACGCCCGGGCGGCGGCGCTCCCACTGGCGCAGGGCGAACTCGATGCGCCGCTCGCTCTCGATCGTCTCCCGGCGGGCGATGTCGCGCAGCCGGTCGAGGCGGTCGCGCCGCTCGATCGACCACGGCCCGACGCGCAGCGACAGGTAGAAGAGGCCGCCGAGGACGATCGGCAGCCACAGCTGGGCGAGGCGGTACGAGGCCACGCCGAGCGTGGCGACCCGGCGGCTGGCGCCGAAGCCGACGATCGTCGGGATGTAGACACCCTCGACGATGCCGAGCCCGCCCGGCGTGAGCGGGATGACGGCGAAGATGTTGGCGAGGCCGAACGCGATGAGCACGGCGTCGATGTCGAGCGACTCGCCGAACGCGCGGACGAACACCCACAGCGACGCCGCGTCCAGCAGCCAGTTGACGCTCGCCCAGAGGACGACCGCCTTGAGCAGCTCGCGGTCCTCGACCAGCTCCTCGACGCGCCGGCCGATCTGCCGCACCGCGTTGACGGCCGTCTCGGGATCGAAGCGCAGCTTGGCGCCGAGCCAGTGCAGGAAGCGTTCGGCGCGACCCTGGCCGTGCAGCACGCCGAGCACGAGGCCGGTGACGATCACCATGATCGCCAGGCCCGCGAGGGCCGCGGTCACGTACAGCGGGTTGACGCCACGCAGCGGGATGGACACGACGAGGGCGGTCCAGAAGATCAGGTTGAGCACGACGGCCGAGCCGAGGCCGGCGGTCGCGAGGGCGAAGCCGGCGTCCGCGCCGCGCACCCCCGACAGCGTGAGCAGCCGGTAGCCGAGCGCCGAGCCGGCCGCGCTGCCGCCGGGGACGATGCTCGACAGCGCCTTGGTGCTCATCTGGATGCGGAACATCCGCCAGTGCGAGACCCGGCGGCCCGCCTCGCCGAGCGTCGAGCGGGTGAGCAGCGCGTAGGCGAACCAGGAGGCGAACTGGAGGCCCACGCCGATCGCCAGGAACTGCGGCCGGACGCGCCGGATCTCGTGCACGGCGTCCTGGAAGTCCGGGATCAGCGGCAGGACGAAGACGTAGATCGCGACAACGACGGCGACGACCTTGAGCGTGAGGCGCATCGGCCGCACGCGCGGGCGCTTCAGTGGCTTCGAGGGGTCGCGCGGGATCGGGGGCAGCTCCCCCGTCTCCATGGGCGCGGGCGCGCCTGCACCGTCGCGCGACTCCTCCGGCACCACCCTCACCTTGCTACCGCATCCTCCCGCCGATTCCGTGCGTTTGCCACGGGGAGGCCTCCCCGGGCGGGCACGGCCCGCACCGACCCCTTCAGAGCGCAGCGATGATCCGCCGCAGCCGGGCGACGAGGCGATCGCGGACGCCGGCGCCGGTCTTGCCGAGGTGGACGACCACGGCATCGTGCTCGGGCAGCACGAGCACGTACTGGCCCTCGTAGCCGTGGGCGGCGAGCGATCCGGGCTGATCCGGCCAGATCCACCAGTGCCGGCCGTAGTCGCAGCCGTTCTCGGGGTCGTGGCCGACCACCACCCGGGCGTGGTCCGCCCAGCCCTCCGGCAGGATCCGCTCGTCGCCGGCGACGCCGTCGCGCAGGTACAGCTCGCCGAAGCGGGCGAACTGCCGTGCCGGCGCGTACACGTACGACGAGCCGACCCAGTTGCCGGCCTCGTCGAAGCGGGGGTCGGCGTCGGGCATGCCGGCCGGACCGAACAGGCGCTGGTCGAGGAGCTCGCGCACGGCGGCCTCCCGCTGCGCGGGCGGGGTGTCGGGACCGCCGCTGACGATGTCGCCGATGATCCGGCAGAGGATGTTGGTCGTTCCCGACGAGTAGCTCCACGTCGAGCCGATCGGCCGGACGAGCGGCTTCGCTGCGGCGTACGCCGCATGGTCGGCGGAGCCGGCGCCGTAGAGCATGTCGATGACGTCGCTCGACTCGCTGTGCACGTAGTCCTCGACGAACCGCAGCCCCGAGCGCATCTCGAGCAGGTCGAGGGTGGTGATCGCCTCCTTCTCGGTCCCCTGCCACGCCGGCACCGGCGCCGGGTCGGCGAGGTCGAGCAGGCCGTCGCCGACGAGGATCCCGATCACCGCGTGGACCATCGACTTGGCGACGCTCCACGACACCAGCGGGGTGGCCGCGGTGACCGGCGCCGGGTCGGGCTCGAACAGGTTCGGCGGCCGGGTGCCGTAGCGCTCGGCGATCAGCTCGCCGTGCTGCTGGACCACGAGCGCCAGCGACACGCCCTCGTTCGCCGGGCGCGTGAACAGTGCCTCGACCTCGGCCTCCAGGGACGTCCCACCTGGCATCCCGTCAGGGTAGAACGCGCCGCGTGGCGATCGTGCCGGTCGCCTGGCACGCCCCGGCGGCCCGGCACGTGCCCGCGGCGGCCTGGGTCGGGGTCGCTCCTCACCGGTAACGTCCGGGGCCGTGACCGATCCCAGCACGGCTGATCTGTCGGCGGCTGCCGCGGCCGTCGGCCTCGCGGACGAGGTGATCGGGACTGCGGTCCGCCACCTCAACGCCACCGGTGGCCCGGATGCCAACCAGGTCCTCGCCTACGACCTGGCGCACGCCGCGTCGGGCGCGGCCACGGCGCGGGCACTGCTCGACTACGGCGCCAGGGGCGAACTCGAGGCCCGGCTCGCCTGCGCGTTCGTGGCCGACATGGTCCACGACCTGATCACCCGCGTCGCCGGACGCGAGCGGGTGTGGGGCGTGGAGCCCGACGCGCTGGCCGGCGCCCGCGCGTTCCTCGACGCCTACCGCGACCCGGAGTACGTCGCGGCGCTCGCCGAGACCCCGGGCCCGCGCCACCTCGACGCCGACATGGAGCTCGTGCAGGACACGTTCCGCTCCTTCGCCGCCAACGTCGTGGCGCCGCAGGCCGAGCACGTCCACCGGACCAACGGCGACGTGCCCGAGGACGTCATCCAGGGCCTCGCCGAGATCGGCGCGTTCGGGCTGTCGGTGCCCGCCGACTACGGCGGCTACAACGAGGGCGGGGACAACGAGTACCTCGCGATGGTGGTCGCCACCGAGGAGCTGAGCCGGGCCAGCCTCGGGATCGGCGGCTCGCTGATCACCCGGCCCGAGATCCTCACCCGTGCGCTGGTGAAGGGCGGCACCGAGGCACAGAAGCTGCACTGGCTGCCCAAGCTGGCGTCGGGCGAGGTGATGGCGGCGGTCGCGGTCACCGAGCCGGACTACGGCAGCGACGTCGCCAACCTCAAGGTCACCGCGACCCCGGCGGAGGGCAGGGACGGCCGGCCGGGGTACGTGATCAACGGCGTCAAGACGTGGTGCACGTTCGCCGCGCGAGCGGACGTGCTGATGCTGCTCGCCCGCACGGATCCGGACCGCTCGCTCGCCCACCGCGGCCTCAGCCTGTTCATCGTCCCCAAGCCGCGCGGGGACGGGCACGGCTTCCAGTTCACCCAGGAGGACGGCGCGGCCGGCAAGGTCGGCCGGATGGAGGGCCGCCCGATCGACACGATCGGCTACCGCGGCATGCACAGCTACGAGGTCGCCCTCGAGGACTGGTGGGTGCCCGCCGACCACCTGATCGGTGAGCAGGACGGCCTCGGGCGCGGCTTCTACCTCCAGATGGAGGGCTTCGAGAACGGTCGCCTGCAGACGGCGGCCCGGGCCATCGGCGTGATGCAGGCGGCCTACGAGGAGGCCCTGGAGTACGCGCGCAACCGCAAGGTCTTCGGCGCGCCGATCATCGACTACCAGCTCACCCGGGCGAAGCTGGGCCGCATGGCCGTGCTGATCCAGGCCGGTCGCCAGTTCATGTACCGCGTCGCCACGCTGATGGCCCAGGGCAAGGGGGCCACCGAGGCGAGCATGGTGAAGGCCTACGTCTGCAAGGCCGCCGAGTGGGTCACGCGCGAGGCGATGCAGATCCACGGCGGCATGGGCTACGCCGAGGAGTTCCCGGTGAGCCGCCTGTTCGTCGACGCTCGGGTGCTGTCGATCTTCGAGGGTGCCGACGAGACGCTGTGCCTGAAGGTGATCGCCCGGCGACTCACCTGAGCGAGCCGCTGCGCGGCGGCGCTCACACCTGGTCGAGCAGGTCCCCGAGCTGCGTGATGCGCTCGAACGGCGCGCCCGCGTGGTCGTCGTAGGGGTCGAGCAGGATCGGGACCAGCCCGGCAGCGGTCGCGCCGCCGATGTCCATCGTCACCGAGTCACCGACGTAGGCGATGCGCTCGCGTGGCACGCCGGGGAAGTGCACCGCCGCGTGGTCGAAGATGCCGGGATCGGGCTTGGCGACGCCGACGAGCGTGCTGTCGACGACGCAGCGCACGCTGACGCCGCGGCCCGGACCGACCTGGCAGACCCCGGAGCGACGCAGCACGTCCTCGATCTGCCCGGTCGCGTTGGACACGACCGCGAGCGGCACGCCCTTGGCGGCGAGCGCGGCGAGCGCCTCGAGGGTCTCGGGGATCGGCCAGCGCCACAGCAGCGCCGTGCGGGTGCGCCCGAGCACCTCCGCCGCCTCGGCGACGTCCTCGTCGGGCACCCCGACCGATGCGACGTAGGCACGGTCGTACTCGACCCAGTCGCGCTCGTCGGCGCCCTGCGCGGACTTGACCGCCATCGCCGCGTAGTGGGCGCGGCGATGGCGGTCGATGTCCGTCGACCCGCCGTAGTAGGCGAGCAGGGGTCCGAGCACCGTGGGGTCCGGCAGCACGAGCACGCCGCCGGCGTCGAGCCAGATCGCGTCGAAGCGGGCCACGGCGCTCAGCCGGCGAGGTTCAGGTCCGCCGGGTCGAGGTTGCACTCCTCGGCGATCGACTGCAGCCGCTCGATGTCGAGCGTGCCGCCGTCGAACGCCTGCGACAGGCAGATGATCTGGTCCTCGTCGAGCCGCGGGAACATCTGCTGGAGCACCTGGCGCACGATCCCCTGCGCCTCGGCGGGCAGCGAGATCTCCGGGATCGTGAAGTCGGGGATCGAGAAGTCGGGGATCGAGATGTCCGGCAGGGAGATGTCGGGCAGGGAGATGTCGGGGATGGAGATGTCCGGGACGGTGATCTCCGGGATGGAGAGGTCGGGCGCCGTGTCGTCGCCACCGGTCTCGGAGGTGGTCGCGGTGGGCTCGGTCGTCTCGGGCGTGTCGTCATCGTCGTCGCCACAGGCCACGAGGCCGAGAGCGAGGACCGCCGGGGCGGCGAGCAACAGGGCGCGCTTCATGCGTTGTCTCCTTGGGGGCGTGTTCACGTGCGCTGCGACGCTACCGAAGCACCGCGCCGCCGAGGGGGCGCGTTGACCGGAGGCGGCGGGGTGTGGACCGCTCGTTCGTCCGCGCGGCGTGCGAACGGTGCCGCGGGCTGATTGGATCGGTGCCGTGGTCCGCCTCTTCTCCCGGTCGCGTCGCCGGCGGCACGAGCGCGCCGGGCTCCCGGAGGGCTGGCGGGCGATCCTCGCGGCCCGCTCGGCGCAGTGGAAGCTGCTCGGCGAAGCCGAGCGCGCCCGGCTCGGGGAGCTCGCCGACCACCTGCTGTGCACGAAGCGCTGGGAGGCGGCCCGCGGCTTCGAGCTGACCGACGAGGTACGCACGGTCGTGGCGGGGCACGCCGCCCTGCTCGCCCTCGGGCTCGACGAGTCGGTGTTCGACCGCGTGGGCACGATCGTCGTGCGGGCGGGCGCGATGCGCCGCACGGCGCCGATGGCCGGGCCGGCCAAGGGCGTGCTGGTGGAGTCGCCGGGCGCCGTCGACGGTGAGGCGCACCACGCCGACGGCCCGATCATGCTCGTGTGGCCGACGGCGCGCCGCGAGGCCGCCCACCTGCGCACCGGGCGTGACGTCGTGCTGCACGAGTTCGCCCACAAGCTCGACATGCTCGACGGCACGCTCGACGGCACCCCGCCGATCGCGGACGAGGCGCTCCGCCGGCGCTGGATCGACGTGTGCTCGACGGAGTTCCGGGCCGTGCTCGACGGGAACGCCGGCACGCTGCTGCGGCCCTACGCCGGCACCAATCCGGGTGAGTTCTTCGCCGTGGCGACCGAGGCGTTCTTCACCCGCCCGATCCGGATGCAGGTGGAGAAGCCGGGGCTCTACGAGGTCTTCGCCGCCGTCTACGGCCAGGACCCCGCGGCCCGCGCCCGGGCCCACGCCGCGACCCAGCCGTCTGCCCAGCGCCCGATCCCGCGCTCGGTCTGACCGCACCGACGCGGACCACGGCGGACGCGGGCCGGAACGGTGTGCGCACGCCGCAGGAGGTGACGCGGTCGATCAGCGGGTGCGCGGGAAGCCGAGGTCGACGCTCGAGGTGGCCGGGTCGGGCCAACGCGAGGTGACGACCTTGGCGCGGGTGTAGAAGTTGACGCCCTCGGGCCCGTACATGTGCGTGTCACCGAACAGGCTCGCCTTCCACCCGCCGAAGCTGTAGTAGCTGACCGGCACGGGGATCGGGACGTTGATCCCGACCATGCCGACGTTCACGTCCCACTGGAACCGGCGCGCCGCGCCGCCGTCGCGGGTGAAGATCGCCGTGCCGTTGCCGTACGGGTTGGCGTTGATCAGGGCCACCGCCTCCTCGTAGGTCGCGACGCGCGTCACGGACAGCACCGGACCGAAGATCTCGTCGCGGTAGGCCGCCATGTCCGGGGTCACGCCGTCGAGCAGCGTCGGCTTGAGGAAGAACCCCTCGCTCGGCAGGTCCTGGCGGCCGTCGACCACCACCCGCGCCCCGGCGGATGCAGCGCCGTCGACGTAGCCCCGCACGCGGTCGCGGTGCTCGCGGGTGATCAGCGGACCCATCTCGGCGTCGGGGTCGGTGCCCGGACCGACCTTGATCGACGGGATCCGCTCGGCGATCTTCGCGACCAGGGTGTCGGCGATCGAGTCGATGGCGAGCACGACGCTGATCGCCATGCACCGCTCCCCCGCCGACCCGAACCCGGCGGACACCGCGGCGTCGGCGGCGGCATCGAGGTCGGCGTCGGGCAGCACGAGCATGTGGTTCTTCGCTCCGCCCAGCGCCTGCACCCGCTTCCCATGGCGCGTGCCGGTCTCGTACACGTGGCGCGCGATCGGCGTGGAGCCGACGAAGCTGACCGCCTCGACGTCGGGGTGTTCGAGCAGCCGGCCGACGGCCACCTCGTCGCCCTGCACGACGTTGAAGCAGCCGGCCGGCAGCCCCGCCTGGGCGAGCAGCTCGGCGAGCAGCAGCGATGCCGACGGGTCCTTCTCCGACGGCTTGAGCACGAACGTGTTCCCGCACGCGAGCGCGTTGGCGAACATCCACATCGGCACCATGGCCGGGAAGTTGAACGGGGTGATGCCGGCGACGACGCCGAGCGGTTGGCGGATCGAGTACACGTCGACGCCGACCGACGCCTGCTCGCTGTAGGCACCCTTCAGCAGGTGCGGGATGCCGGTGGCGAACTCGATGTTCTCGAGGCCGCGGGCGACCTCGCCGAGCGCGTCGGCGAGCACCTTGCCGTGCTCGGCGGTGACGAGCGACGCGATCTCCTTGCGGTTGGCGTCCACCAGCTCGCGCAGGCGGAACATCACCTCGGCCCGCCGCCCGAGCCCGGCCGCCCGCCACGCGGGGAACGCGGCCTTCGCCGCGGCGACGGCCGCGTCGACCTCCTCGGCGCTCGCCAGGTCGACCGTCGCCACCTGCTCGCCCGTCGCCGGGTTGAACACGGGTCCGGCGCGGCCCGAGGTCCCCTCCACGACCGCTCCGTCGATCCAGTGCGAGATCCGCTTCATGTCGATGCCCTCTTCATCAGACGAGGAAGTCGGAGCGGCCGCGGCGCACGAAGCGGCCGTGTGTCGTGCTCCCGACGAACGCGTCGTCGCGGACGATCACCCGCCCGCGGCTGAGCACCGTGTCGACCTTGCCCTCGACCTCGAAGCCCTCCCACGCCGAGTGGTCCATGTTCATGTGGTGCTTGTGCCCGACGCCGATCGTCGTGTGGCCGTGCGGGTCCCACACGAGGATGTCGGCGTCGGCACCCGGGGCGATGATCCCCTTGCGCGGGTACAGCCCGAACATGCGCGCCGGCGTGGTGCAGCACGTCTCGACCCACCGCTCCAGGGAGATCTCGCCGTTCACCACGCCCTGGTACAGCAGCTCCATACGGTGCTCGACGCCACCGATGCCGTTGGGGATCCTCGAGAAGTCGCCGCGCCCGAGCTCCTTCTGGTCCTTGAAGCAGAACGGGCAGTGGTCCGTCGACACGACGGCGAGCTCGTTCGTGCGCAGCCCCTTCCAGAGGTCGCGCTGGTGGTGCTCGTGCTTGCTGCGCAGCGGCGTGGAGCACACCCACTTGGCGCCCTCGAACCCGGGCCGGTCGAGGTGATCCTCGAGCGAGAGGTACAGGTACTGCGGGCAGGTCTCGGCGAAGACGTTGCAGCCCTGGTGCCGGGCGCGGGCGATCTCCTCGAGCGCCTGCGACGCCGACACGTGGACGATGTAGAGCGGGACGTTCCCGGCGACCCTGGCGAGCTGGATCGCCCGGTGCGTCGCCTCGCCCTCCAGCTCCGGCGGACGGGTCAGCGAGTGGAACCGCGGCGCGGTGTCGCCGCGGGCCACCGCCTGGGCGACGAGCACGTCGATGGCGATGCCGTTCTCGGCGTGCATCATGATCACCGCACCGCACTCCGCCGCCTGCTGCATCGCGCGCAGGATCTGGCCGTCGTCGGAGTACAGCCGGCCCGGGTAGGCCATGAACAGCTTGAAGCTGGTGACGCCTTCGTGCTCGACGAGGGACGCCATCGCCTTGAGCGACTCGTCGTCGACGCCGCCGAGGATCTGGTGGCAGGCGTAGTCGATCGCGCAGTGCCCGTCGGCCCGCTCGTGCCACTCGGCGAGCGCGTCGTGCACGTTGCCGCCGGTCCGCTGCTCGGCGAAGTCGACGATCGTCGTCACGCCACCCCACGCGGCGGCGATGGTGCCCGTCTCGAAGGTGTCCGCCGTCTCGATGTCGCCCACCGGCATCTGCATGTGCGTGTGCACGTCGACCCCGCCGGGCACGACGTACTTGCCGGTGGCGTCGATCGTGGTGTCGACGTTCGCCGCCGTGACGCCGAGGGCCTCCGCCTGGCCGGGGGCGAGCACGGCGGCGATCGTCTCACCGTCGACGAGCACGTCGGCGGGCACGCGCCCCGTCGGGCCGACGACGGTGCCGCCCGTGATCAACGTCCTCATGCCGCGATGCGCTCCTCGTCGTCGTCAGCGGTCCGTGACCCGGCCGATCGTACTGTCAGGCCGGATGCGCCGGCCCGGGGCGCACGGGGAGCCCGGCGCCGGGGAGCAGGCCGGCGCAGGCCTGCTGCACGGCGACGCGGTCCGCCCCGACGGCGAGCAGGACCCACGCGTCGGGGGCGATGGCGAGCACGGCCGCCGCGGCGTCGTCGCTCACCACGGGCGCGCGCTGCGGTGCCGGCGTGCCGACGGTGACGGCGGCGAGCAGGTGACGGTGGCGGCCGACGGACACGGCGCTGCCCCAGCCGGGGACGTCGGGGCCGAGGTGCTCGGCGTGGTGGAGCAGCGGGCGCCCGTCGCGCGTCACCCGCCACGACGCGTGGAGCGTGCCCGGCTCCTCACCGCTGCGGCCGAGGGTGACCTCCTCGAGGATCGACGCGGCTGCCCGGCCGCGCAGGTGGACCTCGGTCGTCGCGTGGTGACGGCAGCGGGCGACGAGCACGAGCGGCTCGGGGACCCACGCGAGGTGGCCGCCGTCCGCGACGGTCGCGTGCACGCTCTGGCTGGACGGCGCACCGGTCGGGCCCGGCCACGCCATCGTCGCGGCGACCGTGCCGAGCGTGAGCGTCGCCCCCGGCCCGACCGCGACGTCCAGGGCGAGCTCGTCGCCGCCGACCGGCCCCGCGGCCGAGCCGACGACGAGCACCCGGTCGCCGGCCCGGCGCACGGTGAGCGGCGGCTCCGAGCGCAGGTCGGCGACGACGTCGCGCCCGCCGCGGCGGACGACCTCGACCCGCGCCGACGCCTTCACACCGCGGCCGGCTGCTTCCACGCGGCGAGGACGCCGCGCACCCACGCGGCGACCTCGCGCGCACCGTCGGGCGTGCGCAGGGACGTCGGCAGCACGGGCCCGCTGCGGCGCACCGTGGCGTCGGCGAGCATCCGCCCGACGTCGGCGCCGACGTAGGGGGCGAGGTCGACCTTGTTGATCACGAGCAGGTCGGCGCCGGCGACGCCGGGGCCGCCCTTGCGTGGCACGTCGTCACCGCCGGCGGTGTCCAGCACGAAGATCTGCACGTCGACGAGCCCGCGGCTGAAGATGGCGGTGAGGTTGTCGCCGCCCGATTCGATCAGCGTGACGTCGACGTGCCCGAGACGGGACTCGAGCGACTCGGCGGCGTCGAGGTTGGCGGCGATGTCGTCACGGATGGCGGTGTGCGGGCAGCAGCCGGTCTCCACCGCGACGATCCGCTCCTCGGGCAGCACCTCCGCTCGCCGCAGCGCCTCGGCGTCCTCGGATGTGAAGATGTCGTTGGTCACCACGGCGAGCGAGAGCTCGTCGCGCAGCAGCACGCACAGCGCGCCGACGAGCGTCGTCTTGCCGCTGCCCACCGGCCCGCCGACCCCGATGCGCAGCGGCCGTTGGCGACCGCCCGGCGCCGGTTGCGCGTGCGGGTCGTCGTGGGGGTGCGGGTGCCGGTGGTCGTGATCGTGGTCGTGGCCCATGGGTTCCTTCCTGGGTCAGGCGACGAAGAGCCGGGCGCTCCAGTGCCCGTGGTCCTCGCCGAGGATGTCGGTGAGCGCGCCGCCGAGCGCCGGGAGCGTGGCGGGAGGGCGCACGGCCCACTCGTCGGCGGGGGCGACGAGTGAGGTGATCAGTCCGCCGGCGCGTGCCTGGACCGCGGCGACGGCGAGCGGGTCGAGGCCGAGCAGCCGCACCCCGGCCGTCGTGACGGCGGACGCGAGATGGTGCATCGCGATCGTGGCGGCGTCGTGCGGCGTGCCGCCGGCGGCGGCGACGACGGCGCCGAGCACGATCGGCTGCTGCACGCCGTCGAGGTGGTCGAGCGCGGCCGCCGGCCAGATCCGCCGTCCGGCGCGCAGCAGCTGGCGCCCGGTGCGCCGGCCGACCTCGCGCAGCCGCGGCGAGACGATCCGCGCGGTGAGCTCGGCGTCGAGCGCGGCGTGGTCGGCGCGCGGCGCGGCCGCGGCGGCGGCGAACGCGGCGTCCGTGACGCCGGTGGTGGCGAGCCGGGCGCGGAGGTAACGCTCGAGCGTGATCTCGTCGACGACGTCGCCGACCCGCACCGCCGCCTCGACCCCGCCCGACTGCGCGTGCCCCCCGGCCGGGTACCTCCCGTCGGCGAGCAGCACCAGCGCGGGGGACACCGTCACACCCACCCCCCGACGGGCCATCCTCGCGCCAACTTTCCGGTCTGGCGGACGGATTCCGTCCGCCACACCGGAAAGTTGGCGGATCCGGAGGTTCGAGTGCGCCAGCGGCAGCGGGGCACGGGGGCGCAGCGAGCCATCAGAACAGCCAGTACCGCTGGGCCATCGGGAGCTCGACGGCGGGGGCCTCCTCGACGAGCTCGCCGTCGATGCGCACGGCGAACGTGTCGGGGTCGATCTCGATCCGGGGCAGCGCGGTGTTCTCCGGCAGGTCGGCCTTGGTCAGCCGGCGCGTCGACGCCACCGGCACCACCTGCCGCTGCAACCCGAGCCGCTCGGGCAGCCCGTCGTCGATCGCCGCCGGGGCGACCCAGGCCAGCGACAGGTGCGGGGCGACGAACGGCCCGGCGCCGAACATCGGGCGGGGCAGGATCGGCTGGGGCGTCGGGATCGACGCGTTGGCATCGCCCATCGCCGCCCACGCGATCATCCCGCCCTTCAGCACCACGTGCGGCCGGACACCGAAGAACGCCGGGTCCCACAGCACGAGGTCGGCGAGCTTGCCGACCTCCACCGACCCGATCTCGGCGGCGAGCCCGTGGGCCACGGCCGGGGCGATCGTGTACTTGGCGACGTAGCGGCGGGCGCGGTGGTTGTCGGCCGGCCCGTCGCCCGGGAGCGCGCCGCGGCGCCGCTTCATCACGTGCGCGGTCTGCCACGTGCGGATGATCACCTCGCCGATGCGGCCCATCGCCTGGCTGTCGGAGCCGATGATCGAGATCGCCCCCATGTCGTGGAGGATGTCCTCGGCGGCGATCGTCGACGGGCGGATGCGGCTCTCGGCGAAGGCGAGGTCCTCGGGCACCGCCGGGTTGAGGTGGTGGCAGACCATCAGCATGTCGAGGTGCTCGGCGACCGTGTTGACCGTGTGCGGCCGTGTCGGGTTCGTGGACGACGGCAGCACGTTCGGGAACGACGCCACGGTCATGATGTCCGGGGCGTGGCCGCCGCCCGCGCCCTCGGTGTGGTACGAGTGGATCGATCGCCCGCCGATCGCAGCGAGCGTGGAGTCGACGTAGCCGGCCTCGTTGAGCGTGTCGGTGTGGATCGCCACCTGGACGCCGGACGCGTCGGCGACGGACAGGCATGCGTCGATCGCTGCGGGCGTGGTGCCCCAGTCCTCGTGGAGCTTGAAGCCGGCGGCGCCGCCGCGCAGCTGCTCCCAGAGCGCCTCGTGGGAGACGGTGTTGCCGCGCCCGAGCAGGGCGACGTTCACCGGCCAGTGGTCGAGGGCCTGCAGCATGCGACCGAGATGCCACGACCCCGGCGTCACCGTGGTCGCCTTGGAGCCCTCGGCGGGTCCGGTGCCGCCGCCGATGATCGTGGTGATCCCGGCGCCGAGCGCCTCGTCGAGGAGCTGCGGGCAGATCAGGTGGACGTGGCAGTCGACGGCGCCGGCCGTCAGGATGCGCCCGTTCCCCGAGAGGATCTCGGTGCTCGGCCCGATCACGAGCGCCGGGTCGATGCCGTCCATCGTGTCGGGGTTGCCGGCCTTGCCGATGCCGACGATGCGGCCGTCACGCACGCCGACGTCGGCCTTCACGATGCCCCAGTGGTCGAGGATCACGGCGCCGGTGATCACGAGGTCGGGCGCACCCTCGGCGCGCGTCGCCGTCGACTGGCCCATCGACTCGCGGATGACCTTGCCGCCGCCGAACACGGCCTCGTCGCCCCCGACGCAGCGGTCCTCGGTGACCTCGATCCACAGGTCGGTGTCGGCGAGGCGGATGCGGTCGCCGGCGGTCGGCCCGTACAGGGAGCGATAGCGGTCACGCGGGGTCGTGCTCACAGCGGGCCTCCCACCTGGCGGCGCAGCCCGGCGATGACGCGTCGCCCGGCGAACGGGACGAGCGCCACCTCCACCGGGATGCCCGGCTCGAAGCGCACGGACGTCCCGGCGGGGATGTCGAGGCGCAGCCCGCGCGCCGCGACCCGGTCGAACGACAGCGCCGGGTTCGCCTCGGCGAAGTGGTAGTGCGAGCCGACCTGGATCGGACGGTCGCCGGCGTTCTCGACGCGCAGCACCGTGACCGGCCGGCCGGGGTTGATCTCGATGGGCGGGCCGTCGCCCGCGATCTCGCCGGGGACCACCGGATCCGACCTCACTGGATGGGCTGGTGCAACGTCACCAGCTTCGTGCCGTCGGGGAACGTGGCCTCCACCTGGACCTCCGGGACCATCTCGGGGATGCCCTCCATCACGTCGTCGCGGGTGAGCACGTGACGACCTTCCTGCATCAGCTCGGCGACGGAGCGACCGTCGCGTGCCGCCTCCAGCACCCAGTCGGTGAGGATGGCGACCGCCTCGGGGTGGTTCAGCTTCAGGCCGCGCGCCCGGCGGGCCCGGGCGACGTCGGCGGCGACGTGGACGAGCAGGCGCTCCTGCTCGTGCGGGGTCAGGCGCATGGCGCGTCCTCCTCCATCAGATCGCGACCAGGCTGGCGAACATCGCCGGGTCCACCGCTGCGACCTCGCCGCGCTGCTCGATGCGGCCGCCGTCCATCACGGCGTAGCGCTCGGCGAGGCGCAGGGCGAACTCGACGTACTGCTCGACGAGGAGGATCGTCATCTCGCCAGCGGCGTGGAGCTGGGCGATGGCGTCCTCGATCTGCATGATGATCGACGGCTGGATGCCCTCCGTGGGCTCGTCCAGCACGAGCAGGCGGGGGCGCGTCACGAGGGCCCGGGCGATCGCCAGCTGCTGGGCCTGGCCGCCCGACAGCAACCCGGCGGGCCGGCCCATCATCATCGCCAGGGCCGGGAACAGGTCGACGGCCTCGTTGATCGCCTCGGGGTCCGCGCCGCGTGTCCGCTCGTGGACCACGTGCAGGTTCTCGCGCACGGTGAGCCCGGGGAACACCTGGTGCCCCTGGGGCACGTAGCCGATCCCCATGCGGGCACGCCGGTACGGCGGAGCCTTGGTGATGTCCTCGCCGTCGACGAGCAACGCGCCGGATCTCGCCGGCAGCAGGCCCATGATCGTGTTCAGCAGCGTCGACTTGCCGACGCCGTTGCGGCCCATCAGGCACGTCAGCGAGCCCTCGGGCACCTCGAGGGACACGCCGAAGACCACCTGCGTGCGGCCGTAGGCGACGTCGAGCTCGCGGACCTCGAGCCTCACGGCGCCACCTCCACCGCGCCGGAGCGCTCGTCGCGGGCACGTCCGAGGTACACCTCGCGCACCCGTGGATCGTTCTGGACGTGATCCACGCTCCCCTCGCTCAGGATCCTGCCCTCGTGGAGCACCGTCACGGACCGGGCGAAGCGGCGCAGGAACGCCATGTCGTGCTCGATGACGACGACGGTGTGGTCCTCGGCGAGCTCCTCGAGCAGCTCGCCGGTGGCCTGGCGCTCCGTGCTGCTCATCCCGGCGACCGGTTCGTCGAGCAGGATCAGCTTGGGCTGTTGCACCAGCAACATCCCGATCTCGAGCCACTGCTTCTGGCCGTGGCTGAGCACGCCGGCGGGGCGGTGCGCCTGCTCGTGCAGGCCGATGCGCTCCAGCGTCGTCACGACGAGGTCGCTCAGCCCTCGCCGCCGGCGCAGCATGCGTGGCAGCGACAGCCGGTAGGACTGGGCGAGGTCGAGGTTCTCGGCGACGGTGAGCGAGTCGAACACCGTCGGGGTCTGGAAGCTGCGGCCCATTCCGAGCCGGACCCGCGTGGCGGCCGAGACCCCGGCCATCGACTGGCCGTCGAAGATGATCTCCCCGGCCGACGGTGTGGTCAGGCCGGTGATCACGTCGACGAGCGAGGTCTTGCCGGCGCCGTTGGGGCCGATGAGGAACCGCAGCTCGCCGCGCTCGATCGTCAGGTCGACACCGTCGACGGCCCTGAAGCCGTCGAAGTCGACGACGACGCCGCGGAGCTCGAGGAGGGCGCTCACGTCGTCACCAGCCCTTCCGCCGCGCCGGCGTCACCGGCGGGCCGTTCGGCCGGGGCCGGGATCGGGCGCCGACGAGTGAACCGCTCGCGCAGCAGGCGGGCGACGCCGACGATCCCGCCGGGAACGAGCGCCACGACGACGACGAACGTGAGACCCTGCACGTACTGCCACGTGTCGGGCCACTGCTCGCTCACCCGCGTCGCGCCCCAGTTCACGAGGATCGCGCCGATGACCGCGCCGTAGAGCGTGCCCCTGCCGCCGACGGCGACCCAGCAGACCATGAGGATCGAGGGCAGCGTCCCGAACTGGTTCGGCGCCACGATGCCGATCACGGGCGCGGCGACCGCGCCCGCCGCCCCGGCCATCCCCGCGGCGACGACGAAGGCGACCGTCTTCGGAACCGCCGGGTTGAACCCGAGGAACCGCACGCGGTCCTCGCGGTCGCGCACGGCGACGAGCAGGCGCCCGAAGCGACTGCGCACGAGCTGGCGGCCGACGAGGAACACGGCCACGAGCACGACCGCGGCGACGCCGTACAGGAACGTGTTGGTCGACGGCGCGTACTTGTTCCTCCCGAACACCGTCTGGAAGTCGGTCAGTCCGTTCGTGCCGGCGAACGTCTTCAGCTGGCCGATCATGATGAGGGTGAAGATGAGGGCCATCGCCTGCGTCAGCAGGGCGAAGTACGGCCCGCGCACCCGGCGGGAGAAGACCAGCCAGCCGAACAGCCCGGCGATGGCCATCGGGATCGCCAGCGCCAGCACCAGCGTCACCCCGAGGCTCTCGAACGGTCGCCACACGAGTGGGAGCTCGGTCTGGTCGCCGTACAGCGCCATGAACCGGGGCAGCTCCCCGGGACCGACCTGCTCGAGGGACAGGTGCATGCCCATGGCGTAGGCGCCGAGGCCGAAGAACAGGCCCTGCCCGAGCACGAGCATGCCGCCGTAGCCCCAGGCGATGTCGATGCCGACGGCCAGCGCCGCGTAGCAGAGGTACTCCGCCCACTGCCGGGTCCGGGTCGGGTCGTCGACGATCGTCGGCACGAGCGCGAGCAGGGCGACCGCCGCGAGGAACACGAGCCGGCCGACCCAGGGATTGCGCTCGGGCCCACCGAGCACCGACAGCGGTGTGCGGACGGGTGTCGAGGTCGTGGTGCTCACGCCGTCAACCCCCGTTGACGGAGCGACACGATGCCGTTCGGGCGGAACTGGAGGAACGCGATCACGAGGCCGAAGAGGATCGCCTTGCCGATGCTCGCGTTCGTCCAGTACTCGGTGAACGCGTTGACGAGCCCCAGCGCGAATCCGGCGATGACGGCGCCGCGCAGCTTGCCGAGGCCGCCGACGATCACGACCAGGAACGCGTCGATGATGTAGCTCAGCCCGATCTGGAAGCCGATCGCGCCGATGAGGGCGATGGCGACCCCGGCGATGCCGGCGAGACCGGAGCCGAGGAAGAACGTGAACCGGTCGACACGGCGCGTGGCGAGCCCGCTCACCGCGGCGAGATCGCGGTGCTCCATCACCGCGCGCATGCGCCTGCCCTGCGGCGTCTCGGCCAGGACCACCGCCACCACCGCGACGACGGCGACGACGAGGCCGATGATGAACAGCCGCGTGTGCGGCATGACCACCCCGACCACCTCGACGTTGCCCCGCAGCCACGACGGTGCGGTCACGTTGACGTTCTGCTGGCCGAAGTAGTCCTTCGCCGCCTGCTGCAGGAGCAGCGACACGCCGAACGTGACGAGCAGCGTGTCGAGCGGACGACCGTACATCCGTTGCAGGAGCAACCACTCCATCAGGACGCCGACCAGCCCGGCGGCCACGAACGCCAGCGGCAGGGACACGACGTAGGCGGTGGAGGTGGCCCCCGCGAAGAAGGCCACCTCCGTCTGCAGCACGTACGGCGTGTAGGCGCCGATCATGATCAGCTCGCCGTGCGCCATGTTGATCACGCCCATCTGGCCGAACGTGAACGTGAGGCCGAGGGCGATGAGGAGCAGGATCGATCCCTGGCTGACGCCGTTGAAGACCTGCTCGAGGAAGGTTTCCACGGGACTACCGATCGCACTCTCCCTGGGCCAAGCCCTCGGCCCAGTCGTACCCGGCGAGGCACGGATCCGGCTCGATCGGCCCGTCCGAGGACCAGATCTCCTCGATCAGGCCGTCGCTGTCGACCTGGCCGATGCGAGCCGTCTTGGACACGTGCTGGTTCCAGTCGCTGACGGTGATCGGACCCTCCGGCGTCTCGAGCGTCAGGCCCTTGGCCGCCTCGCGCACGGCGTCGACCTCGAACGAGCAGGCCGCCTCCGCCGATGCCGCCCACAGGTGGACGGCGTTGTAGCCGGCCTCGATCGGGTCGGCGGTGACCCGGTCCTCGCCGTACTCGGCCTTGAACGCCTCGACGAACCCGGGGTTCAGCGGGGTCTCCGTGAGCTGGTAGTAGTTCCACGCCGTCAGGTGACCCTCGATGTTCTCGATGCCGATGCCACCGACCTCTTCCTCGGCGACCGACACGGAGATCGTCTGGATCTCGTCGGGCGTGTTGCCCTTGGCGCGCAGCTCCTTGAAGAAGGCCACGTTGCTGTCACCGTTCAGCGTGTTGAACACGATGTCCGGCTCGGCGTCGAGCACCTTCGACACGATCGTCGCGACGTTCACGTCGCCGAGCGGCAGGTAGTCCTCGCCGACGATCTCCAGGGCGTTCGCCGCGGCGTAGGCGTTGATGATCTTGTTCGCGGTGCGCGGGAAGACGTAGTCGGAGCCGACGAGGTAGACCCTCGTCATCCCCTGCTCCTTGATGTAGTCGAGCGCCGGGATGATCTGCTGGTTCGTCGTCGCGCCGAGGTAGAAGATGTTCGGCGAGGCCTCCAGCCCCTCGTACTGCACCGGGTAGTAGAGCAGGCCGTTGAGGCCCTCGAACACCGGCAGCATCGCCTTGCGGCTGGCCGACGTCCAGCCACCGAACACGGCGGCGACCTCGTCGGTGGTGAGCAGCTTCTCGGCCTTCTGGGCGAACGTCGGCCAGTCCGAGGCGCCGTCCTCGACGACCGCCTGGATCTGGTGGCCGAGCACGCCGCCCTGGGCGTTGATCTCCTCGATCGCGAGCAGCTCGGCGTCGCGCACGGCGACCTCGCTGATCGACATCGTGCCGCTCAGGGAGTGGAGGATGCCGACCTTGACGGTGTCGCCCTCGGGCGGGTCGGCGCACACCGGCGCGCCGCCACCGGTGGTGGCGGCCGGTGCCGTGCCCTCGTCGCTGGTCGCCGCGGTGTCCGCGCTGGTGTCGCTCGGCCCGGCCGCCTCGGTGGTGTCGCTGTCCTCGGCGGTGGCGGCCGACGTCGGCTCGGCTGCGTCGTCGTCGTCATCGCCGCCGCACGCGGCGACCACCAACGTCAACGCGCCGAGCGCTCCGATCAGCCTCCGTGCCCGTCTCGTCATTCCCATCTGCCTCTCGCTCTCGGTCGGGGGGACGGCGGCGGACAGTAAGAAGGCTCGATTTCGCGCTTGTTTCGTCGATGGGTCGAGACGGTGAAGGACCGACCGTTCCGTTCGGCAGCCGGGCGCGAACGCAACGACCGCGACGGCTGCGGTCGTTGCGCACCGACGGATCGGCGCGGGATGCTCAGTCGCCGCGACCGAGCTTGGTGTGGTCCCAGCTCACGACGCGCTCGACGTCGATGGCGACACCGACGCGCTTGCGCGCCTGTTGCTCGATGAACGAGAGGGCAGCGTCGCTCGGCGGGCCGGAGTACTTCGTCGACACGCGGATGCCGATGTCCCGCACGGCCTCGAAGTCCTCGATCAGCCGGGCGGTGCCGACGAGCTCGACGCCGCGCAGCTCGTCGTACGTCTCGCCGCTCTCGACGAGCCCGGTGATCTTCGGGTCGCGGCGGATGTTGAGGACCTTCTGGCTCTTGGCGAAGGTCCAGAACGTGGGCGCGCCGTCGAGCATCACGTACCACATCGCCACCACGTGCGGGTGCCCGGTGGGCCCGATGGTGGCGACGTTGAGGACGCGCTGCTCCTCGAGGTAGGCGCTGACCTCCTCGGGGGTCATGGTGATGCTGCTGCGGCGATTCGGCATGCGGGCGAACGTACCCGGCTGCTCGCTCCCGGCCGGGGCCGGGTCACATGATCCCGGTGCGCAGCAGCTCCGGCGCCATCTCGCACTCCGGGCGGATCTCGCTCGCCGGCACCCGACCCGTCGGGCCGACTACCTGGGCCACGAGCGCCGTCGGCAGCGTCTCCACGACCCGGTCCCACGGCTCCGGGGTGCGCGCACCGACGCGGTCGACGATCGCCTGGATCATCGCCGCGGGCAGGCGGCGGCCGCACCCGGCGACGCACCACACCGGCGTGCCCTGCAGCCCGGCGACCGCGGCGAGCACGGCGGAGCCGGTCGGGGCGACGACACGGGTGCCGTCGAGGGCGTCGGCCTCGACGAGGACGAGGTCGGCGGCGGCGACGGCCAGCGCCGCCGCCTCGGTCGGGACGAGCTCGCACTCGACGTCCACCCGCTCGAGACGCTGGACGAACGTCGAGGCCTCGTGCCCGGCCTCCACCGCCAGCACGCGCACGTCGCCGCGTCGGGCGAGGGCGTACCCGGTCAGGTCCGGCCACCCGATCGTCGCCACGGTGGCGCCGTCGGGGAGTGCCCGCTCGAGCTCGTCGCAGGTGCGGTCGGTCTCCATCTCCTCGACCGCGTCGCAGCTGGCGGCGAGGGGGTCGGCGCCCGTCAGCATGCGGGCGCACAGCCACCACAGCGGACCGCTGGTCGGGTGGCGGTCGACGATCCGTCGGCAGGCGACGACGAGGCCGGCCGTGTCCAGCCCGAGGCCACGCAGTGCGCTCGCCGTCTCCCGCACCAGGGACTCCGCATCGGCGCCCCGAGCACGCGCCACGTACCGCAGACGCTCGATCGGATGCACGGCGCCATGCTACGAACCCGTCCGGGCCCGGCGACGCCGTGCACTGGGGCGAAGCGCGTGGCCCTTGCTACCGTCCCACCCCGTGGCGACGAACCCACCGATGGACCTGGTGCTGGCCCCGCTCGGTGCGGAGGCGCGCCCGCTCGAGGAGTGGCTCACGACGTTCCACCTGGCCACGGTCGTCCTCGATCCCTACACCAACGAGAGCAGCTGGATCCTGCCCACGGCGACGCGGATCCTGGAGGCCCTGCGCGGCTCCGACGCGCGCGTGAACTTCCTGGTCACGGCCGACGAATCCGACACCAAGGCGTTCCTCGGCCCGCTGACCAAGCAGTTCCTGGTGTTCACCGATCCGGAGCGGACGGCCGTCAAGGCACTCGGGTTGAACGAGCTGCCGGCGTTCCTGTTCATCCGCGTCGACGGCACGGTCGCCGCAGCTGCGGAGGGCTGGTCCGCCCCGTCGTGGCGGGCGGTCGCCGAGGCGATCGCCGAGGCCACGGCCTGGCGCGCCCCGGACATCCCCGTGGTCGGGGACCCCGGCCCGTTCCGCGGCTCGCCGGCGCTCGGCTGAGCGTGCCGCGCCCGGCCGCGCTCCCCGACCTCCCGATCGTCGAGATCCTCGACGAGCTGCGCGCCACCCTCGTCGACCCCGGCCGGGTCGTGGTCGCGGCGCCACCGGGCGCGGGCAAGACCACCGTGGTGCCCCTCGCCCTGCTCGACGAGCCGTGGCTGGGTGACCGGCGCATCGTGATGCTCGAGCCGCGCCGTCTCGCGGCGCGTGCCGCGGCACGCCGGATGGCCGACCTCACCGGCACGGCCGTCGGTGAGCTCGTCGGCTACCAGACCCGCGACGAGCGCCGCATCGGCCCGGCGACCCGGATCGAGGTGCTCACCGAGGGGGTGCTGACACGTCGGCTGCAGCAGGATCCCGAGCTCCCCGCCGTGGGCGCCGTGTTCTTCGACGAGGTCCACGAGCGCAACCTGACGACGGATCTCGGCCTCGCCTTCACCCTCGACGCCGCCGGCGCGCTGCGCCCGGACCTGCGGATCGTCGCGATGTCGGCGACCGCCGACACGGCGCGCTTCGCCCGCCTCCTGGCCATCGACGGCACCCCGGCTCCCGTCGTGGAGAGCGTCGGGCGCATCCATCCCGTCGACGTCCGCTGGGTGCCCCGCCCGCGCGACCAGCGCCTCGAGCCGGCGATGGCGAACGTGATCCGGCGGGCGCTGCGCGAGGAGCACGGCGACGTCCTCGCGTTCCTCCCGGGCATCGCAGAGATCAACCGGGTGGCCGAGGCCCTCCGCGAGGGGCTCGGCCCGGACGTCGACGTCCACCGCCTCGCCGGAGCACTGCCCTTCGAGGAGCAGGATCGTGCGCTCGCCCCGTCCCCGCCGGGTCGGCGGCGCGTGGTGCTCGCCACGGACATCGCCGAGACCTCCCTCACGGTGGAGGGGGTGCGCGTGGTCGTCGACAGCGGGCTCGCCCGCGAGCCGCGCTTCGACGCCGGCACGGGCATGACCCGCCTCACCACGGTGTCGATCAGCCGCGACTCGGCCGACCAGCGGGCCGGCCGGGCCGGGCGGGTCGAGCCCGGCGCGGCGTACCGGCTGTGGAGCCGGATGGAGCACGGCACCCGGCCCGCGCACCGGGCGGCAGAGATCACCCAGGTCGACCTCGCCGGCTTCGAGCTGGAGGTCGCCGCGTGGGGCACCCCGACGGACCAGCTGCCCCTGCTCGACCGCCCGGCGCCGAAGGCTTCGCGCCAGGCCCGTGACCTGCTGCGCCAGCTCGGCGCCCTCGACGAGACCGGGGCGATCACCCCGCTCGGGCGGGCGATGGTCGGCCTGCCCGTTCACCCCCGACTGGCGAGGATGATCGCCGCCCGGCCCGACAGCCTGTCCTGCGTCGTCGCCGCCGTCGTCGAGGAGCGCGACGTGCTCCGCGGTCGCCCCGATCAGCGACCCGCCGACCTCGCCCTGCGCGTCGCCGTCGTGTGCGGACAGGTCCGCGACGACCGCGCCGACCGGCGCGCCGTCGAGCGCCTGCGCGCCCGGGCCGCGGACCTCGCCCGCCGTGCCGGGGTGCGCTTCGACCCGGCCGGCGTGGACCCCGACGACACGGGGCGCGCCCTGCTCGCCGGCTTCCCCGATCGCCTCGCCGCACGACGGCGGCCCGCCCAGTTCCAGCTGCGCACGGGCACCGGCGCGTGGGTCGCCGACGACGACCCCCTGGCGACCGCCCCCTTCGTCGTCGCCGCCGACCTCGACGGCCGGCGCGCCAACGCACGGATCCGCCTCGGCGCCGCCGTCGACCCCGCCGACCTCGCCGACGAGCTGGCCGGGGTCGTCGAGGACCGGCGCCTCGAGTGGGACCTCGACACCGACGACCTCGTCGAGCGGGTGGAGCGCCGCCTGGACGGGCTGCGGCTCGGCGAGGAGCGCCGGCGCCCCACGCCCAGTGCGGCCACCACCGCGGCGATCGTCGAGCGGGTCCGGGCGACGCGCCTCGGCGTGCTCCCGTGGAGGCCGGCGACGACGCAGCTGCGCGCCCGGGTCGCGCTCCTGCGCACGGTGCTCGGCACGGCATGGCCGGACCTCTCCGACGACGCCCTGCTCGCCACTCTCGACGAGTGGCTGACCCCGTACCTCGCGGGGGCGACGAGCCGGGCCGACCTGGACCGCCTCGACCTCGCCGTGCTGCTGCGCGCCCTGCTCCCGTGGCCGCTCGGCGCCGAGCTCGACGAGCTGGCGCCGACGGTGTGGACGCTGCCGACCGGACGGCCCGCCCCGATCGACTACACGGCCGAGCGGCCGACCGTCTCGGTGCGCGTGCAGGACGTGTTCGGCGTGCGGGAGCACCCGACGATCGTCGGTGGGCGCGTCCCGCTCACGATCGTGCTGCTGTCACCCGCCGACCGGCCGATCCAGGTCACCGCCGACCTCCCGGGCTTCTGGCAGGGCTCGTGGGCGGACGTGCGCAAGGAGCTCGCCGGTCGCTACCCGAAGCACCGCTGGCCCGAGGATCCTGGCCGCGAGCCGCCCGGCCGGCTGAAGCGCTGATCGGCGAGGCGCGGAGGCCGTCAGGCGGCCGCCTGGATCCGCAGCGACTGCAGGATCGCGAGGGCGAGCGGGCGGTTCGCCGCCGCCGTCGACGGCGGGAAGTGGACCTGCAGCGTGACGACGCGCGGGCCGGCGAGGCGGGCGGCGAGCAGCAGTGCCTGGCGCGGATCGTCGCCGTACACGATCTCCGCGGCAACGGCGCTGTCGGACCCGGGCACCGGCACCGGCGCGTACGAGCGCTGCTCGTAGCCACCCAGCGCCTCGTACTTGGCCATCAGCTGGCCGAGGATGCCCGGCACCTGCAGCTCCGGCGAGTCCAGCGGCGAGTCCTCGACGGCCGCGACGATCAGCACCGGCTGCTCCGCGTCCGTGATCACCACCGACTCCACGACCGAGGGCTCGGGATCGGTCTCGACGGAGGCGGCCGGTGGATGGGCGAACGAGTACCCGTTGCCGTCGTAGCGGCCGGTCAGCCGGTCGGTCGTGGTGGTCATCGCCTGTCATCCTCCAGCTCACCGCGGGACACGTACGTGAAGTCGCCACCGGGCGGCTTCACCCAGGTCGCGACGTTCTCCGTGTCAGTCGTCGAGACATCCAGTTTGGCGATCCCGACATCGAAGCCCTCGCTCGCCGTCGCGGACGTGTTCACCTGCACCTGCAGCGCCGACTCGCCGAGCACGTTCTGCAGCTGCTCCATCGTGACCCCGCCACTGCCGAGGCCGTTGAGCAGGTCGGCGGCCGCCTGCTGGACGATCGGGTCGGTCATGTCGAGCTTGGCGTCGAACTTGACGTCGGCGCTGCCGTTCACGGACAGCTGGAACTTCTCGGGGACCTTCGAGCTGGCGTTCGTGCCGTTGAAGAACTGCTCGATGCCGGCGCTGGCGTTCCCGCTGACGGTCCCGGACAGGTTGAGCTCGGTGATGTTGCCGTCCGCGTCGAACTTCACCGCCGCCTCGACGTTCGTCTTGACGCTGAGGCTGCCGGTCTCGCCGGCGCCGTCGATCGGTGCCACGGACGGCAGCTTGTCCTTGAACTCGAAGGAGCCGCCGACGAAGACCGTCGTCGTGTCCTTGTCGAAGTCGTAGCGGGCCCCGGCCTTGCCCTCGAGGTTGATGTCGTACGCACCGGCCTTCAGCTCGAGCGCTCCCTCGAGACGGATCTCGCCCTCGAACTTGGTGCGGTGGTCGCTGTGGTCGCCGAGGTAGTTCACGACGTCGTCCACCGTGCTGGCGATGACCGCCCCCGGCCCCCCGAGCCAGTCCCAGTCCGGTTCGGGGGTGAGCTTGTCGTAGAGCCCGTTGACGAACGCCTCGGCCTCCGCCTTCGAGTCGAACTTGTAGCTCTGGCTGACCGCTCCGCCCAGGTTGAGCTCGGCATTGCCCTTGCCGAGGTTGGCGCCGATCTCGCCGTCCAGCTTCAGGTCGACGCGGTACGTGCCGTCGGCCAGCTGGACGATGGCCGCGCTGCCCTCCACACCCAGGTGGACCCAGGCGACGTTGAGCTCGCCCTTCAGCTTGTCCTGCGAGCTGCTGATCTGGATGCCGTCGCGGACCTTGTCGAGGTAGGCCTCGCGGGCCTCGGCGCGCACGTCGGCCGGGAGACCCTCGAGCCCGAACAGCGCGCCCGGATCAGTCGCCAGGATCGCCGCGCGCTGGTCGTCGGTGAGCGAGTTCCACCAGTCGAGCTGCTCCTTCTTGCTCTTGTCGGCGAGCTCGCGGATCTGCTCCCGGCCGACGTTCTTCGCCCACTCCTCCGCTTCGCGGCGACGGCGGGCGGCCTCGGCGCGAGCCTCCCACAGCTCGCGTTGGGCGCGTTCCTCGGGCGTCTCGAAGCGAGGTGCCTTGATCGTGATCCCGGACGCCGAGCTCGCCTCGCGCTGCTGGGCCGCCTGGCGGCGCAGGCCCTTGGCGACGATGTGGAGGCGCTGGGACACGGTCATCAGCTGCGAGCGCATCCCGCTGTTCCACTTGCCGCGGAACACGTCCGCGTCCGGACCGGACCACGCGATCGAGCGGACCGAGGAGCTGATCGCCTCCTCGATCGTCGTCAGCCGTGACGCCGTGCGGTCGATGGTCGTCGCCAGCCGCTCGACCTCGACGTCATCCGCCCCGAGCTGTGCCATGCCGTGAACGTACGAGCGCCGAGCGGTGCCCGCCCATGGGGACGTCTCCCCGCGGGATCCCCGCCTGGAGGCCGTGCGGTGGGTCGGCAGGGCCGGGGCCGGCGTGACGGTCGTCGTGCGCATGCGGCCGCGGCGGGGTCGGCTGGGCAGAATCAACGGCATGGCCGACCCCGTCTACACCGAGCTGCTGCCGCTCGGGCCGGATGACACCCAGTACCGCTTGATCACCACCGAGGGCGTCTCGACCGTCGAGACACCGCTCGGGACGTTCCTGAGGGTGGAGCCGAGCGCGCTCACGGCGTTGACGGCGGCGGCGATGCACGACATCGCCCACTTCCTGCGCGCCAGCCACCTGGCGCAGCTGCGCAAGATCCTCGACGACCCCGAGGCCAGCGACAACGACCGCTTCGTCGCCCTCGACCTGCTGAAGAACGCAGCCGTCGCCGCCGGTGGCGTGCTGCCGATGTGCCAGGACACGGGCACGGCGATCGTGAAGGGCAAGAAGGGCCAATTCGTCTTCACCGGTGGCGGCGACGAGGCGGCCATCGCGGCGGGTGTGCAGCAGGTCTACGAGACCTCGAACCTGCGCTACAGCCAGATGGCGCCGCTCACCATGTACGAGGAGAAGAACACGGGGAACAACCTTCCCGCCGAGATCAAGATCCAGGCCGTCGACGGGGACGAGTACAGGTTCCTGTTCATGGCCAAGGGTGGGGGCAGCGCCAACAAGTCGTACCTGTTCCAGGAGACCAAGGCGCTGCTCAACGAGGCGACGCTGCTGCCGTGGCTGTTCGACAAGCTGCAGATGCTCGGCACCGCGGCCTGCCCGCCGTACCACCTCGCCGTGGTGGTCGGCGGGACGTCGGCGGAGTTCGCCCTGGAGACGGCCAAGCTGGCGTCGGCGCGCTACCTCGACGCGCTGCCGACGCACGGCTCGCCGACCGGGCACGGGTTCCGTGACCTCGAGCTCGAGGAGAAGGTGCTCGAGCTCGCCCAGCGGACGGGCATCGGCGCCCAGTTCGGCGGCAAGTACTTCTGCCACGACGTCCGCGTCATCCGTCTCCCCCGGCACGGCGCGAGCTGCCCCGTGGCGATCGCCGTGTCGTGCTCGGCGGACCGCCAGGCCAAGGCGAAGATCACCCGCGACGGCGTGTTCCTCGAGGAGCTCGAGCGCGACCCGGCCCGCTTCCTGCCGACACCCGACGAGCTCGCCGGGGACGAGGAGGGCCCGGTCGTGCACATCGACCTCAATCGGCCGATGTCGGAGATCCGCGCCGAGCTGTCGAAGTACCCCGTGCGCACGCGGGTGATGCTGACCGGGCCGATGATCGTGGCCCGTGACATCGCCCACGCCAAGATCAAGGAGCGCCTCGACGCCGGTGAGCCGATGCCGCAGTACATGCGCGACTACTGCGTGTACTACGCCGGGCCGGCCAAGACCCCCGAGGGGTACGCGTCGGGCTCGTTCGGGCCGACCACCGCCGGGCGCATGGACAGCTACGTGGAGCAGTTCCAGGCGGCCGGCGGGTCGATGGTGATGCTGGCCAAGGGCAACCGCTCCAAGCAGGTCACCGAGGCGTGCAAGAAGTACGGCGGCTTCTACCTCGGCTCGATCGGCGGGCCCGCCGCCCGCCTGGCGCTCGACAACATCAAGAAGGTCGAGGTGCTCGAGTACCCCGAGCTCGGCATGGAGGCGGTGTGGAAGATCGAGGTCGTCGATTTCCCCGCCTTCATCGTCGTCGACGACAAGGGCAACGACTTCTTCGAGCAGGTCCGCGCCCAGGCCCGCGAGGTCCCCGTCACCCTCGGCTGAGCACGGTCGCTGCCGCGCCCGACCCTCGGGAGGACGGCCACCCGAGGGTCAGGCGAGGGCGACCAGCTCGAGCCAGCTCGGGCTGAAGTAGTCGAGCTCGCCGTCGGGCATGAGCAGCACCTTCGTCGGGTTCAGCTGCTCGACGAACTCCGTGTCGTGGCTGACGAAGATCAGCGCGCCCGGCCAGTCGCGCAGCGCGTCGGTGACCGCCTGGCGGCTGCTCGGGTCGAGGTTGTTCGTCGGCTCGTCGAGCAGCAGCAGGTTGTTGCGCCCGACCATGAGCATCGCCAGGGCGAGCTTCGTCTTCTCCCCGCCCGACAGCGTGCCGGCCTCCTGGAACACCTTGTCACCCGACAGCCCGAACATGCCGAGCAGCCCGCGCAGCTCCGTCTCGGTGAGCACGACGCCGGGCGGGACCTCGTGGCGGATGTTGTCGAGCAGCGACTCGGTGACGCGCAGGTTGTCGTGCTCCTGCGCGTAGTACCCGACGGTGACGTGGTGGCCCCACGCCACGGTGCCGCCGTCCGCGTCGGTCTCCCCGGCGAGGATCCGCAGCAGCGTGGTCTTGCCGGCACCGTTGAGGCCGAGCACGAGCAGGCGCTCGCCGCGGCCGAGGTCGAACGAGACATCGGTGAACACCGGCGGCCCGCCGTAGGACTTGGCCAGCCCGACGGCCTCGACGACCGTGCGCCCAGGCGTCGGCGGAGGTGGGAACCGCACGCGCAGGGCCTTCTCGCCACGGGGGTCGTCGACCTTCTCGGCCTGCAGGCGGGCGATGCGCTTCTCCACGCTGTGGGCCTGGGCCGCCTTGGTCGCCTTGGCCCCGAAGCGGTCCACGAAACGCTGGAGGCGGGCGATCTCCTTGGCCTGGCGGGCGGCCATCTTCGCCTGCCGGGCCTCGTCGGCGGCGCGCGCCTCGCGGTACTGGCTGTAGGTGCCCTTGTACTCGATCAGGCGCCCGACGGACGCCTCGTCGGGGCGGTCGAGGTGCAGCACGCGTGTGATCGCCTCGTCGAGCAGGTCGAGGTCGTGGCTGATCACGAGCAGCGCGCCGCGGTAGGCGCGCAGGAACCCCATCAGCCACTCCTTGGCGTCGACGTCGAGGTGGTTCGTCGGCTCGTCGAGGCAGAGGATGTCGCTGCCGGCGAACAGGATGCGGGCGAGCTCGACCCTGCGCCGCTCCCCGCCCGACAGCACGCCGATCGGTCGGTCCACCCGGTCGGGGCCGATGCCGAGGCCGGCGGCGAGGGCCCGGGCCTCGCTGTCCGCGGCGTAGCCGCCGTTGATCCGGAACTGCTCCTCGGCGCGCGTGTACCGAGCGACGTTGCGCTCGTCGGGGCGCTCCTCCATCGCGATGCGCAGCTTCTCGATGCGCTCGAGCTCGGCGTCGATGCCGCGCCCGGACAGGATGTGCGTGACCGCCGACCGCCCGTCGAGCGCCCCGGAGATGCGCGGATCCTGCGGCAGGTAGCCGAACGCGCCCTTGCGGATCACCCGGCCGGCGGCCGGGGCGAGCTCGCCGCCGAGCACCCGCAGCAGGCTCGTCTTGCCCGCACCGTTGCGGCCGACCAGGCCGACCTTGTCGCGGGGCATGACGGTGAAGTCGGCCGACTCGACCACGAGCCGGCCGCCGACCTCGACCGAGAGACCCTGCGCCTGGAGCACCGGATCAGCGTGTCAGCCCGGCGCCGGCGATCCAACTGGCTTCCGCGCCGGGATCGTCAGTCGGCGACGAACGGGAGGCGACCGCCGGAGTCGTCGGTGAACGGCGACGGGCGGCAGGACCCGATCGAGCCGGCCGGCGCGCTGCCGAGCTCGCGGCTGATCATCGACGCCAGGACGGCCTGACCGGTCGGGCTCAGGTGCAGCCGGTCGCCGGCCAGCAGCTGCTCGGAGCCCGGCGCCGCCTCGGACGTGCGCGACGCCCAGTCGAGGAGGCGCACGCCGGCACGCTCGGTGGCGGCCACGGTGAGGATGAAGTTGACCTCGTCCTGCTGCGGCTCGAACCGGGTGACGGTGAGCAGCACCACGGGCATCGATGCCAGCTCGTCGAGCAGGCGGTCGAGCTCGTCGGCGAACGCCTGCGGGTCGCCGTCGTAGTTGTTGCCGAGCATCACGACCGCGGCGTCCCAGTGCTCGCCACGGTGCTCGCGGAGCACGCGGCGGCCGAACTCGATGAACCGCGACACCTCGGCGTCCACCTGCACCTCCCAGCCGCGCGGCACGAGCCGTTCGCACAGCTGATTGCCGTAGCGGTTGGAGATCGACGCGAGGATCGAGTCGCCGATCACGAGCACCTTGTTGCCGTTCACGACGCGGCCGACGGGACGGGCCTCGTCGTCCACGACGGGCTCGCGCGTCGTGGACGCGCTCGGGGCACCGATCACGCCCGCGGCCTCGCGGTCGCCGTCGAGCACCGCGGGCCCGATCCGCTCCCCCGACGGCACCGTGCCCGGCAGCAGCCCGATCCCCCCGATCGTGAGCGGGCTCGGCGGCGCCGCGGCGTCGCTCGACCCGCAGGCCCCGCACAGGAGCGCACCGGCGACGACGATCGTGGCCAGGCGCAGGTGCATCCCGCCATTGAAGCGGCCGGGTATCGGCGTCACACGCCGATACCCGGCCGGCACCGGGTCAGCGTCGCTGGGCGCGCAGCTCGTCGCGGATCTCGGTGAGCAGGGCGATGTCGTCGGGCAGGGCAGCCGGCTCCTCGCCCTGCTTCGACCGCTCCTTCATCCGGTTGTACGCCTTGACGACCAGGAACAGGAAGAAGGCGACGGCGATGAAGCTGATGATCGCGTCGATGACGAGACCGATCGAGATGCGCGCGTCGCCCAGGTCGAAGCCGATGTCGACGAAGTTCGACTCTCCGAAGATCGCGGCGATGATCGGGTTGATCACACCGTCGAGCACCGCATCGACGATCTTCTGGAAGTAGAGCGCCATCACCAAGCCGACGGCGATCGTGACGACGTCGCCCTTGTTGATGAAGTCCCTGAACTCAGCCAGCATCTTTCGCATGTGTGCCTCCGGGTGAGTCGCTGGTGATCGCCCCCGACCCGTCCGCCGGCGGGCCGTCAGAGTCAAGCACACTTTCACCCGTGGTCTGGGCGATGCGGTCGACGTCGATGTCGGAGAAGCGATCGATGCCGCGCAGCGACGGGAACCGCACCGTCCAGACCCCGACGACACCCAGCGTCAGCAGCCCGCCCAACCACACGGCGGGACCGACCCCCAGCGCGGCGCCGACGACACCGGATTCGAACGCACCCAGCTCGTTGGAGGCGCCGATGAAGACGTTCTCGACGGCCATCACGCGCCCGCGCATCCGGTCGGGGGTGGCGAGCGGGACGATCGTCGCCCGGATGAACACACTCACCGAGTCGGCCCCGGCGAGCACGAGCAGGGCGAGGAACGCGACGACGTAGTTGCGCGTGAACCCGAGCACCATGGTGGCCACGCCGAACACCGCCACTGCGGCCAGGAGCGTGCGACCGACGCGGCGACGGACGGGCCGGGTCGCGAGGAACGCCGTCACCGCTACCGCGCCGATGCCCGGTGCCGCCCGCAACCAGCCGTAGCCGATGTCGCCCACGTGCAGGCGGTCCTCGGCGATGGCGGGCAACAGGGCGACGGCACCTCCGAACAGCACGGCGAACATGTCGAGCGCGATCGCGCCGAGCAGCACCTCGCGCCGGCGGATGAACCGCAGGCCCTCCAGTGCGTGATGCAACGATGCGCGCTCCTCGGGCGGCGTGCGCACCTGCGGACGGCGCAACGTGAGGGTGAGCACGAGCAACGACGAACCGACGAACCCGGCCGTGGCGACCCCGTACGGCAGCATCGTGCTGCGCGCCATCAGGAAGCCGCTCGCCGCAGGTCCGACGATCGACGCCAGCTGCCACGTGGCCGAGTACACGGCGATCAACCGCGGCAACCCGTTGTCCGGGGCGATCAGCGGGGGCAGCGCCCGGAAGGCCGGCGCGGCGAACGCGCTCGCCGTGCCGAACACCATGGCGATGGCGAAGATCGGGATCGCCGACGTCGGGTCGGTCGCCGCGTACAGCAGGTAGAGCACCGACGTGACCGCCTCGACGGCGACGGCGATCGACGCGACACGGCGCCGGTCGAAGCGGTCGGCCGTCGAACCGGTCAGCGGCAGCAGCACGAGCGCCGGCAGGAACGTGAGCAGGCCGACGATGCCGAGGGCCAGCTCGCTGTCGGTGATGTCGTAGATCTGCTTGAGGAGCACCGCCTCCTGGAGCGCCGTCGCGGTCGTCTGCACGGTGGCGCCGACCAGGTACCGGGTGACCGTCCGGTCGCGCAGCAGGTCGCGCCCTCGCGGGGCCGGGACGACGTCGGGGGGCACGGTCCTGCGACGGTAGCCGGGCGTGCTACACCGAGCCCTCATGACATCGCTCGCCGACGAGACCCGCTGGATGGACGCGGTCGACCAGGCCGCGCTGGTCGCCAAGGGCGAGGTGACGCCCGCCGAGCTGCTCGAGGCAGCGATCGAACGGATGGAAGCGATCGACCCGGTCGTCCACGCCCTGACGATCACGTGGTTCGACCACGCCCGGGAGCTGGCCGCCGACCCGGCGCTGCCGAACGGTCCCCTGCGTGGCGTGCCGTTCCTGCTGAAGGACCTCTACACGAGCTTCGCCGGCCAGACCCTCTCCAACGGGAACATCGCCCTCAAGCAGGCGGCGATCGTCGACCGGGCCGACACGTGGCTCGTGGCGCGGTACCGGGCGGCGGGGCTGGTGATCGCCGGGCGGACCAACAGCCCGGAGATGGGCAGCATCCCGACCACCCAGCCGACCGCGTGGTTCGCGACGCACAACCCCTGGGACCTCGAGCGCACCCCTGGTGGCTCCAGTGGTGGTGCCGCGGCCGCCGTGGCGACGGGCATGGTGCCGATCGCCAACGCATCCGACGGCGGCGGCAGCATCCGCATCCCGGCCTCCGCGTGCGGGCTCGTGGGGCTCAAGCCGAGCCAGGGTCGCATCACCGTGGGGCCGGTGCGCGCCGAGGCAGGCCTCGGCGTCGAGCACTGCGTGAGCCGCACCGTCCGGGACACCGCGGTGCTGCTCGACGCCGTGCGCGGCCCGGGGATCGGTGACACCGTGATCGCGCCGTCGCCGGAGCGTCCCTACGCCGAGGAGGTGGGCGTCGATCCCGGCCGGCTGCGCATCGGGCTGCTCGACGTGCACCCGCGCGGCGAGTCCCTGCACCCGGAGTGCGTGAACGGCGTGCGCGCCGCGGCGGCGATGCTTGAGGAGCTGGGCCACCACGTCGAACCGGCGTGGCCGCAGGTGCTCGCCGACGAGACGCTCACGTCCAAGTTCATGGCGCTGTGGGCGACGCAGATGGCGATGGCCAAGGCGGGATTCGAGGCGACGCTCGGCCGGGAGCTGACCGAGGACGAGCTGGAGCCGGTGAACTGGGTGCAGGCCGAGCACGCCAAGCGGCTCAGCGCCACCGACTACGCCGCCGCGCTCGCCGCGTCGTACGCGTTCCGGCGGCAGGTGCAGCAGTGGTGGCACGACGGGTGGGACCTGCTGCTCACCCCCACGGTGGCGGAGCCGCCGCCGACGCTCGCCGAGTTCGCCCCCGTGCCGGGCGACCCGCTGGCGCAGATGCGCCGGGCCGGGCAGTGGGTGCCGTTCACCCCGCCGTTCAACATGAGCGGGCAGCCGGCGATCAGCCTGCCGTTGCACTGGACGCCCGAGGGGCTGCCCGTCGGGATCCAGCTCGTCGCCGCGTACGGCCGCGAGGACGTGCTGATCCGCGTCGCCGCACAGCTCGAGGCCGCCCACCCCTGGGCCCACCGCCACCCGCCGGTCTGACACGCCGCGCGCCGGCGTGCTCGCGCCGCCGGCGGAAACTGTGTCACCGCATCCACCGTCGAGCGCGGATCCGGTGACACAGGCGGGCGACCGGGCCCGCCGGCCGACGGGGCACGGCCCGTCAGCGGGCGGTCCAGCCCCCGTCGACGATCAGCGACTGGCCGGTCATGAACGTGCTCGCCGGGCTCGCCAGCAGCAGCAGGGCGCCGTCGAGCTCGTGGGGCTCGCCCATCCGCGGGATCGGGCTGTTGGCCTGCACGAACGCGATCGACCCCTCGTCGCTCTCCATCCCCGCGGTCATCTCCGACGGGAACCAGCCCGGGCACAGCGCGTTCACCCGCACGTTCTTGCGGGCGAACTGGAGCGCCAGCTCCCTGGTCATGTTCACCACGGCGCCCTTGCTCGCGCAGTAGCTCGCCTGCTTGACCGGCGTCGAGCCGACGTGGCCGAGCATCGACGCGATGTTGACGACGCTGCCGCCGCCGTCGGCGATCAGGGCGTCCCGGAACAGCTTGCACAGGTGCCAGATCGCGGTGACGTTGAGCTCCATCGTCGCCCGGAAGTCCTCGAGGGGCTCGTCCTCGAGCGACACCTTGCGGCCGATGCCGGCGTTGTTGACGAGCACGTCCAGCCGCCCACACTGCTCGAGCGTGGTGGCGGCCAGGCGCTCGCGGTCCTCGGGCAGGGACAGGTCGGCGGGCACGATCACCGGGTCGTGGAGGTCCTTGGCCAGGGCCTCGAGGCGATCGGCACGCCGCGCGGCGATGACGACGCGGGCTCCGACGGCGTCGAGCACCCGGGCGAAGCGGTCGCCGAGACCGGAGGACGCCCCCGTGACGACGGCGACCTTGCCGTCGAGCCGGAACAGGGCGAGCGGGTCGAGCGAGGTCGTCATGCGGGCGGAGCGTATTTCGCGCTGTTGTTTTCGCCCCAACGTGCCGAAGAACCTTCCAGACACAGCCCGAACCCTGTTGGGAGGTTCGCGACACCCATGAAGACGCTCCATCTCCACCGCCACGCACCGCCGACGCCACGCACGCTGGTGGGACCGACGACCGTGCGTCTCGGGGTGGTCGTCAGCATCGCCGCCGCCCTGGCCGCCGTGGTGCTGGAGACGGTGGCCGACGTCCCGGCCGCGTTCTTGCTGGTCCCGGTCGTGATCGTCGGCTCGGTGCTGTCCTGGCACGCCAGCGGCCGCATGGGTGAGCCGCCGGTCGAGTGAGGCTCGCCGTCGCCACGTCGGACTGATCGTGCGACGATGGGCGGGTGAAGGTTCGCATCGGATTCGGCCTGGGCACCCGGACGCAGCTGCACGGACCCGAGTTCGGCGAGCTCGTCGACGCCCTCGAGCGGCTGCGCTTCGACAGCCTGTGGCTCTCCGAGCGCATCACCGCCGAGGCGCCCGACCCGATCGTCGCGATGTCCTACGCGGCGGGTCGCACGACGCGGCTCAAGTTCGGCATGAGCGTCCTCGTGCTCCCCGGTCGCAACCCCGTCGTGCTCGCCAAGGAGCTGGCGACGCTCGCGGTGATGTCCGGCGGCCGCCTGCTGCCGGCGTTCGGGCTCGGTGTCGCCGACGGCATGGAGCACCAGGCGTTCGGCGTCCGTCGCGAGGAGCGGGCGCCGTGGTTCGACGAGGCGCTCACGGTGCTGCGCAAGTGCTGGTACGACGACGTGGTCGACCACCACGGCGCACGCTTCCACTACGAGGGCCTGCGCGTGCGGCCGCAGCCGAAGCGGCTGGACGTGTGGTTGGGCGGCATCGCCCCGTCCGAGCTGCGCCGCGTCGGCCGCCTCGGTGACGGCTGGCTGCCGTCGTTCATCACACCCGCCGATGCCGCCGCGGGCCGCACGGTGATCGAGCAGGTCGCCGCCGAGCACGACCGCCACATCGACGACGACCACTACGGTGCGCTGATCCCGTACGCGATGCAGGAGCCGCCGGACGTGCTGCTCGCCCAGCTCGCCAAGCGGCGCCCGGACCTCGACCCACGGACGTTGGTGCCGGTCGGCTGGGACGCGGTCATCGACCTAATCAAGCGGTTCGTCGACGTCGGGACGACGAAGTTCGTGGTGCTCCCGATCGTCGAACCAACCGAGCCCTGGGACGAGCACCTCACCGCCGCCTCCGACGCCCTCCTCCCCCTCGAGACCTGAGCCCCATTCGCGCATCTGACGCGACTTCGGTCCGCATACCGGACCAAAGTCGCGTCAGAAGTTGCTGGGGGGCCTCACACGCCGGTGGCGCCGAGGACGGCACAGGCGGCGTTGCGGCCGGGGATCGCCGAGACGCCGCCGCCGCGGCGGGCGCCGGCACCGCACACGAGCACGTTCGGGTGGTGGGTCTCCACACCCCAGCGACCGACGTCGTCGTCGGACTCGGCGAAGGGCCACGCGAGGTCGCGGTGGAAGATGTGCCCGCCGGGCATGCCGAGCTCGGCCTCGATGTCGAGCGGGGTCATCACCTCGATGCAGCCCTCGTCGAGCAGGCACTCCTCGATCGGCTCGGCGAGCACGCTGTCGAGCGAGCGCAGGATCGACGCCGTCACCCGCGCCCGGGCGCCGTGTGGATCGTCCCGGAACAGCCGGGTCGGTGTGTGCAACGCGAACAACGTCATCGTGTGCGCCCCTGCGGCCTGCAGCTGCGGGACGAGGATCGACGGGTCGGTCAGCGAGTGGCAGTAGATCTCGCACGGCACCACGTCGGGCATCGCACCCGCGGCGGCCTGCCGGTACGCCTGCTCGAGCTGGCTGTACGCCTCATTGACGTGGAACGTGCCGGCGAACGCTCGGGCCGGGTCGACGCTCGCGTCGCGCAGCCGCGGCAGCCGCGACAGCAGCATGTTGACCTTCACCTGCGCGCCCTCGGGCGCCGGCCCGACCGGCGCCTCACCGAGGAGCCGGCCGAGCACGGCCGGCGCGACGTTGGCGACGACGTGGCGCGCCGTGAGGGTCGGGCCATCCGCGAGCGTGACCGTCGCCGCCTCCCCGTCGGTGCGGATCGCGGTCACCTCGGCGCCGGTCAGCAGCTCGGCGCCACGGCCGGCGGCCGCCGCGGCCAGCTGGTCGGCCACCCGCCCCATGCCCCCGACCGGCACGTCCCAGCGGCCGGTGCCGCCGCCGATCACGTGGTAGAGGAAGCATCGGTTGGCGAGCAGGTCGTGGGCGTGGGTGAACGTACCGATCAGCGCATCGGTCAGCACGATCCCCCGCACGACGTCGTCGCGCACGTGGAGCTCGATGAGCTCCCCGATCGGCCGCTCGAACAACGCCTCCCACGCCACCGGATCGCCGACGTGCCGACGCATCGCCTCCCTGCTGCGCAGTGGCTCGATGAGCGTCGGGAACACCCGCTCGGCGACCCGCGTCGTCAGCGCGTACAGCTCCTCCCACCCGTCGGCGTCCGCGCCGAGCGACCGCCGTGTCGCCGCCGGATCGCGGTCGTCCACCAGGACGCCGCCGTCGCCGACCGGCGTGTACGACGACACGTGGCGCCGCCGCAGCTCGACGTCCAGCCCGAGCTCCTCGACGACCAGGGGCGGCAGCAGGCTGACGAGGTACGCGAACTTCGACACGTCGGCGTCGTGGCCGGGGAAGATGCGCGCCGAGCGCACCGCGCCGCCGAGCACCCCGCTGCGCTCGAGCACCACCACCGATTGCCCGGCACCGGCGAGGTAGGCGGCGCACGCCAGCCCGTTGTGCCCACCGCCGACGATCACGACGTCGTACGCGCGCTGCGCTGGCTCGACCACCGCGTCGACGGTAGCGACGCTCCGACCGCAACCGGCCGGGACGAGACGAGCAGGATGGAGGAGGGGAGACGCACAGTGGGGAGGTGTCGTCGCGATGCTCAGCGCCGAGGACAACGAGCTGCTCACCCGGACGAACCGGGGCACCCCGATGGGAGAGCTGTTCCGCCGGTTCTGGATGCCGGCGCTGCTGTCGCGCGAGGTGCCCGAGCCGGACTGCCCACCGGTGCGGGTGCGCATCATGGGTGAGGACCTCGTCGCGTTCAGGGACACCACCGGACGCGTGGGGCTCGTCGACAGGCGCTGCTCCCATCGCGGCGCCGACCTGTGGTTCGGCCGCAACGAGGAGTGCGGCCTGCGCTGCCTGTATCACGGCTGGAAGTTCGACGCCGACGGTCGCTGCGTGGACATCCCGACGATGGCCCGCGACGAGGGCCTGCGGGCGCGCGTCGGCATCACCGCCTACCCCACCGTGGAGGCCGGGGACATCGTCTGGGCGTACCTCGGCCCGCCGGAGCGTCGCCCGCCGCTCCCGCAACTCGAGTTCTGCACCCTCCCGTCGGATCATCGCTTCGTGACGAAGAAGTTGCAGGAGTGCAACTGGGCGCAGTCGTGCGAGGGCGCGCTGGACACCGCGCACTTCTCGTTCCTGCACACGCCGCTCGAGCTGCCGGAGGTCCCACCGGAGCGACGCCGGCACCCGCTCGCCGAGGCGATGCGCTGGATGAAGGAGGATCCGGCACCCGTGTTCCACGTGCGCGAGCACGACGCCGGCCTGCTCCTGGCCGCGTCCCGCCGCGCCGGGGAGGACCAGCTGTACTGGCGGGTCACGCAGTACCTGCTGCCGAACCACAGCCTCGCGCCGGGCTCGGCTCCGGGTGACATCTACTTCGGCCAGACCTGGGTGCCGATCGACGACGAGAGCTGCTGGGTCTACGTGTACAGCTGGCACCCTGACCGGCCGCTCAACGACCGGGAGAACCGCTTCGTCCCGGGCGTGCCGACCGTGCACGCCGACGTCGACGAGCACTGGGTGCCGAGGCGCAACCGTTCCAACGACTACCTCATCGACCGCGAGGCCCAGCGCACGCGCAGCTACACGGGCATCGAGGGCATCTCCGAGCAGGACGCGGCGATCCAGGACAGCCAGGGCCGGATCGCCGACCGCACCCGTGAGCACCTCGGCCCCACCGACGTGGGCATCGTCCGCTTCCGCCGCACCATCCTCGGCGCCGCTCGCGCGCTCGCAGCCGGCGAGGAGCCGCCGGCCGCGTCCGCACCCGAGGCGTACCGCGTGCGCGGCGGGGCGATGGTGGCACCGGCGAGCTGCAGCGTCGAGGAGGCCCTGCTCGCCCGCTTCGGCTCGCTCACCGGCGCGGCACCGGCCTGACCGCGCCTCGTCGAACGCGGGCACCAGACCGCTCACGGCGACCGAGCCGAGCGCTGATGCCTGCGTCCAGCCCGTCCCTCCGGCTCGTTCACCACGACGCCCTGTTCGATATGGTCCGCGTGTCACGTCGTGACGCGAGGCGCATCGGATGGTCGGGGAGTCCAAGCATCCGGCTACCGGCGCGACGACGCAGGAGCTCGAACAGAGGAGCGTGGGGATGCTCACCGCAGACGGATACCGGGAGTCGATCCGCGACGGACGGGCGTCGTACCTCGGCGGCCGGCGCATCGACGACCCGGTGCTGCACCCGCTCACGAGGGTCTCGGTCGACTGGGTGGCCAGCACCTACGACCGGCTCGCGTCGGCGCCGCCCGGCAGCCGCAACCCGATCTTCGACCTCCCGTCGACGCCGGCCGAGCTCGACGAGCAGATGCAGTTCCTCATCGAGGCCGACGTCACCGCAGCGAGCACGGCGGGGTGCATGACCCTGGGCATCGTCGCCGACCAGCTGGCCGAGGCGAGCCCGGCGTACTGCGAGCGGCTCCAGCGGTTCCTGCGGCGCTGCCGCGACGAGGACCTGCGCGTCGCCGCCGCCGTCGAGGACGGCGGTGAGCTGCGCGTCGTGCGGCGCACCGGCGACGGCATCGTCGTCAAGGGCGCCAAGCGCCATGTGCTCGGCGCCGCCGTCGTGCACGAGCTGTGCGTGGTGCCGGCGGGCCCGCTGCAGGCCGGCGACGAGGCGCGGGCGATCGCGTTCGCGATCCCCGTCGACACCCAGGGCCTGAAGGTCGTCAGCGTCACGACCGCACCGCGCGCCGAGGACCCCCGGCACTTCCCGATCAGCAAGGAGAAGAGCATCCCGGACTGCACGGTGCTGTTCGACGACGTGTTCGTGCCGAACGAGCGCGTGTTCCTCGACGGCGAGGTGGCGTTCTCCGGGGCCCTCCCCGACGCCCTCGGCACGTGGGAGCGGGCCCGCGCCGCGGCCATGCTCGCCGACGAGGCCGAGCTGATCTTCGGCCTCGCCCAGACCATCGTCGAGATGAACGGCGTGCCCGACGCCTCGCACATCCGCGACAAGCTGTCCAAGATCGCCGTGTGGGCCTCGATGTGCCGGGCCGGCTGGACCGCCGCCCTCGCCCACGCCCAGACGACCGCTGCCGGCACCGTCGTGCCCGCCGAGTCGCACGTGTACGCGACGATGGCGTATGGGCGCAGCCTCTACAACGAGATGGTCGCCTACCTCCACGACGTCTCCGGCGGCCTCCTGCTCACGTGCCCGTCGGTGGCCGACTACGACAACCCGGAGACGCACGACTACATGGAGAAGTACCTGCGGACCATGGAGGGCGTCACCGGGGAGCACCGGATGAAGATCTTCCACGTCATCCGCGACCTCACCGCCGACCACTACGGCGGGTGGGCCAAGGTCACCAACCAGATGGTCGGCGGCGGCCTCTACGCACAGCGGATGGCCGCGCTGCGCACGTTCCCCGCCGACGCGGCCAAGGCACGCGCTCGGCGCGTCGCCGGCATCCCGGAGCGCTGAGGCGCTCGAGTCCGAATCAGCACCACACGCCGATGGTGAGCCGCAGGAGGCAACCGAGATGATGATGACCGGCGAGCAGTACAAGGAGTCCTTGAAGGACGGCCGGTACACCTACCTGGACGGCAAGCGCGTCACCGACCCCGCCAACGAGCCCCGGTTGAAGGCCGCCGTCGACGCCGCTGCCGCGGTCTACGACAGCTTCTACTCACCGGATCCCGACGCCTTCAACCCGGTGTACATCATGCCGAAGTCGGTCGACGAGTACCGCGAGCGCGAACACCTGCTCGCCAAGGGCAAGAGCGACATGACGCTCGGCACGACCGGCGTCATCCTCCTCGCCCTCGCCACCGCGGCGCCCGAGCTCGGCAAGCTCAAGCCGGTCTACCGCGAGGCGATCTACGAGTACATCGAGTACGTCAAGAAGCACGACCTGCGCTGCGCGGAGAGCATCACCGACGCCAAGGGGCACCGCAAGCTGCGCCCGAGCAAGCAGTCGGACCCCGATTTCTACGTGCACGTCGTCGACCGCACCTCCGACGGCGTCGTGATCCGTGGGTGCAAGATGCACATCAGCGGCTCCTCGGTCGGCCACGAGCAGGTGATCCTGCCGACCAAGGCGATGCGGCCCGGTGAGGAGGAGTACGCCATCGCCTGCGCCGTGCCGGTCAACGCCCCGGGCGTGAAGGTCATCGACACGACGTACGCGCCCTACGGCGAGTTCGACCCGCGGGATTACCCGGTGAGCGGCCACCGCAGCTCGCCGGAGGGGTTCGTCATCTTCGACAACGTGTTCGTGCCCAACGAGCGGATCTTCCTCGACGGTGAGGTGCAGCACGCGGCCGTGCTGGCGCACTCCCTCGGCCTGTGGGAGCGCACCGCCGGCGTCACCCACGGCGGTGGCGGGCTCGAGCGCGAGGTCGGGCTCGCCGCCCTCCTGGCGGAGGCGAACGGCGTCGAGAACGAGCCGCACATCAAGGACGCCCTGGCGACGCTCGTCATCCACTCGACGATGTGCAAGGCCGCGGCCGAGGCGGCGATGCTCAACGGCACGCAGAACGAGGACGGCCTCGTGACGCCGTCGCAGCTCTACATCAGCGCGCTCAAGTACTACAAGAACGAGTTCTACGCGAAGCTGCTCGACATCGTCCACGACATCGCCGGCACGCTCACCGTGAACGCGCCGTCGTTCTCGGATCTGGAGCACCCGGATCTGCACGACGGGCTGTCGACGATGCTGGCGACGTCGACGCTGACGGCCGAGCAGCGCCTGCGGCTGTTCCACTACCTGCGCGACACGACCGCCGACGCCTACGGCGGCTGGTCGTTCGCGACCGGCCAGCTCGCGGGTGGCGGCCAGTACGCGCAGCGGCTGGTGACGATGCGCCACTTCGACATGCAGCACGCGAAGAACCTGGCGCGCAAGATCCTCGAGCCGATGGCCGAGTCCGAGGAGCAGGGCCCCTACGGCCCGATGTGAGCCACCCGATCACTTCTGACGCGACTTTGGTCCGCTGAGCGGACCGAAGTCGCGTCAGATGTGCGGCGGGTCGATCCCGGTGGGGGCCGAAAACGTCGAGAGACCCTCCGAAGAGGGCCTCTGACCTGCATTCTGGCAGCCCGTACGGGATTCGAACCCGTGCCGCCACCTTGAGAGGGTGGTGTCCTAGGCCTCTAGACGAACGGGCCAAGCGGTGCGACACGCTAGCAGCGCCGCGGCCGGACTCCTACCAGCGGAGCGACGGCTCGTGGCCCGATCGGGGCCGGGACGCGAAGCGGTCCGGACCCCGTGGCCGGGACCCGGACCGTTCGATCAGAGCTGGGGAGCGAGGACTCGAACCCCGAATAACAGAACCAGAATCTGCTGTGTTGCCAATTACACCACTCCCCAACGGAGCGGTTGAGCAGTGTAGCGGCAGCGGCGCAGGGTCACCCAGGCACCGCCTCGGGAGCAGTCCCCCGCCCCGGCCCCGCGTCCGTCAGATGTGCTCGAAGCCGATCAGCCGGCCCACGGCCACGCCGGCGGCCTCCTGGAGGTGGCGGGCGACATGCTCGCTGCCGCGGACCACGCTGGTCGGCGTCGGCGACACGTGCGCCGTCAGGCCCACCTCCTCGGCGATCAGCTTGCTGCGCAGCGCGTGGTAGGGGTCGGTGACGATCAGGACCTCGTCGAGCCCGCGCGCCCCGAGCAGCTCGGCGACCGCGCGCAGCGACTCGTAGCTCGAGCGGCCACGGTCCTCGAGCAGGATCGCCTCGGCCGGCACGCCACGCTCCCGGAGGTATGCGGCCGACGCCTCGGCCTCCGTGAACCGGTCGCCGGGGCGGTTCCCGCCGGTGACGACCACCAGCGGCGCCTGGCCGGTCGGCCACAGCGTGACGACGTGGTCGAGGCGGGCGGCGAGCTGCGGGGACGGTCGCCCGTCGTACTGCGCCGCGCCCATCACGACGATGGCGTCGACGGGCTCGGTGTAGTTGCTGCGCCCCGTCGACCACACCTGGTAGAGGCTGACGCCGAAGTACACGAGCCCGGCGACGACGAGCAGCAGCGCAGCGCGGATCGCCCGGCGCAGGTTGCGGCGGCCACGGGACTCGTCCGCCCGGGCACGACCCCGACCCCAGCGGCGTGGTACGTCGAGCGGCCGGATCAGCGCGACCGGCGTGTCGTCGGCCTGCGGGGCACCCGCTGCGCCGTCGACGCGGACCGCCACGGTCACCCCTCCAGCCGTGCTCGCGCCGCCCGCAAGCGGCGCAGGGTCTCCTCACGACCCAGCTCGACGAGCGACTCGAACAGCGGCGGGCCCACCATCCGTCCGCTGACCGCCACCCGGACCGGCCCCTGGGCCAGGCGCAGCTTGACGTCGAGCGCCTCGGCGACCCGGCGCCACTGCTCGTTGAGCGCCTCGGCCTCCCACGGCACCGACTCGTAGGCCTCGATCACGCCGTCCAGCAGCTTGGCCGACCACGGCTGGCTCATCGCCTTGTTCCATGCCGCCTCGTCCATCGCCGGCTCGGCGAACAGGAAGTCGATCTGCGGGGCGGCCTCGGCGAGCGTCTGCACCCGGGTCTGCAGCAGCGGTGCCATGCGGGCGAACACGGCCCGGTCGTAGTGCGGCGGGATCCACGGCTCGCAGGCGGCGACGAACTCCTCGACGCTCATCGCCCGGATGTACTCGCCGTTGAACGCGAGCAGCTTGCGCTCGTCGAAGAACGCCGGCGAGTGCGTGACGTCCTCGAGGCGGAACTCGCGCTCGATGACCTCCCACGGGACGATCTCGGTGTCGCCCTTGGGCGACCAGCCGAGCGTCATCAGGTAGTTGACCATCGCCGCGGCGAGGTAGCCCTCCTCGCGGTAGTTCTCCAGGGCGACCTTGTCGCGCCGCTTGGACAGCTTCTTGCGCTGCTGGTTGACGAGCACCGGGACGTGCGCCCACACGGGTGGCTCGTGGCCCAGCGCCTGCCACAGGAGCTGCTGCTTGGGGGTGTTCGGCAGGTGCTCCTCGGCCCGCAGGACGTGCGTGATCCCCATCTCGATGTCGTCGACGACGTTGGCGAGGAGGAACATCGGCTTGCCGTTGCCGCGCAGCAGCACGAAGTCCTCGAGCGTGCTGTTGGCGAAGCGGACCTCGCCCCGGACGACGTCGTGCACGACGGTCTCGCCGTCGTCGGGCGTGCGGAAGCGCAGCACGCGGCCGGGGCCCGGCCCGAGGCCCTTGTCCCGCGACCAGCCGGCGTAGCCCGGGACGCCCTCCGCCTTGGCTCGCTCCTGGATCTCCTCGGGCGTCATGTCGCAGTAGTACGCCTTGCCCTCGACGTAGAGGCGCTCGGCGGCGGCGACGTGGAGCTCGGCGTTGGCGCTCTGGAAGTAGGGGCCCTCGAACGTGGGGTCGTCGGCGGAGATGCCGATCCACGCCAGGGCGTCGATGATCCCCTGCACCCACTCGGGCCGGTTGCGGGCCTCGTCGGTGTCCTCGATGCGCAGCACGAAGCGACCACCGAGGCGCTTGGCGAGCGCCCAGTTCATCAGCGCGGTGCGGGCGCCGCCGACGTGGAAGTAGCCGGTGGGCGACGGGGCGAAGCGGAACCGGGGAGCCGCGTCCATGAGATGGGTCACGCTACCGGCCCGACCCGGTGACCGCCGGGCATCGCCGCCCGCCGGCACGACCCGCCTCGGCCCGCCCGTGGACCGTCCCCGGCCCGGTCCGCGTCCCGATCTGGGCGGGGATCGTGCCAGCTGCTGGCAGCGATCCCGCCCAGATGGCGAAATGGCAGGAATCCCGCCCAGATCGCGGGGCATCCCGGGCCGGGTCGCGTCGTCAGCGCATCACGGTGGTCAACGAGAGGTTGCGGAACTGGCGCAGCGCCACCGACAGGGTCGTGAGGTCGAACACCTCGGCGCGGCGGATCTCGGTCACCATCGCCTGGGCCCGGGCCACCGGACGCTCGTTCGCCTCCAGCCACGCCTCCACCGACCCGTCAGCGCTCTCGATCACCGCCGCGGTCAGCTCGGCGAGCATCGTCAACATGTCGTCGCGCACCGCCGAGCGGGCCTGGGCCTGCCACCGATCCGAGCGCGGCAGCTGCCCGATCGCCTCCCACAGCCACCACAGGTCGAGGCGGTCGAACATCTTCCACTCGACCGCCGCCACGTCGAGCACCGGCATGCCCGTGCGCTCGGCGATCTCCACGACGTCGAACCCGGTGTGCAGCAGCGGCCAGACCGTCGCCCGCTCGGCGAGCCCCTCGGGCACCCCGGCGGTGAGCCGCGACGCCTCCAGCGAGTGCACCACGTCGGCCATCCGCCCGGTGAGCAACGGCTCCAGCCGCCGGCTCAGCTCGGTGATCCCGGTCCGGAACTCGGCGATCGCCGCCGGTACGTCGATCGGCGGGCGCCGGTGACGCAGCAGCCACAGCGTCGAGCGCTCGGCCATCCGCCGGCAGTCGAGGAACAGGTCGAGCTGCGTGTCGAGCGGGATCTGCCCGGTCAGGGCGTCGATCTCCGCCCACAGCTCGTCGACGGCGAGCAGCTCGCGGGCGACGATCCACGCCCGGGTCACGTCGACCACGGAGGCGCCGGTCTCCTCGGTCATCCGGTGGGCGAAGGAGATGCCCGACAGGTTCACCATCTGGTTGACGAGCCGGGTGGTGACGATCTCCCGGCGCAGGGGATGACGGCGCACGGCGTCGGGGAACCGCTCCCGCAGCACCCGCGGGAAGTAGGCGAAGAGGTCGTCCTCCAGGACCTCGATGTCGGGCACGTCCGAGCGGCCGACCTCCGCGGCGATGGCGTTCTTGGTGTAGGCGATGAGCACGGCCAGCTCGGGCGTCTGGAGGCCGAGCCCGGCCGTCTGGCGCTCGGCGAGCTGCTTGTCGGTGGGCAGGAACTCAAGCGTGCGGTCGAGCCAGCCGTCCGCCTCCAGCGCCTCGATGTACCGGGCGTGCACGCTGACCATCGACTTGGCCTGACGGCGGGCGATCGTGAGGGCGAGCGTCTGGGCCTCGTTGTTGGCGAGCACCAGGCCGGCGACCTCGTCGGTCATCGACTCGAGCAGCTCGTTGCGCTGCTTCGTCGTGAGGTCGCCGGCGGCGACGATGCCGTCGAGCAGGATCTTGATGTTGACCTCGTGGTCGCTGCAGTCGACGCCGGCCGAGTTGTCGATCGCGTCGGTGTGCACGAGGCCGCCGTTGCGGGCGTACTCGACGCGGGCGAGCTGGGTGAGGCCGAGGTTGCCGCCCTCGACGACCATGCGGCAGCGCAACTCGTCCGCGTTGACCCGCACGGCGTCGTTCGCCCGGTCGCCGACGTCGGCATTGGACTCGGCGCGCGCCTTCACGTACGTGCCGATGCCGCCGTTCCAGAGCAGGTCGACCGGGGCGCGCAGGATGATCGAGATCAGCTCGTTCGGCGTGACCGGCCGGTCCGGTGCGCCGAGCACGGCGCGCGCCCGCGGGCTGAGCTCGATCGACTTGAGCAGCCGCGAGTACACACCACCACCCGGCGACAGCACCCTCGAGTCGTAGTCCGCCCAGCTCGAGCGGGGCAGCCGGAACAGCCGCAGCCGCTCCTCGTAGGACGCCTCGGGGTCCGGGTCCGGGTCGATGAAGATGTGCCGGTGGTCGAACGCGGCGATGAGCCGCAGGTTCCGCGAGCGCAGCATCCCGTTGCCGAACACGTCGCCCGACATGTCGCCGATGCCGACCACGGTGAGCGGGTCGCGATCGGCGTCCTTGCCGAGCACCCGGGCATGGCGGCGCACGCTCTCCCACGCGCCGCGGGCGGTGATGCCCATCGCCTTGTGGTCGTAGCCGGTGCTCCCGCCGGACGCGAACGCGTCGCCGAGCCAGTAGCCGTACTCGAGGGCGATCTCGTTGGCGATGTCGCTGAACGTGGCGGTGCCCTTGTCGGCGGCGACGACGAGGTAGGTGTCCGGCCCGTCGTGGACGACCGTGTCCGGCGGCGCGACCGGCTGGCCGTCGACGAGGTTGTCGGTCAGGTCGAGCAGGCCGCGGATGAACGCGCGGTAGCAGTCGACCACCTCGGCGCGGACGCCGTCGGGATCGGCGGGCGGGCGCTTGATGACGAAGCCGCCCTTGGCGCCGGCGGGCACGATGACGGCGTTCTTCACCATCTGCGCCTTCATCAGGCCGAGGATCTCGGTGCGGAAGTCCTCCCGCCGGTCGCTCCAGCGCAGCCCGCCGCGGGCGATGCTGGCGCCGCGCAGGTGCACCCCCTCCACCCGCGGGCCGCACACCCAGATCTCGTGGCGCGGGCGCGGCAGCGGCAGCTCGGGGATCCGCTGCGGGTCGAACTTGACAGCGATGGCGGTGCGGCCGCGGTAGAAGTTCGTGCGGACCGTCGCCGTGATGAGCGTGAGGAACGCGCGGCAGATGCGGTCGTCGTCGAGGCTCGGGATCGCGTCGAGGGCGGCGCGGACGCGCTCCTCCAGCTCCGCCGCTGCCGCGGCGCGCTCGTCGCCGGCCGTGCCCCCGAACCGGGCCGGGTCGAAGCGGGTGTGGAACAGCTCGACGAGGTCGGCCACCACGCGCGGGTGGCTGGCGAGCGCAGTTTCGATGTAGCTCTGGCTGAACGGGAAGCCGATCTGGCGCAGGTACTTGCCGTACGCCCGCAGGATCGCCGCCTCGCGGGCGCTGATGCCGGCCACGAGGACGAGGCGGTTGTAGCCGTCGTTCTCGATCGTCCCGTCGAGCAGCCCGCAGAACGCCTGCTGCAGGGCGGAGCAGCGGGCCTCGTCGAGCACGACGTCGGAGCCGACGCGCACACCGATGTCGTAGAGGTAGACCCGGCCCGACTGCAGCCGGAAGACGTAGGGCCGCTCGTCGAGCGCCTGCAGCCCGAGGTGGTCCAGCAGCGGCAGCAGCTCCGACAGCGGGGCCGGCGCGTCGCGGCGGTAGACGCGGAAGCGCCACTCACCCGGCGGGGCGTCGACCTCGCGACCGAGCGCCGTGGCGAGGTCCTCGCCGCTGGCGAGGAGCTCGGCGATGCGACAGATGTCGGCGACCGCCCGGTCGGGGGTGACCGCGGCGGCGTACGCCGCCGGGGCGTGGGCGCCGACCGAGTCGTACAGCTCGCGGCCGCGCTGGTCGCCGAGCTCGGCGACCAGCGCCGAGCGCAGCGCGTCGCCCCATGACGTCGACAGCTCGTCGATCGTCCGCTCGAGCGCGTCGAGATCGACCGCCGGCCGGGGCACGGCGGCGCGGACGCTCACGTCGATGCGGGCGAGCGAGCTGGCGCCGACGCGGGACCCGAACGTGCGGCGGTCGGCGCCGTACGCCCGGGCGACGGCATCGGCGACGCGCTCGGGCAGCTCCGCCGTGAACCGGTCCCGGGGCACGTAGACGAGCACCGTCACCCACGGCCCCGCCGGTTCGGGCACCTCGAAGGCGCGCACCAGCTGGCGCTCCTGGAGGCCGACGATCGCCGCCACGAGGCGGGCGAGGGCGCTCGGCTCGAGCTCGAGCACGAGGTCGCGGGGCAGGTTCTCGAGCACGTTGCGCGTCGCCCGGCCGGCGTGCGCGTGCATGCGCGCCGGGGTGAGCCCGAGCGCGTCGGCGACCGCCTCCCCCACGCCGGGGATGTCGAGGACGCTCACCCGGTAGGCGTCGGTGGCGAGCAGCCCGACGAAGCGGGTCTGCACACCGTCGCGCTCGATGGCGACGACGGTCTGCCGCTCGCTGCGGAACACCCGCGACACGTCGTCCGTGCGGGTGATCGTGACGGCCCGCCCGGCGGGCAGCAGGGGTGGCTCGGCGACGTGCGGGTCGGTCCGGGCGAGGCCGAGCTCGCTCCCGGCCCGCAACGTCAGCGCGCCGCCGGGCCCGAGCTCGTACTCCGCCGAGGCGAGGAACACGAACTGTCCCTCGGCGAGCCACGGGACGATCGGCCCGGCGTCGGCGAGCGCCAGCATCCGGTCACGCATCGCCGGGAAGTCGGCCACGACCTGCTGCACGTCGGCGACCGCGGCACGGATCTCCGCCTCGACCTCCGCCGCCGTGGCGCGGTCGACGCGGTCGATCTCGATCTGCGTCCAGGCCTCGAGCACCGCGCCCTCGCCGGGCTCGAGCTGGTCCGATGCGACGTCGACGAGCCAGTGCTGCTCGTCGCGCCACGCGTAGAGCATCGGGTGGACGAGCAGGTGCACGCCGAGCCCCCGTCGCTCGAGGACCATGCGCATCGTGTCGACGAGGAACGGCATGTCGTCGCTGACGACGAGCAGCACCGAGTGGGGCGACTGCCACCCGTCGCGGTCGCGGTCCGGCGACAGCACCCGGGCCAGGCACTCGCCACGTGCCCGGCGCCGGCCGAGGGTGAGGTGGGCGACGGCGACGGCGTAGACGTCGTCGAGCTTGCGCTCGTCGACGTCGTCGGCCGGGAGCTCGGAGTAGTACAACGGCAGGAACCGCACCAGCAGCTGGTCATCGGGCTGGCGTAAGGCGGCGATGTCACAGAGACGGCCCAGCGCCTCGGCCACCCCGCGATCCCCCTGCACCGCCGACCGGTGCTCCGACTCCATTGTCGACCTCCTGTACCCGACGCCGTTGTCGAGTTGTCATGTCGCCTCGCCGAGCGTACCCACCCGACGAGATCCCCTCGCCGCGAGGTGGAGCTCGTGGGGCCGGCGTCAGCGACGGGTGACCGCGGCGCGCAGGGAGCGGGCCCGCTCGGCGGCGGCGTCAGGGGTCGCGGCGAGGACCGTGAGGTGTCCCATCTTGCGGCCGGGGCGGGCCTCGCGCTTGCCGTACAGGTGCAGCGTGGCACCGTCGGCGGTCATCGCCGGGGACCAGTCCGGCTCGCCGCCGGCCCACAGCTCACCGAGCAGGTTGACCATCGCCGCGGCACCGATCCCGTCACCGCCCACGAGCGCCGTCGGGCCGAGCGCCAGCCCGCAGACGGCGCGGACCTGCTGCTCGAACTGGCTGGTCAGCGACGCGTCGAGCGTCCAGTGCCCGCTGTTGTGCGGGCGGGGGGCGAGCTCGTTCACGAGCAGCCGACCGTCGCTCACGAACATCTCGACGGCGAGGACGCCCACGTAGTCGAGCGCACCGGCGATCTCCAGGGCGAGCCCCAGTGCCTCGCCGGCGAGCCCGGACGGGATGCGCGCCGGCACCACCGTCAGGTCGAGGATCCCGTCGGCGTGGTGGTTCTCAGCGACCGGGTAGGTGGCGTGGCGGCCGTCCGCGGTGCGCGCCACGAGCACGCTGATCTCCACGTCGAGCGGCACGCGATGCTCGACGACGCACGGCACGCCCAACCGGGCGACCGCCTCCTCGGCGCCGGCGAGGTCGTCGACGGCGACCTGACCCTTGCCGTCGTAGCCGAGCCGGGCCGTCTTCACGATCGCCGGGAAGCCGACGCCCCCAGGGACGTTCCCCGGGCGCGCAGCCACCCACGGCGCCGTCGGCACCCCCAGGCCAGCGACGAACCGCTTCTCGGTGATGCGGTCCTGGGCCACGGCCACGGCCTCCGGGGACGGCGCCACCCGCGTGTCCCGGGCGAGCCGCTCCAGCGCCGCGGCGGGCGGGTTCTCGAACTCCGTCGTGACCACGGCACATGCCGCGGCGAGCTCGTCGAGCGCGGCGGGATCGTCGTACGGCGCGACCAGGTGGGTATCGGCCACCCGGCCCGCGGGCGCGTCCGGGTCCGGGTCGAGCACGACCGTGCCGTAGCCCATCAACCGGGCGGCCACGACCGTGTAGCGCCCGAGCTGACCGCCGCCGAGCACGCCGATCGTCGCCGGCGGCACGATCACCCCGCCCGTCGCGCCGGTGGCTCCCTTCACGACGGTGGGGGCAACGTCGAGGAGGCCGCGGCGTCGTGGCGCGCCTGGCGGTCCCGCGCCAGCGCGTCGCGCAGGCGCTCGTTGGTGGCGGCGAGGAGGGCGATCGCGAACAGGGCCGCGTTCGTCGCCCCGGCCTCGCCGATGGCGAAGGTCGCGACCGGCACCCCCGCCGGCATCTGCACGATCGACAGGAGCGAGTCCTGGCCCTGCAGGTGCCGCGACGGGACCGGGACGCCGAGCACGGGCACGGTGGTCTTCGCCGCGAGCATCCCGGGGAGGTGGGCCGCGCCGCCCGCGCCGGCGATGATCGCCCGCAGGCCCCGGCCCTCGGCCGCCTCGGCGTAGGCGAACATCTCGTCGGGCATGCGATGCGCGGAGACGACCCGGGCCTCGTGGGGCACCCCGAAGCGCTCGAGGACCGCCACGGCGGCCTGCATGGTCGACCAGTCGCTCGCCGAGCCCATCACGACGCCGACGAGCGGCGCTGGCGTCGTCTCGCTCACAGCCCGCTCGTGCGCTGGCGCACCGGGCGGATCCGCAGGATCACCCGCTCGCTCTGGATCGGTGTCCGGTAGTCCTGCCCCGTGTAGCGCCGCGACAGGGCGTCGATGTGCGCTCGCGCCTCGTCGCCCCGTACCTCGCCGACCACTCGCCCGCGCACCTCGGCGTAGCGGTACGGGTTCTCGTGGTCCCAGATCGTCACCGTGACGTCGGGATGCTGCTGGATCGCCTGGTACTTGGCGCGGTGGACCTCGGTGTTCACGAGGAGCTCGTCGTCGTCGGCGTCCACCCACATCACGTGGCACGCGATCTGCCCGTTGGGCAGCTGCACGGCGATCGTGCCGAAGTTGCGGCCGGTCCTGGCGAGGTCGCGGATGACGGGTTCGAGCATGGGCCGAGGTTACGAGCCCACCCGCCGACGGCGCAGAATGTCGCCATGCGGCAGCGCAACGTCCTCGGTGGGGAGCTCCTCCCGTGCTCGATGGATCCGCTGACCGGCTTCTACCGCACCGGCTGCTGCGAGCACCACGGTGACGATCCCGGGATGCACGTCGTGTGCTGCCGGGTGACCGAGGAGTTCCTCGAGTTCTCCAGGTCGCGTGGCAACGACCTGGTCACGCCGATGCCGGAGTACGGGTTCCCGGGGCTGCGGTCCGGTGACCAGTGGTGCGTGTGCGCGGCCCGGTGGGCCGAGGCCCTGGCGGCGGGCAAGGCCTGCCCGGTGGTGCTCGAGAGCACGCACGTCTCGGCGCTCGAGTACGTCGACCTCGAGGACCTCCGCGCCCACGCGGTGACGCCCTGAGCGCGCCGGCGACCCCTTGACTTGGAGTTGGGTTCAATTGTCAACGTCGGCGGCATGGATGCCGACACGACGCTGACAAACACCACTGCCGACACCACCGCTCGGACGGAGCTCGCGCCGAACCACCATCGCGACCATCCGGGCTTCGGCGGCATCCGCGGGTTCGCCATGGCGCTGTTGTTCCGCGTCGCCAGCGGCGGCCGGTCGCGCGCCGTCGCCCGCCTGGCCGGCGTGCGAGCCGGGGAGACGGTCGTCGACATCGGCTGCGGCCCCGGCGTCGCCGTGCGGCACTCCGCGAAGCTGGGCGCGACGGTGATCGGCATCGACCCCGCACCCGTCATGCTGCGCGTCGCCCGGCTGACCGCGCGCCATCCGCGGGCCCGCTACGCGCTCGGCACCGCCGAGGCACTGCCCGTGGACGACGCCGGCGCCGATGTCGTGTGGTCGGTGGCGACCGTGCACCACTGGCGCGACATCGACCAGGGGATCGCCGAGGTCGCCCGCGTGCTGCGGCCGGGAGGCCGCTTCCTCGCGCTCGAGGCGCTCAGCTCACCCGGCGCGACCGGGATCGCCAGCCACGGCTGGACGCCCGACCAGGCCCGGCAGTTCGCCGAGCGCCTGCGCGCCGGCGGCTTCGTCGACGTGTCGGTCGACGAGCACACCGGGTCCCGCCGGGCGATCAGCGTGCTCGGCAGGCGCGCCTGACGGCGGCCCGCCGGCGCAACCCCGGCACCGGCCGCGGGCGTGCCAGTGCTCGAAGCACCACTGCGCGGCGAGCAGGAAGAAGACCCCCACGACGAAGCCGGCGATCACGTCGGAGAACCAGTGCACGCCGAGGTAGATCCGGCTGGCGCCGATCGCCCCGACGAGCGTGAGCGACGTGATCGTGGCGGCCCACCACACCCGCCGGTCGCGTGTGTACAGCGTGACGACGAGCGGGACCATGCCCCACAGCGCCACGGAGGCCATCACGTGACCGCTGGGGAACGACGGGCCGATCCCGTCGACGAGCCGGTCGAAGCGCGGGCGCTCGCGGTCGACGAGCGACTTGAGGGTGAACTCGAGCAGCGGCCGGCTCAGCGTCGCCGCCGCGACGGCGAGGCCGACCGCACGGCAGCGCCGCCAGGCCAGCACGGTGAGCACCGTGCCGAGGACGAGCACCGCCCTGGTCGAGCCGAGGAACGAGATGCGCCGGAAGGCGGCGTCGGCGGTCGCCGTGCGGCCGGACTCGACGGCGCGCTGGATCGGCTCGTCCCACGTCAGCAGCAGAGCGCCGCCGTCGACGCGCGCGGCGATCGCCAGCGCCACGAACAGCGCGGCCAGCACACCGAGCAGGGCCCGGTGGTGACGGAAGACGCCGGCGGGTGTGGCCGGCGGGTGGCAGTGCAGGCACGTGCCCCGATCGGGAGCCTGTCGGGGGGTCGCGTCGACCGGCCGTGACGCCGCCTCGAGCGCGTGGGCTTCGGTCGACATGGCGCCCCGAGCGTACCCCTCGGCTCCGGGGGTCCATGCGTCGGCACCCTGGCGACCCCGACCCGCGATTGGGGGGTTTTCCCGATGTACATCGACGTCCGCGAGCGCTTGAGTCGGACGAGACGTGCCAGCACACCCCGCCCGCTGGAGTGGTGTGACCAACGGCACGCCGGAACCGGGATGAGTTTCCGATCGTCGAGACGTTGAACGTTCACCCGTGGCGTCGGGCCGCCACGGGCGGGAGAGAAAGGGGACGAGGTGGCCATCACCATCTCGGGACGTCACGAACCGCAACGGCAAAACGTCTTGACCTCACGTGAACTTGAAGCCGTACCGTCGCCAGGACTGCCGGAGCTGCCATGACCGAGACGTCCGTCCTCCCCATCCCCCAAGTCGAGCGCGTGCCGCCCGTCGTCGACCTCGATAACGAGCTGGCGCGCCGCGTCGACGTGACCGGGGCGAAGGCCGCGGCGCTCGCCCGCGCCCGCGCCGCCCGGCTCCCTGCGCTGCCCGGCTTCGTCCTCACGACCGCCGGCACCACCGCGCTCGCCACGGGCCGCACGTCCCGGCTGCTCGCCGCCGCGCTCCACGACGCGTGGGCCCGGCTCTCGGGGACGGGAGCGCAGGCGCTGGTCGTGCGCTCGTCGTCGACGATCGAGGACGGCGGCTCGCAGTCCATGGCCGGCATGTTCCGCTCGGTGCTCGACGTGCGCGGCTGGGAGGCCTTCCTCGCCGCCATCGACGAGGTCATCGCGTCCGGTCGCGACGCCCCACTCGCCGTTCTCGTCCAGCCGTACCTCGCCCCCGCGTGGGGTGGCGTGCTGTTCGGCGCGGATCCGGTGACCGGCCGGGCCGACCGCCTCGTCGTGGCAGCGGTGCCCGGCGGGCCCGACCGGCTCGTGAGCGGCGAGGTCGACGGCGTCCACCTCACGCTCTCGCGCGGCGGTCGGCTGGTCGACCCCGCCGACGACGTCCCACCCGCGCTGCGCTCGCGCCGGACCCGCCGCCGCCTCGTCGCGCTCGCCCGGCAGGCCGCGGCCACGTTCGGCGGCCCCCAGGACGTGGAGTGGGCGATGGAGCCCGACGGCCACCTCGTGCTGCTGCAGAGCCGGCCGATCACCGCCGTCGGCGACGAGGCGCGGGCACGCGGACCGGTCTTCGGCCCGGGCCCGGTGGCCGAGACGTTCGGCGCCCCGCTGCGACCCCTGGAGGAGGATCTCTGGCTGTCACCGTTGCGCGACGGGCTGCGCGAGGCCCTCGCCATCACGGCCACGTCGAGCGCCCGCCAGCGGCGGGAGTCGCCGATCGTGGTCTCGGTGCGCGGCCGCGTGGCGGCCGACCTCGACCTCCTCGGCATGGCCGGGCGTCGCCGGTCGATCTGGGCGCGCCTCGATCCCCGCCCGCCGGCCCGCCGGCTGCGTGCGGCCTGGCGCGTGGGTCGGCTGCGCGTCGCCCTGCCCGCACTGGCCGCCGACCTGCTCGACCGGGTGGACGCCGACCTGCGTGCGGTCCCGCCGCTGTCGTCGCTCGACACGTGCGAGCTGCTCCGGATCCTCCACCAGGCGCGCCCGACGCTCGCCGCGCTCCACGGCCACGAGGTGCTCGCCGGCCAGCTCATCGACGTCGCGGACGACCACCCGACCGCGGCGTCGACGGCGCTGCGCGTCCTCGCCGCGGCCCGGGCGGAGGATCCGTCGCTGGACGACGACGAGCTCGTCGCCCGCCACCCGGTCCTCCTCAGCCTCACGCCGCCCTCGATCGGCGCGGCGATCACGCTGCCACCGACTCCCTCCCTCCCCACCCGGCCGTCGCCGGCCGCGCCCGTCCCGTCGCAGGGCGCGGCCGGCGACGAGGCGGCGACGACGCGGGAGGCGTTGCGGCTGCGGGTCCGGTGGGTCCACGAGCTCACCGGCCGGGTGGCGATGGAGCTCGGCCGCCGCCTGGCCGCGACCGGCGCCCTGCCCGAGCCGACCGCGGTGACCGAGCTGCGCCTCGAGGAGCTCGACGCCCTCGTCACCTCCGGCGGCGCCACGCGCATCGAGCCGCGTGACGCCACCGTGCCCGGTCCCCCGCTCCCCGCCGCGTTCCGGCTCACCGAGGACGGCGTGCCCGTGCCCACGTCGGCCGGTCGACCGCGCGCCGCGCGCGGCGCCGGCGGTGGGCGCGGCTCGGGGCCCGTGCACGTCGGCACGGCCACGCCCCCGGCACCCGGCGCCGTGCTCGTCGTGCGCACGCTCGACCCGTCGCTCGCCTCCGTGCTCCCGGGTCTCGGCGGCCTGGTCGCCGAGACCGGCAGCGTGCTGTCGCACCTGGCGATCCTCGCCCGCGAGTACGGCGTGCCGACCGTGGTCGGGTTGGAGGGCGCGACCGAGCGGTTCGCCGACGGCACGTGGGTCGTCGTCGACGGCGTCACGGGCGAGGTCGAGGAGATCGACGAGGGTGCCGCGGCGATCCGGGAGTGGAGTGCGGCATGAGCGCGAGGAGCACTCGCGCCGGGCGGACGATCGGTCTGCTCGCGCTCGCCGTCGTGATGATCGCCGCCGGCTGGTACGTGTTCGTGTACCTGCACCGGTGGGAGTGGAACCGGGCGATCGTGTCCGGTGTCATCTTCCTGACCGCGGAGGTCGCCCTGCTCGGGGCCCTCGTGCTCGAGCGGCTCGGACGGGTGCTGCGGCGCGTCGACGCGCTGGAGCGCCCGGACGAGCGCGTGGCGATGATCCTCCAGGAGCACCGGCCGGAGCCGCTCCATCCGTTCGCCTGGCTGGAGCACAGCCACACGAACGTGTTCGTGCCCGTGCTCCTCGGCGCTGGCGTCGTGCTGTCGGGGCTGGCGTGGGTCGTCGATCGCATCGCCCGCCTCACCGCCGGCCCGTCGATGGAGCGCGGCCTCGCCCACCGTCTCGCGAGGCTGCAGCCGCCGCCCGACGGGTTGCTCGGTCGGCCCGCGTCGGATCCCTTCCGGCCACGCCGATGAAGCGCGTCCTCGTGGTCGTCGCGCTGCTGATCGGCGGCGCGCTGGGCGTGGACGTGCTCGGCGACCTGACGCAGAGCCGTCCCGATCCGGTGCGTGCCGGCGCGGTCACGGAGCTGGTCGTGCGCGTCGAGCAGGACCGCTTCGCCCAGGGCGACGATGCGGCGGCCGAGGCACTGTGGGCGGTGTGCGCCGGGCAGACGACGTCCCGGCCAGCGACCACCCCGGTCGCCCTCGACGGCGGGCGCTACCGCATCGTGCTCGCGCCGGCCGTCGGCGAGAACGAGGAGCGCAAGCTGCGCGGCTGCCTGGAGGACCTCACGGTCGATCGGGTGCTCGGCGACGTCGTGTCGTGGCGCACGATCCCCGTGGGCGGGGGCGGCGGCAGCGGCAGCTGACCCGCTGACGTCGTCAGCGACCGAGCAGCGCGCGCCAGTCGGTGCGGCAGGCGGCGCGGACCTCGTCGGGGGTCTTGCGCAGCGCCGCCTCGGGCACCGAGTCGACGAGAGCGCGGCGCTCGAGGTAGTGGTGCGGGTCGCCGATGCCCTCGAACGCGCGCCGGCGCTCGGCGACGAGATCGGCCGGCGGGTCGTCGTCGAGGAAGCCCCACAGGGCGAATGCGAGGCGCAGGTCGTGCAGCACCGGCGCCCGCCCGTACAGCGACGCCCGGCGCATGGCGATGGCGGTGCAGCCGGCGATGACGTCGTCGACGTCCTCGTCCGCGCGCAGGCGCAGCTCGGGGCGCAGGCGCTTCGCGAGGCTGAGCGCGTAGCCCTGGTCGGGTCCCTGGTAGCCGAGGCGTGGGCCGACGGGCTGGCGGCCGCCGATCTCCGCCGGACGATCGGGGAGCCACTCCTCGGGGACGTGCCGCGGCGACTCGTACCCACGAGCCCGGTCGAGGGGGCTCACCGGCGCGAACTTCGGGGCTGCCATCGGCTCGGAGCGTAACGGAGGCGCTCGCCGGCGACCCAGCGACGGCCGCCGCCCGTCAGGTGACCGTGGTGTGGACCGCCTTGAGGTAGGCCCCCTCGGGGAAGCCGATCGGGTGATCGAGCGGATGACCGGTGCGGACGAGCTCGTCCAGGCGCCGCCCGGCGGCGCGGGCAGCGCGGCGCACGACGACCTCCAGCTGGTCGGCGCCGACCCGGCTGGAGCACGACGCGTGGACGAGCGTGCCGCCGGGTTCGACGAGCCGCACGGCGAGCCCGGCGAGGCGCTCGTAGGCGCGCAGGGCGGCGGGGACGCTCGCCCGGCGGGACGCGAACGACGGCGGGTCGACGACGACCACGTCGAACCGTTCGCGTCGGGCCACCAGCGTCTCGAGCACGGCGAAGGCGTCGCCGACCACCGTCTCGTGGCGGCATGCGGCGACCACCGTCCGGTCGGCATTGCGGGCCATGTTGCGCCGGGCGGCGTCGAGCGCGTGCCGGCTCTGGTCCACGCTGACGACCTTCGTCGCCCCGCCCGCCGCGGCATGGACCGAGAAGCCACCGGTGCAGGCGAACACGTCGAGCACGCGGCGGCCGCGGCTGCGCCGCCCGACGCGGACCCGGTTGTCCCGTTGGTCGAGGAAGTGGCCCGTCTTCTGGCCACGCACGACGTCGGCCTCGAACGACAGGCCGCGCTCCAGGAACGCCACCGGTGTGGGCGGGAGCTCGCCGACGAGGGCGGTGCCGTCACGGTCGGGCGCCGACGCCGCCGCGGTGCGCCCGAGGCGGAGCACGACACGGGCGGGGTCGCAGCGCTCGCGGAGCGCGGCGACGATCGGGGGGAGGTGCGCCAGCCACGCCGCGGTGTAGGCCTTGGCCACCAACGTGTCGTCGTAGCGGTCGACGACGAGCCCGGGGAAGCCGTCGTTCTCGCCATGCACGAGCCGGTAGCCGGTCGTGTCACCGGTCGCGGCGAGCGCCGTGCGACGCTCGATCGACGCCTCGACGTGACGCGCCCACCAGGCGTCGTCGATCGTCTCGGGCGCCCCGTGGTGCAGGACGCGGACGCGGATCGGCGACAGCGGGTCGTACAGGCCGATCGCGACGAAGCGGCGCTTGGCGTCGAAGACCACGGCGAGGTCGCCCGGCGCCCCGTCGTGACTGACCGACGTCACCGACCGGTCGAACACCCACGGGTGGCCTCCGCGAAGCCGACGGAGCGCGTCGTTCGTGACGCGGACCGCGACCCGCCGCGACGCGGCCCGACCCGTCGGGGTCACGGCGTCGCGCGCCGCCCCGGCCTCACGTGCCGGAGTGCAGCAGGCCGTAGACGATGCTCTCCTCGAGGGCCCGCCACGAGGCCTCGATGATGTTGCTGCTGACCCCGATCGTGGTCCAGTCCCGCTCGCCGTCGGTGGCGTCGAGCAGCACCCGCGTCACGGCGCCGGTCGCGCCGGTCCCGTCGAGGATCCGCACCTTGAAGTCGGTCAGGTGGATCCGGTCGAGCTGCGGGTAGGCGCCGTTGAGGGCGTTGCGCAGGGCCTTGTCGATCGCGTTGACCGGACCGTTGCCCTCGGCCGTGTGCACGCGGCGGTCGTCGCCGACCCACACCTTCACGGTGGCCTCGGTCGTGAAGCCCCCGCCGGGGAGCTCGTCGGTGATGACCCGCATGCTCTCGACGCGGAAGAAGTCCTGCTCCCAACCGGCCGCCCGGCGCATCAGCAGCTCGAGCGAGGCGTCGGCCGCCTCGAAGTGGTAGCCCTCGTGCTCGAGCCGCTTGAGGTCGTCGATGACCGCGTTGACCGCTGCGCCGTCCATGTCGAGGCCCAGCTCGGCGGCCTTCATCGTGATCGTCGCCCGCCCCGCCATCTCGCTGACCACGAACCGGGTGCCGTTGCCGACGAGCTCCGGGTCGACGTGCTCGTAGGCGTCCTTCGCCCGGGCGATCGCGCTGGTGTGCAGGCCGGCCTTGTGGGCGAACGCCGACGACCCGACGTACGGCGCCTGCGGGTTGACCGCCCGGTTGAGCAGTTCGGCGACGTGGTGGCTGACGGCCGTCAGCCGCTGCAGGCGCCCCTCGGGCAGGCAGGAGAACCCGAGCTTCAGCTCGAGGTTCGGGATGATCGTCGTGAGGTTGGCGTTGCCCGTGCGCTCGCCGAGGCCGTTGAGCGTGCCCTGGACGTGACCGGCGCCGGCGAGCACGGCGGCCATCGAGTTGGCCACGGCGCAGCCGGTGTCGTCGTGACAGTGGATGCCGATCGTGACGTCGCTGCCGAAGTGCTTCACGACCGTGGCCACGATCTCGCTGATCTCGTGGGGCAGCGAGCCGCCGTTGGTGTCGCACAGGACGAGGTGGCTGGCGCCCTTGACCACCGCCGCCTCGAGGGCCCGCAGGGAGAACTCGGGGTTGGCCTTGTAGCCGTCGAAGAAGTGCTCGGCGTCGACCATCACCCGCCGGCCGTGGCCGACGAGGTACTCGACGGAGTCGGCGATCATCGCCTCACCCTCGTCGAGGGTGGTCTGCAGGGCCTGGGTGACATGGTACTCGGAGCTCTTGGCGACGATGCACACCGTCGACGTGTCGGCCTCGACGAGGTTGCGCAGGGTCGTGTCCTCGTCGACCTTGCCCCGGGGCCGGCGCGTCGAGCCGAACGCGACGAGCGTGCTCGTCGAGAGCTTCAGCTCCTTCGCCGCGCGGGTGAAGAACTCGACGTCCTTGGGGTTGGCGCCGGGCCAGCCACCCTCGATGTAGTGGACACCGAGGTGGTCGAGCTGCTCCGCGATGCGCAGCTTGTCCTCCACCGTCGCCGACACACCCTCGACCTGCAGGCCATCACGCAGGGTCGTGTCGAACACCTCGACGTGGCGGCGTTCGTCTGTCATGGCTGATCCTCTTCGTTGGTTGGCGTCCCGGCCCCGAGAACGGAAGAAGCCGCCCGGAGGGGCGGCTTCGACGTGCACGTGGTGGGACCACGTGCACTAGGGAATGATGATGATCGCAGCAGCAGCAGCACGCGTCGGCGACATCACGGCGGCCCATGCTAGCGGAGCGCCTTGTGCCCGGCGCAACCGTGGCGTCCACGACCGTCGCCGCGTCGTGCGCCCTGGGGGTGACCCTGTGCACGACCGGTGGACGACGGGCCGATTCCTGTGCGTAACCGAAAACTTCTGGGGAGAACCCTGTGCATTCGAAAACAGCCCTTGACCTGGGGTGACGCGTGCTGCACGCTGGCTGTCGTACCGGGAAGCGCAACGCCGACCGGAGCCGGGGGTCCGAGTCTGGGGGAAGCCGGCTGCGGGTGTTCCATCCGCAGGTGGTCGCCACCGGAGAACGGTCCGGCTCCACGCTTCGGCAGGGCCGACGTCAGCGGGCCCGGTGCGGGATGGACACCACCGAGCCATCCTCGTGCGGTCGTCCGGTTCGCCGGGCGCCGGGCGGGGAGGCACCAGCGACCGGTGCGTCCGCAGCCACCCCAACTGGTTGCGGCGGCAGCGGTCGACATGCCGGCGCCGACCGGGGCGACGGATCCGTCCGGGGCAACGTGGCGGTGTCGGCCGGCAACGGACCGGGCAGCCGGGGACCGGGCCGACCACGCGGCATCGCCCGCCGCGCCACCGGCACGACGGGCGATGAGAGGTCGAGCGAGAGGCTAACGCCAGCAGGTCGACCAGTGGTGGATGGTCCCATCCCGTGGAGCTGCCCCGGGCAGCGCAGCGGCTCCGGCCGCAGCGCTCCCGGGGCAGTTCGCGTCTCCCCGGCGGTCCCGGTTCGAACACGAGCGGTGCGCGCCCCAGACGACCCGATCGCTCAGGTCCGGGGCGCGGGCGGGCGTCCGGAGCGGTTGCCGATCACGTTGCCCCGGGGACCACGCCCGCACGCACCGGACCGGTGCGGGCTCACACGACGGCGAGCTCGCACCAGTCCTTGTACTGCGGCTCCTCGCCGCGCACGGCGCGGCCGTACACCTCGGCGATCGCCAGGGTCTTCGGGCCGGGGCAGGGCACCTTGCGGTCGTCCACCGACGCCACCGAGCTGATCTCGGCGGCGGTGCCGCACACGAAGATCTCCTCGGCGATGTACAGGTCGCTGCGGGCGATGTTGTCGACGCGGCACTCGATGCCCAGGTCGCGGGCGATCGTCATCACCGAGCTCTGCGTGATCCCCTCCAGCGCCCCGGCCGACAGCGGCGGCGTGAGCAGGATCCCGTTGCGCGACACGAACAGGTTCTCGCCGGTGCACTCGGCGACGAGCCCGTTCGGCGACAGCATGATCGCCTCGTCGTAGCCGGCGTTGAGCGCCTCCACCTTGGCGAGCGAGGAGTTCACGTAGTTGCCGGTCGTCTTCGCCGCGGGCGGCATCGTGTTGTGGTCGTGGCGGGTCCACGACGAGATCTTCATCCGCACACCCTTGGTCAGCGCGTCGTCGCCGAGGTAGGCACCCCAGGGCCAGCAGGCGATCGCCACGTCGACGGTGCACGGCAGCGTGTTGAGGCCCATCTCGCCGTAGCCGTAGTAGGCGATCGGGCGGATGTAGCACGACGACAGGCCGGTCGAGGCCACCGTCACCTTCACCGCCTCGACGAGCTCCTCGACGGTGTACGGGAGCTCCATCCCGAGGATCTTCGCCGAGTTGTGCAGGCGCACGATGTGGTCGGTCAGCCGGAACACCGCCGGACCCTCGGGGGTCTCGTAGGCGCGGATGCCCTCGAACACCCCCATGCCGTAGTGGAGGGAGTGGGTGAGGACATGGACCTGCGCCTTGTCCCAGTCGACGAGGTCCCCGTTCATCCAGATCTTGGGAGTCGGCGTGATCGGCATGGCGTCAGTCTCCCACTCTCGCCGCGATGGCATCGCCAATGGCCGTCGTGCCGCCGTCGACCGGCTCGGCACAGGCCGTGCGGATGCGCTCGGCCGTCGCTTCCTCGCCGAGGAAGTCGAGCATCAGCGCTGCCGACAGGATCGCGGCACGGGGGTCGGCGACGCCCTTGCCGGCGATGTCGGGCGCCGAGCCGTGGACGGGCTCGAACATGGACGGGCCCGTGCGCGCCGGGTTGAGGTTCGCCGACGAGGCCAGGCCGACGCCGCCCGACACCGCCCCGCCGAGGTCGGTGAGGATGTCACCGAAGAGGTTGTCGGTGACGATGACGTCGTAGCGCTGGGGGTCCTGGACGAAGTAGATCGTCGCCGCGTCGACGTGGTGGTAGGTGGTCGTGACGTCGGGGAACTCGGCGGCCACCTCGTCGAACGTGCGCTGCCAGAGGTCGCCGGCGTACAGGAGGACGTTCGTCTTGTGCACGAGCGTCAGGTGCTTGCGCTCGCGCCGCTGGGCGAGCTCGAACGCGTAGCGCACGCAGCGCTCCACGCCCATGCGGGTGTTGACGCTACCCTGGGTCGCGACCTCGTGCGGCGTGCCCTTGCGCAGCACGCCGCCCTCGCCGACGTAGGGGCCCTCGGTGTTCTCGCGGATGACCACGAAGTCGTGGTTCGGGCCGGTGAACGGGCGCTGGTTGACGTACAGGTCGAGCGCGAAGCGCATCTTGAGGAGCAGCCCGCGCTCGATGATCCCCGGCGGCACCTCCGGGGTGCCGACGGCCCCCAGGAGGATGGCGTCGAACGTGCGCAGCTCGTCGAGGGTCTCGTCGGAGAGGATCTCGCCGTCACGGAGGTAGCGCTGGCCGCCGAGGTCGAACTCGACGGTCTCCATGTCCACGCCAGCGGCGCGCAGCACCTTGATCGCCTCGGCCGTGACCTCGGGGCCGATCCCGTCGCCGCCGATCACGGCGATGCGATGTGTTGCCATGGCGGCGGAACCTACCCAGGCGCGGACCGCTGCGGGCAACCGCTGCGCCGGCGCCGATCGGGGCGCACGGCCTGGCCACGGGGGTCGGCGCCGGTGCCGGGTGCCCCGGACCCGGCGGCTCGCCGCGACACCCCCCAGGTAGGATCGCACCACCATGAAGGCGAACCAGCTGTCCCGCGAGGCGTACGAGCGGCTGCGGGCCGAGCTCGACGATCTGACGACGCGCGGCCGGATCGAGGTGGCCGCGAAGATCGAGCGGGCCCGTGAGCTGGGCGACCTCTCCGAGAACGGCGACTACCACGCCGCCAAGGACGAGCAGGGCCAGATGGAGGGCCGCATCCGCCAGCTCGAGGCCCTCCTCGAGAACGCCGAGATCATCGAGGCGCCGGAGCCGGGGGTGGTCGGGCCCGGCACGATCGTGACGATCGTCTACGAGGGTGACAGTGAGGACGCCGCCGAGCGCTACCTCGTCGGCCACATCGAGGAGCGCACCGACGAGCTCGAGGTGGTGAGCCCGACGGCGCCGCTCGGTGCCGCGCTCATCGGCCGCCGCGTCGGCGAGACCGTGGCCTACGAGACGCCGACGGGTGCCGAGCTGCGGGTGCGGATCCTGGAGGTGACGGCGGCCTGAGCGGCACGCCGGCACTCCCGGCGGACGCGGCCCCGGCGGTCGCCCCGGCCGACGATGTCGCCGCTGCTGCCGACGCGCCCGCAGCCCCGCCGTTGCCGCCCGCCCGGCACGTGGAGCTGAGCGCCGGGCGGGTGCTGCTGCGCGAGCTCCCCGGTCCGCCCGGGGCGCCGACGGTGGTGCTGCTGCACGGCTGGACGGCGTCCGCGGACCTCAACTTCTGCACCGCCTACGCCGCGCTCGGCGACCACTTCCGCGTGCTGGCGTTCGACCACCGCGGCCACGGCGCCGGCATCCGCACGCGCCGCCGCTTCCGCCTGGAGGACTGCGCGGACGACGTGGCCGAGCTGCTGGAGGCGGTCGACGCCGGGCCGGTCGTGGCGCTCGGCTACTCGATGGGCGGGGCCGTGGCCCAGCTGCTGTGGCGCCGTCACCGTGACGCGGTGCGTGGCCTCGTGCTCGCCGCCACGGCCGCCCGCTTCAAGGCGCGCTACAACGACCGCCTGTCGTTCCTCGGGCTGCGCAGCCTCGGCCGGCTCGCCCGGCTGACCCCGGCGCAGGCCCGGGCGTGGCTGACCCATCAGCTCTACCTGGAGCGCAAGACCGCGACGTGGGAGCCGTGGGCGATCGAGCAGGTGGCGTCCCACGACTGGCGGATGGTGCTGGAGGCCGGCGGGGCGCTGGGCTCGTTCTGCTCCACGGACTGGCTCCACGAGGTCGACGTGCCGACGTCGGTCGTCGTGACGATGCAGGACGCCGTGGTGCCGCTGCGCCACCAGATCCAGCTGTTCGAGTCGATCCCCGGTGCCCGGGCGTTCCGCGTGGACGCCGGCCACGACGCGATCGTCGCCCGCCCGCACCGCACCGTGCCGCTCCTCGTCGAGGCCTGCCACGCCGCGCTCGGCACCGCGCCGGCCCGCCGGGACGTCGGCGACGCACCCATGTCGACGGCGGGCACGAGCCGACCGTGACGCTCCCCCGCCGCCTCGCGGCCGGCGCCGTCGTGAGCGCGCTGGTCGCTGCGCTCGCCGTCGCCTGGCGCCGCACCCGGCTGACGGGGCCGATCAACCGCACGACGCGCGCCGGACGCAACCTCGAGCTCGCCCGCATCGGCGTCGCCGTCGGCTCGACCTACGCCGCGGCGAACGCCCGCAAGCTGTTCGCGTCGGCGGAGCGGCGCGCCGAGCTGGACGAGGCAGCCCGCCTGCGCAGTGCGGAGCAGGTCGCCGAGCGGCTCGGGAACATGAAGGGCGCGCTGATGAAGGTCGGCCAGATGGCGAGCTACCTCGACGACGGGCTGCCCGATCCGGTGCGTCAGGCGCTCGCCCAGCTGCAGGCCGCGGCACCGGGGATGTCCGGGGACCTCGCCGCCGAGGTGATCGAGCGCGAGCTCGGCAGGCCACCGACGGAGCTGTTCCTCGAGTGGGATCCCGAGCCGATCGCCGCCGCGTCGATCGGCCAGGTCCACCGCGCCGTCGCCCTCGACCCGGCCACCGGCGAGGAGCGGGCCGTGGCGGTCAAGGTCCAGTACCCCGGCGTCGACGAGGCGATCGCAGCCGACCTGGCGAACACCGAGCTGCTGGGGATGCTGCTGAAGCAGGGCTTCAGCGGCCTCGATCCGACCGACATGGTCGCCGAGATCCGCGAGCGGGTGAGCGAGGAGCTGGACTACCGACGGGAGGCGGCCAACCAGCAGCGCTTCGCCGCGTTCTACCGCGGCCACCCGTTCATCCACGTCCCGGCGGTGCTCCCCGACCTGTCCACCGGACGGGTGCTGACGAGCGAGCTCGTCGTCGGCGCGCCGTGGCGCGAGGTCCTCGGCTGGAGCCAGGAGGAGCGCGACCTCGCCGGTGAGGCGCTGTTCCGCTTCGTCTTCCGCAGCCTCTACCGGATGCGCGCGTTCAACGGCGACCCGCATCCCGGCAACTACCTGTTCCACGGCGGGGGGCGGATCTCGTTCCTCGACTTCGGGCTGGTCCGCTACTTCAGCGCCGAGGAGCTGCGCGTGTTCGAGGCGATGGTCCGCACGGCCGCCGTCGAGCACGACGCCGCTGCCTTCCGCCGCGTCGTCGAGGAGGCCGGGCTGCTGCGGCCGAACGCGCCCGTGTCGACCGAGGAGGCCGGCCGCTACTTCTCGCAGTTCTACGAGGCCGTCGCGGCCGACCGGGTGACCACGTGGACACCGGAGTACGCCAGCTCGATCGTGCGCCACACGTTCGACCGCTCCAGCCCGATCGCCCAGTACGCCACGGTGCCCCGCCAGTTCGTGTTCATCCAGCGGATCAACCTGGGCCTCTACGCGCTGCTCGGGGACCTGCGGGCGACCGGCAACTACCGGCGCATCGCCGAGGAGCTGTGGCCGTTCATGGGCGGTCCCCCCTCGACCCCGCTCGGCGAGGCGGAGGCCGCGTGGTGGCGCGCCCGCAACGCGTGACCGCGGCGTGGCGCTCACCTTCCGCCGGTACCGTCCGGGCCCGATGTCGCGCACCAGGACCCCCCTCCTCGCGCTCGCCATGACGGCGACGCTCTCACTCGTGGCGTGCGGAGGTGGTGACGACGACGCAGCCTCGGCCACCTCGCTCACCGACGACGACGTCACCGATCTCACGCTGGTCCCGGCGACCCAGCCGTCGGTGCCGGAGGTCGATGTCCCCGACAGCATCCCGACCGAGCTGCAGGTCACCGAGCTCGAGCCGGGCACCGGGCCCGGGGCCGCCGAGGGCGACACCGTGTTCGTCCACTACATCGGCGTGCGCAGCGAGGACGGCCAGCAGTTCGACACGAACTTCGGGCGCGATCCGCTCCCCGTCACGCTCGGGCTCGGCACCGTGATCGAGGGCTGGGAGCAGGGCCTGATCGGGGCGCAGGCCGGCCAGCGCCTGCAGCTCGACATCCCGGCCGCGCTCGCCTACGGGGACCAGCCCCAGGACCCGGTGATCCGCGCCGGCGACGCGCTCACGTTCCTCGTCGACGTCGTCGCGGTGGTGCCGGCGAGCGACGAGACCGACGCGCCGGCCGCGGAGGACATCCCGACGGGCCTCGAGCCGGTGAGCGAGCCGACGACCGACGACGTCCGGCCCGGCGACGGCGAGGCGCTCGAGCTGGGCCAGCAGGGCGTGTTCCACCTCGTCGCCGCCCGCGCCGACGACGGCACGATCCTCGAGAGCACGTGGACGCTGATGCAGCCCCAGCTCCTCACCGTCGAGCCCGACCGCCTCGTGCCGGGTCTCGCCGAGGGGCTCGCCGGGATGCGCGTCGGCGGTCGCCGCGTGGTCGTGCTGCCGTATCGGGCCGAGACCGGGCTCACGCCCGAGACCGACGTGGTCGTCGTCGCCGACCTGCTCGCGATCGTCTGACGCGCCCGCCACCCGCGCTCAGCCGAACGCCCGCCGCAGGTGGTGGTCGGCGAGTGCGGGAGGCCGCGCCACATGTCGATGCGCCAACCGTGGAGCGGCGGCAGGGGGCTGACACCAGCGTTGCGGCGACGAGCCGCTCGCCGTGCACCCACCGCAGCCGCAACCCCGCCGGGGACCGCGTGCCCTACTCGAGCACGGTGTGCAGGTCGAGCCCGAGGTCGAGCACCCGCGCCGAGTGCGTGAGCTCGCCGACGGCGACGAAGTCGACGCCGGTCTCGCCGACCTGGCGGGCGACGTCGAGCGTCAACCCGCCGCTCGCCTCCAACGTGACCGTGCGGCCGGACTCGTCGCGCAGCTTCACCGCCGCGCGCATCTGGTCGAGATCGAAGTTGTCGAGCAGCACCGCGTCGGCGCCGGCCTCGATCGCCACGCGCAGCGCGTCCAGCGAGTCGACCTCCATCTCGACGGGGATCGTCGCCTCGAGCGCGCGCACCGCGGCGAACGCCTCGGCGACGCCGCCCGCGGCGACGACGTGGTTGTCCTTGACGAGCGCGGCATCGGAGAGCCCCATGCGGTGGTTGGCGCCACCACCGCAGCGCACGGCGTACTTCTCGAGGGCACGCAGACCTGGGGTCGTCTTGCGCGTGTCGCGCACGACGCACCCGGTGCCCTCCAGGGCGTCGGCCCACCTGCGTGTGAGCGTCGCCACGCCGGAGAGGTGGCACAGCAGGTTGAGCGCGGTGCGCTCGGCGGTGAGCAGGGCGCGGGTCGGTGCGGTCACCCGGGCCACCGCGTCGCCGGGTGCGACACGGGCGCCGTCGGTGACGAGGTACTCGACGGCGCACGCCGCCGCCCCGCACAGCGCCTCGATCGCCGCCGCGGCGACGGCGAGCCCGGCGACGACGCCATGGCCGCGGCTGGCGAACGTGCCGACGCTGCGCTGCGTCGCCGGCACCGTGGCCACGGACGTGACGTCGATGCCGCCCATCAGGTCCTCGGCGATGGCCGCCCGGACGAGCGCGGCGACCGCGTCGGGGTCGAGCCCACCGTGGAGCAGACGGTGCCGGGTGTCGTCCGACAGCGGGTGGAACGGTCCGGTGGTCGTCATCCGATCACCTCGAGCCGGCCGTCGGGACGGAGGCGCACGTCGAGGTGCCGGCGCCACGCCTCGCTCGGCTCCGGGTAGTCGGCCCGCCGGTGGCACCCACGGCTCTCCGTGCGCGTCAGCGCGGCTGCGACCACCGCACTCGCCATCGTCAACACGTTGCTCGCCTCCCATGCGGCCCGGCTCGGCGGGACGCTCTCGTCGAACTTCTCCGCGATCCTCGCGAGCACATCGGCGGCGGCCTGCAGCGACGGGCCGTCGCGGACGACGCCGACGTGGCGGGACATCACGGACTTGATCTCGCTGCGCCACGACGGGTCGAGCGCCGCGGCCGGGACGTCCTCGTGGACGACCTCCACCCGCTCGGGGACCTCCCACGCGAGGTCGCGACCCAACCGCGTCCCCGTGACGACGCCCTCGGTGAGGCTGTTCGACGCCAGCCGATTGGCGCCGTGCACCCCGGTGCAGGCCACCTCGCCGACGGCGTACAGGCCGGGCAGCTCGGTGGTCCCGTCGAGCCCGGCCGGCACACCGCCGCAGACGAAGTGGGCAGCGGGCGCCACGGGGATCCGGTCGCGCGCCGGGTCGATGCCGATCTCCCGGCATGCCGCGGTGATCGTCGGGAAGCGCTCGTAGAAGCGCTCGCCCATCGCCGTCGCGTCGAGGTACACGTGATCGTCGACCCCGGCGGGCGCCTCGGCCATCCGCCGGCTGATCGCCGCCGCGACGACGTCGCGCGGGGCGAGGTCCTCGAGCGGGTGCACGCCCTCCATCACCCGCCGCCCGGCGGCGTCGTAGAGCACGGCGCCCTCGCCGCGCACGGCCTCGCTGACGAGCGGTTGCTGGCCGGTCGCGTCCGGCCCGCGCCACATCACGGTCGGGTGGAACTGCACGAACTCGACGTCGCGGACCGGCAGGCCGGCGCGCAGGGCGATCGCCGTGCCGTCGCCGGTGACCGCCGGCGGGTTGGAGGTCGAGGCGAAGATCTGCCCGTAGCCGCCCGTCGCCAGCACGACGGCGCGCGCCGTGATCACACCGACGTCGACGAGGGAGCCATCGGCAGCGAGCCGGGCCACGGTGACGCCGGCCGCCTGGCGGCCGTCGGGACCGTGGCCGGTCAGCAGGTCGAGGGCGAACGCCTGCTCCAGCACCTCGACCCCGGCGGCGATCGCGGACTCGTCGAGCGTGCGCTGCACCTCGGCGCCGCTTCGGTCACCGCCGGCGTGGACGATGCGGTTGCGGCTGTGACCTCCCTCGCGGGTGAGCGCGGGGCCGTCGTCGCCCCGGTCGAACGCCGCGCCGAGCCGCATCAGGTAACGGATCGCGGTCGGCGCCTCGGCGACGAGCTCGCGCACGACGGCCTCGTCGCAGAGACCGGCACCCGCCTCGAGCGTGTCGCGGACGTGCTCCTCGAATGAGTCCGTCGGGTCGAGCACCCCGGCGAGCCCACCCTGCGCCCACGCCGTCGAACCGGCGCGCAGCACGTCCTTGGTGACGATCAGCACGCTGCGCACCGGGCGCACGGCGATCGCCGCGGCGAGCCCAGCCGCACCGGAGCCGAGCACGACGACGTCGACGTCGCGCTCCCACGTCGGTGCGGGCGCCGCCAGGCGGCGCGGGATCACGCCCGGACCTCGGCCACGACCCCGGCGTGCACGGTCACTCCCCCGTCGGGGAGGGCTGGCCGATCTCGATCATCCGCTCGACCGAGCGACGGGCCCGCTCGGCGATGTCCGGCGGCACGTCGACCACGTCGCGGCCCTCGCGCAGGCAGCGCAGCAGCTTGGCCGGGGTGATCATCTTCATGTACTTGCACACCGCCGCCCGGTTGACCGGTTCGAACAGGACGAGCGGGTTGGCCTTGGAGAGCTGGTGGAGCATCCCCGTCTCGGTGGCGACGAGCACCTTCTTCGCCGTCGTCTCCCGGGCCGCGGTGACCATCCCGCTCGTCGACAGGATCCTGGTGCGCGTCTCGGGCACGACGCCGGCACCCACGAGGTACAGCGCGCTGGTGGCGCAGCCGCACTCGGGGTGGATGAACAGCTCGGCGTCGGGGTCCTCGGCGACGCGTGCCTTCAGCTCGGCGCCGTTGATGCCCGCGTGGACGTGGCACTCGCCGAGCCAGATGTGCATGTTCTGGCGGTTGAGCTGGCGCTGCACGTGGGCGCCGAGGAACTGGTCGGGGCAGAACAGCACCTCGGTGTCCTCGGGGATGGACGCGACGACCTCGACCGCGTTCGACGACGTGCAGCAGATGTCGGTCTCCGCCTTCACCGCGGCGGTGGTGTTGACGTAGCTGACGACGACGGCGCCGGGGTGCTCGGCCTTCCAGGCCCGCAGCTGGTCGGCGGTGATCGTCTCGGCGAGGCTGCACCCGGCCCGCTCGTCGGGGATCAGCACGGTCTTGTCGTAGCTGAGGATCTTGGCCGTCTCGGCCATGAAGTGGACGCCGCAGAACACGATCGTCGAGGCGTCCGCGCTGGCGGCGATGCGGGAGAGGCCGAGGGAATCGCCGATGTGGTCGGCGACCTCCTGGATCTCGGGGAGCTGGTAGTTGTGGGCGAGGATCACCGCGTCGCGCTGACGAGCGAGCTCGCGCACCTGCTCGGCCCAGTCGGCGGGCACCGGCTCGTTGACGGCGGTGCCCGGCTCCTGGAACGTCTCGATGGTCACGCCATGAGCGTACGGGTCACCGTGCACTCGCGAGCCAGCGCGGCGCGTCACCGTGCCCCGTTCTGGGCGGGATGTCTGCCAACAGCTGGCAGGGATCCCGCCCAGATGGCGAAAAGGCAGGGATCCCGCCCAGATCGTCAGGCGCGCAGGGCCTGCAGGGCGCGGCGGATCCTGGTCGGGCTGGTGCCGGGCTTGGCGCCCACCGGCTGGGCGAACGTGCTCACCCGCAGCTCCTCCAGCGTCCAGCCGAGGTCGACGACCTCGCGGCCGGTGGCCCCGCGGCGCAGCAGGCTGCGGTACTCCTCCTCCAACGGGGTCACCTCCCCCATCCGCCGCAGGTCCCGCCCGACGTCCTCGGCGAGGCGCTCGACGCGGTACTCGATGCCGCGCAGGTAGCGGCGCACGTCGTCGAGGCGGTCCGCACCGGCGATCGCGACGAAGCGCGGCTGCACGAGCCGGTCGAGGTGGGCGCGCACGTCCGCCACCGAGCGGGCGAGGCTCGGGGCGGTCAACCGGTCGAGGCGCAGGCGCACCGCGTTGGCGGCCGCCAGCACGTCGGCGGCGCGGGCCATCGCCCCGGCGGCCCGGCCGGGCGCCTCGAGTCGGGTCGCGCGCTGCAGCTCGGCGAAGGCGTCCTCGTCCCACGGCAGCGACCCGTGGGCCTGCAGCACGGCGTCGACCGCGGCGAACGCGCAGTCCCGCACCAGCTCCTCGAGGGACCACCCCGCCTGGGCGATGGCCAGCCGCCCGGGCTGGGTCAGGCCCTTCAGCACCTCCCGGGCGGACGGGCCGGCGGTGAGCAGGAGCAGCCGGCGCACCCCGCCGTGCATCACCCGCTGCTGCAGGTCGGGGTTGGTGAGCACGCGCAGCGAGACGCTCGTCTCCTCGTCGAGCAGCGCCGGGTAGCCCTTGGTGCCGATCCCCGTGCCGGGCACGTCGACGACCTGCGGGATCGTGCCGACGTCCCAGGCGGTGATCCCCCGCCGCTCCTCGATCGGGGCCGCCCGGGCGATCGCCGCCCGCGTGGTCGCGGCGAGCCGGCGCTTGATCGCGGCGAGGTCGTGGTCGGCGTCGTGGACCGTGCCGCGGTCGTCGCTGACGACGAAGTTCATCCGCAGGTGCGCGGGGATCGCGGAGGGGTCGAACATCTCCGGCTCGACCGGCACGCCGGACACCTTGTACAGCGCCTGGGCGAGGGCGTCGACGAGGCGCCCGCTCGGTGGCCCGAGCACCTCGAGCGCCGCGGTCACCGTCTCGCTCATCGGGATCAGCTGGCGGCGCACCTCCTTGGGCAGCGTGCGCACCAGGGCGCCGACGAGCTCGGCGCGGTGCCCGGGGATCTGCCAGTCGAACCCCTCGTCGCCGACACGGTTCAGCGCGGTGAGCGGGATGTGCACGGTCACCCCGTCGAGCGGGCCACCCGGGTCGTAGCGGTACGAGAGCGGCAGCAGCAGGTCACCGTGCTGCCACGTGTCGGGGTAGTCGGCGAGGCGGAACCCGGCGTCCGCAGCCAGGACCTCCTCGGTGAGGTCGAGGAGGTGGCGCTCGGCGAGGCGCGTGAACCAGCGGTCGAAGCGGCGCCCGGACGTGACGTGCTCGGGGATGCGGGCGTCGTAGAACGCGTGCAGCTCGTCGTCGTCGAGCAGGTGGCCGCGCCGCACCCGCGCCTCGAGCTGCTGCACGTGGGCGCGGAACTCCTCGTTGCGCTCGAGCAGCGCCCGCGCGGCCGGTGACGGTGCCGCCCACTCGCGCTGCACGAGGGCGTGACGGATGAACATCCAGCGCGCCCCGGCCGGGTCGATGCGGTCGTACGGCACGAGCCGCCCGCTCACGATCGGCAACCCGTACAACGTGACGTGCTCGGGCACCACCGCCGCACCGCGGCGCTCGTCCCAGCGCGGCTCGCCGTAGGAGCGCTTGACGAGGTGGGCGCCGAGCTCCTCGGCCCACGACGGCTCGATCGTCGCCACCCGCCGGGCCCAGAGCCGGTTGGTCTCGACGAGCTCGGCGGCCATGACCCAGCGCGGCGGCTTGCGCGCCAGCACCGAGCCGCGGGCGATGGCGAACGTGGAGCCGCGCGCGCCACGCAGCTCGCGCCCGTCGTCGTCGCGCATGCCGATGTGGGAGAGCAGCCCGGCGAGCACGGACTTGTGGATCTGCTCCGGGTCCCCCGGCTGCGAGCTGACGCGGATGCCGAGGTCCCCGGCGATCTGGCGCAGCTGGCTGAAGAGGTCTTCCCACTCCCGGACGCGCAGGTAGTTGAGGTACTCCGTGCGGCACAGCCGGCGGAACTGGTTGCCCGACAGGGCGCGCTGCTGGGCGCGCAGGTACTCCCACAGGGCGAGGATCGACAGCAGGTCGCTGCCCGGCACGTCGAACCGCTTGTGCGCGGCGTTGGCCAGCTCGAGCTCGTCCTGGGGCCGCTCCCGGGGGTCCTGGATCGACAGCGCGGCAGCGATCACGAGCACCTCGCGCACGCAGCCGCGCCGCTCGGCCTCGAGGATCATCCGTCCGAGGCGCGGGTCGACCGGCAGGCGGGCGAGGCGGCGCCCGATGGGGGTGAGCCGGCGCACGCCGCCCTCGTCGGGCGGCTCGATCGCGCCGAGCTCCTCGAGCAGCAGGTAACCGTCGCGGATCGACGCCCGGTCCGGGGGTTCGACGAACGGGAAGGACGCGACGTCGCCGAGCCCGATCGCGGTCATCTGCAGGATGACGCTCGCCAGGTTCGTGCGCAGGATCTCCGGCTCGGTGAACTCGGGCCGGGCCTGGAACTCCTCCTCGGAGTAGAGCCGGATGCACACGCCCGGGGCGACGCGACCGCAGCGACCGGCGCGCTGGTTCGCCGACGCCTGCGACACCGGCTCGATCGGCAGCCGTTGCACCTTCAACCGCCTGCTGTAGCGGGAGATGCGCGCGGTGCCGGTGTCGACGACGCAGCGGATGCCGGGCACGGTGATCGACGTCTCGGCCACGTTCGTGCTGAGCACGATGCGCCGGCCGCGGTGCGGTTGGAAGATGCGGTGCTGCTCCTGCGCCGACAGGCGCGCGTACAGCGGGAGCACCTCGGTGTCGCGCCGCTGGCGACGGCGCAGGAAGTCGGCCGTGTCGTGGATCTCGCGCTCGCCGGACAGGAAGACGAGCACGTCGCCGAGCCCGTCGAGCTCGTCGATCGCGTCGCTGATCGCCTGCACCTGGTCGCGCTGGTCGCGGGTGCCGTCGGGCTGGTCCCCGTAGGGCCGATACCGGATCTCGACGGGGTAGGTGCGGCCGGTGACCTCGATGACGGGTGCGTCCTCGCCGTCGACGGCGAAGTGGCGGGCGAAGCGCGCCGTGTCGATCGTCGCCGAGGTGATGATGACCTTGAGATCCGGGCGCCGCGGCAGCAGCTGGCGCAGGTAGCCGAGGATGAAGTCGATGTTGAGGCTGCGCTCGTGGGCCTCGTCGATGATCAGCGTGTCGTAGCGGCGCAGGTCGCGGTCGCGCTGCAGCTCGGCGAGGAGGATGCCGTCGGTCATCACCCGCACGAGCGTCCCGTCGCGGACGCGGTCGTCGAAGCGGACCGAGAACCCGACGTCGCCGCCGACGGTGGTGCCGAGCTCCTCGGCGACGCGCTCGGCGATCGTGCGCGCGGCGACACGGCGGGGCTGCGTGTGCCCGATCAGCCCGTCGACGCCCCGGCCGAGCTCCAGGCACAGCTTGGGCAGCTGCGTGCTCTTGCCCGACCCGGTCTCGCCGGCGACGACGACCGCCTGATGGTCGCGGATCGCGGCGAGCAGCTCGTCGCGCCGGGCGGTGATCGGCAGGGCGTCGGGGTAGGTGATGCGCCCGCTCGCCACGAGCGCTTCCCAGCGGGCCCGGCGTGCGGCGCGCGCGGCGGCCCCCTGGTGCGCGCCGCGTGCCCGCTTCCGTGCCATCCCACCAGTCTGACGAGCGCGCTGCCGGGATCGGCGGGGAGATCTCACCGCGGGTGCGCGTCAGCGCAGCCGGGCGCCGACCTCGGCGGCCGCGGCGACGACGGCGGCGCCGTGGCGCTCACCCGGCGAGCGGGTGAGGCGCTCGACGGGGCCGCTGACGGACACCGCAGCGCGGAGGTGGCCGGTGGCGTCGCGCACCGGCGCGCTCACCGACGCGACGCCCGGTTCGCGCTCCTCCACGCTCTCGACCCAGCCGTGCGGGCCGAGCTCACCGCTCAGCACGCGCCCCGCCGAGCCGACGTGCAGGGGCAGCAGCGCGCCCTCCGGCACGATCCAGCGCAGCCCGTGCGCCGACTGCAGCGACACGACGCAGCGTCGGGCGTCACCCTCCTGCACGAACAGCTGCACGCTCTCGCCGACGGCGTCGCGCAGGGCGATGAGCACGGGCCGGGCGAGCTCGGCGAGCGGGAAGCTCTCCGCGGCGGCGTGCCCGAGCCCGATCAGGGCGAGGCCGAGGCAGAAGCGCCCGTCCTGGTCGCGGCGCACGAGCCCGTGCCGCTCGAGGGCGGTGGCGAGGCGGTGCGCCGTCGCCCGGGGCAGCCCGGTCGCCTGCTGCAGCTCGGCGAGCGCGGCCGGCCCGCGCTCGAGCGCGCGGAGCACCGCCACGGCCTTGTCGAGCACGCCCACGTTCGATACGCTGTCCACTTCGCAGGAAGCCTATCTCAGATCGTGAGAACTCCATGACGTCACCACCGCAGACCCTCCCGGAGAAGGTCTGGAACCGCCACGTCGTGCACTCGGCCCCGGGCGAGCCCGACCTGCTCTACATCGACCTGCACATGGTCCACGAGGTCACCAGCCCCCAGGCCTTCGACGGGCTGCGGCTGTCCGGTCGGCGCGTCCGGCGCCCCGACCTCACCGTCGCCACCGAGGACCACAACGTCCCGACCGCGGACATCGACCAGCCGATCGCCGACCCGATCTCGGCCAAGCAGGTCGAGACGCTGCGCCGCAACGCCGCCGAGTTCGGCATCGTGAACTTCCCGATGGGCCACCCCGGCCAGGGCATCGTCCACGTGATCGGCCCGGAGCAGGGCCGCACGCTGCCGGGGATGACCATCGTGTGCGGCGACAGCCACACCGCCACCCACGGCGCGTTCGGGGCGCTGGCGTTCGGCATCGGCACGAGCGAGGTCGAGCACGTGCTGGCGACGCAGACGCTGCCCCAGGTCCGCCCCAAGTGGATGGCCGTCGAGGTCGACGGTGAGCTGCCCGCCGGGGTCTCGGCCAAGGACGTCATCCTCGCGATCATCGGCACCATCGGCACGGGCGGCGGGATCGGCCACGTGATCGAGTACCGCGGCTCGGCCATCCGCGCCCTGTCGATGGAGGGCCGCATGACCGTCTGCAACATGTCGATCGAGGCCGGCGCCAAGGCCGGCCTGATCGCCCCGGACGACACGACGTTCGCCTACCTGGAGGGCCGCCCGCACGCGCCGAAGGGCCAGGCGTGGGAGGACGCGCTGGCGTCGTGGCGGGAGCTCTACAGCGACGAGGGCGCGGTGTGGGACCGCGAGGTGCGCATCGACGCGACGACGCTGCGCCCGCAGGTCACGTGGGGCACGAACCCCGGCCAGGTCGCGTCGATCGACGACGTCGTCCCCTCGCCCGACTCGTTCGACGACGCGACGACGCGTGAGACGGTGCGCCGGGCGCTCGAGTACATGGCCCTGACGCCGGGGACCCCGATCCGCAAGATCCCCGTCGACACGGTGTTCATCGGCTCGTGCACCAACAGCCGCATCGAGGACCTGCGCGCCGCGGCCGAGGTGCTGGACGGCCGCCGCGTGACGGCCAAGCGGGTGATGATCGTGCCAGGGAGCCACGCCGTGAAGCGGCAGGCCGAGGCCGAGGGCCTGGACGAGATCTTCCGCGCCGCGGGCGCCGACTGGCGCGAGCCGGGCTGCTCGATGTGCCTGGCGATGAACCCGGACAAGCTGTCGCCCGGCGAGCGCGCGGCGAGCACCAGCAACCGCAACTTCGAGGGCCGCCAGGGCCGCGGCGGTCGCACCCACCTCGTGTCGCCGGCCGTCGCCGCCGCCACCGCCGTGGCCGGTCACTTCACCACGCCGGCGGACCTGTGATGTCGTCGTTCACCTACGGAAGGGATCGCTGATGAAGGCCGTGCGCGTGATCTCGGGGCCGGGGCTGCCGCTGCGCCGCTCCGACGTGGACACCGACCAGATCATCCCCGCCGAGTGGCTGAAGCGCGTCGAGCGCACCGGGTTCGAGCAGGGCCTGTTCGCCACCTGGCGCGACGACCGCGACTTCGTCCTCAACGACGAGCGCTACAGCAAGGCGAAGATGATCGTCGCCGGCCCGGCGTTCGGCGTCGGGTCGTCGCGCGAGCACGCCGTGTGGGCCATCCAGCAGTACGGGTTCGACGCGGTCATCGCCCCGAGCTTCTCGGACATCTTCCGCAACAACTGCACGAAGAACGGACTCGTCCCCGTCGTGCTGCCGGAGGCCGCGGTCGAGCGGATCTGGGATGCGATCGAGGCGGACCCGTCGACCGAGATCACCGTCGACGTGGAGCGCCTCGTGGTCGAGGTGCCGGCGATCGGTCTGGTGGAGCCGTTCCCGATGGACCCCTCGACCCAGGAGCGCTTCCTCAACGGGCTCGACGACGTGGGCATCACCCTGCGTCACGAGGCCGAGATCGAGGCCTACGAGCGCACTCGCCCGTCCTGGCTCGAACCGGCGCGCTGACCGGGCCGCCCGCTGCTCGCGTCAGGGCAGGAGCGTGGTGGTCGCCGCCGGTTCCGTGGTCGCCGGCAGCGTCTCGGGGACCGCGGTCTCCGGCGGCGGGGGCACCGTCGTCGTCGGGGCCACTGCCTCGGAGGCGCACGTGTAGGACCCGGTCACCTCGGTGCCCGCGGCGCTCCTCCCCTCGAACGTGCCGCTGAGGCCACCCTCCTCGACGCGGACCGTGCCGGTGTAGGTCGTCGTCACCTGGTCGACGCCGCCGAGCTCGAGCGTCATCTCGTGCTCGCCGGCGCGCGCCTCGGCGAACCGCAGCACGGCCGACACGATGCGGTTGCCGGCCAGACGCCGCAGGTCGACGACGGCGATCTCCACCGGGGTGGTCGACGGATCCGCGTCGAGCGGGGTGCAGCGGGCGTCGAGGCTCACCGGGTCGAGCGCGGCGACCGGGACGGTGGCGCGGTCCAGGGCGACCGTCTCGGCGATCCCGGACGCGGCGATCTCGACGCGGAGCGCGACGTACCCGGACCCGGCCTCCCCCGCCGGGAGCGTCGTACCGGCCCCGCCGGTGGCGTCCACGAGCGGCGACGCCGGTGCCACGGTGCCCGTGTCGCTGATCGCGTCGAGGGTGCCGTCCGCGCGGTCGTCGTCCCCGCACGCCGCCAGCAGCGCGGCAGCGGCGATCACGGCGAGACGGCGCGCCGGCCGGCCCCGTTCCACCCGCCACGTGCGCACCCGGCGACTGTAGCGGCCGCTCCTCACTCCACCAGTTCGCGCTCGAACGCCGCCAGGTCACGCAACCTGGGGTCGTTGCTGAACACCTCGATCGCCGGCGTCAGGGGCAGCCGCAGCGTGCGCTGGAGGATGCGCATGTGCGTGTGCTGGTTGTACTCGACCAGCGTCACCGCCCAGCCGTCGCGACCCGCCCGTGCCGTGCGGCCCGAGCGGTGCAGGTAGTCCTTGGCGTCCTTGGCCGGGTCGTAGTGGACCACGGCACCGATGTCGTCGATGTCGAGGCCGCGGGCCGCCACGTCCGTCGCCACGAGGACGGCGAGCTTGCCTTCGGCGAAGCGGCGCAGGGCACGCTCGCGCGACACCTGGGGGAGATCTCCGTGGATCGCCATCGCCTCGACGCCGAGCTCGTTGAGGGCGTTGGCGACCTTGTCGCACAGTCGCTTCGTCTGGCAGAAGACCGCCAGCTTCGGGATGCCCTGGCTGATCGCCCCCACGACACGCACCTTGTCCATGTGGTGCACGGCGAGGAACAGGTGGTGCATCGTGCCGACCGTGTCGGTGGCGGCGTCGATGGCGACCTCGACGGGGTCCTTCAGGTAGTGGCGGATGAGGTGGGCGACGTCGCCGTCGAGCGTCGCCGAGAACAGCATCGTCTGCAGCCGGCCCGTGCAGTGGCGCAGGACCCACTCCACCTGGGGGGTGAACCCGTCGTCGGCCATGCGGTCGGCCTCGTCGAGCACGACGATCTGCACGTCGGCCAGCGACACCTCGTCCGACTTCATCAGGTCGATGAGGCGCAGCGGTGTCGCCACGACGATGTCGACGCCGTCGCGCAGCGCGTCGACCTGGTGGTGGCGGCTGGCGCCGCCGTAGACGGCGAGGATCCGCATGCCCGCGTGCCGGGCGACGGGCTCGAGGACCTCGGCGACCTGGATGGCCAGCTCGCGCGTGGGGACGAGCACGAGACCGAGGGGCCGGGTCGGCTCGGCGCGGTCCTCGATGCGCGCCAGCATGGGCACGCCGAACGCGAGGGTCTTGCCGGAGCCGGTGCGGGCGCGGCCGCACACGTCGCGACCCTCCAGGGCCACGGGGATCGCCGCGGTCTGGATGTTGAACGGCTGGGCGAACCCGGCCGCGGCGAGCCCCTCGTCGATGCGGGCGGGGACACCGAGCTCGGCGAAGCCGGTCGGCGGCTCCACCGGCGGGAGGGCGTTGATCGTGGTGAGGGCCGAGGCACCGTTCGCGCTGGGCGCGTGCTCGGCGGCAGCAGGGCGGCGCGGTCGCCGCCGGCGGCGGGGAGCGCCCCGCCGTTCAAAGGCATCTGTCATGATCTCGTCCAGGCTAGCTGGACGGGTCCGTCCCCGTTCGGGAGCGCCGTCGCGGCGAGCATCCCCGCGACCCGGTGACGCGCCGCTCCGGCCGCGCGTACGGTTGACGGCAGAGGTCGCGATGAAGGCGAGCACGGCGGGTCGCCGCCGCTGCCCGCACCGAGGGAGGTACCCGTGACGCTCGTCGAACCTGCTCGCAGTGCACCGGACGCGGTGCTGTTGCATCGCGCTCGAGCAGGCGACACCGCTGCCTTCGGCGCGCTGTACAGCACACACCTCGCGGCGGCACGGCGGCTGGCGCGCACGTTGCTGGCCGACCCGAGCGACGCCGAGGACGTCGTCGCGGAGGTGTTCGCCGCATCGTTCGCCGCGACCAAGAAGGGCCGCGGTCCGGTCGACGACTTCCGCTCGTACCTCCTCACCTCCGTCCGGCGCGAGTGCCAGCGGGCGTGGCGCCGCGGAGCACGGCAACGGCCCCGCGGTGCCACGGTGACCGAGCTCGCCGCGGACCGCGCCGCCGGCCACCACGACGAGGCGGACCTCGTGGCCGAGGAGCAGCTCGTGCGGCGCGCGTTCGCCGCCCTCCCGCCGCGGATGCAGCGGGTGCTGTGGCTGACCGAGGTGGAGGGCCGGCCCCACGACGTCGTCGCCGAGGAGCTCGGCACCTCCACGTCCGCGGTCGCCCAGCTCGCGCGCCGCGCCCGGCAGCAGTTCGGCGCGCGCTATCTGGCCGGGCACCTCACCGCGCCCGGCGACGGTTGCGGGCCCGCCTGCACCGAGGCCAGGCGCGTGCTCGCCGAGGTCGTGCGCGGCACCGCGGGCCGCCGCGCCCGGCGCGTGGCCACGAAGCACCTGGCGGGCTGCGCCGCCTGTGCCGCCGCCTACGCCGAGCTCGAGGTCGTCAACGCGCGCCTGCGCAGCGGGCACGCGATCGCCCTGCTGCCGCTCGTCACGGCCGCCGGCGGCCCGGGCCGCCTCGGCCTCCTCGCCCGCCTCGCCGCGTGGGCGAGTGGACCGGTGCCGGCGATGTCCGCCGCGGCGACCATCGCGGTGGCGACCGCCGTCGTGCCGGTCCCCGAGGACCGACCGGCGCGCCCCGGCCACCGCGTCGAGGCACCCGCCGAGGCATCGGCACCTGCCCCGACCATCCTGCCGGCGCCCGCCGTGCACCCTGCCGGGGATCTCGTCGTGACCATCGAGCCGGCGCCACGCCCCGGGTCGCGTGACGACCTCACCGTCGGCCTGCTGCCCGCCGACCCGGTGATCCCCACCGCCGAGGACGCGGCACCGCCGACGACCGCGACACCTGCGCCCACCGAGGAGGCGCCCACCGGTGCCGCGTCCCCGCCGGCGGACGCGCCCGGTCTGCACGACGACCAGCCGGCCGGGGCCCCGGCGGAGCCGGCGGTGCCCCCGCCACCGCCCGCGCAGCCACCGGCCGCCGCTCCGGTCCTCGGCCCGCTGCCCGACGTGACCGGCGCCGTCGAGGACGTCGTCAACGGGATCACGATCGACGACCCGGTGGTCGCCGCGGTCACCCCCGTCGTCGGGGCGCTGCCCGAGGTCGGCGTCGCGGTGACAGTGCCCCCGGTCGAGGTGCTGCCACCGGTGGTGTCCACGCCGCCGGTCGGCGTCGGCGTCGACGTCGGCGGCGGCGAGATCGGCGTCGGCGTCGACCTCGGCGACGCCCACGTCGGGCTGAGCGTCGGCCCGCAGGGCGGGGCGACCGTGCAGCTGCCGACGGTGCCCGAGGTCGTCGACCAGCTCCCGATCGTGCCGGGCGTGCTCGACTCGATCCCGCTGACGCGCGGCCTGCTCGGCGGCGGCTGACCCGGCCGGCCGTCGCGGCGCCACGCCGGCCCGGGCCCAGCCTGAAGATGAGTGAGGCGGTCGCTGACGGGCTCGATCGCTCATCTTCCCCACTGACCCAGCAGTGATCATGAGCACCACGACCACCCAGCGACCCCACCGCTCACCGTCGGTGCGTCGCCGGGGGCCGGCATCGGGGCGACCGACCGGCGTGACAGGAGATCCGTCCGAACGATGTCAGGACGCCGCCGCTCGCGTCTGTGGATCCTGCAGACCGGCGGCGGACCCCCGGAGCCCTGCACGCCGCACGGTGGTTGATGTCACCCCGTGCGGCGTGTAGGGTGCGGCGTTGATGCGCCGCGCCGACCTCCTCCTGCTTACGTAGGGCGAGCGGCACTCTCGCGCGCTCGCCCGCCCCCCAGCCCCCAGGCCGGGGGGTCGTTCATTTTTCGGCTCCCCTGGCCTCGTCCGATCCGTTCAACCGACTGCCGCGTGAACCCCGAGGAGCCTGGAGAGATGCCTCCCGCGAATGTGACCCCGAAGAAGATGCCGTTCGAGAAGTACCGGCCGTTCATCCCGTTGCGGCTCCCCGACCGCACCTGGCCGGACAAGGTGATCGAGAAGGCACCGCTGTGGTGCTCGGTCGACCTCCGCGACGGCAACCAGGCCCTCATCGACCCGATGGACCCGGCGCGCAAGCGGCGCATGTTCGACACCCTCGTGAAGATGGGGTTCAAGGAGATCGAGGTCGGGTTCCCGGCGGCGAGCCAGCCCGACTTCGACTTCATCCGCATGCTCATCGAGGAGGACCTGATCCCCGATGACGTCACGATCCAGGTCCTCGTGCAGTGCCGCCAGGAGCTGCTGGAGCGCACGTACGAGAGCCTGCGCGGCGCGCCCCGGGCGATCGTCCACTTCTACAACTCGACCAACCCGCTGCAGCGCCGTGTCGTGTTCGGCCTCGACAAGCCGGGGATCGTCGACATCGCCGTGAACGCGGCCCGCCTGGCCCGCAAGCTGGAGCAGACCGTCCCGGGCACCCAGATCCGCTACGAGTACTCGCCCGAGAGCTTCACCCTCACCGAACCGGACTTCGCCGTCGAGATCTGCGAGGCGGTGATGGACGTCGTCGAGCCGACGCCGGACAACAAGATCATCCTCAACCTGCCGGCGACGGTCGAGTGCTACTCCCCCAACGTCTACGGCGACGTCATCGAGTGGTTCCACCGCACGATCAAGCACCGCGACTCGGTGGTCCTCAGCCTGCACCCGCACAACGACCGTGGCTGCGCGGTGGCCGCGGCCGAGTTCGGGATCATGGCCGGCGCCGACCGCGTCGAGGGCACGCTGTTCGGCAACGGCGAGCGCACGGGCAACCTCGACATCGTCAACGTGGCGATGAACCTGTTCGCCAATGGCGTCGACCCCGAGCTCGACATCAGCGACATCGACGCCCTGCGCCGCGTCGCCGAGTACTGCAGCCGGCTACCGGTGCACCCGCGCCACCCGTACGCCGGCGACCTCGTCTACACCTCCTTCAGCGGCAGCCACCAGGACGCCATCAAGAAGGGCTTCGAGGCGCTGCCGGAGGACTACGAGCGCTGGGAGGTGCCGTACCTGCCGATCGACCCGAAGCACGTCGGCCGCACCTACGAGGCGGTGATCCGGGTCAACAGCCAGTCGGGCAAGGGCGGGGTCGCCTACGTGATGAAGACGGAGTACGGCTTCGAGCTGCCGCGCCGGATGCAGATCGAGTTCTCCAAGACCATCCAGCACATCACCGAGGACACCGGCACAGAGATCAGCCCGGCCGCGATGTGGGAGGCGTTCCGCGACGAGTACATGCCCGACGAGCCGCGCTACTCCCTGCTCGGCCACGAGCTGCACACCCGCGACGGCAAGGCCACGGTGACGGCCCAGATCCTCGCCGACGGCGAGCACCGCACGGTGACGGGCGAGGGCAGTGGTCCGATCTCGGCGTTCGTCCGCGGTCTGCGCGCCGAGTTCGGCGTCGACCTCGACGTCGTCGACTACGCCGAGCACGCCATCGGGCGCGGGGCGGAGGCCAGCGCCGCCGCCTACGTCGAGTCGATCTCGTCCGACGGCTCGGGCAGCAGCGAGACGCGCTGGGGCATCGGCGTGGACCCGGACATCACGACGGCCGGGCTGAAGGCCGTGCTCAGCGCGCTCGAGCGGCACCAGCGCTGACGGACGTCGCCGCCGGGTCCCGTCCCCGCAGCGGGGCACCCGGCGGCGGCCGAACCCGCAGCCGCCTACGCTCCGGGCGATGCGCAAGCGTCTGCGTCGGATCAAGCGGTACACGATCCTCGGCCTCGTCGTCGGTGGCGTCGTCGCCCTGCGCCGTGCGTCGGCGGGGCGCCAGGGGCGTGTCCGCGTCGGAGCACCACCGACGTGGCCGCCGCTGCAGCCCGGCGAGCAGCCCGTGGCGGCGGTCGGTGACCTCGTGGCCGCCGCCGACCGGGCGCGCGCGGGCGCTGCGCACCCCACCGATGCCGCGCCGGCGGCCCCGGTGCCGTCGGACGAGCCGGTCGCCGCCGTCGGTGACCTCGCGTCGGCCGACCCGGCAGCGGGCGAGTGCGACGGCTACGGTGCAGCCACGTGATGAGCCGACCCCGGGGAGGTCCACGAACGTGAAGGTCACCGTCGACTACGACGTCTGCGCATCGACCGGCACCTGCATGCAGGTCTGCCCCGAGGTGTTCGAGGTCCGCAGCGACGGCTACCTCTACGTCCTCCAGGAGGAACCGCCCGAGGAGCTGCGGCCCAAGGTGGAGGAGGCGGCCGACCTCTGCCCCACCGGCGCGATCAGCGTCGAGGGCTGACCGCCCGGCGACGTCCCGGCCCCGGCACCGGGGTGGCGGTAGGGTCGGTGCCGATGGGCTTCCACGAGCGCCTCGCCAAGGCATGGACCACATCGGGGTCGATGCTCTGCGTGGGGCTCGATCCGGACCCGGCGTCGTTCCCCGATCCGCTCGACGGCGCACCGGACGCACTCGAGCGGTTCTGCCGGGAGATCGTCGACGCCACCGCCGACCTGGTCTGCGCCTTCAAGCCGCAGTTCGCCCACTTCGCCGCGCAGCGCGCCGAACCCCAGCTGGAGGCGCTGTGCCGGTACATCCGCGAGACATACCCCGATGTCGTCCTGGTGCTCGACGCCAAGCGCGGTGACGTCGGCTCGACCGCCGAGTTCTACGCCCGCGAGGCGTTCGGCCGGTACGCCGCCGACGCGGTGACCGTCAACCCGTACCTGGGCACGGACGCCGCGGCACCGTTCCTCGCCCAGGGCGGCGTGCTCGCGCTGTGCCACACCAGCAACCCGGGCAGCGCCGAGGTGCAGGACCTCGACACTGGTGGCCGGCCGCTGTTCGAGCGCGTCGCCGAGATGGTGGCCACGCGCTGGCGCCAGCTCGGCGAGGCCGGACTGGTCGTCGGGGCCACGTTCCCCGCCCAGCTGGAGGCGGCCCGGCGCATCGTCGGCGACCTGCCGATCCTCGTGCCCGGCATCGGCGCCCAGGGCGGCGACCTCACCGCCTCGGTGCGGGGCGGCTCGACGGGCCCGGGCACCGGGTTGCTGCTCAGCGCGTCGCGCTCGGTGCTCTACGCGTCGCGAGGTGCGGACTTCGCCGAGGCCGCCCGCGCGGCAGCGATCGCGACACGCGACGCGATCAACGCCGTGGCACGCGGCTGAGGCTCAGCCGGCCGGGCGCGTGCGCGGCCCGTCGGCGAGGCCGAGGGCGCGGATCCACAGCTTGTTCAGGGTGTCCGCGACGCGCTCCTCGTCGTAGGGCAGGCCGAGGGCGTGCCACTCGTGCAGGAAGCGGTCGACCATGTAGGCGAGCGCGTTGGCCGTGTACACCGGGTCGAGGTCGCTGTAGGCGAGCCCGGCCTCCTGCCAGCGGGCGATCGCCCGGCTGATGCGGGTCTCGAAGTGCTCGCGGATGGCGATGCCGATCGCGAGGACCTCGGGGTCCCGCTCGGCCACCTGCGTCAGCACGCTCATCAGGCGGGCGTTCCTGCGGTACCCGGCGATGTAGGAGCGGTTCGCCTCGATGATCCCCTGCACCGGATCGGCTGGTGCGGCGGCGTCCGGGGATGCGGCGTCCTCGGCGCCTCCCGCCTTCGTGAGGTCGTCGAGGACGCCCTGCATCACCGCGCGGAACAGCTCCTCCTTGGACTGGAAGTAGTTGTAGAGCGTCCCGGTCGAGACGTTCGCTTCCTTGGTCACGTCGGAGAGGCGGGCGCCGTGGAAGCCGTCCCGCTCGAACACGACGCGTGCTGCAGCGATCAGCTTCTGCGGCGTCCGCTCCCGACGTGGATCGTGGCGGGGCCGGCGGCGGGTCGTGCCGCCGGCCGGCCCCCTGGGCGCCAGTGCGGCGCCGTCGTCGTCGCGCCGCACGGGTGAACGCTCGTGGCTCAGGGCCGGGCGAAGGGCTGCGGTTCCTGTTCCGGGCCCCTCGACGGGTCGGCCGGGACGAGCATCCACCGGAAGTTCGGATCGTGGCGCAGGATCTCGCGCCGGGCGATCGTCATCTTGTGCACCTCGTCCGGGCCGTCGGCGATGCGCAGCGTCCGCATCGAGGCGTACATCTCGGCCAGCGGCGTGAACTGCGTGACGCCTGCCGCGCCGTGCACCTGGATGGCCCGGTCGATCACCTTCAGCGCCATGTTCGGCACGGCGACCTTGATCCCGGCGATCTCCGTCGCTGCCGCCTTGTTGCCGACCGTGTCCATCAGGTGAGCGGTGCGCAGCACGTACTCCCGGCACATGTCGATCTCGATCCGGGACTCGGCGATCCAGTCCTGGATCAGGCCCTTGTGGGCGACGAGGCTGCCGAACGTCGTGCGCTGCAGTGCCCGGTCGACCATCAGCCCGAGCGCCCGCTCGGCGACGCCGATCGAGCGCATGCAGTGGTGGATGCGGCCGGGACCGAGGCGGGCCTGGGAGATGGCGAAGCCGCCGCCCTCCTCGCCGAGCAGGTAGTCCGCCGGCACGCGCACGTTCTCGTAGTGGATCTCTGGGTGCCCGCCGAGGTGGTCGTAGCCGAACACGTGCGGGCGGCGCCCGAAGCTGATGCCCGGCGTGTCCTTGGGGACCACGATCATCGACTGCTGGCGGTGGCGCGGGGCCGACGGATCGGTCTTGCCCATCACGATGAGCACCTTGCACGACGGGCGCAGCGCCCCTGACGAGAACCACTTCGTGCCGTTGAGGACGTACTCGTCGCCGTCGCGCTCGATGCGCAGGCCGATGTTCGTGGCGTCCGACGAGGCGACGTCGGGCTCGGTCATCGAGAACGCCGAGCGGATCTCGCCCTCGAGGAGCGGCGCCAGCCACTCCTGCTTGACCCGCTCCGAGCCGTACAGGTTGAGGATCTCCATGTTCCCCGTGTCAGGCGCGGAGCAGTTGAACACCTCGGACGCGAAGCTGACCTTGCCGAGCTCCTCGGAGATCGGGGCGTAGTCGAGGTTGGACAGCTTCGTACCCGGCGCGTCCGGCGACAGGTGCGGCAGGAACATGTTCCACAGGCCCCGCTCCCGCGCCGCCGCCTTGAGCTTCTCCATGATCGGCGGACGGTCCTCGTACTGCCCGGACGCGACCTGCTCGTGGTACTCGGCCTCGTTCGGGTAGATGAACTCGTCCATGAACTGCTTGACCTGCTCGAGCAGTCGTTCTCCTTCCGGGGAGAACTGGTACGGCATCGCCTCCTCCTTGTCCTTTCTCGTGCTCTCCTTGCAGGGACTACCGACCCACGTAGTGCGGCTCGCGCTTCTCGAGGAACGCCTTCACGCCCTCGCGATGATCCTCCGTCCTGAACAGCTCGGCGAGCGTCGACGACACCCAGGACCCCAGCTCGGTCCAGTCCGGATCGAGCGCCCGGCGCATGCCTTCCTTGATCTTCGCCACGGCGAGCGGTGGCCGCGAGGCGATCTTCTGGGCCAGGGCGGTCGCCGTCGACAGGAGCTCGTCGTGCGGCACGACCTCCGACACGAGACCGATGCGCAGCGCCGCCTCGGCGGGGATGACGTCACCGGTGAACAGCAGCCGGGCGGCGTGGTCGCGCCCGACGATCGAGGCCAGGCGGCCCATGCCGCACACGTCGGTGCACAGGCCGCGCAGCACGAAGAGCTCGCCGAACTTGGCCCGCTCCGACGCGATGCGGATGTCCGCCATCAGCGCCAGCTCCATGCCCCAGCCGACGGCGGCGCCGTTGACGGCGGCGATCACGGGGATGTTCGTGTGCAGGATCGCGTCGGCGGCCGGGGTGAGGCGGGGCGCCACGGACACCGGCTTGTCCCGCTTCTCGCCGCCGCCCATGACCTCGCGCACGTCGTCGCCGGAGCAGAACGCCGGGTCGGCGCCGGTGACGACGATCGCCCGGGCCTGGGATCCCCGGATCGCGGCCTCGAGCTCGTCGTAGGTCTGGAACCGCAGCGCGTTGCGGACCTCCGGCCGGTTGATCGTGATGATGTCGACGTGGCCGTCGTGCTGGACGTCGATGTCGTTCGGCATGTGGGGCTCCTCGGAGGACGGTGGTCGTGCACAGGCTTCCGCAGCGGCGGGCGCCGCGACGAGCCGAGGCGCGGCGGTCACGACTGCGTGGTCAGCTCGTTGCGCAGCTCCCGCTTGAGCACCTTGCCCGTCGCCGTTCGCGGCAGCGGCTCGTCGCGGAAGTAGACGTGCTCGGGAACCTTGAAGCGGGCGAGCCTGGTGGCCGCGAACTCCTGCAGCTCGCGCGCCGTCACGCTGGCGCCGGGGCGCAGGTTGACCACCGCGGCGACCTCCTCGCCGTAGTGCTCGTGGGGCAGCCCGATGACCGCCACGTCGGCGACCGCCGGATGCTCGAACAGCACCGCCTCGACCTCGGCCGAGTACACGTTCTCGCCGCCGCGGATGACGACGTCCTTGAGCCGGTCGACGACGTAGACGAAGCCCTCCTCGTCGATGCGCCCGAGGTCGCCGGTGTGGAACCAGCCGTCGGTGAACGCCGCGGCGGTCGCCTCGGGCTTGTTCCAGTAGCCGTCGACGATGTTCGGGCCACGCACCCACAGCTCGCCGATCTCACCGGTCGGCACGTCGTTGCCCGCCTCGTCGACGAACCGCACGTCGGTGCCCACCGCCGGGCGCCCGACGCTGTCGGGATGGGCGAAGTAGTCGGCGCCGGAGTTGGAGATCACCGCCGAGGTGGTCTCGGTGAGGCCGTAGCCGTTGGCCGCCGCGACCTTGGACTCGAAGCGGGACTCGATCGAGCGGATCAGGTCCGGCGGCACGGGTGCGCCACCGGACGCGATCGCCGCGAGCGCGTCGGGGGGCAGCTCGGCGAGGCGCGGCGACTCGAGCAGCTGGCGCAGCACGGTCGGCACCATGGCCGTGCTCGTGATGCGCTCGGCGATCAGGATGTCGATCGCCTCGTCGACGTCCCACTTGTACATCGTCACGAGCTTGCTGCCCGTCGCCGTGCTGACGTAGAGCCCCGAGAGCCCGCCGATGTGGAAGAACGGGAAGACCTGCAGGCTGGCACCCTGCGGGGGCGGGTCCTCCGGGTCCGGCACGACGCCGGCGACCGCCGCCCCCACGGCACCCGAGAGCAGGGTGTTCATGATGTTCGTGACGTGGTTGCGGTGCGTGGCCAGCGCGCCCTTCGGTGCCCCGGTCGTGCCCGACGTGTAGAGGATCGTGGCGTGGTCGTCGGGGCCGAGCTCGACGGCCGGGAGGCCACGGGTGGTGTCGAGCGCCGGGCGCAACTCCTCCCAGCGCACGACGCCGTCGGGCACCTCGCCGCGGTGCCGGCAGACCACCGTCGTGGTGACGCCGAGGTCCGGGAGGTGCGGGGTGAGGCGCTCCAGGCGCTCGCCGTCCACGAGGAGTGCCGTCGCGCCGGAGTCGGTGATCGCGTACTCGAGCTCCGGGCCGAGCCACCACGCGTTCAGCGGGACGGCGATCGCACCGAGGGAGATCGTCGCCCAGAAGCCGATCACCCACTCCGGGTAGTTGCGCATGCCGATGGCGACGCGGTCGCCCTTGCCGACGCCGTGCTCGCTGGCCAGCCAGTGGGCGAGCCCGGCCACGAGCCCGAGGTGCTCGGCGTAGGTGATCCGCTCGCCCCGGTACACGAGGAAGTCGCGATCGCCGTGGGCGGCGGTGCCGGCGAGGACGTCGCGCAGCGACGGCGGCGCGTGCTCGAACACCCGCAGTGGTACGCCGTTGCGCTCGATCGTCCGCAGCTCGAACGGCTGCCCCGCTGCGGTCAGCGCGGCGATCGCCTCGGCCCGTGTCATGGCCACGTCTCGACCCCCTCGTCGTGTCCGGTCGGGCTCGTCGGCCACGCGGCCCCGAGCGCGGCGCCAATGTACCGCAACTGACACTGACGTCAAGTTCGGTCGCGACGTCCGGTGCCGCCCCCGCCGGCGCGATCGGCCATCATCGGATGCGCCACGGATCGTCGTCACCGATCGACACAGGGGGTTGCCATGGGGGCGGAGATGGAACTGATCGCGTCGGGCCTCGACTTCCCGGAGGGCCCGATCTGGCTGCGCGACGGCCGCGTGCTCGTGGTCGAGATCAAGCGCGGCACGCTCACCGCGGTCGCACCCGACGGCACCGTCGAGCGGTTGGTCGAGCTCGGCGGCGGCCCGAACGGCGCGGCGATCGGGCCCGACGGCAAGGTCTACGTCTGCAACAACGGCGGGTTCGAGTGGTACGAGGCCAACGGCGTCGTCGCCCCGGGCCCACAGCCGGCCGACTACATCGGCGGGCGCATCCAGCGCGTGGACCTCGACACCGGTGTGGTCGAGGACCTCTACACCGAGTGCGACGGCCACCCGCTGCGCGGGCCGAACGACATCGTCTTCGACGCCCACGGCGGCTTCTACTTCACCGACCTCGGCAAGACCCGCGCCCGCGAGGTCGATCGGGCCGGCGTCTACTACGCCAAGGCGGACGGCTCCTCGATCACCGAGATCGCCTACGGGCTCGACCACGCCAACGGCATCGCCCTCTCCCCCGACGACCGCCACCTCTACGTCGCCGAGACGATCACCGGACGGCTGTGGACGTGGGAGATCGAGTCGCCCGGCGTGCTCGCGCAGCCCGAGAACCCGGTCGGCCACGGCACGCTGCTCTACAGCTTCCCCGGCTACCAGCTGCTCGACTCGATGGCCGTCGACAGCGCCGGCAACGTGTGCGTGGCCACGCTGGTCACCGGCGCGGTGAGCGTCGTGTCGCCGCAAGGCGAGCTGCTCGAGCAGTACCCGGTGCCCGAGCCCGACCCCTTCGTCACCAACGTGTGCTTCGGCGGCGAGGACTACCGCACGGCGTTCGTGACGTCGTCCGGGCGGGGCCTGCTCTACCGGATGACCTGGCCACGACCCGGGCACCGCCTGCACCACGAGCGCTGAGCGGTGGGCAAGGTCCTCGTCGCCGGCGCCTCCGGCCTGATCGGGCACGCGGCGATCGAGCAGTTCGAGGCGGCGGGCGGCTGGGAGGTGGTCGGCATCTCCCGCTCGCTCCCCGCCGACCTGCCGGGGGCGCAGCTCCTGTCGGTCGACCTGACCGACCGCGAGGCGTGCCGGACGGCGCTGCGCGACGTCCGCGGCGTCACGCACCTCGTGTACGCCGCGCTGCAGGAGGGCCCGGGGCTGCTGCCAGGCTGGTTCGAGGAGGAGCTGATGGAGCGCAACGCGGCGATGCTGCGCAACCTCCTCGACGCCCTCGACCTCGGCGAGCTGCAGCACGTGTCGTTGCTCCAGGGGACCAAGGCGTACGGGGTGCACCACCCGTCCATCGGTCCCGAGCGGGCACCGTTGCCGCTGCGCGAGCGGGCGCCCCGGGCCGAGCACCCGAACTTCTACTGGTTGCAGGAGGACGAGCTGCGTGCCCGTCAGGCCGAGGCGGGCTGGGCGCTGACGATCTTTCGCCCGACGGTCGTGTACGGCGCGACGACCCACGTCAACATGAACCCGCTACCAGCGATCGCGGCCTACGCCGCGCTGCAACGAGCAGCAGGTGGGCCGCTGCACTTCCCGGGTACGGAGACGCGCCGGACGATCCGCGAGGCGGTCGACGCGAGCCTCGTGGGTCGTGCCCTGGTGTGGGCGGCGGCGTCACCGGCCGCGGCCAACGGGACGTTCAACCTGACCAACGGCGACGTGTTCTGCTGGGACACGATCTGGCCGGTGATCGCGGAGACGTTCGGCGTCCCCGCCGGTGAGCACCGCCCGATGTCGTTCGCCACGGACCTTCCCGCCCGCGACCCGGAGTGGGCGGCGCTCGTCGAGCGGCACGGTCTGGCCGCGCCGCCGTCGCTGGAGGCGTTCGTCGGTGCCAACTCGCTGGTCTACGCCGACGTCGTGATGGCCGAGGTGCAGGGCTCGCCGTTCGTCAACAGCACGATCGCCGTGCGCCAGGCCGGATTCGGCGACTGCATCGACACCGCCGACATGTTCGTGGCGCTCCTCGAGCGCCTGGCGGCCGCCCGGATGATCCCACCGCTGCCGTGAGCGCCGAGCCCGCCGAGCCGCCGCCCGAGCACACGGACGCGGGCCACATCTGATCGCTCACGCAGCACCCTCGCGCTGACGCGGCGGCACTCGTCGGTCAGAGCGCCTCGAGGTCGTTCGCCATCGGCTGGGTCCACGTGACGACCTCGTCGGGACGCTCGACGACGCCGGACAGACGGGCAGTCAGCGACACCGTCTCGCCCGCCGGGATGTCGAGCTGCAGCCGGTAGGTGTTCCAGCCCTGCTCCTCGCCGACCTCGAACCCGACGCGCTCCCCGTCCAGCTCGAGCACGTCGAGGCCGAGGGGGCTGTAGATCGTGAGCAGCATCGTGTTCGTCCCCGTGGGCTTCCCGATGCGGTTGCCGATCACGTACGCGGGGAGCCCCTCGGCCGGCGCCGTGTTCGTCAGCTCGATGCGGATCGTCCCCGTCGTGACACCGGTCCCGGGATCGGTCGACGACTCGTACGCCGCGCGCCGCTCCAGGAAGCTGTCGATCTTGTTGCCGCCGGCGTTGGTGATCGTGAACGCCCAGCCGTCGCTGCCGTCGTGGTCCGGTACCGCACCGGCGATCCCGACGCGCTCGAGGAGGGCCTGCTCCTCGGGGTCGGCGCTCCACACGAGGAGCCGGCGCTCGCTCGCCAACGGCCCGAGATCCTGGGCCAGCTCGATCGGGTCCGGGAGGGCACCGGCGAGCAGCTCGTCGAACGCCTCCTTGGCAGCCTCCCCGAGCCCGTCGGCTCGCGACTCGTCGTCGACGCCGAGCACATACTGCTCCCGCAAGAGGAAGTCCAGGGCCTCGAACGGATCGAGCTCGATGCCGAGCGACGGCAGCTCGACCGCGCCCGTGTACCGCAGCAGCTGGGCGGTGACGAAGGGATCCATCGCGATCACCCCCGCGACCTCCGTGCCGACCGTCTGGGCGTAGAGATCGGCGGCGATGTCGGCGACGGTCGGGAAGTGCGGCGTCATCGCGACGTTGCGGAACGCGGCGTCGCCGACCGCCCGACCGTCGAATCCGTAGCGGCCGTAGAGCCGGAGGAACTCGGCGTGGTTCTCGACCGCCGCGCGTGCCGCCAGGACCCGGGTGTCGAGCGTCTTGGAACGGTCGACCGGCCCGACGCTGAGCTGGCCGCCGTCCGCGTGCAGCTCCGCATAGCTGCCGACGAACCCGCCCAGGGCCCGCGACTCCGACGGTGTCGTGAACAGCATCAGGTACGTGCGTGGACCGTCAGCGCCGAGCAGGCGTGGCGCCATGCGGACCGCGGCGAGCGCGTTGTCGATCCGCGGGAGGTGCTCGTCGACACTCGACGTGAAGTCGTCGAGCTCCTTGGTCGCGCGCTCGACGAGCCAGCCCGAGCGTGACGCCTCGGCGGTGCCGCGGATGCGCACCAGCGCGTCGCGGACGTCACGCAGCGGCCCCTCGAGCCGCGCCAGTGCCTCGAGGTCGAACTTCCCGTTGCGCGGTCGCAGCTCGTCGAGATCGATCGTGTCGAGCGCGGCCACCACGGTGTGCGCCCCGTCGGCACCGGCGCGCGACATGTCCGTCACCGCGGCGTGGTGTTGGGCGACGACCGGCACGACGGACGCCATCCGGACCCATGGCGCGTCGAAGCGGGCGTTCGCCCGGTCGAGGTGCTTGGCGGCCTGTCGGAACCACTCCGCCGCCTCGTCGAAGTCACCGTCCTCGAGCGCAGCGACGCCCAGCTCGGCGGTGGTCAGCCCGGACGCGAGATCGTGGCGTGACTGCAGCCCGGCGTAGGCGAACCCTGCCGAGCAGCCGATCGCGGCGAGCCCGACGAGCACCGTCGCACCCCAGGCCAGCCAGCGCAGCCGCTTCGTGAGGCCGAACGTCCCGAGCACGAACACGACGAAGCCAGCGCCGACGGCGACGGCCGCCGAGGTCCCGTAGCGCCCACCCAGCTCGGCGCGGACGAGCGCGTTGCCCGTCACCGCGAGCGACAGCGCGAGCGCCCAGGCCGGGGGCTGCGCACGCCAGCTCGCCCACAGGACGAGGGCGAGGCCGACCGCGGCGAGGGCGATGACCAGGGGGTGCAGCGCGATCGTCAGGGCGACGCCGGCGATGGCCCCGATCGCCCACCACGGGGCCCGCTCACCGACGACGACGAGGAGTGCGACCCCGCCCCCGGTGAGCAGCGCGTCGAGCCCCCCGTGCCCGGTCGGTGCGGCGCCGGCCGCGAGCGCAGCGACGGCGCCGGCGAGCGCGATGATGCCGACGAGCAGCGGGTGGTCGGCGCGCAGCTGACTGCCCGAGCGAGCGGGCACCGTTCAGCTCGCGGTTGCGCGCCTGCGACGGCGGGCCACGACCATCAGCCCGGCACCGGCGACGATCGCCCCGCCGGCGATCGCGACCAGCGTCCCGGAATCCGAACCCGTGGCGGCGAGATCACTCGCCCGCTGGAGACCCTGCGGCGCGCGGCTCCCGCCTCCGCTCGAGCTGAGCACGGTCGTCGCCGGCGGGTCCGCCGGCGGGTAGTCGTCCGCCGCCACCACGCCACCGGAGAGCGACGCCACGACGATCCCCGCGCCGAAGAGGAGCTTCCTGCCTGCCATGTCCGCCATGTCCGCCCTTTCTCCTGATCGCCTCAGGGAACGGTACCGAGGTTCGGGGCGACTGTGAACCCGTTTGGGCGGGATCACGGGGTTTCCCGCATGCCGGCGGCCACGGAACCCGATATCGCGGCCTGCTCCCGACCACGGTGACCGGGACCAGCCGGGCAGGCGGCACTAGCGTGCGCCGCCGTGGCGTACCGGTACCTGTGGACCCCGCTCGAGCTCGGTCCCGTCACCGTGCGCAACCGCATCGTCTTCTCGGCGCACCTGACGAACTACGCACGTGACGGGCGGCCGACGGAGCAGCACGCCGCCTATTACGCGGCGCGGGCGGCGGGTGGCGCCGGGCTGATCATCACCGAGGAGCACTCGACCCACCCGACGGACTGGCCCTACGAGAAGCTCATCCACGGGTTCCACCGCGACGTCATCCCCGGCTACCGCCGCATCACCGAGGCGGTGCACCGCCACCGCGTCCCGATCTTCGCCCAGATCAACCACAACGGCGGACAGGCGTCGTCGATGTACACCCGCCTGCCGGTCTGGGCGCCGTCACCCGTCGCCGACCCGTTGTTCCGCGAGGTGCCCAAGGCGGTCACGCACGCCGAGATCGAGGAGATCGTGGCCGGCTACGCCACCGTCGCCGAGCACTGCGCCGAAGGCGGCTTCGACGGCATCGAGCTGCAGTGCAGCCACTCCTCGATCGTCCGCGGCTTCCTGTCGCCGGCGACGAACCGGCGCACCGACGCCTACGGCGGGTCGCTCGCCAACCGGGCGCGGCTGCTGCTCGACATCGTCGCCGCGGTGCGCCGCGTGATCGGCAACCGCCTCGCACTCGGCGTGCGCCTGTGCGGCGACGAGCTGATCGAGGGCGGCACGACGATCGACGAGGCCGTCGAGGTGGCCCGCATGGTGGAGGCCACCGGGCAGGTCGACTACATCAACACCTCGATCGGCGTCGCCACCGCGACGCTGTTCATGATCGAGGCGTCGATGCACGTGCCGCCGGGCTACGCGCTGTTCATCCCGTCGGCGATCCGCAAGGCCGTGGAGCTGCCCGTGGTCGGCGTCGGCCGGTTCAAGGACCCGCTGCAGGCGGAGCGGGCGCTCGCCGAGGGACACTGCGATCTCGTCGGCGTGGTGCGCGGGCAGATCGCCGACCCCGACTTCGCCGTCAAGGCGCGGGCCGGGGCGACCGAGGACATCCGCCTGTGCCTGTCGTGCAACCAGGAGTGCGTGGGCCGCATGGGCCTCAACCGGTGGCTCGGCTGCATCGAGAACCCACGGACCGGGCGTGAGGCGAGCCTCGCCTCCGCGGCCCCGGATCTGGTGGCCGAACGCGGCGCGGCGCGCCGGCGGGTGCTCGTCGTCGGCGCCGGGCCGGGCGGGTTGCAGGCGGCGATCGCCGCGGCCCGGGCCGGCCACGAGGTCACCGTGCTCGAGCGTGAGGCGGAGCCCGGCGGTCAGGTGCGCCTCGCGGCCAGCGTGCCGAACCGGGCCGAGCTCGGCGACATGGTGCGCAACCAGGTCACCGAGTGCCGGCGCGTCGGCGTCACGATCGAGTGCGGGGTCGAGGCCGACGTCGAGACGGTCCTCGCCCGCCGCCCGGACCACGTCGTCGTCGCCACCGGCGCGGTCGCCACCCGCCCGTGGTGGGTCGGCGCCGACGTCCCCAACGCCTGCGACGTCCGCGACGTGCTCACCGGCGCCGCCCGCCCCGACGGCGACGTCGTCGTCATCGACGAGATCGGCTTCCACCACGCGACGTCGGTCGCCGAGCTGCTCGCCGACCGCGGCTGCCGCGTCGAGGTGGTGACCCCGGGCATGGTGGTGGGCCAGGACCTCGGCATCACGCTCGACATGGAGCAGTGGTGGATCCGTGCCACCGCGAAGGGGATCGTGCAGTCCACCGACCTCGTGCCGATGGGCTTCGACGGGACGACCCTGACCCTGCTGCACCACCCGACGGGCACCAACGTCGAGCGCACGCCCGACTGGGTCGTGCTCGCCGTCCCGGCGGCGCCCGCCGAGCAGCTGTACCTCGACCTGAAGGCCGCCGGGGTCCGGGTCGAGCGGGTCGGCGACTGCGTGGCGCCGCGCCGGGCCCACGCCGCGGTGATCGAGGGTGAACGAGTGGGAGCAGCCATCGCATGAGCGCGCACTGGTGGGAGCGGGCCGTCGTCTACCAGGTGTACGTCCGGTCGTATGCGGACAGCGACGGCGACGGCGTCGGCGACCTCGAGGGGCTGCGCCGGCGCCTCGACCACATCGCCGCGCTGGGCGTCGACGCGATCTGGCTGTGCCCGATCTACCCGTCGCCGCAGCGCGACCACGGCTACGACGTCGCCGACTACGTCGGCATCGAGCCGCAGTACGGGGACCTCGACGCGTTCGACCGGCTCGTCGCCGACGCCCGGGCCCGCGGCATCCGCGTCCTGCTCGACGTCGTCCCGAACCACTGCAGTGACCAGCACCCGTGGTTCCAGGCGGCGCTGCGCGCCGGGCCGGGCAGCGCCGAGCGCGCCCGGTTCTGGTTCCGCCCCGGCCGCGGCGACGGACCGCCGAACAACTGGCAAGCGGCGTTCGGCGGGTCGGCGTGGACACCTGTCGGCGATGACGACCCGGAGTGGTACCTCGGGACGTTCACGCCGCACCAGCCGGACTGGGACCACCGCCACCCCGAGGTGCAGGCGATGTTCGCCGACGTGCTGCGCTTCTGGTTCGACCGCGGCGTCGACGGCTTCCGTGTCGACGCGGTGTGGCCGATCGGCAAGCACCCCGACCTGCCCGACTGCCCGCCGCTCGCGCCCGGCGAGTTCAACCCGTACCTGCGCTTCCGGGCCGAGGGCCACGAGGTGTGGCGGCGCTGGCGGCGCGTCGTCGACGACTACATGGCGCAGCACCCCGACCGCGACCTGATGCTGGTCGCCGAGGCCTACACGCCACGGCGCCCCGACATCCTCGCCCAGTACCTGCGGCCCGACGAGTTCCACCAGTGCTTCGCGTTCGACCTCCTGCTCTCGCCGTGGCACGGTCCGTCGCTGCGCCGGGCGCTCGCCGAGTCCTTCGCCGTCGCCACCGCCCACGGCGGATGGCCGACGCTGACGCTGAACAACCACGACACCCAGCGGACCGTGACGCGCTACGGGCGCGAGGGGGCGCTGCGCGCCGAGGGCTGGACCGGTGACAACCAGCACTACCCGGACGGGCCGGTCGACCTCGCCGCCGGCACCCGCCGGGCGCGCGCCGCGGCGGGACTGCTGCTCGGCATGCCCGGTGCGGTGTACCTCTACCAGGGCGAGGAGCTCGGCCTGCCCGAGGTGCTCGACCTCCCCGACGACGCCCGCCAGGATCCGATCTTCTTCAACACCGGCGGCGAGCTGATCGGGCGTGACGGGTGCCGGATCCCGCTGCCGTGGACGGAGGCACCCGACGGCTCGCACGGCTTCTCCCCGCCCGGCGCCGCACCCCCGTGGCTGCCGATGCCCGCCGGCTGGGGGACGTACGCGGTCGACCGCCAGGAGCGCGACCCGGCGTCCGTGCTGCAGCTGTACCGCCGTCTGATCCGGCTGCGCCGCGAGCTGCTCGGCGACACCGGCGCCGAGCTGCTGACCGAGCACGACGACCTCGTGGCCGTGCGCCGCGGCGACGTGGTCGTGGCGTGCAACACCGGGCGCGAGCCGGTGCCGTGCCTCGCCGCCGAGGGCAAGCGGTGTGTCCTCACGACCGGCGACGCACCCGACGGCAACGTCGTTCCACCGGATACGACCGTCTGGTACGGCTGACGTCATCTAGCCTCGGCCGACACGATGCTGTTGGCCAACATCCTCACGGACCTCACCGACTGGCTCGAGGACGTCTCGGCGGAGTGGTGGTTCCTCCTCGTCATCCTGGTGATCGCGCTCCTCGACTCGGTCGTCCCGGTCGTGCCCAGCGAGACCACCGTCATCCTCGGCGGCGTCGCCGCCGGTGCGGGCGACCAGCCCTTGCTCCTCGTGATCGCGTGCGGCGCACTCGGTGCGTTCCTGGGGGACAACACCGCGTACTGGATCGGTCGCCGGTTCACGCCGCTCATCCAGCGCCGCGCCGCGCACCGGCCGAAGACGGCCAAGCGCCTGCAGTGGGCGCGCGACCAGATCCGCCGCCGCGGCGGCCTGCTGCTCATCACGGCCCGGTTCATCCCCGGTGGGCGCACCGCGCTGACCATCACGTCCGGCGTCACCCACCAGCCGTGGGCCTGGTTCGCGACCTGGGTCGGGGTCGCCGCGCTCGTCTGGGCGACGTACGCCGCGTGCCTCGGCGCGATCTTCGGCCAGACGTTCAAGGACAACCACACGCTGGCGTTCATCCTCGCCTTCGCCGCCGCGCTGTCGATCACGCTGATCATCGAGCTCGTGCGCCACGCCCGCGCCAGGCGCGGCGCCGACGTCCCGCCGCTCGACGTCTCCGAGGAGCCGGCGCGGGCGGAGTGAGCGGGGCCCGGCGGGACGCCGGGGCACGCGCGTGAGTTCCGAGCCGACCGTGCCGCCGCCTACCCTGACCGTGATGCTCGCGGTGGTGCCGGTGCGTGAGGGGACGTTGCCAGCCGGCGCCGACGAGACCGTCGCCGAGTGCGGTGGGCGCGTCGTGCTCGCCGGTTCCTCACCACGCGTCGACGAGCTCGTGGGCGTGGCGTCGGACGTCCGCACGGTCCAGCTCGGCGACTTCGCACCGGCGCGCTGGGCCGCTGCCCTCGCCCCGCTGGTGGACGACGAGCTCGTCGTGCTGCCCGCCTCGCCCGACGGCCGCGACCTGGCCCCGCGCCTCGCCCACGCCCTCGGGCGCCGGTTGCTCCCCGGCGCCGTCGAGGTCCGGCCGGACAAGGTCCGCCTGGCCCGCGGCGCCCACGTGCACGAGGTCGACGTCGACGAGCCCGTCGTGGCGACGCTCCAACCGGGTGTGCGCGGCGTGCTGCGCGACCGCGCCGAGCCGCCGACGGTCACCGCCGTCGACGCTGCGGTGACGGCGGAGATCGCGGATGCGCGCGTCGTCGCGGTGCTGCCACCCGACGTCACGACGATGGACCTCGCCGAGGCGCCACGCATCCTCGCCGGCGGCGCCGGGCTCGACTCGCGCGAGCGCTTCGCCCAGCTGTTCGCGATCGCCGAGGCGCTCGGCGCGGCAGTGGGCGCGACGCGCGTGATCACCGACCGCGGCTGGATCGAGCACCAGCGACAGATCGGCACGACCGGCGTCGTCGTCGACCCGGAGCTGTACGTCGCGTTCGGCATCAGCGGTGCCGTGCAGCACATCTCCGGTGTGGGCACCCCGGCGCACGTGATCAGCGTGAACACCGACCCGCACTGCCCGATGATGCAGATGGCCGACCTGGCGATCGTCGCCGACGCCAACGCCGTGCTCGACGAGCTGGCGCGGCGCCTCGAGGTCACCACCCCGGCGGAGGTCGCCACCGGTGGCTGACACCGTCTACGACGCCGTGGTCGTCGGCGCCGGGCCGGCCGGCTCGTGCGCGGCAACGGTGCTCGCCCGCGCCGGCCGCTCGGTGCTCCTGCTCGAGCGCGGCCCGTTCGCCGGCAGCAAGAACATGTACGGCGGCGTCGTGTACCCACGCATCCTCGACGGCCTGCACCCGGAGTGGTGGCGGGAGGCCCCCGTGCAGCGCTGGGTCACGCGCCGCTCGACGATGGTGCTCACCGAGTCGCAGGCGCTGACCGTCGACTTCCGCAACGAGGCCTGGGGTCGTCCCCCGTACAACGGGGCGACGGCGTACCGGCCGGACTTCGACCACTGGCTGGCGACGAAGGCCGCGGCCGAGGGTGCGGACCTCGTCACCTCGACGACGGTGGTCGGGCTGCTGCGGGAGGCGAACGGCCGGGTCGTCGGCGTGCGCACCGACCGCCCCGACGGCGACATCCGCGCCCGCGTCGTGATCGCGTGCGACGGGGTCAACAGCTTCTGCGCCAAGGAGGCCGGCCTGTACGGGCCCGTCGACGCGGCCAACTACACGCTCGGCGTGAAGGAGACGATCGCCCTGCCCAAGGCGGTGATCGACGAGCGCTTCAACGTCCGCGACCGCGACGGCGTCGACATCGAGATCATCGGCGGCACGGGCGGGGTCAACGGCGGGGCGTTCGTGTACACCAACCTCGACACGGTGGCGGTCGGCGTCGTGCTCAAGCTGCCGGCGCTCGCCGCGCAGCAGCGGCGGCCGGAGGAGCTGATCGCCGGGCTCAAGGCGCACCCGGCGATCGCCCCGCTCGTCGAGGGTGGCGAGGTGAAGGAGTACTCGGCGCACATCATCCCGGAGGCCGGGCTGGCGATGATGCCCCAGCTCACCGGCGAGGGCATGCTCGTCGCGGGTGACGCCGCGGCGATGTGCCTCGCCGCGGGCATCTGGCTGGAGGGCGTCAACTTCGCGATGGCCAGTGGGATCGCGGCGGGCGAGGCGGCGGTGGAGGCGCTCGCCGGCAACGACACGTCACGCGCCGGGCTGGCCGGCTACGAGCGGCGCCTGAACGAGACGTTCGTGCTGCGCGATCACCGCAAGCTGCGGCGGGCGCCGTCGCTCGTGCTGTCCGACCGCGTGCAGCACCTCTACCCCCGGCTGATCAACGGCGTCGTCGAGGGGATGTTCCGCGTCGACAACCCGGCACCGAAGCCGGGCCTGCGCAGGATCGTGGCGCGGGAGCGCAAGCGGCTCGGAATCCGGCGGCGCGACCTCGCCCGCGACGCGCTCGAGGGATGGAGGACGTTCGGATGAGCACGGAGTGGCCGGAGCTGGCGTTCGAGGAGCTCATCGGCACGACGCGCTTCGACGTCCACGAGCGCCCGCACATCGTCGTGGACGGCTCGGTCTGCCGGGACTGCAGCACGCGCCAGTGCGTGGTCGCGTGCCCGGCGAAGCTGTTCGTGCCGACCGCCGACGGCGGGATCCTCTTCAACTACGAGCAGTGCTTCGAATGTGGCACCTGCTACCTGGTGTGCAACCGCGAGGGCGCGATCTCGTGGTCGTACCCGGAGGGCGGCCACGGGGTGGTGTTCCGGACGTCGTGATCGCCGTCTGCTGGAAGTGGGTGGCCCCCGGCGGGGATCCGCGATGGGCCGGCGTGTCGGAGTCGGATCGCGCCGCGCTGGAGCTCGCCCTGCAGCTGGCGGCGGAGCGCGGCGACGAGGTCATCGTCGCGACGGTCGCCGAGGCGGGGGCGGAGACGGTGCTGCGCGAGGCGCTGGCCGTCGGCGCCACCCGCGTCGTGCGGGTCAATGCCCCGGCCGAGCTGTCGAGCGAGGCGGTGGCGCGTGCGCTCGCACCGGTGGTGGCGGGCGCGTCGTGGGTGGTGTGCGGTGATGCGTCCGCGGACCGCGGCTCGGGTGCCGTGCCGGCGTTCCTCGCCGCCGAGCTCGGCGTCGCCCAGGCGCTCGGGCTGGTCACGCTGACCCCGCCCAGCGACCCCACGGGACCCGTGCGCGCGGTTCGCCGGCTCGACGGCGGCCGCCGCGAGGTCCTCGAGATCCAGGCGCCCGCGGTGTTGTCCGTCGAGGGCGCCGCGGCACGCCTGCGCCGCGCCACGCTCCCCGCCGAGCTGCAGGCGCGCTCGGCCCCCATCGCGGTCGTCCCCGGCCCGCACGGGCCCCTCGACCGGCCCGACGAGGTGCGCCCCTACCGGCCCCGCCCGCGGGTCCTGCCCGCGCCGACGGGCAGCGCGCTGGAGCGCATCCTGCAGCTCACCGACGCAGTCGGCGCGCCGGTCACGGCCCACGAGCACGTCACGCTCGACCCCGCCACGGCCGCCGAGCGGATCCTCGCCGCGCTGGCGGAGTGGGGCCACGAACGACCCCGCCCCGCGGCGCACCCCGCGGTCAGCGACGCCAGCTGAGCAGCGCGCCCTGGCCGGCCGTCATCACGGTGCCGGGCATCACGCGCAGCCGGTACGGCTCGAGCCGCAGCACGCCGAACTCGGGCGAGTCCGGGCTCGTCCAGCCCTCGATGATGGCGGGGTCGTAGCCGACCGGCGCCGGCCCGTTGGCGAAGCGCTCCCACCCCGCCCGCCGGGCGTCGGGGTCGTCCTCGAAGTGGGCGCGGCAATCGGCCGTGCACGTGTCGTGGTTCGGCGACCAGTACGTGAGCGACAGCTCGGGATTGGCACGCAGGCCGGGCGCCTTGGGCGAACGTGGTGAGGTCGCGATCCAGCCGGTCAGCGTCTCGCCGTCCCACTCCCAGATCGGGTGGAGGACGCGGGTGCGCGGGCGGCCGTCGGTGGTGGTCGTGCCCGCGACGCACCAGACGATCCGGTGTGCCATCTCGACGAACGCGGGCGCGACTTCGGAGAGGGAGGCCATGCCCGGACCCTAGGCGGCCCGCGGCGAGGGGTCAGCGCGTGATGATCAGCACCGTCTTGCCGATGGTGCCGCGCTGCTCGACGGCCCGGTGGGCCGCGGCGGCGTCGGCGAGGACGAAGCGCTGGACGACCGGCACGAGGCGGCCGGCCGCGGCCTCCGCCAGCGCCTGGCGCTCCAGCGGCTCGAGGCCGCCGAAGCGCTTCATCATCGCCGGGCCGATGGACCACGACGCGCTCAGCGCCCGGTCGGCGAGCTCGGCGGACGTGAACGGCGTGATGCTGCCCGACGCAGCGCCGAACAGCACGATCCGCCCGCCGGGGCCGAGGAGGTCGAAGGCGCCGCGTCCCCGCTCGCCGCCGACACCGTCGAGCACGAGCGTCGCCTCGCGGCCCTCGAGGTGCTCGCGGACGACGTCGGTCCACCCCGGCTGGTCGTAGTCGACCGCGACGTGGGCGCCGACCTCCTCGATCGCGGCGACCTTCTTGGCCCCACCGGCGAGCCCGACGACGACCGCCCCGGCGTTGCGAGCGGCCTGGATCAGCAGCGTGCCCAGCCCGCCTGCCGCGCCGGTGATCACGACGACGTCGTCAGCCGCGACGGCGGCATGGTCGAGCACCGCCATCGCCGTGCGCCCGGCGCCGATCAGGGCCACCGCGCCGGCCGCGTCGAGCCCGTCGGGGATCGACCGCAGCGCCTCGAGGGGGGCGACGGCCTGGGTCGCATACCCACCGCTCGCCGCGCCGAGGTGGGCGACGACGCGTGCGCCGAGGATCCCGGGGTCGACCCCGGCGCCGACCTCGTCCACGACCCCCGCGACCTCCCGGCCCGGCGTCATCGGCAGCGTCGGCGGCGGGAAGGGACCGCTCGACTCCCCGGCGCGGATCGAGGTGTCGAGCAGGTGCACCCCGGCGGCCTCGACCGCGATGCGGACCTGATCGGGACCGGGATGGAGGTCGGGCAGCTCCTCCAGCCGCAGGACCTCGGGGGGACCGAACTCGTGGTGGCGGATCGCCTGCATGCCGGCACCGTACGAGTTCGAGTCCACTTGCGGTCAAGGCCCCTCGTCCGCTCCGCCCCGAGGTCGCGTTACCGTCGCCCGAGTGCATCTCGCCGACGTGACCTGGCCGGAGACGGAGCACCGTCCCCTGCTCTGCGTGCCCGTCGGGTCCTGCGAGCAGCACGGACCCCACCTGCCGCTGTCGACCGACACGATCATCGCCGAGGCGATCGCCACCCGCTTCGCGGAACGCCGCCCCGGCACGCTCGTCGCGCCACCGCTCACGGTGACCGCCAGCGGGGAGCACGCCGGGTTCCCCGGCACGCTGTCGATCGGCACGGACGTCACGATGCTGACGATCGTCGAGCTCGTCCGCTCGGCCGACTGGGCCGACGGAGTGGTGCTCGTCAACGGTCACGGCGGCAATCGCGACGCCGTCGACCGGGCGATCGCCGAGCTCGACCGCGACGGCCGGGCCGTGCTGCCGTGGTGGCCCCTGATCCCCGGCGGTGACGCCCACGCCGGCCGCACGGAGACGTCGCTCGTGCTCGCCCTGCGCCCGGACCTCGTCCGGCTCGACCGCGCCGCCCCCGGTGCGACCGCCCCGCTGGAGACGATCATCGGCCGCCTGCGCGCCCGCGGCGTGCGCGCGGTCGCCCCGAACGGGGTGCTCGGCGATCCGACCGGGGCGTCGGCGGAGGAGGGCCACGCCATCCTCCGGCGCCTCGTCGACGACCTCGACGCGTGCGTGACCGAGTGGCTGGCGACCACGCAGGGGGCCCCGGCGTGAGGTACGTGCTCGACGCCACCACCCGGCGCCCGCCGGGCAGCAACGTGGTCATCGGCGGCTCCCCGCTGCGCCTGTTCCGCCTCTCCGACGCCGGGGTCGCCGTGTTCGACGACATCGCCGCCGGCAAGGACATCCCCGCCGACCCCCGCACCGACCGGCTGATCGCCCGCCTCGTCGACGCCGGCGCGATCCATCCCCAGCCGACCTCCGGCCCGTACACCGCCGCCGACGTCACCGTCGTCGTGCCGGCGTTCGTCCTCGGCGAGTCGATGCTCGCCGAGATCGTGCGCTGCTGCCCGGGCGTCGCCGGCGTGATCGCCGTGGACGACGCGTCGGACCCCCCGGTGGGCAGCGTCCCGGGCGCCCGCGTCCTGCGGCTGCGCACGAACTCCGGGCCCGCCGTGGCGCGCAACGCCGGGCTCGGGGCGGTGGACACGCCGCTCGTCGCGTTCGTCGACACCGACGTCCGGCTCACGCCGGGGTGGCTCGACCCGCTGCTCCCGCACTTCGCCGATCCCTGCGTCGCGCTCGTCGCGCCACGGGTGGCGAGCGCGCCCGGCGCCGGCCCCGTGGCCGCCTACGAGCAGGGGCACTCCCCGCTCGATCTCGGCCCGAGCCCGGGGCGGATCGCGCCGGGGACCCGGCTGAGCTACGTGCCTGCGGCGGCGCTGGTCGTGCGCACCGACGCGCTGCGGGCGATCGACGGCTTCGACCGCGAGCTGCGCTTCGGCGAGGATGTCGACGCGGTGTGGCGCCTCGTCGAGGCCGGCTGGCGCTGCCGGTACGAACCCGCCTCCGTGGTCCACCACCGGCCACGGGGCTCGTGGCGGGCGCTCGTGGCCCAGCGCGTCGCCTACGGTTCGTCGGCCGCCCCGCTGGCCCGCCGCCACCCCGGCGCGCTCGCCCCGGTGCGGGTGAGTGGCTGGAGCGGTGCGGTCTGGGGGCTGCTCACCGCCGGGCAGGTGCTGCCCGCGCTCGCCGTGGCGGGCGGGACGTCGCTCGCGCTCGTGCGCAAGCTCGCCGGGGTGCCGGCGAAGGAGTCGCTGCAGCTCGCCGGGCTCGGCCACCTGCACGCCGGGCGCCAGCTCGCCGAGGCAGCCCGCCGGGCGTGGTGGCCGGCGCTGCTCGCCGGCGCGCTCGTGTCGAAGCGGCTGCGCGGCGTGGCCGCGCTGGCCACGGTGCCGGCGCTGGTGTCCGGCGGCATCCCCCGGCTCGTCGACGACCTCGCCTACGGCGTCGGCCTCTGGAAGGGCGTGCTCGGCGAGCGTGAGCTCGGCCCGCTGCGCCCCGACTTCACCAACTGGCCCGGCCGCCGCCCCGCCGACTAACCGCGGGCCACTCCCCCGGGTCCGATTCCGCGAACTTTCCGGTGTGGCGGACGGAAATCGTCCGCCACACCGGAACGTTGGCCGAAACGGACGTCTGGGCCGCGGGCCGGTACGGTCGTCGGCCGTGACCGTGCGCCTCACCGTGGACACCGAGGAGTGGCGCGCCCACGTGCACCGCACGGCGCGATCGCTGCCCGACCTCGTGCCGGTGGTCAAGGGCAACGGCTACGGCTTCGGGCGGGAGACGCTGGCCCCGATCGCCGCCGAGCTGTCGGACACCATCGCCGTCGGCACCGTCCACGAGCTCGACCACGTCCCGGCCGGCACGACGGCGGTGGTGCTCACCCCGACGCTGCGTCCCCCGCCGGACCTCGCGCCGATCCTGACCGTCGGCTCGCTCGAGCACGTGCACGCCCTCGCCGGCTGGCCGGGCCGGGTGATCGTCAAGCTCGCCTCGTCGATGCGCCGCTTCGGGGTCACGCCCGACGGGCTCGGCGCGCTCACCGCCGCCGCGCGCGCCGCGGGGCTGGACATCGTCGCCTTCGCCGTGCACCCCCCGCTCGCCGGCACCGACGACGAGCGCCTCGACGAGATCGCCGCCTGGCTCCAGCTGCTCGACCCGGTCGACGAGGTGTGGGTCAGCCACCTGTCCGCCCGGGCCTACCGCGACCTGCGCGACGCCTGGCCCGAGCGCCGCTTCCGCATCCGTGCCGGCACGGCGCTGTGGCACGGGGACAAGTCGATGCTGCACCTCGGCGCCGACGTGCTGGACGTGCGCCCGGTGCGTGCCGGCGACGAGGCCGGGTACCGCCTCGAGACGGTGATGACCGACGGCGTGCTCGTGATGGTCGGCGCCGGCACCGCCCACGGCGTGCACCCGCTCCCCGACGGGCGCAGCCCGTTCCACTTCGCCCGCCGCCGGATGGCGTTGCTCGAGCCGCCGCACATGCACACGTCGATGTGCTTCGTGCCCGACGGTGACCCCGCGCCGTCGCCGGGCGACATGGTGGACGTGCAACGACCGCTCACGATGACGCTCGTCGACGAGATCCGCTGGCGATGACGGCCGCCGACCGAGCAGCGGACCGCACGAGGGCGGCCCGGCCGGTGACGACCGACCGGCTGCCCGGCCCCGACGTCGTGCGCGCCGTCGCGCTCGTCGGCGTGGTCGTCATGAACTTCCACGGCTACCTCGTCCTGCGCGGCTCGCCGCGCGGCGACAGCGGGGTGCACTCGTTCTTCGACCCGTGGACCGGACCCCTCGCCACCCGCTTCGCCGCGACCTTCGTGCTGGTCGCCGGCGTGGGCGTCACGCTGTTCACCCGGCGCGGCGGGCGGGACCGGCCGACGCTGCCCGCACGCCGCTGGACGCTGGTGCGCCGCGGGCTGACGCTCTACGGCGGCGGGCTCGTGCTGGACATGGTCTGGCCGGGCACGATCCTGCCGTTCTACGGGGCGATGTTCGTGCTCGCCGCGCTGCTGTGCGCGTGGCGCACCGCCGGGGTCGTCGCCGCCGGCGCCGCCGCCGCCGTGGCCGGCGCGGCGATCGCGTGGTGGCGGATCGAGCGCACGCTCGACGGCCATGACACGAGCTGGCTGTTCCGGCCGGGCGGCAACTCGCCGCGCGGGTTGCTGTTCGACGTGTTCGTGAACGGCACCCACCCGTTGCTGCCGTGGCTCGCGTTCTTCGCCGCCGGGATCGTGCTCGGCCGCCTGCTCGACCGGCCGGGCTGGCACCCGCTCGCCGCCGGGGCCGGGCTGATGCTGTGGGGCCTCGCCGCGTGCATCAGCACCATCGTCGACGGCGGCGAACGAGCCGCGCTCGTGAGCACGCACCCCCGCGACCGCAGCCTCGTCTACACCGCGAGCGCACTGGGCAGCGCACTCGTCGCGTTCGCCGCGATCAGCTGGCTCGCCGAGCGGTACCGCCACGCCGCCTGGGCCCGGCTGCTCGGTCACGCCGGGGCGATGAGCCTCACGCTGTACGTCGCCCACGCGCTGGTGTTCCTGCTCGTGGTCGACTGGCTGGAGTGGGTCCGCCCGACGGGCCTGGACACGGCGCTGCTGTTCGCCGCGGGCTACTGGGTCGTGGCGATCGCGCTCGGCGCGTGGTGGCACCACCGTGTCGGCATCGGCCCGCTCGAGTGGCTCTACCGCAAGCTCGGCGCGTGACGCCTCACATCTCGTCGAACGTCGTGCAGCGCGTCGGGTCGCCGGTGTCGTAACCGCGGCGGAACCACGACACGCGCTGCTCCGACGTGCCGTGGGTGAAGGAGTCGGGGTCGACGGTCATGCCGGCGCGCTCCTGGATCGTGTCGTCGCCGACGGCCGCCGCGGCATTGAGCGCCTCGGAGATCTCGCCCGGCTCGAGCAGGCCGCGCTCGTCGGCCGAGCGTGCCCACGCTCCGGCGAAGCAGTCGGCCTGCAGCTCGAGCGCGACCGAGTAGGCGTTGGCGCGGTCCGGCTGCTGCCGCTGCAGGCGGCTGACCTCGCTGCTCACGCCGAGCAGGTTCTGCACGTGGTGGCCGTACTCGTGGGCGACGATGTACTGCGCGGCGAGGTCACCGCCGGCCCCGAGCTGCTGCTGCAGCTGCTGGAGGAAGTCGAGGTCGAAGTACACGAGGCCGTCGGCCGGGCAGTAGAAGGGTCCGAGCTGGGCGCTCGCCTGCCCGCACCCGGTGTTCGTCCCGCCGGAGAAGAAGACGGTGTCCGCCTCGCGGTACGCCGCGCCCCAGCGGTCGGGGAGCTCGGCGATCCAGTACTCGGACACATCCTCGACGGCGCCGCAGATGATCTGCTCGATCTCGGTCTCGCAGCGGACCTCATCCCCGGCGTCGCCGGCCACGGGCCCCGGGTCGGCACCGGTGAGCGTGTTCGCGCCACCGCTGAGGAGTCGCGGCAGGAACAGCGCGGCGAGCATCACGACGATCCCGATGATCCCGCCTCCGGCCTTGATCGGGATGCCCATCCCGCCGCCGCCGAGGCCGCCACCGAGGCCCGGGAGCCCGAAGCCCCCGCCCCCCTGCCCGCGGCGATCCTGGATCCGGCTCGAGGACCGGCTGCGGATCTTCGTCACCGCGCCACGATAGGCCGCGGCCGGACCGCGACCGTGGGACACCCGACCGGGGGCGCGACCCACGCGAGCCGCGAGCCCGGCGATCGCGCCCGCCCCCGGGTCTGTGTCACCACATCGGCCGTCGACCGCGGAAGCGGTGACACGAACCCCGACGGCGACCGGATCACGCCGTGGCGGGCCGGGGCCGGCGCAGCGCTACGACCGGCGGCGCATGCCGCGGATGCCGACCGCCCCGGCACCGATCAGCGGCCCGCGGTCGCCCAGCCGCGTCGGCGTGATGCGCGCGTGGCGCGTGTACGGCAGGTGCGCCGTCGTGCTCAACTCCTCGTTGGCGGCGTTGAAGAACGTCGCCGCGAAGCCGAGCGCGACGCCGCCGCCGACCACGACGAGCTCGAGGTCGAGCAGCGTGCACAGCGACGCGACGGCGCGCCCGACGAGCTTGCCGGTGCGGCGCATGATCTCGTAGGTCGGCTCGGTCGGCGAGCGCCCGGTGATCGCCTCGATCGCCAGCCCGGACGCCTCGGCCTCGAGGCACCCCCGCGCGCCGCAGCCGCAGCGGCGCCCGTTGGGCTCGACGATGATGTGCCCGACGTGGGCAGCGTTGCCCGACGCGCCGTCCAGCAGCTCCCCGTCGAGGACGATGCCGCCTCCGATCCCGGTCGACACCGTGAGGACGCAGTAGCTGCTCAGCCCCTTGGCCGCGCCCTGCCACCCCTCGGCGAGGGCCAGCGCCTTGCCGTCGAGGTCGCCGTAGACGCGCAGGCCGGTCAGCTCGACCAGTCGCTCGCGCAAGGGGAACTCCCGCCACGCGGGGATGTTCACCGGTGACACCGTTTCGCAGTTGCGGGTGATCGGCCCGGCCGAGCCGACGCCCACGCTGACGACGCGGACCTCGTGGCGATCGGCGGCCTCGAGCTGCTGCTCGACGATCCCGGCGAGGGCGCTAAAGTGCGCCTCGGGTCCCACGTTCTGATCGACGAGCACGACCGAGCGGTCGAGCAGCTCGCCGCGCGGCGTCACCAGGCCGGTTGCGAACTTCGTGCCGCCGATGTCGACGGCGAGCACCGCGGGCGGCAGCTTGCGCGGGACCGGTTCGGTTGCGTCGGGCTCCTGGTCGGATCCGTTGGGTGCATCTTGAGCAGGGGGTTCGGAAGCTGACTCGTCGTGTTGGTTCGTATCCAAACGATCTCTCGGGAAAGCTAGGGTCGGCCCATGACCGCGGTCATCGGCTGCGTGCTGGGGGTCACTCGTTGAGCGACGGCGATGTGGTGGAGCAACGGCTCCGTGGCTTCATGTTCCCACGTTCGGCGACCGGACGGTCATCGCTCGTGCCGCCCCCGCCGTGGCACTACAGCGGCCAGATGCTGACGATCGAGTACCTCACCGACCCGACCGCCGTGGCCGAGCTGCTGCCCCCACCCCTGTCCCCGGCGCCCGAGGATCCCGGTGCCGTCGCGGTCATCTGGGCCGACTGGCAGAGCTGCAGCGACAGCTTCGAGGAGCTGCTCGACCCGGTGCGCGCGCAGTACGTCGAGACGTTCGTCGTCGTGCGCTGCCAGTACCACGGCGAGACCTACAGCCGCTGCGTCTCCATCTGGGTCGACAGGGACTACGCGATGGTCCGTGGCCACCACCAGGGGTACCCGAAGAAGCTCGGCGAGCTGTACCTGACCCGACCGGTCAGCGTGGGCGTCGCCGGCCCGCGCCTCGAGCCGGGCGGTCGCTTCGGGGCGACGTGCTCGGCGTACGGCCGCCGGCTGATCGAGGCGACGTTCACGATCACCGGCACGTCTCCGACGGCCGGCTTCGTCAACGGCCACCCGATGCTCCACCACCGGGTGTTCCCGGCGATCGAGAGCGACGGCACGGACGCGATGCACGAGCTCGTCACGATGCGTGGCGTCGACGTCGAGGTCGGGCCGTGCTACCGCGGCGACGCGACGATCACCCTCTACGACGCGCCCACCGAGGAGCTGACCCGGCTGGCGCCGCTCGAGATGATCGGCGGCTACTGGCAGGAGGTCGGCACCAGCTGGCGGGCCGGCACCACCCTCGAACGGACCCTCCCGGCACCGGTTCCACCGACATGAGCACGCACCACCACGGACGCAACCAGGGCGGACCGCGCAACTGGTCCCGGGCATGAGCGGGCCGGCTCCCGGGGGCGACCTCGGGCCTGCCGATGCCGACATCGCCGACCCCGACACGTACACGGCCGGGGTCCCCCACGCCACGTTCCTGCGCCTGCGCCGTGAGGACCCGGTCAGCTGGTGGCCCGACGACCACGCCGGCGGGCGCGGCTTCTGGGCGGTGACCGGCCACCCCGACCTGCGCGCCGTGAGCCGCGACGTCGAGCGGTTCACGAGCACCGCGGGGATCCGCCTGGAGGAGATGGACGCCGAGGAGCTGGCCGCGCGGCGCACGATGATGGAGCTCGACCCGCCCGAGCACACGGCGTACCGGCGGCTCGTGTCCAAGCCGTTCAGCCGGCGCGAGGTCGCCGCCTACGAGCAGGCGATCCGCGCCCTCGCCCGGGCGGTGATCGACGACGCCCTTGCCGGTCCGGCCACGTTCGACTTCGTCGACCGCATCGCCAAGCAGCTGCCGATGCGCATGCTCGGCACGCTCCTCGGGGTCCCCGAGGCGGACGGGCCGTGGCTCGTCGAGCAGGGTGACGCACTGCTCGGCAACACCGATCCCGAGTTCACGACGCACCCGGTCGACCTCGTCGACACCGAGGCGTTCCGGCTGCTGCCGTTCCGCAGCCCGGCCGGCATCGAGCTGTTCCGATACGCGCAGGAGCAGGCGCGGCGCCGACGCGAGCACCCGACCGACGACGTGATCAGCGACCTCCTGGCGCCGAAGGTGGACGGGGAGGTGCTGACCGAGCACGAGTTCGACAACTTCTTCACGCTCCTCGTGGCCGCCGGCAACGACACGACCCGCTACACGATGACCGCAGGGATGAAGGCGCTGATCGAGCGACCCGACCAGCTCGACGCGCTGCGCACGGCGATCCGGCGGGGCGACCAGGACGTCGTCGGCAACGCCGTGGAGGAGATCCTGCGGTGGGGTTCGGTGACGATGCACTTCCGGCGCACGGCGACCGCCGACACGACGCTCGGCGGGCGCACGATCCGGGCGGGCGACAAGGTGGTGATCTGGTTCGTCTCGGCGAACTACGACGAGGACGTCTTCCCCGACCCGTTCCGCTTCGACATCCGGCGCGCGCCGAACCCGCACGTGGCGTTCGGCCTGATGAGCCCGCATCTGTGCCTCGGCTCGCATCTCGCCCGCCTGGAGATCCGCGTGCTGCTCGAGGAGCTGCTCCCGCGCCTGGCCGACATCCGCCCGGCCGGCCCGATCGCCCGGCTGCGCAGCAACTTCATCGCCGGCATCAAGCGACTGCCGGTCACGGTCACGACGACCTGAGCCGTGCGTCAATTCAGGCTTGACGCTCGCGGCGCGTCAACCTACCGTTGACGCATGGCCGAGTCCTCCGACGTCACCCGCTCCGTCCGCCTCGACGACCTCATCGAGGCGATCCGCACGGTGCACAGCGACCCGCTCGACCAGCTCGAGGACGCGGTGATCGCCGCCGAGCACCTCGGCGAGGTCGCCGACCACCTCGTCGGGCACTTCGTCGACCAGGCGCGCCGCTCCGGGACGTCGTGGACCGAGATCGGTCGGCGCATGGGCGTCACCAAGCAGGCGGCCCAGCAGCGCTTCGTCCCCAAGGACCCGCCGCTCGACCCGGAGCAGGGCTTCAGCCGCTTCACCCCGCGGGCGCGCGCCGCGCTCATGGCCGCCCACGACACGGCGCGCGAGGCGAGGCACGCCGAGGTGACGACGGCACATCTCGTGCTCGGGCTGCTGTCCCAGCCCGAGTCGATCGCCGCACGGGTGCTCGTCGACGGCGGGCACCCGCTCGACGAGATCCGCGCCGCGGCCACCGCAGCGCTGCCCGCGGCCACGGCCGACGGCGGCAAGGAGCTCGTGCCCTACAGCGCCGACGCCAAGAAAGCCCTGGAGCTGACGTTCCGCGAGGCGCTGCGCCTGGGCCACAACTTCATCGGGACCGAGCACGTCCTGCTCGCCCTCCTCGAGCTCGAGGCCGGCACCGGCCTGCTCAGCGGCCTCGGCTATCGCAAGGAGGCCGTCGGCGAGGCGATCGTCGACGCGCTGCCGAAGATCTCCTAGGGCAACGTTCCGACGCACCGCTCACACCGCGGCGAGCACGGCGTCGAGCGGTCCGGGCACGTGGTCGAGGTCGAGTGCGTCCACGAGCAGCGCCGCGTACTGCCACTTGCGGCCGCTGCGCGTGCCGAGGAAGCGGTGCAGCTGGGCGGCGGGGGGCCGGCCGCGTTGGGCCGGTTGCCGGACGAAGCGGGCGAACCCTGCTGCATCACCCTGGCGCTCGATCACCGCCTCGACCGCGTCGGTGCCGAGGGCCCGGATCAGCTCGTCCTCGAGGTCGGCGTGGCACACCGCAACACCCACGCCGGTGAGCCCGGAGCGCGTCAGCGCGCGCTGCAACAACGGCTCCTCCCGGGCATCGCAGAGCACGACGAGGCGCCGCCCCGTCCCGGCGAAGCCCTCGAGGAAGCGGGCGACCGGGGTGGCGCCGCCCATCGGCACGATCACCACGCCCTCCGCGCCGAGGTCACGGCCACGGCGATCGGCGAGCACCTCGAGCGCGACGCGGTCGCTCAGCCCCTCGACGAGCACCACCGTCCGCGTCCGCGGACCGATCGCCAGCTCGCGTGCGGCGGCGGCGAGGCCGGCCGCGCCGCCACCACCACCCCGCGCCACCCCAGCGGGCCGGGAGCCCGGCGGCATGTCCACACCGCCAGGCTGCCAGGCGCCGGTGTCAGTACGCGCGCCGGTTCTCGAGGAAGCGACGCGGCGTGTCGATCAGCATCGTGTCGATCTGCGCGTCGGTGACGCCGGCCTCACGCAACATCGGCAGCACGTCCCGGCTGATGTGCAGGTAGTGCCAGTGGGGCATCGTCGACGGCGGGATCTCACCGGGGATCCAGTCGAGGTAGCACGACGCGTCGTGGCTGAGCACCATCCGGTCCGCGTAGCCGCGCTTGCACAGCTCGGCGATGACCTTCACCCGATCCGCCGTCGGCAGGTAGCCGTCGATGCCGAAGCGGTCCATGCCGAGGATGCTGCCGTTGTCGATCAGCTCGAGCAGGTAGTCGAGGTCGTCGGTGTCACCGCTGTGGCCGATCACGACCCGCTCCAGGTCGACGCCCTCCTCCTTGAAGATCGCCTGCTGCTCGAGGCCACGGCGCGACCTGGCGTGGGTGTGCGTCGTGATCGGGGCGCCGGTCTCCCGATGGGCGCGGGCGCAGGCGCGCAGCACGCGCTCCACGTCGGGCGTGACGCCGGGGCGGTCGGTCGCGCACTTGATCACCGCGGCCTTGACGCCGGTGCCCGCGATGCCCTCGGTGATGTCCCGTACGAACAGGTTGACCATCGGGTCGCTGCCGTCGGGGCCCGAGCCCGGCGTGCGCGCCTGCCAGTAGTGCGGCAGCTCGTTGAACGTGTACAGGCCCGTGGCGACGATGATCTTGAGGTCGATGCGCGACGCCAGCGTGGCGATGCGCGGGATATAGCGGCCGAGGCCGAGCGCGGTCGGGTCGAGGATCGTGTCGATGCCGCTCTGCTTCAGCTCGGTGAGCCGGCGGGCGGCATCGGCGAGGCGGGTCTCCTCGTCGCCCCACTCCTCGGGCACGTTGTCCTTCATCTCCGGCGAGATGATGAAGACGTGCTCGTGCATGAGCACGCGCCCGAGCTCGGAGCTGTCGACAGGTCCGGTGGCGGTCTCGATCATGGGCACGCGGGTGACGGTACGCGCGCGCTGCGCTCGGTCTGCGATCGGACAGGGCGGCGCTCACTATCGTGGCCGCGAGCCATGGGGAGGCTGTGATGACGACGACCACGAGCCCACGCATCCTCGAGCCGCACTGCGAGTGGACCGCGGCGGACGTGGCCGACGAGGACCTCTGGACCGAGCACTTCACGGACGCCGAGCTCGCGGAGCTCGACGCGGCGATGCGCCACGCCCTGTCGGTCACCGACGACCTGCTGCGCATCGGGCGCGACGAGTTCCCGCTGCCGACGCTGCAGCACCGCCTGGCGCGCATCGAGCGCGAGCTGATCGACGGCCGCGGCTTCGTCCGGCTGCGCGGCATCGACCGCAGCGCGTACACCCAGGACGAGATGGAGGTCATCTACTGGGGCATCGGCGCGCACCTCGGGCTGCCCTGGGCACAGAACGCCAAGGGCCACGTGCTCGGCGACGTGACCGACCAGCACAAGGCGCCGGACGATCCGACGGCGCGGGGCAACGAGCTCGGCGGGATGGCGTTGCCGTTCCACTGCGACGGTGCCGATCTCGTCGGGCTGATGTGCCTGCAGAACGGGCGCAGCGGCGGGCTCTCCGCGGTCGCCAACTCGGTGCTGATCCACAACACGCTCGTGCGCGAGCGCCCGGACCTGGCGGCCGCGCTGTACGAACCGCTGCCGTACGACTACCGCGGCGAGCAACCACCGGGCGGCAAGCCGTACTACATGCTGCCGGTGTTCACGGAGTGGGAGGACCGCCTGTTCGTGCGCTGCATCCCGCCCTACATCCACGCGTCGCAGCGACACCCGGAGGCGCCCCGGCTGACGGACCTGCAGCGCGAGGCGCTGGCGGAGGTCGTGCGGCTCGCCGACGACCCGGCGCATCACGTGCTGATGGAGCTGCGCCCGGGCGACATCCAGTTCATCAACAACTACCACGTGCTCCACGGCCGCACGGCCTACGAGGACGACCGCGCCACGGGTCAGGTGCGCCATCTGAAGCGACTGTGGCTGGAGACGCGGGTGCTGAGCTCACGTCCGCCGTACTTCGCCAACCGCACCAACCACTGGATGGAGAAGGCGTCGGTCAGCCGCCTGCGCCCGGTCTGATCCCCACGCCCGCGCGCCCCGTCGATCTGGGCGGGATCCCTGTCTTTTCGGCTTCTGGGCGGGAACCCTGCCAGCTGTTGGCAGGGATCCCGCCCAGGTCGGGACGGGCCGGAGGGGAACGACGGGCCCGGCTCAGCCCGGGGTGCGCGGCTCGCCGAGCAGCTCGCGCAGCGACTCGCCGAACAACGGATCGAACAGCCCGCCGAGGTCGGGGCCACGGCGCAGCGAGTGCCCGCCGTCGACGCCGATCAGCTGGCCGGTGATCCACGTCGACTCCGGCCCGACGAGGAACGCGACGAGGGCGGCGACGTCCTCGACGGTGCCCGTGCGGCCCAGCGGCATCTGGGCCAGGTAGTCCCGCCGGGTCGGCTCGTGGTCGTTGAGCGGCCCCGACGCGTCAGTCGGCACGAGCCCCGGCCGCACCCCATTGACGCGGATGCCGTACGGGCCCAGCTCGTCGGCCGCATTGCGCACGAGCATCTCCACCGCCGCCTTTGCCGTTGCGTATGCACCGAGATGGCGGTGGGTCAGGTGGCCGGCGATCGACGACACGGCGACGATCGCACCACCGCCCGCGCGGGCCATCGCCGGTGCGGCGTGGCGGATCACCGACCACGTCCCGGTGACGTTCAGCGCGAGGGTCTGCTCCCACCCGGCGCGGTCGACGAGCACGAGCGGTCCGGCCGTCGCGCTGCCGCCGGCATTGGCCACCACGATGTCGAGCCTGCCGCCGTCGTCGCACGCGGCGGCGACCGCACCGGCGACGTCGTCCTCCACCGTCACGTCCGCCACGACCGCCCTCGCGCCGTCGCCGATCGCCGCGACCGCCTCGTCGAGCACGTCGCGCCGCCGGCCGCAGATCGTCACGGTCGCCCCGTCCGCGGCCAGGCGCCGGGCACACCCCAGCCCGATCCCGGTCCCGCCTCCCGTCACCAGTGCGTGCTTGCCGGCGAGCGGCCGCGCGCCGTCCGGCCCCGTGTTCACCATGGCGGTGACAGTACGTTGCGGGCATGAGCGACCTCCTGGCAGGCGAACCCGGCCGCTTCGTCGTCACGCTGGACCGCGCCGGGACGCGCACCCCCGATCATCCGACGCGCCCGGAGATCCAGCTCCTCTCCCCCGACTTCTACGGCCCGCAGTTCGAGGAGCTCACCGCCTGGATGCGGGCGGAGGCACCGATGTACTGGGACGACGCGACCGGCATCTGGGGCGCCGCCTGCTACGAGGACGTCAAGCGGATCAGCCGGGACTGGCGCACGTTCTGCTCCGGCCAGGGATCGCGACCGGAGAGCTCGGTGCCGTCGATGATCAACATGGACCCGCCCGAGCACACCCGCCGGCGCCGCGTGGTCAGCGCGGCGTTCGCCCTGCGGCGGGTCCAGAGCTACGAGCCGTACCTGCGGCGGCTGGTCACCCGGCTCATCGACGACGTCGTCGAGCGCGGCGAGTGCGACATCGTCACCGACATCGCCACGCCGCTGCCGATGTACATGATCGGTGAGCTGATGGGCCTCCCCGAGGCGGACTACGCCCAGCTGCTGCACTGGTCCGACCTCTTCGCCACCGGTGGCGACCACATCCGCGACGAGGTCGTCACGGCCGTGCGCGAGTGGGCCGACTACATCCTCGCCCACGTCGCGGCGCGCCGCGGCGGCACCGCCGAGGACCTCATCAGCCTGGTCGTCAACGCCGACGACGAGGAGGGACCGCTGAGCGACGTCGACCTCATCTTCGAGACGATGCTCATCCTCGTCGGCGGCGACGAGACCACCCGCCACGTGATCTCCGGCGGGGTCGACGCGCTGCTGCGCCACCCCGACCAGCTCGCCCTGCTGCGCGCGCAGCCGGAGCTGCTGCCCGGCGCGATCGAGGAGATGCTCCGCTGGGTGAGCCCGGTGCGCAACATGAACCGCACGGCGACGGTCGATGTGGAGGTGCACGGCCAGCACGTCCGGGCCGGCGACCGCATCCTCCTCCTCTACCCCTCGGCGAACCGGGACGAGACGGTGTTCGCCGACCCGTACCGGTTCGACATCACCCGCACGCCGAACGAGCACGTCGCGTTCGGCGCGTTCGGCAGGCACCACTGCCTCGGTGCGCCGCTGGCCCGGCTCGAGCTGCGTGTGCTGTTCGAGGAGCTGCTCGCCCGTCTGCCGGACCTGCAGCTCGCGTCGGACGACGAGCCGCCGCGTCGCCGGGGCAACTTCGTGCTCGGCATCGAGCACCTGCCGGTGACGTTCACCCCCGGCCCGCGCCTCGGCCAACCGGGCTGATCCCTGCGGGACCGGGCTCAGTAGTACCTGAGGTAGCGCTCGAGCTCCCAGGCCGAGACCTGCTCCGGATCCCAGCGCTCGCCCGCGGCCTCCCAGCGGGCCACCTCGTGGCGGCGCAGCGCGACGTACGCGGCGACGAGCTCGGGGCCCATCGCCTCGGTGAGCACGGTGTCGGCCTCCACCGCGTCGAGGGCGTCGGCGAGCGTGTGCGGCGCGTGCCGGTTCGTGTTCGGCGCGGCGTCGGCGTCGCCGATCTGCGGGTTGCCGCAGTCCGCTCCGTCGACGACCCCAAGGAGCGCGGCGTTCAGCGTCGCCGCCGTGGCGAGGTACGGGTTGGCGGTGCCGCACGGCATGCGGTTCTCGATCCGCGTCGCCGGGCCGCGCTCGGCGGGCACGCGGTAGGTGGCGAAGCGGTTGTCGAGCCCCCAGTTGGCCCAGTAGCCGGCGATCAGACCGGGCATCAGGCGCTTGTAGCTGTTGACGAGTGGTGCGGACAGCCCGGCCACGGCCTCGTGGTGCTGCATCAGACCACCGATCGCCTGGCGCGCCAACGTGCTGAGCCCGTCGGGCCGTGACGTGTCCTCGAGGACGTTGGCGCCGCCGTCGATCGGCGTGAACGACACGTTGATGTGCAGACCGGAGCCGACGGACGCGGTGTCGGGGCGGCCGAGGTACGTCACGTGATAGCCGCGGCGGGCGGCGACCTCGCGCGTCATCTCCTTCACGAGCTGCGCATCGTCCGCCGCGGCGAGCGCCGGGCCGTAGCTCAGGTTGATCTCCATCTGCCCCGGGGAGAACTCCGTGAGCACCCCCTCGAGGCCGATGCCCATCGCCTCGATCGTGTCGAAGAACTCGAGGGCGAGCCCGGTCGGGTCGCCGCCGAGCCCGCACCCGTAGACGCGGTGCCCGGGCGCGCCGGCGGTGCGCCAGCCGCCCGGCGCCTGCTCGTCGCGCTCCAGCACGTACAGCTCGAGCTCGAAGCCGAGGTGCGGCTCGAACCCGAGCGCCCGCCATCCCTCGACGGCGCGGACGAGTGCGGCACGCGGGCAGATCGCCAGCGGTTCGCCGTCGCGGTAGCGCAGCTCGCACACCGCCACGTCGGTGTCCGGCTCCCAGCCGGGACGGCGGGTGTCGGCGAGCGGCACCGCCGCGAGGTCGGGGAACCCGACGTCGGCCGAGTACCCGGCGAGCGGCAGGATCTCGCCCTCCGGGCTCATCGCCAGCGTGGTGACGGCGTGATGCGTCGGGTGGTCGAACCGCGACGACGGGATGTACCGCCCGTGCGTCAGGCCGTTGAGATCGGTCCACAGCGTGCGGACGCGGCGCTGGGCCATGAGGTCCTCCGATCAGACGCGGCGGGCGTCCTCGACGAGGTTGATCTGGTACAGGACTTCCTCCAGCGCGTCGGCGGCGGTGATCGCGGCGAAGCGCTGCGGGTGCTCCGGCGTGCAACAGCTCGGCACCGGTGCCAGCACGGTCCAGGGTCGCGGGTGGCAGAACTGCACGACGCTGTAGCGCTCGCCCTCGTAGCCGGGCGCCGCGACCACGCGGTGCCAGCCGACGGGGATCTGCCCGTTGGTGAGCCGCTCGAGCATGATCCCGGTGTTGATGATCACCTGCCCCTCCGAGGCGACGGCGTCGACCCACTCGCCGTCGACGAGCACCTGCAGGCCCGGCGCCGTGGCCCGCGGCAGGGCGGTGATCAGGTTGATGTCGCCGTGCTCGGCGGCCCAGACGTACGGCTCGTCGCCGGGGACCTCGGTCATCGGTGGGTAGCGGATGGCGCGGGTGAGCGTCGGGCCGTCGGTGACCATGTCGTCGAAGAACGACTCGTGGCAGCCGATGCCCTCGGCGATGATCCGCAGGAAGCGGCGCTGCAGGTCGGCGATGCGCTCGTGGAACTCCGACAGCACCTTGGTGATCCCCGGGACGGTCTCCTCCGGCAGCACCTGGTCGGGGTAGACGGCGGGGTACTTGCGCTTGAGAGGATGGCCGGCGGGGATCGGCGCCGACCAGTTGAGCATCTCCTTCCAGTCCGGGACGTCGCTCGACGCGGCGGTCTCGACGAGCAGGCCGGTGTAGCCGGTCTGGCCGTGGGCGCCGGGCACGACGTAGCGCTGCTTCTCGTCCGCGGGTGCCTGGAAGAACTCGGCGAGCATGCCGTACGCCGTGTCGAGGAGATCCTCGGACAGGTCGTGGCGGGTGTACACGAACCCGGTCTCCAGGCTCCGCCGCACGCCGTCCACGACCGCCCGCCGCGCCGCCCCGGAGCCGTGCTCGAACGCCAACAGGTCGACGTCCAGGATCTCGCTCATCCCCGCGACGCTAGCTGCGGCCGCCTCCCGTGATTTCTGACGCGACTTCGGTCCGCATACCGGACCGAAGTCGCGTCAGATGTGCGGGGGCGGGCGCGTCAGCGTTCGGCGAAGACGGCGGGGAGGCCGCCGGTGTGGATGAACACGACGTCGTCGCCGGGGCCCCACCGGCCGGTCGCCGCGTTCCCGAGCAGACCGGCGAACCCCTTGCCCGTGTACGTGCGGTCGAGCACCCAGCCACCGTGGAGGGCGGCCCAGCGGATGCCCTCCTCTGCCGCCTTCGTCGGCACGCCGTAGTCGTCGCCCAGCCAGCGGTCGTCGACCTCGACGTCGTCGGCCGTCACCTCCGCCTCCGCACCGATCAGGGCGAGCACGTCCGCGGCGAGCGCCCGCACGTCGGGCACGCCGACGATCACGCCCTTGGCCACCCCGATCGCCAGCACCGGCGGCGCCTCCTGCCCGAGCGACCGCAGCAGTGCCCGCCCGGCGACCAGCCCGGCATGCGTCCCACCGCTCGAGGAGGCGTGCACGATCGCTGCGGGCACGAACCCGTGCGCCCGGCACTGCGCCACGAGCTCCAAATAGCCGACGAGATAGCCCAGTGCGCCGGTCGGGGTGCTCCCGCCGATCGGGATCGAGTGCGGCGCCAGCCCCTCGGCCGCGAGCTCGTCGGTGAGCTGCTCCCGGGCGATCTCCAGCTCGCCCCAGTGCGTCGGCGGGCAGCCGACGAAGTGGAGCTGGGCGCCGAACAGCTCCCCGAGCAGCAGGTTGCCGGTGAGGCGCTCGGGGCGATCGCCGGAGAGGACGAGGTGCACCTCGAGGCCGAGCACGGCGCCGGCCGCGGCGGTCATGCGGCAGTGGTTCGACTGCGCGGCGCCGACCGTGATCAGCGCCCGGGCACCGGCGCGCAGCGCCTCGGCGCACAGGAACTCGAGCTTGCGCGCCTTGTTGCCGCCCGCACCGAGGCCGGTGAGATCGTCGCGCTTGACCCACAGCCGGGCACCGCCGGGCAGGCCCGGCCCGCGCTCGAGCGGCGTCGGCAGCGTCGCCAGGCGCGACCGCGGGATGCCGTCGAGCAGCGCGTCCACGTCCACGGGCGATGCGCCAACCGACGACGTCACGGTGCGCGAACGTACCTGCCGCCGCGCGCCACCCGGCGGCACGAGGTGGCGGCCGCCCCGCCGCGGTGGAACCGCCGGTGCGGGCGCGGCGACGAGCATCATGGGAGGGCGATGAGGACGGACTGGAACCCGGTGCTGAGGGCAGAGCTCGAGAAGCCGTACTGGCAGGAGCTGCAGGCGTTCGTGCGCGCCGAGCGCCAGCGGTGCACCGTGTACCCGCCCCACGAGGAGGTGTTCGCCGCCCTCCACCTCACGCCGTACGCGTCGACGCGGGTGCTCATCCTCGGCCAGGACCCCTACCACGGCCCGCGCCAGGCCCACGGCCTGTGCTTCTCGGTGCGCCACGGGGTGCCGATCCCGCCCTCGCTCGCGAACATCTTCAAGGAGCTCCAGGACGACCTCGGGATCGAGCCGCCGAACCACGGCAACCTCGAGGGCTGGGCGCGCCAGGGGGTGCTGCTGCTCAACACGACGCTCACCGTGCGGGCCGGGCAGGCGGGGTCGCACCAGGGCAAGGGCTGGGAGATCTTCACCGACCAGGTGATCCGGGCGGTGAACGACAAGGACCACCCGGTCGTGTTCATCCTCTGGGGCAGCCACGCCCGCAAGAAGAAGGCGCTCATCGACCAGACGCGCCACACGATCATCGAGTCGGCGCACCCCTCGCCGCTGTCGGCGCACAACGGGTTCTTCGGGTCGCGCCCGTTCAGCCGGGCCAACGCCGCGCTCGTCGCCGCCGGGTTGGAGCCGATCGACTGGCGGCTCGAGCCGGTCCCGGAGCGCGTCGCCTCGCTGAGCCGGTGACGGTGTGCCGCTGACGGTCAGCCCGCGGTGACGCTGCCGGCGCGGGCGAGGTCCCGTGACGACCGGCCGACGTGGATCACGTACTCGCCAGGCGTCACCGTCCAGCCCCCGTCGAGCCACGATGCGAACGCCCGCCGCCCGAGCTCGATCGACACCGTGCCCCGCTCGCCCGGGTTCAGCTCGATGCGGGCGAAGCCGGCGAGGTGGCGCAGCGGCCGTGCGGGGTCGCCGGCCGGTGGCTCGACGTACACCTGGACGACCTCGCTGCCGCGGCGGTCACCCGTGTTGCGCACGTCCACCTCGACGGTGACGCCCTCGTCGACGCCGCCGCTGACGGCCGCGGTGCCGAGCTCGAACGTCGTGTAGCCGAGCCCGTGACCGAACGGGAACAGCGGCTCGATGCCCTCGCGGTCGTACCAGCGATGTCCGATGAACAGCCCCTCGGCGTACACCGCCTTGCCGTCGCGGCCCGGGTAGTGGGCGAACGCCGGGGTGTCCTCGAGACGGCGCGGGAACGTCGTGGGCAGCCGCCCGCCGGGCTCGGCGTCGCCGGTGAGCACGTCGACGAGGGCGTCGCCGAGCTCCTGGCCGGGGAACCACAGCTGCAGGACGGCGGGCACGTCGTCGAGCCATGGCATCGTCACCGGCGACCCGGTGTTGACGACGACGATGGTGTTCGGGTTGGCGGCGGCGACGGCGGCGACGAGCTGGTCCTGGTCGGCCGGCAGGGCGAGGCTGGTGCGGTCCTCGCCCTCGGTCTCCCAGTCGTCGTCGGTGCCGACGATCACGATGGCGACCTCGGCGTCGGCGGCGACCGCGGCGGCGCGCTGGATGTGGTCGCCGGCCGGCACCGGCCGGGCGCCGACGACGAGCCCGCGCACGCGCTCGTCCTCCGGGCTGATCGGGTACTCGACGGTCAGCTCGTAGCGCCGCCCCTCCTCGAGGACCACGGTGCCGCGCAGCTCGGGGCTGCCCATCCCGAAGAAGGCACCGCCGCGGAGCGGTTCGTCGATCGAGACCACCCGCTCGCCGTCCAGGCGGACCGTCACGGGTCCGATCGCGCGCACGCCGAACTCCCACTCGCCGGTCGTGTCCGGCACGAACGTGCCGCGGATCGTGGCGCCGAAGCGCGTGGCGCTGATGCCGGGGACGGGCGGACGGTCCCAGTACCACGACAGCTGGTTGGCCACGACGTCCGAGGTCGCCCCGGTGTCGTCGGCGAACGTGACGGCGAAGTCGCCGCGCACGACCGGCAGGTACTTGGCGATGGACCCGCCGGGCTCGAACGTCACGTCGAAGCCCCGGGCGACGAGTGCGTCGTACGGACCGCGCCCGTGCTCGGGGCGCACGCGGGCGCTGCCGCCACCCTGCGGGCGACCGAACCGGGCGTACGGGCCGATCAGCGCCACCTTCCGCGCCGTGCCCGTGAGCGGCAGCGCGCCCTCGTTCTTGAGCAGGACCATCGCCCGCGTCGCGGCGCGCCGGATGACGGTGCGCGTCTCGGGGTCGACCGCGGTGACCTCCTCGGTCCCGGTGGTCGCCGCGCCGACCCAGTCGGCCAGGCGCAGCACCCGCTCGACGGACGCGTCGAGCTCGGCCTCGGCGACCTCGCCGCGCTCGACGGCGGCGAGCAGGACCGTGCCCCGCTCCCGCGGTGGCCCGGGCATCTCCAGGTCCAGCCCGGCGCGCAGCGAGGCGACCGCGCTGTGGGTGCCGAACCAGTCGCTGACGACGAGCCCGTCGAAGCCCCACTCGCCGCGCAGCACGTCGCGCAGCAGCCACGGGTGCTCGCTGCAGAACGTCCCGTTGAGCCGGTTGTACGCGGTCATGATCGCCCGCACCCCGGCCTCGGTGACGGCGACCTCGAACGGCACGAGGTACAGCTCGCGCAGCGTGCGCTCGTCGATCACCGAGTCGATCGTCATCCGCTCGAACTCGGTGTCGTTGCCGACGAAGTGCTTGATGCACGCCGCGACCCGCTCGTGCTGCACCCCCCGCACGTACGCCGCGGCGAGCCGGGCGGTGAGCACCGGGTCCTCGCTGAAGCACTCGAAGTTGCGCCCGCCGATCGGCGTGCGGTGCAGGTTGACCGTCGGCGCGAGCAGGACGTGGGCGCTCTTCGAGTGCGCCTCGCGGCCGAGGGCCCGGCCGATCTCCTCGACAAGGTCGGGATCCCACGTCGCCCCGAGCGCCGTGCCGCAGGGAAACGAGGCCGACGCCGGTCCCGTGAACGAGGTCCCGCGCACCCCCGCAGGGCCGTCGGACATGCGGATCGCCGGGACGCGCGGCTCGTCGAAGGAGGCGGTGTGCCACGTGTCGGTCCCGGCGAGCAGGGCCACCTTCTGCTCCCGGCTCAGCGCGGCGAGGACGGCGGGGACGTCGAGGGTCGAGGGCGTCGTCGGCACGCGCAGCACTGTACGAGAGCGGCCGGACCGCCCCGGCTCGCGTCCTTTCCCCCGCCGGGGTGACATTACGGAAGTGTGACGAAACGGGGCGGCGGGTACCCGCGTCGCCAGCGGACGGACAGGCATCCAACAAGCGCACCCCGAGGTGCTGACGGAAGGTGATCGAGATGTCGACGTTCCGAGAAGACGCCGAGCGGTCGGCGGAGCCGATGAACCTCACCGGCCACCCCGTGCTCGATGACCACCACCAGAAGATCGGCATGGTCAGCGACGTCCTCTACGACGACCGCGGGCAGCCCCGCTGGGCCGTGGTCGACCCCGGTGTGCTGCGGGCCGAGAAGTTCGTGCCGGTCGACGGCGCGTACATGACCGAGAGCGGCGAGCTCGTCATCCCCTACGCCAAGGAGCAGGTGAAGCAGGCGCCGAAGGCGCCGCGCGACCACGTGCTCGACAGCCGGACCGAGATCGAGCTCGCCCGCCACTACGAGCTGAGCAGCCGATAACCGGCCGTCCGCGTCGCAGCTACCGTCACCACGTGGCCGAGCTGCGACGCATCCTGCTCGACGGCAGCGCGATCACCGTCGAGCGTCATGGCGACGTCCTCGTCGCTCCCGACGGGCGGGAGGTCGCGGCCGACGCGGCCGTGCACCTCCCGCCCGTGGTCCCGACCAAGATCCTCTGCGTCCACCTGAACTACGCGAGCCGCGTCGCCGAGTTCATGGCGACCCTGCCCCCGGCGCCGACGTACTTCCACAAGCCGATCACCGCGCTCAACGCCCATGACGGGGCGGTCGTGCGCCCGGAGCGCTGCCGGTGGCTCAACTACGAGGGCGAGATCGCCGTCGTCATCGGGCGCACATGCCGGAACATCGCTCCTGGCGACGCCGGCGAGCACATCGCCGGCTACACGATCGCCAACGACTTCGGCCTGCACGACTTCCGCGACACCGACGCCGGGTCGATGCTGCGCGTCAAAGGTTCCGACACGCTGTGCCCGATCGGGCCGGGGCTCGTCACCGACTGGGACTTCCACGGCAAGCGGTTGCGCACGTACGTCAACGGCGAGCTGCGCCAGGACGGCACCACCGACGAGATGGCGTGGGACATGCACTATCTCGTCGCCGACCTGGCCCGCACGATCACGCTCGTGCCGGGCGACGTCATCCTCTCCGGCACGCCGGCCAACTCGCGCCCGGTGCAGCCCGGCGACGTCGTGACGGTCGAGGTGGAGGGCCTCGGCGCGCTCACGAACCACGTCGTCGCCGGACCCGTCCCGGTCCGCGAGGACGTCGGTGCGCAGCCGTCGGAGTCGGAGGAGGTGCGCTCGACCGCGCTCGGCGGCGACTGGGAGCACCGCGTCCTCCGCCCGCCCCGCCCTGCGGGCCACGAGGAGGACGAGCAGTGAGCGCACCCTCGCCCCGCGTGCTGGTCGAGGGCGTCGCCGTCAGCCCGGACCACCTGATCGGCGGCGAGCGGGTGACGTCACCCGCGACGTTCGAGGACCGCTCGCCGCTCGATTGGTCCTGGAAGCTCGCCGACATCGCTCGCGGCGACGCCTCCACCGCCCACGCGGCCGTCACCGCGGCGCAGGTCGCGTTCCGCGACTGGGCGCAGCTCGGGCCGGCGCGCCGCGCCGAGTACCTGCACCGCCTCGCCGAGCTGATCGTCGAGCACACCGAGGCGATCGCCCTCGTCGAGACGATCGACATGGCGATGCTGCTCGCGTCGATGCGCGCCCGCCTGGTGGCGCGGGCGGCGGAGAATTTCCGGCTCTACGCCGATCTCGCCGCCGGCCACACGGAGCGGGTGTGGTCGTCGAAGGGGTGCCGCAACACGGTCGTGCGGATGCCGGCGGGCCCGGCAGTGATCATCACGCCGTGGAACGCCCCGTTCATGCTGTCGACGTGGAAGGTGGCGCCGGCGCTGGCCACCGGCAACACGGTGATCCTGAAGCCGCCCGAGTGGGCCCCGCTGTCGTGCTCGCTGCTCGCCGACCTCACCGTCGAGGCGGGCTTCCCGCCGGGCGTGTTCAACCTGGTGCAGGGCATCGGGGAGGAGGTCGGGCCGCCGCTGGTGGGCGACCCGCGGATCAAGCGGATCAGCTTCACCGGCTCACCCGAGACGGCCCGTGAGATCGGCCGGTTGGCAGCCGAGCACATCGTGCCGTTCACCGCCGAGCTCGGCGGCAAGGGCCCGTTGATCGTGTTCGCCGATGCCGACCTCGACGACGCCGCACGGCGGGCGGCCGCGCAGTACGACGACTCCGGGCAGGTGTGCCTCGCCGGCACCCGCCTGCTCGTCGAGGCCTCGATCCGGGACGAGTTCCTCGCCCGCTTCGACGCGGCCGTCGACCGTCACGTCCTCGGCGACAGCCGCGATCCGGCGACGACGATCGCCCCGATGATCCACCCCGACCACGTCGCCCGGGTGCTGGGCTTCGTCGAGCGGGCCCAAGCCCACGGCGATCGCGTCCTGCGCGGCGGCCGACGCGTCCGCAACTCGTTGCACATCGAACCGACACTGATCGAGCCGGCGTCGAACGACAGCGAGGTCGTGCAGCGCGAGGTGTTCGGGCCCGTGCTCACGCTGCAGACGTTCCGCGACGAGGCCCAGGCGATCGAGCTCGCCAACTCGACGGCGTACGGGCTCTCGGCGATCGTCTGCACGTCGTCCCGGGAGCGCGCCGAGCGCGCCGGCCGTGCGATCCGCGCCGGGACGGTGTGGGTGAACACGTTCCTCGCGCGCGATCTCACCGCGCCGTTCGGCGGCATCGGCATCTCCGGCATCGGACGCGAGGGCGGCGACTACGCGCTCGACTTCCACAGCGACCTGAAGACGCTGATGGTCCTCGACGGCACCACGTCCTAGGCCTTCATCTCGCGCAGGCGCATCGTGTTGCGCTCGACCGCGTCGTTCGCGCGCGACAGCCACGACAGGACCGTCTCCAGCTGGTCGTCGGTGAACTCCTCGTTCAGCTCGGCGATCTCCGCGGCCAGCTGCACGAAGGCCTGGATCATGGGGTGCGTCGGGTCCGAGATCGGTGGCGGGAGCAGCTCGACGACCACCCGGCGGCGGTCCTTCGGGTCGCTCGTGCGGCGCACCCAGTTCGCCCGCTCGAGCCGATCGAGCACGCCCGTGATCGCGCCGGACGTGAGCCCGACGCGCCGCGCCAGCTCGCCGGCCGTGATCGGGCCGGTCCAGTCGAGGACGTCGAGGCACTCGTAGTCCGTCGCGTGCAGGCCTGCCGCGGCGGCGATGGCGCGGGAGTGCATCGTGCCGACCGATCCGGTGCGCCGCGCTTCGCGGTCGAGCTGCTGGAGAAGGGCGGTGCGGCGTGCAGTGCGTCGGGGCAAGACGGCTCCTTCGGGCGTGATCGCGGACAGATCTCTCAAAAGGTTGATCTTTCAGAAACTGAGACTTATTGTGACTGAAGCGATCTTACCGCAGCAGCGGGAGAGATGGACGAGAGCACGAGAGCAGGAGGCGTTCGATGGAGCTCATGGTGGAGGCCGACGGCCTCACGAAACGGTTCGGCAAGGTGCAGGCGCTCGACGGGCTCAGCCTGAGCGCGCCGAGCGGCAGGGTGCTCGCGGTGCTCGGCCCCAACGGCGCCGGCAAGTCCACGTTCGTGCGCATGCTCGCCACGCTGACGGCACCGGACAGCGGGTCGCTCCGCGTCGCCGGCGTCGACGCGCTGCGCGAGCCCGCCCGGGTCCGCTCGATCATCGGCCTCGCCGGCCAGTACGCCGCCGTCGAGGAGGCGATGACCGGTCGCGAGAACCTGGAGATGATCGCCCGGCTGTTCGGCTGGTCCCGGTCCGACGCCCGCCGCCACGCCGAGCGTGTCCTCGAGCGGCTCGGGCTGACCGACGCCGCCGACCGCCTCGTGCGCGGCTGGTCGGGCGGCATGCGCCGGCGCCTCGACCTCGGCGCGACGCTGGTCGGGGCACCCCAGGTCCTGCTGCTCGACGAGCCGACGACCGGCCTCGACCCGGCGAGCCGCATCAACCTGTGGGAGGCGGTCCGCGACCTCGTGCGCGACGGCACCGACGTCGTGCTCACCACGCAGTACCTCGACGAGGCCGACCACCTCGCCGATCGCATCGTGATCATCGACCACGGCCGCGCCATCGCCGCGGGCACGCCGGCCGAGCTCAAGGCGCGCGCCGGCCGTGACGTCATCGAGGCGCACCCCCGCCATCGCGACGACGCCGACGACGTCGCCCGCGTGCTCGGCGACGCGATCGGTGCACAGGCGTCCGTCGAGCACGAGACCGGCCGCGTCTCGGTCCCCGTCGGCGACGGTACCCACGCGCTCGCCGTCGCCGTCCGCGAGCTCGACGGTGCCGGGCTCGCCGTCCACGACATCGGCGTGCGCCGCCCGACGCTCGACGAGGTGTTCCTGGCCCTCACCGGCCACCGACCGACGGATCCCGATTCCCCGAGCGACACCCGTGTCCAGGAAGGAGCTGCGGCATGACCACGACCACCGCCACCACCACGCCCGTGACCGCCGCGCCGGCGACCACCGCGCGGCCCACCGCCGGGTCCCTCACGAGCACGCTCGTCGTGGCCCGGCGCACGCTCGTGCACTTCATGCGCACGCCGCAACTCCTCGTCGTGGCGACCGTGCAGGGAGCGATGTTCCTGCTGATCTTCCGCTACGTGTTCGGCGGGGCGATCAGCGGGCTCCCCGGCGTCAGCTACGTGGACTTCCTCGTGCCCGGGTACGTCGTCACCGGCGTGCTGTTCGCCGGTACCGGCGCCGCGTCGGGCGTCGCCGAGGACCTCCAGCACGGTGTCGTCGACCGGTTGCGGTCGCTGCCGATCCCGCGCGCCGCGGTCGCCGCGGGCCGGGCGCTCGCCGAGAACGCGCTGGTCGTGTGGGGCGCGGCGATCACGACGGCCATCGGCTTCGCCGTCGGGTTCCGTCCCGGCGGCTCGATCGGCGGCAACCTCGTGGCGTTCGGCCTCGTCGTGGCGTTCGGCTTCGCCTTCACGTGGCTGTTCATGCTGATCGGCCTCGTCGCCGGCTCGGCCCAGGCGGCCCAGGGCATGTCGCTGATGGTCTTCCCGCTGACCTTCGTGTCCAGCGCGTACGTGCCGGTCGACACGATGCCCGGGTGGATGCAGCCGATCGCCCGCAACCAGCCGATCACCACGATGGTCGACGCCGCCCGCGCCTGGGTGCTCGACGACCCGGTGGCGGCGCTGGGGCACTCGACGACCTACTTCACCGTTCGGGCGCTGCTGTGGTGCGCGGTGCTGGTGGCGGTGTTCGCCCCCGTCGCCATCGCCCGCTACCGCTGAGTCCAACCGGCGGGCGGGCGGTCGAACCAGATGTGCACCTGGCCCGTGCCGATGGCGTTCTCGTAGTCGCTGTAGCGCACACCGGGTGCCCGGCACGCCCGCCCGCCGATCGCCCCCAGCATCAGCAGGTAGTGCCCGAAGCGTGCCTCCGGCTTGACGCGGAGGAACTCGGGCATCGAGTCGACGACCCGGGCGTGGTCGCCGGCCTCCAGCCAGGCGATCCGCTCGAGGTCGGCCGCACGGGCCTCCGGCGTCCGGATGTGCACCGGGTCGGAGGCCTCGTGCGCGCGGAGCTCCTTGAGCGGCCAGAACGCATGGCTCATCGCCCCGCTCGCCAGCAGCACCACCCGGCGACCGGCGCGGGCCACCGCCCGGCCGATCGCCTCGCCGACGAGCAGGAAGTCGTCGGTATCCGCGGTCTGGGCGATGCTCACGCTGATCCACCGCTCGGACCCCTGCAGGAACGGCAGCAGGTTCACCGTCGGGTAGTGGATCGGCAGGAACGGGTCGTCGATCGGCGTCATCCACGACCCCGCCGCCGTCACCTCCTCGCCGATCGCCACCGCGAGCTCCGCATCGCCGGGGATGTCGTAGGGCACCTGGCGCATCCCGCGCGGCAGCTCGTCGGACGTGTAGCGACCGGCGCGCCGCTCGTGGGAGGTGACGACGAACTCGACCGTCGTCGCCCAGTGGGCGTCGAAGACGATGATCGTGTCCGGCGCGAGCGGGGCGAGCTTCTCCTCGCGCAGCCGGTGCAGGCCGGGGACGAGGCTGATCTCCTCGCCGTCGTTCAGGACCCGGCGCTCCTCCTCGGGCAGCACGATGGTCGGCACGTGGGCCACGAGCGCCGCCCCGACCACGGCGCCCTCGCCCATCACACCCTCGCCGTCGCCGTGCGGGCGCGCTGGACGAGCCAGGCGAACAGCGGGTCCGTCGCCGCGCCCGGAAGCAGTTCCGGGTGCCACTGCACGGCGATCACGTCGTGGCCGGGCCACTCGAGCGCCTCGACGGCGCCGTCGGCGCTGCGTGCGGTGACGACCCAGCCGTCGGCGACGCGCTCGACCGTCTGGTGGTGCAGCGAGTTGACGCGGTGCGACGTGTCGTACAGCTCGGCGAGGAGGCTGCCCGGCTCGATGGTGAGCTCGTCGAAGCGCTCGTCGGGGGCGATGTCGTAGCGGGCGTGCGACGGCACGTGCTGGTGCAACGTGCCGCCCGCCCACACGTTGAGCAGCTGCAGCCCGCGGCAGATGCCGAGCACGGGCAGGCCGTCGTCGACGGCCATGTCGACGAGGCCGAGCTCGAACTCGTCGCGCGCCGGCTCGATCGGTCCGGTCGCGGGGTCGAGCGGGGCGCCGTAACGGGCCGGGTCGACGTCGGCGCCCCCCGACAGCAGCAGCCCGTCGAGCCGCCCCGCGTACTCGCGCGGGTCCACGTGCTGGGGCAGGTGCACCGGCAGCCCGCCGGCGGCCGTGATCGCCTTGGCATAGTCGGTGACGTAGAGATCCACCTCGGCGTGGGCCAGGCCGCGCGGGAAGCCGGCGATGTCGGCGGCGCGCTTGACGCGGCCGGTGATCCCGATCAACGGCCGGATGGCGGACCGATCGACCATGCGTCCCGCACCCTAACCGTGCCGGCGTGCGGCCGCGACCTGGGGCGGGACGCGGAGAAGGCCGGCGGCACGGCGGGCGGTCCGTGTCGCCGGCCCTCTCCGGGACGGGTCTTGGCGGGGACGGTGGCCGCATACCCCGGCTCGCGCCCGGGCAAACCGGCGCCCCACCCGGCATCGCTCACCCGGCGCGACGCTGCCGGGACGAGGGTCCCTGGCCAAGCGGCGCCGTGCCTGGTTGCATCGTCCTCATGAGGTTGACCAGCTCGCGCTACCGCGACCGGACCGAGGCCGGACGGGTGCTGGCCGAGCACGTCGCGGCGTCCGCCGACGACGCCCTGGCGTCCGTGGTGCTCGCGCTCCCCCGCGGTGGCGTGCCCGTCGCGGCACCCGTCGCCGAGCGCCTCGGGGCGCCGCTCGACGTGCTCACCGTGCGCAAGGTCGGCACGCCGGGTCACGAGGAGCTGGCGCTCGGGGCGGTGGCGTCGGGTGGGCTGGTGGTGCTCAACGAGGACCTCGTGCGGCGGCTCGGGCTCGACGAGCAGGCCGTGGCGGCACGGGTCGAGATCGCCCGCCGCGAGCTGGCGGCGCGCGATCGGCGGTTGCGCGGCGACCGCCCGCCGCCCGACCTCGCCGGGAAGCGGGTCGTGCTCGTCGACGACGGACTGGCGACGGGCGCCACGATGCGAGCGGCCGTGGCGGCGGTGCGATCCGCCGGGCCGGCGCGGGTGGTGGTCGCCGTGCCGGTGGGTCCGCCCGAGACGGTCGAGGAGCTCGCCGCCCTCGCCGACGAGGTGATCTGCCCGCTGCAGCCGCAGGACTTCGCGGCCGTCGGGCAGTGGTACCGGGACTTCAGCGAGACGACCGACGCCCAGGTGGCCGAGCTCCTCGCCCGGCGTCGCGGCTGACGGGCGCACCGCGCCCGCTCGTCGGCGCGACGTGCGAAGCTCGGGCCGTGGCCGGGGAACGGGATCTCGGGGTGCTGCTGGCGACGCTGGACGTCGAGCGCCGGCCCGGTGTGTTCGCCTACGTCGTCGTGCCGACCGGGTCGCCCCCGCCTCCGGCGGCGGTGGCGATGGTCGACGAGGGTGACACGACGTCGTACGTGGTCGACGCCGCCACGCTCCCGCCGGAGGGGGACACGTTCCGGGCGGCGTGGCTGACACTCACGGTGCACAGCTCGCTCGAGGCGGTCGGCCTGACGGCCGCGTTCTCCTCGGCGCTCGCCCAGCACGGCATCCCGGCGAACGTCCTCGCCGGCTTCCACCACGACCACGTCCTCGTCCCCGAGGACCGCGCCGACGAGGCGATCACCGTCCTGCGCGCCCTCGCCACCCGCGCCCGCTGACCCACCCACCACATCTGACGCGCAGCGGGTCCGCCGAGCGGACCTGGTGGGCGTCAGAGCTGGGAGGGGGTCCCCTCGGCGGGGAGTTCGAGCTCGGCGAGGAGGCGGCGCTTGAGGGCGAAGAGATCCTCGGTGATCGAGACGTGGTACTCGTGGGGGCGGATCAGGCGGCGCACGCCCGGATCGAGGCGCTCGACGTCGGCGACGCGCCGGGCCCGGGCGGCGTCCAGGTCGCGCAGCGCCTCCACCCCGCCGTCGACGACGATCCGTCCGCCGTCGACCACCGTCGTGAGCAGCTCGTCCGCGGCGCTGATCGCCACGCGGCGCGACACGTCGGGCAGGGCGTGGTGGTGCAGGCGCCGCTCCCCCGGCCCGACGGTCTCCTCGGCCGTCGACAGGATGTCCGCGGTCGCCACGCCACGCTCGTCGTAGGCCCGCCAGAGGCGCTTGCGGCCCGGGTTGAGCACCTTCGCCGGCGAGTCCGACCGCTTGATCGCCGGCCGCCACGTGCCGCCGTCCTCGACCGCCACCAGCTTGTACACCCCGTCCAGGCTCGGGTCCCCGTGGCTCGTCACCAGCCGCGAGCCCACGCCGAAGACGAGGCGACCGATCACCGCGTCCGGGTCCATCCCGGCACGCCGCGCCTCCGTCGCGATCTGCGAGGTGATCTGCCACATCGTCAGCTCGTCCAGCTGGCTCGACAGCACGATCACCGCATCGGGGAACCCGGCGCGGTCCAGCTCCTGCGCCGCGGCCACGGCGAGGTAGGCGAGGTCGCCGGAGTCGAGCCGGATGCCGACGGGCTGGTGGCCGCGGCGCCGCAGCCGCTCGAACGTGGCGATCGCGTTCGGCACACCGCTGCCCAGCGTGTCGACGGTGTCGACGAGCAGCACGGTGTCGTCCGGGAACACGTCAGCGTACGCGTCGAACGCGGCGGCCTCGCCCTCGCCGAGGGCGAGGAACAGCTGCACCATCGAGTGGGCGTGGGTCCCGGCCGGGGTCAGCCCGAGCTCGTAGCCGACGGCCGCGTTGGACGTCGACGTGGCCCCGCCGACGATCGACGCCCGCGACGCTGCGTCGGCGCCGTCGCCCGGCGCCCGGCGCATCCCGAACTCGAGGACGGGCCGGCCGTGGGCCGCCTCCACGACCCGTGCGGCCTTGGTCGCGATCAGCGTGGCGAAGTTGAGCTGGTTGAGCAGCGGCGTCTCGAGGAGCTGGGCGGGGGCGAGGGCGCCCTCGACCACCGTGATCGGGGTGTTCGGGTGGACGACCCGGCCCTCGGGGACAGCGTCGACGCGCAGGGCGGTGAAGTCGAGCTCGGCGAACCACCGGAGGAACGCCTCGTCGAACAGCGGCTCGCCGCTGCGCGAGCGGTGGCTGCGCAGCGCCTCCACGTCCGCCGGGCGGGCGCGGACGGACGACATCCACTCGGCGAACGGCCCCAGCCCGGCCGCCACGCAGTAGCCGGCCTGGTGCTCGCCGTAGTCGGGGTACGAGCGGAAGAAGTGCTCGAAGCGGACGCGCCGCTCGTGCAGGCCGAGGCGGAAGTACAGCTGCGACATCGTCAGCTGGTACGCGTCGGTGCTGAGCACGCCGTGCCGGAGTCCGCGGTGGGCCACCGGCGCGACTGTAGGGGCGGACCCGGGCGGCGGACCGACCGCTACCGTGACGTGCATGGTTGCCTACGACGACCGCACCGCGCTCGTGGTGGTCGACGTGCAGAACGACTTCGCCGACCCGAAGGGCTCACTGTACGTGCCCGGGGCGGCGGAGGTGGTGGCCGCCGTGAACGAGGAGATCGAGGCGGCCACGGCCGCCGGTGCGCTGGTCGTGTACACGCAGGACTGGCACCCGCCGCAGACCCCGCACTTCGTCACCGACGGCGGGCCGTGGCCGGTGCACTGCGTGCGCGACACGTGGGGCGCCCAGTTCCACCCCGACCTCCGGGTCGTCGGCGAGTCGGTGCGCAAGGGCACCGGGGGCGAGGACGGCTACAGCGGGTTCACGATGCGCGACCCGGTGACGGGCGAGGACGCCCCGACGGGGCTCGACGCGCTGCTGCGCTCGCGCGGCGTGGAGCGGGTCGTCGTCACCGGGCTGGCCCTCGACCACTGCGTGCTCGCGACGGCGCTCGACGCGGTCGCCCTCGGCTACGAGACGATCGTGCCCCGCCGGGCGACGGCACCGGTCGAGGTGAACCCCGGTGACGGGGCCGCCGCCGAGGCCAAGCTCGAGGCGGCAGGCGCACGGGTCCTGCGCTGACCGGCGCGAGCGCACCGCGGCGGACGTGCGAGCGCCCGGCTCGACGCCTCAGCCGGCGGCGAGCTCGCGGTGCAGCGGGGTCGGGAACCGTGGCGTCACGCGCACGCCGCCGAGCCAAGCGGTGAGCTGGTGCGCGGCCTCGTCGACGCGGCGGGCGTCGTCGGGCCCGATGTCCTCGAGGATCCGCGTCACGACCTCCCCGTCGGGGCGCTGGCTCCACGCGCCGACCGCGCGACCTCCGACCCAGACCGTCGGCCCGGCGTTGCCGGTGCGGTCGAACAGCGCACCGCGGTGCGCGCCGAGGTACCAGCCCCGCTCCTTCCAGCCCATGATCGTGGGGTCCAGTGCCGGCAGGAGGGCGACCGGGGCCCGGCCGTCGGGGTAGGCCTCCTCGACGGGCGTGTCGTCGAGGTCGTCGTGCAGCACCCACGCCTGCGCCGCTGCGCCGTCGCTGGTGTCGACGGTGACCGCCACCGCGTCGAGGTCAGCGAGGGCGGTGCGGACCTGCGCCTTGGTCCACCTGCCCCACCAGGCGATGTCGTCGACGGTGCCGGGGCCGTAGGACTGCAGCCAGCGCCGGACGAGCTCGGCCCGCGCGGCGCGCTCGGGCAGTGCCGGCAGCGTGCCCAGCCACCGCTCCATGGCCGCCCAGCGGTACTGGCTCGACAGCCACGTCCCGATCGGGCGCCCACGGGCGACGCGGCCCTGCGCGGCGAGCAGGAAGAGCACCCGCGTCGCCACGCCGACGACCGCCTCGCGCATCGCACCGGCAGGAACCCGCAGCTGCGTGGCCAGCTCCGGCACGACCGTGCGCAGCTCGCTGGCCGTGAGCTCTCCCGCGGTGCGCAGTGCGTCGACGGTCGCGTCCTCGACGCGCTGCAACCACTCGGCCGCGGCGTCGGGAGACCCGGCGACGCCGCCCCGGACGAGCATCCCGAGCAGCTTGCGCCGCTCCCGCGGGACGAGCGCGTTCGTGCACGCCGCCTGCACGAGGTCGGCGAGGTCGCGCGGCACGACGAACACCGTGCGCCGCATGCCCAGCATCCGCAGCAGCGAGCGCCGCTGGTACAGGGCATCCTCCAGGTCGGCGACGGCGAACGGCTCGAGCCGGGCCCGTGCCGACAGCACGACGGTGGCCGGGTCCGTCGAGTGCAGGCCCACGAGGTCACCGGCCACCTGCTCGACGCTCGCGGCCGAGCGGGCGAGGTGGTGGCGCGCCACGAGGCGACGGCGCCGCTCGGCGGCATCGATGTGGCGTGCCTCAGTGGGCATCGGCGTAGTGGGCGGCGAGCACGTCGCCACCGAAGTCGGTGTCGAGGTCGCGCCAGACCGTGTGGATGTGGTTCACCCCGCGCTGGGTGTTGTCGTACTCGGCGAGCAGCCGGTGGCCCTGGACGCGGTAGTAGTGCGGTTCGCCCGGCAGCAGGCCACCCGCCCAGCCGAAGGCGAGCTCGTCCAGCGCGTCGGCGGAGGCGTACTTGGCGAGCTCGGCGTCGGCGAGCTCGTCGGGCAGGCGACCGACGTAGACGTCGAGCAGCGCGCGCAGGATCTCCCGTTGCCGTGGCCGCAGCTCGGCGGCACGGACGCCCTTGGGCTCGGCGGTCAGGGCCAGCGCGTCGAGGTGCTCGGCGCGGAGCCCGGCGGCGTGCTCCATCGCCGCCTGCCCGGCCGCCAGCCGCTCCCCGAGCGGACCGCTGAGCGCGCCGCGGAAGACCCCCTGCAGCGGCAGCGGGCGGTCGCCGGCACCGGCGCGGGCGCGGTTGCCCGTGACGATGTCGACCGGGGCGACGGGTGACAGCAGCGCCCGGTCGAGCTGGCCGTCGTCGAGCGACAGCACCAGCTCGCGGCCGAGGTCCTCGGCGCCGGCGAGCGGGCGCAGCAGGTGCGGGCCGAGCAGCGGGGAGCTCGCCGGGTCGGCGCCGAGGAAGCACGGCGTCGAGGAGGCGAGCACGCCGTCGACGATCGTGTGGTTCACCGAGACGTGGTGGCCCCCGAAGCGCCAGCCCCACGTGGCACCCGGGGCCGGCGCCCCGAAGACCCGCACGTAGTACATGCCGGGATCGCGGCCCCGCTCGCGGCCGAAGCTGGCGCCGAAGTGCTCGACCTCGTCGAGCACGTTCTCCAGACCGATGATCGTCACGGCGGTGACGTACGCCGGCCGGGAGAGTCCGCTGCGCAGCAGGCGCATCGCCGCCTGCTGCTGTGCCGGCCGCATCGCGCCGAGCGTCAGGCCGCCGTGGTCGGTCGGCGTGTAGAACCACTGGCGGCGCTCGTCGTCCGCCGGGAAGTCCCAGGCGGCAACCCGGCGCTGGTCGTCGGTCAGCGTGTCGAGCCACGCCGCCGCGGCCTCGGCCATCCGTGTCGCGACCCCCGTGCGATCCATCCCTCCATCTTCGTGCACCGGACGCGCACGAGCCCGGACCCGGCCGCCAGGAGCGGTCCGGCCCGGGCTCGCCGGTGGGCCGATCTGGGTCACTGCTTGCGGCGCAGGACCTCCCGGCGGCGGCGGTACTCGGCCTCGTCGATCTCGCCGCGGGCGAAGCGCTCGGCGAGCACCTGCTCACCGGACTGCATCGGGGCGAGACGCCAGCGCCGGCGGAACACGACGGCGGCGACGAACACCCAGATGCCGATGAACGCGAGCGGCACGAGGGGGAACCACGGGACCCAGTCGTGGTCGTGGTGGTGCGTGGCGAGGAGGAGCGCGGTGGTCATGACGTGACATCCCTTCGGGTGAGCAGCGTGGCGGTGGCGGCGGCCGCGATCCCGACGTAGGCGATGCCGGTGATGGCTGCCCGGGTCAGCGAGATCTCGGGGGTGCCGCCCTGGATGATCGCCCCCATCACCTGGCCCGGGAACACGCGGTACCCGGTCGTCCAGGAGTCGACGACGATGTTCTCGAACGGGCCCGCCCAGGCGAACCCGACGCCCAGCGCCAGCGGCACCGAGCGGAACACGACGGCGAGCGCCGTGCCGAAGATGGCCCATCCGGCGACGCCACCGAGCGCGGTGGCGTAGTCACCGAGCGCGTGGCCGAGCCCGTCGAGGGAGAACCAGGCGTTGGTGTCCACGTCCTTGGTGGGCGCGAGCAGCAGCGAGAGCCCGAACGACACGACCTCGGCGACGGCGAGCGCCGCGGCGGCGACCGCCAGGGCGGCGGCGAGCTTGCCGGTGATCAGCCGCAACCGGTGCGGGTCGCGCAGGAGCAAGGCCCGGAACGTGCCGCCCGAGAACTCGCTGGCGACGAGCCCGATGAACAGCACGAACACGAGGAACCCGACGAACGAGGCGCCGACGGCGAACGCCTCGGTGCCGCCGCCGGCGGCGGCCAGGTCGGCGAGGCTGACCCCGCCGCGTGGGGCGCGCGACGGCGTGTCGGTCGCCGCGGCGAACACGGTGAGCGTGGCCACCGCGGCGAACGCGACGCTGGCGATCGCGGTGGCGACGACGGTGCGCCGGCGCAGCAGCCGGTGCAGCTCGGCTCGGACGATGTGCATCATGACGGACCTCCGTTCCCGGTGGTGGTGGCGGTGGTGGGGCTGGCGGTCTCCGTGGCGCTGACCAGCGCGAGGTAGCGGTCCTCCAGCGAGGCGCGCCGGCGGGTGAGCTCGACGAGGACGATCCCTGCGTCCTGGGCCGTGCGGCTGACGGCGGCGGCGAGCTCGTCGCCGCCGAGGTCGCCGTCGTCGATGCGCACGCGGTCGCCGTCGACGGTGGCGTGGAGCCCGCGGGCGGCGAGCGCGTCGTGCAGCGCGGCGGCGTCCCACGCGTGCTCGGGGCGGGCGTGCAGCACGCCGGTGCCCGACAGGAAGTCCTCGGCCGGGCCCTGGTAGCGGCACCGGCCGGCGTCGATCATCACCAGCCAGTCGCACAGCTGCTCGAGCTCGCTGAGGTCGTGCGACGACACGAGCACGGTCCGCCCGCTGTGGGCGAGGGAGCCGACGAGGTGGCGCATCTCGTGCACGCCCTGCGGGTCGAGGCCGTTGGCCGGCTCGTCGAGGATGAGCAGCGCCGGGTCGCCGAGCAGGGCCGCGGCGATGCCGAGACGCTGCTTCATGCCGAGCGAGTACGTGCGGTAGCGGTCCTCGCCCCGATCGGCGAGGCCGACGATCTCGAGCAGCGCCGGGATCCGATCGGTGGGGTGGCCGCCGACGGTGGCGAATAGGCGCAGGTTCTCCACGCCCGAGAGCGCCGGGTAGAACGCCGGGCTCTCGACCATCGCACCGACACGCGGCAGGTACGCCGCGGGGCGGTCGATCGGCTCGCCGAGCACGGTGCCGGCGCCGGCGCTCGGTCGGACGAGGCCGAGGAGCATCGCCATCGTCGTCGTCTTGCCGGCGCCGTTGGGGCCGACGAACCCGGCGACGACCCCGGTCGGGAGGTCGAGGTCGAGCCCGTCGACGACCGTGCGGTCGCCGTAGCGCTTGGTGAGGCCGCGGACCGACACAGCCGGTTCGTGGGTGGCGGTGTTCGTTGGCATGCACCCACTGTCCGCCTCGGGCGCCCCGACGTCGTCCGCCCGGGCGCGCGTCGTCGGCTACGCCGCGTGACGTACGCGCCGGGCGGTCAGGCCCAACCGGGACGGGCGAGGCCCGTCTCGTAGGCGAACACGACGAGCTGGGCGCGGTCGCGGGCGCCGACCTTCGTCATCGCCCGGCTGACGTGGGTGCGCGCGGTGGCCGTGCTCATGAACAGGCGCTCGGCGATCTCGTCGTTCGACAGGCCCTCGGCCACCAGTGCCACGACCTCCCGCTCGCGGTCGGTGAGCAGGTCGACCGCCGGCACGTGCACCGGGGCCTTGGCCCGCGAGGCGAACTCCTCGATCAGCCGGCGGGTGACCCGCGGCGAGAGCAGCGCCTCGCCCGCCACCACCGCGCGCACGGCGCGCAGCAGCTCCGTCGGCTCGGTGTCCTTCACGAGGAAGCCGTTGGCGCCGGCCCGGATCGCCTCGAACACGTACTCGTCGAGGTCGAACGTCGTCAGGATCACGACCTTCACGCCGGCGAGGCGGTCGTCGCCGACGATCGCCTTCGTCGCCGCGAGCCCGTCGGTGCCGGGCATGCGCACGTCCATGAGCACGACGTCGGGACTCAGCTGGCGGGCGAGCCGGACGGCCTCCTCACCGTCGGCGGCCTCACCGACCACCGTGATGTCGTCCTGCGCGTCGAGCAGTGCCCGGAAGCCCGCCCGCACGAGCGCCTGGTCATCCGCGAGCAGGACCGTGATCACGTGGCTGCCTCCTCCCGGACCGGCAGGCGCGCGGCGACGCGGAACCCGCCGCCCGGCAACGGCCCGGCCTCGACGGTGCCGCCCAGGGCGCCGGCGCGCTCGCGCATGCCCCTGATCCCGTTGCCGGCGACGGGTGGGCCGCTCGCCGCGCCGACGCCGTCGTCGACGACCTCGACCGTCACCTCGTCGCCGTAGCGCACCGTGACGCGCGCCGAGCGGGCCCGGGCGTGGCGGGACACGTTCGTGAGCGCCTCCTGGACGATCCGGTACGCGGCGAGCTCGACGGCGGCGGGCAGCGCGGGCGGGCGCGGGTCACTGTCCAGCGTGACGTCGAGCCCGCTCGCCGCGACGTTGGCGACCAGGTCGCCGAGCTCGGACAGCCGCGGCGCCGGGCTGCGGGGCGCCGCCTCCCCGCGCCGCAGGATGTCGAGCGCGCCGCGCAGCTCGCGCAGCGCCTCGCGGCTGGCCGCCTTGATCTCCGCCAGCGCCGGCCGCGCCCGCTCGGGCTGCTCGTCGATCAGGTGCAGCGCGACGCCGGCCTGCACGTTGATCAGCGAGATGTGATGAGCGAGCACGTCGTGCAGCTCCTGGGCGAGCTCCAGGCGCTGCTCCCCGGCCCGCCGCTGGCGCTCCTCCTCCTCGGCGCGCGCCCGCTCGCGGCGCGTGTCGCGCCGGGTGCGGACGAGCTCGGCGACGGCCAGCACGACGAGCAGCCACGCCGCGACGATCGACCCCTTGAGCAGCAGGCTGCTCTCACCACGGTTCGGATCGAGTCGCGCGGCGACGAGCGAGGCGGCGTAGCCGGCGGCGCTGAGTGCCCACACCTCCCGCCGTCGCCCGGCGAGCACGGCGGTGACGAGGGCGACGACGACGCTCACGAAGATCGGCCCGTACGGGTAGCCGAGACCGAGGTACGTGACGGTCGCGGTCATCGAGACGACCACGGCGACGAGCGGCCAGCGGTCGCGCACGGCGAGCGCGGCGGGGCCGAGGAGGACGAGCACGACCGCCAGTGCGTCGATCCCGCGGCGGTCGGGCTGGTTCTCGGCGGCACCGAACGACCCGATGACCTGGAACGCGCCGATGACCAGCGCGCTCAGCCAGATCGAGGGGTAGGGCCGCCAGCGCATGGGCCTCACGGTAGGACCGTGACCGGTGGGCACCGTCCGCGCCACGTCGTATCGCGCCCTACGTCGGGCGTCGTACGGGCTCGGGGTCACGCCCGCACGGCGGCGAGCAGCCGCATCACCTCCGCGGGCGCGGCCCGCTCGCGAACCCGGACGAGGAGCAGCACGGCGCTGGCCGGCACGCCGGGGTGGGCCACCGCGTTCCCGACGCGCCACGCCGTCGCGTCGACGCCGTCGATCGCCCGCGCCAGCGGCTCACCCGAGCGCGGCGCGAGGCGCGTGGCGACCCGCCACGCCTGCGTCCGCGCCGCCACCAGGCTGAACCGGATCAACGTCTCGTCACCATCCCCACCGACGCGGTCGGCGAGGCCGAGCCACGGCGACACCGTCCCGAGCGCGCCCTGGCAGCCGTCGACGAGCTCGCCGAGCACGTCGTTGACCGCGTCGAAGTCGCCACGCACCGCCTCGAGCGCGTCCTCCCGCCCGAGCTCGGCAGCGGTGACCCCGAGGTCGAGGTTGATGTGCGCGTTCATCCCCAGCAGCAGGTGCTGCAGGATGACCGGCCGCCACCTCCGGGCGGTCTCGAAGGCGAGCGTCCACGACGCCGGGCACGGCCGCCCCGCCCGCCACGCACCGAGCGCGTCGAGGTACCGGGCGGCGAAGCTGGCGACGAACCGCTCCATCCGCGGCCCGTCGCTGAACCGTCCCGCCGCGGCCCGCTCCTCCACGGTCCGCGTCACCGCGAGGTACATCGCCGCGAAGTACCCGTTGCGGTCCCCCTCGCTCGCGCAGCGGTCGACGACGCCCTCCAGCGCCGTGATCGTCTCGTCGAACGTGCGCACACGCCGAACGTACCGCTGCGGACCCGGGGCCCAAGCTGCGCGCTCGCGCCCCGTCGGAGCCCGACCGTTCACGATCGCGCGCGGTGCTCACGCCCACGAAGAGCACCCGGACCGTCAGCGACCGCCGTGCTCACCTTCCCGGTCGGGTGGCGCCGGTGGGCGATCGAGCCGGTCGCGCCCGGCGGGCTCAGCCCTGGAGCACGGCCTGGGTCTGGGTGACCTGGGCGACGCGCTTGCCGCGGTCGTCGACGAGGTCGGTCTGCACGACGATGGTGGTTCGTCCGACGTGCAACGGCCTGCTCGTCGAGTGGATCCGGCCCTCGCGGACGCCGCGGAAGAAGTTCGTCTTCGACTCGATCGTCGACGTGGTCGCCCCCGGCGGCAGGTTCAGGAACGCGCACACGGCGCCGACGCTGTCGGCCATCGCCATCATCGCCCCGCCGTGGAGCAACCCGAACGTCGTGCACAGGTCCTCGCGCCAGGCCATCGAGCCGCGGACCTCCTCGGGCGTGGCGGTCGTCAGCTCGATGCCGAGCACCGTGGCGAACGGCATCATCGCCACGAGGTCGGCCGGTGTCGGTGTCGTGGGCACGGCGGTCTCCTCGCTCATGGCCCCCACTGTCGTCGGCTCGCGTCCCGTCGTCCATGACCTCTCAGGTCATCGCGATGCAACCGGGTGGGTGTGTCAGCACCCCACGCGCCGGGTACCTAGGGTTCGCAGCGATGACGACGACGCCGACGAAGTCCGGGAGCACCGCGACCGCCAGCCTTCCCCGCACCCGCCCCAGCCGCGTGGTCGTCGAAGCCGTCGCGCCCATCGTCGACGGGGGCGCCTTCCCGGTGAAGGCCACGGTGGGCGAGCCGGTCACGGTGCTGGCTGACGTGTTCACCGACGGCCACGACCGCGCCGCCGCCGCGCTGCGCGTGCGCCACGGCCGCAAGCCGTGGCGGGAGATCCCGATGGTGCCGCTCGGCAACGATCGGTTCACGGCGACGTTCACCCCGGACCGGTTGGGTCGCTGGCAGTACCAGGTCATCGGCTGGCTCGACCACCTCGGCACGTGGCGCCACGGGATGGAGCTGAAGCTCGCCGCCGGCGTGGACGTCACCGTCGACCTGCAGATCGGCATCCGCCTCATCGACGCCGCCCTCGCCGGCGCCAAGGGGCCCGACGCCGACGCGCTGCGGTGGCTGCGGGAGCGGCTCGCCGCCGGCGACACCAGCGTGCTCGGCCACCTCGCGGCGCCCGAGGAGCGCCACCCCGACGGCCACGTCCCCGACCTCGAGGACGTCGAGCCGGAGCCGCACACCGACGAGCTCGACCTCGACGGGCTGTTCTGGCGCACCGGCGTCCGCCCACCGATCGCGTCGCTGCCCAAGCCGATCGAGGTCGAGGTGGACCCCGAGCGGGCCCGCTTCAGCGCGTGGTACGAGTTCTTCCCGCGCTCGACGATCGCCCCGGCGACCGGCCACGGCACGCTGCGTGACGCCATCGACCGGCTCGACTACGTCGCGTCGATGGGCTTCGACGTGCTGTACCTCCCGCCGATCCACCCGATCGGCCGCGTCCACCGTAAGGGCCGCAACAACACGCTCACGGCCGAGCCCGACGACGTCGGCAGCCCCTGGGCGATCGGCGCCGCCGAGGGCGGGCACACCGCGGTGCACCCCCAGCTCGGCACCATCGACGACCTCGTGGCCCTCGCCGACGCCGCGCGCGCCCGCGGCATCGAGCTGGCCCTCGACCTCGCGTTCCAGTGCACGCCGGACCACCCCTGGGTCAGCGAGCACCCGGAGTGGTTCGCCCACCGGCCCGACGGCACAATCCAGTACGCCGAGAACCCGCCGAAGAAGTACCAGGACATCTACCCGCTCAACTTCGAGAGCGAGGACTGGCAGGGCCTGTGGCTGGCGCTGGCCGACGTGATCCGCTTCTGGGTCGACCACGGCATCACGGTGTTCCGCGTCGACAACCCCCACACCAAGGCCTTCGCCTTCTGGGAGTGGGTGATCCCGACGATCCGCGGGGAGCACCCCGAGGTGATCTTCCTCGCCGAGGCGTTCACGCGACCCCGCGTGATGGAGCGGCTTGCCAAGATCGGGTTCAACCAGTCGTACACGTACTTCACCTGGCGGCAATCGTCGTGGGAGCTGCGCACGTACTTCGAGGAGCTGGCGACCCGCACCGTCGACTACATGCGGCCCAACGCCTGGCCGAACACGCCCGACATCCTGACCGAGCAGCTGCAGACCGGCGGCCGGGCGATGTTCGTCATCCGGGCCATCCTCGCCGCCACGCTCTCGCCGGCGTGGGGTGTCTACGGGCCGGCGTACGAGCTGCTGGAGCACATCCCGCTGCGCCCCGGCTCGGAGGAGTACCTCGACTCGGAGAAGTACCAGCTGCGCCAGTGGGACCTGAACCGCCCCGACAGCATCGCCCCGGTGCTCGGCCGGCTCAACCAGATCCGGCGGGACCTGCCGGCCTTCGCCCACCTGCGCACGCTGCGGTTCCACAACACGACGAACCAGGCGCTGCTCTGCTACTCGAAGACCGACCCGACCGGCGCGAGCCCGCCGGTGCTCGTCGTCGTGAGCCTGGACGCGCACCAGGTGCAGGAGGGCCAGGTGGACGTCGACCTCGCCGCGCTCGGGCTGCCCTACGAGTCGACCTACACGGTCGTCGACCAGCTGTCGGGCCACCGCTACACGTGGCACGGCGCGTGGAACTACGTCCGCCTCGATCCGTCGTCGCCCGCCCACATCTTCCGGGTGGAGGCGGCGTGACCACGTCCGCCGGCGGCCACACCGGGGGCCGCCTCCCGTCTCCGGCAGGACCGCGATGAACCGGGGCAAGCGGGCGTCGCGGCGGTCGTTCGCCCCGGTCGCGCCCGTCGACGGGCCGCCCGACTGGTACCGCGACGCGATCATCTACGAGCTCCACGTCCGCGCGTTCGCCGACTCCAACGGGGACGGCATCGGCGACTTCGCCGGGCTCGCCCAGCGCCTGGACTACCTGGCCGACCTCGGCGTCACGGCGATCTGGCTGTTGCCCTTCTACCCCTCGCCGCTGAAGGACGACGGCTACGACATCGCCGACTACCGCGCCGTGCACCCGGACTACGGCGACCTGCGCACGTTCCGCCGCTTCCTCGCCGCGGCCCACGCCCGCAACATCCGCGTCATCACCGAGCTCGTCGTCAACCACACGTCCGACCAGCACCCCTGGTTCCAGCGCGCCCGGCGCTCGCCACCCGGATCGCCCGAGCGCGACTTCTACGTGTGGAGCGACCACCCCGACCGCTACGCGGACGCGCGGATCATCTTCCAGGACTTCGAGTCCTCGAACTGGACGTGGGACCCGGTCGCCGAGGCGTACTACTGGCACCGCTTCTACAGCCACCAGCCGGACCTCAACTACGACAACCCTGCCGTCCAGCAGGCGGTGATCGACACGCTCGACTTCTGGCTGGACATGGGCGTCGACGGGCTCCGGCTCGACGCCGTGCCGTACCTCTACGAGCGCGAGGGCACCAACTGCGAGAACCTGCCCGAGACGCACGAGTTCCTGAAGCGCCTCCGCAAGCACGTGGACGAACGGCACCACGGGCGGATGCTGCTCGCCGAGGCGAACCAATGGCCCGAGGACGCCGCCGCCTACTTCGGCGACGGCGACGAGTGCCACATGAACTTCCACTTCCCCGTCATGCCGCGGCTGTTCATGTCGCTGCGCCTCGAGCACCGCACCCCGATCGTCGACATCATGGAGCAGACGCCCGAGCCGCCGCCCGGCTGCCAGTGGGCCACGTTCCTGCGCAACCACGACGAGCTGACGCTCGAGATGGTCACCGACGAGGAGCGCGACCTCATGCTGCGCGCCTACGCGGCGGACCCGGAGATGCGCATCAACCTGGGCATCCGCCGGCGGTTGGCGCCGCTGCTCGGGAACGACCGGCGCAAGATCGAGCTGCTCAACGCCCTGCTGTTCTCCCTGCCGGGGACGCCGGTCATCTACTACGGCGACGAGATCGGGATGGGCGACAACGTCTATCTCGGTGACCGCAACGGCGTGCGCACCCCGATGCAGTGGTCGGCGGACCGCAACGCCGGGTTCTCGACGGCGAACCCGCACCGCCTGTACCTGCCGCTGATCACCGAGCTCGGCTATCACTACGAATCGGTCAACGTCGAGACGCAGGCGGCGAACCCGGCGTCGTTGCTGTCGTGGATGCGGCAGCTGATCGCCCTGCGCAAGCGCCACGCCGTGCTCGCCAGGGGCACGATCTCGTTCCTCGAGCCCGAGAACGCCCACGTGCTCGCGTTCATCCGCCACCCGACGCCGGAGATGGACCCGAACGAGCGGCCGCTGCTGTGCGTCGCCAACCTGTCGCGTCTCGCCCAGCAGGTGGAGCTGGACCTGCGCGACTTCGTCGGGGCGGTGCCCGTGGAGGTGTTCGGGCAGAACCGCTTCACGCCGGTGACCGACCGGCCCTACTCGCTCACCCTCGCGCCGTACGGGTTCTTCTGGTTCTCGCTCGAACCGGTGGCCGGTGCGACCGAGCCGGCGGGCGCGCCGAGCGAACCGACGCGCCTGCCCGGCACGTGGCCGGAGATCCTCCGCCGGCGCGCCTCGCTCGCCCGCACGATCGGGCGCTGGCTGCCCACCCGGCGCTGGTACGCGGGCAAGGACGCGATCCTGCGCGAGGTCGCCGTCGACGACGTCATCGAGCTCGCCGACGACGTCGCCCTCGTGCTCGTGCGCACGTCCTTCACCGAGGGGGACGACCAGCACTACGCCGTGCCGCTGCTGCACCTGTCCGAGGAGCGCGCCCTCGCGTCCGACCAGCACATCGGGGGCGGGCTGGTGGCGCTGATCGACGACGGCGCGATCGTCGACGCGATGGCCGTCCCCGAGGGCGCCGGCGCGGTGACCGCGGCCGCCCTGCGGCGCCGGACGCGCCGCGGCCGCCACGTCGTCGCCCACGGCCACCCGCGTCGACCGGGCCTCAGGAACCTGGCGACCGACCCGCGCGACGTGCACGTGCTCGGCGTCGAGCAGTCGAACTCCTCGGCGATCATCGGCGGGCGTGTGATCGCCAAGCTGATCCGCCGCCTGTCACCGGGCGAGAACCCGGATGTCACGTTGCCGTCGCACCTGCGTGGCGCGGGCTTCCTCCACGTGCCCGGCGTCGCCGGCACGCTCGACGTCGTGATGGGCAAGGAGCCGACCACGGTGGTGGTCGTCCACGACGCGATCCCCAACGAGGCCGACCTGTGGCAGTGGAGCCAGGACCTCCTCGGCCGCGAGGTGGAGCGGCTGGTGACCGAGCCGGAGTCGTCCGGCGACGAGCCCGTCCTCGACGCCGTCACGGCGCTGCTCGGCCAGCGCACGGCGGAGATGCACCTCGCGCTGGCCGGCGGGTCGCCCGGCTTCGAACCCGAGCGGTTCTCGCTGCTGTGGCAGCGCTCGATCGTCCAGAGCCTGCGCAGCTCGCTGCGCGAGACCCAGCGCGCGCTGCGCCGCACGAGGTCGTCGCTGCCTCCGGACGCCGAGCCGATGGCGGTCGCCCTGCTCGAGCGCGGCGACGAGCTGCTCGCCGCGTTCGACCAGCTGCGCACGCGCAAGCTCGACGCGGCGCGCATCCGCGTGCACGGTGACCTGCACCTCGGCCAGGTGCTGTGGACCGGGCACGACGTCGTGTTCATCGACTTCGAGGGCGAGCCGGGCCGCTCCATCGGCGAGCGCTCGATCAAGCGGTCGCCGCTCGCCGACGTCGCCGGGATGATGCGCTCGTTCGACTACGCCGGGCGGGTCGCCCTGGCGACCTCCGCCGAGCGCGGCCGCACGGGCTCGACCGACCCGGCGATCCTCGAGCGCTGGCGCGAGGCGACCACGGGCGCGATGCAACAACGCTTCTGGTCGACGTACGTCGCGACGCTGCGCGGCGGGGAGACCGCGGTCGGCCCCGGCGCCGCGCTGATCCCCGGCGACGACGCCGACGCCCGGCTGCTCCTCGACGCCCACGTCGTGCTGAAGGCGCTGTACGAGGTCCGCTACGAGCTCGCCAACCGGCCGACCTGGGTGTCGTGGCCGCTCGCCGCGCTCGATCGCATGCTGCCCGACGCATCGGGGAGTCGATGAGCGACCGCCTCGGCGCGACCCCGATCGCCGGTGGCACGCGCTTCGAGGTGTGGGCGCCGGACGCGTCCCGCGTGGAGATCGTGCTGGACGGCGACGGCCGCGTCGTGCTGCTGGAGCGGGCCGATCCGGTCGCCGGGACGTGGGTGGGCACGGCGGACGGCGTCGGCCACGGCGACCGCTACCGCATCCGCCTCGACGGCGGCGAGCCGCTCGCCGACCCGGCCTCGGGCTGGCAGCCGGACGGGGTCTTCGGGCCCTCGGCGGTGGTCGACCCGGCGCGCTTCATCTGGCACGACGACGGCTGGCCCGGCGTCCCGCTCGCCGACACCGTCCTGTACGAGGTGCACGTCGGCACGTTCACCCCGGCCGGCACGCTCGACGCAGCGATCGGCGAGCTCGACCGGCTCTGCCGCCTCGGCGTCACGACCGTCGAGCTGATGCCACTGAACCAGTTCTCCGGCGCGCGCAACTGGGGATACGACGGCGTGTTCTGGTCGGCCGTGCAGGACACCTACGGTGGTCCCGAGGCGCTGGCACGGTTCGTGGACGCCGCCCACGCGCGCGGCCTCGCCGTGGTCCTCGACGTCGTCTACAACCACCTCGGCCCGGAGGGAAGCGTGCACCAGCGCATCGCGCCCTACTTCACCGACGCGGTGCGCACGCCGTGGGGCGCGGCGATCAACGTCGCCGGTCCGGGCAGCGACCTGGTGCGCCGCACGATCATCGAGAGCGCGTGCCGGTGGATCACCGACTTCCACGTCGACGGGCTGCGCGTCGACGCGGTGCACGCCTTGTTCGACCCCACGGCGCGGCCGTTCCTCGCCGAGCTCACGACGGCGGTGCATGCGGCCGGTGCGGCGGCCGGGCGGACGGTGCTCGTGATCGCCGAGAGCTCGGACAACGACCCTCGCCTGGTGCGCCCCGTCGCCGACGGTGGGCTCGGCTTCGACGCGGTGTGGAACGACGACGTGCACCACGCGTTGCGCGTCGCGCTCACCGGGGATCGCCGCGGCTACTACGCGGACTACGCCGGCGTCGAGCACCTCGCGGCCGCGTTCGCCCGGCGATGGGTGTTCGACGGGCGCTACTCGGTCGCGCGAGGGCGCACGCACGGGCAGCGGGCCGACGACGTACCGTTCGAGCGGTTCGTCGTGTTCACGGTGAACCACGACCACATCGGCAACACGCCCGACGGCGCCCGCCCGCCGTACGACGACCGCCGGCGCCTGCTCGCCGCGGCGGCGATCCTCCTGTCGCCGTTCACGCCGATGCTGTTCATGGGCGAGGAGTACGCGGAGCCCGCGCCGTTCCCGTTCTTCGTCGACCACACCGACCCGGCACTGCTCGAGGCGACGCGGCGCGGCCGCGAGCAGGAGTTCCGCGACACGTGGTCCGGGCACGTGCTCGACCCCGCCGACCCGGCGACGTTCGCCGCGGCCGTGCTGCATCCCGAGCTCGGCGAGGAGGAGCCGCACCGCACGGTGCTCGCCGCGTACACCGAGCTGCTGGCGCTGCGGCGGCGCGTCGGGGTGCTGCGCGGTGATGCCCAGCAGCACGTGACGCGCCACGGCGACGCGGTGGTGGTCGACCGCCGGCGGGGCCGCGAGCGGGCGATGCTCGTGCTCGCCTTCGGCGCCGTGCCGACGGTGCTCGACGTCGACACCGCCGGTCTGACGATCGCGTTCGACTCCGCCGCGCGGCGCTGGGGCGGCGACGGGACGACCTCGGTCCTCGACGACGCCCGCCTCGCCGTCGGCCCCAACACCGCCGTCCTCCTCACCACCCCACTCCCCTGACCCTCCTGCGCGTCAGACGTGCGGGGCGCGGTGGAGGACGATCGCCGGGAAGGCGGCGAGGAGGTCGTCGACGAGGTCGGGGGTGATCGTGCCGGACAGCTCGGGGACGTCGTCGACGAGGGCGTGGCGCCACCGCCCCGGTGGCAGCGTCACCGAGCGCGGGCCGGGGCGGGTGACGGCGCGCGGCACGACGGTCGCGACCAGCGGCTCGCCGGCGGCGTCGCCGCGGGCGAAGGCGACGAGGCCGGCACTCGACTCGAGCGGGCGGTGGCCACCGAGCGCCACGCGCCGCCGGAGCCCCAGCAGCCGGCGCAGGACGACCGCCCGCGCGGCCGGCGCACCGTCCTCGGCCCACGCCGCCCGCCCGTCGAGGACCGCGGCCCGCTCGACGAGCACGTCGAGCGCAGCGTGGTCCGGCTCGGCGCGGTTGTCGGGGTCGGTGAGCAGGTACCGGAACGCCTCGGTGCCCTGGTAGACGTCGGGGACGCCCGGCGCGGTCAGCCTCACGGCGAGCAGGGCGAGCGACATCGCCTGCGCCGACCGGGCGAGCTCGGCGGCCAGCGCCCGCACCGGCGCCCACCCGAGGACGGCCGCCGCGAGCACCGGGAGCGCCCCCTCGTAGGCCTCGTCGGGATCCGTCCACGACGTGTGCACGGCCGCCTCGCGGGCCGCCTTGACGAGGAACGCACCCAACCGGTCGACGCCGATGCCGGCGGTGGTCACGGCGGTCTGCAGGGCGTGCCAGTGCATCGCCGGGTCCACGGGGATGCCGGCGCCGGGCCCGGCCAGCCAGGCGTCGAGGAGCGCGCCGAACCGCTCGGGGACCGCGGCGAGCGCGAGGCCGGCGGCGCGGACGTCCTCGGATCGCTTGGTGTCGTGGGTGGTCCCGGCGAGCAGCGTGGACGGCCACCGCGCCTGGGTCGTCGCGTGGTGCTCGTGCAGCCGGGCGACCGCGTCGCCCGGTGCCGGCTCGGGCGCGCCGCCCACCTCGGCGAGCGACGCCAGGGGCAGGTGGCGCCAGAAGGCGCGGTCCTCCACCCCCTTGGCAGCGGTCGGCCCCGTCAGCTGCTGCCAGCGGGTGCGCAGCTCGACGTGCTCGTCGAGCGCGGCGACGAACGCGTCGAGCGCATCGGCGAGGTCCCGACGGCTGTCACGCGCCGCGGCGTGGGCCGCATCGAGCGCCGGCCGGCCCTCGTGGTCGGGCAGGTACGTGCGGTACCGGCCGAGGTGGGCCGTCAGCTCGGTGACGACGTCCGGCGAGCACGGCAGCACGCGAGCGACGCGCTCGACGTCGGGGCGCAGGCCCGTGGCGAGCACCTCGCGCCGGGCCTGCAGCTCCAGCTCGTGGAACCGCCGCTCGTCGCCCGTCGCCGCGACCCACCGCGCGCGCAGCGCCTCCCACCCCGCGCCGTCGAGCAGCGCGTGCTCGGCGAACGCGGCGTGCTCGTAGCCGGTCGTGCCGTCGACCGGCCACGCCGCGGGGAGCACCTCGTCGCGGGCGAGGATCTTCTCGACGACGAGCCAGCGCTCGCCGATCACCGCGCGCAATCCCTCGAGGTAGCCCAGCGGGTCGGCGAGCCCGTCGACGTGGTCGACGCGGACACCGGCGAACGCCTCGTGGTCGGCGAGCAACCGGGGGAGCGTGTCAACCACGGCGGCGACGACGGGGTCCTCGACGCGCACCGCGACGAGGTCGTCGATGGTGAAGAAGCGGCGCACGTTGCGCGCGGGATCGCGCCACCACTGCAGCCGATAGTGCTGGCGCTCGAGCGCCTCGGCGGGCGCGCACCCCTCCGTGCCCGGGGCGAGCGGCCAGCGCTCCGTGCCGAGGCGCAGCTCCCCGTCGACCACCTGGAGCTCGCCGAGCACGTCGCCGGCCGGGGCGCCGAGCACCGGCAGGATCACCCGCCCGTCGCCGGCGTCCCAGTCGACATCGAACCAGCGCGCCGCATCGCTGCGCGGACCCTCCCGCAGCAGCGCCCACCACCGCGGGTTCAGCTCCGGCCGGCCGACGGCCGTGTGGTTCGGCACGTGGTCGAGGAGCACGCCGATCCCGTTCGTCGCACACGCGTCCAGCAGCGCGGACAACCCGTCCGCGCCGCCGAGCTCGTCGCGCACGCGCGTGTGGTCGACGACGTCGTAGCCGTGCGTGCTGCCCCGGACGGCCTCGGCGACCGGCGACAGGTACACGTGGCTGATCCCGAGCGCGGCGAGCCGCCGCAGCTGCCGGGCTGCGTCCTCGAACGTGAACGACGGTGTGAGCTGGAAGCGGTACGTGGCGACGGGCCGGGGACCGAGCATCCGAGGCTCCTACCCCGTCGTGCCGCCCGGAACCGGGGTCAGGCGGAGGTCACGGCGGACCGGACGCTCACAGCAGCGCCTCGCTGTCGAGGTCGAGCGCCTGGCGGGCGTGGCGGTCCGCCATCGTGATGAACATCTCGTCGCCTCGCTCGGTGCGCCGCACGAGCGCCTGGGCGATGACCGCCATCAACAGCCCGCTGAACGCGTAGCGCCGGTACTGCGTCCACACCTCGTCGCGGTCGACGGCGATCCCCTGGGCCTCCAGCGCGGCGACGTAGCGGTCGACGAGCCGGGACTCCTCGGTGCGGCGCACGTCGGGGGTCAGGCTGGCGCCGAGCAGGTACGCCAGGTCCGACGGGCCGGCGCCGAGGCCGACGGTCTGCCAGTCGACGACCACCACGCGCTCCCCGCCGAACAGCAGGTTGTCGGCGCGGAAGTCGCCGTGGACGACCGTCCACGGCTCGGGCGGGACCGCCAGATAGTACGCGAGCCGGGGCACGAGCCGATCGACGAGGGCGAGCGTGTCGGGTGCGATGCGCCCGGCGTAGTGCTCGCGGAACGACTGCGCCGCCCAGGTGACCAGCGAGACCGTCGTGGCGGTGGTCTCGGGGGTCGGCTTGCGGATCCACGTGAGCTCGGGCAGGCGCGGATCGCCCCAGCGCGGGCCGTGCAGCAGCGCCAGCTCGTCCACGGCGGCCTCGATCTCGGCGACCGTGCACCCGCGCATCTGGTCGCCCTGCTGGGCCGGGGCGACGTCCTCGAGCACGACGACGTAGGCGTTCGTCTCCGGGTCGTGGTGCGCGTACCAGCACTCCGGGGTGCGCACCGGCAGGGAGGCGGCGAGCTCCCGGTAGAAGCTCGCCTCGATCTCGTAGGTGCGCGTCGCGGCGGCGCCGGCGCGGCTGGTCTCGTCGGCGGACGGCACCTTGGCCACCAGTGTCGGCGGGCCGGCTCCGGGCTCGTCGTACGTCAGGTGCAGGCGGATCGTGTCGGCCACCTGCCCGGTGCCGACCGGGACCGTCGCCACGTCGGTGATGCGCGCGCCACCGAGGCGGGGCGCGAGCGCGGCGTTGCACCACTCGGCGGTGACGTCAGCGGCGCCGTGGACCAGCGGGATCGTGTGGGCATCCCCCATGGCGGCGAGACCGTAGTGAACGGGCGGTGCCGAGCACGGATCGGCGCCCGGCCGGCCGCGCGCCCGAGCCCGGCATCGTGGCGGCCGGCGACAGTGGCCACCGGTCACCGCCACGCTCGGGTCACTACCGTGAGCGCCCATGACGCTCGACACGCCGACGAAGATCCTGCTCGATGAATCCGAGCTGCCGACCCAGTGGTACAACATCGTGCCGGACCTTCCTTCGCCCCCGCCCCCGCCGTTGCACCCCGGCACGCACGAGCCGGTCGGCCCGGACGACCTGGCGCCGCTGTTCCCGATGGCGCTGATCGAGCAGGAGGTGACCGGGGCGTCGTACGTCGACATCCCCGGAGGCGTGCTCGACGTCTACCGGCTGTGGCGGCCGAGCCCGCTGTTTCGGGCCCACCGCCTGGAGCGGGCACTCGGGACGCCGGCGCGCATCTACTACAAGTACGAGGGCGTCAGCCCGGCCGGCTCGCACAAGCCGAACACGTCCGTGCCCCAGGCCTACTACAACCACGAGGAGGGCATCCGGAAGCTGACCACGGAGACGGGGGCCGGGCAGTGGGGCACCGCGCTCGCCTTCGCGTGCGCCCAGTACGGGATGGAGTGCGAGGTCTGGCAGGTCGCCGCGTCGTACCGGGCGAAGCCGTACCGCCGCACGATGATGGAGATCTACGGAGCGACGGTGCACTCCAGCCCGTCCGAGGTCACCGAGTACGGGCGGTCCCTGCTCGCCGAGCACCCCGACCACAAAGGCAGCCTGGGCATCGCCATCTCCGAGGCCGTCGCCGTCGCCGCCGCGGATCCCGCCACGCGCTACGCGCTCGGCAGCGTCCTCAACCACGTGCTCCTGCACCAGACGGTCATCGGCGAGGAGGCCCTGCGCCAGCTCGCCAAGATCGGCGAGACGCCGGACCTCCTCGTCGGCTGCACGGGCGGCGGCTCCAACTTCGGCGGCCTGGCGTTCCCCTTCCTGCGCGAGAAGCTCGCCGGGCGGATGTCGCCGACGATCCGCTGCGTCGAGCCGGCGGCGTGCCCGAGCCTGACGAAGGGCGAGTACCGCTACGACTTCGGCGACACGGCGGGGATGACCCCGCTCCTCAAGATGCACACGCTGGGTCACGGCTTCATCCCCGAGCCGATCCACGCCGGTGGCCTGCGCTACCACGGCATGGCGCCGCTGGTGTCGCACGTCTACGAGCTCGGGCTCGTCGAGGCGATCGCCATCCCGCAGCGCGAGTGCTTCGCCGCGGCGGTGCAGTTCGCCCGCACGGAGGGCATCGTGCCGGCGCCCGAGCCCACGCACGCCCTCGCCGCGGCGATCCGCGAGGCGCTGGCGTGCAAGGAGTCGGGTGAGGAGAAGGTGATCCTCACCGCGCTGTGCGGTCACGGCCACCTCGACCTGGCCGCCTACGAGTCGTACCTGGCGGGCACGATGGTCGACTACGAGCTGCCCGACGAGCAGATCGCGGCGGCGATGGCCGACGTCCCGGTGCTGAGCTGAGCGACCGGCCGAGCCTCCTCGTCCGCGACGCCGAGGTCGACGGCCGGCGTGTCGACGTGCGCTGCGAAGGTGGCGTCGTCACGGCGATCGGTGCACTGCGCGGCGGTGCCGACGTCGTGGTCGACGCCGCCGGCGGTGCGCTGCTGCCCGGGCTGCACGACCACCACGTGCACCTCATGGCGCTGGCCGCGTGGCGGGAATCGGTCGACCTCGGCGCCACGAGCCTGGAGGACGCGCTGCGCGACGCGCCGGGGCAGGGCTGGCTGCGCGTCGTCGGCTACCACGAGTCGGTCCACGGCGAGCTGGACCGCGACCGGCTGGACGCGCTGGTCCCCCACCGTCCGGTGCGCGTGCAGCACCGCAGCGGCCAGGCGTGGATCCTCAACTCGCGTGCCCTCGACGCCCTCGGCGCCGACGTCCTCGCCGCCGAGGGCGTCGAGCGGGACCCGTCCGGCCGGCCGACGGGCCGCGTGTTCCGGATGGACGACGTGCTGCGCGCCCGGGCAGGGGGGCGGTTCCCCGATCTCGCCGGCGCCGCGGCCGCGCTGGCCGCACGTGGCGTCACCGCGGTCACCGACATGACGCCGCTGCGCGACGTGGAGGAGCTCGCCGCACTGGCGCGCGCCGCGGCGGAGCCGGGCTTCCCGGTGGAGGTGACGGTCACGGGCGACGCCGCGCTGGCCGACGCCGACGTCGGCGTGCCACGCGGTCCGGTGAAGGTCGTCCTCGACGAGGCCCGCCTCCCGGGTCTCGACGAGCTGGTGGCGGCGTTCCGGGCGGCGCGCCGTGCCGGCCGGACGATCGCCGTGCACTGCGTCACCCGCGCCGAGCTCGTGCTCGCCCTCGCCGCGTGGGACGTCGTCGGCACCGTGCCGGGCGACCGGGTCGAGCACGCCGCGGTCGTCCCCGTGGAGCTCGTCGCCGCGCTGCGCGACCGCGGCCTGATCGTCGTCACCCAGCCCTCGCTCCTGGCCGCGCGCGGCGACCAGTACCTCGCCGACGTCGACCCCGACGACCGCGAGGGCCTGTGGCGCTGCGGCACGCTGCTCGCCGCCGGCGTCGGCGTCGCGGGCAGCAGCGACGCCCCCTACGGCGATCCCGACCCGTGGCGCGGGATCGCCGCGGCGGTCGAGCGGCGCACGCCGTCGGGACGCGTGATCGGCCCCGACGACCGCCTGCCGGCACGCCGCGCGCTCGACCTGTGGCTCACCCCGCTCGACGACCCGGCCGGCACGCCGCGCCGCATCGAGGTCGGCGCACCCGCGGCGCTGTGCCTCCTCACCGAGCCGCTCGACGTCGCCCTGCGCGACCCGGCCGCGGTCGAGGTGCGCGCGACGTTCCGGCCGTGACGATCACTCGGGCGGGGCGTCGGCGATCACGCCGGCAGCCGTCAGCTTGGCGATCTGCTCGTCGTCGTAGCCGAGCGACTGCAGCACCGGTCGGTTGTGCTCCCCGAGCGTCGGTGCAGGCGTGATCCGCACCGGCGTGCGCTCGAGGTGGAGCGGGGACCCCGGGTAGCGCTGACGGCCGACGTCGGGGTGGTCCCAGGACACGATGAACCCGCGCGCCGCGAGGTGCTCGTCGAGCACCAGGTCGCGGTTCGTGAAGGCCGGCACGGCGGCGACGCCGATCGACTGCAGCTCCTTGGCCGCGACGAGCGGCGGGCGCGACCTCGTCCACCGGGTGATCGCGGCGTCGATCTCGTCGTGTGCGGCGTGGCGGGCGGCGAGGTCCGCGTCGACGAGCGGGGCGAGGGCGTCGTCGCGCAGGAGGTCGCACAGCGCCCGCCACTCGGCGTCGCCCTGCACCGTGACCGCCACCCACGCGTCCTCGCCGTCGCAGCGGTACACGCCCTGCGGCGCGTGGTCGGCGGATCGGTTGCCGTGCCGGGCCGGCGCGGCGCCCTCGACGCTGGCGGCGAGCACCGCCTCCCCGGCGAACGCGAGGAGCGTCTCGAGCTGCGAGAGGTCGACGTGCACGGCCGAGCCGGTGCGCTCACGCTCCCAGAGCCCGGCGAGCAGTGCGTACGCACCGTGGAGCCCGCCGACGGCGTCGGGGAAGGCGAGGCCGATCCGCAGCGGCTCCTCACCGAGGTAGCCGGTGGCAGACGCGAACCCGGCGTGGGCCTCGAGCATCGGGCCGTACGACGCGTGCGACGCGAGCGGCCCGGTCTCGCCGTAGCCGGTCATCGCCACCGACACGATGCGCTCGTTGCAGGCCTGGAGGTGCTCCGCGTCGATGCCGAGCGAGCGGGCGCCGCGAGGCGTGAAGTTGTGCACGAGGAGGTCGGCCGACGCGAGGAGGTCGCGCAGCACCTCGGCACCCTCCTGCGGCTTGGCGTCGAGGCACAGACTCCGCTTGCTGCGGTTCATCTTGTTCCAGACGCCCATGCGGTTCCACCGGCGCTCGCCCGGTTCGGCGTGCGGGAACACCTCGGCGCGGATCGCCGGCGGGGCGAGCTCGCCCCACCGCCACGGCTCGTCGGTCGTCACCGCGTTGCCGGCGGTGCCGAACCCGCGGCTCATCGGGTGCTCCACCTTGACGACCTCGACGCCGAGGTCACCGAGCGTGCGCGCGGCGAGCGGGCCGGCCCAGGCGAGGGAGAACTCGACGAGGCGCATCTGCGACAGGTCGATCCGCGGGAGCGGGTCGCGTGGCGCGTCGCTGCCGAGCTCGGCAGTGAACGCCGCGGTGTCGGCGCCGTGCGTCGGGGCTGCCCCGGGCAGGTCCGCGTCCCCGAGCGCGAACGGGCGGCCCGGCACGGTGGCCCCGTCGGCGAGGTCGTCGCGGCGCTGGAAGTAGTCCCGGGCGGCGAGCTGCTCGGACTGCAGCACCTCGTGGAAGTCGAGCAGCTTGCTGGCCGGGACGCGGTTGGCCTGGAACGCCTCGACGGCCTCGTCCGCGGTGCGCTCGGCGAGCCACGGGGCGACCTTGGCGTCGATCTCGGCGGCGCGCTCGAAGCGGACCGCCGCCGAGTACAGCGACTCGTCGGCCATCAGCTCGACGGTGTCGGTCGTGATGCAGAAGTTGTCCCACTGCTCCCGGCTCGCCGCGCCGACGGCGATCCACTTGCCGTCGCCCGTCTGGTACGGGCCCATCGGGTGGTACGACTCGCCGAAGCGGCGCCCCCAGCGGCGCTTCACGGCGCCCGTGTGGGTGTACATCGTCAGGCTCCACTGGTGCGCCGCGGCGACGGACTCCATCGCCCCGACGTCGACGAGCTGGCCCTCACCCGTGCGCACCGCGTGCAGGACGGCGGCTTGCGCGCCGATCGCCGCGGTGACCCCGTGGAGGTACGCGGCCCACGGTCCGCCGCCTTGCAACGGCTCGCGATCCGGCTCGCCGGTGATGTAGGCGTAGCCACCCGATGCCCAGTCGACGAGCGGGCTGTGCCGCCAGTGCGCGTACGGGCCGGTGAGGCCGAACCCGCTGAGCACGACGTGGACGGTCGACGGGTCGGCCGCGACGACGCGCTCGTGCAGGCGCCGCGCCGCACCGGGGTCGCCGTCGCACGACGAGATCACGAGGTCGGCCCAGCCCAGCGCGGCGTCGAGCGCATCGTCGTCGAGCACGACCGAGCGCTTGCCGGCGTTCAGGTACTCGTGGGTGGCGCTGCGGCGCGCGCCCGCTCGATCGGTGATCCACGGGCCGAGGCGCCGCGTCGGCGCGCCGTCCGGCGGCTCGACGAGCACCACGTCCGCGCCGGTGGTGGCGAACAGCCGGGCGCAGTAGGCCGCGGCGAGCGAACCAGCGAGCTCGAGCACCCTCAACCCGCGCATCGTCCCCTCCGCAAGACGGTCGTCATGACACTCACCCCCACTGTCGGATCCGACCGTACCGCAACCCCACCCCGGGTCTGACAGTCGTGTCACCTGTCCGCGTCACCGCGATCTGGGCGGGATTCCTGCCATTTCGCCATCTGGGCGGGATCCCTGCCAGCTGTTGGCACGATCCCCGCCCAGATCGGGCCGGCGGGCCGGTCCGGGCCGGCGGGCCGGTCCGGGCCGGCGGGCCAGCTCGGCGTCAGGCGCGGGACGGGGCGTTGTCGATCGGGATCGGCGTGATCCCCTCGTCGGCGGGCAGCTCGAAGCCGAGCACCTGGGCGTAGAACGACAGCTCGCCGTCGAGCGCGGCGCGGATGTTCGCCGCCTCCCGGAACCCGTGCTGCTCGCCCTCGAACGCCACGTAGGCGACCGGCACCCCCTTGGCGCGCAGCGCGTCGACGATCATCTCCGACTGGTTCGGCGGCACGACCTCGTCCTCGAGGCCCTGGAACACGACGAGCGGGCGGTCGATCGCGTCGACGTGGAAGATCGGCGAGCGCGCCTCGTACACGTCGCGGGCCTCGGGCCACGGCCCCACGAGCCCGTCGAGGTAGCGGCTCTCGAACTTGTGCGTGTCCCGCGCCAGCGCGCCGAGGTCGGCGACGCCGTAGTGGCTGGCACCCGCCGAGAACACGTCCTGGAACGCCAGCGCCGCCAGCGTCGTGAACCCGCCGGCCGAGCCGCCGCGGATGCACAGCCGCTCCGGATCCACCTCGCCGCGCTCGACGAGGTACCGGGCCACCGCGGCGCAGTCCTCGACGTCGGCGACGCCCCACTGCCCGCGCAGCAGGTCCCGGTACGCGCGGCCGTAGCCGGTCGACCCGCGGTAGTTGACGTCGACCACGGCGAAGCCGCGGCTCGTCCAGTACTGCACGGCGAGCCGCAGCATCGCCCGCGCCGCGGACGTCGGACCGCCGTGGATCATCACGAGCAGCGGCGGGCGCTCGTCGGGCGGGCCCTGGCACTCGGGGTTGCGCGGCCGGTACAGCAGCGCGTGGGCGGTGACCCCGCCCGCCGTCGGGAACTCGACGGGCTCGGGCATCGACCACCACTCGTCGCCGATCCCCAGGTCGCGCGGTGCCACGAGCACCTCGGGCGGCCCGGCCGGGCCCGCCGCCGGCACCGGGATGGCGACGACGTGGGCCTCCTCCGTCGGCGAGGCGGCGATCGCCACGAGCGTGTCGCCGTGCGCGCGCAGCGAGCCGATCGCCGTGTACGGCACGTCGATGCGCTCGATCCGGCCGTCGGGGTGGCGCACGCCCAGGCGGTCCAGACCGTCCTCGACGACCACGAAGGCCACCCGCCCGTCGTCGAGCACGGCGAAGCAGGACTCGCCGAACACCCAGTGCGGGAACCCGATGTCGCGGCCGAGCTCGACCACCGGTTCGACCCCGCCGTCGGGCGTCCAGCGGTACAGGCTCCAGAACCCGGTGCGATCGCCGCTGAACCACAGCGCCCCGTCCGGCGCCCACAGCGCCTGGCAGATCGACTCCCGGGCGTCGCCACCGGCCACGACCGTGCGCGTCGTCCCGTCCGACACGACGAGACGCGTCGCGTCCCACGGCATGTCGGGGTGATCCCACTCCAACCAGCACCACGCCGCGCCGTCGGGCCGCCACCGGGGGTTGGCCACGAAGTCCGGGCCGCTGACCACGACCTCGGGCGTGGACGGCGCCGCCGCGTCGAGGCGCACGATCTCGTTGACGACGTCGCCGTCGGCCCGGTGGGTCTCCTGGACGCACAGGATCGCCGTGCCGTCGGGCGACACGTCACCGTCGGCGTAGCGCAGCCCGCGCGGCACGCCCGGTTCGGGCGTGAGCGGCACGGGCTCCCCGCCGGGCACCAACCGGTGCAGGCGCTGGGTCGCCCAGTCGGCGAACCACAGCACACCGTCGCGGGCCCACCACGCGCCGCCGCCGTACTCGTGGACCGCGGTGCGCGCGTTCCACGGCGCGGGCAGGATCTCGTCGACCGTGCCGTCGGGCCGGCGCCGCAGCACGGCGTTGCGGCCCGCCTCCTCCGGCCGGCTCTCGGAGAACCAGACGTCGTCACCGTCGAAGCACACGGCACCCGGCACGCGGGCCGCCCGCACGACCAGCTCGCTCGTGATCGGGGTCGGCCAGGAGCCGTACGGCAGCGTCCTCATGGCACGGAGGGTACGTCGCGTAGCAGGATCGGGGCCCATGACCTCCGGCCGCGCCCGCAACGGCGATTGCGAGCTCTACTACGAGACCTTCGGCGATCCCGCCGATCCCACCCTGCTGCTCGTCAACGGGCTCGGCAGCCAGTGCATCAACTACAAGACCGCCTGGTGCGAGATGTTCGCCGGGCGCGGCTTCCACGTGATCCGCTTCGACAACCGCGACGTCGGGCTGTCCACGTCCTTCGCCGACGCACCGGTCGACGAGACCGGCGCCGCCTACCGGCTGTCGGACATGGCCGACGACACGTTCGCCGTGCTCGACGCCAACGGTGTGACACGGGCCCACGTGATGGGGCTGTCGATGGGCGGCATGATCGTGCAGACGATGGCCATCGAACGCCCCGAACGCCTCCTGTCGATGACGTCGGTGATGTCGACGACGGGTGAGCCCGAGTACATGCGGTCCTCCCCCGAGGCGTACGCGCTGCTCACCGGGCCGCCGCCGACGGACCGGGAGTCGGCGATCGAGCGGCACGTGGCCGGCCTGCACATCTGGGGCAGCACGTTCGACCGCGACGAGGAGCGCTGGCGTGCCGATGCGGCCGAGGCCTTTGATCGGGCGTTCACCCCCGACGGCACGCGCCGCCAGTTCCTCGCCATCGCCGCGTCGGGGTCGCGCGCCGACGGGCTGCGACAGGTACGCGTGCCGACGCTCGTCATCCACGGCTCCGCCGACACGCTGGTCGACCCCATCGGCGGGCGGCGCACGGCCGAGCTGATCCCCGGCGCCCGCTTCGAGCTGATCGAGGGGATGGGCCACGACTACCCGCCCTCGATCTGGGAGCGGTGGGTCGACCTCGTCACCGAGCACGCCCGGGCCGCGGAGGCGGCGGCAGCGTGAGCACGGCAGACATCGAGTTCCTCGGCATCCGCATCCCCGAGGGCGACGGGCCGGCGCTGCTGCCGGTCACCGAGTCGCTCTGCACCCCGTTCGGCTGGCTCTACGGCGGCAGCGGCATCGCCGCGTGCGCGGTCGCCGCGACCGCGGCGGCGCGCCGGCCGCTCGTGTGGATCACGACGCAGTACGTCGCCAACGCCAAGCCGGGCGACGTCGTCCGGCTCGACGTGGAGCTCGTCGTCGAGGGCCGGGCGACGACGCAGACCCACGTCCACGGCACGGTGGACGGACGCACGATCCTGCACGCCACGACGGCGCACACGTCCCGCCCGGAGGGCGAGTTGCACTGGTGGGGCGAGATGCCGCAGGTGACGCCGCCGGAGGGCTGCACGCCGCTCGTGATGCCGTTCGACCACCTGACCAAGGGGTCGTTCGTCGAGCGCATGGAGCGCTTCGTCGTCCCCGAGCTGCCCGAGCTGATCCCCCAGGGGCGTGCCGCGATGTGGGTGCGCGTCCCCGGGTGGCCGATCGGCTCGCCTGCGTCGCAGGGGTTCGTGGCCGACATCATCCCCTACGCCCTGGCCCTGGCGAGCGGCCAGCCGCCGGGCGGCACGAGCCTCGACAACACCATCCGCGTCGTCCTCGAGGACCCGACCGACGACTGGATCCTGCTCGACATCGAGGCCGAGGGCCTGCACCGCTCGATCGGCTGCGGCCGCGTGCGCCTGTGGCGGCGCGACGGCACGCTGATCGGCGTCGGCACGCAGTCGGCCATCATCCGCACCAGCCACCACGGCCGCGTCGCGGACGCGACCACCGCCACGGCGTCCGACCCGTCTGCGTGACCACCCAGGCGCGCGCCGCGCCTGATCGCTCACGCACACGACGGTGCCGGACGCGCGCGTGGATACCGTCGTGCTGTGCGGATCACCGGGATCGATCACGTCGTCTTCAACGTCACCGACGTCGAGCGCGCCGTCGCGTGGTGGCGCGACCTGCTCGGGCTCGAACCGCTGCGGCTCGAGGAGTGGCGGCGCGGCGAGGTGCCGTTCGTGTCGGTGCGCATCTCGCCGACGACGATCATCGACCTCTTCCCGCGCGAGCGCACCGGCGAGAACGTCAACCACGTCGCCCTGCGCGTCGAGGACGCCGACCTCGACGAGATCGTCGCGTCGGGGCGCTTCGACGTGATCCGCGGCCCACTCGAGCTGTTCGGCGCCGAGGGCCAGGGCCACGGCATCTACGTGCGCGACCCCGACGGCAACGAGATCGAGCTGCGCACGTACCCGTAGGCGCGGCGCCCGCCCCGCTTGCCGAGCGCCGGCGGGCGCGGTGAGACTGCCCGCATCGATCGAAGGGGGATCCGATGGAGTTCAGGGGCAAGCTCGCCGTCGTGACGGGTGGCGGCACCGGCATGGGCCGCGAGCTCACCCGCCAGCTGGCGGCCGAGGGCTGTCACGTCGCGATCTGCGACGTCTCGGCGACGAACATGGCCGACACCGTCGCCGCCGCCGAGGCCGAGGCGCCCGCCGGGACACGTGTGTCGTCGTTCGTGGCCGACGTGTCCGACGAGGCCGCGATGCTCGCCTTCCGCGACCACGTGCTGGAGGCCCACGCCACCGACCACATCGACCTGCTGTTCAACAACGCCGGCATCGGTGGCGGCGGCTCGATGCTGGTGGATCCGCGCGAGGACTGGGAGAAGGTCTTCAACGTCTGCTGGGGCGGCGTCTACCTCGGCGTGCGCACGTTCCTGCCGCTGCTCGTGAAGAGCCCCGCGGCGTGGATCGTGAACACGAGCAGCGTCAACGGCTTCTGGGCGACGCTCGGGCCGAACGTGGCGCACACGGCGTACAGCGCGGCGAAGTTCGCCGTGAAGGGCTTCAGCGAGGCCCTGATCACCGACCTGCGGTTGCACGCGCCCAACGTCGGGGTGTCGGTCGTGATGCCCGGCCACATCGGCACGTCGATCGTGTTCAACTCCGGCGCCTACCTCGGCCGGGACCCGAAGGAGCTCACCGACGAGCAGGTCGCCGAGCTCCGCGAGCGGATGGCCGAGCGCGGCGTGGACGTGTCCCGGGCGTCCGACGAGGACATCCGCAACCTGATGGTCGGCATGGCCGAGGGCTTCCGCGAGAACGCCCCGATGTCGGCGGCCGAGGCCGCCACGGTGATCCTCGACGGCGTGCGCGCCGAGCGCTGGCGCATCCTCGTCGGCGAGGACGCCCACCTCCTCGACGAGGCGGTGCGCCGGGACCCCGAGCGCGCCTACGAGGCGGAGTTCATCCTCGAGCTGCGCGAGCGCGGCGTGTTCTCCGCCATGCCCCAGGCGCAGTAGCTCAGTCGGCCGCGGGCGCCGGCGTCGGGACGCCCGCCGGCTCGGGTGCCGCGCCGCGCAGGTGCCAGGCCGGCCCGGCCAGGCGCAGCCCGATCACGGTGAGCACGAGCATCGTCGACGCGGCCACCGTGTACGCGGCGGTGCGCCCGACGTGGTCGTACATCGCGCCGGCGACGAGCGCGGTCACGCCGGCCATCAGCGTCTGCGCGCCACCGAGCAGCCCCTGCGCGCCCGCCTGGCGGTCACCCGGCACGACGAGGCCGACGGCGACGCCGGTGCTCGACACGGTCAGCCCGTCGCTCACCGAGTGGAGCATCGCCAGCACGAACATCGCCACGCCCGACGGCACCAGCCCGTAGCCGAGCATGTACGCGGCCCCGAGCAGCAGGCCGACGGTGCCGACCCGGAACGGCCCGACCCGCTGGGCGAGGCGTCCACCGACCGAGCCGAACACCACGAGCGGCAGGGCGAAGAGCGTGATGCCGAGGTTCGCGATCCACTCCGCGGTGTCGAGGTCGTCGAGGGCGACGGACCACAGCGCGTCGAACGAGCCGATCATCACCCACACCGCGGTCCCGAGCAGCACGGCGCCGGCGTACGGGCGGATCCGCAGGAGATCGAGGGCGAGGCGCTGCGACGGGGCCGCGTCGCGCGAGCCCTCGGCGACGCGGGCGTTGCGGTTCACGAACGGCACGGCGACAGCGGTGGCGGCGGCGATCACGAGGAACGGTCCGGGGATCCCGAGCGGCCCCACGAGCAGCGCGGCCACGGCAGGACCGGCGGCGAACCCACCGACGTCGGCGGCGAGCAGGCGCCCGAGGTTGTGCCCGATCCGCGTCGGCTCGGCGAGGATCACGATGCGGCGCACGGCGGGGACGGCCATGCCGACGCCGATGCCCATCACGAACCGGCCGGCGAGCAGTGGCAGGACGTCGCGGGCCGCCGCCATCAGCAGCAGCCCGGCGATGTCCAGGCCCATGCCGGCGAGCACCAGCCGGCGGGCATGGCCGCGGTCCGCCAGGGGTGCGATCAGCACCTGGGCGAGGAACCCGGCGAAGAACCCGATCCCGATCACCCCGCCGAGCGCGGTCTCGGCCACGCCGTAGGTGTCGCGGATGTCGTCGAGCATGCTGAACAGGGCGCCGTAGCCCATGGCCATCGTCGCCAGGACGAGCCCGAACGTGACGAGCACCGACGCGTGGGGGCGCACCGGTGCCTGGGACATGGCCCGCACGGTAGGGGGTCGCGTCACCGATCGCCCGGTGAGATCCGTCGCAGCGCGTCGTGGGAGGGGTTGCGTTCCGACGAGTTCGGTGGTTCATTAGTCAAATAATGAACCACCGAGGCTCCCGATGAGCGTGGCGTTCGACGACCGCTCGCCGATCTACCGGCAGATCGCCGACCAGCTCCGCGACGACATCGTGTCGGGGGTGCTCGCCGACGACGAGCAGGTCATGTCCACCAACCAGTACGCCGCCTACTACCGCATCAACCCGGCGACGGTCGCCAAGGCGTTCCAGGAGCTGGTCGACGACGGCCTCCTCTACAAGCGGCGCGGCCTCGGCATGTTCGTCACGCCCGGGGCCGGCGAGCGCCTGCGCGCCGAGCGCCGCGCCCGCTTCGTGGACGAGGTCCTCGTGCCCGTGATCGAGCAGGCCGACCGGTTGCAGATCCCTCGCGACGAGCTCATCGCCGCGATCCGCTCCCATCCCGTCACCCCAGCGAAAGGCCACCCATGACCACGACGCCCCCCACCGACGAGGTGACAACCGGCGGGTACGCGATCGAGCTCGACGGGCTCACCGTCCGCTTCGGGTCGACCGTCGCCGTCGACGGCGTCACCACCACGATCCGTGCCGGCACGATCACCGGGCTGCTCGGACGCAACGGCGCCGGCAAGTCGACGCTGCTGGCGACGATCGCCGCCTACCGTCGCCCGACGTCCGGTGTGGTGCGCATCGACGGCGCCGACCCCTACGAGAACGCCCGGCTGATGGCCGACACGTGCCTCGTGCGCCACGACGGCGACTTCAGCTGCGAGCTGTCCGTGGCCGACACGGTGTCGATCGCCGCCATGTTCCGGCCGCGCTGGGACCAGGCGACCGCCGAGCGGCTCCTCGACCGCTTCGAGGTGCGCATCGACGGCACCAAGGTGAGCGCCCTCTCCCAGGGCCAGCGCTCGGCACTCGCGGTGTCCATCGGCCTCGCCACGCGCGCCCCGGTCTCGATGTTCGACGAGCCCCACCTCGGCCTCGACGCGCCGTCGCGGTACGCGTTCTACGAGGAGCTGCTCGCCAGCTACCTCGCCGAGCCGCGCACGATCGTGATCTCCACGCACCTGATCGACGAGATCGCGTCGATGCTCGAGGACGTCATGATCCTCCACCACGGCGCCCTGCTCACCCACCAGCCCGCCGAGGCCCTGCGTGAGCGGGGCGTCGAGATCACCGGCCCGGCCGACGCGGTCGACGCCCTGACCGCGGACATGTCCGTGCTGTCGACCCGCTCGCTCGGCCGCACCCGCTCGGCGGTGGTCGTGGGCGACTTCAACGGCGCGCTGCGCGCGCAGGCCGCGGCCGCCGGGGTGGAGATCGGCCCGATCCCCCTCCAGGACCTGTTCGTCGCCCTCACCACCCAGGAGGCCACCCGATGACCACGACGATCGCCGACGCCGACGTGATCGCCGCCGGCTCGAGCACCGCCCGCCGACACGCCAGCGGCGCCTCGGCGATCGTGCTGCGCGGCACGGTGGCGTGGCTCGGGTACGTCTGGCTCGCTGCCACGGTGATCTACGCCGTCGTCGTCGCGTGCGTGGCGCGCTGGGGCTCGGTCGACGAGAGCCTGTGGCACCCGGTGGCGTCGAGCTGGCAGCGCTACGTCGTGTTCGGGGCCGGGATCTCGGTGAGCACGACGTTCGCCCGGATGGTCGTCCGCAACGGTGCCACCCGCCGGGCGCTGTCGATCGGCGCCACCGTCACGATGACCGCCCTGGCGCTCGTCCTCGCCGTGTGGAACGTGCTCGGGTACGCGGCCGAGAAGGTCGTCTACGACCGCTCCGACTGGCCCCAGCAGCTGCAGACGGACACCACGCTCACGTGGGGCGACCTCCCGCGCGTGGCGATCGACAACGGACTGGTGATCGCCGCCTACTACGCCGGCGGCTGGGTCGTCGGGGTCTGCTACGCGCGCTGGGGCGCCGCCGGCGGGACCCTGCGCCTGCTGCCGGCACTCGTGCCGATCGCGGTGATGGAGCTCGTCGTTGCCCCCGACTTCGGCGGCGACGTGGACGCGCTGGCGTCATGGCGCGACGAGCCGGCGCTGTGGCTGACGGTGGTCGCCGGCCTGGCGCTCGTCGCCGCCACCACCTGGGTCGCCCGCCGGCTGACGCGCGACATGGCGCTGCGCTGACGGCGCCCAGCGCGAAGTTGACGTCGCCGTCAGCTCGGTTCTAGCGTGGCACCGGCCCGCAGGGGTGAACGCGGGCCGGACCCCTCTCGGAAAGGTTCCCGATGACCAAGCGATCTCGCACGCGCGCGTCCCGGTGGGCGGCGGCCGCGCTGAGCCTGGCCATCGTCGTGGCTGCCTGCGGCGGTGACGACGACGATGACGACGCGGGCGACAGCGCCCCGGCCGCGACCGAGGCGGACGACTCGACCACGGAGGCGTCGGCTCCCGGCACGGCAGGCGACTCGGAGGGTGACGCGGGCACGGTCCCGGCCGGTGACGAGGACGCCACGCTGCGCTACGGCGCGGCCAACCTCCCGAGCCGTCTCGACCCGCACCGGTCGAGCAACGGCTACGACCAGAACTACCTGGCGCCTGTCTACGAGCGCCTGATCCACCAGACGCCGAACGCCGAGCCGGAGCCGGGCCTGGCGACGGAGTGGGAGTTCGTCGACGACCTCACGTTCGAGATGACGCTGCGCGAGGGCGTCACGTTCTCCGACGGCACCCCGTTCAACGCCGAGGTGGTGAAGGCCAACTTCGAGCGCGCCACCACCGTCGAGGGCAGTGGTGTGCACGCGTACCTGGCGAGTGTCGACTCGGTCGAGGTGATCGACGAGTACCACGTGCGCTTCCACCTCAACCGGCCCGACGCGACCCTGCCGAACCAGCTGGCGACGCGTCCGGGGATGCAGGTCAGCCCGGCGGCCTTCGACAACCCGAACCTCGACTACGAGCCGGTCGGCACCGGCCCCTACGTCCTGCGCGAGTACCGCGACGGGGAGGTCGCCATCTACGACCGCAACCCGGACTACTGGGACGAGGAGTGGACCGGGCCGGCGCACCTCGAGATCTGGTACTTCCCCGACGCGCAGACCCGCCTCAACGCCCTGCAGTCGGGCCAGATCGACGCGGCGCCGCTGGACGTCACCCAGATCGACCAGGTCCAGCGCGAGGGCCGCTTCAACGTCGACGTCTACCAGACGATCGAGACGTACCACTTCCAGCCGGATCGCACGAAGAGCGAGTTCGGCAACCCGCTCGTGCGCCACGCGATCAGCCACGCCATCAACCGCGAGGCGATCGTCGAGGGACTGATGCTCGGCTACGCCACCGCGGCGACGCAGTGGGTCGCCCCGGACACGCCGTACTACGTCGAGGACCTCGGCGACTCCACGACCTACGACCTCGAGCGGGCGCGGGAGCTGATGGCCGAGGCCGGGCTGGAGGACGGCTTCTCGTTCACGGCCGGGTCGTCGGTGCAGCCGGTGTTCCAGCGGCTGGCGGAGATCCTCCAGGCGCAGCTCGCCGAGATCAACATCGAGATGAAGGTCGAGCAGAACCCGCAGCTCGCGGACGCGTTCTTCGTGCAGAACGCCTACGACGCCATCGTGTCCGCCTACCCGGGCCGCATCGACCCGTCGGAGACGACGCAGATCTACTTCAACCGGGAGAGCTTCTCGAACCCCGGTCGGGAGATCGCCCAGGAGGTCGAGGACGCCTGGCTCGAGGCGCTCAAGCCCGGTGAGGGCCGCGACGCCGCCCAGGAGCAGCTGCTGCGGGCGATCGACGAGGCGATGCCGAACGTCCCGATCCTGTACCCGAAGGTCGGCCTCGCCTACAGCGACGCCGTCCAGGGCCTGGAGTGGTACCTGACGGGCCACATCGAGTTCGAGGGCGTCTCCGTCACCCGCTGACGCCCCGGCTCACCACCGTCCTCTGACATCTGACGCGCACCAGGTTCGCTCAGCGGACCTGGTGCGCGTCAGATCCGCGTCGGGGGGTCGTCGAGGCGGCGGAGGAGGTCGCGCAGCTGGCGCAGCTCGTCCGTCGACAGGGTGGCGGTCATCCCGAGGGCAGCCGACCGGCGGCGGGCGCGCAGGTCGCGCAGCAGCGCCGCGCCGCGGCGGGTGAGGACGACGGCGACGCCGCGCCGGTCGGCCGGGTCGGGCCGCCGCGCCACCAGGCCCCGGGCGACGAGGTCGTCCACGACCGAGGTCGCCGAACGGCGGGCGATCCCCAGGCGGTCGGCCAGCTCGCTCATCCGCATCGCGTCGCCGCCCGCGGCGATCGTGCGCAGCGCACGGACCTGCCCCCACGTCACCCCGAGCGGGTCCAGCTCGGCGTTGGCGGCATGGCGGAGCCGCCGGCTCACCGCGGTGAGGAGCTCCGCGATCTCCGCGCCGAGCTCGGCGTCCTCCTCGCTCCGATCGCGGCTGCCGTCGCGCTCCGGGAATATCCGCGGCATGTCATGAGTTTACCTCACCATGAGATCAACTCACTGACCTGTCGAGGTCTCCGCTCGAAAGGGGCACCATGCCACCAGGATCCCGCTCGTTCTCCCGTGACCGCTCGGTCACCCAGCACCGCCTCGCGGCCGGCACGATCCGCCGCATCGCCGGCTTCGCCCGCCCCTACCGGCTGGCGATCACGATCTTCCTCGCCCTCGTCGTCGTCGACGCCGCGGCCGGCGCCGCCACGCCGTTGCTGTACCGGGCGATCATCGACCAGGGCATCCAGCAGGGCCGCACCGGCCTGGTCGTCGGCCTCGCCGTCCTCGTCGCCCTCCTCGCCCTCGTGTCGGGCGCGCTCGGCCTCGCCCAGCGCTGGTTCTCCGCGCGCATCGGCGAGGGCCTGATCCACGACCTGCGCACCCAGGTCTTCGACCACGTGCAGCGGATGCCGATCGGGTTCTTCAGCCGCGCCCAGACCGGCGCGCTCGTCTCCCGCCTGAACACCGACGTCCAGGGCGCCCAGCAGGCGTTCACCTCGACGCTCTCCAACGTGGTCGGCAACGTCGTCACCGTGGCCACGACCCTCGGCGCGATGTTCGTGCTGTCGTGGCAGATCACCCTGCTGGCGCTCGCCCTGCTGCCGCTGTTCGTCCTCCCCGCCCGCTGGGTCGGCGGCCGGCTCGCCGACATCACCCGCGAGCGCTACCGCCTCAACGGCGAGCTGGGCCAGATGATGACCGAGCGCTTCAACGTGTCGGGCGCACTGCTCGTCAAGCTGTTCGGCGAGCCCGAGCGGGAGTCGGCCCAGTTCTCGACGCGCGCCGGCCGAGTGCGCGACATCGGGGTGACCTCGGCGATGTACTCGCGGGTCGTGATGACGGCCCTCGGGCTGCTCGCCTCGCTCGCCGTCGCCGTGGTCTACGGCGTCGGGGGCGTCATGGCCGTCGCCGGCACGCTCGGCATCGGCACGCTCGTCGCCCTGACCTCCTACCTGAACCGGCTGTACGGCCCGCTGACGGCGCTGTCCAACGTGCAGGTCGACGTGATGACGACGCTCGTCAGCTTCGAGCGGGTGCTCGAGGTGCTCGACCTGGCGCCGGCGATCGCCGATCCGCCATCGCCGCGGCCCCTGCCGGCGGGTCCGGTCGCCGTGGAGCTCGACGACGTCACGTTCCGCTACCCGACGGCGGCGGAGGTCTCGCTGGCGTCGCTGGAGGGCGTCGCCCGCCTCGAGGACACCGAGCCCGCCGAGGTGCTGCACGGCGTGTCGCTGCGCGTCGAGCCCGGGCGCACGCTGGCCCTGGTCGGCCCGTCCGGTGCGGGGAAGTCCACGATCGCCGGGCTGGTCTCCCGCCTGTACGACCCGACGTCGGGCGCCGTGCGCGTCGGCGGGGTCGACCTGCGCGACACCTCCCTCGCCGACATCCGCCGCACCGTTGGCGTCGTCGCCCAGGACGTCCACCTGTTCCACGACACCCTCGCCGCGAACCTCCGCTACGCCAAGGCCGACGCCACGGACGACGAGCTCGAGGCGGTGCTGCGCGCGGCGAACGTCTGGGACGTCGTCGCCCGCATGCCCGACGGGCTCGACACGGTCGTCGGCGACCGCGGCCAGCGGTTGTCGGGCGGCGAGAAGCAGCGCATCGCCATCGCCCGCCTGCTGCTCAAGGATCCCGGCGTCGTGATCCTCGACGAGGCGACCGCCCACCTCGATGCCGGGTCGGAGGCCGCCGTGCAGGCGGCGCTGTCGACCGCACTGGCGGGCCGCACGTCGATCGTCATCGCCCACCGCCTCGCCACGGTGCGCGCCGCCGACGAGATCGCCGTCATCGACGGCGGCCGGGTCGTCGAGCGGGGCACGCACGCCGAGCTGCTCGCCGCGGACGGCCTGTACGCCGAGCTGTGCCGGACCCAGTTCGGCACCGGGTCCGGCGCCGGGTCCGGCGCCCCGGCCGACCGCACGTCCGGCACGCCGACCGTCGGCGAGCCGGTGCTCCGGGAGTCGTTCTCGGCCGCGTGATGGATACCGTCGTCTCGTGACCACGAGTGACTGGGGGGACGACCACCGCGAGCTGACCGCCACCGTCAGCGTGCTCGTCGGGCCGGCCAACGGCGCCTACCCGTCGGGGAACACGCTGGTGGTGCGGGGTGCATCCGAGACGCTGTTGATCGATCCCTCGAAGACCGTCGCCGAGCGCGGCGCACCGGTCCCGGTGGACGCGATCGTGAACAGCCACGCCCACGAGGACCACGTCGCCGGCAACGGCCGCTTCCCGCAGGCGCGGGTGCACATCCACGAGGAGGACCTGCCGGGCGTGCGCAGCCTCGAGGGGCTGATGGGCATCTACGGGATGCCGCCCGACCACGAGTTCGCCACGACCGTGATCGAGGAGTTCCACTTCACCCCGCGGCCCGACGCCCACGGGTTCACCGACGGGCACGTGTTCGACCTGGGCGGCGGCGTGACCGTGGAGGCGGTGCACCTGCCGGGGCACACCCGCGGCCACAGCGGGTTCCGCATCGGCGGCGACGTGTTCTTCCTGTCCGACATCGACCTCACCGGGTTCGGCCCCTACTACGGCGACGTGTGGAGCGACCTCGAGGACTTCGAGGCGAGCCTGCGCAAGGTCCGTGACGAGCACGCCCGCTGGTACGTGACGTTCCACCACAAGGGCGTGATCGAGGGCCGCGACGAGTTCCTGCGCATGCTCGACGCCTTCCACGCCGTCATCGACCGCCGGCACCAGGCGATGCTCGAGTTCCTCGCCGAGCCGCGCACCGTCGACGACATGGTCGCCCACCGCTTCATCTACCGCCCGCACGTGCAGAACTCCTTCGTCGACAACGTCGAGCGCCGCAGCGCGGAGCTGCACCTGCAGCGGATGCTCGCGCGCAGCGAGGCCGTCGAGGTCGAACCCGGCCGCTACCAGGCGACCCGCCGGACATGACCACGTTCGCGGAGCTCGGGCTGCGCACCGAGCTCCTCGACGCGCTCGGGTCCCTCGGCTACGAGGAGCCGACGCCGATCCAGCGCGACGCGATCCCGCCGCTGCTCGCCGGCCACGACGTGCTCGGGCAGGCGGCGACCGGCACCGGCAAGACCGCGGCGTTCGCGCTGCCCGCGCTGCAGCTCGTCGAGGCACCCGCCACCGCACCGTTCGCGCTCGTGCTCGTCCCGACGCGGGAGCTCGCCGTACAGGTGTCCGAGGCGTGCTATCGCTACGGGCGGGCGCTGCGGGCGCGGGTCGTGCCCGTGTACGGCGGCCAGCCGATCGGACGCCAGCTCGACGCACTGCGTGCGGGCGCCCACGTCGTCGTCGCCACGCCGGGACGCGCGCTCGACCACATCGAGCGCGGCACGCTGCGGCTCGACGCGGTGCGGATGGTCGTGCTCGACGAGGCCGACGAGATGCTCGACATGGGCTTCGCCGAGGACATCGAGGCGATCCTCACCGCCACGCCCGAGGCGCGCCAGACGGTGCTGTTCTCGGCGACGATGCCACCACGCATCGGGCGCATCGCCAGCCGCTTCATGCGCGACCCCGTGCGCATCGAGATCGCCCGCGCCGCGACCGACGACGACGCGCCACAGCTGATCACGGAGCGGGCCTACGTGGTCACGCGGGCGCACAAGCCGGCGGCGCTGGGCCGGATCCTCGACGTCGAGGCACCGGCCGCGGCGATCGTGTTCTGCCGCACGCGCACCGAGGTCGACGAGCTCACCGAGACGCTCAACGGGCGCGGCTACCGCGCCGAGGCGCTGCACGGCGGGATGAACCAGGAGGCCCGCGACCGGGTGATGGGGCGGCTGCGCAACGGCACCGCCGAGCTGCTCATCGCCACCGACGTCGCCGCCCGCGGGCTCGACGTCGACGTGCTCACCCACGTCGTCAACTACGACGTGCCGTCCGCGCCCGACGCCTACGTCCACCGCATCGGCCGCGTCGGTCGCGCCGGCCGCGAGGGCGTGGCGATCACGCTCGCCGAGCCGCGCGAGCTGCGCCTGCTCGCCAACATCGAGCGGGCGACGCGACGGCCGATCCCGATGGAGCAGGTGCCGTCGGTCGCGGAGCTGCGCGCCCGCCAGCTCGAGGCGACCGCGGCGGCCGTGCGCACGGCGATGACCGCCGACGACCTGCACCGCTTCAGCGAACTGCTCGACGCGCTCACCGCGGAGGCCGGCGGCGACGTGCGGCTGGTCGCCCGGGCCGCGCTGAAGGTGGCCCACGAGGCGCGCACGGCAGAGACCGAGGAGGTCGAGATCCCCGAGTTCGTGCCGCGCGAGGCGCGCGACCGCCGCGAGCGCCGGCGCCCGAAGGAGTCACCGGGCAAGCCGGGCGGTCGCTTCCAGGCGCCGCCGGGGAGCAAGACGCGGCTGTTCATCAACCTGGGGCGCCGCGACCGCATCCGGCCCGGCGACCTCGTCGGGGCGATCGCCAACGAGTCCGATCTCACCGGCGCGGACATCGGCCCGATCAACGTCGCCGAGCACTTCTCGACGGTGGACGTGCCGAGCACGGCCGCCCAGCGGGTGATCGACGCGATCAAGCACACCACGATCCGCGGCAAGCGTCCCACCATCCGCCGCGACCGCAACGCCCCCGGCCCGTCCCGCGGCCGCGCCTGAGCTTTCTGACGCGACTTTGGTCCGCAGTGCGGACCAAAGTCGCGTCAGATGTGGGACGGGGGCGGCAGCATGGGCGGGATGAGGCAGCCGATGCCGACGCAGCCGGAGCAGCCCGAGCGGCCGACGCTCGCCGAGCCGCTGCGGCCGGTGCTCATCGTCGTCGGGATGCTGGCGGTGATGTGGTCCGTCGAGATCCTCGACCTGCTGCCCGGCGTCGACCTCGACGGCTGGGGCATCCGGCCGCGCACCGCACGCGGGCTGTGGGGGATCCCGGCGGCGCCGTTCCTCCACGCCGGGCTCGGCCACCTGATCGCCAACACCGTGTCGTTCCTCCTGCTCGGCGCGTTCATCGCCATCGGCGACGCCGCGCGCTTCGTGCAGGTGAGCGTGATCGTGGCGCTCGTCAGCGGGCTCGGCACGTGGCTGTTCGCCACGCCCGGCACGATCCACCTCGGCGCGAGCGGGCTCGTGTTCGGCTACCTCACCTACCTCGTCACCCGCGGCTTCTTCGCCGCCAAGCCGCTGTGGATCCTCGGCGGGCTGCTCGTGCTGCTGTGCTACGGCGGGCTGCTGTGGGGGCTGCTCCCCCGCCCCGGCATCTCGTTCACCGGGCACCTGTTCGGCGCCATCGGCGGTATCGTCGCCGCCTGGTGGGTGCACGGCCGGGAGCCGGAGGACGCCGACCTCCCCGCCCGCCCATAGGCGGACTCGGACGTCGTCGATACCGGCACGTCCGCCGGCGGCGGTCCGGAGCACACTGGCGCGATGGCACGCGATCCCCGTGTCGCCCGCGACGTCTGGCGCCGCCTCGAACCGATCCATGCCGTCACGTACTTCTCGCCCGAGCCCCTCGCCGCCCTCGCCGACGCCGGCTACAAGGGCTTCTGGATGGGCTACTTCGCCGGGCGGGCCGCGCCCCTCGGCCCGGTCGGCCCCGACGTCGTGCGCGCGCTCTTCTACAACTTCGCCCCGTCCCAGGTGACGCGTGCGCTCCCCGACGCCTGGGCCTACGCCGCGCCCGAGGTCGCCCTGCGCGCCCGGCTGCAGGGCTCGGTGGCCGCCCTGCGCCGCCTCCTCGGAGCCGCCGGCCTCGGCGACGACGCCGTCGCCGAGGCGGCCGAGCTGGCAGCGACGGCCGCGCGCACCGCGCCGGTCGACGGCCGGGTGCTGTTCGCCGCCAACGCCGCGCTGCCATGGCCGGACGAGCCGCTCGAGGTCCTGTGGCACGCGGCGACGTTGCTGCGCGAGCACCGCGGCGACGGCCACGTCGCGCTGCTCGTGACGCTCGGGGTGAGCGGGCGCGAGTGCAACGTGTTGCAGGCGGCGGCCGGCAACGTCCCGGACGAGATGATCCGGCGCGCCCGCGCCTACGACGACGCCGAGTGGTCTGCGGTCGTCGCCGGTCTCGCGGCACGCGGGCTGCTCACGCCGGACGGCGCCCTCACGGCGCAGGGCGCGGCGCTGCGTGACGAGCTCGAGGCCCGCACGGACGCGGCGGCGCTCAGCGGGTTCGACGCGCTCACCGACGACCAGCTCAGCCGACTGATCGACCTGCTCACGCCGATCGCCAAGGCGGTCGTGGCCGGCGGCGACATCCCGCCGGCGACGCCGATGGGCCCGACCCTACATTGACCCCGCGGCTCAGCCGATCGGCGGGCGCGGCACCGGATGGCGCTGCTCGTAGTGGCGGGCAGCGCGCAGCACGAGGCGGTCGGCGAACATCGGCCCGACGAACTGCAGCCCGATCGGGAGGCCGTTCGAGGTGAGCCCGCACGGGACCGTGATCGCCGGCTGCTGGGTGAGGTTGAACGGGTACGTGAACGGCGTCCACCCGAGCATCGATTCGGCGCTGAACGGCGTGTGCCCGGCCGGCCTGGCGTCGAACGCCGGGACCGCCACGCTCGGCGTGAGGATCAGGTCGAAGCGCTCCATGAACTGGCGCATCTGCGAGCCGAGCTCGGCGCGCCGGATCATCAGCCGTTGGACCTCGAGGTTGGTGAGCCGCGACCCGAGCTCGGCCTCGGCGGCGAAGTCCGGGTCGGTCAGCTCCTGCTGCTCGGGCGTGAGCGTGTTCCACAACGTCCACGCGCCGGAGAACCAGAGCCCGGTGGTGATCTCGAGCGGGTCGTCGAAGCCGGGATCGACGGCCTCCACGATCGCCCCGTCCGCGGCGAGCTCCTCGGCGGCCGCGCGCACCGCGGCGGCGACCTCGGGGTCGACGTTCGCGTAGCCGAGCGTCGGGGAGTACGCGATCCGCAACCCGACGAGGCCGTCGTCGAGGCCGTCGAGGTTGTCGTCGTCCGTCGGTGGCAGCGACGTCCAGTCCCGCGGATCGGGCCGTTGCAGCACGTTCAGCATGAGCGCGGCGTCGGCGACGCTCATCGTGTGCGGGCCGACGTGCGACACCGTGCCGAACGGGGAGGGCGGGTAGGCGGGGACCCGGCCGAAGCTCGGCTTGAGCCCGACGTTGCCGCAGAACGCCGCCGGGACGCGGATCGAGCCGGCGCCGTCCGTGCCGACGCTGAGCGGGCCCATCCCCGCGGCGACCGCGGCCGCCGTGCCGCCGGACGAGCCCCCGGACGTCTTGGTCGTGTCCCACGGGTTGCGGGTGATGCCGGTGAGCGGCGAGTTGGTCTCGCCCTTGCAGCCGAACTCGGGCGTGGTGGTCTTGCCGAGGAGGATCGCCCCGGCCTCGCGCAGCCGGGCGGTGGCGGGCGCGTCCACCTCCCAGGGCTGGTCCGGGTCGATGGTGCGGCTGCCGCGCCGCGTCGGCCAGCCCTTCGTGAGCAGCAGGTCCTTGATCGACACTGGCACGCCGTCGAGCGGGCCGACCGGCTCGTTGCGCTGCCAACGGATCTCGCTCGCCGCCGCCGCGGCCATCGCCTCGTCGGCGGCGACGTGGCAGAACGCGTTGAGCACGGGGTTCAACGCCTCGATCCGCTCCAGCACGGCTCGTGTCACCTCGACCGGCGACACCGTCTTGTCGGCGTACATGGTCACCAGCTCCGTCGCCGTCGCACGCGTCAGGTCGGTCATCGCGCCACCATGCCAGAGCCGGCGTGGGCGCGCGGCCGGCCCACGGGTCAGGTCGAGGTGACGGGGTCCGGGAGCCCGGGCAGGCCGTCGATCGACGTCGCGTTGTGCGCCGCGCGGTAGGCCTCCAGCCCGTCGGGACCGCGCCGCTCGGCCCACTCGACGAGCTTCGTGCGCTCGCCCTCGTAGCGGAACAGCGGCACGGCGTATCCGCAGCTGTCGGCGATCCGCTCGGCGTGGACGATGATCACGGCCCGGGCACCGGGCAGGTCGGGGAACAGCCCGGCGACGCGCGGGTCGTCGAGCCCGACGACCTCGCCGCGGCCGTGGATGCGCACGATCCGGGGCGGCCCCTCGAACGCGCACCACATGAGCGTGATGCGTCCGTTCTCGCGGACGTGGGCGATGGTCTCGACGCCACTCCCGGTGAGGTCGAGGTAGGCGAGCGTCATGTCGTCGAGCAGGCGCAGCGTGTCGAGCCCCTTGGGCGACACGTTGACGTGACCCGCCGGATCGAGCGGGGCGGTGGCGACGAAGAACAGGTGCTGGCGCCTGATCCAGTCGGCGACCGGCGGGGTGATCGACGGGTGCACGGAGGCCATCGCGGCATCCTCGCAGGCTCAGGTCAGGCCGGTCAGGGGGGTTCCGTCGACGTCGAGCGTGCGGACGAGCGAGGCGAGCTCGGGGATCGGGCGCGGCGTCGTGTCGCGGTCGCCCTCGACGCGGCCGAGGTTGACCCAGCCGAGGAAGCGGTCGGTGGGCGCGAGGTCGAGCAGCTTCTCGATGGCCGGTCCGTGGTGCACGGGCGCCGACTTCCACACGGCCCCGAGCCCGAGCTGGTGTGCGGCGAGGGCGATGGCGAACCCGGCGCAGGCGGCCGACGCCTCCTGCTCCCACGCCGGCACCTTCGCCGTGGTGTCGATGCGGGCGGCGACGGCGATGAGCGTCGGGGCGACGAACGCCTTGGCCTGGATGCGCGCGAGCGCGGCCTCGTCGAGGTCGGGGCGGGCGTCCTTCGCCGCCTGGGCGAGTGCCGCGCCGAACGCCCCGCGGGCGTCGCCGTCGACCACCACGAACCGCCACGGCCGCAGCCCGCCGTGGTCGGGCACGGTCGTCGCCGCGGCGAGGATCGCCTCGAGCTCGGCTGCGTCCGGACCGGGTGGCTGCAGCGCCGTCGTGCTGCGCCGGGTGAGGAGGGGCTGGAGGGCAGCGGCGTGCTCCGGGGACACGGCGGCACAGGTTAAGCGTGCCTAACGAGGCGGGCAACTGCCGGGGCGACGCGAATCCCCTCCCCCCTCGTGACGCGGACGCTCGCCAGACTGGGTGGATGGCCGTCGAGCTCAACCACACCGTGATCGCGGCGCGCGACGCCGAGGCCGCTGCCCGGTAGTTCGCCGAGATGTTCGGCATGGGTGAACCCCAGCCGCTGGGCCCGTTCTGGCAGGTCACCACGGCCAACGGCGTCGGGCTCGACTTCGCCACCGCGGGCGACCGGGAGATCCAGCCGATCCACTACGCGTTCCTGGTCTCGGAGGACGAGTTCACCGCGATCTACGGGCGCATCGTGGACCGCGGCATGGAGCACTGGGCCGATCCGCACCAGCACGAGCCGAACACGATCAACCACCACGACGGCGGGCGCGGCGTCTACTTCCTCAGCCCCGACAGGCACTACCTGGAGATCCTCACCGTCCCGTACGGCGGCTGGTCCTGACGCCGCCGCGCGCCCGCGGGCGCGCGGCCGCAGCCCGTTCGCCCGGATCGTCGCCGACGCCGTCGGTCTGCCAAATTCCGAGACGTGTCCGTTCCGTTCAGCGTGCCGGGGTTCACCAGGGGACGGTTGGCGGTCGTGCTCACGGCCCTGATGCTGGCGGTGCTGATGGCATCGCTCGAGGTGTCGATCATCGCGACCGCACTGCCGACGATCACGGGCGAGTTCAACGCCTTCGAGAGCTACGCGTGGGTCGGCACCGCCTACATCGTCACCTCGGCCATCGGCACCCCGCTGCTCGGCAAGCTGTCCGACCTCTACGGGCGCCGCCACATCTTCCAGCTGACGATGGCGATCTTCGTCGTCGGCTCGGTGCTGTGCGGCCTGTCGCAGTCGATGGGTCAGCTGATCGCCGCCCGCGCCATCCAGGGCCTCGGTGGCGGCAGCATCCAGGCGCTGGCGTTCGCCATCATCGCCGACATCATCCCGCCCCGCGACCGTGGCCGGTACATCGGCTACTTCACGCTCGGCTTCGTCGGCGCCGCGCTGATCGGCCCGCTGCTGGGCGGCTTCATCATCGACCACTGGTCGTGGCCGTGGATCTTCCTCGTCAACGTGCCCTTCGCCGTCGTCGTGTCCGGGCTGTGCCACTTCGCCCTGCGCCTGCCGTTCCGCCGCGTCGAGGCCAAGCTCGACTACGCCGGTGCGGCGCTGCTCTCGGTGTCCATCGGGTGCCTGATGATCGGCCTCGAACAGGGCCAGGAGGACTGGGGCAACCCGGTCGTGCTCGGGCTGTTCGCCGTCGCCGCCGTCACGCTCGTGGTGTTCGTGGCCGTCGAGCGGCGGGCACCGGAGCCGCTGATCCCGCTGCGACTGTTCTCCAACCGCGTCGTCGTGTGCTGCCTGCTGCTCGGCCTGTGCGCCGGCGTGGTCACCTACGGTGCGGCGCAGTTCCTCCCGCTCTACTTCCAGGACTCGCTGTTCGTCTCCCCCACCGAGTCCGGGCTGCGCATGCTGCCGCAGATGATCGGCGTCACGTCGGCGACGTTCGGGATCGGCCGCCTCATCGCCAAGACCGGCCGCTACAAGCGGTTCCCGATCATCGGGGCGTGCGTGTCGGTGTTCGGCCTGCTGGCCGTCTCGCAGATCATCGGCGACCACTCGTACTGGTGGTTCGTCATCCCGCTCATCTGCATGGGGTTCGGGGCGGCGTCGGTGTTCTCGACGACCTCCATCGCCAGCCAGAACGCGGTCGACATGCACGAGATGGGCGTGACGACAGCGACGATCATGTTCTTCCGATCGCTCGGCGGCTCGTTCGGGCTGGCCGTGTTCGGCACGACGCTCAACGCGACGATCCGCCGCGAGATCCCCGCCCGCCTCGACGTCGCGGCCGAGGAAGCCGCCAACCTGATCCGCTCGCCACGGGAGATCGCCGCCCTCGAGCCGGCGGCCCGGGAGGCGGTGATCGACAGCGTCGCCCTCGGCGTCAGCCGCATCTACGTGATCTGCGCGTCGGTGATGGTCTGCGCCATCGTCCTCGCCGTGCTGCTGCCGGAGCTGCCGCTGCGCATGCGCGCCAGCCTCTCGGACGCCATGGAGCAGCAGTCCTCGACACCGGGCACGGCATCACCGGGCACCGCCGTGCCGGCCGCGGACTGACGCGCCGTGCGGCACAGCTGGCACCATGCGCGGATGCGAGTCATCGTCACCGGCGCCGCCGGACGCATCGGGAGCCGGCTCGTCCCCGGGCTGGTCGACGCCGGCCACGACGTCGCCGGCATCGACGCCCGCCCGGCGGACGATCTCGGCGTGCCCGTGACCGTCGCCGATCTCGGTGCGGACGACGGCGCGCTCGAGGAGCTGACGCGAGGCGCCGACGCCATCGTCCACCTGGCCGCCAACGCCGGGGAGACCGACTTCGCGACGGCGTTGCAGTCCCATCTCGTGCTCACCCACCGGGTGCTCGAGGCGGCGCGGACGAACCACGTCGGCCGCGTCGTCTACGCCAGCAGCAACCACGCCGTCGGCTACACGCCGCGCGCCGAGATGGTCGGCGTCGGCACCCGCCCCCGCCCGGACTCGTTCTACGGGTTCGGCAAGGCGGCAGCCGAGGCCCTGTGCAGCCTGTATCACGACCGCCACGGGCTGGAGGTCGCCTGCCTGCGCATCGGCAGCTTCCGGTCGCGGCCCCGCACCCGTCGCCACCTTGCGACGTGGCTCTCACCGGGTGACTGCGTCCGGCTCGTCGACGCCTGCCTGCGCGCCCCGGACCTGGGGTTCGCCGTCGTGTACGGCATCTCGGCGAATCGCCGGGCGTGGTGGGACCTCGCGGCGGCACGCGCCCTCGGCTACGAACCGCTCGACGACGCCGAGGCGTACGCGGCCGAGATCGAGGCGACCCCACCGACGCTCGAGGACGAGCTCGATGCGCGCTACCTCGGCGGTGAGTTCACACGGCCGGGGTGACGGGCGCCCGCCCGGCGCGCGAGGCGCGAGCCGGTACGAACCGCGGCGCTCACCCGGGTCCGTCGACCTGCCGTTCGCTAGAGTCGAGCGGGCCATGGCCTGCTCGCTCCGGTACACCCGAAGCAGCAGCAGTGGGCATCGTGGATCGGCGGCGGGGGCTCGCCGGTGATCCTCCTCCTCGCGCTGCACCTCGTCGTCGGTCTGGCGCTGATCGCGGCGTCGGGCCGCTTCGTCGCGCGGCCGGGGCTCGCCTTCGCCGTCGCGGGCGCGCCGTTGGCGGCCGCGCTCGCGTGGTTGGCCGCGCGGCTGCCGGGCGTCGTCGACGGCGACGTGCACGCCGAGCGCGTCGAGTGGATCCCGCAGCTCGGTGTCGACCTGCACCTCCGCCTCGACGGCTTCGGCGCATTGATGCTGCTGCTCGTCGCCGGCATCGGCGTGCTCGTGGTCGCCTATGCGCGGCGCTACTTCAGCGACGCCGGCGGACGGGAGATCCGCCTCCTGGGCATGCTCGTGCTGTTCGCGGGGGCGATGGTCGGTCTCGTCCTGGCGGACGACCTGCTCGTGCTGTACGGCTTCTGGGAGCTGACGTCGATCACGTCGTTCCTGCTGATCGGGAGCCAGCACGAGGACGCGAAGGCGCGCGCCGCAGCGCTGCAGGCCTTGCTCGTCACGGGCCTCGGCGCGCTCGCGATGCTCGCCGGGTTCATCGTGCTCGGCCAGGCCGCGGGCACGTTCCGCCTGAGCGAGATCGTCGCCGACCCGCCGGGCGGCACCCCGGTCACGGTCGCCCTCGTGCTCATCCTGCTCGGTGCGTTCACCAAGTCGGCCCAGGTGCCGTTCCACTCCTGGCTGCCGGGCGCGATGGCGGCGCCGACCCCGGTGAGCGCGTACCTGCACTCGGCGACGATGGTGAAGGCCGGCGTCTACCTCGTCGCCCGCCTGGCACCGGCGTTCGACCCGAACGACGTGTGGCGGTACCTCGCCGTCGTCGTCGGCGTGGTGACGATGGTCGTCGGGGGCCTGCGCGCGCTGCGCCAATACGACCTGAAGCTCCTCCTCGCCTACGGCACGGTCAGCCAGCTCGGGTTCATGATCGCCGTGTTCGGCTACGGCTCGCAGTGGGCGATGGTCGCCGGCTGCCTGATGCTGCTCGCCCACGGCGCGTTCAAGGCGGCCTCGTTCATGGTCGTCGGCATGGTCGACCACCAGCACGGCACCCGTGACATCCGCCGCATCCCACGCGCCGACCGCGGCTGGGTGCCGACGATCGTCGTCGCCGCGGTCGCCGCCGCCTCCATGGCCGGCGTGCCGCTGCTGTTCGGGTTCATCGCCAAGGAGGCCGACTACGCGGTGTACGTCGACGAGGGCAGCGGACCCGCGCTCGCGCTGGCCGGGATCGTCGTCGGCTCGGTCCTCACGACGGCATACAGCCTGCGCTTCCTCGCCGGGGCGATGGGCCGCCTGGCGGATCCGGCGACGGCGGAGCGGCCGGGGGACGCCCCGCGCCCGACGTTCCTCGCCCCGGCGCTCGTCCTCGCCCTGGTGAGCGTGGTGTTCGGCGTGCTGCCCGGCCTCCTCGACGGCTTCGTCAGCGCGGCCGCGCAGGCCCTCGACCCGGTCACGCCGGACGCTCATCTCGCGCTGTGGCACGGCATCAACACCGAACTGGTCCTGTCGGTGCTCGCCCTCGCCGGTGGCGTGCTGCTCTTCGCCCGGCGCCGGCAGGTCGCCCGCGTGCTCGCCTACGGCTCGCTCGTCCCCCCGTCGTCGGGCGCCTACCTCGCCGCGCTGCGCGGGGTCAACGGCCTCTCGAACCGCGTGACCGCGGTCGCCCAGCCGGGCTCGCTGCCGATCTACCTCGGCGTGATCCTGTTGACGGCGGTCACCGTCCCCGGTGCCCTGCTCGTGGGTGGCACGTGGTGGCAGGGCTGGCCCGAGGTGGTGGAGGTGCCCGCCCACGTGCCGATCGCCGCGCTGCTCGTCGGCCTCTCGCTCGCCGCGTCGATCGTCCGCCGCCGCTTCGCCGGCGCGCTCTTCCTGGGGATGGTCGGCTACTCGATGGCCGCGCTGTTCCTCGCCCAGGGCGCGCCCGACCTGGCACTCACCCAGGTCGCCATCGAGACGCTCTCGACGGTGCTGTTCGTGCTCGTGCTGCGCCGCCTGCCGGACCGCTTCGAGACGACGCGCGGGGCGATGCGCCGGGCGTTGCGCATCGTGATCGCCACGATCGTCGGTGGCGTCGTCTTCGTGTTCACGCTGGCGGTCGGCTCGATCGACCCGGTCACCGACGTGTCCGACGAGATGATCGAGATCGCCTACCCGGAGGGGCACGGGCGCAACGTCGTCAACGTCATCCTCGTCGACATCCGCGGCTTCGACACGCTCGGGGAGATGACCGTGCTCACCGCCGTCGCGATCGGCACCGTCGCCCTCGCCCGGGCCGGGCGCCGCCCGCCCAGCGTGGAGCGGGCGGCGATCGCCCAGGGCCTGATCCAGCCGCGGCCGGCACCGGTGCTGCTCACCCGGCTCGTCACGATCGACGTCTCGGTGCGCATCGTCTTCGCGGCGATCATGCTCGGCTCGCTGTGGCTGCTGTTCGCCGGCCACAACCAGCCCGGCGGCGGCTTCGTCGGGGGCATCGTCGCCGGGGCCGCGATCTCGTTGCGCTACGTGTCCGGCGGGCTGCCCGAGGTCCGGCGCTTGTCGCGCGGGCGCCCGTGGATCGTCCTCGGCGAGGGCCTGCTGATCTCGGCGGCGACGGCGATCGCCCCGCTGCTGTTCGGCAAGGGCGTGCTGGAGAGCAGCTACGGGACGTTCGACGTGCCACTGCTCGGCGAGATCAGCGTCACCACCGCCCTGCTGTTCGACATCGGCGTGTACCTCGCCGTCATCGGCCTGGCGATGATGGTCTTCGAGTCCTTCGGCGACGAGCCGCTGCCGCCGGGCGTGACGCGCGCCCCCGAACCCGCCCGCACCGAGCCCGCCGAGGTGAGCGCGTGAGCGTGCTGATGGCGTTCACGGCTGCCGCGCTGTTCGGCGTCGGGACGTACATGCTCCTGCAGCGCAAGCTGTCCCGCCTGATCATCGGCCTCGGCCTCATCGGCCACGGGGCGAACATCGTGTTCGTGACGACGACCCGCCGCGGGCAGGCCCCGATGATCGGCTCCGGCGACGAGTCGTCCTTCGCCGACCCGCTCCCCCAGGCGCTCGTGCTCACCGCGATCGTCATCAGCTTCGGCGTCACCGCGCTGCTGCTGGCGCTCGCGTACCGCAGTTGGCTCCTCACCCGCGACGACGAGGTGCAGGACGACATCGAGGACCGCAACGTCGGCCGCGGGGCGGCCGACACCGAGGTCGCCGACGCCGGTGCCGCCGAGCTGGCGGCCAACCTCGACGAGGGCACCGGCGACGGCCAGCTCGACGAGGTGGCGTCGTGAGCGCGCTGCTGCCGCTGCCGATCGTGCTGCCGCTGTTCGCCGCGGCGCTGTGCATCCTCGTCGGCCGGTCGCGCGCCGCCCAGCGGGTCATCGGGGTCACGACGCTGAGCGCGCTCGTGCTCATCTCCGCCGCCATCTTCGCCCAGGTCGACGACCGCGGCGTCATCGTCGCCCAGGCGGGTGGCTGGCCGGCACCGATCGGCATCACCCTCGTCGCCGACCGCCTCTCCGCGATCATGCTGGTCACCGCGAGCGTCGTGCTGCTCGCGGTGCTCCTGTTCGCGATCGGGCAGCCCGGGGTCGAGCGCAACCACGTCGGGTTCCAGTCCGTGTACATGGTGCTCGCCGGTGGCGTGTCGGCGGCGTTCCTCACGGGTGACCTGTTCAACCTGTTCGTGGCGATCGAGCTGATGCTCACCGCCAGCTACGTGCTGATCACGCTCGGCGGTCGCCTCGACCAGGTGCGCTCGGGCATGACCTACGTGGTGATCAGCCTCGTCGCCTCGGCGCTGTTCCTGATCACCCTGGCGTTCACGTACGCCTCGACGGGGACGGTGAACATGGCCGACCTCGGCAGCCACATCGCCGAGCTGCCGAGCGGGGTGCGGTCCGCGCTGGCCGGCCTGCTGCTCGTCGTGTTCGGCATCAAGGCGGCGCTGTTCCCGCTGTACTTCTGGCTCCCCGACAGCTACCCGACGGCACCGTCGGCGGTGACGGCGATCTTCGCCGGTCTGCTGACCAAGGTCGGCATCTACGCCATCCTGCGCACCCAGACGCTGCTGTTCCCCGAGGACAGCCGCCCGGACGCGCTGATCCTGTTCATGGCCGGGGCGACGATGGTGGTCGGCGTCCTCGGGGCGATCGCCCAGGAGGACATCCGACGCATCTTCTCGTTCTTCATCGTCAGCCAGATCGGCTACATCATCATGGGCCTCGGCCTGTTCACCGTCGCCGGCGTCACCGGCGCGGTGTACGCGATCGTCCACCACATCGTCGTGAAGACGACGCTGTTCCTCGTCGGCGGCCTAATCGAGCACACCGGCGGCTCGAGCCGTCTCGCCCGGCTCGGCGGGATGGTCAGCACGGCGCCGGTCGTCGCGGTGCTCTTCCTGTTGCCCGCACTGAGCCTGGCCGGGATCCCGCCGTTCTCCGGGTTCGCCGCCAAGTTCGGCCTGTTCGCCGCGACGGCCGCGGAGGACCAGTGGACGATCCTCGCCGTCGCCGTGCTGGTCAGCCTGTTGACGCTGTTCTCGATCTTCAAGATCTGGATCGCCGTGTTCTGGGCCCCGCGTGATGCCACGGGCGAGGGCACGCCCGCCCGGGTCGGCGACCGCGCGGCCGCCGAGGCGGCTCCGGCGGTGCCGCTGACCACGGGCACGGCGACGGCGGTCCGCCTCGCCGAGGCCACCGCGGCGCAGGAGGGCAGCAGCCGGATGCCGGCGCTGATGGTGGTGCCCACGGCGGTGCTCGCCGTGCTGACGCTGGCGATCGGCGTGTTCGCCGGGCCGCTGTACGAGCTGAGCGACCGCGCGGCGGTCGACCTCGTCGACCCGACGGCGTACCGGACGGCGGTGCTGGGGCGATGAGAGCACTCGGCTACGTCCTCGGACTCGCCGTCATCTGGGTCCTGCTGTGGGGATCCGCGTCGCCGGCGAACGTGCTGTCGGGGCTGGCGGTCGGCACGCTGCTCGTCATCGCCGTCCCCGGGCTGCGCCCGACCGGGCCGGGCCATTATCGGTTCCGCCCGATCGCCCTGGCCCGGCTGACGCTGTACATGCTCGGCGTCATCGTGCGCTCGAACGTCGAACTGGCGCGGGAGATCGTCTCGCGCAACTCGAGCCTCCGCACGGCCGTCGTCGGGGTGCCGCTGCCGGCGTGCTCCGACGAGATCCTCACGCTGATCACGAACCTCGTGGCCATCTCCCCGGGCACGATGCCGATCGAGCCGCGCCAGGACCCGTACGTCCTGTACGTCCACGTGCTGCACCTGCGTGACGTCGAGGCCTTCCGCCGCGAGATCCTCCACCTGACGGACCTCGTCGTGCGCGCGTTCGGGTCCGACGAGACGATCGCCGACCAGGAGGCGTACATGCGCGCCCACCAGCCATGATCCTCACGATCTACGCCGTGCTCGGGCTCGCCACCGTGCTGTTCTGCTACCGGCTGCTGCGCGGCCCGTCGCTGACGGATCGCGTCATCGGCATCGACGGGCTGATGGTGTGCGGGATGAGCTTCGTGTTCGTCCGGGCGATGGAGACCGGCCGCGGGGCGTACCTCGCGACGTCGGTCGTGCTCGCGCTGGTGTCGTTCATCAGCACGTCGGTCATCGCCCGCTTCATCGAGGGGCGTGGGGAATGATCGGTGAGGCCGTGGCGCTGCTCGGCGCGGTGCTGATCCTGCTCTCCGCGATCGGCGTCGTGCGGTTCCCGGACGTGCTCACGCGCATGCAGGCGCTGACGAAGGCGTCGACGATCGGGGTCGCCCTCGTGGCGATCGGCGCGGCGATCGTGCTGCCGACCGCCAACGACGTCACCTCCGCGATCGCCGCCGCCGTGCTGCAGGTGCTGGCGCTGCCGATCTCCACGTCGCTGCTCGCGCGTGCGACGTACCTGGCCCGTGGCATCGAGCACCGCGTCGACACGATCGACGAGCTCGCCGAGGCCGACGGCGTGGCGGGGGCCGACCGCGGCGGCACGCGCTGACGCCGCGGTCGGACGGTGCTCAGCCCTGCGGGGTGGTCTGGAGCAGCTCGACCCAGTTGCCGTCGGGATCCTCGATCATCGAGATGCGGACCCCGGGGCGGATGTCGCGGGGGCTGACGGCGACCTTGTAGCCGGCGGCCTCGCACGTCGCGGTGAGCTCGTCGACGTTCGGCACCGAGATCGTCCAGTAGCGGTACCCGTAGGCGCCCTGGATGCCACCTGGCGGTGCGCTCGCGGCGAGCTCCTCGCCGGGGGCGACGAGCTTGATCAGCGACGTGCCGCACAGCAAGCGGTACATCGTGCCGCCGCCGGGCATCGGCATCGTCCCCTGGTCCTCGAACCCGAGCGTGTCCCGGTAGAACGCCAGCGCCTTGTCGGCGTCGCGCACCACGATCCCGAGGTCGATGGAGTCCTTGGACAGCTTGATCGTCACGGTGGTTCCTTCCGTCGGGGCCGGGGGTCAGCCGGCATAGAGCTCGAACAGTTGGCCGATGGCGTGGGCCTGGCCGCCGCTGGTCGAGGACATCACGGCGATGGGCGTGACGCCGAGGTCGTACCAGGCCGCCAGGCGCTCGCGGACCTCGCCGGGGCCACCGCTGATCGTGCAGTCGTCGATCCAGCGATCGCTCATCGCAGCGGTGACCTTGTCCCGGTCCCCGGCCTCCAGCGCGGCCTCGATCGCCGTCATCTCCTCCTCGTAGCCGGCGGCCTTCCAGTAGTTGCGGTAGTTCGGCAGCACGACGTAGCCGGAGAGCGTGCGCCGGTGGATGGCCCGGGCGGCGTCCTTGTCCTCGTCGATCACCGTCGGGATCATCGCCGCCAGGGCGAAGTCGCCGCGGCGCTCGGCGGGGATCGTCGCCAGCTGCTCGGGCATGTGCGAGAACGCGGCGTTGGCCCAGATCGCCCCGTCGGCGATCTCGACGGCGAGGGCGAGCATCCGATCGCGGAGCGCGGCGAGCCAGATCGGCGGCAGCGTGCCCGCCGCGCGTGCCGACGCGCGGATGCGTTCGACGTACTGGCGCATGTCGGACAGCGGCTTGCCAGTGGTGATGCCGAGGCGGTCCATCGCCGGGGCGTGGCTCACGCCGAGCCCGAGGCGGAAGCGGCCGCCACTGACCTCGGCGAGGTGGCCGGCGGTCACCGCGACCTCCGCGGGGTGGCCGTGGTAGATGGGCTGGATGCTCGTCCAGAACGGGATGCGCGACGTGACGTGGGCGAGCGAGCCGCACATCGCCAGGTTGCCGTGGATGCCGGGGCTCGCCAGGCCGGCGAACCCGCGACGGTCGGCCTCGGCGGCGAGCTCGAGGATCGTCGTGCGCTTCGTCGGGGTCCCGATCACGGAGAGGGCGGGCAGGCGGTCGTCCATCGCCCCCGGACCGTAGGGGCGCGGCGCGGCGCCGGGCGAGTCGTCCTGCGCGGCGGCCCGGCGAGGTGCGAATCGCCCTCGCGCCTGCGACTAGCGTCACGCTGCGCACGGGCAGGCCGTGCGTGCCGCTCGCGCAGGGCGGGCACATGAGCGACTGAAGGGGTCAACCGATGAGCAAGGTCAAGGTCTCCGTCCTGTACCCGGCCAGCGAAGGCGCCACGTTCGACATGGACTACTACATGTCGAAGCACCTGCCGCTGTGCAAGGACGTGCTCGGCCCGGAGTCGTACTCGGCCGAGAAGGGCATCCCCGGCCAGCCGTACATCGCGATCGGGCATCTGATCTTCGAGTCGATGGAGGCGATGCAGCAGGGCATGTCCGGCCCCCGGGCCGGCGAGGCGCAGGCCGACATCCCCAACTACACGAACGTCACGCCGCAGATCCAGATCAGCGAGATCGTCGAGTAGCGCGGCGCCCGCGCCGCAGACGTCCGGCCGCCCTCGCCGCTCGGCGAGGGCGGCGGCGCGTCCGGGCTCAGTCCTCGGCGATGGTCGAAGCGATGCGGTCGGCGGCCTCGAGGTACTGCTCGACGAAGTCGAAGACCTGCTGCGCCGCCGTCTTGGTGGTGTTCATCTGGCCGACCGCCTGACCGACGAAGTAGTTGATCAGGCGCCGCGATCCCTCGTTCGACGCGGCCGTCCGGGCGATGCGCTGCTCCGCCTCGCCCACGAGCACCATCTGCAACGGCATGCCGAGGGGGGCGGGGTTGGCGGGGTCCGACCACTCGTCGGTCCACGCCGAGCGCAACTGGCGCGCGGGCTTGCCCGTCTTGGCCCGTGACCGGATCGTGTCCGCCGAGGTGGCGGCGAGGAACTTCTCCTTGACCACCGGGTGCGTCTCGGCCTCTTCCGTGGTCAGCCACACCGAGCCGCACCACACGCCCTGTGCCCCGAGGGCGAGCGCGGCGACGATCTGGCGCCCGTCCGCGATCCCGCCCGCGGCGAGCACCGGGGTCGGCGCCACGGCGTCGACGACCTGGGGCACGAGCACCATCGTGCCGATCTCCCCCGTGTGGCCACCTGCCTCGGAGCCCTGGGCGATGATGAGGTCGACCCCCGCCGCCTGCTGGCGCTCGGCGTGGACGACGGTGCCGACGAGCCCGGCCACGAGCAGGCCTCGGTCGTGTGCCTCGGTGACGAGGAAGTCCGGTGCCGGGCCCAGCGCGTTGGCGACGAGCCGCACCTTCGGGTGCGCCCAGACGACCTCCAGCAGGCGGTGCCCGGACTCGTGCGAGAACCCCATCACGTCGTCGCTGCCACCGCCGCGTCGTGGCGTCGTCTCGTCAGCCGGCAGCTCCTCGACGCCGTACCGGCGCATCAGCTCGTCGACGAACTGGCGGTGCTCGTCGGGGATCATCGCCGCGAGGTCCTTGCGCGTGAGACCACCCTGCTCGATGCCGGTGTACTTGGCCGGGACGATGATGTCGACGCCGTAGGGCTTGTCGCCGACGTGCTCGTCGATCCAGTCCAGCTCGATCTCGAGCTGCTCGGGGGTGAAGGCGACGGCGCCGAGCACCCCGAAGCCTCCCGCCCTGCTCACCGCCGCGACGACGTCCCGGCAGTGACTGAAGGCGAAGATCGGGAACTCGATGCCGAGGCGGTCGCAGAGCGGGGTGCGCATCGTCCGATCATCGCACCCGCGCCCGGTGCCGCCACAGGCGCGCCGGCGTCGTCGGACGGGTGCGCTCGCATCGAGATCGCCGCGGCCAGCCACCTACGGTGACGACATGAGCAGCGAGCCGCGGCAGCCGATCCGGATCGATCCGGTGACTGGCTTGAAGGTGTTCGACACCCGCGCCGAGTCGAAGCCGATCTCGGGCGGCGGGTATCGGGTGGTCACCGATGCGTCGCTGAAGGTGCTGCCCGATCCGCCGCCGGGGGCGGTGTTCAACGCGGAGGAGCAGGCGAAGTACCGGGCGTACAAGGAGGCCCGTCGGGGCGCGGCGGACTACATCGAGATGGAGGGCGAGTTCGCCAAGTACCTGGAGGACCCGTACTCCGCGGAGGTGGTCGAGCGCGACGCGCTGGACGACGAGTGCGAGATCCTGGTGGTGGGGGCGGGGTTCGCCGGGCTGTTGCTCTGGTACAAGCTGCGCCAGGCCGGGTTCGTCGACGTGCGCTTCGTCGAGAAGGGCGGGGACGTCGGTGGGACGTGGTACTGGAACCGGTACCCGGGCATCGCCTGCGACGTCGAGTCCTACAGCTACCTGCCGCTGTTGGAGGAGATGAACTACATCCCCTCGATGAAGTTCGCCTCCGGCTTCGAGATCTTCGAGTACTGCCAGGCGATGGCCCGCAAGTTCGGCTTCTACGAGCACTGCCTGTTCCACACGACGGTGGAGAAGACCATCTGGGACGAGGCTGCGGGCCGCTGGACCGTGTACACCGACCGGGGCGACGCGATGCGCTGCCGCTACGTGGTGTTGGCCAACGGGATCCTGACGACGCCGAAGCTGGCACGCATCGAGGGCATGGAGCGCTTCCAGGGCGAGGCGTTCCACACGTCGCGGTGGAACTACAACGTCGACCTCACCGGCAAGCGCGTCGGCATCATCGGCACCGGGGCCACCGCGGTGCAGGTGATCCCCGAGATCGCCAAGGTCGTCGACGAGCTGTACGTGTTCCAGCGCACGCCGTCGACGGTGGACGTGCGCGACCAGCGCGAGACCACCGAGGAGGAGCGGCGCCAGTGGGCCAACGAGCCCGGCTGGGCCAAGGCGCGCCGTGCCCGCTTCGCCAAGATCTCCGCCGGGCGCACGGCGATCCAGGCCAACGACGACTACCTGGCCGGCAAGGTGCCCGACTACAAGGAGCGCAAGCAGTACGACCGGGAGCTCACCCCCGAGGAGCGGATCGCCAAGCAGCTCGAGTCGAACTTCCGGATCATGGAGCAGATCCGCGCCCGCGTCGACGCGATCGTCAAGGACCCCAAGACGGCCGCCGCGCTCAAGCCCTACTACCCCTACGGCTGCAAGCGCCCGACGTTCCACGACGAGTACCTGCCGACGTTCAACCTCCCCCACGTCCACCTCGTCGACACCGCACCCACCGGCGTCCGCCAGATCAACGAGCGCGGCGTCGTCCACGACGGCGTCGAGTACCCCCTCGACGTGCTCATCTACGCCACCGGGTTCCAGTGGATGGGCACCTCGACGTTCAACATGGTCGTCGGCCGCGACGGCCGCTCCCTCAGCGAGAAGTGGAAGACCGACGGCGTCAAGACGTTCCTCGGCCTCCACACCCGCGGGTTCCCCAACCTCTTCATCGTCACCGGCCCCCAGGGCGGTGGCGGCAGCTTCAACTTCACCGACGCCATCGAGACCCACACCGACTACGTCGTGTGGATGCTCACCCACATGCGCGACCACGGCCACGAGATCGTCGACGTCGCCAAGGAGCCCGAGGAGGCCTACGCCGAGCACTGCCGGCAGGCCGACATCGCCACCGCCCCGCTGCGTGACTGCCTCAGCTACTACAACGGCCACGGCGAGGCCGAGCCGGGGAGCCTCGCCTATTACGGCGGTGGGCAGTGGCACAAGTGGCGCAAGCGAGCCCAGGAGACGCTCGAGCCGTACGTGTTCGGCCGGGTGGCCGCCAACGTCTGAGCCCGCCTCGTCGGGCCGTCGCGTCACCGCGGGTCGGCGCCCGCGGTGACGCGACGGCCCGAGTCGCTACACGAGCTCGTAGTCGTCCGGGTTCACCGCGCGGGTGCGCTTCCAGTACTCGAGGAGCGGGAACGGCCAGTTCTGGCTGACCCGGCCCTTCTCGTTCTTGTACCAGGAGTTCACCTGGGCGACGCCCCACGCCATGCGCATGTTCTCGGCGTCGATCTCCTCGTTGTAGCGGTCGTGGACCTCGGGCTTGACGTCGAGCGCGCGGTGCTCGCCCTCGAGGATGTGCTTGATGCAGTCCATCACGTAGCGCACCTCGCACTCGGTGAACCAGATGATCGAGCCGTTCACGACGATGTTCGTGTTCGGCCCATAGAGCATGAAGAAGTTCGGGAACCCCGGCACCGTCACGCCGAGGTAGGCGCGGGCGTCGCCGTTCCAGGTCTCGTGCAGGTCGACGCCGTTGCGTCCGACCACCTTCATCGGCGTGAGGAACCTGGACGGCTGGAACCCGGTGCCGTAGACGATGACGTCGAACTCGTGCAGCACGCCGTCGGTGGTGACGATGCCCTCGGGCACGATCCGCTCGATCGGGGTCGTCGTCAGCGTGACGTTGTCCCGGTGCAGCATCGCCGCCCACGAGCCGTCGTCGACGATGATCCGCTTGGCCGCCGGCGGGTACTGCGGGATCACCTTCTCGAGCAGGTCCGGGCGGTCCTCGTACTGCGGGATCATTGCGTCCGTCAGCATCTGCCGCAGCATGTCGTTGGCCGCGCTCACCGAGCGCGACTTGTCGGGCCAGTCGGGGTCGACCTCCGCCATCGGGCGCAGCAGCTCGGCGGACTTCCAGAACAGCCAGAACCGGTACCACTGGCGGTAGTACGGCACGTGCTGCAGCAGGTATTGGAAGCCCTGCGGCACCTCGTGCTTGTAGTGCGGCACCGGGAACATCCAGTTCGGGGTGCGCTGGAAGATCTCCAGGTGCGCGGCCTGCTCGGCGATGATCGGGGCGAACTGGGCGGCGCTGCAGCCGGTTCCGATGACCGCGATGCGCTTACCGCTCAGGTCGACGCTGTGGTCCCAGCGCGCCGAGTGGAACGCCGGACCGGCGAAGGAGTCCCGTCCTTCGATGTTGGGCAACTGCGGCCGGTTGAGCTGCCCCACCGCGCTGATCACCGCGTTCGCCTGGATCGTGCCCTCGTTGCCGTCGGCGTCGACCGTGCACACGGTCCACGTGGCCGTGGCGTCGTCGTACTCGACCGAGGAGACCTCGGTGTTGAAGCGGATGTTCGGGCGGATCCCGAACTCGTCGACGCACTCGCGGAAGTAGCGGTGCAGCTCCTCCTGCGGGCTGTAGTAGTACGGCCAGTCGGGACGCTGGGCGAACGAGTAGCTGTAGTAGTGGTTCGGGATGTCGACCCGGCAGCCCGGGTACACGTTCTCGAGCCACGTGCCGCCGACGTCGGGGTTCTTGTCCAGCACGATGTACGGGACGTCGGCCTCGTGCAAGCGGTACGCCGCGACGATGCCGGACATGCCGGCGCCGATGATGACGACCTTGAACGGCTTGTCCGGGTTGACGTCGTCCTTGTGCCAGCGCGGCTTGCGCAGGTCCGCCGTCAGCGCCAGCTCCTCGCGCATCATCGGCAGGTACTCCTCGATGTCGAGGCCGCCCGCCATGTACTCCAGGATCCGCTTGAGCTCGGCGCCGGTCGGCATCGGTGCCGCCACGCTGCCGCCGTCGCGGAACCTGATCAGCGTCTCGAGTGCCAGCTCGCGGATCGCGGCCTGCTGCTCCGGCGTGAGCCCGCCCTGGTCCTCACCCATGAGCGCCGGATCGATGCGCAGCTCCTCGCGCAAGAGACTGAGATCGCCAGTGACGTGGGCCAGCGCCGGCAGGAGTGCCGGCAGGTCTGCCACCTCCAGTGCGGCACGGAGCTCCTCGTCGCTCGCGGTGATCGGCTCGATCGGAAGGGTCAGACTCATCGGCGTACACCCCACTGTGCTCTCGGTCGCGGCCGCTCCCTGGGCGGGACCGGCGTCATGGGACGCACCGTAGTGACCGGCTCGGCCGGCGCCCGAGTCGGTCCGCCTTGCGCCGCCACCTCTCGGCGGTGCTAGACACGCGGCAGCACGGGCGACAGGGCGACCTCGTGCCGGGCTTCGGGGAGCCCACGGAACTGGGGGAACGACATGCCGGGATCCACGATCCGTCCGCGTCGGCGGCGCGTGCAGCGCGCGCTCGGCGCGCTGGCCGTCGCCGCGCTGGTGCTGGGGGCCTGCGGCGACGATGACGACGACGACACATCGTCGGGTCCCGCCGAGGGGCAGACGACGGAGGCGGACGACACCAGCACCGGGACCGACGACGCCGGCACGCCGGACACCGGCTCGGACGACAGCAGCACCGACGACGGTGCCGCCGCGCCGTCGGGGGAGCCGATCAAGGTGATGGTCACCGCGCCGGTGGACACCCAGCTGCCCCCGTATCCGAACATCCCAGGCGCCGCCGAGATCTACGAGCAGTGGATCAACGACAACGGCGGCGTGGCCGGGCGGCCGCTCGACGTCGTCACGTGCGACAACAAGGGCGACCCCAACGAGGGAGCCAACTGCGCCCGGCGCGCCGTCGAGGAGGACGTCGTCGCCGTGGTCGGCTCGTTCACGTTCGACGCCAGCCGGATCATCCCGATCCTCGAGGAGGCGAACATCGCCTGGTTCGGCGCCTGCTGCCCGCTCGTGGCCCAGGAGTTCACGAGCGAGATCTCCTTCGTCCTCGGTTCCCTGCTGCCGGGCATGGGCGCCGGCCTCGGTTGGAAGATGGCCCAGGACGGCTGCACGAGCCCCGTGAACGTGGTGCTCGACATCCCGGCCGGCGACGTCGCCTATCCGGCGCTGCTGAACGCCTACGAGGTCGGCGGCGGCGACCCCGACGCCTGGCGGCAGGTGAAGATCTCTCCCGTCCCGGGCGACTACAGCGCGCAGGTCGCCGAGGCGACCAAGGACTCGGACTGCATCGCCGGCGGCATCTCCGACTCGAACTGGGCCGCCTGGCTCCCGGCGATGGCCGCGGCGGGGGCCACGCAGCGCCTGTACGGCCTGCAGGGCAACCTGAACGGCGTCATCGTCGAGCAGTTCCCGGAGCTCACCGAAGGCGCCGTCGTCTCCGGGTCGTACCCGAACATCGCCGGGCCGATGTGGGACGACTACCGCGCCGCACTCGAGGCGTACGACGCACCCGACCTCGACTGGAACAGCCTCGCCGGCCTCGGCACCTGGGCCGCGCTCACGGCGTTCACCACGATCGTCGAGGGCATGACCGGGGAGATCGACCACGACACGTTCATCGAGGCGGCCAACTCGACCGCGTCCCTCGACACCGGCGGCATGATCGGCGTGCTCGACCTCACCCAGCCCTACACCGGCTTCGGCGGCGAGTTCCCGCGGGTGTTCAACCGCACGGTGTTCTTCGATGTCGCCCAGGGCGGGGAGCTCGTCCCGCTGGAGACCGAGGGCATCGACATGACCGGCCCGATCGACGGCAACCCGATCGACTGACGCGCTCGCCCGACCCGTGCAGGAAGTCATCAGGTTCGCACTGCTGGGCCTCGGCCTCGGCTCGCTGTACTCCTTGGCCTCCCAGGGCCTGATGGTCATCTACCGCGGGTCGGGCGTGCTCAACTTCGCCCACGGCGCGATCGGCATGGTCGGCGCCTACATCGAGTGGGAGTTCAAGAGCAACGGGCACCACGTGGTCGTGGCCTGGACGGCCGGGCTGCTGGCGTGCGCGCTGATCGGGGCACTCACCCACCTGCTGATCATGCGGCGGCTGCGCCGCGCGTCGCCGTTGGCGCGCATCGTGGCGACGCTCGGCGTGCTGATCATCCTGCAGGCGGGCGCGGTGCTGAGGTACGGCTCGGCGATCACGTTCGTCCGCTCGGAGCTGCCGGTCACCGTGGTCGAGCCGTTCGGCATCATCGTGTCGCTCGACCGCTTCATCCTCGTGGGCATCGCCGCGGTGCTCAGCGTGGGCCTGTGGGCGCTGTACCGCTTCACCCGCTTCGGCATGGCCACGACGGCGGTCGCCGAGAACCAGCGCGCCGCCGCCGCCGTGGGCCTGTCGCCGGACTGGCTCGCGACGATCAACTGGGCGCTCGGCTCGGCGCTCGCCGGGGCGGCGGCGATCCTCATCGCGCCGATCGTGCAGCTGCAGGTGGCGACGATGACGAACCTCGTCCTCGCCGCCCTGGCGACGGCGCTCGTCGCGGGGTTCCGCTCGTTCCCGGTCGCCTTCTTCGCCGGGATGCTGATCGGGATCGGCCAGAGCGAGCTCACCCGCTACGTCGACACGCCCGGCGTGGCCACGTCGCTGCCGTTCGCCGTGATCGTGCTGTGGATGCTGCTGCGTGGGCAGGCACTGCCGCTGCGCGACTACTTCCTGCAGCGCCTCCCCGCGGTCGGCAGCGGGCGGGCCCACCCGATCGCCGTCGCCGTCGTCGTCGTGCTCGCGTCGCTGCTCGTCATGGCGGTGCCGGTGCGCTGGCAGGACGCGTTCGTCACGACGTTCGCCATGGCGTTCGTGCTGCTGTCGGTCGTCGTGATCACCGGCTACGCCGGGCAGCTGTCGCTCGGTCAGTTCGCCCTCGCCGGCTTCGGTGCGTGGGTCGCCGGGCGCCTCGTCGACGCCGGGGGCTGGCCGTTCTGGCTCGCCTGGCTGGCCGGCATCGTGGCGGCGGTCCCCGTCGGGGTGCTCTTCGCCATCCCGGCCGTGCGCGCCCGCGGCATCAACCTCGCGATCGTCACGCTCGGCATGGGCACGGCGATGGAGCTGATGGTCTTCAACAACGGCGACCTCGTGGGCGGGTTCTCCGGCACCCAGGTCGGGCGGCCGTCGCTGTTCGGGTGGGACATCAACGCCACGAGCCACCCCGAGCGCTACGCCATCGTGTGTCTGGTCGCCCTCGCCGTGGTCTCCCTGATGGTGGCGAGCATGCGGCGCGGCCGTGCCGGGCGGCGCCTGCTCGCCGTGCGCACCAACGAGCGGGCCGCGGCGGCGCTCGGCATCAGCGTGCCCGGCGCCAAGATCTACGCCTTCGCGGTGTCGGCCGGCATCGCCGCGATCGGCGGCATCCTCCTCGCGTTCCGCAAGGACGTCATCCTCTACAACTCCGAGTTCACGAACTTCACGTCGATCCTCGCCGTGGCGTGGGCGTTCATCGGCGGCATCGGCTACCTGCTCGGGCCGATCTTCGGCTCCACGCTCGCACCCGGCTCACTCGGTGCGCAGATCACGAACACGATCCTCGAGAGCATCACGCAGTACATCCAGCTGATCGGCGGCGTGCTCGTGGTGCTGCTCGTGCTGCAGAACCAGGACGGCATCGCCAAGGAGTCCATCGCCCAGGTGCAGTGGGTGGCGGGCAAGCTCCGGGCGAAGCTGCCACGGCGCACGCCGGCGCGGCCCGAGACGGTCGAGCTGCCTCCCGAGCAGCGTCAACGGGTCACGCCGCGCACCCTCGAGGTACGCGGGTTGAACGTCCGCTACGGCGGCGTCGTCGCCGTGCAGGACGTGTCGTTCACCGTCACGCCTGGGCGCATCACCGGGCTGATCGGCCCGAACGGTGCGGGGAAGACGTCGGTCATCGACGCGGTCACCGGGTTCACCCGTATCGCCTCCGGCTCGGTGCTGCTCGACGGCCAGGAGCTCAACGGGCTCAGCGCCACCAAGCGGGCACGGGCGGGGCTGAGCCGGTCGTTCCAGTCGCTCGAGCTGTTCGAGGACGCGACCGTGCTCGACAACCTGCGCGCCGCGTCCGACCCGCGCGACCGCCTGTCGTACGTGCGCGACCTCGTCCACCCGGTGACGCCACCGCTGCCGGGTGAGGTGGTCGCGGCGATCCGCGAGTTCCGCTTGGAGCACGACCTGCTGCGCCTCGTGCAGGACCTGCCCTACGGCCAGCGGCGGCTGCTGGCGATCGCCCGGGCCGTGGCCACCCGGCCGAGCGTGCTGCTGCTCGACGAGCCGGCGGCCGGGTTGAGCGACGTCGAGACGGCCGAGCTCGCGCACCTCGTGCGCCGCCTCGCCGAGGACTGGGGCATCGGCATCCTGCTCGTCGAGCACGACATGTCGTTCGTGATGAGCGTGTGCGACGACATCGTGGTGCTCGACTTCGGGGCGCAGATCGCGACCGGCACACCCGACGAGGTGCGGCGCAACCCGGCCGTCATCGCCGCCTACCTCGGCGAGTCCGAGGACGACGTGGCGAGCGAGCTCGCCGTCGCCGGGGGTGACGCGTGAACGGGTCAATGCCCGCGGTGACCACCGGGGCGGCGGGTGCGGCGTCCGCCGGGCGCGGCGCGGTGCTGGAGGCGCGCGGCCTGTCGGCGGGCTACGGGCCACGGCCGGTAGTGCACGACGTCGACCTCGCACTCCAGCCGGGCGAGGTGGTCGGCCTCCTCGGCGCGAATGGCGCGGGCAAGACGACGACGCTGCTCGCGCTCGCCGGGGAGCTGCCGCTGCACGCCGGCCAGGTGCTGCTCGGCGGGGCGCCGACCACGGCGTCGTTGCATCGCCGGGCCCGGCAGGGTCTCACGTTCGTCACCGAGGAGAAGTCGGTGTTCATGGGGCTCAGCGCGCGCGACAACCTGCGCGTGGCCGGCGTCGACGAGGCGACCGCGCTGGAGCTGTTCCCCGAGCTGGAGCGGCTCCTGCCCGTCCGTGCCGGGCTGCTGTCGGGCGGCGAGCAGCAGATGCTCACCCTCGCGCGCGCCCTCAGCCGGCGCCCGACCGTCCTGCTCGCCGACGAGCTGTCGATGGGGCTCGCCCCGCTGATCGTCAAACGGCTGCTCGAGTCGGTCGTGCGGGTGGCCCGCCAGCAGGGCACCGCCGTGCTGCTCGTCGAGCAGCACGTCCGCAAGGCCCTCCAGTACTGCGACCGGGCGTACGTCATGCACCGCGGCCGCATCGAGCTCAGCGGCTCGGCGCGCGACCTCCTCGCCCGCATCGGCGAGATCCAGGACCGCTACCTGACCGCGGCGACGAGCGCGTCGGAGTAGCCCGCCTCGCTGTGTGTGAGCGATCAGACGTGGCACGCGTCTGATCGCTCACACAGAAGCCGGAACTGGCCGAGGCCGATCGATCCGGGCGGTCCGGGGCGACCGGTCGGTGTGACACCCCTGGAGTTGGGTGGGCACCATGACCATCGACATCCGCCGCCTCGCGGCGGTCGCGACAGGTCAGCTGGGGTCGTTCACCCGTGCGCAGGCGCACGCCGCGGGCATCACCGATCGCCAGCTTCGTCGCCGAGTCCAGAGCGGCTTCCTCGAACAAGTCGGACCCAACGCCTTCCGCCTGCCCGGTGCGCCCCCGGGAGTGCTCGCCGAGCTCAGCGCGCTGCTGCTCGACATCGGCGAACCGTGCTGGGCCGCCGCGTCCACCGCGGCGGCGCTGCACGGCTTCGACGGCTTCCGATTGCGCACGCCGCTCCACGTCACCGTCCCCCGGGGGCGCAACGTCCGGCGCCTCGGCGTCGTCGTGCACACGGCGTGCGAGCTTCCGCCGATCGATCGGGAGGAGCGCGACGGCATCCCCGTCACCAGCCCGGCGCGCACCATCATCGACCTCGCCCGCACGGAACCGCCCGAGCGGCTGGCCGCAGCGGTGGACAGCGCCCTGCGCGACGGACTCACCACGGAGGACGCCCTGCACCGCCGCATCGGCGCGCTGCGATCGAAGGGCAGGTACGGCATCCCGGCGCTGCTCGACGTGCTCGACGGCCGGGAGATCACCCGGGGCGGCCACAGCTGGCTGGAGCGAGAGTTCCTCCGTCTGCTCGCCACGGCCGGCCTGCCGAGGCCCGAGACGCAGGCGGTGCTCACGAAGGCGGGCGACCACCTCGTGCGCGTCGACTGCCACTTCCCGGGCACCAACGTCGTCATCGAGCTGCTCGGTCACCGCTACCACCGCACCAAGGCGCAGCTGACCCGTGATGCCGAGCGGCTCAACGCGCTCGTCCTCGACGGCTACACGCCGTTCCAGTTCACGTACGACCAGGTCGTCACGCAGAGCGAGCTGGTGGTCGCCACGGTGCACCTCGCCCTGCACCGCGCCGCGGCCTGACCGCGCTGCCCCACCCGGCCTTCTGTGTGAGCGATCAGACCCATGCCGCGCCTGATCGCTCACGCAGAACGGATGGCGCGTCAGATCCGGGCGAAGCCCTCGTAGCCCTTGGCCACGACCTCGTCGCACTCCTGGCGGTACACGCCCACGCCGCCGATGTACGGCATGAACACGCGCGGCTTGCCCTCCACGTTCGCCCCCATGTACCAGCTGTTGGCCAGCGGGTAGAGCGTCGTCCGGCCGACCTCGTCGACGTGACGGGTCCACGCGTCCTCCGCCTCCGGCGTCGGGTCGAGCTGGATGCCCCGCTCGCGCGCCCACGCCATCGCGTCACCGATCCAGTCCACGTGCTGCTCGATCGACACCATCATGTTGGAGAGCACCGACGGGCTGCCCGGTCCGGTGATGATCCAGAAGTTCGGGAACCCGGCGGTGGACAACCCGAGGTACGTGCGCGGGCCGGCCACCCACTTGTCCTGCAGCGTCGTCCCGTCACGCCCGCGGATCTCGAACGCGGTGAGTGAGCCGGTCATCGCGTCGAACCCCGTCGCGTACACGATCGAGTCGACCTCGTACTCCCGGTCGCTGGTGCGGACGCCCCGCTCGGTGATCTCCTGCAACGGCGTCGCGCGCAGGTCCACCAACGTCACGTTGGGCCGGTTGTACGTGGCGTAGTAGTCCGTGTCCAGACACGGCCGCTTCGTGCCGATCGGATGGTCCTTCGGGCACAGCGCCTCGGCGACCTCCGGATCCCGGACGATCTCGCGGATCCGCGTGCGCACGTACTCGGCAGCGGTGTCGTTGGCCTCCTTGCTCGTGAGCAGGTCGTTGTAGGAGAGCAGCATCCCGACCAGGCTCCCGGCCTCGAAGCCCTGCTCGTAGACCTTCTCCCGGATCTCCGGCGGGTCGTCGAGCGCGGACTTCTCCGGCGGCGGGTTGGGCACCCCGAAGAGGCTGTGCTTGGCCTCCTCCCGGAGCTCTCGGTAGCGGGCCTTGACCTCGGCGTAGAACCGCGGGTCGAGCGGCGCGTTCTTCGCCGGCAGGCTGAAGTTCGGCGTCCGCTGGAACACCGTCAGGTGGGCAGCCTGCTGGGCGATGATCGGGATCGACTGGATCCCCGACGAGCCGGTGCCGATGACGGCGACCCGCTGGCCGGTGAAGTCGACGCCCTCGTGCGGCCAGCGCCCCGTGTGGTACCACGGCCCCTGGAACCGCTCGATCCCGGGGATCTCGGGCAGCTTCGAGGCCGAGAGGCACCCCACGGCCATGACGAAGTGCTCGGCGGCGAGCTCGTCGCCCTGGTCGGTGCGCACCTGCCAGCGGCGGCTCGTCTCGTCGTAGCGGGCGGACTCGACGCGGGTGCGGAACTTGATGTCCCGACGCAGGTCGTAGCGGTCGGCGACGTGGTTGGCGTAGGCGAGGATCTCCGGCTGCGTGGCGTAGCGCTCGCTCCACGTCCACTCCTGCTCGAGCTCGGGGTCGAACGAGAACGAGTAGTTGATGCTGTCGACGTCGCAGCGGCACCCCGGGTAGCGGTTCCAGTACCACGTGCCGCCGACACCGTCGGCCGCCTCGAACACGATCGCCGAGAACCCGAGCTGGCGCAGCTTGTAGAGCATGTACAGACCGGCGAAGCCGGCGCCGACGACGACGGCGTCGATCGTGCCGACGCGCCGCTCGGTGATGCCCTGGGAGGGCTCGGTCGTCGTCATCACGCACCCTCCGTGGTCGCCGGGGCGGGCAGGTGCGCGTCGAGCGCCGCGGTGATCCGGGCGATCGCCTCCTCGTGGCCGGGCACGACCAGCAGGGTGAAGAACCCGTGCATCTGTCCGGGCGTGCGGATCAGCTCGACGGGGACGCCGGCCTGCTTCATCCGCTCGGCGTACTCCTCGCCCTCGTCACGGAGCACGTCGTACTCGGCGGTGATCACGAGCGCGGGCGGCAGCCCGCTCAGGTCGTTCGCCCGCAGCGGCGAGGCGTCCGGCTCGCTGCGCCGGGACGCATCGGGCAGGTAGTGGTCCCAGAACCAGATCATGCTGTCGCGGGTCAGCATCAGCTGGTTCTCCTCGGCGGTGTACGACGGCCGGTCGAAGTCGGCGTCGGTCACGGGGTACACGAGCACCTGGAAGGCGATCGGTGGCCCGCCGCGGTCGCGCGACCGCTGTGCCATGACCGCGGCGAGATTGCCGCCGGCGGAGTCGCCGCCGACGACGATCGGCACCTCCCGCCCGGCGATGTCACCGAGGTGCTGGTGGACCCACTGGAGCGCGGCGAAGCAGTCGTCGACGGCCACCGGGTACCGGTGCTCTGGTGCGAGCCGGTAGTCGACGAGCACGACCGCGCAGCCCGTGCTCGCGGCGAGCTTGCGGCCGAGCGTGTCGAACTCGTCGATGTTGCCGCCGATCACCCAGCCGCCGCCGTGGTAGTAGACGAACACGCCGCGTGGCGCCGCGACGGGGACGAGGATCCGGGCCGCGATCTCCCCACCGTCGACCGGGATCGTCACGTCGTCCACCCGCTCCATGGCGGGCCCCTCGCCGTACAGCTCCGCCAGCCCGGCGGTCAGGGCGCGGACCTCCTCCGGCGTGCTCTCGTGGATCGGCTTGACCCCCTGCTCGGCCATCTGGCCGAGGAAGGCGGACACTGCGTCGAGCAACGGCATCGATATCCCCTCCATGTCCCGACGTCAGGACGCTGAGCTCGTCGGACCCCCCAGCCCGACGGCGCGCACTGTACTCCGCCGCCCACAGCGTGCGGTCCGGTGCATGGCGTGTCCGATTGTTGGGTCATCCAAGCTCTTGATCGGCCCCGGGAGATCCGGATGCCGGCGCGGCGTCGCCGGTAGCATTCCCGCCAGCGGAGTCCCCGAGCGGGAGTTGACGTGACGACAGGCGCAGCGACGTGGCGGTGAGGCGACCTCGAGACCCGGTCCTCGTCGCCGATGCCCACTGGAAGCAGCACGGCTGGGACACCGGTTGGCACTTCCGCGCCGCGCTCTCCATCTACCGCACTGACGACCTGATCCGCGAGCACGACGGTGCCGTGCTGCGCCCCTACGGGCTCACCAGCGCCAAGCACGAGGCGCTCGCCATCCTCTACTTCTCGCGCGAGGGTGCGATGCCGCTCGGTCGGCTCGGGCAGCGCCTGCTCGTCCACCCGACGAGCGTGACGAGCACCGTCGACGCCCTCGAACGGCTCGGCCTCGTCGAGCGCACCAGCCACCCGAGGGATCGCCGCACCGTGCTCGCGCGGATCACGCGCAAGGGGCGCCGGGTCATGCGCCGGACCTGCGCCGAGCTGGGCGCCCGCCACTCCGGTCTCGACGCCCTCGACGCCGACGACGCCCAGCAGCTGTTCGAGCTGCTGGCCCGCGTGCGCGCCGACGCCGGGGACCTCAAGCGACGCGACGGCGACCCGGTCCCCGACGAGCTGACCGATCCGGTGCTGCAGGCGGAGGGGAACTGGGCGCGCGAGGGCTGGATCGACGGACCGTGGTTCCGCGCCGCCTACTCCGTGTACCGCACGGCCGAGCTGATCCGGCAGTCGAACGAGGACGCGCTGCGACCGCTCCGGCTCACCCACGTCCGCCACGAGACGCTCGCCGTCCTCTTCTTCTCGCGCGCCGGCGAGATGCCGATGGGTCGCCTCAGCGACCGCCTGCTCGTGCATCCGACGAGCATGACGAGCACCATCGACGCGCTGCAGCGTCTGGGCTACGTCGAGCGGGTGCCCCATCCGACCGACCGGCGCACGACGCTCGCCCGGATCACGCCGGCGGGACGCCGTGCCGTCGAGCAGTCGATCGGTCAGATGGCGGCGGCACGCTGCGGTGTGGGTGCCCTCGGCACGACGCACGCGCGCGCCGTCTACCGCCTCCTCGCCAAGGTCCGGCTCGGTTGACCCGCTCTGCTTGACTGGAGGCGTGGCTCGCTCGAGGGAGGCACCACACCAGGCGTCCGCCGCGCCCGCGCCGCCGACCGGGTGGTGGACGCTGGCCGATGCGCTGCTCCAGCGAGCGATCGCGATGCGAACGACCGCCGACCCCGACGCGCTCGCCGCCGCCGACGCGGCCGTCGAGGCCGCCCGTGAGCAGTTCCGGGAGAGCCTCGACGAGCCGACCCCGTTCTCGGTGCTCGTCCACAACGCGGGCCTCGGCACCGACGACGCCGAGGTGCTCGCCCTCGCCGCGGCGGTCGAGGCCGACCCGTGGCGCCAGCGCGTCGTGGCCGAGCTGCACGGCGACAACGTCACGACCCGCGTGACGCTGCACCTGCTCGGCGTCGTGTTCACCGGCGCCCACGCCGGCGTGCGGGCGGTCGCCGGCGATGCCCCGCTGCGCACCGCCGCGCTCGTCGATCTCGTCGAGGACGGCCCGTGGGCCACCCACACCGTGGTCGTGCACCCGTCGGTGATGTGGGCCCTGGCGGGCGACGCCTCGCCGGACCCGGCCCTGCCGCAGGGGACCGAGCTGCTCGACGCCTCCGACCTGCCCGGCGTCCTGCCCGCGGGCGAGCGAGCCCGGCTCGTGGCGGTCACCGGTGACGACGCCGTGCGGCGCCGGGAGGAGGCCATGCGCCGCACGCTGGGCGATCGCTTCCTGGTGACCACCGCGCCGGACGACGACGCCGGCTGGGCGGCGATCGTGCGCGAAGCGACCATCGTCGGCGCGAGCGTAATCGTCGACGTCGGCGACCGCACCGAGACGCTCCCCCCGGTCGGCCGGCGCTGGATCGAGCGGGCGACGCACCTCGCCTGGGCGATCACGTCACGGGTCGAGCTGCCGGTCGACTCGATGCCCGATCGCCCGTGGGTCGACCACCACGCGCCGGCGACGGAGCCGTCCGACGACGAGTGGGCAGCCGTGCTCGGCGACGTCCCGCGCACCCATCGGCTCACCGCGACGCAGCTGCGCCAGGTGGCCCGCCTGCAGCCGGCCGACGGCGACTTCGACCTCGACCGCGCCGTACGGCGGCTGGTCGGCGGCCGCATCGACACCCTCGCCCGGCGCATCCGACCGTCGCGCACGTGGGACGACATCGTGCTCTCCCCCGACCGCAAGCAACTGCTGCGCGAGATGGTCGCCCGCTACCGCCACGCCGATGCCGTGTACGACAAGTGGGGCTTCGCGGCCACGCCGTCACGGGGGCAGGTGGCGCTCTTCTCCGGCCCGTCGGGCACGGGCAAGACGCTCGCCGCGGAGATCGTCGCCGGCGAGCTCGGGCTCGACCTGTTCAAGCTCGACCTGTCGGCGGTCGTCAGCAAGTACATCGGTGAGACGGAGAAGAACCTCGATCAGATCTTCGACGCCGCCAAGGCGGGCAACGTCGTGCTGTTCTTCGACGAGGCCGACGCGCTGTTCGGCAAGCGCTCCGAGGTCAAGGACGCGCGGGACCGGTACGCCAACATCGAGGTGTCCTACCTGCTGCAGCGCCTCGAGGCCTACGACGGCGTCGTCACGCTGGCGACGAACTTCGAGAAGAACATCGACGAGGCCTTCCTCCGCCGGATCCACGTGCGCATCGAGTTCGCCATCCCCGACGAGACCGAGCGCAAGGCGATCTGGGAGCACAACCTGCCCGCGGGCGCGCCGGTGGCCGCCGACGTCGACCTCGCGTTCCTCGCCCGTCGCTTCGAGCTGAGCGGTGGCTCGATCCGCAACGCCGCGCTGCACGCGGCCTTCCTCGCCGCGTCCGGTGACGGCATCATCGACATGGCGTGCCTGGTCGGTGGCGTCGCGCGCGAGTACATGAAGCTCGGTCGACTGATCCGCCCGGGCGACTTCGAACCCTATGAGCACGCGCTGATGCGCTGAAGGAGCACGATCGCCATGGGCCTCCCCGTCATCGCCGGGGCACAGCTGATGTGCCCGTTCGGCACCGCGCCGAGCACGCTCGTGGTCACCTCGGAGAAGCGGATCCTCGTGCAGGGCCGCCCCGTGGCGAACATCCTCGACAACAAGCCGATGGTCAACATCGTGCCCTTCGGGCTGTGCACGAGCCTGATGAACCCCGTCACCGCCACCCAGACCGCGGCCGCGCTCGGCGTGCTCACACCGGGTCCGTGCACCCCCGTCACCCCCACACCCTGGATCCCCGGCAAGCCGACCATCCTCAGCGGGCCGGCTCCGGCCATCGACAACACCTGCCAGTTGAACTGCGTCTATGGCGGCGTCATCGCCGTCCTGAACCCCGGCGCAACGACCGTCCTCGTCAGCTGATCGACCTGCAACGCCCATCGTCGCGGTCCGTCGACGGCCGCGCGTTCGCTGTGCTACCGTCGGCGTTCCGCAGGCCGCCGCGCCCGGCGACCGGCATGTTGTAGAGGGAGAACGGCGAGTTCACGCACGACGCCGTCGCGTGCGCTCGTCGTCACAACAGGGAGGGAGACCAACGTGGCCACCACGTATCTGACCCCGGGCGTCTACGTGGAGGAGGTGCCGTCCAGCTCCGCCACGCTCACGGCCAGCGCCACCGCCGTCGCGGCCTTCGTCGGCTTCACGGCCAAAGCCCCGAAGGACGACCCGAGCGACCCGCTCGGTCAGAAACCCCGGCTCGTCACGAACTGGAGCCAGTTCGAGCAGCTCTACGGCGGGTTCACCCCCGGGGCGATGCTGCCCCACGCGGTCTACGGCTACTTCAACAACGGCGGCTCGATGGCCTACATCGTGCGCATCCCGCACACCGAGCCCGCCGGTGAGCCCGGCACGCTCGCCCTGCCGGCCGCCGACCGCTCGCTCGGCCCGGCCGTCGAGTTCACGACGGTCGAGCCCGATGCGGACATCGCCGTCACCGTCACGCCCGAGCCGCCAGCGGACGACGCACCGGACGACGCCCCGCCGACGTTCCGCCTCGACATCACCGAGAACGGCCAGCCCGACCCGGTCGAGTCGTTCCCGGGTCTCACGCTCGTGAAGGGCGACCGCAACATCGAGACGGTCGTCAACAAGGAGTCCACCAAGATCAAGGTGGCGACCAAGGTCGACGTCTCCAAGCTGGAGGCCGAGCTCGCCACCCTGCCTGCCGGCAGCTACGCCATCGAGCCAGCCCCGCCGAAGCCGGTCCCCGTCCCCAGCAAGGCGTTCGCCGGCTCCGAGACCGCCCGCGCGGGCATCAACGGCCTCACCATCGCCGAGGACGTGACGATGGTGATGGTGCCCGACCTCGTGACCGCGGCGCGCAAGGAGGACGGCTCCATCGACCTCAACATGTGGAAGGCGGTGCAGCTCGCCCTGATCAACCACTGCGAGGGGCAGGCCAACCGGATGGCGATCCTCGACGCGCCGCCGGGGATGACGCCCCAGCAGATGAAGGAGTGGCGCAGCGACGTCGCGATGTACGACTCGCCGTTCGCCGCCATGTACTACCCGTGGATCAAGGTCGCCAACCCGGTCGGCACCAACGGTGACAGCGAGATCGTGGTGCCACCGTGCGGCCACGTCGCGGGCATCTGGGCCCGCACCGACGAGACGCGCGGCGTGTGGAAGGCCCCGGCGAACGAGGTCGTGCGCGGTGCGCTCGACGTCGAGCTGAACATCACCAAGGCCGAGCAGGGGCTGCTCAACCCGATCGGTGTGAACTGCATCCGGCCGTTCGGCACGCGCGGCATCCGTGTCTGGGGCGCCCGCACGCTCTCGTCGAACACCGACTGGACCTACGTCAACGTCCGGCGGCTGTTCAACATGGTCGAGACCACGATCATGAACGGGACCCAGTGGGCGGTGTTCGAGCCCAACGACGTGCGCCTGTGGGAGGGGCTGAAGCGGACGATCAGCGCGTTCCTGCGCGGCTTGTGGCGTGACGGCGCGCTGTTCGGCGCCACGGCCGAGCAGGCCTTCTTCGTCAAGTGCGACGCGGAGACGAACCCGCCCGAGTCGATCGACCAGGGCAAGGTCGTCGTCGAGGTCGGCATCGCCCCGGTGAAGCCGGCGGAGTTCATCGTCTTCCGCATCGCCCAGATCAAGGAGACGTCGGCCTGACGCCGGCGTAGCGAGACGAGGAGGGAGCGCACATGCCAGTCACCGTCCCTGGCGAGAAGACCGACGTCGAGCTCGTTTCGTCGTGGTTCTACGTGGAGCTGGACAACGGCATCTCGGGATCCTTCACCGAGGCCAGCGGGCTGAGCTTCGAGATGGAGGTCGTCGAGCAGGAGGACGTCGACGCCTCCGGTAACCCCCGCACACGGAAGCGTCCGGGCACGGCCAAGTACCAGGACATCGTGGTCAAGCGGACGCTCGGGCCGGACAAGAGCTTCTGGAACTGGGCGAAGAAGATCCGCGACGGCGTGGCCGACTTCCGGACCAACGGCGCGATCGTGCTCTACGACATCGGGGGCACCGAGCTCGGCCGCTGGACGTTCACCAACGCCTGGCCCTCGAAGTGGTCGGCGTCCGATCTCGACGTGGGCACGGACGACCTGATGACCGAGGAGGTCACCTTGGCCATCGAGTCGCTCGAGCGTGTGAAGTGAGGTGAGCGATGCCCGCGAGTGATGACCAGTCCCACGACGCTGATTTCCAGTCGTCGTTCTTCTCCTTGCAGATCGACGACCTCGGCGAGGTCGCGTGGTTCACCGGCTGCAGCGGCCTCAGCCTCGAGTACAACGTGATGACGTTCAAGCAGACCGACGGCGTGAAGGTGGTCGAGCGCAAGCGGCCCGGACAGCCGAAGTACGGCGAGATCACCCTCAAGCGCGGCTTCACGACCAACCGGGTCATCCACGACTGGTTCAAGAAGGTCGTCGACGCGAGCGAGCCGACGCCGTACCGGACCGGCTCGATCGTCATCTACAACCGCCTGCAGGAGGAGGCCGCACGCTTCACCATCGAGCGGGCCTGGCCCTCGAAGCTGTCGGTCTCCGACCTGTCGGCGGCGAAGGACGAGGTGATGATCGAGGAGCTCACGATCCAGCACGAGTTCCTCGACTGGGTGGTGCCGTCGTAGTGGCCGGCCTCCAGACCGAGTTCGCGTTCACCCTGCCGAAGGGCTACATCGACGGCGATGGTGTCCTGCACCGCCAGGGCACCATGCGCCTGGCGACGGCGCGCGACGAGATCGAGCCGCTGCGCGACCCGCGCGTCAGCGGCCCCGACGACCCGTTCCTGACGATCCTCGTCATCTCGCGGGTCGTGACGTCGCTCGGCACCCTGCGGCAGGTGACCCCGACGGTCGTCGAGGGGCTGTTCGCCGCCGACCTCGCGTTCCTGCAGGACCTCTACGGGATCATCAACTTCGGTGACCCCGCGGACGTGGAGGTCCTGCAGCGCGCCGTGCTGCCGCCGGAGCCGGAGCCGGCGGCGACCACCCCGTCCACGCCCGAGGCCGCGGAGCAGCCCGCCGGCGACGAGCCCGCGTCGAGCGGGTTCGAGCCGGCGCGGCCGCGCCCGCGCGCCCAGATCGAAGAGGTGCCATCGGCAAGCGAGCGCTGAGCGATGCGGCTGTACCCGGAGGATGCGCTGTGGGAGGAGATCGCGTATCTCGCCTACCACCTCCACTGGGACCTCGACCGCCTGCTCGACCTCAACCACGCCGACCGCGCCCGTCTCATCCGGTCCGTCGCCGAGCTGAACGACCGCGCCTGGGAGGTGATCAAGAGTGGTCAATGACGGCTACGAGGACGACTCGGTCACCTCGGCGACGTTCCTGTTCGAGGTGGACGGCGTGGAGATCGGCCGGTTCAAGGAGGTCAGCGGCCTCGAGGTGACCATCGAGGTCGAGGAGATCCAGGAGGGCGGCGAGAACAGCTTCGTGCACAAGCTGCCCGGGCGCATGACCTGGCCGAACATCACACTCACCCGCGGCATCACGCAGAACGACAGCCTGCTCGCGTGGCTCAACCGTGCCTCCGGCGAGCAGTTCGCCGCGGCGGGCAACAAGCTGGAGCGCTCGACGGCGGCGATCACGTTGCTCGGTCCGTCGGCCAAGCGGTTGCGCGCGTGGGAGTTCACCGGGGCGTTCCCGGTCCGCTGGAAGGGCCCGCAGTTCGCGGCTGATTCCTCCGATTGGGCGACCGAGGAACTGGAGATCACCCACCATGGATTCCGCGCGCGCGACCTCACGTGACGGCGCGGCCAGCGGCTCCGGAGACGGATCCGGCTTCGGCCGCGCGCTCGCCGAGCGGGTCCATCCACGGCAACGGCTGATCGTCCCGCGGGTGGGGCGGGCCGCCGGCGAGGTGGTGCGGCGGTCGGTGACGTTCGCCGCGTCGCTCGGCGTGTCGGCGACCAGCCGCTGGTCGGTCGCCCCGGCGCGCACCTCCGGCGACGACCTGCACTCTCTCAGTGTCCGCCCGCCGATCGACTACTGGCCGTGGCACGACGACGAGGACGCGGCGGTGCCGACGCCGGCCGAGCTCGGCATGGACCCGTCGTGGGCATCGACGCGCTGGGTGCAGCGGCGTCAGGCCGCCGAGGCTCGCAGGCGTGGCGAGCGCGACCGCCGCGTGGTGCAGCGCTCGGGTGCCGTTGCATCTGGCACGACCCCTGCATCCCGCACGACCGGTGCGTCCGGCGCGGGACGTGCCGCGGCAGCGCCGATCCCGGCGGGCGCGTCGTGGGGCTCACCCAAGCTCGACCAGCTGGCCGCGCTGCTCGGCATCGGACCCCCCGTCGAGAACCCGGAGGTCGAGGCGAGCGAGCCGGAGCCGACGCGGCCGGCGAGCGGCGGGCCCGCCTCCGCGTCACGTTCGCTCGCCGGTCGCCGCCGTGCCCACGCGCACCACGTCCAACGCCGCGGCCTGCCGGTCGCGTCGGCACGCGGGATGCGCACGGCGGCCGGTCCGGTCACGAGCCCGGGGGCGATCGCCGCCGGGCTGCGCGCCCGGCTCGACGCCCGTGCGACGCCGCCCGATGACGCCGTCCGCCGCTCGACGAACCCGACCGCAGGGCGCGTGCCGACGCGCCCGACGCGGCGCGGGGCGGGGGGTGGCTTCGGGAGCCGCGCCACGTCGCTCGGGCAGCGCGGCCACGCCGGCGCCGAGACGCCGGCGCGTCCGCCGGTCCCCGGGGCGCCGTTCGCCGCCACCTCGACGACGACGCCCGCGACGGTGCAGCGGCAGGCCTCGATCGGCCCGCTGTCGCCCGACGACGACCCGTTCCCACCGGACGTGCGCCAGCTGCGCGAGCTCGTGCGCCGTGAGACGAGGCAATCGCCGGGCTCGTCCGCGCCACCGGGGGCGAGCCGACAGGAGCCGTCGCCGGCCGGGCGCGCCACCCCACCGTCGTCCGTCGCACCGCGTCCCGCGCCCACGCCGCCGGCTCCGCCCGGTACCCGGGAGCCGGGCGACTCCTCCGGACCCCGTGCAGCCGGTGGGGCCGACGTGGCGGGCACGGTGGGGACGGCGGCCGGGACCGAGGTCGTCGCTCGCGGGACCACGGGCCGACGGCTCACCGCCGGCCGCGACGGACCCGACGCCGACACGAGCGACGCAGGAGCAGGTGCCCTTCCGTCTGCCGCGTCCGGCCGCCCGCTCGCCGGCGATCGGCCGATCGCGCCGATCACGACGAGCTCGGCAGCCTCACTCGACGTGCAGCGGCTCACCGCACGACCCGGCACCATCCCGCCGCCCGCGCCTGCCCCTGGAGCGGCGCCCGACGGCGAGCGCGACGAGCCGGTCGTGCGACCACTGCCGCTCGCGACCGCGCGTCGCGTCGGCGGCCACCACACCACCCGGGCCCGCGGCGTCCGGTCCCCCGCCGCGCGGACGTCTCGTACGACGTCCAGCACCTCCGGGGCGGCCCCACGCATCGCCGCGGCGTGGCGCGCGCACGGCACGTCGTGGCGCTGGCGGACGCACCTGCGCCCGGACGCCGAGACCACGGGCCGGACCTCGGTCGTGCAGCGCCACGCGGCGCCCGTCGCGCCGACAGGGCCCGCACCCGACCTCACCGGCGGGCGGGACGACTCGTCACCGGCACCGTCGAACGTCACCGAGCTCGCGTCACGGCGCCGGCCCACGTCCCCGGGGCGGCCGGTGGGTCGGCTCCTGCGCGCCGACGACGCCGCCATCGTTCGACGGCTGCCCACGGCGCTCTCGAGCGACGACGCGCCCACCTCGACGCCGGCCGAGGCCGTGCGGCCGACGTCGTTCCGCGGGCCGGGCCGCACGGACGCGCCCGGCGCCCACGGCCCGGCCACGCCCGGTTCCCGCGACGTGCCCGGCACGGCGAGCCCACCCGGCGTGGCGAGCGCGCCGGATCCGGCTGCACGCGCCCGGGATGCCGGGACCTCCCGCGATGCCCAGGGGCACCGCACCCTCGCGTCCGACGGCGACGGACGCGCCGGGACGACACGTGCCCGGGACGCGACGACCGGCACCCGTTGGCCGGACGCGGCGGGCGCGGGCGAACCGCACGCTGCGCCGCGAGCCACCGCGCCGAGCGTGCAGCGGTCGGCCGCGAGCGACGCGCAGCGGCTGGTGTCGCCGCGAGCCGATCGTGCCGCTGCATCCGTCGCCCGGTGGGACCGCCTTGCCGGCGCGCTCTCGGTGCGCCCCCCGGCCGGTGCCGGCCCCGTCGGCGCGGTGGCTCGCTCCCTCGCCGAACGCGGGCTCGGCGGGCCGACGACGCGGCTGCCCGAGATCGTCCAGCGCCGCCTCACGGCCGAGGTGTCACGACCGGGGAGCGAGGGCCGCCACCATCCGGCGTCGCACCACCACGCTCCGACCCCGTCACGCACGGGCGCGCTCGACGGCCACACGAGGGTCGTACGGCCCGCCGCGCCACCGCTGCCGTCGACCACCAGCGGGGTCCCCACCGCACCACCGGTGGCCGGCCACTCCGGGCGCGCACCGGCACAGGTCAGGCGCCGCGCCAGCGATGGCAGGGACCGCACGCGCACGCCCGTGGACCCCGTGCAGGCGACCGCCTCCCGGTCGGAGACCGCCGACACCACCGACCCGTCCGCCCCGGCCGCCACGGCGCAGGCCGCGTCGCCTGCCGAGACGTTCGCCGCCGAGCTCGCCCGGCACCGCGTCGAGCGGCCGCGGGCGATCCCGATCACCTACCGGCCGCTGGCGAAGGCGATCGTGGGCGACCGGCCGGTGAGGGTGTCGACGAGCACGGCGTCGCGCACGGCGCTGCGCAAGGTCGGCAAGATCGCCGCCACCACCGGTGACACGATCCACCTCGCCACACCGGCGCCCCCTCCGCACGTGATGGCCCACGAGCTCACGCACGTGGCGCACCCGTCGCCGGTCCCGCGGTTCTTCGACGACGACGAGCGCACCCCGGAGGAGCGCCGCGCCGAGCAGGTGGCCAGGATCATGCGCCGCGCGCCGGTCATCCCCCACGCGTCGACCCCGGCGGCGTCGCCGGCCATCCAGCGCTCCCCGTCCCGCGGCGGCGCGAGCAGCAGTGGCAACAGCGGTGCTGGTGGCGGCGAACGCCACCAGTCGAGCTCGTCGGGCACGATCTCGGCGGATGCGCTGGCCGCGCAGATCACCCGCGGTGCGAGCGCGCCGGTCATCCGGCGCGCCGAGACGACCGTCACCCGCCCGCCCACCAGCACCACCAACGCGTCGAGCACGTCCACGACGTCGCCGCGCACGACGAGCACGACGAGTGCGCCGTCGTCCGCCGACGACACGGAAGACCGGTCGGACGCGCTCCGACCGATGGACCTGACGAACCAGTTCGAGCTGATCCTGGAGCTGCTCGAGGAGCGGATCATGCAGGAGCTCGAACGCCGCGGCGGACGCTTCCGAGGAGGTTTCTAGATGCCATCGTCGCTGCCCCAGCTGCAGAAGGCCTACCTCGAGGTCGAGACGGGTGCACGCATCGAGTGCATGTTCAACCCGGCCACGTTCGCGTTCAGCCAGGCGAACGACTGGAAGTCCGACCCGGTGCCCGGCAAGGACACCCCGACGCGTCGCTACGTCGGCGGCCAGGGCGGATCGTTCAACCTCAACCTCGTCTTCGACACCACGACCGCCGGGACCTCGGTCACCGAGTACACCAACAAGCTGCTCAAGCTGATGGAAGTCGACACGTCCCTCGCCGGCTACGACGAGGAGCGCAACAACGGCCGGCCACCGTGGGTGAAGTTCCACTGGGGCACGTCACTGCACTCGTTCAAGGCGGTCGTCCGGTCGATCGAGGTCACCTTCACCTACTTCTCGAGCGAGGGACTCCCCCTGCGCGCCAACGTGGCGATGAGCCTCGAGCAGTACGAGCCGGACGCCAACTGGGGACCACAGAACCCGACGTCGGGAACGCCGCGTCCGCACCGCACCCATCAGGTGCAGGTCGGCGACACGCTCGACCGGATCTCGGCCCGCTACTACGGCGACCCGACACAGTGGCGTCACATCGCCAACGCCAACGCGATCGCTGATCCCCTCGACCTGCGGCCCGGGCACGTCCTGTCCATCCCGGAGCGCAACGGCTGATGCCCACGACGACCAGGCTCGTCCGCTCACCGCGGATCAAGCTCAACGGTGCCTCGGTGCCGATGGGCGACTACGACGCGATCATCGATCTGCACGTCTCGCGCGCGATCGGGATCCCGAGCCAGCTCACGATCCGCTTCGCCGACCCCTACTTCGAGATCCTCGACGCCGGCACGTACGAGGTGGGCAAGGAGATCGAGGTCGGCTTCCCGGACACCGGCGGCACCCTCGTCGAGGTCTTCACCGGCGAGATCGTCTCCCTGGGCGTCGACCAGCGCGCCGACCGCCGTGACGGCTGCCTGCTCACGGTCACCGCGCTCGACCGCAGCCATCGGCTGGGCCGGGAGACCAAGGTGCGCACGTTCCAGAGGATGAAGTACTCCGACGTGGTCGGCAAGATCGCGTCGGAGCACGGGCTGAAGGGCAGGATCGAGGACACCAAGGTCACCTACGACTACCTGCTCCAGACGACCACGAACTACGCCTTCCTCGACGAGGCGGCGTTCCGCACCGGCTTCGAGTGGCGCGTCGAGGGCATGGACCTGATCTTCAAGCCGCGCAGCCGGACCGCGCCGATCGTCATCGCCTACGGCGACGACATCCTCCGCATCCGCGCCCGCTTCACGGGCGCGAGCGAGGCGGAGCAGGTGGTGGTGCGGTCGTGGGACCCGATCACCAAGCAGAAGGTCGAGGCCCGGCAGGACGTGAACCAGGTACGCCAGGAAGGGGCGACGGGCGGCGAGAGCGGGCTCGGCGACGGCGGACGCAAGAACGCGAAGGTCTGGGCCGGCAGGCTGGAGTCGGCGTCGCTCGTCGCGACGAGCAGCGACGAGGCGACGCAGATCGCCCGGGCCCTCGGCGCACGCGTGGCCACCGCCGACCTCGACGTGCGCTGCGAGTGCATCGGCAACCCGTACATCAAGCCGGGCTCGACCGTGCAGATCGAGCGGGCCGGCGTCAGCCTGTCGGGCAACTACTACGTGACCTCCGTCGAGCACCGCTTCGGGCGCGAGACGGACATGATCACGACGTTCTCCACGGCCGCCCCGGAGTCGGCGTCGATCGTGGACCTCCTCGGCCGCGGTGACGAGCGGGTCAGCCCATTCGGCAGGCTCGGGCTGACGATCGGCATCGTCACGAACAACAAGGACCCGGACGGCGTCGGGCGCGTCCGCGTCAAGTTCCCCGCGCTGAGCGACCAGGAGGAGAGCTGGTGGGCGCGGGTCGTGACCCCGGGCGCGGGCCAGGAGGCCGGGCTGATGTTCATGCCCCAGATCGGCGACGAGGTCCTCGTCGGCTTCGAGCACGGCGACCTGCGCCGGCCCTTCGTGCTCGGCGGCGTGTGGGGTGCGAAGGCCAAGCCGCCCACCCCGGCGGACAAGTTCCTCGCCAAGAACAAGGTCGTCGAATGGGGCCTGCGGACGGCGAACGGCACGACGTGGGCCATCCGCAGTGGGGACGGGCCCGCGGACAAGCACATCAAGTTCGAGCTCCCCAACGGCACGAAGCTCTACATGGGCGAGGACAAGACCGAGGTCATCGCCCAGAACAAGTCGATCGAGCTGCGGTCCGGCAACGCGTCGATCCTGATCACCGACCAGGGCGACATCGTGCTGAAGGGCAAGAGCATCAAGCTCAGCGCGACCCAGGACGTCGCGGTCGAAGGCCTGAAGATCGCGTCGAAGGCGCGCACGGACCTCGTCGCCGAGGGGGCGGCCAACGTGCAGATCAAGGGCGGGGCGATGGCCTCGTTCGAGGCGTCCGGCGCGGCCCAGATCAAGGGCTCGATCGTCAAGATCCAGTGAGGCAGGCAGCGATGACGGATCCAGCAGACTTCATCGGACGCGGCATCCTCTTCCCGATGCGTGTCGACCAGTCGGGGTCGATCGCGCTGGGCAGCGGTGCCGACGACATCGACGCCAACATCCGCATGGCGATCGTCACCGCGCCGGGCGAGCGGGTGATGCGACCGGAGTTCGGCTGCCGCATCTGGGACCTCCTGTTCGAGCCGATCAACGCCAACACGCTCGGGTTGATGGCCGAGGCGGTGCGTGACGCCGTGTCGCAGTGGGAGCCGCGGGTCGTGCTCGAGGACGTCGAGGTCGAGCCGGACCCGGAGAACCCGGCCCGCGTGATCATCGACCTCCACTACCGCGTGCGGACGACGAACGACCGCCGCAACCTCGTGTTCCCGTTCTACGTGATCCCCCGTGAGGTCGAGCGATGAGCCTGCCCGTCCCGAACCTCGACGACCGCACGTTCCAGGACCTCGTCGACGAGGCCAAGCGGCTGATCCCGAAGTACTGCCCGGAGTGGACGAACCACAACCTGACGGACCCCGGCGTCGCCCTGATCGAGCTGTTCGCGTGGATGACCGAGCAGACGCTGTACCGGCTCAACCAGGTGCCGGACAAGTTCTACACCCACATGTTGAACATGATGGGGTTCGAGCCGTTCCCGGCCGCGGCGGCGCGCGTCGACCTCACGTTCTGGCTCGTCGACGTCGTCGACGAGCCCGTCGCCGTCCCCGCCGGCACCCAGGTCAGCACGACCGGTGACGTCGGGCCGGCGCGGGTGTTCACGACGCTCGCCGACCTGTGGATCACCCAGCCACGGCTGGTCGGTGCGCTCGTCTCGCCGGGTCCGGACTCGTACGTCGACGTGTGGGATGCCCTGCGCCTGCCCAACCAGGCCGTGGTCTGCTTCCCGCGTCAGCCGACCGTCCCCGGCGATCGCTTCTACCTCGGCTTCGAGGGACCGCTCTCCGGCAACGCGATCCGGATGGAGGTCAGCGCCAACGTCGAGGGCATCGGTGTGATCCCGACCAAGCCACCGCTGCGCTGGGAGGTGTGGCAGGGCAGCGGGTGGATCCCGTGCACCGTCTACCGGGACACGACCGGCGGGCTCAACCGCGACGGCGAGATCACGCTGCTCGTGCCGCCCGCCCACGAGCCACTCACGCTCGGCGGGCAGCGGGCGTACTGGATGCGCGCCCGCGTCCTCGAGCCGGAACCGGGCCAGCCCACGTATCGCGCCTCTCCGCAGATCCGCAACCTGCGCGTCAGCTCGGTCGGCGGCACGGTGACCGCCGAGCACAGCGACCGGGCGCCGCGCGAGGTGCTCGGGACGAGCAACGGCAAGCCGGATCAGGTGTTCACCACGCGCTCCACGCCCGTGCTGCCGCGTGCGCACGACGAGCGGATCGAGGTCGTCGACGGCGACACCGTGACGGTGTGGGAGGAGGTCCCGGACTTCGTCAACAGCGGCCCCGACGACCGCCACTACGTGTGGAACTCCACGACCGGCGAGGTGCACTTCGGCCCGTTGATCCGCTACCCCGACGGCTCGCTGCGCCAGCACGGTGCGGTCCCGCGCGAGGGCAGCCTGATCGTCGCCACGGGGTACCGCTACGGCGGTGGCGCGGCGGGCAACGTCGGCCCGGGGACGGTGACCGCGCTGCGCACGTCACTGCCGTACGTCGACCGGGTCGAGAACCTGTTCGCGGCGACGGGCGGCGTCGACGCCGAGACGGTCGAGAACGCCAAGCGCCGCGGCCCGCACTCGCTGCGCGCCGGCGGGCGGGCCGTGACCGTCGAGGACTTCGAGCGCCTCACGGCCGAGGCCGACCCGGCCATCGCGCGGGTCCGGTGCCTGCCGCCGGAGCAGACCGGCAAGCCGATCCGCCTGCTCATCGTGCCGCACGTGAACCGGCCGCCCGAGCTGGTGCAGCTCGACGACTTCGCGCTCACCGACGACATGATCGCCAAGGTCACCGCCCACCTCGACGAGCGGCGGATCCTCGGCACGGCGATCGAGGTCGGCACGCCGTACTACCAGGGCGTCACGATCGCCGCGCTCATCACGGCGCGGCCCGGGCGCCCGGCGACGCTCGTGCGCGAGCGTGCGCTCGCCGCGCTGTACCGCTACCTCAACCCCTTGACGGGCGGGCCGCACGGCACGGGCTGGCCGTTCGACGCCGACCTCAACAGCGCCAACGTGTTCCAGCTGCTCGAGGCCGTGGAGGGCGTCGAGCGCGTCGAGGAGGTGCTCTTCTTCGAGCACGACCTGCGCAACCACGAGCGCATCGGGTTCGGCAAGGACCTCGTCAAGCTGAGCCGGGACTCGCTGTTCCTCTCGGCCAACCATCAGGTGGTGGTGCGCTGATGCGTCGCGACAACTGGCTCCTCCACCAGCTCCCCGTCGGGATGCTCGAGGACCCGTTCCTCGTGCGCTTCGTGTCGATCTTCCAGGAGCTCGCCGAGACGGTGCTGCACCAGGTCGACAACCTGCCGCACATGTTCGACCCGACGGTCGCCCCGCTGCCGATGGTGCGCGCGCTGGGCAGCTGGGTCGGGCTCGACTGGATCGACCCGTCGCTGCCGGAGGACCTGCAGCGACGCATCGTGCGGCGCTACTTCGGGCTGCTGCGCTGGCGTGGCACCAAACGGGGGATGCGCGAGCTGCTCGAGCTCGTCACCGAAGGCCCGGTGAGCGTGGAGGAGACCGGCGGCATCTACGCCGAGGGCGACACGCCGGCGGGCATCGGCCACGTCGTGCTGCGCGTGCAGTCGACGGGATGGGCGAACGAGAAGGACCTCCTGCGGATCGTGCGCGCCGAGCTCCCGGCATCGGTGACGTTCGAGCTGTACGTCGGCGACCGTCGTCTGTGGCCGCCGGCCCCGGCGCAGGAGCCGCCGAGCGCGGTCCCGCACGTGGAGGAGGTCGTCTGAACATGCCGACGCGCAGCGACACCGCTGTGGTGAGCGGTCGCACGAGCGAGCGAGGTGGGTGAGTGGCAGACATCGTGTGCCCGGAGTGCGGGCAGATCACCACGTTGACGACGATCCGCAAGGCGGCCGACGAGTTCTGCCCGCACTGCGACTATCCGCTGTTCTGGGCACCGGCCGCGGCGCCCCTCGTCACCGCGTCGTCGCCGAGCGACGCCACGCTCCGCCGCCTCCCGGGTGCGGCCGGGCGGCTGACGATCGGCACGCTCGTGTGCCCCGCCTGCGGCGAGCTGAACCCGATGGCCGAGACGCACTGCATCCGCTGCGGTGCGTCGTTGCACCCGGAGCCCGAGCCCGAACCGGAACCCGAGCCCGAACCGCCGCCTCCCCCGCCGCCGCCTCCGCCACCCCAGCCCGAGCCGCGGTCGCTGTGGTGGCTGTGGGTCCTGCTGACCGCAGTCGTCGGCGTGGTCGGTGCCGTCCTCCTGATCCTGGCGTCCTGAACGGGTCCACGCGCGGGCCGACTGGCGACCGCGCATCGTCGGCGCGCAGCAACGCCCGACGACGAGCACGCGGGTCGGTGGGGGCACAGCGCGCTCATCTCCGGCGCGAGACCCAACCGGGGAAATTGATCAAAATCACTTGATGGATTTCGCCGGCTGGCGTACGGTCGCGGCGTGGCTCCGACGACAGCGGCCCAGCGCACCGGTGCGCCGCCCGCGGTCCTGCAGCTGGTCGCGCACGAGCTGCGCTGGCGCCTGCTCCAGGAGCTCGCCCACAGCGACCGCACGGTCAAGGAGCTGACCGAGCTCGTCGGCGAGCCGCAGAACCTGGTCTCCTATCACCTCCGCCAGCTGCGCGAGGGCGAGCTGGTGCGCGCCCGCCGCAGCAGTGCGGACGGCCGAGACGTCTACTACACACTCGATCTCACCCAGTGTCGCGAGCAGCTGCACGCGGCGGCCGGCGCGCTGCACCCCGCGCTCCAACCCACGCTCGTGCCCAGCGCGCCGGCCCTCGACGTGCCCACGCTCGCCGCACGCGCGCCGCAGTCGCCGGTGCTGTTCCTGTGCACCGGCAACAGCGCCCGCTCGCAGATGGCCGAAGCGCTGCTCGTGCACCTCACGGACGGCGCGCTCCGCGCCCGCAGCGCCGGCAGCCACCCCAAGCCGCTGCACCCCAACGCGGTGCGCGCGATGGCGCGGCGCGGCATCGACATCAGCGGCAAGCCCACCAAGCACTTCGACGAGCTGACCGATCGCCGCTTCGCCGCCGTCGTCACGCTCTGCGACAAGGTCAAGGAGATCTGCCCGGACCTGCCGTCACCGCGACCGCGGGTGCACTGGAGCATCCCGGACCCGGCGCTCGCCGGCGCGACGGACCGCGAGTCGTACCCGGCCTTCGAGCGCACGGCCGAGGAGCTCGAGCTGCGGATCTCCCACCTCGTCCCCACGCTCGTCAGCCCACCAGCGAGGAGGTCCCGTGATGGCCACCGATGAGATGGTCAGCGTCCGCTACATGGTCGACGACGTCGACGAGGCGGTCGCCTTCTACACCAAGCTGCTCGGCTTCGAGGCCGTCTTCAACGCCGCACCGGCGTTCGCCGAGGTGCACCGCGGGCGATTGCGTCTGCTCCTCGCCGGCCCGATGAGCTCGGCTGGACGTCCGATGCCCGACGGCACGAAGCCGGGCCCCGGCGGGTGGAACCGCATCCACTTCGTCGTCGAGGACATCGAGGCGGAGGTCGCGCGGCTGCGCGAGGCGGGCGCCACGTTCCGCAACGACGTCATCGAGGGACCCGGCGGCAAGCAGATCCTGGTGCAGGATCCGTCCGGCAACGTCGTCGAGCTGTTCCAGCCGGCGCAGCGCTGATCCCCCCGCCGCGGAACTCCTCGCCGCGACCTCGACCACGCGCGCCAAGCTGGCGCGCGTGATCGAGGTGCGCGTCCCCGACGAGGACGACTGGCTCCAGCTCGTCCGCTCCGACGGGCGCAGCTTCGGGGCCTCCTACTCCCCCGAGGAGATCGCACGGCAGCGGTCGATCACCGACCTCGGCCGCTTCCGCGTCGCCGTCGAGGACGGGCGCGTGGTCGGCGGCGCCGGCTCCTACGAGCTGGCAATGACGCTGCCGGGCGGGGCGTCCGTCCCGACGGGCGGCGTCACCTGGGTGTCGGTCGAGGTGACGCACCGGCGCCGGGGCCTGCTGCGCCGCCTGCTGGCCGCGACGCACGAGGACATCGACGCGCGCGGCGAACCGCTCGCCGCGCTGACCGCCAGCGAAGGCGGGATCTACGAGCGCTTCGGCTACGGCATCGCGACCCACAGCCGTGTCGCACAGATCGACCGGCCGGTCGCCCGCATGCGGCCCGAGTACCAACCGCCGCCCGGCACGACCCGGGTCGTCGACCCCCTCGAGGAGCTCGACACGATCCAGGCGATCTGGGATCGGTTCCGGGTGCAACGAGCCGGGGAGATCACCCGGTCGGAGGCGTTCTGGCACAGCTTCGTCGGCGATGTCGGCGAATACGCCCTCCACGTGCTCCACCCCGAGGGATACGCGTGCTGGAGGTCGGAGATGGCCTGGCACGACGGGCACCCGGCAGGCACGCTGACCGTGTACCTGATGGCGCCGCTCACCCCCGACGCGCACGCCGCGCTGTGGCACACCGTGCTGTCGTCGGACCTCGTCGCCACGATCCGCACGACCAAGCTGCCCCTCGACGACCCGCTGCCGTACCTCCTGACGAACCAGCGCGTCGTGCGCACCACGAACCTCAACGACGGCGTGTGGTGCCTCGTGCGCGACGTCCCCGCGTGCTTCGGGGCACGCTGCTACGGAACCGACGACGAGCTCGTCGTCGAGGTGGACGGCACCCGATGGTCGATCGGCGGCGGCGGTGTGGCGACGGTGCGCCGCCGACCGGATCTCGTGGTCGACCGGGCCGCACTCGGGTCCCTCCTGCTCGGCGGCGTCGCCCCGACCACCCTCGTGCGCGCCCGCCGCGCCGAGGCGCGCTCGGCCGAGGCGCTGCGCCGCGCCGACGCACTGTTCGTCGTGCACCCGGCGCCGGCCTGCCAGACGCCGTTCTGACCCGCGCGGGGCCGGCCGTTGCCGGGTCTCAGTCGATCGGAGGCAGATCGTCGAGCGAGTTCTGCCAGACCGGCTGGCGCCGCTCGAGGAACGCCATCACGCCCTCCTTGGCGTCGGGCTGACGTCCGGCCCAGGCGAACAGCCGGTTCTCCAGCTCGCCGACCCGCTTGATCGGCCCGACGACGTCGTCCCAGAGCATTCGCTTCGCCGCGGCCACCGAGGTCGGCGACGTGTTCACGGCGACGTCGGCGGCCCACTCCTTGGCGGCCGGGAGCACCTGATCGGCCGGCAGGGCGACGGAGGCCAGGCCCAGCTCGGCGGCCTCGGCCCCGCTGATCATGCGGCCCGACAGCAGGAGGTCGGCGGCCTTCGACAGCCCGAGGACGCGCGCCAGGATCACGTGCGAGGACAGCTCGGGCACCACGCCGCGGCGCACGAACGCGAACTGCACCTTGGCGTCCTCGGCGATGTAGCGGACGTCGGCCGTCAGCGGCAGCGTGATGCCGACGCCGATGGCGTGGCCGTTGATCGCCGCGATGACCGGCTTGCGCAGTTGCCACGGCAACACCAGCGGCTCGCTGGCCTCGGGGTCACGCGGGCGATCGGAGTCGAACGTCGACTCGCCGCCCCCGAGGTCGGCGCCGGCGCAGAACGCCCGGCCGGCTCCGGTGAGGACGATCACCCGCACGCCGGGATCGGCGTCGAGCGCGCGGAACGCTCGCGAGAGCTCGACGCCCATCCTGGCCGTCCACGCGTTCAGGCGCTCGGGCCGATCGAGCGTGACGACGGCGACGGCACCGTCGACCTCGACGTTGATCTGCTCGTACTCGCTCACCGATCCTCCATCTCCACGGTCAGTGGTCGTGTCGCTCCCCCGGCGCCGCCCGGGCCGGCGCGCGCCCGATCGTGGCACACCACCGCTGCCGTCGCCGCACCGGTGTGCAGCGCACGGCCACAGCGGGCAACCTGGTCCGCCATGACCGCCGCCTCGGACCTCGACGCCGTCACGATCGAGTCGCTGCGCGCCGCCGGTGGGCTGAAGTGGACGAAGTTCGGCGGCGACGTGATCGGTGCGTTCGTCGCCGAGACCGACTTCGGCACCGCGCCCGCCGTGACCGCGGCGCTCCACGCGGCCGTCGACCGGGCGGTCTTCGGCTACCTGCCGCCGGGCCTGGCGCGCGAGCTGGCCGAAGCGTGCGCGGCGTGGCAGTCGAGCGCCTACGGATGGGAGGTCCCACCGGAGCGGATCCATCCCCTCGCCGACGTGATCCACGGGCTCGAGGTGGCGATCGAGCACTTCTCCGTCCCCGGCAGCGCGGTCGTGCTGCCGACGCCCGCCTACATGCCGTTCTTCGAGGTGCCGCTGCGCCTGGGCCGGGAGATCATCGAGGTGCCCTGCCTCGTCGACGGCGACGGGCGCTACCGCATGGACCTCGACGCCATCGGCGCGGCCCTCGCCGACCGTGGGAACCTCCTGATCCTGTGCAACCCGCACAATCCGGTCGGGCGCGTCTACGAGCGCGACGAGCTGCTCGCCCTCGCCGACGTCGTCGAGGCGCACGGCGGCCGCGTCTTCGCCGACGAGATCCACGCGCCGCTCGTGTACGCGCCGGCGCGGCACGTGCCGTACGCGTCGGTGTCACCGGTCACGGCCGGGCACACGATCACCGCGACGTCGGCGTCGAAGGCGTGGAATCTGCCCGGCCTGAAGTGCGCCCAGCTGATCATCAGCAACGACCGCGACGCCGAGCTGTGGGAGCCGCACGCCGCGACGGCGTCCCACCTGGCGTCGAACCTCGGCGTCGTCGCCAACATCGCCGCCTTCCGCGAGGGCCGCCCGTGGCTCGAGGAGATCCTCGCCTACCTCGACGGCAACCGCCGCCGGCTCGCCGAGCTGATCGCCGAGCACCTGCCGGCGGTCCGCTACCGGCCGCCCGACGGCACCTACCTCGCGTGGCTCGACTGCCGGTCCCTCGGGCTGGATCCGTCGCCGTGTGATGTCTTCCTCGAGCAGGCAGGCGTCGCCCTCGTCGACGGGGCGCGCTGCGGCAGCCCCGGCCACGTCCGGCTCAACTTCGCCACCCCGCGCCCGATCCTCGAGGAGATCGTCACCCGGATGGCGAACGTCGTGGCCTGACCGGCGTCACGGGCCCGGCGTGGAGTCCGACGTCGGCGGCGGGTCGGGCGGTGGCGGGTCGGGCAGCGTCACGGTGATCGGCAGGGAGCGCGACAGCGTGCCGTCGGCATTCACCGTGAGCGTCTCGACCGCAGACCTGGAGCCCACCGTCGCGCCGATCGTGAATGGCCCGCTGCCGGTGGCGGCAGCGCGGTACACGTCATCGTCGTCGACGAACGGCATGGCGATCCGGTTCGCGGTGCTGCCGTTGCAGGTGGTGACGCTCCCCGGGCACAGGAAGACCTGGGCATTCGAGACCGCGGCGCCCTCGGACATGACCACGGCGTCGATGAGCGGTGCCAGGTTGATCGGGGGGACGGTCGTCGCGAGCTCCGGGTCGTAGGGGTCACTCGGCGTCGGACGTTGCACGGACCCCGACTGCTCCACGTAGCCCGGCGCCGACACGGTGTAGGCGAGGGGGAACGCGGCGTTCTCGGCACGCGTGATCGTCACCGACCCGTTCGTCGCCTGGACGGCCGGTCCGCCGGCAAGTGCGACGGTGGCGTTCGGCGGCGTGACGTTGAACGTGATCGCCACGTTCCGTGGGCTGAGGACGATGGGCGCGGGCGCCGAGACATGACCGTCGGTCGCGTCGATCGTGACGCCCGCGCTCGCGCCGATGCCGCGGCCGAGCTGCGCCACGTGCACCGTCCACGTCCCGGCGGACACGCCCGTGATCGTGGCCTCGTTGCCGCTGACCGTGCCGTCGATCTGCTCGCCGCTCGCACTGACCGCCTTGGCGACGGCGCCGACCGTGTCGGCACCGGCGATCGTCGCGATGAGCTGGCGGCGCGCGCCCGGACCGAACGTCGCCGGGACGTCCTTGGTCTCACCGATGTTGATCTGGTCGCCGCTGTCCGGCACGGTGATCGGCACGAAGCCCTCGGTGGTGCTCACCTCGAACCGGTAGGCGGGCCGCGGACTGGGTGCGGGCTCGCCGAGACCGGGGTCGACGACCACCGTCGGGACACCGTCGACCGGGGTCACCGCCGGCGGCACGGTCGGGGTACCAGTGGCGACGATCGGTCTCACGGTCGCGCTGGTGTTGGACGCGAGGCCCGCGATGTTGATGCGATACGTCGCGAGGCGCGGCACCACGATCGTCTGCAGCGTCAGCTCGCCGCCGAGGTCGACCGCCCCGCCGGCAGCCAGCGCGTCCACCCGGAACGGGACACGGCGCGGCGCGTAGCCGGTGTTCGTCACCTCGACGTAGTAGCTCCCCCGCGAGTCGATGTTGAAGGAGTACTCGCTGCCGTTCGACCGGGCCAGCGGATCCGTCTCACCGTCCCGGTAGAGCGCGACCACGCCCTCGGTCGGCAACGGCTGCTGCGGGTCCGTCATCGAGCTGCGGATCTCCGCCTCACCACGGACCGTCGCCACCGTCGGCGTCATCGCCGCGGTCACCGTCACGTTCTGCGCCGGGTTGCCCGGCGGCACGGTGACGGTGAGGTCCGGGTCCGCCATCGCATGGCGCGCCATCGTGACCTCGACGTCGTAGGCGTCGACCTCCGGCGGCACGTTGGCGAACGTCGCGGTGCACGAGGCACCGCACTGGACCCGTTGCTCCGTGGTCGGGTTGCCCGCCGGGTCCACCAGGCGCACGACCGCCTCGATGGGTGCCGCCGACGGCTTGGTCACCGTCACGACGACCGTGCGGTCCACCGCCCGGTAGTTGATCCGCTGGCTGATGGTGTGGGGGAAGGGCCCGAGCACCAATGGGACGGTCGGTGAACCCACGGGGTTCGGATCCGGGGGGAGGTACCCCGAGCTGGCCGCCGGCTCGCTGAACGTCAGGTCGTAGGTCCCCGACACGAGGTTGTCGAAGCGGAACCGGTAGGGCCCGGCCGGGCCCTCGGACGGGGGCGCCGGGGTGACCGTGGCCGTGAGCTCGTCGGTCGGGTTCGCCAGGGTCCCGACGGTTGCGTTCGTCGCCTGCGGATCGAACAGGTCGACCTCGGCCGTCACCGCGATCCCGCTCGGCGGCTGGACGGGCGTGCCCTCGGAGTTCACCGCGCCGACGAGGCCCTCGAGCGACGCTCCGATGCGTGAGAGCGGCACGACGAGGTCGACCTGACCACCGCCCGGCGGGATGCTGAGGGAGAAGCTGATCGGGAAGTACGCCGGTACGCCGGGCGGCGTGGTGCTGCTGACGGTCACCGTGTAGGCACCGGGCGGCAGCGAGTTGTCGACCGTGTCGGACTCCTCCTGGAACACGATCCGCCCGTCGCTGTCGGTCGTCCCGGTGACGGTCTTGAGGCCCGTGATGGTCACGGTCGCGCCGTCGACCCCGGCGCCGACGTCGGTGACGGGGTCCGGCGCCTGGATGCGGTCGTGCACGACGTCGACGACCACCGTGCTCGGCTTGATCAGCAGCGTGAAGAAGGGCGCCTCGAGCTCCCGCTCGACGTCGTTCCGCACGATGTAGACGAAGCCGTCGAACGCGGGATCGGTCGGGTTGCCGCTGCCGTCGCGGCAGTCCGGTGCCGGACCCTCGGTCGGGTCGGACTGGTAGTCCTCGTGCTCGAAGGAGATGCGGTAGACGCCCGGCGGTCCGGACACCCGGAACGAGTCGATCGTGCCGTCGCCGTCGGCGTCGACGCGCGTGGCCGTCACGTCCGGCCCGTCGTCGTCGACCACGCAGGCGATGTTGGCGATCCGCCGGGCCGTGACGACGAGCCGCGGATCGTTGATCAGGTCCCGGAACACGGGTTCACCGGTGTCCGGGTCCCTGACGCCGTCGTCCCCGAAGACCTGCCCGATGATCGCCCCGTACTCGGGCACCCTGATCGTCACGACGGGTTGCGCGCCCTGCGCGATCTCGACGTCGGCGCAGCCGTTGCCGGGGCACAGGAACGGCCCGTTGACCGCACCCTCGACGAGGAACAGCGCCTGCGGGAGATCGAGGGGCTGGCCGGCCGCGAGCTGGACGTTGTAGGTCCCGGTGCCGAACAGCGCCGTGCTCACGGGGATCGCCTCGACCGTCACCGTGCCGTCGCCGCCGGTCGCGAACGAGATCGGGTCACCACCGCCCAGCGGCGTGAGCGTGCCCGTGACGTTCGGGATGGGGTTGCCCAGGGAGTCCTGCACCACCAGCCGCAGCGCACCCATCTCGGCGTAGGTCTTGACGAGCTCGGGACGGCTGTTGAAGTCGAGGTTCTCCCCCGGCAGCTGCCGGAACGGTGCGGACGGCTGCTCGGCGCCGTCGACCGGCACGAACCGTGGTCGGCCGTCGGACCCCGGCGCCGGTGCGTCGATGGACCACCGGTGCGTGCCCGGATCGTCGGTCACGAACGTGGTCGTCGCCCGCTGCACGCCGGCGCCAGCTTGGCTCGCCGCCGTGAACGTCTGGTCGGCGATGTCGTCGGCGCCGGTGAGATCAGCGGTGAAGCCGGAGACGTCGACGGGCTGGGTCCGGCTCGTGCGGATCACCAGCGCACCCGTGATCTGACCGCCGCGGGCGTCGAGCTCGATGCTCGTGCCGTCGTCGCTCACCGCCGGCGGCTCGCCGGGCGGTTGGATGCCCGTCGCCTGCTTGCCGTTCTCGTCGATCCTCAGGCGGATCAGCCGGCTCTCGTAGCGCGGGTCGCTGAAGATGTAGAAGCCGTCGCCGAAGACCTGCTTGGGGTCGAGGTACGCCCAGTTGCCGCCGTCGTCGGTGAACGTCTCCGGCAGCGGGGCCTCGATCAGCCCGGGCTCGCTGCCGGTGCTGTCGTAGGGCACCGTCCCCGGCGTCATCCCGATGGTCACCGGGCCCTGTGTCTGCACGCTGACCCCGCTGGCCGGGACCGGCTCGGGCGGCGTCACGCCGTCGTCCACCCAGTACACCGTGCCGCCGACGTCCTCGGGCCGGAACAGCGCGACGTTGCGGATCACCACCGGGTTCCGCGAGCCGTCGCCGGGCGCCACGGTGACGTCGAGCTCTACCGGCACGTACTCGTCGGTGTCATCGAGCTCGAAGTCGTCGCCGACGGCGACCTGCAGCGTGCACTCCCCGAAGAGGTCGTGGTCGTCCAGGGTCACCGGGTCGATGAAGAACGTGTCGAACCCGATGGCCGAGCCCGGGATCTCCCCGAGGCCCGTCGCCGGCGGGGCCGGCGGGAGCGTCGGTGGCGCGGCGGTGGTCAGCGTGAGCGTCGACGGCACGCCGTTGGCGCCGGGGCACGTCAGGGCCACGCGCAGCTCGGGCGCGTCGATCGGGACGAACTCGACCCCGCCGGTGGCCGACCGCTGCGGCGTGAGCACGACACCGCTGACCTCGGGGAAGCGGTCGGCCTCGATCGGGTTCAGGCGGATCGGGGTGTCGTCGTCGGGCAGGATGCGGAACCGCATCGGGAGCTCGCCGGGCACGAGCACCTGGTCCGGTGTGACGCTGTAGCCCGGCGGCGGGTTCACGACGTGCACCTCGTAGATGCCCGTCGTGAGGCTGTCGGGCGCGGCCTCCCAGATGATCTGGCCGTTCTCGTCCGGCTCGCGATTGCGCACCGGGATGTTCTGCACGGGCGTCGGCTCGCGGTCCCCCGACGCGGTCAGGCGGAAGATCTGGATGTCGTAGTCCTGGAGGTCCTGCTTGGTGAACGAGTCGATCAGGCGTCCCGAGACCTGCCCCATGCGATACAGCGGGATGGTGATCGGGAGGTTCCCCGTGCCGATCGAGACGGTTCGGATCGAGGGCCGGTACGTCGCGTCCTTGGTGACCTCGATGCGGTAGGTGCCGATGGCCATCTGGCGGAACAGGAACCTCGTCTGCTCCGCCGTGCCGACCTGCTCGCCGACGAGCCGGTTGTCCGAGGCGCGGGTCACGCGCACGGTGGCCCCCGGCAGCGGCTCGTTCTTGCTGTCGACGATGTCCACCTGCAAGGTGGCGTTCTGCTCGATGTCGGGGCGCGGCCGGAACTGCAGGACGATCCTGCCGAGGTCGACCACCTGGCCGGCGGCGACCGTCACCGTGACCGAGTGCTCGGCGTGGTCGTAGCGGGAGAACTCGACGAGGTAGGTGCCCGGTGGCAGGTCGGGGATCGTGAACGCCCCGGCGTCGGGGGCGACGGCGGTCTGGGTGTCGAAGGCGAGCTCGTCGCGGCTGACGCGGACGTTGACGCCGGGGAGCCCGCCGCCGTTGCTGCTCTCAACCAGGCCGACGATGGTCCCGGTGCGCTTGACCATGTCGAAGTCGACGCCGGTGGCGTTGCCGGTGAGGTTCACGACCCGGGTCTGGGTCATGTAGCCCTCGAGCGACGCCGTGATGGTGTAGCGACCGGGGATCTCCAGCCGCGGGAACAGGTAGGTGCCCGTGGCACCCTCGGTGAGGCTGGTGGTCGTCACGGTCGTCTCGCCGTTGGACGCCGTGAGCGTGACGCCGCCGAGCGGTTGGCCGGCCTCGGTGATGCGCCCGCTGATCGACCCGACACCTGCGCTCATGCGGATGTCGACGCCGCTGCGCTGCTCCCCCGGCTCCAGCGTGACCTGGACGACCTCGGTGCCGAGGCCAGGGGCGGTGGCGGTCAGCGTGTACGTCCCCGGGGTGCTCACACCGGTGAACTCGAACGTGCCGACCTCACCGGCCGACGCGCTCGCCGAGTTGAACACGAGGTCGCCGTCGGACAGGACGAGCTCGACGTTGCCGAGCGGTCCGTTCGGGCCGCTGACCGTGCCGCGCACCGCGCCGCGCGCCGGCTGGAGCTCGACGGGCAGGTCGATCGGCTTGCCGCTCGCGTCGGGCGTGACGATGAAGGCCTGCGTGTCGAAGCCGGGCTGGGAGAACGCGACCTCGTAGCTCTGCCCGATCGTGACCCCGCCGAAGAACCACACGCCGCGCTCGTCGGTGGTGGTCACGTCGGGCACGGACTCGGTCTGGCGGATCCCGGTGCGGATCACCGGGTCGTAGCGGCCGAAGCGCGCGGGCCACAGCTTGCCGCCGCCGAACCCCTCGACCTCGACCAGCCGCCCGTTGCGGAAGCCGAGCTGCGTCGCCCGCTCGGGCAGCGGGGCGCCGAGATCGACGGGGGTGAGCGTGACGTTGACGCCCTCCGCTTGCCCGCCGTCACCGGCGGCGACGGTGCCGCCGAGCGTCGCGCGCGTCGGCAGGTCCGATCCGCCCTCCTGGGGCGGTCCCATCGCCTGCTCCTCGGCGAGCTCCGCGGCGACGACCGCCGCGGGGGTGTCGACGACGCCGTCGCCGTCGCTGTCGACGAGCTCGTTGCCCGGCGTGTCGGGCACGCCGTCGCCATCGGTGTCGACCTCCTCGGTCGCGGGCGAGTCCAGGATGCCGTCCCCATCGGTGTCGACGAGGTGTGGGCGCGCCTCCTGCTCGCGTGCGTCCCACCACCGGTAGCCGACGAAGATCCCCGCCGCCCCGACCGCGATGACGAGCAGCATCGCGACCGCCAGGCGGAGCCCGCGTGGGAACAGCGGCCGCTGCTGGAACGTCGCCGACGCGTACACGGGCGCCGACCGGCTGCGGGCGGCGATCGTGACGCTGTGCTGCACCGGGTCGCCGCCGACGAGGCGCGGGGCGGAGATCCGTCCGCTCGTGCGGACGCGCTCACCGGGACCCAGCGTCACCTGCTCCGGTTCCATCCGGATCTCGAGGTCCGGCGCCTCACCCGACAGCTCGAGCTCGACCGGCCGGTCCGAGCGGTTGTCGATGTCGAGCTTGAAGCGACCGCGCCGGTTGCCGCGGATGACCGCCGGCACCACCGCCATCGCGACGTCCTCGACCCGCCCGACCGACAGCGTGACCGCCGCCAGCACCGGTGCCATGCCCGGGCGGTCCGGTGTCACCTCGATGCCGATCGCGTGCTGGCCGGCGGCGAACGCCTCGGGAACGGCGAGCTCGATCTCCAGCTCGACGCTCGAGCCCGGCTCCAGCGGCGGCGACGGCGGCGGCCACAGGATGTGGGACGGATCGAAACCGATGACGCGCAGCCGGAAGCCGGAGGGCGCGGGCGCGTCGTTCTCCACGCGGAGACGGCAGCGCACGCGGCCGCCGGGTGCGGCGACGAGCACCGGGGTCAGGGTCTCGACCTTCATCCTTGCGGCGTGTCGTCCTGCAGCTCGGGGTCCTGTGGTGGGGGCGGCGCGTTGCTGAACACGATGCGGATCAGCGGCACCTCCGCGGCGGCGCTCGGCTGCGACTGCACGAGGCGCGAGTCGAGGACCACGTCGGGGTTGGCCGGGTCGGAGACGGCGACGACGAAGTCGGCGGGTGCCTCCAGCGCCGGGAACGTGTACCGGCCTGCGCTGTCGGCCCGCACCTCGGCGAGCGCGTCACCGTTGGGGAAGGCGGACGGCTCGTAGAGCCGCACGACGGCGCCGGCGAACGGGGTCTCCTGGCCCAGGTCGACGCGGGTGACGCGCCCGGTGAGCGAGGCCTGCGCGGCGAGGCGGATGTCGAGGTCGGCGACGTCGGCGGCGACCACGTTGATCAGGCGCACCGCGGGCGACGTGCCCGGCAGGGTCGCCGTGAGTGTGTAGGCACCGGGTTCGACCGGGCTGAAGTCGAAGCGCCCGAGCGGCTCGTGTGCCGAGAGCACCCGGCGCTCGTCGGTGCCGTCGGTCAGCGTCACCGTCGCGCCGGCGACCGGCCGGCCGTCGGCGCCGCGGATCACCCCGCGCACGATCGCCGTGCTCCGCACGAGCCGGGCGTCGACGCCGTGCGCCGTGGCGACCCCGGTCGCGCCGCCGAGCTCGACGAGGCGACTCTGGGCGACGTAGCCCTCCTTGCTGAACGTCACGGTGTAGGTGGCCGGGACGGGCAGGTTGCCGAACCCGTAGGCACCGGGGTCACCGACGCTCTCCGACACCGTGGTCATCTCGACGTCGCTGGGCCCGGTGACCGTGATCCTCACGCCGCCCAGCGGGCCCTCGGGGCCGCTGACCCGACCGTTGATCCCGCCCGTCGTCGGCATCATCGTGACGAGCAGCCCCTCCAGCTGCTGGCCGGCGGCAAGGTCGACGGTGCGGGTCGCGGACTCGTAGCCCTCGCGCTCGAACGTCAGCGTGTACTGGCCCGGCGTCGGCAGCGTGCGCACGGTGAAGGCGCCGACGTCGTCGAGCGTGAGGCTGACCGTCTCGAACTCGAGCTCGCCGCTCGTCGCGACGACGGTGACCCCGCCGAGCGGGCCGTCGGGGGTGGTGACGTGCCCGGCGATCACCCCGTCGCCCTCGCGCAGCACGATCTGGATGCCCTCCAGCTCCTCGGCGGCGCCGAGCACGACGTCGCGGACCTGCGTCGCGAACCCCGGCTTGTCGACGATGAGCTGGTAGTTCGCCGGCGAGGGCACGTCCTCGAACGCGAACGTGCCGTCGGCGGACACGGTGACCTCGTCGACCAGTGCGTTGACGGTCGGGTCGGCGACCCCGGGCCGCACGAGCCGGGCGATCGCCCCGCTCGGGTCCGGGGCGACGATCTCACCTTCGATCGTGCCGGGCCGCCCGCCGATCTCGATGTCCTCGAGCTCGACCTCTGCGGGCTTCCTCCTACCGGTGGCGTTGGCCCGCTCGTCCTTGACCTCGATGTCGGTGGCGTCGGCGAACGTGAGCGAGTTCCGGAACCACTGCTCGGCGAAGCCGGCGCCACGCACGCGCAGCCGGTAGCGCCCCTCGGGCAGGCGGGAGAACGTGAACGCGCCACTGTCGTCGGTGGCCGCCGTGGCGACGGGGACGGCCGCGTTGCCGGCGGCGAACAGGTCGGCGGTGACGCCAGCGACGCCCTCACCGGTGCTCGCCACGACGACGCGCCCGGTGAGCACGCGGGGGGCGACCGAGGCGCGTCCGCCGGCACCCGCGCTCCCCTGCACGAGGGCGCGGTTGAGCAGGTCGGGATCGACGGAGGACTCCTCGACGAGGCGGTTGGCGACGGTGCTCAGCACCGCCGCGAAGACGGCGGCGGCGGCGAGCAGGCCGAGCAGCGACAGCAGCCAGCGGCCGATGCGCGGCCGCTGCAGGAACGTCGCCGTCGCCGGCGACGGGTTGCCACTGACACCGAACTGCAGGGTCCGCGGCTTGGGCTGGCCGAACCACGGCCGCCCGCCGCGGACGTCGGCGCGCACGGTCTCGCGGCGGCCGGGTGGGATCACGACCACCGGAGGGTCGAACGTGATCTCGGCGACGTCCTCGGGGTCCTCCCCGGTCGGGCTGACCTCGACGGTCGTGTTCCCCTCGTTCGTGATGATCAGCGAGAACGAGGCGCGGTTGCCGCCGGTGACCGTGACGGGGTCGACGCGCAGCGTTGTCGCCACGCGTGGACCGACGGCGAGGTCGACCTGGGCGAGCGAGAACTCGTTGCGGTCGTTCTCGCTGCGCACGTGGACGGCGATGGTGCGCGCCCCGGCGGGCACGTCGGGCGGGAGGGCCACCGTCACCTCGACGATGCCGACCTCACCGGGGAACAGCGACAGGCGGCTCGGCGTCACGGTCAGCCACGAGGGGTCCAGCCCGAACGCCTCGACCTCGTAGGCGTCGATCACGTCGCTCGTGTTGGTGATCGAGACCGCGATGCGCGCCGGTTCGCCGACCGGCAGCTCGATCACCATCGGGGACGCGGTGACGATCATCGGGCCGCCGCCGGGAGCTCGATGTCGCGGACGAGCACCTCGCCCGCGCGCGGGGTGACCAGGACGATGCGACGGTGCTCACCGACCGTCGCCGTGAGCGTGTAGGACCCCGGCGGCACCTCGGTGAACACGAAGCCGCCGCTGGGGTTGGCCGCGGTCGCGGTGGTGCGGGTCTCGCCGTCCCGGCCGTTGCTCAGCTCCACCCGCGCGCCGGCGAGGGGGACGCCGCCGGCGGTGACCGTGCCGCGGACGGTGGCGTCCGCCCGCCGGAGCTGGACGTCGACACCGGTGACCGTCGTCGGGGCGAGGAAGCCCGCGCGGCGCGTCTCGCTCTGGTAGCCGTCGAGGTTGAACGTGACGGTGTAGAGGCCCGGCGTCGGCAGGTCGCTCACGCGGTAGGAGCCGGCCGCCCCGTCGGGCCCGCCCGTCGTCAGCGTGGTGGTCTGGGCGGTGAAGTCGCCTCCCGCCACGATCACCTCCACGCCGCCGAGCGGCGCGCCGTCGGGCCCCCTGACCGTTCCCGTCACGGTGCCGGTCCCGCCGGTGAGCACACCGTCCACGCCGGTGCGCGCCTGGCCGGGCTCGAGGTCGAGGGCGACGGCCTGGGTGCTGAAGCCCTCGCGCGAGAACTCCACGACGTAGGTCCGCGGCGACTCGAGGCCGTCGATCAGGTAGGTGCCGACGTTGCCGGCGGTCGGAGTCGTCGCCTCGCGCACGATGTCCCCGCTCGTCACGCGGACCTTGACGTTCCCGAGCGGCGCCCCGTCGGCGTCGCGCACGGTCCCGGCGATGCTGCCCGCGGCCGCGCCCAGGCGCACCGTGTTGAGCACGGTGTCCGCGCCGCCGTCGAGGACCTGCGTGAACTGTTGCGGGGCGAACCCCTCGGCCTGCACGGTGATGCGGTACGTGGCCGGCGTCGTCAGGCCCTCGAACGCGACCTGACCGTCGGTGGTGACGAGCTCCATCGGCGGTGGGGCCTCCGGCGCCGGCTCGTCCGGATCGCTCGGCGGCGCCGGCACCTCCTGCAACGTGACCGTGATCGGGGTCCCCGGCGCGGCACCAGGCGGCAGGTCGACCGAGCCCGTGAGCCGGCCCGGTTCACCGGGGATGGACACGTCGAGGTCCTCGACCTCCGCGTTCGGCTCGATCTCGACGGGCGTCGCGTCGGCGCTCGACGCCGCGCCCGACGAGTCCTCCGCGTACCAGCGCTCCTCGAAGCCGGCCGCGGTGAACCGCAGCTTGTAGCGGCCCGGCAGCAGGCCGGCGAGCGAGTAGGTGCCGTCGTCGGCGGTGCCCGCGGACGCGGTCAGCTCCTCGGCGCCCGAACCGGTGATGCGGTACGCCTCGACGGTGATCATCGGCAGCCCGCTGCCGGTCGACGCCGCCGTGACCTTGCCGAGCGCGCTGCCGGCGATCGCCTCGAGCGGCAGCTCCTCGACGCCCGTGTGGAAGCTGCCGCCCACGACCTTCGTCGGATCGGCGCGGTTGCGGAGCAGGTCGACGCCGAACAGGAAGATGAACGCCCACAGGGCGACGATCGCGGCGAGCAGCAGCGCGGTGAGCACGCCACGGGGGACGCGCGGCTTCTGCGTGAACGTCCCGACGGCCTCCAGCCGCAGCGTGGACGAGGTGGCGGAGATCAGCACCGTCGTCGTGCGTGGCTGGCCGAACCAGGGGCGCTTGCCCGTGACGATCACGTCGGCGACGCCCTCGGTGCCCGGTGGGACCGTGAGCGTCAGCGGCTGCACCGACGTGTCGAGGTGGCGGGACTCGTCGAGCGCGGCGACGGTGAAGTCCGCCTGGACGTTGCCCTCGTTGGTGACGATCGCCCCGAAGCGGGCGGACTTGCCACCGTTGACGACGCTCGGGCGCAGGTGCAACGACGCCGCTTCGACCGGCTCGACGTGGAGCCAGAGGTCGTGCGTGCTGCGCCGCGTCGGATCGATGGTCGACTCGACCGTGATCTCGACGAGGTAGTCACCGACGGTGGTGTTCGGCGGGAAGCGCACGTGCACGGGGAGCACGCCCGTCGAGTCGGGGAACAGGCTGAGCACCGGCTGCGGCAGGTGCACCCACGACGGGTCGACGCCCTCGACGCGCGCGGTGACGCCGTCGATGACGTCGGCGGTGTTGCCGACCTCGATCTCGATGACCGTCAGCTCGCCGGGACGGACGCTGAGGTCGAGTGGACGCAGCTCGGTGCGCACGTCAGACCCGCACTCCGCCCTCGACCGGGACGACGACCGTCGTCGGGGGGTCGGTCTCGATCACGATCTGGTCGCCCGGTGCCGCAGCGATGACGAAGCGACCGGTCTCGTTGACCGTCGCGGTGCCGCGCGGCGAGATCACCGTCGCGCCGATCGCCGCCGGATCCGTGACCTCGCCGGCGACCCGGCGGACGGGCCCGCTCCGCGCGCCGGTGTCGCGACGAGAGGAGGCGAACTCCAGTGCCGCCACCGGCGGGCCGGCCGGGACGACCACGCCCGTGTCGACCGTGGCGACGATCGTGATCGCGAGGGCCGGCTTGAGCTGGCCGTCGAGCGTGGCACCGAAATCGGGCAGCTGGTCCTCGGGACGGGCGAGGTGCAGCCGCAGCGGCTCCGGCGGCAGCCCCTCGGGCAGGAACGTCGCCGGGATCTCCTGATGGGCGAGCACCGCGCGCAGCAGCCCGGCCAGCAGCGCCCGCTCGTCACCGTGGTCGGACGTCCAGGCGCTCACCATGTAGCGCAGCTCGACGCGCGGCAGCGGCCGGCGGCGCACGATGCGCCCGTCGACCTCGATCTCCTCCAGGCCGCCCCGCTCGTTGGCGCTGCTGCGGCGCACGTCCCAGAGGAAGACGTTCACCGTCGGGCGGGTCAGTTTGGCGCTCCACTCGCGATCGGGCGCCTCGAAGGAGACATCGACGTCGGTCGCGCCGAGTGGCACGGTCGCCCGCAAGAAGGCCTCGACGGCCGCGTCGATGAGCTGCAACACCGGTGAACACCTCCCTCAGTGCCCGGCACAGTCGCCTTGCGGATGCTACTGCACCTGCTCACCCCTCACGAACGACTCGTCAGCGCTGGGCGTCGCGCATCGAACCGGTCAGGGTCCGACCGTCGCGGTTCATGAGCACGCACAGCACGGTGCGGTCGTTCTCGTCGTTCCAGCTCTGCAGCGAGGGCACCAGCCAGCTGTAGGACAGCGTGGAGTCGAACAGACTGATCCCGACGAACGGCTCGAACTCCTCGAGGCACGCGACCTGGGCGAACTCGCTCAGCGCCTCGACGCCCGGCCACACCTCCTCGTCGGACTCGACCGTGGCGAAGATCTCGTGCGTGTGCTCCAGCGCGCAGTCGACGATCGGCAGCGTCTCGACCTCGGGTGGCAGCGACTCGTCGACGTCCAGGCACACGGGCTCGTCGCCGCCCAGCTCGACCTCGAGGACCGGTGTGTCGTCGATGCCGTCGTCGTCATCGGCGCTGCAGCCGGCGGCGATGACCAACGACAGCGCGCCGAGCGCGAGGAACCGGCTGTGACCCTCCCTCCATGTCACGGGCCGAGGATCGCCGACGGCGGCGACGCCGTCAAGCGCCACGGGAACGTGGTGCCGCGTCGATAGCGTCGCGCGGGTGCGCCTGACCCCCGTCGCCCTCGCCGTGCTCGCTGCCGTCGCTGCGTGTGGGGGTGACGACGGCGGATCCTCGTCGGGGACCAGGTTCGCGGCGATGCTCGCCGACGTCCCGGCAGCCGCCGTCGAGGGCGAGCTGCCGATGCTGTCGTACGTCGACATGGAGCTGTTGTGGTCGCAGCTCGGCGTCGCACCCGACGCCGACGACGACGCACGGCTGGATGCGTACGCCGCCACACCTGCGAACGGACGGTTCGTCGTGCCACCGCGCCTGTTCGATCAGCAATCGCTGATGGTCGACGCGGCTCGCGAGGAGGTCGGCTTCGACGTGCTCGACGTCCGCCGGGAGCTCGCCATCGATGCACCGCCGAGCGAGCTGCGCCTCGTCGACGTCGCGGTGGACGCGGCGACGATCGAGGAGGCCGTCGCCGCGGACCCGACGTGGCGCGACCGACTGCGCACGGTCGAGCACGAGACCGGGACGTACTTCGACTGGACGCCCGGCGGGGACGCCGACCGCGAGCTGGAGACCGACCCCGTCCGGCGCACGCCGATGCGTCCGCTGGGCATCGGCGGGCAGCTCGCGGTGGAGGACCGGGGCGACGACGTCCGTGTGGTCCGCACGAAGGAATCGACGCTGATGCTGGCCGCGCTGGCGCGCCGTGACGGTGACGGCGAGTCGGCGGCCGAGGAGGGCCCGTTCGCCGGCGCCGACGCGGCGCTCGAGGGTGACGTCCTCCAGGTCGTCGGCGTCGGTGGCTCGATCGAGGGCACGCCTGCGGGCCTCTCGCCGGAGCAGCAGGCACAGCTCGACGCGCAGGTCGTCCACCTCGAGCCGTATCAGGCGATCCTCGTCGCCGAGATCGTCGAGGACGAGGCGACCCGGGTCGAGGTGGTGCTGCTGCACGACGACGAGGACGACGCCGCCGCGAACGAGGCCGCGGTGCGCACGTTGATCGCCGAGGGGTTCACCATGTCGGGCCGGCCCGCCGCCGACCTGCTGCCCGGTGCGACGGTCGAGGCCGACGGGACCGTCGTGCGCGTGACGACCGAAGGGGGCGACCTGGGCCACCTGTACCAGGCCCTCGTGCGCCGCGACCTGTTCGTGACGCGCTGATCCGTCAGCGGCGCGATCGCTCCCAGCGCACCACGTCGTCGAGCATCCCGGTCTCGACGTCGTAGACCATCCCGGCGATCGTCTGCACCGGGCCGAGGAACGGGGTCTCGGTGAGCACGCGCAGGTCGTCGCGCAGGGCCACGGCGTGGTCGTCGAAGGAGCAGAAGTCGAGGTCGGCGCCGGTCAGCTCGCGCAGCGTCTCCTCGGAGACGCCGGACACGCCGCACTTGGTGTGCTGCATCAGGACAATGGTGTCGACGCCGAGCACGTGGACCGACAACGCCAGGCTGCGCAGCACGTCCTCGGTGACACGCCCGCCGGCGTTGCGGATGACGTGCGCGTCACCGAGGTGCAGCCCGAGCACGGCGAACACGTCGATGCGTGCATCCATGCAGGTGACCACGGCCAGGCGGCGTCCGGGTCTGGGGCTGTCGAGGTTGGCGCGCGCCGCGGCGTAGCCGCGGTTCGCTTCGAGCATCCGGTCGATCTCGGGCACGGCCGCCGATCATGCCCGCCGCGGCCGCGGGCGACGCATTTTCCGCACCGGCCCTGGCGGCCGTGTCGTCAGGCCGACGTGCGCCGTCGCCGGCGACCACGCTGCTTGGCCGCCGCCACGCTCTCCTCGAGGGCCGCCATCAGGTCGACCACCTTGTCGTCGCGCTCCTCGGCGGGTGCTTTCTCGACGACGTCCTCTCCTCGCTCGCGGGCCTCGATCCGGGCGCGCAGCTCCTCGGTGTAGGTGTCGTGGTAGCGCTCCGGTTTCCAGTCCGCAGCCATCGCGTCGAGCAGCTGGGTGGCCATCTTCAGCGCCTTCGCGTCGGGCCTGGTGCGGCGCTTCGGCATGCCCTCGACGTCCTTGCGCGGCACGACCTCGTCGGCGAAGCGCATCGTGGACAAGGCGAGGGCGTTCTCGAGGGGGCGGATCGCCGTGAGGTACTGCTTGTTGCGCATCACGACGGTGCCGATCCCGACCCGCTCGCGCTCGAGCATCGCGGCGAGGAGCAGCTGGTAGGACGACGCCGCCTGGTCGCCGTCGGGGACGAGCCAGTAGGTGCGCTCGTAGTAGATCGGGTCGATGTCCTCGAGGGCGACGAAGTCGGTCACCTCGATGGCCCGGGTCGAGGCGGGCTTGAGCTCGGCCAGCTCGTCCTTGTCGAACGTGACGTAGCGGCCCTTCTTGACCTCGAAGCCCATCTCGATGTCGTCGGCGTCGACCTCCCGGCCGGACTTCTCCGACACCTTGCGGATGCGGATGCGTGCACCGGAGCGCTTGTCGAGCTGGTGGAAGTGGATGTCGTGGTCGCGCACGGCGGTGTGCGCCTTGACCGGCACGTTCACCAGCCCGAAGCTGATCGTGCCGCGCCAGACGGGTCGAGCCATGGGCGACGGGCTACCCGCTCCCCTCCAGGGCCAAGCGCGCATCGTCCACCCGGCGCGTCGCCGCGGCGACCGCCTCGTCGGCGGCGGCCAGCTCGCGCTCGGCCGCGGCGACGGCGGCCTCCGCGTGCGCCACCGCGGCACGGGCGCGCGCGAGCGCGTCACGCGCAGCCGCGGCGTCGGCCGCCGCGCGCTCGCGCGCCTCGATGGCGGCGGCGTGCCGGCGCTGCGCCTCCTCGAGCGCGGCCTCGCGCCGCGCCCGCTCCGCTCGCTCCTCCCGCGCGCGCCGCGTCGCCTCGGCATCGCGTCGCTCGCCCCGCGTCCCGCGCTTCTTCGTCGTCGCGCGCGTCTTCTCGGGCCGGTGCTCGGTCGCTGCGGTCCCCGCGGCACGGCGGGTGCGCCGCGGCGGCGACGCGGCGGGCTCGACGTCACCGAAGAGATCCTTCGGTGACGTGTCGCCCGAGCCGAGGACGCCGACGCGGAGCTGGGCGACCGCCACCTCGTTGGTGGCGGTCGCGGTCAGGCGGGCCGTCAGCTCGCTCACCGCCGGCTGGCGGCCGGCGGCGGCGAGCGCGTCCTCGGCGAGCCGCACCAGCTCGGCGCTGCGCTCGCGCAGGTCGCGCAGGGCGGCGCGGATGTCCGGGCCGTCGCGTCCCTCGATCGCCGCCGCCTGCGCCTCGCGCACGTCGGCCGCGGCGGCGGCGAACGCCTCGACGACCTCGGGCTGCGACGCGGCGACGGCGTTCAGCGCCCAGTCGTCCCAGCCGGGACGCCGCAGCGCGGCGATCGCCGTGGCCTCCTCGCGGCGGCGCTCGCGCCGCAACGACCGCACGAGCTCGTTGCGCGCGGCGACGAAGCCGGGTGGTGGCGTGGCGTAGAGCTGGCGCAGGAGCGTCTCGTCCAGGTGGGCGAACGTACCGCGCGGCCGTGCCGGACTGGTGCGAAGCTGAGCGTCATGGGCGGGACCGCCGAGGCGACCAACGCGCTCACCGCGGCCGACGACGCGCTGCGCCGGCTCGACGTCGACGGCTACATCGCCCACCTCTCGGCCGCGGTGCGGGGCTTCACCGACGCCGGCGACGTGCGGCAGGCCGCGCTCGCCTGCGCCCGCCTCGGCGATGCGATGTCGACGATGCTCGGCAACCGGCCCGCCGCCCGGGCCTGGTTCGCGCGGGCGGCGCGCCTGGTCGCCGACGAACCACCCTGCATCGAACAGGGCTGGGTGGCCGTGGCAGCGATGGGGTGTGAGGTGGACGATCCCGCGACGCTCCTCGCCGCGGCCGAGCTGGCGCTCGACCGCGCCCGCCGCTTCGGGGACGTTGAGCTCGAGACGAAGGCGCTCGCCGACGGTGGACTGGCCCACGTCCAGGCCGGGCGCATCGACGAGGGCATGCGCTGGCTCGACGAGGCCATGGCCCTGGCGTGTGGGCCCGTTCCACCCGGGTTGCCGGTCGCCGCGTCGGTGTGCTCGTTCTTCACGGCGTGCTACCACGCCGGCGACTTCGAGCGCGCCGGTGTGTGGACGGACCTGCTGCGCCGCCACGGCCTGATCGGTCCGACGGTCGGCACGCCGGTGTACCTCTCGAGCCATTGCGACGCGGTGCAGGCCGCGCTGCTCGTCGAGCTCGGCCGGTGGGGCGACGCCGAGCGCCTCCTCGAGGAGGCGTGCCGGGCGTTCCGTGCGGTGATGCCCCTGCCGGCGTGGCACCCCGAGATCGCCCTCGCCGACCTCCGCGTGCGCCAGGGCCGCTTCGCCGATGCCGAGGCGCTGTTGCTCGGCAAGGACCAGTTCATCCAGGCGTTGCTGCCGGCGGCGCGCCTCCATCTCGCCCGCGGCGACGTCGAGCTCGCCCGGGCCGCAGCCGCGCGTGGGCTGCGCGTCGTCGGTGACGACCGGCTGCGGGCGATCGAGCTCTTGACCGTGCTGGTGGACGCCGAGCTGGCGCGCGGCGATCTGGACGCGGCCGCTGGGGCCTGCGCCGAGCTGGCCGCCCGCACCGCCGACGTGACGGTGCCTGCGCTGCGGGCCCGGGCGGCCGCGGCGATGGCACGCGCGCACACCGCCACCGGTGATCTCGCCGCCGCGATCGCCGTGCTCGAGGACGCACTCGACCGGCTCGACCCGGCGCGCCTGCCGTGGCCGCGGGTGACGACGCTGCTCGCCCTCGCCCGTGTGCGCCATGCCGCGGGCGACCGCCCCGGCGCGGTCCTCGACGCCCGGTCGGCGCGCGACCTCCTCCAGGGGCTCGACGCGACGCTGTCGCCGCCCGACCACGCGCTGCTCGTCGAGCTCACCGGCGACGCCGCGCCGCCGTCGCGCACGGCGGTGCTCGCGCGCGACGGCGCGTGGTGGTCGGTGTCCTGCGACGGGACGACGGTGCGGGTGCCCGACAGCAAGGGCGTGCGCTACCTCGCCGAGCTGCTGCGCACACCGGGCCGCGAGCGCCACGTGCTCGACCTCGTCGACGAGCTCGAGGGTGTCGAGCGTGGCCTCGACCGTCGCCGGCTCGGTGACGCCGGTCCCGCCGCGGACCGCCGGGCGCGGCTGGAGTACCGGCGGCGCATCGAGGAGCTGCGCGCCGAGCTCGACGAGGCGATGGCGCTGGGCGACGACGAGCGGGCGCTGCGCTGCCAGGAGGAGATCGAGCAGCTCGTCGGGCAGCTCGCCCAGGCGTTCGGGCTGGGTGGCCGCAGCCGCACCGCGGCATCGGCTGCGGAGCGCGCCCGGCTGAACGTCACCCGGGCGCTGCGCGCCGCCACCGCGCGCCTCGCCGCGGCGCTTCCCGCGGTGTCGGCGCTGGACCGCGGGCTGCGCACCGGCACGTACTGCTGCTACGAGCCCGTCGACGGGGTGCGGTGGATCGTTCAGTCCGGACTGAACGGTGACGGCGCCGACTGAACGCCGCCACGGGCATGAGCGACACCCATGCCGACGTCACCGAGATCGCCGACGGGATCTTCCGCATCTCGACGTTCGTCGACGACATCACCCCGCAGGGCTTCACGTTCAACCAGTTCCTGGTCGTGGCCGACGAGCCGCTGCTGTTCCACGCCGGCCACCGCGCCATGTTCCCGCACATCGCCGAGGCCGTGGCCACGGTGCTCCCGGTCGAGTCGCTGCGCTGGATCAGCTTCGGCCACGTCGAGGCCGACGAGTGCGGGGCGGTGAACATGTGGCTGGCCAGCGCCCCCCACGCCGAGGTCGCGTTCGGCGCGCTCGGCTGTGCCGTGTCGCTGGACGACCTGTGCGACCGGCCGCCGCGGGCACTCGGCGAGGGTGAGGTGCTCGACCTCGGCGGCAAGCGGGTGCGCCAGATCTCCACGCCGCACGTGCCCCATGGATGGGAGGCCCAGGTCCTGTTCGAGGAGACCACCGGCACGCTCCTGTGCGGTGACCTCTTCACCGCGGCCGGGCGGGGCCCGGCCGTGACGGGCGGCGACATCGTCGGTCCGGCGGTCGCGACCGAGGGCATGTTCCACGCCACGTCGCTGGCCCCGGCGACCGGGCAGGTGCTGCGCTCGCTGGGCGACCTGCGTCCGGCGACCCTGGCCCTGATGCACGGCTCGTCGTTCCAGGGGGACGGGCGCCAGGCGCTGTACGACCTCGCGGCGAGCTACGAGGCGTTGGCGGCCGCTGCCTGACCGCCCGCCAGCGTCGCGTCCAGGCGGCGGAACGCGGCCGACAGCCGCACGGCCACCGTGACGACGATCCCGATCAGCCCGGCGAGGGTGAAGATCAGCGCCAGCCCCCGCTCCGGCCCGGTGCCGAACCAGCTGCCGATCCAGTCGGCGCCCCGGCCGTCGGTCATGAACGGCATGAACACGCGCTGGGCGATCGGGCCGATCAGGATCGCCGTCACGGGTGCGGCCGCGTTCTCGACGAGCTGGGCGAAGCCGAACACCCGGCCCTGGCGCTCGAACGGGATCGCCCGCTGCAGCACGGTCTGCTCGGAGGCCTCGATCACGGGCACGAGCGAGACCCAGATGAACGTGCCCACGGCGAGCGGCACGACCGAGGAGTGCAGCGTGAACGTGGCGCACACGCACCAGTTGACGAGGTTGCCCAGCAGCAGCACCCGAGCGGGTCGGGAACCGAGGCCCACCCGGGCGACGACGAGGCCGCCGAGGATAAACCCGGAGCTGATCACGCCCCACAGCAGCCCCCAGGTCTGCACCGACACCAGCTCCAGGCCGTAGGCGTCCATCAGCGCCATGAACACGCCGCCGAGCAGGTTGTTGAACGCCGACAGCAGCACGATCAGCAGGAGCCCGGGGACGGCGGCGATCGCCTCCAGGGCGCCACGCACGTCGACGCGGGCCGCACCGTCGGGAGCCGGGGTCGGCTCGGGCTCGGGGATGTCCAGGCGACGGAGGTGCAGCAGGGTGCCGGCGATCAGGAGCAGCGAGGCGGAGAACGCCCAGCCCATCCCGAGGCGACCGATCACCATCCCGCTGAACACGGAGGTGATCGCGAACGACACGCCCGTCACGGTGCCGACGAGCCCGTTGGCGCGGTCCCGGCGCTCCGCCGGGACGAGCAGCGTCACGCAGGTCGACATGGCGATGCTGCGCATCTGTCCGGCGACGGAGCCGGCGAGGGTGAGCGCGACCATCAGCCAGAACAGCGGGCTCGACAGCCGGAGCAGCCGGTCGGCGTCGACGGTGACGAACACGAGCGTCGCCGCGGCGAACGCCACCAGCGAGATCGTCGTGGCGAGGACCATCGACGGGTGCTTGCGGTGGCGGTCGACGTAGGTGCCGAACGCCGGGCCGAGCAGGGCGACCGACAGGCTGAACCCGCCACCGATCACACCCGTGACGACCACCGAACGGGTCTCCAGGTACGCCCAGAAGGTGAGCGCGAACCAGAGGAACGAGCTGGTGACCGTGCTGACGAGGGAGTTGAGGAGGAGGCGCCGGAACGTGCGCTCACCGGCGGCGTCCGCGAGAGGGTCCCCTGCCGCGACTGTCGTACCGGTCGGCGGATCGGGGTGCTCCAGGTCGAGCACCTCGGGGATCGTGGTCATCGTTCCGTCTCCTGCGGTCGCGTCGTTCGTCACGGACGCACCAGGAGACGACGTCGTCGCACGGAACTCATCGCTCGATCGCGGGGCCACGGGCAACGATCCAACAAGTTCAACATTGGTTGAGGTCAAGACATCGGTCGCGGTCAAGACCTCGACGCGACCGCGGTCGCGGACCGCTTCAGAGGTTCGTCTCGTCCGCCGGCACGTCCGGCAGCGGCGGCGCGCCGCCCCCTCCGCCGGCGCCCTCGACCGGGCACCCCAGCGCGTAGGCCGTCATCGACAGCGACCCCATCGCGTACCCGTCGACCAGCACGTCGGCCGTCTCTCCCGCGGCCGCGGCCAGGCCGGCGATCAGCAGCAACGGGATGAAGTGGTCCGGCGTCGGCGCAGCGAGCCCGAAGTCGGGATGCTGCTCGACGCCGACGACGTCGGCCGGACTGCTCGTCATCAGCTCGGCGACGTGCTCGTCGAAGCGGCGCGCCCAGTCGAACGCGGCGTCGGGCCGGCTCCAGTCGATGCGCCGGAGGTTGTGCACCACGTTGCCGCTGCCGATGATCAGCACACCGCGCTCGCGCAGCGGGGCAAGGGCGACCCCCAGCTCGAAGTGGTCGCGGAACGAGTGCGTGGCGTTGATCGACAGCTGCACCACCGGGACGTCGGCGGCGGGGAACGCGTGGACGAGGACCGACCACGTGCCGTGGTCGATGCCCCAGCTGTCGGCGTCGAGTCCGACCCAGATCGGCGCGACGACCTCGGCGATCTCCGCGGCGAGCGAGGGGTCGCCGGGCGCCGGGTACTCGACCGCGAACAGCTCGTCGGGGAACCCGTAGAAGTCGTGGATCGTCCGCGGCCGGGCCATCGCGGTCACCGCCGTGGCGTGGATGTACCAGTGCGCCGAGATGGCGAGGATCGCCCGCGGCCGCGGCACGCTCGCCCCGAAGGCGCGCCACGCCCGCGTGTAGCGGTTGTCATCGAGCGCGTTCATCGGCGTCCCGTGCCCGAAGAACGCCGTCGGCATCATCGTCGAGCCGCTGGCCATCCGCTCAGGGTACGAAGCCGCCGCGGCCGCCCGCGCGTAAGATCGCCGCTTCGGGAGTCCGACGCACCAGTGGGGGAAACGCGATGACTCGAACGACTCGGCGGCGCGCGGCCCGGACGCGGGCGCTCGCTGCGCTCTGCGCGCTGGCGCTCGTCGCCTCCGCGTGCGGCGACGATGACGACGACGGCGGCGGCGGCGGCGACGCCACCGCGGCGCCGGGCTCGGTCGGCGAGCCGGACGAGACGACCGGGGGCAGCGCGGAGGCCCCCGAGGACACCGCGCCGGCGAGCGAACCGGAGGAGGGCGAGGGCGACGAGCCCGGGTTCGACGGCCATGTCCCCGAGGACGAGGGCGAGCCGGTGTACGGCGGGCGTCTCGTGTACGGCGTCGAGGCCGACACCGCCAACCCATGGCCCGGCTACCGCGCCTCGTTCGCCCCGGCCGGCTACGTGGTGATCAGCACCGTCACCGACCCGCTGTTCCTCCCGAACGAGGCGGGTGAGACGATCCCGCACCTCGTCGAGCGCGCCGAGCCGAACGAGGACTACACGGAGTGGCGGTTCACGCTCCGCGAGGGCATCACGTTCCACGACGGCACGCCCTTCGACGCGGAGGCGGTCAAGGTGAACATCGACGCCTGCCGCGCCGCGCCCCTGTCCAGCGCCGCGTACTCCCCGATCACCGAGGTGGAGGCCGACGGCCAGGTCGTGACGATCCGGACCGACGGCCCGTGGGTGTCGCTGCCGGCCTACTTCGCCACCAACCACGGGTGCAGCTACATGCTCTCGGGCGAGTGGCTGAAGACGCTGCCGGACCTGCCCCAGCGCGATCCGAACAGCCCCGTCTACGACGAGGAGATCGCCGCGATCCCCGCGACCGGGGACCCGGCGCAGCCGGTCGGGCTCGGCGCGTTCAAGTTCGAGAGCTACACGCCGGGCAACGGCAACAGCTTCGTGGCGACGCGCTACGACGACTACTGGCGCGGTGACGGCCCGAACAGCACGGGCGAGGGCCTGCCCTACCTCGACGCCGTCGAGATCGTCGTCGCCGTCGACATCAACAGCCGGTCGAACGCACTGCGCTCGGGCCAGTTCCACATCATCCACACGTCGAACACCGACGAGATCGCGCTGTTCCTCGAGGACGACAGCTTCGAGAGCCACGTCAGCGACACGTTCGCCGAGACCAACTACCTGATGCTGAACGTCGCCGAGGGGACGAACGAGGTCACCGGTCAGGAGCTCGACCCGGAGGGCCAGAACGCGGACAGCCCGCTGCTGTTCCTCTCCTGCCGCAGGGCGCTCGCCCACGCCATCGACTACGAGCGGGTCAACGAGGAGCGCAGCGCCGGGCTGCCACGAGTGGCGAACGGACCGTTCCCACCCGGCTCGATCGGCTACCTCGAGGACACCGGCTATCCGCAGTTCGACCTCGACGCCGCCGAGCAGGAGTTCGAGACCTGCCTCGAGGAGACGGGCAAGGACCAGATCGTGATCAGCTTCAACACGACGAACGACCCGTTCAACGTGGAGACGAACAGCCTCATCCTGTCGATGTGGCAGGAGGCGTTCGGGGACCGCATCGACGCCTCGATCGAGCCGATCGAGCAGGGCCAGTACATCGGGCTCGGTCTCGCCGGACAGTTCGAGATCCTCGCCTGGCGCAGCCACAGCGGCTCCGACCCCGACCAGCAGCGCCGCTGGTGGCACCCGACGACCGCGATGCCCATCGGGACGGTCGGGACCAACTTCGGGCGCATCGTCGACCCGGTGATCCAGGAGAACCTCGACATCATCCGCCAGAACGGCGATCCCGACGCCCGCCGTGAGGCGGCCGAGGCGATCAACCGGCGCTTCGGCGAACAGGTGTACAACTTCTGGCTCAGCTGGGCGATCTGGGGTGTGATCACCCAACCCCAGGTCAACGGCGTGGAGAACAACGTCCTCGCCGATGGCAGCCGGGGCCCCGGCGTGTACTTCGGTGGTCGCCACCAGATCCCGCAGATCTGGTGCGACGACGGCGACTGCGGCTGACGCGTCGGCGCCGGCCCCGACCGCGCGCCGTGGCTCACGGCGCGCGGTCGAACGGCAGGCGCGGCTGGGGTGGCGCGTAGGCCGGGTCGACCCCGTCGAACAGGCTGCTCACCGACTCGCCGACGTGGCTGCGGTGGATCGCCTCGGCGAACAGCGCGGCCACGGAGCGGATCTGCAGGTCCGGCCAGCTCGCCGTCGGCGGTGGCACGGTGTCGGTCGTGACGACCTCGCCGATCCGGGGATCGTCGCGCAGCCGCTCGACGGCCTTGGCGGTGAACAGACCGTGGGTGCACGCGACCGCGATCGACGGGCATCCCTCGGCTTCGAGACGGTCGGCGAGCTGGACGATCGAGCTGCCCGTGACGATCTCGTCGTCGAGCACGATCGCCCGCCGACCCGCCACGTCGCCGACGATCGCGTCGATGACGACGTGGTCGTCGCCGAGGCGCTGCTTGCTGCCTGCGGCGACGGGTACGCCGAGCAGCCGGGCGAACTGGTTCGCCGACTTGGCGTTGCCGAGGTCCGGGGAGACGACCACGGTGTTGGTGAGGTCGCGCGCGCGGAAGTGCTCGGCGAGCTCCCCGAGCGCCGTGAGGTGGTCGACCGGCACCGAGAAGAAGGCGTGCACCTGCGGCGCGTGCAGCGTCATCGTGATGACCCGGTTGGCACCGGCGGCCACGAGCAGGTCGGCGACGAGGCGACCGCCGATCGAGATGCGCGACGCGTCCTTCTTGTCGGAGCGGGCGTAGGCGAAGTGCGGGATGACGGCGGTGATCCGTGCTGCCGACGCGCCGCGCGCCGCGTCGAGCATCAGCAGCAGCTCCATGAGGTGCTCCTGCGTCGGGGGCACGAGCGGTTGGACGATGTAGACGTCGCGCTGGCGGCAGTTCTCCTGGAGCTGCACCTGCAGGCAGTCGTTGCTGAACCGGTCGATGCGCACCGGGCACAGGGGCACGCCGAGGTGGGCACAGATCCGCCGGGCGAGCTCGGGGTGGGCGTTGCCGCTGAAGACCACGATCTCCCGCACGTCGCCGAGGCTACGTAACGGCCACGGGCCCGGTGGTCCGCCGGGTGCCCGGCACGGTTGCAGCCGGCGGCGGGGTTTGCAGCCACGCTGCAACCGGCCCGGCGCACGATGTGGTCATGGCCCACACCCACCATCCGGAGCGCCACGGGACGAAGGGCGCCGGCTGCAGCGGCACCGCCGAGCGCATGTCGGCCCACCGGACCTCCCAGGGCGTCGTCATCTACGAGCGCTGCGCCTGCGGGAGGCCGATGATGCGGCTCGAGCGCTGGCACTGAGGTCGCCGACCTCGCGACGGGCGGGCACGTCGCGGGGCGAGCGGACCGGCTGACACCGCCGCGGCGGAGCCCCGACGGGCCGGGGTGGGCGGAACCAGCGGGCGGAACACAGCGGGCAAACGGGCGGAACCAGCGGGCGGCGCTGGCGGGCGGAACCAGCGGGCACGCGGGCACGACCAGCGGGCGGGACCTGCGGGCGGATCACCACGGACATCGGTCGCGGGAGGGACACCGAGCGGGCGGAACGGGCGGAACACGGCGGGCGATCGAGCGCGTGAGGGACCGGGCGGCTCCTCACGCCACAGCGGGCGAGGATCTGCATCGGGAGGGAGCAACACCACACCGGGGACCCCGAGGCAGAAAACAGCGGGCAACCGACACCGGGACGATGGGGAGGCACGCCCTCCCCATCGTCCCGCCGCATCGTCGACCACGAGCAACGCGGCCACCGCCTCGACGATGAGCGATCGGACCGCCCGCCACGCAGGCCGCTCACCGTCGACGTGAGCGGGGCACCGAACGTGAGCGGCAAGGTCGCCGGCCGCGCGCACCACTCACCTTCACCGCCCCGCCGAGAGCACCACGCGAGCAGCGGCCAGGTCGGCGCCGGCCGGGAACGAGCGCCCGGGTCAGGTGCTCAGCGCGCCGCCAGGCGCGCCGCGAGCCACTCCTCGATGTCCCGGTTGGCCGTCTGCGCCAGCGCCGACTGCGGCGCCAGGCCGTCGAAGCCGTGCGGCCCACCGGCGTAGACGCGCAGGTCCACCGGCACGCCGGCATGGCGCAGCCGCACGGCGTAGTCGATGTCCTCGTCGGAGAACCCGTCGACGGCGCCGACGACGACGAGCGTCGGCGGCAGGCCGGCGAGGTCCGTCGCCCGCGCCGGCGCGGCGTACGGCTCGACGTCGGGACCGCCCTTCTTGTCGCCCAGGTACGCGGTCCAGCCGTACGTGTTCGCCGACGGCGGCCACACCGGGTCGGGCCACTGGCTCGACGGGGTGATCTGGCGGTCGTCGAGCATCGGGTAGATCAGCAGCTGGTACTGCACGGGGATCTCGCCCCGGTCACGGGCCAGCAGGGCGAGCCCGGCGGCGAGGTTGCCGCCGGCGCTGGGCCCGCCGATGCCGATCCGATTCGGGTCGATGCCGAGCTCGCCGGCGTGCTGGTGGACCCAGCGCAGCCCCGCGTAGCAGTCCTCCAGTGGGCCGGGGTACGGCGTCTCGGGAGCGAGGCGGTACTCGACGGACACACCGACCAGCCCGAACATCGGCGACCACCGGTCGAAGCGTGGATCGTCACCGGCGTACGAGCCGAGCACGAGCCCCCCGCCGTGCATCCAGTACAGGCACGGCAGCGCGCCGGACGCGCCGACCGGTCGGTGCACGCGCACCACCACCCCCTCGGTGCCAGGCACCTCGTGGTCCGTGCGCTCGACCGCGTCGCTCAGCTCCGGCACGGGCATCTGGCTCATCGCCTGCCGGGTGGCCTCCAGCGTCTCGTCGCTCAGACCGCCCAGCAGCGCACCGATGTCGACGGGGAGCGCGGCGAGCGCGGCGGCGACCTCGGGATCAACGGGAGCACAGCTCGCAACGTCGGACATCGCGTCATCCTTGCTGCGACCACCACCGGCGCGGCGAACCGTGCGCCACCTCAGCGCGGCGCGAACGCGCAGAACTCGTTGCCCTGCGGATCGGCGAGCACGGTCCAGGAGATGTCGTCGTCCGGCTCGCGCAGGACCCGAGCGCCGGCGCCGACGAGCTCGCCGACGTCGTCGCACGTGACGTCCCAGTGCATCCGGTTCTTGCCGGCGCGTGCGTCGTCGACGGGCACGAACTTCCAGGTCACGTCGCCGAGCCCGGCAGCGCCGTGGAGCCAGCGCGGCGTGCCGTCCGGCCCGCGGCCGAGCTCGCCGCCGACCTGCCCGTGCCACCACGCCGCGAGCGCGACCGGGTCGGCGCTGTCGACGCACACCGCGACGACGGTGGACAGCGCACCGGGCGCCGGCGGTGGCAGCGCCACCTCGGCACGGTCGCTCGACGGCGGGAACACGCACAGCTCGTTGCCCTCCGGGTCGGCGAGCACCGCCCAGCCGTCGTGCTCGGCGATGCGGGTCGCGCCCGCCGCGACCAGCTCGTCCGCGTCGCCGCGCACGTCGAGGTGGACGCGGTTCTTCACCACCTTCGCCTCGGGCACGCGGTTCAACCACAGGGCGTGCAGTGTCCCGCCTCGCACCACGGCATCGCCGTCGTCGTGGACCTCCAGCCGGAGACCGAGCACCGCCGCCCAGAACCTCCCGACCGCGACGGCGTCGTGCACGTCGAGGCACAGGTCCTTGAACGCGACACCGGGCATGCCCGGAGGCTAGGCCCCACCTTTGGAGCGGGCGGGCACGGTTGCACGCGCAGCGGGACGCGCGCTCGGTGCGAGACGCGCGCACCCGTCTCGGTACCGTCGCCTCACGCGCCGGAGCTGGGGGGCACGGCGCCGACCACAAGGGGGAACCACGGTGCTACGCCGCTCACGATCGCTCGCCGCCGTCGTTGCGTGTGCACTCGTCCTCGCGGTGTCGTGCGGGGACGACGACGACAGCGACGCCGACGAGACCGCCGCGGAGGCGACGGACGCCGCGCCGGACGCCACCGACGCGGCGACGGACACGACGACGGCACCTGCCGGGACCGGTGCCACCGCCCCGTCGGCGGACACGCCGACGAGCGATGGCAGCGCCGACGAGCCGTACATCACGCCGTACGAGCCGATCCCCGCGGAACGGCACATCACCGACGAGGGCGAGCCGGTGCACGGCGGCGACCTCGTCTACGGCATCGGCGCCGACACGGCCAACGCGTGGCCGCCGTACAAGGCGAGCACGGCGACGCCGGGCTACATCATGATCGTCTCGGTCTCCGACCCGCTGTTCACGGCGACGCCGGACGGCGAGGTCGCTCCGATGCTCGTGGAGTCCTGGGAGCACAACGAGGACTACACGGAGTGGACCTACCACATCCGCGAGGGCATCCGCTTCCACGACGGCACACCACTCGACGGCGCGGCGGTGGAGTTCAACCTGGAGACGTGCCAGTACGCGCCCCTGACCGCCGCCGCCCTGCTGCCGATCGAGGACATCTCGTCGGAGGGCCAGACCGTCACCATCCGGACCCACGAGCCCTACGTCGTGCTCCCCCGCCTCACCACCGAGCGGCAGTGCGCGTACATGTTCTCGCCAGCGTGGCTCGGCAGCCTCCCGGACGTGCCGCAGCGCACCGAGGGACTGCCGATCTACGACCCCGAGCTGGCGGCCACGCCGGCGACGGGCAACCCACACGAGCCCGTCGGTCTCGGCGCGTTCCGCTTCGAGTCGTACACGCCGGGCAACGGGAACTCGTTCCGGCTCGTGCGCAACGAGGACTACTGGCGCGGACCCAACGGCGTCACGGGTGAGGAGCTCCCTTACCTCGACTCGATCGAGGGGGTGGTGTCGGTCGAGATCGCGGCGACCGAGAACTCGCTGCGCTCCGGGCAGTTCGACATCATCCACACGGGCAACACCGACGCCATCGCCCGCTTCCTCGACGACGACGACTTCGAGGTCACCGCGTCCAGCAAGTTCGGCGACACCTCCTACATCATGTTCAACGTCGCCGAGGGCCCCGAGATCGACCCGGAGGGCACCAACGCGGACAGCCCGTTGTTGAACGTGCACTGTCGCCGCGCCCTCGCCCATGCCACGGACGTCGACCGGTTGATCGAGGAGCGGGGCGCCGGCCTGGCCCGGCGCGCCAACGGGCCGTTCGGGCCCGGCGTGCTCGGCTACCTCGAGGACACCGGCTACCCGACCTACGACCCCGACGCCGCGGTCGAGGAGTTCGAGACGTGTCTCGAGGAGCTCGGCGCCGACCGCATCGAGTTCTCGTTCAACACGACGAACGACCCCTACAACGTCGAGACGAACACGCTGATCATCTCGATGTGGAACGAGGTGCTCGGCGACCGCATCGAGTCGTCCATCTCGGCGATCGAGTCCGGCCAGTACATCGGCCTCGCTCTCACCGGGAACTTCCACGCCTTCGGCTGGGCCAACCACGGCGGCATCGACCCGGCGACACAGGCGTACTGGTGGCAGAGCGCGTCGTCGGCACCGGTCGGCCAGCTGGCGCTGAACTTCGGGCGCTTCGTCAACGAGGACATCGACGCCGCGCTCGCCACCCTGCGCACGAACCCGGATCCCGCCGCCCGCAAGGCAGCGGCGGAGACGGTGAGCCGCGAGTTCGGCGAGAACGTCTACAACCTGTGGACGACGTGGGTCGTGTGGAGCATCATCTCGCACCCCTACGTGAACGGGGTCGAGGCGAACGTGCTCCCCGACAGCGGTGAGCCCGGCATCGGCCTCGCGTTCTCCGGGCGCCACCAGACGAACCAGATCTGGTGCGACGACGGCGTGTGCGACTGATCGCCGCGGTGGCGTCCCCGGTCAGGTCCGCAGCGGCAGACCGGGGACGCCGAGGCGATAGCGCCACAGCGTGCCGTGGCGCGACTCGGTGATGAACAGGTCGGTGCCGTCGGGGCCACCGAAGCAGCAGTTCGTCGGCATCCCGTCACCGCACGGGTCGCGCTCGACGATCGTGCCGTCCTCGATCACGCTCACGCAGTGGGCGTACGTCGACGCCACGTACAGCCGGCCGTCCGCGCCCACGCACATGCCGTCGGGGTAGTGCCGGTCGGGCAGCTCGATGATCACCTCCGGCTTGCCGTCGCGGAGGCACAGCACGCGCCGGCTGAACGACTCGGTCCACACGAGCGTGCCGTCCTCGAGGAAGGCGATGCCGTTCGGGAAGACCGGGCCGAGCTCGATGATCAGCTCGCCCTCCCCCGTCGCCGGGTCGAGGGCGAAGATCCGCCCGGGCAGGGAGTTCTTCGCCGGGTCGGAGTCGCCGCGCGGGTCGGTGAACCACAGCCGCCCGTCGTCGCCGAACGCGAGGTCGTTGGGGCCGTCGAGGCGCAGCCCGGCGACCTCGGTCGCGACCGTCTCGACGGTGCCGTCCGTGGTCACCCGTTGGATGCCCGGCGTCGTCCGCGGGCCGTCGGCCATCCCCCCGTTCTGGGTGACGTACAGCGACCCGTCGGCGGCCGGGGCCGCGCCGTTGGGTCCCCCGCCGGTCTCCGCGACGCGCTCGATCCCGCCGTCCGGCGTCCAGCGCGACACCCAGCCGCCGGTGATCTCGGTGAACCAGAGCGCGCCGTCGAGCCACACCGGGCCCTCCGGGAACTGGAGGCCTGTGGCGATGATCTCCCCGTCCATGCCCGGAACCCTACGGAGCGGCCCAGAAGCCGTCGAAGACGGAGCGCGCCTCGTCGGCCAGCTCCTCGCACGGCCCGTCGACCTCGACCGGGACGTTGCCGCGGGCGAACACCTCGCGGCTCGACAGGTCGAGCGTCCGGATGCCCGGCGGCGCCAGCGCGACGAGCTGTGCGCCGGAGAGGGCGAACACGAGGCGGCCAATGCCCGCCCAGTACTGCCCCGCCGCGCACATCGGGCAGCTCTCGCAGCTCGTGTACAGCGTCGAGGCGGCACGCTCGTCCGGTGTGAGGTGCCGTGACGCCCACGCCGCGAGGGCGAGCTCGGGGTGGCCGGTGATGTCGCCGTCGCCGACCGTGTTCTGGCGCTCGGCGAGCACGGTGCCGTCGGGCCCGACGAGCAGCGACCCGAACGGCTCGTTGCCCGCGGCTTGTGCGGCGCGGGCGAGCTCGATGCAGCGGCGGAGGTGGGCGATGTCGGTGGCGTCCATTCAGCGCCCGGTGTACCGCGGCTCGCGCTCCTCCTGGAACGCGGCGACCGCTTCGCGGTGGTCCTCGGAGTGCATCGTGTTGCCCTCCAGCGCCAGCGACAGCGGCAGGACGACGTTGGCGATCGACTTCATGTAGGTGTTGATCGCCATCTTCGACGCGGAGATCGCCAGCGTCGGTCCCTTGGCGAGCCGGGAGGCGAGCTCGAGCGCCGCGTCGACGACCGTGCCGTCGTCGACCACGAAGTTGACGAGGCCGAGGCGCTCGGCCTCCTCGGCCGACACGCGCTCGCCGGTCATGAGGAAGTACTTGGCGCGGTTGACGCCCATCAGCAGCGGCCAGATGAGCTGGCCCCCGTCGCCGGCGCCGATGCCCATCACGACGTGCGTGTCGGCGAACACCGCGGAGCGCGCCGCGTACACGACATCGGCGAGCAGCGCGATCGTCGCCCCGAGACCCATCGCGTAGCCGTTGACGGCCGAGATCACCGGTTTGGTGCAGTCGAGCAGGTGCTCGACGATCTGGCGGCCCTCCTCCAGCGTGATCGCCCGGTCCGTCGTGCCGACGCCGGTCGGGCTGAAGTCGCCACCGGCGCAGAAGGCCCGCCCGGCGCCGGTGATCACGAGGGCACGGGTGTCGGGGTCGGCGTCGAACTCGCGCGGCAGCCGGGCGAGCTCGCCGTGCAGCACCCCGTTGACGGCGTTGAGCTTCTCCGGCCGGTTCAGCGTGGCGAGGACCACGCCGTCGTCCCGGCGGTCGATGACGATGTGCTCGTAGCGCTGCGGATCGAGCATCGCGGTTCCCCCTTCGTCGGTCAGGCGAGGCGATCCTTCGGATAGCCGGCGTAGCTGTCCTTGAACACCCCCTGGTGCAGGACGACCACGGCGACGAGCTCGCCGCTCGCCGGGTCGGTCACGGTGGTCTCGGTCCAGTACGACTCGGTGCGCCGGCTCTGGCTCAGGCCGATCACCGTCTTGCGCAGCTCGTAGTCGTGGTCGGCGAACACCGGCCCGGCGACCATGCGCACCTCGAGGTCGAGGAACAGCCCGAGTGCGGGCCCGCGCACCGGGAACGCGCGGCCCGACTTGTTGGCGAGCACGCTCAGCATCTCGAACGGCACGATCGGCCGGCCCCACGGGCTCGACGCCGCACCCTCGGGCGTGTACCAGGGGCACGGCTCGGTGATCTTGGCCGTTTTCTCGGCGAGCGAGAACGGGTAGAGCGGGCCGTTGGACTCGGCGTACGGGATCCGCTCGCGGTACGGCTCGAGCGTCATGCCGACCTCGAGCTGGTCGACGATGAACAGCTCACCGGGATCGCCCTGGGCGGCGCGGCGTGCCTCGAGCGCGGTCTCGCCGTGGTCGGGACCGAGCGAGATGCTGCCCTCGAGCACCGGGGTGCCGTCAGGCTTGTGCGCCTCGATGGTGCCGCGGTGGGCACCGGTCGTCGTGATCGACGCCTGCACCTGCTCGCCCTCGACGACCATCGTCCGGAAGTGGCTGCTGATGCAGCCGCGCTCGAACCACGCGTGGCCCCACAGCGCGTAGGCGAGCGGGTCGAACTGGCTGAAGTGCGTCGGTCCCTCGATCGGCGCGCCGGCAAGGCCGAGCGACGCTGCGGTGCTGTCGTCGTGGACGCTCTTGTGCCCCTCGTACTCCTGCTCCTGGAGCATCTGCACCGGCGCGCGGTACGGGCCGGTGAGCGTGATCGTGGTGTCGAACGGACCCATCAGTGCTGCACCACCGTGCCGCCGTCGACGTTCCACGCCTGACCGGTGACCCACGAGCCCTGATCGGAGCACAGGTACACGACGATGTAGGCGATGTCGTTGCCGGTGCCGGCGCGGCCGAGCGGGACGCGCGTGCGGATCAGCTCCTCCCACACCTCGCCGCGGCCGAGGTCGTCCATGCGCGACGTGTCGATGATCCCCGGGCAGATCGCGTTGACGCGCACGCCGTGCTTGCCGACCTCGCCGGCCATGCACGCGGTGAGCGCCTGCAGCCCCGCCTTCGACGCCGCGTACGCGGACGTCGACGGGCTGAACGCCTTGCCGGCGATCGAGGAGATGTTGACGATGGAGCCGCCCCGACCGCCCTCGACGAGGAGCCGCCCGAACACCTTGGACATGAGGAACGACCCGGTGAGGTTGACGTCGATGACCTTGCGCCACAGCGCCGGGTCGAGGTCGATCACCGGCACGCGGTCGTCGCCGCGGGCGGCGCCGGCGTTGTTCACGAGGATGTCGACGCGCCCGAACTCCCCCATGACCCGCTCGGCGAGCGCCTCGACGTCCGCCAGGTTGGACACGTCCGAGACGACGGTGAGCGCCCGGCGCCCGAGCGCGCGCACCTCCTCGGCGACGGACTCGATGTCGCGCCAGCCGGCCGCCTTCTCGTCGTCGGGGTAGTGCTCGGGCGGGCGGCCTGTGCCCGTCAGGACGATGTCGCAGCCGGCGCGCGCCAGCTCGACGGCGATCGGCCTGCCGATGGAGCGCATCCGCCCTGCCCCCGTCACGACGGCCACCTTGTCGGTCAGTCCAGTCAGCTCGTACGTCACAGCCGCCGACCGTACGCCGGTGTGGTCGCCGGCCACGACTCGTCCTCGCCGCCTCCGCGCCCCGGATCACGGGCCTTCGCGGGCGTGCGAGGAGCCGTCTCGTGTCGGCGCGGTCGTATCTGGAACGATCGGGGGATCCACTGCGTCCGCGGCCGACGGGCCGCGCATCCGAAAGAGGCGATCACCCTGCTCATGACCACCGACTGGAATCTCGCCGACGTCTACGAGGCCATCGCCGCCGCCGTTCCCGACCGACCGTGCCAGATCCAGGGCGACCGCGTCGTCACCTGGGGTGAGCTCGACCGGCGCGCCGACGCGCTGGCCGCGGACATGCTCGCCGCGGGCATCGGGCACCAGGGCAAGGTCGCCTGCTACCTGTACAACTGCCCCGAGTACCTCGAGGCCTACGTCGCCGCGTTCAAGGCGCGTCTCGTCCCGGTGAACACCAACTTCCGCTACGGCCCCGAGGAGATCCTCTACCTCTTCGAGAACGCGGACGCCGAGGCCGTCGTCTTCCACGCCACCTTCGCCGAGCTGCTCGACGGCATCCGCGACCGCCTGCCGCTCGTGAAGCGCTGGTACGCCGTCGCCGACGGGGTGGGCGAGGTGCCCGGCTGGGCGACGCCGTACGAGGAGGTCGTCACCAGCGGCGCCACGCTGGCCGAGCGCCCGACGCGCAGCGGCGACGACCTCCTGCTGCTCTACACCGGTGGCACCACCGGCATGCCCAAGGGCGTGATGTGGCGCCAGGACGACCTGTTCAACGTGATCGGTGCAGGTGGGAACGCGCTCGCCGGGATCCCGCCGGCGACGAGCATCGACGAGGTCGTCGAGCGGGCGACCACGAACCCGAACCCGCCGCGCACGATCGTGTGCTGCCCGCTGATGCACGGCACGGGCCAGTTCTCGTCGTTCATCTCGATGAACCAGGGCGGCACGATCATCACGCTGACGAACCGCAAGTTCGACGTCGCCGAGCTGTTCGAGACCGTCGAGCAGCGCCAGGCGACGAACCTGGTGATCGTGGGTCAGGCCTTCGCCGGGCCGATGCTCGACCACCTCGACGCGAACCCCGGCAGGTACGACCTGTCGAGCCTCGTGTCGATCGGGTCGTCGGGCGTGATGTGGAGCCAGGAGAACAAGCAGGGCCTGCTGCGGCACATGCCCCAGGTGCTGCTCGCCGACTCGTTCGGCTCGTCGGAGGCCGTCGGGTTGGGGATCTCCGTGTCGGCAGCGGGCCAGGCCGAGCAGACGGCGCGGTTCATGATCACCGAGAACAACGCCGTGTTCACCGAGGACGGCCGCCGCGTCGAGCCCGGCTCGGGTGAGATCGGCATGGTCGCCGTCGGCGGGTTCATCCCCATCGGGTACTACAAGGACGAGGCCAAGACGGCGGCGACGTTCCGGACCATCGAGGGTCGCCGCTGGAGCATCCCGGGCGACTACGCCACGGTGAACGCGGACGGCACGATCCATCTGCTCGGCCGCGGCTCGGTGTGCATCAACACCGGCGGCGAGAAGGTCTTCCCCGAGGAGGTCGAGGAGGCCCTGAAGACGCACCCGACGGTGCGCGACGCGGTGGTGGTCGGGATCCCCGACGACCGCTTCGGCGAGACGATCTGCGCGGTCGTCGAGCCGGCCGAGGGGGCGACGGTCGACGCGGCCGAGCTGCGTGCCCACGTGACGTCGCGCCTCGCCGCCTACAAGGCGCCGCGCAACGTCGTCGTGGTCGACTCGATCAACCGCGCCGCCAACGGCAAGGTCGACTACAAGGGCCTCAAGAGCCTGGCGCTGCAGCGCCTCGGCGTGGGCTGAGCGACGGCGCGCGGCGGCCCACCGTTCTGGGCGGGATCCCTGCCCTTTGGCCATCTGGGCGGGATCGCTGCCACCTGTTGGCAGCGATCCCGCCCAGATCGGACCGCGCGGATGGCGGCCACGTCGCGGTCGGCTACCAGAGGTTGCGGCGCAACAGGGAGTGGACGCGCTCCCAGTGCTTCTCCGACGCCTCGCGGTGGTAGCGCGGCCCCGGCGGGGCGAAGCCGTGCACGGCGTCGGTGAAGAAGTCGATCGTGTAGTCGACGCCGGCCTCCTTGAGCGCCTGCTCCATGATCGGGATGTCGCTCGTCGGCGCGGTCGGATCGTTGTCGCACCACGCGAAGTAGACCTCGGCGCGCACGGTGTCGAGGTGCTTGTGCGGCGAGTCGTCGGTGTCGCGCACGAGCCAGGCCCCGTGGATCGACGCCGCGGCGGCGACGCGGTCGGGCAGCGCCCGGGCGAGGGCGAGCGTCAGCCCGCCGCTCATGCAGAACCCGACGGCACCGATCTTGCCGTCGCGGGCAGCCGGGTCGGCATCGGCGTAGGCGAGCATCGCCTGGGCGTCGGACACGATGTTCGTCGGCGTCACCGTCTTCATGAGCTCCTGGCGGAGGTGCATCTCCTCGTCGCTCATGCCGAACTCGCGGTACTCGCTGCCGCGGTAGAAGAGGAACGGCAGCATCACGTAGTAGCCGGCCGTGGCCAGCCGCGAGGCCATGTCCTTCAACGCCGGGCGGATGCTCGGGGCGTCCATCAGGTAGAGCACGATCGGGTGCGGGCCGTCGTGCTCGGGGTGGTAGATGAACGTCGTCATCGTGCCCTCGGGAGTGGTGATGTCGACCTGGCGCTCGATCATGGGCGCAGTCTCCCAGACCCCGCAGCGCCGATGACGCCCTCGAGCGCGACCCGGAGACGGCGCGACGGCTGCTGCAGGAGGCGCAGGCGACGACCCGTGACGCGCTGGCCGACCGCCGCTTGGTCGTGCGCGGCATCCATCCGCCGGTGCTCGACCGCGGGATGATCGGTGCCGTCGAGGCGCTCGCCGTGCAGCTGCCGACGCCGACCACCGTGTCGTCGGCACTGACGGAGCGACTGCCGGCGCGGCTCGAGTCGGCGCTGTACTTCGCCATCGCCGAGTGCCTGGCGGACACCGGCAAGCACGCCGCGGCGAGGACGGCGACGGTGACGATCCGCCGCGACGGCCCCACCGTCCGCGCCGTGGTCGAGAACGACGGGCGTGGCGGGGCGCACGTCGACGCGGCCGGTGGGCTGGCCGGCATCGCCCGCCGCCTGGCGGTCTTCGGCGGCACGATCGCCGTCGACAGCCCGGCCGGCGGTCCCACCCGGGTCGAGCTCGTCGTCCCGGTCGTCCGATGGCCGTCGTGGTCGGGCGTGGGCCCGCGATGATGGGACGGTGCGTGTCGTCATCGGGGAGGACCTGGCGCTGCTGCGCGACGGGCTCATCCGCCTGTTCGAGGCGAACGGCGCCACGGTGGTCGCCGCCGTCGACGACGAGCCGTCGCTGCGCCGGGCGCTGCTCGAGCTCGACCTCGACGTCGCCGTGGTGGACGTCCGCTTGCCGCCGACCTTCACCGACGAGGGCCTGCGCGTGGCGATCGAGGCACGCCGGGCACGTCCCGGCCTGCCGGTCCTCGTCCTGTCGCAGTACGTCGAGCAGCTCTACGCGAGCGAGCTGCTGTCGGACGGCCAGGGATCGATCGGCTACCTGCTCAAGGACCGGGTCTCGGACGTGAGCGAGTTCGTCGAGTCGGTGCGGCAGGTCGCCGCCGGGGGGACGGTGATGGATCCCGACGTGATCCGCACGCTGCTCGCGTCCCGGTCGGCGGCCGACGAGCCGCTCGCCCGGCTCACGCCACGCGAGCTCGAGGTGCTCGCGCTGATGGCCGAGGGGCGCTCCAACCAGGCGATCGCCAACCGCCTCGTCATCAGCGAGAAGGCCGTGAGCAAGCACACGAACAACATCTTCACCAAGCTCGACCTGTGGCCGGACGGCGACGACAACCGCCGGGTGCTGGCCGTGCTGCACTACCTGCGCGCCGGTTCCTGACACCGGAAACGTTTGACCCGCCGCCGGCGGGGAACGTGTCGAGCGTGCGGGCAACCATCGTCTCGGCCCACGACGTCACCAAGGCGTTCGGCGACGCCACCGTCATCAAGGGCGTCGACCTGCACATCGAGCAGGGCTCGATCGTCGGGCTCATCGGGCCGAGCGGCTGCGGCAAGACGACGACCGTGCGACTGCTGACCGGGCTGCTCGAACCGAGCGCCGGGCGCTGCGAGATCTTCGGGCGGCCGTCGCTCGGGCTGACGTCCGCGCAACGGCAGCGCATCGGCTACCTCCCACAGCTCCCCGCGCTGTTCCCCGACCTCTCGCTGTGGGAGAACCTCAGCTTCCACGCCTCGATGTACGGGCTCCGGCTGCGTCGCCGGGTGCGCCTGCAGCACGTGCTCGAGTGGGTCGAGCTCGCCGACGACCGCCGCAAGAAGGTCCGCGAGGTCTCCGGCGGCATGCAGCGCCGCCTCGCGCTGGCTGCGGCGTTCGTCCACGACCCCGAGCTCGTCTTCCTCGACGAGCCGACCGCCGGGATCGACCCGATCCTGCGGGCCAAGTTCTGGGAGCAGTTCCGGGGGATGCGCGACCAGGGACGCACGATGTGCGTGACGACGCAGTACGTCGGCGAGGCCGCCTACTGCGACTATGTCGGGCTCCTCTCCGACGGTGAGCTGCTGATGGTCGACACGCCCGACAACCTGCGGCGGGCAGCGTTCGACGGTGAGGTGCTCGACCTCGAGCTGGGCCGGCCGGCCGCACCCGAACAGCTCGCGCCGCTGGGCGACGTCCGCGGCGTCCTCGGGCAACCGGAGGAGGTCTCCGCACGGACCTGGCGCATCGTGGTCGCCGACGCCGACGAGACGCTCGAGCACGTCGAGGCGGCGATCGCCCGGCTGGGCCTGCCCGTCGTCGAGCTGAAGGAGCACATCGTCGACTACGACGAGGCGTTCGTGCGGGTGATCGAACGGCACCGCGCGCAGCTCCCGCCACCGTCGGCGGACGACCACCGGGCAGCGGCCCCGGTGGCGGACCCGGCCGAGGCGCCGGCGTGAGCCAGGCCGCACGCCGGGGTGAGCACCTCCGGGCGTCGTCGTCGTGGGCGCACGTCGTGCAGGCGCTGGCGTTCGTCCGCAAGGAGCTCGCCGAGGTGCTCCGCCAGCCGCGGCTCCTCGTGCTGCTCGTCGCCGGGCCGTTCATCGTGCTGCTGCTCTTCGGGGCCGGCTACCGCGACACCGATCTGGCGCTGCGCACCCAGTTCGTCGGACCGCGCGGCTCGGTGTACGAGCAGGCGGTCGAGGAGTACGCCGAGGTGCTCGACGACGCGGCCGCGGTGTCGGCGAGCGTCGACGCCGGCGACGAGCAGGCCCTGACCGAGCAGGTCGCCGCTGCCGTCCCCGCGCTGACCTCGGCCCGCACCGTCGTCGCCGGGACCCAGGTCGCGCTGCTGCGGCTCGGCGCCGAGGAGGAGGCCGCCGCGCTCGTTGGCCCCGTGGGCCGGCTCAACGCCGCCCTCGCCGACGCCGACGCCATCGCCGCGGGCGAGGCGCAGGGAGCCGAGCTCGAGGAGCGGGCGACGTCGCTCGCCACGTCGATGCGCACGCTCGGCGAGGAGCTGCCGGCGCTCACCACGATCGACCCCGACGTGCTCGTGCGACCCTTCGAGAGCCGCACCCAGAACCTCCTGCCGGTGCGCGTCGACCCGACCGACTTCTTCGCCCCGTCGTCCATCATCCTGCTGCTGCAGCACCTCGCCGTCACGTTCGCCGCGCTGTCGCTGGTGCGCGACCGGGAGCTCGGGCTGTTCGAGCTGCTCCGGGTCGGACCGTTGTCGTCCGGCGAGATCCTCATCGGCAAGACGACGGCCTACCTGCTCATCGGCTGCGCCGTGGGAGCCGTCCTCGTCGGCGCTGCGGTCGCCGGGCTCGGCGTGCCGTTCGAGGGCGACGTCGGCTGGGCCGCCGTGACGGTCGTGATGGTGCTGTTGGCCTCGCTGGCGCTCGGCACGGTGCTGTCGCTCGTGTCCAAGTCCGAGACCCAGGCCGTGCAGTTCGCCATGCTCAGCCTGCTCGTCGGGATGTTCTTCTCCGGCTTCATCCTCGACGTCGACGGCCTGGCGATGCCGTACCGGCTGATCTCGTACCTGCAACCGGTCACCTACGGGATCAGCGTGCTCCAGGACGTCATGCTGCGCGGGCGGGTGCCGCGGACCGAGGACGTGGCCGGGCTCGGCGCCCTGGTCGTCGTCTACGGTGCGGTCGCCGTCGTGATGCTGCGCAGGAGGCTGCGCACCGCATGATCACCCGCCGGCGCATCGGCCGGGCGATCATGGCGGCCGCCGTCGTCGCCGCGGTGACGTGCGTCGTCGGCGCCGCCGTGGCCTGGGTGTTCCTGGGTGACCTGCGCGATCGCTCGGCGGCCAGCCTGCAGCTCGTCGAGCGGACTCTCGAGCACGTCGACGAGTCCCTGGCGATCGCCCAGGACGTCACGGTGACCGTCGGCAGCTCGATCGACACGCTCGGCGCAACGCTGGACACGATCGCCGCGACGGTCGCCGACGCCGACGCCGCGCTGGACGCGGTGGCCGACCTGACCGAGGACCTGGCACCGGCACTCGACCGCGTCGACGCCGCCCTCGCTCGCGTCGGCGAGGCCGCCACCGTGGTCGACGGCGCACTCGCCACCCTCGACGCCCTCCCGCTCGGCCCCGACGTCGCCACGGACAGCGGGCTCGCCGCCTCGATCGAGGCCGTGCGCGCTGACCTCGCCCCGATCGCCGCGGACGTGCGGGCGTCGACGTCGTCGCTGCGTGACCTCGGTGCGCGCAGCGACGAGCTCGTCGAGCGGCTCGCCGCGCTGCAGGAGGACCTGGACGAGCTCGACCGATCGCTCGCGGACAGCAGCCGGCTCCTCGAGGCCTACCGCGCCGACGCCGCCGAGGCGGTCGCGCTGACGAGCGACAGCCTCGAGGACCTCGACCGCGAGGTGCTCGTGCTGCGGATCCTGGGCGTGGTGCTGGCGCTGGCGATCGCCGTCGGGCAGGTTGCCCCCTTCCACATCGGCCGGCAGCTCGCCGCCGACTGACGCCGCGAGCTCAGCGGCGGTCGTCGTCCAGCGGGATCGTGCCGTCGATGCGGCCGCGCAGGAACGCCGCCGCGGAGATCGGCTCGTAGCGGCACGGGTGCTCGGCGTCGACGCACGACGGCAGGCAGGCGACCTCGGTCTCGGGGTCGGGGTTCACGAAGAACGGGATCGACAGCCGCTCCCCCGTTCCGGTGGCCACCACGCGGTGCGGCGTGGAGACGTACTTGTCGTTCGTCCAGCGGGCGAGCATGTCGCCGAGGTTGACGACGTAGCTGCCGTCGGGCGCGTCGACGGGCAGCCACTCGTCGCTGCCGCGCGGGCGCACCTCGAGGCCGGGCACGCCGTCGGTCGCCAGCAGCGTGATGGCGCCGTAGTCGGTGTGCTGGCCGGTCACCGTCGAGCCGACGGGTGCGCCGGGCGGGTACCGCAGGAGGCGCAGGAAGCACTGCGGGTGCCGCATCCGGTCGTCGAAGAACCGCCGGTCGAGGTCGAGCCCGGCGGCGATCTCGGCGAGCAGCCGCCGGGCCAGGTCCAGCGCGGCGGCCGAGTAGGACTCGACCGCCGCGCGGAAGCCGGGGAGATCGGGCCACCGGTCGAACCCGGTCAGCCCGATGTCCATCATCTCCTTGTCGCCGGCGCGCGGGGACCCGATGCCCGCATAGCCGTTGTCGTCGACCATCGCCACCCGCTCCTTCGCCGCCAGCGGGAGGGCGAAGAAGCGGCGAGCGGCGTCGAAGATCGGCCCGAGGTCGATGCCGTGGTCGGCGACGACGAAGAAGCCGGTCTCGGCGCAGGCGCGAGCGATGTCGTCGGTCGCGTCGGGCGCGACGATCGGGACGCGGGTGCTCACCGGCGGTCGACCGACAGCCGGACGGTCCGGCAGCGGTCGAACTCGGTGGACTCGACGACGGCGAGGGACACGAGGTTGGGCACCTCGGCGGACAGGCGGTCCCAGAGCCGGCGGGCGATCTCCTCGACCGTCGGCTCCTTGTCCCACACGAGCGGCCGATAGCCCTTCCACTCCCCGACGTCGGTGTCGGTGAGGTAGTGGCCCCGCCACGGCTCGACCGCGCGGTGGAGGATCGCCTCGAGGTCGTCGGCCGGGATGACCTTCATCGCGTCCGCCGGCCCCTCGACCGTCGCCTCGATGCTCCATGGGTGACTGTGGATCAGGCCGTCCACTCGGTGCGCGAACCGCGTGTGGATCGCCGCGGTCATCGTGAGGCGGAGTCCTTGGAGCGTCAGCGTCATCACAACCCGATCGACTCGTCGATGAACTCGTTGGTCATGAGGTCCGCGGCCGTGAGGTCGTCCGGCACGTCCAGCCCCGCGCCGCGGATCTGATCGATCACGCCCTGGATCCGCTCCTCGTCCATGTTGCCGAGGATGCCGTCCGGGCCGTTGCCGACGAGGCCGAGCTCGCGCTGCGCCTCGACGGAGAAGTTGGCCAGGCCCTCACTGTAGGTCCAGAAGTCGTCGAAGCGCTCCACCGCGTCGATGATGATCGCGTTCGCCCGGTCGGGGTCGTTGATGTAGTCGATCGCCGCCTGCTGGACGATGGGCACGAACCGCTCGAGGCAGGGCGAGAGCTCCTCGAGCATGTCGGGGCGCACCGACAGCGTCTGCGAATACACCTCGAAGCCGGCATCGTGCAGGAGCTGGAAGGCGACCGGCTTGCCCCACTCCTCGAACACGTGCTCGTAGTTGTACGGCTCGGCCGACGCGAAGCCCTGCTGGGCGATGCGGCCGTCCTCGGCGATGAAGCGGGCCGGGCTGCCGTCGTAGGAGGGGTCGACCTGGTCCTCGGACCAGATCCCCTCGGCGACGAACACGTCGGCGAACGTGCCGCCCGGGAAGACGTTGATCGTCACGCCCTCCTCACCGAGATCGGCGAGCGTCTCGACCTCGGGGTACGTCTCGGGGTCCCAGAAGATGATCTGCGGGTTGATCTCCAGGGGGGCGACGACGGAGATCACCGGCGTCTCGGTCCAGCGGAGGATCTGCCCCTCCGTGTTCGCGTAGCCGAGCGTGATGCTGTCGTCGGCGTACTGCTGCACCGACACCGGCTCGAAGCCGATCGCCGGGCCGCCGGAGCGGATCTCGATCTCCACGCCGGTCTCCTGCCCGTTGGCCACGAGCGGACCGCGGACCACCTTCTTGCTGGTGTCGACGTCGTACTCCTCACCGAGCATCTGGTAGAGGGAGCCGTGCTCGGCCTCGGGGAACCAGTCGGTCTGGATCGAGATCGGGTCCGGGCAGACCGATGCCAGGTCGATGGCGCCGCCCGCGGTCCCGTCGGTCGAGTCCGTGCCGTCGGTCGCCTCGGTCGTCGCGCCGCCGTCGGTGGTGTCCGCGCCGGCGGTCGTCTCCGACGGCGCCGACGTGCCGCCGGCGTCGTCATCGTCGTCGTCGCCGCATGCGCCGAGCACCAGCGCGGCTGCCGCGAGGGCAGCAAGGGTCCGGGTCGTTCTGCGGTTCATCGGTCCTCCCTGTCGGTAACGGTGGCGTCGGGGGTCATCGCGACCGGCCGAGCTCCCTCCACTTGCCGGTCACGCGTCGCTCGAGGAAGTTCACCGCGAGGAAGATCGCGACGCCCAGCAAGGACGCCATGATGACCGCGGTGATCAGCTCCTCGCCATCGAGGTTGTTGGCGTACTTGCGCAGGTTCTGACCGATGCCCGCGTCGCCCTGCCCGAAGAAGAAGTCGCCGACGATGGCGCCGATGACCGACAGCCCGGCGGAGATGCGCAACCCCGTGAAGATGGCCGGCAGGGCGGCCGGGAACATCAGCTTGCGCAGGCGGGTCAGTCGGTTGGCGCGGTGCAGCGTGAACAGGTCGTGCATCGCCGCGTCGGCGGAGTGCAGCCCGAACAGCGTGTTGGCGATGATCGGGAAGATCGAGATGATCACGCACACGATCACCCGCGCGTTCAGGCCGTAGCCGAACCAGAAGCCGATCAGCGGCACGATGGCCAGGATCGGGATCGCCTGGAGCACGACCATGTAGGGAAATACGGCGCGCTCGATCACCCGGGCCTGGCTCATCAGCACGGCCACGAACATCCCGACGATGATCGAGATCGCCAGCCCGATGAGGGCGACCTTCGTGCTCGACCACAGTGCGTCGAGGATGTCGGAGAAGACGTCCCAGTCGAGGAACCCCCGCTGCAGGACCTCGTGGGGTGGCCGCAGCAGGAACCGGCGGCGCGGGATCAGCACGACGTAGGAGATGAAGTACCAGACCCCGAGCACGATGACCGTGAGCACGAGAGGTGGCAGGACGATCGCGAGCCAGCTCGTGCGGCGGGGGGTGGGGGCCCGGTACCCGTCGTCGACAGCGGCAGCCGCGACCGGGTCGGTGACGGTGGCCCGGTCGATGTCGGTCATGGGCCCCGATTCTGTCAGCGCCGACGGTACGGGCGCAGGCCGTCCGGCGGAATGTGCCCGAAACGACCCGCGTTGAAGTCCTCCACGGCCTGCACGAGCTCGGCGCGGGTGTTCATCACGAACGGCCCGTACGCCGCGATGGGCTCGCGGATCGGCCGGCCGCCGAGCAGCAGCACGTCCAACGGCTGCTTGCCGGTGCCGTCGAGCCGGAGGCCGTCGCCGTCACCGAACACGACGAGCTGCCCGGTGCCGATCGTGCGCTGCTCGGCTCCCGCCGTGCCGGTGCCGGACAGCACGTAGGCGAGGGCGTTGAACGCCGGGTTCCACGGCAGCTCGAGCCGGGCGCCCGGGGCCACCGTGGCGTGGGCCATCGTGATCGGGGTGTGCGTCGCGCCGGGGCCGACGTGTCCGGCGATGTCCCCGGCGATCAGGCGGATGAGCACGCCGCCGTCGGGCGACGACAGCAGCACGGTCGCGTCGGCCTCGAGGTTCTGGTAGCGCGGCGCGGTCATCTTGTCCTTGGCCGGCAGGTTCACCCACAGCTGGATGCCGTGGAAGACGCCGCCGCTGACGACGAGCTCCTCGGGCGGGGTCTCGATGTGCAGGATCCCCGACCCCGCGGTCATCCACTGGGTCGCGCCGTTGGTGATGAGGCCGCCGCCGCCGTGGGAGTCCTGGTGCTGGAACGCGCCGTCGATGATGTAGGTGACGGTCTCGAAGCCGCGGTGCGGGTGCCAGTCCGTGCCCTTGGGCTCGTACGGCGCGTACTCGACCTCACCCATCTGGTCCATGTGGATGAAGGGGTCGAGCCAGCGGTGGTCGACGCCGGCGAACGCCCGGCGCACCGGGAAGCCGAGGCCCTCCAGCGCTGACGGCGCCGTGGTCAGCGAGACCACGGGCCGCTGGCGCGCGGTGACGTCGAGTGCGGGGACCTTCGGCAGGATCGTGGTGTCGGCGGTGACGGCGGGCATGGTGGCCTCCCCAATTTGTTGCGATCGCAAGTGTACAACCGCCGGCGGCGGATCCGCATTCCCCGGGGCATCCCCCGACGCGGCCCGGCGCGTCGGCCCCCTCCGCGCCGGGGCCCCGCTAGACGCGCTCGTACGACCAGGCGTGCAGCTCGGGCAGCACCTCGGCGGCGAACAGGCGCAGGCTGGCCTCGCACTCCTCGTACGGCATCCCGCCGAAGCGGAACGCCGGCGCCGCCTCGAACGGGCCGATCAGCTCCCACCGGGCGCGGTACTTCTCGAGGATCTGCTCGGGCGTGCCCGACGCGGTGGCGTCGAGGAAGCCGCGCATGAACCCCTCCTCGCCGCGCTGGCGCAGCACCGTCGCCGCCTTGGCGTAGGCGTCGTAGCCCTTGAGGCCCTCGAAGTGCTCCCCCATCACCTCGTAGTGCTCGAGGACCGAGCGCAGGTACGTCGCCATGTACTGCGGGCCGCGCTCGTCGCCGGGATCGGGCGTGCAGTACACGAAGTCGCAGATCAGCGGCGGCGGGGGCTCCTGGCCGTGGAGCTCGCGGTAGCGGTCCTTCCAGCGGTCGATGCTGGGCTTGCGCGCCTCCCACGAGCGATCGGCGAACATCGTCATCCGCGCGGCCAGGCGGGCGGCCGCCTCGACCGAGTCGTCCGAGGACGCCACCGCGTACAGGCGGTCGGCGAAGCTGTGCGTCGGCCGCGGCCGGATCGGCGCCTTGGGCTGCGGGAAGAACGGCCCGTCACCCTCGATGAAGCCGGTCTCGAGCGCCTGCTTGACCATCATCGAGCTCTCGTCGAAGCGGTCGCGGGACTCCGCCATCTGGACGTCGCCGAAGCACTCGAACTCGCGCCGCGAGAGCCCGCGGCCCATCCCGAACCGGACCCGCCCGCCCGACACCTGGTCGAGCAGGGCGATCCGCTCGGCGACCCGCAGCGGGTCGTTCCACGGCATGATCACGGCCGCCGTGCCGAGCTCGACGGTGGGGTGCCGGCCGGCGATGTAGGCCAGCCAGGCGACGTTGTCGGGGCAGAACGAGTAGTCGAAGAAGTGGTGCTCGACGGCCCACACCACGTCGAACCCGAGCTCTGCGGCCAACAGCGCGAGCCGGGTGTCCTCCTCGTAGACCTGGGCGTCACTGATGCCGTCCCAGCCGTAGCTGGCGAAGATGGTCTGGATCCCCACGTCCATGTCGTCACCGTACGTCGTCCGTGACGGCCCCTCTGGCGTCGGCGCCCGCGCGGCACCGATGAGTTCGCGCCGGCCGCACCGTCGATCCCGGCATCGACGCCCGACGCTCGAGGAGGAGCCATGGCCTTTCGCCCGTACCTGTTCTTCGCCGGCACGTGCCGCGACGCGCTCACCCGCTACCAGGAGATCTTCGGTGGCGAGCTGACCCTGATGACGATGAAGGACGCGCCCGGCGGCGCGGAGGCCACCCCCGAGCAGGCTGCGATGATCATCCACGCCGCGCTCACCACCGGCGACGAGCTGCTGATGGCGTCCGACGACCCGACCGGCGCCCTCGGGACGGCCGGCAGGATGATGGTCAGCTACGACGCGCCGAGCGTCGACGAGGCCCGGCGCGTGTTCGACGCCCTGAGCGAGGGCGGGCAGGTCACCGAGGCGCTCCAGCCGACGTTCTTCGCCGAGGCCTTCGGCATGTGCACGGACCGCTTCGGGACGCCGTGGATGGTGGTCGGCCCGAGCGTGCTGCCGGGCTGACGTCAGCGCCCGTTCAGAACCAGGTGTTGCACCACGGCGCCTGGGTCCACGACAGCAGCGCACCGAGGCGGTCCGCGGCGCCTGGCGCGTGCTCGTCGAGCCAGCCGGCGCGCCACAGCGTGGGCACGGTGACCCCGCCGAGCGACGCCGCACCGAGCGCCCCGGCCGGCAGCGTCAGCTCGGCGGGCGCCGTGGTCGGCGTGCACGTCGCGCCCTCCGGCGAGGCGTCGAGCACGTAGCGGCCGCCGGTCAGGCCCTGGGCGTCGACGACCTCGAACGTCACCCGGCCGCGGGCGTGGTAGGCGCGGGCGGTGAGCAGCCCGGCGACGTCGAGCGGGCGCACCCAGAGGAAGTCGAACGTGGCGACCTGCCTGGCGAGGCGGCCGTTCTCCAGCAGGTACGGGAGCATCTCGTCGGCCGGGCGGTCCGCGGCGCGCACGAGCCGCACCAGGTCGATCTCGGCGAGGAAGCGCCACAACCGGGCCTCGGCGGCGGGCGCCGCGGCGGCGAGCTCGGTCACGTGCAGCACGCCCTCGGGCCGCATGTCCTCCCAGCGGCTCTCCGCGGTGTACGACGCGTAGCCCTGCGGCGTGCCGTCGTCGTCGAGCGCCAGCACGCGGTAGCCCTCCCACGGCTTGGCCTCGGGGGAGCGGCGCACGTCGGCGCGCAGGTCCCAGCGCAGCGGGCTGCGGTCGATCATCCCGGCGCGGCTGCGCCGCACGCGCTCGAAGATCGCCGGCGCCTCCTTGCGGTACGTCTCGTTGTCGACGAACGTCACCGTGCCCGTGCCGGGCGTGACGAAGCGGGTGGCCGCGCCGGTGGTGAGCTCCCAGGTCGTCGACGCGGCGGCAGGCCCGTACCCGAAGCGGCCGTAGATCGGGTACTCCGCAGCGATGAGCACGTCGGCGAGCTCGCCGCGCTCGCGGCTCGTAATCAGGTCGCGCCCGATCAGCTCGGTGAGCAGGCCCCGGCGCCGGTGCGTCGGGCGGCACGTCACCGCGGTCACCGCGCCGGCCGGCACGCACGTGCCGCCGGGCAGCGTCAGCTCGGTCGGGAACGACGCCAGCGACGCCACGATCTCCTCGCCGTCGAACGCGGCGAGCGCCCGGTCGAGCGGCGCCATGTACTCGCGCGCGAACTCCTCGTCGTCGACGGTGCCCGTGTCGAGGAAGACCCGCCGGATCGCTCGGCGGTAGTGGGCCGCCTCGTCAGGGGTGACGGCGCGGATCTCGATGGTCACGCCGCCGACGGTACGGCGAGCCGGCACCGCCGGCGGCGTGTATTTCAGGACGTGGTGCTCAGTTCGTGACCTGGACGACCACCGGCATGCTCGTGTTGCCGGTGTAGTTCGCCGGATCCGCCGGGACGAACGTCGCGGTGAACGTGTGCGTGCCGACGCTCAGGTTCCGCGTCGTCACGGTCGTCACCACGGCGACAGGCGACGAGCTCCGGTCGATGACGGTGTCGCCGTCGCGGAACTCGATGACACCGCGGGGGACCTCGCCGTTGTCGAGCGTCGTCCGCGCCTGGAGGACGACCGGATGCGACCGACGCACCGTCGTGCGGGTGACCGTGAGCTGCGTCGTCGACGCCGCCTTGTGGACGGTGACCGTCGCCGATGCCTCCGACGGTGCGACCTCGCCCGGGACGCCGAGGTACCGCGCCGTCACCGTGTGCTCGCCCGCCGGGGTCGTCTTGGGCAGCGTGTAGGTCGCCGTTCCCTTGGACAGCGTCGCCGTCTTCACGACGGTGCCGTCGAGCACGAACTCGACCTTGCCCTGCGCCGGCTTGCCGTCGACGGTGACGGCCGCGGTGAACGTGATCGGCTGCTGCTGGTGGTACACCTGCGACGACGCGCTCGCCGTGAGCGTCGTCACCGACGCCCTGCCCGCGACGGCGACCGTCAGCGGCACCGTGGCGGTGGAGCCGGTGGTCGTGCCGGTGATCGTGATCGTGTGCTCGCCGGGGGCGAGACCGGCCGGCACCGCGAACGACACCGTCGCCGTGCCCGCCTCGTCGTCGGTGATGCCCACCGGGATCGTGTTGTCGACCGGGAACGTGCCGACGTCGACGTCGTCGACGGTGACCGCGATCGTCTCGTCGCGCGACTCGGGCCCGCCCTCCGGGAGCTGCGGCAGCAGCAGCGACGACACGGTGAAGGTGACCTCCTCGCCCGGGGCGTAGGCGTCAGGGGCGTCGGGCGGGAACGACACGCCGATCGACCGCTGCGTGAAGTCGACCGGGATGCCGCTGCCGTCGGCAGGGGTGTGCTCGGCCAGGTAGTCGACCATCGCCTGGAGGTCGATCTGGCCGGTGTCGCGCGGGTTGGCGCCGTTGGCGAACTCGAAGAAGTTGTCACCGCCGGCGGCGAGGAACGAGTTGACCGTGACCGAGTACGACGCGGTCGGGTCGATCGGCTCGCCGTGCAGCCACATGCCCGTGATGCGCGACCCCGCCGGCGCGTCGGGGTCGTAGGTGTACGTGAAGCCCTTGGAGATGCCCAGGCGCAGGAACGGGCGCGCCGCGCCCTCCGGTTGCCACTGCTGCTCCAGCACCGTCGCCAGCTGGGCACCGGTGAGCTGCATGTTCACGAGCGTGTTGGCGAACGGCTGCACGTTGGCCGCCTGGCGATAGGTCACCACCGCCGGGTAGGGCGGGTTGCCGACCATGTCGGCGCGCAGCCCGCCGGGGTTCATGAACGCGATCTGGGCGCCGCCGAACGTCGGGTCCTCGGTCGCCCAGCGCTGCACCTCGGCGACGAGGTTGCCCAGCGTCGACTCGGCGCCGCGGTTCTCCTCGATCGCCCCGGTCGAGTCCGAGATCCGCGCCGCCCGGTTGAACGGCCCGGCGATGCGGCCGAGCTCCTGGTTGCCCAGCACCTCGGCGGCGGCGACGGCGTCGGCCACGATGGCCTCGACGGCGGGGTCCGGTGCGTACGCCCCGGCCAGGGGCAGGATCTCGCCCGCAGCCGACGTCACCTCGAGCGTCTCGGGGTCGATCTCGAAGATCAGCTGGTTGAGGTTGGTGCCGTACTGGCCCGCCGAGACGACGAGCCGCTCGGTCTCCGCACGGCCCTCCGCCTGCCACTCGGGCACGGTGATCTCGTGGTCGTACGCGAGGTGCGTGTGCCCGGAGACGATGGCGTCGATGTCCGCGCTGGCCCCGTTGACGATCCGCCCGAAGTCCGAGGTCGGGTCGGTCGCCGACTCCAGCGCCGTCGTCGCCGCGCCCTCGTGGACGAGGAGGATGACGATGTCGGCCCCGGCCGCCTTCAGCTCGGCCGCCGCCCGGTTGGCGGCGACGACGGGCTCCTCGATGACGAGCCCGGCGATCCCGGCCGGCGACACCAGCTCGTCCAGGTGATCGGTGACCGCGCCGACGAAGCCGACCTGGACCTCGCCGAAGTCGCGGATCCACGTCTCGGGCAGTGCGGGTGACAGGTCGGCGTTGCGCACGTTGGCCCCGAGGTACTGCCACTCGGCCCCGCCGAGCGGGTTCGTGACGGGGTCGTACGGCGCCATCACGCGATCGACGAGATCGGCGTAGCCCTGGTCGAACTCGTGGTTGCCGACCGCGGAGACCTCCAGGCCGGCGGCGTTGAGGGCGTCGATCGTCGGCTGGTCCTGCTGGATGAACGACTCGAACGTGGACGCGCCGATGAGGTCACCGGCCGCGGCGAAGACCGTGTTCGGGATCGCCTCGCGCAGCTCCTGCACGGCACCCGCCATGACCGCCGCGCCGGCGTTCGCCCCGTCGGGGCGGAGCCGCCCGTGGAAGTCGTTGGTGGCGAGCACCTGGACGGTGATCGGCGCCTCCTGCGCCTCGACCGGACCGGTGCCCGCAACGGTCGTCGCCGTCGCGGCGGTGAGCGTCAGGAACGCTGCCGCCCCGAGGAACCTCCGCGTGCCGCCCTCTCTCGCCACGTCACTCCTCCGATGTCGCCCGAGGTGTCAGGACCCGCAACGTACAAGATGGGTGCGCGCCCGCGCGCCGGGCGGCGCGTGGGGTCCCGGAGGGCGCGCGGGACCCGGCACGCCCGGGCCCGTGTGGCCGACGTCACGCCGGTCGTGCCAACATCGACGCATGTACCCGGGGAAGTACGCCATCGAGCGCGCCGACGAGCCGTGCTTCATCATGGCGACCAGCGGCGAGGTCGTCACGTACGGCGAGTACGAGAAGCGCACGAACCGTCTGGCCCACCTCCTGCGCGACCAGGGCCTGCAGCGCCTGGACCACTACTCCATCTTCATGGAGAACAACAGCCGGTACCTGGAGTGCTGCGGTGCCGGTGAGCGCTCGGGCCTCTACTACACGTGCATCAACTCGCACCTGCAGCCGGAGGAGCTGGCGTACATCGTCGACAACAGCGACTCGCGGGTCTTCATCACGTCGAAGGAGAAGCTGCCCGTCGCCCGCCAGATCGTCGACAAGTGCCCGAAGGTCGAGCGCTGGTTCGTGGTCGACCTGCCCGGTGGCGAGGATCCGTTCGAGGACTACGTCGAGGCGACCTCGAAGTACCCCGACACCCCCATCCCCGACGAGCGCAACGGCGCCGCGATGCTCTACTCGTCCGGCACGACCGGGCGCCCGAAGGGCATCGTGCGCGAGCTGGCCGACGTGCCGCCGTCGGAGGCGCTGCCGCTGATGCAGTTCCTGATCCAGCAGTGGCGCTACCGGGAGGGGATGGTGTACCTGTCGCCGGCGCCGCTGTACCACTCGGCACCGCAGGCCGCGACCGGGCTCACGATCCGTGTCGGCGGCACGGTGATCATCATGGAGCGCTTCGACCCCGAGCAGTACCTCCAGCTCGTCGAGCGCTACAAGGTCACCCACAGCCAGCTGGTGCCGACGATGTTCAACCGGATGCTGAAGCTCCCCGAGGAGGTCCGCAACAAGTACGACCTCTCCTCGCTGGAGTGGGTGGTGCACGCGGCGGCCCCCTGCCCGATCCCGGTGAAGGAGCAGATGATCGAGTGGTGGGGGCCGAAGATCCTCGAGTACTACGCGGCGACCGAGGCGATCGGCTACACGCAGTGCGACTCCGAGGAGTGGCTCGCCCACAAGGGCACCGTCGGCAAGCCCAAGCTGGGCGTGCTGCACATCCTCGACGACGACTACAACGAGCTGCCGCCGGGTCAGCCGGGCACGATCTGGTTCGAGTCGCCGGCGCCGCTGAACTACTGGAAGGACCCGGAGAAGACCAAGGAGGCCACGACGCCCGACGGCAGGATGCACACCGTCGGCGACGTCGGCTACGTCGACGAGGAGGGCTACCTCTACCTCACCGACCGCAAGTCTTTCATGATCATCAGCGGCGGGGTGAACATCTACCCGCAGGAGACCGAGAACCTGCTGATCACCCATCCGAAGGTCGCCGACGCCGCGGTCATCGGGGTGCCCAACCCGGACCTCGGCGAGGAGGTCAAGGCGGTCGTGCAGCCGATGCCGGGCGTCGAGCCCGGCCCGGAGCTCGAGCGCGAGCTGATCGCCTTCTGCCAGGAGCACCTCTCCAAGCAGAAGTGCCCGCGCTCGGTCGACTTCGTGGACGAGCTGCCCCGGCTGCCCACCGGGAAGCTGTACAAGAAGCAGCTGCGCGACCGTTACTGGGGCGACAACCCCAACCGGATCATCAAGCAGTAGCGCTCGCTGGCACGCGGCGGCACCGGCTCGCACTGTGACACCCCTGCGTCACAGTGCGAGCCATGAACGCGACCGTCCACGACCTGGCCGCCGCCCGGCTGCGCTCGGCGCAGCGCCGTGCGGCGGGACGCGCTCGGCATCCGGCGTGCGCAGGCCGTGGGCCCGACCGCGACGACTGGGTGGCCCGGGCCCACGGCGTGCTCGACGCCGTCGAGCAGCTGCTCGCGCACGGGCGCGCCGCGGACGTGCTGGCGTTCTGCCGTCGCGCCGTCGCCCTGCTCGAGGAGAACGCCGCCGAGGTGGACGACCCGGCGCCCCTCGTGCGCCTGGCCCGTCGCCTCGGCGACCTCGAGCGCCGCGCCGCGGCCGCGGGCGGCCCGCGACCACGCGGCCGTCAGCGGGGGTCGCGCCCGAGCAGGCAGAGCATCCGCTCCTGGGGCGTGGCCCCGTCGGGCACCGGGACCTCCGGGCCGATCGCGCCGTACTGACGCATCGTCGCGGTGCCGACCTCGTCGATGAACGCGAGCACCCGGTCGACCTCGTCGGGGGCGATCGCCTCGTCCTGCCCGGTCGCCCGCGCCAGGTCCCAGCCGTGCACGACGAGGTCGACGCCGAGGAACCGGTCGATCGTGGCGGCCACGGTCGTGCGCCCGAACACACCGTCGAACTCGGTGGCGGCGACGGCGGGGTCGTCGAGCACCGCCTCGACGTCGGCCCGCGCGGCACGGAACGCGGCGTGCGGGTCGTCGTCGACGGTCGGGGCCGGGCCGAGCGAGCGGCCTGCCGGGGCGAGCATCATCCCGTGCACGTCGACGACGTGGCGCACGAGGGCGCGCACGTCCCACTCGGCGCACGGGGTCGGCGCCGCCCACTGGGCGTCGGTCACCGCGCCGAGCCTCGCCTCGAACGCGTCGGCGAGGCGCCGGTAGCGGGCGGCGATCTCGGCGACGCGCGACGGGGGCATCGGCGAGGCGGCGGCGGAGGTCGTGGAGGACGTCGCTGGCGTGGCGGTCGTCATGCCGCTGATCGTGCAGCACGCGGCCGGGTCGGGTCTTGTACCGATCGGCCATCGCCCGGGTCGGCGCGTCGGCCGGTGGGGGTCGCCGGGGCGAGGTCGACGGCGACGGAGCTGCGATCGAGCAGGGCGACGAGCTCGCGCGGGGTCCGCCCGGCGATCGCGCGGGTGTCCTTGGCGAGGTGTGCCTGGTCGACGTAGCCGGCGGCCGCGGCGAGCTCGGCGAGGCCGCGACCGGGGTGTCGGGCGGCGTGCGCGGCGAAGCGCTGCAACCGGGCGATGCGGGCGAAGAACGCCGGGGCGTAGCCGACGGCGCGGGTGAAGCGCCGGCGCAGCTGCCGCGGCGACAGGCCGCCGTGGCGGACGAGGTCGTCGACGCCGCGCGCCGGGTCGGCGGCGACGAGCGCGGCGAGCTCGGCCGCCGAGTCCGGGGCGGTCGCCCGGTCGCGCACGAGCTGCTCGAGCGTGGCCATCCGCGCGGCCGGTCCCGACGCGTCCTCGAGCCGCTCGGCGAGCCGGCGCGCGGTGCGGGCGCCGATGAGGTCGGCGAGCGGGACGCGCAGGTCGACGAGCGAGGCCGCCTCGACGCGGAACACCGCCGGCGCGGCGCCGGCCCGGAAGCGCACCCCGGCGACCGGCTCGCCCGCCGGGAGCTCGAACCACCAGGCGTGGGTGTCGGGCCCGCACAGCACGGGACCGAGGCGCGGCGACCACACGAGGTCCATGCAGCCGTCGGGGATCAGATCGTGGCGACCGGCTGCCGTCGCCACGTACCGGCACGCGAGCACCGCACCGAGGTCCGGTGACGGGGCGAACGGCGAGAACCAGCGCACCGCCCCCAGTCCACCACGTCCGCGGCGAGCCGACGGTTCGCGTTCACCGCGGCCACCGCCGCCGCGCTGAACATGAGCAACCCGCGCAGCCCGTGGCACGGACGCTCACCTTCACCACCGGCACCGACCCAAAGATGAGCAACCTGCGCTGCCCGTGGCACGAACGCTCACCTTTGGCGCCCCGCCCAACCCGAACATGAGCAACCTGCGCTGCCCGTGGCACGAACGCTCACCTTCAGCCGCCGGCACCGCACCCCAACCCGAACATGAGCAACCTGCGCTACCAGTGGCGCGGATGCTCATCTTCGGCCGTCGCCTCGGACGCTCCCGCGTCGGACGCGGCGCTCGACGCGCCCGGCGAGGGCGGCGAGGCGGTCCTCGTTGCGCGCCGCGGCCACCACGCCGGCGCCGCCGGCGGCGACGCCGATCGCGATCACCACCGCATGGTCGTCGGCGGGGACCTGGAGCGAGAAGAAGTCGGCGACGAACGGGATCGTGAACGCCCCGACGCCCAGGGCGACGAGCAGGACGAGCAGGCCGCGGCGCACCGCGTCCAGGGGGCGCATCAGCTCGTACAGGGCGACGAGCCCGAGCGCGAGCAGCACGAGCGTCGTGGCGTTCTGCGCGGCGGCACGGTCGGCGCCGACCGCCGCGCTGCGCAGGACGCCGAACACGGTCATCGCGGTGATGCCGATGACGATGCCGACGGGGACGCAGAACCGTCCGACGCGGCGGAGGAACCCGGGCCGGGCGGGCTCGTGGCTGGGCTGGAAGCTGAGCACGAACCCGGGGATGCCGATCGTCAGCGCGTCGACCACGGTGAGCTGGCGCGGCACGAACGGGTAGCTCGTCGTGACCACGCCGATGATCACCGCGAGCGTCGCCGCCCAGACGGTCTTGGTGACGAAGAGACGGGCGACGCGCTCGATGTTGGCGATCACCCGGCGCCCCTCGGCGACGACGCCGGGCAGCGTGGCGAAGCGGTCGTCGAGGAGGACGAGCTCGGCGACGGACTTGGCCGCGGGGGTGCCCGAGCCCATGGCGATGCCGAGGTCGGCGTCCTTGAGGGCGAGGGTGTCGTTCACCCCGTCACCGGTCATCGCCACGACCTCGCCGCGGCGCTGCGCGGCGTGGACGAGCGCCCGCTTCACGTCCGGCGTGACCCGGCCGAACACGGCGACGGAGGCGACCTGCTCGGCGAGGGTGGCGGGGTCGTCGCCGAGCGTGCGGGCGTCGACCCAGCGGTCGGCGCCGGGTACGCCGCACCGGGCGGCGATCGCCGCGGCGGTGCGCGGGTTGTCGCCCGAGATCACCTTCGTCGTCACGTGCTCGGCGCCGAAGTAGGCGATCGTGTCGGCGGCATCCGGCCGGATCTCGTCGGCGCACACGACGAGGGCGACCGGCCGGAGGTCGCCGGGCAGCTCCCCCGCCGGGCGCAGCCCGGCGGCGCGGCACAGGGCGAGCACCCGCAGGCCCGCCGCGGCCTGGTCCTGGGCGCGGGCGAGCTCCGCGCTGCCCTCGGCGAGCAGCACCTCGGGGGCGCCGAGGTACCAGGCGCCGTGGCCGTCCAGGTGCGCGGCGCTGTACTTGTAGGCCGACGAGAACGGGATCCGCTCGCACACCGCCCATCCGGGATCGTCCCGGTGCACCGCGCCGATCGCGGCGATCGTCGGGTCGGGGTGCGGGTCGGCGGCGACGAGCGCGGCGAGGACGTCGGCCACGGGCGCAGCGTCGTCGAGCACGTCGACGTGCTCGAGCACCACGGCCCCGGTCGTCAAGGTCCCGGTCTTGTCCGCGGCGAGCAGCGTGACCCGCGCGAGCGTCTCGACGGCCTGCAACTGTTGCACCAGCACGCGCGCTCGCCCGAGGCGGATCACGGCCACCGCCTGGGCCATGCTGAGCAGCAGCACGAGCCCCTGGGGGACGAGCGCCACGAGCCCGGCGACCGTGCCGATGAGCGCGTCGTCGACGGGGTCACCCTCGCCGTAGCGCTGGGCGAGGAAGAGCGCGACCCCGACCGGGACGATCAGCCACGTGACGACCTGCAGGATCCGGTCGATGCCGCGCTCGAGCTCGGACCGCGGCCGCCGGAACGTCTTGGCCTCCTTCGTCAGCCGCGCCGCGTAGGCGTCCTCGCCGACGGCGGTCGCACGCAGCAGCCCGCTGCCCGCGACGACGAAGCTCCCCGACAGCGCCCCGTCACCCGGCGACTTGGCGACCGGGACCGACTCCCCGGTGAGCAGGGACTCGTCGATCGACAGACCGTCGGACTCGACGATCGTGCCGTCGACCACGAGCTGGTCACCCGGCCCGAGCACGATCACGTCGTCGAGCACGACCTCCTGCCGGGCGATCTCGGTGGCCCGGCCGTCGCGCAGCACGGTGAGCCGGGGGGCGGCGACGACGCTCAGCGCGTCCAGCGTGCGCTTCGAGCGCAGCTCCTGGGTGATGCCGATGGCGGCGTTGTAGACCATCACCAGGGCGAAGAGCGCGTCGCGTGGTGAGCCGACGACCAGCACGACCACGGCGAGCCCGGCGATGAGCGCGTTGAAGCGCGTCGCGACGTTGCTGCGGACGATCTCCCCGACCGAGCGCGACGAGGCGTCGACGACGCGGTTGACCTTGCCCTCGGCGACGCGCGCGGCCACCTCGGCCGCGGTCAGCCCCGACGCACTCATGTCGTTGCACCGTACGACCCGAAATTGGGTTTCCCCGCGTCCGCCATTGGGGTAGTACGACGGCCGCTGGCGACGGGGCGCCGCAGTAGGGGGGTGGATCGAGCGGGCTCTGCGCCGCGCTGCCGTCATCGCGGCAGCCGGTGCACTCGTGTTGCCGTTCGCAGCATCAGCCCAGAACGGTGACCAGGAACCAGCGGACGAGGCGGCACCGGAAGCCGTCGCCCACGACGACGTCGTGCAGGATGCACTGAGCATCGTCACGATCGATCAGTGGGCCTCGGCCAACTCCGGGGGCAACGAGCAGAGCAACATGCCCGACCAGCTCAACGACACCGTCCAGGACGCGTACGCGAGCGCGGATGGCGGGAACGGCGACGCCGTCGCCCTGCCCGTCGTGGGCCCGGAGCTCGAGCCAGGAGCCCTCGAGCCCGTGGTCGCCGATGCCCTCGGTGGCGACGGTGGCTCGGCCGGATGCGTCGAACGACGCGTCGTCGTCGAACGACACCACCGGCAACGACATGAGCACCGGGAACGCCTCGGCATCGAACGGTGCGAGCGTCGCCGTGGCCCAGACGCAGTCGAACACCTCGACGAACACCGCGACGTCGGAGAGCTCCGGTGCCGCGACCGCCGGCAACAGCAGCTCGGGTGGCGGGGCGTCCGCGACGTCCAGCGTCCAGCAGACGGCGACTGCCGAGGTCGTCGTCGTGCAGACGGCCGAGTCGAACACCGGTGGCAACGTCCAGGTCAACGCCCCGGTGCAGACGAACATCACCGACCAGGTGTCGACGGGTTCGGCCAACGGCGGCACCGGCACGGCCGACGCCTCCGGTGGCGACGCGGTCGCCACGGGCGGCAACGGCGGCTCGGCGACGGCGTCGAACAGCTCGTCGTCGTCGAACAGCGCCGGCGGCAACTCGATGTCGACCGGTGATGCCTCGTCGTCGAACAGCTCCTCCGTCACCGTGACGCAGAGCAACTCGAACTCGAGCACGAACACGGCGACGGTCGTGGTCAGCAGCGGCGGCTGACGACAACCGAACGGTGGGGGTGGGCGTGCACGGCCCACCCCCACCACCTCGGAACGAGCGGACGACACGAAGGGGCGACCAATGGCGCGGCGGTTGATGGCGATGGTGTGTGGCATGGTGCTGGCCACGCTGATCCCGGCACCGGTGCTCGCCGAGCACGGCGCGGACGATCATGCGAGCGGGACGGGCGAGGCGGCCGAACCGCCGCCGACGACGCTCGTCATCACGATCCCGCTCGCGGCACCGTCCGAGCCGTCGGCACCACCACCGGATCCCGCCACCGAGCCGACCGCGACCACCGGCGTCCCTGCCCCCTCCCCGGACGCCCCGGACACCACGGACCGTCCGGACACCACGGACATCCCCGACACCACGGACGCGCCGACGGACCCGCCGGACACGGCCCCCACCACGGCCTCCGTCGACCCCCCGGTTGATGCCGACGCCACCGCGGACGGCGACACCGACGTCGCCCCCGCGAGCAGCGAACCCTCGCCCCCCACCACCTCCACCCACCCGGTCGTCGAGCACTCGCGCCAAGCGGTCGAGGCCTCGACCACCCAGACCGCCATCGCCACGACGGGCGGCAACCACAGCAGCGCCCCGACCTCGGGCGGCGCCGCGGTCAGCGGCAGCACGGACATCACGACGGGCGGGGCGACCGCCGTCGGTTCTGCGGACCGGACCACGGTCACCCAGCAGGCGGTCACGACCGTGACCGACGACGCGATCGCCCAGGTGAGCCAGGTGGTGTTCGTGCTCAACGTCGGCGCCGCCTTCGCCGACACGGGCAGCAACACGGGGGCCGTCGGCGCCAACGGAGCCGCCGGCAACGCCACCGTGCAGACCGGCAACGCGACGGCCGTCGGCAACGATGCGACCACGTCGATCGTCCAGGCCACGGCCGGCAACGCTCCCGCCGGGACGTCGAGCACGACCGAGCAGTCCGTCGTCGCCCTGCACATCGGCCTCGCCGTGGCCGACTCCGGGGTGAACGTCATCGCCTCCACCTCGACGTCCACCGGCGCCGGGGCGGCGACGATCGAGACGGGCACGGCCCATGCCGTCGGCAACCTGTCGACCACCCAGGTCGCCCAGCTGGCCCAGGCCGCCGCCAGCGGGACCGCCACGATCGACATCAACCAGTGGGCGACCGTGCTCAACCTCGGCCTCGCCCTGGCCAACACGGGCGGCAACGACATCGGCAGCCTGCTCGGCGACGTCGTCGACCACCGCGACCAGCACCTCGCCGAGCAGCTCGTCGCCGTCCTGCTCCCGGCCCTGCTGACCCCGCCCGAGCCGGCCACCGGCCCCGCCGCAGGTGCCGTCTCGACCGGCGACGCCACCGCCATCGGCAACCGCGCCACCACCGTGATCTCACAGTCGGCCACGGCAGCCGCCGCCGGCGACGGCGCCGTCGTCATCGACCAGCGCGCCGTGGTCGCCAACGTCGGCGTGGCCGCCGCCAACACGGGGAGCAACGTCGTCGCCGCGGGTGCCGGCATGCCCCTGTCCCCCGACGCGCAGCGAGTCGTCGACGACATCAGCGCCGCGCTCACCGGCTTCCTCGCCCAGGTCGACGCCGCGGCGGCCGGCGAGCTGGAGCCGGGCGAGCCGCTGCGGCTGACGCTGACGATCGGCGACGTGACGATCGAGGTCGACGCCACCCTCACCGGAGCCGTCCTCGGGCTGGAGGCCGGGGCGCAGGCGACGGTGCGTCAGGTCACCGCGGTGTTCGACATCGGCGTCGCCTACGCCACCACCGGTGACAACGTGGGCGTCGTGTCCGGTGGTGAGGCGGCGCTCGTCGCCGCGCTGACCGCCGCCGCCGAGGCCCGCGCCGCGGCCGATGGGCCGGTCACGGTGAGCATCAGCACCGGTGACGCCACGGCGACGAACCGCTCCGTGCTGGCCGTGTGCCAGGTAGAAGACGTCTCCCCCACCGTCTGCGAGCCCGACGAGTCACCGGACGAGGGGGAGGAGCAGGACGACGACGGCGAGGCCCCGGCGGTGCCGAACGATCCCGAGCAGCCCGGTCTGACCCCGCCGGGGCCGGGGATCCGCCGGCCGACCGCCCCGGTCGAGCGCCCCGGTGCGCCGGCCGCGCCGATCCGCGGCGAGCTGCCGGCCACGGGCTCGGACCCCGGCGCGCTCGTCGCGATCGCCACGGCGCTCGTGCTCCTCGGCGGGTGCCTGCTCCGCCTGGGACGACGGCCGGCACGATGACGCTCGTCCCGCTCCTGCTCGTCGCGCTCGTCGTCGTGGCGGCGTGCACCGGCGCCAACGGCACCGCCGACGAGCCGCCGACCACCACCACGAGCGCGGCGACGGTCACGACCACCGTCACGTCCAGCGGCGCCACCTCCGGGACGGCGACGACCACGACCAGTGCCGGCACGGTCACCACCGCGACCACCGCGACGACGGTGACCTCGACGCCGCCGGCCGGCCGCACCAGCACGGTGCGGACCGACGGCGGGGTGATCATGGTTGAGGCGCGCGACGGTCGGCTCGAGCTCGTCGAGCTCACCGCCCACCCCGGCTGGACCAGCGCGCAGCAGGCACCCGACCCGTCCACGCTCCTCGTCACGTTCGAGCGCGACGGCGACCGGGTCGAGGTCCGCGTCGAGCTGACCGACGACGGCATCCGGACCGAGACGAACGCCACGTCGCGCGGCTGAGCGTGGCACCGGCCGGCGCGGGGCGTAGGTTCGCCCCGTGCTCGCTGAGGTCGTCGGACGCGTGCTGGGGACGGACGATGCGACGCCGCTCGAGTTCTGGGTGGCCGTCGCCCCCGGTCACCACCTGCAGCTCGACGACATCGTCGCGGTCGACCGCGTCCTGCCCACCGGGGAGACGATCAGCGTGTACGGGATCGTCTCCCAGGTCCGCGCCCGCCACGAAGGCGCCCGCTTCGACTCCGACGTGTTCCTCATCGCCGACGGCGTCCTCCCGGCCGAGACGGTCGAGGCCGCCCAGGTGCAGGTCACGCGCGTCGTGCCCGAGACGTTCGTGCCCCCGCTGCCGGGCACGGAGGTCCGGCGCGCCGTCGCGGACGAGCGCGACGAGGCGCTCGACCTCACCGACGTCGAGCGGCGCGTGCCCGCCGGGCTCACGCGCGACGGGCAGCCGGTGGTGCTCGACCTCGACTTCCTGGACGGCACGAAGGGTGCCCACGTCAACATCTCCGGCATCTCGGGCGTTGCCACCAAGACGAGCTACGCCACGTTCCTGCTCTACTCGCTGTTCCACTCCGGCGTCCTCGGCGCCGCGGCGACGAACACCAAGGGGCTGATCTTCAACGTCAAGGGCGAGGATCTGCTGTTCCTCGACCACGCCAACTCCCGCCTCGACGACGAGTCCCGCGCCCGCTACGCCCAGCTCGGCCTGCCCGTGGGGCCGTTCCGGTCGATGCGCATCCTCGCCCCACCGCGCAAGGGCGACCCCAACGGCACACCCGCCACCGGCGCCCGCACCACCGGGGTCCGCCCGCTGTACTGGACGATCGCCGAGTTCTGCCGCGACGGCCTGTTGCCGTTCCTGTTCGCCGACGCCGAGGACGAGCGCCAGCAGTACACGATCGTCGTCCAGGCCGTGACCGCGCAGCTCCAGCAGCACGCCCGGGCGAGCGACACCCGTGACGGCGCGGTGCGCATCGACGGCACGACGGTGCGCACGTTCCGCGAGCTGCTGCGGGTGATCGAGTCCAAGCTCGTGCCCGACGACCCCGACGACGAGCCGGACCCCCGCTGGAGCGGGCGCGCCGTGAGCCGGGGCACGATCAGCGCGTTCGTGCGCCGCCTCGCCGCCGCCGAGCGCCACGTCGAGCACCTGATCCGCGCCGACCTCCCCGACGCCGCCGCCCACTCGATCGACCTCGACGCGCAACAGATCACCGTCGTCGACCTGCACCTGCTGCACGACCGGGCCAAGCGCTTCGTCGTCGGGGTGGTGCTGCGCCAGGCGTTCGAGGCCAAGGAGGCGGCCGGCACCGCCCTGCCGCTGCAGTTCGTCGTCCTCGACGAGCTGAACAAGTACGCGCCGCGCGACTCCTCGAGCCCGATCAAGGAGATCCTCCTCGACGTCGCCGAGCGCGGCCGCAGCCTCGGGATGATCCTCATCGGCGCCCAGCAGACCGCGAGCGAGGTGGAGCGGCGGATCGTGGCCAACTGCGCGGTGCGCGTCGTCGGCCGCCTGGACACCGCCGAGGCCGGGCGCGAACAGTACGGGTTCCTGCCGCCCGTGCAGCGGCAGCGGGCGACGATCCTCAAGCCGGGCTCGATGTTCGTCTCCCAGCCGCGGCTGCCGGTGCCGGTGCTGCTCGAGTTCCCGTTCCCGGCGTGGGCCACGCGGGCCTCCGAGGCCGCGCCGCCCGGCGCACCCGGTGCCACGGGCGGCGACGGCGCGGCCCGGACGGACGAGCCGGTCGATGACCCGTTCGCCGGGCTGAGCTGAGGGAGCGATCCCCGATCGCGCCTCCGGCGCGCCGATAGCGTCGCCGCCGTGCCGGTGACGCTGCTGCACACCTCCGACTGGCACGTCGGCAAGACGATCCGCGGTGCGTCGCGCGCCGAGGAGCACCGCGCCGTGCTCGGCGAGATCGCCGAGCTCGCCGCGGCCTCCGACGTCGATCTCGTGGTCGTCGCGGGCGACCTCTTCGACACGGCCGCGCCGACGCCGGAGTCGGAGGAGATCGTGTACCAGGCGCTGCTCGCGCTGAGCCGCACCGGCGCGTCGGTGGTCGTGATCGCCGGCAACCACGACAACGCCCGTGCGCTGCGCGCCGTCGCCCCACTGCTCGCCCTCGGCAACGTGCACGTCGTCGCCGAGCCGCGCCGCCCCGACGACGGCGGGGTCATCGCCCTCACCGCCCGCGACGGCACGCCGGTGCGCGTCGCCCTGCTGCCCTTCGTCTCCAAGCGCGGCATCGTGCGCGCCGGCGACCTGATGGCGCGCGAGGCGTTCGAGAACGCGCAGCGCTACAGCGAGCGGATGCGCTGCCTGGTGGATGCGCTGTGCGCAGGGTTCGGCGACGACGCCGTGAACGTGCTCGCGGCGCACACGTTCGTCCTCGGCGCCGTCAGCGGCGGCGGGGAACGGCCCGCACACCTCGTCGACGAGTACGCGGTCACGGCGCAGTCGTTCCCGCCGTCGATCGGCTACGCCGCGCTCGGGCACCTGCACCGCGCCCAGCGCGTCCCGGCTGCCGCCCCGCTGCACTACTGCGGGTCGCCGCTGCAGCTCGACTTCGGCGAGGGTGAGCACGCCAAGCAGGTCAACGTCGTGACGCTCGAACCGGGGGTGCCTGCCGACGTACGCGCGGTGCCGCTGCGGGCCGGGCGCCCCCTGCGCACGGTCGCCGGGACCCTCGAGGAGCTCGCCGACCGGGCGGAGGAGCTGGTCGGCGGGGACCCGTGGCTGCGCGTAGTCGTCCGGGCCGGCGCCCGCGCCGGGCTGGCCGACGAGGTGCGCGAGCTGCTCGGCCCCGGCGTGGTCGACATCCGCATCGACGCCCCGGCGCGGGCGGGCGACCCCGAGGTCCGGCGCGACCACCACAACCGCAGCCCGCAGGAGCTGTTCGCCGAGTACCTGGCCACCCAGGGCGTCGACGACGACCGGGTCACCGCGCTGTTCGCCGAGCTGCTCGACGAGGCGCTCACCGGCGAGGAGGTCGTGACCGGGTGAGGCCGGCCCGCCTGGAGCTGGAGGGCTTCGGCGCCTTCCGCGAGCGCACCGTGATCGACTTCGGCGACGCCGAGCTGATCGCGCTGGTGGGGCGCACCGGGTCCGGGAAGTCCACGCTGATCGACGCGATCACCTTCGCCCTGTACGGCTGCGTGGCCCGCTACGACGACAAGAAGCTGGTCGCGCCCGTCATCAACCAGACCAGCACGCGCGCACGAGTGCAGCTCGACTTCGAGCTCGCCGGCCAGGGCTACCGGGTCGCCCGGGTCGTGCAACGGACCCGCGGCGGGGCGACCACCAAGGAGGCCCGCCTCGAGCACGACGGCGCCGTGCTCGCCGCCGACGCCCGGTCGGTGACGGCGGGCGTCGAGGAGCTCCTCGGCCTCGACGCCGACCAGTTCAACCGCACGGTCGTGCTCCCCCAGGGCCGCTTCGCCGACTTCCTCCACGACGACCCGCGACACCGCCAGGCCACCCTGCGCAACCTGCTCGGCCTCGGCGTCTACCAGGTCATCGCCAGCGCGGCCCGCAAACGGGCGACGGTCGCGAGGACCGAGGCCGACACCCTGCGCCCCGATCTCGAGGCCGCCCGCGCCCGGCTGACCGACGAGCGCCGCGCCGGGCTCGTGCAGCGGCGCGACGAGGTGCGCGCCGCCCGGCGGGCGTTCATCGCGCGCTTCGAGGAGATCACGGCGGCGCGGGCCACCGTGACGGCGTTGGCGACGCGGCTCGCCGAGCTGGACGAACGCCTCGCCCTGCTGACCGAGCTGACACCACCCCCGGGGCTCGACGAGCTGGAGCGCCGCCGGTCAGCGAGCGCTGCGACCCTCGCTGCGGCGGTCGAGGCGCTGGGGGCCGCCCGGGCGCGCCGCCGCGCCGCCGAGGAGGCGGTCGCCGCCGGCCCCGACCCGCTCGCCGCGACGGCACAGCTCGAGGCGCACCGTGCCGCGATGACCGCGGCCACCGAGCACGACCGCCTCGTCGCCCGTCTCGAGGCCGCCCGCGACGCGGCCACCGCTGCCCGTGTCGCCGCCGACGAGGTCACCCGCCGGCAGGAGGAGCTCGACGCCGCCGCCCATGCCGCGCGGCAGCGCGCCGATGAGGCCCGGGCGGCCGCCGACGGGGCGGGCTCGGTGAGCGAGCTGGAACGGCTCATCACGCTCCGCGGGCGGGTGGCCGAGCTGGAGGCGGCGGTGACCCGGGCCGAGGTGGAGGTCGCCGCGGCGGAGCAGGCGGTGGCCGAGCGCCGCGACGCGCTCGCCGAGGCGGAGACGGCCGAGGCGAGCGCCCGGGCGGCCCACGACGAGCTGCGCGACCGCGCCGGCGTCGCCGGGTACGCGGGGCTGCTCCGCGTCGGTGAGCCGTGCCCGCTGTGCCACCAACAGGTACGGGACCTCCCGGACCACGACGCCGATGCCGAGCTGGAGCGGGCCGCCGCTGCGCTCGGCCGGGCGACGGCGCGCGTCGCCGAGCGCCGCGCCCTCCTCGCCGAGGCCGAGCGCCATGCGACCGGGCTCGCTGCCCACCTCGCGGCGGACCGCCGCCAGCTCGACACGGCGCGCGCCGACCTCACCGGCGTCCCGGACACCGAGGAGCTGCAGCAGCGGCTGGTCACCGCCCGCCGCGCCCAGGACGACCTGGCCCGGGCCCGTGACGCGTGGCGGGCGGCGGAGGGCGCCGCCGTGGCGCACCGCGAGGATCCGCAGCATGCCGGCGCGCTGCGCCGGGCGCGCGCCGCCGAGGACGAGCTCACCAGCCTGACGGCGCTCGAGGAAGCGGCACGTGCGCGCCGCGACGAGGCGGCCCGGGCCGTGGCCGGCCTGCCGGACGTCGCCGCGGTCGAGGCGGCGCTGGCGGAGGCGCGGCGCCTCGCCGCCGAGCGCGACGCCGCCGTCGCCGCGTTCACCGCAGCCGAGGAGGAGGTCGATCGGGCCACGTCAGCCCAGCGCGAGATCGAGGCGACCGTCCTCGAGGCGACGAACGCGGCGCGTGCCGCGCGCGACCGGCTCGCCGCGCTCGGCCCACCCGCGCTCACCGGTGACGGCCCCGCCGCGGTGTGGCACGCCCTGGTCGACTGGGCCGCCGAGCGCCGCCGGGAGCTCGCCGCCGAGCGCGGCACCGTGGCTGCCGACCACGACGCCGCCCGGGCTGCACTCACCGCCTCCGAGCTCGCCGCGCGCGAGCTCGTGCGGGACCTGGGCGCGCCGGCCGACGGACCGCTCGACGCGCTGCGCGACGACCTCGCCCGGCTGGAGGCCGAGGCGGACCGCGCGATCGCCGAGTTCGACGCCGACCGCGCCCGCGCCGACGAGCTCGCCGCCCGCGTCGCCCAGCACGAGGAGCGCGCCGAGGTCGCCCGCCAGCTCGCCCTGCACCTGCAGACGAACAACTTCGAGGCGTGGCTGATGGAGGCCGCGCTGAGCGAGCTCGTCGACGCCGCCAGCGTCCGCCTGCGCGAACTCACCGCCGGGCAGTTCTCCCTCGCGCTCGTGGACCAGGCGTTCATGGTCCGCGACCACGCCAACGCCGACGAGCTGCGCAGTGCCCGCACGCTGTCGGGCGGCGAGACGTTCCTCGCCTCGCTCTCGCTGGCCCTCGCGCTCGCCGACGCGACGGCCGACCTGGCCCCCGAGGGGTCCCCGGCGCTGGAGTCGATCTTCCTCGACGAGGGCTTCGGCTCGCTCGACTCGGCCACGCTCGACACCGTCGCCGCGGCCATCGAGGAGCTCGGGTCGGCGGGCCGCATGGTCGTGGTCGTCACCCACATCCGCGAGCTCGCCGACCGCCTGCCGGTGCGCTTCGAGGTGACCAGGACGGCGGCGGGGGCGACGGTGGAGCGGGTGGAGGCGTGATGCGCTTCAGCGTCGAGAGCTGGGCACCCGAGTACGGCGCGTCGATCGAGGGCGACGAGCTCGAGGACGCGTCCGAGCGCGTCGACGCCACCGTCGAGCGCCCGCTGGCCGCGTGGGCCCCGATCGAGCCGGCGCCGGCCGAGCATCCCGAGCGCATCCTGTTCGTCGACGGCGTCCGCCGCATCGACGCCCGCGTCTGGATCGACGCCGGCGACCGGGCCGTGCCCGGTGTGTGCGCCTCCGTGGCTGCCGGTGCGGTCGCGTGCCGCGACGGCAGCGCCGAGGTCGTGCGCGCCGAGGTCCGCCGCGCGCTCATCGTGCCGAGCAGCGCGCGGGACGTCTCCGACATCGCGACGGCGCACGCGACCTATGCGCTGGTGCGCACCGTCGGCGACGACGCGAACGCCGCGTACCTGGCGATCCACGGCCGCATGACCGAGCTCGAGGCCGAGCTCGTCGGCGCCCACCGCGCCGACCTCGTGGTGTTCGACGGACCGCTGCGCGGGCGCAACGACCCGCTCGGCGTCGGCTACGTGAAGACCCAGCACGTCCGCTACGTACCCGACGAGGTGCTCGGCGTCATCGGGGCCCTCGCCCCGGGTCAGCGGTCGCCGCTCATGCTGCTCGGCGCGTCCACGACGCTGTCGCGCTGGACGTGGTACCTCCGCCTGCCCGGGCCGCGCACCCACCCGTGGGCAGGGATCGTGCGCTGCGAGCTCCCCGGCACCGGCTCCGCGACGGACGCGATCCGCCGCGCCGACTGCGTGTCGGCCTGCCTCCCCCGCTTCGCGAGCAGCAGCCACAAGGAGCCACGGGCGCCGCAGAACCTCGTGCCGATCGCCGGGCTGGAGCAGCGGTTGCGCCACCTCCTCGGCGACCCCGTGCTCCTCGAGCGATCGCTGCGTGCCGCATCGCAGCGAGCAGCCTGACGGGCGCGCGTCACGCCTCGTCGCCGAGCACGTCGGCGACGGTGTCGATCGTGGCCCCGAGCGACCTCGGTACGCACATCCGCCACGCGTCGAGCACGAGCTCGCGCATCTCCTGGAGGTCCAGGGCGGCGAGGCGCACCTCGATCCACCGGTAGCGCAGATCCGACGGTCGCGGCAGCACGAACTTGTGCGGCTCGGCGGCGATCGCCGCGTCGCGCTCCTCCTTCGGGAACCCGACGCCCATCGACGTCTCGTCGCGTGACAGCGCGACGAAGACGAGGCGGCCGACGCGGAACTTGACCTGGTCGCGCACGAGCACCTCGTACGCCCGCGGCAGCCGCAGCGCGAACGCCCGGACGTCCTCGGCCGACACCATCCGCGACATGATCGTCGCTCGTGAAGGTGCGCATCGGCGTCGCGGTGAGCGGCGTGCGGCTCGAGCAGTTCGGTGAGGTGGTCGATGCCCTCGATGTGCTCGGGTTCGACTCGGTCTGGCTCCCGGAGTCGTTCCAGCGCGGGGCGGTCGACCCGCTGGTCGGGCTCGCGTTCGCCGCGGCGCGCGTGCGGCGGCTGAAGCTCGGCACGCACCTCGTCGCCCCGGGCCGCAACCCGTACGTGCTCGCGCGCGAGCTCGCCCAGCTCGACGTCTTGTCCGGCGGCCGCCTGCTGCTCACGTTCGTCGCCGGCCTCGACGAGCCGGCCGAGCGCGCCGCGCAGGGCCTGCCGACCGGGGACCGCACGGCGTGGTTCGACGAGCACCTCGAACGGATCCGCCGCTGGTGGGCCGGCGGGACCGTCGACGGGCTGGCGCTCGACACGCGCCCGCAGCAGGCACCACTGGAGGTGTGGCTCGGCGGCCGGGTCCCCCGCGCACTGGTGCGCGCCGGGCGGCTGGCGGACGGCTGGCTCGCCGGTCGCACGACGCTCGGCGAGGCGGTGGCCGCCCGCCAGGTCATCGAGCGCGCCGCCGAGGAGGCCGGGCGCCGGATCTCGCCGGAGCACTTCGGCACGAACCTGCAGTACGCCTGGGACGGCACGCTGCCGCCGCTGCGCGAGGAGATCGAGCGCTGGGTCGACGCCGGGTTCTCCAAGCTCGTCGTGCGCCCGGCGACCCCGCCCGCGGACTGGGTCGCCGACCTGCGCCGTCTCGCCGACGAGGTGCTCGACCTGCAGACGTGAGCGCGGGCTCCACCCGCTCGGGGGGCCTGCCTCAGTAGGGTCGGCGCATGATCGTCGTGGTCGTGGTGCTCGCGATCATCGCCGTCGTGGCGATCGTGCTGGCGTTGGTCGCCCGCGCGCGCCTCACCGCGCAGCGGGCCGCGGCAGCGCAGGCCACGGCCGCGGCCGAGGAGTCCGGCCGGGCGCGGGACGAGGCCCAGGCGCGCGCCGAGGCCGCCGAGACGGCGCGCGACGAGGCGACCCGGCGCGCCACCGAGGCCGAGGCGCGCGCCGCGGAGGCCGAGAAGCGGGCGACGGAGGCCGAAGCACGAGCCGCCGAGGCCGAGGCGCGCGCCGCGGAGGCGGAGGCCAAGGCCGAGTTCGCCGCGGCCGCGGTGGTCCGCACCGGCCTCGACCCGGAGCTGCTGTGGGCGCTGGAACGGGCGCGCAGCGAGCGGACGTGGCGCAACAGCGTGGCGATCGGCCCGGACGACACGCCGGTGTTCGTGCGCACCGAGCACCCGCTGCGAGAGGCGTTGCAAGTGGAGGTCGACGCGGCGCGCGAGGAGGTCGGCGCGGTCGTCGAGCTGGAGGTGGACGTCCCCGCCGAGGTCACCCCGGCCGGTTCGGTGCTCGTGCTGCGCGTCGCCCAGGAGCTGCTCGCCCGCGCCGTCAAGGCGGCCGAGGAGACCACGCTGCGCGTGCGTGCCGACGGCAGCGACGTCGACGTGACGGTGGTGGCGACCGACGAGGACGGCACGACGCTGCCCGTCGTGGAGCTCCCGCTGCCGCCGTCGGTCGACGTGGAGCCGATCGAGGGCGGGGTGCGGGTCAAGCGGGCGATCGGATCCTGAGGCGCGTCTCGCCGTCGGTCCGCGTAGGGTGCTCGGGTGACCAACCTCGAGAAGCCCACGGTGTCCATCCCCGCGGAGGACCCGCCGACCGAGCTGATCATCGACGACCTCGTCGTGGGTGACGGCGCCGAGGCCACCGCCGGCCACGACGTGATGGTGCACTACGTCGGCGTGGCGTGGTCCACCGGCCGGGAGTTCGACGCCTCCTGGGACCGTGGCGAGACGTTCGGCTTCCGCCTCGGCGCGGGCCAGGTGATCGAGGGCTGGGACCGCGGCGTCGCCGGGATGAAGGTCGGCGGTCGTCGCCGCCTCACGATCCCGCCCGAGATGGGCTACGGCCGCCACGGCGTCGGTGGCGTGATCAAGGGCGGCGAGACGCTCGTCTTCGTCGTCGACCTGCTCGGCGTGCGCTGAGCCCCGCGACGCCCGCTTGGGTGTGCGTCCGGCGGGTCGGTTGTGCCAGTGTCCGCCTCCGATCAAGGAGGCATGCGATGGCGTGGGATTTCGAGACCGACCCCGAGTACCAGCAGGAGCTGGACTGGGTCGCGGAGTTCGTGCGTGAGGAGATCGAGCCGCTCGAGTTCGTGATCAAGCACGGGTACGACATGAACGACCCGGTGCGCAATGCCCTCATCAAGCCGCTCCAGCAGCAGGTGAAGGAGCGCGGCCTCTGGGCGTGCCACCTCGGACCGGAGCTCGGCGGCCAGGGCTACGGCCAGGTCAAGCTCGCCCTCCTCAACGAGATCCTCGGCCGGGCGTCGTGGGCGCCGATCGTCTTCGGCTGTCAGGCACCCGATTCGGGCAACGCCGAGATCCTCGCCCACTACGGCACCCCCGAGCAGAAGGAGCGGTGGCTGCAGCCGCTGCTCGACAACGAGATCGTCTCGTGCTTCTCGATGACCGAGCCGCAGGGTGGCGCCGACCCCAAGGTGTTCACGACGCGAGCGGTGCACGACGGCGACGAGTGGGTGATCACCGGCGAGAAGTGGTTCTCGTCCCACGCCAAGTTCGCCTCGTTCTTCATCGTGATGGCGATCACCGACCCGGACAATCCGCCGTACCAGCAGATGTCGATGTTCATCGTCCCGGCCGACACGCCCGGGATCGAGATCGTCCGCAACGTCGGGCTCGGCTACCAGGAGCCGGGGTCGGGCACCCACGCCTACGTCCGCTACAACGACGTGCGCGTGCCGGCGGAGAACATGCTCGGCCCGCGCGGCGGCGCGTTCGTGGTCGCCCAGACCCGCCTCGGCGGCGGCCGCATCCACCACGCGATGCGCACCGTCGGGCAGGTGCAGAAGGCGTTCGACATGATGTGCGAGCGGGCGCTGTCGCGCTTCACGCAGGGCGAGATGCTGGGCAAGAAGCAGATGGTCCAGCAGATGATCGCCGACAGCTGGATCGAGATGGAGCAGTTCCGCCTGCTCGTGATGCGCACGGCGTGGCGGATCGACAAGTACAAGGACTACAAGAAGGTCCGCAAGGACATCTCGGCGGTCAAGGCGGCGATGCCCAAGGTGTTCCACGACGTGGCCGCGCGGGCCCTGCAGATCCACGGCTCGCTCGGCGTCTCCGACGAGATGCCGTTCGCCAAGATGGTCATCGAGTCGTTCCACATGGGCCTCGCCGACGGCCCGACCGAGGTGCACAAGGTCACGCTCGCCCGGCAGGTGCTGAGCGAGTACCAGCCGACCGACGGGCTGTTCCCGACCGGGCACCTGCCGACGCGACGTGAGCAGGCCCTGGCCAAGTACGCCGACGTGATCGAGCGCGCCGTGCAGCAGCTGTGATGAACGCGCCGTCCGAGACCGCACCCGTCCGCCCCGGCGAGGAGCTCGACTGGCCGAAGCTGGAGGCGTACCTGCGCGCCCAGCTGCCCGAGCTGACCGGCGAGTTCAGCGTCCTGCAGTTCCCGCACGGGTCGGCGAACCTGACGTACCTGCTGCGCTTCGGTGACACCGAGCTCGTCCTGCGCCGGCCGCCGTTCGGTGTCGTCGCGCCCGGCGCCCACGACATGAAGCGCGAGTACCGCGTGCTGTCGAAGCTCTGGAAGATCTTCGACCGCGCACCGCGCGCCTACCTGTTCTGCGACGACCACACGGTGATCGGCGCTGACTTCGTCGTCATGGAGCGGCGCACCGGCGAGGTGATCCGCAACGAGATCCCGCCGTCGATGCGGCACCACCCCGACGTCGCTCGGCGCGTCTCGTTCGCCCTCGTCGACGCGATGGCCGAGCTGCACCTGCTCGACCCGGCGGCCGCCGACCTGACCACGGTCGGCCGTCCGGAGGGCTTCGTCGAGCGGCAGGTGACGGGCTGGCACACGCGCTGGGACCTCGTCCGCCCCGACGACGGGCCACCGGAGATGGACGAGGTGCCCAAGCGGTTGCTGGCCTCGCTGCCGGCACCGACGCGCGTGTCGATCGTCCACAACGACCTGAAGCTCGACAACTGCCAGTTCGATCCGAGCAACCCGGACCGGGTGAAGTCGATCTTCGACTGGGACATGACGACGCTCGGCGAGCCGTTGATCGACCTCGGCACGCTGCTCAACTACTGGCCGGATCCGTCGGACCCGCCCGACGCCGGCCGGGTGAGCCACCCGGGGATGCTCGAGATGGGCCTGCCGACGCGCGCCGAGATCGTCGAGCGCTACACCGAGCGCACGGGCCTGGACACGTCGAACGCCCGCTGGTACGAGGCGTTCGCCCAGTGGAAGACGGGCGTGGTGGTGCAGCAGCTGCACCGCCGCTGGGAGCGCGGCGAGAGCAAGGACCCGCGCATGGCGACGATCGCCGACCGCCTGCCGCTCCTCGCCCGCACGGCGACCCGCCTGCTCGACGAGCTGGGGATCCCCCGGGCCTGACGGTCCGCGCCCACCCGATCTGGGCGGCATTCCCGCCATCTGCGCTTCTGGGCGGCATCCCTGCCAGCTGTTGGCAGGGATGCCGCCCAGTCGCGTCCGGCGAGCACGAGGCGGCGGCCTACGGTCGCGCTCGTGGAGCAGCGCGTCAGCCTCATCACGCTCGGCGTCGCCGACGTCGCCCGGTCCAGGGCCTTCTACGCGGCGCTCGGATGGCGGGGCCACGAGGTCGACGGCACCGTCTTCTTCCAGGCCGGCGGGCAGGCCGTCGTGCTGTGGGATCGTCGGCTCCTCGCTGCCGATGCCGGGATCGAGCCCGACCAGCCCGGTGGCTTCGGCGGGGTCGCGCTGGCGCACAACGTGCGCACGCGCGAGGAGGTCGACGAGATCATGGCCGTCGCCGAGCGCGCCGGGGCGACGATCACCGCACCGGCCCGCGCGACGTTCTACGGCGGGTACGCCGGCTACTTCACCGACCCCGACGGGCACGTCTGGGAGGTCGCCCACAACCCCGGGTTCACGCTCGGCCCGGACGGCTCGCTGCTCCTCCCCGACTTCGGGGCGCCGCCCGATGCGTGAGCGCGCCCGGTTCCGGGCAGGCGACGGCCCGAGATGACACGTCGATCCCGCCTCGCCGGCGCCGCCTGCGCCGCCGTGCTCGCCCTCGGCGCGTGCGGCGATGACGACGACGCGCCGTCGCGGAGCGCGGCAGCCAGTGCGTCGTCCCCGACGGGCGGGCCAGGCGCCGGGACCAGCACCGGAGGGGCGCCGCGCGACACGGCCGCCGCGCCGCCTGGTGACGCTGCCTGGGCCGCCGCCGTCGCCACCGCCGAGGCCGATGCCGGCGGCGCGGCCGTCGCGATCGACGCCGGGCGCGACGGGTTCGAGGTCGACGTCGCCGTCGGCGATCGCACCGTGGAGGTCCGGCTCGGAGCCACCGGCACCGACGTGCTGCGCCGCACCGACGACGAGCCGCTCGACGCCGACGAGCGCGCCGCGCTGGAGGGCGGGGTCCCACTGACCGACGCCGTCGCCACAGCCCTCGCCCAGGTCTCCGGCACGCTCGACGGTGCCGACCCCGGGTCCACCCAGGGCACACCGGTGTGGGAGGTCGACGTCGAGACGGGCACCGGCGACGTCGAGGTCGTGGTCGACGCGAGCACCGGCGACGTGGTGCACGTCGAGCGGGACGACTAGCTCGCACCCGCCCGCGACGCCGCGAACCGGCGGAAGCCGGCCTTGCGGAGCTCCTCGGCGACGAACACGACGAGTGCGAGCACGGCGGCACGCGCCCAGTCGCCGGCACCCAGCGCAGCGGTGCCGAGCGCATCCTGGAGCAACGGCACGTAGACCGCGAGCACTTGCAACAGCAACGACAAGGCGACCGCACCCCACAACAGCCGGTTGGCGAACAGGTGGTGGAGTGCACCGGAACGGTCGGCCCGGGCACTGAAGCAGTAGAGCAGCTGGGCGAGCACGACCGTGGTGAACACCACGGTGCGACCCTCCTCGAGGGACCGGCTGCCTTCGACGAGCCCACCTGGGCAGGCGAAGTCGAACGCCAGGAGCGCCGCCACCGCCATCGCCACGCCGACGAACACCGTCCCGGCGATCGTCTCCCGGTCGATCACCCGGTCGGTCGGCTTCCGCGGCGGGCGCGCCATGACGTCGTCGGGCGGTGGGTCGACACCCATCGCCAGGGCCGGGCTGGTGTCGGTGAGGAGATTGATCCACAGGATCTGCGCGGCGAGGAGCGGGGCAGCGATCCCGTCCGCGACGTCGAGGCCGATGACGCTCGCCCCGGCCACGCCGAGCAGCATCGTGAACACCTCGCCGGCGTTCGACGCGAGCAGGTAGCGCAGGAACTTGCGGATGTTGCCGAAGATGCGCCGCCCCTCGCGCACGGCGGCGACGATCGTGGCGAAGTTGTCGTCGGCGAGGATCATGTTCGCCGCTTCCTTGCTCACGTCCGTGCCCGTGACGCCCATGGCGACGCCGATGTCGGCGCGCTTGAGCGCGGGAGCGTCGTTCACGCCGTCGCCGGTCATGCACACGATCTGCCCATCGGCCTGCAGCGCGTCGACGATGCGCAGCTTGTGCTCGGGCGTGACGCGTGCGTACACGGAGGCCTCGCGCACGGTCCGGCGGAACGCGTCGTCGTCGAGCGTCTCGATGTCGCGCCCGGTGACGACCGGCCCGCCGGGCGGGCTGATCCCGAGATCGGCGGCGATGCGCGCCGCCGTGCCCGGGTGATCGCCGGTGATCATGAGGACGCGGATCCCCGCCGAGTGGGCCTCGTCGATCGCCAGGCGGGCCTCGTCCCGCGGCGGGTCGATGATGCCGACCACACCGGCGAACACGAGCTGTCGCTCCACCTCCTCACCGGGCTGCGCGGGTGTCTCCTCGAGCGGCCGGTAGGCGACCCCGAGCGTGCGCAGCGCGTCGCCGGCGAGGCGTTCGACGCCCGCCAGGATCTCGCTGCGCCGGGCGTCGTCGAGCGGCACGGCGTCGTGCCCGACGCGCTCGTGGGTACAGCGGGCGAGCAGCACGTCCGGTGCGCCCTTCGTCATCACGACGACCCGTTCGTCGAGGTCGGCGTCGCTCTGCAGCGTGCTCATCAGCTTGCGCTCCGACGTGAACGGCACCACGCCGACGCGCCGGAACCGGGTGCGCCGCCCGTCGGCGAAGCCGGCCTTGCGCTCGGCCACGAGGAACGCGACCTCCGTCGGGTCGCCGTGGGGAATCCACTGCCCGTCCTCCTGCCGAAGCGAGGCGTCGCTGGCGAGGCTCCCGCCCGACAGCACGGCGCGCACCTCCGCCAGCACGTCGCCGTCCTCGATCGGCCGGCCGTCGACGAGCAGCTCGCCGACCGGGGCGTAGCCGATCCCGGTCACCTCGACCTCCCCGCTGTGGGTGAGGATCCGCTGCACCGTCATCTCGTTGCGTGTCAGCGTCCCGGTCTTGTCCGTGCAGATCACCGACGCCGACCCGAGCGTCTCCGCCGACGACAGCCGCTTGACGATGGCGTTGCGTCGGGCCATGCGCTGGACGCCGATCGCCAGCACGACCGACAGCACGGCGGGCAGCCCCTCGGGCACCGCGGCCACCGCGAGCGAGACACCGACGAGCAGCACGTCCGCGAGGTCGGCGGCATCGGCAATGTCGGAGGTCAGCAGGATCGCGGCCATCACGACGACGGCGATCACCGTCACGGCGATGCCGAGCACGCGGCCGACCCTGGCGATCTCCCGCTGGAGCGGCGTCGGCTCCTCCTCGGCGCCCTCCAGCAGCTCGGCGATGCGCCCCATCTCGGTGGCCATCCCTGTGGCGGTCACGACGGCACGGCCGCTGCCGCGCGTCACGGCCGTCCCGCTGAAGACCATGTTGTGCCGGTCCCCGACGGCGACCGTGCCGCTGAGCATGTCGGGATCCTTCGCCACCGGCTCGCTCTCACCGGTGAGCGCCGCCTCCGCGACGAACAGCGACGCGGCGTCGAGCAGCCGGGCGTCGGCGCTCACCGCGTCGCCCTCCGCGATCAGCAGCACGTCGCCCGGGACGACCTCCTCGGCCGGGATCCGCTGCTCGACCCCGTCACGCACCACCGACGACGTCGGCGCGGCCATCCGCTGCAGCGCCGCCACGGCCTCCTCAGCGCGGGCCTCCTGGACGTAGCCGAGCACGGCGTTGGCGACCAGGATCACGAGGATCACGAGGGCGTCGAACGGCACCCCGTCGGCGCCCTCGACCGCCCACGTGACGAGCGAGATGACGACTGCGACGATCAACAGGTAGACGAGCGGGTCGGCGAACTGGGCGAGCAGCTTGCGCCACGTCGGCACCCGCGCCCCGGGCTCGAGGCGGTTGGGGCCGAACCGCTGCAGCCGCGCCGCGGCCTCGTCGCGGGAGAGCCCGCGCACCGGATCGGTGCCCAGCTCGGCGGCGACCTCGGTGCCGTCGCGCAGCCATGGTGCCCGGTTCATCTCGCCAACGATGGCGCGCGGACCACCTGTCAAGATGCATCCGTGGTGAAGCTCGGCCTGTTCAACATCAACATGGGCCCGCAGACGCGCCCGGACACGCTGGCCCGGGCGGCCCGCGCCGCGGAGGAGGCCGGGTTCGAGTCGCTGTGGGCGGGCGAGCACGTGGTGCTCCCGGATCCGCAGGTGCCCCCGTCGCCGATGGCCCCGCAGGACCCGGCGCTCGATCCGTTCGTCGCGCTGACCTACGCCGCCGCGGTCACGACGACGATCCGCCTGGCGACCGGCATCGTGATCCTGCCCCAGCGCAACCCCGTCGTCCTCGCCAAGCAGATCGCCAGCCTCGACGTGCTGAGCGGCGGGCGCTTCACGCTCGGCGTCGGCGTCGGCTACCTCGAGCCGGAGTTCCGGGCGATCGGCGCCAACTTCGCCGAGCGCGGCGCCGTCACCGACGAGTACCTCGACGCGATGGCGCACCTGTTCTACGACGAGCACCCGGAGCACCACGGCCGGTTCGTCGACTTCGCCGGGATCGACGCCCACCCGCGCCCGGTGCAGCGGCCGGTCCCGGTCGTCGTCGGCGGCCACACCGCGGCGGCGTACCGCCGGGCCGTGCGGCGCGGTCACGGGTGGTACGGCTTCGCCCTGACCCCCGAGGCCGCGGCGGCGTCGATCGAGGGGCTGCGCCGCGCCCGCGAGGAGGTCGAGCGGCCCGCCGAGCTCGGCGAGCTGGAGATCTCGGTGACGCCACGCGGTCGGCTCACCGCCGAGTCGGCCGCCGCGTTCGCCGAGCTGGGCGTCGACCGGCTCGTGATCATCCCGAACCCCAGGGACGACGACGTCCGCCCGTCGATCGACGCCGCGCTCGACGCGGTCGCCGGACTCGCCTGACGGCGCCGCGGCGCGGTCAGTCCGCCAGCAGCTCGACGTAGCCGGCCGTGCCGTCGACGCGGATCCGCCGGCCGTCGGCGATTACCTGCGTGGCGTCCTCCACGCCCACCACCGCCGGGATGCCGTACTCGCGGGCGATCACCGCCCCGTGGGTCATCGTCCCGCCGACCTCGGTCACCAGCGCGGCCGCGGTCACGAACGCCGGGGTCCAGCTCGGGTCGGTCTGCACCGTGACGAGGATCTCGCCCGGGGCCACGTCGGCGTCGGTGAGCGCGCGCACGACTCGGGCGCGGCCCTCGACCGTCCCCGTGGACACGGCAGTGCCGACGAGCGCGCCGGGCGGGACGTCGTCACGGCGGTAGCGGCCGACGACGATCTCGCCGTCCGACGTCATCACCCGCGGCGGCCGCCGCGCGTGATCCGCCCGGAACTCCTCCCGTCGGCGGTCGACGAGCGCGAGGTCGGCGCGGTGCGTGCGGGCGGCATCGTGCAGCTCGTCGAACGTGAGGAACCACGCGTCCTCCGGCTCGCGCAGCACGCCCGCCGCGACGAGCCGGTCGACCTCGCGCCCGAGCGCCTGCTTGTAGGCGAGGTAGCGGGACATCATGGCGAACTTGGGGTGCTCCCGGAACCCGATGAACGTGCGCAGCCGCTCGATCATGCGGGCGGTCTCCTCGGCCTTGCGCGCACCGTCGGGCAGGGCGCGCACCCGCTCCAGGACGTCGTGCGCGGCGCGCGCCGCGGCCGCGCGGCCCTGCTCGACGCGGCGCATCCGCTCACCGGACGCGGCGTTGCGCACGTGCCCGAGCAGCACCGGTACGAGCGCCGCCGGCTGTTCGCACCACCGCGGCCGCGTGATGTCGATCTCCCCGGGGCCGCGCATCCCGTAGCGCACCAGCCACGCCTCGATCGCGGCCCGTGCCGCGGGTCCGCCGGCGACGGCATCGAGCCCGGCGAGGTCGTCGGTGTCGCCGAGCTGCTCCAGGTGTGCCACGACGCCGGGGTGCGGACGGATCGCGTCGGCGACGTCGAGCAGGTCGAGCCCCATCTCCGACGTCACGTTGTCGGCGACGCCCTGCGTCAGGACGTCCGCGGCGTTCGGCACCCCGAGCCACTCGGCGAGGTGGTCGTTGAGCCACCACGTCGCTTCGATGCCGGCCATCACGGCGGCGCGGCAGTGCGGATCGAGCAGCTCGTGGCGCAGCTGGTCGAGGTCCGCACGGATGGCGTCGAACAGCGCCGGCCCCGACATCGCCGCCAGCGCCCGGCGCAGCGCGGCGACCGAGGCGTCCGAGCGCCGGACGAGCTCGTCGACGATCGCCCGGTCCGCCTCCAGTGGCGGCAGGGACGCACCGGCGGGTGGCATCGGGACGTCCTCGTCGGAGGGCTTGGGCAGGTCGCCGCGCTCGGCGATGGTCTCCAAGGCGTCGGCGATCAACGGGTCCGAGCGCCGCATCATCGCCAGCAGGGCCGGGCGCGCCGCCGGGGACGCCAGCTGCGCGGCGACGTCGACGAACAGCCGGCTGCCCGCCACGTACATCGGCCGGCCGGCGGTGAGCTGCCAGACCGACAACCCGAACGGCCGCATCGGGTCGGTCATCATCTGCTGGTGCCCCACCGAGACGTACACGTGGAGTGCGTCGTCGGCGACCTCGGGCACCGGGAACAACGTCGTGATCGGCCGGCTCTGGACGATCACCAGCTCGTCGCCCGTGAGGCACCACTCGATGTCCTGGGGACCTCCGAGGTGCGCTTCGATCCGTCGGGCCAGCGAGACGAGTGCGAGCACCTGCTGCTCGTCGAGCACGGGGCGCTCCCGGCTCGCCGCGTCGACGTCGACGAGCCGCGTGCCACCGCCCGGCACCGGCACCACCGCCCGGTCCTTGCGGGCGATCCTGCTGGTGACGATCCGGCCGTCGCGCACCGTGTGCACGTCCGGGTTGACGATGCCCGACGCGAGCCCCTCGCCGAGCCCGAACGTCGCCTCCACCGAGGCGACCCTCCGGTTCGAGGTCACGGGGTCCGCCGTGAACAGCACGCCGCTGGCATCGGGCACGACGAGCGCCTGGACGACGACCGCCATGTGGACGTCACGCTCGCCGATGTCGTTGCACTTGCGATAGGTCACGGCACGCTCGGTGAACAGCGAGGCCCAGCAGCGCCTGATGTGCTCCACGACGGCGGTCGCGCCGATGACGTTGAGGAACGAGTCGTGCTGGCCGGCGAACGACGACAGCGGCAGGTCCTCCGCCGTCGCGCTCGACCGCACGGCGCACGGCGTCTCCGGCCCGAGCACCTCGACGGCGGCGGTCACGGCCGCCACGACGTCGTCCGGCACGGGCGCCGTCAGGAGCGCGTGACGGAGCTGCTCGCTCCGGCGCTCGATCCCCTCGCGGTCCGACGCGTCGAGCCGGTCGAGACCGGCGAGCAGGTCCCCGATCCCCGGGGTCGCCGCGACCATCGCGCGGTACGCCGACGTGGTCACACAGCACCCCGCCGGGACGTGCACGCCGGGCACCCGCGCCAGCGCGCCGAGCTGTGCACCCTTGCCGCCGACCTCGCCCGCGTCCGCCGCACCGACCTCGTCGAGACCCACCACGTACCGCACGCTCAACCCCCTGCTCCCGCCGGCCGGATGCCGACGGCGGGCCATCGAAAGCAGCTTTCGTCGTTTGCATCAAGCCCCCACCCCCCGGTTACCGTGATGGTGGCGGGGGAAGGCGGGTGCCGGTCCTGGTGTCGCGAATCCCGCCGACGCGTCGGTGTCCGCAGCGGGCAAGGTGTGTCCATGGCGATCGAGGTGCGACCGGCCACCGACTTCGCGGACGTGGCGACGATCCTCGGCCCCAAGCGGCCGGACGCGAACGTCTGCTGGTGCCTCAGCTACCGGTTGATGTCATCGAAGGAGAACCGCGAGCTCGTCGGCCCGGCACGGGGTGAGCGCGTCCGCCAGCTCGTCCAGGAGGACCCGCCGCCCGGCGTGCTCGCCTACGACGGCGACGAGGTCGTCGGCTGGGCCGCGGTGCACCCGCGCGCCGATACGAGCTTCGCCAAGAACCGCCGGATCCCCCACGCCGACGACCTCGACGTGTGGTCGCTGTGGTGCATCCGGGTGCGGCCCGGGCATCGCCGCAAGGGCATCACGCACCACCTGATCACCGGCGCCGTCGAGTTCGCCCGCTCCTACGGCGCACCGGCCGTCGAGGCGTATCCCGTGGACAACCGGGGCGAGCGCGTCGACCTCACGATGGCCTACGTCGGCACGCGGGCGCAGTTCGAGCGGGCCGGCTTCGTGAAGGTGGCCGACACCACGTCGGTGCTCGACGGCTTCCCGCGCGTGCTGATGCGGCGGGACCTGCGCGCCTGACGAGGCGCGCCGCGCCTGTCCGGCTCAGTAGCCGGGCGGTGGGGTGAACCCGCCGATCTGCTTGGCGAGCTGGCCGGCGACCCAGATCGTGGTGCGATCGCGGTAGGCGTCGCCGATGATCTGCGCCCCGACGGGGAGCCCGTCGCTCGTGCGGCCGACCGGCACGGCGGTGGCGGGCAGGTGGGCACTGATCGCCAGGCCGGCCCAGAACAGCTGGGCGAAGTACGGCACCTCGGTGCCGTTGACGGTCATCGTCCGCGCCGGCAGCGGCAGCGAGTGATCGTGCGGGAACGGGGGCGTCGCCGTGATCGGCGCCAGCAGCACGGCGTGATCCTGGAAGAAGCGGCGCCAGATCCAGCGGTGCAGGTCGCGCCGCTCCATGGCGCGGGCGACCTCCCGATGGCGGGCAGTTGCAAAGCGAAGGTTCTGCGCGTAGTCGCTGTCGTCGTCCGGGCTCAGGGCCGCGGCGCGCTCGACCATGCGGTCGTAGCTCGGATCGTTCACGCTCAGTGTCGGCTGCAGCAGCTGCAGGTACGTCTCGTGCAGCTCGTGCACGTCGACGTCGGGACGGGCGTCGAAGTCGACGACCGCGCCCGCCTTCTCCAGCGCCCGGGCCGCCTGCTCGATCGCCTCGACGACCGCCGCATCGACCGGCGAGATGTCGGGCTGGTCGAGCCAGACCGCGACGCGCAGGCCCTGCAGCGAGCGCGGCGGGGGCGGGAGCACGAGGCGGTACCCGTCCTCCAGATCGGGGCCGGCCGTCGCCTTCAGCGCGACGGCGAGGTCCTCGGCACTCCGGGCGAGCGGACCGACCACCGACAGCGGACCCTCGCCGACGAGCAGATCGCTTAACGTGTGACCGCGCTTGGGCACGATCCCCCACGTCGGCTTGTGGCCGTACACGCCGTTGTAGGCCGCCGGGTTGCGGATGCTGCCGCCGATGTCGCTGCCGTACTCGAGGCCGGTCAGGCCCGCCGCCAGCGCCGCCGCCGCGCCGCCGGAGGAGCCGCCGGCGCCGCGCGCCAGGTCCCACGGGTTGTTCGTCGTCCCGTAGACGTCGTTGTAGGACTGGAAGTCGGCGAGCGCCAGCGGCACGTTCGTCTTGCCGAAGATGACCGCGCCCGCCGCGCGGAGCCGCGCCACGACGACCGCGTCGCTCGTCGCGACGTTGCCGGCGAACTGCGGGTCGCCCCACGTGGTCGGCTGGCCCACGAGGTTGAAGCTCTCCTTCACCGTCATCGGCACGCCGTGGAGCGGGCCGACCGATCGCCCGTCGCGCAGCGCTCGGTCGGCGGCTCGGGCGGCCTTCAGGGCGCGCTCGCGGTCGTCCACCACGATGGCGTTGATCGCCGGGTTCAGGCGGTCGACGCGGTCGAGGTACGCGCGCAGGAGCTCGACGCTCGACACCTGCCCCGACCGGATCGCCCGGGCGAGCTGGACCGCCGACCCGAACGGGAACGCCGACAACGACCCGACTGCCTTCGACACCTTGGCCACGTCTTCCCCCCTTCGAATCCCGGGCGGATCGTACGGCGGGCAGCGGTCGGCGTGCATCCGATCTGGGCGGGAATCCTGCCTGGCCCGAACTGGGCGGGATCGCTGCCAACTGTTGGCAGGATCCCCGCCCAGAAGGGCGAATGGCAGGGATCCGCCCAGATCGCTCGCGCCGGCCGGGTCAGCTCGGGGACGGCACGCGGCGCAGGGCCAGCTCGTCGCCCTTGGCCTCGAGGGACACGGCGAGCGTCTCGCGCTTGATCCAGTCGGCGTAGGGCAACAGGTCGGCGTCGCCGGCCGGGATGTCGAGCTCGATGCGGTCGCTCAGCTCGAGGCCGGACTCCTTGCGCAGGTTGTTCACCTTGTGGATCAGGTCGTACACCCGACCCTCGCGGCGCAGCTCGTCGGTGAGCGTCGTGTCGAACGCGACCGTCACCGAGTTGTCGTCGTTCGACGCGACCGCCCAGCCCTCCTTCTGGGTGCGCTCGATGAGCAGATCCTCCTCGGCGATCGTGAACCCGGCGACGAGGCACGTGCCGTCGGGGCGCAGCTCGAAGTCCCCGTCGGCGAGCGCCTGGCGGACCCGGTTCACGTCGGCGCCGAGGCGCGGGCCGAGCGTCTTCAGGTTCGGGCGCACCTTCACCTGGGTGGCGTCGATCCGGCCGAACTCGACCTCCTTGACGCGCAGCTCCTCGGCGATCTCGTTGACGTGGGCGGCGAGCGACGCCGGGCCCTCGACCACGAGCTTCGCCAGCGGCTGACGCAGCGGGAGCTTCGCCGAGGCCCGTGCCCGGCGCCCGAGCTCGATGACCTCGCGGACCGCACCGACCTCGGCGAGCAGCGCGTCGTCGGCCGGCTGGGCGACGGGCCACCCGGCCAGGAACACCGACCTGGGGGCGTCCGCGCAGACCGACGAGACGAGGTAGCGCCACAGGTAGTCGCCGAGGAACGGCATGATCGGCGACACGGCGCGCAGCCCCTGGACGAGGCACACCCACAGCGTCCGCAGGGCGTTGCGGTCCTCGTTCCAGAAGCGCCGGCGGGAGCGGCGGATGTACCAGTTCGACAGGTCGTCCAGGTACTGGTCGAACGCCCGCAGCACGTTGACCGTGAGGAACTGCTCGTAGCCCTCCGTCGCCGTGGCGAGGAAGCGGTTCATGAGCGACAGCACCCAGCGGTCCATCGGGTGCTCGGCCTCGATCGGCGCGTCCAGGTCGGCGTACGACGGGGTGAACCCGGCGACGTCGGCGTAGCGGGCGAAGAACGAGACGCTGTTCCAGAGGGTGAGCAGCTTGCGCTGGATCTCGTAGCCCGGCCCGAAGCCGAACAGCAGGTCCTGCGACGGCGGTTGCTGGCAGAACTGCCAGCGCATCACGTCGGCGCCCATCCGCTCGAACGCCTCGGGGGCGCTGATCACGTTGCCCCACGAGCCGTGCATCGGTCGGCCCTGCTCGTCGAGCATCTTCTCGTAGCCGAGCACCTTGCGGTACGGGGCGCGGCCGGTCAGGGCCACGGACATGAACAGCTGCGAGTAGAACCACAGGCGGATCTGCTCGCGCATCTCCGACACCCAGTCGGCCGGGAACCACTCCTCCCAGTACCGGTGGTCGGGCAGGTCGGCGTTGGTCAGCCCCCGGGCCGCGCCGGTGGCGAAGCCGCCCTTGATCCACGTCGGGTTCTCCCAGCCGAGCGTGGAGAACGGGACGATGCCCGCGTCGAGCCACACGTCGCCGACCTCGGGGATGCGGCGCACCTCCTGGCCGCACTGCTCACAGGCGATGGTGATCTCGTCGATCCACGGCCGGCGCAGCTCCTGCAGCCCCTCGAGGCTGACGAGCGCCCGCTCCTCGAGCTCCTTGCGCGACCCGATGACGGTGAGGTGGCCGCACCCGCTGCACGGGTAGAAGGGCAGCGGCAGGCCGTAGTAGCGGCGCCGGGAGATGTTCCAGTCGCCCATGTTGACGAGCCAGTCGTCCATCCGCTTGCCCATGTAGGCCGGGGTCCACTCGACGGTCTCGTTGGCCCGGCGCATCGGCTCACGGATCTCGTCGACGGAGATGAACCAGTCGTCGGAGATCCGGAAGATCAGCGGCGTGTGGCAGCGCCAGCACTCCGGGAAGCGGTGGTGCACGGTCCCGGCGGCGACGAGGCGGCCGCGCCGCTCGAGGTCGGCGATGACGTCGTCGGTCACCTCGGCGGTGCTGCGCCCGGCGAGCCAGCCGTACTCGGGGTAGAACCGGCCGCTCTCGTCGACCGGCATGAGCATCGCCAGGCCGTGCTCCTTGCCGAGCTCGAAGTCCTCGGCGCCGCAGCCCGGCGCGATGTGGACGATCCCGGTGCCCTCCTCGGTGGACACCTCGTCCCACGGGATCACCCGGTGGTCCACCTCGCGCCCCGGCGTGAGCGTGTCGAACGGCCCCTCGTAGCGCCAGCCGACCAGCTCGGCACCCGGCCTGGTCTCGACGAGCTCGGACGCGTCGACCGTGCTCGCGGCGACCCAGTCACCGTTCGCCTTGCGCCCGTAGGTCAGGTCCGGCTTGACCGCGGCGGCGACGTTCGCGGGCAACGTCCAGGGCGTGGTGGTCCAGATGACGAGCGCCTCACCCGGCCGGTCGAGCAGCGGGAAGCGCACGTACAGCGACGGATCGTCCTTGTCGATGTAGCTGCCGGCCAGCTCGTGGGCGGAGATCGACGTGCCGCAGCGCGGGCACCACTCCGTGGCCCGGTGTCCCTTGTAGAGCCACCCGCGCTGGTGGACGATCTTCAGGAACTTCCAGATGTACTCGATGTTGGTGTCGGAGAACGTGTAGTAGTCGTTCCCCCAGTCCATCCACTGACCGAGGCGGATCGAGCCCGCCGTGAGGTCGGCGGCGGACTTCTCGACGACCGCGCGGCACTCCTTGGCGAACTCGGCGAGCCCGAACTCCTCGATCTCCCGCTTGGAGTTGAGGCCGAGCGCCTTCTCGACGCCGACCTCGATCCAGAGCCCCTGGCAGTCGAAGCCGTTCTGGTAGCGCTGGTGGTAGCCGCGCAGCGCCTTGTAGCGCTGGAAGACGTCCTTCAGGGTGCGGCCCCAGGCGGTGTGCACGGCGAGGCTCTTGTTCGCCGTCACCGGGCCGTCGATGAAGCTGAACTTCGGGCCGTTGGCGTTCTTCGCCCGCAGCTGGTCGAACGTGCGCTCGCGCTCCCAGATCTCCAGGACCTCAAGCTCGAGTGCGTTGTGATCGGGCTTGTCGGGAAGCGGGCCGAACATAGGGCCGTCATCCTACGGGCCGCCGTCCCGAGGGGCCTTGTGCCGGCCGGCGGCAATCCGATCCGCCGTCGGGCGCCGGCGGCCCGTACCCTGCATCACACCGGTGGAGTCGGACGCAGCAGCCCACGACGCGCCGCTGCAGCCCGCGCACGGACGTTGGCGGCTGCTGGCGAGCGCTCTCCTGGCCCAGCGTCGCGGGCTGGCGCTCGCGACGCTGATCGGCCTCGGCTGGACGGTGGGCAAGCTGGCCGTGCCCCAGCTGACCCGGCTGGCGATCGACCGGGGTGTCGAGCACGACGGTGCGCTGCTCGGGTGGGTGCTGCTGATCGCCGGCGCCGGTGTGATCGCCGGGACGTTCACCGCGTTCCGCCGCTACTTCGCGTTCCGCGAGGCGCGCTGGACCGAGACGACGTTCCGCGAGCGGCTGTTCGACCACGTGATGTCGCTGCACATCGGCTACCACGACCGGGCGCAGACCGGGCAGCTGATGAGCCGGGCGTCGAGCGACCTGAACCTGCTGCAGATGTTCGTGGTGATGGTGCCGATCACCATCGCCAACCTGGTGATGGTCGTCGCCGCGGTCGTGATCCTCGTGCTCACCGACCCGCTGCTCGCCCTCGTCGCCCTCGCCCCGCTGCCCCTCGTCAACGTGACGGCGACCCGGTTCTCGCGGACCGTGCACCCGGCGATCATGGAGGTCCAGGTCCAGCAGGCCGAGCTGGCGACCGTCGTCGAGGAGACGGTCGCCGGCGTGCGGGTGGTCAAGGGGTTCGGTGCCGAGGAGACGCAGAACCGCAAGGTCGAGCGGGAGGCCGACGACATCCGCGACGCGTCGCTGCGGGCAGCCAGGATCCGCGCCCACTACCTGCCGATCGTCGACCTGCTGCCGCAGGTCGGTCTCATCGCCGTGCTCGGCATCGGCGGCCACCGCGCCCTGTCGGGTGAGCTGACCATCGGTCAGCTCGTCGCCTTCACCACGTACATCGCGCTGCTCATCCAACCGCTGCGGATGATGGGCATGACGATCGCCTGGGGCCAGCGCGCCGGGGTCGCCCTGGAGCGGATCAACGAGGTGCTCTCGACCGTGCCCGAGGTGCACGACCCGCCGGCCCCCGCCGAGCTGCCGCCGCGGCGACCCGGCCAGCCGGTCGGCAGCATCGAGCTCGACGACGTGCACTTCGGGTACCAGCCCGACGCACCCGTGCTGCGCGGCCTGGACCTGCACATCGACGCCGGACGCTCCGTCGCCCTCGTCGGCGAGACCGGCTCGGGCAAGTCGACCATCGCCCGCCTGCTCGTGCGCTTCTACGAGCCCCAGCGAGGCACGATCCGGCTGGACGGCATCGACATCCGCGACCTGCGCCTGCACGACCTGCGGCGGGCGATCGGCATCGTGTTCGAGGACACCCTGCTCTTCCACGACACCGTCGCCGCGAACATCGCGTTCGCCTGCCCGGATGCCGGGCGCGAGGAGATCGAGCGGGCGGCCCGCCTCGCCGGCGCCCACGACTTCATCGAGCGGCTGCCCGAGGGGTACGGCACGCTGCTCGGCGAGCGCGGCTACTCGCTGTCGGGCGGCCAGCGCCAGCGCATCGCCATCGCCCGGGCGATCCTCGCCGACCCCCGGGTGCTGGTGCTGGACGACGCCACGTCGGCCGTCGACCCGTCCAAGGAGCACGAGATCCGCGAAGCGATGCGCACGGTGATGACCGGCCGCACGACGATCGTGATCGCCCACCGCCCGGCGACGATCGCCCTGGCCGACACCGTGGTGCTCCTCGACGGTGGTCGCGTGGCGGCGACGGGGACCCACGAGGAGCTGGTGCGCACGAACGCCCGGTACCGCCAGGTGCTGGCGGCGATGTCGGCGCAGGAGGCCGCGCGTGCCGCGGCCGGTGAGGGTGCGCCCATCAGCGCAGGGGGGAGCTGACGTGCGCATCGCCGCGGTCAGCGCCGAGGACCGCCTGGACCGGGACCAGGCCAAGCACGTGCTGCGCCGCACGGCGCGCATGGCGGCGCCGTTCCGCCGGCTCGCCTACGTGGCGCTGCTGTTCATCGCCCTGTCGACGCTCACGATGCTGCTCGGCCCGGTGTTCGTCCGCTACGGCATCGACGAGGGCATCCGCGCCGGCGAGGCGGGGCCACTGAACCTCGCGGTCGTCGGCTACGTGGCCGTGACGATCGTCGCCTATCTCGCCGCCCGGCAGCAGTACGTGTACGTGAACCGCGCCGGCGAGGCGTTCCTGCGGGCGTTGCGCGTCCGGGTGTTCCGCCACATCCAGCGCCAGCCGCTGGCGTTCTTCGACCGCTGGAAGGCCGGGGTGCTCGTGTCGCGCATGACCGCGGACATCGAGGCGATGTCCGAGCTCGTGCAGTGGGGTCTGCTCCAGTTCGTGTCCGCCGCGCTGCTCGTGACGCTGTCGGTCGTGCTGCTCGTCGCCCTGTCCTGGCAGCTCAGCCTCGTGCTCCTGCTCGTGCTGCCCATCATCGCCGTGGCCACGCGCCGCTTCCAGCGCGACTCGAACGCCGCCTACCTGGCGGTGCGGGAGCGGGTCGGCGAGAACCTCTCCAGCCTCCAGGAGGGGTTCGCCGGCGTCCGCGTGATCCAGGCCTACGGCCGGGAGCAGGAGCAGTCGCGCCGGTTCCGGCGGTCCAACCGCTCGCTGTACCGGTCGCACCTGCACAGCCTGCGCGTCTCGACGTGGTACTTCGGCGTCGTCGAGTTCACCGGGGTGCTGTCGACCGCCCTGGCGATCGGGCTCGGCGGCTGGCTCGTGCACCGTGGCTCGGTCTCGGTCGGCACGGTGGTCGCCGCGGTGCTGCTCGTCGGCAACCTCTTCGAGCCGATCCAGCAGCTGTCGCAGCTCTACAACAGCGTCCAGCAGGCCGGCGCGGCGATGAACAAGCTGTACGCCATCCTCGACACCGAGCCCGAGCTCGACGAGGCACCGGGCGCCGTGGACCTCCCGCCGCGCGGCGACATCGAGCTCGATGCCGTGACGTTCACCTACGCCGGGGCGAGCAGCCCGGCGGTGCGCGACGTGTCGCTGCGCATCGGCGACGGCGAGCGTCTCGCCCTCGTCGGTCCGACCGGCGCCGGCAAGTCCACGCTGGCCAAGGTGATCGCCCGCTTCTACGACCCGGACCGCGGCACCGTCCGCTACGGCGGCGTCGACCTGCGCGACGCGACGCTGCGGTCGCTGCGCGAGCGCATCGTCGTCGTGCCGCAGGAGGGGTTCCTGTTCGGCGGGACGATCGCCGACAACATCCGCATCGCCCGGCCGGAGGCGTCGGACGCGGAGGTGCGCGGGGCGCTCGCCTCGCTCGGCGTCCTCGACCGCTTCGAGCAGCTCCCCGAGGGGCTGGCGACCGAGGTGCGCGAACGGGGCTCGCGTCTGTCGGCCGGTGAGCGCCAGCTCGTCTCACTCGCCCGCGTGGCGCTCGTCGACCCCGCCGTGCTCGTGCTCGACGAGGCCACGTCGAACCTCGATCCGGGCACCGAGCTGATCGTCGAGGCGGCCCTCGAGCACCTGATGCAGGATCGCACCGTCATCGTCGTCGCCCACCGGCTGTCGACGGTGCAGCGCGCCGACCGCATCGCCGTCGTCGACCACGGCGAGCTCGTCGAGCTCGGCACCCACGACGAGCTGATCGCCCGCGGCGGCCGGTACGCCGCCCTCGCCGAGGCGTGGCGCCGCAGCCACCACGCGCCGGCGTCCTGATCGTGCGCCGATCGCCGCACCACGCCTCGTGGATTTGGCACGATGCGCCGGTGCGATTGCTGTCCGGGCCCGACGACCGCCGCGCCGCGATGGCCGGCACCGTCGCGCTCGTGGTCGTCGCGGTCGTGTACCCGATCATCGCCGACGAGACGACGCGGCCGTTGGCGATGTACGTCCTGCCGCCGCTGATCACCGCCTCGCTGGGCGGGTGGCGCCCCACGGCGCTCGTCGGCACCATCGGCATGGCGCTCGCCGTGGGCACCAGCCTGCTCGGACCGCTGGACGCGCCGTCGCTGATCGCCCGCTGGGCGGTCGTGCTCGCCGGCGCCGTGATGGGCGCGATCGGTGCCGCGATCCGCGAGGCACAGTCGCATCGCCTCGCCGCGCTGGACGAGACCGTTGCACTGCGCGGCGCCTTCGAGCGCGCCCTCGCCCCGGCGCCCATCTCGCCGCCCGGGTTCCTCGCCGTGTCGCGCTACCAGCCCGCCGAGTCGCGCCTGCACCTCGGCGGTGACTTCGTCGAGGGCGTCGCGCTCGACGACGGACGGCTCGCCGTGATCATCGGCGACGTGTGCGGCCACGGCCCCCGCGAGGCCGCACTCGGCGCCGCCCTGCGCGCCGGCTGGAAGTCGCTCGCGCTCGCCGGCTCGGACGACCCCGTCGAGTGGGCGTCGTCGCTCGAGCGGTCGTTCTTCCGCGACGGACGCATCGAGGAGTACGCCACCGTCTGCACCGGATGGTTCGACCGCGAGCAGGGTCTCATGCGGCTCGTCACGCTCGGTCACCCCCCACCGATCGTCCTCGACGGTGAGCCCAAGGAGGTGCCCCTGAAGCCCAGCCCACCGCTCGGGCTCGGATTCGAGGGCCCGATCATCGCCACCGACCGCCCGTGGCACGGCGAGCCGGTGCTGTTCTACTCCGACGGGCTGATCGAGAACCCACGCCGCGGCGACCGCTCCGACCGGTGGGGCGTCGAAGGGCTCCTGCGCTGGCTCGCCGCGCTGCGCGACGCCTCCGACCTCCCCCGCATCGCCGACGCGCTGCTCACGGAGTCCGCCACGACACGCGAGCGCGACGACGACGTCGCCGTGCTGCTGGTCGCCGGTGACGACCGACTGCGCCGGCCGCCTGGCGATCGCCCGACGCCCTGAGCGTTTGCCCACGCGACCACCTCGGGTACGACGCCTGACCATGGCCGCCCGATGGTTCGCGCGCTGGCCCGTGCTCCGGCAGCTCGTCGGGTCTGATCGCCTCGGGCGCGGGGCGGCGGTGACCTCGGCGCGCACCGAGCAGACGAGGGCTCGCGTGGCGGGGGCGGACCGGGTGGTGCAGAGCGTCTGCCCGTACTGCGCGGTCGGCTGCGGCCAGCGCGTCTTCGTCCGGGACGGGGCGATCACCCAGATCGAGGGCGATCCGGACAGCCCGATCTCCCGGGGCCACCTGTGCCCGAAGGGGGCGGCCAGCAAGGCGCTCGTGACGAGTCCCGCGCGCGTCACGACGGTCCGCTACCGCGCCCCGTACGGGACGACGTGGCAGGACCTCGACCTCGACACGGCCATGGCGATGATCGCCGACCGCGTGGTGCGCACGCGTGCCGAGACGTGGCAGGAGCACGATGCCGCGGGGCGGCGCGTCAACCGCACGCTGGGGATCGCCAGCCTCGGCGGGGCGACGCTCGACAACGAGGAGAACTACCTCCTCAAGAAGCTGTTCACCGCGCTCGGCGCGCTGCAGATCGAGAACCAGGCGCGCATTTGACACTCCGCCACGGTCCCTGGTCTAGGGACCACGTTCGGACGGGGCGGTGCCACCGGGTTCCTCCAGGATCTCGCCAATACCGACTGCATCGTGATCCAGGGCTCGAACATGGCCGAGGCGCACCCGGTGGGGTTCCAGTGGGTGCTGGCGGCCAAGGAGCGCGGTGCGGAGATCATCCACATCGACCCCCACTTCACGCGGACGAGCGCGCTCGCGGACCTGTTCGTGCCGGTGCGCGCCGGGAGCGACATCGCCCTCCTCGGCGGCGTCATCAACCACGTCCTGGCGAACGAGCTCGACTTCCGTGAGTACGTCGTGGCCTACACGAACGCGGCCACGATCGTCAGCCCGGATCTCGTCGACACCGACGACCTGGACGGCCTCTTCTCCGGCTTCGACCCCACGACCGGGACGTACGACCCGGCGAGCTGGCAGTACGCGACGCAGGAGCACGCCGACGGCGACCGCCAGGACCACGCGACGCAGCGGGACACGGCGAGCGCGCTGCAGCACGAGGCGCACGGCATCAGTGTCGAGGGCGATCCGCCGCGCGACCCCACGTTGCGGCATCCGAACTGCGTGTACCAGGTGCTGAAGCGGCACTTCGCCCGCTACACGCCGGAGATGGTCGAGCGGACGTGTGGGATCCCGCCCGACACGTTCGCCCGGATCTGCGACGCCTGGACGCGCAACTCGGGCCGGGACCGCACCACGGCGCTCGTCTACAGCGTCGGCTGGACGCAGCACACCGTGGGCGTGCAGTACATCCGCGCCGGCGCGATCCTCCAGCTCCTCCTCGGCAACATCGGGCGCCCCGGCGGCGGGGTGATGGCGCTGCGCGGCCACGCCAGCATCCAGGGCTCGACGGACATCCCGACGCTGTTCAACCTGCTGCCCGGCTACCTCCCGATGCCGACGGCCGGTGAGCACGACTCGCTCGACGCGTGGATCGACAGCATCCGGCGGCCCGACGCCAAGGGCTACTGGGCGCTCGCCCCGGCGTTCTGCGTCAGCCTGCTCAAGGCGTACTGGGGTGACGCGGCGACGGCGGCGAACGAGTACTGCTTCGCCCACCTCCCCCGACTCACCGGCGACCACGGCACGTACCAGACCGTGCTCGACATGATCGACGGCAAGGTCAAGGGCTACTTCCTGCTCGGCCAGAACCCGGCGGTCGGCTCGGCGCACGGGCGGGCCCAGCGCCTCGGCATGGCGAACCTCCACTGGCTCGTGGTGCGCGACCTGTTCGAGACCGAGAGCGCGGCGTTCTGGAAGGACAGCCCCGAGGTGGCGACCGGGGAGATCGATCCCTCGACGTGCCGGACGGAGGTGTTCCTCCTGCCCGCCGCGTCACACGTCGAGAAGGCGGGGTCGTTCACCCAGACGCAACGGCTGTTGCAGTGGCGGCACCAGGCCGTCGAGCCGCCCGGTGACTGCCGGTCCGAGCTGTGGTTCGCCTACCACCTCGGGCGCCTCGTGCGCGAGCGACTGGCGGGCTCCCCCGCCGACCGTGACCGTGCGGTGCTCGAGCTGACCTGGGACTACCCCGCGACCGGGCCGCACGACGAGCCGGAGGCGGAGGCCGTGCTGCGGGAGATCAACGGCGTCGACGTGGCGACCGGACGCCCCTTGGACCGCTTCACCGAGCTGCGCGACGACGGCAGCACGGCGGCCGGCTGCTGGATCTACACCGGCGTGTTCGCCGACGGTGTCAACCAGGCCGCCCGCCGCACGCCCGCGGACGAGCAGTCGTGGGTCGCGCCGGCGTGGGGCTGGGCGTGGCCGGACAACCGCCGGGTCCTCTACAACCGCGCCTCGGCGGACCCGCAGGGCCGGCCGTGGAGCACGCGCAAGGCGCTGGTCTGGTGGGACGAGCAGGCGGGCGTGTGGACCGGCCACGACCGGCCGGACATCGCCCCGCACGCCGCGCCCGGCCACCGGCCACCGGACGACGCGGTCGGCGTGGACGCACTCGGTGGTGATGACCCGTTCATCATGCAACCGGATGGCAAGGCCGCGCTGTACGTCCCCGCCGGTCTCGTCGACGGCCCGCTGCCGACGCACTACGAGCCGGTCGAGTCGCCGGTCCGCAACCCGCTCTACCGGGAGCAGGCCAACCCGGCGCGCAAGCGCTACGACCGCGCCGACAACCCGGTCCACCCGAGCCCGCCGGCCGATCGCTGGCGGGCGTTCCCCTACGTCTTCACCGCCAGTCGCCTCACCGAGCACCACACGGCCGGGGCGATGAGCCGCAACGTGGCGTACCTCGCCGAGCTGCAGCCGGAGATGTTCGTCGAGGTGTCGCCGCAGCTCGCCGCCGAGCGCGGCCTGGAGCACCTCGGGTGGTGCCACGTCGTGACGGCGAGAGCGGCGATCGAGGGACGCGTCGTGGTGACCGATCGGGTGCGGCCGCTGCGCCTCGACGGTCACGTGGTGCAACAGGTCTGGCTCCCCTACCACTGGGGGACCAACGGGCTCGTGCGGGGCGACTCGGCCAACGACCTGTTCGGCATCGCGCTCGACCCGAACGTGCTCATCCAGGAGTCGAAGGTCGGCACGTGCGACGTACGGCCGGGCCGGCGCCCCACGGGCGCGGCGCTGCTGGCTCTGGTCGCCGACCACCGCCGCCGCGCCGGACTCGCGGACGCCACGGGCGAGGAGCTGCCGTGAGCGACCGCCGCACGAGCGCGTGGCTCGACCCGCTCGCCGACGGTGGCCACCCCGACGCCACCGCGCGGGTCGGGTTCTTCACCGACACGAGCGTGTGCATCGGGTGCAAGGCGTGCGAGGTCGCGTGCAAGGAGTGGAACGAGGTGCCGGCGCAGGGCTTCGACCTGCTCGGCCTCTCCCACGACAACACCGGCGCGCTCGGCGCCGACGCCTGGCGCCACGTCGCGTTCGTCGAGCAGCGACGCCCGGCGGCGACCGGCGACGGCGTGCGCTGGCTGATGTCGTCGGACGTGTGCAAGCACTGCACGCACGCGGCGTGCCTCGACGTGTGCCCCACGGGTGCGCTCTTCCGGACGCGCTTCGGCACCGTCGTCGTGCAGCCGGACGTCTGCAACGGCTGCGGCTACTGCGTGCCGGCGTGCCCGTTCGGCGTGATCGAGCGCCGGGAGGGCCCGGCAGGCACCAAGGACGTCGGCGTCGCCCAGAAGTGCACGCTGTGCCACGACCGCCTCGAGTCCGGGATGACGCCGGCGTGTGCCCAGGCCTGCCCCACCGAGTCGATCCAGTTCGGGGTGCTCGACGAGCTGCGGGCCCGCGCCCGGCATCGGCTCGCCGAGCTGCACGGCCGCGGCGTGGACGAGGCCCGCCTGTACGGCGCCGATCCCGGCGCCGGCATCGGCGGCGCCGGCGCGCTCTTCCTGCTGCTCGACGAGCCGGCGGTGTACGGCCTGCCGCCGGCGCCGACGGTGACGACCCGTGACCTGCCACGGATGTACCGCCGTGCCGGCGCCGCGGCGGCGGCGCTGCTCGCCGGGGTGGTCGCCGCGTTCCTCGGGAGGTCCGGGTGAACCCGGCGCAGCCGGTGCCCTCGTACTACGGCCGGCCGATCGTCAAGCCGTCGCCGTGGCAGGCCGACATCCCGCTGTACCTCTTCACCGGTGGGCTCGCCGCGGGCTCGTCGCTGCTGGGCGCGGGGGCGGACATCACCGGTCGCGGCGCGCTGCGCCGCCACGGCCGGCTCGCGGCCCTCGGTGCGCTCGGCGTCAGCGTCGGCGCCCTCGTCCACGACCTCGGCCGGCCGGCGCGGTTCCTGAACATGCTGCGCACGCTCAAGCCGACCTCGCCGATGTCGCTCGGCACGTGGGCGCTGTCCGCCTACGGTGCGCTGGTCACCGTGGCCGCCGCCGGCGAGCTGGGCCCCGTGCGACGGTCCGCCCGCCGGCCGCTGCGCCTGGCAGCCACCGCGGCCCGGCCCGGCGGGCTCGGCGCGGCGGCGATCGCCCCCACGATCGCCGCGTACACGGCCGTGCTCCTGGCCGACACGGCGACCCCGACGTGGCACGCCGCGCACCGCGAGCTGCCGTTCCTGTTCGTCGCCTCGGCCGCCGCCGCGTCGGGTGGGCTGGCGATCGCCGCCTGCCCGGCCGCGGAGTCGGCGCCCGCCCGGCGCCTGGCGGTCGGCGGGGTCGCGGTCGAGCTGTTCACCGATCGGCGGCTGCGGCGATCGGCCGGGATCGCCGGTGAACCGCTCGAGCAGGGACGCGCCGGCGTGCTGCTGCGCGCCGCGCGGGCACTGGGCGTGCTCGGCGGCGTCGGCTCGCTCCTCGGCCGTCGGCACCGCGGCGTGACGATCGCGTCCGGTGCCGCGCTCGTCGCGTCGTCGGCGTGCATGCGCTTCGGCGTCTTCGAGGCGGGTCAGCAGTCGGCCCGCGACCCCCGCTACACGGTCGTCTCCCAGCTCGGCACCCGGTGAGCCGGGCGCGCACCGTCGCGGCCTCCGGCCGTCGAGCGCGTCGCGGGGCTCAGCTGCGGATGAACTCGAGCAGGTCGGCGTTGATCGTGTCGGCGTTGACGACGCACATGCCGTGCGAGAACCCCGCATGGACGACGAGCTGGCCGTCGCGCAGGAACTCGATCGTCCGCTTGGCGGAGATGTCGATCGGCACGACCTGGTCGTCGTCACCGTGCAGCACGAGCGTCGGCACCTCGATCGCCTTCAGGTCGTCGGTGAAGTCGGTCTCGGAGAACGCCGCGATCCCGTCGTGATGTGCCTTGGCGCCCCCGGCCATGGCCTGGCGCCACCAGTTCCAGATCACACCCTGCTGCGGCTCGACGCCGGGCCGGTTGAAGCCGTAGAACGGCCCGGACGCGAGGTCGAGGTAGAACTGCGCGCGGTTCGTCGCGACGCTGGCGCGGAAGCCGTCGAAGAGCTCGCGTGGGAGGCCGCCGGGGTTCTCCGCCGTCTGCACCATCAACGGCGGGACGGCGCCGATGAGCACGGCCTTGGCCACGCGGCCCGAGTGGTGCCGGGCGACGTAGCGCGCGACCACACCACCACCGGTGGAGTGACCGACGTGCACCGCGTCGGTCAGCCCGAGGAGCTCGACGAGATCGGCGGTGTCCGCGGCGTAGTGGTCCATGTCGTGGCCGTCGGCGACCTGTGCCGAGCGCCCGTGGCCACGACGATCCGCGGCGATGACCCGGAAGCCGTGCTCGAGGAAGAAGAGCATCTGGGCATCCCACTCATCCGCGCTCAGCGGCCAGCCGTGGTGGAACACGATGGGCTGGCCCGAGCCCCAGTCCTTGTAGAAGATCTCGACGCCGTCGGTGGAGGTGGTGAACGTCGGCACAGCGGGCTCCTTTCGCGATGACGACCGCCCGCTGGCAGCGATCCAACCACGCCATCGCCCCGTTGAGGAGTGGGGCGGCGCGTCGTTCTCACAGCGTTCACAATCGATCGCCCACCTCGATCTCCCAGCCGGCGTCGGACGGTGACGACCGAACCGTTCGCCCGTGCGGCGTCAGCCCGAGTGACGACCCGGCAGCCGGGCAGCACTCGTTACCGTCGTCGTGTGCGGATCTCCCACAAGGTCGCTCATGCCGTGCGCGTCACGACCACGCTGGCGCGCCTCACCGCCGCGGAGCCGGGCAAGGTCGTCGCCGGGCACGTGCTCGCGGAGACCGACGATCTCCCGCCGGGGTTCCTCCACGACATCCTGCGCCAGCTGCGCACCGGGGGCGTGCTGCGCAGCAAGCGCGGGGGGGAGGGCGGGTGGATGCTCGCCCGCCCGCCGGGTGAGATCACCGTCGCCGACATCATCCGGGCCGTGGAGGGACCGCTGGCGTCGGTGCGCGGGGTGCGCCCGCACGAGCTGGCCGACCAGGGCGAGGAGGAGGTGTTCGTGACGCTGTGGATCGCCGTGCGCGCGGCACTGCGCTCGGTGCTCGAGCGCGTCACCGTCGCCCACCTCGCGAGCGGCGAGCTCCCGCCTGCGGTCGCCGCCCTGGCCGCGGACCCGGACGCGTGGGACGACCGGCGCATCCCCCGCGCCTGAGCGTCCACCTCGACGCGCTCGACGGGAGTGACCGGTAACGTCGACCCAACTGATCGGGATTTGAACGGAGGGCCGGCGGGATGGAGATCGGGATCAACGTGGCGCTCGGCGTGGACGGGCCGCAGCGGCACGGCGAGATCGTGGCCGAGGTGCGGGCCGCGGCAGCGGCCGGGCTGGCCGCGGCGTGGTGGCCGCAGCTCCCGCCGTTCGAGGGTGTCGCCGCCTGGGACGCGCTCACGTCACTCGCCGTCGCCGGTGCAGGGGTGCCCGACATCCGGCTCGGCACGTCGGTGGTCGTCACTCACGCCCAGCACCCCGTGACGCTCGCCCGCCAGGCACTCACCGCGCAGGCAGTCGTCGGCGGCCGGCTGACGCTGGGCATCGGCCCGAGCCACGCCCCGATCGTCAAGCACGTCTACGGGCAGTCGTTCGACCGGCCGCTGCGCCACGTGCGCGAGTTCCTCGCCGTGCTCGTGCCGTCACTCGCCGGCGAGCCCGTCGACGTCACCGGCGAGGCGATCACCGCCCACGCGCACCTGCAGGTGCCGGATGCGCCGCCCCCGTCGCTCCTGCTCGCCGCACTCGGCCCGGCGATGCTCCGGCTCGCCGGTGAGCTGGCCGACGGGACGATCACGACCTGGACCGGGCCGCGCACCGTCGCCGAGTGGATCGTGCCGCGCGTCCAGGAGGCCGCCGCGGGGCGCCCGGCACCCCGGGTGGTGGTCAACCTCCCGGTCGCCGTGACCGACGATCCCGACGGCACCCGCGAGGCGCTCGCCGTGCGCTTCGGGATGGCGGGGCAGTTCCCGAGCTACCGCACGGTGCTCGACCGGGAGGGCGTCGAGCACCCGGCCGAGCTCGCCATCGTCGGCGACGAGGAGGCCGTGGCGAAGGAGATCCGGCGCTTCGCGGATCTCGGCGCGACGGAGTTCGTGGCTTCGGCGGTGGGCACGCCCGGCGACCGGGCACGCACCCTCACCGTCCTCGCCGACCTCGCCCGCACCTCCGCCTGAGCGCCCGGTCTCCGGACCCGGTCACCGTCCGAGGAGCCTGCGGGCGCGGTCGAGCCAGGCGTCGAGGACGCCGTCGGTCTCCCAGGTGCTGTCGATCAGGTACAGACCCGGGAACGGGATGCTGGCGCCGATCTCCGACAGCACCGGCTTGAGCGTCAGCTCTGGGGCGAGGGAGTGGTGCGGCGAGCCGCCGAGCATCAACGCGACCGACGTCGTGCCGTCGAGCTCACCGGACCCGAACTGCTCGAGGAACAGCTTGAGCAGCCCGGTGAACGAGGCCTTGAACGTCGGCGAGGCGAACACGACCAGGTCGGCCGCGAGCACGCGCTGCTTGGCGGCAGCCACCTCCTCGTCGTCCCACGTCAACAGCCGCGCGCCGAGCTCGGACAGCTCGATGACGTCGGCCTCCTCGTCGGTCAGGCGCCGGGCGACCGCCTCCGCGGCGGCGCGGGTGCGCGATCCCTGACGCGGGTTCCCGACGACGATGACGACGCTCATGCACTGCTCCTCGGCCTCCGCCCCGCCGGTCGGGGCGACCGGTCGCGACCCTAGGGGCCGCGCCGCCTCGTGCCCTCGTGCCGGCCGCCCGATCGACCGGCGCGGGCGGTGGTCAGGCGCTCAGGCGCACCGGGACGGGGACCCCGAGCGGCGTGGCGACGAGCCGGTCCTCGAGGTGCGGCAGCTCGGCGGCCACTCCCGCCGCCCACGCACGCGTCGCGGCGACGTCGGCGGCGAGCTGGGCGGTGAGCTCGCCGACGTCGGCGAAGCGGCGCTGCGAGCGCAGCCGGTGGGCGAGCCACACGTCGATCACCTCCCCGTACAGGTCGCCGTCGAAGTCGAGCAGGTGCGCCTCGAGCAGGCGGAACCCGGCGCGGCCGTAGAACGTCGGGCGGTTGCCGACCGAGATCGCCGCGACGTGGCGGCCGGCCCGGCAGTCGACCCATCCGGCCCACACACCGTCGAGCAGCTCGTCCTGGGCGATCGGGACGTTGGCGGTCGGGAACCCGAGCGTCCGGCCGCGCCGGTCACCGTGCTCGACGCCGCCGCGCACGACGAGCAGCTGGTCGGGGGTGGCGGAGTGCGTCACGTGGTCCTCCAGGGGTGGGACTGGCGGGGTGTCTGCCCGTCCACGATGCCGTGGCGCCGGGGCCGGCGGCGAGCCGAGCGCGCGCGTGCCCGGGTGCTCGTGTCACCGCATCCGCGATCAATTGCGGATGCGGTGACCCAGCTCCGGCTGCCGCGAACTGGTGGGGCTGGCCGCACGCTGCAGCGGGTAGAGACCGGGCATGGCGAACCGGATCACGGCATGGTGCATCGACTGCGAGGACCCCGACCGTCTCGCGGCGTTCTGGACGGCCGTCCTCGGGTGGGTCGCCACCGAGCGCAGCGAGGAGGGCGTGTCGATCCAGCCCTCCCCGGATGCCGGGTGGTCGATCGACCTCCTGCGCGTCCCGGACGGGCCGAAGCAGGCGAAGAACCGCGTCCACCTCGACCTCAACCCGACCGACCGCGATCAGGACGCCGAGCTCGAGCGCCTGCTGTCGCTGGGCGCCCGGCAGATCGACATCGGCCAGGGCGACGTGCCGTGGTACGTGCTGGCCGATCCGGAGGGCAACGAGTTCTGCCTGCTGCGCACGCGCGTCGAGCCCGAGACGACCTGACCGCCGACGCCCGATCAGTCCTCCGCCGGTGCGTCGGCCCGCACGCGCAGCAGGGCCTCCTGGGTCACCGTCGCCACGTGCGTGCCCGCGGCGTCGAAGACCCGACCGATCGTGAGCCCGCGCACACCGGTCAGGGTCTCGGCCTTGAACTCGATCAGCAGCCACTGGTCGGCGCGGACGGGTCGGTGGAACCACACGGCGTGGTCGAGGCTGGCGCCCATGAAGATGTCCTCGCGCCACTCGGTGCCGCGGCCACGAGGGTGCAGGAACCGCACGGCCGTGACCGTCCCGGTGTCCGTCGCCAGCGCCAGCGCGCAGGCGTGGTTCACGGGGTCGTCGCCGAGCGTGTCGTCGGCACGCACCCACGACATGGCACGGCCGGCACCGGCCCCGGTCGGCACGTCCCGTCGCTCGAGCAGCCAGCCCCACCCGAGCTCCGGCAGCGTCTCGGGATCGGGGATGCCGCTCGGCATCGTCGCCGTGGCGATGTCCGGCCCGTCCTCGTGGAGGTGGAACGACGCCTCGAGCGTGAGGATCGCGCCGTACGACTGGCGGGCGACGACGCGCCGGGTCATGAACGAGCGCCCGTTGCGCACCCGGTCGACCTCGTAGCGCACCGGCTCGTCGAGCCGCCCGCCGAGGATGAAGTAGGCGTGCAGGGAGTGCACCGAACGCTCCGGCGGCACGGTGTTGGCCGCGGCACGCAGCGCCTGGGCGATCACCTGCCCGCCGAAGATGCGGCCCCAGTCGTAGGGCGGGCTGAGGCCGACGAACGTGTCGGCGCCGTGCGGTTCGAGCGCGAGCAGCGATGCGAGGTCGAGGGGTCGGTCGCTCGTCTCACCCGAACCGTTCATGGGGCGCAGTGTCGCACGGCGCTCCCCGCAGCACGAAGAAACGCGCGGCAGCGCCGGGGAAGGCCGCCGGAAGGCCGACCACGCACGATCGGCGCCCATGAGACACCGTGGCCTCCCCACCGACACACGCTTCGCGCTCGCCGGCATCGGCCTGCTGCGCGACCTGGGACGCAACGCCCTCGCCCGCCTCGCCCGTGACAGCGACCTGCTCGACCTGCGGGCCGGCACGGTGATCGACCGCGCCGCGAGCCGCGCCCGCCAGTTCGTCGGGATCGTCGAGGGCTACGTGCGCGCCACGACCCCCGATGGCCACGAGCTCGTGCTCGGGCCCGGTGACCACGTCGGCGCCGCCGAGCTGCTCGACGACCGACCGCACACGATGAACCACACGTGCCAGACGAACGTCACGGTGGTCGTCACGTTCGGCCCCGCGTTCCGCGCGGTCGCCGTGGCGGCCCCCGCCCTCACGGCTGCCGCTCGCGTCGATGCCGCCCGGCGCCTGCAGGCGGCGAGCCGACCTGCGGCGCTGCTGCTCACCCGTTGAGCGGACGCGGCAGCGGCAGCTCGCGCAGCGGATCGCCGCCGTCGGCGAACAGCCGCCCTCGGACCCAGCGCCGCGGCGATGCGAACGAGGGCCCGCTCCCCCGCCTCCGGGTGACGCCCGTCGAGGGCCCCGACCCCGACCGCCAACGCGAGGTCGCAGGGCGCCTCGTCGGGCTCGAGCTCGAGGTCCTCGCAGGCGACGACGCGAGCGCTGAGCAGGCCGGCGTCGATCAGCTCGCCCGACGCGCGCACGAGCTGGTCGATCGCCTTGGGCGACGGGTCGATCGCGAGGGCGTGACCTCCCGGCGCCACCCGCCGGGCGACCTGTCGCGCCGCGGCCGGCCGCAGCCGATCTCGAGGACGCGCCACCCCGCCGCGACGGCAGGGCGTCGACGACGGCGCGCAGGCGAGGCGACAGCACCGGCGACGACGCGACGCGCGGACGGTCAGGTCAACCGAGCATCGCCGGGAGGAGGTGCTCCACGATGCGGCGATGGGACGCGGTGACGAGCTCCGGGTCTGCGCCGCGGCCCGGGCCCGTGATGTAGAACCGGGTGAGCCCGAGCTCGCGCAGCTCATGCAGCCGTTCGAGGCAGTAGCTCACCGGGCCGGCGATCGAGAAGGCGTCGATGACCTCGGGGGTGAGCTGCTGGCTCTGCGCGGACCCGTGGGCGAAGTGGGCGTGCATGTCGTAGGCGCGATGCACCCTGGTCAACGTCTCGCGCTGCGACTCGTCGACGGGCCCGGTGACCCGGCCGTGCATCACCGAGAAGCGGGCGTAGGAGCCGACGCCGCCGCGCAACGCCTCGCGGGCCCGGTCGCGGTCGTCGTCGACGAACAGCGGCACGTAGGTCCCGAGCCACAAGGTCGCCGGGTCGAGGCCGGCCGCCCTCCGGGCCTGCCGCGCGTGGTCGATCGCCCACCGGAGCCGCGGTGGGTCGACGCCGACGGCGAACGTGATCGCGTCGGCGAGGCGCGCCCCGATCTCGATGACCCTCGGACCCGACGCAGCGACGTCGACGGGCACCTTCGGGTTGCCGTCGCGCAGCCACCGCAGCCGGCTCGACGTCGGCGCCCGGTCCATGTGCAACGTGTCCGCCGGCCGCATGCCGTTCACGAGGTCGGTCTCCAGGTCGAACGGCACCTCCTCTCGCCGGAGGTACCCCTGCAGTCGCTCGAGGTAGCGCTCGAAGTGCGCGGGCGGCGCGGGTGCGAGCCCGAGGTAGGCGAGCGCCGAGTCGCCGCGCCCGATGCCGAGCACGAAGCGCCCGCCCGTCTCGGCCTGCACGGAGGCGGCCGCAGCTGCCGCGGTGGCCGGGTGCCGTGTCACCGGGTTGGTCACCGCCGTCGCCAGCCGCAGCCGGCTCGTCGCGGCCCCGGCGAGCGCGGCGGCCACGTAGACGTCGCCGGACAGGCACTGCGAGTCGACGATGCCCATGCCGGTCCACCCCTCGGCCTCGAGCTCGACGGCCCGCTTGGCGGCGAAGCCCGGAACGCCGTGTGCCCCCGTCCACATCTCGACGGGGTGCGGCGGCTCGGTCGCGTGCGTCGGCATCGGTGCCCCACTCACCCGGCAGGCTCGACGACGTACCGGAAGTCGTAGTTGCCGTCGATCGGCACGACCAGGTTCTCGATCCGGTCGTCGGCGGCGAGGATCAGGTCCGGCGCGCACACCACCACGACGCGCGCGCCGTGCTCGATCGCCAGCGCGCCGAGGTCGTGGACGAGCGGCGTGAGGGTCTCCACGTCGGCCGCCTCGGCTGCGCGCGCGAACAGCTCCTGGAAGCCGGGCGGCGAGTAGTCGCCGATGTTGCCGCGGCCACCCGGCATGTAGGCGGTCTGCCAGAACGTGAGCACGTCCGGCCGCCCGGTCTCCACGGGCCCGATCCACGCCTCGTGCTTGCCCTCCCCGACGTCGGCGGCGAACTGCACCGACTCCTGGACGACCGGCGTCACGTCGATGCCGATCTCGCCGAGTGCGCCCTGCACGAGCTCCAACAGGCCGGTGTACGTCGTGATGCTCGGTGCTCCGATGCTCAGGTCGAACCCGTCCGGGAAGCCCGCGTCCGCCAGCAGCTGGCGGGCGCGGTCGGGGTCGTAGGCACCGTGCTCCTCGACCGTGAGCTCCGGGTTGTTGGCCCAGAATCCGATCGGGTACGGCTGCACGGTCGCCGGGCAGCCGTTGTCGTACACGCCGGCGTTGATCCCCTCCCGGTCGATGGCGTGGCTGATCGCCTTGCGCACCTCGGCGCGGGCGAGGGCGGGGTGCGTCGTGTTCAGCGACAGGGAGTAGACGAAGTTGCGTGGGCCGGCGATGACCTGCAGCCCGGCGCTCTCCGCCTCGGCCCGCTGCGACGGCCGGATGAACGTGGCGTCGAGCTGACCGGACCGGACGGCGACGAGGCGCGTGTTGTCGTCGGGCAGGACGTGGATCTCGATGCGCGCCGGGCCCACGTCGTCGACGGCGTGGTAGTCGGGCCACCGCGTGTAGGAGACGACCGCGTCCGTGAAGCGCTCGAGCGTGAACGGACCCGAGCCGACCGGCGCCCGGTCCACGGCGTCGGTGTCGAACGTCGACGGTGCCAGCATCATGCCGGCGCGGTCGGAGAGCACCGCCGGCAGGCGCCCACCCTGGCTCGACACCTCGAGCACCACGGTCCGCTCGTCGGGGGCGTTGACCGACTCGACGTGCTCGAGGCCGACGATCGTGCTGCCCTCGAGGTTCATGTACCGCTCGAGGTTCGCCTTCACGGCCTCGGCGTCGATCGGCGTGCCGTCGTGGAAGCTCCGCCCCGCGGCGAGGTGCAGCGTGAAGGTCCTGCCGTCGTCGGAGAGCTCCCACGACTCGGCGATGCCTGGCTCGAGCCCACCGTCGCTCGTGCGGTACACGAGCGAGTCGTAGAGCGGGCTGAAGAACATGTACTGGAACGACGAGGTGGACTTCGCCGGGTCGAGGCTGTCCGCACCCGTCGAGTACCCCCAGGCGAACGTTGCGTCACGGTCGACCTCCCCCGCTGCCGCCTCGCCGGACGTCGTGGCCGGCGCGGCCGTGGCGTCGGTCGGTGCCGTGGAGGCAGTCGACACCTCGTCGGTCGTGGTCTCGGTGACGGACGTCCGAGCGCTCGATCCGTCGTCGTCACCACCGCCGCACGCGCTCAGTGCACATGCAAGCACCCCGACGAGCAGGCCGGCTGTGCGCACGTTCCTCATCGCCGTTGCACCCCCGTTCGGCTCCCCTCACCGCGCTCGGCACGGCGCGGTGCACCATAACTCGACATCCGAGTCGAGTCGACACCGGAGTCGACGATCGAGCGCCCGGCCCGTGCCGGAGCCCGAGTCCGAGATCGGGTCCCCCGTCGTCGGAGATCTGGCCGCAGCGTGCCTCACGACGTCGTTCGCGGCCGGACGGCGGTGTGGTCGGGGAGCACGCCCCACCGGCGCGGCCGGCGCCATGAGCGAGCCGACGCTGGGCTCGACGTGCGTGTCGAGTGACCCGGTACGGTCCGCGCGGCCCGACCGGAGAAGGGAGCACGCAGTGGCGCACGACCGGTTGCACACGAGCGGAGGCGTCCCTGGCTTCTGGCGCGCTGCCGCGGCGCAACCGGAGCGGATCGCCGTCGTCGACGTCGACGGGACCGCGATCACGGCGGGCGACCTGCTGGCTCGCGTCAACCGCATCAGCAATGCGATCCTGCGCGAGGGCATCGCACCCGGCGATGACGTCGCCGTGCTGACCCGCAACGGTGCGGGCACGCTCGCCCTCGTGCTCGCGTGCGCGCAGGTCGGCGTGTACCACACGATGGTCAACAGCCATCTGGCAGCGCCCGAGGTGGCGTACATCCTCGCCGACAGCGCGCCGAGGCTCTTGTTCGTCGACGGCCGCACCGCCGCGCTGGCACACGAGGCCATCGGGCTCGTCGGGATGGATGCCGGTGCCGTCCGTTGCCTCGACGAGGGGCACGGGTTCGCGACGGTCGACGACTGGTCGGGCGACGCGCCGTCGGAGGCGCCGCCGACACGCACGTTCGGGCCGGTGATGCTGTACACGTCGGGCACGTCCGGACGCCCGAAGGGCGTGCGGCCGCCGCGCCCGGACCGCACGCCCGAGGAGGCGGCGGAGGCCCGTGCCGGCCTGTTGCGGCGCTACGGGATCGACCCGCCGGGGATCGTCGGCGACGGTGTGCACCTCGTGACGTCGCCGCTCTACCACGCCGCGCCGCTCGCCAACGCCGCCATCGCCCTCGACCTCGCCCACCTCGTGGTGCTCATGGACCGCTTCGACGCGGCGACGACGCTGCGGCTGATCGACGAGCACCGCGTCACGTGGACGCACGTCGTGCCCACCATGATGCGCCGGATGCTCGAGCTGCCCGAGGAGGTCCGTCGCCGCTACGACACCTCCTCGCTGCGCTGGTTCATCCACGCCGCCGCGCCGTGCCCGGTGCCGGTCAAGCGACGGATGATCGAGTGGCTGGGTCCGGTCGTGTGGGAGTACTACTCCTCGACCGAGGGCGGGGGCACGGTCATCGGGCCCGAGGACTGGCTCGCGCATCCGGGCAGCGTCGGCCGGCCGTGGCCCGGAACGGACGTCCGCATCCTCGACGACGAGGGCAACGACGTGCCGCCCGGCGAGATCGGCACGATCTACGTGCTGAACACCCGGCCGTTCGTGTACCACAACGATCCCGAGAAGACGGCGAGCGTGCGCCGCGGTGACTACATCACCGCCGGCGACCTCGGTTACGTCGACGAGGAGGGCTACCTCTACATCGCCGACCGCCGCACGGACCTGATCCTCAGTGGCGGCGTGAACATCTACCACAAGGAGATCGAGGACGTCCTCGTGACCCACCCGGCCGTCGCCGATGCCGCGGTGATCGGTCGACCCGACCCCGACCTCGGGGAGGTCCCCCACGCCGTCATCGAGCCGCGCGACCCGGCCGCCGACCTCGATGCGCTCCGTGCCGAGCTCGCGACGTTCCTGGCGGAGCGACTGAGTCCCCAGAAGCACCCGCGCTCCTACGCGCTGCGCGCGACGCTCCCCCGCAACGAGGCCGGCAAGCTGCTGCGCCGCCAGCTGCGCGAGGAGCTGGCGGGCGCCGAGACCTCATGAGCGCGCTCAGGCGCGCGGCGGCTCCTCGCTGAGGCGCACCCGTGCGGCGCCGGAGGCAACGAGCGCCTCGATCTCGGCGTCGCTGTAACCGATCTCGGCGAGCACCTCGGCGGTGTGCTCGGCGCGCAGCGGTGCCGGGCGACGCACCGACAGGGGCGCGTCGTCGAGGATCATCGGCGGCCCGATGACCCGGTACTCCCCGATCACCGGGTGCTGCCCGATGCTGATCATCCCGCGGTGCAGCGCCGGGTCGTCGAGGATCTCGTCGAGGTTCGGCACCGGGTTGGCGGGGATGCCCTCCGCCGCGCACAGCTCGAGCCACTCGGCGGTCGTGCGCTCGGCGACGATGGCAGCGAGGTTGGCGTAGACCGTCTCGGCGTTCAGCAGGCGCTGGCTCAGGTCGGCGAACCAGGGCTCGTCGAGCAGCTCCTCGCGACCGACGGCGGCGAACAGCCGGCGCCAGTGGTCGTCGGTGTAGGGCATCATCGCGATGTAGCCGTCGCGCGTGCGGTGCGGGCCGCGCGTCGTCGTCATGATCCGGCTGTAGCCGGAGGGTTCACCGGGAATCGCGGCACGCGACAGGTGCTCGGCGAGGTTGAACGCCAGCACGGCGTCGAACATCGGGATCTCGACGCGCTGACCGCGGCCGGTCCGCTCGCGGTGCAGCAGGGCGGCGAGCACGGCGCTGACGATGGTCTGGCCGGCGATCTTGTCGGCGATGATCGACGGCAGGAACACCGTGCGCCCGACGGTGCGCTCGTTGAGCGTCGGCATGCCGGTCGCCGCCTGGATGATGTCGTCGTACGCCGGGCGATCCTCCTCGGCCGTGCCACTGCGGAACCCGTGCGCCTGGCAGTAGATCAGTCGCGGTCGCGTCGGATCGAGCTGGTCGTAGGCGATGCCGAGACGGCGGAGCGGACCGGGCCGCAGGTTCGTGACGAACACGTCGCAGCTGTCGAGGAGGCGAAGGAACGCCTCCATCCCGCCCGGCGCCTTCAGGTCCAGCGACACGGCCCGCTTGTTGCGGTTGAGGTTGAGGGCGATCCCGGACAGCTCCTTGTGCGGCCCGCCACCCATGAAGCGGTTCGTGTCGCCGCGCCCGGTCTCCACCTTGATCACGTCGGCGCCGAGATCACCGAGGAGCTGCGTGGCGTACGGGCCCATGATGACCGTCGTCAGGTCGAGCACGCGGATGCCATCGAGCACCCCAGGCGATCCGGTGGTCGGCTCCACGCTCATGCACCGACTGTACGGAGCACTCGACACCGGTGTCGATCGGAGCAGTCCGGCCCGGACGGCGATCGCGGGCACAGCTCGTAGCATTCCCGGGCGACGGCGCGGGACGAGCTTCGGCCATCGGAGCGGACCGCGGCGGATCGGACGAGGTGCGGGAGCGATGTCGGAGCGATCAGCGGTGCCCGCCAACCGGCGCGGGAGCGGGGACGGCCCGCGGACGCGTGGCGGTTGGACGCCATCCGGTACGGCAGCCGTGCGCCGGGCGAACCACGGCACCAACAGCACCGAGCGCGGCCGTCGCACCCGTCAGCGCCTGATCGACGCCGCCCGCCGCGTGTTCGAGCGGGTCGGCTACTTCGACGCCACGATCGACGACATCATCACCGAGGCCGGCGTCGCCCGCGGCAGCTTCTACACGTACTTCCCCGACAAGCTGAGCATCTTCCAGCTGCTGTCCCGCGAGGTGAACGAGGCGGTGCTCGCTGCCGTGGCGAGCGAGCCGTCGCCACCGGGGGCGGATCCCGTGCAGCGCCTCGACGCCGCCAACCGGCGCTACATCGCCGCGTACCGCACGTACGCCAAGCTCTACGGGCTCGTCGAGCAGGTCGCCACGATCGACCCCGACGTGCAGGCCTCCCGGCTGCGCAGCCGCCGGGCCCACGTCGAGCGGGTCACCGCGACCATCCGCCGCTGGCAGCGGCGCGGGCTCGCCGATCCTGCCCTCGACCCGGGAACGACGGCCGCCTTGCTCGTGTCGATGACGTCGAACTTCTGCTACTGGTGGTTCGTCGGCGGCGAGGCGCACGACGACGAGCGGGCCGCAACCGAGCTGACCGCCACGTGGGTGCGCGTGACCGGCTTGCGTCGCCGACCGCGCCCGTCGTGGGTGCGCGCGGCGACACGTTGAGCCGGCCCGCACCGAACGCGGGGCGTCGGCTTTGATCCGCTCGCCCGCCCCTCCGTACGGTCATGCCGCCGACCACATCCACCCTCCTGCGGTCGGCGTCGCCGGATCAGAGGGGTGATCGGGGTGTCGATGAAGACGTTGTTGGTGGCGAACCGTGGCGAGATCGCCATCCGTGTGCTGCGCGCCGGGGACGAGCTCGGGCTGCGGACGGTGGCGATCTACGCCGACGACGACGCGACGTCGCTGCACACCCGCAAGGCCGACGCCGCCTACGCCCTCGGGGCGTCCGGTGCCCGCGCCTATCTCGACATCGAGCGGGTGCTGGCGATCGCCAAGGAGGCGGGTGCCGACGCGATCCACCCCGGCTACGGCTTCCTCGCCGAGAACCCCACGTTCGCCCGGCGCTGCGCCGAGGAGGGGATCACGTTCGTCGGGCCCTCCCCCGAGCTGCTCGAGCTGTTCGGCGACAAGGCCGCGGCGCGGGCGCTCGCCGAGCGCGTCGGGGTGCCGGTCCTCGCCGGCACACCCGGCGGGATCACCCTCGACGAGGCGCTCGCGTTCTTCGACGGGCTCGGACCCGACGCCTCGATCATGCTGAAGGCGACGGCCGGCGGCGGCGGACGCGGCAGTCGCGTCGTCACGTCGCGCGACGAGCTGCCGTCGCTGTTCGAGCGTTGCCGGTCGGAGGCGGCCGCGGCGTTCGGTGACGGCACGCTGTTCGCCGAGGAGCTCCTCCCCCGGGCCCGCCACATCGAGGTGCAGATCGTCGGTGACGGCACGGGTGCGGTGGCCCACCTGTGGGAGCGCGAGTGCTCGATCCAGCGCCGCCACCAGAAGCTCATCGAGCTCGCCCCGGCACCGAATCTCGACGCAGCGGTGCGCGACGCGCTGCTCGCGGACGCCGTCCGCATGGCGTCGGAGGTCGCCTACGGCAGCCTCGGCACGTTCGAGTTCCTCGTCGACGCGGTGACCGGCCGCCACGTGTTCATCGAGGCCAACCCGCGGCTGCAGGTCGAGCACACGGTCACCGAGGAGGTGCTCGGCATCGACCTCGTGCGCGCCCAGCTCGAGCTCGCCGACGGGCGCACGCTCGCCGACGTCGGCCTCATTCAGGACGCCGTGCCACGCCCCCGGGGCATCGCCGTGCAGTGTCGGGTGAACATGGAGACGATGCAGGCGGACGGCACGACCCGCCCCGGTGGCGGCGTGCTGACGTCCTTCGAGGTGCCGTCCGGCGCCGGCTACCGCACCGACTCCTTCGGCTACGCCGGCTACCGCACGTCACCGAGCTACGACTCCCTGCTCGCCAAGGTCATCGCGCACACGCCGTCGTCGTCGCTGGCAGACGCCCTGACGAAGGCGTCACGCGCGCTCGCCGAGCTGCGCGTCGAGGGCGTGCCCACCAACACGTCGTTCCTGCAGGCCGTCCTGACCCATCCGCTCGTGCGCGGCGGCGAGGCGACGACGCGCTTCGTCGACGACCACGTCGCCGAGCTCGTCGCCGCGGCCGAGGAGACGGCGACGCAGCTGTGGTTCCCGAGCGAGCAGGGCGCCTCCGCGGTGGTCCCGAAGTTGGCGGGCGCCAAGGTCGACACCGTCGACCCGCTGGCGGTCCTGCAGTACGGCAAGGAGCGCGCCGAGGTCGGTGGCGCCGAGCAGGACGAGACCGTCGGGCCCGCGGGGACCGTCCCGGTGCGCGCCCCGTTGCAGGGCACGGTCGTGACCATCGATGTCGCCGAGGGCGACCCCGTCGCCGCCGGCCAGCAGCTGCTGGTGATGGAGGCGATGAAGATGGAGCACGTCGTCAAGGCCACCGAGGCCGGCTTTGTGCGCCTCGTCGACGTGTCGATCGGCGACGCCGTCTACGAGGGCCACCCCCTGGTGTTCGTCGAGCCGGCGGACGTGTCCGGGCTCGTCGAGGAGGTGACCGACGAGGTGAACCTCGACGAGATCCGCCCCGATGTCGCCTCCATCATCGAGCGCCACGAGCTTACGCTCGACGCGGCGCGGCCCGACGCCGTCGCCAAGCGTCGCCGCACCGGGCAGCGCACCGCCCGCGAGAACATCGACGACCTGTGCGACCCGGGCACGTTCGTGGAGCACGGGCAGCTCGCCGTCACCCCCGGCACGGGACTGCCGATGGAGGAGGTGATCCGCAAGTTCCCGACCGACGGGATGATCTGCGGTGTCGGCAACGTCAACGGCGAGCTCTTCGGCCCGGACCGATCACGCACGGTCGTGTGCGCGTACGACTACACGGTGCTCGCCGGCACGCAGGGCCCGATCAACCACCCGAAGACCGACCGCATGCTGGAGATCGCCCGGCAGTGGCGGCTCCCGCTCGTGTTCTTCACCGAGGGCGGCGGCGGGCGTGCCGGCACGGGCGGCAACCGCACCGGCGGGCGCAGCACGTCGACGGCGTCGGGGTTCCTCTCCCGTCCGCTCGTCACGCCGACGTTCTCGTCGATGGCCCGGCTCAACGGCGTCGTGCCGACCGTGGCGATCAACTCCGGGTTCTGCTTCGCCGGCAACGCGGCGATCCTCGGTGCCTGCGACGTCGTCATCGCCACCGAGGACTCCAACATCGGCATGGGTGGCCCGGCGATGGTCGAGGGCGGGGGCCTCGGCGTCTTCTCACCGCGGGAGATCGGCCCGATCGACGTGCAGGTGCGCAGCGGCGTGGTCGATGTCCGCGTCCGCGACGAGGCGGAGGCGGTCGCCGTCGCCAAGCACTACCTGTCGTTCTTCCAGGGGCCGCTGCCGACGTGGGACTGCGCGGACCAGCGGATCCTGCGCACCATCGTCCCCGAGAACCGGCTGCGGTCCTACGAGATCCGCGACGTCATCCACAACCTGTGCGACACCGGCACGGTGCTCGAGCTGCGCCGCGGCTTCGGGCTCGGCATGGTCACCGCGCTCGCCCGCATCGAGGGGCGTACGGTCGGCATCATCGCCAACGACCCCAACCACCTCGCTGGGGCGATCGACAGCGACGGCTCCGACAAGGCGGCGCGCTTCATGCAGCTGTGCGACGCGTTCGACATCCCGATCGTCGTGCTGTGCGACACGCCCGGGATCATGGTCGGACCGGAGGTCGAGAAGACCGGCCTGGTGCGCCACTGCAACCGCCTGTTCATCACCGGCGCCAACCTCACCGTGCCGCTGTTCATGGTGGTGACGCGCAAGGCCTACGGGCTGGGTGCGCTGGCGATGGCGGGCGGCAGCGTGCTCGAGCCGATGTTCTGCGTGGCCTGGCCGACCGGTGAGTTCGCCGGCATGGGCCTCGAAGGGCAGATCAAGCTCGGCTACCGCAACGAGCTGGCCAACATCGAGGACCCACTGGAGCGCAAGGCCCGCTTCGACGAGCTCGTCGCCGACGCGTACGAGCGGGCCAAGGCGATCCACCAGGCGACGGCGTTCGGCATCGACGACGTGATCGACCCCGCCGACACGCGGCACTGGATCGCCAACGGCCTGCGGTCCGTCGCCAACCGCACGCGGCCCGACCACCCGCGCCGCATCGACACCTGGTGAGCCGACCGGTGGCCGGCGGGCACGCGCCGCCGGCCACCGCTGCGCTCACAGCAGGGCGTCCGCGAGCTGGCGCCACTCGTCGAGCGGCAGCCGGGGGTCGCCGCGCAGCACCTGCACGGCGACGTGATCGGCGCCGGCGTCGAGGTGCTCGTTGATGCGGGCGACCGCGGCGTCGAGGCCGCCCCAGGCGACGACCCCGTCGACGAGCCGATCGCTCGGCGACCTCCAATCGGCCCAGTCCTCGTCGCTGAAGCCGAGCCGGCGCAGGTTGGCGAGGTACCCGGGTGCGCGCAGGTAGAAGCTGACCGCGCGCCGCCCGATCGCCCGTGCCGTGTCCGGGTCGGACTCGAGGATCACCATCTGCTCGGGGGCGAGCAGCACGTCGGGTCCGAGGATCCGCCGGGCCTCCCGGGTGTGCTCGGGCGTCGTCAGGTACGGGTGGACGCCGTTGGCGTGGCTCGCCGCGAGCGCCAGCATCCGCGGGCCGAGCGCCGCCAGCACCCGCGGCGGCGGCTCCTTCGGGCCGACGGCGTTGAACGGGGCGTGATCCATCGCCTCGAGGAAGGCGCGCATGTTCGTCAGCGGCTTGCCGTACTCGTGACCACGCACCTTCTCCACGAGCACCGGGCTGCTCACGCCGAGGCCGAGCAGGAAGCGCCCGGGGAACGCCTCGGCCAGCGTCTTCTGCGCGGCGGCCGTGGTGACCGCGTCGCGTGCGTAGATGTTGGCGATGCCGAGGGCGACGGTCAGCGACTCGGTCGCCGACAGCAGCAGCGCCGCCATGACGAACGGTTCGCGGCCGGTCGCCTCGTTGAGCCACAGCGTCCGGTAGCCCATCTGCTCGAGCTCGCGCGCCGCGGCCTGCGCGGCCGCCGACGGATGGGCGTCGAACGCGGCGGTCCAGATCCCGATGCGCCCGAGGTCCACGTCAGTCCTCGGCGATCGTCGCGGCGATGCGCGACGCCGCGTCGACGTACTGCTCGACCATGTCCAGCACGACCTTGCCGGCGGGCTTCGACTCCTTCATCAGCCCGACGGCCTGGCCGACGAAGTAGTTGATCAGCTTGCGCGACCCCTCGTTCGAGGCAGCCGTGCGGGCGATGCGCCGCTCGGCCTCGGCGACCAGCACCGGCTGCAGCGGCATCGGCAGGGGGTCCGGGTTGCTCGGGTCCTCCCACTCGTCGGTCCACGCCGAGCGCAGCTGGCGGGCCGGCTTGCCGGTCTTCGACCGCGAGCGCAGCGTGTCCGAGGACGTGGCGGCGAGGAACTTCTCCTTCACCACCGGGTGCGTCTCGGCCTCTTCCGTCGTCAGCCACACCGAGCCGCACCACACCCCCTCCGCGCCCAGCGCGAGCGCCGCGGCGATCTGGCGGCCGTCGGCGATGCCCCCGGCGGCGAGCACCGGCAGCGGCGCCACCGCGTCGACGACCTGGGGCACGAGCACCATCGTGCCGATCTCCCCGGTGTGCCCACCGGCCTCGGAGCCCTGGGCGATGATCAGGTCCACCCCGGCGGCCTTCTGACGTTCGGCGTGGACGACGGTGCCGACGAGGCCGGCGACGAGGAGGCCGCGCTCGTGCGCCTCGGTGACGAGGAAGTCCGGCGCCGGGCCGAGGGCGTTGGCCACGAGCTTGACCTTCGGGTGCGCCCACACGACCTCCAGCAGCCGCTGGCCGCTGGCGTGGGACATGCCCATCACGTCGTCCGTGTCGCCGTTGACCCGCTCGTCCGGCGGGAGCTCCTCCACCCCGTACTTGCGCATCAGCTCGTCGACGAACCGGCGGTGCTCCTCGGGGATCATCGAGGCCAGCTCCTTGCGCGTGAGCCCGCCCTGCTCGACGCCGGTGTACTTGGCCGGGACGATGATGTCGACGCCGTAGGGCTTGTCGCCGACGTGCTCGTCGATCCAGTCCAGCTCGATCTCGAGCTGGCGCGGGCTGAAGCCGGCGGCACCGAGCACCCCGAAGCCGCCGGCCTTCGTCACGGCAGCGACGACGTCACGGCAGTGGCTGAAGGCGAAGATCGGGAACTCGATGCCGAGCCGTTCACAGATCGAGGTGCGCATGCCGGGGATCATGGCAGGCCCAGGCGACACCGTTCGTGCCGGGGTGGCTGCTCACGTGCCTGAGGCCTCCGAGCTCACGCAGGATTGATCCACCCGCCGAAGCAACACATCACGGTGCCCGTGTAGAAGGAGGCTCGAGGAGACGCCAGGAACCCGACAGCGTACGCCACGTCGTCGGGTCGCCCGAGCCTTCCGACCGGGATCAGCGGGATCAGGTGCCGGCGGTCGTTCTCGTCCTTCGGCGCGCCCGCTTCCGTCAGATGGGGGTGAGAGAGGTCGAGGCGCTCGGTCGCGAGGATCCCCGGCGCGACGTCGTTGACCGTGATCCCGTGCGGGCCGAGCTCGACGGCGAGCGCCTTCGTGAACGCGCGAAGTGCTCCCTTGGCCGCGACGTTGTGGGCTCGGTTCGCGAGGCCCACGAACGCGTCCGGCCCCGTAACGTGGATGATCCGTCCCCAGCCACGAGCGATCATGCCCGGGACAAACGCGGAGGCGATGCGGAACGATGCGTTCAGCTGGATGTCGAGGACGCGCTCCCAGTCATCGAACGACATGTCTGTGAACGACTGGAACGGGCGAAGCGCGGCATTGCTGACGGTGATGTCGATGCCGCCGAGGCGCTCCTCCCCGATGACCCGCGCGGCCTCGATCGTGGCGGGATCGCTCGCCTCTCCGATCACGACTGCTGCCTCGACCCCATGCTCCCGGCATGCCGCTGCGACGGCATTCGCCTCGTCGCGGTTCGTGCGAGCGTTCACGATCACGTTCGCACCGCGCGACGCCAGCTCAACTGCGATCGCTCGGCCGATGTTCCTGCCCGAGCCGGTGACGAAGGCAGCGTGGCCCTCCAGGTCGCGACAGTTGCTGCACGAAGACATGGTCACGAGCCTCCCCTGGCGGCGGTGCGGCTTGCGATGAACGACTTGATCTCATCGGTGTGCTCGCCGAGACGAGGAGCACGGAAGCGGACACCTGCGGGAGTACGGGAGAACTTGAGTGGGTGGTTGACGATGGTGACCGGTCCGGAAGCTCCCGGGTGCTCGACCTGTGCCAGCATCCCGCGGATGTGGACATGGCGATCGGCGAAGATCTGCGCCACGTCCTGCACGGGTCCGACCGGCACTTTCCCCCCGAGCAGCGCCGTGATCTCAGCGTTGGTGTGGCGTTGCGTCCACTCCGTGATCTGCGCCCGGATCTCGGGTGCGTGCGCGACGCGGCCGCCAGGTGTCGCGAACCGCGGGTCCTCGCCGAGGTCGCGCCGTCCGATCAACTCGCAGAGGCGCCGCCAGTGCTCGTCGCCGGGGGCGGCGATGCAGACGTACCCGTCCGCGGACCGGAACACGTCGAACGGACAGAGCAGCGGGTGCGTGTTGCCTTGCGGTCTCGGCACCTCGCCGGCGAACGAGTACTGGTGGACGATGCGTTCGCAGAGCGCCAGGACGGCGTCGTACATGGCGATGTCGACATGCTGGCCCTCACCGGTCTGACGAGCGTGCAGCACGGCTGAGGTGATGCCGAGTGCGAGCAGCGTTCCCGGGAAGATGTCCCCGATCCCAGGTCCCGCCTTGTGTGGCACACCTTCCGCGGTGCCGGTGATCGACATGAATCCGCCCATCGCCTGGGCGACGATGTCGAACGCGGGCCAATCGGCGTACGGACTGGCGCCGAACGCCGGGTCGCCAAAACCTCGGAGGGTGGCGTACACCAGGCGCGGGTTCTTCGTGGCGAGGACGTCGTACCCGAGGCCGAGCCGTTCCAACACACCCGCAGTGAAGTTCTCGACGAGCACGTCCGCGTCCTCGACGAGTGCAAGCACCAGCTCACGACCCTCATCGGTCTTGAGGTTCGCGACGACCGACCGCTTGTTGCGGTTCACACTGGCGAAGTAGCCACCGAACTCTCGCAGCTGATCGTCGGGTCGGTACGGCCCGGGGCGGCGTGCACCGTCGCCATGGGGTGGCTCAACCTTGATGACCTCAGCCCCGAGGTCGGCCAGCAGCATCGTGCAGAACGGGCCTGCCAACGCGTGGGTGAGATCGACAACACGAAGGCCGTGAAGCGGGCCATCGAGCGTGTGTTGCCTCGATTCGCTCATGGTCAGTGCGCACTCCGAGTCAAGGAAGGGCGGGACTCGTCGACGGGAGACCCTGTTCGGCGAGGTGGCAGGCGACGTGGTGCGACGGTCCGATCTCGCGAAGCGTGGGCTCCTGTTCTCGACAGGTGTCCTCGGCCAGTGGACAGCGACTAGCGAAGTTGCATCCCGTGCGTTCCTCGGCCGGATCGGGGAGATCGGCGTCGAGCCTGATGCGCGTGCGGCGGCGCCAGGGTGTGGGGTCGGGCACCGCCGACAGGAGGAAGCGGGTGTACGGATGCTGCGGCGCGACGTAGATGTCGGCAGTCGAGCCGATCTCCACGATGCGGCCCAGATACATCACTGCGACTCGATCGCTGATCTGGCGAACAACGGCGAGATCATGTGAGACGAAGACATACGACACGCCGAGGTCCGCTTGGAGATCGCGGAACAGTCGGACGATGTCCGCCTGGATGGAGACATCGAGGGCGGACACCGGCTCGTCCGCGATCACCAGGCTCGGCCGCAGCGCAAGGGCACGCGCGATCGCCGCACGCTGTCGCTGTCCACCCGAGAGCTCTGCCGGGTAGCGATCGATGAAGTGCGCACCGAGCCCGACCTGCTCCAGCAGGCGCGCCGCCTCACGCCGTCGTTCTGCGCCTCGCACGCCATCGTGCACCCGCAGCGGCTCGGTGACCGACTCACCGATCGTCTTCGACGGATCGAGGGAGGAGTACGGATCCTGGAACACCATCTGCATGTTCCGGCGAGCCCGCCGCAGCGCCTCGCCCTTGATCTTGGTGATGTCCTCACCGAGCAGTGTGATGGTTCCGGCGTCCGGCATCAGCAGCCGCACCGCGACCCGGCCGAGCGTTGATTTCCCACAGCCAGACTCCCCGACGAGACCGAGCGTCTCGCCCTCGGCAAGCTGCAATGAGACACCGTCGACGGCGCGGAGCCGACGCCTTCGAAGCACCCGATTCGGGTCCCGCACGGCGAACGTCTTGATGACATCCGTCAGGGTGAGGACGTTGCGCGTCATCAGAGCCCCATCAGATTGAGCTCGTGGCCGGCGAGTTGACGGACGCATCGGACGTCGCGATCGACGCTGTGCGGTGCCAGCGCAGGGGACTCCGTCGTGCACCACGGTGCCAGGCATGCGAAGCACCGAGGATGGAAGCGACAACCTGACGGCATCGCCGTGGGGTTTGGAACCGCGCCCGGAATCCCACGCCGAAGGTTGCCGTCGAGATCGTCCTCGAGGCGGGGAAGAGATGCGAGGAGGCCGGCCGTGTACGGGTGCTTCGGACGCTCGAAGACGTCTCGAGTCGGGCCGCGTTCGACCGTCTGACCCGCGTAGAGCACGACGGTCCGATCGCAGAACTCGCCGACGACGCCGAGATCATGGGTGATGAGAAGCACCGACATCTCCAGCTCCGTCCGCAATCGGCTGATCAGCTCGAGCACCTGTGCCTGCACGGTGACGTCGAGTGCGGTCGTGGGCTCGTCGGCGATCAGCAGTCGCGGCGAGCAGGCAATCGCCATGGCGATCATGACCCGTTGCCTCATCCCGCCGCTGAAGGTGTGCGGGTAGTCGTCGACGCGGCGTCCCGGTGCCGGCACTCCCACGAGCCCGAGCAGATCGATGGCTCGGCGACGACTCTGTCGTCGTGTCAGTCCGAGGTGCGCCTCGATCACCTCCTGGATCTGTCGACCCACCTTCATCGACGGATTCAGTGACGACATGGGCTCCTGGAAGATCATCCCGATCCTCGAGCCGCGAATCGACCTGCGCTCGCGTCGACTGAGCTTCAGGAGATCGTCACCCTCGAAGCGCACGGTCCCACCCAGCACCACCGCACCCGGCGGCAGAAGTCCCATCACCGTGAGCGCGGTCAGCGACTTGCCGGAACCCGACTCACCGACGAGTGCACACATTTCGCCCCGACGCACCGTCACGTGCACGTCGTCGAGGACGGGGTGCTCGGCCGCTCTCGAGCCGAACCCGAGTCGCAGTCCCTCGACCGCGAGGCAGGTCGTGCCGACCTCGACGTGCGGAGCGGTTGACTCGGCGGCGCTGCTCGTCATCGCTGCCGCCCCACAAGGTCACGGAGACCGTCCCCGACGATGTTGAACGCCAGAACCGTGATCATGATCGCGACGCCCGGCGGATACACAGCGTTCGGGGCCTTGAACCGGTCTTCAGCCGCCTGACGGAGCATGACCCCCCAGCTCGCGTCGGGAGGCTGCACACCCAGGCCGAGATAGCTAAGCGACGCCTCGGCGAGCAGGGAGAACGCGAACAGCAACGAGACCTGAACCGCGACCGCGGACGCAATGTTCGGGAGAACGTGTGACACGAGGACGCGTGGAATCCGGCAGCCGTTCAGGACCGCGGCGTCGATGTAGGCCTCGTTCCGAACGGCGAGGGTCGATCCTCGCACCACCCGATACAGCCCCGGAGCGAGGATCACCCCGACCGCGACCATCGCGTTGACCAGCCCAGGGCCGAGCACGGCGATGATCGACATCGCGAGGATGATCGGGGGCAGCGCCATCAACGCGTCCGCCAACCTCCCGGTGATGGCGTCGAGTCGGCCACGTAGAAAGCCTGCGAGCAAGCCACTCGGCACACCCAGGAGCACGGCAACCCCGACGGCGACGGGTGGCGCGAGCAGTGCGATGCGACTCGCGTAGAGCATTCGGCTGAGCACGTCTCGTCCCAGGCCATCGGTGCCTAGTGGATGACCCGGCGTGAACATGGCCGCGGAGATGTGCGACAGATCCTGTGTCGAAGGATCGTGCGGTGCCAGCCACGGCGCGAGAAGGGCGGCCAGCACCAGGAGCACCAGGTAACCGACGGCCATCACATTGAGCGGTCGTCGTAGGTATGTCCGGAGACGACCCCGTTGTGCGGCGATCACGTCGGGCGCTTCGGACGCGGGCGAGCGCGGCGCTTCGACGGCGAGATCCTCGAGTGTCACGACTCCCGTCCCCTCGGATTCAGATAGGAGTACGAGAGGTCGACGAGGAGATTGGTGACGACGACCATCACACCGGTCACGAGGATGATGCCCTGGATCATCGGAAAGTCCCGACGCAGAACCGACTGCAGCGCGAGCTGCCCAACACCCTGGAGGCCGAACACCGCCTCGACGATCACCGCCCCCCCGAGCAGCCGGGCGACCTGAAGCCCGAGCACGGTCACGACGGGGATGGACGCGTTCTTGAGCGCATGGCGTGTGACGATCCGCCACTCACTCAGGCCCTTCGCCCTCGCGGTGCGCACGTAGTCGGTCTGCATCACATCACCGACACCGGCGCGCGTGAGCCGAGTGGTCTCTGCCGCCAGGGCAGTGCTCAAAGCGATCCCAGGGAGGATCAGATGGTGCAACCACTCGGCAGGGCTCTCGCTGAATGCGACGTAGCCCGTCGCGGGGAACCAGCCACGCTCGAGAGCGAACGCGCTGACCAGGACGAGCCCGAACCAGAAGTTCGGCACCGAAAGCCCCACAGTGGCAGCGACGGTCGCGAGCCGGTCGACGATCCGGCCACGCCGTAGGCCCGCGACGATGCCGAGGAGAGCTCCGCCGACCAGTCCGATGACGGTCGCGACGAGTGCAAGGGAGAGGGTCGCCGGGAGACGTGCCCGTATCGCATCGGTGACGGGCTGGCTTCCGTATGCGGACGTGCCGAGATCGCCTCGGATCGCCCCGCCCGCCCATTCGAGGTACTGGACGAACAGGGGCCGATCCAGAGCGAGCTGCCGCCGGATCTCCTCGATCCTCTCCTCCGTCGCGTCCTCCCCCGCGATCAACGTCGCCGGGTCGCCTGGAACCATCCGCATCAGCAGGAAGGTGATGACGGACACCAGGACGAGAACGGGGACGAGCGCGGCGACGCGTCGGACGACGATGCCGACCATGGCGAACTACGGTCGAGCATCAGGGCTCGACCCACACCTCGCGGAAGTCGTGTCCTCCCGTGGGGAAGACCTCCAGTCCGTGCACGTTGTCCTGCTTTCCGTACACATCCGTTCGATGGCAGATGTCGATGTTGTACGGACCGAACTCGAGTGCCAGCTCGACGAGCTTCTTGTACGCCTTGCCCCGTTCAGCGGGATCATCGGAGGACTGCCCTTCGAGCAGGAGCTCCTCCGCACCTGGAATCTCGACCTCTCCGATGTTGAAGTACGCGTCCTTTCCGTACTGTCCCAGGAAGGTGACGCTGGCATCGGCAGCGCCTGAGTCGTAGGCGATCATGCTGTCGTAGTTCCCGGTACGGAACTCGGGCCCCACCACGGCAGCATCGGTCAGCTTGAGCTCGAGCGTGATCCCGACCTCGGCGAGTTGCTGCTGCACCACCTCGGCCAACCGCTGATAGGCGGTGATGTTCGGGGTGATGGTCGTCAAGGACAGCGACGTCACGCCGGCATCGGCGAGCAACTGGCGGGCCCGCTCCGAATCGTTGTCGTACTCCTCCAGCGGGATTGTCTCGTTGTGGGCGTAGTGACCCGCGGGGAATGGCTGAACCGTCGGGACGCACCGTCCGCCGAACAGCGCCTCGCCGATCGCCGTACGGTCCAGGGCAAGACTGATCGCCTTCCGAACTCGTGCGTCCTGCACCTTCTCCGAACCGGTGCTGAGGTTGAAGGAGTAGTAGGCGAGGCGGGGCTTGGTCACGACCGAGACACCAAGTGCTTCGGCCTGGTCCACCATCTGCTCCCGAAGCGTGGTCGCATCAACCTCACCGGCCGCGACGGCGTTGAGACGGCTGGAGTCGTCTGGCATCACCCGGATGGTGAGCTGTGGCGGCGCAGGAACCTCATTGTCCCAATAGTCATCCCGGCGCTCGTAGACGAGCTCGTTGCCCACGTCATGTCGCACGAGTACGTACGGGCCTGCGCCAACCGGTTGCCGGTCGAGGTCTTCGTTGTCGAAGGCCGCCGGACTGATCATCATCCCGGCGTGGCCCGTGAAGAGCGATGGGAGCGCACCACCTGGGCCAGCCAGATGAATGCGAACCTGCAGATCGTCGAGCACCTCGACCGACTCGATCATCGAGAGGACCGCCGTGAGCGTGCTGTCGGGAAGCGAGATCGCTCGTTCGAGGTTCGCTTTCACAGCCTCCGCGTCGAAGGCGGTGCCGTCGCTGAACGTCACATCTCCGCGAAGTGTCAGGTCGAGGAACTTGCCGTCTTCGCCGAAGGCCCAGTCAGTCGCGAGCATCGGCTCGATCTCGCCTTCAGCGGTGATCCGCATCAGCCGGTCGTAGGCCGGGTAGAGGAACATGTAGTACACGGCACCGCTCGTCTTGTGGGGGTCGAGCGTCGGCGCTGCAGTGCTGTACGCCATGGTGAACGGCGCACTCTCCGTCCTCGGCAGGGTCGGATCGACGCCACCCGTCCCTGGGGCCGTTGACACGGATACCGCGCTCCCAGCACTCGGCGCGGGATGTTCCGTCGCCGCCGTGTCTGCGTCGTCCCCACTGCCGCACGCTGCGACGGCGACCAGAGTCGCGACAACCACTGACAACGCTCGAGCGCTGCGCACATGTCCCCCTTCTGGTGTGCTCCATGCTCCCTTAAGACGTGGCGGAGCCACTAGCGAACATCTTTGTCAGCGGTACAGCAAATTTGCAACCCCCCATCATGCATCCGCCCTCGACCACTGATTCCTTGACGTTTTCGGGTGATCCTCGGAGTCGTTGGCTCACGTAGCCTGCACATCGTTGTTGCCGGGTGACAACTCGTGTGCGCCTGAGAGAACGACCACTGCCGCGCAGCGCAACCAAACAGGCGCTCCGCGTTTCATGGTGGGGTGATGGTCGGCAGCAGTGACCAGTTCGGGCGTCCGGCGTAGAGCAGGGCGCGGATCCGGTAGTGGGTGAAGTTGCGCATCCCGAACGCAACCCGCTTCACCCTCTTGACCAAGTTGTTGACGGCTTCGGTCGGCCCGTTCGAGACGTGCGAGCGATGCCAGGCGACGATCTGGTCGCGCCACTTGGTGATGGTGCGGCCGAGCCGGCGGACCTCGAGCGGCATTTCCGGGTCGGTGAAGTCCCGGCCGATCGCGTCGACCCACTCAGCGGCCAGGGCCTCGTCGGTGTGGTCGTAGATCTGCCGGACGACTTCCTTCGCGTTCCACGCGAACCACACCTCGCGGTGCGGGTCACCGACGCGCAGCAGCCCCATCAGGCGTTCGTGTTGCTCAGCGGTGAGGCGTTCGGCAGCCATCACCAGTCGACGTCGAGCCCGGTAGAGCGGATCGTCCTTGCGGCCCCGGTGACCCGTCGTGTCGTTCTGCACGCGGCGCCGGCACTCGTCGAGCCCGCGGTTGGCGAGCTGCACCACATGAAACGGATCGGCGACCTGAACAGCTTTGGGGAGCATCGTGTCGAACACGCTGCGGTACGCGGACGACAGGTCGAGGGTGGCCCACTTGATCCCGGCCCGCCACGCCTCGGACCTGCCCGCCAGCCAGCGACACGGCTCGCTGCTGTCACGGCCGGGAACGACGTCGAGCAGTTGGCCGCGGCGCACGTCGACGATCTGGGTCGACCAGCACTGCGTCCGGAACCGGCCTTGTCGGGCGAACAACGTCTCATCGAGCCCGAGCGCCGAGACCGCCCCGAACCGGGCCGGATCATCGACGAGCTCGCCGCCGTAGAGCACGACCGCGTCCATCACCGGATGCCACGAGCAGCCCAGGTCCGCGGCCACCTCCGACACCGCCCGGCCATGCCGGCCGACCTGCACCGTCGCCCACCTCGCCGCCCGGGTCGTCAACGCGCACCGCGCCGACGCGATCTCGGGCTTCTGCTCGGTCCACGCCGCCCCGCACGCCGGGCAGCGCCAGCGCTGCTTGCGCCAGCGCAGCCGGACCGGCCGGCCGAAGACCGGCAGATCGACCAGATCGACCTCGCGGATACCATGGCCATGCGGGCTCGCACCGCACCGGCACACCGGCCGCCCGGACAGCGTCGTCATGACGACCAGCAGCCACGCCGGCCACTCGCCCACACCGACCACGGCCACGTCGGGCAGGCCGACCAGCAGCGCGCACATGCGCGTAGCATCCGTCTCCAAGCAGGGGCTCCTCGATCTGGAAGGCGTAAGACACCTCCACCATCGCAGAGCCCCTGCGCCGCGCCCGGGACCTCACCCCAACGTCATCCCACCCTCAGACGCGGAGCGCCACCAAACACTCAAGGGGGCTCGAACGCGAGATGGGGCGCTTCCCCGGCGGGGGACGCGCCAGGGAAGCGCCCCATGGGCTCAGAACGACTGTGTCCGAGGCGAAGGTTGCGGTCCGACGCGCTCGCCTCGAGCGACGTGCTGTGTCAGTCGGCGCGCGTGGACGGCCGGCGCTTGACGAGGGCCGTTCGTTCACCCTCGAACACCAGGCGCCCGGCCTGGTCCGTGCCCCAGTGCTTGAAGCGCACGATCCCGGCGTCGTCGCGAGCGGGCGCCGGTTCAGCCGACAGCACCTCGGTGTAGGCGTAGATCGTGTCACCGTGATGGACGGGCGACACGAAACGCAGGCCGGTGCAACCGAGCTCGGCGATCGCGTTCTCCGCGGTGTCCTGGCTCGCCAGCCCGAAGACGAGCGAACCCGTGACAAGCCCGAACACGACACGCCCGGGACCGAACGGCCCACCATTACGCATCGCGTGCTCGTTCCAGTGGCCTTGCGCCGTGTTCATCACCAGCTTGGTCAAGAGATTGTTCTCGACCTCGTCGATCGTCGCACCGCGCGCGTGGCGGATCCTGCGCCCAACCTCGAAGTCCTCGAAGTAGGACCCATCGGAGGTGAGGCCATCTGCGGTCGGAGTGCTCACCGCACCACCTCCTCCGGGACCTCGAGCCCGCACTGAATGGCCCGATCGATCACCACCCGGAACACGCGCGTGGTCGCTGCGTCAACCATCATCCCGTTGATCTGCGCAGCCCCGAGCCCGTTGGCCTCGGCCTCTCGCACCGCACTGATGATGTTGACCGCTTGCCGGACCTCGTCCTCGGTCGGCGCGAACACCTCGTTTGCGATCGCGACCTGGCTCGGGTGGATGCACCACTTCCCAACCGCTCCCAGTGTGGCCGCCCAGGAAGCAGCTTGCCGGTAGCCGTCCGGATTTCGGAAATCACCGTAGGGCCCGTCGATCGCGTCGAGACCATTGGCCCGCGCCGCGACGATCATGCGGTTGCGCGCGTAATGCCACAGGTCGCCGGGGTAGCCGAGCCGCTCCCCGACACCGATGTGCGTGCTTCGGATGCCCTGGCTCGCCGAGAGATCGCCCACCCCGAGGATGAGCGCCTCAAGACGCGGAGAACACGCAGCGATCTCCTCCACACACGCGAGCGCCTCGGTCTCCTCGATGAGTACCTCCAGGCCGATCCGTCCGACCTCGAGGCCGGCTCGCTGCTCGAGCTGGGACAGCATGTCGTCGACGAACCACACATCGCGCGGACCCTTGACCTTCGGGACAATCACCACGTCGATGTTGGCGCCAGCGCCCAGGACGACCTCGATCAGGTCCCCGTGACACCAAGGGGTGTGAACCCCGTTGATGCGATAGGCCCGCGTCCGAGGACGCCACTCGTACTGGTTCAGACCTGCAATGACATTCGTGCGCGCTCGTTCCTTCTCGGAAGGGGCCACCGCGTCCTCGAGGTCCAGGAACACGAGGTCCGCGTCGCTCTGTGCGGCCTTGGCGATCATCTTCTCGCTGGTCGCAGGCGTGGAAAGCTCGGACCGGCGCAGACGTCGGCTCGTCATGAAGGTCTCCTCTTGCTGATGTTCATCGGGCCGGGGTTCGCGCATGGGTGCGCTTGGCGACGAGGTTCGTACGCGTGTAGGTGAGCACGACGTCTCCGTGCTGATTCACGACCTCGGTCCGCCATGTCACGATGCCGCTGTCGTGTCGACTCGCCGACTCCCGTGCGCTCACGACGGTCGACGTGGCCCGAATCGTGTCACCGGGATAGACCGGTGCGTGGAACAAGCAATCGTCGATTCCGAGGAAGGGTCCACCCGCCTCGCTGAGGTCCTCGACGGAGAGGCCGACCGCTGTGCACAGGACGAGCATCGGGTTGACGACGACGCTCGGGTGGCCATGAGCGCGCGCGTACTCGGCGTTGAGGTACATCGGAGTCCAATGACACAAGGCCGTGCTGAACAGCACGTTGTCTGCCTCGGTCAGCGTGCGCCCCCAGTGGTGAACGAACGTACGTCCCTCCGTGAAGTCCTCGAACTTGTGGCCCTTCGCGGCTGGTGTGAACAGCGCTGGGTCGAATCTGTCAACTGTCATCGACACGCCCTTCTCGATCAGTGAACCTCATGCGGTCGGATGCGTCCCGCCGCAGACCGGCCAGGCGAACGAATGGTCAGCTCGGTCGTCGAGCGCAGCGACCGCGGCGACGATCTGATCAGCACCGCCGCGTCCCAGGATGCTGTCGGTCAACGCGTGGAACTTCTCCACCAGGGCTGCCCACTCCTGCTCGGGATCATCGGAGCGGGTGCGCGCGTCGTGACTCGCCTCGAACGAGCGCCCGCAACTAGTGATGACCTCGATGGTCGTGATCGCGTCCTCCTGCGCGGTATCCCCGACCACGGTGATCCGCTCCAGCATGCTGACGAGATCGGATGCGCGCATCCGCTCGTCTGTGTATTGCGACAGGTCAGCCGTGCTCTCGCCGAGAAGGGTGAGTGCTGTCGTGGCGCGCAGGCTGAACTTGCCCTCGAGCCCTGTCGTCGGGTGCTCGATCCCACAGACGTTGAGCAACGAAGGGGTGACGCGGACAGTCACGCGATCGATCTCGTCGGTGCTGATCCCTGACTCCGCCAACTCACGGCGGAGGCGCAGCGCACTGTTGATCGCAGCATGCGTTCCATAGCAGGCCGCGTGGAACTTGAAGTGCGTGTCAGCGGTGAACCAGTGCCCATCGACGTCATCGACCGCCCGCAGTGCGGCCCCTTCGGGCAGGGTTGCGACACCAAGGCCTTGGACGGCCTCGACGATCGCCGGATTCGCCGTGAACCCACGCGCGGCGAGTCGAGCGGCGAGGAGTCCGTTAGCGGCCGCTCGCCCGGCATGGAGCGGCTTGGCCATCGTTCCGAAGCTGGCCTTCAACCCACCCGCCTGGGTCACCGCCAGGGCGATCGCAGTCGTCATGGCCGTTGCTGGCTGATCGAGGAGCCGACTGCAGGCCGCAGCCGCGCCGACGACCCCGACGGTGGATGTCGTGTGCCAGCCGCGGTCGTAGTGGGCTCGACCGAGCACCTTGGCGAGGCGCACCTCGATCTCCGTGCCGACGACGAGCGCCGTCACGATGTCGCGCCCTGCTGCGCCGACAACGTCGGCCAAAGCGAGAAGGGCGGGCAGCACCGGCGCAGTCGGGTGTCCGGCCATCTCGAGGTTCGTGTCGTCGAAATCGAGCGCGTGGCCGGCCGCTCCGTTGATCAGCGCAGCATCGAGCATCCCGACGCGATCAGATCGGCCAACGAGCCTGGACGGGCCTTCGCCCCTCCCGACGAGCTCGGCACGGAGGATGTCGGCCAGCTGTTCCTGCTGCCCGGCGATCGCACATCCGGTCCAGTCGAGGATGCAGTGGCGGGCCGCTCGTCGCACCTCGCTCGGGATGTCGGCGTGGTCGACGTTCGCGTATCGGTCAGCAAGTTCGGACAGGATCGTCATCGTCCGGGCTTCCCGAGGATCCGCTCTGCGATGATGTGCTGCTGGATCTGGCTGGTGCCCTCGAAGATCGTGGTGAGTCGGGCATCGCGCCAGTAGCGCTCGACCTGTCGCTCGGTCGTGTAGCCGTTGCCGCCGTGGAGCTGGATGCCGTCACCGGTCACCTCGACCGCCATCTCGGTCGCAAGGAGCTTCACCATCGCGGCCTCCTTCTCGCACGGCTCGCCAGCGTCGATCCGGTAGGCGACCTGTTGGTAGAAGCTGCGTGCCTCCTCCACCCTCGCGGCCATCGTCGCCAGCTTGAAGCGCAGCGCCTGGAAGTCCGAGAGCGGCTGTCCGAACTGCTCCCGTTCCTGCAGGTACTGCGTGCAGTCCTCGACGGCTGCCCGTGCGAGCCCCACCGCGCGAGCTGCAGTGTGCACGCGGGCCACGTTCAGACCATGCTGAGTGGCCTTGAACGTGCTCATCCGCTGGGTCCCATCGCCCAGCGGTCGTGGGTCGTCGGACATCACACGTGCGCCGAGCGGTACACGGACGTCCCTGAGCAGGAGGTTGTAGGTCTTGAAGCCGTGGTAGCCGATCTTGTCGATCTCTTGCGCCTCCATCCCGTCCGGAAGCGTCCCCGGCTCCTTCTCGATGACGACCGTCATGAGCCCTGCGGACCGGCTCTCTCCTGGCTCGGGGTCACGCTCACGGCACAACAACTGGATGAAGTGCGCGTTCACGGCGTTCCCACACCACCGCTTCTCGCCGTTCAAGACCCAGTGGTCGCCATCGCGCACAGCCCTTGTTCGAACACCCGCCAGGTCGCTCCCGGCGTTCGGCTCCGAGAGCGCAGCAGCTCCGATCCACTCACCGGCAGCCGAGCGACGCAGCAGCTCGAGGCGTCGCTCACCACTTGCGTGCTGCGTGCCCATCCCCTGGGCGCGAGCGATGATCGAGGCCACGCTCATCCAGGCACGGGCGAGCTCCTCGGAGATCATGCAGTACTCGAACACACCGAGCCCCAGACCGCCCACCTCAGTCGGCAGACGGATGCCGAAGTATCCCCGTGCACCCATCGCCTTGATGAGGTCCTGCGGGATCTCACCCTTCTTCGGGTCGAGCTCGTTCGCCACCGGGAGCACCTCGCTCATTGCGAACTCCCGAGCCTCCGCTTGTAGCTCCAATCGCCGAGCGGTCCGGTAGGGCTCCGCCAGCACCGGAGGTTCCACGGGCTTCGTCATCCCCTCCCCTTTCACGCCTCCGCCATCGGCCTCTCCTCAAATACTTGTTGTATGACAATCCAATTGTCAACCCGAACCGTGGGTCTAGCGGCCCGACCCGACGCGCAGGACGCGATCGGCTGTCGGAGGCCGGCCAGCAATGCGATGACGTGGTGAGTGAGATGCGGCGATCAGCGCGAGCCTGCGTCAGTCCCCGAGCTCTGCCCGTGCTTTCGCCGGGGCCGGGCCGCCAGACGCTCCTCCGTCGACTCGTACAGGTGCGTCAGCGCGGGGATCGGATCGAAGCCCTCTGGGTCGAGCAACCACTGGTACGCGATGCCTCGAAGTCCGGTCACGATCGCGGTCGCCTCGTCGTCGACGACCGTGCCCGGCTTGATCGAGCCGTCCTTGATCCCGCGGCGAAGCAGCTTGGCCATGTCCGCGCGCTGCCGCCGGTGGAACTCGACGAAGTGCTTCCGCAGATCCTTGTTCGGCCCGAGCGCCTCGAACATCAGCGCATACAGCAGTCGAATGTTGTGGGCGTCCTTCTCGAACTGTCGACGAATCGCGAGGATCAGCCCCAAGAAGCCCTCAAGCCCTGATTTGCCCTCGGTAGCGGGCAGAAGATTCCGGTGGCTCCACCCGGTCGTGATCCGATCGACGACGGCCTCGAGGAGCTTTGCCTTCGACCCGAACCGCATCGTGACGAGCCCGCGGCTGTAGCCGGCCCGCTCGCCGACCGCGGCGAGCGTCATTCCCACGTACCCGCGTTCCGCGATCAGCTCACCGGCAGCCTCGAGGAGACGGCGCGTCGAAAGCTCCGAGCGCTCCTGCTGACGGTTCCGACTCACCCCGCTCGCTGCCGCGTCGTCCTCGGATGCGGTCGCCTTCTTCGTTCTCGGCATTGGTCCTCGTGGGAGCGCCACCCCAGGGATCGGATCGGGCCAGGACCCTACCCGCTGCGGTCGTGCGTGTCCACGAGGGATCGGAATGACCGGCCGCGAGTCGGGGACGTGAGGGGCGGTCAGCCGTCCTGGGTGTATCCGACCGCCGCGTTCCACTCCGCGACGAGCGCGTCCTTGGTGTCCGCTTGACCCGGCAGGTTCGACCACCAGATCGTGATGTCGCGCTGGGCTGGCAGGTCCACGCCCTCCACGGCGGCGTCACCGGCATCGTCGCGGATCGGCCGGGCACCCGCCGCCGTGGCGACCGCAGTCTGCCCACGCTTCGACAGCGACCAGTTCTGGAACAGTTGGGCTGCAGCCTCGTGTTCGGCCCGCGAGCTCACTCCCTGGTAGCTGACGCCGCCGATCACACCGTCGTCGGGATAGACGAGCTCGATCGGCGCACCAGCAGCGATCGACGGCGCCATCGCTGACTCAGCAGCGATCGCCACGCTGATCTCCCCTCGTGCCAAGCTCTCCGCCACCGTCGCCGTCGTCGAGAAGATGACCGGCTCGACCGCGCGGAGCTTCTCCCAGTAGTCGGTTCCTCCCAGCACCTCCTTCTGGAAGGCGGCCTGCGCCAGACCCGTGCCGCCCACGCCGGCAGGAGTGATGCCCAGCTGCCCCTTGAACGCAGGGGCGACGATGTCGTCCCACGACTCGATGACGACATCGTCGCCGATCACCCCACGGTTCACGCCGATCACGTACAGCCAGGCGTACAGCGGATAGAAGGTCTTATCGGGATCGACCTCGTCGGGGACGATCAAGTGATCGTTGACCGTGAGCGGCTCATAGCCCGCGAGCAACCCCTCGTCCTTCAGCGTCAGCATGTCGAAGGGGCTCGTGAGCGTGACCACATCGAAGTTGTGGACGCCGCCATCGGCCTCAGCGAGGATGCGTTGCGTGAGCTCGGCTCCCGGAGCACGGAAGAACTCGACCTCAATGCCGGTGTCCGCCGTGAACGCCTCGTTGATCGCTGTCGTCCCTTCCTCAGTACCCGTCGTGTAGAGGCGGACGACGCCCTCCGCTCGTGCGGCGTCGAGCAACGCTTGGTCTGCGACCACTTCTCCGTCGAGCACGAGACCCTCGCCAGAGGGCTCGGGAGCAGATTCCTCGGATACCCCAGCGACTGTTGATCCGTCCGTATCGGTCGCTGGGCTCCCAGCGTCATCGTCGTCGCCGCAAGCGCTGATGGCGAATGCCGCCACAGCGAGACCTGCCGCGACGCGGGACAGACCACGGTTCATGATCGCTTCCTCCTGCCTCGTGAGAGTGTGATTGGCATCGACCTCAGTCCCGCGCCGCCATGCCGCGACGACCAAAGACAGAGGCAACCAGCAATACGAAGGTGAAGACCAGCGACATGCTCGCGGTCCGCTGCCACGACCCTGACGTCCACTGGTTGTAGATCACGACGCTCAACGGTCTCGTGTCAGGTGTGTACAGGAACAGCGCGACCGTCAACTCGCGGAATGCGAGGATGAACAGGAGAATCCCAGTGGCGAACGCAGTTGATCGGAGGAGAGGCAGGGTGATCGACACGACCGCGCGGGTCCTCCGGGCCCCGGATGTCACGGCGCTGTCCTCGAGTTGGGGGTCGAGCTTGACGAGTGTCGTTGCAAAGTTCTCGAATCCCTGGGGCACGAACCGAGCGATGTAAGCGATGACGAGGATCGTCATCGTGCCGTAGAGCTCGACGGGCAACCGGAGCCAGAAGACGACGAACGAGAGACCCATGAGAAGTGCCGGCATCGCGACAGGAGCAAGGGCGACGTACTCGATGGCGCTCGCCCCGTACACCGCTCTCCGCTTCGCGGCGTACGCGATCGCGAAGTTGACCACGACACCGACGATCGCAGCGCCGATTGCCAGCACGAAGCTGTTCTTGAGTCCCATCCCGAAGGCCTCGTGGCGGAGCGCCTCAGCGAAGTTTGCCGTCGTGAACGATGCCGGATCGACGAGATCTCCGAGCGTCCTGTAGAAGGAGTTCCGGCGAAACGCTCCGAGGAACAGGGCGATCAGTGGTACGATGGCTGCCAGCACGACATAGAGAGCTGATAGCACGAACGCCGGCCATCGCCAGCGCCCCAGGGCGATCCGAGTGGGTCGACTACCCTTGCCTCCGACCGTCACGTAGCTGCGGCGAAGGACGAGCCTGTTCTGCAGCCACACGAAGATCCACAAGATGAGCAGCAGCACCACGCCGATGGCCGCAGCCTCTCCATGGCGTGGTGGCGATTCGTTGATCAGTCGGAACACGTGCGTGGGGAGAAACGGCATGCGGGCGAACGAGCCAAGGATCTCCACCACGGGAAAGTTCTCGGAGACGAGAATGAAGATTAGGATCGTCGATGCGACGATCGAGGGCAGCACCAACGGGAATGTGACGTGGAGACTGGTACGCCACTGCGACGCACCGTGGACCCGTGCAGCCCCCTCGAGGTCACCGTCGCTCATCGTGAACGCGGCGAAGATCATCATGTAGGCGAAGGGCGCGTAGTAGAGCGCCAGAACGAACGTGATCCCGCCGAGGGTGTAGATGTTGAGCTCGAGCGGGACGTTCAACGCGCGCAAGACCGCGTTCAGGTAGCCAGTGCGCGGCGAGGCGAGCGCGGACCACGCAAGCGCGCCGACGAGCGCCGAGAAGAAGAGCGGGATGATCCCAGCGATCTGGACCAACCCTCGTCCGGGGACATCGGTTCGGGCGGCCAACCATGCCAGTCCGCCACCGATGATGACGGCGAGAACGGTCGCCCCGACGCTCGTGACGAGCGTGTTGCTCACGGCCGTTCTCAGCGAGCCGGAGCCGAGTGCGCGGTAGTGATCGAGCGTGAGACCTCCGCTCTGCCCACGGTTCGGCCGGAAGGACGAGGCCAGAAGTCCCGCCAGGGGACCGAGGATCAAGAGCACCAGCAGTCCGTGGACCAATGCTGAGCGGATGACTCGCGCCCCAATTGCTCGAGTTCGACGCCCGAGCACGACGATGCCGTGCTCGCTACCGATGTCGCGTCCGGAGCGCCGTACGTGGTGGACGGCCGTCGCGCTCACGTTCCACCTGCCTCGGATCCGCGCTCCGGAGCCCCATCGAGGAACAGCGTCTCCGCCGGGTCGAACATGACCTGACACTGGTCACCGGGTCGTAGGCGTTCCGCGCGCGCCGGGGAATCTGCGAACACCTCGGGCCCTTCATCGAGCTGCGCGTGGTAGCGGACCCGAGTCCCCTGATACTGCACGGACAGTAGTCGGCCACGTGCACCGCATCCGCTCTCGTCTCGCACCGGAGTCACCCGGATGCTCTCGGGGCGGGCACATAGGGTGCCACTTCTCGACCTGTCCCGCCGGCCGTCCGCGCAGCGGATCGTCAACGCCGTCCCGTCGAGCGATGCGTCGACCCAGCCCGCTCGCGGCACGGCGACAATCGTCGCCGAATACTGGTTCGACATGCCCAGGAAGTCGGCGACAAAAGTGTCCGCCGGACGCCCGAAGAGCTGCTCTGGCGGACCTTGCTGGGCGATCGTCCCGTCCCGCATCACCACGATGCGGTCCGCGAGCCCGAGCGCTTCGTCCTGGTCGTGCGTCACGTACACGGTCGTGATCCCGACTCGCTGCTGGATCTCCTTCAGCTCGTGGCGCAGGTGCACTCGCAACTTCGCATCCAGATTGCTGAGGGGTTCGTCCAGCAGAAGGATCTGGGGATTCATCACGAGACTGCGGGCAAGTGCCACCCGTTGCATCTGCCCCCCGCTGAGACTCGTGACGCTGCGACGTTCGAAGCCATCGAGTCCGACGATCCGCAAGGCGTCCCGAACGGCCGCCGAGATCGCCGAGCGAGGACGCCTCTGCATCTGCAGCGGAAACGCCACGTTCTTGTAGACGTTCTTGTGCGGCCAGAGCGCGTAGGACTGGAACACCATCCCCATCCGGCGCTTGTTCGGCGGCACGTCGATTCCCGCGGCAGCAGAGAAGAGGGTTCGTCCCGCAACCTTGATCGTCCCTGTGTCAGGTCGCTCAAGCCCGACGAGGCAACGCATCGTGGTGCTCTTCCCGCATCCCGACGGCCCGAGCAGGACGAGGAACTCCCCGTCACCGACGCTCAGGCTGAGATCGCGCACTGCCGGTGTTCCGCCGAAGTTCTTCGAGAGCTCCTCAATCTCGATGTGCGCAGGCGTGGCCTCTGGAGGACTCCCCGCTGCGCTCTCGAGGCCGTCCACCTCCCGACCTCTCGCCGGAGCGTGCGCCATCACCCAACCCCCTCGGGGCCTGTTCTACCCCTCATCGACGGACCGCACTCTAGACACTAAACTTGTCGTATGACAAGCCCTTGCTGCTGGGGAGTGATGGAGCGCCGGTAGCTGCGCAGCGACCGCGTCTGTTACGTCATTGTTAGTCAACCAGCTGCCTCGGCCGGATTGCCGGTCGTGAACTGCTCCACCAACTGCCGTTTGAGGATCTTCCCGTTGCTGTTCCGCGGGAGGTCGGACAGAACCACGATCCGTTTCGGCGCCTTGACGCCACCCAGACGTGCGCGCGCCCACCGACGCAGCTCGTCGGCGTCGATCGTTTCGCCAGCGCGAGGCGCGACCGCAGCGTTGACCGACTCTCCCCAGAGCTCGTCCGGCAGGCCGAACACGGCGGCTTCGGCGACGCCCGGGTGCTCCGCGAGCGCGCTCTCGACCTCCGCGGCATACACGTTGAACCCTCCGGTGATGATCATGTCCTTACGACGGCCGCGGATGGTCAGGTAGCCCTCGGCATCGAGAAGGCCGAGGTCGCCGGTCCGGACGTGTCGACCCCAGCGAGCTTTGGCCGTCGTTGCTGGATCATCGAGGTAGCCGCTCATCTGGTAGTCGCCGGCAACGACGATCTCACCGGTCTCACCAGGGTGTAGCTCGGTTCCGTCCTCCCCGATGATGCGGACATCGCTGTACTTGGTGGGTCGCCCGACGCTCATCAACCGCGCGTCGTCGGCAAGCTCGCGAGTTGTGATGTCTCGGAAGTGCTCCTCCGGCAGGAGCGACGCGATCAGCATCGGTGACTCTGTCTGGCCGTACCCCCCTTGCATGACCGGGCCGAGCAGGTGGAGTGCCTGCTTGAGCCGGTCGAGCGCGATCGGCGCAGCGCCGTAGCCGAGTCGTCGGAGCGAGCTGATGTCACTCTCCCGCACCGCCGGATGATCAAGCAGCTTGTACAGCATCGTCGGTGTCATGGTCGTAACCGTCACGCGATGCCGCTCGATCGCCCGGAGTACGCTCCCGGGCTCGAACGCCGGCAGGATCACCGTCGGAATTCCTCCCGCAAGCGCGGCTAGACATTGACGACCTGCCACGTGCGTCAGCGGACCCGACGCGAGCTGCACGTCACCATCGCGCAGCGAGAGGTCGAGATAGCCCTCGACGAGCCGCATCACGTTGCCGTGATGGAACATCACTCCCTTCGGTCGACCGGTCGTCCCCCCGGTGAAGAAGATGGCCGCGAGGTCGTCAGTGTTGGCCGCGATCGAAGGTCGCGAGGCAACCGTGGGGCTCCGGTCCACGAGCGCTGGGAGACGGCCGACGACCCGCAACGTTCGAGTAGACCGTCGGACCTCAGTAACCAGCGCGGCGACCGAATCGCCGTACAGGAGAACGTCACAGCGCGCGCGATCGAGGTTGGACGCGATGTCGATGGCCGAGTCTCGAGGATTGATAGGGATCCACACCGAGCCGACGTGAAGCACTGCGATCGCAGCAACCATCGCGAGCGGGTCGTTCGGTGTGAGCACCGCGATCCGAGCGCAACGCCCGATGCCGTGCTCCTGCAGCCATGACACCGCTCGGTTCACCAGCTCTCCGAGCGCGGCGAAGTCGATCACCTCGTCCTCGAAGACGAGTGCTGGGCGATGCGGCCACTGCCGAATCGCCCGCACAATCGCGTGCGGGAGTGTCGGCTCACGACTGACGCCGCATGAACTTGCCATACAGCAAGGATTACACGCTTCTGCGACATATGACCAGACGTCGCCCCGCCGCTGAGCGGGTTACGGCGGCTCGGCGAGCATTGCTCGATGTTGTACGACGAGCAACGAACCTGACGTCGCTACAAGCTACGAGACGAAGCGCAGCTGCTCCCACACCTCGGCCCACGTGCCGCGCAGGCCGCGGCACACCACGATCGGCTGACCCTGGGCCTCGTTGTCGATGTCGCGGCCGTTGTCGACGGTGGCGACTTGTGTGCACTCGTCGAAGTGCCGGGCGAGGCGGCCGTCGGGTGCGAAGCGCACGGCGACGACCGTCGCGGTGTCGTCGGTCGGCCGGCGGAAGTCGGCGTAGCTGTTGTGCGGTGAGGAGGCGGGTGGCAGCCCCCGGGCGGGGCCGAAGCGGTCGATGGCGCCGGCCTCCCCGTAGCTGTTGGCGAGCAGGATCACGTTCTCGCGCTCGTCGGGCGGGAGCGTGGCGACGACCTCCGCGACCTGGTCGACGAGCTCGGGCCAGCCGATCGTCTCGGCCGGCGCCTCGTTGAGGGTGGCGATGAACCCGACCGCGGCGACGGGCAGGATCGGCAGCGCGATGGGGACGGCGATGGCCCCGGTGACGGCGACGGTCCGCCAGCGCAGGCCGGTGGCCGCGACGCCGGCGAGGGCGACGGCGACGGTGAGCGGCAGCACGTAGTACGGCCGGCCACCGGTGATGAACGTGAGCACCAGCCCGGCGGGCCACGCCCACAGCAGCGGCCGGAACCGCCGTCCCGCGGGGTCGCCGGCCAGCCAGCGAGCACCGCGCACGAGCACCGCGGTGTACAGCGGGCCGAGCAGCAGCAGCTGCATCGGCAGCAGCAGTGCCCGGTTCTCCCCACCGATGCGCTCCTCGAGGGCGCGTGCCATGTCGAACTGCGGCCAGTCGTTGGCGGCCTGCCACGCCAGGTGCGGCGCCGCGATCAGCGCGGCGAGCGCGATCCCCGCGGGGAGCCACCACGAGCGCAGCAGCGACCAGCGCCGCTCGGCGACGATCCCGACGGCGAGGGCGACGGCGAGCAGCACGACGAGGTGCTTGTTCAGCAACCCCACGCCGGCGACGGCCCCGATGAGCAGCCAGGTCACGGGATCGCCGGTGCGCAGGAGCCGGGCCGACAGCCACAGCACCGCGCTCCACACGAGCAGATCGAACGTCGGGGTGGCGAGCAGGTGGCCGACGCCGAGCGTGAACGCGCCCGTCGCGACGAGCGCGGCGCCGAGCAGCTGGCGGCGCCCGTCACCGCCGAGCTCACGCACGAGCAGCGCGCCGACGACGACCGTGACGCCGGTGGCGATCGCGGGCACGAGTCGGAGCACGACGAGGTTCCCCGGTGCGATCTCGTCGGCGAGCCGGGCCACGAGCGGCGTGAACGGCGGCTGGTCGACGTAGCCCCAGGCGAGGTGGCGCCCGGCCTCGAGGAAGTACAGCTCGTCGCGGTGCCAGCCGTACCGTGGCGCGACCAGGAGGAGCAGGACCACCGTCGCCGCCGCCACGAGGAGCACGCCGCGCGGCATGGCGGCCAGCTCACGGGATGTGCTCGAGGCCCTCCGACTCATCGATCAGCTCGATCCGCGCGAACCACTCGGCGTGTCCCCTCCTGCGGTCGTCCCACCTGGCGCCGGCCCGCCGCGGAGCGTACGCGCCGGGCGGGCAGGCGTCTCGGCGGTTCCGCGTAACCTCCGGCCGTGGCGAGGTACGCGATCGATGCGCCGACGCTGCTGCACGTGGTGACCAGTGACGCCGCCGTGCATCCCGGGCACCAGCTCGTCGCGCCGAACCTGATCCGGTCCCAGGCGATGATGCTGCTGCTCGAGGCGGTGCGGCGCGGCGAGCTCACCGAGCGGGAGGCGCTCGAGCGGCACGAGCGGCTCACCGCACTGAAGTTGCGCGCCCTCAACGATCGGGTCAGCCGCCGCGTCGCCTGGCAGCTCGCACGCGCGCACGGCTGGGAGACGATCTACGAGGCCGAGTACGTCGCCGTGGCCAAGCTGCAGGCCGACGCGCTCGTGACCGTCGACGCCGGCATGGCGGTCAAGGCGGCCGCGGTCGTCCGGGTCGAGCCCGTGACGGTGCTCTTCGCCGCCTGATCGTGCGGCGGAGAGGGCGGCGGAGGCCGGCGCCGCCACGCCCTGGTCCCCACCGCACGTTGCCGTGGCGACGGCAACGGACGATCGCCCAACGCGTGGTTCGGCGAGGAGGGCCCCACGGCGGACAGCGAGCGGCACGTGTCGGTGTGGGTGAAGCCGGGCTGAAACCCGGGCTCAGCCCACGCGACCTCGCCGCCATGCGTGCAGCTTCATCGGGTTGCGCACGATCCAGAGGCGGTCGATGCGATCGGCGGCGATCCGGAGCGAGATCACGGCGAGCGTGACGCCGCCGGCACGCGCCTCGAGGCCGGGCTGGCCGTTGACGCTCGTCAGGTGCACGGAGAGGCCTGGCTGTCGGCGCGGGACCTCGACCAGCAGCCGGGCGACCTCGACGGCGCCACGCACCGGCCCGGGCGGCGCGCTGACGAGCCCGCCGCTGTCGGTGACCGCGACGACGTCGGGTGCGAGCAGCGCGCTCAGCGCTCGCACATCACCCGACTCCCACGCCGTCTTCACCGCCGCGACGAGCCCGGCGTCGGGAGCACCTGCCGTCCGGGCCGGGCGCTCGTCGCGGATGCGGCGCCGGGCGGACGTGGCGAGCTGCCGGCACGCGGCCGGTGAGCGGCCGACGATCTCGGCGATCTCGTCGAAGGGGTGGCCGAAGACGTCGTGGAGGACGAAGGCGACGCGCTCGGCGGGCGTCAACGTGTCGAGCACGACCAGCAGCGCCGTGGACACGGACTCGTCCAGGGTGACCCGGTCGGCCGGGTCGACCGCGGCCGAGGCCCCGTCGTCGCTGCGCCAGTGCACGCCCGCCGGCAGGGGCTCGGGGAGCCAGTCACCGACGTACTGCTGGCGACGATGGTGTGCCGAGCGGAGGACGTCCAGGCAGATCCGGCTCGTCGTCCGCACGAACCAGCCGGTGACGGACTCGATCGTGGCGCGCTGTGCGGGATCCAGGCGATACCACCGCAGGTAGGCCTCCTGCACGGCGTCCTCGGCGTCGGTGACGGAGCCGAGCAGGCGGTAGGCGACGTCGAACAGGACGCGCCGTGGCACGACGCGCTCGGCGATGTCGGGGTCTGGTCGGTCGCTCATCGGGATGCTCGTTCGGCGCGGTCGCCGTGCCGAGTATGACGACGCAGCTCGCCGGGGTGTGAGGTGCGGTCCGCGCCTCACACGCACCGTGGCCGTCTCGTCGAGTCGAGCGACGGCGACGACGCCGTCCACTCCGCTTCCCCGAGACTGCGAGGCGATCCGATGCCCACCGAACCGATCACGTTCGTCAACGTGTTCGAGGTCGACCCCGCCGACAGCGCGGCGCTGGTCGAGACCCTCGACGAGGCGCTCGACCGGGTCATCCGGCACCGACCCGGGTTCGTCACCGCGCGGCTGCTCGTCGCGACCGACGGGCGCAGTGTGATCAACGAGGCGACCTGGACGGATCCCGCGGCCCTTGCGGCGACGAGGGACGATCCCGCGGCTGCCGACTACGCGCGGCGTGCGGCCGCGCTGGCCACGCCGCGGCCGGGTGCGTACCGCGTCCACGCCACGTACGCGCCATGAGTGCCCTCGGCACCGCCGTCGTCGTCGCTGCTGCCGCGGCCAACGCCGGCATCGCCGCCGCCGACCTCGTGCCCGCCCGCTTCGTCGTCGCGAACTCGCGCCTGGTCGGCGTCGCGGCGCGCTGGATCCCGGTGCTCGCCGGCCTGAAGCTGGCCGGCGCGATCGGGCTCGTCGCCGGGCTCGCCGGCCTCACGCTGCTCGGCGCCGTCGCCGCGGTGGGGTTGACCGCGTTCTTCGTGGGCGCCGTGCTCGTCCACGTGCGCGCCCGCGTGTTCCACAACATCGGCTTCCCGCTCACGTACCTCGCGCTCGCCGTGGGTTCGCTCGTCGCGCTCGCCGACCGGCTCTGACGCGCGTGGTGCTCGGCGCCGTGCTGCGTGCGACGTCCAGCCAGAAGGCGAGCTGGGCATCGTCGGCGACCGCACCCGCGCGTCGACGAGGAGCCACCCGGCACCCATCGGGCGGTTCGCACCCATGGTCGCCGGCGCGGCGCCCGGCAGCGCCGCCAGCTCGTCGTGTCGCTCGGCGGGCGCGCACGAGCAGGTGGCCCGACACGTGTGCGCTGACCAGCAGCCGATCGTCGACCATGAACGCCCGGCCACCGAACATGACGACCTCGTGCACCGCGGGGCCATCGCCGAGCGCGGCGTGGAGGCACTCGACCAGTCGTGCCTGCTGGGGTGACATCGACCGCGTCACCGCGCCGGTGGGCTGAACGACAGGCGGTCGAAGACGATGACGTTCTCGGCGATGTGTCACACGATGCCCTGTCGTACGTGTGGGCGCTTGTGCGTCAGCTGCTGGGCGCGGATCCGGTCAGCGCCGCTGGCCCGGTTGGTACGTGTGCGGCTCGTAGTGGCCGGTGATCGCCAGACGGTTCCAGCCGTTGATGAGCACGATCGCGAACACGACCGCCGCGTACGTCGCCTCGTCGAACGCTGCGCGCGCCCGGTCCTCGACCTCGGCTGGCACGTGCTGGTCGGCGATGCGGGTGACGGCCTCGGTCAGCGCGAGCGCGGCGCGCTCCTGCTCGGTGAACAGCGGGCTCTCCCGCCAGGCCGGCAGCACCGCCAAGCGCTCGCTGCGCTCGCCGTTGGCGAGCGCGTCCTTGGTGTGCATGTCGAGGCAGAACGCACACCCGTTGATCTGCGATGCGCGCAGCTGGATCAGCTCGAGCAGCGTCGGGTCGAGGGCGCCGTGCACGGCGTCGGCGAGCTTGCGCATCGCGGCGTAGCCGTCGGGGAGCTGCTGGGACAGCGGCACCGGGGGACGGATCTCGTCGGCCATCGCGGACCTCCACGTTCGATTCTGGATGTTTGATATCCAGTATTAGCGGCTGGGAAGATCCTGGACAAGTAGGATCCATGATGTGCGGCTGAGCCAGGGCGTCGAGTGGACCGTCCACGCGTGCGTGAACCTCGCCTGGCTGCCGCCCGACACCGCCGTGCCCGTCACGCGGCTCGCCGAGTTCCACGACCTGCCGAGCGCCTACCTCAACAAGCACTTCCAGGCGCTCGCCCGCCGCGGCGTGGTCACGTCACGTCCGGGGCCCCGCGGCGGTTTCACGCTCGCCCGGCCGCCCGACCGGATCACGCTCCTCGACATCGTCGACGCGATCGAGGGTCCCGAGCCGGCGTTCCGTTGCACGGAGATCCGCCAGCGCGGGCCACTCCCGGCGTCACGCCGGGACTGCCGCACCCCGTGCCAGATCGCCTCCGCCATGCACCGCGCCGAGCAGGCGTGGCGCGACGAGCTCGCCACCGTGAGCATCGCCGACATCGCCGACGACGTCGCCCGCACCCACCCCCACGTGCCCGACCGCGTCCGCGCCTGGTTCCTGCGCGAACCCTGATCGCGCGTCACCGCCGAGGTGATGTCGCCGGCGGGGCGGCGGGCGGTCCACCCCACCGGCGACATCGATCTCACACCCGCTTCGGGAGGTGCGGGTGTGCGACGCGCCGCGGCCGGCAGCCGTCGACGGCATCCGGCACGGCACGACCGTCGGGATGCGCCAGGAACGCCCGGCGCTGGGTGACGACGTACCGGGCACCGAGCGGGTCCCCACGTCGATCACGACCGTCCGGCACGGCGGCAGCGGCTCCTCCGTGGCCGGCGTGGCCGCCGCATCGGTCACCACCGCTTCCGGCCGCCCGAGCAGCTCGCGGTAGCGGTTCATCCACCGCCGCTGGTACTCGCGCGGCGTGATCCGGTTGCCGGCCTCCGGCTTGGGCACCGTGTCCCACTCGTCGCCCACCGGGACGTGACCGATGTACCAGGTCACCGGGACCGTGGAGACGTCGCCGCCGTTGCGGGTGAGGATCTGGGCGACGAGCTCGGCGGCCTTGGCGTCCTGCACCGCGGGCGGGGCGTCCTTGGCCCGGGCGTAGCCGCCGTAGCCACCCCACGAGCTGTCCAGGAACCCGTAGGCGCCCGACGCCGTCGACCCGCGCGCCTCGACGGTGTAGTCGCCCCCCGACTCCATGTACCGGATCGTCGCCAGGATCACCGCCAACTCGGTCGGCACCGGCAGGGGGTCCGGGGCATCGCAGTCGACCCCCTCGTCGTAGCGGGGATCACCGACGCGACGCTGCTCACGTCGACCTCGCCAGGCCTTCGTGGCCCGTTCGCGACGGTTGCAGCGCGGCGTAGAACTCGGCCGCGAGCTCGCCGAGCGTCGTCGCGTCGGTGTCGGTCGGGTCGGCGTCGCCCACCGCCCGCTCACCGAACTCCTCGACGACGCACTCCCACAGCCGCGCCACGCCGAGCGGGTCGTCGAGGTCGAGCTCCCGCAAGGTGCAGTCGGCCGCGTCGTCGGCGCACACCCCGAGCACCGCGGCGAGCAGATCGAGCACCGCCTCGGCGTCGAACGGGTCCCGGTGCTGGTGGGTCTCGGCCGGCATCGTCAGCCTCGCTGGAACGTCACACGCCAGTCACCGTCACCGAGCGGTTCGGCGACGTAGGTGAAGCCCTGCTCGCCGAGGACGCCCTCGAGCGGGACCGGCTCGAACGGTGCGTACACGACGAGCTGCTCGCCGTCGCGCACCCGCGCTGCGGCCTCCATGATCTGGTCGAAGGGCTCCCCACCTGCGGCGAGGATCGGACGGGCGTCGACGACGTGGGTGACCATCGACATGGGCTCTCCTCCGTTCGAGCACTGTACGAGCCTGCTGGCACCCGCTATTCTTCCAGCATCGACTAGAAAAACAAGCCGGAGACGCCAACGAGCTGGAGACGTCGTGGCCCAGCACCAACCCCCGCACCCCCCACCGAGCCGCCCTGCGGCGTTCCCCGGCCCGGGAATCGCCGCGGTCCCGCCACCGTCGGTTCCGCTCGGGTTCCTCGCCGCCGCCGGGGTCGGCCTCGTCGAGCTCGGTCTCGCCACGTGGTTCGCGGCCGACCGGATCGTCCACTCGCCGACGCACCACGGCGCCGTGGCCGCCGCCCACATCGGCATGCTGGCGTTCCTCACCACCGCCGTGCTGGGTGCGGCACACCAGTTCGCCCCGGTCGTGGGGCGGCGGCCGCTGCGGTCGGCCCTCGTCGCCCGCCTCACCCTCGTGGGGATGCTCCTCACCGCCCAGCTGCTCCCCACCGGCTTCGCCCACGGCCCGGAGTCGCTCGTGCTCACCGGTGGGCTGATCGGCGCAGCCACCGTGCTCCTCGCAGCGTGGAACCTGTCGGCGCCGCTGTCGGCTCGCGACGGCGGCGTGCCGATCGCCGGCCTGCGGCTGGCCATCGGGTTCCTCGCCGCCACCGTCGCGTTCGGTGTCGTCTATGCGGCGAACCGGCAGACGGGCTGGTTCCCGCTGTTCCCGCACCGCGTGCTCGCCCACGCCCACCTCGGGCTGCTCGGCTGGCTCGGGATCACCTACGTCTCGGTCGCCGAGAAGCTCTGGCCGATGTTCCTGCTCGCCCACCGGCCGACGGCGCGGGCGGGACGCTGGGCGGTGACGCTGCTCGCCGCGGGGGTGCCGTTCGTCGCGCTCGGCCTGCTGCTCGGCGCGCCCGCCCTGGCGTGGCCGGGTGGGGTGAGCGCGGGAGCCGGGCTGGCGTGCCACCTCGCCTCGCTCGCCGGCGCGATCCGCCACCGGCGGCGGCCGCTCGAGCTGCTCCATGCCTTCCTGCTCACCTCGTCGGGGCTGTTGGTCGCCGGCGCCGCGCTCGCCGTGATCGCCGCGCTGGCGCCGATCGAGCCCGTCACCCGCGCCCGGCTGGTCACCGCCGAGGTCGTGGCGCTCACGGGCTGGCTGGCCCTCGCGATCGTCGGCCACGCCCACAAGATCGTCCCGTTCATCGCCTACACCACGCTGCGTGCACGCGGCATCGCGTCCACCGCCGAGGGCCGGCCGCTGCTGTTCGCCGACCTCTTCGACCACCGGCTCGCCCGCTTGACCTACGCCTGCGCCACGATCGCCTTCCCCACGGTCATCGTCGGCGTGCTCGTCGCATCCCCCACGACCGTGGCCTGGGGTGCCGTCGCGATCGCCGTCACCGGAGCCGTCGCCACGTACAACCTCGCGAGCGGCCCGCACCGCGTGCGCCGGACTGCCGCGCCCGCTCCCACCAACACCCCCCACCTCGCACGCACGACCGCATGACCACCCCGACCGACCCCACCCCACGCCCCACCATCGACACGGCCATCGACCCCGAGCCGGCGCCGGGCGAGCTGGCCCGGCTGGAGACGGTCCACCGGGCGCTCGCCCAGGTCTGGGACCCCGAGCTCGGGATCGACATCGTCTCGCTCGGCCTCGTCTACGACGTCCGCGTCGACGGCGACACGGTCGAGGTCGACATGACGCTCACGACACCGGGCTGCCCCGTCTCCGAGCAGCTGCCGGAGGAGGCGCGGACCGTGCTGCAGGCGGCGCTGCCCGACGCACGCGTCGTCGTCAACGTCGTCTGGGACCCGCCGTGGTCACCGGCGAACATCTCCCCGGTCGCCGTCGAACGGCTCCGCGGTCGGCGATGAGCGTCAACACCTGGAGCCTGGTGCGGTTCGTGCACGTGACCGCGGCGATGGGCTGGGTCGGCGGTCAGCTCCTGCTCAGCGGCGTCGTGCTGCCCGTGCTGCGCCGCCACCTCGGGCCCGAGCTGCGGGCGCCGCTCGTCCACGCCACCGCCCGCCGCTTCGCGCTGCTCGCCAACGTGGCGCTGCTGCCGGCGCTGCTCGCGTCCGGGCTGGCGCTCGCGTGGCACCGCGGCGTCACGATGGACAGCTTCTCGAGCCCCGGCTACGGCCGCCTGCTGGCGATCAAGCTGACGCTGGTCGTGCTCTCGATCGTCCTCGCGGCGGCCCACGGCATCGTCGCGTCGCGCCGGCCGCGGGGCTCGCGGCCGCTGGCCGTCACCGGGCTCGGGGTGTCGCTCGGGATCGTCGTGTTCGCCACCGCGCTCGTGCCATGAAGCGGACCGTGGTGTGGCTGGCCGGCGGGGTGCTGGTGGCCGCGCTGGGCTCGTGCGGCGGTGACGACGCCGGGGACGAGCCGCCCACGTCGGTCCTGGACGCCGACGTCGACGTGGTGGCGCTCGACATCGAGTTCGATCAGGAGGTGTACACGGCCGAGCCGGGTCCGGTGACGTTCCACTACGTCAACGAGGGCAGCATCGTGCACACGCTCGTCATCGAGGGCGTCGACCGCGACGTCCGGCTCGAGGTCGAGCACCACGGCGACGAGGCCACGGCGACGGTCGAGCTGGCGCCGGGCTCGTACGTCATCTACTGCGACGTCCCCGGCCACCGGGAAGCGGGCATGGAGGCGCGGCTCGAGGTCGGCTGACGCCGTGGTGGTCCGCCGTCACCGCGCAGCGCCGCGCGGGATCACCGGCACCAGGAGGCGGGCGGGGCTCCGCCTCGTCGTCGCCGGCCGGTGGCTCCGTGCCGGAACAGCGTGGCCGACGGCCCGAGCGGGTCGTCAGCTCGGAGCACGACCCGACCGCTGTGGCGCAGCAGCCGATCCGTCACCGGGATCCGGAACCGACCGCAGCGGGTCCGCCGAGGGACGCGGTCCTTGCCGTAGGGGTGGGCGCACACGATCGTCGGGACGGCCCGTCGCCCGGCGGGCGGTGCACGTTCACCCGCAGCACGGTGCCGTCGCGCACGACCACAGGCCGGTCGCGCTCGACGACCACCGAGCCGACCGGCACCGCGGTGACCGTGACCGGCGGCCGCACCGCCGCGGCGATGCGTTGCCCGGCGGCGCGGATGCGGCCGGGCCGGTGCCACGGCCGGTCGGGCGGGCGTCATCCGGCTGAGGACGGGACCGCACGGCGACGGGAGGCCGGGCCGGGTGGCCGCGATGAGTTCGGTGCCGATCACCCGTCTGTGCGGGCATGACGACGAGCACGCACCTCCCCCTGCCGCGCATCGGTCAGCCGGCGTTGCGGGCGCTCGCCTCGATCGGCGTCACCGGGCTGGAGCAGCTGCCTGCGTACCGCGCCGCCGACCTGCTGGCGCTGCACGGCATCGGACCCCGCGCCATCCGGATCCTGGAGGAGGCGCTGGCCGCCCACGGCCTGGCGTTCAAGCGGGACGCCGCCGAGCTGCCGCCGGAGGTGCAGGCGCACATCGACGCCCTGCCGGCGACGCACCGCCCGCTGTTCGACCGCCTGCACGCGCTGATCCTCGACGAGCTGCCCGACGCCGAGGTCGTCATCTCCTACCGGATCCCCCTGTACAAGGTCGGCAAGCGCCACGTCGGCCTCAACACCCGCCGCGCCGACGGCGTCACGCTCACGACGACCTCACCGGAGCACATCGAGGCGTTCCGCCGCGCCCACCCGCAGTTCCGCACGAACAAGGCGAGCATCGTGTTCGGTCTCGACGACGAGATCCCCGAGGAGGCCGTCCGCGAGGTCATCCGCCGGGCCACCCGTTCGTAGCGGCACGACCGCATCGCCGTCGGCCGGTGACATCTAGCGTGGCCGCCATGGCAGCCAACGGTTACGAGATGGATCCGCAGCAGAAGAAGGTGGCGCTGCGCGCCATCAACTACGGCCTCTACATCCTCACGGCCGTGAAGGACGGCGAGTACGGGGCGGCCGGGGTCAACTGGCTGACCCAGGCCTCGTTCACGCCGCCGCTGATCGTCGCCGCCGTGAAGAGCGACAGCGACAGCCACCGCATCATCAAGGAGACCGGCGGCTTCGCCGTGAACGTGCTCGCCGAGGACCAGCTCGACATCGGCAAGGCGTTCTTCCGCACCACCACCGTGGAGGGCGACACGCTCAACGGCTACCGCTTCGAGCCGGGCCCGGTGACGGGCTCGCCGCTGCTCGTCGACACGCCGTACTGGTTCGAGGCCCGCGTCACCGACACCGTCGAGCGCGGCGACCACACCGTGTTCGTCGCCGAGGTCGTCTCCGCCGGCGTGCGCGACGAGTCCAAGGTGCCGCTGCTGCTGCGCTCGACCGGCATGAACTACGGCGGCTGACGCGCGGGCGTCGCCGACCGTCCGACACGGGACGCCGCCACCGTGCGTGGCGGCGTCCCGCGCTCACCACGCCGGCTGCGGGATCGCCTCCAGGAGCTGCACGGTGTACGGCGCCGTCGGGTGCTCGAAGATCTCCGCCACCGGGCCGGCCTCGACGAGGCGCCCCCCTTGCATCACGCCGACGTCGTCGGCGATCTGGCGCACCACCGCCAGGTCGTGGGAGACGAACAGGTAGCTGAGCCCGAGCCGCCGCTGGAGGTCGGCGAGCAGCTCGAGGATCTGCGCCTGGACGGACACGTCGAGCGCGGAGACCGGTTCGTCGAGCACGACGAGCTCCGGCTCGATCGAGATCGCCCTCGCGATCGCGACGCGCTGGCGCTGGCCGCCGGACAGCTCGGCGGGTCGCCGGTCGGCGATCGCCGGGTCCAGCGCGACCTGCTCGAGCAGCTCGAGCGCCCGGCGGCGCCGGCTCGCCCGGTCGCCGTGGCGGAACGCGCGCAGCGGCTCCGTGACGATCCTGGCGACCGAGTGGCGGGGGTCGAGGCTCGCGTAGGGGTTCTGGTAGACGACCTGCACGCGCCGGCGCAGCTGGCGCAGCGCGTCGCCGCGGAGCGAGGTGATGTCGATGCCGTCGAACGTGATCGTGCCGGCCGTCGGGGTCTCGAGACGAGCGATCATCCGCGCGGTCGTCGTCTTCCCCGAGCCGGACTCGCCGACGAGGGCGAAGGTGGTGCCACGGCGGATCGCGAACGACACATCGTCGACGGCCCGGAACCTGCCCCCGTCCTGACGGCTGCGGAACTCCTTGACGAGGTCGTGCGCCTGCACGAGCGGTGGCGCATCCACCGGTGCGGCGGGACGGCGGTCGGCGGCGCGCGACGACAGCGAGGGCGCGGCGGCGATCAGGCGCTGCGTGTAGTCGTCCTGCGGGGTCACGAGCACGTCGCGCGGGCGGCCGGTCTCGACGATCCGCCCGCGGTTCATCACGGCGATGAGATCGGCTCGCTCCCCCGCGACCCCGAGATCGTGCGTGATCAGGAGCACGGAGGCCCCGACCTCGGCGACGAGCTCGTCGAACAGGTCGAGGATGGCGCGCTGCACCGTGACGTCCAGTGCGGAGGTCGGCTCGTCGGCGATCACGAGCTCGGGGCGGCACGCGAGGGCGATCCCGATCAGCACGCGCTGGCGCATCCCGCCCGACAGCTCGTGGGGGTACTGCCGGGCGCGGAGGCCCGGATCGGGGATGCCGACGCGCTCGAGGATCTCGATCGCTCGCTGCTTGCCCCCGCGCCGGTCGGCGCGGCGGTGGATGCGCAGGACCTCGGCGATCTGGTCGCCGATGCGGTGCATCGGGTTGAGCGCGACCCCGGGGTCCTGCGGCACGTGACCGATGCGCGCACCGCGGATGGCGTTCGCCCGACGGCCCTGGAGCCCGGTGATGTCGTCGCCGGCGAGCAGCACGCGACCGGCGTGCACGACGGCGTTCGGTGGGAGCAGCCCGGTGATCGCGCCGGCGACCGTCGACTTGCCGGAACCTGATTCGCCGACGAGGGCGACGATCTGGCCTGGTTCGATGGTGAGGTCGACGCCGCGGACCGCCTCGACGAGCTCACCGCGGCGACGCGGCCGGTAGGCGACCCCCAGCCCGCGGACCTCGAGCGCCGGCGCGCTCATCGCGTCCTCCACCGCCCGGCGTCGAGGGCGCGGCTGAGCCTGTTGAACGAGAGCGTGACCGCGGCGACCACCAGCCCGGGCATGGTGCTGATCCACCACGAGGTGGCGACGTAGTCGCGGCCGTCGGCGATCAGCGTGCCCCACTCGGGCGTCGGCGGCGCCGCGCCGTAGCCGAGGAAGCTCATCGCCGCGATCGCCAGCACTGCGGTGCCGAGCTCCAGCGTGGCGAGCACGACCAGCGGGGCGATGGAGTTGGGGATGACGTGGCTGACGAGGACGCTCCACCAGCGGGAGCCGCTCGCCTGCGCGGCCTCGACGTAGTCGGTCGTGCGCACGCGGAGCACCTCGCCGCGCGCCAGGCGCGCGAAGCGGGCGATCCCGGCGATGCCGACGGCGATCGCGACCTTCGTCGTCCCGAACCCGATCGCCGCGAGCAGCATCAGGGTCAACAGCAGGTTCGGCACGGACAGCAGCACGTCGACGACGCGCATCGCCACGGTGTCGACGATGCCCCCGACGTAGCCCGCCGTCGCACCCAGCAGCGCGCCACCGGCGAAGGCGATCGCCGTCGCCAACAGCGCACCGCTCATCGACAGCCGCGCCGCGTGCACCGTGCGGGCGAAGACGTCACGCCCGAACTGGTCCGTGCCGAACCAGTGGTCCCGGCTCGGCGGCCGGAGCTTCTCGGCGGGGACCCCGACGAGCGGGTCCGCGGTCGCGAACCAGTCGGGCACGAGCGCCCACAGGACGACGACGACCACGACGAGCCCGGCGAGGACGACACCGGGGCGGGCCCAGCCGGGCAACCGCCCGGCCCGGATGGCAGGCGGTCGTGCCAGCTCGTCGATCGCCAGATCGCTCACGGGGCACCTGCCCGGCTCGTGACGCGGCCGACGCGCGGATCGATCAGCGGGTACAGCAGATCGACGATCAGGTTGACGACCACGAACGCCGCCGAGGACAGCACGACGAGTCCCTGGATCAGCGGCAGGTCACGGTCCGAGACCGCGCTCATCATCAGCTTCCCGACACCCGTCCGGGAGAAGACGATCTCGAGGATCACCGCCCCGCCGACCGTGTAGCCGACGATCAGGCCGAGCAGGGTGACGACGGGAGCGAGCGCGTTGCGCAGGACGTGGCGCAGGTGGACGCGCAGCCGGGAGGCGCCCTTGGCGAGTGCGGTCTGCACGAACTCCTGCTGCCACGCCGTGGCGATCGAGTTGGCGAGCACCTGGGCGATCGTCGCCGCGGTCGGGATGGCGAGCGTGACGGCGGGGAGCACGACCGAGCGCCAGCCCTCGTTGCCGAAGGCCGGGAACCAGCCGAGGCGGAACGAGAACCACTGCAGCAGCATCACCCCGACCCAGAAGTTGGGCAGCGACAGCCCGACCGGCGGGAGGGCGAGCAACAGCTCGCGCAGCCAGGCCCGGCGGAGGTACGTGGCCACGACGGCGATCGTGAAGCCGCCGATCACCGCCAGCACCAGCCCGGCGATCGCGACCTCGAGGGTCTCCGGGAGCGCCGACGCGATCGTCGACACGACGTCCTGGCGCGAGCGCGTCGACGTGCCGAAGTCGCCGACCACCGCGTGGGCCAACCGGTCGGCGTACTGCACGACGAGCGGGCGGTCGAACCCGAGCTCGTGGCGGAGCTCGGCGACAAGCTCGGGATCGATGTAGTTGGCGCTGCCACCCGGGTTGAGCATCAGCGTCACCGGGTCGCCCGGCACCACGAACAGGATCACGAACGTGAGCGTGTACGCGGCCCACAGCACGAGCAGGCCCTGCCCCAGGCGGCCGAGGAGATAGCGCGTCATCGGCCGTCCCGGTCGGCGCTCATCGCCCTGGGACGTTCCAGTCGATCGTGTCCTGCTTGATCCACTTCATGTGCGCGGTGCGGCGCGTGATCCGCCAGCCGGCCTCGGTGCGCCGCAGCTCGTCGTCGTACCAGCCGCCCCCGCTGTTGAGGTTCGCCTTGCCGCCCGGCTGGTCCACCCAGGCGGCGGTGAACAACGTGAACTCGGAGCGAGCCGTCGCGGTGTCGCCGTGCAGCGTGATCAGCGTGTTCGACAGCAGGTGCTGGCCGGTGATCCGCTTCGTCTCCGGTGGCGAGAAGTACTCGATCGCCTCGGGGATCGTGAACTCCCGCAGGCCGACGTGGCTGAAGTCGAGGATGGCGTCCGGCGCGAAGGCGAGGTCCCACTGGTCCCAGAGGCGCTGGTCGAGCCCGTGCGAGTAGCGGGTGATCGTCTCCTGGATCTCGAGACGGTCGGAGATCTCTTGCAACGACAGGGTCATCGGGTGTCCTCTCAGTCGGCGAGCCAGGTGCCGTGCAGGTAGAGGCGCGACGAGGCCTCCACGTAGACGTCCTGCACCTCCGGCGCGAACGCGTACACCTGGGCCTGCTCGGTGGTCGGCAGGGCGTAGGCCTCCTCGACGATCCGCCGCTGCGCCTCGGCGGCGACCTCGGCGCGCGCCTCCGGGTCGCTCACGGCCGACAGCTCGGCCAGCACCTCGTCGAGCGGCCCCTCACCCTCGGGGAAGTGCGGGACGTTCTGCAGCGTCGAGCTGAACAGCGCGGTGAGCACGCTCGGGTCCGGGCGGGTCAGGTTGTACGGCGCGAGGTCGTACTCGCCCCGGTTCAGCGACTCGACGTAGTCGGCAGGGTCGATCTGCCGCACGCCGAGCTCGACGCCGATCTGGGCGAACTGCTGCTGGAGGAGCTCGAAGTCGCCCGAGCCGAGGAGGATGTCGAGGTGCAGGCGCTGACCGTCCCGCTCCCGGATGCCGTCGCTGCCGCGCACCCAGCCGGCGTCGTCGAGCAGTGCGTTGGCGCCGTCGGGGTCGTACGCCAGCGCCGCGGACAGGTCGGCGTAGTACGGCGTCGTCGCGGCGAGCACCGACGTGGCCGGCGCGTAGTTGTCGTTCCAGAGGGTGTCGATGATGGTCTGGCGATCGATCGCCTTCTGCAGCGCCTGACGCACGGGCAGCTCGGCCAGCGCCGGGCGCTCGACGTTGGGGATCAGCACGTTGACCATCCCCGGGTTGGAGCGGGCGACGATCTGGTAGCCCGCCGCGGCCAGGGGCTCCTGGTCGACCGGCTGCACGCTCTCGACGCCCTGGACCTGGCCGGACTGCAGCGCGCCGGTGCGCACGCTGGGTTCGGCGATGACCTGGAACGTGACCGAGTCGAGGTAGGCGGGACCGTCGTGGGTGGCGATGCCGGCGGGCGCCCAGTCGTAGTCGGGGCGCTTGGTGAGGGTGATGGACTCGCCGTTGACGTACTCCTCGATGACGAAGGGCCCCGAGCCGATGAGCTCACCGTTGCAGCGTGCACCGAGGTCGGCCTCCAGCGTCGCCGGGGCGAGCAGCCCGAGCGTCGCCGTCGAGGTCGCCTGCAGGAACTGTGCCGACGGTTCGGCGAAGACGATCCGCACGGTCGACGCGTCGAGGGCCTCGATCGTCTCCAGCCCCATCACGTAGGAGGACCCGATGAGCGACTGCGCGCCGAGATCGACGATGTCCTGGACGTTGGCGACGACCGCCTCGGCGTCGACCGGCGTGCCGTCGGAGAAGGTCACGCCGTCGCGCAGGGTGAAGGTGTAGGTGGTGCCGTCCTCGCTGATCTCCCAGGACTCGGCGAGCGCCGGGAGGATCTCGCCGGTCTCGGGGTCCTGGAACGTGAGGGAGTCGGTGAACTGCCGACCGACGGTGATCGTCAGGGCGTCCGCCAGCTGGTGCGGGTCGATGCAGCTCGGCGGGTTCGCGTACGCGAGCGTCAGGCGGCCACCGGCCCGGGCGTCCTCCCCGGAGCCCGCCGCCGTGCCGACCGACGAACCCCCGGCCGGCGTCGACCCTGCCGGCTCGCTCGCGCTGTCGTCGGCCCCCGACGAGCCCCCGTCGTCGTCGTCACCGCATGCCGTGAGGAGCAGGAGACCGACGAGCGAGGCGCCGAGCGCGCGTCGCAGCGCAGCGTGAGGGGAGGTCATCAGCGACACACCTTTCGTGTGGTTGAGTTCACGCTCACGGCTTGGGGGTCTGACAGGAGCCCGCCGATCACCGCAAACCCGAGCGGAGAGGTAGGGTATTGGCGCGGCGCCGGCGGTGTCAACGGAGGCGGCCGGCCGCTGAGCCGGCGACCGTCACTCGGCGACGTCGACCGCGCTGACCACGTTCGTCGGCGTCAGCTTCACGAGCACCTCGCCGGGCACGCCGTTGCGGGCACCGTACTCCTCGGCGCGCGCCGCGCCCACGTAACGGCCACCGAGGCGGGTCGCCCAGCGGCGCACGAGCTCGGGGTCGTCGAAGATCTCGACGGTGCCCTCGATCGTCACGAACGAGAACGGCGGCCGGTCGTCCTGGACGCAGAGCGTGGCCACGCCGGTGCGGGCGAGGTTGCGGCCCTTCACGGTGGTGGCACCGGTGGTGAACCACACCGCGTCGTCCTCGATGTCGATCCAGACGGGCGCGGCGTGCGGTCGGCCGTCGGCACGCGTCGTGGCGAGCACCGCCGGTCGGGGCGCTGACAGCACGAACGCGATCCACTCGCGACCCTTCATCGGCCGGTAGCTCATGCAACGAGCCTCGCGCGGCGGGCCGTGGCTCGGGTGACGGATCTGACAGGTCGGCCGGCGCAGATCGGGACCTTGGGCCCTAGGGACCCTCGACGGCGCCTCCGGATACTCGCCTCGTGCACCGCACCACCCCCCGACGTGCGGGCCGCCGGGCTCGCACCTGGCTGTCAGCGCTGGCGATGACCGCCGCCCTCGCGGTCGCCGGGTGCGGCGACGACGAGCGTCAGCTCGCCGGGGCGGTGCGCGAGCCGGCGCTCGACGTAGCGAGCGTGACGCTGCCGGCGGCGGCCGACGGGCGCGAGGTGCCGATGCGGGCCGAGGAGTCCGGCCTGCTCGTCGTCTACTTCGGCTACACCTCCTGCCCGGACATCTGCCCGACGACGCTGAGCGACCTCAGCATCGCGGTGGGCGATCTCCCCGCCGAGCTCGCCGACCGCGTGCAGGTCGCGTTCGTCACCGTCGACCCCGAGCGCGACACCCCCGAGGTCGTGCAGGGCTACCTCGGCTCGTTCTTCCCGGACGGCATCGCCCTGCGCACCGAGGACGAGGACGAGCTGGCGGCCGCCGCCGCGGCGTTCGGCGTGCAGTACGAGGTCGCCGATCACGCGCCCGGCGAGCAGGACTACGACGTCGCCCACACGGCCGTCACCTACGTCGTCGACGACACCGGACACGTCGTCGTCGAGTGGCCGTTCGGGATGGCCCCCGACGACATGGCGGCCGACCTGAGCACGTTGCTGGAGAAGGAGACCTGATGACCACCCCTCACCTGCGCCGGACGTCGTCGCTGCTCGCGGCGCTCGGCCTCACCGCTGCGCTGGCGCTCGCCGCATGCGGCGACGACGACGGCGACGACGCCGACGACACGGCGACCGGCCCGGCGATCGAGGTGGTCGACGCCTGGGCCCGCACGTCACCGATGGAGGCCACTGCCGGCGCCGCGTACATGACGATCCTCAACCGCGGCGACATCGACGACGCCCTCGTCGCGGTGTCGGTCGACGAGTCCGTCGCGGGACGCGCCGAGCTGCACGAGACGCGGGCCGCCGGCGCGGACGACGGCATGGACGGTGCGTCCGGCGGCATGGGCGACGACACCGAGACGTCCGGTGCGGCGCCGACGGCACCGATGATGGAGATGGTCCGCGTCGACCGCATCCCGGTCCCCGCCGGCGGCAGCACGACGCTCGAGCCCGGCGGGCTGCACGTCATGCTGCTCGAGATGCCGGCACCGCTGGAGGAGGGCACCGAGCTGGAGCTCACCCTGACGTTCGAGCGGGCAGGTGAGCTCGTCGTCGACGCGGTGGTCGGCGACCGCGCGCCCTGACGGCACTGCCATGGCCATCGGCCGTCTCTCCCACCGGGACCGCGGCGCCCGGCTGCTGGTCCTGCTCGTCGTCGCCGCGGTCTGCGCGGCGCTGATCGGCGCGTGCGGTGCCGACGACCGCGCGCCGCAGACGATCGAGATCGTCGTGCCCGCCGGGACACAGGAACGCCTCGACCGCGGCGAGACCGTCGAGATCATGCCGGCCCGGTTGGAGCTGCGGGTCGGCGACACCCTCGTCATCCGCAACGAGGACGCCGTCGCGCAGTCCGTCGGCCCCTACTCCGTGCCGGCCCACGGGGAGACCAGGCTCACGTACGGCTCGCCCGGGCGCTTCGAGGGCTACTGCCCGCTCAGCGAGGGCCAGCGCTACGAGATCATCGTCGAGGACTGAGATGACCGGGCGGATCGTCCGCACGTTCCTGGCCGCCGTGGCACTGGTCGTGGCGACCGGGTGCGGCTCCGGCGACGACCGGGCCTATGCCGTCACCGACCTCGAGACCGGCGACACGGTCTCGCTCGACGACCTCGCCGGCGCGCCGGCCGTGCTCGTCAGCTGGGCGACGTGGTGCCGCGAGTGCGACGAGGAGCTGGCCAGCCTGCAGGCCTTCGCCGAGTCGCCCGCCGCGGACGGCGTGACGGTCGTGGCCGTCAACCTCGACGCCGCCGACGTCGACGACGCGATCCACGACAAGATCGAGCGGCACGGGCTGACCGTCGAGCTGTGGCGGGACCGGCGCAACGAGTTCCGTCGGGCCTTCGGCGCGCTCGGCGTGCCGACGACCGTCGTGCTGGACGCCGACGGCGACGTGGTCGGGACGTTCCCCGGCGGGGTCGCGTCCGACGAGGACGCGCTGGCCGACGCGCTGCGTCGGGCGGGGGCGGGATGAGCGGCACGCTCGGCGTCGTCGTGACCGTGTTGGCTGCCGATCAGGTCGCGGACGGCGCGCTGGTCGTGGCGATGGCGATCGCCTTCGCCGCGGGGGTCGTGTCGTTCCTGTCGCCGTGCGTGCTGCCGCTCGTCCCCGCCTACCTGTCGTTCGTCACCGGGCTGTCGGCGAGCGAGCTCGCCCAGTACGAGCGCGCCCCCGTGGCGGCGCCGCGCCCCGTGCCCGCCGGTGCCGGCGCCGCTCCGGCACCGACGGGCGCCGCGCCCGACGGACCGGGCGCGGTGCCCCCGGGCGCGCCGCGACCGCACGTGCGCGGCCGGGTCGCCCTCGGCTCGCTCGGCTTCGTGCTCGGCGCCGCGGTCGTCTTCGTGTCCTTCGGCGCGCTGTTCGGCAGCCTCGGCCAGGCGCTGCGCGACCATTCGCTCGGCCTGGCCCAGATCTTCGGGGTCGTCACGATCCTCCTCGGCCTGCTCATGGCGGGCGTCCTCGACCGGTGGGAGCCGTTGCAGCGCGACGTGCGCATCCACCGGGTGCCGGGCCGCGGCCTCGCCGCCGCGCCGATCCTCGGCTTCACGTTCGCCCTCGGATGGACGCCCTGCATCGGTCCGACCCTCGGCACGGTCCTCGGGCTCTCGGCCTCGACCGACGGGGCGACGGCCGCCCGCGGCGCGGTGCTCTCGATCGCCTACTGCCTCGGCCTCGGTCTGCCGTTGTTCGTCACCGGGTTGGTGTTCACCCGGGCGATGAGCGCCCTCGCCGTGATCAAGCGCCACACCCGCGCGCTGATGGTCGTGAGCGGCGTCAGCCTCGTCGTCCTCGGTGTGCTGCAGGTCACCGGGCTGTGGACGACGTGGACCGCCGGCCTCCAGTCCCGCTTCGGGGGCTGGGACCTCCCGCTGTGAGCGGGCGCGACGGCCGTGCCGCGGGGCGGTCGGGGATGCCGTTGAGGAACACGAGCGAGCCGAGCGCGAGCACGGCGATGATCGCGAAGGAGTGCTCGAGCCCCGCGGCGTGGCTCCCGGCACGGCTGGCGATCGACGCGATCGCCGCCGTGCCGAGCGCCCCACCCAGCGACCGGAACATGCCCCGCAGGCCCGTGATCGCGGCGACCTGATCGGGCACGAGGTCGAGGCCGGCCTGGTTCGCCGAGGGCCCGGCGAACCCGAGACCCAGGCCGAGCCCGGCGACGACCACCATCAGGTAGGCGAAGTCGCCGAGGTGCGACCGTGCCGCGAGACCCGGGCCGAGCGACAGCAACAGTCCGCTCACCGCCATCATCACGAGTCCGACCGCGATGGGCCGACGGAACCCGGTGCGCAGGATGATCATGCTGGCGCCGATCGACGTCGCCAGCATCGCCACGGCCCGTGGGGCGAGCAGCAGTCCCGCCTCGGAGGCCGTGAAGCCGTACCCCTCCTGCGCGTAGAGCGGCACGAACGACACCACCCCGAACACGCAGACCCCGTAGAAGAAGTTGAGGGCGTTGAGGAAGGCGAACTCGCGGCGCCGCAGCAGGCTCACGTCGACGAGCGGGTCGCGGCAGTGCAGCTCGTGGCGGACGAGGACGACCCCGGCCACGACGGCCACCGCGAGGCACGATCCGACGACGCGCGCGTCGGCGGTGCCGTCCTCCTGACCGAGCTCGGTCACCGCGATCATCAGTGCCCCGACCGCCACGGTGAGCAGCCCGGCTCCCCAGGCGTCGAGACGTGACGCGGAGACCAGCGCGGGCGGGCGGGGCAGGCGCCGCCACCCCCACACCGCGGCGATCGCCGCGACGGGGGCGTTGATGAGGAACGTCCACCGCCACCCGGCGTGCTCGACGAGCACGCCACCGATGTTCGGGCCGACGATCGCCCCGATGGGAAAGATCGACGAGATGAGGCCGAGCACCCGGGTCCGGTTGGGCCCGGTGAACGCGTCACCCACGATCCCGTACGCCGACGGCAGCAGGCTCCCGGCGGCGATCCCCTGCACCGCCCGCGCCCCGATGAGCACGCCGACGTTCGGTGCGAGCGCGCACACGACCGAGGCGATGCCGAACAGGGTGATGCCCCCGACGAACACGGCCCGCCGACCGACGCTGTCGCTCAGCTTGCCGAGCACGGGCAGGGCCACCGCCTGGGCCATCGTGAAGAGGGAGATCGCCCAGGTCGCCCAGCGCAACGACGTGCCCAGGTCCTCGACCATGTCGGGCAGGGCGACGCTGACCATGGCGAACTGCAGCGAGGCGGCGAGCTGGGCCGCGGCGACGAGGACGAACAGCTCGCGCCCGCTGGCCGCGCGCCGCGCCGGCAGCGCCGGCGCCGTGGTGGCCACGCTCATGTCGCCAGCTCCGGCTGACCGGCGCGGACGGCGTGCGTCTCGCCGATGGAGGCGGCCAGCAGTCCGACGGTGCCGGCGGCGAGCGCCGCGTACAGGAACCCGCCGTGGAGGCCGCCGACGCCGATCACGATGCCGAGGACGCCGGCGGTGACGAGCCCGTTGACGTCGCAGGCGATGCGCCACCCGACCGCGGCCGCCTCGTCGGACTCGGCGACGTCGACCACGGTGGCGGCCGGCACGACCCGCAGCGCCGCCAGCGTGAAGCCGAGCACGGCGCACATCGCGATGAGGACGGGCACGTTGGGGCTGAGCATGGTGCCCGTCAGCAGCACGGCGGAGGCGCCGGCGAAGCCGACGGTCACGGGACGCCGGCCGACGACGTCGGCGAGACGCCCGGCGACCATCGTCCCGGCGAGCTCGGTGACGGCCTGCACGGTGGTGGCCACGGCGACGAGCGCCGCGGTGGCGCCGAGCTCGTCGCCGAGCAACGGCAGCAGCGTCATCCCGACGATGCTGCGCAGCCCGAAGCCGAGCCCGGCGGCGACGAGCGCCTGGCGCGTCCGGCTGCCGGCGAACACGCCCTTCGCGGGCAGCCCGAACTCGGGCGGGTCGTCGGCCGGGACGCTCGGCAGCACGCGCAGCGCGAGCACCGCCGTCGCCACGTTCACGACCCCGCAGGTGGCGAACGCCCAGCGCATGCCCGCCTCGCCGCCGATGGCGTCGGCGATCGCGCCGGCGGCGAGCGGCCCGATCGTCATGCCGGTGAACGACGCGGCGTTGAAGCGGCCGAGCTCGGTCCCCTGCTGGCCGGGCCTGGCGAGGCGCAGGGCCATGTGGAACCCGGCGCCCATCGGGAACGCCGCGGCGAAGCCCTGCAGCACCCGCGCCAGCGTCATCGTGAGCAGATCCGGGGCGACCGCCGAGGCGAACGAGCCGACGCCGAACACGGCGTAGCCGCCGGCGAGCGCGAGGCGGGCATCGATGCGCGGGACGACGCGGCTGGCGACGAGGTCGAGCAGGAGGAACGACAGCGCCATCACCGACACGATCAGCGCGGCCAGCGCGTCGGTCGCGCCGAGCTCCTTGGCGTACAGCGCCGTCAGCGGCGCCGTCATCACCGTGCCGATGGAGCCGCACGCGATGGTGCCGTAGAACCAGCCGCGCGCGAAGTGCCCAGTGGACGAGGACACGCGCGGTCAGGCGCTGACGGCCACGGCGGGGGCCTGCAGGTGCCAGTCGGTGATGCGCTGGTAGGCGTCGGCGACGCGCAGGGCGGTCGCTTCGTCGAACGGCTTGGCGACGATCTGCATCGACAACGGGAGCCCGCCGTCGCTGAACCCGACCGGCGCGGCACAGGCGGGCAGGCCGCTCAGGTTCCACATGCCGGTGAAGCTCGGCTTGTCGATCGTCGACTCGAGGCGCATGTCGTCGGCCTTCGGGGCGGGTGTGGGCATCGTCGGCGTGATCAGCACGTCGACGTCCGCGAACACCTTCGTGAGGGCACGGCGGAACGCCGTGCGCACGCGCTGGGCCTGGGCGTAGTCCGCCGCCGTGAGCAGTGCGGCGCGCCCGAGCTGGAGTCGGGTGTGGCGGCCGTAGTCCGTCCAGCGGCCCACCAGGTCGTTGCGGTGGTAGGCGAACGCCTCGGCGACCATCGTGATCGAGTTGGCGTCCTTGGCCGAGGCGGCCAGCGGCACCTCGGTCTCGACGATCGTCGCCCCGAGCCCGGCGAGGGCGTCGACCGCGCCGAGCACCGCCGCCTTCACCTCGGCGTCGAGGTGCGGTGCGTCGAAGAAGTACGGGATCGGCACGCCGACGCGCAGACCGGCAACGCTGCCGGTCAGCGCGTCGGCGTAGGTCCCCACCGGAGCATTCGACGCATCGGGATCCCCCGGATCGTGGCCGGCCATCACCTGCAGCAGGAGCGCGCAGTCGTGGGCGCTGCGGGCCATCGGCCCGACCGAGTCGAGGCTGTAGCCGAGCGGCACGACCCCGTTCTTCGGGACGCGGCCGAACGTGACCTTCAGCCCGGTGTGCCCGTTCGCCGCGGCGGGGCCGCGCACCGATCCTCCCGTGTCGGTGCCGAGGCCGCCGAGCGCCATCCCGGCGACGATCGCGATGCCCGTGCCCGACGACGACCCCGACGGCGTGTGCTCGACGTTCCACGGGTTGCGCGGCACGAGGAACGGCTTGCCGGGATCGGGGAGCCCGCAGGCGAACTCCATCGTGGTGGACTTGCCGATCACGACGGCACCGGCCGCACGCAGGCGGGCGACCACTGGCGCGTCGACCCCCTGGCCCCACGCCGGATCGAGCACCACGCTGTTGGCCGTCGTCGGGGCCTCCTTCGTGGCGATGATGTCCTTGATCGCCAGCGGGATGCCCTGCAGCGGTCCCCGGTCGACACCCGCAGCGAGCTCCGTGTCCGCGGTGGCGGCAGCCTCGAGCGCGGTCTCCTCGCACACCGTCACGAACGCGCCGAGCCGCTCGTTGTCGGTTGCAATGCGTTCGAGCATCGCCGTCGTCAGCCCGACGGCCGTCAACTCACCGGCCCGGATCGCCGCTGCCGCCTCGCTGATCGTGCGTGGTACCGCTGCCATGTCGTTCGTGCCTCCTCGTTGCTGTGCTGACGTGAGCGTCGCGAGCGCTCGTTTCTCGCCCGGGTCGCACCGGAGTTGGCTGCGTTACGCCGCGGTTTCCGGACGCGGCAGCGCCCGCCACCTGGACCGACGCCCCGGTGGCGGGCGCTTCCGCGACATGTCCGCGGGCCGTGCGCGCGATCGGGTCAGGCCACCGACGGGAGCGGCGGCACGCGCAGGTGCCAGTCGGTCACCCGCTGGAACGCGTCGGCCACCTTGAGCACCGTCGCCTCGGCGAACGGCCGCCCGACGATCTGCATCGACAGGGGCAGCCCGGACGCGCTGAACCCGCACGGCACCGCCACTGCCGGCAGGCCCGTGAAGTTCCAGGGGCCGGTGAAGCTCGGGCCGACGAGGTGCGACTCAGGAGTCATGGCGTCGCGGCGCGGTGCCGGCGTCGCCGAGGTCGGCGTGACGAGCACGTCGAGCTCCGAGAGCACTGCCGCCACCTTGCGCCGGAAGGCCCGCCGGAAGCGCTGGGCCTGGGCGTAGTCCGCCGCCGAGTACAGCGCGGCCCGAGCGAGCACGACGCGCGTGAACTTGCCGTAGACGTCCCACCGCTCGCGCAGGTCGCGGGCGTGGTACGCCATCGCCTCGCCGACCATCGTGATCGTGTTGGCGTCCTTGGCCAGCTTGGCGTCGTCGAGCGAGGTGGTCTCGGTGACGGTTGCGCCGAGCCCGGCGAGCACGTCGATCGCCGCGCGCACGGCGTCGAGCACCTCCGGGTCGATGGCCGGATCGTCGTAGAAGTACGGCACCGGCACGCCGATGCGCACCCCCTCGACGGACCCGTCGAGGGCGGCGGCGTAATCGGGCACCGGTACGTCCGCGGCGTCCGGGTCCGACGCGTCGTGGCCGGCCATCACCCCGAGCAGCACCGCGCAGTCCATCGCGCTGCGCGCCATCGGGCCCACCGAGTCGAGGCTGTAGCCGAGCGGCACGACCCCGCTCTTGGGGACGCGGCCGAACGTCACCTTCAGCCCGGTGTGCCCGTTCATCGACGCCGGGCTGCGCACGGACCCACCCGTGTCGGTCCCGAGCCCGCCGGGTACGAGGCCGGCGGCGACCGCGATGCCGGTGCCCGACGACGAGCCCGCCGGTGTGTGGTCGAGGTTCCACGGGTTGCGTGGCACCGGGAACCCCTTGTCCGGGTCCGGCAGCCCGATCGCGAACTCGCTCGTGGTCGCCTTGCCGACGACGATCCCGCCGGCCGCGCGCAGCCGCGCCACGACCGGTGCATCGACACCGCCGCCCCAGTCCGGCGGCAGGATCCGGCTGTTCGCCGTCGTCGGCGCGTCCCGGGTGGCGATGATGTCCTTGATCGCCAACGGGATGCCCTGCAGGGGTCCGCGGTCGATGCCCGCGGCGAAGTCGGCGTCCGCCTGTGCCGCCGCGGCGAGCGCCGTCTCGTCGCACGTGGTCACGAACGCGCCGAGCTGATCGTTCGTGGCGTGGATCTTGTCGAGCGCGGTCCGCACGAGCTCGACGCTGGTGGTCTCGCCGGCGCGCAGGCGGGCGGCCTCGGCGACGAGCGTGGTGCCGAGGGCGGTGGTCTCGTCGATGCTCATGCGGCACTCCTCGTCGTGGTCGTGGCGGCGACGGGCGGCACGCGCAGGTGCCAGTCCGTCAGCCGTTGGTAGGCGTCGGCGACCTTCAGCACCGTCGCCTCGGCGAAGGGCCGGCCGATGATCTGCATCGACAGCGGCAGGCCGTCGGAGCTGAAGCCGCACGGCACCGCCACCGCCGGCAGGCCGGTGAGGTTCCACTGCGGCGTGTAGCCCGGGTTGAGGATCATCCGCTCGGGGACCATCTCGCTGAGCGGGAACGCCGGCGTCGCCCAGGTCGGGGTGATCAGCACGTCGTACGTCCGCAGCAGCTCGGCGACCCGACGGCGGAACCACGTGCGGAAGCGGTTCGCCTGGGCGTAGTCCGCCGCGCTGTACAGCGCGCCGCGGGCGAGACCCGGACGGGTGAAGCGTCCGTAGTCCGTCCACCGCGAGACCAGGTTGTTGCGGTGGTACGCGAACGCCTCGCCGACGAGGATGAGCATGTTGGCGTTCTTCGCCTCCTCGGCGTACGGGACCGCGGTGCCCGACACCGCCGCGCCGGCACCGGCGAGCACGTCGACCGCCGCCAGCACCCCGTCGCGGACCTCGGGGTCGAGCCCGTCGGCGTCGAAGAAGTACGGCTCGGGCACGCCGATCGAGATGCCCTCGACGGAGCCGTCGAGGGCGGCGGCGTAGTCGGCGTCGACCGGCGCGGTCGCCGCGTCGGGATCGGTCGGGTCGTGACCGGCCATCACCTGCAGCAAGAGCGCGCAGTCGTGGGCGCTGCGGGCCATCGGGCCGACCGAGTCGAGGCTGTAGCCGAGCGGCACGACGCCGCTCTTCGGCACGCGGCCGAACGTGACCTTGAGCCCGGTGTGGCCGTTCATCGCCGCCGGGAAGCGCACCGAGCCTCCCGTGTCGGTGCCGAGGCCGCCGAGGGCGAGCCCGGCGGCGACGGCGATGCCCGTGCCCGAGCTCGACCCTCCGGCCGTGCGGACGAGATCCCACGGGTTGCGCGGGATCGGGAAGCCCTTGTCGGGGTCGGGGGCGCCGAGCGCGAACTCGCTCGTGGTCGCCTTGCCGACGATGACCGCCCCGGCGGCACGCAGGCGCGCCGTGACGGGTGCATCCTCGCCCGCACCCCAGTCGGGCGCGAGGACTCGGCTGTTGGCGGTCGTCGGCGCGTCCTTGGTGGCGATGATGTCCTTGATCGCCAGGGGGACGCCCTGCAGCGGTCCCCGGTCGACGCCGGCGGCGAGGTCGGCATCGGCCGTGGCGGCGGCCTCGAGGGCGAGCTCGGGGTTCGTGCAGACGTAGGCGCCGAGCTGGCCGTCGAGGGCGTCGATGCGGGCGAGGATCCCCTCGGTGAGGGCGGTCGCCGTGAGCGTGCCGGCGCGCAGCGCGGCGGCCGCGTCGGCGATCGTCATCGGCAGGCCGTCCGCGTACCCGGTGGTGGCCGGGGCCTCGTCGAGCGCGCTCATTCGTAGCCCACCGTCGGGTCGAAGTGGAGGCACGGAGCCTCCGGCTCGAGCTCGGGCAGGTAGAGCGCGTCGGCCTGGGCGCGCATGATCGGGTAGATCGCGACGAAGCGCTCGAACTCCTCGTCGGACACGGTGAGCTGGGCGGCGTCGAGCAGGGCGCGCACGACGGCGGCACTGTTCTCGGTGGTGACGGGCATGGTCATGCTCCTCCTGTGTGGGCGGTGGTCGTGACGGTCGGGGCAGCGCTCACGGACACCGGCACCGGGTCGCCCGGCTGGGGGTCCTTGACGCCGTAGAGGTGGCATGCGACGAGGTGCCCCGCCTCCGGTGCGCGGAGTCCGGGTGCCTCCTTGGCGCACAGGTCCATGGCGTGCGGGCAGCGGGTCCGGAATCGGCAGCCGCTCGGCGGGTCGAGCGGGCTCGGCATCTCACCCTGCACCTCGACCTCGTCGCTGCGGCGCTCGCGCGGATCGAGCTTGGGGATCGACGCGAGCAGCATCTGTGTGTACGGGTGCATCGGGTTGCGGTAGAGGTCCGCCGCCGTGCACGTCTCGACGACCTGGCCGAGGTACATCACCGCGACGCGATCGCTCATGTACTCCACGACGTTCAGGTCGTGGCTGATGAAGAGGTACGTGAGGTGGTACGACTCCTGCAGCTCGCGCAGCAGGTTGAGGATCTGCGCCTGGATCGACTTGTCGAGCGCCGACACCGCCTCGTCGAGCACGACGAGGCGCGGGTGCAGGGCGAGGGCGCGGGCGATGTTCACGCGCTGCCGCTGCCCGCCGCTCAGCTGGTGGGGGTAGTGCGACGCGTAGTTGGGGTGCAGCCCGACGTCGGTGAGGACCTGCTCGACGCGCTCGCGGACCTCCTGGCGCCCGAGGCCCTGGACCCGCAGCGGGAAGGCGATCGAGTCCCCGATCGTGGCACGCGGGTTGAGCGCGGAGTAGGGGTCCTGGAAGACCATCTGCATCTGCTGGGTCACCGCGCGCGGGCGCTTGCCGCTCAGCTTCAGGGGCACCCCGTCGAACTGGATGCGGCCGGCGTCGGCGCTGTGCAGTCCGACGATGATGCGGGCCAGCGTCGACTTGCCGCAGCCGGACTCGCCGACGATCCCCATCGTCGTGCCCTCGGCGACGCTCATCGTCACGTTGTGCACGGCCGACACGGGCACCCGGCGCATGCCGACCCGCGCCAGGAAGGTCTTGGAGACCGACCCGAGCTCGAGCAGGCCGAGCTCTCCGGACGTCACTTCCGGTCGTTGCACCTGCATCAGGAATCGCTCCTCGCGTCCATGGCTTCGCGGAGGGCGTCGCTCGCCATGTTGAAGGCGACCGACGTGATGAAGATCGCCAGGCCCGGCACGACGACGACCCACGGCTGCACGTAGACCGCGCCGCGCATGCTGTTGAGCATGTAGCCCCACTCGGGCGCCGGCGGCTGGGAGCCGAGACCGAGGAAGCTGAGGCTGGCGGCGATGATCATCGACACGCCGACGAGGCCGGATGCGTAGACGATGATCTGGTTGAGCACGTTGGGCAGCAGCTGCGTGCGCAGCAGGCGCCAACGTCCGGCCCCGCTGAGCCGGGCGGCCTCCATGTACTCCTGGAGGACAACGGTGCGCGCGGCGCTGTCGGCGACCCGGGCGATCGGCGGGACGAAGACGATGGTGACGGCGATCATCGTGTTCGCCAGGCCCGGGCCGAGTGAGGCGCCGACGGCGATCGCCAGGAGGATCGCCGGGAAGGCGTAGAGCATGTCGACGACCCGCATGATCCCGTTGCCGATCGGGCCGCGCAGGAACCCGGCCCACGTGCCGACGAACGTGCCGATGACGGTCGCGGCGATCGGCGGCACGAACGCGGCGACCAGCGAGAGCCGGCCGCCGTAGAGGATGCGGGCGAAGACGTCCCGGCCCTGCTCGTCGGTGCCGAGGAGGTGCCCGTCGGTGAACAGCCCCTTCAGGCGATCGGTCGGCGTGCCGACGAGCGGGTCGTGCGACGTGAGCCACGGGGCGAACACGGCCCCGCCGATCAGCAGCAGGACGATGACGACCGAAGCGACGCCGACCTTGTTGCGCAGGAACCGGCGGAACGTCTCCGACCAGAACGAGCGGGCCTCGACCCCGGCGTCCTGGCTGGCCCACTGGGCCCGGTACTCCTCGACGGAGGTCGGGGTGCCGGCTTCCGCCGGCGCGTCGATGGCGACGGTCATGACTGCCTCCTCACGCGATGGCCCGGCGCAGCCGGGGATCGATGCTCGCCTGGACGAGGTCGACGACGAGGTTGACGAGCACGAACGTCAGGGCGATCAAGAGCGTCGCGCCCTGGACGACGAGCAGGTCCCGGGAGGAGATGGCGTTGAACACCAGCATCCCCATGCCGGGCCAGGCGAAGATCGTCTCGATCAGCACCGACCCGCCGAGGAGGTAGCCGACCTGCAGGCCCGATGTCGTGAGCACCGGCGAGATCGCGCTCTTGAACACGTGCCGGAACACCTGCACGTTGCCCAGGCCCTTGGCCCGCAGGGTCTGCACGAAGTCGGCGCTGTAGGTCTCGATGATGCTGGCCCGGGTGACCCTCGCCGTGATCGCCAGCGTGGCGAGGCCACCGGCGATCATCGGCATGATCAGGTGCTTGAGGAACGTCCCGTCATCGAGACCGGTCCCTGACGTGGGAAGCCAGCCGAGACGGGTGGAGAAGACGATCAGCATCACGATCGCCAGGAAGAACGACGGCACGCTCAGCCCCGTGAGGCTGAACACCGAGATGAGCCGGTCGGCCAGGCGGTTGCGACGGATGCCGGCGACGAAGCCGAGCACCACACCGCCGACGAGCCCGAACAACGCCGACGCTCCGGCGAGCACCGCGGTGTTCGACCACGCCTGGGAGAGGAGGTCGAGCACCTCCCGCTTGCGGTACGGCGAGTAGCCGAGGTCGCCGGACAGCGTGTCGCCGAGCCAGCGCAGATACCGCACCGGGAGGGGCTTGTCGAGGCCGAGCTCGTGCCGGATCTGCTCCTTCACCTCGGGCGGCGTGTCCTCGGTGACGAACGAGGCCGTCGGGTCGCCCGGCAGCACGTTCATCAGCAGGAACACGATGACCGTGACGCCGAGCAGGATCGGGATCGCCAGCAGCAGCCGGCGGACGATGATGCGCAACATCAGGGCTCCACCCAGATTCGTGTGAAGTCCACCCACCAGGACTGGGGATGGACGTAGCCGTGGACCTTCGGTGACAGGACCCGCAGGTTCAGGTCGTGCATCCAGAAGAGGAAGTGCGCCTGGTCGAGCGCCTGCTTCATCATCCGGCGGATCTCGGCACGGGACTCCTCCATCGTCGGCGCCTGCATCGCCGCGGTGTACGCCTCGTCGATCACCGGGTCGTTCAACCCGGCGGCGTTGGGGACGTCACCCGGGCGGGTGCTGAGGAACGTCGCGTTGTAGCCGGGCGGCAGCATCCCCGCCGCCGGTGACGCCCACAGGATGTCGATGTCCGACCACTGCGGGGCGTCGAGTCCCTCGAGGCCGACGGTGATGAGTGTGTTCCACTCCATCGGCATCAGCTCGACGTCGACGCCGATCGCCTTGAAGTCGGCCTGGAGCTTCTCCATCATCGGCCCGGGGAACATGTTCCCGGAGCCGCCCGTGGTGTAGGCCATCTTCAGGTCGAGCTCGCCCGGCTCGTAGCCCGCCTCGGCGAGCAGCTCCGCGGCCTTCTCGGGGTCGTAGGAGTAGCCGGGGTGGTCGGGCACGTAGTCGGGGTGGCCCTCGTAGACGTACTGCGTGGCCGGGTACCCGACGTTGTTGATCAACGCCGCCGTGCCCTCACGGTCGAGTGCGTAGTTGAGGGCCTGGCGCAGGGCGAGGTTGTCCTTGAACGGCTCCCGGAACTCGTTGAACCGGGGCATGATCCCGTGCGGGTACTTGCCGAGCATCACCTGGAAGCCTTCGGCCTCCAGCTGTTGCACCGCGTCCGGTGCGGGCACCTCGGCCCAGTCGACCTCGCCCGCCTGCAGCGCCGACAGCCGGGACGCCGGCTCGGCCTGCGGGACGAGGATGATCTTGTCGAGCTTCGGACGACCGCCCCAGTAGTCCTCGTTGGCGGTCAGCTCCATCGTCTCGCCATCGACGTACTTCGTCATGACGAACGGCCCGGTGCCGGTGGCGTGCTGGTTGTAGTCCTCGTTGCCGTACGTCCGCACGGCCTCCGGGCTCGGGTAGTAGATGCCGAGCAGGTCGTACAACGTCCACGCGTACGGCTGGGTCATCGTGAACTTGACCGTGTGGTCGTCGATCTTCTCCCAGGACTCGAAGTAGCGGAACGTCGCGGCGTACCTGGGTGCATTCGTGGCGTCGTAGAACTCGAAGTCCGGGTTCTTCATCCGCTCGAACTGGAAGATCACGGCGTCGGCGTCGAACGGCGTGCCGTCGTGGAACGTGACGTCCTCGCGCAGCGTGAACGTCCACTCGGTGAGGTCGTCGGAGACCTCCCACGACGTGGCGAGCGACGGCCCGGGCTCGGGGATCTCCTCGGCCTGGTCCAGGTTCAGCCGCGTCAGGGCGTCGTAGATGTTGTTGCCGACGAAGCGGTAGCCCTCGTAGCCCTCGTTCGGCGGCGTCGACGGCCACGGGACGTTGCCGGCGGACATGGCGATGCGCAGGACGCCGCCGGAGCCCTCCGCGTCGCCCGGCTCACCGCCGGTCGCACCGCTGGCGGGATCCGCGGTCGGCTCGCCGTCGTCGTCGGAGCTGCCGCACGACACGGCGCTCACAGCGAGGAGGACTCCGGCGAGCACGCCGGCGAGACGCCGGCGACGCAGCCGCCGATGGATCGGTCGTTCACGCATGCGCAGCGGCACCTTCCGGGAGTCGGGGGGCACGGTCGGCGGCGAGCACGGGGCAGCGCGACGTGCGCTGCGGGCCGAGCTCGACGAGCGCGGGCCGCTCCCGCCAGCACGCCACCGTGGCGTGCTCGCAGCGCGGGGCGAAGGCGCAGCCGGCGGGCAGGCGGGCGAGACTGGGTGGCGACCCGGGGATCGGCTTCGGCGGCGTCGACTGCCCGGGGCGGACGTTCGCCTCGAGGAGGCCGATCGTGTACGGGTGCGCCGGATCGAGCAGCACGTCGGCCACCGGGCCGGTCTCGACGAACCGCCCGGCGTACATCACGGCGACGTCGTCGGCAACCTCGGCGGCGACGGCGAGGTCGTGGGTGACGATGACGACGCCCATGTCGCTCCCCGACTGCAGCTCCCTGACGAGATCGAGGATGCGTGCCTGCACGGTGACGTCGAGCGCCGTCGTCGGCTCGTCGGCGAGGAGCACCTTCGGGTTGCACGACAGCGCCATGGCGATCACGACCCGCTGGCGCATGCCGCCGCTGAGCTCGAACGGGTACGCGCCGAGGCGCTCCTTCGGTGACGGGATCTGGACCATCCGCAGCAGGTCGATCGCCCGCTCGCGCGCCTCGGCGCGGGACACGTCCATGTGCCGCCGGATGGTCTCGGTGAGCTGCCGCTCGATGGTGAACACCGGGTCGAGCGCGGTCAGCGGGTCCTGGAAGATCATCGCCACGTCGCGCCCGCGGGTCCGGGCCCGCTGGCGCGGCGAGAGCCGCAGCAGGTCACGGCCGCCGACGAGCACCTCGCCGCCGACCGCGGCGGTCGGCGGCTGGATGCCGATGATGCTGCGGAGCATCGCGCTCTTGCCGCTGCCGGACTCGCCGATCACGGCGAGCACGCGACCCTTCGGCACCGTGAACGAGACGCCGTCGACGGCGCGGAGGCGGCCGTGACGGGTCCGGAAGTCGGTCGTGAGGTTGCGCACCTCCAGGGCCGGGGTGGCGTCGGGCTGCTCGGGCGCCGCGGTGGCGATGGCGGCACGGTCGGGTGAAGCGGCCGCGGTGTGCAACATGGCGTTCCTTTCGGACGGCGGACCGGTTGGGGGGATCAGGTGGCCTGACGGGCTGCGGGGCTCGGACGGCGCAGGAGCGACCACCGCTCCTGGGAGCAGGCGACGCGCTTGCGCATCCGCGGGTGGACGGCGAGTGCGTTGCGGGTGACGGGGCGGTCCGGCTCGTCCGCCGGGACGCGCCGCATCGTCGTGGTCATCGCAGCGCGGTCGGCACGGAGCCGGCTGTGCCCGTACTCCACCGGACGGTCGGTGACGTCGAAGACGAGCCGCTCGAGCAGCATGACCGGGGCGCCTTCGGCGAGCCCGAGGGCCGTCGTCGTCGACGAGTCGGCGAGCGTCGCCTCGATCCGCAGGTCGGCCCGGGAGATCGGTCGCCCGAGCGCCTTCTCGACGAGGTCGTACACGGAGCGCCGGGCCGCCGCCGGGTCGGCCATGAAGATGTCGCCGACCTCCGATGGCATCCACGACGAGCGCAGCACGACCGGCTCGCCGTCGAGCATCTGGCGTCGCTCGGCGTAGACGACCTCGCTCCCCTCCGGCACCTGCAGGCGCTCGGCGATCAGCGGCGGGGCGGGAACCGTCTCGTACTCGAGCAGCTCCCAGCGCACCCGGGCGTCACCGTCGTCCATGTGCCGGACCATGCCGCCCACCTCCTCGATCGGGATGATCTGCCGCTCCGGTGCGATCACGAACGTGCCGGCCCCCTGGAGGCGGTCGATGAGCCCTTCGGAGCGCAGCAGGTCGAGTGCTTCGCGGACCACGCCGCGGGTGGTGCGGTAGCTGGAGACGAGCTCCCACTCGCTCGGCAGGACGTCGCCGCGCAACAGGTGCTGCACGATCGTCACTCGCAGCAGCTCACGGACCCGCCGCACGGCGGGCGTCCGGCGCCTGCCACGGACCATGTAGTTGCTGAGTGAACGACCTGTCGCGTCCATCGCCTCGAACAGTTGTCGACGATGGTTTCCAGATCGGTTCGTTCGCATGATCCGCGCGTTACGCGAGGTGCGACGACCCGTGTCATCACCCCTGACCAGGGGCGATGACATCGGCGGTGCGCCGCTACGCGCGGTCAGCGCGGGATCGTGGCATGCGCGGCGCTCGCGCGGCACCCCGGGCGCGCACCAGCCCACGCCGTGCGGCGTGGGCTGGTGCGGAGGGCGGCGAGGCGAGGACGGGTCAGCCGGAGATGCCGGTGAGCTCCTCCCAGTCGACACGCTGCTGGTAGGCGTAGGCGACACGCAACAGCAGCGCGTCGTCGAGGCGCCGGCCGACGAGCTGCATGCTGATCGGGAGGCGCCCCGCCTTGCCGCAGGGGACGGCGAGCGCCGGATGGCCCGTGTAGTTGTACGGCTGCGTGTTGAGCACGGCGCTCGCGGTCGGCCGCTTGGCCATGTTCACCCACAGCTCGGCAGCGGCGACCCGGTCCGCCGGTGGGTCCTCGTAGCGCGGGGCCACGGTGACGCACGTCGGCATCACGAGCACGTCGACGTCGGCGAGCGCGGCGTCGAACGCGGCGATCACGGTCTGGCGCACGTTCTGGCCCTTGGCGTAGACGGCGCCGTCGAAGTTGCGGCGGGCGTACTCACCGGCGAGCAGCATCAGCTTCGTGCGCGCCGTCGTGCCACTCGCGCCCAGGCGGTTCAACCGGTGCACCGCCGTGATGATCGACGTCGGGTAGTACCCGCGGTAGAAGGCGCCCATGAAGCCGACCTGGAACATGCCCAGGCTGCCCTCCGGGCTCATCGCGGTCTGGGCGAGGCGTGCCGTGCGGTGCTCGGGCACCGACACCTTCGTCACCTCGGCACCCGCTGCCTCCAGTTCGGCGACGGCGGCCATCACCGCGTCGCGGACCTCGGGCTGCAGCGGGCCCTCGAAGCCCTCCTCGAGGATGCCGATGCGCAGCCCCTGCACGCCGCCGTCGAGCCCCGTCAGCGCGTCGTAGGACTCGGGGATGTCACGGGCCTGGCGGGGATCGAGCCCGTCGTAGCCGGCCGTCGCCTGCAGGGCGGCCGCGACGTCCTCGACGCGCTTGGCCATCGGGCCCGTGTAGTCGATGCAGGGGTCACTGCCGAAGCCGATCCCGAAGTGCGACACGAGCCCGAACGTCGGCTTCAGCCCGACCACGCCGCACCATGCGGCGGGGATCCGGATCGACCCGCCCTGGTCGCCGCCGAAGGAGATGTCCACCTCCCCCGCGGCAAGTGCGACCGCCGAGCCGGACGACGAGCCGCCGCTGTAGTGCGCCGGGTCGTGCGGGTTGAGCGGCCGGCCGAAGTCGCCTCGGGTGCCCAGTCCGAAGCCGCCGGCGAGGCCGTCCATGACGTGCTTGCCGGTGACCGTGGCGCCGGCGGCGAGGGCGCGGGTCACGACCGTCGCGTCGATCTGGGGGATGAAGTGCTCGAGCGGCGCGGCGCCGAAGGCCAGCGGGATGCCGGCGACGGCCGTGTGGTCCTTGAAGCTCACCGTCTTGCCGGCCAGGAGCCCGGACCGGGCGCCACGGATCTCGCACTTCCAGGTCCACGCGTTGAGCGGATCCTCGGCCGCACTGGGGCGGTGACCCGGCGCCCGCTCCGGGAACGTGACCTCCGGTGGACGCTCGTCGATGCGCAACTGGACGAACTCGTCCATCTCGGCGAGCTTCTCGGCCAGGTGGGCGTGCAGGAGCGCCGCCTCGTCGGCCTCCAGCGACAGGCCGAGGGTCCGGGCGGTGTCGACCATCTCCTCGATGCTCGGGACGGCGTGCATGGCTTCCTCCTCAGGGTCGTCGCCGACGCGGGAGCGTCGGCGTCCGACGGTCGTGGAGCGTCGTTTCGGCGCCGCGACACCTCGATGAGATCCGTGTTACGCGGGGTGCCGTGCCGGGCCCGGCGCCGTGGCCTGGGCAGGGACCGTCGGCGTGGCGCGCATCCGCCGCCGCTCCGCGCGAGGCACCGTCCGCCGGTGAGCGCGCACCGGGGGCGCCGCGTCGGGCCGGCCACGCGCGGTGAGGTGGCCACGAACTGGCGGATCCCGGCGGGGTGGGCGCGTGGAGCAGGCGCGACGCCGCCGGCAGGGTCGCGTAACCCGGCGCACTCCGATCGGCAACGGGTCCGAAACGCGTGGTTCCGATCCTTCCCCGCCGTGACACGAGGGCCACGGCGTCTCGCCGTTCGACGAGGACTGGTACTGGCGATCACCACGGCGCTGCTGGCGGCCGCGTGCGGGGGCGACGACGATGACGACGCCGGCGGGGCCACCGCGGCCGGCGCGCCCTCCGGGTCGGCCACCGCGGGCGCTGGGTCGGAGGTGGCCTCGGGCTCGGGCGGGACGCTGCGGATCGCGATGACCGCGGCCAACATCCCGATCCCGGACCAGTTCGTCACCGAGGGCGGGGAGGGCATCCGCTTCGTCGGCGTCAACGTCTACGACCGTCTGCTCAACTGGGACGCCGATCAGGGCGAGCGACCGCCCCAGCCGGTCCCGGGCCTGGCCGAGTCGTACGAGGTCGGCGACGACCAGCTCACGTGGACGTTCAAGATCCGTCCCGGCGTCACGTTCCACGACGGCACGCCCGTCGACGTCGAGGCGATCAAGTTCTCCTTCGACCGCGTCCTCGACCAGGAGTTCGAGTACTACTCCGCCGAGCAGGCCGGCCTCGGCGGCTCGAACCTCGCCCAGATCGCGTCGTATCGCATCGTCGACGACTCGACCTTCGAGATCGTCACGAAGCAGCCGTGGTCGTTCCTCCCCTACGACGTGGCCCAGATCGCGATCGTCAGCCCCACGGCCGTCACGACCCACGGCAACGAGGAGTACGCGCAGCACGCGGTCGGCGCCGGGCCGTTCGAGATCGACCGCTACGTCGAAGGCGAGGTCATGGAGCTGGTCGCGTTCGAGGACTACTGGGGCGGACGCCCGAAGCTCGACCGGATCATCCTCACCCCGCGCCCCGAACCGGCATCACGGTTGTCGGCCCTCGAGGCCGGTGAGGTCGACTGGGCCGAGATCCCACCGCCCGACGCCATCGCCCAGCTCGAGGCACAGGGCTTCCAGATCGTGATGGGCCAGTACCCCCACGCGATCGTGTACCTGCTGAACAACCACCGCCCGCCGTTCGACGACGTGCGGGTCCGTCATGCGGTGGCGTACGGCATCGACCGGGAGGGGATGATGGCGCTGATCAACGACGTCGGCATCCCCGCCGACCAGTACTTCTACGAAGGCCACCCGTGGCGGGACGACACGTTCGAGGGCTACCACCACGACCCCGAGAAGGCGAAGCAGCTCCTCGCCGAGGCCGGGTACGCCGGCGGGCTGAGCATCAAGGTCGCCCACCCGGCGAGCGGCTCGGGGAACATGTTCCCGGGCATCATGAACGAGAAGTTCCAGCAGGACATGGCGGCCATCGGGATCCAGGTCGAGCTGGTCCCGATGGAGTGGACGGCACTGCTGACCCTGTACCGCGCCGGTCTGGCCGGCGCCGAGGGCAGCCAGTACGACGCCATGTACTTCTCGCCGAACACGCAGGCACCGATGTTCGCCTTCGCCTCGTACCTGACGGAGCGGATCCCGCCGGACGGTTGTTGCAATGCGATGGGCTACAGCAACCCCGAGGCCGACGCGCTCATGGAACGAGCAGCGGCGACGTTCGACATCGACGAGCAGAACGAGCTGCTCCGGACGTTCCACGGGACGTGGATCCGTGAGGCGCCGTCGGTTCCCGTCGCCCACGACCTGAACCTGCGGGTGCTGTCGCCCAAGGTCCACGGGTGGGTGCAACCACAATCGTGGTGGGGCGACTTCAAGCAGGTGTGGGTCGAGGAGTGAGGCTGCCCGTCAGCCCGCCCGCCGCCACCCGAGGTGGTCGAGCGGGCCGTGGCCGGCGCCGAGCTGCCAGCGTGTGCTCCGCCCCATGGCCTCGTGGACGAACGCCTTCGCGGCGTGGACCGCGGCGAGCGGCTCGTCACCGAGGGCGAGGTGGGCGGCGATCGCCGCGGCGAACGTGCACCCGGTGCCGTGATCGTGGGTGGTGCCGATGCGGGGGGCGCGCAGCTCGTGCAGCTCCCCGCCGGCCACCACCACGTCCACGGCCTCGTCGGGGGTGTCCTCGACGGCATGACCGCCCTTGACGACCACCACCTCCGGGCCGTGGTGGGCGATGGCCTTGGCCGCGTCGCGCTGCTCGGCGAGCGTCCGGATGCGCGAGCCGAGGAGCGCCTCGGCCTCGTGCACGTTCGGTGTGACGACGCGGGCGTGCGGGATCAGCAGCTCCACGTAGCGCTGCTCGGCCTCCGGGTCGAGCAGGCGGGCGCCCGTGGACGCCACCATCACCGGGTCGACGACGAGGTTCGGCAGCCGCCCGGCCGCGGCGAGCTCGCCGACCGCGGCGACGATCTCGGCCGTCGCCAGCATCCCCGTCTTGACCGCGCCGACGGGAAGGTCGTCGAAGACCGTCTCGATCTGGGTGACGACGAACGGCGCCGGCACGACGTGCACCGCGCGCACCTCGGTGGTGCTCTGCGCGGTCAGCGCCGTGATCGCACTGGTGCCGAACACGCCGAGCGCGGCGAACGTCTTGAGGTCGGCCTGGATGCCGGCCCCACCGCCGGAGTCGCTGCCGGCGATCGTCATCGCCACCCCCGGCGTCACGGGCGCACCCCCTCGCGGACGAGCCGGTCGAGGAGCTCGGCGACGACGGCCGCCGGGTCGCTCGCGCGCATCACCGCACCCATCACCGCCACGCCGGACGCCCCGGCGTCGATGCACGCCGCGGCGTTCGCCGGGGTCACCCCACCGAGGGCGTACACGCGCACCGGGCCCGCGGCCGCCACGGCGTCGCGGAGCCCGGCGAGCCCGAGCGGTGGCCCGTAGCCGGGCTTGGAGGCCGTGGGGAAGACCGGCGACACCGTGACGTAGTCGCAGCGCTCGCGCACCGCTGCGGCCACCGAGGCGACGCCGTGACAGGAGCGGCCGAGGACGCGCGGTCGGCGCGTGGGCAACGGGTCGGCCGCCGCCAGCTGGACCCCGTCGACGAGCTCGTGGGCACCCGACGCGTCGTCGGGATCCCCCAGCCCGGACGACGCCAGCAGCACGTCGACGATCGGTCGCAGGTCGCGCGCGAGGCGCACCCGCTCGGCGGCCGGCAGGTCCTTCTCCCGCAGCACGACGGCGCGTGCACCGCCGCCGACCGCCTGGCGCAGCACCTCGGTCAGCGGTCGGGGCGCGGCCTGCGCACGGTCCGTCAGCACGAGCAGCGGGGGGAGCGTGAGGTCATGCAAGGTCGGCCATGCCCTCCATCGTCGTCGATGCCTGCGCGTACAGCCGGCGCGGGATGCGCCCGGCGAGGCGGGCCAGGCGGCCGGCCTCCACGGCGTGGCGCATCGCCGCCGCCATCCGTTCCGGGTCGCGCGCCCGCGTCACGGCGGACGCGAGCAGCACGCCGTCGCAGCCGAGCTCCATCGCCAGCGCGGCGTCGGAGGCCGTGCCGATGCCGGCGTCGAGGATCACCGGCACGGACACGTGCTCGCGGATGATCGCCAGGTTGTACGGGTTGCGGATCCCCATGCCCGATCCGATCGGCGCCCCGAGCGGCATCACCGCGGCGCAGCCGAGCTCGGCGAGGCGCGTCGCGGTGACCGGATCGTCGTTCGTGTACGGCAGCACCGTGAAGCCCTCGTCGACGAGTTGCTCGGCGGCGTCGAGCAACTCGACGGGGTCCGGCAGCAGGGTGCGCTCGTCGCCGATCACCTCGAGCTTGATCCAGTCCGTCTCGAACGCCTCGCGAGCCAGCTGCGCGGTCAGCACCGCCTCGCGTGCCGTCGCGCAGCCGGCGGTGTTCGGCAGCACGCGCACCCCGGTGCGCTCGATCACGTCGAGCACCGAGCCCTGTTGCGACGGGTCGACGCGGCGCAGGGCGACCGTGACGAGCTCGGTACCCGACGCCCTGATCGCCCGCTCCAGGACCTCGAGGTTGGGGGCACCTCCGGTCCCGAGGATCAGCCGCGAGGAGAACGTCTCCCCGCCGAGCACGAACGCGTCGTCCACCTCGATCACCCTCCCTGTGCCGCCTTCAGCACCTCGACCGCGTCACCGTCGTGGACGACGTGCTCGGCCCACGTCGAGCGCGGCACCACCGTGCGGTTGATCGCCACGGCCACGCCGCGCGCCCCGCACCCCAGGCGCGCGACGAGCGCGGCGACGGTCAGCGGTGCGTCCAGCTGGTGCGGCTCGCCGTTCACGATCACGGTCATCTGCCGAACCTCTCCAGTCCGAACGGTGCGACCTCCGGGACGGGCGCCGTCCCGCGCAGCTGCGCGACGACGGCGTCGGCGGTCAGCGGGGCGAGGAGGATCCCGTTGCGGTGGTGACCGGTCGCCAGCAGCAGGCCCTCGACCGGGGTCGGGCCGATCACGGGCGCGTTGTCCGGGGTGGTCGGCCGCAGGCGGGCGATGGCCTCGGCGAGCTCCAGCTCGGCGACGACGGGCAGCACCTCGACCGCCGCGGTGAGCAGCTCCCGCACCGCGCCCGCGGTGACCGTCGTGTCGAAGCCGCGCTCCTCGACGGTGGCGCCCACGACCAGCTCGCCGCTGATCCTCGGCACGAGGTACACGGACCAGCCCCGCGCCCAGGCGCGCACGTTGCGGTGCAGCGGTGGGCACGCGGGGTCGAAGCGCAGACGGATGATCTGGCCCTTGACCGGCCGGACCGGAGGCACGGCGTCCGGTGGCAGGCCCTCGAGCGTCGGTGTCCACACCCCGGCGGCGACGACGAGGTGGCCGGCTGGCAGGGTGTCCCCCGTGGCCAGGCGCACGCCGCGCACACGCCCGTCGCGGATCTCCACGTGCCGGACCTGCTCGTGCACGAGGCAGCCACCGGCGCGCCGCAGCGCGGCGCGCAGGGCGCGGCACACGACGCGGTTGTCGACGCTCGCCTCGCTGTCCACGCGCACACCGGCGCGGACGCGTGGGGTCAGCATCGGCTCGAGGTCGCGGCACGCCCGGCTGCGCAGCCGCTCGACAGGGAGGCCGAGCTCGTGCTGGAACGACCACAGGTGCTCGAGTGCCCGCACGTCGTCCTCGTCGACCGCGACGAGGAGGCTGCCTTCGGTGCGCAGCGGCACGTCGATCCCGCTGGCCTGGGCCAGCTCCTCGGCGAACGCCGGCCAGCGGGCGTGGGCCGCCTGGTTCAGCGCCAGCAGCGCTTCCTCGCCGAAGACGGCCTCGCTGACCGGGCTCAGCATCCCGGCCGCGGCGAACGAGGCGCCCTCGCCGGGTTGCGGATCGACGACCTGGACCGCCACGCCGTGCTGGGCGAGGCGCCAGCCGATCGCCAGGCCGATGATCCCGCCGCCGACGACGATCGTGGGCGTCATCGCGTCGCCTTCTCGATGACCCGCAGGAACGCCTCGGTCGCCGCTGCCGGATCGTCGGCGTCGTTGATCGCGCTGATCACGGCGACGCCGTGGACGCCCTCGTCGAGGAGCGCGGGGACGGCGTCGACGGTGATCCCGGCGATCGCGACCACCGGGATGCGCACGGCCCGGGCGACGTCACCGACCCGGGCGGGCCCGAGGGGATCGGGCAGCCCGCGCTTGCTCCGCGTCCGGAACGTCGGGCCGACTCCGAGGTAGTCGGCGCCGGCCGCCTCGTGGGCGCGGGCGGTCACCGGGTCGCGCGCCGTCCCGCCGAGCAGCCGGCCGGGGCCGAGGACGCGCCGCGCCGCCTCCACCGGCAGGTCCTCCGCGCCGACGTGCGCCCCGTCGGCGCCGGCGGCGACGGCGACGTGCACGCGGTCGTTCACGAGCACCGTCGCGCCGGTGCCGGCGGCGACCTCGCGCACCCGGCAGACCAGCTCGTAGACCTCGCGGTCGGCGCGGTCCTTGACCCGCACCTGCACGACGGGGGCACCCGCCTGCAGCGCGGCGCGCGCGACGTCCAGTCGCTCGGTGATGACGTGCAGACGGCCGACCCTCACGATCCTCCCTTCGCCGGCATGACCCGGATCAGGTTCGAACGGTCGGGGGCGGTAGCCCCCCTCTCAGCCCGGTCCTCCGGGCTCCCGTGTGACGTGGACGACGATACCCGATCGGGTGCAGCAGCTCACGTCGTGGCGGCGCGGCGGTGCCGTCGAGGACGAGCTGGCGGCCGTGGTGCCGGCGATGACGCCGTCACCGGTGGCCGCGTACTTCCTCGCCTACTTCCACACCTGGGACCTCGTGCGCCACCTCGGCGACGACCGGGAGGCGGTCGTGCGCCTGCTCACCGAGCACCTGCTCCCCGCCGACGTCGCGGCGATGGTCGGCGCGCCGCGCTGAGGCGGGCGCGCCGGTCGAGGCGCGCCTGGACCCCGTCGAGGATCAGGGTGAGCCCGAGCTCGAACGTCTCGTCGATCGACGCGGCGAACGCGTCCTCGCCGAGCGCGGCCATGTGCGGGTAGCGCCCGGACTCCATGGCCGCGGTCAGCGTCGCCTCCTGCAGGCGCCAGAACGCGTCGTGGCTCTCCGCGGTGCGGGCATCCGCCTCGGCGATCGCGTTGGCGGTGCGGGCGAGGCTCGTGATGAACGACTCGATCGTGACCGTCAGCCCGACCTTCTCCTGGTCGGTGAGATCGCAGCACCGCAGCGCGCCCATCACGAGATCCAGCGAGTGCACGGCGTTCGGCCCGAGCACCGGGCGCGACTGGTCGACGAACGGCAGCCACGGGTGCGTCGTGTACAGCCGCCACATCTCGCGAGCGATCGTCTCCAGCGCCCGGCGCCAGCCGCGTGGGAGTGGCTCCACCGTCGGCCGGCCGACGCGGTCGAGCATGAGGTCGAGCAGCTCGGCCTTGCCGGGGATGTACCGGTACAGCGTCATCGCCCCGACGCCGAGCTCCGCCGCGACCGTGCGGATCGAGACGGCGTCGAGCCCGCGTGCGTCGGCGATCTCGATCGCCTTGTCCACGATCGCCGCCACGCTCAGTGACCGCCGCGGCCCGCGCACCGGCTCGGCGTCGTGGCCCCAGAGCAGCCGCAGGGTGCGCTCGATGTCGCCTGCCCCGCTGCGCGCATCCGTCACTCCACGGCCCTCCATCGATCTGCCATTGACTGCGTACAGTGTACGCGCGACACTGCGTACAGTGTACGCAACGTGTGACATCGGAGGGATCCAGATGGGCACACCGACCGAGGTCCTCGATGCCGCCTACGAGCGGCTCGCGCGGTGGGGCTTCGACGACCCCGACGGCTACGTCAACCACGGCCCGATGGTCTGCGAGGCGCTGGCCGCGCTCGATCGACCGGCCGACGTGGATGCCTGGTCACGGCTCGAGCGGGGCACACCCCCGGCGACGCCCGTGGCGCCCCGCCCGCACTTCGACTGGGCCTCGGCGCTCGGCGACCTGGCCCGGGCCGGCGAGTGGATCGGACGCTTCGAGCGAGCGATCGCGGACGACGGTTGGTCGCCGGTGCTGCGCGCCTGGCTGCCCCGCCTCCTGCCCGGGCTGGGCGCGGCGCTCTTCCACGGCCTGATCCGCTGCGCCCACGCAACCCGCGCGATCACCGCCGCGGACACGCCCGCGCGCCGCGCCGAGCTGGCCCGCAGCCTCGGCTACTGGGCGGCGTGCTGGTCGCCGGGGCACGAGCCGCGCGAGCAGCCGGCACGGCGGACCGACGACGTCCCGGCCGCCGTCGTGGCGTTCGCCGCAGACGCGGCGCGCCGCTACCTGGCCAAGCCGAACATCATCCACCTCCACGGGATCACCGCGGCGATGGCCGTGTCGATCCTCGTCGACCACGTCGACCAGGAGACCGCGGTCGCCGCCCTCGCCCAGCTCGACGGTGACGTCGCCGGGCTCATCGGCGGCACCACCCCGGCGGCGTCGGTCACCGAGCCGGCGGTCGACGACGAGCGGCTCGTCGAGGCGGCGATCGCCAGTGGCGAGGCGCATGCGGTCAAGCTCGTCGAGGCCTGCCGCCGGGCCGGCGCCGTGACGGGTGACCCGGTCTTCCGCGCCGCCGCCGAGCGGGCGTGCCGGCGCGGGCTGCGTGCGCTGGAGCGAAGCGCCCGGGCGCAAGGGACCTAGGTCCTCATCTCGGCGATTTCCGAGCTCTGTCGTGATCCGATTTATCGAATGTCCGATCCAGGATGTCGGAAGCATTCGTGCCAAACGCCACGTACAGCGAGGTCGATGACAGCAACTCCGTCGGCGTATGTTCTCGCTCGAGGAGGTGGCGATGTTCGCTGCGGCAGAGCTGCTACCCGCCCGCTACCAGATGGCGGTGTCGCTCGGGGTCCACATCGTCCTCGCATCCTTCGGGGTGGCGTTCCCGGCGCTGATCTATCTCGTGCACCGGCGCGGCCTCGTCCACGGCGACGCCGACGCCCTGACCCTCGCCCGGAGATGGTCCAAGGTCGCCGGCGTGCTGTTCGCCGTCGGTGCCGTGAGCGGCACGATCCTCAGCTTCGAGATGGGGTTGTTGTGGCCCGAGATGATGTCGCAATTCGGCGATGTCATCGGGCTGCCGTTCGCGCTCGAGGGCGTGGCCTTCTTCCTCGAGGCGGTGTTCCTCGGCATCTACCTCTACGGGTGGGACCGGCTGCCGCCACGCCTGCACCTCCACGCGCTCCTGCCGATCATGGCCGCCGGCCTCTTCGGCACCGCCATGATCCTCGCGGTCAACTCGTGGATGAACGCCCCCGACGGCTTCCGGATCGTGGACGGTGAGGTCGTCGACATCGACCCGTGGGCGGCGATCCTGAACGACGCGTTCTGGGGCCAGTTCCTGCACATGTGGGTGGCCGCCTACTTCGTCACCGGCTTCTGCGTCGCCGCGGTGTACGCGGTCGGGATGCTGCGTGGCCGACGCGACCACCTCCACCGCCTCGGCTTCAAGGTGCCGCTCGCCGTGGCGTCGATCGCCGCGGTGGTGCAGCCGTTCATCGGGCACGTGGCCGGCATGCGGCTCGCCGAGCAGCAGCCCTCGAAGCTCGCCGCGATGGAGCTCGTCACCGAGACCGAGCAGAACGCGCCGCTGGTCATCGGCGGCGCCCTGATCGACGGTGAGGTCCGGGGCGGGCTGCGCATCCCCGGCCTCGGATCGCTGATCGCGCGGGCGGGCTTCGACCGGCCCATCCTCGGGCTCGAGGAGTACCCGGTCGACGAGCGGCCGCCGGCGAACATCGTCCACTGGTCGTTCCAGATCATGGTGGGCATCGGCACGCTGCTCGCCCTGTTCGTCGTCTGGTTCTGGTGGCGGCACTGGCGGGGCCGCGACCCGATGGCGTCGAGCCGGGTACTCCGGTGGGTCGTCGCCGCTGCGGTGCTCTCGATCGTGGCCCTCCAGACGGGCTGGATCACCACCGAGGTCGGACGCCAGCCGTGGATCGTTTACGGGATCATGCGAGTCGACGAGGCGGTCACCCGGAACAGCGGCATCTGGATCAGCCTGACCGTCGTGCTCGTCGTGTACGCGGCGATGATCTACGCGGCGGCGCGGGTGCTGCTGTCGATGGGACGCCGGTGGCGACGGTCGCCCACCGCCGAGCTGGCGACGCCGTACGGGCCCGCCGAACCGGCACCGGTCCTCGCCGGCGCAGCGGCTGACGGAGGTGCGGAGCGATGACCCTCGTCGACCTCGTGGCGGCCCTCATGTTCGTGGGGGTCGTCGCCTACGGCATCTTCGGTGGCGCCGACTTCGGGACCGGCGTGTGGGACCTGCTCGCCGGGGACGCCCGCCACGGCGGCGCCCTGCGCGCCCAGGTCGACCGCAGCATCGGCCCCGTGTGGGAGGCCAACCACGTGTGGCTGATCTACGTGCTCGTGTTCCTGTGGACCGGCTTCCCACGGGCGATCGGACCGATCATGACGACGCTGTGGGTGCCGTTCCTGTTCGCCGGGCTCGGCATCGTCCTGCGCGGCGCCGGGTTCGCCTTCCGGAAGTTCAGCTCCACGCTCGAGCAGGCCCGCCTCTTCGGCGTGCTCTTCGCGTCGTCGTCGGTGGTGACGCCGATGTTCTTCGGCATGATCGCCGGCGCGATCGCGAGCGGCGAGGTGCCCGTGGAGGGCGGTGACCTCTGGCGCTCGTGGACCGGCCTCACCTCGTGGGTCGGCGGCGTCCTCGCCGTGCTGGCGTGCGCGTTCCTCGCGGCGACGTTCCTGGCGGCCGACGCGGAGCGCGCCGGCGACCACGAGCTCGCCCGCTACTGCGGTCGCCGAGCGCTCGTGTCGGGTGCGGTCACCGGCGTGGTGGCCCTCGCCGCGGTGCCGATCCTCCGCGACGACGCGCCGACGCTCGCCGACAACCTCGACGGGCGAGCCGCCCCGCTCGTGATCCTCTCCGCGCTCGCCGGCGCGGCGGCACTCGTGCTGCTGTGGAACGGCAGCTGGGCCTGGGCCCGGGTCGGTGCGGTCGTCGCCGTCGGCTGCGTGCTCACCGGCTGGGGCGTCGCCCAGTACCCCGACGTGCTCGTCGACCACCTCACCCTCGAGGAGGCCGCCGGTGCCCGGGCCACGCTCAACGGCCTGGTGATCGCGTTCTGCATCGCCGCCGTGACCGCCGTGCCGGCGCTCATCTGGCTGTTCACGCTGGTCAACCGCAGCAACCGTTCGCTGCAGCACTGACCGCTGGCCCGGGCCGCGTCGCTCAGGCGGCGGCCGCCTCGAAGCGGAAGCTCGACGCGGTGATCGACCCGAAGAAGTCGTGCTGGTGGTACGAGCGCGTCGCCCGGTCGTGCTCGGACGCGCCGACGACGACCATCAGCGGGATCAGGTGATCCTCGCGCGGGTGGGCCACCCGCGCGTACGGCGCGCTCGTCCAGTGCCGGAGGCGCTCGATCCGCTCCTGCGCTGGGCTGTCGATCAGCGTCGCGCCCAGCCACTCGTCGAAGGCCAGCGAGGGCTCCGGCGCCTCCGGGCCCATCAGCCGGAGGTTGTGGTAGCTGAGGCCGCTGCCGAGGATCAGCACGCCCTCGTCGCGCAGCGGAGCAAGGGCCCGCCCGACGGCGAGGTGCTCGTCGGAATCGAGGCCGTACCGCAGCGACAGCTGCACGACCGGCACGTCGGCCTCGGGCCAGGCGACGGCCAGCGGGGCGAACATCCCGTGGTCGTAGCCGCGGTGCGGGTCCTCGGCGACGGGGATCCCTGCGGCGCGCAGCAGCTCGACGACGCGCGCGGCCAGCGCGGGTGAGCCCGGCGCGGGGTACGTGATCCGGTACGTGTGCTCCGGGAAGCCGCCGTAGTCGTAGACCATCGGCGGCTGCGGGTTGGTCTGCACGGTGAACGTCGGTGCCTCCCAGTGCCCCGACACCATCAGGATCGCCGTCGGGGCGGCGGGGAGCTCGCGCGGCAGCCGGCGCAGCGAGGCCTCCAGCTCCGCCATCGCGTCGCGCATCGGCCCGGTGAGCCACGGCCACGGTCCACCGCCGTGGCTCAGGTAGTACGTCGGCATGCGGACGGGTCGGTCAGCGCTCATGTGCGTTCCTCGGATCGGGTGAACTGCTGACACGGTACCGGTTTTGGTTGATGCGTCAACCAAGTAGGGTGGCCTCGTGGCCGCGAGGTGGCTGGACGACCGGGAGGCGCGGGCCTGGCACGGCTTCCAGCGCGTGCACCGCCGCCTCGAGGTCGAGCTGGCCCACCAGCTGGAGTGCGACACCCGGCTGAGCCTCCCGGAGTACGAGGTGCTGGCCGTGCTGACCGCCGCACCGGACGGGCTGCGCGGCTTCGAGCTCGCCGAGGAGCTCGGGTGGGACAAGACCCGCCTGTCGCACCGCATCAAGGCGATGGAGGCCGCCGGCCTGGTCGCCAGGCGCACCTGCCCGGAGGACCGTCGTGGCTACGTCGTGACGGCCACGGCCCGGGGTCGCGCGGCGATCACCGAGGCCGCTCCCGGGCACGTCGCCGCCGTCCGCCGGCTGTTCATCGACCTCCTCGACGAGCACGAGCTCGACGTGCTCGGCGGGGTGATGACGCGGGTCCTCGCACACCTCACGAGCAGCGCGCCCTAGCGGTCGTGCTCGGCGAGAAAGGCGGCGAGGAACGTGCCCTCCGACGTGCCGGCGAGCTTCGGGTCGTCGAGTGCCGCCGCCATCTGCCGCCGCTCCTCCGCGCTCAGCCCCGACGTGAACCGTCCCAGCAGCGCGAACCAGTTGACGGCGAACGACGACGCGGCCTCGGCGTCGGTGTCCAGGTCTTGCGCTGGCTCGTCCGCCATCGAGGGCAGCCGGGGCGCCCGCTGGAGGGTCTCGGCGGACTTCACGTGCCCGAGCAGCGGGGTCACCACGAACCGGACCCGCGCGCCCTGCTCGGCCTGGTGGTAGATGTGCGGCCGCACCCGGAAGGCGAGGATCGTGTCCTCGCCCGTGGTGGCGACGGTCGCCGTGTCGACCGCGACGTGGTACGTCGCGGTGGAGTCCCCTCGGCCGCCGCGCACCCGGCGGCGCACGACCTCACCCTCCACGACCCTGGTCCGGAACGCGTCGGCCAGGCCGAGCAGGATCCGCAGGACCATCCAGGCAGTGACGGCCGCGGCCATGGCCGCGACGGCGAGGGAACCGCGGGTGATCCAACGCCGCTGCTGATCCGTGACGACCACGATGCCCTCGACGTCGGCGACCCACGAGAGGTCGGCGACCCACAGCGCGCCGTACACGATCGCGCCGGCGATCGCCGCGCCCACCAGGCCGGTGAGCATCAGCTTCAACGGGTGCCACCCCCAGCCGGGACGCAGCGTCCGGTAGCGGACCTTCACCCGTCGCCACGTGCCCGTCGCCCGGCTCCATGCGTGTCGGTCGCACTCGGTCTCGAACGGGATCTGGCGCTGCACGCGTCGGGCGAGGCCCATCGCCGTGGCGTACGCGAGGTGCTGATCCCAGATCGCCACGGACGCGGCCGACTTCTCGGTGAACTCGCCGGTGTTGCGGTAGAAGTCGCGCACCCCGATCCAGTGCGACGCCGCCTCGACGCCGGCAGGCGTGTCCAACTGCGCGTGGAGCCTGCTCATCCGCCAGGCCAGCACGCCGACGAGCCCGGCGAGCACGAGCCCCAGCGCGAGGAGCCCGTTGCCGAGCGTCACCCACGGCGCGTTCGGGTCATCGGTCTCCGACAGGTCGCCGATGAACACCACGGCGACGACCGCACCGAGGAAGAGCAGCCAGGCCATCGACCGGTGACCCAACGTCCAACGATCGACGCACAGTCCGAGCTGTTGGGCATGGGCCACGACCTCGCGCACGAACCCGCGGTGCCACCGCTCCGACACGCCCTCGGGGCCCACCGTGAGCACCCTGGTGGGCACGACACCGTCGATCGCATGGTGCTCGATGTGCTCGAGCACGCGCCGCTCGTACGGGAGCAGCGAGTCGTTCGCCGGACGGGTGGTGCGCGTGCGGATGATGGTGTCGTCGCCGTAGTCCTCGATGGAGAACCAGCGACGTGCGGCGAGATGGACCACGGTCGCCGGCACCGCGTCGTCCTCGACCTCGAACCCGCCGGTCCGCAGGTCCACCACCGCCGGGGTCTCGCTGCGCAGCTCGAGCGTCGGCGGTCCCGCCGTGATCGCCGACAGCCGCCGCGACCGCAAGATCCCGAGCACGAGCAGCATCGCGAGCAGGGCGACGGCGACCGCGGCGGCACCCGCCGCCGGATGCGCGTCGACACGCGACGTCTCGCCCCCCCGACCCGGCCGCCGTCCACCACTGGCCGCCCCACATGGCGCCGAAGGTATCCGACCGGTCCGGCGCCGCTTCCGGACTTCGGGGCACCTCGCTGTCGTCGGTGCCCCGAGTGCGAGCACGCCACCCTCGGTCGAGACGCTCGGGGCCGGGCGCCTCGACCGATCAGAGCTGGGCGCGGAGCGGCGCGGCAGCCTCGGCGACGACCTCGGCCATCTCGATGTCGGCCGCGTCGACGGGCGACTGACCGCTGCCCGTGCTGAGGAGCGCGAGCTGCGCCGGCGTCAACCGCCCCTGACGCAACAGCCGCTCGAACACCGCGAGCACGTGGGTGACGAGGTACGCCTGCCGGCTGGTCAGCACGACCAGCCCGTCGATCTCGCCCATCGCCGCCGCTCCGTCGCTCAACCGCGACTCGACTTCGCCGCGCGCTTGGCCTTCTTCACCGCGCGCTTCTGCTTGATCGTCTGGGACGACGATTTCGACTGGTGCTGCCGGGGAGACTTGTCGGACACGGCGACCTCGCTCGGGTCTCGGCTCGGTCGAGACGTCGGGCCTGCGGTGGGCGACGGATCCGATCAGCCGTCCAGCCCAAGCGAGGCGACTCGCCCAAGAGGTGGATGCGAGCACCCTATCCCGCCGCCCGCTCGCCGGGTCGGTCGGCGCCACCGGGTCCGCGAGCCCGCCCCGCCTCGCGCGTCGGGACGAACGTCCCTGGTCAGGCGCACGTCTCGGTCGGACGATGAGGGCATGGATGCACGGACCACCGCCCCACCCCAGGCCACGGTGCTCAGCGCCGAAGCGATCGCCGAGCGCCCGACGACCCCGCTCGGCACGAAGCCTGGCGTCATCCGGCGGGTGCTCTGGCAGAGCCCGTCCTCGGAGGCCGGGGTGCTCACCATCGCCGCCGGCGAGCGGCTCGGGCCGCACCGCCACCGCGTCAACCACCATCACATCTGGGTGATCGACGGCGCCGCGGAGGTGCTCGGCCAGATCGTGGAGGCCGGCTCGTACGTGCACATCCCGAGCGGGATCGAGCACGACCTCGATGCGTCTGCAACGAACGGCTGCACCGTCTTCTACGTCTACGAGCCACCCACCGCATGAACGACCGATCGGCCGGGTGACGCGCGACCGCGTCGCGACGGGCCGAAGGTCCCTGGTCCCCGGCAGCACCCAGCCGTACGGTCGTTGCAGGAACCCCCCGAACCTATGAGGTGCCGCGATGCGAGCGATCGTCTACCACGGACCCGGCAACAAGGCGTGGGAGGAGGTGCCAGAGCCGACGATCCTCGCGGACACCGACGCGATCGTGCGCGTCGACGCCGTGACGATCTGCGGGACCGACCTGCACATCCTCAAGGGTGACGTCCCGGCCGTGACGCCCGGGCGGATCCTCGGCCACGAGGCCGTCGGCACGATCGAGGCCGTCGGATCTGGCGTGAAGCAGCGCAAGCCCGGCGACCGCGTGCTCGTGTCGTGCGTCAGCGCGTGCGGGACCTGCCGGTTCTGCCGCGTCGGCAGCTACGGGCAGTGCGTCGGCGGCGGTGGCTGGATCCTGGGCCACAGGATCGACGGCACGCAGGCCGAGTACGTGCGCGTCCCGTTCGCCGACACGTCGACGTACCTGCAGCCCGACGGCGTCACCGACGAGCAGCTGCTGATGCTCGCCGACATCCTCCCGACCGGCTACGAGGTCGGCGTCCTCAACGGGCGCGTGCAGCCCGGCGACGTCGTCGCCGTCGTCGGTGCCGGCCCGATCGGCCTCTCGGTGATGATGGGCGCACGGCTCTACAGCCCCAGCCTGGTCGTGGCGATCGACCTCGCCGACAGCCGGCTCGAGGCGGCCAAGCAGTTCGGCGCCGACGTGACCGTGAACAACCGCCGGGAGAACCCGCTGGCGGTGATCCGCGAGCTCACCGACGGCCTCGGTGCCGACGTCGCGGTGGAGGCGGTCGGTGTGCCGACCACGTTCGAGCTCGCCACGACGCTCATCCGCCCCGGCGGTCACGTCGCCAACGTCGGCGTGCACGGGCAGCCGGCGACGTTGCACCTGGAGGAGCTCTGGATCAAGAACGTGACCATCACGACCGGCCTCGTGGACACGTACTCGACCCCGACGCTCCTGCGGCTCGCCCAGAGCCACCAGATGGAGGTCGACCGGTTCATCACGCATCGCTTCACCCTCGATGAGTTCGAGCAGGCGTACGACGTGTTCGCCCGCTCGGCGGACACCGGCGCCCTGAAGGTCGTGCTCACGAGGGCCTGACCATCTGTTCCACATGCAACGACAAGGAGGTAGTGCCGATGGCAAGCTTGCTCAAGCGGCGACGCGACGTCGAGCCCACCGAGCTCCCGGACGTGTTCGACCGCATGTTCGAGGACTGGGTGAGCATGTGGCCGTGGCGCAGCCTGGCCCGCTTCCCGCGCTGGACGGCTGACGACCTGATCCGTGTCGACGAGTTCCGCGAGAACGGCAACCTCGTGATCCGCGCGGAGCTCCCGGGCATCGATCCGGACAAGGACGTCGAGCTGACGGTCGAGGACGGGATGCTGCACATCCAGGCCGAGCGCCGCGAGGAGGAGAAGAGCGAGGACCAGGGGTACCTGCGTCGCGAGCTCCGCTACGGGACGTTCAGCCGCACCTTGCCGCTTCCCTCCGGGGTGACCGAGAAGGACGTGAAGGCGTCGTACAAGGACGGGATCCTCGAGATCCGGGTGCCGGTCCCCGCGCCGGCCACGGCGAAGATCCCGATCAGCAGGAGCTGACCCCCTCACCCGGTGACGGGGCGGGCGTCCGGCCGGGCGCCCGCCCCGTCACGCGTGCGGCCACCGCCGCTGACCCGAGCAGCGAAACGTGCCGAAGGTCCCTGGTGCCGGACCCGGGTCGCGCAGGAGGATCGTCGCATGGCGTTGCGAGCTCGGCTCACGGTCGTGGTGGCCGCCGGCACCCTGTTCGCCAGCCAGGTGATGACCGGCATGGCGCAGCTGCTCTCTGGCGCTCTCGCGGCCAGCCTGCCGCTGATGTGCCGGCGCGACGTGCGCGCCTGGGTCGAGCGCCGCATCGCCACCACCGTCACCGCCCACCGGCGGACCGGCCGCCGCCGGCGCTGCCGCCGGCGCGTGTCGCCGCCACGCCGCTATCCGGTGGCCGAGTGGTGCGCGCCGAGCGTCCCCGGCTGGTGGCGCCCCGATTCCCGCTCCGGCCGCCGCTGACCCCACCCGGCCGATCTGGGCGGGATCCCTGCCTTTTCGCCATCTGGGCGGGATTCCTGCCAACTGCTGGCAACGATCCCGCCCAGATCGTGAATTGGCGAGGAGCTCGACGTGCGCGAGGACCGAGCACGCCCGGGCCCCGGCTTCCCGAGCGTCCACCAGCCGACGCCCACCGCCACGATCCACCCGCCGCCGTCGAGGGTCATCGCCGTCGGGTCGACACCGGAGCAGGTGCTCGCCCGCACCTCGAGCTCGTCGTCGCCGAGCACGCTCGACTGGGGAGCCGCCCGCCACCATCAGCGTGAAGCCAGTCGGTCGGGCAGGCGTCAGCGCGCCGACCGGCCGCGCCGGCGGCCCGCCCGGTCACGGGCGGGCGACTCCCGGTCGCGCAGCCACGGGCCGAGCACGGCGTCGACGACGCCGTCGATGAACTCGTCGTCGATCGGTTGACCACGGACCAGCGCCCGCGACCACAACGGCCCGAGCAGCTGGTCGAGGAGATCGTCGGCACGCGGCGCCGCGCGCAGCTCCCCGGCGGCGACGGCGTCGGCGATCGAGCGCTCGACGTTGGCGAGCACGCCGCCCGCCAGCCGGTCGCGCAACGCCCGCGCGGCGTCGTCACGCAGCGCCCGGTCGAGCATCGTCGCCATCAGCCCGAGCACGGTGGGGGACGCGAACTCCCGCGCCACCCGCCGAAGGTCGGTACGCACGCGGTCGGTGAGGGGGCCCGGCGCCGGGTCGAGGAAGCGCAGGCCGGTGAGCGCGAGCGCGTCGTGGAGCAGCTCGACGGGGCTCGGCCAGTGCCGGTAGACGGTCGCCCGGCCCACCCCCGCGCGCTCGGCGACGCGCTGGTGCGTCACCGCGGATGCGCCGTCCTCCTCGATGATCTCGGTCGCCGCCTGGAGGATCGCCTCGCGCGAGCGCCGCGCCTGCGGGCGGATGACCGATGTCACGAGCACGATGCTACGAGACATGTTGTCTCACTTCCGAGAAGTGAGACACTTTGTCTCATGACTTCCGCCTCCGTTGCCACCGCGGGACGTCGAGCACGCACCGGCGGCGTGCTGTTCTCGATGTGCCTGAGCCTCGTGCTCGTGGTCGCCTCCGTCTCGGCACTGAACCTGGCGCTCCCCGAGCTGGCCGTCGACCTCGGCGCGTCCAACACCGACCTCACGTGGATCGCCGACGGCTACACGGTCGCCCTCGCCGCCCTCGTGCTGCCGCTCGGCGCGCTCGGCGACCGGATCGGCCGGCGCAACGTCCTCGTCGCCGGGACCGTCGTGTTCGGCGCTGCCTCGCTCGCGGCGGCGCTGACGTCGGGGGTCGGCACGCTGATCCTGCTCCGCATCGTGATGGGCGTCGGCGCGGCGGCGATCATGCCGGGGACCCTGTCGACGATCACGGCCGCGTTCCCGCCCGAGCAACGGGCGAAGGGAGTCGCCACGTGGGCAGGGTTCGCCGCGGCCGGGGCCATCATCGGGATGCTGACCGCGGGCGCGCTCCTCGAACGCTGGGGCTGGGCGTCGATCTTCGTCGTCAGCACCGGCGTCGCCGTGGCCGCCGGGCTGTCGGCCGTCCTGCTGGCGCCGAACACGCGTGAGCGCGGGCACGGTCCGTTCGACGTGCTCGGCTCGCTCGCGCTGACCGTCGGCATCGGCGGGCTCGTCTACGCCATCATCGAGGGTGCGGATCGCGGGTGGACCGAACCGACCACCCTCGTCGGGATCGCCCTCGCCGTGATCGGCGGCGTCGGCTACGTGCTCGCCGACCTGCGGCACCCCGCACCGCTGCTCGATCCGCGACTGTTCGTGCTGCGCGGCTTCCAGACGGGGGCGTTGACGATCGTCGTGCAGTTCATGGCGGTGTTCGGGTTCTTCTTCGTCGGGCTGCAGTACCTGCAGCTGCTCCTCGGCTACAGCCCGTTGAAGGCGGCGGTCGCGCTGGTGCCGGTCGCGATGGTGGTGCTGCCGGCGTCGCAGCTCACGCCCGGTCTGGTCCGGCGCGCCGGTGTGCGCAACGTGATGACCTTCGGCCTGCTGTGCCTGGCCGGGTCGGTGTTCTGGCTGGCCACGCTGGACGTCCATTCCGGGTACGCACCGTTCCTCGTCGGGCTGCTGGTCGCCGGCGTGGGGATCGGCCTCACCGGCTCGGTGAGCACGAGCTCGATCGTCGGCTCGCTCAGCACCGACAAGCAGGGCGTCGCCTCGGCGATGAACGACGCCGCCCGCGAGGTCGGCTCGGCGGTCGGCATCGCCCTGATGGGCTCGGTGTACGGCTCGCACTACCGCGACGCGCTGCCCGAGCCGCCTGCGATCCTGCCCGCCGACGTCGTCGAGGCGATCCGTGACTCGGCCGCCGCCGGCATCGCGGTGGCCGAGCAGGCCGGCGCGATCGGGGAGCCACTGGCCGTCGCCGTCCGCCAGGCGTTCATCGAGGGCCTGTCCGCGTCGCTGGTCGTGATCGGCGTCGTCCTCGCCGCCGCCGCGGTCGTCGCGTGCCGGCGGGCGCCGAAGCACGCCGAGGCACCCGGCGACGTCGCGGACCCCGCGAGCACGACGAGCGCGGCACTCGAGTCGGTGCTGCACCCGTGACCGGCGCGTCGTCCCCGCCTCGCTGCGGCGTGCGCTGAGGGGCACCGCGCGAAGCGTACGATCCACGGTTCGGGCAACACGTCGTCACGAGCCGGCCGCTGGGTGGTTGCCGGTCTCGTGCGGCACCAGCGGATCGGAGCGCCGCTCGTGATCTTCCAGCAGTACTACCTCGGCTGTCTGTCGCACGCCTCGTACCTGATCGGTGACGAGACCACGGGACGCGCCGTCGTCGTGGACCCGCAGCGCGACGTCTCGGCCTACCTCGCCGACGCGGAGGCCAACGGCCTCACGATCGAGCTCGTGCTCGAGACCCACTTTCACGCCGACTTCGTGTCCGGGCACCTCGAGCTGGCGGCCCGCACCGGCGCGGTGATCGGGTTCTCCGCCGTCGCCCGGCCCGAGTACGAGATCCGCCCGCTGGCGGACGGCGAGCGCATCTCGCTCGGCGAGGTCGTGCTGGAGATCCGCCACACGCCGGGCCACACCCCGGAGTCGATGTGCGTCGTGGTGTGGGAGCACGACGGCGACGACGTGCCGTTCGGGGTGCTGACGGGCGACACGCTGTTCGTCGGCGACGTCGGCAGGCCGGATCTGCTGACCTCCGTCGGCTACACCCGCGAGCAGCTCGCGGCGCAGCTGTACGACTCGCTGCACACGAAGCTCCTCACGCTCCCCGACGAGACCCGCGTGTTCCCGGCGCACGGCGCCGGCTCGGCGTGTGGCAAGCATCTCTCGACCGAGCTCTCCTCGACGATCGGCGCGCAGCGACGGGAGAACTACGCGCTCCTCGCACCCGACCGCGAGACGTTCATCGCGCTCGTGACGGAGGGTCAGCAGCCTGCGCCGGGGTACTTCGCCCACGACGCGACGGTGAACAAGCAGCGCCACGCGCTGCTCGACGAGACGACGCCACCGGCCGCGCTGAGCTGGGACCGGGCCCGCGCCGCACTCGACGCCGGCGCGGTGCTGCTCGACGGCCGGGATCCGACCGAGTTCGCGCGCGGGCACCTGCGCGGGGCGATCAATGTCGGGCTCGAGGGTCGCTACGCCGAGTTCGCCGGCTCGGTGGTCCCCGCCGATGCCGACATCGTTCTGTTCGTCGAGCCGGGCACGGAGCTCGAGGCGAAGAACCGCCTCGGCCGCATCGGCTTCGACCGCGTGGTCGGATACATCGACCAACCTTTCGCGGTGCTGCAGGCCCATCAGGAGGCGGTGGAGGTCGCGTCCCGGCTCACCCCGCTCGAGCTGCAGGACCGCCAGGCCACGCTCGGCGATCTGCAGCTCGTCGACGTGCGCAACCCCGGTGAGCACGCCCTCGGCGCGATCCCCGGCGGCGTCAACATCCCCGTGGGCCAGCTGCCGTCCCGCCTCGGCGAGCTCGACCCCGACCGGCCCACGGTCGTCTACTGCGCCGGCGGCTACCGCTCCTCGGTCGCCGCGTCGCTGCTGCGCGCGCACGGGTTCAGGGACGTGAGCGACGTCGTCGGCGGCTACGGCGCCTGGGCCCAGGTCGTCCCCACGTGAGCTGCACCGGGCGACGCGGAGCACAGCGACGCGCATGAACCTGCGTGCCCTGCTCGCGTCCCCCCTCGGGTTCCTCGTCGGCGTCTCGCTCGGCGCGCTGGGCGGCGGCGGGTCGATCCTCGCCGTCCCCGTGCTCGTCTACGCCGCCGGGCAACCGGCGCGCGACGCCACGACCTCCAGCCTCCTGCTCGTCGGGATCGCCTCGCTCGTCGGGATGGCCCGCCACTGGCGCGCCGGTCGGGTCCGGGTGCGCACCGGGGTGCTGTTCGGCCTCGCCGGCGTGGGCGGCTCCATCGCCGGGTCCGCCCTCAACCGACGGCTCGACCCGGACGTCCTGCTGCTCGCCTTCGCCGGGCTCGTCTGCGTCGCCGCGTGGCGGATGCTCACCGGCTGCCCGACGTGCACGAAGGTCGGCGAGACCGAGGCGCTGCGCGAGGGCACGGCCGCCCAGGCGCCGACCGCGTCCGCGGCGTGGAACCCGGCCGTGCCGCGAACGGTCCCGGTCCGTGCGGTGGTGACCGTGCTGCTGGTGGGCACCGCGGTCGGCTTCCTCACCGGCCTGTTCGGCGTCGGTGGGGGCTTCGTCATCGTGCCCGCGCTCACCCTCGCCCTGAAGCTGCCGATGCCCACGGCGATCGGCACGTCGTTGCTGGTGATCGTCATCAACGTCGCCCTCGCCCTCAGCACGCGACTGGCGACCACCTCCATCGACTGGGGCATCACCCTGCCCTTCGTCGCCGCTGCCGTCGCCGGCGTGCTCACCGGCGGGCACATCGCCGACCGTCTCGACCCGCAGCGCAGCCTCCGCTGGTTCGCTGGCCTGCTCGTCGCCGTGGCCCTCTACACCGCGACCCAGGCCACCGTCGCGCTGACGAGCTGATCGGTCGTCGGTCGCACGCCCGCTGCCGTCCCGATGACCTGACACGTCATCGCCCTCGCGGGAACCACGTGCGTTCACTCGGAGCATGTCCCCCGCCACGCTCGACGGCCCCACGCTCCGCGCCTCCACCGCTCCGTCACGCCACCCCGACGGCTCGCTGCGCATCCGACTCGACGACCAGTGGAACTCCCTCAACGGGCGGCCGCTCGGCGGCTACACGATGGCCGCCGTCCTGCGCGCGCTCGTCGACGAGGTGCCCACGGGCGAGCCGCTGTCGGCGAGCGCCGTGTTCCTCCGGCCCGCCGCGGTCGGCGAGATCGCCGTGCACACCGAGCTCGTGCGCACCGGCAGGACCGTGTCCGTGGCCGCGGCGACCGCCGACCAGGACGACCGGGAGCTCCTCCGCCTGACCGCGACGTTCGGGCAGGGGGCGCGCCCGACGGGCCCGACCGCCCTCGCCGCCACGCCTCCGCGGCTGCCGGACCCCGACGACTGCGTCGACCCGCTCGCCGGCACGGTGCTGCCCGGCGTGACCGTCACGGAGCGGGTCGAGTACCGCTTCGCCACGCCACCCGGTTGGCGCAGCGGCGCTCCGTCCGGAGCCGCGGTGCAGGAGTTCTGGATGCGCCTCCGGCAGCCGGAGCCGGTCGACGCGAGCACGCTCGTGTTCCTCGTCGACGCCGCGGCCCCGGGCGTGCTCGAGCTGGGGGCGGCAGGGTCGTCGACTCTGGAGCTGGCGGTGCAGTTCCGCGGCCGCCCGGCGACCGAGTGGCTCGCCTGTCGCTGCACGACGCGCTTCCTCGTCGACGGCCTGCACGAGGAGGACTTCGAGATCTGGGACGCCGAGGGCACGCTCGTCGCGATCTCCCGCCAGTTCGCCCTCGCCCGCTGACGTGCGTCCGGGCGATCCCGCCCGCTCCCGATCTGTGTCACCGCATCTGCCGTCGACCACGGCAGCGGTGACACAGACCGACGCGGCGCGGCCGGTGGCCGCAGCGGTGACACAGACGCTGCGGCATGGCCGTGGCCTGGCCGCAACGGCGCACGCTGCCGCGGTCAGCGCAGCACCAGGCCGACGTGGCCGTAGTCCGCCAGCGCACCGGGGCCGACGAACTCGACGGCGCCGCCAGCGCGCACGACCTGCTCGACGAGCTCGTCGATGGGATCGTCCATCACGTCGCTCCCCGTGCCATCGGCGGGGACCAGCCCGCCGTCGACCTCCCGCGACGGTTCCGCCCGGTAGTCCTCCTCGACGACCAGCAGGTGGCCGCGGCCTTCGCGCGCGAATCGCCACACCTCGTCGAGCCCGGTCACCGCCTGCCCACCGTGCAGGGCGTCCACCACCCGCTGGACGGCGTCGCGGCGCCGATCCTCGAGCCACGCTCGCATCAGCGGCCACGTCTCGCGGCCGAGGTCGTGCGCGCTGGTGTGGTCGTGCGCACCGAACACCCGCCCCACGACGTGCCGGGTGTTGCGGCTGACCTCCTCGAAGAGCGCGACGCTCCGCTGCACGCCGACGAGCACGAGCGGCAGCTCGTCACCACGGGACACCTCGGTGAGCGCGTCGTCCACCGCCCGGTGGAACTTGCGCCACGGCTCCTTGTCGTCGCCGCCGGGGGCGAGCGCGAACGCGCCGGCGACGGCGCGGCGGTCGCGCCGGAAGGCGTCGGACTCGAACGGGAAGCCCTGCGCCCGCACCTCGACGAGGTCGTCACGCACGGCCTCGAACAGCCGGGCCACACGGTCGGACACGACCAGCACCCGGTACCGCGGGCTCCGGCGCAGTCCCTGGACGAGGTCGCGCGTCGCCGGCGTGGTCCCGACCGATGCCGACGCTCGCACCGGGAACGGCACCAGCGACGCGAAGGCGGTCGTCGGGGTCGCGACGATGACCGCCCCCTCCCCGCCCTGGGTGAGGTCGAGCGTCGCCGCCGCCTCGGTGAGCCGGGCGAGGACCGGCTCGGCGTGGCCGTCGTCCCAGGCCTCGAGCGCCCGGGACCGTGCCTCGTCGAGCAGGTTCCGCAACCGGATGCGGTCCTCGTCGTTGCCGGGTCGGCGTCGATCGAGCGGGGTGGTGACCGTGACCACGAGGTCAGCGTTGACGTTCAGCAGGTCGCGGACGAGATCGTGCATCGTCGCCTCTCGTGTCCATCGCGCGCCGGGGCACGGCGCGCCTCGTGTCCTCACCACCCATGCAAGCGAACGGGCGCGGTGCACGCACGGGTCGATGGTCCCGATTCGCGTGCGACCGCGCGTCGGCGCCGCCCGTCGGAGCAGCGGGCATCGGGCCTGCTCCTGCGCGCCCGGGGAGGATCCGCGGCGAACACGGCGTACCGTCGGTCCCGGTCAGCCAGTCGCGGCTGGCCGGTTACCGAGAGTTGGTCCAGCAATGCAAGGCACCGTGAAGTTCTTCGACGCCAGCCGAGGGTTCGGGTTCATCGCCCGTGAGGGCGGGGACGACGTCTTCGTCCATGCCTCGAACCTCCAGTCGGCCGGCACCTCCCTCACGGAGGGGCAGGTGGTCGAGTTCGAGCTCGGCCCCGGTCGCAAGAGCGAGGAAGCGAAGAACGTCCGTCCCGTCTGAGGACGCACACACGCGCGGTGAGGGGCCGTCGGATCGGCGGCCCCTCTCCGGCACCCAGTGGGCCCGGTACGACCCGCGACGCGGGCGAGCCGGCAGGCCCGTCGCACTGGCGTAGCCTCGGGACCGGAGGCAGGGTCGCATGGCGATCGTCTCCCGCCCACACGACGCGAGGAGTCTGACATGGCCGGTCTGGCGATCATCACCGAGGCCTGCATCGACGTGAAGGACCGTGCGTGCGTCGACGTGTGCCCGGTGCAGTGCATCTACGAGTTCGACCCTGCGGAGAACCTCCTCGTCTCGGAGGACGAAGCCGGCAGCGGGGTCATCGAGAACACGCACACACCCAACCCGGACGCGATCGGCGTGTTCGGTGACGCCCTGCTGTACGTGAACCTCGACGAGTGCACGTCGTGCACCGCCTGCTACCAGCCCGACGTGTGTCCGGTCGGCGCCATCTACGCCGAGGAGCGCGTTCCCGACGGGTCGGCGGGCGCGAAGTACAACGCCAACGACCCCAACGTCGGCCACGACCACCGCTTCTTCGTCCAGCTCAGCCGCGACGTGTTCGCCGACTGACGCCGCGCACCGAGCGCCCGCGGCTCACGCCGCGTCGGTGCTCATGCCGCGTCGGACATGACGCGGTGCCGGTGCAGCGGCTCGGGCATGCGCAGCATCACGACGAGCCCGAGCGCGCCCAGGGCCCCGACGGACGTCGCGGCCACCCCCAGGCCGGCGATCGACTGGATCGCCGAGAGCAACAGCGGTCCGCCGGCGGTCCCGACGTCGCCCACGAGCCGCCACAGCCCGAGGAACTCGGCGCGGCCGACCGCAGGCGCGTGATCGGCGCCGAGCGTCATCACCAGCCCGCTCCCGAAGCCGTTGCCCAGCCCGACGACGAGGCCGACCACGAGCATGGAGGGGAAGTCGTTCGTCAGCGGCACCGCGGCGAGGCCGCCGCCCATCATCACGAGGCACGGCACGGCCACCGCCCGCCGGCCGAACCGATCCGAGATCGAGCCGGCGGGATAGAAGACGACCATGTCGAGCGCGGCCGAGAGGCCGAACAGCACGCTCACCTCCCGCGGACTGAGCCCGATCGCGTCCGCCCACAGCGGCAGCAGCACCTGGCGGGTCGCGCGCATCACCGACACGACGCCGGCGACGAGCCCGGCCGTGGCGAACGTCGTGCGGTGCTCACGCCCGACGCGCCGGAGGCCGAGGGGCACGTGCCCCTTGGGCGGCGCCGGGGTGGCGTGCGGGTCGGGGAGCCACACGAGCAGCGCGCAGCCGGCGACCGCGAGGACGATGTGCACGAGGTAGACGGCGTCGGTGCGGTCACCGACGATGACCAGCGCACCCACGAACGGCCCGATGAAGTTGCCGATCCGCTGGACCCCGCCGAGGACCGACAGCGAGCGGGCGCGCAGGTGCGGCGGCATCACCTCGCTCACGTAGGTCAGGCGTGCGGTCAGCCACACCGACCAGCCGTTGCCCATCAGGAACATCGACACCGCGAACAACCACGGGTTCGTGGCCACGACGCACCCGATGAGCGCGACCGTCAGGATGGCCGTGCCGATGACCATGGCGCGGCGCTCGCCGAACTTGGCGATCATCCAGCCCGACGGCACGTCGAAGGCCATCGCGCCGATGCCCCGCAACGCCACGGCGAACGCGGCCAGGCCGACCGACGCACCGGCCTCTCGCGCCGTGAGGGCGACGACGGGCAGGACCGCTCCCTGCCCGATCGCGAAGAGCAGCGACGGTGCGTAGACCGTCGGGACGAGCGACCGGATCGTCGGCGTCGTGGCGCGCAACGAGGTCACGGCCGAACCCACACGCGGCTCGCCACCGGACCGATCGACACGAGCAGACATGTTGGCCCGCGGAGCCGGGACCGTGCACTGGCCGGCGGTGAACGGCGCGCCATTCGGTGACCGGGACCGGTCGCCCGTCTCGGCGCGGACGGCATCGCCCCTGATCCGCGGTCGCGCCGCGGCGCACGGTCCCGTCGCCGCGTTCGTGCGCGCTTCGAGATGGCGCTCGATCGCCGCGAGGGCCACGGCCACGGCGTCGGCTGCCGGCCGCGGTCGATGGGCGGTGCCGCCGTCGCCGAGCTCGGTGAGCAGGTCGCGGTACCCCTCGAGCGCGCCGGCACGGCGGGCCGTTGCGCGAGCCGGTCAGGCGGTCGCGCTGTCGGACGCCGCGCTCCTGCGGGTGCGGCGCGTCCCCCGCAGCTCCGAGCGCGCGGTGCAGATGTGTGCGTGCATGAGGCGCCGGGCGAGCGCACCGTCCCCGGCGGCGATCGCGTCGAACACCTCCCGGTGCTCGCGGACGACTCGCTTGCGCACAGCGCTCGAGGCGCGAGCGCCTGCCCGGAAGCGGGACGTCATCGCTGCACCGAGCGACCGGTGCATGGCGGTCAGCGTGTGATTGCCATGGGCGGCGACGATCGCCGCATGGAACCGGACGGCCAGCTGGGCGAACTCGTCCACATCGGTGACCCGCTCGGTCGCCCTCACGATCTCGGCCAGCTCGGCGAGCTGCTCGTCGGTGATCGTGCGGGCGGCCCCTTCCGCGGCGTGCGACTCGATCGCCAGCTGGGTGTCGATCATCTCTTCCCGGTCCACGCCGACGAGCTGGAGCTGGATCGCGAGCACGTCGACGAACTTCATGACGTCGCCCTGCGCGATCCGGACGCCCCCGCCCGCCCCGACCTGCACCGTCACGGCACCGAGGGTCTCCAGTTCCCGGACCGCCGAGCGCACGGTCGTTCGACTCACACCGAACTGTGCGGCGAGGTCCGTCTCGGACCCGAGGTAGTCGCCCGGACGCAGCCGCCCGGCGAGGAGCTCACGGGTGACCTGTTCGACGATCTGGTTCGACGCGCGGCCAGGCTTGACGCTCGTCCACGAGCGCGCTCCCTGCTTCACGTCATGATCGTCGTCCATGGAACTGGCCTCAAGCTACCGGCTGGGCCGGCGCCGCCAGTGGCTCCAGTCCCATGGCCTCGCGCCATGCGTTGCGCACCTCGAGTGGCTGGCCGTACTGGTACCGGTAGTCGGTCTCGAAGCCGAGCAGCGTGGTGGTCGCCTCACGTTGGCGCTGCCAGCTCGCTCGGTCGAGCCCGTCGACGAGCTCGCTGCGGCCCACGATCGGCAGGGGGACGGCCCGGTTGCGTTCCGGATCGCGGATCAGCCCGCTCGGGTCGCGGCCTTCGGCGATCGCGCGGAGATCGGCGTCGAGCCTGCGGCGCAGGAGCACGATGCCGCGGTCGCTGCGTCCGAGGTGCTCCTTGGTGCGGTCGGCGATCGGCCCCTGACCGACCCACTGCACGAAGTCCTGGTTCATGATGTGCGACGTGATCCACCGGCCGTCCGGGCCGGTGATCGGTCCGTACCAGTACGGGATCGACTTCTGCTCGTAGGGCTCCCTGTCCCTTGGCACGCGTGAGAACGCCCACGTGACGCTCAACGTGCTCGTGTCGTCGATCGGGACACGCCACTCGAAGTGGTTGCCGGTGAAGAGGCAGTTCGGCCACAGGCAGACCCGCCCGACCGCCCACAGGTCGTCGGAGCGATCAGTGTTCTCGAGCACCCGCCGGTAGACCAGGCCGAACTCGAACTCGTCGAAGCCCAGCTCGACGTGCGTCGGTCCGCGATCGTCGACGCGGCCGTTGAGGGCGGCCGACCAGTTCCGGTGGGTCCACTCGAAGTGGACCGGGTCGATCGAGTTCTCCTGGCACTGCAGCCAGTTGCACGGGATCTCGGCGAAGACGATCTGGACGAAGCCGTTCTTCCAGGAGAACGGCTCCCAGTCCGGAACCAGCGGTGCGGGGTCGGGGCCCAGGTACGCCCACACCAGGCCGGCGTGCTCGACGGCCCGGTAGGCCGATGCCCGCGCCGTCTCCTTGAAGCGCCCGGACGGGTTGACGGTGTCCTCGAACGGCTGCTGGACGCACGTCCCGCACGTGTCGAACAGCCAGCCGTGATACGTGCATCGCAACCCGGCCTCCTCGACGATCCCGTAGCTGAGATCGGCGCGACGATGCGTGCAGTAGCGGTCGAGGAGCCCGTATCCCCCGTCGGGTTGCCGGAACAGCACGAGGTCCTCGCCGAAGAGGCGGACCGCCTTCGTCGGTCGATCGTCGAACTCGGTCGCCGCGGCGACGGGATGCCAGTAGCGCCGGAGGAGCTCGCCCATCGGCGTGCCTCGCCCCACGCGGGTCAGCCGCTCGTTCTCTTCCTGGGTCAGCATCATCCACTCCTTTCAGCGTCGCGAGTCGGCTCCTGCCAGAGCGCGAAGGCCCACCCACCGCCGGTCGCCGCCTCCGTCCGGTAGACGGGGACGTAGTCGATCAACTCCATCTCCAGGCTCGTGCCGGCGACCGCCCCACCGAGTGCGATCCAGTTCATCGATTCGGACGTGGCCGAGTACATGCGATGGCGGGGCATCGCTCGCAGCGCGGCAGCGTCGCCGCGCCGGAGCGCATCGAGCAGGGCGCGGTCGAGCTCTTCGTCGACCACGAAGTGGCTCAGCCCGCCCGACGCGACCACTGCGACGCGGAGATCGTCCGGGTACTCCGCGAGCGTCTCGCCGAGCGCTGCGCCGAAGTCGTACGCCCGCCGCGGGCTCACGTGGTTCGGGGGGTAGCACGTGTTCTGGAACACCGGCACGATCGGGATCTCCATGTTGTGCAGCAGGCGCTTCACCACGAAGGAGAACCCGTGCGGCAGTCCGATCGGACGGGGCGCCGTCTCGCGCACGAGGGCGCTCTCGCCGTCCAAGGTGGGATAGCGGCGCACGACGCGCCCGCCCGCCACGGGAGGCCGGTACGTCAGGTGGGCGACGTCGAAGCGCCGTGCCACGAGGCCTTCGACGAGGTGGCGTCCGAGCTTCGGGTGGCAGGGGTGGATCCGCTCCTCGTCGCCGTACCCGGCGCGGATCGCAGCGGCGATCTCCGGAGAGCGAGGGCGCGGCATGGGACGGGGCAGGATCTTGACGTCGTCGCCCCAGTACACGGCGAACACCGGCATGTTGTCCTCGAAGAACCACTCGTCCTGGTCGTCACTGACGATGACGACGGCGTCCAGCTCGGCACCGCGCATCGCCGCGCCGAGCTGGTCGAGGGCGCCCTGGCACGCGGCGTGGAGCCGGCGGTACTCCTCGATGGTGCCCGACCGCTTCCGGACGTGATCAGGGAGATGGCGGAGGCCCTCCTCGAACGTGCGGATGACACCTTCGGGTGGATACACGAGCTCGTCGTTCGTGCGATCCCCCGCGGCGTACTCCTCCCACTGGTCGGGGCGCAACGTGAGCATCGGGCTGTGCGAGGTACCGACGCCGAGGACGATCCGTGCCATCCGGTGCCCTCAGCCCGCGGTGTGCGCCAGCTGTCGCGACGTGTCACCGCTGGACTCGCGCTCGAGCATCTGACGGATCAGGCGGCGACCGGCCAGGCCGGCCGTGTCGATCTTCACGCTCACCTCGAACGTGGGTCCCTCGGCGTCCAGCCGCCGCTGGATCCGCTCGACCGCCGCGGCGTCCTCCGCGATCAACGCCGCCTGACGGGCGTGCAGCTCGTCGTCGGCGGCGGGGTCGTCGTGCCGGTTGAGGCGGCCGCCGCAGTAGAAGTAGTGGGTGTTGCGCTCGTCCTCCGGCGTGCACAGGTAGATGATCCGGGCCTGGCGGCCGGCCACCTCGGCACCGGGCTTGGCGGCTCGGTTGTTCAGCATGTAGATGGTCGGCGCCCAGAAGTGGAAGTGCTGGGTGCGGTCGATGTGCCCGCGCTCGTCTGCGTACGGGCGAAAGGCGGGCGGCGCCGGCACGTCGGCCATGAACCGGTATCCCTCGACCATGTCGCGCTCGGCGTGGACGGTGACCTCCAGCGGTGTCTCGGCGATCTCGACGGCACCGATCGACGACGTGTGGATCCAGCCTTCGTGCGACAGGTCGAGGAGGTTGTCGACGATCAGCTCGTAGTTGGCCCGGATCGGGACGCGCCCGGCCGTGAACCGCCATCGCGGGTCGTTGAAGCCGAGCTCGTCGACCGGGAGCAGGCCGGGATCCGCCAGCTCCGGGTCGCCCATCCACACCCAGACGAACGGCCCCGCCTCGAGCGTCGGGAACGCCTGCACGTCGGCACGGCTGGGCACGTTCCGCTGCCCGGGCACGTGGGTGCACACGCCGTTGCAGTCGAACACGAACCCGTGGTACCCGCACTCGATCGTGTCGCCGCGGCGCGTGCCGAACTCGAGCGGGTAACCGCGATGAGGACAGCTGTTGCGGAGCGCGACCGGCCGACCGTCCGACGTGCGGTACATCACCAGGGAGATGCCGAGCAGCCGGCGGGCGAGCAGGTGCTCCCCGATCTCGCTGCTCAGTGCGGCTCCGTACCAGGCGTTCTTGACGAAGTCCATCGTCGGCTCCTTTCTGTGGTCACGTGAGCACCAGCTCGGGTCGGCGTCCTCGGAGGAACGCCACGACCGCCTGCAGCGCCTCCCCGTGGAAGTTGCGCATCGTCGTGTGGGTGACGAAGCCGATGTGTGGGGTGAGCAGCAGCTTCGGCTCGTGGCGCAGCGGGTCGTCGGGCGGCAGCGGCTCGGTCTCGAAGACGTCGAGCGCGGCCCCTGCGATCTGATCGGTCCGCAAGGCGTGGAGCAGCGCCTGGAGGTTGACGTTCTCCGCGCGAGCGGTGTTGACCAGGTAGCTGTCGGGCTTCATCAGCTCGAACTGCTCGGCATCGACGATGTGCCGCGTGCGCGCCGACAGCTTGAGGTGGATCGAGACGAAGTCGGCGGTCGCGAAGAACTCGTCCGCGGGCAGGTAGCGCGCGCCGCGCGCCGCGGCGACCTCCGGCGTGAGGTTCTGGCTCCAGGCCACGACCTCCATGCCGAACGCAGCTGCCAACCTGGCGACCCGGGAGCCGACGTTGCCCAGCCCGAGGATCCCCATCGTCGCCCCGGCGAGCGTTCGACCCACGGCGCACTGCCAGCCGCCGGCGTTCATCGACTCGATCGTCGGTCGCAGCTGGCGGGCGAGCGCGAGCACGAGCGCCATCACGTGCTCGGGCGTGGCGCTCGAGATCGTCGGGGTGCCGCTGACGAGGATCCCGCGGCGCCGTGCCGCGTCGAGGTCGATCGACGCGTTGTGGTACCCGGTCGAGGCGATCAGCCTCAGACGCGGGAGGCGCTCCAGGACCCGTGCCGGGAACGCCGTCCGCTCCCGCATCACGCAGACGATGTCGAAGTCGGCGAGCCGCTCGACGAGCTCGTCCTCGTCGGCGACGTGATCGTTGAACACCACGAGGTCGGTGCCCGGTGGCAGGGCCGTGCGCCACGGCGCCGCCTCGAGCGCGACGTCGCAGTAGTCGTCGATGATCGCCACCCTCATGCGCCCACCCCTGCCGGTCGGGCGGTCGCGATGTAGTCGGCGATCGGTGCGCCGGCGAGCCTCGGCCCGCTCGTGTGCAGGTGACAGCGCACGCTGCCCGCCGGATCGCCGGGGATCGGCGTCGGTGCCGGCAGCTCCGATCGGCAGATCTCCATGGCGAACGGGCAGCGCGTGTTGAACGGACACCCGCTGGGCGGGGCGACGGGGCTCGGCGGCTCCCCAGCGAGCCGGTACACGCGGCGGAGGCGTCGCCGCTCGACCTGCACCTCCGGGTCCGGCTGTGGCACCGCGGCCAGCAGCGCCTCGGTGTACGGGTGCCGCGGTGCCTCGACGATCGAGTCCGCGCTCCCGGTCTCCACGATGCGTCCGAGGTACATCACGGCCACGCGGTCCGAGACGTGCCGGACCACGTCGAGGTCGTGGGCGATGAAGAGATAGGCGATCCCCAGCCGCTGCTGGAGGTCGGCGAGCAGGTTGAGCACCTGTGCCTGGGTCGAGACGTCGAGCGCCGACACCGCCTCGTCGCAGACGATCAGATCGGGCTCGCTGGCGAGCGCCCGGGCGATGGCGACGCGCTGACGTTGGCCGCCGGAGAACTCATGCGGCAGCCGCTCGGCGTGTCGTGGATCCAGGCCGACCGCAGCAAGCAGGTCGAGCGCGCGCTGGCGCGCGGCAGCCCGATTCAACCCGAGGTGCCGGCGCGCCGGGGCGGCGATCGCCTCGCCGACCCTGAGACGCGGGTTGAGCGACGAGTACGGGTCCTGGAAGACGACCTGGACGGCCTTGCGGAACTCGTGGCGGTGCTCGAGCCGCCGACCCGACACGAGCCTGCCGTCGAGCAGGATCTCCCCGGACGTGACCGGCACGAGTCGCAGCACCGCGCGTCCTGTCGTGGACTTGCCGGACCCGGACTCGCCGACGAGCCCCACCGTCTCACCGCGGTCGATCGAGAGGGTCACGCCGTCGACCGCGCGCGCCGTCAGCCGCCGCAGCCCCTGGCGCAGCGGGAAGTGCACCTTGACGTCGCGCAGCTCCAGGAGCGTCATCGGGTCCCCTCCAGCGTGAGCTCAGGGGACCGGAGGCACCGGACGGCGCGCCCTTCGTCGACCTCGACGAGGGGCACCGGGGCAGCGCGGCAGCTCTCGGTCACGTAGGCGCAGCGGTCCTGGAAGGCGCACCCGACCGGGCACTCCCACGCCGCCGGCACGCGCCCGGGGATCGTGCGGAGGCGGTCAGCACCGGAATGGCGCGCCGGGATCGCTGCCAGCAGCGCCTCGGTGTAGGGCATCTGCGGCCGATAGAAGACGTCGGCGACACTGCCGGTCTCGACGATCTCGCCGGCGTACATCACCGCCACCTGGTCGGCGACGTCGGCGACGAGCCCGAGGTCGTGGGTGACGAAGAGGATCGCCATCCCGTACTGCGCCTGGAGGTCGTCGAGCAGGTCGACGATCTGGCCTTGCACCGTGACGTCGAGGGCAGTGGTCGGCTCGTCGGCGATCAGCACCTTGGGCTCGGCGACGAGCGCGGCGGCGATCATCACACGCTGGGCCATCCCACCGGAGAACTCGTGGGGGTACGAGTCGATGCGCTGCGCAGCGGCGGGAACGCCGACTCGTTGCAGCGCGTCGATCGCGGCCTCGCGCGCCTCTCGCTTGCTCAACCCACGGTGGAGCCGGGCGGCTTCGGCGATCTGGCTGCCGATCGTCAGCACGGGGTTCAGCGCGGTCATCGGGTCCTGGAACACCATGGCGACGTCACCGCCGCGGCGGAAGTGTGCGCCGACCGTCCCACCCAACCGCCCGCTCAGGACGCTGGCGCCGGGCGGCAGGAGGTCGATCGCCGCCAGTGCCGTGATCGTCTTGCCCGAGCCCGACTCACCGACCAACGCCAGCGTCTGGCCCGCGTACAGGCGCAGTGAGACGTTCCTCACGACCGAGGCGAGCGTCCCGTCCGGCGCTGGGAAGGCGACCTCGAGGTCGGTGACCTCGAAGACCGGCGTCGAGCGCACCTCGTGGTCGTGGCGTTGCTCCTCCGAGCGCACCGCACCGCCGGCGACCGTGGACGGCCGAGCCGCACGCCGCGTGAGCTCGCGCAGGGACACCCGCCTCGAGAGGTGGTGGCGCCCGATGTCCCGCCCGAGCGCGTCACGCAACCCGTCGCCGAACAGGTTGAACGCCAGCACCGTCAAGCTGATCGCCACGCCCGGCGGCACGGCCAGGAAGGGCTGCTCGTACTGGTTGTCGAGAGCAGTCGACAGCATGCCGCCCCAGCTCGCCCGCTCGAGCTCGCGACCGAGACCGAGAAAGCTCAACGAGGCCTCGATCAGGATCACCTGGCCGCCGTTGATCGCCGTCTGGATCACGAGCGGGCTCGCCAGGTTCGGCAGCAGGTGCCGGAACAGGATCGACCACGCAGGCGTGTCGCTGACGCGGGCAGCATCGACGTACAGCGCCTCCTTCTCGGTGAGGGTGACGCCGCGGGTGAGCCGCGCGTACCGCGTGGCGAACACGATGCCGACAGCGAGCATCGAGTTCGACAGGCCGGGACCCAGCATGCCGACGACCACGAGCGCGAGCACGAGGCTGGGGATCGAGAAGGCCACGTCGATGAGCCGCATCACGATCTGGTCGACGCGACCGCCGACGTACCCGACCACGAGGCCGACGGGGACCCCGAGCGCGACGCCCACGGCCAGTGCCCGGACGATCGCCTCGAGCGTGACCCTCGACCCGTAGATCAGTCGCGAGAGGGTGTCGCGGCCGAGGTTGTCGGTACCGAGCCAGTGGTCCGCGCTCGGACCCGTGAGACGGGCACTGAAGTCGGACTGGGTCTCGCCGTACGGAGCGAGCGCGTCGGCGAAGACCGCGGTCACGATCAGGAGGACGAGGACCACGAGCGAGAACACGACGAGCGGCTGGCGCAGCAGCTTGCGCGCCAGGCGCTGACGCGCCGGCCTGCTGGCCCGGGCCTCCGCCGTCGCCGCCGCCCGGTCCGGGACGCTGCCGCTCGGGGCGGCGACCGGTGCCGCGGTCGCGGTCGCGGTGACCGGATCGTCGATGCTCACGACGGTCGCACCTTCGGGTTGAGGAAGCCATAGGCGACGTCGACCAGGAGGTTGACGAGGATCACCATCAGCGCCATCACGACGACGAACGCCTGCAGCACCGGCACGTCCTGGTTGAGCACGGCACCGGTCGCCAGCCGCCCCAATCCGGCGATCCCGAAGACCTGCTCGACGATGAGGCTGCCGCCGAGCACGAACGCCGACTGGATGCCGATCATCGTGACGACGGGCACGAGCGCGTTGCGGAGCGCGTGACGGAAGAGCACGCCGCGCCGGGACACGCCACGGGCGAGAGCCGTTCGGACGTAGTCCGCCTGGAGCGTCTCGATCATCGCGCCGCGCGTCTGCCGGGCGATGATCGCCGCAGAGCTCCCGGCCAGGGCGATCGATGGGAGGATCACCGACCCGAGCCAGCCGGTGAAGCTCTTCGACAACCCGGTGTAGCCGAACGACCGGAACCACCCGAGCTCGGCCGCGAACCAGCGCACGAGCAGGATGGCCATCCAGAACGTTGGGATGGCCAACCACACCGACGTCGCGACGGTGATGGCCCGATCGAGGAACCCACCCGATCGTGCAGCCGCTGCCACGCCGAGGGGGATCCCCACCCCGACCATGATCAGGATCGACATGCCGGCCAACGACAACGTCGGCGGCAGGCTCTCGGACAGCATCGCCGTCACGCTGCGACCGGGCTGTGTCACGAGCGACTCGCCGAAGTCACCGCGCAAGGCGTCCGTCGTCCACCGCACGTACTGCGCCGGCAACGGATCGTCGAGGCCAAGGCGCGCCTCGACCTCGGCGACCTGCTCCGGCGTCGCCGTGTCACCGACGATCAACCGGGCCATGCTGCCCGGGAGGAGGTGCATCAGGGCGAAGGCCAGCACGCTCACGATCAAGAGCGTCGGGATCGTCGCCAGGAGTCGGTACGACAAGAACTTGAGCATCGGGCCCCTCGTGGTGCCGGCTGCTCGGGGGCCGGCAGCGCTGCCGGCCCCCGAGCGGGCTTCCTACTTGAACCGAGCCGTGCGGTAGTCGACCCCCGCCTGGACCCGGTACCGCATCTGGAGGCCGTCGGCCAGGACGTCAGGGTCATAGGCCGCCTGGTTGAGCTCGCGGATGATGTACGTCATCGGCAGGTCCTCCTCGAAGACCGCCCGGAAGTACTCCGTCCAGCGCGCCTCGCCCGCCTCCAGGTCGGGCTCCTGGTACGCCGCGTCGGCTGCTGCCTGCACCTCGGGTGTCACGACCCCGGCCGGGTTGAGGACGGCGTCCTCGGCGACGTAGGTCTCGTGCAGATGTGCCGGATGGACGGTGTCGTCCGGGATGATGCACGCGGCGTACTCGCCGCTGGCGCAGCTCTGCACCATGCCGACGGTTGATTCGATCTGCACCAGGCTGATGTCGATCCCCACCTGGGCGAGGATCGCCTGGAGGGCCTCGCCCTGGGCGATGAACGGCCCGTACACGGGAAGATCGAAGCGGAGGTTCTCGACGCCGGCCTCGGCGAGCAGTTGCTGCGCCCGCTCCGGGTCGTACTCGAGCCCGACGAGATCATCCGCGGCCGCATAGTCGTTCCCGGTGGCGGGCACCGCTTGCGGATCGCCGGTCCCGCTCATCGCCACGTCGCGGAACGCCTCGCGGTCGATGGCATGAGCGACCGCCTGACGGACCCGCACGTCCTCGAACACACCACCGGGTCCGCGGTCGATGAACACGAACGATCGCCCGATGTTGGGGCCCTCGGCGATCATGGCGCCGACGCGCTCCATCTGCGCCCGGTCCTCGGTGTTGAACGACGCGATGTCGATGTCACCTGCGGAGAAGGGCGAGGGCCCGTCGACCTCGGGGAAGAGGTGGATCCGCCGGACACCGATGACCGACTGGTCGCGGTAGTCCGGATTCGCCTCGAACACGAACTCCGTGCTCGACGACTCGGCTGCGACGAACCGCCACGGACCGGTGCCGATCGGCGTCTCGACGAGCGCGCCGCTCTCGACCGCTTCCGGGCTCACCATCTGGCCGGCGAGGCGACCCAGCGCGTACGGGATCTGCGGGCTCGGCGTGCTCAGCACGAGCCGGACCGTGAGGTCGTCCACGACCTCGATGTCGGCGACCGACGCGAGTGAAGCCTGGCTGAAGCCCGGGTTGTCCCGCACCCGCTCGAGGTTGAACTTCACTGCCTCGGCGTTGAACGGCGTCCCGTCGTGGAACGTGACGTAGGGCACGAGCTGGAGCGTGATCGCCTCGTTGGTGACCTCGTAGTCCGCGACGAGCTGCGGCCGCAGCTGCCCGTCGGCGTCGAACTCGAACAGCCCCTCGTAGACGGGCCCGTAGTAGGCGAGGTCGGCCTGCTTGCGCGACGCCATCGGGTCCCAGGTCACGAACGCGGCGCGCGTGCCCACGCGCAGATCACCCTCGGGCACCGTCGGGCCGTCGTCCTCGCCCCCGCCCGCCGGGGTGCTCGTCGGCTCGGGTGCCGGCGAACCGGTGGTCGCACCGGCCTCGGCCGTCGCCGTGACAGCAGGTGCGCTGTCGTCGTCGTCATCGTCGTCACCACACGCCGCCGCGACGAGGGTGAGCCCGATGAGTCCGGCGGCCGCGCGGGTGAGCGCACGCCTAGGTGTCTGATACCGCATTGCTTCCCCCTGTTGGTGTCTCCGTCGCCCCCCAAGACGACGATCGGTCGAGCCCGTGGGCTCAGGCGAGGACCGCGCCGGGATCCACGTCCGGCTCGACGTCGAACGCGTTCAGCACCGCGCCGATGTACGAGTACTGCCCGACGGTCGCCACGATCTCGACCAGCCACCGCTCTCCGTGGCGTTCGACGAGTCGACGCCGGAGCGCCGGGTCGACGCGGTGGTCGACCACGAGCTGGGTGACGAACCGGCAGATGTCCCGGTCGTCACCTTCGGGCAGCTCGTCGATGTCACCACCGGTGCGGATGAGCTCGAGCGTCGACTCCTCGATGCCGGCCTTGCGAGCGTTGTCGACGTGCGCCGCCCACTCGTAGTTGCAGCTGATCGCGCGTGCCAGCGCGGCGATCACGAGCTGGCGCTGGCGCGGCGTGAGCGTGGACTGGAGGCGGATGTGCGCGCCGGCGCGCATGACCTTCTCGGCGAGGCCCGGGCAGTGCAGCAGCACCTGGAACGGGCCGCGCACACCATGGAGCACCTCGTGGATCGCCTCGATCTCGGCAGCGCGGTCGGCGCCGACGTCGTCGACGGTCTCGAGCAGGGTGATGTCGGCTGACTTGACGGCGGTCACGGATCCTCCTACTTGTCCATCGCCGGGAAGAGCGCAGCGGCGTTGTCGTGGAAGATGAGGCGCAGGTCGCCCTCGTCGAGGAAGTCGAACGCGCTGATCACCGGCACGAGATCGTCGGCCGGCCGTCCGGTGTCCGGACGCAGCGCCCCGCCCGATCCGGGGGCCTCCGAGCCGAAGAGCATGCGCCGTGGCGTGCGCTGCTTGATCGCGGCTTCGAGGAAGTTCACGTCGTGGGCGCACGTGTCGTAGAAGAGGTTGTTCGACAGATCGCGCTGCGGCAGGTGGTCGTCGGTCGGGATGAACCGGTCGAGGGCACCGCCGCAGTGGCAGATCACGACGTGCAGCTCGGGGAAGCGATCGAAGACGTCGCTGTGCCCGAGGATCAGGTTGGCCCAGTACTGCTCGGCGACGAAGCCGAGTTGGTAGTTGTACGGCACGTGGCGGATGCGCTTGTCGAGGTTGTTCGTGCCGTGGACGATGATCGGCAGGCCCTGCTCCTGGCAGTAGGCGTAGAGCGGGTCCCACCAGCGCTCGGCCAGTCCCGGACCGCTGTGCGTGCCGTGGGGGTCGGGGCTGACGTACGCGGCGATGAACCCGTACTCCTCGACGCACCGCCGCAGCTCGTCCAGCATGTGTGACGCGTCCGGCGCGTCAGGGTTCTGCGGCAGCTGCGCGGCACCGCGGAAGCGATCAGGGTGCATCTGCACCTGGTGGCGGATGCAGTCGTTGATGAACCTCGCCCAGGCCGGGATGAGGTGATCGGGCATCCAACCGAGCTGGAGGTAGGGACGCGGTCCGATGAGCTGGACGTCGATCTCGCGGTCGTCCATGTGCTGGATGTGACGCCCGACCGACTTCGCCCAGGCCTCCTCTGTCAGCTCGAATCGAGCTTCGGCGGCCGGGTTGCCGAACGGGCTCGGGATCGGCTCGTGCGATCCCATCGAGAGCAGGAAGTACATCCCGACACTCGTCATGGGCGCCGACATGTGGCCGTGGACGTCGAGCACCTTCACGCCACCATGCACTGTCGTCTCCTCCTCCGTCGTGTTGCACGCATCTCCTGCGGTGGCCACGCGGCCTCAGCCCAGCGCGGCGGGGTCGAATCCATAGATCTCGAGCGTCGTGGCACCCTCGCGGAGGCGCCGCAGGATCGTCGCCTCCCTGGCCTCGCGCTCGCGGGCAGCGTCCACGATCGATGCGACCTGTGCTCGCGGGACCACGACGACGCCGTCGGCGTCGCCCACGACCAGGTCACCGGGTGCGATGTCGACGTCGCCGATCGTGATCGGCTCACCGAGCGAGCCGGGTGCCGTCGGGTCCTTGCCCGTCCCGCGGATGCAGATCCCGTGCGCGAAGACGGGCCAACCGAGCTCGACGAGCCGGTCGCGGTCGCGGACGCCGCCGTCGATGACGAGACCGCCGAGCCGGCGCTCGATCGCGGCCACGTTCATGATCTCGCCCCAGTAGCCGTGCTCACGACGACCACTGCAGTCGACCACGAGCACGTCGCCGGGCCGAGCTGCGTAGATCGCGTGGTGGATGCGCAGGTTGTCCCCGGGCGGGCACCGCACCGGGAAGGCGGGACCGCACAGCCGCATCGACGGATCGATCGGCTTGATCGCGCCCGGGAGCGCGCCGCGACGTCCCTGGGCCTCGTGCAGGGTCGCCGTGGGCAGGGCCGCGCTGGCGACGACCGCTGGCGCGGGTCGGTCGAAGGTGACGGCGAGCGGCCGGAACGACGTCGACTCAGTCATCGCGCCGTGCCTGCAGCTCGTGGTACCGATTGGCGCGCCTGATCTCGTCGAGGCGACCGCCACGGTGCACCGCCTCGCGGATGGCGTCCTCCGTGCGGGCGATCTCCTCGGCTGCGTCGAGCACCTGCTCGATCACCGGCGCCGGGATCACGACGACGCCGTCGGCGTCGCCCCGCAACCAGTCGCCGGCCTCGACGCGGACGCCTGCGAGCTGCACCGCACCGCCGTACTCCTCTGCGCTCACACGGTCCTTGCCCGTCCGCATCGTGGTCCCGCGGGCGAAGATCGGGTAGCCGAGCTCCAGGGCGCGACCGGAGTCTCGGCACACCCCGTCGATGACGGTGCCGGCGATGCCGTCACGCTTCGCGACCACGGTCAGGATGTCACCCCAGACCGTCGTGTTCATGCGGCCCTGGTTGTCGATGACGACGACATCGCCGGGCGGGACGTCGTCGATGTAGTCGCCGACGGACTTGCCGGACAGGCCACGCGGGAGCATGCGCACCGTGAACGCCCGGCCGACGAGGCGGAACTCACGATCGAGCGGCATCACGCCGACCGCTTGGCCGTCGATCCCGAGCCGGTCGAGTGCGTCGGACAACGCTGGTGTGTCCAGCTGGGCGAGTCGCTCGGAGATCAGCTCCGTGTGGGCGTTCATCGCGCGCTCCCGTCGAGCATTCCCTCGTAGGCCGCGCCCATCACCTGGCCGACCGGTTCCCCGCGGTCGATCGCCGCCGCCATCGCCGCCTCCTGTTCGGCGATCGCGTCCGCGGCGGCGAGCACGTCCTCGATCCGGTCGGCGCCGACGAACACCACGCCGGTGGCATCGGCGATCACGAAGTCACCGGTGGCCACCGTGACGGCACGGGGGTCACGGCCGATCCGGACAGGGACGTTCCAGGCGTGCTCCTGGGCGCGCCCGCGCGCCGTCCGGGGCGTGGTCCCGGTGGCGAACACCGGATAGCCGATCGCCCGCGCCTCATCCGCGTCGCGGACGGCGCCGTCGACGATCGTCCCGCGGATCCCTTTCACGCGCGCCGCTCGGGACAGGTTGCCTCCCCATCCGGCGCAATCGCTGCGGCCCTGGTGAGCGACCACGATGACGTCGGTCGCGCCGGCTGATTCGACCGCAGCGGTGCACAGGTGACGTGACGACACCTGCGGGCTCGGCGGCCCGAGCTGGACGGTCACGACCCGGCCCGCGACGAGCCCGTCGCCGGAGCACGGGTGCAGACCGTCGACGGTCCCCGGGAGGCCGAGACGATCGAGAGCGTCCGAGACGGAGCAGGTGTCGAGCGCACTCAGACGCGCCACGACGTGTTCGACGAAGGCAACGTCGCGCACGGCACCCCCCTTTCCATCCGGACCGACCCCCCGAGTCCTTCGAACGTCCCCCTAATCAAGGAATAGTAATACAATATGACGGCTGGGCGGAGGATGCAAGTCGGCATCGCCACCGGGCCGAGCACGTCAGGCAGCCTCGGACGCAACGCGGTGGCGATGCAGTGGCTCGGGCATCCGCAGCATCACGACGAGGCCGAGTGCACCGAGCGTGCCGACCGTCGTGGCTGCCACACCGAGTGTCGCGATCGACTGGATCATCGACAGCACCAACGGACCACCAGCGGTGCCGACGTCGCCCACGAGTCGCCACAGCCCGAGGAACTCGGCGCGCCCGACCGCAGGCGCGTGATCGGCACCCAGCGTCATGACCAAGCCGCTGCCGAACCCGTTGCCGAGACCGACGGCGAGGCCGACCACGAGCATCGAGGGGAAGTCCTTGGTCAACGGCACGGCCGCCAGGCCTGCGCCCATCAGCATGAGGCAGGGCACGGCCACCGCGCGCCGGCCGAAGCGATCGGAGATCGCGCCCGCCGGATAGAAGACGACCATGTCCAGCGCAGCCGACAGCCCGAACAACACGCTCACCTCGCGCGCGCTCAGGCCGATCGCGTCCGCCCACAAGGGCAACAGGACCTGACGCGTCGCGCGCATCACCGACACCACGCCCGCCACCACCCCCGCCGTGGCGAACGTCGAGCGGTGCTCGCTCCCGATCCGCCGGATGCCGAGCGGCACGTGCCGTTCGACCGGCGACGAGGTCGCATGAGGGTCCGGCAGCCACACGAGCAGCGCGCAACCGGCGATCGCCAGTGCGATGTGCACGAGGTAGACCGAATCGGTCCGGTTCCCGACGAGCACCAGCGCACCGACGAACGGCCCGATGAAGTTCCCGATGCGCTGCACGCCGCCGAGGACCGACAGCGACCGCGCCCGTAGGTGCGGCGGCATGATCTCGCTCACGTACGTGAGGCGCGCCGTCAACCACACGGACCAGCCGTTGCCCATGAGGAACATCGACACGGCGAACACCCACGCGTTGACGGCGAGGATGCAGCCGACGAGCGCGGCGGTGAGCAGCGCCGTGCCGATCACCATCGCCCGGCGCTCACCGAACCTGGCGATCATCCATCCGGACGGGATGTCGAACGCCATCGCCCCGATCCCTCGCAACGCGACCGCGAAGGCAGCCACGCCCACCGAGGCGCCTGCCTCTCTGGCCGTCAACGCGACGACCGGGATCACCGCGCCCTGTCCGATCGCGAACAGCAGCGAGGGCGCGTAGACCGTCGGGACCAGCGAGCGGATCGTGGGTGAGGCGACGGAACCGTCGGTCACGGGCTAGTCGATGTATGCGACCATCTCGGCTTGCACCGAGTACGCCGCGGGCATGTCGTCGTAGCGTTGCGTGTGCCGCGCCGGTCGATCGTCAGCGTTCGGGAAGCGGGCGAGCCACTCGCGGTTGATGTGGTCGCGCAGCCCGAGGTCACGCACGTAGAAGGTCAGCTTGGCCACGTGGTCGAGCGTGCCACCGCCGCGCTCCAGGATCGCCTCCAGGTTGCGGAACAGCGTCGCCACCTCGTCGCCGGGGTCCTGCGGCACCTCACCCGTGTCCGGGTCGCGTCCCGAGACCGCGCTCGTGACGAGCAGCGGGCCGACCTTGGCGGCCATCGGGAGCGGGTTCTTGTGGGCTGCTGCGCCGAGATCGATGGTCACGCGGGGCATGTCGGCTCCTCGTCACAGGTGGAAGTAGCGAGTGGGAACGTCTGTTGGTCAGGGAACGAGGACCAGCTTCCCGACATGGCGGTTCGCCGCGAGCGCGTCCTGCGCAGCGCGCGCCTGCTCCAGCGGGAACACCTGGTCGATGCGGGGACCGACCTCGGCCAGCCGCTCGCCGAGGTCGTCGAGCAGCGCCCGGACGACGGCGCGCACCTCGTCAGTGGTGCGGGTCCGGAACGTGACGCCGACGAGCTCGATGCGCTTGCGCGCGAGCTCGTCGAGATCGATCTCGGCCGTCCTGCCGCCGAGACGGCCCACTTGGACGATGCGGCCCCTGATCGCCGCAGCCGCGATGTTGTCACCCAGCGCCGCGGCGCCGATGTGGTCGACGATGACGTCCACCCCGTGACCGCCGGTGTGCGCGGCGACCACGTCGGGCAGGGACTCGTCCGAGGTGTTCACGTAGATCACCGGGCAGGCGAGCTCACCCAGCTCGTCCGCGAGCACTCGGAGCTTCTCCGCCGACCGGCTCGTCGCGAACACCACCGACGCGCCGAGCGCGGCTGCGACGCGACAGCCGACGACTCCGACGCCGGAGGTCGCGGCGTTGACGACCACGGACTCGCCACGTCGGAGGCGGCCGGCTGTCCGCAGGGCGTCGTGCATCGTCATCAACGCGATCGGCGACCCGCCGGCCTGCTCCCACGCCACGCCGCCGGGGACGCGCATCGCGGCTGCCGCATCGACGGTCGCCTGCTCCGCGTAGCCACGCCCACGCGCCATCACCCGGTCACCCACGGACCAACCGGTCACGTCCGACCCCACGGCGGTCACCTCTCCCGCGAGCTCCAACCCCGCGATGGGCGGCTGGCCGGCCTCCTCGGGCCGGGGCGTGATGCGTCGACCGCCTCGTCGGGCGTTGAGGTCTGCTCGGTTCACGCCAGCAGCTCGGACGCGCACCACGAGCTCGTGCGGCTTCGGAACGAGCTCGTCCAGCTCCGTCACCACGAGCTCGTCGCGCTCGGTGTCGTTCAGCACTGCGCGCACCCTGGTCCCCCCATCAGTCCCCATCCGGCTCACTGTAGAACAGTAATACAAATAGCTGGGTGAGGATCCACGCCGGCGTCACGCCGGGGCCGAGCCGTCCGCTCTGGCCCGGGCGATGCGCGCGGCCTGCCGCGCGAACCGCAACGGTTCCGGGGTGCGCGCCCCGCGTGTCGCGCGCAGGACGACCTCGACCGCGACGTCGACGTCGGTGCGCCACGCCGCGTGCGCGACGACCGGGCGCACGCCCTCGCGGGTGCGCACCCAGCGCGCCACCTCCACCCCGTCGAGCACCAGCGGGCTCGTGTCCCCGGCGCAGGGACCGGGCTCCGCGCCCTGCGCGTGGAGGGTCCGGTGGGTGACGCCGACGCTGGGCAGGTCGAGCACGGCACCGAGGTGCAGGGCGAGGCCGGCCCGGCGAGGATGGTCCCGTCCGGTGGCATCGACGAGCAGGACGTCGGGACGGACACCCAGCGCCTCGACGGCTGCGGCCAGCATCGGCCCCTCGCGCAGCGCGAGGAGCCCGGGCTCGTAGGACGCGCCGGCGACCCCCTCGACGACCACCTCGGCCACGACCCGGTCCCCGCACGTCACCGCCGCGCCGACGTGTGCATGGTCCCCGGGGTGGCCGGGTCCCGCCTCGCCGCGGGCGAACGCGACGAAGCAGCCCGCGATCACCAGCTCGGTGTCGGGGTCGGGACGCCACGGCGGCGGCGTCAGCGCGGCGAGGCGGTGCTGCGTGGCGATCAGCGACGCGGCGTCGGTCGGCCAGCGCCCGAGGTCGTCGTGCGCACCAGCGATGACGCCACGGTACGGCGGCGCGTCCCCCGCCTGCACGTCGCGCCGGACGAGACGATGAGCGATCGGGCCACCGGCGGACCCGCAGGCGCACGCACGTTCGTGCGTGCGTGCCGGATCTGCGTCACCGCGACCGCCCTCGACCGCGGGCGCGGTGACACGAACCGGAGACCGACGCGACGACTGGGCGATGGCCGCCGTCAACCGCAGCGTGATCGACGTCGACGAGGCGCGAGCGCCCGCTCCACCTGACCGAGCCGGCCGCTCACTCCTCGTCCGCCAGCGGCGTGGCGAGCGTGACCTCGACCGCCGGTGCCGGCACGGCCGCGACGAGGTCCGTGACGAACCGTCCGGTGCCGCCGACGTAGAGCGACCAGACGTCGACGTCGGTGGCGACGTGCCACGCCCCGTCGTCGGGCCAGAACAGGTCCGGTCGCTGCCAGCGGACCGGGAAGCCCGGCTCTCGCAGTTCGGCGACCGCGGCGACCGGCCCCTCCAGCAGGTAGTACGCGCGGGCCGGCAGCTCGAACCGCGGCAGCGTGCGCAGCCCGGAACGGACCAGCTCGTGACGGCGCGCATCCTCGGCGCGGGCCCGGGCCCGCAGCTGCTCGCGCAGGCGCTCGTCGGCACCGTCGCCCTCGTCGGCGAAGGCGTGCATCGTGATGCTGGTCTCCCAGCCGTAGCCCTCCCAGATCCCGAACCACGCCCGGTCCGGCGTGGCCGTGTGCGCCGACCCGACCTCGGCGATCGTGCCGAACAGCTCCCGGTACCGGTCCCACCAGTCGTCGGCGTCCGGGTCCGGCGCCGCGAGGCGCACGTACCTCGCGTGCCCCTCGGGCACGAGCCAGCCGACGGTCCACCACTCGCCGCGACACGCGGCGGCCATCGCGACACCGGCTTCGTTCGAGGCCGGCGCGTGGACGTGGTCACCGAAGATCATCGCGATCACGGTGGCAGGCGCGCACGCCCGCGTGCAGCCGATTCTCGCCGGCGAGCAGGTCAGCCGGCCGGACGGACCACGAAGCGCTGGTGGGTGCCCTCGGAGACGACCCGGTCCCCGCAGGTCACCCTGGTCTCGAAGACGAGCCGGCGCCGGTCGATCTCCGTCAACGTGCAGGTGATGTCGATCTCCTCGCCCGCGCTGACCGACGCGGCGTGGCTCACGCAGACGTGGATGCCGACGGTGGTCTCGCCGTCGTCGAGATGAGGTTGCGCTGTCAACAGACAGGTCTGCTCGATCAGCCCGATCATCGACGGCGTCGAGAGCACCTTCGTGGGCAGGTGCGGCGGGGACATGGAGGGGTCCACCACGTGCCGCGAGGATCCCTGGAGCCCGGTCGTCAAGCTGTCCTTCATCGAGCCGCGCACGCTACTGGCGCGGTGCCGGGTGCTCGTCACCGGCCGCTCGTGCCCGGCGGGTGACTCAGCGGAGCGGAGATCGGACCGAGGTCGTCGTCACCCGCACGTTCGACGCGCCGGCGGACCTCGTGTTCGAGGCCTGGTCGAATCCCGCTCTCTTCCAGCGCTGGTGGGTGCCGAGGTCGATGGGGATGACGCTGCAGTCGTGCGAGACGGACGTCCGCACCGGCGGCACCCACCGCCTCGACGTCGGCGGCGGTGCGGTGTTCACGGTCGCTACCTCGAGGTGATCGCACCGGCCCGCATCGTCTGGACGAACGAGGAGGGCGGTGCACGGGCCTCGGTCACGACCGTGACGTTCACCGAGACCGACGGCAGGACGCACGTCGTGGTGAGCGAGCTGTTCCCGTCGAAGGAGGCCCTCGAGGCCGAGGTGGCGGCGCGGCCGACGCGATGCACGAGACCTTCGCCCAGCTCGACGAGCTGCTCCCCGAGCTCGCGTCGACCGCCTGACCGCGCCGCGGCGGACGGACCGCCGCGTGCCGTCGACCGCTGGAGACGCCCGCGCCGCGTGCCGGCGCGAGTGAAACCGCGAGCGCATCCCGTTGTGCTAAGACATCATGTGTCTTGATGACTTTACGTGGGGGTGCATCATGACGAGCGACGGACCCTTCGCCGGGCTCTGCGTCGTCGAGCTCGGGCAGTTCGTCGCGGTCCCGGCCTGTGCGCAGTACCTGGCCGACGGCGGCGCGCGCGTGATCAAAGTCGAGCCCGTCGCCGGCGACCCCTACCGATCGATCTCGAACTGCCTCGTGCCGGGTGAGTCCCGCCACTTCCTCACGACCAACCGCGGCAAGCAGAGCGTCGCCATCGACTTCCAGCAGCCTGCGGGGCGGACGCTGCTCGAGCAGCTCGTCGCCCGCGCCGACGTCGTCCTCACGAACCTCAGCCCGGGCGCCCTCGAACGCCATCGGCTCCGATGGGAGGACGTCGCCCCGCTCAACCCGCGACTCATCTACGGGGTCGTCGCAGCGTGGGGCTTCCGGGGACAGGCGGCGGGTCGACCGGGCATGGACGCGGTGGCGCAGGCGGCGACCGGCCTGATGTGGGCGCTCGGGTCGTTCGACGCGGCAGGCATCCCACGGCACTCCGAGGTCCCGGTCGCCGACTACGCCGCCTCGATGCTGCTGCTCAGCGGTGTGGCGTCGGCGCTGCTCGCCCGCGAGCGCGATCCCGCGCGCCGCGGGCAGAAGGTCGAGGTGTCGCTCGTCGGTGCGGCGCTCTCGCTGCAGAACAGCTGGTTCAGCGACGTTCGACGCTTCGACGGTTGGCGCACGGCGTTCGTGCAGCACGACCTGGACGAGCTCCGGCGACGCGGTGCCCACCCCGACGAGATCGAGCGCGTGCGCGCTGAGCGGCGCCCCGATCCGCTGGTGCGCAGCGGGTATCGCGTGTTCCGGACGAAGGACGGCTACCTCTCCATCGGGGCGGCGAGCCCGCCCGCACGTGCACGGCTGCTCCACGCCCTCGGGCTGGAGGAGCTGGTCGATCAGGCCGACACCCCCGAGTCCACCGCGCGCGTCGAGGCAGCGGTGCGCGGGTTCGCCACGGACGAGCTGCTGGAGGTCCTCGAGCCGGCCGGCGTGCCGGTGTCCCCGGTGCGCCACCCGGAGGAGCTGGTCCTCGACGAGCAGCTGGTCGACGAAGGGATCGTCGCCGAGTTCGACCACGACGTGCTCGGGCCCTACCGGGCGATCGTGACGCCGATCGGGCTCTCCCGCACACCGTTCGCACCCGATGGCCCGGCCCCCACCTTCGGCAGCAGCACGCGCCGCGTGCTGCGGGAGCTCGGCAGGACCGACGAGGAGATCGACGTGCTGATCCGAGACGGCGTGGTCGCGGAGCAACTGCCAGGGAGCGCGACATGAGCGGGAACGAAGCGGGCAACGTCGAGGTCGACGTCCTCGTCGTCGGTGCAGGCCCGGTCGGGCTCGTCGCCGCCGCGGAACTCGGCCGGCTCGGGGTCAGGACGCTGCTCGTCGACGCGCGCACCGAGCCCGTGCCCCACCCGCGGGCGCGCAGCATCAACGTCAGGACGAACGAGATCCTGCGGACCCACGGCATCGAGGACGCCGTGCGCGACGTGTGCCTCCCCGTCGAGTGGGGACAGCAGATGGTGTTCGTCCGCACGCTCGCGGGCGAGGAGATCGGCCGGCTGCCGATGCGCACGCAGGGGACACGGGACGGCATCGAGTACAGCCCGTGCGCCTGGCTGCTCTCCTCGCAGGATCGCCTCGAGCCGGTCCTGCGGCGCTGCATCGATCGCTACCCGGCCGTCACGCAGTGGTGGGGCTGCACGCTCGAGGCGTTCACGCAGGACGCTGCCGGCGTCACCGCCGAGCTCGTCGTCGCGCGCGAGCGCCGTCACGTCCGCGCACGCTGGCTGATCGGCGCCGATGGGGCATCGAGCGAGGTGCGCCGCGCGATCGGTGCCACGTTGATCGGGCGGCACGGCATGGGCGATCTCGTCAACACGCAGTTCTACGCCGATCTCGGACCGTGGACCGACCACCGGCCCGCGGCGCTGTACTGGACGACCCGTCCCGACAACGTCTTCCAGAAGATCGACCTGGACGACCGGTGGCTGTGCCAGCTGTCGGTTCCCGGACACGGTCGCGAGCCGATCGATCCCCAGCGCGCCGCCGAGCTGATCCGGGCCTCGGTCGGCGTCACCGACCTCGAGGTGAACGTCGTGAACACCATCCCGTGGGCGGTGAGCTGCACCGTCGCCGACCGCTTCCGGGTCGGGCGCGTCTTCCTCGCCGGCGACGCCGCCCATCAGCTCCCGCCCAGCGGCGGGTTCGGGATGAACACCGGCGTCCAGGACGCTCACAACCTGGCCTGGAAGCTCGCCTTCGTGCTACGGGGATGGGCGCCAGCGCACCTCCTCGAGACCTACGAGATCGAACGCCAGCCCATCGCCCGCTACAACGCCGAGCGCAGCCTGGAGAACGGCAAGGCCGTGCAGACGATCCGCCGCACCGTCAACGGCGAGCGGCCCGACCTCACGCGCGATGCCGCGCTCGAAGGTGTGCGGAGGTACACGGGCTTCCTCGGCATGGATCTCGGCTTCACCTACGAGCACGGCGCGTTCGTGCCCGACGGCACCGACATCCCCACCGTCCCCGACCCGGTGATCGACTACCGGCCGAGCGCCAACCCGGGCCGCCGGGCGCCGCACCACTGGCTCCGCACCCGGGACGGACGCGCGTTGAGCACGATCGACCTGTGCCACTCCGGCTTCCACCTGCTGGCCGGTCCACGCGGCACGCCCTGGCAGGAGGTCGGCGACCACAGCCCCGTCCCGTTGACCACGACGGTCATCGGGCGCGACGTCGACGACCCGACGGGCACGTGGTGCGAGGACTTCGGTGTCGCCAGCGACGGCGCCGTGCTCGTCCGTCCGGACGGGATCGTCGCTGCCCGCTGGCAGCATGCGACGACGGCGCCCTCGGCAGTCGCGGTCATCCGGCGCGTCCTCGGTTACGTTCCGCAGTGACAGCCGGTTGTGCACCGATGACCCGACGTTCCCGCATCCGACGTGGCTGACCGCCGACCCCGAACCGACGACGAGCCGTCGACGAGCAACGACGGGCGTCCGGCCGCGCACACCCGCCGACCGGCGCCCGACCCACTCGCCGAGTTCGCCGCCCGGCCGCGCGGCCGGACGAGCATCGTCAACACGATCGCCGACGAGATCCGCCGCCAGGTCGCCAGCGGCGAGCTGCGCCCGGGTGCGCGCCTGCCGAACGAGCGTGAGCTCGCCCGTCACTTCGACGTCAGCTCACCCACGGTCCGCGAGGCGATGCGCGTGTTGCAGACGATGGGCATCGTCGAGGTGCGCCACGGCAGCGGCACGTACGTCACGGCCAACGCGCAACCGCTCGTCGAGCGCTCCCTCCACACGCTCGTCCAGCTCGAGAACGTCACGCTCGAGCAGGTGCTGGAGGTCCGGTTGGCGCTGCGCGACCAGCTCGCCCGCGCGGCGGTGGAGCGGGCGACGGACGACGAGCTCGACGCGCTGGAGGCGGCCGAGCAGGAGTACCGGGCGGCGCCCGCGTCCGAGCGCGTCGAGGCGGCGTTGCGGATGCTGACGATTCTCAGCGGCCTCGCCCACAACCCGCTGCTGCAGGCGCTGGACAGCTATCTCAACAACCTCATCATCCAGTTCCAGCGGATCGTGTTCGCCGATCGGCCGCCCGAGTTCTGGGACGACTGGGGCCGCTCGTTCGAGCGCGACCGCCGGCGGCTGCTCGCCGCCCTGCGACGCAGGGATGCGGAGGCGGCCGTGCGCGCGATGCGCGCCTACCACGAGTCCGTGGCGCACCGCCTGACGACGGACCCGGCGCTGACCAAGGTGCCGCTCAGCGATCCGGCGCTGCTGCGGGCGATGTCCGGCCGCACGGTCTGAGCCGTCGCCACGCGACTGCCCGGCGTCGTCAGGAGCGGCGCAGACCGACCCGCGGAACTCCGGCTTGCCCGATCGCCAGCTCTGGAGCCCGACGACGTCCGTGGACGCGACCGTCGAGGTCACGGGGAAGACGAGGGGCACGGTGAGGGCATCACGAGCCGCCTGTGCGCTCGCCGCCTTCAGCGCGGCCGTCCGCTCGTCGGGATCGACCGCCGCCTGGGTGGCCGCGATCGCCGCGGTCATCTCCGGCGTGGTGTGGCCGCCGGGGTTCTGGAAGCTGTCCGCCCCGAACAGGGACTTGAGCGTCTGGGTGGGGTCGGCCCGCCCGGACCAGTTCGTCACGAGCGCGTTGCCCTCCTTGCGGCCCATGAACGCCGGCGCCGTGTCGCTCACCTCCACCGTGCGCGCCTCGGCGATCACGCCGATCTCGCCGAGCTGCGACTGGATGATCTCACCGAGCTGCGTGATCAGCGGCACCGCGGGCACGATCATCTCGAACGTGAACCCGTCCGGATAGCCGCCGGCGGCGAGCAGCTCCCGCGCACGCTCCGGGTCGTAGGGATAGGGGTCGGAGCCCGTCGCCTCGTCGAACGCCACGTAGCCTTCGGGGAACACCTGCCCGGCCTGCACGCCGAGACCGAGCAGGAGCCCGTCGATGATCGCGCCGCGATCGATCGCATGGTTCAGGGCCTGGCGGACCTCCAGCACGCTGAACGGCTCGAAGGAGCGGTTGAGCTGCAGTTGGTAGAAGGCCAGCGTGATGTCCTGGTCGACCACCAGGCCTGCGGCCTCGGCGTCGGCCACCTGGGCCGGATCGACCGTGGTCGCGTCGGCCTGCCCCGTGCGCACGGCGTTCAGCCGCGTCGTCGAGTCGGTGATGAACGTGATCTCGATGCCGGCGGACGGTGCCGCGGCCGGATCCCAGTAGTCCTCGAACCGCTCGTAGGTGATCCGGTCGTTCGTGACGTACTCGCGCACCCGGTACATCCCGGACCCGACCGGGTGCTGGTCGAGATCCTCGTTCTGGAGTGCGGCCGGGCTGATCATCATGCCGGCGCGATCCGACAGCACGAGCGGGAGCTCGGCACTCGGCTCCGTCAGGTGCAGCCGGACGAGATCGGGCCGAACGACCTCGATCTCCTCGATGGCGGCGAGCTCGCCGGCGACGACCGAACCCTCGAGCGTCTTGGCCCGTTCGAGGTTCGCCTTCACCGCGTCGGCGTCGAACGGTGTGCCGTCGTGGAAGGTCACCCCGCTCCGCAGCGTCAGATCGAGCGTCAGCCCGTCGTCGCCGAACTCCCAGGCCGTCGCGAGTCCGGGCGCAGGGGATGCGTCCGGGAGCAGGTGGACCAGCCGGTCGTACACGAGGTTCAGCGAGGTGTTGCTGTAGCTCGACGAGGCGAGGTGCGGATCGAAGCTGGTGAGGCCCGTCCAGTACGCGAACCGGAACGTCGCGGTCGTGTCGAGCTCCGGTCCGGTGGTCGCACTCGACGGGGCCGCCGAGGGCTCCGTGACCGGTGCCGTGCCGACCGTCGTCCCGGGACCGGCCGTGCCCTCGTCCGACGACGTCGCGGCGGGCTCGTCGTCGTCGCCGCAGCCGGCCAGGATCGCCCCGACGGCCACGATGAGCGCCGTCCGCCGGCTGAACCGGACCGCGTCGGCCCCTTCGGTCGTTCCCATCACGTCCCCCTGTCGAGCCCCCACTCGAGCGTCCGCGTGCTGCGCCCACTGCAACCGTAGCGAGATGTCACCAAGACATCAAGTGTCTTGGTGACGGCTCGAGGTCCCGACTGCTGCTCCCCAGCAGCTGGTCCAGGTGGGTCCGAGTCTCGTGGCCTGCCGGCGCGTCAGGGCGTGGTGGGGAGGAGCTCCGCGACGAGCTGGCGCACGAGAAGGTCGATCTGATCGCGGATCGCTCGGACCGCGTCGAGGTCCTTGCCCGCCGGGTCGTCCACGGCCCAGTCGAGGTAGCGCCTGCCGGGATGCCACGGACACTCGTCACCGCAGCCCATCGTGATGACGACATCGGAGGTCTCCACCATGTCGGCGGTGAGCGGCGTCGGCGCGGCCCCGTCGGCGAGGAGATCGATGCCCAGCTCGCGCATGACGGAGACGACGGTCGGGTTGATCGACTCGGCGGGCGCGGTACCAGCGGAGCGGACCACGACACGGTCGCCCGCATGACGCCGGAGCAGCGCAGCCGCCATCTGGGACCGACCGGCGTTGTGGACGCACACGAAGAGCACCGCCGGCGGCCGGTCGACGGGCCTCGTCATCCGGTGACCTCCGCGCGCGGGTCGAGGTACAGGTAGCGGATCAGCGCGTACGCCACGAGCATGCCGGCGAGCTGCATCACGATGAACATCGGCGCGGACGCCGGATCGATGCCGGCGAAGCTGTCCGAGAGCGTGCGGCCCAACGTGACGGCCGGGTTGGCGAAGCTGGTCGAGGACGTGAACCAGTAGGCGCCGCCGATCCACGCGGCCACCGCGTATGGGACCGCGCCCCGGCGGCCGGTGCGGATGCAGCCATGGATCACGAGCAGCAGCCCGAGCGTGGCGAGCACCTCGGACAACCACAGCGCGCCCGACGAGCGCTGCGTCGTCGCCCAGTCGAACGTGGGGAGCTCGAACATCGCGTTGGCGAGCAGGCTCCCCGCGGCTGCGCCGACGACCTGGGCGGCGACGTACGCAGTGGCGTCACGGGTCGTGATCGTGGCGAAGAGCCGGTCGAGCAGCGTGACCACCGGGTTGAGGTGCGCGCCGGAGACGGCACCGAACACGAGGATGAGTGCGATCAGCGCGCCCGCCGTGGCCGCGGCGTTCTGGAGCAGCTGCAGACCGACGTCGTCAGGTGAGAGGCGGCTGGCCATGATCCCCGATCCGACGACCGCGGTGACCAGCAGGCAGGTGCCCAAAGCCTCGGCGACGGCCCGACGCGCGAGCCCGACGCGCACGTCACCGGTCCCCGCGCAGTGCTGGTGGACGAGCTCGTCCACGCCGCGTCAGCAGCAACCGCCGTCGCCGCCAGCGTTCGCAGTGAGGGGCTCGGACTCGCAGCCGCCGTCGGGCGTCACGGCGCATGACATCTGCGGCGCGTCCGCGAGCACCGTGTAGAACTCCCACGCGTTGTCCGGGCCCTGGATCCAGGTCTTGTCCTGCACCGCGTAGCAGCACGAGACGTGCGGCTGGATCTCCTGCTCGAGTCCCTCGGCAGCGGCGCGTCGGATCGCCGCGGCCACCTCCTCGGGGGAGTCCACCTCGACGCCGATGTGGTTCAGCGTGCCCGGTTCCCCACCGCCGGCGATGAGCACGAGCTTCAGCGGCGGATCGGCGATGGCGAAGTTCGCGTACCCGTCACGGACCTTTGCCGGCGGGGTGCGGAACAGCTTGGTGTAGAAGGCGATCGACGCCTCGAGATCGGCAACGTTCAACGCAACCTGGACTCGTGCCATGGGGGATGCTCCGTTCGCTCGCGACGACGACTGATTCGACGTCCATCGATGCAGTCATCCTGGCATCTACATCGATGATCGTCAATACATAACTTCGACGATGTTCGATAGAGTTCGCGACGTGGCCTCGAGGACCGCTGCCGACGCCGACCCGATCGCCTGCTGCGCACCCGTGCGCTCACCGCGCTTCGACGACGAACAGGCCGCGCTGATCGCGTCGGCGTTCGCGGCACTCGCCGACCCGGTCCGGCTGCGCCTGCTCGCGCACATCGCCGCCGCCGGCGACGAGGTCTGCGCGTGCGAGCTCACCGCCGTCGTGAACCGCTCGCAGTCGACCGTGAGCCATCACATGAAGATCCTGCACGAGGCCGGACTCGTCACGCGCGAGAAGCGCGGCCTGTGGGTCTGGTACCGAGTCGTCCCCGAGCGACTCGACGCCCTGCGCGCCGTCCTGGCCTGAGCCCACACGCCCGAGCGTCGTCCGCCAGGGCCGGTCGCCACCGACGCCCTGACCTCGGTCGGGACGTTCGACCCTGTCTGCTCGGCCAGCCGCGTCGGACGATCGAGGCACGGGAGGACTGCCGTGCACGGCACGACGAATGCCAGGGACGACCGAAACGACAGGCGCTGGTCCGTCCTCGCCGTCGCCGCGATCGTCCTCGGGATCGCCCTCGTGGCGATCACGGCACAGCACGCGACCGCGGGACGACGCCTGCCCGGGCTCATCGCCGTCGTCCTGTCCGCGTCCGCGGTCGCGCTCGTCGCGCGGCGACGGCCGGGTCGCCTCGCCGGTCTGGCCGCCGTCGGACTGGGCGTCGCGGGCACGGCGGCCGGCGCCGGCGTGGCGATCCCGCATCTCGCCGACCGCGCCGGCGCCGCCGCGACGGCAACCGGGCTCGTCGCCCTCGGCGCCGGGGTCGCGCTGCTGATCGGCGGTGCGCTCGCGATCGGGCACGGTCTGCGGACGTGGCCGCACGTGCTCGTCACCGCGGTCTCGTTGGCGGCTGCTGCGCCGACGGCGTTCGCGCTCGCCATCGCCGTCGCAGCCATCACGGTGCCGCCGAGCCGACTGGGCGCAGCCGCACCGACCGACCTCGGCCTCACCCATCGCGACGTCGAGTTCGCCGCCACTGACGGCGTGACGCTCTCGGGCTGGTACCTCCCCGGCAGCAACGGGGTCGGCATCGTGCTCCTGCACGGCGCCGGATCGACCCGGTCCGCCGTGCTCGACCACGCCGTGGTCCTCGCCCGCCACGGCTACGGCGTGCTCCTGTTCGACGCCCGCGGGCACGGACGCAGCGACGGGCAGGCGATGGACTTCGGCTGGTACGGCGACCAGGACGTCGGCGGCGCCGTCGACTACCTCGCCGGGCAGCCCGAGGTGGAGGTGATCGCGGCCGTCGGCGTGTCGATGGGCGGTGAAGAGGCGATCGGTGCCGCCGCGGCCGACCGCCGGATCCGGGCCGTCGTCGCCGAGGGTGCGACCGCACGCACTGCCGCCGACAAGGCCTGGCTCCCGGAGCAGTACGGAGTCCGCGGCTGGCTGCAGCGCCCGCTCGACTGGCTGACGTTTGGCGCCACCGACCTGCTCACCGATGCCGGGCCGCCGGTCTCGCTGCGCGACGCCGCACGTCTGGCCGGCGTCCCCACCTTGTTGATCACCGCGGGCGACGTCGCCGACGAGGCGCACGCGGCGCGCTTCATCGCCGATGGTTCGCCGGACACCGTCTCGATCTGGCAGGTACCCGGCAGCGACCACGCCGCCGCGCTGTGCACCGCGCCCGCCGCGTGGGAGCGCCGCGTGACGACGTTCCTCGGCGAGGCGCTCGGGCTGCCCTCAGCCCAGCCACTCGTTGAACCGGGGCGTGGTCCCCTCGCGGAATGACGCCGCGCCCGCCTTGGCATCCGGATGGTGGTCGGAGATCGCCGTCTTGGTGGCGATGTCCTCCAGCGCGGCGGTAAAGCCGACCTCGGCGGCCTGGTAGATCGAGCGCTTGAGGAGCCGCATGGCCACCTGCGGCCCGTCGGCGAGCTCCGTCGCCAGCTCGATCGCCCTGGGCACCAGCGCCTCGTCGGCGACGACCTCGTGCACGAGCCCGAGCTCGGCCGCCTCCGCCGCGGAGATGATGCGCTTGCGCATCAGGAGGTCCATCGTCCGCGCCACGCCGAGGTGCTGCACGAGGAGCCACTGACCTCCTTCGTCGGGCAGCAGCCCGTAGCGCAGCGTGGCGCTGCCCATCCGCGCCGACTCGGCCGCCACCCGGAAGTCGCAGGCGAGCGCGAACGAGAACCCGGTCTGGATGGCGTATCCGTTGACGGCGGCGACAGTGAGCTTGTCGAGCTGGCGCACGGCGACGTTGACCGCTTGGCTGATCGTGCGCAGCGCGGCGTAGGTGCCGATCGGGTTGTGGTGGCCCGGCGCGATCGCCGGCATGACCTTGCCGCTGTTCACCGATCCGTACTGCCGCAGGTCGTCGCCGGCCCAGAACGCCCGGCCCTTCCCGGTGAACACGAGGACACGCACGCCGTCGTCGAGCTGGGCCTGGGCGAGCAGCTCCACGAGGTCGCGCTTCATCCCGACCGTCGACGCGTTCAGGGCCTCCGGATTGTCGAACGTGACCAGCACGACGCCGCGGTCCCGGCGCTCGACCTCGAAGCCCTGCCACTCCCCCTGGATCATCACCCCTCCTCCGACGTGATCGGCTGCCTCCGGATGATCGCTCACCGCCGCGCCGTGTCCCGCACGGGCCGAGAAAGGAGACGGTGTCGGCTCGGGTGTCAGGCGCGGCGCCAGATGTCGCCGCACGCGACGCAGACGCGCTCGGGGATGACGCCGAGGCGGATCAGCTGCCCGAACAGCCAGCATCCCGCGCAGAAGCCGGCGGCCGACTCGAGCGTCGCGAACACGACGAGCAGGCCGAGCAGCACCGTCGCCGGGCCTGGACGGTCGAACGCGAGGCTCGACACGGCCGCGACGGTGGTCAACGTGAGGCCGATCGCCTGGGCGAATCGGTTCGGTGGGCCCGGGACGAGCGTGGGCGCGCCCAGCCGCGGTGCCAGCACGCGAGTCGCCAGCTGGGCGAGCGGGCTGAGCGTCGGCCCGGCGAGGACACGTGCGAGGAAGCCGAGTGCCAGCGGCACCAGCAGCCAGTGCCAGCCAGTTATGAGCGTGACGAGGGCGGTGATCGCGACCCCACCCGCGACGACGCGGGCCGCCTTCTCGTTGACCAGCGCAGGGACGCCGAGCACGGACGCCACGCATCCACGGTACTGGCCGGGCGGGGAATCTCGACCAGATGGATCGGAATTGTCGTGTTCACGCCGCGCTCGTCACGACCGCCCGCTCGACGCGCCGAGCCAGCGTCGGCCCCGCCGATCGCCCCGACGGTCAGTCCCATCGCCACGGCAGCGACGACGCCGACGAACGCGCACGGCGGCCAGTGCCCGGGATGACCGACAGCGTCAGCACGGAGATCGACACGCCGACCAGCCACGCCAGGGTCGTCACCGGCACCCGCCGCGCCGACCCCGCCACCGCGCGGCTGACACGCGGCCCTGGACGACGCCGAGGACGGCACCCTCGAGCGCCCCCGCCGCGGTCAGCGCGGCGACCATCGACGCGTCGGGTGCCCCTGCCAGGCCGAGCGTCGCGCCGACGACCGCAGGCACGAACCCGAGCAGCTCCCCCCACCGGAACGCCAGGATCGAGCGTCGCAGCACGTCCGACGTGCTCACCACCGTCGCTCATCACGAGCGGCGCCGGCCCAGGGCCGTTGGTCACGACCTGCGCGCCGTGCGGACACGGTGATCGCCGGCGACGGCCCACGGTCGGCGAGCGGAGTTGCCGTGCCCGGGCCTCGTCCGGCAGCATCGCGGCGATCGCCGACGCCAGCGCGCCCGCTGTCGGCCGCGCTCACGTTCGCGAGACCGGTGGAGGACCACCGACGCGTCCCGGCCGCTCGACAGGCGGCGGGCCTGACGTGGGCGATCGACGGGTGACGATCACGCGCCCACACCGTGACGGTGACGTTGCAGTTCGCGCGCGACGGGCCAGCCGTGACGGCGCAGTGCGGATCGTTGCTAGAAACTCGCCAGCCGATGAACGGAACCTGACGCGAAGGGAGACTGCGTGCCTCCTACAGAGCCGAAGCGACTCGTCGTGCTGGCCAGCGGCGTGGGATCACGGCTGCGGGCGCGCGCGTCGGTCAAGCCGCTCGTCCGGCTCGCGGGGACGAGCCTGATCGAGCGGACGCTGGCAGCGGCGCAGCACGCCGGCTTCCAGCAGGTGGTCGTGGTGACCGGCTACCGCGCGGAGCAGGTCGACCAGCACGTCCTCGAGGTCGCGCGCCGTCGGGGGATCGGGGTCACCATCGTCCACAACCCTCGCTTCGAGGAAGGCAACGGGCTGTCCGTGCTCGCCGCGCGCGACGCTGTCGGCGAGGCGCCCTTCGCGCTGGTGATGGGTGATCACGTCTTCGCGCCCTCGCTCCTGGAGCGCCTGCGCCACGCCGAGGTGCGGCCCGGCGAGGTCGCCGTGTTCGTCGACCGCGCCCTCGGCGTGGCCGTCGGCGTCGACGCCGTCGACGCCATGAAGGTCCGCCTCGACGGGGCGCGCGTGCGGGCGATCAGCAAGGAGCTCCCCGTCTACGACGCGTTCGACGTCGGCGCGTTCGTGTGCTCGCCGGCGATCTTCGACGCCATCGAGACGGCGGCGGCACGCGGTGACACCAGCCTCGCCGGCGCCGTGCAGCTGCTCGCCTCGGGCGGCGCGGTGCGGGCCATCGACGTCCACGACAACGAGTGGTGGTTCGACGTCGACACGCCGCGCGACCTGCGCAACGGCGCGCGCTACCTCTTGCGCGGCACGGGCAAGGCACTCGACGGCGCAGTGGCCGCACGCGTGAACCGCGTGCTCTCCCAACGGATGGCCACGCCCGCCCTGCTGCGCTTCCCGAACCTGACGCCCAACCAGGTCACCCTGGTGGCGTTCGCCGTGGCGGTCGCCGCGGCCGTGGCGTTCGCCGTGCGGTCGCCGGTCGTCGCCGCACTGCTGGTGTGGCTCGCCAGCGTGCTCGACGGCAGCGACGGCGAGGTCGCCCGCCTGACCTACCGCTCGTCGCGCTTCGGCGGTTTCCTCGACGCGGTGCTCGATCGCGCCGCCGACGCCCTGTTGCTGACCGGCGCAGCGATCTACCTGGCACGCAGCCCGCAGCTCGCCGACTGGTTCGGCGATGCGCACCTGTTCGTGGCCATCGGTCTCGCCAACCTCGCGATCACCGGCCACCTGCTCGTCAGCTACACGTCGGCCAAGGCGGCCGTCGACCTGCACCACCGCTACGAGGGTGCGCTCGTCGGCAGCGGCCACGGACGCGACCTGCGCCTGGGCATCGTCACCCTCGGCGCGCTGCTCGCCTGGTTCCATCCCGTCTACCTCGCGGTGGCGCTGGCCGCGGTGGCGCTGCTGTCGGCGTGGATCGTCGTCGTGCGGCTGCGCGAGTCGTGGTGGGCGCTGGGCCCCGGCCGCCCGTTCGTCGGTGTGCGCGCGGTCGCGTTCGACTTCGACGGCACGGTCGCCGACTCGATGGGGTTCCTCACCGATCTCGCCGTGCAACTGCTCGTCGACGAGCTCAGCTTCGAGCGCGAGGTCGCCCTCGACCGCTATCGCGCCACGACCGGCGCCGACTTCCGCAGCCAGCTCGAGGAGCTGGCGCCCGGCGATCCGCGCTGTGCCGAGGTCGCCCGTCGGTTCGAGGAGGCGAAGACGAAGTGGATGGGCCAGTGCGCGCCGTTCGCCGACGTGCCCGGGGCGCTGGAGCGCCTGGCGGCTGCGGACGTGCCGCTGCTGGTGTGCAGCAGCACCCGCGCCGGCCTCGTGCAGGACATGTGCGGACGTCATCGCCTCGACCGCTTCGTGACCACGGTCGAGGGCTGGGCGCCGCGACGCGACAAGCGCACGCAGCTCGCGTCGTGGATCCGCGCTCAGGGGTTGCACGGCGACGAGGTGGTGTTCGTCGGCGACTCACGGCGCGACGCCGACATCGCCCGGGCGGCGGGTGCCCGGTTCGTGGGCGTCGCCCGGCCCGGGCAGCCCGACCTGCTCGCCGGGTGTGGCGCGCCGGTCGTCACGTCGCTGCTGGAGCTCACCGCCGCCGTGGAACGTGCCCGGCGCTCCCCCGTGCGGCTGATCGACAACCGCGCCGAGACCCGCTCGACGCCGCGCCTGTCAGTCGTCGAGGCCGAGGTGAGCGAGGTGCCCGACGTTGTTGGACTGCACGAGCTCCCGACGGTCGCCAACGAGCGCCACCGTGGTGATCGAGCAGTTCGCCACGCGCACGTGGCGGTAGATCTCGGGGCCGGTGCCGAGCGCCCACGCGACGCCGGCGCGGACCACCGCGTCGTGCGTGAACACCACGGCCGTACCGCCCTCGAGTAGCGCCGCGACCAGCTCGTCCAGGGCCTCGGCGACGCGGGCGTTGAGCTGCTTGAGCGTCTCGCGGCCGTCCATCTCCAGCGTGTGCGGTGTCGTGCGCCAGACCCGCCACTCGTCCGGCCACCGCTGGGCGATCTCGTCCTCGGTGTAGCCCTGCCAGGGCCCGACGCGCAGCTCGCCGTAGCGCTCGTCGAGCGTGATCTCGCGCCCGAGCCGGCGAGCGAGCGGCTCCGCTGTCTGCACCGCCCGCGCCAGCGGGCTGGACAGCAGCTGGTCGATCCGCTCCGCCGCCAGCACGTCAGCGACCGCGTCAGCCGCGGCGCGCCACGCCGGCAGGATGCCGTCGTCGCCCCAGCCCATCGTCCGGTGCTCGACGTTGGCCGCCGTGCGCCCGTGCCGCACGAGATGGACGCGCTTCACCGCCATCCATCCTCCCGGATCCCGACGTCCACCGTGTGCTCACCCACCTCCATGTGCTCCTCCACGATCCGCGTCGCCCGTCACGATACGGACCGGCCAGCGGGTTCCCGGCGACGACGCGGCCGGCGCGCCAGCCGGGGGCGCGGCCGTTCGGTGGTGGGCACAGCTGATCGATGTCGATGCCACTCCGGGTGAGGACCCAGGCGATGACCGAGTTGGAGTTCCACATCTCCCCCGCACCGGCCTCGTCGCGGCCCCAGACGAGCGTGGGCACGGCGGGAAGCTCGTCCACGACTCGAGTGGCGACCACCTCGTCGGTGGTGAGGCGCACGGGGCTGTCGATGGCGAACGCGAGGTCGGGGATGCGTCCGTTGCGCCAGCAACGGACCTCGTAGCGGAAGATCCTGAGGCGACCAGCGACGCGGAGCCCGACCGGCCCGACTGCGACGACGCCTCGCGCGTCGCCGTGGCCGTCGGGCACCGGTGCCTGCTCGATCGCGTAGCGACCGCGGGGCGTGCTGACACGCAGGGCGGCGTGGTAGAGGTCGTTGCGCGGGCGTCGGTGCTGCCACGCCGAGACGCGCTCGAAGAGGCGTCCGCTGGCCTGCACGACCGGCGAGCCCGCACCCAGCGGGATCCAGTAGAGGTCGACCGCCGAGCCCGACGTCGCCGTCCCGTCGCAGTACACGCCGGGCTCGCTCTCAGCCGGTGACCGGCGTCAGCTGGTCGGCGGTGCCGGTGCCCGCGGCCGTGGGCCGATCACCTGGACCCACCGCGGGGCGATGGTGGAGCACCCACATCAGGGCGACCGCGACGAGCACCGTCGTGGCGGTGATGCAGTACTGCATTACCGCGTAGTCGCTGCCCTCGAGCTCCTCGCGCAGCACGAGCGTGCCGTTGGCGGCGTTGAAGCTGCCGTGTAGCAGCGCGGCGAGGAGCGCCGAGCGCGTCTGCAGGTACAGGTACGTGTAGAAGAACGCCAGCGCGACGATGTTGACCACCGTGGCCGCGAGCACGAGGGGCAGTTCGGCCCCGTCGAGGCCGTGGCCGAGATCGTCCTGCGCGGCGAGGAGCGGGGCGTGCCAGAGCGCCCACAGCGAGCCGAGAACCACGGTCGCCGCGACCGGCCGGTGCCGATCGAGCAGCTCGGGAAGGGCGAAGCCGCGCCACCCCCACTCCTCGTTGCCACCGGCGAACAGCGTCATCACGACGAGCATCGGGAGATAGACGGCGAGCCGTTCGCCGAGCAGCGAGCCGTCGAGCTCGCCGCCGAACGCCACGAACGCGGCGCTGACGACGGCGACCACGGCAGCCGGCACCAGCAGCGCGAACGCGTACCACCGGCCGGGCACCCGCCAGCGGAACATGCCGCGGATCCAGGCGCGCACGGGCCTGCGGAGCATCGCGGTCACGGTGAGCCCGGCGGCCGCGGGACCCCAGACGCCGACGAAGATGGCGGCGTCACTGAGCGCCGAGTCGGCGCCGAGCGCAGCCGGCGCCCAGCACAGCCACGAGTACGCGTACGCGAGGATGAAGAACGCGGCAACAGGGCGGTGCGCCACCCACCGCCACAGGGCGCCGTCCTCGGGTGGCGTGGCGGTCCGCTCCAGCTGCACGGTCGGCCTCCTTCGATCAGGCCTGCTCGGATGGCGTCGGCGAGCGACGTGAGCTCATTGTCCGGACGGCGCTCGGGACCGACCAGGGCCGAAGGTCACCCCGCGCGGCGATCCTCCCCACCCGACGTGTGCGATGGGCCGGCCCAGGCGCCCGATCGCTCACCGGCGGCGGGCCGCCGTGCGCCCGGGATCAGGCGGCCAGGACCGGGGCGACGTCGACGTTCGCACCGAACGCCGGCTCCGTGGCCTCGAGGACCGTGCGGAACCCCTTGACGGTCATGTGGATGCCGAAGCTGAGCTCCCAGACGGCGATCGGCAGGCTCAGCACCAGCGCGGGCCCGGACACCTGCTCCCACCCCCCGAAGAGGGTGACGGTGCTCGACAGCAGCAGCAGCGGCGCGCCGACGAGCCCGAGCGTCGGGATCCAGCCCGGCATCAGTCGCGACCGGTACATCACCGTCCCGATGCAGAGCGCGTTGAGGGCGGGCATCACGCCCGGGCCGAGCAGGAACGTCCAGTCGTGGATCGCGAGCAGGCCCCGTCCCGTGGTGGACATCGCCGCGTCGCCGCCCACGGGTTCGTGACGCAGCGTGTACATGGTGAGCATCGCCAGCACGCCGACGAAGATGATCATCGACTCCATGACCCGCGTGGTGACGAAGCCGATCGCCGAACGGATGCTGTAGCGGCGGGCGACGGCGTAGAGCGCGACGGCGGAGACGACGCCGCCGAGCCCGGTGAGCACCTCGAACACGGCGCCGAGACGGACACCGCGGTCACTGCCCGCGCCGAGGATGAAGTCCGGTTCGTCGAGCGCGTCCTTCCAGAGCCCGAACTTGACCGGGATCGAGAACACGAACGTGGCGAGGTACGCGAGCCCCGCGATGAGTGCAGCCTTCCGCGCCGGTGTCATCGGCGGCCGGGCGTCGGCCACCGATGTGGCGGCGGTGTCGATCGGTGTGCGCATGTCAGGGCCTTTCGGGTCTGGTGTCGTGGGCGGAAGCGGTGCACCCACCGGCGGCGCGCACCGCGTGCAACGGCGCCGGCGCGCGCGACGAGGAGGCCGACGCACCCGCGGACGACCGCGGCCGCCGCACCACGTCTGGGAGCGGGCGCGGCACGTGCAGACCGTCGCCAGCACGGCGTTGCGCGCTCCCCCGTCCGGCCCACGCCAAGAGTCAACTACGGATCCGGTCGCCCGGTTGCGATTTCTCCGTCGGAGGGCGCGTCGCCGTGCCCTCCGGTCGTCACGCCAAGGCCTGGGCGAGGCCGAGCAGGATGCCCTCGGGCCCGCGGACGTAGCAGAGGCGGTAGACGTCCTCGTACTGGACCACGTCGCCGACGACGTCACCCCCGTGGGCGCGCAGCGTGTCGAGCGTGGCGTCGAGATCGTCGACCGCGAACATCACGCGCAGGTAGCCGAGTGCGTTCACCGGTGCAGCGCGATGGTCGGCGATCACCGACGGCTCGAGAAAGCGGGAGAGCTCGAGACGGCCGTGCCCGTCAGGCGTGCGCATCATCGCCACCTCGACGCGCTGGTCGCCCAGGCCCGTCACCCGGCCCGCCCACTCGCCTTCGACGACAGCGCTGCCCTCGTGCTCGAGGCCGAGTGCGCTGAAGAACTCGATCGCGGCGGCGAGGTCCTCGACGACGATGCCGACGTTGTCCATCCGCTGAACCGTCATGCTGGTCTCCTTCCTGTTTCGTCAGGCCGTGGACGGGTCTGCACGGATGACGGAACAGCTGACGCGATCTCGACATCCTGGCGCGCCGGTCGCCGGGCATGTGCGACTCGGACGGGACGAGCGTTCGGTCCGTGGCCGCTCGCATCTCGCTGTCGTGCTCGGCTCATGCACGTCGCACGACCGCGATCAGGTCCCGAGCCTCGGCATCAGTCCCTCTTCGAGGTCGGGGTGCCCGAGTCGGCCGGCGGTCCATCGGGGTCGCGGCCGTCGGTGCCAGCGAGCACGTGACCAGCGGCCAGTCGCGAGCGCGCGAGAGTGGGGGCCGACGAGGGGGACATTCACGAGAGGGGGTCTCGTGAGCCAGTTGGCGCCGATCGACCGACGGGCGGCGACGTGGGGCGTGCTCGCGGTGCTCGTCGGTGTGGCGATCGCCGTCCTGGGCAGCGGGAACCTGCGGTGGTTCGACGCGGCCCTCGTCGGCTACCTGTTCGGGACGCTGTTCGCGGTCTTCGCCGTCATCTACCGCTACCTGGTATGGCTGCAGCGGCCGCCGACGGCGCGCCTGAACCGGCGTGGGTGGGAGGCGTTCCGTCGCCGGGGCAGCCGTGGCCGCAACGTCGTGGCGTTGCCCGGCCTGGTGGTCGGCAACCTGCTGGTGCAGTCGTTCATCCGTGGTCGCTCGCGTCGCCGCTGGCTCGCTCACCAGCTGGTGTTCTGGGGGTGCGTGCTGGCGGCGCTGGTGACGTTCCCGTTGGTGTTCGGGCTGCTCCACTTCGAGTCGGTGGGCCAGAACGGCCGCGAGTACCGCACGTACGTCGCCAGTGTCGGCACGTTCGGGTTCGACAGCCGCAGCGTCCTCGGCTGGATCATCTTCCACCTGCTCGACATCTCCGCGGTGCTGGTGCTGGCCGGCGTGTTCATCTTCCTGTCCCGGCGACTGCGCGACCCGGGCGCGCTGGCGACCGAGCGCTCGAACGACTTCCTGCCGCTCGCGGGCCTGTTCGCCGTGTCGGTGACCGGGCTGGCCCTGACGGCGTCGAACCTGTGGATGGACGGGAGGTTCTACGTGTTCTTGAACACGGTCCACGCACTGACGGTGATCCTGGGCCTGATGTACATCCCGTTCGGGAAGCTGTTCCACATCTTCCAGCGACCCGCCAACCTGGGTGTCGCCTACTACAAGCGCGAGGCCGCCGAGGGCCCACAGCAGGTCTGCGTGCGCTGCGGCGGGCAGTTCGCCTCGCAGCTGCAGATCGACGATCTCAAGGACGTCCTGCCGCAGGTCGGCTTCGACTACGCCGTCGCCCACGACGGCCGCCACTACCACGACCACTGTCCTCGGTGCCGCCGCGCACTGGTGGCACTGGCCCAGTCGCGAGCGGGGCGGGGGTTCGGCTGATGGCTCGCCTCCCGACCAGCGAGGACGAGCTCGTCGCCCGCTTCGGCCCGCACCTCAACCGCGCCCCGGCCGGCGGATGGAACGCCGGCGTGGACGTCGACCGCGAGGTCAAGACGCACTGCTGCTTCTGCGGGCAGCAGTGCGGCATCGTCCTCAAGGTCAAGGGCGACGAGGTCGTCGGGTTCGAGCCCTGGTACGAGTTCCCGTTCAACGAGGGCAAGCTCTGCCCGAAGGGCGTCAAGCGATACCTGCAGAACGCCCACCCGGATCGGCTGCTCGACCCACTGGAGCGCGACCCCGACCATCCCGGCGGCTTCCGCACCGTGTCATGGGACCACGCGCTCGATCGCGTCGTCACCGAGATCCGCCGCATCCAAGGTGCCCATGGCAACGACGCGTTCGCCATGCTGTCGGGCGTCTCGCTGAACAACGAGAAGTCGTATCTGATCGGCAAGTTCGCCCGCCTCGCCCTCGGCACGGCGAACCTCGACTACAACGGCCGGTTGTGCATGGTGTCCGCCGGGGTGGCGAACAAACGGGCGCTGGGCATCGACCGCGCCGCCAACCCGTGGAGCGACATCCCGCTCGCCGACGTCGTCTTCGTCATCGGTGCCAACATCGCCGAGTGCGCCCCCATCACCACGAGCTGGATCTGGCGCGCCCGTGACAACGGGGCGAAGCTCATCGTCGCCGATCCGCGCGTCACGCCGACGGCCCGCACGGCGGATCTCTTCCTCGGGCTGCGACCGGGAACCGACTCGGCACTGCTCGGGGCGATGCTGCACGTGATCATCGAGCGCGACTGGCTCGACCACGACTTCATCCGTGACCACACGTCCGGGTTCGAGGAGGCGGCGGCGGCCCTCGCCGATCACACCCCGCGCTGGGCCGAGTCCGTCACCGGAGTCCCGGCCCGCCGGATCGAGCAGGCCGCGGAGTGGTGGGCCACGTCGGCGACCGGGATGCTGCTGCACGCCCGCGGCCTCGAGCACCACACCAAGGGGGTCGAGAACGTCTGGGCGGCCATCAACCTCGGGCTGGCCACCGGCAAGTACGGCAAGCCCGGGTGCGGCGTCACGACGATCACGGGACAGGGCAACGGCCAGGGCGGCCGTGAGCACGGCCACAAGTGCGACCAGCTGCCCGGCAACCGCGACATCACGAACCCCGAGCACCGCGCGTACGTCGCCTCGGTGTGGGGCTGCGGCGTCGACGACATCCCGGGCAAGGGGCTGACGGCCGAGGAGATCGTCGAGGCGATCCACCGCGGCGAGATCAAGGGGCTGCTGTCGATCTGCTTCAACCCGGTCGTGTCGTTGCCGGACACGGCGTTCACGGCGGAGGCGCTCGACAAGCTCGAGTTCTACGCCGTGATCGACTTCTTCCTGTCGGAGACCGCGTTCCACGCCGACGTGCTCCTCCCCGGGTCACTGCACGAGGAGGACGAGGGCACGTCGACCAACGTCGAGGGCAGGGTCGTCAAGCTCAACCCGTCGAAGACACCGCCCGGGAACGCCCGGCTGGACTGGGAGATCCTGTGCGACCTCGCGCGCCGGCTCGGCAAGGGCCACTGGTTCCCGTACACGAGCGCACGGGAGATCTTCGAGGAGCTGCGCGTCGCGTCGAAGGGCGGCAGCGCCGACTACGCCGGCATCACGTGGGAACGGGTCGAGCGCGAGCTGGGCGTGTTCTGGCCGTGCCCGTCCGAGGACCATCCCGGCACCAGGCGCCTGTACCACGGGGGCCGCTTCGGCACCGACGACGGCCGTGGCCGGTTCATGCCGGTCCGGTACCGGCCACCGGCAGAGGTGGTCGACGACGAGTACCCGGTGTGGCTCACGACGGGCAGGGTCGTCTCCCAGTACCTCTCGGGCACCCAGACGCGCCGCATCGGACCGCTCGTCGAGCAGTTCCCGGAACCGCTGTGCGAGATCCACCCACGCCTGGCCGAGCAGCACGGGATCGCCACCGGTGACATCGTGCGCGTCACGTCGCGGCGCGGGTCGATGACCCTGCCCGCCAACGTCGTGGCCACGATCCGCCCCGACACCATCTTCATCCCCTACCACTGGCCCGGGCGGCGGGCCGCGAACCAGCTGACCAACCGGGCCCTGGACCCGCTCTCGAAGATCCCGGAGTACAAGGTCGCTGCCGTGCGCATCGAGCGGATGGGACCGCCGGACGCCACGATCGTCGACGAACGGGATCTGCGCCTGCACACCCAGGACGAGCGAGGCGATGATCGGCGCACACCGCCGGGCGTGGGTGGTGACCGGTGAGCCCGGTCAGCGTCCCGGTGTCGATCGGTGTGAAGCACACCGCGGCGACCCGCCCGGTGGCCGGCGCGTTCGGCGACGCCATCTTCGTCATCGATCAGTCGCGTTGCATCGGCTGCCGCGCGTGCGTGCAGGCGTGCGAGGAGTGCGGGACCCACCGCGGGCGCACGATGATCCACCTCGACGAGATCGACCGGGCGGCGACCACCCAGACCGCGCCGATGGTCTGCATGCACTGCGAGGACCCGACGTGCGCGGAGGTGTGCCCCGCCGACGCGATCAAGCAGAACGAGGACGGCGTGGTGCAGTCCTCGTTGAAGCCCCGCTGCATCGGCTGCTCGAACTGCGTGCTGGCGTGCCCGTTCGGGGTGCCGAAGTACGTGGCGGAGTTCGACCAGATGATGAAGTGCGACATGTGCTACGATCGCACGTCCGTCGGGCTGAAGCCGATGTGCGCGTCGGTGTGCCCGAGCGAGGCGCTGTGGTTCGGCACGCCCGAGCAGTTCGCCGCGACCCGCACCGGGACGCTGGTGAACGAGTGGTGGTTCGGCAACCAGTACGTCGCGACGAAGGTCCGGACCGTCGCCGACGCCCCCGGATCGATCGACGTGCTGGCCGCGTCGGCGGCACGTCCATGGCAGGACGATCCCTTCGGCCTCGAGGAAGGCGGTGGCGCATGAGCGGTGGCCCGCATCCCTCCGTGGAGCCCGACCGTGACACCGGTGACCCCGTCCCGGTGTGGCGCCAGGACTTCCCGCTCACCGCCGCCGGCGAGGACGAGGTCACCCGGCGAGAGTTCGTCCGCTACCTGGTCCTCGCGTCTGGTGGGTTCGCGGTCGGCAACGTCGGCATCGCGCTGTGGTCGTCGCTGCGGTCGATCAACACCGGCGAGCCCCGGCCGATCGTCGCCATCGACGACGTGCCCGCAGGTACGGCGTACCTCTTCGAGTACCCGACGGAGGCCGATCCGGCGATCCTCGTGCACCTCCCGGGCGGCGAGCTGCGGGCGTTCTCGCAGCAGTGCACACACCTCGGCTGCGTCGTGTACTACCGACCCGAGACCGGGGAGATGGAGTGCCCGTGCCACGAAGGTCACTTCCACGCGACGACCGGTGACGTGCTGGCCGGGCCGCCCCAGCGGCCGCTCGGGCGCATCGACGTCGAGGTGCGCAACGGCACGGTGTGGGCGCTCGCCGCGCGTGGCGAGGGTGAGGACGTGTGATGAGCAGGCCGGGCCGCACGCAGGGGCGCTCGCCGACGCCTCGCCGGTCGCTGGGCCAGCGCCAGGTGCCGACCGCGGTGGGCCTGTTCGTGATCGTCCTGCTGTCGCTGCAGGTGTTCCTCCTCACCGTCGGCGTCGACGCCCTCCTCGCCGACGACGACGGCCTCGCGTGGACCACCGGTGTGTTCTCCGTGCTGCTGGCCGTCGGGGCCGGTGCGTTCTACCGCGCCCTGCGATGAACGGGCGCGAGCACGCCGGCGACGCGCCGCGCCGTCCCGGTCCGATCGGCGGCGACATGGCCGCCATCGTCTTCGGCCTTGCCCGCCGCGCCCGGCTGACGGCGCTCACCGAGCGTCACGACTCCACGCTGGTGCTGGGGTGCTTCGCGCTCGTCAACAGACTCATCGCGATCGCGACGATGGCGTTGATCGCCTACGTGACGGGCGAGCCGTTCGTCTTCCCGTCGCTCGGCCCCACGGCCTTCCTGCTCTTCTACACGCCGCTGGCGCCTGCCGCGTCCCCGCGCAACACCCTCGGCGGCCATGCGATCGGTGCCGCGTCCGGCTATCTCGCCCTCGCGCTCTTCGGCCTGACCGACGCACCGCCGGCGCTCGCCACGGAGGTGACCGCCGGCCGGGTCGGCGCCGCCGCGCTGTCGCTCGGCCTCACGAGCGGCGCGATGGTCTGGGCCCGCGTGCCGCACCCACCGGCCGGCGCCACGACGCTGATCGTGTCCCTCGGGATCATCCGCGACCCCGAGCAGCTGGTCGTGCTCATGCTGGCCGTCGCGCTGCTCGTCGTCCAGAGATGGATCATCAACCGGATGGCCGGGATCGCGTATCCGCTGTGGGGACCGCGTGCCGCGCCGAGCTGAGACACGACCGACGCCTCAGGACCTGGGTCGCGTCAACGTGCGTCGCCGGTCACGTCCGATCTCACGGGGGTGGCAACGGTCATGTCCTGGGTGCCGATGACCCGGAGCAGGTCGAGCTTGTCGTGGGTGTCGGTACCGGGCCGGGCGAACAGCACGACGAGCGATTGATCGCCGGCGGGGTCGACCAGCACGTGGCACAGCAGCTCGAGCAGGCCCACCTCGGGGTGGAGGATCCGCTTGTGCTCCGCGTGACGGACGGCGACCTCGTGCTGCGACCACAGCGCGGTGAACTCGTCGCTCGCCGCCGTCAACCGGGCGACCAGCTCCACCACGTCGGGATCGCCGTGGCGCCGCGCCGCCGTGGCGCGCAGGTCGGCGACGTGGGTGCGGGAGTGACCGGCCCAGTCCTCCCCGGGGAACATCGTGCGGGCCGCCGCGTCGGTGAACCACCGCCAGATCGGGTAGCGATCGAGTCCGGCACGCTGCGAGTCGTCACCGGCGAGGGCGATCGCGAGGCGGTTCTGGACGAGCGTCTCGCCGAGGTCGGAGAGGACGAACGCGGCGCTGTCGGTGAGATGGTCGAGCACGTGCAGGAGGCCGGGCCGGACATGGGTGGCGGCCCGGCGGGCGGTCGGTGGTGTCCGATCGGCGAGGTAGTAGAGGTGGTCGCGCTCGTCGTCGGTGAGCCGCAGCGCCCGGGCGAGCGCAGCGAGCACCTGCGCCGAGGGTTGTGGCCCGCGCGACTGCTCCAGCCGGGCCAGGTAGTCGGTGGACATCCCGGCCAGCTGGGCGACCTCCTCGCGGCGCAGCCCCGGCACGCGGCGACGCAGTCCTGCTGCCAGACCGACCTCGGCCGGGGTCAGGCGGTCGCGCCGGCGGCGGAGGAAGTCGGCGAGCTCGGCGCGGTCCACCTATCCAGTGTGCCGCCGCGGCCCGCGACGAGCCAGGGATCGCTGCTCCTCGGATGTCCCGATCCTTCCGCCCCGCGGCGTGCGGGGCGCACCGTGGTCGTCACCCGAACGACAGGAGTCGACCGATGACCACCTTCTCGTCAGCATCCGTGCTCTCCCACCGCCTCGGTGCGACGGGTCCGACCGTGTCGATGATCGGGCTCGGCGCGATGGGCATGTCGGGTGCGTACGGCGCCCGCGACGACGACGCGAGCCTCGCCACCATCCGCGCCGCGCTCGACGCGGGCGTGACCCTGATCGACACCGGTGACCACTACGGCTCGGGCCACAACGAGATGTTGATCGGCCGCGCCCTGCGCCAGTTCGGCCGCGCCGCTGTGCAGCTCAGCGTCAAGTTCGGCGCCAGGATCGGCCCGGGCGGCTCCTGGGAGGGCGTCGACACCCGACCATCGTCGATGCGGACCTCACTCGCCTACTCGCTGCGCCGGCTCGGCACCGACCACATCGACATCTACCGCCCGGCTCGCCTCGACCCCGCCGTCCCGATCGAGGAGACGATCGGGGCGATCGCCGACATGGTGGACGCCGGCCACGTCCGCGCCATCGGGCTCTCCGAGGTGGGGCCCGAGACGATCCGCCGCGCGGCGAGCGTGCACCCGGTCGCCGACCTGCAGATCGAGTACTCGCTGATGTCGCGAGGGATCGAGACGGAGATCCTGCCGACCGTCCGCGAGCTCGGCATCGGCATCACCGCGTACGGCGTGCTCTCACGCGGGCTCATCAGCGACTCGCTGCGCACCGGCCCGCTCCCTGCCGGCGACATCCGCGCCGGCAGCCCCCGCTTCCACGGCGAGAACCTCGACCGCAACCGGGCGCTCGTCGAACGGCTCGCGTCGATCGCCACCGCCAAGGGCGTCACGGTCGCCCAGCTGGCGATCGCCTGGGTGCTGTCTCGCGGCGACGACATCGTGCCGCTGATCGGGACCACGCACCCCGACCGACTGGCCCAGGCCGTGCAGGCGACGACCATCGATCTCACCGAGGAGGACCTCACGGCGATCGAGGCAGCGATGCCCGCCGACGCCGTGGCCGGCGAGCGGTACGCACCCGCACAGATGGCCGTCCTCGACAGCGAGTGCTGAGGCAGGTGCTGACGTGTCGCTCGGGACCACCCGAGACCCGAGTAGCTCCGGCACCTCGGGGACGGCCGAGTCAGTGGCCGCCGAGTGCGATCTTCGCGGCCACGACCCCGCTGGCGACGATCACCAGCAGCACGGCGTACACCATGGACCGTCCGGTGCCTGCGCCCGCACTGCGGGCGACGCCGTAGCCGACGAGGGCGACGAAGCAGGCGAGGAGCACCTTGACGACGTCGAGCTCGACCGACGCCGGCAGCACCACGATGGGCGCGGTGGCGAGCAGGGCCACCGCCAGCGCCCCGATCAGCTGCGCGACCGCGGCCAGCGCGTCGTGCCGACGTATGTGCCCCTGGGCGACGAACCGTGCGGAGACCTGGAACGCGAACCAGTGGGCCAGCGCCAGCCCGAGGGTCGTGCCCCAGATGAGCGCGAACACGTGCTCCTCGGCGGTCGCCTCGGAGACGGCGGCGAGCGCGGCGAGCAGGCAGATCGCCACGTACAGCGCCATCGTCAGCGCTTCCTTGCGCAGCTCGTCGGCACCCTCGGCCTGGGGTGTGTCGGCGATGGTCGGAGCGTCCATGACGCATCATCGTGCACCCGCCGGGGCGGGGGTGCGCCTCAGACGACCGCGTTGCGCCGTGCTGCCTCGCGGAACCACTCCGCGCTGAGCTTGGGTGTCCGCTGCTGCGTGTCGAAGTCGACGTAGACCAGACCGAACCGGTTCCCGTAGCCGTCCATCCACTCGAAGTTGTCCTGCGCGCTCCAGAGGAAGTAGCCGTCCACGGGGACACCGTCGGCGGTTGCCCGCTGCAGCTGGGCCAGGCAGGCCCGCAGGAACATGACACGGTCGGAGTCGTAGACCCTTCCGTCGTCAGCGATCGAGTCAGACGCCGCGCAGCCGTTCTCGGTGATGAAGATCGACGTCGCACCCCAGATCGACTGCATGTGCCGTGGCGCCCAGTACATCACCTCGGGATCCAGCACGTGCCACGACGACTGCATCTTCGGATGCGACGCGTTGACGGGGATGTCGCGGTAGCCCGGAGGATCGTCGGAGGGTTCGACGTACCAAGCCGGCTTGTACACGTTGATGCCCACGAAGTCGAGCGGTGAGGCGATGATCCGTAGCTCGTCGTCCGTGAACACCGGACCACCGCCGGCCTCGGCCAGGTACTCGTCGGTGTACGTGCCTTCGAGCATGACCGTCGTGAAGCCGGCGTTGCGGTCACGTGTCGCGTGCTCGGCGGCTGCGACGTACTCCGGGACGTCCATGATCGGCACCGCGACCCGGATGTTCTCGGCGAACCCGACCCGGGTCCCGACCGGACCCTGGGCTCGGATCGCCTGCACTGCGAGGCCGTGGCCGAGGACGGCGTGGTGGCGAACCTGCTTCAGCTCGGCGTCGGAGAGCCGCAGACCGGGCGCCGCACCGAGGTGCACGACCTGGCCGCCCCCGACGTCGACGTCCAACCCCTGGTACCCGCCTTCCACGAAGGATGCGAACTCGTTGATCGTGAAGTAGTGCTTGACCCGATCGCCGAGGCGCTCGGCGACGTAGCCGGCATAGTCGGCGAAGGCCTTGGCCGTGTCCGCCGACTGCCACCCCCCGTTCTGCTGCTGCAGCACATCGGGCAGGTCCCAGTGGTACAGGGTCGCGAACGGCTCGATGCCGGCGCCGAGCAGCTCGTCGACGAGGCGGCTGTAGAAGTCGAGGCCGCGCGCGTTGGGTGCGCCCGTGCCGTCGGGGAAGATGCGGGGCCAGGCGATGGAGAACCGGTACGCCGTCGCACCGATCGACCGCATCAGGGCGACGTCCTCCGCGTAGCGGTGGTAGTGGTCGTTGGCGACGTCACCGGTGTCGCCGTGTGCGATCACGCCCGGGGTGCGAACGTAAATGTCCCAGATGGAGAGGCCCTTGCCGTCCTCGTCCCACGCGCCCTCGATCTGGTAAGAGGACGTCGCGACACCCCAGTGGAAGCCGTCGGGGAATCTCCGGTCTCGGGCGGTCGGCTGCGAATCTGTCCTGGTCACGGTGAGCGACCTCCTGCGGTGAGTCCTCCGAGCAGCGCCGCGTGAGACGCGTTCGGCCCCGCGCCGGCGTGACGAGTATCGCGCGGGGTCGCACGTGCCACGCTCCAGAAGCAAGTCACCGAGGAAGCGGGTTCCCCCGGGCGCCCCGGGACCGGCCGCTGCGTGCGCGACCGGGCGTGATCTTCACGAGCACATGCCACCCGTGACCCCACCGCAGGACATCGAGTGACCGCCGACGTCGGCGGTGAGGGCCCCCGGGTGTCGTCGCCCACACGTTCGCCGGTGCGAGGACCGAACGACGGCAGCGGGTCGACAACCACCGTGGCGCACTCGAGCTCGTGCTGGCGTCGTTCGACGAGCAGGCCCCTGCCTGCGCGACGCCGGCATCGTCGGCGTCGGTCACCGCGTCGTGATGGGTGGTGCCGAGTTCGCCGGCCCGGCCGTCATCGACGACGACGTCGTCCTCATCATCGAACGGCTCGCACCGCTCGCGCCGTTGCACAACCCGGCGCACCTCGCCGGCATCGAGGTCGCCCGCGAGCTGCTCCCCGACGTCCCGCACGTCGCCGTCTTCGACACCGCCTTCTTCCACGACCTGCCACCGGCCGCGGCGACGTACGCGCTCGACCGCCACGTCGCGCAGCAGTACCTCGTGCGCCGGTACGGCCTCCACGGCACGTCGCACCGGTACGTGTCCCGCCGCGTCGCCGAGGTCCTCGGTCGGTCCGTCGGCGAGCTCCGCCAGATCGTGCTCCACCTGGGCAACGGCGCATCAGCCGCCGCGATCGTTGCAGGCGCGCCGGTGGACACCTCGATGGGTCTGACGCCGCTGGAGGGCCTTGTGATGGGCACCCGCAGTGGCGACATCGACCCGGCCCTGTTCGGCCACCTCGCCCGCGTCGCGGGCATGACGATCGACGAGGTCGAAAGCCTGTTGAACCGGCGTTCGGGACTGAAGGGCCTCGCCGGCACGAACGACATGCGCGAGGTCCACCGGCGGATCGCCGCTGGCGATCCGATGGCGCGACTCGCGCTCGACGTCTACGTCCACCGCCTGAAGAAGTACATCGGCGCCTACGCCGCGATCATGGGCGGCCTCGACGCGCTGACGTTCACGGCGGGGGTCGGCGAGAACGACAGCGTCGTGCGCGCCGCGGCGGTCGGGGGCCTCGGGTTCCTCGGCATCCGGATCGACCCCGCGCGCAACGCCGCGCCGACGACCGGCTGCCGGATCATCTCACCCGACGACGCGCCGGTCGCGGTGCTGGTCGTCCCGACCGACGAGGAGATGGCGATCGCAGTCGACACCATGACGGCGCCCGGGGTCGACCGCGTCGGTCGCTGACGCCCCTGCCCGGGTCAGATCGGCGCGCCGACCGGGGTCGTCTGGGCGAGTGCGATGCGCCAGGTGTCGTCGTCGCGGACCACGACGTAGGTGAGCGACCCGTCCATCCGCGTCTGCTCGCCGGAGTCGCGCGCGTCGACCACGTGCTTGGCGCAGCTGACGATCGCGACGTCGCCACGCAGGTAGCGGATGTCCTGGATCTCGACCGTGTTCGTGACGTCGGCGAGCGGCGACCCGAGCGCCGCGCTCATCGCCTCGCGCAGTGCATCGGCACCGAGCACCCGCCGCCCGACGAAGTTGACGATCACCGTGTCGGGGGTGTGCAGCGCGAGGAACGGCTCGAGGTCGTTCTGGTGCTGCTGTGCCGCCGTCACCAGCTGCTCGATCTGCCGGTCCCGAGTGTCCATCTTCGCCTCCCAATCGTGCGGAGCGTTCCGCTCCGCACAATATGACAGTATTGCGGAACAATGCACTCCGCAACATGATGTGACCATGGGCCCACGGCACCGCGAGGCACGACGTGACGAGGTCGAGCGCAACGACCGGGCGCTGCTCGACGCGGCGCGCGCCGTGCTCGCCGAGGACGGCCGCCACGCGACCGTCGCCACCATCGCCGCCCGCGCCGGGGTGGGGATCGGCACCCTCTACCGCCGCTACCCCACCAAGGAGCGGCTGTTCCAACACCTCTGCCTGCTCGCGCTGCGCGACTACCTCGCCGCGGCCGAGGCCGGCCTCGCCGAACCCGACCCGTGGACCGGCTTCGCCACCTACGTGCGACGCGCTGTGCTCGCCGGCACCGGCGCACTGGCACCGATCGCCGGCACGGTCGAGGTGACCGAGGAGATGGCCACGCTCAACCGCCGCGGCGACGCCGTGGCCGCCGCGGTCATCCAGCGCGCCCACGACGCCGGCGTGCTGCGCCGCGACGTCACCGACGTCGACGTCGCGCTCCTCATCGAGCAACTCGGCCGCTCCCCGCTGGTCGAACAGCTCAGCCGCCAGGGGCGCGACGACCTCCTCCACGCCGCCGCCCACGCCCGCGAGCGCCTCATCCACGTCGTCCTCGACGGCCTCCGCACCGGCCGCCGCACCCCACTCCCCGCTCCGGCCCCGGACTGGAGCCTCTTCACCGAACGCTGGACAACGTTGAGCTGATCCCCTCGTAGTGGTCCAGGTGTTGTGCGAGTCCGTTGCCCCAAGATGGGGCAGGAGGACAGCACCCATGACCAAGCGTCGGCGGCACACGCCCGACCAGATCATCCGCAAGCTCGCCG